>Ga0102593_1000005_pt1 | contig 1022733 bp, 917 predicted proteins | sample AraplaCol_mMS_r2_2_FD_76862 | JGI IMG/M metagenome (GOLD analysis project Ga0102593, IMG submission 76862) | Arabidopsis root microbial communities from North Carolina, USA - plate scrape MF_Col_mMS_r2 (SPADES assembly) (version 2) | ecosystem: Host-associated > Plants > Roots > Endosphere... | reverse complement strand
TATAACGGTCCTAAGGTAGCGAAATTCCTTGTCGGGTAAGTTCCGACCTGCACGAATGGCGTAACGATGGCCACACTGTCTCCTCCCGAGACTCAGCGAAGTTGAAGTGTTTGTGATGATGCAATCTACCCGCGGCTAGACGGAAAGACCCCATGAACCTTTACTGTAGCTTTGCATTGGACTTTGAACCAATCTGTGTAGGATAGGTGGGAGGCTTTGAAGTAGGGACGCCAGTTCCTATGGAGCCATCCTTGAAATACCACCCTGGTTTGTTTGAGGTTCTAACCTTGGTCCGTAATCCGGATCGGGGACAGTGCATGGTAGGCAGTTTGACTGGGGCGGTCTCCTCCCAAACGGTAACGGAGGAGTTCGAAGGTACGCTAGGTACGGTCGGACATCGTGCTAATAGTGCAATGGCATAAGCGTGCTTAACTGCGAGACCGACAAGTCGAGCAGGTACGAAAGTAGGACATAGTGATCCGGTGGTTCTGTATGGAAGGGCCATCGCTCAACGGATAAAAGGTACTCTGGGGATAACAGGCTGATTCCTCCCAAGAGTTCATATCGACGGGGGAGTTTGGCACCTCGATGTCGGCTCATCACATCCTGGGGCTGTAGCCGGTCCCAAGGGTATGGCTGTTCGCCATTTAAAGTGGTACGTGAGCTGGGTTTAAAACGTCGTGAGACAGTTTGGTCCCTATCTGCCGTGGGCGTTGGAAATTTGAAGGGGGCTGCTCCTAGTACGAGAGGACCGGAGTGGACGAACCTCTGGTGTACCGGTTGTCACGCCAGTGGCATTGCCGGGTAGCTAAGTTCGGAAGAGATAACCGCTGAAAGCATCTAAGCGGGAAACTTGCCTTAAGATGAGATTTCCCGGAGCCTTGAGCTCCTTGAAGGGTCGTTCGAGACCAGGACGTTGATAGGTCAGGTGTGGAAGTGCAGTAATGCATTAAGCTAACTGATACTAATTGCCCGTACGGCTTGTCCCTATAACCTTGCCGGTTATGTGCACTTGCCTGTGTTTGAATGATTGAGTTTTACCCCACTTACTTCTTCCGGATTGCGCATCGCGTTGAGCCAACGCGGTGCTACAAGTTATGCCTGATGACCATAGCAAGTCGGTCCCACCCCTTCCCATCCCGAACAGGACCGTGAAACGACTTTGCGCCGATGATAGTGCTGCAACCAGTGTGAAAGTAGGTTATCGTCAGGCTAGTTATTGAAAAAGCCCACCAGGCGCAGACGCCGGTGGGCTTTTTTGCTTTCTGAACCCAGGACCTGAACCAGGTGGCTGCCACGATGTGGCAGCCACCCGCTTTTGCGCCGTGGGTTTTTTCAGCGCAGCGGCGCATCCAGCTACGCCACCCGCGCGGTGTGCTGCCATTGCCAAACGGGGACTTGATTGTCGTCGAATCCAGGCTGAGATCAAACACCCCAGACAATATCGTGGCCGCCGGTTTTGGCAGCGCGCAGCATTTCCAACAGGGGGAATGCGCGCTGGGCGAAGCTGATTTTCTGGCTTTCGGCCATCTCGGCGTCTTCGCCTTCGTCGGGCAAGGCGTGCGTTGGCAAATGTTGCCCGTTACTGGAGTCCACTTCAGGGTGCAGCTTGCTGAGCGCTACCTCTTTTTCCAGCAATTGCAAGGCATTCGAGGCTTCCGCCGCAGTGATTACGCCACGCGTAGGGCTCTTTTGCAGAAGGTCCATGATGCGCTCCACATGCTCGTGAGCCATCAAGACTTCCGGCGAGGATATTGAATTAAATTTGATCAACATGGCGCGCTTCCCGTAGTTTGTTGATGTGCTAATACGATAACACGTCTAGACAAAAGGCACATGCAGAGCACATGCGTGCAAGGTGCTATTAATTCACTTTAAACGAACTCATGAAGGTATCAACTATCTCGGTGTTGATATCTTTCTCTTTCCCCATCACGACCACTTGATACGCCCGTTTTCCCTGCGACTGGAAGCGTGCATGCAGCAGCATGGGGGTGCCATTTTGCACGCCATGCGCTTCGACCAGGAAGGCGCCGTCTTTCGTGGTCTCCTTGCTATTGCTGGCGCCGACGTTGCGCACCATCTGCGCCTTCATATCCTGCACGGCCTTGGCTGCCTTACTTTCGTCGGATAGTTCGGCGCTGCCGACGGCGAACATGGTGCCTTCGACTTCTGCGGCAGCCATCGTCATTTGCACCTGCTCGCCATTCAGGTTGATATTACGCGTGTGCGTGGCAGGCTTGCCGGGGAACAGGACGGCGAACGGCGCATCGTTACTTCGGAAATCGCGCCAGTCGTACTTCGGACTGCAGGCCATCAGGACAGCGGCGGCCATTACCGCAAGAGTGCGTTTAGTGTTCATTATGCGATGGTAGCAGGGCGGCGCAGGGAACGGTATCGCATAAGTCCATCGACGGAATAACAATCTCCACCGCGCAGTGCGAAGAAGGCCGCCATCGCGCCGAGGATCAGCGGGTATTCGAAGGGAAGCCCGAGCCGGCTGTGGATCAGGCTTGCCGTACTGCTGAATGGATCGCCCATCGAGCCATGGGGAATCCGCAAGGCCTTCGGGATGCCATGCGTCAGCACGACAAGCCCGTAGACCACGCGCAGCAGTGCATAGCCGGCGGACTCTGCCCGCGGCAATCGCGCTGTTCCCGTTATCAGGATTGCGGCGCCTTGCCCATCTTGGCGAGGGTCAGCGTTTCGTCTGCCCGGCCCCAGCCGCCGTCGGCGACTTCCTCCACCAGGACCATCGAATAAGGGCGTACGCCCTCCCCGTAGAACTCGACAAACATGGCCGTCGTGCGGTGAATGATCTCTTCCTTGCGCGCCGCGTCGATGATACCTTCCGGGAATTTGAAGTTTGCAAATGGCATGGGGTTCTCCTGAAAAATGTAAAAGGGGTGCCTGCCGATCAGGCGAAGCCGCCGTTCGAGCGGATGACCTGGCCGTTGATCCAGCTGCCCTGCGGTCCAGCCAGGAAAGAAACCGCGTCCGCAATGTCCTGCGGCTGGCCGATGCGCTCCAACGGCGATTGCATGACGATCTGCGCTACTTGTTCATCGCTTTTCCCTTGGAAGAAGAGTTCGGTTGCAACTGGTCCAGGCGCGACGGCGTTGACTGTGATATTCCTGCCGCGCAGCTCATTGGCAAATACTCTGACCAGCCCCTCGACGCCGGCTTTGGATGCGATATAGGGACCGTAAGCAGGCACATTCTTCGCGATGACGCTGGTCGACAGCGCTATGAAGCGGCCGCCGCTTTGCAAGTGCCGGGAAGCTTCCGCCATCAGCAGAAAAGTGCCGCGCAGGTTGACCGTCATGATCTGGTCGAAGTCGCTGACTGACATCGCGGAGATCAGCCCGTTCTTCATGACGCCGCCATTTGCCACCACCGTATCGATGCGCCCGAATGCTTCGCGGGCGCTCGTAAACAGTCCCTGCACCTCTGCCGGCTGACTGACGTCGGCCTTTACTGCGATGGACGTACCGCCCTTGCTGCGGATCTCCCCGACCACGCTGGCTGCTGCGTCTGCGCTGCCGGCATAGTTCACGACAACCGCGTAGCCGTCGTCAGCGAGGCGGGAGGCGATGGTCCGGCCAATGCCGCGAGAAGCGCCAGTCACGATCGCGACTTTTCGTGTTGCTATAGTCATTTCCTGCTCCTTCGTTGTTGATGGAACAGATTATTGTTGTTATCTGCCTGTGAATAAATGCGAAAATATTCACATATAAATTTCATAGGGATTAACAATGGACAGGCTCGATACGCTGGTCTTGTTCACCCGGATCGTGGAAACCGGCAGCTTCAGCCGGGCAGCCGAGATGCTGGATATACCGCGTCCCACGGCGACCCACGCCATCAAGGACCTGGAAGCGCGCCTCGGTGTCCGCCTGCTTGACCGCACCACGCGGCAAGTGCGTGCCACCCACGATGGCCAGGCCTATTACGAACGGTGTGTGCACGTCCTGAGCGAGCTGGACGATGCCGAAGCGTCCTTCCGTCAGGTGGCCTCGAACCCGCGCGGCACGCTGCGCGTTGACATGAGCGGTACCCACGCCATGCACATCGTGCTGCCCGTGATCGATGAGTTCCGCGCGCGTTATCCGAATATCGAACTGGTGGTGAGCAGTGGTGATCGCCTGGTCGACCTGGTGCGCGAAGGCGTGGATTGTGTGATTCGCGCCGGTACTTTGAGAGATTCGAACCTGATCGCGCGTCCGCTGGTGGTGATGCCGCAAGTCTTGTGCGCGAGTCCCGAGTATCTGGCGCGCTTTGGTACGCCGCGCCACCCGGATGAACTCCTGGAGGGACACCAGATGGTCAAGTTCTTTGCCAGCAGCGGCGGCATCGATTATCCGCTTACCCTGATGGTTGACGGGGTTGCGAAAGACTATTCTCTGCCGGGGTGGATCAGCGTCAACGATGCTGAAAACAATGTGTTGTGCGCCTTGCGCGGCTGCGGCATTGTCCAGGTGCCGCGCTTCCACGTTGAACATGAGCTGAACGACGGCCGGCTGGTCGAGCTGCTGCCCGAATGGGAGAGCCCAGGCATGAAGATCTCGGCGCTGTATCCCTACCGGCGCCAGTTGTCGCCGCGGGTGCGCGTGTTTGTCGACTGGCTCAGCGAACTGTATGCACGGCGTTTCAGCGCCTGAATCTCACTCCAGTCGCAGTCCGCGGCGCAATTGGATGGCCTCGCTGACGTGGTGCGGGGCGACGGTTCTTTCTCCGGCCAGATCGGCGATGGTGCGGGCGACACGCAGCACCCGATGGTAGGAGCGGGCGGACCAGTCGAATTTCGCCATGGCGAGGCGCAGGATTTCAACGCCTGCTTGGTTGGGCTTGCAGTAGCGGTCGACTTCCCGCGGCGTCAGTTGCTGGTTGCTCTTGTGCTGGCGCGCGAACTGGCGTTTGAAGGCTGCCCTAACTCGCCGGGAAATGTATTCGGAGGCTTCCCCGTCTTCGTCCGATTCCAGAATAGCGGCTGGGACTGGTCCGACTTCGATGTGCATGTCGATCCGGTCCATTAGCGGACCTGATATGCGGCCCTGGTAGCGCAGGATGGCGTCCGGCGTACAACGGCATTGCCCACTGGGGTGCCCAAGAAAACCGCAGGGACAAGGATTCATCGCGGCGATCAGCTGAAAGCGTGCAGGGAATTCAGCATGCCGCAGCGCCCGCGCGATGGTGACGTGTCCGGATTCCAGTGGCTCTCTGAGCACCTCAAGCACCTTTCTGTCGAACTCGGGTAATTCATCCAGGAATAAAACGCCACAGTGCGCGAGCGATATTTCGCCCGGCCTGGGCACAGTGCCGCCGCCAACCAGCGCCGCGCCGGACGCGGTATGGTGCGGCGCGCGAAAGGGGCGAGTCTTCCAGTTGCTCAGGGAGAAGTTGCCGATCAGCGATTGGACAGCGGCGGATTCGAGTGCTTCATCATCCGTCATTTCAGGCAGCACGCCGGCGAAGCGTGAAGCCAGCATGGTTTTGCCCGCACCCGGCGGTCCGATCAGCAGGATCGAATGCTGGCCGGCGGCGGCGACTTCGAGGGCCCGCTTGGCATGTTTCTGGCCCTTCACATCAGCGAAGTCAAGATAAGGTGAGGGCAGCGGCAACGGAGAGCCGATATAGCGCTCCAGTGGGAATACGGGCGGTGGTTCGCGCCGGCGGCGCTTATTTGGCCGGGGCGGGTTTGCATCAGCTTCGCTACCTTCGGCGCCTTTGCTGCTTTCGTCATTTGCTGCGCTCGCCTCATCGCTCCAGCCTCGGCCAATGGACTCGGGATCGGTGGCGGTCGGCGTTCCGCCAAAGTGAGCGCAGATCTGAAGCAAGGTGGCTGCCGGATAGATTGCTGCGTCGCGTACCAGGGCTGCTTCCTCGGCGTTGGCGAGCGGCAGGATGAAGGCACGGCCGCTGCGCGTGGAATCCTTGTGCATGGCGTAGGTCATGGCCAGTGCGCCGCGGATAGGGCGCAGCTCGCCCGTGAGTGAAAGTTCGCCTGCAAACTCGTAGCGGTCGAGGGATTGGGCAGATAGTTGACCAGAGGCGGCCAGAATGCCGAGTGCTATCGGCAAATCGAAGCGCCCGGATTCCTTCGGCAGGTCGGCAGGAGCCAGGCTTACCGTGATGCGCTGAGCGGGCATGTCATAGCCCGTGTTGAGGATCGCTGCGCGCACCCGGTCACGGGATTCTTTGACCTCGGTGTCGGCGAGGCCGACGATGTGGAACGCAGGTAAGCCGTTGGCCAGATGCACTTCCACGGAGACTTCCAGCGCCTGCATTCCGGCCAGCGCCCGGCTCTTGAGGACAGCGATGCTCATAGACCCTCCTGTGTGGAGGAATCGTAGAGCTTTTCGCCTCAAAGGAATTGAGGCGTCACAAAGGCGGGCTTACTTGTTGTCGTCGGCCAGCTTGGCTTCCAGTTCGGCCAGGCGCTGCTCGACCAGCTCCAGCTTGGCGCGGGTTTTTTCCAGCATCTGGCGCTGGATATCGAATTCTTCGCGGGTCACCAGATCCAGTTTGGCGAAACCCTGGGTCATCATTGCCTTGACGTTCTTTTCGATGTCCTTGGCGGGCGAATTTTCGATGGCCTGATTGATCTTGCCCTGAAGATCATTAAAAAAATTGTTCATATCCATATGGTTTCCCGTGTGTGTGATGTGTGCGCACCACGCTGGTGCAACTGCGGCTTTATTTGGTGCGGCCGCTTGTCATAGCATCGGCTTATGCAGTTATAACACGCCCACAATGCGCTGGCACGTATTCTGCTACTGACAGGTAAAGCTTGCCGATTAAGCCTGAATTTTAAACCGCAATAAAAATTCACTCAAAAGGAAATCGCCATGAATCACCTGAGCAAGAACCTGACTCTCGCAGCCGCCATTGCCCTGGCAATGGCAACTATGGGGGCGGGCCTGGCCCAAGCGGAAGAACAAGCCGCTGCAGCACCGGAAGCAAAGCCGGATCATGAGATCTCCTTCAACGCCGCCGTAACCAGCGATTACCGCTATCGTGGTATTTCGCAAACCCGCCTGAAGCCAGCCCTGCAGGGTGGCGCGGACTACGTCAACAACCCGACTGGTCTGTATGTGGGTACCTGGGCTTCCACTATCAAGTGGATCGACGACGCCGGTGGCGACGACAAAGTCGAATGGGATATTTACTTCGGAAAACGCGGCGAAATTATGCCGGATATTTCCTATGACGTTGGCTTCCTGGCCTATATCTACCCCGACCACGGACTGACGCCCGCACCGACCACGAAGGAACTGTACGCCCAGATCGGCTACGGTCCCTTCGCCCTGAAGTATTCGCACTCGATCAGCAATCTGTTCGGTTTCGCTGACTCGAAGAACAGCGGCTACATCGATGGCATGTTCAATTACGACGTCTATGACGGTTGGACGGTGAATGCGCACGTTGGCCATCAGAAGGTCCACCACAACAGCGCGGTCAGCTACACCGACTGGAAACTGGGCGTAACCAAGGACTTCGGCATTGCCACCGTGTCCCTGGCCTACGTGGATACCAATACCAAGGCCTACATCGGGCCCTACAACAAAGATCTGGGCAAGGCAGCTGCCGTGCTGATGATTTCCAAGACTTTCTAAGCGAGGCCAGTATGAAAATGATTACCGCCATTATCAAGCCGTTCAAGCTGGACGAAGTGCGTGAAGCGCTGTCGGCCATCAACGTGCAAGGTATTACGGTCACCGAAGTGAAAGGCTTCGGCCGCCAGAAGGGCCACACCGAGCTGTATCGCGGCGCGGAATATGTGGTCGACTTCCTGCCAAAAACCAAGATCGAAGCGGCCGTGGATGACGCTATCGTCGAGCAGGCGATCGAGGCGATCGAAGGCGCAGCGCGCACCGGCAAGATCGGCGACGGCAAGATCTTCGTCACCGATCTGGAACAGGTTATCCGTATCCGTACCGGCGAAACCGGCAACGACGCTCTTTAAGGGGAACTGGAATGAAAAAAACGATGACAAAATGGCTGGCCGGGATGTCGCTGGTGCTGGCAGCCGCCGTTCCTGCCTGGGCGCAGGATGCCAAGCCGGCTGAGGCGCCGGCCGCGGCCGCAACCGCAGCTGCTCCGGCTGCTGCGACGCCGGCGCCAGTGGCCGCCGCGCCTGCAGCGGCGCCAGCTGCCGCTGCGGCCCCGGCTCCAGCCGCTGCGCCCGCTGCCGCGCCGGTACCACAGAAGGGCGACACCGCCTGGATGTTCGTCGCGACCCTGCTGGTGATTCTGATGACCATCCCAGGCCTGGCCCTGTTCTACGGCGGCCTGGTGCGTTCGAAGAATATGCTGTCGGTTCTGCTGCAAGTCTTCATGATCTTTGCGGTCGTGATCGTGCTGTGGTGCCTGTACGGCTACTCGCTGGCCTTCACCGAGGGCAATGCCTTCTACGGTGGCTTCAGCCGGGCGCTACTGAGCGGTATTTATGACCCGGCCAAGGCAGCGTTCTCGACCGCGGCAACCTTCAGCAAAGGCGTGGTGATTCCTGAGTTCATCTACGTGGGCTTCCAGGGCACCTTCGCAGCGATCACCTGCGGCCTGATCATTGGCGCCTTCGCCGAACGCGCCAAGTTCAGCGCTGTGCTGCTGTTCATTGTGCTGTGGTTCACCTTCTCCTACCTGCCGATCGCTCACATGGTCTGGTTCTGGACCGGTCCGGACGCGATCACCAATGCCGACACCCTGGCCAGCGAAACCGCTAAAGCCGGCTTCATCTTCCAGAAAGGCGCGCTGGACTTCGCTGGCGGTACCGTGGTGCACATCAACGCCGCTATCGCCGGCCTGGTGGGCGCGATCCTGATGGGCAAGCGCGTTGGCTACGGCCGCGATTCCATGGCTCCGCACTCGCTGACCATGACCATGATCGGCGCTTCCCTGCTGTGGGTGGGCTGGTTCGGCTTCAACGCCGGTTCCGCTCTGGAAGCCGGCGATATCGCAGCCCTGGCCTTCATCAATACTCTGCTGGCAACCGCTGCTGCAACCGTGGCGTGGGTGTTCGGTGAATGGGTCCTGAAGAGCAAGCCTTCCATGCTGGGCGGCGCGTCCGGCGCGGTGGCTGGCCTGGTGGCAATTACCCCGGCCTGCGGCTTTGTTGGTCCGATGGGCGCGTTGGTTATCGGCCTGCTGGCTGGTATCATCTGCCTGTGGGGCGTGAACGGCCTGAAGCGCATGATCGGCGCCGACGACTCGCTGGACGTGTTCGGCGTGCACGGCGTGGGCGGTATCCTGGGCGCTATCCTGACCGGTGTGTTTGCAGCACCGTCGCTGGGCGGCCAGGGCGTATTCGACTACGTTGCCAACAAGGTATCGGCTGACTACTCGATCAGCGGCCAGGTCCTCACCCAGGCGACCGCGGTGGGCATCACCATTCTGTGGTCGGGCATCGTTTCCCTGATTGCCTACAAGCTGGTGGACGTCGTCATCGGCCTGCGCGTCTCCGAAGAGGAAGAGCGCGAAGGTCTGGACATCACCAGCCACGGCGAGCAGGCATACCACGCCTGATTTCAGCTCTCGGCCGGCCAAAAACGCCCCCGCGGGGGCGTTTTTTTTTACCCCCACGGCAAAGGCTGGTGGCAGGCACGCCGTGCCTGCCACTTGGGATACCGGTTTTGGTTTTTTTTGCTTTCCGGACTTTTATTTATCAGCTATGCCCCAATCTGGTGAGTTCGCCCGTCCCTATTAACAAGGAAGTAACATGGTTCCCCACCTCGTGACGGCCCTGACCGGACCGCTGCTCGACCTCGAAGAGAAAATCATCGCCGCCACGCCGGCTATCGAGCGCTGGTTCCGTCTGGAGTGGCAGGAGCATACGCCGCCGTTCTATTGCTCGGTTGACCTGCGCAACGCAGGCTACAAGCTGGCGCCGGTGGATACCAACCTCTTCCCGGGCGGCTTCAATCACCTGGCGACGGAAATGCTTCCGCTGGCCGTACAGGCTGCCATGGCGGCCATCGACAAATACTGTCCGGACGCACGCAATCTGCTGGTGATCCCCGAAATCCACCAGCGCCACCCGACCTATATGGAAAACGTGGCGCGCCTGATGCAGATCTTCCGCCAGACCGGCCTGCACGTGCGCTTTGGCTCGCTGGACCCGGCCATCACCCAGCCAACCCCGCTGGCTCTGCCGGACGGCAATATGCTGGTGGTCGAGCCCCTGGTGCGCTCGCCAAACGGCCGCCGCCTGGGTCTGAAAGATTTCGATCCCTGCACGATCCTGCTAAATAACGACCTTTCGGCGGGTATTCCCTCCATTTTGGAGAATATTCACGAGCAGAGCCTGCTGCCGCCGCTGCATGCAGGCTGGGCGGTGCGCCGCAAATCCAACCACTTCGCGGCTTATGACGAGGTGGCCAAGAAGTTCGGCAAGCTGATCGGTGTCGACCCGTGGATGGTGAATCCCTTCCACGCCAAGTGCGGCCAGGTGGACATGGCCACTGGCGAAGGCCAGGAATGCCTGGCGGCCAATGTGGACGCGGTGCTGGCCAAGATCCGCAAGAAGTACAAGGAATACGGCATCAAGGAAAAGCCATTCGTCATCATCAAGCCGGATGCCGGCACCTACGGCAAGGGCATCATCAGCATTCGCGACGCGTCGGAACTGAAGGATCTGTCGCCGGCTCAGCGCGAGAAGATGTTTGTGATCAAGGATGGCAAGGCGGTGACCGACCTGAATATCCAGGAAGGCGTGCCGACTTTTGAGCACATCAAGGAATCCGTGGCCGAACCGGTGGTCTATATGATCGACCGCTATGTGGTGGGCGGCTTCTACCGCATCCACTCCGAGCGCGGCGTGGACCAGAACCTGAACGCACCGGGCCAGCAATACGTGCCGCTGGCCTTCGCCCAGCAGCACGCGGTGCCGGATGTGAAGGCTAAACCGGGCACGGCGGCGCCGAACCGCTTCTACGTTTATGGCGTGGTGGCGCGCCTCGGATTGCTGGCCGCGTCGCTGGAAATGGAACGCACGGACCCGAATCCGGAAGTGTATTAAGGCCAAACCGGGTGACCCAAGTGGCTGCCACATCGTGGCAGCCACTGGCTTCCGTACCGGGTTTTCGGCGTACATCACGGCCCCGCTGGCACTCGGCTACAATTAACCATTACTCAATCCGGATGTGCCCATGAAAATCGCTTTCCTCGCCGACCCGCTGTCAACGTTCAAGATTTACAAGGACTCGACCTACGCCATGATGACCGAGGCAGCGCGCCGTGGTCATGAGGTGTATGCCTTCCAGCAGCGTCATATGGCGCTGAAAGAGGGCGTCGTCACAGCCCACGTGTCGCGCCTGGAGTTGACGGGCGGCGGCCAGAACGACTGGTACAAGGCCCAGCCATCGGAAGACACCAATCTCGGCCTGTTCGACGCCGTCATCCAGCGCAAGGACCCGCCCTTCGACATGGAATATGTCTATGGCACCTATCTGCTGGAGCTGGCGGAAAAGCAGGGCGTCAAGGTCTTCAACAAGCCATCGGCCATCCGCGACCACAATGAAAAGCTGTCGATTGCCCAGTTCAGCCAGTTCACCGCGCCGACGCTGGTCACTTCCGACGAAATGCGCATCCGCGACTTCCAGGCCGAACATGGCGACATCATCCTCAAGCCGCTGGACGGCATGGGTGGCGCCGGCATCTTCCGCGTGAAAGCGGACGGCCTGAACCTGGGCTCCATCATCGAAACCCTGACCCAGCATGGTGCGCGCACCATCATGGTGCAGCGCTACATCCCGGAAATCGTCAAAGGCGACAAGCGCATTCTGCTGATCGGCGGCAAACCGGTGCCGTTCTCGCTGGCGCGTATCCCGCAGGCCGGCGAAGTACGCGGCAACCTGGCCGCCGGTGGCACCGGCGTGGCCCAGCCGCTGTCCGACCGCGACCGTGAAATTGCAGAGGCAATCGCCCCGGAAGTGGCTGCCCGCGGTTTGTTGCTGGTAGGATTAGATGTGATCGGCGATTACCTCACCGAGGTCAACGTCACCAGCCCGACCTGCTTCCAGGAGATCACCCAGCAGACCGGCTTCCAGGTCGCGTCGATGTTTATCGATGCGGTGGAAGCCCAGGTCCAGACGGCGGGATAACAAGGAAAGATATGGTAGGGATCTTGCTTATGACTCATGCCCCCTTGGGGCAGGCTTTTCTGGCCGCCGTCGCACACGTTTTCCGCGGCCCGGTCGAAAGGCTCGAAGCAATTGATGTGCTGGCTGACCAGGACCTGAATGAAGTGCAAAAACTGGCGGGTGAAGCGATCAAGCGCCTGAACGATGGCTCGGGGGTGCTTGTGATCACTGATGTGAAGGGCGGCACTCCCGCCAATTGCTGTAACAAGCTGGCCGATGCGGGCCAGGTGGAAGTCATTGCGGGCATCAGTTTGCCGATGCTGCTGCGGGCGATCACCTACCGGACCGATACGCTGGATGTCGTTGTTGAAATGGCCCTGGCTGGCGCGCAGAGCGGCGCGGTAAGGGTCGATAACCGTATCCGGGTTACCTGACCGGATATTGTGCAATCCTGATTTGAGAAAACTAAAACAATGATTCAGCAAGAACTCGAAATTATCAACAAACTTGGATTGCATGCCCGTGCCTCCGCCAAATTCACCCAGCTGGCCGCGAAGTTCCAGAGCGACGTCTGGCTGACCCGCAACGGCCGCCGCATCAACGCCAAGTCCATCATGGGCGTGATGATGCTGGCAGCAGGGAAGGGCGCCAAAGTCCTGCTGGAAGCGGACGGTGGAGACGAGCAGGAATGCATCAACGCGCTGGTCGCCCTCGTCAACGATAAATTCGGCGAAGGCGAGTAATGCGGGACGGCAGCCCGATGGCCTCATTCTCCCTCCACGGCATTCCGGTATCGCGTGGCATCGCAATTGGCCGCGCGCACCTGCTGGCGCCCGCCGCGCTGGACGTCAAGCACTACCTGATCGCCGAGGAGCATGTGGAAGCGGAAGTGCAGCGCCTGCAGCAGGCGCTGGCCGCCGTGCACCGCGAGCTGCAAACCTTATGGAACGAGCTGCCGAAGGACGCGCCGACTGAGCTGGGCGCCTTCATCGACGTGCATGCCCTGATCCTGTCGGACCCCATGATTTCCGAGGCGCCGCTGGACATCATCCGCAGCCGCCACTACAACGCCGAATGGGCGCTGCTGACCCAGATCGACGAGCTGTCCGCCCAGTTCGACGAAATCGAAGACGCTTACCTGCGCGAGCGCAAAGCCGATATCCAGCAAGTCGCCGAGCGTGTGCTCAAGGTGCTGATGGGTTCCGAGCAGCTGATGCCGAAGCAGGGCGAGCTCGAAGGCGACGAATTCCTGGCCCAGATGATCGTGGTGGCTCACGATATTTCGCCGGCCGATATGCTGAAGTTCCGCGACCGCTCCTTCATCGGCTTCGTGACCGATGTCGGCGGCCAGAACTCGCACACCGCGATTGTGGCGCGCTCGCTGGATATTCCGGCGGCCGTCGGCATGTCCACCGCATCGAAGCTGATCGAACAGGATGACTGGGTCATCATCGACGGCGATGCGGGCGTGGTGATCGTCACGCCAAGTGCGCAGGTGCTGGAGCAGTACCGCGAACGGCAGATGGCCGCCATGCGCGCCCGCAAAAAACTGGGCAAGCTGAAAAAGACGCCCGCCATCACCAAGGATGGCACGCCGATCACCCTGCTGGCCAATATCGAACTGCCGGACGATTGCCCGCCGGCGCTGGAAGCCGGCGCGGTTGGCGTGGGTCTGTTCCGTTCCGAATTCCTGTTCATGGGCCGCGAAGGCGATATGCCATCCGAGGATGAACAGTTCGAGCAATACAAGAAAGCCGTGCTGGCCATGAAGGGGCGGGTAGTCACCATCCGTACCCTGGATATCGGCGCCGACAAGCCGCTGGATCAGACCGAACACACGGCGCTGAATCCGGCGCTGGGCTTGCGCGCCATCCGCTACTGCCTGTCCGAGCCGCAGGTCTTCCTGTGCCAGCTGCGTGCGATCCTGCGCGCCTCTGCGCATGGAAAGGTGCGCATCCTGATCCCGATGCTGGCGCACGCCTTCGAAATCGAACAGTCGCTGGCCATGATCGAACAGGCCAAGGCGCAGCTGCGCGAAGCGGGCGAGAAGTTCGATCCGGAAGTGCAGGTCGGCGCCATGATCGAGATTCCGGCGGCTGCGCTGGCGCTGCCGATGTTCGTGAAGAAAATGGACTTCCTGTCCATCGGCACCAATGACCTGATCCAGTACACGCTGGCGATCGACCGGGTTGATTATGAGGTGGCCCACCTTTACAATCCATTGCATCCCGCCGTACTTCAGCTGATTTCCATGACCATCGCCGCTGGCCACAAGGCTGGTATCGACGTGGCCGTGTGCGGCGAAATGGCGGGCGATGCCAAGTTGACCCGTCTGCTGCTGGGCATGGGCCTGCGCGAATTCTCGATGCACCCGGCACAGCTGCTATCCGTGAAGCAGGAAATCCTGAACACGGACCTGGAGCAGATCGCACCGTACACGCGCCGCATCATGCGCTCGATGGACCCGGATGCGATCGCGGACGCGGTCATCGCCCTGCAAGCCCTGTAACACCAAATCCAAACAATTCGGACTCACATGCCTTCGATCGGAATCGTCTCGCCGCAGACCATGCATTTTGCGGAACCCCTTCAGCTACAAAGCGGAGCGTCGCTGCGCGATTACATGCTGATGTACGAGACCTATGGCACGCTGAACGCCGACAAATCCAACGCCGTGCTGGTGTGCCATGCGCTGAACGCTTCACACCACGTGGCGGGCTATTACGCGGACAATCCGAAAAGCGTGGGCTGGTGGGACAATATGGTCGGTCCCGGCAAGCCGCTGGATACGGACAAGTTCTTTGTCATCGGCGTGAACAACCTGGGCTCCTGCTTCGGTTCCACGGGTCCGATGCACAACAACCCGGAAACCGGTAAGCCTTATGGCGCAGGCTTCCCTGTCGTGACGGTGGAAGACTGGGTCGCTGCGCAGGCACGCCTGGCCGACCAGTTGGGCATCCAGCAGTTTGCCGCCGTGATGGGCGGCTCGCTGGGCGGCATGCAGGCGCTGGCCTGGTCCATCATGTATCCTGATCGTTTGCGCCACTGCCTGGTGATCGCATCGACGCCGAAACTGTCGGCGCAGAACATCGCCTTCAACGACGTGGCGCGCCAGGCGATTCTGTCCGACCCGGACTACCGCGAAGGCAATTTCTACGAACACGGCGTGGTGCCGAAGAACGGCCTGAAAGTGGCGCGCATGGTGGGGCACATCACCTATCTGTCCGACGACGATATGGCGGAGAAGTTCGGCCGCAAGCTGCGCGACATCGCCACCAATGGCGGCGACTACAAATTCGGCTTCGGCATCGACTTCGAGATCGAGTCCTACCTGCGCTACCAGGGCGACAAGTTTGCCGAATACTTCGACGCCAACACCTATCTGCTGATCACCAAGGCGCTCGACTACTTCGACCCGGCGCGCAAATATGATGGCGACCTGACCAAGACGCTGGCGGGCACCAAGGCCAAGTTCTTCCTGGCGTCCTTCACCACCGACTGGCGCTTCTCGCCGGAGCGCAGCCGTGAAATCGTGCAGGCCCTGCTGGCGAACCGCCGCGAAGTGACCTATGCCGAAATCGACGCGCCGCACGGCCACGATGCCTTCCTGCTGGAAGACTCGCGCTACATGAATATGGTCGGCGCTTACTACGAGCAGGTCTGGAACGAAACGAACAAGGAATCCGCAGCATGACTTTCGATGAGCTGAGCAAAGCCCGTCCCGACCTCGCCTTCATCGCCCACTGGGTAAAGCCTGGCGCCCACGTGCTGGACGTCGGCTGCGGCGATGGCGTGATGATGAATTATCTGCAGACCGACAAATCCTGCACTGGCTACGGCCTGGAGCTGGCGGACGAGCAGGTGCTGCAATCCACCAAACGCGGTGTGCGCGTGGTCCAGCAAGACTTCGAGCGCGGCCTGGGCATCTTCGGCGACAACAGCTTCGATACGGTGCTGTGCCTGTCCTCGCTGCAGATGATGAAGCATGTGGAAGATCTGCTGCGCGACATCGTGCGCGTCGGCCGCGAAGCCATCGTGTCCTTCCCCAACTTCGCCTACTGGCCGCACCGCGTTGCGCTGGCGCGCGGCCGCATGCCGGTGTCCAAGTCGCTGCCATATCAGTGGTACGACACGCCAAACGTGCGCTGTGCCACCATCAAGGATTTCCAGGAGCTCGCGGAAGAAGTGGGCCTGGAAGTGATCGAGTGCGTGGCCCTGGCCGAGGGCAAGATCGTCAACGTGATGCCTAACCTGCGCGGCGACCTCGCCGTATTCCGCTTGCGCAAGCGGGCAGCGCACTGACCTGTGCTATCTTATTTCGCATGAAAAGGACGCTCAAGCATACTGTCGCGTTGCTGGCGCTGGCGGGCTTCGCCAGTGTGGCGCCTGCGCGCCAGCCGGAAACACAGCAGGATGGTATCCCCGTCAGCAAGCTGTCGCCGGTGCGCATCCTCGCGGATGAAGAGACGGTCGATCAGCAATCCAAGCTGCAATACACCCAGCTGCTGCAGGAAGCGCAGAAAGAGCGCTCACTCATCCCGGCCACCGATCCGCGTGTGCAGCGCTTGCGCGCTATTGCAAAACGCATCATTCCTTACACGGCGCGCTGGAATCCTTCGGCCGCCAACTGGAAGTGGGAAGTGAACCTGCTCGATTCCGACCAGGTCAATGCCTTCTGCATGCCAGGCGGACGCATCGCCTTCTACACCGGCATCCTGGAAAAACTGAATCTGACTGACGACGAAGTCGCCATGGTGATGGGCCACGAAATCTCGCACGCGCTGCGCGAGCACGCGCGCAAGCGGATGGCTGAGTCGTCGGTTACCTCAGGCATCGGCAAGCTGCTGGGGGCAGGCGCCGCGGCTTACTTCGGCCTCGATCCGCGCGTGACCGACACGGTGGCCGGCATCGGCGCGCAAATGGTCAACCTGCATTTCTCGCGCGGCGAGGAAACGGAAGCCGATATTGTCGGCCTGGACCTGGCATCCCGCGCCGGCTTCGATCCGCGTGCAGGCGTCGCGCTGTGGCAGAAGATGAGCGCCGCGAGTGCGCGCCAGCCGATGGAGTTCCTGTCCACGCACCCGAGCGGCGAGACGCGCATCAACGAGATGAACAAGAATCTGCCGCTGGTCCTGCCGGTCTATGCCCGCACACGCGGCCTGTCGGTGGAAGCGCTGCCGCCCTACAAGACAACGCCACTGCCGCCTAAAGCCTGACCGATGTCCTCCACCGTGAAGTTCCACGGCAAGCCGCCGCTGCCTATGCGCGACGGTGTCACGCCAAGTTTTCTCTGGCTGCCTGAAGGCCAATGGCCGGATATGCTGACCTTCATGGCATCCAACTATCCCGCGGTGACGGAAGCGCAGTGGCGCGAGCGCATGGAGCGCGGCGACGTGGTGGACGGGCAGGGCGCGCCGCTGATGCCGAACGCGCGGTACAAGCAGGGCATGCGCATCTGGTACTACCGTGAGCTGGAGGCGGAAACGCCGATCCCCTTCCACGAAGAGATCCTGTATCAGGACGAGCACATCATCGTCGCCGACAAGCCGCATTTCCTGCCGACGATTCCAACCGGCCGCTTCCTGAAAGAGACCTTGCTGGTGCGCCTGCGCCAGACGCTGGGCATCGAGGAGCTGGTGCCGATTCACCGCCTGGACCGCGAAACGGCGGGCGTGGTGATCTTCTCGGCAAACCTGAACAGCCGCGGCGCCTATCAATCGCTGTTCCAGAAACGCCTGGTGCAGAAGGAGTACGAAGCGCTGGCCGGCCCGCTGCCGGGGCGCGAATTCCCCTTCGTTTATCGCAGCCGAATGGTGGAAGGCGATAAATTCTTCACGATGAAGGAAGAACCGGGCGAGCCGAACTCCGAAACCATGATCGATGTGGTGGAGCCGCGCGGTGAGCATATGCTGTACCGCCTGTGGCCGCACACGGGACGCCAGCACCAGCTGCGGGTGCACCTGTCAGCACTGGGCATCCCCATCGTCAACGACGTGTTCTATCCGGTGGCGCTGCCGTGCAAGCAGGACGACGTGTCCGCGCCGTTAAAGCTGCTGGCGCGCGCCATCGGTTTCCCTGATCCGCTGACGGGCGAATGGCGCTACTTCGAAAGCAAGCAGCAGCTGTAATCAGCGCTTGACCTGCATGCTGCGCACAAATGCCTTGCCTTCATTGGACAGGAAAGGCCCCAGCTTGCCGTAGCTGACGACAATCGCTTCGTTGCAGGCGCGGCCTGCGTGCGGATAGTCGCTGTAGAAAGCGAGGCCGGTATCTGTAGGGTAGGGCGCCTCAAGTCCGACGTCGCTATTGAATTCCTTGCAGTCCGTGCGCGGGTTCAGTTTTTCGATCAGCTTGCGCAGCGGGTGCTTTGGATGCTCGTCGCTGCCGCTGCTGAGACTTGCCTCGCCATCCTTTAGCCAGGCAAGGGTGTTGACCTGATCACCCGTGCGCAAGTCGAAAGTGTGCACGGAGTGCGCAGAATTGCCGTGCGGGCCGCCGCAGTAGTTATCCTGTTCGTTGTCGCCAACCAGCAGGTAATCGCCAATCACCCGGTCTGCCGTCAGGTCGCTTTCCCATCCGCCACCACCATTCAGCTGGCAGCTGAAGGCGCTGATTGCCTGCTCATTGAGCCAGTGTCTGGTGTATGCATTGATCTTGTGGGCGGCGCTGGAGTTAGCTGTCAGCTCGAAGGCTTCTCCCAGCGGAGACTTGGCGATCCGCAGCGGCAGGCCGGCCACTTTGGCATTGCGATATTCGTATTTGATGGCTTTCAGGACGGGCGCGTAATAAGCCGCGCCACAGCCGCCATCTTCCTGCAAGGGCGCGAGGCGATTCAGGTGGATGGTCAGGCGCTTGCCATCTCCAAGCCAGACGCCTTGCACTTCAACCTCGGTGACCTGGTCGATCTTCCATTTGCCATTTGTCTCGGCCCAAAGATTCCCTTCAGCGGCAGCCAGCTGAATGCCGTTCAGGTGCTTCAGGTAGAAATAGTGGGCGTCGTTTTGCGTGAAGCAGGCGTTGACCGGGCTGTTGCCAATTCGTCCGGTCCATGTACCTTGAATTGGCTGTGGCGCTTCTTCGGCCCAAACGGGACCGGCCGCCAGAGCGGCCATGAAAAACAGGAATCGCTTCAAACTTCAGTCCTATTCAGTAGGCGCGGACTTCGGGCTGTAGTCGCTGTCCGGCGGCGCCCAGAACATCGGGCCTTTCGGCGAGATTTCCAGGTGATCGCTCAGGCCCTGCTTCTTCAGCTCTCGGCGCAGGCCTTCAACGCCATCTTGGCTTTCGATGACAAAGGCGCGGTCGATCACGTCGCCGTAGTGTTTATTGGTGCTTTCGACCGCGAGTTCGACGAGGTCGCCCTCCGCAGCGATCGACCACAGGTGCACATCTTCGTCTTCCGCAAACGTCTTCACGCGCCAGGCGCCTTTCTCGTTCTGGACGAACTGGATCGTATCGAACTGCTCTTCGGTGGCTTCCGACTCTTCGTCGTTGATATAGCTGCTCTTAATACCGAGCAGGAATAGGACAAGTGTGGTTTTCATAGGAGTAACTATAACCATTTTGTCCCGCCTGCGGGTAATTCGGCATACAACAGTGTGTTGCTAATCAGATGCCATAACGCTGCCGTCGGCGCATGGCGCCCACACCGGCCAGGCCGAGTCCCAGCAGTGCCAGCGCTCCCGGCTCGGGCACTTCCGCCGCAGCACCGCCACCATCGTCGGTGCCGTCACTGCTGGGTTCGAACTCGAGGTTGTCCAGGAAGCTGTACCTGGTGTCCGGTACTTCCATTACGAAGCGGTCGATACCCATGAAATTGAGCGTGTGCTTGACCATCGCGCCGGTCACGGCAATCGTGACGCTGTATAGCTCGGTCGCGCCTGAATAGCCGCGCAGGGTCACTGAGCTGGCGCTGTAGTCTTCCAGGTAGACGCTCAAAACATCATAGCTGCCACCGAACAGAATTTCGGGAGCATTGCTGTAGGGCGACTCAGCGTTGTAGATGATGGTGGTACCTGACGCCGGATGAAAACTGTAGGGCGGGCTGTTGATGAAGTACCAATGATTGAAGGTAAAGCCCTCATAGGTGCCTGGCATGCTGCCGACGTCGCTGTAGGTCAGGTCGTCGAAGGTCAGCAGTCCGGCGTGGGCGGGGATGGTGGCGGTGGTCGCAAGCAATGCGGCGGCCGTCAGGAATTGAGCAAGTTTCATGGTTCCCTCCAGCAAAAGGCTGTCACGTAGGGCAGCTTAAACTGTCAGGGAGCAAGCTTTGTTCCTGCCGGGCTGGCGGCACCTGCAAGCTTCTGATTTCATGGGGGAAGTGATGCGACGGCGGCAAGCGCTGATTCAATCTTGCCGCCCGGATGTAAAAAATGCCGACAGTTACGGATGATATTCAATGATCAACGGTGCGTGATCGGAAAACTTCACTTCCTTGTAGACGGAAACCGTGTGCGCCTTGGAAGCGATGCCTGGAGTTGCGACGTGGTAATCGATGCGCCAGCCAACGTTCTTCGCGTAGGCCTGGCCGCGGTTGCTCCACCAGGTGTATTGCTCCGGGCGCGGATCGAGGCCGCGGTGCACGTCCACGTAGCCGACTTCATCGAACAGCTTGGTCATCCAGGCCCGCTCTTCCGGCAGGAAGCCTGAGTTCTTCAGATTGCCTTTCCAGTTCTTCAGGTCGATCTCTTTGTGCGCGATATTCCAGTCGCCGCAGATCACGAACTCGCGGCCTTCGGCGATCAGTTCCCGCAGGTGCGGCAGGAACAGGTCCATGAAGCGGAATTTGGCCAGCTGGCGCTCTTCGGACGATGAGCCGGATGGGCAGTACACGGAAATCACGGTCAGGTTGCCGAAGTCGGCGCGAACGTAGCGGCCCTCGGCATCGAATTCCGGGGCGCCGAAGCCGATTTTCACGGTGTCCGGTGCGATCTTGCTATAAATGCCAGTGCCGGAGTAGCCCTTCTTCTCCGCGTAGTGGAAGTGGCCGTGGTAGCCGTGCGGATTCAGGAATTCTTCCGTCATGTCGCCTGCCTGCGCCTTCAGTTCCTGCACGCAGATGATGTCGGCATCCACCGTTCCCATCCAGTTGAAAAAGCCCTTCTTGGCGGCGGAGCGGATACCGTTCAGGTTGGCGGAAATGATTTTTGGCATAGAGGTTCCGGTTAAAATACGGGCACTTTGAACAGAGATGGGTGCACTATGAGTAATTTGAGGCAAGAGTTTATCGCGTTTTCCGTACAGGCGGGAGTGCTGAAATTCGGCGAGTTTACGACCAAAGCAGGGCGCCAATCGCCCTATTTCTTCAATGCGGGCCTGTTCCATGACGGCGCCACGCTGGTGAAGCTGGCGGACTTCTACGCCCAGACCTTGCTGGACTCCGGCATCGAATTCGACATGCTGTTCGGCCCGGCCTACAAGGGCATTACGCTGGCCTCCGCCACCGCCATGGCGCTGGCCAATAAGGGACGCAACACCTCGTTCGCCTACAACCGCAAGGAAGCCAAGGACCACGGCGAAGGCGGCACCCTGGTGGGCGCCAAGCTGACCGGCAAGGTCGTCATCATCGACGACGTGATCTCGGCCGGCACCTCGGTGCGCGAATCCGTGAACATGATCCGCGCTGCGGGCGCCGAGCCTTGCGCCGTGCTGATCGCGCTGGACCGTATGGAACGCGGCGCCAAGGATGGCGTGATGTCCGAGCTGTCCGCCGTGCAGGAAGTGAGCAAGAACTATGGCATTCCGGTAGTGTCGATCGGCAGCCTGGCCGACCTGTTCACCTACCTGTCCGCCGACCCGTCGCTTGCACAACACAAGGACGCTGTTGCTGCATACCGCAGTAAATACGGCGTCGAGTAAACCATCGCTCAGCCGTGTGCTAGACTAGGCCGCATGAATATTGCCACGTTGAAAGTATACGGCGACGAGACTGCGTTGGCCGATGTGCGCGACGGCTTGCCCAGCGAGCCGGAGAACGCCTGGCAGAAGGGCGAACCCGGCCCTAGCGGGCGCACGCACATCGATGCGGGCTTTTTCGTCACCATCGGCACCGACCCCAGCCCGGCGGTCGTGCTGCAACAGATCCGCGCCTACCTGGCCGAGTGCCAGGCGCGCGGCATCACCTTTGACGCCGCCAATATCGCCGCCGAACTGCGCGTGGCATACGCCGGCGGCGAAGCCCTCGACTTTTCTCTGGCCGATCTTGAGCTGCTGCTCCAGATGGGCGTCACACTCAGCATCACCAGTTGATGAACATCGTCCTGCGCGTTGTGCTGACGCTCTTTCTGGCCTTCTGCCTGATCGGGTTCGGCATGTGCGGACTGCTTGGCTTTGCCGCCTCGGCGGGGGACGCCGAACCGGGAATCATGATCCTGGCGCTGATCGGCCTCGCAATTGCGGGCGCTTGTGGCTACGCCATCTACAAGATCTGGGCCAAAAAACAGCTTGATGAAAGCGCCGGTCCTGACGCCTGATACGGCGCACATGGTCCACTTGCTGTTCGAGTGGGCTGCGCTGGCAGCCGGCGTGCAGGTTTATCGCTGGCAGCGCCGCCGCGCAGGGCAGGGCGGTATGCTGCAGCCCGGATCGTTTGCGGTGGTGATCGGCTGCATACTTGGCGCGGCCATCGGCAATAAACTCGTGTTCTGGATCGAATGGCCGCAGCTGTGGGCCGAACATGGCGCCAGCCTGCAGGCATGGGCCAGCGGACAGTCCATTGTCGGCGGTCTGCTGGGCGGCTTGATCGGGGTGGAGCTGGCCAAGAAGCTGTCCGGCATCCAGCATTCGACGGGCGATCAATTTGTGCTGCCGCTGGTCGCCGGCACGATCATCGGCCGCATCGGCTGCTTTCTCGCGGGCCTGAACGATGGCACTTATGGTGTCGCCAGCGGCCTGCCATGGGCCATCGACTTCGGTGACGGCATCCCGCGCCATCCAACGCAAATCTACGACATGCTGTTTGCCCTGATCTGGGGTGGTGGATTGCTGCATGCGCGTCCGTGGCTGCAGCAAAAGAGCGGTCTTGCGTTCAAGCTCTATCTGGCGGGCTACCTGGCATGGCGCCTGCTGGTCGATGCCATCAAGCCCGTGCCTTATCAATATGCCGGTGGACTCAGTGGCATCCAGCTGGTGTGCGTGATTGCGCTGGCCTGCTATCTGCCGCTGCTGTTCAGACAGGCCTTGTCCAAACCAGGATATGCAGAAACAGCTTAGAACATCCGGCCGCGCCACGATGGTCGTCGTGGCACTCGCGCTCATCGGCGGCACCGGCTGCATTTCGACCATGATCCAGAACCAGCGCGGTGCCGCGGCATATCGCACAAGCTGGGATGAGAAGGTGGCAGCACTTGAGGCGAAAAGCGCGCGAGGCGATATGAATGCGCGCGTTGAATTGGCGTTGCAGCTGACCAGCAACTATGCAGGAACCAGCCAGTTTCCGCGCGGCGTGGCTTTGCTCAAGGAAGCGGTACAGGAAAATAATCCCTGGGCCGAATTCATACTCGGCCGGATCATGGTGCGCGGCGCGGGCATTGGCGGCTATGCAGAGACGAGCAAACCTTATCGTGATGTGGAGCGCGGCTGGGAGCTGCTGCGGCGTGCGGCCAGCCAGTCCTGCCGCTATTCGATCGGACATCGCACGGAAAGTTCGACCGACGTCTTTGCCGGATTGTTCTCCGACGACCGCGTCATGATCAAACCCGCGCCGGAAGAGACGGCACTGTGGCGCGCACGTGGCGTGCTGCATTGCGGCTTTCCCTCGCCGGACGCCATGTACTGGCGCTTCACGTCGGAGTCAAAAAATCCGGCAGCGCAGACCGAAGAGCTGGCGCTGCTGATGTTGCTGCCGCCGCGCTCCAGCGAGCTGGCGAAAGCGCAGTCGCTGTCCAGTGCCGACATGCTGGAGGCGGCGCGCCTGCGCTCGACGGCGCTGCGCCGTATGGTTGACGAATCGCTGGCGCGCTACTCTGCGCCCACACTGAAGGAGTGGAAATGAGCCGCAAGACCCGTCCCTATCTGTTTTACGACACCACGACCTCAGTGTGTTCGCAATGTCTGCATCCCGCCGAAGCCAAGATCATCTTCAAGGATGACAAGGTCTATATGGACAAGTGGTGCGGCGCGCACGGCACCGAGCGCGTGCTGGTCAGCGACGATGTCGAATATTACCGCCTGTGCCGCGAAGTCTTCGTCAAGCATCCCGAGATGCCGCAGCAGTTCAATACGAAGATGGCGTATGGCTGCCCTTACGACTGCGGACTGTGCCCGGACCATATGCAGCATTCCTGCCTGTCCGTGGTCGAGATCACCGACAACTGCAACCTGAATTGCCCGGTGTGCTATGCCGAAAGCGGCACGCATCGCGAGCGCCACAAGCCGCTAGAGGAGGTGATCCGCATGCTGGACGCCGTGGTGGCAAACGAAGGCGAGGCCGATGTGATGCAGCTATCGGGTGGCGAACCGACGCTGCATCCTCAGTTCTGGGAAATCATGGACGCGGCCAAGGCGCGGCCGATCCGCCATGTCATGGTCAACACCAACGGCATCGTGCTGGCGCAGGACAAGGACTTCGTGCGCCGCCTGGCCACGTATGCGCCGGGCGTGGAAGTCTATCTGCAGTTCGACTCGCTGCGCGCGGAAGTGCACAAGGAGCTGCGCGGCGCCGACTTGCGCCGCATCCGCCAGCAGGCGCTGGAAAACCTGAATGAAGTGGGGCTGTCGACGACGCTGGTGGTCACGCTGAAAAAGGGCCTGAACGACGACGAGATCGGCGACATCATCGACTTCGCGCTGAAGCAGCCTTGCGTGCGTGGTGTGACGCTGCAGCCGATCCAGGATGCGGGCCGCGTGGAGAACTATGATCCGCGCCTGCACCGGCTGACCGTCTCAGAAATCCGCCGCAAGATCGCCGAGCAGAGCAATCTGTTCTCCTTGCAGGACGTGGTGCCGGTGCCCTGCAATCCGGACACGCTGGCCATGGCCTACGCGATCAAGACGCCGGAACGCACGGTGCCGCTGACGCGCTATCTCGATCCGCAAACGCTGGTGGAAGGCAGCGGCAACACCATCGTGTTTGAGCGCGACGAATCGTTGCGCAGCACGGTCAAGGATCAGGTGTTCAAGCTGTTCTCCACCAATCACTCGCCGGAGTCGCAGGCGAATTGTCTGTCCGAGTTGATGTGCTGTCTGCCGCTGGTCAGTGCGCCGTCCGAGCTACGCTACGACAATGTGTTCCGCGTGCTGATTGTTCAGTTCATGGATGCTTACTCGCTGGATGTGCGGGCGCTGAAAAAGTCCTGCATCCATTTCGCCCAGCCGGATGGGCGCCTGGTACCGTTCGAAAGCTTCAACCTGCTGTACCGCGATGACCGCCGCCTTCAGGCTATCCGTGGCAGCATCTCCGGCCAGTTCGCGCAGCGCACGACGGCGCGCACGATTCCGATCGCAGTGGATTAAGCGCCTGCCAGCAGCGGTTTTTCGCGCTCGACGATTTCAACGATGGCATCGGCCACCGTGCGTACGCGCGGTGAGCGGCGCAGGTCGGGGTGCATCACCAGCCACAGTTTGCGTGTGGCAGGGCAGATGTGCTGCGGCACGGGCAGCAGGCGTGGATCGCAGCGGCCGATGAAGTGGGGCAGCAGCACCACGCCAACGCCGGCCACCGCCGCTTCCAGCAGAATGCCCAGATCATTCGAGCGAAGGACGGTATTGCGCCTGCCGGTGAACTGCTCCAGCCATTGCTGCTGGGGCGAGTCGCGCAGGCTGTCGTCGTAGCCCACGAATTCCCATTCCTCTTCGGGACGCGCCAGCCATTCCGGCCGTGCATAAAGGCCGAAATGCATATCGCCCAATGCCCGCGCCGCCAGGCCCGGCGCGGTAGGGCGCATCAGGCGGATTGCCAGGTCGGCTTCACGGCGGCTCAGGTTCACTTGCCGCACTTCGCCTACCAGCTCCAGCGTAATGCCCGGCCAGCGCTGGCGCAGCGGCAGCAGGCGTGGCGCGAAGAAGTAGGTTGCCAGCGTGGGCGGTGCCGAAATGCGCACGACGCCGCTCAGGGCCGAAACGCCGCTGGCGGCGCGCGCAAAGGCCTGTGCTTCCTCGTCGATGCGCAGGGCCTGGGCGGCCAGCGTTTCGCCTTCCGGCGTCAATGTCCAGCCGCGCGGCACGCGGTCGAACAGGCGCACGGCCAGCGCTTGCTCCAGCATCTCCACGCGCCTTGCCACGGTCGAGTGCTCGACCTTCAGTTTGCGCGCCGCACCGGACAGGCTGCCTTCCTGCGCCAGCGCGAGGAAGTAGCGGATGTCGTCCCACTGGAAGGGGATGTCTGCCAATTTTTGCACAGATAGTGACGATATTTATGGAATGTTCGAGTGATTATGCACGGAATAGACTGGACGCGCTGATCAATCAACTGGAGAAGACCATGCAAGACATCGCGATCCGTATGCACGCTACCGGCGGCCCCGAAGTGCTCGAAGCCGAAGCCCTGAATCTGCCCGCGCCGGCGCCGGGCGAGGTGCGCGTGCGGCACACGGCCATCGGCGTGAATTACGTCGACATTTACCAGCGCAGCGGCAAGTACGGCGCGCCCGCGCTGCCGTTCATTCCCGGCGCGGAAGCGGCTGGCGTGGTGGAAGCGCTCGGCGGCGGCGTGACGGAGTTTGCGCCCGGCCAGCGCGTGGCCTATTCGCGTCCGTTTGCAGGCAGCTATGCCAGCGCGGCCAATGTGCCAGCACAATTCCTGGTGCCGCTACCGGATAAGGTGCCGGACGATATCGCCGCAGTGTCGATGCTGAAAGGGATTACGGCCCACATGCTGTTCGCCCACAACCATCCTCTGCGCGCCGGCGAAACACTGCTGGTGCACGCTGCCGCAGGCGGACTTGGCCTGTTGCTGACGCAGTGGGCCAAGGCGCTCGGCGTGCGCGTGATCGGCACGGTAGGCAGCAGGGAAAAGGCCGAGCTGGCGCTGGCCCACGGCCTGGATCACGCCATCCTGTATCACGAGGAAGACTTCGTGGCGGCCACACTGGCGCTGACGGACGGGCAGGGCGTGCATTTCGCCGTCGATGGCATCGGCGGCGACACGCTGAAACGCACGCTGCAAACGGTGCGGACTTTCGGCATGGTGGCCAGCGTAGGCGAAGTGGCGGGGTCACCGGGCGGTATTGCCGTTTCCGACCTCGGGCCGAAGCATCCGATCTCGCTCAGCCGCCCCAGCGTGTTCAATTACATGCGCGACCCGGCGTGGTATCGCGCCGGCGCGCTGACGACGCTGGCGCATCTTGAGCGCGGCCTGAAGCTGCCGATTGGCGAGGTGCTGCCGCTGCGCGCTGCGGCGGAAGCGCAACGCAGGCTGGAAAGCGGTACCACGACAGGAGCCTTGCTGCTGCGGCCTTGAGCTATACTGCCCTGATGACAAATCGATACGAAGAAGACCGATTCGCCCAGTTCAAAGGGCGCCAGGGCGCAGAGCGCACCGTCCACATCTGGGAACCGGCGCAGCCGCGCGCCGTGCTGCTGGCGATACACGGCGGCATGGCGCATGCGGGCGATTATGTGACGCCTGCCTTGTGGTTCAAGCGGCACGGCATCGCCACGGGCGCATTCGACCTGTGCGGCCACGAAAAGGCGCGCCGCGTCGATATTCCGGACTTTGATATTTTTCTCGACGAGGTAGAGCTGTTCCTGCACTGGACCAAGCAGCACTATCCCGGCCTGCCCATCTTCATCATGGGCCATTCGATGGGCGCGCTGATTGCCACACGCTTCGGCCTGGAGCGCATGGCGCGCGATGAGCAGGTGAAGGGCTTTGTACTGTCATCGCCGTATTACGTGAATGCGATCAAGGTGCCGGCGGTGCTGCAGGGGATGTCCAGCGTGCTGGCACGCTACATGCCGACCATGAAGGTGCCGCTGGCTTCACTGACCGATGTGCTCACGCATGACAAAGCCATCACGGAACGCCATCACCGCGATGAAGCGGACGATATTCGCGCGTCCGAATGCACGGTGCGCTTCGGCCATGCTTTGCAGCAGGCGCAGAAGGGACTGGCGGAGAAGATGCCGGCGTGGCGCTGGCAGATGTATGCCGTTGTTGCGGGGGATGACAAGCTGGCCGATGCGAAGGCCACGATGGCCATGCTGGCGACGGTGAATCCGAAGCTGGTGGAAATCAACCACCAGGCTTCGAATTATCACGAGAACTTCAATGAGGTGAACCGCGAAGAGATCTTCGCGGACATCCTCAAGTGGATGGAAGCGCGGGCTTAACCTTCAGCCAGCTTCTTCTTCAGCAGCTCGGTCAGCTGGGCCGGGTTGGCCTTGCCTTTGGATGCCTTCATCGCCTGGCCGATCAGCGCATTGATGGCCGCTTCCTTGCCGGCGCGGTACTGCTCAACGGACTTCTCGTTGTTGGCGATGACTTCGTTGACGATGGCTTCCAGCGCGCCAGTGTCGGAAATCTGCTTCAGGCCTTTCTGGTCGATGATCACATCGACCAGATTCGGGTCTTCCGACTTGGCTTCCCACATCGCGCCGAACACTTCCTTCGCGATCTTGTTGGAGATCGTGCCGTCAGCGATGCGCTTCAGCATGCCGGCCAGCTGCGCAGGCAGCACCGGCGCGTCCACGATCTCAACGCTTTCGCGGTTCAGGGTGGACGATACGTCGCCCATCAGCCAGTTCGCAGCAGCCTTCGCGTTCTCCTTGCCCGCAGCGGCAACCACGCCTTCGAAGTAGTTGGCCATGCCTTTGGACGCGGTCAGCACCAGGGCGTCGTACTCAGGCAGCTTGTACTCTTCGATGAAGCGGGTACGCATCACGGCCGGCAGTTCCGGCATATCGGCCTTCACGCGCTGAATCCAGTCTTCGGAAATCATCAGCGGCGGCAGATCCGGGTCGGGGAAGTAGCGGTAATCCTGCGCGTCTTCCTTGGTGCGCATGGCGCGGGTTTCCTTGCGGTCCGGATCGTACAGGCGGGTGGCTTGAACGACCTTGCCGCCGTCTTCGAGCAGCTCGATCTGGCGGCGTACTTCGACGTGCACCGCTTCCTCGATAAAGCGGAAGGAGTTCAGGTTCTTGATCTCGCAGCGGGTGCCGAATTCCTTCTGGCCTTTCGGACGCACGGATACGTTCACGTCGCAGCGGAAGGAGCCTTCCTGCATATTGCCGTCGCAGATGCCCAGCCATACCACCAGGCCGTGCAGGGCTTTGCAGTAAGCCACGGCTTCAGCAGCGGAGCGCATTTCCGGCTCGGACACGATCTCCAGCAGCGGCGTGCCGGCGCGGTTCAGGTCAATGCCGGACATGCCGTGGTAGTCCTCGTGCAGCGACTTGCCTGCGTCCTCTTCCAGGTGGGCGCGGGTCAGGTTCACGGTTTTGGTGACGAACTGGCCGTCCTTCTCGTAGCCGAAGGTCAGCTGGCCGCCTTGTACCACCGGATCTTCGAACTGCGAAATCTGGTAGCCCTTCGGCAGATCCGGATAGAAGTAGTTCTTGCGGGCGAACTGCGACTGCGGCGCGATCTTCGCGTCCACGGCCAGGCCGAAGCGGATGGCGCGTTCGACGGCGGCCTTGTTCATGACCGGCAGCACGCCAGGCAGCGCCAGGTCAACCGGGCTGGCTTGCGTGTTCGGTTCGGCGCCGAACTGGGTCGGCGAGCCGCTGAAAATTTTGGAAACGGTCGTGAGCTGAACGTGGTTCTCAAGACCGATAACGACTTCCCATTCCATATTCTTCTCTCTTGTCTTAGATGCCCGCCGGAGCGCGCTTGTGCCAGTCGGTCGCCAGTTGGAACTGGTGGGCGATATTCAGCAGCTTCGCTTCGGCGAAGTAGTTGCCGATGATCTGCAAGCCCACTGGGCGCTTGGCGTTCTTCTCGCCTTCGCCGAAACCGGCAGGGATGGACATGCCAGGCAGACCGGCCAGGCTGGTGGACAGCGTAAAGATGTCGGCCATGTAGTTGGCGACCGGATCATCCGCTTTCGAACCCAGGTCCCACGCCACGGTCGGCGCCACAGGTCCCATGATCACGTCGCATTGCCCGCCCAGCGCCTTCGCGAAGTCTTCGGTGATCTTGCGGCGGATCTTCTGTGCCTTCAGGTAGTACGCGTCGTAATAGCCGTGGCACAGGATGTAGGTGCCGACCATGATGCGGCGCTGCACTTCAGGACCGAAGCCTTGCGCGCGGGTCTTGCGGTACATGTCCTGCAGGTCTTTGTAGCCTTCGGCGCGGAAGCCGTAGCGCACGCCGTCGAAACGGGACAGGTTGGACGATGCTTCCGCCGGAGCCACCATGTAATAAGCAGGAATCGACAGCGCGGTATTCGGCAGCGAGATATCGACCAGGGTCGCGCCCAGTTCGACGAATTTGGCCAGCGCGGCGCGCACGGCCTTCTCCACGTCAGCCGCCAGGCCCTCGCCGAAATACTCCTTCGGCACGCCGATGCGCAGGCCGGTCAGCGGCTTGTTCAGGTCGCGCGTGTAGTCTTCCGCCACGTTGCCTTGTTCAGGCGTCAGGCTGGTGGCGTCGCGCTCGTCGAAGCCGGTCATGGCGGACAGCAGCAGAGCGCAGTCTTCCGCGGTCTGCGCCATCGGACCTGCCTGGTCCAGCGAGGAGGCGAAAGCGATCATGCCGAAGCGCGATGCGCGGCCATAGGTTGGCTTGATGCCGGTGATGCCGCAGAACGAGGCCGGCTGGCGGATCGAGCCGCCGGTGTCGGTGCCGGTCACGCCGGGCGCCAGGCGCGCAGCCACGGCCGCCGCCGAACCGCCGGACGAACCGCCTGGAATGGCTGCCTTGTCCCACGGATTCTTCACGGCGCCGAAGGCCGAGTTCTCATTGGACGAGCCCATCGCGAATTCATCGCAATTCAGCTTGCCCAGGGTGACCATGCCGGCAGCCTTCATCTTTTCAACGACCGTCGCGTTGAACGGGCTCACATAGTTGGCCAGCATTTTGGAGCCGGCGGTGGAACGCCAGTCCTGGGTCACGAAAATATCCTTGTGCGCGATCGGCACGCCGGTCAGCGGCGTGGCGGTGCCGGCAGCGATGCGGCGGTCGGCTTCTTCCGCTTGCGCGATGGTCAGCGCGCGGTCGACGTGCAGGAAGGCATTCAGGTCGCTTTTCTCGATGCGGTCGAGGAAGTGGTTCGCCAGCTGGACTGCGGTGACTTCCTTCTTCTGCAGCAGATCGGACAGCTCTTTAATAGTCTTGGTATGCATGGTTCGTTCTTCTGGAAAACCCGAGGCGGGGAGCTGGTGGCTGCCACGCCGTGGCAGCCACCTGTTTTACGCCTCTGGTTCTGTTAGTCGATCACTTTCGGCACCAGGTACAGGCCGTCTTCGGTCTTCGGCGCCACTTTCTGGTAATCGTCGCGGCGATTTGGCTCGGTCGGCGCGTCTTCGCGCAGGCGCAGGGCAACCTGCATATGGGCGGCCAGCGGATGGCTCAGCGGCGCGACGCCGTCGGTGTCCACGGCTTGCATTTCTTCAGCCAGGGCGAAAATGCCGTTCAGCTTGTCCAGCATCGCAGCGGACTGTTCCTCGCCCATTTCCAGCTGTGCCAGATTGGCAATTCGTTTTACGTCGGATAGTGTCAGGGACATGGCTGTGCGGCGGGCGAACCCGCGTATTTGATTGTCGTATTGATAATTTACTTATTCATTCGCCGATCAACTCGTATTTAGCTGCCAACACCGTTTATTTCAACGGTTGCAGGCACGCACAATAGAGTGGATTTAGGGCAAATATCCTGCAAATTATAAGGTACAATCGCGGGTTAATGCGCTGCTGGAGCTGAATACTCGCCCGGCCGCATTCGCACCGGATACTTTAAATAACGAATTAATGCGCGACCTCGCGCCACAGGACACTCATGTTTGGTTTTTTACGTCGCTATATCTCGTCTGACCTGGCCATTGACCTGGGTACGGCGAACACCCTGATTTATGTACGCGGTTCCGGCATTGTGCTGGATGAACCGTCCGTCGTTGCGATCCGCCAGGAAGGCGGCCCGAACGGCAAGAAAACCATCCAGGCGGTTGGCAAGGAAGCAAAGCAGATGCTGGGTAAAGTGCCCGGCAATATCGAAGCCATCCGTCCGATGAAAGACGGCGTGATCGCCGACTTCACCGTCACCGAGCAGATGCTGAAGCAGTTCATCCGCATGGTGCACGACTCCAAATTCTTCCGCCCATCGCCACGCATCATCATTTGCGTACCTTGCGGCTCCACCCAGGTTGAGCGCCGTGCGATCCGTGAATCCGCACTGGGCGCCGGTGCTTCCCAGGTCTACCTGATCGAAGAACCGATGGCAGCAGCAATCGGCGCCGGCCTGCCGGTGTCCGACGCAACCGGCTCGATGGTGGTCGACATCGGCGGCGGCACCACCGAAGTGGGCATCATCTCCCTGGGCGGCATGGTCTACAAAGGCTCGGTGCGCGTGGGCGGCGACAAGTTCGATGAAGCCATCGTCAACTACATCCGCCGTAACTACGGCATGCTGATCGGCGAGCAGACCGCCGAAGCAATCAAGAAGGCCATCGGTTCCGCCTTCCCGGGTTCCGAAGTCAAGGAAATGGAAGTCAAGGGCCGCAACCTGTCCGAAGGTATTCCGCGTTCCTTCACCATCTCGTCCAACGAGATCCTGGAAGCGCTGACCGACCCGCTGAACAACATCGTCTCCGCCGTGAAGAACGCGCTGGAACAGACCCCGCCTGAACTGGGCGCCGACATCGCCGAAAAAGGCATGATGCTGACGGGCGGCGGCGCGCTGCTGCGCGATCTGGACCGCCTGCTGATGGAAGAGACGGGCCTGCCGGTGCTGGTGGCGGAAGATCCGCTGACCTGCGTGGTGCGAGGGTCCGGCATGGCGCTGGAGCGCATGGACCAGCTGGGGTCCATCTTCTCCTACGAGTAAGGACCGAAAGGGCGGCACTAGCCGCCCTTCTTAATTGGAAGACATGGAATACAGCCCACCGCCACTGTTCAAACAAGGCGCGTCCGCCCGTTTCAAAATGATGGTGTTCGCCGCCATCTCGATTGCGCTGCTCTTTGCAGATTCGCGCATGGATGCTTTGTCGGCTGTTCGCAAGGGAGTCGGTTTCGTGCTGTATCCGCTACAGCAGGCCGCCCTGTTGCCGCGCGACGCCGTGAATGGCGTGGGAAGCTACTTCTCCACGCTGTCGTCGCTGCAGAAACAGGTGAATGACCTCAAGCAGCAGCAGATCGCTTCTTCGATGCAGATGCAGCAGGCGCAGCTCTACCAGGCCGAGAACAATCAGCTGCGCAAGCTGCTGGACGCCAAAGAGCGCGTGCCCGGCAAGAGCATGCTGGCCGAGATCCTGTACGACGCGCGCGACGTCTTTACCCGCAAAGTCATCCTGAACCGCGGCACGCAGCAAGGCGTGCAGCTTGGCCTGCCCGTCATCGATAACCAGGGCGTGGTGGGGCAGGTGACGCGCGTGTTCCCCTTCACCTCCGAAGTCACGCTGCTGACCGATAAGGAGCAGGCGATTCCTGTGCAGGTGCTGCGCAGCGGCCTGCGTTCGGTGGCCTATGGCCGTGGCCAGTCCGGCACGCTGGACCTGCGCTTCATGGCGCCCAATGCGGATGTGCAGGTGGGCGATATCCTGATCACTTCCGGCATCGATGGCGTGTATCCGGCCGGCCTGGCTGTGGCGCGCGTGACACAGGTGGAGAATTCCTCCGGCGCGTTTGGCCGCGTCGTGTGCCAGCCGCTGGCAGGCATCGAGCGCAATACGCAGCTGCTGATTCTGACGTCCGTGCCGGAGATTCCGCCACGTCCGCCGGAAGAGGAAGTGGTCAAGCCATCCAAGAAAAAGAAAGACGCGAAGGACGCTAAGGATGCGGCGCAGCCGGCGGCAACGCCGGCAGCTCCCGCGGCGGCTCCGGCCGGCGGCGCTCCTGCTGCCGCTACATCGGGCGCGGCGCCAACCGCCGGCGCTGCGGCTGCCGCTGCACCTGGCGTAGTGCCAGGCGCCGGCGCCCCCGCTGCACAGGCGCCGCGTGCCGCCACCGCTGGCATGACGCCGACCCTGAGCGCACCGCCTGCCGCTGCGCCGCGCGCTGCCGCACCGGCGCCTGCTGCTGCTCCGGCTCCTGCGAAAAAGGAACCTGCACGATGAACCGTCCACAATACATCCTGCTGCCTGTCAGCCCGCTGTTCATCGCATTCAGCCTGCTCTGCGCGGTCTTGTTGAATATGCTGCCCTGGGGCCGTATGGTTGGCGTACCGGATTTCGTAGCGCTGGTGCTGGTGTTCTGGGGTATCCATCAGCCGCGCAAGGTCGGCATCGGCACCGCCTTCTTCCTCGGCCTGCTGATGGACGTGCATGACGCCACCCTGCTGGGTGAGAACGCGCTAGCCTACACGCTGCTGTCCTACTTCGCCATCATGATGCACCGCCGTGTGCTGTGGTTCCGCGTCTGGACCCAGGCCATGCATGTGCTGCCCCTGCTGATTCTGGCGCAAGGGGTACAACTGCTGGTGCGCTTCATCGTGTCGAGCAAATTCCCGGGCTGGTTCTTCTTCCTGGAGAGTATTGTGGCTGCGCTGCTGTGGCCCGTGGTGACGATGTTCCTGCTGGCGCCGCAACGCCGCGCCGTGGATAAAGACCACACCCGTCCGATCTGAGCATGACCGAGTTTAAAAACACAGAACGCGACCTTCATCGCTTCCGCGTTCGCCTGTCGGCGATCGGCGGGCTGGTGTTCCTTTGCTTCATGGCGCTGCTGGCGCGCTTCATCTGGCTGCAGGTGATCAAGCACAGCGACTACGCCGCGCAGGCGGAAGACAACCGTATCGCCGTGGTGCCCATCGTGCCGAACCGCGGTCTGATCCTGGACCGCAAAGGGGTGGTCCTGGCCCGCAACTACTCCGCCTTCACGCTGGAGATCACGCCATCCAAGCTGCGCATTCCGCTGGAAGACATGATCGACGAGCTGGCGAAAGTGGTGGAAGTCACGCACAAGGACCGCCGCCGCTTCAAGAAGCTGATGGAGGAATCGAAGCACTTCACCAGCGTGCCGCTGCGTACCCGCCTGACGGATGAAGAGGTGGCGCGCTTTACCGCCAACCGCTTCCGCTATCCCGGCGTGGAAGTCCAGGCGCGCTTGTTCCGTCAATACCCGCTGGGTGAAACCGCCTCGCACGTGATCGGCTACATCGGCCGTATCAATCAGGCCGAAGCCAAGGCGCTGGAAGGCACGGAAGACGCCGCGAATTACAACGGCACCGAGCATATCGGCAAGGAAGGCCTGGAGAAGAGCTACGAAAAAGAGCTGCATGGCCAGACCGGCTACGAAGAAGTGGAAGTGACGGCCTGGGGCCGCGCCATCCGCACGCTCTCGCGCACGCCGGCTGTGCCGGGCAATAACCTGATCCTGTCGGTCGATATCGAGTTGCAGAAGGTGGCGGAAGAGGCCTTCGGCGAATGGCGCGGGGCGCTGGTTGCCATCGAGCCTGAAACCGGCGACGTGCTGGCGTATGTGTCACGCCCCGGCTACGACCCCAATCTGTTCGTGGACGGCATCGATGCGCAAAGCTGGGCGGATCTGAATAACTCGCTGGACAAGCCGATGGTGAACCGTCCGCTGTCCGGTACCTACGCGCCAGGTTCGACCTTCAAGCCTTTCATGGCGCTGGCCGCGCTGGAACTGGGCAAGCGTACGCCGAGTTCGGCGATTGCCGATCCGGGCTTCTTCTACCTCGGCGCCCACAAGTTCCGCGACGACGTGGTGGGTGGCCACGGCACGGTGGATTTGCGCAAATCCATCGTCGTGTCCTGCAACACCTACTACTACATCCTGGGCCGCGACATGGGTATCGACGCGATCCACGATTTCATGGCGCCTTTCGGCTTCGGCAGGCCAACCGGCATCGACCTGGAAAACGAGAAGGCCGGGGTGCTGCCTTCGCAGGAGTGGAAGCGTCAGCGCTTCAAGAAAAATCCGGCGGCAGGCAAGTGGGTGGGCGGCGATACGATCTCGGTGTCCAACGGCTCCGGCTACAACGCGTATACCCCGCTGCAGATTGCACACGCGGTTGCGAACCTGGCCAATAACGGCGTGGTGATGAAGCCGCACCTGGTGAAAATCGTCGAAGATCCGGTCACCCGTGCGCGCAAGCTCACCGTGCCGAAAGAGAGCTACCGCATCCCGCTGAAGCAGCAGAACATCGACTTCGTGAAAGACGCCATGGTCGGCGTGACCAGCGAGCCGGGCGGCACTGCATTCCGCGCCTTCACCAACGCGGGCTACACGGTAGGCGGCAAGACCGGTACGGCGCAGGTGGTGGCGATCAAGGCCAATGAGAAGTACAACGCGGCGCGCCTGGATGAGCGTCTGCGCGATAATGCCTGGTTCACGGCCTTTGCGCCGGCCGATAAGCCCAAGATCGTGCTGGCCATGATCGTGGAAAACGCGGGCTTCGGCGGCCAGGTCGCTGCGCCGATCGCACGCAAAGTGCTGGACTACTGGCTGCTGGGCAAACGCTCGACCGAGAAAGACACCACGCCGGTGCCGAAGGAAGACGCGGTCACCGTGCCGGTCGAATCGCTGCCGGCCGAAGACGTGGAAGCCGCCGCTGCTGCCGCTGAAAAGCGCCAGAATCCGGCAGGCCAGATCCCGGCTCCGGCGCCGCAATCGCCGTCGCCTGCGCCGGAGAGCAAGGACCAGCAGAAACCAGCGACGGCCCCGCCGCCGCGCAAGAAGGAATAAGGAGGCGCCATGCCGATCAATGAAAGACGCTCGCTGTGGCGCCGCATGCGTCCCTACCTGACCGTGTTCGATGGTCCTCTGACCCTCATTCTGGCATTCCTGCTCGGGACCAGCCTGGTGACGCTGTATTCCGCGTCCATCGGTATTCCCGGCAAGATCGAAGACCATCTGCGCAATATTTTCATGGCCTTCCTGGTGATGTGGTTCGTGGCGAACATCTCGCCGCAGAACATGATGCGCATCGCCTTGCCGGCCTACTTGTTTACCCTGTTGCTGCTGCTGGCGGTTGCCGTGGCGGGCACGGTGAAGCTGGGCGCGCGGCGCTGGCTGGTGCTCGGGCCGATGCAGATCCAGCCCTCCGAATTCGCCAAGATTGCCGTGCCGCTGATGCTGGCGTGGTTCTTCCAGCAGCGCCAGGGACATCTGCGCTGGCACGCCTATGCCGTTGCGGCGGCGCTGCTCCTGATCCCCGTTGCGCTGATCGCCAAACAGCCGGACCTCGGCACCGCACTGCTGGTAGTGGGCTCCGGCTTCGCCGTGATCTTCCTCGCGGGTCTGGCATGGAAGGCGCTGCTGGCGCTGTTCGTCATGGGCGCGGCCAGTCTGCCGGTTGCCTGGTCGATGATGCACGACTACCAGCGCGAGCGCATCATGACGCTGATCGATCCGACTTCCGACCCGCTGGGCAAGGGCTTCCACATCATCCAGTCCACCATTGCGGTTGGTTCCGGCGGCATCTTCGGCAAGGGCTGGACCAACGGCACGCAGGCCCACCTGGAATTCATCCCCGAACGCACCACGGACTTCATCTTCGCCGTCTATTCCGAAGAATTCGGCCTGGTCGGCAATATGTTCCTGATGTTCCTCTATCTGCTGCTGATTGGCCGCGGGCTGATGATCGCCAATGGCGCACCGAATTTCTTCACGCGTCTCCTGGCCGGCGCCATCACCATGATCTTCTTCACCTACGCCTTTGTGAACATGGGCATGGTGAGCGGCATTCTGCCGGTGGTGGGTGTGCCGCTGCCGTTCATGAGCTACGGCGGCACGGCGCTGCTGACGCTGGGGCTGGGTTCCGGCATTCTGATGAGCATTCAGCGCCACCGTAAGCTGGTGCAGACATGAAGCGCATTTACGCTTGTTCGCCGCTGTTGCTGGCGCTGCTGCTGGCGGCGTGTGGCACCGCGCCGACAACCACCACGACGCCGCGCGTTCCCCCACCAGCCAAGTCTTCCATCCGCGAACCGGGCATGCCGGTGCTGCCGCCTGCCAATTCGGGTCGTGGCGGCTACTACCTCGATGATGGTCCCGGCGAGAATCCTCCGCCTGGCCTGATGGATGTGCCGGACGCCGAAGTGCGCCTCGACCCGCTGCTGCCGCGATCGAACAAGCCTTACACCGTGTTCGGCAAGACGTACACGCCAACGCCGATGGATCAGCCTTACACCGTGCGCGGTCTGGGCACCTGGTACGGCAAGAAGTTCCACGGACAGCGTACCTCGTCCGGCGAAATCTACGATATGTACAAGATGACGGCGGCGCATCCCACGCTGCCGATTCCGTCGTACACACGCGTGACGAATATGAGCAACGGCAAGTCCGTTGTGGTGCGCATCAATGACCGCGGGCCTTTCCATTCCACGCGCGTGATCGACGTTTCTTTCACCGCTGCGCTGAAACTGGGCCTGCTGGCGAATGGCAGCAGCGAGCTGGAAGTAGTGCACTTGCTGCCGTCGGATATTGAACAGATCATTGCGGCGCGCAAGAGCGGCAGCGCATCGCCCGTCACGAGCACCGGCGCCGCGGCGCCTGCCGACTCGGCCCCGGCCACGACAGCGGCATCGTCGCGTGCCGTGCCATTGCCAAAGGCTGCGCCCATGCTGGCTTCCGGCGGTGCTCCTGCCGATGTGGAAGCAATGATGCTCGGCGGCGGCAATGGCGTCGCGCCGGACAGCGCCAACGTGCAGCGCACCGGTGGCACGGCGGCGGCGGCCTTGGACAGCGGTTTCTACCTCCAGCTGGGCGCCTACACGCGCGCTGAAGCCGCGGACGCAATGCGCGACAAGCTGTTCGCGGCTGACGCGGAAGACAATTTCACGGTCGTGCAGGCAGGCTCGGTGTACCGGCTGTATGGCGGCCCGCATGCCACGCGCAAGGACGCTCAGGATGCGGTCAAGCGCATCCCATCGGCGTTGCGACTGAAGCCGATCATCATCCAGCGCTAATCCGCTAATCGGCTAGCCAGTTACTTGCTGCAGGCGCGGGTTTCCTGATCGGGGAACTTGGCGGCGATCTTTTCCAGGCGCGACTTGGTGTCGGCGCTGATATCGCGGAATTGATAGAACAGCTGCTTGCTGCCCGTGTAGCGCGGCGCGACTTTGGCGCTGTGCACGCCTTGCTTCACCAGCGCTGCGAGCTGCGCTTCTGCGGCCGCTTCAGTGCGGAACACACCCAGCGAAATACCCCAGCGCAGCGGCGAGCTTTCGTTCAGGATGAAGTAATTGGTCACGCCCAGGCCGCGCAGTTCAGCGGCCTTCCTGTCGGCGGCTTCCTTGCTGCCTTGCGGCGGAATGTGGACGATGTAGCTGCTGATTTCCTGGCCCGGCAGATTCTTGCGCACCTGGCGGTCGCCCAGTTCCAGCGGGCCGACACGCTCTTCAAAGCGGCGCGCATCGGCGAGCTGGAAATTGCCGACTTCCAGGCAGCCGGTTGCCGCCGGTTCGTCGCGCGGCACTGGCGGAGGCGGCGCGGCGGCTGCCACCGCGGCATTGGCTTCGTCGGCGCTGATGACGTGCAGCTTGTCCGAGTTCAGCTGATTCTTCAGGCGTGCCGGTTCGTGCTCGTTGCCGCTGAAATGGCCGAGATAGCCCCTGCCGTAAGCGAAAAGGGCGGCGTTCGCAGCGAGCAGCAGGAAGAAGATCAGTTTCAGCACGGTCTTTCCTTGTTCAGCACGGCCTGCAGGCCGATCAGCACAATATTCTCCACATGGCGATGCGGCACAGGTACCGCTGGCGACACATAAGGCGCAGCGCCGCCGGAAATAATACATTCTACGGCCTGGTGCAGCTCATATGCACGTTCGATGGCGCCTGCCTGCGCGGCCAGGCAGCCGGTCAGGATGGCGTCGCCGGTGTTGTCGGCAAAGCCTTCCGGCAGCCTGGCGCCTGGTGCGATTTGCGGCAGCTGGGCGGTGTTCTTTGCCAGCGAACTGGCCATCAGTCCGAGGCCGGGCAGGATCATACCGCCCAGGAAGGTGCCGTCTGGCGTGATCGCGTCGATGGTCGTGGCGGTGCCGCAGTTGGCGACCACGATGGCTTTGCCGGGACACAGCGCATGCGCGGCGATGGCGGCGGCGAAGCGGTCGCAGCCCAGTTGCATCGGATTGCGGTAGGCATTGCGCACGCCGGCGCGGCTTGGCACGGAGGCGAACCATTCGATGGCGTCCGGCGCGATGGCCAGCGACGGTTCGGCCAGCGCGGCAGTCAGCAAGTCGCGCACGGCTTGTCCTGCCACGTTCGCGATCAGCACACGCGCGATGCGCGCACCAGCCGACGCGGCGATGGATGCTGCGATGCTTGCGGCGAGGCGGGTCGCGGCGGTGTCGGGGGCGGTGCGGAGGTCGGTGTGGAATTCGGCGCCAAAGGCGAGCCAGGTGCCGAGGGGCGCGCTGGACGCGGCCGCATCGTCGGCGGCGAGCGCCCATTTGATGCGGGTATTGCCAGCGTCGATCAGCAATGCGCTCATGATGCGAGCCTCAGCGATACATCACCGGACAGCACGGCCACGCGGCCGGCCGGGGTATCGAGCAGCAGGCGGCCATGTTCGTCCACACCGGCGGCCAGGCCTTGCTGCTGTATGGCGCCCTGGTCGAGGATATTCACGGTCTGCCCGCGCCAGGCTTGCAGTGCATTCCAGCGCTCGGCAAAAGCCGCGAAGCCGACGTCGTCGAATTCGGACAGCACGGCGGCGAGACGGCTGAGCAGCTGCCCCATCAAGGCGTTGCGGTCCATGCGCGCCAGCCAGGGCGCGGACGAGATGTCGTTGCGGCCGATGGCGGCTTCCAATTCGTCCGGCATCAACAGGTTCATGCCGCAGCCGATCACCGCCCATACGGTGCCATCCGGTGCGGATTGGGTTTCAACGAGAATACCGGCCAGCTTGGAGCCATCCTTCAGCACATCGTTCGGCCATTTCAATTGCACAGGCACGCCGAGCTGCGCCAGCGTTTCAGCGATGGCGACGCCGACCGCCAATGGCAGGCCGACCAGGCGCTGCAAAGGCGAGCGGAATGGCCAGGCCAGCGAAAAGGTCAGCGAGGCGCCGGCGGCGGATAGCCACGGACGTCCCGCGCGGCCACGACCTGCGGTTTGCTCCTCGGCGATACGCAGGACCGGAGCGCGCAACGGCGCGCCGGATGGGCCGCCGTTTGGCGCGGCGCCGGGCACGCGCGCCAGCAAGTCGGCATTGGTGGAACCGGTCGTCGCGACGGCTTCAATGGCCACATGGCTGGCGCTGGTCGCCAGATGCTGCGCGATAGCGTCAGCGGAAACAGGAGTAGCGTTCATATCTTGCGCGCCTTGTGCGGCGCCTTGGCAAATGCCAGGTCATACAGGAAATTGGGCAGCATGCGCAGCACTCTGGCGATCATGCCCGCTTGCCACGGGATCACGCGATAGCTCGCGCCACGTTCGATAGTGCGCGCCGCAGCGGCGGCGAAAGCCTCTGGCGCCATCAGGAAAGGCATGGCGTAGGCATTCCCTTGCGTCATCGGCGTGTCGACATAGCCGGGCGCAATCGTCACCACGCGGATGTTCGAACTGCGCAGCTCAACGCGCAGCGACTCGCAATAAATCTTCACCGCCGCCTTGGATGCGCTGTAGCCACCGCCACCCGGCAGTCCGCGTACGCCAGCCACGCTGGAAATGCCGACCAGCCGCGCCGGCGTACCTTGCGCGCGCATTGGCGCTACAAACGGCGAGAACGTCGCGACAGTCGCCGTGACATTGGTCGCAATGATGGATTCGAACACCGGCAAATCCTCCGGCAGCTCGGTGATCGTGCCATGCGAAATTCCGGCATTGGCAATCACCACGTCGCAGCCGCCTGCGTAAGCCAGGAATTCTTCGGCAGCGCGGCGCACGGCCGCGTGGTCGGTCACATCCGCGACATAAGCGCGGTGACGTCCGGGAGAGGGGAGGGATGCGATCAGCGCCTGCAGCGCCTCGCCGCGGCGCGCCAGCAGGCCGAGCGTGGCGCCTTGCCGTGCGTATTCCGCGGCCATTGCGGCGCCCAATCCGCTCGATGCGCCAGTGATGAAGACGCGCTTCAAGGCAGTATTACTTCTTTTCCGCCTTGGCCTTGGCCACCAGGAAGTCCATCACCTGCAGTGCATTCTGCTGTTGCTGGGCTTCGGACATTGGCGCGGTAGCGGTATGGTTGGCGATGTAAGGCGAAGTCAGGTACTTGCCGTCGATCGCGATCATCGGCCAGGAATCCACTTCATAGGCCTCCATCATCGGATCGGTGTGACGCACGCGGGCTGCGATGCCGAAGCCGCGGTAAGTGTCGATGAATTTGTTCTTGTCGATGCCGTTCTTCTCGATCCACTCGAACACTTGCTCATCGCGGTTCAGGCGATTGTGCTCAACGTGCATCGCGTTGAAGACCTTGTTGTGATACTGCTCGACGAGCCCCAGCGCTTCCAGCGTGAAGAACAGCTTCTGCTGCGGCAGCACTTCCTGGCCGCGCGACACGTGCACGCGCTTGAAGACGATGTTGTCGCCCTGCTTCTTCACCCACTCGGCCAGTTTCGGCTCCAATGCGTAGCAGTGAGGGCAGTAGTACGCGAAGAACTCGATGACCTCGACCTTCTTGCCGGTGTCGGTCGACTGCGGCGCTTTCAGCACGGTGTATTCGGCGCCCGGCTTCGGATCAGCCGGAGAAGCCAGCGCGCCCAGCGCAGCGAAGGACAGGGTAGTCAGGACCAGGAATTTCTTCAGGATTTGCATCGCGTATCAGCTCCTTATTTTTGGGTGCGTACCACGGCGGCATCGATGCCGTTTTCGGACAGTTTGCTGCGAACCTTGTTCATTGCTTCCACCTGCGAGAAAGGACCCATGCGCACGCGATGCAGCACCACGTTGTCGTTGGTGCGGTCGGAAACGCTGGCCTCAAATCCCAGCAGGGCCAGTTTGGCGCGGGTTGCTTCCGCATCGCTGATTTCGCGGAAGGCGCCAGCCTGCAGATAGTAGATGTATTTGTCTTCGGTAGTCGACGGCGCAGGAGCCGCCGCCTGGGTCGGCGGTGCAGCGCTGTTGACTGGCGCCGGCATTGCCGGCTTATCCGCCGCAGGAGCTGGCGTTGGCGCCGGTTTCGGTGCCGCCGGCTTGGCTTCGCCCTGCGCCTGGATATTGTCCACCACGCGCTGCAGCTCGTCGGCAGGCGGCGCCTTGTTCTCTTTTTCGAACTCGTTGTTCGCCTTGCGTGCCGCTTCCTTGTTGCCGTACATCGGCTTGTTCGGATCGGAGATCTGGCCGTCGGCCTGGTCCGTCTTGCCGGCTTTGGGCGCGCGGTCGGTGAAGGGGCTCTGTCCTTTGGTGATCATCAGGGCCACCACAACTGCGATGACCAGGCCGATTACGAGGCCGATAACAATACCTACCAGCGTGTTGCCTTGCTGGCGCAACGAAGGGGGAGTGCGAAAAGTCATCGTGCGGTGGGTCCTTGGGATTACATTTGCCGGGGTTACATTTGATTTGGTGCGGAGACGCCGATCAGAGCCAGGCCATTGCGCAGCACCTGGCGCGTGGCGACCATCAGCGCCACACGGGCCAGCTTGGTCGCTTCGTCTTCCACCAGCACCTTTTCGGCGAAGTAGAAGGAGTGCAGGGCGGCTGCCAGGTCACGCAGGTAGAAGGCTACCTGGTGCGGTCCCAGTTCGGACTGGGCGCGGGCCAGCATTTCCGGATACTGGGCCAGGGTGGCCAGCAGGGTGGCTTCGCTTGGCGCGGTCAGCGGGGACAGATCGACATCGGTGATGGTCTTCTCGTCGCCGCCCCAGTTTTCCAGCATGCGGCAGATACGCGCGTGGGCGTATTGCACGTAGTAGACCGGGTTTTCATCGGAATTCTTCAGGGCGACGTCGACGTCGAACACGAATTCGGTGTCGGCCTTGCGGGAGATCAGGAAGAAGCGCACGGCATCGCGGCCCTTGGTGATTTCGCCGCCACCGGACCATTCGATCAGGTCGCGCACGGTCACGTAGGAACCGGCACGCTTGGAGATTTTCACCTCGGCGCCGTCCTTCATCACGGTGACCATCTTGTGCAGCACGTAGTCAGGGAAGCCTTGCGGCACGCCCAGGTTCACGGCTTGCAGGCCGGCGCGCACGCGGGCGATGGTGCCGTGGTGGTCGGAACCCTGCACGTTGATCGCTTGCGTGAAGCCGCGCTGGAATTTGACGATGTGGTAGGCGACGTCCGGCACGAAGTAGGTGTAGCCGCCTTCGGTCTTGCGCATCACGCGGTCCTTGTCGTCGCCGAAGTCGGTAGTGCGCAGCCACAGGGCGCCGCCGTCTTCGTAGGTGTGGCCGCTGGCGATCAGCTGTTCCACAGCCTTCTCCACCTTGCCGTCGGAGTACAGCGAGGATTCGAGGTAGTAGTTATCGAACTTCACGCCGAAGGCCTGCAGGTCGATGTCCTGCTCGTTGCGCAGGTAGGTCACGGCGAAGTGACGGATGTTTTCCAGGTCTTCCACGTCGCCATTGCCGGTTGCCGGCAGGCCGTCGGATGCGGACACGGTCTTTTTGGCCAGGAAGTCGTTGGCGATGTCGGCAATGTAGTCGCCGTTGTAAGCCGATTCAGGCCATGCCTGGTCGCCCGGCTTGTGGCCTTTGGCGCGCGCTTGCACGGACAGGGCCAGATTCTGGATCTGCACGCCAGCGTCGTTGTAATAGAACTCACGGGTGACCTTGGCGCCTTGCGCCTCGAACAGCGAGGACAGCGCGTCGCCCAGCGCCGCCTGGCGGCCGTGACCCACGTGCAGCGGGCCGGTCGGGTTGGCGGAGACGAATTCGATGATGACGTTCTTGCCGGCCAGCGCGTCGCTGCTGCCGTAGGCGGCGCCTTGCGCCAGCACGGTTTTCACGACGGCTTGCTTGGATGCTTCGGTCACGCGCAGGTTGATGAAGCCTGGACCGGCGATTTCGGCGGCGGCCACCAGCTGCTTGCCTGCCGGGTTGTCGAGCAGGGCGGTGACGATTTTCTGCGCCAGCTCGCGCGGGTTCATTTTCAGCTGTTTGGCCAGCTGCATGGCGATATTGCAGGCGACATCGCCGTGCGACGCGTCGCGCGGACGCTCCAGCACTACGTTGGCCTTAACTTCGGTGCCTTCCAGAATCGGCGCCAGCGCGGTCTGGAACAGGGAAATGATCTCTTGCTTTTGTTGGGCGAGCATGTCGTGAAAGCGGCACGGGCCGCATGATGTAAACGTCTGAAAAGACGGACATTATACTTGTTTGCAAGAAGGGCTCAATTGCAATAGCCGGACGGCTGCCGGGGTACAATCCTGCTTTTATAGTATTTACGCGTGCGGATGGCGGGCGTGATATCAGGATTGCAATGACTAAGAAAGAACGCCCAACTCTGTCCCTCAAACCCAAGGCGAAGCCAGCACCCGCCGCTGCCCCCGCAGCCCGCAAGCCTGGCCCCCGCCCAGCCGACGCCCCGCGCCCGGCAGGCAAGCGCCCTGACGCGCCAGCGCGCTCGGACGCGCCACGCGCTTCAGGCCCCCGCCCAGCCGCTTCCCCGCGCCCGGCCGGCAAGCGCCCTGACGCGCCAGCGCGCTCGGACGCGCCACGCGCTTCAGGTCCGCGCCCAGCCGCTTCCCCGCGCCCGGCCGGCAATCGCCCGGATGAGCAGCGTGCCGATGGCCAGCGCCCGGCGGGCAAGCGTCCCGACACGGCAGCGCGTTCAGATGCGCCGCGGCCGGCAGGTCAGCGCCCCGCCGCTGCGCCACGCGCCGACTCGCCGCGCCCGGCAGGCGAACGCCCGGCTCCTGCGCAGGGCGGCGCGGTCTGGCCGGCACGCGCCGGCGCTGGCGCACGCCCGGCGCGCGCGCGGGTGGGCGACGAGCGTCTTGCTGCTGCGAAGCCGCAGCTGCGCGAGAGCCACCAGCGCGACTTCAAACCGCGTGTGCAAACCGAATTCCAGGCCGAGTTGAAACAGGATTCGCTGGCCTTTGCCATGCTGGGCGCCGCCACAGCTGCTGTGCAGGTGAAGGGGGGCATGGCGCTGCCGCAAGCGCTGAATGGTATTTTTACTAACGCGAACGCCACCCCGCAAGCGCGCGGTGCGATCCAGGACATCGCCTACCGCGCCATGCGGCAGCTTGGCCGCAGCGAAGCGTTGATCACCCTGATGGCGCCCAAAGCCCCCGACCCGATGGTGCAAGCCCTGCTGTCGGTAGCCCTGCCGCTGATGATGGCAACGGAAGAAGGCCCGGCGCCTTACGAAGCTTTCACTGTGGTCGACCAGGCCGTCACGGCGGCCGGTTCGCATCCGGACACCTCCCGCGCCAAGGGCATGGTCAACGCCCTGCTGCGCCGTTTCCTGCGCGAGAAGGACGAGCTGCTGGAAGAAGCCCTGCGCGACCCGGTCGCGCAATGGAACTACCCGCAATGGTGGATCGACAACGTCATCACCTCCTACCCGAAAGAATGGCAGGATGTGCTCAGCGCCGGCAATAAGGCGCCGCCGCTGACCCTGCGCGTCAACACCCGCCGCAACAGCGTTGAAGACTACCTGCAGCGACTGAATGAAGAAGGCATCGAAGCCACCCGGATCGGCCCGCAGGCCATCCGCCTGGCCAGGCCGATTGGCGTGCACCTGATCCCCGGCTTTGCCGAAGGTCTGGTTTCGGTGCAGGACGCCGGCGCTCAGCTGGCCGCGCCGCTGCTCGACCTGCAGGCAGGCCAGCGCGTGCTGGACGCCTGCGCCGCGCCTGGCGGGAAAACCTGCCACATCCTCGAACTGGCCGATGTCAATTTGACAGCGCTGGACGCTGATGCCAAGCGCCTGCTGCGCGTCCAGGAAAACCTCGACCGTCTGCAATTCCAGGCCACTTTGCAGCCCGCCGAGGCGCAAACGGCCGACTGGTGGGACGGCCAGCCCTTCGACCGCATCCTGGCGGATGTGCCTTGCACGGCCTCCGGCATCGTGCGCCGCCACCCGGATATCCGCTGGCTGCGCCGCAAGGCGGACGCCCGCCAACTTGCAACACTTTCTTCGCAAATTCTCGACAATCTTTGGCGAATGCTCGCCCCCAATGGTAAATTGCTGTTCGTGACATGTTCGTTGTGGCCGCAGGAATCCGAGGCGCAGGCGGCCGCTTTCGCGGTGCGCAATCGCGCCACGCGACTCGAAGCGCCCGGCCAGCTGCTGCCTGAAGGAGGCGCCGAGCAGGATCACGACGGTTTGTTTTACGCATTGTTCCAGAAGAGTGATGCGTGACCCTTTGAAGAGCACCTCGCAAGTGATCCGACGATTTTTTCGACTCCTTTGCTGGCAGTTGCTGCTGACGTTTGCCTGCGTCTTGCCGCAGGCTGCAAGAGCCGCCGAAGAGACGGTGGAGATCACACGCGCCTATATCGAAGCGGCCGAAGAGGGCTACCGCCTGTCGGCCGGTTTTTCCTTCGAGCTCAATCACGGTCTTGAAGACGCCATCCAGTCCGGCGTCCCGCTGCACTTCACCACCGAAATTTCCTTTACGCGTCCGCGCTGGTACTGGTTCGACGAAAAAGCCGTCACCGCCAAGCGCACTTACAAGCTTTGGTATGACGTCTTTCTGCGGCAATACCATGTGACCATCATCGGCAGCGTGCAGCAGACTTTCTCCACGCTGGAAGATGCCCTGTTCTTTATCCGCCGGCCAACGCGCTGGGTGGTAGCGCCGCGCGGCGCACTGAAAGCGGGCGAGGTCTATAACGTCACGCTGCGCATGGGCATGGATCGCGACTATCTGCCCAAGCCGATTCAGGTGAATGCCTTTAATAACAGTGAATGGCGTCTCTCCTCGAACAAGAAGACCTTCCAGTACAGGGCTGAGTAAGTGACTTCTCTGCTACGGTACTTGTTCGTCGTCGCTGGCGCAGTGTGCAGCATTTTGCTGTTTCTGCTGGCTTCCGCATCGGACAATTCCGGCTTCTTCGACCGCTATTATTCCTGGCTGCTTGGCCTGAACGCGTCGGTGGCGGTGGCGCTGCTGGTGCTGGTGGGCGTGTCCCTGTTCCGGCTCTACTCGCGCTACAAGAGCGGCAAGTTCGGCTCCAAGCTGATGACGCGGCTGGTGCTGCTGTTTGCCGCCATCGGCGTGCTGCCAGGGCTGGTGATCTTCCTGGTATCCGTGCAGTTCGTGTCGCACTCCATCGATTCCTGGTTCAATGTGCGAGTGGAGGAAGCGCTGAACTCCGGCCTGGACCTGGGCCGTGCGGCGCTGGACGATGCCCTCGCCGAACTGGAAGGCCAGGCCCGCATCACCGTGCGCCAGCTGGCCGATGATCCTTTCTACGCAGCGCCGGCCACGCTGTCGCGCTTCGTGCGCCGCCATCCGGGCACGCAGAGCGCCATCATCGTCGATTCGGACGGTGGCCTGATCGTGTCGGCCATGGGCGAGCGCCGCGTCAACCTGAGCGCGGACTTGCCGACGACGGCCATGCTGGGCAAGGCCAAGGACGAACCTTCTTACGCATCCGCCGAAGGTGGCGGCGAATTGCGCGATGACCGCGTCGGCGCGCCGCCGCCCGCCGCGCCGGACCCGAACAATGTGCTGCGCCTGCGCGTGCTGATGGCCATCCCCGATCCGGTGCAGCCGAACGGCGCGCATCTGGCACCGCGCTATCTGCAGGTGATTCAGGCCGTGCCGCAGCGCCTGGCGACCAACGGCGACATGCTGCGTACCGCCTACTCGGAATACAAGGAGCGCTTCGTGGCCCGCGTCGGCCTGCGCAAGATGTATATCGAAACGCTGACGCTGACCTTGCTGCTGGCGGTGTTCGGCGCCATCGCCGCCGCGTTCCTGATCGCGAACGACCTGGCCCAGCCTCTGCTGCTGCTGGCTGAAGGCACGCGCGCGGTGGCGGAAGGCGACCTGTCGCCGCGTCCGATTGTCGCCAGCTCCGATGAACTGGGTACGCTGACGCAGAGCTTCAACACCATGACGCGCCAGCTGTCCGATGCGCGTACCGCTGTTGAACGCAACCGCATCGCGCTGCAGAACGCCAAGGCCCACCTGGAATCGGTGCTGGCCAATATGTCGGCGGGCGTGATGGTGCTGGATGCCGAATTCCGCATCGTCACCTGCAACGATTCCGTCGAACGCATCCTGCAGCAAGCGGGTGTAACCCTGATCAACCGCGCGCTGAGCGAAGTGGAAGGCATGCAGGAATTCGCGGCAGCCGTGATCAACGCCTTCTCGGCGCAGAGCGCGCAGTCGGCCGCGGGCCGCAATGTGCAGCGCCTGCACTGGCAGCGCCAGATCGAATTGCCGCATCCTGCGGCCAGCGCGGAAGAGGGCGAGCTGACCCTGCTGGCGCGCGGCTCGCGCCTGCCGCTGGAAACGGGCAGCGGCTATATCGTGGTGTTCGACGATATCACCGACGTGATCTCGGCCCAGCGCTCGATCGCCTGGGGCGAAGTGGCGCGCCGCCTGGCCCATGAAATCAAGAACCCGCTGACGCCTATCCAGCTGTCGGCGGAACGCCTGCAAATGAAGCTTGAACCCAAGCTGGCGCCGGCCGATGTGGAACTGTTGAACAAGAGCGCTTCCACCATCGTCAACCAGGTCGCCGCCATGAAACGCATGGTGGACGACTTCCGCGATTACGCCCGCACCCCGCCCGCCGTACTGCAGCCGCTGGACCTCAACGCCCTGGTCGAAGAGATCCTGCACCTGTATGTCGATAGCGAGGGTGAAGACATTATTCACGCGCATCTGGCGCCCTTCCTGCCCATGATCATGGGCGACGAAACACAGCTGCGACAGGTGATCCACAATTTGCTGCAAAATGCGCAGGACGCATTGGCAGACCATCCATCCGCCGACCGCGTGCCGCGCGTCGACGTGGTGACCGAAGCGATCCATTACGAGAGCGCGGACGGCGGTACCCGTATTGCGGTGCGCCTGTCGATCTCGGACAATGGCCCCGGCTTCGCGCCCAAGATCATGGCGCGCGCCTTCGAGCCTTATGTGACTTCCAAGGCGAAGGGGACGGGCCTGGGCCTGCCGATGGTGAAAAAAATTATCGAAGATCATGGTGGCCGGATCGATATCCAGAACCATGCCGATAGTAGTGGAGCATCCGTGCTGATTTTGCTGCTAAAGTTGGCGCCGGTGCAGTTGGCATAATATTGTTTGACAAATAAAATCATTGTCGCGCCGACAGGTATAGAATGCCTGCGTGATGACGACGAAAATGAATGGGAAGGGGCAGGGATAGATGGCAAACATTCTCGTAGTTGATGATGAAATGGGCATCCGGGAGTTGCTCTCGGAAATCTTGGGCGACGAGGGACACGCAGTCACGCTGGCGGAAAACGCGCAGCAGGCACGCCTGGCCCGCGCGGCCGGTGCGCCCGACCTGGTCCTGCTCGACATCTGGATGCCGGACACTGACGGCGTCACGCTGCTGAAGGAGTGGCAGCGCGATGGCCTGCTCACCATGCCGGTCATCATGATGTCCGGTCACGCCACCATCGATACCGCGGTGGAAGCGACCCGCATCGGCGCATTGAATTTCCTGGAAAAGCCGATTGCGATGCAAAAGCTGCTGAAGGCAGTGCAGGCGGGCCTGTCGCGCGCACAAGAGCAGGTACGAGCGCCGGTGCTGGCGCCGCGTCCTGCGGTAGCGGCGCCGGCGGAGGACCACAGCCCGAGCGTCGGCAGCTTTGGCGCGCAGCCTGTGGCGCCGGCTTCGGCGCATGGCGTGGCCGTGGCGCGTCCGAACGGTGAGAACCATATGTTCAATCTGTCGTTCGACCTGCCGCTGCGCGAAGCGCGTGACGCTTTCGAGCGCATGTACTTCGAGCACCACCTGGGCCGTGAAGGCGGCAGCATGACCCGCGTGGCCGAGAAGACCGGCCTGGAACGCACCCACCTGTACCGCAAGCTGAAGCAGCTGGGCGTGGAGCCGGGCAAGCTGTCGAAAAAAGGCCAGGTTTGATCCTTACCACCCTGGTCACGGGGACCAGGGCATCCGATCGCGAGAGCGCGATCGCGGCTGCTCTTGTCCCCGGCCAGTCCACCGCGGTGATCCTGGAAGGATTGGCCGACGGAAATTCCCCTCTGGTGTATGATGAAAGTGAAGGCGCCGTCTGGCGTCCGGACGTGCATCGCATCGCGCCGGGCTGCCTATGCTGCGCCGGTAATCTGGTTTTGCGTGTTACATTGAATCGTCTCTTGCGCCGTCCCCCGGCGCAGCTCTTTATCAGCCTGGCTGATGCCACTCACGTGGACAGCCTGCGCGCCATGCTGACAGCGGTACCCTACGACGCGCTGCTGCGCCTGGGTCCCGACCTGGCCGCTTGAAATCGGGCCAGAACAGCCCCATCTCGAGATGGAACGCGGAACCCCATCCCTATGGTTCCGCCCCGGAGTGAAGGAAGCATGATGAATCTCATCTACAACAGCGAGCAGTACAGCGTCGTCGAATTCGGCCCGGACCGCGAACTGGAAGCGTTGCGTTTCGGGGGCTATGAAATCGTCGACAAGGGCGGCAAGCGGGAAATCTTCATTGCGGGGGTGATGGCGCAGAACTTCAGGCGCGACGTCAACCAGCTGATTGCCAATGAACCTACCATGGAGGAAATCGACGAATTCCTCGGCAGCTATGACGTGCTGATGAGCCAGCCCGTATTACTCCACTGATTTGCCATCCCGCCGCGGAAGGGCACATGGTAAAGTTTCGCCATGTGCCAACTTCTCGGAATGAACTGCAACGTCCCGACGGACATTGTGTTCAGCTTCACCGGCTTCGCCATGCGCGGCGGCCACACCGATACTCACCATGACGGCTGGGGGATCGCCTTTTTCGAAGGCGCCGGCGTGCGCCATTTCGTCGACCATCAGGCAGCCGTTCATTCCCCGATCGCGGAGCTGATCAAGCGCTATCCGATCAAATCGAAAAACGTGATCGCCCACATCCGCAAGGCCACGCAAGGCCAGGTGATGCTGGAGAACTGCCATCCCTTTGTGCGCGAGCTGTGGGGCCGTTACTGGGTGTTCGCCCATAACGGCGACCTGAAGGAATTTCATCCGGTGCTGGATGGCGCCTTCCGTCCGGTCGGCACCACCGACAGCGAACAGGCCTTCTGTCTCATCATGCAGGAACTGCGCGAGCGCTTTGGCGACACACGGCCGCCACTGTCGCTGCTGCGCGCCTGCCTGGAAAAAGTGGTGCGCAAGATCGCGGGCCACGGCACGTTCAATATGATGCTGTCGGACGGCACCTGCCTGTTCGCGCACTGTTCGACCAATCTGCATTACATCGTGCGCCAGTATCCCTTCGATACGGCCCGGCTGCAGGATGAGGATTTGAGCGTAGACTTCTCTCAGGTCACTACGCCAAACGACCGTGTCGCTCTGATCGTCACTCAGCCATTAACCACCAACGAACAATGGACAGCCTTCCAGCCAGGTGAGGTAAAGTGCTTTGTGGATGGTCTGCCTCAAAAGCGTGATTTCGAGCAAATTCAGGAGACATAGGCGGGGTTTGATGCCAAAATAGCAGGACATTTCAGGAAATATCTCATGATTGACCTCTCCACGAACGATGCCGCCAAGAACCTGCGGGTACGCGAGTTCTACCTCGGCCGGCAGCCGATTTTGGACCGCAACCAGGCCCTCTTCGGTTACGAGTTGTTATTTCGCAACGCTCCTGTTGGGCCGGCGGTCATCGAAACTTCGGGGCTGAACGCCACCGCAGCCGTGCTGGCGCACGCCGCGCAGCTGGGCATGGAGCGCACCGTGGGTGACGCCATCGGTTTCGTTAACGTCGACGCCGAAGCCATCATGAGCGATATCTTCGGCTTCCTGCCGCGCGAAAAGCTGGTGCTGGAAGTGGTGGAAACCATGGAGCCGACACCTGAAGTGCTGGCCCGCATGTCCGAACTGGTGAGCCACGGCTTCCGCTTTTCGCTGGACGATGTGAAGCTCGATTCGCCGCACGTGGAAGCCATGCTGCCCATGGTCGAATACGTGAAGCTGAGCATGCGCGATATGCCGATCGATCGCCTGGTGCGCCTGGCGCCCCGCTTCAAGCAGGAAGGCAAGAAGCTGGTGGCGGAGAAGGTCGAGAACCGCGAGGAATTCAAGAACTGCCTGGACCTGGGCTTCGATTACTTCCAGGGCTACTACTTCGCCAAGCCGGTGATCATGAGCGGCAAAAAGCTGTCGCCGTCCCAGCTGGCGGTGATGGAGCTGATGGCCCTCGTGACCGACGAGGGTAAGGACAATATCGATATCGAGCGCGCCATCAAGAAGGACGTGTCGCTGGCGCTGAATCTGCTGCGCCTGGTGAACACGCCTGCTGTCGGCGCGCGCCAGCGCATCGATTCGCTGAGCCAGGCAGTGACCATTCTCGGCCGCCGCCAGCTGCAGCGCTGGCTGCAGATCATGCTGTACGCCGAACCTTCGAAGCGCGGCCACTCCATGACGCCGCTGCTGATGCTGGCCACCACGCGCGGCCGCCTGCTGGAACTGCTGGCGCACAAGTTGCGTCCGAATCAGCATCACATCGCCGACATTGCCTTCACCGTCGGCATCATGTCCCTGATGGATACCTTGTTCGGCATTCCGATGACCGAGATCCTGCAGCAGATCGCTGTGGCGGATGAAGTGTCGGAAGCCCTGATGTGGCGCGGCGGCTTCTTCGGCGACCTGCTCAAGCTGGCCGAGTGCATCGAGCGCATCGAAGATATGGAGAACTACATCGTACCAACGCTGCGCGACCTGGCCATGTCCACCGACGAACTGGTGGAACTGGAAATGGCGGCCTTCGAATGGAGTGATAACGTGGTCCGCTACGCGCTGTAAATCCGATTTTGTTAACGCGGCGCCGCCTTCTTCGCGGCGCCGTTTTTATTCGTGAAGGGGTTTGCTTTGCTCAGTGTCAGTAATCTCTGCAAGACCTACGGCGACCGGCGCGCCGTGGATGGTGTCTCCTTCAACGTACAGCGCGGCCAGACGGTCGGTCTGCTTGGTCCGAACGGCGCCGGCAAGTCCACCACCGTGGGCATGATCTGCGGCCTGGTGCGCAGCGACAGCGGTTCCGTCACGCTGGACGGCGAGCCGGTAGGGCAGGGCAACAATGCTGCCAAGCGCAAGATCGGTCTGGTGCCGCAGGACCTCGCGCTGTACGACGATCTCTCCGCTCTCGAAAACCTGAAGCTGTTCGGCGCCTTGTATGGCCTGAAGGGCGAACCGCTGAAGAAGCGCTGTGCCGAGGTGCTGGAACTGGTGCGCCTGTCCGACCGCGCCAACGACAAGCCGGCCACCTTCTCCGGCGGCATGAAGCGGCGCCTGAATATCGCGGCGGCGCTGCTGCACGATCCGCAGCTGCTGATTCTGGACGAGCCGACTGTCGGCGTCGATCCGCAAAGCCGCAACGCCATCTTCGACACGCTGGAAGCGCTGAAGGCCCAGGGCCGTTCGCTGATCTACACCAGCCACTATATGGAAGAAGTCGAGCGCCTTGCCGACCACATCGTGATCATTGACCACGGCAAGGTACTGGCCGACGAAAGCCCGACCGCTCTGTATCAGCGCCTGCCCGCGCAAGCTGCGCTGCGCGCCGAGCTGACCGAAGGCGATGCCGCATCAGCTCCTGCCGTCGCCGATGCCATTGCGCGCCTGCCTGGCGTGACCAGCGCCAAAGCACATGGTAGCTTGCTCGATATCGGCCTCTCCGGCACCGAGCATGCAACGTCGGTCGTCTGCTGGCTGCAGGAGCAAGGCCACAAGCTGGCCCACTTCGCGACCGCGCGCACCAACCTCGAAGACATCTTCCTGACCCTGACCGGTCGCTCCCTGCGCGACTGAGAGGACAACAATGACCGCATTATTCGCACTGGTCCGCAAGGACATCATCCTGTACCTGAACGATAAACGCGCACTGATGCTGAACCTGCTGATGCCTATCGTCCTGGCGGCCTTCTTCGGCTCCCTGTTCGGCGGGAGCGGCGACAGCAAGACCGGCAAGATCGACATCGGCCTGGTGCAGCAGGACAGCTCGGTGGTCGGCAAGAAGATCGCCGATGGCCTGAAAGCCGACACCAATCTGCGCGTGGCAGAACTGAGCATGGACGAGGCGCAGGCGCGCGTGCGCGCCGGCAAGCTGTCCGTGGCTGTCGTGATTCCGGAAGGCTTTGGCGACAAGGCCGGCACCGCGCTGTTCGGCGCCACCGAAAAGCCTGAACTGCCGATCTTCTATGACCCATCGCAATCAACCGTGCTGGCGATGGTGAAGGGCCTGCTGACGCAGCAGGTGATGCAGAACGTGAGCGCCGAAATGTTCAACGGCCAGGCGGGACGCAAGTTCACCGACGAGAGTATCAGGAAGCTGGAGCAGAATGACTCCGACGCATCCTTGCGCGACTTCCTCGGCAGCTTGAAGAAATTCCAGGCAGCCGAGGATGCGAAGGCGGACGCGCCGGCGGGGGAAGCGAAAGCCGGCAAGGGCGGCCTATCCATGCCCTTCGATACCAGGGACAATGCGCTCAGCTCCGGTCCCAAGTACAACGGCTACGCCCACTCATTTGCTGGCATGGGCGTGCAGTTCATCCTGTTCATGGGCGTGGACATGGGCATCGGCATCCTGCTGGCGCGCCGGATGGGCATCTGGAACCGCTTGCTGGCGGCGCCGCTGACCATGACGGAAGTGCTGATGTCGCGCGCGCTCTCCGCAGCGATCATTGCGTTGGGTCTGGTGCTTGCGATCTTTGCTTGCGGTGTGATCATCTTCCACGTGCAGATTTCGAATCCGGTCGGCTTCGTGATGGTGGCGTTGAGCTTTGCGCTGATGACCGCCAGCTTCGGCCTGCTGATCGCAGCCTTCGGCAAAACCCCGGAAGCCGCGCGCGGCATGGCGGTGTTTGCGACGCTGATCCTGGTGATGCTGGGTGGTGCGTGGGTGCCGTCGTTCATCTTCCCGGAGTGGATGCAGAAATTGACGGTGGTGGTGCCGACGCGCTGGGCGGTCGATGGCCTGGATGCGATGACCTGGCGCGGCCTGGGCATGGATGCAGCCTTCGCCAGCAGCGGCGTGCAGCTTGGTTTCGCTGCGGCCTTTATTCTGCTGGCGATCTGGCGGTTCCGTTCGCAGCAGGCTTAGAACCCACAGCAGAGACTAGTGGCAGGCACATCGTGCCTGCCACTTGGGCTTACAGGTTTGGTGCGAGCCAGCGTTCAAGCTGCTCGCGCGGCACGTTACGGCGTGCCGCCATATCGTTCAGCTGATCCTCGGTGATCTTCCCGACCGTGAAATACTTCGATTCCGGGTGCGCGAAGTAAAAGCCCGATACAGCCGCACCCGGGAACATCGCAAACGACTCGGTCAGTTCCATGCCGATCTCCTCGGCATTCAGCACACGGAACACATCCGCCTTCACGGTATGCTCAGGGCAGGCTGGATAGCCCGGCGCCGGGCGAATACCCTTGTACTCTTCCTTGATCAGCGCCTCATTCGACAGCGTCTCATCCGCCGCGTAGCCCCACAGGTCTTTACGCACGCGTTCGTGCATGTATTCCGCGAAGGCTTCGGCCAGACGGTCCGCCAGCGACTTCAGCATGATGGACGAGTAATCGTCGTGTGCATCCTCAAAGCGCTTCTCATACTTCTCAATACCCAGGCCCGTCGTCACCGCGAACATGCCGATGTAATCCTGCTTGCCGGACGACTTCGGTGCGATGAAGTCCGCGAGGCACTGATTCGGTCGCTGCACGCCATCGATCACCGGCTTCAAGCCCTGCTGGCGCAGGCCGTAGTAAGTGAAGGCCACTTCCGAGCGCGTATCGTCGGTGTAGACCTCGATATCGTCATCGTTGACCGTGTTGGCCGGCAGCAGGCCAATCACGCCGTTGGCAGTCAGCCAGCGGCCATCGATGATTTTCTTCAGCAGCGCCTGGCCTTCTTCGAATACCTTGCTCGCAGCCTCGCCCACCACTTCGTCCTTCAGGATGGCAGGGTAAGGGCCGGCCAGGTCCCAGGTCTGGAAGAAGGGGCCCCAGTCGATGTACTCGGCGATGGTGGCCAGGTCGACGTTGCGGAACACGCGGCGGCCGATGAACTTCGGCTTGACCGGATTAAACTCGACCTTCATCTTGTTGGCACGTGCGGCTTCCAGCGACACGGTCGGCAGCGCCTTCTTGTTGGCGTGCTGCTCGCGGATGCGGGCGTAGTCGTGGTCCAGGTCTTCAATGAATTTGTCGCGCTGCTCTTCGGTCAGCAGGGACTGCGCCACGGACACCGAACGCGAAGCATCCGGCACATACACCACCGGACCCTCGTAGTTGTGGGCGATCTTCACGGCGGTGTGGGCACGGCTGGTAGTCGCGCCGCCGATCAGCAGCGGGATCTTCATCATGCGGAAGTGCTCATCACGCTGCATTTCTTTCGCGACGTGGGCCATTTCTTCCAGCGATGGCGTGATCAGGCCGGACAGGCCGATGATGTCCGCATTCTCCACCTTGGCGCGCGCCAGGATTTCGGAGGCCGGCACCATGACGCCCATGTTCACCACTTCGAAGTTATTACACTGCAGGACCACGGACACGATGTTCTTGCCGATGTCGTGCACGTCGCCCTTCACGGTCGCGATCACGATCTTGCCCTTCGGCTTGGCGACGATACCGGTGCGCGCTTCCTCGGCCTTCTTTTCTTCCTCGATGTACGGAATCAGGTGGGCCACGGCCTGCTTCATCACGCGGGCCGATTTCACCACCTGCGGCAGGAACATCTTGCCCTGGCCGAACAGGTCGCCGACGATGTTCATGCCATCCATCAGCGGGCCTTCGATCACGTTGATCGGACGGCCGCCGGAGCCCATCACCTGCGCGCGCATCTCTTCGGTGTCGTCGGTGATGAACTGGGTGATGCCGTGCACCAGCGCGTGCGCCAGGCGCTTCTCGACCGGCGCTGCACGCCATTCGAGGTTGGCGGCTTCCTGTTTGGCGCCGCCCTTCAGCGTGGCGGCGAATTCGATCATGCGCTCAGTGGCGTCTTCGCGGCGGTTCAGCACCACGTCTTCCACGCGTTCGCGCAATTCGGCTGGCAGGTCGTCGTACACGCCGACCATGCCGGCGTTGACGATACCCATGGTCATGCCGGCCTTGATGGCGTGGTAGAGGAACACGGTGTGGATCGCTTCACGCGCCGGGTCATTACCACGGAAGGAGAAGGACACGTTCGACACGCCGCCCGAAATCTTCGCGTGCGGCAGGTTGTCCTTGATCCAGCGGGTGGCGTTGATGAAGTCCACCGCGTAGTTGTTGTGCTCTTCGATACCGGTTGCGATGGCGAAGATGTTCGGGTCGAAGATGATGTCTTCCGGCGGGAAGCCCACGACTTCGGTCAGCACCTTGTAGGCACGCTCGCAGATTTCGATCTTGCGCTCGAAGGTGTCGGCCTGGCCCTTTTCGTCGAAGGCCATCACGATCACGGCGGCGCCGTAGCGGCGGCACAGCTTGGCCTGGCGGATGAATTCTTCTTCGCCTTCCTTCATCGAGATCGAGTTGACGATGGACTTGCCCTGCACGCACTTCAGGCCAGCTTCGATCACCGACCACTTGGACGAGTCGATCATGATCGGCACGCGCGAGATATCCGGCTCGGACGCGATCAGGTTCAGGAAGCGCTGCATCGCCGCCAGCGAGTCCAGCATCGCTTCGTCCATATTGATGTCGATGACCTGGGCGCCGTTTTCCACCTGCTGGCGTGCGACGGACAGTGCCTCGTCGTACTGCTCGTTCAGGATCATGCGCGCGAAGGCTTTGGAGCCGGTCACGTTGGTGCGTTCGCCGACGTTGACGAACAGCGAGTCGTCGTCGATGGTAAAGGGCTCCAGGCCGGACAGGCGCTGCGCCACCGGCACATGTGGCAGCTCGCGCGGCTTGGCTTCGGCCAGCACTTTGGCGATAGCGGAGATGTGGTCAGGCGTGGTGCCGCAGCAGCCGCCGGCCACGTTGATGAAGCCTGCTTCGGCAAATTCACGCAGCAGGCGCGAGGTGTCTTCCGGCAGTTCGTCGAAACCGGTGTCGCTCATCGGGTTGGGCAGGCCGGCGTTCGGGTAAATACAGACGAAGGTATCGGCGATCTGCGACAGCTCTTCGGCATATGGGCGCATCAGGGCGGCGCCCAGTGCGCAGTTCAGGCCAATGGTCAGCGGCTTGGCGTGGCGCACCGAGTTCCAGAAGGCCGGCACGGTCTGGCCGGACAGGATACGGCCGGAAGCGTCGGTCACGGTGCCGGAGATCATCAGCGGCAGGCGTTCTTTTTCCGGATGCTCGTCGAAATACTGGTCGATCGCGAACAGGGCGGCCTTGCAGTTCAGGGTGTCGAAGATGGTTTCAACCAGCAGCACGTCGGCGCCGCCGTCAACCAAGCCGCGTACCTGCTCGTGGTAGGCGGTGACCAGCTGGTCGAAGGTGACGTTACGCGCGGCAGGGTCGTTCACGTCCGGCGAAATGGACGCGGTCTTCGGGGTCGGGCCCAGCGCGCCGCAGACAAAGCGCGGCTTGTCGGGGGTGCTGTATTTGGCGGTGGCAGCTTTGGCCAGCTTGGCCGCTTCCACGTTCATTTCGTAGGCCAGGTGGCCCATGAAGTAGTCGTCCTGCGCGACGGTGGTAGCGCCGAAGGTGTTGGTTTCGATCAGATCCGCACCGGCGGCCAGATAGCGCTCGTGGATTTCCTGGATCGCGTGCGGCTGGGTCAGCGTCAGCAGCTCGTTATTGCCCTTTACGAACAGCTCGCGCGCACCGGCTTCAGCGGGCGGCGCGAAGTCGGCGAAACGCTCGCCGCGGTAGGCTTTCTCATCCAGTTTGTATTGCTGAATGATCGTACCCATCGCGCCGTCAAGGAACATGATGCGGCGCGCGAGCATCTCGCGCAGCTGTGCTTCGGTCTTGGAGGCGGGACGAGTCGACTTAGTCATTTTGAACCTATCAAAAGGGAACAACGGGCGGGTCTGAAATTATACGGCAAAGCAGCATTTTCTCCTCGGAACAGGCCCGTTTTGCCACGATTTGTTCGGAAAACCGCTACGGCGGCGATTTTGGACTTGCCGGCGACTCAGTCCTCCAGCAATGCCGCATAGCGCGCGGCGAGGAAATCGATCAGCGCCCGCACCGAGGGCAGCAAGCCGCGCCGCGAAGGATAGACGGCATGGATCACTTCCCGGCGTGGCTCCCATTCCGGCAGCAGGCGCACCAGCGAGCCGTCGGCTAACTGGTCGCGCACCATCAGGATCGGCAGCTGCACCACGCCAACACCGGCCATCGCCGCATTGCGCAGCGCGATCATGTCGGTGGTGATGAAGCGCGGCCGGTGCATCACGGTCGCATGTGCGCCGTTGGGGCCAAACAGATTCCAGCTGTGTGTCTGCTGCGGCGAGCCGATCGTCAGGCTGGGCCACGCGGACAGCTCCGACGGCGCCGTGGGCATGCCCATCTTCTCGATCAGCGCAGGGCTGGCGGTGAGGCAGATGCCGCGGTCGGCCAGCGTGCGGATAATCAGGTCGCTGTCCTCAAGCGGTAGCGGGCGTGCGCGCAGTGCAATGTCAACGCCTTCCGCCACCAGATCGACGCGGCGATTGGTGGCTTCCAGATGCACCTGCACCTTCGGGTGCGTGGCCATGAACTCGGCCAGCATGGCCCCGACGTGCACGTGCAACAGCGTGATCGGACAGGTAATGCGCACCACGCCGCTCGGTTCCGCGCGGACCGTGGCAATTGCTTCCTGTGCGGATTCCGCTTCCACCAGCATCGCCTTGCAGTGTTCGTAGTAGGTCTGTCCGACTTCGGTGACCGTGAACTGCCGTGTGGTGCGGTGAATCAGCCGCACGCCCAGCCGGTCTTCAAGCGCTGCGATGCGGCGGCTCAGCTTTGATTTGGGCATGCCGATCGCGCGGCCGGCTTGGGCGAAACCGCCGTGTTCTACGGCCTGTGCAAAATAATAAAGATCGTTGAGGTCTTCCATCGTTTCATCGTTCTACCGCTAGGACTGTGCTGGCCAATTTAGCACACTACCGCTCCAATCGTTCCGCATCTATCCTGTCTTTATCAAACAAGGAGATAGCAATGAAACGAGTCCAAGGCATCTACAGCGCACAGCAGCCGCATTGGGTGGGCGACGGTTTCCCCGTGCGCTCCCTGTTCTCCCATCACAGCCACGGCAAGCAGCTCAGCCCCTTCCTGCTGCTCGACTATGCAGGCCCGGCCAGCTTTACGCCGACAGATAGGCCGCGCGGCGTAGGCGCCCATCCGCACCGTGGATTCGAAACCGTGACCATCGTCTACAAAGGCGAAGTCGCGCACCGCGATTCGACGGGGCAGGGCGGCGTGATCGGTCCTGGCGATGTGCAATGGATGACGGCGGGCGCCGGCATCCTGCATGAAGAATTCCATTCGCCTGAATTCACGCGCAGCGGCGGCCAGCTGGAGATGGTGCAGCTGTGGGTCAATCTGCCCGCGCGCGACAAGATGACGGCGCCTGCGTATCAGGCCATTACCGACGCCAGCATCCCACAGGTGGATCTGCCCGGCGGCACCGGCAGTGTGCGCGTGATTGCTGGCGACTACGACGGCAACGCGGGTCCGGCTCACACCTTCACGCCAATGAATGTGTGGGACCTGCGCCTGAAGCAGGGCAGCACAACGCAACTGACCTTGCGCGAAGGCTGGAACACATCGCTGGTCATCCTGCGCGGCAGCGTGGTGGTGAACGGCGAAGCCGCAGCGCGCGAAGGCCAGCTGGTGGTGCTCGACACCGCTGGCCAGCAAATCGCAATCGAAGCATCGCAGGACGCAACTGTGTTGTTGCTAAGCGGTGAGCCGATCGACGAACCCGTGGTGGCACATGGCCCGTTTGTAATGAACAGCCATGAAGAGATAGCCCAGGCCGTCGAAGACTTCAACCGCGGCAAGTTTGGCCGGGTTGCGCACTAAGCCCAGCCGCGCTGAGCATAGACCTGCGCCGCCGCGCTTCAGGTCTTGCTGGACGATGAAGCTGGCCGACGTCGCAATGCCGGCGCCGGCCAGCACTGCGTTGATGCACAGGGTGTCGGTAGGCCGGGATTGATGATTGCTGGCGGGAGGCGATGGTGTGCGAGACGTCCTGCGCATCGGCGGTGGCGGTGAAGCTGCGTGGCTCCACCACACGGCGCAAGGCGCGCAGCGCCGCCAGTTGATGCGGTTATTTGAAGCGCTGCCCGTCCAGCGGGAAGCCTTTGATGAACTCTGATGCGGGCAGGCGTTTGCCGCCCGGTTTTTGCAGTTCCGTCAGACGCAGCGAACCGCCGCCGCAAGCGACCACGATGCCGTGATGCGCATCCGCGGCCAGCACCTGGCCCGGATCGGCGCTGCTGGCGCCGTCCAGAACCTCGGCACCCCACAGCTTGACGATGGTGCCATTCACGTCCGCATGCGCGCCGGGGAAGGGATTGAAAGCGCGGATCTTGCGGCTGATTTCGCGTGCGGACTGGGTGAAGTCCAGCACGGCTTCTTCCTTCGCAATCTTGGCCGCGTACGTGACGCCGTTTTCCGGCTGCGGCACCGCTTCGAACACACCTTGTTCCATCTTGTGCAGCACCTTCACGCACATGCGCGCACCCATTGCGGCCAGGCGGTCGTGCAGGATGGCGGTGGTGTCCTGGGGGCCGATCGGGGTGCGCTCGATCAGCAGCATCGGGCCGGTGTCCAGGCCTTCTTCCATCTGCATGATGGTCACGCCGGTTTCTGCATCACCGGCTTCGATCGCGCGGTGGATCGGCGCCGCACCGCGCCAGCGCGGCAGGACGGAGCCGTGGATATTGATGCAGGGCTTGATGTCGAGCGTGCTGCGCGGCAGGATCAGGCCATAGGCCGCGACCACCATCACATCGTAATCGGTGGCCAGCAGGCGCTCGTGCGCTTCCCTGGCTTCGGCAGCGCGCTGCGGATCTTTCGCATCCATGCGCAGCGACAGCGGTTGCGCGACCGGCAGGCCGTGCTTCAGCGCGTACTGCTTGACGGCGGAAGGCTGCAACTGCAGGCCGCGTCCGGCCGGGCGGTCCGGCTGAGTCAGCACCAGGGGAATCTCGAAACCTGCCTCATGCAGCGCCTGCAGCGCAACGGCTGCAAATTCAGGCGTACCCGCAAAGATGACTTTCATATGTGCCCCCAGAAGGAATTAACGGCGGCCGCCGGCGCGCTCGCGCGAGATCTCGCGTTCTTCCTTCTGCAGTTTGGTCTTGATACGGTTACGTTTCAAGGGCGACAGGTATTCCACGAAGACTTTACCCATCAGGTGATCCATCTCGTGCTGGATGCAGACGGCCAGCAGGCCATCGGCGTCCACTTCGAAAGCTTCGCCTTTGACGTTGTAGGCGCGCACCTTGACCTTGGCCGGGCGCTCCACGCCGTCGTAAATGCCGGGAACGGACAGGCAGCCTTCGTCATACACCTGCTTTTCTTCGCTCGACCACAGGATTTCGGGATTGATGAAAACAGTTAAGCCCGATTTGTCTTCGCTGACGTCGATCACGATGACACGCTCGTGCACATCCACCTGGGTCGCAGCCAGGCCGATACCAGGCGCGTCGTACATGGTTTCGGCCATATCTTCAGCCAGTTTGGCGATGCGCTCGTCAAACACGGCAACGGGTTTGGCCACCTTGTGCAGGCGTGGATCAGGGTAGCGGAGGATGTTCAATTTCGACATTAGACTTGACGGCTCGATAATAAATGGCTGAGAGAACGGGGCAAAAAGCAACACGCACATCTGTTTGTGCAATGTGGTTTCTCTTGCTAGTTCAGGGTAATATGGGCAGAATTTGATGCAGTTCGGCAAGCCTTCCCAGGCCGTCCGTCATGCCGACTTAACGGACATATTCATGAAAAATTCTAGCACAGACCGCGTTCGCCTGTTGGTCGCAGCACTGTTTTGCGGAGTGACGGCCGTTTCGGCTCAGGCAAAGACAATTCAATGTGATTTCAAACCCAATGCGCCCGACAGCCATACCGTCGTGAAGGGCGATACCTTGTGGGACATTTCCGGGACCTTCCTCGAGAAGCCCTGGTGCTGGCCGCAGGTATGGGGCATGAACAAAGAAGAGATCGCCAATCCGCACTGGATTTATCCAGGCCAGATCATCTGGTTCGACCGCGCTGCAGGCCGCCTGCGCCTCGGCAATAAGATCGACGCCAATGGTGGCGCCGGCGACTACAAGCTTTCCCCTCAGTTGCGCATGCAGGGCCTCGGCAAGGATGCGGTGCAATCCATTCCTTCCGGCCTGATCGAGCCATTCCTGAGCCAGCCGCTCATCATTGAAGATGACGAGTTGAAAGGTGCGCCCGTCATCATCTCGACCCGCGAGAACCGCGTCTTCCTCGGTAAAGATGACAAGGCCTATGTGCGTGGCGATCTGAAGGGCGGCACGTCCTTCCAGGTGTTCCGTCCAGGTAAGCCGCTGAAGGACCCGCTCACCCAACAGGTGGTTGGCATTGAAGCTTTCTATCTCGGCACGCTCAAACTGAGCAAAGCCGCCGATGCCGGCTCCGATGTGCATACCTTCACCGTGGCCAGCGCCAAGGAAGAAATGGGCAAGGGCGACTTGCTGATGGCAATGCCGCCGATGCCGATGCAGAACTATGTGCCGCATCCGCCGGAGGCTGATGTCCAGGCACACGTGCTGGCGATCTATGGCGGCGTCACCCACGCCGGCCAGAACCAGGTTGTGAGCATTAATCGCGGAAAGCTTGACGGACTCGATATCGGATCTGTGCTGCAGCTGTACCATCGCGGTAAGGAGGTCTCCGATCCGAGCGCCGACAAGGGCTGGTTCGGCATGAAAGACCCCAAGGTCAAGTTGCCGGATGAGGAAGTGGGCAGCTTGTTTATCTTCCGCGTGTTCAAGCATATTTCCTACGGCCTGATCATGCAGGTGACGGAACCAGTTGAGGTGGGCGACGTCGCCAAATCAGCGGAGTAATTCCGATGGCCGTGCAGGACACGGTTTCCCCCTCTCCCAACCGCCAGGACTTCGATAGCCTGGCGGTTTGGTTTCGCCTGGCACGCACGCCGGGCATCTCCCGGCTTACCGCCAATCTCCTACTCGCTGAATATGGCAGCCCGCAAGCGGTGCTGGCCGCCGCACGCGCTTTCGATTGCCCCGTTGACGGCGTGTCTACCGCCAGCGACGCCACGGTGCCGCACGACGTCTGCAATGCGCCCGATCGCAGCGCAAGCCACGGCGCGGCCGCATGCGAAGGCGGGCAATCTGACGATGGCGAGGCGGAGGAAGGCGAGGAAGATTGGGAGCTCGTGGCGGGCGATAGTGGTGAAGGCGCGGACACGGAAGAAGACGCGGAGCCATACGCAAACGCAGACGCAGACGCAGACGCAGACGCAGACGCAGACGCAGACGCAGACGCAGACGCAGACGCAAACGCAAACGCAAACGCAAGCGACGCAAACGCAAACGCAGGCGTAGGCGCGGAGGCAGAGGCAGAGGCAGAGGCAGGCGTGGGCGTGGGTGTGGGCGGTGAGGTGCGGCGTAGCAAGCGGAAGAAGAGGCCGCCGCGGGTGGTGGTGAGAGATGGTGATCGAGCGGTGATGACGGCTGCGGCGGCGCGGCTGTTGAACGCGCCGCTGGCGGACAAGGTGCGCGAAGAGATCGAAGCCGCGCTCGTATGGCAGAACGCTGACGACGCGAACAACATCATCACACTGGAAGACGCCGCCTATCCGCCAACGTTGCGCCACATCCCTGACCCGCCGCTTGTCCTATACGTAAAGGGCCGCTACGAATTGCTACAGAAGGACGCGCTGGCAATCGTTGGCAGCCGCAATGCCACGCACAGCGGCAAACTGCAAGCGCAGGAAATCGCTCGAGCCGTCGCCAGTGAGGGCCTGGCGATCGTGTCAGGACTGGCGCTGGGCATCGACGCCGCCGCGCATGTAGGCGGCCTGCAAGCACCAGGCAGCACGATAGCAATCGTGGGCACGGGCATCGACCGTATCTACCCAAGCCGCAATGCCGACCTCGCGCGGCGCATTGCGAAAGAAGGTTGTCTTATCAGCGAGTTTGCATTGGGCGCATCACCGCAGCCGCAGAACTTCCCGATCCGCAATCGCATCATCGCCGGCATGGCGCGCGCCACGCTGGTAGTCGAAGCAACGGCGCGATCGGGCTCGCGCATCACCGCGCATCAAGCCATGAATTTCGGACGCGAAGTGCTCGTGATGCCAGGCTCCGCACAGTCGCCATTCAGTCAAGGCTGCCATGCACTAATCCGAGAAGGCGCAAGGCTTGCGGCCAATGCGCAGCACGTGCTGGAAGACCTCGGACTGCGTGCACCGGAGAGCATTCCTTTCATGCTGACAGGCACAGCAAGCGAGCTGTTGGAGCAGTTAAGTTATGACCCGGTGAGTGCCGATGAACTCGCAGCAAGGTTGCAACTAAACCCAAGTGACACGCAGGCAAGCTTGCTTGCTTTAGAACTCGCAGGTGTGGTGGAAAGGCTGCCAGGTGGGGCTTTTCAGCGCTGTAAAGTGTAACGATCCGGTGTAGGACTTGTGCCCGTCCGAATTCTCCTGCTAGAGTAGCGCCATGTTTGACATCCTAGTTTATCTGTACGAGACCTATTACCGCCCCGATGCCTGCCCTGAACCCGCAGCATTGGCAAAGAAGCTCTCCGCTGTCGGTTTCGATGACGTAGAAATTTCCGAGGCGCTGGTCTGGCTGAACGACCTGACTGAAATGGCAGGCGTGGAGCACGCGCTGTCGTCGTCCTCGACCGGCATGCGTTTCTACGTGCGGCAGGAACAGGATATGCTCGGCTCCCAGGCCATCGGTTTCATCCAGTTCCTGGAGAGTGCCGGCGTGCTGACTCCTTTGCAGCGCGAAATTGTGGTTGAACGTGCCCTGGCGCTGGAAGAAGCGCCGGTGTCGCTGGGCAAGCTTAAAATTATTGTATTGATGCTGTTGTGGAGCCAGGGAAAAGAGCCGGACGCGCTGATGTTCGACGACCTGTTCGGCTCGGACGAAGACCAGGCTCCGCGCCTGTTGCATTAATTGCATCTTTTGGCGGCGAATACCCCCTCGCACGCCGTTTCCATACTATATTTACAGTGTTGTGCTGACGGCAACGTAGCCGTCCTGGCAGCGTTCAACTTCGAATGTTGTATCATGCGCCCTGTCGCATACAACCTAAAGCATTTTCGAGAACTATAAATATGAGCAAAACCCTCATCATCGCCGAGAAACCCTCCGTCGCGAACGATATCGCGAAGGCCCTTGGCGGCTTCAGCAAGCACGATGAGTATTTCGAATCCGACGAGTACGTCCTGTCCTCGGCGGTCGGTCACCTGTTGGAAATCGCCGTGCCGGAAGAGCACGACGTCAAGCGCGGGAAGTGGACGTTCACCCATCTGCCGATGATTCCCCCTTACTTCGCGCTGAATCCGATCGCCAAAACAGAGTCGCGTCTCAAGGTACTGAACAAACTCATCAAACGTAAAGACGTCACCGGCCTGATTAACGCATGTGACGCGGGCCGCGAAGGTGAACTGATCTTCCGCCTGATCGCCCAGAACGCCAAGGCCAAGCAGCCGATCAAGCGTCTGTGGTTGCAGTCCATGACGCCGAACGCGATCCGCGAAGGCTTCACCCATCTGCGCAGCGACGACGAAATGCTGCCGCTGGCCGATGCCGCGCGCTGCCGCTCCGAAGCGGACTGGCTGATCGGCATCAACGGCACCCGCGCCATGACGGCCTTCAATTCGAAAGAGGGCGGCTTCTACCTGACCACCGTGGGCCGCGTGCAGACGCCGACCCTGTCGATCGTGGTCGAGCGTGAAGAGAAGATCAAGAAGTTCGTCTCCCGCGATTACTGGGAAGTGCGTGCGGAATTCGTGTGCGCTGCCGGTATCTACGAAGGTCGCTGGCTGGATACCAGCTTCAAGAAAGACGAGAACGATCCCGAGAAGCGCGCCGAACGCCTGTGGAGCAAAGCTGCCGCCGATTCGATCGCGCTGGCCTGCAAGGGCAAGCCGGGTAGCGTCACCGAGGAGTCGAAGCCGACGACTTCCATGTCGCCGGGCCTGTTCGACCTGACCTCGCTGCAGCGCGAAGCCAACTCGCGTTTCGGTTTCTCGGCCAAGAACACCCTGGGCCTGGCGCAGGCGCTGTACGAGAAGCACAAGGTGCTGACTTATCCTCGTACCGATTCCCGCCATCTGCCGGAAGACTACCTGCCGACCGTGAAGCAGACGCTGGAAGTCATCAAGGAAAGCCATAACTACAACCAGTTCGCCAAGCAGATTCTGGACAAGGGCTGGGTCAAGCCGAACAAGCGCATCTTCGACAACACGAAGATCAGCGACCACTTTGCGATCATCCCGACCGGCATCGCGCCGAAAAACCTGTCCGAGCCGGAGCAGAAGCTGTACGACCTGGTCACGCGCCGCTTCATGGCGGTGTTCTTCCCTGCGGCTGAATTCCAGGTGACCACGCGCTTCACCGAAGTCGCGGGACACCAGTTCAAGACCGAAGGCAAGGTGATGACCAACCCGGGCTGGCTGGCCATCTACGGCAAGGACGCGGCAAGCGAAGACGACAAGGAAAGCGGCAACCTGGTACCGGTGGCGAAAGGCGAGAAAGTCGCGACCGAGAAGGTCACGCCGAATGGCCTGGTCACCAAACCGCCTGCACGCTACACGGAAGCGACGCTGCTGTCCGCGATGGAAACCGCCGGCAAGCTGGTGGACTCCGACGAACTGCGCGACGCCATGGCCGGCAAGGGCCTCGGCACGCCGGCAACCCGCGCGGCCATCATCGAAGGCCTGCTGACCGAGAAATACCTGCTGCGCGAAGGCCGCGAACTGATGCCGACGGCGAAAGCCTTCCAGCTCATGACGCTGCTGCGCGGCCTGGGCGTGAACGAACTGACCGCACCGGAACTGACCGGCGAGTGGGAGTACAAGCTGTCGCAGATGGAACGCGGCCGCATCTCGCGTGAAGAGTTCATGCGCGAAATCGCGCAGATGACCCAGATCATCGTCAAGCGCGCCAAGGAATACGACAACGACACCATCCCTGGCGATTACGCCACGATGAAGGAGCCGTGCCCGAACTGCGGTAGCGTGGTGAAGGAAAACTATCGCCGTTTCGCTTGCACCAAGTGCGAGTTCTCGATGTCCAAGACACCGGGCGGCCGCCAGTTCGAAATCGAGGAAGTGGAAGAGCTGCTGCGCGAGCGCACCATCGGCCCGCTGCAAGGCTTCCGCTCCAAGATGGGCCGTCCGTTCGCAGCGATCCTGCGCATCGTGCGTGACGAAGAGATCAAGAACTTCAAGCTGGAGTTCGACTTCGGCCAGAACGACGAGGAAGGCGAAGACGGCGAAGGCGTCGACTTCACCGGCCAGACCCCGCTTGGCCCGTGCCCGAAATGCAATGCTGGCGTGTACGAAATGGGCCTGGCCTATGTGTGCGAAAACCAGGTTGCCAAGCCGAAGACCTGCGACTTCCGCAGTGGCCGCATCATCCTGCAGCAGGAAATCCTGCCGGAGCAGATGGCCAAGCTGCTCAACGAAGGCAAGACCGATCTGCTGCCGGGCTTTATCTCGCAGCGTACGCGCCGTCCGTTCAAGGCCTTCCTCGTGAGGGGCAAGGACGGCAAGATCAGCTTCGAGTTCGAAGAACGCAAGGCCAAGCCGGCCGCCAAAGGTAAGGCAGCAACGACCAAGGGCGACGGCGCCGATGCGGCACCGGCAACCGAGGAAGCAGCAGCACCGGCAGCGAAGAAGCCGGCCGCGAAGAAGGCTGCAACCAAGACCGCTGCCAAAAAAGCACCGGCCAAAAAGGCCGCCGCTAAAAAGACGGCTGCGGCCTGATGAACGCCGGCGCGCCTTCGCCGAAACCACAAGTGCAAAGCCGGTGGCAGGCACGACGTGCCTGCCACCAGGTTTCCGTCCTGGGTTTTGGCGTGGCCGCCGCGGCGCTCGTGTGCTCGATGTCCGCCAAAGCGGCCGTCGAGCGCGTTGAAGTGATCGAGCGCGTGCCTTTCGCGCCGGGCGTAACGTTCGGCGAAATGGGCGCCTACGAAAAAATCCGCGGCATTGCGCACTTCGCGCTAGATCCCAAAGCCGCCGCCAATACTTCAATCGTTGATCTCAAATACGCACCGCGCGACAAGCGTGGCCGCGTCACCTTTTCCAGCGAATTTGTGATGCTGCGTCCCGTCAGCGCGCCCGCAGGCACGCTGCTGTACGACGTGAACAACCGCGGCGGCATCGCCATCATGGGACAAGTGAACGGCAAAAGTCCCGTCAACAACGATCCCACTACTCCCGCCGATGCAGGCGACGGTTTTCTGATGCGCCACGGTTTCACGCTGCTGTTCTCGGCCTGGACCTGGGACGTAGCGCCGCAAGCGCCAGGCGCGCGTCCGCTGGTGTTCAAGCCGCCCGTGGCGAAAGGCCTGCGCGGCACAGTAGCGAACGAATTCACCGTCAACGCCGCTGTGCCAATCGCGACCTACGCAGGCATGCGCGGTCTGACCTACGAACCTGCAACGCCCAACGACCCGAAGGCTGAACTGACGGAGCGCGATCGCCCGGAGGCGCCGCGCAAGGCGGTGCCGCGCGCACGCTGGCACTTCGTCGCGCCGGAACAGCCGGGCGGTCCGGGGCGCATCGAGCTGGAAGGCGGCTTCCAGCCCAATACGATTTACGAAGTGCGTTATGCCGTGAAAGACCCGCGTGTCACGGGTGCAGGCCTGGCGGGCATCCGCGACCTGCTGGCCTACTTCCGCGACAATCCTTTTGAAGGGGCAGCAGCACCGAAGAATGTGCTCATCTTCGGCATCAGCCAGTCCGGCCGCCTGATCGGACGCATGATGCACGATGGCCTGAACGTGGACGAGAAAGGCCGCCTGGCCTTCGATGGCGCTTACATGGAAGTGCCAGGAGCTGGTGCATCGGCAGGCTTCAACAGCCGCTTCGTGCAGCCGACGCGCCATCCGTCGATGATGGAGGAGCACGACTATCCTGCGGACAGCTTCCCCTTCACCAGCATGCCAACGCGCGACCCGGTCACCGGCGCGACTGCGTCAACCATGGACCGCGCCCGCGACAAATCCGGCAAGCTGCCGAAGGTCGTGATCTCCAATACGTCCACGGAGTATTGGAACCGCGGCGCATCGCTGGTCCACACCACGCCTGATGGCATGAGCGACGCTGCGCCCGCGCCAAACGTGCGCGTGTACGGCTTCATGGGCGCCCAGCATTACGTCGGCCGCTCGCGCACCAGGGCGCCGTTCACCGCCTGCGTATCGACCAGCGATCACTACCTGCCGATGCGCGCGCTGATCCTCGCGCTGGATAACTGGACCGCACGCAACGCCGAGCCGCCAGCAAGCGCTTACCCGCGTCTGGAGGACGGCACTCTGACGACTGTGGACGCTTACCGCACGGCCTTCCCAGTCAATGTTGGCCTCACGCCGCCGCAGCAAAACCTGCGCGAACCGCGTCTCAGCCAGGGGCCGCGCTTTGCGGCGCAAGGCATCGCCGACCGCGTGCCGCCGCAGCAGCTGGCAGCCTACGAAACGCGCGTACCTGCGCCTGACGCAGACGGCAACGACCGTGGCGGTGTACGTCTCGTTGAATTGCAGGCGCCGCTCGGTACGCACACCGGATGGAATCTGCGCGCGCCCGAAACCGGCTTCGCCTGGGCCACCTCGCGCTTTGACGGCAGCTTCGTGCCATTCGCGCGCACCGAGGCCGAGCGCCGCGCCGCCAACGACCCGCGCCCCAGCCTGGAAGCGCGCTATCCAACGCGTGAGGATTTCGTGAGGGCCGTGCAGGCTGCCGCAGAACGCCAGGTCGCAGCAGGCCTGCTGCTGCAGGAAGATCTCGACCGCACGATGAAAGAAAATGTCGGACTGTATGACCGCATCCAGCAACGCGACCCTGCGGACGCTGGCTGCGGCTACCTGTTCGCGCCCTGATCAGGCAGTGGCGGCGACGGGAGTGCCGCGCGCCAGACGCTCCTTCAGGCGCTCCCACCAGCTGTCATGAAGCGGCATCACCACCACGTTCATGATTGGCTCAAGAATCGCGGCCACTCCGCCGAAAGCCAGCGAACCGGACACCGCGTACATCGTGCCGAAGGCCACCGCAATGTGCATGATGGTCTGGCTCAGTTTCTCCGCCGCGAGCGACGCCATGCGTTTGTGCGCAAAGCGCCTGTGCAGACCGTGCCAGAAGCGTTCATGGAGCGGCAGCAGCACCACGTTCACGATGGGTTCCAGTACGGCAGCCAGGCCGCCGAGCGCCGTGGAGCCGGTCAGGAAATACATCAGCGAAAAGCCGATGCCCATGTGGGTGGCGACCTGGCTTACTGTTTTCGCTGCTGTGACCATTTTCCTGCTCCCTGGTTCGATGTATTGATGTATCGATGTATCGATGTGTTGAGGTTCTGAGGTGAATGATATTGATTCTCATTTGATAGGTGAAATTGATTGTTTCAACTGATCTGATAGCGTTTGCCAATTAAATCCGGCCACCGCATAATCAGCCGTATGCAAACTGACAAGCACCCGGTCTCAGCCGCCCACGGCAGCATTCATGTGGAACTCACCAGTTACCGCTTCGGCAAGCCGGGCGGGAAGAAGGCCTATATCCAGGCCGCGCTGCATGCGGACGAGGTGCCGGCCATGATGACGGCCCAGAAGCTGCGTTCGCGCCTGCAGGAGCTGGATGCGCAGGGCAAGGTGACGGGTGAGGTAATCCTGGTTCCGGCTGCGAATCCGATTGGCCTGGCGCAGGTGATGAATGAGCGTCCCTTTGGCCGCTTTGACTTCAGCACCGGCATCAATTTCAACCGCGGCTATCCGCATTACTTCGAACGCCTGAAAACGGCGCTGGAAGGCCAGCTAAGCGACAACGCGGATGCCAATGTGCGCACCATCCGCCAGCTGCTGCGCGAATACGTGGCGGAGTGGCAGCCGCATTCGGATACCGCCACGCTGAAGAAAGTCCTGTTCCAGATGGCGATCGACGCCGACGTTGTGCTCGATCTGCATTGCGAAAACGAGGGCGCGCTGCATCTCTACGCGGGCACGCCGCTGTGCGATGCGGTGCAGCCGCTGGCGGACCTGATGCAGGCGTCCGCTTTGCTGTACACGCTGGGCGCGGGCGGAGAGCCGTTTGATGAGGCGTGCAGCCGTTTGTGGTGGGATCTGGCTGCTCATTTCGGCGGACGCTATCCGATTCCGCCCGCCAGTATCGCCGTGACGGTGGAGCTGCGCGGCGAGGTGTCGGTCAGCCACGAGCTGGCGGAGCGCGACGCGGAAGCGATCCTGCGCTATCTGGCGGTGCAGGACATCGTCGACATGGGCGCAATCGTGCTGCCTGCGCCAAGCTGCGCACCGACGCCGCTGGAAGGCACTGAGCGGCTGGATGCGCCCCATTCGGGCATGCTGGTGTATCGCCGGGAGCTGGGCCAGCAAGTGAAAGCTGGCGACCTGATTGCCGACTTGATTGATCCGGTCACAGGCGATACCACGCAGCTGAACGCCAGCATAGACGGCGTGCTGTTCACGCGCCTGTCGCACCGCTATGTGATCCGCGGCATGAACGTCGCCAAGATCGCCGGCGCCAAAGCCTTCCGCACCGGCAGCCTGCTCAGTCTTTAAGGCGCGGGCACGATCACGTTTTCACGCGCCGGAATGGTGGACGCAACGATGCGCCAGGCCCCGGATGGCGTGCGGTGCGTGATGGTGATTTCGGCCGGCTGGTCGGGATGTCCGCAAGCCAGGGCGTGCCATTCCTCGCAGCTGATGACATAGGTGATTTTTCCGGTCGCGCGGTCCACGCTGCGGCGGCTTTGCATCGGGCCGGTCGGCACGCGATACCAGTCTTCTTCATAGCTTTCGTCAATGCCGGTTTCATGCATGGCGTCGTGGCTGTCCATGCGCAGCCAGCCGGCGTCCGCTTCGGGGCTGACGAAAGGATAGGCGATTTCAGGTTGCCATTCACAGCGCTGTCCTTCGACGACTGTGGTGCCGGCGAATCCGGTCATCTGGCAGTGATTGGCGGGGATGCGCAGGTCGATGTGATAGCGCTCGGCCTGGAACCACCAGACCGGCGTCACCAGATCCACTTCACCGTTCTTGCGCCAGATGCCTTTGCGGCGCCACAGTCCTTCCAATTGGGACGGAACGCTCATTGCAGGTCCTCCGTGTAGAAGTAGATGGTGTCGCCGACAGCGCGCGGTGCAGCGCCCAGCGCTTTGACCAGTGTAGCAGCAGGCGTCTTTTCCAGCGCACGCTTGTCCACGCTCACGGGCGCGTTCGATGCGCCTGGCGCGGCGCGGTAGGCGAGGATGTGGTCGAAGTCTGGGCGGCTGTCGATTTCTTTCACCAGGAAGCGCTGCGTGCCGCTACCCAGTTGGACGTAGCGCGCGCTGGCTTGCGCGCGTGGTGTTGCGTCGAGCTGGCGGAACATCAGGACTTTGTCGATCACCAGCGTGGCGTTGGCGTATTGTGTTTTTCCGCCTTGCTCGAAGTGGCCCAGTACCAGGTTGGCCTTGAATTGCGCCAGCGGCTGCGCGGCGTTCGGCGCGAGGCGATCCAGCTCGAATTTTTCAGGGGCGATGGTCCACAGCGCGGCGCGGCCCTCGAGGCGCTGTCGCAGTTTTGCGTCCAACTGCGGATCGGCGAGGTGAACTTGCAGCAGGACCTGGTAGTCGTGCGGCGCGTGGAACATCGGCAAGTGCGATGCGTACAGCGCGTCCTTGCCGCCGAAAAGGGCCATGCCGTGCTCGCCGTAAGTGGCGTTGTGGATGGCCGCTGGCGCCAACGGCGCCGCTGGCGTAGCAACGCCCGGGATTGCGGTTGCGGGTACGGGTGCTTCTGCCGATGCGTGGGCCGCAGCGGCAGGTGCGCTTGCGAACGCGTGCGTTGCGAGAAGGGTGGCGGCGGCAGTCAGAACGGCGGCGGTCAGGATGCGGCGCGTGATCATGCTTTCACCAGCAGTTTGCCGCGATGGTCGCCGAAGAAGAGCGAGTTGAGTGCGGACGGCAGTTGCTCAAAGCCGTCGATCACTGTTTCTTCAAGCACGATCTCGCCCGACTTCACCCACGGCCCGACGATGCGGATCATCTCGTCCATGCGGTGCAGGTAGTCGCGGGCCAGCATGCCCTGGATGGTGGCGCGCTGGTAGAGCATGTGCTGCAGCAGGCGCGGACCCATTTCCGGCGTTTCGAGGCCGCCGCTGTACTGGCTGATCTGGCCGCAGATGACGATGCGTGCGCGGCGGTTGATCAGCGGGATGATGGCGTCGGTGATCATGCCGCCCACATTGTCGAAGTAGACGTCCACGCCACCGGTCAGCGCCCTGATTTCCGCGCTCAGCGAATCGGCGCTGCTGTGCGCCTTGTAGTCGATGGCCCAGTCGGCGCCCAGCGTGTCCTTCAGCCAGGCGCACTTTGCTGCGCCGCCCGCGATGCCGAGCACGCGCGCGCCGTGGCGCTTGGCGAACTGCACGACCAGCGAACCCACTGCGCCTGCCGCGCCGGACACCACCACCACTTCGCCCGCATGCGGCTTGCCGGACTCGGTTAGGCCAAACCAGGCCGTACGGCCCGGCATGCCCAGCACGCCGAGGGCGGTGGTCACCGGCGCGACGTTCGGATCGATGCGCTTCAGGACGCTGCCGTGCACGCGGGCGTGGGTCTGCCAGCCTGTGTAGCCGAGCACCCAGTCGTCTTTCGCGAAGCCGGGCGCGTTCGAGGCCAGCACCTGCGCCACCACGCCGCCTTGCTGCACGGTGTTGAGTGGATGCGGGTCCGGGTCGTAAGTCGGTTTGCTGGACTGGCCGATACGCATATAGGGATCGACGCTGAACCAGCGTGCGGCGATCAGCACTTCGCCATCGGCGAGCGCGGTGGAGAGCTGCTGCTCAACCAGTTCATAGTGTTCGGGAGTGATGGGACCTGTCGGCTGTTTGCGATAGATCCACTGGCGATTGGAAATGGTAGTCATCCTGACATGGTATGCTTCGCGTCCTGTCCTGTACAGCAACTTAAATTCAACTGTTGTATCCAATCTGGAAACGAATGAATCTTTCAGACCTGCGCATCTTCGTGCACGCCGCGCGCTCGCCATCGCTGGGAGCGACCGCCCAGGAAATGCATCTCACGCCATCCGCCGTCTCCAAAGCGCTGCGCCGGCTGGAGGAGAACCTGGGCATGCCGCTGTTCGACCGCAGCGCCAAACAGCTGGTGCTGAACGAGAGCGGTACTTTCCTGCTGGCGCGTGCGCAGACCTTGCTGGCGCTGGCCGATCAGGCACGCTCCGATCTGCTGGGTGGACGCGCGGCCATCGAATGCCGCCTTGCTGGACCGGCCGTGCTGCTGTGGCGCCACGGGCAAGCCGTCTCGGCCGCGCTGCGTGAATGGCCGGAGGCGAGCCTGCGCATGCAGGCCATGTTCGAGGACGAAGCGCTGGCGGCACTGGCGCGCGGCGATGCTAGCGCGGCGCTGGTGACGCATGAAGCCATCGAAGGGAGGGGAGAACACTGGTCGGAGGAATGGCAGGTGACGGAACTGGGCAGTGTGACACAGCATCTGGTCGCAGGCGCGTCGCACCCGCTGGTGCAAAAGCTGTCAGGCGATGCGCCCCTGCGCGCAACCACTGCGCAAGTGCTGGCCCACGATTTTGCCTGCCCCACACGCTCCATGTTCTGCGGCGTTCAGCGCGGCGGCCGCTCGGATGGCTGGCGCGACGACCAGCTGCCACGCAAGATCCGCTACTGGACCGACGACCTCCAGCTGCAATTAAGCCTGGTCAAGTCGGGCCAAGCCCTGGCTTACCTGCCGGACTTTGCGTTGGGCGAATCGGGGCTGGTGCGAATTCAGGTGACTGATTGTGCGTACGAATGCGTAGAACATGTGGCAATGGTGTGGAATCAGAGCCACGCCGCGGAGTGGCAACACCATTTGGCACATACTCTCGCTGCCTAATAGTTCAGCAGTAAAAAATTTTCTGTGGTAAACTTCGAGTTTCCTAAGGGCAACAATCGTTCGTCCAGTTTAGCTTCGCTAAGTTCTCCACACCATGAAAAATCTGACTATCGGCACTCGCCTGGCCGCAGGCTTTGCACTCGTTCTGGCTTTGACCATCCTGATGACCGTCCTGGGCATCAACCAGATGCAGACCGTCGCGGACGCCACCCGCAACATGATGCAGCAGCCGCTCGCCAAGGAGCGCATGGTCAGCGACTGGTATCGCCTGATCCACACCAGCGTGCGCCGTACGTCCGCGATTTCCAAGAGCAGCGACCCTTCGCTGGGCGCCTTCTTTGCGGAGGACACCGCAAATTCGACCAAGGAAGTGAACTCGCTGCAGAAGCAAGTCGAACCCCTGATCCAGTCGGACGACGAGAAGCAGGCCTTTGCGGAACTGGGCGAAGCGCGCAAGCACTACATCGCGGCCCGCGATTCCATCGTGGCGCTGAAGAAGGAAGGCAAGGTCGAGGAAGCCGAGCAGGTGCTGCAAGGCGCCTTCAAGGCCGGTTCGGCGGAATACCTGGGCGCGCTGAGCAAGCTGCTGGAACTGCAACGCCAGCACATCGACAAGATGGCACAGGACATTGAAGCCACCCACGCGCGCAGCCGCAGTTTCCAGATCGGCCTGGGTGTACTGGTCGTGCTGCTGGGCGCCGTGTGCGCATGGCGCCTGACGCGCGGCATCACTGTGCCGCTGCAGCGCGCAGTGGATGTGGCGGTGGCCGTGGCAGGCAATGACCTGCGCAGCGAAATTCGCGTCGATTCGAATGATGAAACCGGCCGCCTGCTGGCCGCACTGAAGACCATGAACGAAGGCCTGGCCGGCGTGGTCAACGACGTGCGCCTGAGCGCAACGAATATCGCCAGCGCATCCGGCGAAATCGCAGCGGGTAATCTGGACCTGTCCTCGCGCACCGAGCAGCAGGCTGCGGCGCTGGAGGAAACCGCATCGTCGATGGACGAACTGACGTCGACCGTGAAGCAGAACGCCGACAACGCGCTGCAGGCCAACAAGCTGGCGCTGGCAGCCTCCGATGTAGCCGCGCGTGGCGGTGATGTCGTGGGCAAGGTGGTCGACACCATGGGCCATATCGATGCTTCCGCACGCCGCATTGTGGACATCATTTCCGTCATCGACGGCATCGCCTTCCAGACCAATATCCTGGCGCTGAATGCGGCGGTGGAAGCGGCACGCGCCGGTGAGCAGGGCCGTGGCTTTGCCGTGGTGGCGACTGAGGTGCGCAATCTGGCGCAGCGTTCGGCGGCGGCAGCGAAAGAAATCAAGGACCTGATCGGCGATTCCGTGGCCCAGGTGGAAGCGGGCAGCAAGCTGGTGGAGCAGGCTGGCTTCACCATGAGCGAAGTGGTGGACAGTATCCAGCGCGTGACCGACATCATGAGCGAGATCAGCACCGCCAGCGCGGAGCAGAGCGACGGTATCGAACAGGTCAACCGCGCGATCTCCGAAATGGACGGCGTCACGCAGCAGAATGCAGCGCTGGTGGAAGAAGCCAGCGCCGCCGCCGTCTCGCTGCAGCAGCAAGCCGACGCGTTGACGACTGCCGTCAGCGTGTTCAAGCTGGCCGGTCCGGCGCTTGCCGCTCCCGCCGTGACCAGCACCAAGCGTACCGCGCTGCGCCTGGCAGCTTAAATTCAACTAGTTATACATAAATAAAATATTTGCTGTGGTAACATTATAGTTTCCCAATGACAATTCTGGCCGGACTTGTGCTCGGCTGGAAATTTCCCTCCCATGAAAAATCTGAAGATCGGCGCCCGCCTGGCCGCAGGCTTTGCACTTGTTTTGATTTTGACCATCCTGATGACGGTGCTCGGCATCAGCCAGATGCAGACCGTCGCAGAGGCGACCAGCAACATGATGCAGCAACCGCTGGCCAAGGAGCGTATGGTCAGCGACTGGTATCGCGTGATTCACACCGGCGTGCGCCGCACTTCCGCCATTGCCAAAAGCAGCGACGCTTCCCTGACCGCCTACTTTGCGGAAGACACGGCGGCAGGCACCAAGGAAGTGTCGGTGCTGCAGAAACAGGTCGAGGACCTGCTGCAATCCGACGATGAGAAAAAGATCTTTGCCGACGCGGGCGATGCGCGCAAGCGCTACGTGTCCGCGCGCGACAAGATCATGGCGCTGAAAAAGGAAGACAAATTCGACGAAGCGGAGCAGGTGCTGCAAGGTCCTTTCAAAGCCGCGACGACCGACTACCTGGGCGCACTGAGCCAGCTGCTGGAACTGCAGCGTCAGCATATCGACAAGATGGCGAAAGATATCGACGCCATCCATGTCCGCAACCGCAATTTCCAGATCGGCTTTGGCGTGCTGGTGGTGGTGCTGGGCGCTCTGTGCTCCGCGTGGCTGACCCGTGGCATCACCGTGCCGCTGCAGCGCGCGGTGGATGTGGCGGTGGCCGTGGCGGGCAATGACCTGCGCAGCGAAATCCGCGTCGATTCGAACGACGAAACCGGCCGCCTTCTGGCAGCACTGAAGACCATGAACGAAGGCCTGGCCGGCGTGGTCAACGACGTGCGCCTGAGCGCAGCCAATATCGCCAGCGCATCCGGCGAAATCGCGGCGGGTAACCTGGACCTGTCCTCGCGCACCGAGCAGCAGGCGGCTGCGCTGGAAGAAACCGCATCGTCGATGGACGAACTGACATCGACCGTGAAGCAGAACGCCGACAACGCGCTGCAGGCCAATAAGCTGGCGCTGGCAGCTTCCGATGTGGCTGCGCGTGGCGGTGATGTCGTGGGCAAGGTAGTCGACACCATGGGCCATATCGATGCTTCCGCACGCCGCATTGTGGACATCATTTCCGTCATCGACGGCATCGCCTTCCAGACCAATATTCTGGCGCTGAATGCAGCCGTGGAAGCGGCACGCGCCGGTGAACAGGGCCGCGGCTTTGCCGTGGTGGCGACCGAGGTGCGCAATCTGGCGCAGCGTTCGGCGGCGGCAGCGAAAGAAATCAAGGACCTGATCGGCGATTCCGTGGCCCAGGTGGAAGCAGGCAGCAAGCTGGTGGAGCAGGCCGGCTTCACCATGAGCGAAGTGGTGGACAGCATCCAGCGCGTGACCGACATCATGAGCGAGATCAGCACCGCCAGCGCGGAGCAGAGCGACGGTATCGAGCAGGTCAACCGCGCCATCTCAGAGATGGACGGCGTCACGCAGCAGAATGCAGCGCTGGTGGAAGAAGCCAGCGCCGCCGCCGTCTCGCTGCAGCAGCAAGCCGACGCGCTGACGTCCGCCGTCAGCGTGTTCAAGCTGGCCGGTCCGGCGAATGCCGCTCCCGCCGTGACCAGCACCAAGCGTACCGCGCTGCGCCTTGCCGCTTAATGCATGAATTCCTTCGGGACCCGGCCGCCATGTTCAGCAAGCTTGAACATGACCTGCCGGTACAGCCAGGCGTTCATCTTCGCGATGTCGCCGGTATCGCCGGTGTAGTGCAGTTCGTGGGCCAGCTGCTTGCGTGATTCGACACTGCAGTCGAGATCAAGCAGCTTCAGGAAGTCCACGATCGAGGTGCGCCAGTGCAGTTGTTCGCCTGCCAGCTGGGCTTTTTCGCTCAGCACGGCGGCGACGTCCACACTTTCAGCTTCTTTCAGAATCGGCGCAATGGGCGCGGCGGATTGCGGCAGGATCTTGCTGTAGATATTGCTGAGTATGCTCATGGCGGCCTCGCTGTTCTCTATGCATAGGAAAGCTTAGCACTGCCCAGCCGGATTGGAAACACGCCGCGCTTACAGGTTCTCCACTGCAATCATATTGTCGTCCGGCTTGCGGTCGATCAGTTTGTTGTCCGGATCGATGCCCGCCTTGCCGGGACGGCCGTTCACGATCAGCTTGTAGATGTTTTCGTGCTGCTCCACCAGCTTGCGTTCGCGAATCAGCGGATTGCCATCCTTGTCATCCACACCCACTTCGACCAGGTCATGGATTGGGACTTCCTTTTCCGCACCCAGTTCGTCGGCCCGCAGCTTGGAAGAATGCACGATCACCGTGACCTGATACTTGCCGTTCGCCAGCTTGTGCGCGACGGCGTTGATGGCGCGGTTATCGTACAGCGTGATGGATTCGAACAGATCGTCCACCAGGTAAGCCATATTCGGCGGTACCAGCTTGCGCAAGCCATCCACCAGCACCGACACGCTCGGATACGGCGCGCTGTGGAAGGCGTATTGTTGTAACAGAGCGGCCAATAGGGTGTTGACGCGGTCTTCGCCGACCAGGTCCTGCAGCTGGTACATGGCCAGGCTGCCCTTGTGGTAGTGGATATAGCCCTGGTCTTCGTTATCGGCCAGCGGCAGCTCTTTCTTGTTCTCCAGCGCGCGGCCCCACAGATAATTATTCAGGTCATAGCGCAGGAAGCGGCGCATGCGGGCGGCGCCGAAATTCTTCTTCATCACCATCAGTGCGGAATACTCGGCCAGCGTTTCGCTCAGCACCGTGGAGCCGCGCGTGTTGCCGCCGACCAGCTGGTGACCCCACCACTGGTGCGCCACTTCGTGTGCCGTGACGTAGAAGGGGTAGTCGATATCCTTCGGATTCTTGTCGTCCACCCTGGCGATAAAGCCCATGCCTTCCGAATACGGGATGGTGTTCGGGAAGGATTGCGCGAACCTCTCGTAGCGCGGGAATTCGACGATGCGCAAGGTCTTGTACGGATAGGGGCTGAAGTTCTTGGTGTAGTAATCCAGCGATTCCTTCACGCCTTTCACCATGCGGTCCAGATTGTATTCGTGGCCCGGCTGGTAGTAGATCTCAATGCCCACGTCCTGCCACCAGTCGCGCTTTACCGAGTAGCGCGCCGACTGGAAAGCGTAGTAGTTCAGGATGGCGCGATCCATCTTGTAGTGGAAGTAGTGGCGGCCATTGGCGTTCCAGTCCTTGACCAGATTGCCCGGCGCGATCGCGGTCTGGTCGGATGCGGTGCTGACGATGGCGTCGAAATTCACCCAGTCGGCGTCGTTGCTGGCGAAGTTGTCGGCCAGGCCTTTGGGATCGTCACGCGGCAGCGCGCGCTCCTGCGGCGGCAGGCCGTGCTTCTTGCGGTCGCGCGGATCGCTCAGTTCTGCCTGGCGCTGATAGCCGATGTGGGGCAGGTAGCCGTTGTTGAAGAAGGTGCCGTTGTAGACCACCGGCGTGTCCTTGCCGAGGCCGAGGATGCCGTGCGGTGCGTAGCTGACGCTGAATTCCATCGCCAGTTTTTCGCCCGGCGCCAACGGTTCGTCGAGGCGGTAGCTGTAGAAGCCCAGTTCCGTGTCGTTCAGCACGCGGTGGGTGGTGCGGCTGAAGCGCAGCGGGGCGAAATCGGCGTCCGAGTTCTGCTGCACGTAAATGGTGGAGATGGACTGGGTTGTCTTGTTCTCCAGCGTGTACAAGCCTTTCACGGCCAGCGAGCGCTTTGCCGGCGTGATATCGACATTCAGCTTTACATCCGTGATGCGTGGCTGTGCAACATCCAGCACCTGCTTGTATTTGCGCTCGTAGGTGGCGCGGTCGGCATCGCGATAGAAGACGGTCTTGAAGTCGTTTGCGATGTGCAGGTTGTAGTAGATGATGCCGCCTGCACCGGCAAACAGGAAGAGGCCCAGGCTGAAGCTTGCCAATACCGGCATGGTCAGCGCATGGCGTGCCAGCTGCACGCGCTGGCGCCATTCGGTATTGGAGCCACGCGACCAGAAGATCACGGACAGCACCACCAGCATCAGCGCGGCGCCCGCCCAGTAAAGCTCATACCAGCGCTCGCGCACCAGGAAGTGGCCGTAGCCGTTCATGTCCGAGTAGTGGAATTCCGGCGTCACGCCGTATAGCACCATCGGATGATCGAGGCCCAATGTGGAGAAGGTCAGAGTCGCGATGTAATACACGATCATCACGAAGTAGGCCATGTACTTGTGATTGATCAGCACCTGCGTGGCAATCGCCAGCACGGCCACCAGCATATAGGCCGGCAGCTGGATGGTGAACAGGCATTGCAGATACAAGGCCGGTTGCAGGTTGAAGTAGCCTTTGAACAGCTGGATCAGCATCCCGCAGATCATCACGATGAACATCAGCAGCGCCTGCACGCCGAACAGGCCAAACAGCTTGCCCAGCAAAGGCAGCCAGCTTGGCGTCGGCATCGCATCCATCATCTGCGCCATGCGGTGTTCGCGCTCGCGCCACACCATTTCGCCGGCGTAGAAAGTGGTCACCACCAGCATGAAGAGGGAGAAGGTTTCCGTCACCATTTCCAGCACTTGATAAGTGACGGGATAGGTGGAGGTGCCGAACATCGGCGCCATGTCCAGCGAACTGGCGAACATGGTTAGCACGCCGGCCAGCACGATGACGAAGAAGTAGATGTTCTTGGTGGTTTCGCGCAAGTTCAGCCAGGAGGAGCGCAGTAGCAGCAGGCCCAGGCTGCGCGCATGGAAGTCGGGCGCTTCCCTGGTGTCGGTGGCTGCTGCGCTCAGGTGCAGCGGCATTTCGCTGTCGCCGCGCGCGGAGGCGCCATTCTCCACCGTGCTGACGAAGTGGAAGCGCCAGTAACCGAGCAACAGCGCCACCAGCGCCGCGCCGGACCAGATCAGGCGGTTCAGCAGGTACACGCCTTCCACATTGACCATGCGCGTATTGCGTTCGGCGATCGGCCAGTATTCGGTAAGGCGGATCACGGCCGTGGTGCCGAAAGGATCGATCAGCGCCGCCAGCGTTTTGTAATCGAGGTCGCGCGCCAGTCCCGGGGCCACGATATAACCGACCAGCATGACCACGCTCGACACGTACACCGGCAGCATGCGCCGCGTTAGCGCAGCCAGCACGAAGAAGATGGCGCCGAAGATGAACAAGTTGGGCAGCAGCGCGCCGAAGTAGGGGATCAGGTAAGCCTGTAGATTAAAGGGCGCCAGGCGCTCCGGATCGATGCCCGGCACTTGCGTTCCGAGCCAGGTGCCGAAGGGGATGCTGGCAAAGACCACGCACAGCACGGCCAGCGCGCCGATGAAGCGGCCGAACATGTACTGGTATTTGCGGATCGGTGCGCTGAAGAAGAAGTGGTGCGTTTCGTATTCAAAGTCCTGCTGCACCGAGCGGCCCATCATGGCAGCGATCACGATCACGCCGAGGCAGCCGAGGAAAGACGCAGTGAGCAAGATCGAGCGCGGTGCGTCGATCAGCACACGGCCGCCGAAGTTGACGATGGCTTCCTTGAACACGCCACCCGCAGCGGCCATCCACAGGACAGCCAGCAGCGTGAACATGCTGAAGTAGACCCAGGTCGAGAACAGCTTCAGGCGCTGCTTCGCTTCAAACAAGGCGATCTGGAACATAGGCGCCTCGTCAGTCGCAGTTGTTGCTGACGTCGTGGCGGCCGAGGATGGTCGCGAAGTACAGGTCTTCCAGGTCGCCGATCGCTTCCTCGAAACCGTCGCCCGGATCGTTGTCGTTGTAGACGTGGATCAGGGTGCGGCCGGACATCAGGCGGGTCGAAATCACGGAGTGGCGCTGCTGGAAGGCAGGCAGTTCGCGCTTGTCGATGAAGCGCGCCCAGATCTTGCAGCTGACATCGTCGATCAGTTGCTGCGTAGGTCCGGAAACGAGCAGTTTGCCCTTGTTGATGATGGCCATGTTCGAGCACAGGTCGGCCACGTCGCTCACGATGTGGGTGGACAGCAGCACGGTACGGTCTTCGCCGATATCGGACAGCAGATTGTGGAAGCGCACGCGCTCTTGCGGGTCCAGGCCCGCCGTCGGTTCATCCACGATGATCAGTTTGGGATCTCCCAGCAGGGCTTGCGCGATGCCGAAGCGCTGGCGCATGCCGCCGGAGAAGGTGCCGAGGCGCTGGTTGCGCACTTCGAATAAATTGGTTTGCTGCAGCAGGCCGTCCACGACTTCGCGGCGGCGCGAGCGGTGCGAGAGGCCTTTCAGGACCGCGAAATGGTCCAGCATTTCGTAGGCCGTGACTTTCGGGTAGACGCCGAAGTCCTGCGGCAGATAGCCCAGCAGGCGGCGGATTTCATCTTTTTCATCCAGCACATCCAGCTCGCCGAAGAAGACGGAGCCGGAATCGCATTCCTGCAGTGTCGCCAGAGTACGCATCAGCGTCGACTTGCCGGCCCCGTTCGGGCCGAGCAGACCAAACATGCCGGCCGGGATGGTGAGCGAGATGTTATCTAGCGCTACCACGCCATTGGCATAGGTCTTCGACAAGTTACGAATGCGTAATTCCATGCTTACTCCTGAATTGATGCTGGTGCAGCGCAGCATGGTGCGCCTGGTGACGAACCATCTACGCTCTTTTCACATGATGGCATTGTATTGAATCCGCGACATACGGGTTGCCCCATTGCGACAGCCGGTGCTTTCGGCAGACCAGATTGCGCTTTCAGGGGAACGGAGCGGGTCATTGGCTGATGGTTTATCACTAAAGTTTCAAGAGTAGCAAGTCCGATACCCTAACGCAAGGCACAAAAAGTATCAGGCTTGATATATATTTGGTCGCTATGGCGATACCTCACCCGAAACTCGATGTTGCGCTGCAGGAGAAAATCCTGGCAGTCACCCGCTGCGGACTAGACAAGTCCGAAGCCACCGGCTTCTTCCGCACCGCGCTTGGCCTCTACTATCTGGCCAGCCTGATGACCAAGGAAACGCTGGATTTCCAGGCCCTCGACAAGGAATTCAACCGCTTCATCTACCGCTCAATCGGACCGGGACACAGCATCACGTCCATCCTGCAGTACATGAGCGGCGGCAAAGTCGTGAAAGTGGTCGAGTCGCCCCGCTTTCAGCGCGCGATGGCCGAATGCTGCCCCGACGTGCCGCTCGATTCGATTCCATTTTTGCTGGGCCTGAATCTGGGCGTGGCGAAAGACCTTTCCAAAATCGACGTCCGCGGCCCCGTCGCCGACTGGATCGAGAAGCAGCGCATCCTCAGGGAAGAAGGCGGCCTATAATGTGGTTTTCCGTATAAGCTGGATAAATCATCATGAATCGCCATCACACTCCACTCGATCAATTCATTAGCAGCGCGGATAAGGCATTGCGCGTGCTGGCTGGCGTGGCCTCGGCTTCGCGGCCGACGCCGGCGGCGCATGCGGCGGATGCGGAGATGACGGAGAAGGAGCATAAGCACAGCGCAGGCTTGATGCGCGTGAATCACGTGGGCGAGGTGATGGCGCAGGCGCTCTACAACTCGCAGGCGCGCTTTGCCAAAAGCGATGAGATGCGTCATGCCTTCCAGAAGGCGAGCCGCGAAGAGGAAGATCATCTGGCGTGGACCGCGCAGCGCTTGAAGGAGCTGGGTTCGCAGCCGAGCGTATTGAATCCGCTGTTCTATGCGGGCGCGTATGCGCTGGGTACCGCTGCGGCGATGGTGGGCGATAAGCAGTCGCTGGGCTTTGTGGTGGAAACGGAGCGCCAGGTGGAGGCGCATCTGGCCAGCCATCTGGATCGCTTGCCGGAACAGGATGCGAAGTCGCGCGCCATCGTGGAGCAGATGCGCGTTGACGAGATCGCGCATGGACAGGCTGCGCAGGATATGGGCGCGACCAGCACGCCGCTGCCGATTCAGGTGGCGATGAAGGGCATGTCCAAACTCATGACTTCTACTGCTTACTACATCTGACCCGCCGCGCACGCGGCGTCCAGGCTTGCCGAAGGCGGCGCTCGATGGCGCCGGAGGCGGCTGCTTTCAACAGGCGTTTGAATTTCGGGCACTCGGCATGGCTGGGTGCCTTGCACTCGGCCGCGTGGCGCAAGCCGTCGCTCATGGCTTTCAAGCGCTTGATGCGCGCATCGATTTCATCCACTTTCGCCAGCAGCAGCTTGCGGTCGATAGCGGGCTGTCCTTCCGGATCGAACATCGATCCGATATCGTCCAGCGACAATCCGGCCGACGGGCCGAGCGCGATCAGCGCCAATTGATCCAGCACCTTGTGCGCAAAGGTGCGCCGTATGCCTGAGCGTCTCGCCGAGGCAATCAATCCCTTTTGCTCGTAGTAGCGCAGCGTCGATGCCGGTACGCCGGGACGTCTTCCGACTGTTGGCGAGAATTTCGCTGCGACGCTGGCGTTGCCGAAACCGTGAACGGCGGGTGGCTGCCACGATGTGGCAGCCACCAGGTTCAGGCCGTGGGTTTTGCAGGTGTCAGGCTTCGATGATTTCGAAGCTGTGGGTGATTTCCGCGGTCTTGGCGAGCATGATGCTGGCCGAGCAGTATTTGTCGTGCGACAGCGCGATGGCGCGTTCCACCGTGCTCTGTTTGAGGTTCTTGCCCGTGACGACAAAGTGGAAATTGATCTTGGTGAAAACCTTGGGATCGGCGTCGGCGCGCTCGGCCTGCAAGGTCACGTCGCAGCCGCGCACATCTTCGCGTCCGCGTTTCAGGATCAGTACCACGTCATAGGCGGTGCAGCCGCCGGTGCCCAGCAAAACCATTTCCATCGGACGCGGCGCCAAATTGTGGCCGCCGCCTTCCGGTGCGCCGTCCATCGAGACCATGTGGCCGGAACCGGTCTGGGCGCGGAAACTCATGCCCGACGGGCCATTCCAGCTGACTTTCACTTCCATTACTGTTCTCCGTTAATAGCGTCTCAGCATTATACGGTCATCATGTAACGCTCGCTCTTCATGCGCCGCTCGGTGTACCAGACGCAGACCATGGCCAGCAGCAGGCTGCTGCAGAAGGTCTGGGCGAAGGGCAGGATGCCGATGCTCTGCCCCTTGGCCAGTTCGCGCAACAGCGTCTGGTTGGACAGCACGGGCACCAGATACATCCACCATGCGGTGTTCAGGTTCATCATCGGCACCACGATGACAGGTACGATCGGCACGATCATCGTGAAGCTGACCAGGGTCTGCGCTTCCTTGAAGGAGCGCGCGTTGATGGCGAGGGCGATTTCCAGCGCCGCCGCGAACAGCGACAGCGTGGCGGAGGCCAGGCAGACCATGGCGAGGTCGCGCCATTGCAGCCGCCACGACAGGCCGATTTCCTCCAGTGGCAGCCATTTCAGGATGCCGTGGGCAATCGCCAGCTCCAGCGTGATGCCGATGATGGACAGAATGGCCGCCGCCAGCCACTTGCCGACAATCAGATCCGCAGGGCGCGCCGGTTGCGCCAGCAGCACTTCCAGCGAGCGGCGTTCGCGTTCGCCTGCCGTGCTGTCCACGGCCGTCGACATGCAGAACATGAAGGCAGGGATGAAGAAGATGCCCAGCATGGTGCTGATGGTATTGGCCGAGCGCGAGGCGCTGGTGCCGGTGTCATAGTTCTGGACGATCACCGGATTCAGATTGGCTTGCGACACGCCATGTGCCAGCAAGCGCGCGCCTGCAATCTGGCGGCTGTATTCGCGCAACACCATTTCCACTTCGTCCAGCTTGCGTGCGCTGTCGGACGCCGAGTCAAACCACACCTCCACGCGCGCCGGGCGCATGGCCTTGTAGTTGGCGGTGAATTCGGGCGGCAGACGCAGCACCGCAGTAATGTTTTGCTTGCGCAGTTCTGCGGTGATGCCCTGTTCGTCCATCGGTTCCAGCTCCGTCAGCGTCACGTTGCGCTGTTTGAGCTGATTCATCAGGGTGGGCGCCTGTGCCGCGCCGATCACGGCGATCGACACCCCTTCGCGTTCCGGCCGGGTAGCGCGGTCGATCTGTTTGTGCAGCACGAAGCCGACCAGCATGGGATACATCAGCACGAAGATCACCAGCAGACCAAGGGCACGCCGGTCGCGCAGGGTTTCCTTGAATTCCTTGCGCAGAATGATGAGGAATTTGGCTTTCACGGTTCGATCCCTTCCTCGGTGCCGACCAGTTTGACGAAGGCGTCTTCCAGGCTGTCCAGACCTGCCAGTTCGCATAGCTGCTGCGGCGTGCCTTGAGTGACTGTGCTGCCGCGCGCGATCACGATCACGTCGTCGCAGGAATGGATAACCTCCTGCATCACGTGGGTCGCCATGATGACGCAGCTGCCGTCGGCCTTCAGAGCGGCCAATGCACGGCGCAGCGCGCGGGTGCTCATCACGTCCAGGCCGCGGCTCGGTTCATCCAGCAGCAGGTGGCGCGGGCGATGCAGCAGCGTGCGCGCCAGCGCGACCTTGATGCGCTGGCCTTGCGAGAAGCCCTTGGCGCGGCGGTCGATGATGTCCTGCAGGGACAGCAGCTCCGTCACTTCCTCAATGCGGCGCACGATGTCTTCCGGCTTCATATCGTTCAGCTCGCCGAAGTAGGCCAGGTATTCGCGCGTGCTCAAACGGTCGTAGAGGCCGAACTGGTCGGTCAGCAGGCCGACGTTGCGGCGCACCGCCATGGGATCGACTGCCGGGTCGACACCATCGATCGAGATTTCACCGTGATCGCGTTGCAGCAGGCCGACGAGAGTGCGCAGCAATGTGGTCTTGCCGGCGCCATTGGGGCCAAGCAGGGCGGTGATCTTGCCGTCTTCGGCCTTGAAGCTGGCGCCGGCCAGCGCCTGCACTTTGCCGAAATGTTTGCAGAGGTTTTTTACTTCGATCATGGTTGCGGTCCCGCGCTATTGAGCTGGAAGGTCGGCGCCGGAATCTCTTTCAGGCATTCGGCGGCAACGGGCTTGTCCGGCTGGTCCAGGAATTCGCGCAAGAGGCGCGGGCCGCAACCGAGCTGCGACACGATATGGCCGCCGTTGGACACGATCAGGTGCTGGGCGTGCGTCATGTATTGTTTTGCCGCTTCCGCGCGGCGCGGCGGCGTGACGGGATCGAGGGCGCCGGACATCAGCAGCACCGGCGCCTCGATCTTGCTCGGCGTGGTCCATGGCACGGCGGGAACGTGCATGGTCTCGCACAGTGCACCGATGCGTTCGATCTGCGGCTTGCCGAGGAAGGAATCGCGCGTGTCTTCGGCCAGCAGGGCAGGCGTCAGACGCGGATAGTCTTCAGCGCACACCACGGCCAGGTGCAGCGGCATGGCGGGACCAGCGTCGGCCGCGAAATCGCGCGCCACATTGCTGCGGGCGATGAAAGGCTGCCAGCGATTCTGGTAGGCGCTGTGGATCAGGAAGGGCAGGCGGCGGCTGTCCGCCTGCGAATACAGGATGTTGTGCACCGTGCCGAGGAAGCGGTTGCTGGTCATGCGCACCTGGCGCATTTCGGCGGTGCGCGGATCGGGCAGCTCCAGCATTAGCGGCGCCTTGTTCAGTGCCGCCACGATGGATGCGAACTCCGAGCGCAGAGCAGGGAAGGCGCGGGCGCAAGGCTGATTCTCGGCACACTGCTGGAACAGCTTATCCAGCGCGGCTTGCGCATCGCGGCCGCCGGCGGGCACGATCTGGTCCGGTGCCGCCACGCCATCGAGCACCATGGCGCGTACGTGTTCCGGGAACAGCCGCGCATACGTCTGGGCCAGCCGGCTGCCGTAAGAACCGCCCCACAGGTTGATCTGTGCGTAGCCGAGCTTTTTGCGGACCAGGTCGATGTCGCGCGCCGCCGCTTCAGTGGTGTAGTCAGCGTAAGGTTTGTTCAGCGACTTGATGCAATCGCGCGCGTCGGCCAGCGCCTTTTCTTCGCTAATGGTTTCCTCATTCGGCTCGTCCGAGGGGCAATCGAGCCTGCCGGACAGGCCCGTGCCGCGCTGGTCGATCAGCACGATATCGCGCGTGGCGCGCACCTTGCGGAAGGATGCATTCAGCAGCGGCACCAGATCGCTGCCCGCCTCGCCGGGACCACCGGCCAACAGGAATAGCGGATCGCGCCGCGCCGACTCGCGCAGGGCAGGGGCCACGGCCACGTGCAGGCTGAGCGTGGCGCCGGCTTGTTTATAATTCAGCGGCACATCGACCCGCAGGCAGCGCAAGGCTTCCTCGGTGCCGGGCAGGTGGCAATCCTTACCGGGCGCGGGCGTCACCGCGGCGCTGGCCGTCAGCGGCAGCAGGGCAAGGGCAAGAAGCATTAAACGGAGCATAAACGCCTCTCATCAGGACGGTATTCCATACTAGTCCTGCAATATCTTCTTGGCAACGAAACATGCTCTGACGGACGCCACACTGTGGCTTGACCGGAATTCGTTTGTCGGACTATAATCGCCAGCTTTCCTTTTCGCTCGGGAAAAGCAACACCAATAAGGCTGCGTCCGCTGAAGCACTTGTGCGGAACCACCATTGAGCGTTTTTAAATCTTTCACAGAAAGTCAAAACATGAAAACTTTTTCCGCTAAGGGCCATGAAGTCCAGCGCGATTGGTTCGTGATTGACGCGACGGACAAAGTCCTCGGCCGTGTTGCCAGCGAAGTGGCACGCCGACTGCGCGGCAAGCATAAGCCAGAATTCACCCCTCACGTTGACACCGGCGACTTCATCGTTGTCGTGAACGCAGGCAAACTGCGCGTGACCGGCACCAAGGCAACCGAGAAGACCTACTACCGTCACTCCGGTTACCCAGGCGGCATCTACGAGACCAACTTCCTGAAGATGCAACAGCGCTTCCCGGGCCGTGCCCTGGAAAAGGCTGTTAAAGGCATGCTGCCGAAGGGTCCTCTGGGCTACGCCATGATCAAGAAGCTGAAAGTGTACGCTGAGGGTTCCCACCCGCACGCTGCCCAGCAACCAAAAGCACTCGAATTCTAAGGAACTGACATGATCGGTAACTACAACTACGGCACCGGCCGTCGCAAGAGTGCAGTTGCTCGTGTGTTCATCAAGGTCGGCACTGGCCAGATCATCGTGAACGGCAAGCCTGCTTCGGAATACTTCTCCCGCGAAACCGGCCTGATGGTGATCCGTCAGCCGCTGGAACTGACCGGCAACGTCGAGCGTTTCGACATCAAGGTAAACGTGCATGGCGGCGGTGAGTCCGGCCAGGCAGGTGCAGTGCGCCACGGTATCACCCGCGCTCTGATCGACTACGATGCAGGTCTGAAGGGCGATCTGGCCCGCGCCGGCTTCGTAACCCGTGACGCTCGTGAAGTTGAGCGTAAAAAAGTGGGTCTGCGCAAAGCACGTCGCGCAAAGCAGTTCTCGAAGCGTTAATTCGTTTCTTACAGCGCTCGACGCTGTGCAAAAGGCCGCTGGTTTGCTCCAGCGGCTTTTTTTCCATCTGGCGCACCAATTTTTCAACGCTGATAAAATGGGCGCCTCAAACAACCCCATATTTTGCAAGGAAAGAACATGATCAAAGTTGGCATCGTCGGCGGCACCGGGTACACCGGAGTGGAACTGCTGCGATTGTTGGCCGTCCACCCTCAAGTGCAGCTGACGGCAATTACGTCGCGCAAGGAAGATGGCCTGCCAGTAGCTGACATGTATCCTTCCCTGCGCGGCCGCGTGAACCTGGCGTTCTCGGCGCCGGACAAGGTCGACCTGACCCAGTGCGACGTGGTGTTCTTTGCCACCCCGCATGGCGTCGCCATGGCTCAGGCGCCTGAGCTGCTGGCCAAAGGCGTGAAAGTGATCGACCTGGCTGCCGACTTCCGTATCAAGGACCGCGCCGTCTTCGAAAAGACGTACAAGATCGACCACACCGCGCCTGAGCTGCTGGAGCAAGCCGTGTACGGCCTGCCGGAGCTGAACCGCGAAGACATCAAGCAAGCCAATCTGATCGCCAACCCGGGCTGCTATCCGACCACCATGCAGCTGGGCTTTGTGCCGCTGCTGAAGGCCGGCCTGATCGATGCGGGCCATCTGATCGCCGACTGTAAATCCGGCGTGTCCGGTGCTGGCCGCAAGGCCGAGATCGGCATTCTGTTCTCTGAATCGTCCGACAACTTCAAGGCTTACGGCGTGGGCGGCCATCGCCACACCCCGGAAACCGCAGCCCAGCTGCAGCGTTTCACTTCGGACAAAGTCAACCTGATCTTCACGCCGCACCTGGTGCCGATGATCCGCGGCATGCACTCGACCCTGTATGGCCGCCTGACCAAGGAAATCTCGAACGAAGAGCTGCAGAAGCTGTTCGAAGACAGCTACAAGGATCAGCCGTTCGTCGACGTGATGCCGTTCGGCTCGCATCCGGAAACCCGCTCCACCCGCGGCGCCAATATGCTGCGCCTGGCCCTGCATCGCCACGGCGATACCGTGATCGTGCTGGTGGTGCAGGACAACCTGGTCAAAGGCGCGTCCGGCCAGGCCGTGCAGTGTATGAATCTGATGTTCGGCCTGCCGGAAGGCATGGGTCTGGAAACCATCGCCCTGATGCCGTAAGTGACGACTGTAGAAGAGGTGCGCGCGCCGTTGCTGGCGCGTGTGCTGGGTATTTCCGCCGTTCTGGTGATGAGCGGCGTGCTGATTGTCTGGGGCGTCGATCTGGGCAAGCGCCTGATGGGTGTCAGTTCGGGCGAGTCCGGGCCGGCGGTATCGAAGCAGCTGGCGGCCACCGAAGTCGAACTGGCGCGCGTGACGGCTGAGCGCGATGCGCTGGAAGAAAAGCTGAAGGCGGCCCAGGCTGCTTCTGCTTCTGCCGGTGCAACGGCTTCCGCGTCCGCCAGCACCGCCTTCAACGGCGTGGCCGAGGGCGAGCTGGAGAAAATGACGGCTGACCTGGCGTTGCTGGAATCGGTGCTGCAGCCGGTGGCGAAAGGCGACGGCCTGATCATCCGTGGCATGCAAGCGCGCATGGCCTCGCCGAAGCTGTTGCATTACACGGTTTTGCTCTCATATGGGGCGAAGAAAACCCATCCATCGTTCGAAGGCCGGCTGAAGCTGGCGGTGACGGTGAAGATCGATGGCAAGAAATCCGTGCTGGAATTCCCCAAAGAGGGCGCTGAACGTTACGACATCAAGGTGGCGCGTTATCAGCGGGTCGATGGCACGCTGGAATTGCCGGACGGAGCGGAAGCACTGTCGGCAAAAGTCACGATGTCGGAAAAAGGTAAAGTTGTTGTATCCGAAACAACAACAGTGGTACAAAGCGGCCAGCCACGGCTTGGTCTATAATGGTTCAACTGAATTTAGCTAGGAGTAACACATGACTGCAGTAGCCGAAGCGCAAGACGTAATCCCAGCGCCGATCGTATTCACCGATGCGGCCGCTGAAAAAGTAGCGCAACTGATCGAAGAAGAGGGCAATCCTGACCTGAAACTGCGCGTATTCGTGCAGGGCGGCGGCTGCTCCGGCTTCCAGTATGGCTTCACCTTCGACGAAATCGTGAACGAAGACGACACCACGATGATGAAGAACGGCGTCCAGCTGCTGATCGACTCGATGAGCTACCAGTACCTGGTGGGCGCCGAGATCGACTACAAGGACGACCTGGAAGGCGCGCAATTCGTGATCAAGAACCCGCAAGCCACTTCGACCTGCGGCTGCGGCTCCTCCTTCAGCGTTTAACCCGCCCGGGGCGCCTCCGCGCGCCCCAGCACCCTGGGGGGCAACCCTGGGGTCAGATCCGACATTCGGACATTTTTTGCGACCCCGCTTAACGCGGGTACAGCGCTCCCAGTACGCGCTCGCCCCGCGCTCCCGTCACGGCCGGCAGATTGCCCGGCTGACGCTCCCCAAATCTGAATGCCAGCCAAGCGAACGCCAGCGCTTCCACGCGGTTTGGCGGCACGCCCAGCGCATCTGTTGAATTCACCGTAACGTTGCTGCCCAGCTCGGCTTCCAGCTCGCGCTTGAGCGTGGCATTGTAGGCGCCCCCGCCGCAGAGGTAGACGGCGTCGGTCTTGTATTCCTTGATGGCGTTGGCCAGGCTGACGGCGGTAAGGCGGGTGAGCGTGAACATGACGTCTTCGGGCGCTGCGCCGGCGAAGGGACGCATCTTGTCGTCGAGCCAGTCGGCATGGAAGAGGTCGCGGCCGGTGGACTTCGGCGCTGGCTGGGCGAAGTAGGGCTCCGATAACAACGCTGACAGCAGGCCAGGTACCTCCTTGCCAGTGGCGGCCCAGGCGCCGTCCGCATCATATTCCTTGCCTTGATGACGGGCGATCCAGGCATCCATCAGCACATTGCCGGGGCCGGTGTCGAAACCGGTGACCTGGCCATTCGCATGCAGCACAGAAATATTGCCGATACCGCCGATATTCGCCAGCACCCGCGTTTGCCCCTTTTCCCCGAACATGGCGTGGTGAAAAGCGGGAACGAGCGGCGCGCCTTGTCCACCCGCGGCGATATCCCGGCTGCGAAAATCGGCGATTACGTCAATGCCGCACAGCTCGGCCACCAGGGCGGGATTATTGGTTTGCCGCGTGAAGCCCAGCTCCGGACGATGGCGAATGGTCTGGCCATGCACGCCCACCGCGCGCACGTCGGCCGCTTTCATATCACCTTTGACCAGTAACTCGGCCACGCACTCGGCATAGATCGCTGCCAGCTGATTCGCTGCCAGTGCTTCGCGTTCGAGTTCATTGGGAGACGCGGCCTGCAAGGCCATCAGTTCAGCGCGCAGTGCTGCGGGAAAGGACACATAGGCCGCGGACATGGTGCGCGCTGCACCTGCCCAAAAGTCCACCAGCACGCCATCCACGCCGTCGAGGCTGGTGCCCGACATCAGACCAATATATAAGCTCATGCAGATCTCCGCGACAAAGTGCACCTATTGTGCACGATGTCGGGGGAGCTACAAAAGAAAGAGTCTCAAAAATGTCCGAATGTCGGATCTGACCCCAGGGTGTGTCCCCAGGGGGGTTATTTGGCGGCGAGGGTGCTGACGGAGCCGGCGGGGCGCAGCAGGGCGAAGCGGTGGATCATGTCGCCGGCCACGGATTTGAAGCGGGACATTTCGGCAGCCGTCAGCGGGGCCTGGGCCTGGATGTTCAGGTTGCCTGGATCTTTGGCTTCACCCGCCACACGGAACTCGTAGTGCAAGTGAGCGCCAGTCGACCAGCCCGTGGTGCCAACATAACCAATCACATCGCCTTGCGACACTTTCTGGCCCTTCTTCAGGCCGGAAGCGAAGCGGCTCATGTGCGCATACGCAGTGGTGTAGTTGTTCCAGTGCTTCAGTACGACCACGTTGCCGTAGCCGCCTTGCACGCCGGCGAAATCAACCGTGCCATCGCCAGCTGCGCGGATCGGGGTGCCGATCGCTGCCGCGAAGTCGATGCCTTTGTGCTGCTTCCACTGGCCCGAAATCGGGTGCACGCGCATCGAGAAACCGGACGAAATACGCGAGAATTCCAGCGGAGATTTCAGGAAGGCTTTCTTCAGCGATTTGCCGTCGAAGCTGTAGTAGCCGCCGCCGGACTTGGTGGTCGGATCTTCAAACCACACGCTCTGGTAAGTCGTGCCCTTGTTGCTGAACTCACCCGCCAGAATGCGGCCTGCGCGCACGAACTCGCCGTCCTGCCAGAAGGTTTCGTAGACCACGTTAAAGCGGTCACCGCGCTTCAGGTCGGAGCGGAAGTCGATATTGGTCGAGAACATTTCCACGATCTGGGCCACAACGGAGTCCGGCAGACGGGTGCCGTCGGCGCTGGAGTCGGTTGCTGCGAACAGGGTGGTGGTGATTTCGCGGGCGTGCATTTCGACACGGCGTTCCAGCTGTGCGGGAACTTCTTCGGCCGTGAAGTTGTCACCCTTGCGAGTAACAGCGATATTCTTGACAGGGTTATCCTTGCCATCGACAACGGTGGCGCGCAGCCACATCAGGTTGCCGTCTTCGTCGGTCTGGGCTTGTACGCGTTTGCCGGTGCGCAGCTGCATCACGGCCTTGGCAACCTTGTCCTTTTTGATAAAGGTTTCGGCTGCTTCATCTTCCACACCGAGGCGCGTCATCAGAGTGGCGAGCGTATCGCCGGCGCGGATCTTCTCTTCGTGGATGTAGGTCTGGGTGCTGTCCTGCTTTTCGAGGGCTGCGATCTGTTGCGACAGGTCGGGCAGTTGGATGTCTTGGGCAATGGTCTTGACGGGCAGGTCGCTCGCGTCAGGCGCGAGCGGCACCACGCCGGCCGCACCAAAAGCGCAAACCGCCAGGAACAGGGCGGAGGCGCTGATGATACGCGCCTTGCGCGTCGAACCTAGCAGATTGTACAAGCCGGAGCTTGTGAACTTGTTTATAGGGTTCATGCAATCAGTTAAAATTTGCCGCTTGAACTTTTAGGATTCTTGTTATTTCGCTCTAAGTTATTGATTTGTCTCGTTTTCGACGGGCAACATTGATGGGATCGGGCATTATAACAGGGTCCGCAGGCGCCACAACAATTTGAGAGAATTTCGTTAAACATGGATACGAACACCGCTTCGCCACAGAAGGCGACCGCCCCGAACCTCCCCTTGTCTGACAAGGTGCAGGAAGCCCTCGCCATCACCAAACGCGGCGTCGATGAACTGATCGTCGAAAGCGAGTTCGCTCAAAAGCTGGCCCGCTCCGAGCAGTCCGGCGTGCCGCTGCGCATCAAGCTGGGCCTGGACCCGACCGCGCCGGACCTGCACCTCGGCCACACCGTGGTGCTGAATAAAATGCGCCAGCTGCAGAATCTTGGCCATCAGGTGATCTTCCTGATCGGTGACTTCACCTCGATGATCGGCGACCCGTCCGGCCGCAATGTGACCCGTCCGCCGCTGACCCGCGAGCAGATCGAGCTGAACGCCCAGACTTATTTCAAGCAGGCTTCGCTGGTGCTGGACGCGGCCAAAACTGAAATCCGCTATAACTCCGAATGGTGCGATCCGCTGGGCGCGCGCGGCATGATCCAGCTCGCTTCCCGCTACACCGTGGCGCGCATGATGGAACGCGACGACTTCGCCAAGCGCTTCAAGAATGGGACGCCGATTTCGGTCCACGAGTTCCTCTACCCGCTGATGCAGGGCTATGACTCGGTCGCACTGAAAGCCGACCTGGAGCTGGGCGGCACCGACCAGAAGTTCAACCTGCTGGTGGGCCGCGAGCTGCAGAAGGACTATGGCCAGGAACAGCAGTCGGTGTTGACCATGCCGCTGCTGGAAGGCCTGGATGGCGTCGATAAGATGTCCAAGTCCAAGAACAACTACATTGGCATTACCGAGCCGGCCAATACCATGTTCGCCAAAGTGATGTCGATTTCCGACGTCATGATGTGGCGTTATTACGAGCTGCTGTCCTGGAAGTCGATCGAGGACGTCGCCGCGCTGAAGAAAGCCATCGAAGGCGGCGCCAATCCGCGCGATGCCAAGGTGGCGCTGGCGCAGGAAATCGTGGAGCGCTTCCACTCGCGCCAGGCGGCGGAAGATGCGCTGGCCGACTTCGTCAACCGCTCCAAGGGCGGCATTCCGGACGACGTGCCGGAAGTTGCCGTGTCCGGCGCGCCGATCGGCATTGGCCAGCTGCTGAAGCAGACTAATCTGTGCGCTTCGACTTCGGAAGCGCTGCGCATGATCGACCAGGGCGGCGTGCGTATCGACGGCACTGTCGTCAGCGATAAGGCACTGAAAGTGGACGCCGGCACCTTCGTGCTGCAAGTCGGCAAGCGCAAGTTCGCGAAAGTGACGCTGTCCGCATGATCGGCCTGCTGCAACGTGTAACGTCCGCCAAGGTGGTCGTAGATGGCGCTACCATTGGCGCAATCGACGGCGGCCTGATGGTGCTGGTGTGCGCTGAAAAGGGCGACACCGAGCGCGAGGCGGACCAGCTGCTCACGAAACTCCTGGCGTATCGCGTGTTTTCGGATGACGCTGGTAAGATGAACCGTTCCGTGACCGATGTGGCGGGCGGCCTCTTGCTGGTGCCGCAGTTTACTTTGGCAGCGGATACGAATTCCGGCACACGTCCGTCGTTCTCACCGGCCGCTTCGCCGGTCGACGGGCAGCGCCTGTTTGATTATTTTTTGAAGCAGGCGCAGGCTAAACATGCTGTGGTGGAGACGGGCCAGTTCGGCGCGGACATGAAGGTCTCGCTGACTAATGACGGTCCTGTCACGTTCTGGTTGCAGGTCAACCCTAAACCTGGGGCTGACCCAAGGGTCTGACCCTTGGGGTCTGACCCGGAATTTGGGGTTAAGTATGAAACTCTGGAGCGATTCTTTCAAAGACGGCGGCGCCATTCCCGGCGAGTTCGCTTTCGCGGTAAAGGACCCGGCCACCCATGTGCGCCTGTCGTCCAACCGCAATCCGCATCTGGCCTGGGACGATGTGCCGCCTGGCACCGAATCGCTGGTGCTGCTGGTGATCGACGGCGATGTGCCGAGTGTCGGCACTGATGTGAACCAGGAAGGCAAGACTGTGCCGGCTTCGCTGCCGCGCGTGGATTTCTTCCACTGGTCGCTGATCGATATTCCTTTGTCGCGCAGCTCGATTGCCGCTGGCGAATTTTCCAGCGCAGTGACGCCGCGCGGCAAGCCGGCGCAGCTGCCTGCGCCGCTGCGCCAGGGCGTCAACGATTACACCGGCTGGTTCGCGGGCGATAAGGATATGTCCGGCGATTACTACGGCTTCGATGGTCCGTGTCCGCCGTGGAACGACGAGCTCGTGCACCACTACTTCTTCCGCATTTATGCGCTGGATGTGCCGCGCCTGGAGCTGAAAGGCCGCTTTACCGGCCAGGACGTGATCGAAGCCATCCACGGCCATATTCTCGATGAGGCGCAATTCATCGGTACCTACACGCTGCGCTAAATGAATACACGCATCATCCTGATCCGTCACGGCGAGACGGCGTGGAACGCTGTGCGCCGCTTGCAGGGCCACATCGATATTCCCTTGAGCGAAGTCGGCGAGCGCCAGGCCTTGGCGCTGGGCCGCGCGCTGGCGTCCGAATCGATCGACGTCATTGTGTCCAGCGACCTCGGCCGCGCCCGCCAGACGGCGGAAGCGGTGGTGGCCCACCACAAGCTTGCCCTGCAAATCGATCCAGCCTTGCGCGAGCGCGCCTATGGCGTATTCGAAGGGCTTTTGTATACCGAGATCGCCGAGCGCTATCCGGTCGAGTTCGCTGAGTGGCAGGCGCGCGACGTGGATTCCATCATGCCGCACGGCGACCGCTTTGCTGAAAGCTTCCATCAGTTCTACGACCGTTGCATCGGCGCCATAGCGCGCTGGGCCGGTGAATGGCAAGGGAAAACGATTGCCCTGGTGGCCCACGGTGGCGTGCTGGAATGCGCTTACCGCGCGGCCAACAGCATGGCGCTCGACAGCCCGCGCGACTTCCAGGTGAAGAATGCCAGCATCAATCGCTTCATTTTTGAAGCGTCAAAGCTGGGTTTGGAACAATGGGGCGACGTGGCTCACTTGCAAACTGCATCCATAGATGACTTGTGATGCACGTTCGTACTTAAATTTTCCTCAAGAAAACACTGTTTCATAACGCCTAAGCTGCACACTTGCCGTTTAAATAAAAAATAGTGCTTATTATTTGTGCAGAGCTTCGGTTAGAATTACCGGTTTCTCCGCTCACTTTTGGACCCTGCCAGTGCAAATCGGACCGCATTTACTCCGAAATAACGTTTTCGTTGCCCCCATGGCGGGAGTAACGGATCGTCCTTTCCGTCAACTGTGCAAGGAACTGGGCGCGGGCTATGCGGTATCCGAAATGGCCGCGTCCAACCCGCGTCTGTGGGCCAGCGAAAAGAGTTCGCGCCGCATCGACCACACGGGCGAAATGGAACCGAAAGCCGTGCAGATCGCCGGCGCCGACCCGGTTGAGCTGGCCGATTGCGCCAAGTTCAATGTGGACAAGGGCGCCCAGATCATCGACATCAATATGGGTTGCCCGGTCAAAAAAGTTTGCAACAACTGGTGCGGCTCCGCACTGTTGCAATTTGAAGACGTGGTTGAGCGCATCCTGAATACCGTTGTGCCGGCCGTCGACGTGCCGGTCACGCTGAAGTTCCGCACCGGCTGGAACCGCGAAAACAAGAACGCCCTGCGCATTGCGCGCATCGCCGAGCAGGCCGGCATCCAGATGCTGACGCTGCATGGCCGCACCCGTGCCGACGGCTATACCGGCGACGCCGAATACGACACCATCGCCGCAGTGAAAGCCTCCGTGAAGATTCCGGTGGTGGCCAACGGCGATATCACCACTCCGGACAAAGCACGCTACGTGCTGGATAAAACCGGCGCCGACGCCATCATGATTGGCCGCGCCGCTCAGGGCCGTCCCTGGATTTTCCGCGAAATCGACCATTTCCTGCGCACCGGCGAATACCTGCCGGCGCCGCTGGTGGCCGAAGTCCGCAAGCTCATGCACGAACACCTGTGCGCCCATTACGCCTTCTACGGCGAATACCTGGGCGTGCGAACCGCGCGCAAGCATATCGGCTGGTATGTGCGCGACCTCCCAGGCGGGGAGGCCTTCCGTCAGGAAATGAACCGTCTCGAATCGACTGAAGAGCAATTGCGCGCGGTCGACAGCTTCTTTGAATCCCAATGGAAGTATGGTGAGCGGTTACAATACCGCCTCGCCGAAGAACAGCTAGCCGCCTGACCGGCGCTGGCAATGGCAAAAAATTTAGTAGAATGACAATAAAATGAGCAAAGAAAGTATCCAGGAAGTCGTCCAGAAAAGCCTAGAAGACTACTTCAATGACCTGGGTGAGCAGCAGGCTTCGAATATCTACGACATGGTTGTCATGACCGTTGAGCGCCCCATCCTCGAAGTGGTGATGACGCGCGCCGATGGCAACCAGTCGCATGCCGCCCAGATGCTCGGCATTAACCGCAATACTTTGCGCAAGAAGTTACAGGAACACGGCCTGCTGTAAGGCCCATACTACCGTCCGGCTCCCAATGTGGCTGTGACCGGCCTGTGGGGCCGGTGGGTTTGTTCAACCAGAATATTCAACAACCTCCCTCCACAGCCATGATCAAACAAGCTCTCATCTCCGTTTCCGACAAGACCGGCGTTCTGGAATTCGCCAAGTCGCTGTCGGCCATGGGCGTCAACATCCTGTCCACCGGCGGCACGGCCAAGCTGCTGGCCGATAACGGCGTTCCGGTCACGGAAGTTGCCGACTACACCGGCTTCCCGGAAATGCTGGACGGCCGCGTGAAGACCCTGCACCCGAAGGTCCACGGCGGCATCCTGGCCCGTCGCGACCTGCCGGAGCACATGAGCAAGCTGGTTGAGCACAATATGCCGACCATCGACATGGTGGTGGTCAATCTGTATCCCTTCCAGGCGACCGTGGCCAAGGACAGCTGCACCCTGGACGACGCCATCGAGAACATCGACATCGGCGGCCCGACCATGCTGCGCTCTGCCGCCAAGAACCACAAGGACGTGGTGGTGATCTGCGACCCGGCCGACTACGGCGTGGTGCTGGCTGAGATGAAGACCACGGACAATGCGCCGGGTTATGTGTCGTATGAAACCCGCTTCATGCTGGCCAAGAAGGTGTTCGCGCACACCGCCCAGTACGACGGCGCCATCACCAACTACCTGAGCAGCCTGGGCCCGGACCGTTCGCACACCAACCGCAACGCCTATCCGAAGACCCTGAACGTGCACTTCGAAAAAGTGCAGGACATGCGCTACGGCGAGAACCCGCACCAGTCCGCAGCCTTCTACCGCGACCTGAACCCGGTGGCCGGCGCACTGGCCAACTACCGCCAGATCCAGGGCAAGGAACTGTCCTTCAATAACATTGCGGACGCTGATGCGGCATGGGAATGCGTGAAGTCGATGGGCAGCACCGCCTGCGTCATCATCAAGCACGCCAATCCTTGCGGCGTGGCCCTGGGCGCGAGCGCGGTGGAAGCCTACCAGCGCGCGCTGCAGACCGACCCGACTTCCGCTTTCGGCGGCATCATCGCCTTTAACGTGCCGGTCGACGGCGCGGCGGCGACCGAGCTGGCCAAACTGTTCGTTGAAGTGCTGATCGCGCCGTCCTTCACCGCTGAAGCGCTGCAGATCATGTCCGCCAAGCAGAACGTGCGTCTGCTGGAAATCCCGCTGGGCGAGGGCGTGAACCCGATGGACTTCAAGCGCGTGGGCGGTGGCCTGCTGGTGCAGTCGGCCGACTCCCGTAACGTGCATCTGAACGAACTGAAGGTGGTCACCAAACTGCAGCCTACCCAGCAGCAGCTGCAGGATCTGATGTTCGCCTGGCGCGTGGCCAAGTATGTGAAGTCGAACGCGATCGTCTTCTGCGGTAACAATATGACCCTGGGCGTGGGCGCTGGCCAGATGTCCCGTATCGACTCCGCACGTATCGCTTCGATCAAGGCGCAGAACGCCGGTCTGTCGCTGGCGGGTTCCGTGGTGGCATCCGACGCCTTCTTCCCGTTCCGCGACGGCCTGGATGTGGTGGTTGATGCAGGCGCCACCTGCGTGATCCAGCCGGGCGGCTCCATGCGCGACCAGGAAGTGATCGACGCTGCCAATGAGCGCGGCGTGGTCATGCTGTACACCGGCGTGCGCCACTTCCGCCACTAAAACCAGCGGCCTAAAACCGGTGCCTGCCACGTCGTGGCAGGCACCCGCCTGATGCCGTGGGTTCTAAAGCCGAGCCCGTCCTGCTAGAATCAGGCCATGATTATTCTCGGCATCGACCCCGGCTTGCGTACCACTGGCTTTGGCGTCATTCAAAAGCAGGGCACCAAGCTGCGTTACATCGCCTCCGGCACCATCAAGAGCGGCGAGGGCGAACTGGCTGAGCGTCTCAAAGTCATCCTCGACGGCGTGTCTGAAATCGCCGCCACCTACAAGCCCGATTGCGCCGCAATCGAAAAAGTCTTCGTCAACGTCAACCCGCAATCGACCCTGCTGCTGGGCCAGGCCCGCGGCGCCGCGATCTGCGCGCTGGTCAGCAATGCCTTGAGCGTCGCCGAATACTCTCCGACCCAACTGAAACAAGCCGTCGTCGGCACCGGCCGCGCCACCAAGGCCCAGGTACAGGACATGGTCTCGCGCCTGCTCGCGCTACCCGGCCTGCCCGGCACCGATGCCGCCGACGCGCTGGGCGTCGCCATCTGCCATGCGCACTCGCAGGCCACGCTGTCCGTGGTGCAGACCGGCCATCCCGCCTTGTCCGGCTTGCGCATGAAACGCGGCCGCCTGGTCGGCTAACTTTAAAGGAATCCCATGATCGGACGTCTCTCCGGCATCCTGCTCGAAAAAAATCCACCGCAATTGCTGGTAGACGTACAAGGCGTCGGCTACGAAGTCGATGTCCCCATGAGCACCTTTTACAACCTGCCGCACACCGGCGAGCGCGTGACCCTGTTCACTCACCTCACCATCCGTGAAGATGCACACCTGCTGTTCGGCTTCGGTAACGCCGAAGAGCGCGCCGTGTTCCGTCAGCTGATCAAGATCACCGGCATCGGCGCTCGCACCGCGCTGTCGATCCTGTCCGGTTTGTCGATTGCCGACCTCGCGCAAGCGGTGACGCTGCAGGAAGCTGGGCGCCTGGTGAAGATTCCCGGCATCGGCAAGAAAACCGCCGAGCGCCTGCTGCTTGAACTGAAGGGCAAACTCGGCGCCGATATCGGCGCGGCGGGCGCGCATCCCGTCCACGACTCCCAAGCCGACATCCTCAATGCCTTGCTGGCACTGGGCTACTCTGACAAGGAGGCCCTGCAAGCGCTGAAGACCGTCCCCGCCGGGTCGTCAGTCTCCGACGGCATCAAGCAGGCCTTGAAGGCGTTGTCGAAAGGCTGACAAATGACACAGCTCATGCGTTTTCCCTCCGCGACCGCTCGGGATTCACGCATCGAGCAGTGGATGGTTGAACACCCGGGCGAACTTGGCGCCATCGCGCAGCGCTGGTTTGCATTCATGCGCAATTGCGGCGGCGACGTTCGCGAGGTGCTGCATGATGGCCATCCGACAGCCTGTGTGGGCGACGCGGCGTTTGGCTACGTCAACGCTTTTACCGCGCATGTGAACGTCGGCTTCTTCCGCGGCGCGCAGATTGCCGATCCTGCCGGGCTTCTGGAAGGCACGGGAAAATTCATGCGCCATGTGAAGCTGCGGCCGGGCATCGACATTAATGCGGCTACACTTGAACAGCTCATCAAAGCTGCCTATGACGATATGAAGTCGCGTGTGGAAGTTGAACTACGAGGAGGATGACAAATATGGCGGTCATCATTACGCTAACCCTACCCGGGGTCTCGCAACAGCAGTACGAGCAAATTGGCGCAGCCCTTGCTCACGGTGAGCCGTCGCCGGACATCATCTTCCACTCTTGCGGCTCCTCCTCCGCAGGCTGGCAGATCGTCGAAGTCTGGGCAAGCCAGCAGGCGTGGCTGCTGTTTCTGCAGACGCGATTCATTCCGGCAGCTTGCGCGCTGGGCTTGCCCGAGCCGATCATGCACGAGCCCATTACAGTGCATCACGCTGGCTTGGTTCACCACCAGGTATCGAGCTAAGCTTTGGAGAAACTGAATGAAGCGTACCTGGACCATCATCGGAGTCGCTGATGTGGCTCGCAGCTTCAACTGGTACCAATCGCTGTTCGGGCAGCGGAAGTCAGCGCCCGCGCATGACTATTTCGGGCAGATCCTGGATGACGATGGCACTGTGCTGCTTTGCCTGCACCAATGGGGCGCTCACGATCACCCCACCTTGACGAGTCCCGATCAGGGCACGCCGGGAAATGGCCTGCTGCTGTTCTTCCGCGTCGATAATTTCGACGAAGTCCTGCGCTGTGCACGGCAGCTGGCCTTTAAGCTGGAGGAGGAGCCTCATTTGAATCCCGCGACGGGCACTATGGAATTCGCGCTGCGCGATCCGGATGGCTATTATGTGATGGTCAGTGCATTTAGCGCTGCTTGATGAACAGGAGCCGGTCTGATGGCGATACTCGATCACCTAATCGTGAAGGTCAACGATCTTTCAGCCAGCGTCAGGTTCTATACCGGGATTCTGGGCTTTGCCGCAGAAGGCACGGATGGTCCGTTCACCATCATCCGCGTTGGCCCTGAGTGCCAACTGCAACTTGCCCCTTGGGGAACCCCTGGCTTCGAACACTATGCCTTCGCGGTTTCGCAAGAAGAGTTTGATGCCATCACCGCGCGCATCAAAGCAGCCGGCATCGAATATGGCCCGACCTTCGATTCAGTAGGCAGCAATGCCGGTGCGGGCGAAGAGTCTGGCGCGCGCGGGCTGGCGCCGACGCTCTATTTCAACGATCCAAACAAGCACCTGCTCGAAATCAGAGCCTACAAGGCGTAGACGGCGACAAGAAATGGGGACGTGTGCCATGCTCGTCCTCCATGTACCTCACGATCTTGCAATTCATCGCGGTGCTGATGGCCGCACTCTTGATGGGCACGAGCTTCTGTCACGTGCTGGAAATGCCTGCGAAGATGAAAGTTGAGGGACTTCGCTGGATGATATTCCAGCACACCCTGTACGCATCATTCGCAACAGTTGGCGGTTTCATCGAAATTGGCGCGATCATTACATCCGGAGTTCTCGCCTTCTTCATGCGCAATGCTGGAGCAACGTTCTGGCTGACGCTGATCGCGGCGGTAAGCCAGGCGCTGGCGTTCTTTGGCATATGGCTGCCAATTACCAATGCCGTGAACAGGCAAACGGCCAAATGGACGGAACAGTCGCTCCCCCATGACTGGATGCGTTGGCGCCGGAAGTGGGAGTATTCGCACGCGGCCCGCTTTGCTCTTCAGTTCAGCGCACTTTGTGCATTGCTGGCATCTCTCCTCGTCTGATCCTGGCGCTGGCCCAGCGCATGTTAGTATTTATCAAAAAACTAACTTGGGGACGTCGTGGAAGTCATGACTAATGATCTCGCTCGCGCGCAAGCGGATATGCGTTTCGCCTACTGTAACGGCGCCGTTGGAATGCTTGCGTCGTCGCTCGCCTGGGCCTGTGCTGCCGTGGTGGCGTTTAAAGGCACACCTGAGCGGGCTGTGTGGACGCTCTTTGTTGGCGGCATGCTGATTCACCCGGTCGGCGTGGTCATCGCGAAGATTCTCGGCAGGCCTGGAAATCACTCGAAGGGGAATCCGCTTGGATCGCTGGCGTGGGCCAGTACCCTGTGGCTGATTTTCAGCCTGCCGCTTGCCTACGGCGTTTCCTTGCTCCGCATCGAATGGTTTTTCCCGGCCATGCTTTTTGTGATTGGCGGGCGGTACCTGGTTTTCAGTTCGCTGTTTGGCATGCGCACTTACTGGGCCTGCGGCCTTGTACTTGCTGGTGCAGGTTATCTTCTCGGACGCTCCGCGGCATATCCCGCAAACAGTGCGCTGGCTGGATTCCTAATCGAAGTGCTGTTCGCAGCGGTACTCTTCACGTTTCATTATCGCGAGGCGCGCACATGAAGAAGGTCCTGTTCATATGCAGCCAGAACAGGCTGAGAAGCCCGACGGCGGAACAAGTATTCTCATCCTGGCGCGGATTGGAAGTCAGCTCTGCGGGCACAAACAATGATGCCGAAAATCCGCTGACGGCGGAATTGGTGGAATGGGCGGACCTTATCTTCGTTATGGAGCGCGAGCACCGCAATAAGCTTCAAAAGAAGTACCGCGCTTCGTTAAACGGCAAGCGCGTCATTTGTCTCGGAATTCCTGACGATTATGAATACATGGACCCTCATTTGGTCAGGCTGTTGCAGGCGAAAGTGCCGCAATTTCTGCCGGCAGGGGCGTAGGAGGACGAGCTTTGGTAGAAGGTATCGCTTCGTTGATCGTCGAGGTTCTTTTGCCCGTGATGCTTTTTGCAGTTGAGGTGGGGTTGATGATCCTTGTCGCGAGTGTACGGCCATGGCGCTATCTACTGTTCCCCAAGTTCAGGGCTGAGACCAACGCAAGCTATGAAAAAAGACATGCGTTGGTCAAATGGTGGCATCTGACTTGGGGCGGCTGCCTGGTCGTGGCTAGTATTGTCGTCGTGTATGGGTTGTACGGCCTTTGGAGTTCCACAAGAAAGCAAGCGGACCACCGGCATGGTGCGCGCGAATATGTCGTTGAAAAGGCTAAGAAAGCTGTTGCCGGAGGATGAAGAAAGCTGAACGCCTTTGTCGTTGATTGGGGCTTACGTAATGGCTATCGACTCAGAGACTTTGAACTCGCTCGCGAAGGACTACGCGAAGGATATGACGAGTATCCGTGGCAGCCGCGTGCAGCGGCTGGTGAAGCGCGAGTTTGGTGGGGCCGATCATGTTGCGATTGTGGATGTGGGTTCCAGCATTCCTGCGGTAATCGGCGTGTCGGACAGCGGTGCTGCATTCTGTGCCACGAACGGGACCGGCAAATACGCCACGGTTGTCAAGTGGCTGCATGGCGCGCCTGATGCGCTGGCGTCAGACTTTGATTTGCTGAAGGATTCCTTGCCGCTCCTGAATGCGCGGCCTGTGTCGATGTCCGAGCTTTCGCCGCAGGTGATTGCTGCCATTTCAAAAATGCTTGGGGCGCGCGGATGAAAGATATTCTCTACCCGGTATTTGGGCTGGCCTTCTGGACCAGTCTCGTTCTGCTGCTGATCCCTTTCTACCGCGCCCGCGCAGTCAAGCGCCACGAGATCGCGGTGGACGATTTCAAGTACGGCGAGTCGGCATCCGTTCCCGATAAGGTCTGCATACCGAACCGGGCTTATATGAATCTGCTCGAAATGCCGATGCTGTTTTATGTGGTCTGCCTGCTGATTTATGTGACCCAGATCGGCACGTCGTCGATGCTGATGTTGGCCTGGGCCTATGTGGCGCTTCGCATCCTGCACAGCGTGATTCATCTCACCTATAACAAGGTGATGCATCGTCTTACCGCTTTCGCGATCAGCAATGTAGTGCTGGTGACTCTATGGTTTATGGCCCTCGCAGGCTTGCTGTCCAACGGGGACGTTTGAACATCATGCTGCATGCGAGCTGCCATTGCGGCGCAATTCGCCTGTCCGTGCAAGAGAAACCGGAGCATCTGATCGATTGCAATTGCTCGATTTGCAGGCGTTATGGCGCGTTGTGGGCGCTGTACGAGACCGGAACGGTTGAAGTCTCTGCGCCGCGCGATGGCCTCACGGCCTATATCTGGGGCCCGCGCTCGATCCGCACCATGCGCTGCACTGCATGCGGCTGCGTTACGCATTGGGAGCCAATAACGCCGGAAGCCGGCACTCGCGTCGGGGTGAATATGCGAAATTTTGAGCCGCAGGCGATTGCGGATGTCAGAGTGCGAAAATTCGACGGCGCTGATAGCTGGGCCTACATCGAATGAATCCCTTTCTGCTCGCTGCGGCGATTCTCATTTTCCTGATTGGGCTACTGCACTCGCTGTTCGGCGAGCGGCTTGTGTTCAGGCACCTGCGTGTGTCGGGACTGGTTCCGACTCGCGGTGGTTCGCATTTACACGAGTTCCAGGTTCGCATCCTGTGGGCGACATGGCATGTTGCGACAGGGGGACGAAAGGCAGGCATCCCGGCTGGTTGGGCTTTCTTGCGGTAGGGTGCCTGGTGGCTCTGGCTTGATGGCGGGCTTTGATATGCATGTCCTTGAGTTGAAAATTCAGCCGCCGGTTGTCGGGTGCCTGAGCATTACCATTGCCGGCATAGCGGCATAGCGGCGTTTCGGCGGGCGAAGACGACGGTTAAGCCGCCCGCATTTGTCGTGTAAATCGGCCGTTTCCAGATCGCGCCGGAGGAGCGCGTGCTGTCGTCGCTCTTTGGCGGTGCTTATGAGGCCTACAAGAAGGAGGTGAGGCGATGGATTTGATGCAGGTGCTTAAGGCACGCTTTGAAAAGAACGTGCAGCGCCACCAAGGCATTGCATGGTCCGACGTGCAGGACCGGCTTGAGGCCAATCCGGCAGCGTTGGCGATTCTGCAGAAAATGGAAGCGACAGGCGGCGAGCCGGATGTCATAGCGCGCGACGAAGCCTCAGGAAGCTGCGTATTTTGCGACTGTTCCGCCGAGAGCCCAAGCGGCCGCCGAAGCCTGTGCTATGACGGCGAAGCGCTGGCGTCCCGCAAAGAGAACAAGCCTCGTGCGAGCGCTGTTGCAATGGCCGCCGAAATGGGGATCGCGCTGCTGACCGAGGAGCAGTATCGCGAGCTGCAAAAGCTGGGTGAGTTCGACAAGAAGACTTCCAGCTGGATCGCAACGCCAGCCGAAGTTCGCGAGTTGGGCGGGGCACTGTTCTGCGACCGGCGCTACAACAAGGTGTTCGTATATCACAACGGCGCCGAGTCGTACTATGCGGCGAGAGGCTTTCGCGGATCACTGCTGGTGTAGTGACTGGGCATGCGGTGAGGATTGATGACTTCCGCAAATCCCGGAATTGGCGTGCATGAAGCGTAACCTTGATAGAATCATGCCCTGAACATTTATACAGTACCGGGCATGAGTATTCAAACCGACAACTTCACCGAGCAGCGGATTATTGATGCTGCCCCGTCCTCCCCGAATGAGGAGGCGATCGAGCGCGCGTTGCGGCCGAAGCTGCTGGATGAGTATGTCGGCCAGTCCAAGATCCGCGATCAGCTGGAAATCTTCATTTCGGCGGCGCGCAAGCGCAGCGAGGCGCTGGACCATACGCTGTTGTTCGGACCTCCCGGCCTGGGTAAGACCACGCTGGCGAACATCATCGCGCGCGAAATGGGGGTGAACCTGCGCCAGACTTCCGGCCCTGTGCTGGAGCGTCCCGGCGATCTGGCGGCGATCCTGACCAATCTGGAAGCGAACGATGTGCTGTTCATCGACGAGATCCACCGCCTGTCGCCCGTGGTCGAGGAAATTCTGTACCCGGCGCTGGAAGACTATCAGATCGACATCATGATTGGCGAAGGCCCGGCCGCGCGCAGCGTGAAGCTGGATCTGCAGCCGTTCACGCTGATCGGCGCCACCACGCGCGCCGGCATGCTGACCAATCCGCTGCGCGACCGCTTCGGAATCGTCGCGCGCCTGGAGTTCTACACGACCGACGAACTGGCGAAGATCGTCACCCGCAGCGCCGCGCTGCTGAAGGCGCATATCGACGATGGCGGCGCGGTGGAAATCGCGCGCCGTGCACGCGGCACGCCGCGTATCGCCAACCGCCTGCTGCGTCGCGTGCGCGATTACGCGGAAGTGAAGTCCAACGGCGACATCACGCGCGAACTGGCTGATGCTGCCTTGCGCATGCTGGATGTCGACCACGTCGGCTTCGACGTCATGGACCGCAAACTGCTGGAAGCGGTGCTGTACAAATTCGGCGGAGGCCCCGTCGGCATTGGCAATCTGGCCGCCGCCATTGGCGAAGCGGCCGATACGATCGAGGATGTGCTGGAACCTTACCTGATCCAGCAAGGCTTCCTGCAACGCACGCCGCGCGGACGCGTGGCTACCGCTGCCGCTTACCAGCACTTCGGCGTCACGCCGCCGCGCTCCAGCCTGACCGGCGATCTGTGGGACCAATAAGCGCCTGATGGACGAACTGCGCGCCATATCGACCTTTGTCCTGGCTGCCGAGATGGGCAGCTTCAACAAGGCTGCTGAAGCGCAGAACACCACACCGCAGGCTGTCAGCAAGACCATACGCCAGCTGGAGCAGCATCTCGGCGTCCGCTTATTCCACCGCACCACACGCAGCAGCACGCTCACCGAAGAGGGCGAGCGTCTGCTGGAATCCGTGAAACCCAGCCTCGACGGACTGGTTTGCGCGCTGGGCAAGGCGCGCAAGGCGGCGAACGAGGACGAAGGTGTGATCCGCATCGCCGGTGCCGGCGCGGTCGTGCGCAAGATCCTGATCCCATTGCTGGCGGAATTCCAGCAGCGCTTCCCGCTGATCCAGGTTGAACTGATTGCCTCCGATGGTTTCAGCGATATCGTGGCCGAGCGGATCGACGTCGGTTTTCGTGCCGGTGGTGCGCCCGACCTGCAAGTCGTGGGGCGCAGACTCTTTCCCATTCAACTCGTGGTTTGCGCTACGCCCGAATATCTGGCGCAGCATGGCAAGCCACGCAAGCTCGATGATCTGCTGCAGCACCGCTGCATCGGCTATCGCAGACCGGGAACGGGGCGCACCGTGCCGTGGGAGTTCGATGTTGACGGCGACATCGTCAACCAGCATATGAATGCGGTGCTGTGCTGCAGCGACACCGAGTCGGAAACGCTGTCCACGCTGGCGGGCATCGGTATCGGGCAGATCGACAGCATCAACTCGGCGCCGCTCCTGCGTAGCGGGCAGCTTGTTCCGCTGCTGGTGGACAAGGTGAGCGAGCGCATGGGCCTTTATCTGTACTACGCGCAGCGCCGCAATATGCCCAGCCGGATCAGGCGTTTCATCGACTTCGCCTCGGAGCATCTGCTGGGAAGCCAGGAGTTCTCTTTGCCGCGCAAGGAGCTGGCGCTGCTGGCCCGCCGGGGATTGACAACTAAAGGTTGATACTGAAACAGGGTTTTAAGGACTACTTCAGTTGGCCTTAAATTCCTATAGTTCTCCCAACGCCGCACTACTTGCGGCACATCTCAAGGAGAACTGAATGAACAAGCAACTCAATGGCCGTGTGGCCGTCATCACCGGTGCTTCGAGCGGCATCGGCCTGCATACCGCCAGGCTGCTGGCTGCGCAAGGCGCCAAGGTCGCTGTCGTGGCGCGCCGCAAGGAATCGCTGGACCGTCTGGTAGCGGAGATCGAACAAGCCGGCGGCGTTGCGATGGCGCTGGCACTGGACGTGACCGATCAGGCTTCGGTTGACGCTGCGGCGGCCAAGGTCGAACAAAGCTGGGGGCCGGCGAGCCTGGTCTTCAACAATGCCGGCGTGATGCTGCCGAATGCCATCGAGGCCAATCTGCGCAGCGACACTACGCAGCAGATCGACCTGAACGTGCATGGCCTGATGCACGTGATCCATGCCTTCGTGCCCCAGCTGGTCAAAGCGGCCGAGCAGGGCGTGACGACGGACCTGATCAACACCTCGTCCATCGCTGGCCAGTATGTCTTCCCTTACTTCTCGGTGTACAGCGCGACCAAGGCTTTCGTCAGCCATCTGAGCCGCCATCTGCGTGCAGAACTTGGTGCGAAGAAGGTGCGCGTGTCGATGATCGAGCCTGGCATCGTATCCACCGAACTGCAAAACCATGTGACCAATCAGGGCGTGAAGGATTGGCTGGCCGGCGCGGCGCAGCAGTATGAGTTCCTGCAACCGCAGGATGTGGCCGAAGTGGTCAGCTTCCTGGCCGCGCAGCCGGCGCACGTCAACCTGATGCAGGTTACCGTGATGCCGACCGGCCAAGCCTGATAAAACCCGAGGCATGAAGCTGGTGGCCGCCACATCGTGGCGGCCACCTGTTTTCGGCCTTGGGTTTATACTGCATGGCTCATGAATACTTCGGGATTAACCATGCAGAAAACCTTGTTGCGCCGGGCCGTTGCTGGCCTGGCGCTCGGCGCAGCGGCGGCGGCGCATGCGGCCGTACCGGTGCAGGGCTATGTCGTCAAACAGACTTACCCGCATGACGCGCAAGCGTTCACCCAGGGTCTGTTTTTCATGGACGGCTTCCTGTACGAGAGCACTGGCCAGTACGGCCAGTCCTCGGTGCGCAAGGTGGAACTCAAGACCGGCAAGGTGCTGCAGAAACGCGATCTGCCTGAGAAGATCTTCGGCGAGGGCATTGCGCCGGTAGGCGGCAATATCGTCACGCTGACCTGGATGAACCAGGGCGGCTTCATTCTCGATGGCGCTACCTTCCAGCCGAAGGCGACCTGGGAATACAAGGGGGAAGGCTGGGGCCTCACCAGCGACGGTCAGCATGTCTACATGAGCGATGGCACGCCTTACATCCGCGTGCTGAATCCGGACACGTTGCAGGAAGTGCGTCGCATCCACGTCACTGCGGACGGCCTGCCGCTGCCACGCCTGAACGAGCTGGAATGGGTGGATGGCCTGATCTACGCGAACGTATGGCAGACCGACCGCATTGCGCGCATCGATCCGTTCTCCGGCAGGGTAATTGGCTGGATTGATCTGAGCGGCCTGTCCAGCACGGCCGGCGCCGGCGACGATGCCGACAATGTCCTGAACGGCATCGCCTACGATGCCAAGACCAAGCGTCTCTTCGTGACGGGGAAGCGCTGGCCCAAGCTGTTCGAGATTGAGCTTAAGCCAGGGAAGAAATAAAAACCAGGAGCTTAAAAGCTGGTGTCAGCCACATCGTGGCTGACACCTGTTTCTGTCCTGGGTTTACTGCTCGCGGACCCAGGTCTGCGAGCGGCCCAGCAGCGGTACGCCAATGTAGCCGCGTACTTCCAGCTTCTTGCCGCCATCAGCGACTTTCAGCTTGCTGCGGTAAACCTTGCCGTTGTTCGGGTCCAGGATTTCGCCGCCGTTATATTCGTCACCGTCTTTTTTCAGACCGGTCAACATGGTCATGCCGAGGATAGGCTGGTTCTTGCGGGCGTCGGAGCACTTGTCGCAGACGGGATTCTGATCTTCTTCCGGCGTGCGGAACAGTTTTTCGATCTTACCTTGCAAGACGCCATTGTCCTCGGTAATGCGGATCAGTGCTTTCGGTTTGCCGCTGACGTCATCGATGTTCTTCCACAGGCCGACTGGCGTGTCCTGTGCGAAGGCAGGGGCGGCGGCCAGCACGGCGGTGGCCATCAGGGTGTACAGCAGTGGGCGCATGGGGCAGGTCTCCTTGTATTTTTGGGTGCAGACCAGTGTAGCAAACTGACGCTGACCGCCAAGGCCATTCTGGTGACTTTGGAGCGCCAACTCTAATTATTCAGCCCACTCCGGGTCGGTAGTGAAGACGATAGTCAGCCAGCGGTCCGTGCTTTCCTCGCCCAGCGCCTCGCCGACTTCGTTGCGGATCGCGTCCCATTCTTCCAGCCGTTTGGCCGGCCATTGGGTAGGGACGATGAAGAAAAGTTCGATCTGGCGTCCGCGTCCCACGCGCGCAACGTAGGCGCGGAAGGAGTCGAAGCCGTGGCGCTGCACGGTGTCCTGCGCAACCTGGTCGACATGCTGCTTGAGATCAGCTGGCGTGACCAGCAGAATGTCCTGTAGCGCATGGCGAATGACTTTTAGCGGCACGGGAATGACGCCGATGCAAACCACGATCAGCACCAGGGGATCGATGTAGGGCGCGACCCAGTCCAGCCGGGTGCCGTTCACCGCGTAGCCGAACACGAAGGCCATGAGCAGGGCGCAGGTCATGGCGACCGTGATCCACCAGGCTTTGGCGTCAAGCGCGATCAGGGCTGAACCGATCTTGCGGTTGGCGACGGTCGCGTAAGTGCCCATGGATGCTGCGGCGGCCAGCGATATCAGGGCGTAGACGATGGCGTAGTCCAGTGCGATCACATTGCCGCTGGCCATCAGGCTTCTCGCGGAATTCAGCAGCGCATAGATCGCGGCGCCGACCAGGAGCATGCTGTTCAGGCCAAGCACCATTGGTTCCAGATGCCAGAAGCCCATGGTGAAGCGTTCGACCAGCTTGCGGTTGTGTTCTCCGCGTTCGGCGGAAGCGGCGATCAGTTTGGCGATTAACAGGGCCAGCACGGTCATCGTGGCGTCGACCAGGCCGTAGAAGCCGTCGAAGATGATGGACTGGGAACCGGCCAGCAGGCCGAAGGCAATGCCTAGTGCAGCCTGGAAGACTGCGGCGATGATGGAGAGGCGGAGGACGCTTTGTTCGGTGGGCATGCTGAGATTGTAAAACCAACGGCGCAAAAACAGGTGGCAGCCACATCGTGGCTGCCACCAGGTTCACGCCTCGGGTTTTTGCTTACGCAGCAGGCAGCTTGGCCAGCTGTTCTTCCATCTTGGCCAGGGTGGCGCCGAAGTTGGCGACGCGTTCCTTTTCCTGCGCCACGACGGCGGCAGGTGCACGTGCCACGAACGATTCCGACGACAGCTTGCCGGAAGCCTTGGCAATCTCGCCTTGCAGGCGTGCGATTTCCTTGGACAGGCGCTCGCGTTCAGCCTTGACGTCGATTTCCACTTTCAGCATCAGCTTCGTGGTGCCGACCACCGACACCGCAGCCGGCGATTCCGGCAGCACGTCCACGATCTGCACTTCGGACAACTTGCCCAGCAGCTGGATGTACGGTGCGAAAGCGGCCATACGGTCTTTGTCCGCGCCGGTCGCTTCAACGATCAGCGGCACGCGCACGGATGGCGCCAGCTTCATTTCACCGCGCAGGTTACGCGTGGTATCGGTCAGCGCCTTCAGCTCGTCCATCCACGCTTCGGCGCCGGCATCGATCAGCGCCTCGTTGGCGATCGGGTAGCCCTGCACCATGATGGACTGGCTGCGGTCGCCCGCGCCTTTGCCGGCCAGCGGCGCCACGGCTTGCCACAGTTCTTCGGTAACGAACGGGATGACCGGGTGCGCCATGCGCAGCACCACTTCCAGCACGCGCAGCAGGGTGTGGCGGGTGGCGCGCTGCTGGCCCTCGGTGCCTTGCTGTACCTGGACTTTCGCCACTTCCAGATACCAGTCGCAGTATTCGTCCCACACGAACTTGTAGATGGTGGAGGCGATATTGTCGAAGCGGTAGTCCGCGAAACCTTTTGCCACTTCCAGTTCTGCTTTTTGCAGCAGGGAGATAATCCACTTGTCGGCCATCGACAGGTCTGCATCGTTCGCGGTGCAGTCCTTGCCTTCGGTGTTCATCATCACGAAGCGGGTCGCATTCCACAGCTTGTTGCAGAAGTTGCGGTAGCCTTCAGCGCGGCCCAGGTCGAAGTTGATGTTGCGGCCCAGGGATGCATAAGAAGCCATGGTGAAGCGCACGGCATCGGTGCCGTAGGCTGGAATACCTTCCGGGAACTCTTTGCGGGTGGCTTTCTCGATCTTCGCCGCATCCTTTGGATTCATCAGGCCCGTGGTGCGCTTTGCAACCAGCGCGTCCACGCCGATGCCGTCGATCAGGTCGATCGGGTCCAGGGTATTGCCTTTGGACTTGGACATCTTCTGGCCCTGCGAATCGCGCACCAGGCCGTGCACGTACACGGTCTCGAACGGCACCTTGCCGGTGAAGTGTGCGGTCATCATGACCATACGCGCCACCCAGAAGAAGATGATGTCGAAGCCGGTCACCAGCACGGACGATGGCAGGAAGGCCTTCAGCTCAGGCGTTTCTTGCGGCCAGCCCAGGGTGGAGAAGGGCACCAGCGCGGACGAGAACCAGGTATCCAGCACGTCGTGGTCGCGGGCCAGTGCGCCACTGCCGCCCTTGGCCTTCTGCTGCGCCAGCGCTTCTTCTTCGTTGCGCGCGACGTAGATGTTGCCCTGCTCGTCGTACCAGGCCGGGATCTGATGGCCCCACCACAGCTGGCGCGAGATGCACCAGTCCTGGATGTTGTTCAGCCACTGGTTGTAGGTGGTGGTCCAATTCTCAGGCACGAATTTGATCTCGCCCGAGGACACCTTTTCCAGCGCCACTTCAGCGATCGATTTGCCCGGATTGAAGGTGCCTTCCGGCGCCGGCTTGCTCATGGCGACGAACCACTGGTCGGTCAGCATCGGCTCGATCACGACGCCGGTACGGTCGCCGCGCGGCACCATCAGCTTGTGCGGCTTGATCGATTCCATCAGGCCTTGCGCTTCCAGGTCGGCCACGATCTGCTTACGCGCAGCGAAGCGGTCCATGCCGCGGTAGGCTTCCGGCGCGTTCTCGTTGATCTTCGCATCCAGGGTCAGGATGGACGGCATGTCCAGCTTGTGGCGCTGGCCCACGGCGTAGTCGTTGAAGTCATGCGCCGGAGTGATCTTCACGCAGCCGGTGCCGAAGGCCTTGTCGACGTAGGAATCGGCAATGATCGGGATTTCTCGGCCGACCAGCGGCAGCTTCAGCATCTTGCCCACCAGCGCGGTGTAGCGCTCGTCGGTCGGGTCCACCGCTACGGCGACGTCGCCCAGCATGGTTTCCGGACGGGTGGTCGCCACGGTGATCGAACCGCTGCCATCGGCCAGCGGATACTTGATGTGCCACATCGAGCCATCTTCTTCTTCCGACACCACTTCCAGGTCGGAGACGGCGGTGCCCAGCACCGGGTCCCAGTTCACCAGGCGCTTGCCGCGGTAGATCAGGCCCTGCTCATGCAGGCGCACGAAGACTTCGGTCACGACTTTGGAACGCTCTTCGTCCATCGTGAAATATTCGCGAGCCCAGTCAGGCGAGGTGCCCATGCGGCGCATCTGGCCGGTGATGGTCGAGCCGGACTTTTCCTTCCACTCCCACACCTTCTCGATGAACTTCTCGCGGCCCAGGTCATGGCGCGACACCTTTTGCGCGTCCAGCTGGCGCTCCACCACGATCTGGGTGGCGATACCGGCGTGGTCGGTGCCCGGAATCCAGGCGGTGTTGTGACCCAGCATGCGGTGGTAGCGGGTCAGACCGTCCATGATGGTCTGGTTGAACGCGTGACCCATGTGCAGCGTGCCGGTCACGTTCGGCGGCGGCAGCTGAATGCTGAAGGACGGCTTGGACAGATCCAGGGAAGCTGCGTAGTAACCGCGCTTCTCCCACTCGCTGCGCCAGAACTGTTCAATGTCGACAGGCTCGAAAGACTTGGCTAATTCCATGATGTGGCTGAAAAAATGGGCAAAACAGCCATTATACGGGAAGAAGCCCCGCCTTCCGCTTTGGGGTCAGGCACTAATTGATACATGAGCCCGTGTCTCAAAAAGTGCCTGACCCCAAATGGTCGACCCCAAATGGTCACGGGGTGAGGGTGAAGTTGACGTTGGCCTGGTCGGTGGTGCTGACGTTCACTGCGGCCAGCGATTTCGTAGTGTAGCCAGTTGCCGAAGCGTCAACACGGTACTGGCCGGCTGGCGGGACAGTGGCCGCGGTGGCGAATACCAGTGGCAGGGTGGCGCTATACGTCACGTAGCGCGGCGCTGCGACCGGCAGGCCTGTCAGGGTGTAGGCGCCACCGCCGATTGGGGTGAGCGTGTACTTCAGGGTGACGGTGGGGCCGCCGGTAATCGCCTGCAGGGCTGCGACCTGCGCCGGCTCCGTGCTGCTGACCGGGTTCTGGGTCACGCTGCCGCTGATGTTGTGGTCCAGCGAGACAACGGGCGCGATGGGCGCTGCGGTGGTGCTGATCTGCGTCATGGCGCTGGCGGTGACGGGCACGGCGCCCACCACGTTGGCGGCATAACCGTCAGCTGTGATGACGACGTCGTAATTACCGGCCGGCAGGCGCGTCAGGTCGAATTCGCCGGTCGTGGGGTTTGGCGTGGTGGACGCCACAATTGCGCCGTTCTGTTGCGCGGAGACGGCCACATGGCTTGCCAGCGCCGCGGTGGCGATAAACCCACTGATACCGTTCAGCGCGGTGGGCACGACTTTCACCACCGGCTTCAGGCTGTAGTTGCCGCTATTGCCCTTGCTGACGATGGATTTGCAGGCGTCGAAGTCCAGCACCAGGTCGACGCGCTGGCCCGCAGCCACGTCGAATTCGTTGACCAGCTTGATGCCGCTTTGCAGGGCGCTTGGTGTATCGAGCGCGATCTCATTGGCGCTGCCGGTTTTGATGACGGTATTGCTGTTGGCGCCGCCGTCCAGCACCAGGCGCAGCTGGCTGTAGTGGCCGGCGCCCAGCGAGGCAGTGCCCAGGGCTTCCAGCGCGCCGTTGTTCAGGTTGAGCAGATTGATTTTCTTCGCTGGCGACAAGGTTATGTCGGTCCAGCCGCTGTCGGTATCGCTGGCGCTCGAACTTTGATTGATCCGGACTTTGGAAACGGTGACGTTCACCGCATCGAAGCCACAGGCCGGAGCGTCGGTCAGGGATACGGAGACGGAGCCCAACTGCATTGGTGGCTGCGTCGAGCTGCCACCTCCACCTCCTCCGCCGCCGCAAGCGGTCAGCAAACTAGCAGCGGCAACAAGGGAGAGAGCAGGAAGGGAGGATTTCATAATGGGCCTCTTTATGGTTATGTTCTAAGGTCATTATCCGTTCCAGCTGGAAAATTAAAAGTGAGTTAGGGCACATAGTAACGGACTGTTACACAATGCTGAGCTAGCCGCGGCGTCCGCGCAACGCTGCGCCGCGGCCCATCCCAAATGCGCCTTATTTGCCGCAGCCTTTCGCGGTGATACGGTCATGTGCCGCCTTCGCTTGCACCAGACCATAGCCGAACTTGTCGTCGCGGCCAGGCGTGCCTAGGTCGCGTGCGCTCAGGTCGAGCGAGGTGCGCAGCTGAGCCGCGGTGCAATTGGTATGCAGGCTCCAGACCAGCGCGGCGACAGCTGATACGTGCGGCGTGGCCATCGAAGTGCCGTCCCATACCGCATAGTTGGATGGCGTGATCGTGATCGTAGCCAGCTGGCCCAACTGGCCCTGCATCGTCTGTCCGTCAGCCTGGCTTGCGGAGACTGATGGAATATTCGTGACGGTCGTGCCCAGCGTGCCGCCAAAGCCGCCAGCCACATTGTTGTAGACGATGGCGCCCTTGCCGCCGCTGGCCTGGCAGTTGGATACCTTGGTGGCGAAGTCGATGCTGCCGCGCTGGATCAGGCAGATCTTGCCGCTTACGCTGGCGTCGACTTTGTCGCCGAGGCCGAAGTCGGCCAGCGGCGAGCTGGCCGTGGACTTGGGCGAGCCTTCCATATCGCCGGCGGCATAGCTCCTGTTGCCGACCGTGAGCGCGGAGTCGGCGCCGGTCCCCATCGGCACGGTGGACATCACGGCCACACCTGGCGCCGACAGTTCCACTTTGCTGTTGTATTGCGAGAAGTCGGCCCAGTTCATGTTCGCATCCAGCGCGCCGACCGACACGACGGAAGCGTAGCCGGCCGGGTAGGAGATGGCCGTGTTGCCGTCGTTGCCTGCCGCCGCAATGGACAGCACATTCTTCGCGGCCAGCGCGTTGAAGGCCTTTTCTTCCGTTTTGGTCGGCTTACCGCCGCCCAGCGACATGCTGATGATGTTGGCACCCGCTGCGCCGCACTTGTTGACGGCCGTGGCCAAGGTGGACGAATACGCCCAGCCATCGGCGCCGAACACTTTGACGATGTGCAGTTTGAGCTGCTTGTTTGGATTGACGCCTACCACACCGATGGCATTGTTGACGGCGGCAATGGTGCCCGCAACGTGCGTGCCGTGCTGGTCTTCATCGGTGTACCACCAGCCGGTGCCTTTGTCCCACTCGCCGGTGAGGTTGTTGCCGATGATGTCTTCGTGATTGGCGTCGATGCCGGAATCAACGATGCAGAGCTTGCGGTTGCCGGCCGACGCATCGGACAGCTGGTCGGCCTGCACCATGCTGATGCCGTATGGGACGGTCTGCGCGCTGTTGCCGGGCGTTCCGCCGGCTTTGCGCAAGGCCATCGGATAGCGCTTCTCGTCCTGCTCGACGTACAGCACGTTGGGGTTGTGCTGCAGACCTTGCAGCGCTTGCGGCGGTACTTCAATCGCCATCGCGTCCATGCCGTAAATCTCGTGCGCTACGGCGCCGTGTGCGGCAGCGGCAGCGGAGCGGATGGAGGCTGCGGCGCCGGGCTGGAAGGCGACCACGACGCGGACTTTATCCGGTGCTGCGGCGTAGGCGGGCAGGGCGGCGGCGAAGGTTGCGGCGGCAATGGCTAGCGGTAGAAGCTTGCTGTGCGTCATGATTTATCTCTCCCAAGATAGTCGCGTTGAAACACACTCAAGCGTAGGCCCGGCTGAGCTGCCGGGCAAACGGATTCGCTAGCAAATTGTCAGTTGTTGCGTTTTTAACGCGTCCCCGCGCAGGAAACATTCCAGGCAGTAAGATCGGCGCGCGATTTGCGTACGGACACGCCGGCCGTTTTGCCGATATCGCTTTCGAACACCAGCATCGGCAAGCCGTCTTTGGCTTTATCGAGCGCGATGAGCTGGAAGTTGCGCGAGCGGATTGGCGCGCAGTTGGTGTTGCCCGCCATCAGCAAGCGCGCGCTTTGCAGCAGCTCGTTTTGCGACTGGATCAGGCGCAGCTGGTCGATATCCGGAATGTCGGCGCGCAGGGCGACTGGCGTGCCGGGTGGCGCGCTGCATTGGGGTGTGTGATTGATCCAGGTGAGTGTGGTCTGCCGATCGCGCTCACGCCACGCGCCGTCCTCGCGCACAAACTCCGTACGCTGCATGCGGCACAGCGGCAGCACGATGCGTTGCGGCGCGCTGTCGGCGTGCGCGCTGAACTGCCACTCCTTGCGATGCGGCGCGCGCGTCACCAGCACTGGTGGCGCTTGCGCCGCTTCCGGATAGCGGGCATGGTAAAAAGTTTCGAAGCTCTTTTGTTCGGCGCTGGTCGGCGCCCGCGTGTCCTGCGCCATCGCCACGACAGGCAGCAGTAGCGCCGCCCAGATTGCTGTTCGCATTGATTTCCTCCCGTGGCGATTATAACGGGGGGCTTGGCGGCAACGCACTGACTGGGTTATGATCGCATCGCTGCCGCAAGGCGGCACACGCTAGGGGTCCTGCGCGCTGAGAGGTGCGCGGGTGAGAAATACCCTCCGAACCTGATCTGGATAATGCCAGCGAAGGGAAGCTTCAGGATGTCCGCATGCGCCGCTCTGCCGGTGTTTGCGTGTGCAGCCTAACCTCCTTTGCTGGCTCCTGCCGCAAAGGAGCCAAAACTTGAACGCCAATCCGCAATTCCTCGCCGCCGAGGCCGAGGTAGACAGCGCAGCGATCGCACCGCTGCCCAATTCCCGCAAACTGTATGTCACCGGCAGCCGTGCCGATATCCGCGTGCCCATGCGCGAGATCAGCCTGTCAGGCAATAACGCTCCGGTCACGGTGTACGACACCTCCGGTCCCTACACGGACCCGGATGTGCAAATCGACATTCGCAAAGGGCTGACCACGCCGCGTGCGCCGTGGATCTCGCAGCGCGGCGACACCCTGCAGCTGGATGGACCAACTTCCGGCTACGGCAAACAACGCCTGGCCGATCAGGCGCTGGACGCCCTGCGCTTCGAGCTGCAACGCACGCCGCGCCGCGCGGCGCTGGGCCGCAACGTGAGCCAGATGCACTACGCGCGCCAGGGCATCATCACGCCCGAAATGGAATTCATCGCGATCCGCGAAAACCTGCGCCGCAAGGAATACCTGGAAGGTCTGCGCGCATCGGGACCGGACGGCGAAAAGATGGCGCGCCTGCTGGGGCGCCAGCATCGCGGCCAGTCATTTGGCGCAAGCATCCCGGACGAGATCACGCCGGAATTCGTGCGCGAAGAAGTGGCGCGTGGCCGTGCCGTGATCCCGGCCAATATCAATCACCCGGAAGCGGAGCCGATGATCATCGGCCGTAACTTCCTGGTGAAGGTGAACGCCAATATCGGCAACTCCGCGGTGACCTCGTCGATCGGCGAGGAAGTCGAGAAAATGACCTGGGCCATCCGCTGGGGCGCCGACACGGTGATGGACCTCTCCACCGGCAAGCATATTCACGAAACGCGCGAATGGATCATCCGTAACAGCCCGGTGCCGATTGGTACCGTGCCGATCTACCAGGCGCTGGAAAAAGTCAACGGCAAGGCCGAAGACCTGACCTGGGAAATCTTCCGCGATACCTTGATCGAACAGGCGGAGCAGGGCGTCGACTATTTCACGATCCACGCCGGCGTGCTGCTGCGCTATGTGCCGCTGACGGCCGAGCGCATGACGGGCATCGTTTCGCGCGGCGGTTCGATCATGGCGAAATGGTGTCTGGCCCACCACAAGGAAAACTTCCTGTACACGCACTTCGAAGAGATCTGCGAAATCATGAAGGCCTACGACGTGACCTTCAGCCTGGGCGACGGTCTGCGTCCCGGCTCTGTGTATGACGCCAACGACGATGCCCAGCTGGGCGAGCTGCGCACTCTGGGCGAACTGACCCAGATCGCGTGGAAGCACGATGTGCAGGTGATGATCGAAGGTCCGGGCCACGTGCCGATGCAGCTGATCAAGGAGAACATGGATATCCAGCTGGAGCAGTGCGGCGAAGCGCCGTTCTACACGCTGGGTCCTTTGACGACCGACATCGCGCCGGGCTACGACCATATCACCTCCGGCATTGGCGCGGCGCAGATCGGCTGGTACGGTACGGCCATGCTGTGCTACGTCACGCCGAAGGAGCATCTCGGCCTGCCGGACAAGGACGATGTCAAGGAAGGCATCATCACCTACAAGATCGCGGCCCACGCTGCGGACCTGGCGAAAGGCCATCCGGGCGCACAGATCCGCGACAACGCGCTGTCCAAGGCGCGCTTTGAATTCCGCTGGGAAGACCAGTTCAATCTCGGCCTCGATCCGGACAAGGCGCGCGCTTTCCACGACGAGACCTTGCCGAAAGACTCGGCCAAGGTGGCGCACTTCTGTTCCATGTGCGGTCCGCATTTCTGCTCGATGAAGATCACGCAGGAAGTGCGCGAGTTTGCGGAAAAAGGCATGGTCGAAAAGTCGATTGAGTTCGTGAAGTATGGCGCGCAGATTTATCGCGAGCAGCAGCCGTGATCGAGATTGAACTGAACGGTGCGCCGCACCAGGTGCCACCGCAGCAGACGCTGCACGCGCTGGTGGCAGCGCTGCAGCTGGAGGGCCAGGCGCTGGCGCTGGCCGTCAATCGCAGCGTGGTGCCGCGCCAGCGCTGGCACGAACACACACTGGCGGCACACGACAAAGTAGACATCGTCCGCGCCATTGGCGGCGGTTAGAACCGGAAGCGTAAAACAGGTGCCTGCCACGCCGTGGCAGGCACCAGCCTGGCGCCGCGGGTTCTGCGCGGCGTCCGGCCACGAAAGGAAGATCAATGAACGATTACCTCACAATCGCAGGAAAGCAGTACAAGAGCCGCCTGCTGGTCGGCAGCGGCAAATACAAGGATCTGCAGCAGACGCGCGAAGCGACCGATGCGGCGGAAGCGGAAATCATCACAGTGGCGATCCGCCGCGTGAACATCGGCCAGGACCCGAAGGCGCCCAGCCTGCTCGATGTGCTGCCGCCTTCCGACTACACCATCCTGCCCAACACGGCCGGCTGCTACAACGCGAAGGACGCCATCTACACGCTGCAAATGGCGCGCGAACTGCTGAATGGCCACAAGCTGGTCAAGCTGGAAGTGCTGGGCGATGAAAAGACCCTGTTTCCGAATATGCCGGAAACCCTGGCCGCGGCGCAGGAACTGGTGCGCGACGGCTTCGACGTCATGGTCTATTGCAGCGATGATCCGATCCAGGCGCGCATGCTGGAGGACATTGGCTGCGTGGCGGTGATGCCGCTGGCTTCGCTGATCGGCAGCGGCATGGGCATTCTCAATCCGTGGAATCTGTCGCTCATCATCGAGCAGGCGAAGGTGCCGGTGCTGGTGGACGCGGGCGTGGGCACGGCGTCCGACGCGGCGATTGCCATGGAGCTGGGCTGCGACGGAGTGCTGATGAACACCGCCATCGCAGCCGCGCAGGACCCGGTGCGCATGGCGCGCGCCATGAAGCTGGGCGTGCAGGCGGGCAGGGAGGCTTATCTGGCGGGCCGTATGCCGCGCCGCTTTGCCGCCTCGCCGTCTTCGCCGATGGCCGGGAGGATCGCGTGAGCGTTGGCGAGCGGCCTTGCGTGCTGGTGTTTGCCGGCGCCGATCCGTCCGGCGGCGCTGGCATTGCGGCGGACATCCAGGCCATCACGGCCCTGGGCGCCCATCCTTTGCCGGTGCTGACGGCGCTCACGGTGCAGGACAATAACCGCGTGCACAGCGTGGTGCCGGTGGCGGCGGAAGTGGTGCTGCAGCAGGCCCGCGCGCTGCTGGCCGCAGTGCCGGTCAGCGCGGTGAAGATCGGCATTCCCGGCAGCGCGGAAAATGCGGCGGCCATTGCGGAATTGATCGCCGAGATGCGCGCCACGCACCGCGCGGCAGCTGGTGCGGCGCCTGGCTGGGCCTCGAAGCTGTACAGCGACCCGCCCGTGGTGCTAGATCCCGTGCTGCGCAGTGGCCTGGGTGACGCGCTCGGCGCCGGCGACGCCACCGCCGCGCTGGCCCCGCTGCTGCCGCTCGCCACCCTCATCACTCCCAACGGCCCCGAAGCCGCCGCGCTGGCCCAGCGCGCCCGCGCCGACCTGCGTCCGCTCCCCGCGTCGACCAGCCGCCCCCGCGCCGTCGTCGACACCGCCGCCAGCAGCCCGGCGTCGCCCGGCGTCGCCTTCACCGGCGACGCGCGGTCGGCCGGCGCAGCGTCCGCCGGTAATCTGCCCAGCCGCGGGGCGGCGCGGGAGCGCGCGACGGTGAGTGCGGCGGCGGTGATCGGTGCGCATCACGCCGCGCTGGCGCATGCGCACAGCTTGCGTGCGCTGGGCTGCCAGCATGTGCTGGTGACGGGGGGGCATGACGACGGTGAGCAAGTGGTGAACCGCTGGCTGGGTCCGACCCAGCAGCAGAACTGGAGCTGGCCGCGCCTGCCAGGCGGTTTTCATGGCAGCGGCTGCACGCTGGCGTCGGCGATTGCGGCCCTGCTGGCGCAAGGCTGCAGCATGGCGCAGGCGCTGGCGAAAGGGCAGGGCTATACCCAGCGTGCACTGTCGTCCGCTTATGCCATCGCCCCCGGCCAGCGTATCCCGCAGCGCTGGACCATCTGAAGGAGACAACACATGCAAGGACTCTATCTCGTCACGCCCGACTGGGACGACACCGCCCGCCTGCTGGCCGCCACCGAACAGGCGCTGGCCGCCGGCGTGGCGCTGCTGCAGTACCGCCACAAGACAGCCAGCGAGGCCCTGCGCTACGAGCAGGCCGGCAAGCTGCAGGCCCTGTGCCGCCGCCACGGCACACCCTTCATCATCAACGACCACCTGGCGCTGGCGCTGGCGCAGGAACTGGACGCGGACGGCATCCACGTCGGCGGCACCGACATGAGCGTGGCCGCCGCGCGCGCTGCGCTGGGCGCCGGCAAGCTGGTGGGCGCCTCCTGCTACGGCGAACTGCAGCGCGCGCATGAAGCGGCGGCACAAGGCGCCAGCTACGTGGCGTTTGGCGGCTTCTATCCCTCGCGGGTCAAGAAGTACGCGGTGACCACGGCGCCGCAGATCGTGGCCCGGTCGCGCGCGGCGCTGGCCGCGCCGGTGGTGGTCATCGGCGGCATGACGCCGGAGAATGCGGCGCCGCTGGTGGCGCAAGGCGCGCACATGGTGGCCGCGATCAGCAGCGTGTACCAGGCAAGCGACGTGGGGGGCGCGGTGCAAGCCTTCCGTGCCCTGTTCGCCGAAACGGGCTTATAATTTCCGCATTGCCATAAGCCCAAGGTTGCCGAACATGAATGCTCCCGCACCGAAGCGCCTGATCCTCATCGTCGACGACGACAAGCTGCTCACCGAATACCTGGGCGAGCTGCTGCGCCATGCAGGCTATGACACGGTGGCCGCCCATTCCTCGGACGAAGCCCTGCAAGCGATCGGCGAGCGCGAGCCCGACCTGGCCCTGCTCGACATCCACATGCCCGGCATGAGCGGGCTGGAACTGGCCAAGCAGCTCAACCGCAATACCTCGGTGCCTTTCATGTTCCTGTCCGGCCGCGGCGATGCCGATGCGGCCAAGCAGGCGGCGGCCTATGGCGCCGTGGGCTTCGTGGTGAAGCCGGTCGACGAGCACCACCTGATGCCCGCCTTCCAGGCCGGTCTGGCGCGGGCCGACGAAATCCGCCAACTGCGCCGCACCGAAATGAACCTGAACGCGGCCCTGGCGGCCGGGCGCGAAACCAGCCTGGCCGTGGGCCTTCTGATGTGCAAGTATCAGACCGACCGCAACACGGCTTTCGAAGTGCTGCGCGACCATGCGCGCTCCAGCCGCCGCAAGATCAATGAAGTGGCCGAGCAGCTGCTGCAGGCGGAGGAAATGTTGAACGGTTTGCATGCTGCATTTAATGCACGCCTGAAGAAATAAATCTTTCTGCGCAGCGCACGCTGCGCTACACTGTCGCTTACGGCAGCGCGAGCCGTTCATCCGCCCGCGCCGCTGCCCGGCCGCCATTCCCCCGCCGCCGTCCCCGATTTCCTTCGGCCCAGCTCCGCCGACCATCCCAGTAGCGGAGATTTCCATGAATATGTCCTCAGTAGAGGCCCATGTGCTGCCGCGCGTGCTGCACGTGGACCCTGATCACGATGCCGCCGTGGTGCTGGCCACCTTGCTGGTGCCGGATACCGAAGTGGTGCACGTAGCGACCCTGGCGGCGGCCCAGGCCCATCTGGCCGCCCATGAATTTGCCCTGGTGGTGCTGGACCCCAGGCTGCCGGACGGCGACGGCCATCATCTGGTGCAGCATTTGCGCGCCCGCAGCCAGCACACGCCGGTGCTGCTGTATTCGGCCAGTCAGCCGGTGCCGCACCATCAGGCGCACGCCTTCCTGCCCAAACCCTGGACCTCGCCCAGCCAGCTGTGGCGCACCGTGGCCCTGCTGCTGGGCATTGATCCCCTGGTGCCGCCCGCCTTGCAGGCCATGGCGCCGCCACTGCAGGCGCTGGAACCCTGAAGCGCCCCGCGCGAATCGCTGCTCTCCTTGCTATGATGTCGTTTTATTCATAGCAGGGGAGAGCACACAATGAAAACCAGGGCAGCCGTAGCATGGCAGGCGGGCAAGCCGCTGACCATCGAGGAAGTGGACTTGCTGGGTCCGCGCGCCGGCGAGGTGCTGGTGGAAATCAAGGCCACCGGCATTTGCCACACGGACCAGTACACCCTGTCCGGCGCCGATCCGGAAGGCATCTTCCCCGCCATCCTGGGCCATGAAGGCGCGGGTGTTGTGGTCGAGTGCGGACCGGGCGTGAACTCGCTGCGCGCGGGCGACCACGTGATCCCGCTCTACACGCCGGAATGCCGCCAGTGCAAATTCTGCCTGTCGCGCAAGACCAATCTGTGCCAGGCCATCCGCTCCACCCAGGGCAAGGGCCTGATGCCCGACGGGACGAGCCGCTTCTCGCTGGATGGCAAGCCCATCTTCCACTACATGGGCACGTCGACCTTCTCCAATTACATCGTGGTGCCGGAAATCGCGCTGGCCAAGATCCGCAACGACGCGCCGTTTGACAAGGTGTGCTACATCGGCTGCGGCGTGACCACCGGCGTGGGCGCCGTGCTGTTCACCGCCAAGGTGGAGGCGGGCGCCAATGTGGTGGTGTTCGGCCTGGGCGGCATCGGCCTGAACGTGATCCAGGGCGCCAAGATGGTGGGCGCCAACAAGATCATCGGCGTCGACATCAATCCGGCGCGCGAGAAAATGGCGCGCGATTTCGGCATGACGGACTTCATCAATCCGAAGGATGTGGAGAATGTGGTGGACGCCATCATCCAGCTGACCGATGGCGGCGCGGATTATTCGTTTGAGTGCGTCGGCAATACCACCCTGATGCGCCAGGCGTTGGAGTGCTGCCACAAGGGCTGGGGCAAGTCCATCATCATCGGTGTGGCGGCGGCGGGGCAGGAGATTTCCACCCGGCCGTTCCAGCTGGTCACCGGCCGCGAGTGGAAGGGATCGGCCTTCGGCGGCGCGCGCGGGCGCACCGATGTGCCGAAGATTGTCGACTGGTATATGGACGGCAAGCTGCGCATCGATGAGCTGATCACCCACACCCTGCCACTGGAACGCATCAACGAAGGCTTCGAGCTGATGGAACGCGGCGAGTCGATCCGCTCCGTTGTGATGTTCTGACCCCTGCGGCCGCGCTGGCCGCCGCCGCGGCGCTGCCGCGGTTTTGCATCTTATTCCTCGTATTCCGCCGTCCGTCGCATTCGCGCGGCGGCGGCGCTGACGCCGACGTAAAGTTCAGCTCAACACGTCGCGTCCGCATCTAGACAAAAAATTCTAGACACTTAGATCTAGATCATTTATTCTAGGTTCACATAATAACGAGGAGCACCCATGAGCAACCTGCTGAACGCACTGATACCGGCCTTGGGCTGGTCGCTGCTGCACTTCCTGTGGCAGGGCTTGCTCATCGGCTGGGCCGCCACGGTAGCCCTGGTCCTGCTGCGCAACTCGCGGCCGCAAGCGCGCTACGCGGTGGCCTGCGCGGCGCTGCTGCTGTGTGCGGCACTCCCGTTGGCCGGCACGGTGAGCCGCCTTGCTGCCGCCACGGCTCCGGGCGCGGCCACCATCGCCAGTCTCCTGCCGCCACCCGTGGACGCCGCGGCCATCCCCGCCGCGCTGCCCGGCAGTGCCGACGCCTTCTCCGTTCATGCGCACGCCGCCACTGACCTCGCGTCCGTTGTGCAAGGCTCCCATTCCGAGGCGGCCGGTGCCGGCGCGGCACCAGGCGCGGTGGCGCTGCGCGCGGCTCTGTCCACCGTGCTGGACGACGACCAACTGATCGCCCTCGACTACACCCTGCGCCGCCAGATCCCCTGGCTGGTACTGCTATGGGCTGGCGGCGCCGCCCTGATGACTCTGCGCCTCTCGCTTGGCCTGCAATGGGTGCAGGCGCGCACGCTGCCGGACCACTACCACGCTGACCCGCAATGGCAAGCCCGTCTGGACCTGCTGGCCCAGCGCTTCGGTCTGCGCCGCGCAGTGCGCCTGGGCATTTCGGATGATGAGCTGGACGGGCCGATGACGGCTGGCATTCTGCGTCCCGTGGTGCTGGTGCCGGCTTCGCTGCTGAGCGGCCTGCCGCCCGACTTGCTGGAGGCCCTGCTGGCGCACGAACTGGCGCATGTGAAGCGCCACGACTACCTCGTCAATCTCATCCAGAGCGCGATCGAGATTGTGCTGTTCTACCACCCGACGGTATGGATGCTGTCCAAGCGCATCCGCGCCGAGCGGGAACAGATTGCAGATGATTTGGCCGCAAGCACGCTCGGCGAACCGCGGCGCCTGGCCCTTGCACTTTCCGAACTGGACAAGTTCCAGTTTTCAACCTCGCATTTTGCTGCCCCCGCGGCACACGGAGGAGATCTCATGTCCCGTATCAAACGCCTGCTGCGCCCTGACGCCGAGCCGCTCAGTTGGAAGCTGGCTGCCCCTTTGCTCGGCCTGTGCACGGCCTGCGTGGTGCTGTACGCCCACGCCGCCCCCGCTGGCCAGGCCGACATCGCGCCGACAGCCGCAGTAGCCGGCGCCCCCAGCGCGCCAGCCGACGCGCCGGACGCCCCAGCCGACGCGCCCGACGCTCCGGCTGCGGTCCCGAGCCGCGCCATCGCCCCCAGCCCCGACGGCTGGAGCGCGGTCCCGCCTGACGCACCCGCTGCAGCCCCAGCCGCAGCTGAGGCTCGTGCCGTTGCCCCAGCCCCCGATGCTGCTGACGCTCCCGACGCCGCTCCAGCAATGGCCGCTGCTCCAGCCGCCGCTCCGGCGGCAGCTGCCGCGCCTGCTGCTGCCCCTGCTGCTGCCGCAGAACCAGCCGCCGCTGCGGCCCCTGCCGCTGCTATCGCTCCGGCCCACGCTGCTGCTGCCGCATCGGCCGCCTCTGCCGCCCCAGCTGCCGCCCGCGCTGCTGCCGCAGCACCAGCCGCCGCTGCGGCCCCTGCCGTTGCTATCGCTCCAGGCCACGCTGCTGCCGCTGCATCGGCCGCGGTAGCAGCCCGCGCCGCGCAAGCTGCGGCTGCTGACGGCGCCGCCGCCGCCGCCGACTCCGCGCGTGCGGCCGACGCCGCCTCCGTCCGCGCCGAGCGTGACGCCGCGCGCGCCGCCCGTAATGCTGCCCGCGATGCTGCGCGTACCGCCCGTCTCGCCCGCAACGACATCGACCCTGTGCCGCCGGTACCGCCGGTGCCGCCCGCACCACCAGCTCCGCCTGCACCCAACGCCGCACTGCCCGCCGTCCCCGCTGTCCCGGCCCTGCAAGCCCATCCAATGCCGAAACCGCCAAAACCACCGAAGCCACCCAAAGGTGAAGGCGACGGCTGGCATTACAGCTTCAGCGACGATGGCCGCAACCTGTCCTACGCCATCATCCGCGACGGCAAGAAAGTCTCGATCACCGGCCGCCGCAGCGACTGGGAGCAGCTGAGCAAAGTCCAGTCCGACGTCAAAGGCGATTTCGTCTGGGTACGCAAGGACGGCAAGGCATACGTGATCCAGGACCCAGCCCTGCTGGCCAAGGTCGCTGACGCCTGGAAGCCGGTCGAAGCGCACGCCGCCAAGATGGAAGAGCAAGGCCGCGCCATGGACGTGCGTGGCAAGGAAATGGATAAACTGGGCGAGCAGATCGAGAAGGCCGTGCAGGAAGCCATGGGCGGCCCCGAGCAGCGCACCGCCATGCGTAACTTCGAGCGCCAGATGGAGCAACTGGGACGCCAGCAGGAACGCATCGGCCGCGACATGGGCCGTGTTGGCGAGCGTATGGCCGATGCCAACGAGGAGCAGCGCGCAAAGCTCAACGAGCAAATGCGCCAGCTGCAGGAAAAGATGCAGCCACTGCAGGAGCAAATGAACAAGGCCGCCCAGCAGTTGGCCGCCCAGCACGCCAAACTGGATTCCAGCCGCGAGCCGATGGCGTCGCTGCACCGCCAGATGGCCGAAGCCAGCAAGCCGATGCAGGAACTGGGCCGCAAAATGGGCGAGCTGGGCCGCGAGCAGGGCCGCCTCTCGCGCGAGGCCGACAAGACCGTGCGCGACCTGATCGACGACGCCATCACCTCCGGCCGCGCCAAACCCGTGCTGTAAAACTGGTGGCTGCCACATCGTGGCAGCCACCTGCTCCCCGCCTTGGGTTCTGATCAGGTCCGTGGCACGCTACGGCCCCTGTCTTCACTCATCATCCCGTTGCCGCCGCTTCCCTGGTAGGCAAGTGCTGGCATAATGGGTGGCCAACCTTGAGAGATCGCCTGCCATGAAGAATTACATTGCTGCGCTTGTCCTCTGTCTGATCGCTGATGCCGCGTCGGCCTGCAAAGTGCCGGCGGTGGCGTCGGATATGCAGGCTTATCTGCGGTCGAACAATATGCCGAAGGTGGTCTTGAAGGGCAAGGTGGCGGAGGTCACGGAGATGCTGCGGCAGGGCGGGGTGGTGGAGCAGCGGATCGAGATTGAAACCTCGTCCTGGTGGCGCGGCGAGGCGACGCCGACCATTACGATGATGACCAGTTCCGGCGCCATGTCCGGCACCAGCTGCGAGGGCGTGTGGGACTTCTCGGTAAAGGTGGGCGAGGAATGGCTGATCGTCGGCGTGATAAATGACGGCATCGTGCATCCGCTGCCCAAGTTGAGCACAAAGATCGTGGACGGCAAGGTGCCGCCCCAGCTGTTGAAAGTTCTTGGCCGGGGCAGGACCGCCAGTTAAATCCGTTCCAGCTTGGCGACGGACAGGTCGAGCACCTTGATGCCGACCGCGCCGAAGTTGATCTGCGCGCGGCAGTTCGCACCGCTGCCTTCAATATTGATGATCACACCCTCGCCGAACTTGGCGTGCGCCACCGACTCGCCGATGCGCCAGCCGGTGCCGCCCGACTTCTGGTTGATGCGTGCGGCCAGCTGATTATCCGCCGACGGCACGGATGGCATCTCATCCCAGGCGGAACGGCGCGAGCCGCCGAACCAGCTGGGCTGCACGCGCGGCGACAGCCACTTCAGGGACTCCTCCGGCAGCTCGTCAAAGAAGCGCGACTTCATGTTGTAGCGCGTCTGGCCGTGCAGCATGCGGGTCTGGCAGAAGGACATGTACAGCCGCTTGCGGGCGCGCGTGATGGCCACGTACATCAGGCGGCGTTCCTCTTCCACGCCGCCGTCTTCCTTCGATGAACTCTCGTGCGGGAACAGGCCTTCTTCCAGGCCGGTGATGAAGACGTTGTCGAACTCCAGGCCCTTGGCTGAGTGCACGGTCATCAGCTGCAGCGCGTCCTGGCCGGCTTGCGCCTGGTTGTCGCCCGCTTCCAGCGAAGCATGCGACAGGAAGGCGGACAGTGGCGACATCACGGTCGCCAGCGGTGCATCGGCATCGAGGATTTCGACGCCATCGGCCACCACTACCTGCGCGCCGGATGCGGCTTGTGCGGCCGGGCCCAGGTGCGCAGGCGCGCCTTGTCCGAAGCCTTCTTCCGACACGAACTGGGTAGCAGCCGACACCATCTGCTCCAGGTTTTCGATGCGGTCCGCGCCTTCCTTCTCGTTCTGGTAATGCTGCAGCAGGCCGGACGATTCCAGCGTGATGCGCACCAGTTCCGGCAGCGCCATTTGCTGCGTTTCGAAGCGTACGCCTTCAATTAATTTCGTGAACGAGCCGAGCGCGCTGCCCGCCTTGCCGACCATATAAGGCACGGCGGCATACAGCGAAATACCGTAGGTTTCGGCCGCGTTCTGCAGCTGCTCAATCGTGCGCGCACCGATGCCGCGCGCCGGGAAATTCACCACGCGCAGGAAGGCCGAATCATTGTGCGGATTGTCCATCAGCTGCAGATAGGCGATGGCGTGCTTGACCTCGGCGCGCTGGAAGTAGCGCAGGCCGCCGTACACGTGGTAGGGCAGGCCGGCCGAGAACAGGGCGTGTTCGATCACTCGCGATTGGGCATTGGAGCGGTACAGGATGGCGATCTCGGAACGCAAGGCGCCTTCCGCCACCAGACTCTTGGCTTCCTCGATGATCCACTGCGCTTCCTGCAAATCGGAGGAAGCCTCGTACACGCGTACCTGTTCGCCGTGGCCGGCGTCGGTGCGCAGATTCTTGCCGAGGCGGCGGCTGTTGTTGGCGATCAGCAGATTGGCCGCATCCAGGATGTGGCCGTGTGAGCGGTAGTTCTGTTCCAGCTTGATCAGGTTCCTGACCTGGAACTCGCTTTCAAACGCCTGCATATTGCCGACGTTGGCGCCGCGGAAGGCGTAGATGCTCTGGTCGTCGTCGCCCACGGCAAACAAGGCGCCGCCGAACTGCGACTGGTGGCCCGCCATCAGTTTCAGCCAGGCGTATTGCAGGTTGTTGGTATCCTGGAACTCGTCCACCAGGATGTGGCGGAAGCGCTGCTGGTAGTGCTCGCGCAGCGGCTGGTTGCGCGACAGCAGCTCGTAGGTGCGCAGCAGAAGCTCGGCGAAATCGACCACGCCTTCGCGCTGGCACTGATCGTCGTACAGCTGGTACAGCTCGACCAGTTTGCGTTCCATGGCGTCGTAAGCTTCCACCGCCGAGGCGCGCAGGCCCTGGTCCTTGTTGTTGTTGATGAAGTACATCACCGTTTTCGGCGGAAACTTCTCATCATCGATATTGTTCGCCTTCAGCAGGCGCTTGATCATCGACAGCTGGTCTTGCGTGTCGAGGATCTGGAACGTCTGGGGCAGGGCGGCGTCGCGGTAGTGGGTGCGCAGCAGGCGGTTGCACAGGCCGTGGAAGGTGCCGATCCACATGCCGCGTGTATTGATTGGCAACATACCCGACAGGCGGGTCAGCATTTCTTTCGCCGCCTTGTTGGTAAAGGTAACCGCCAGTATCCCGGCCGGCGAAACCTGTCCGGTCTGGATCAGCCAGGCGATGCGGGTAGTCAGCACGCGCGTCTTGCCCGATCCGGCGCCAGCCAGGATCAGGGCATTTTGGGACGGCAGGGTAACGGCTTGGAGCTGTTCGGGATTGAGGTTGTGGAGAAGATTTTGCATCCCGCCATTATACCGGCGGCAGCTCCTCCGGCGCGCCGAACACCTGGCGATAGCTGGCGTACAAGGCGCAGTGGATCAGGATGATCAGCATCATCCACAGCATCAGCATGAGGATGGTGCCCACGCCGCCCGCACCGAACAGCAGCAGGATCAGCTGCACCGACAGCAGCAGGATGCCGAACAGGCTGAGCAGGAAAACCAGGAAGGCTTTCAGCGCATGCCACACCGAGAAAAAGCTGTAGAACAGGGCTTTGAACAGGCCCATGTGCTGCCAGCTCACCAGCGGCACCGTGAACCAGAAGGCCATCATGGCGGGCAGATAGATCAGCATGGCCAGCAAGAGCGCGCCGCCGATGCCGGACTCGGCCAGTTCTTTCGGGTCCGGCTGGCCGCCCTCGGTCACCATCTTGAGCAGGGCGCCGCCGTCGGCCAGCATGGAAATGCCCAGCGCGATGGCCGCGATCATAATGTAGAGCAGGCCCAGCAGCACGAGCGTCGGCACGCCCGGCGCACGGAAGCCTTGCGGCAGCAGGCGCGGTTCGATGCGTGCGCCGCGGTCGATGTTCAGGCAGGCCTGCAGGAAGATGGCGCTGAACACAGGCGCCAGCGCGACCGGCACGATCTGGCCCAGAATCGGGATCAGACCGAGCACGACAAACATCAGCATATAGGCGATCTGGATCATGAACAGGCCGCCCGGCTGCTGGCGGAACAGCGCGAAGCCTTGTCTGATCCAATCCCAGCCGGCGCTGGCGGGCAGCTTGTTCATGGCGCCAGCACCGGTGCCGCCACGGCAATGCGTTCGCGCAGAATGCGTTCGAAATGGCCGGGGTCGTGCGGCGTCAGCAGCTCGGCTTCGCGCGGCAGGTGCAAGTCGTACAGGCGCGACAGCCAGAAGCGCAGGGCGCCGGCGCGCAGGCAGGCTTGCCAGGCATCCTGTTCCACGGCCGTGAAGGGACGCACGGCATGGTAGGCGTCCAGCATGGCGCGCACGCGGGCCACATCCAGCACACCCGTGTTCAGGTCGATGCACCAGTCGTTGACCGTCACCGCCACGTCGAACAGCCAGGTATCGCAGCCGGCAAAGTAGAAATCAAAGAAGCCGGTCAGACGCTCGCCGTCGAACATCACGTTGTTGCGGAACAGATCGGCATGCACCGGGCCTTGCTGCAGGGCCGCGTAGTTCGTGTCCGCGTGGAAGGCGTCCTGGAAGGCCATTTCCGCGCGCAGCAGCTGGGCTTCGTCCGGTTTCAGGAAGGGCAGCACGGCCGGTACGGCTTCATGCCACCAGTCGATGCCGCGCAGATTGGGCTGCTGCAGGGGGAAGTCCTGTCCCGCCAGATGCATCTTTGCCAGCATGGCGCCCACTTCCGCGCAATGCACGGGCTGCGGGGCCATCTGCGAGCTGCCTTCCAGTTTGGAGACGATGGCGGCCGGCTTGCCGTGCAGCGGCACGCACAGGGCGCCGTCCGCGTTCGGCACCGGATCGGGCACCAGCACGCCGTGCTGAGCCAGGTGGCGCATCAGTTCGAGATAGAAGGGCAGTTGTTCAAAACTCAGGTTCTCGAAGAGGGTGAGTACATACTCGCCGCGTTCGGTGCTGAGAAAAAAATTACTGTTTTCGATGCCGGAGGCGATGCCTTTCAGCGCCAGGGCCTTGCCAAGAGGGAATTGCGGAATCCATTGGCGTACGTCGTCCAACGTGACGGGAGTAAAAACTGCCATGAGCAACCAGGTTAAATGAGTCGATGGGGCCTATTTCGAAGCTGGCGCGGCAGGCGGCGGCGGAGGCGCCTCGGCGGCATCCTCGGCAGCGGCATTTTCTGCGCTGCGCTTTTTCTTCTTGGCGGCGATATCGAACTCCATCACGGTCCAGGCAGGGCCGCGGATGGCTTGGCCCATGGTGTCGCCGGGCATGGCCGTGCCGGCCGGCGGACGGTGGTTGACCGTGTACACGCTCTTGCCGCTTTTCACCGTGGATTCGGTGATGCGGCCGCCTTCGCGCTTCTCTTGCACTTGCTTGTCACTGCCTGGCTTGGTGGTCACCGTGATCGGGTTGTCCACTTCCTCGATTTGTTCGAGCTGGGGCGGCGCCTTGCTGGGCGCCTGTTGGGCGACAGCGGCAGTTGCCACGAGGGACAGGGCCAGGGTGAGGGCGGAAGCGCGCATGATGGGGTGTTCGCGTGGTTTGTTATAAGGTTCATTGTAACAAACTGACCAAAAGCTGCCAGCCAAAACTCTGCGATAATGGAATATTGAATTTTCCGCCACAGGCCCCATATTTCCGCTCTATGCAAACTACCCTGCTGTTAGTCGACGGTTCCAGTTATCTCTACCGCGCATTCCACGCGCTGCCCGACCTGCGCAGCCCGGACGGTTACCCCACCGGCGCCATGCACGGCATGGTCAATATGCTGCGCAAGCTGCGCGCCGATTTCCCCGCCGCTTACATTGCCTGCGTGTTCGACGCCAAGGGCAAGACCTTCCGCGATGATATGTACCCGGAATACAAGGCCACGCGCGCCTCGATGCCGGACGATCTGCGCCTGCAGATTGAACCCATCCACGAAGCGGTGCGCGCCATGGGCTGGCCGATCCTGATGGTGGACGGTGTGGAAGCCGACGACGTGATCGGCACCCTGTCGGTCGACGCCGAAAAGAACGGCATGGAAGTGATCATTTCCACCGGCGACAAGGACCTGGCCCAGCTGGTCACGCCCAAGGTCACTCTGATCAACACCATGACCAACGAGAAGCTGGACGAAGCGGGTGTGCTGGCCAAGTTCGGCGTGCCGCCCAACCGCATCATCGATTACCTGACCCTGATCGGCGACACGGTCGACAACGTGCCGGGCGTGGCCAAGTGCGGCCCGAAAACGGCGCTCAAGTGGCTGCAGGAGTACGACAGCCTGGAAGGCATCATGACCAACGCCGACAAGATCGGCGGCGTGGTGGGCGGCAATCTGCGCTCCGCGCTGGAATGGCTGCCGAAGGGCCGCCAGCTGATTACGGTAAAGACGGATTGCGACCTCAAAGAGCACATGATGTCGATTTCCGAATCGCTGGTCGCAAAAAGCGAAGACCGCGAACTGCTGCTGGCCTTCTTCAGCAAATACGGCTTCAAGACCCTGCTGCGCGAACTGGGCGGCATGACGCCGGCTGCGCCAACCGGCGCTGCGGCCGCCGCGCCTGCGCCGTCCGCACCGGGCGCCACGCAAGACCTGTTCGCCGCGCCGCCGGCCACCGTCAGCTACGAAACCGTGCTGACCGAGGCCCAGCTGGACGACTGGCTGGCGCGCATCGACAAGGCCGGGCTGACCGCCATCGATACCGAAACCACCTCGCTGGAACCGATGCTGGCGCAAATGGTCGGCATCTCGCTGGCCGTCGAGCCGGGCATCGCCTGCTACATCCCGCTGGCCCACCGCTATGCCGGTGCGCCGGTGCAGCTGCAGCGCGATTTGGTGCTGGAGAAAATGAAGCCGTGGCTGGAAGACGCATCCAAGCCTAAACTCGGCCAGAACCTGAAGTACGACGCGCATATCTTCGCTAACCACGGCGTGGCCCTGCGCGGCATCGTGCACGACACGCTGCTGCAATCGTATGTGTTCGAATCGCACCGCACCCACGATATGGACAGCCTGGCCATGCGCCACTTGAACCACAAGACCATCGCTTATGAAGAGGTGTGCGGCAAGGGCGCCAGCCAGATCGGCTTCGACCAGGTGGAGATCCAGCGCGCCACTGAATACGCGGCGGAAGATGCGGACATCACCCTGCGTCTGCACCTGGCCATGCACGGCCACGTCGCCGCGCACGAAGGCCTGACCACGGTCTACAACACCATCGAGCTGCCGACCGCTGTCGTGCTGCAAAAGATTGAACGCAATGGCGTGCTGATTGACGCCGGCCTGCTGAACACGCAGTCCAGCGAGCTTGCCGCGCGCATCGTGGAGCTGGAGCAGAAGGCTTACGAGCTGGCTGAGCAGCCGTTCAATCTGGGCTCGCCCAAGCAGATCGGCGAAATCTTCTTCACCAAGCTGCAGCTGCCGGTCATCAAGAAGACGCCAAGCGGCGCGCCATCCACCGACGAGGAAGTGCTGCAAAAACTGGCCGAGGATTATCCGCTGCCGAAAGTGCTGCTGGAATACCGCTCGATGTCCAAGCTGAAGTCCACTTACACGGACAAGCTGCCGAAGATGATCAATGTGTCCACCGGCCGCGTGCACACCAATTACGCACAAGCCGTGGCGATCACCGGCCGTCTGGCGTCGAACGATCCGAACCTGCAGAACATCCCGGTGCGTACCGCCGAGGGACGCCGCATCCGCGAAGCCTTTGTGGCGCCGGCCGGTTCGCATATCGTGTCGGCCGACTATTCGCAGATCGAGCTGCGCATCATGGCCCACATCTCGGGCGACGAAAACATGCTGCGCGCTTTCGCGGAAGGCGAAGACATTCACCGCGCCACCGCCGCCGAAATCTTCGGCGTGGCGCCGGCCGAGGTGCAGTCCGAACAGCGCCGCTACGCCAAGGTAATCAACTTTGGCCTGATCTACGGCATGAGCGCCTTCGGCCTGGCCGCCAACCTGGGTGTCGACCGCACTGCCGCGCAAAGCTATATCGACCGCTACTTCGCCCGCTTCGCCGGCGTGAAGCGCTATATGGACGAAACGCGCGCCGAAGCAAAGGCGCAGGGTTATGTGCAGACCGTGTTCGGCCGCCGCCTGTGGCTGCCGGAGATCAATTCGCCCAACGGACCGCGCCGCCAGGCCGCCGAACGCGCGGCCATCAACGCGCCGATGCAGGGCACGGCCGCCGACCTGATCAAGCTGGCCATGATCTCGGTACAGGACTGGCTGGAGTCGTCCAACCTGCGCAGCAAGATGATCATGCAGGTGCACGACGAACTGGTGCTGGAAGTGCCGGACGACGAGCTGGCGCTGGTGCGCGAAAAGCTGCCGCAGCTGATGGCGGGCGTCGCCAAGCTGAATGTGCCGCTGGTCGCCGAAGTCGGCGTCGGCAAAAACTGGGAAGAGGCGCACTGAGCTTCGGTTATGAGAACCCAAGGCTGAAAACAAGTGGCTGCCACATCGTGGCAGCCACTAGCTTTGCGCCGTTGGTTTCGGCTGCAATTGCGCCGTTGGTTTCGGCCGCGTTTGCGCCCTTTGGTTTCGTCCGCGTCCCCAACCCGCCGAAATTTGTCACGCCCACCTGACAAATTTTGGCAGCCCGCCGACAAATTCTGTCAAAATGGTCAATCTATCAACCCTCAGGGAGATCGCGCATGAAAGACCTGCTGTCCGACGCAAAAAGTCTGGTTACACCACCGAACGCTGCGGACGGCCTGGATCGCCGCGATTTCCTGAAGGCCGCGCTGGGCACGGGCTTTGCGGCCGCCGTGCTGCCGGTCAGTGCTGAAACCATCCACACCGACACCGCCGGCCTCACCGCCGGCACCGTGACCATCGAAGTCAACGGCCAGAAAGTGCCCGTGTACCGCGCCCAGCCCGAAGGCAAGACCGGCCTGCCGGTGATCCTGGTGGTGTCCGAAATCTTCGGTGTGCATGAACACATTGCCGACATCGCGCGCCGCTTCGCCAAGCAAGGCTATCTGGCGCTGGCGCCGGACCTGTTCGTGCGCCACGGCGATCCGCAAAAAGAACCGGCGATTGCCGATCTTATTAAAAACATCATCTCCAAAACGCCGGACAGCGAAGTGCTGGCGGACCTGGACGCCACCGTCGCCTGGGCCAAAGCCAATGGCGGCAACACCGATAAACTGGGCATCACCGGTTTCTGCTGGGGCGGCCGCATCACCTGGCTGTACGCCGCGCACAATCCGAACGTGAAGGCTGGCGTGGCCTGGTACGGCCGTCTGGTGGGCGACACCAACAGCATTAACCCGCACCAGCCGATCGAGTATGCCGCGACGCTGAAAACGCCGGTCCTGGGCCTGTACGGCGGCAAAGACCAGGGCATCCCGCAGGATTCCATCGAAAAGATGAAAGCCGAACTGGCCAAAGGCAGCAGCCAGTCGACCTTCGTGGTCTATCCAAATTCCGGCCACGCCTTCAACGCCGACTACCGCCCCAGCTACGTGGAGGCCGACGCCAGGGACGGCTGGTCGCGTGCGCTGGCCTGGTTCAAGGCCCAAGGCGTCGCCTGACTGAAGCAGGACTCGGCAAGAATGCGCTCCGGGCTGTAAAATGCCCGGTTTGCGCATTTTTCCGCGCCCGAGGTACGTAAAATCGATCCCGTCCTGATTTCCATTCTGCTGGCTACCACCATCGCCGGCGTTGCCAGTATTTCGGCAGCGGCGGTGTTTTCGTTCGCCCTCCTGTCCAAGGTGGTCGAGCGCATGGTCAGCCTGTCGGTGGGCATCATGCTGTCGACCTCACTGCTGCACGCGCTGCCGGAGGCCTTCGAATCGGGCGCCGATCCGCGCTCCCTGTTTGGCGCGCTGCTGGCGGGCCTGCTGGCCTTCTTCATGCTGGAAAAGCTGGCCATCCTGCGCCACTCCCATCACCACGAGCACGACGGCCACCACCACGCCCACGGCCACGACAAGCGCGAGGCGGGCAAGGCGGGCTGGATGATCCTGGTCGGCGACGGCATGCACAATTTCACGGACGGCATCCTGATTGCTGCCGCCTTCCTGGCCAATCCGCAGCTGGGCATCGTGACGGGCGTGGCCATCATCGCCCACGAAATCCCGCAGGAGATCGGCGACTTCATCGTGCTGCTGAATGCGGGCTTCTCGCGCACCCGCGCCTATGTCTACAACCTGCTGTGCAGCCTGCTGGCCGTGGCCGGCGGCCTGCTGGGCTATTTCACGCTGGACCACGCCAGCAGTCTGATTCCCTACGTGCTGGTATTCGCTTCGTCCGGCTTCATTTACATCGCCGTCAGCGACCTGATGCCGCAGATGCAGCGCCGCGCCACCCTGCGCGAAACCGTGCCGCAAGTGCTGCTGATTGGCCTCGGCGTTGTCATTGTTTTATTCCTCACGGCCGGGCACTGAAATAACTGCAAGTTTCATTGCTGCCAAGCAATGACTTTAGGCACGATTCCTGCTACGCTCCATGCATCCTTTTCGCGGACGCATGATGACTGAGCATACTGACAACACCGACGTACTGATGGCAGCCTTCCTCAAGGGAGCTGGTTTGCCCGCCACGGCCATGAATCAGCCACTGACACCTGAATTCATGGAACTGCTCGGCAAGCTGCTCTCCAAGTCCATTGGCGGCACTTTCCAGTTGCTTGGCGCGCGTGCTCACCTCAAGCGCGATATCCACGCCGACGCCACCCAGGTTGTGGTGCGCAATAACAATCCGCTCAAATTCCTGCCGGAGAGCCAGATCGCGCTGACGCAGATGCTGCGCAAGAAGATGCCTGGCTTCATGGGGCCGATCGAAGCGCTGGAAGACGCCTACGCCGATCTGCAGGCGCATCAGGATTGCGTGCTGGCCGGCATGCAGGGCGCTGTCGGCGAAACGCTGCGCCGTCTCGATCCGGACGTGATGCCGGCTCCGCGCGGCCTTGGCGCCGCCTTGCCATGGAACGGCAAGGCGCAGCAGTTCGAACATTACAGCGCGGCTCACGCGAAGCTGTCGCAAGCCGTGACCGACGATTTCCACGCCGTGCTGGGCACGGCCTTCCTCGAAGCATATGAGCGCCGCATGGAGCGCATCCAGGACGAGGCATACGATGGCTGATCCAGCACTGGCCGGGCGCAACGTCGCCCTCGATATCGCGGAAGTGTCCTGCATTGGCGGGCGCTCTTCCAATCAGGACGCCTGCGCGTCCACCGACAATGGCGCCCTGGTGTGCCTGGTCGTCGCTGACGGCGCGGGCGGACATGAGGGCGGCGAGATCGCGTCGGCACTGGTGGTGCAGGCCGTGGTTGGCGCCTTCGAACGCTCGCCGGGCGGCACGCAGGCCTTGCTGCGCGCACTGATTTCGAAGGCGACCAATGATGTGCAGCGCGAGAAGATCGGCCGTCCACAACTGGCGTCGATGAGCGCGACCGTGGCCACGGTGCTGCTGGACCGCGCGCATGGTCAGGCTTGCTGGGCACACCTGGGCGATACCCGCATTTACCTGTTCCGCGGTGGGCGCGAACTGCACGTCACGCGCGATCACAGCCTGGTACAGCAGCTGATAGATGGCGGCCTGGCCATTGGCGCCGATCCGCGCACGCACAAGCGCCGCAATGTGCTGTATGCCGCGATTGGCGCGGAAAGCGATGTGCTGCCGGACGTCATGGGTCCGCTGGCGCTGGAGGAGGGCGATGCCATCCTCATTTGCACCGACGGCTTGTGGGAATGGGTGACGGAAGACGTCATGGAAGCTTGCCTCGCGCGCGCGGGCAGCGCGCAGGAGTGGCTGAACGCGCTGTGTGCGGCGGCTGATGCCGCCAGCACGGGCAGCGAAGAGACGCGCGATAACTATACGGCGCAGGCCGTGGTCGTGGGGGCGCCATGAGCGGATCGCTGAATTGTCTCGCCATCGGCACCAAGCTTGGCGAGTTTGAAATCCAGAGCGTGATCGGCGAGGGCGGTTTCGGTATCGTCTACCTCGCCTTCGATCATTCGCTGCAGCGCACGGTGGCGGTGAAGGAATACATGCCGGCGTCGCTGGCATCGCGCGGCGACGACCATAGCGTGTCGGTGCGTTCCAAGCGCCATGGCGAGGCTTTCGAAGCGGGCCTGCGCAGCTTCATCAACGAGGCGCGCTTGCTGGCGCAGTTCGATCATCCGGCGCTAGTGAAGGTGTACCGCTTCTGGGAACAGAATTCGACGGCCTATATGGCCATGCGCTATTACGAAGGCCAGACGTTCAAGACACTGGTGCGCAACGATCCGAATGTGGTGACCGAGGATTGGCTGCGCCGCATTTTGCGCTCGCTGTTGGGCGCGCTGGACGCGCTGTACAAGTCGAATATCCTGCACCGCGACATCTCGCCGGAGAACATCATGATCCAGCCGAACGGCGACGCCGTGCTGCTGGATTTCGGCGCAGCGCGCCAGATCGTGACGGGGATGTCGCAGTCACTGACCGTGATCCTGAAGCCGGGTTTCGCGCCGGTCGAGCAGTATGCGGATGATGAGAGCATGCGGCAGGGACCGTGGACGGATATCTATTCGCTGTCCGCGGTCGTGTATTCGGCGATTACACACAAGGCGCCTCCTGCAGCCGTGGCGCGCATGCTCAATGATCCTTTAGTGCCGCTGGCCGGCGCCGAGCACCCCGAATTCAGCGCGCCATTCCGCGCGGCGATCGACCGCGGCATGCTGGTACGGCCCGATGAGCGTCCACAGACGATTGGCGAATTCGCGCTGATGCTGGGCATTGAACTGACCGATAATCCTCACACGCAGCCGGGACCAGCGCGCGTCGACACGCGGCCAGCCCTGCCGGCGACGCCGGTTGCAGGCACGACTCCGCCTGCATCGACCGCGCCATCCGCCGCGTCGCCTGTGCCCGGGACAGCGCCCACCCTTGCGTCTCCCGCACCATCGCCCGCGCCCGTGCTTGGGACAGCGCCGAACCCTGCTTCGCACGCACTAGCACCAGCGCCTGCGTCCGCGCCTGCGCCTGCGTCGACCGAGCCAGCGTCCGCCTCGTCGGCGCCCGCAGCCGCGTCGCCCGCTTCGGTCGCCGCCGCCAATGACGCCGACGCTGCTCCACGCGCGCCTGCAGGCGACGGCGCATCCAAAGCATCCAGCGCCGCGGCGCCTGTTGCCGCACCGGCCGCCACGCCGAGCAAGGATCAAGCCGCGGAGGTCTCCGCCGCATCGCGCACGGCACCCAGCAAGGAGCGCGCAGCAGAGTCCCCCGCAGCCGCTTCGCACACCGCATCCCGCAAGGACCACGCTGTCGCCGCATCGGCCGCTGCGTCGAGCAAAGGCCACGCTGATGCTGCTGCCACCGCGCCGGGCGATGTGCGCGGTGACGCGGCTGGCGTCGCGTCAGACAAAGGCCGCGCTGATGCTGCTGCCGCCACCGCTGCGGAAAAGGAGCGTGCTGGGAATGCGTCGAAACCAGGTGCGAGCCGTGGCGCCGCCGTGCCCGATAAATCCAAACGCAGTGCAAAGCCCGGCGAAACAAAAGCGTCCGCGCCTGCGCCGCGCAATCGCCGTCCCGCGCTGGTTGGCGCTGTGATCGCCGGCCTGGCGCTGCTTACCGCCGCAGGCCTCTACGCGGCCAGCGGTGAGGCGCCGGTTGAAGTGCACGAGACAGCCAGCGTAGAAATCCCGGCTCCAGCGCCGGCGCCAGCTGAAGCCACGCAAGCGGTGGCACCCGTTGTAGCATCAGCGCCCGAGGCAGCCGCGCCAGCGAAAGAGGAACCTGCAAAGCCGGCCGCATCGACCAACGGCACGGTCACACTGAACGTGATGCCATGGGCAAACGTCACCGTGGACGGTGTCGAAAAAGGCCCCACGCCACCGTTGAAGAAATTGTCCCTGCCTGAAGGCCAACATCAGATTAAAATTGAGAACCCGAATTTCCCTGAGCGCGTGGTGACGATCACGGTCGCGGCCAACAAGACCGCAACCTTGCGTCACGACTTCGCCAACTCGCACTGAACATGAAGACCTACGTCAGCCTGCTATGCCTGGCACTGCTCGCCGCCTGCAACGCCACTACGCCGGTGTCGAAAGACGCCGACGAAGCACATGCTCCCGCCGCTGCGGCAAGCGCGCCTACTGCACACGTGAAGGAACAGGCGGCCCCCGCACCGGAAGCGCCGCCTGAAATCAGCCCCGCGCGCAAGGACCTGAACGCAGCGGTCACCTTGTACCAGGCCGGCGACTACAACGGCTCGCTCAAGGTGCTGAACAACTCGAAAGAAATCTGGAAGAACGGCGACAAGGCCACGCAACTGGATGCGTTCAAATACACCGCCTTCAACTACTGTCTGACCAACCGCACCACCTTGTGCCGCCAGCAATTCGCCAAAGCATTCAAGCTCGATAAAACGTTTGCGCTGGCGCCCGGTGAAAAAGGCCATCCGCTGTGGACTCCCTCCTATGAGCGTGCGCGAAAAGAGACAGTCAAATAATTGTCATTGATTCGTCATAAAGCCTGTCTATCCTGAATACCAAGAACAACAACAAGAAAGGGAGAGAAGGAGATGTTGAGCACATGGCAGCAATGGCGGGCGCAGCGAATCATGCGGCGTTCACGCTACAGCAAGCAATTGGCGGAAATGCCCGCTAATCTTTTTGATTACTGGAAGAGTAGCGCTAAAAATGAATTCAACGGCATCCCAGGAGATGCCGTTTTTTTTGCCCGCGCGGCGGAGGGCCTGATGGCATTCTTCGACTGCGCGTCCCACGACAGCAAGCCCTGCGCCTTACCGTCGCTGGCGGCCGACTCGGTGTGGCATGCCTGGCAGCGGCTCTCACCACTGAAACTGGAAGCCTTCTGCCGCCGTAACTTCGGCCGCAACATTCCGCACGTCGAGCGTGCCAATATGCCGGGCAATATGGACGATGCCCTGGCCGTCTGCCTGGTGCGGGCGCGCGAGCGCGAAGGCATCCGGCCAGCCGGTCCACGCTTGCCCGGCCTGTTCCTGCTGGATCGCAAACTGAAAATGCCGAACGGCTTTGGCTACACGGTGCAGCGCGGCTACGCAGGCTACTCTCAGATGGATGACCGCGGCCGCTTCGACCCGCTGGTGGCCTGCCCGCCATCGCTGCAAGCGGCAGGTCTCGCCAGTGCAGGTCTGATCGCACCACTTGCCTACGCTGAGTACATGGAACTCGAACGCGCCCGCCGCCGCACCGACGGCAGCGCCTGCGGTTCCGGCTGCGGCAGTTCGATCAGCTGCGACAGCAGCGACGGCGGCAGCTCCTGCGGCAGCAGTTGTGGCGGCGGATGTGGAGGTGGTGGCGATTAAACCCACGGCCTAAAGCCGGTGCCTGCCACGATGTGGCAGGCACCAGGTTCACGCCATTGGTCTTATCAGGCGCCGGCGGACGCCGATGGGGCTAAATCAGACGCCAGCGGAAGCCGATCAGGCTAAATCAAGCGTCGGCGGACGCCAATCAGGCTAAATCAGGCGCCGGTAGCAACTGGCCGGGCTGGGTCGGCGCACCATTCGGACCAGGAGCCGGGATAGAGTGCGGCGCCGGAGAGGCCGGCGATTTCCAGGGCAAGCAGATTGTGGCAGGCGGTGACGCCGGAGCCGCACTGCATGACGGCGACCGATGGCGATGCGAACAGCGGCGTGAAGGCGGCCTTCAAGGAAGCGGCGTCCTTGAAGCGGCCGTCGGCGGCGAGGTTGTCTTTGAAGAAGCGGTTTTTGGCGCCGGGGATGTGGCCGCCGACCGGGTCGATGGTTTCATTCTCGCCGCGGAAGCGGTCGTTGGCGCGTGCGTCGACGACCTGGTAGCGCGCGGTGGTCAGATTCTCGACCAGATCGGAAGCGGATACAGTGCGGGTCAGCGTTGCGCGTTCAGCGATGTTACCGCGTGCGCGCGGCGCAACCGGCGTCACGACAGGATGGCCGGCAGCGGTCCATGCGGCAAGGCCGCCGTCCAGCACGGCCACGGCTTGATGGCCGATCCAGCGCAGCAGCCACCAGGCGCGCGAGGCGTACATGCCACCCTGGCCGGCGCCGTCGTAGGCGATGACTTGCGTGTTGTCGTTGATGCCGAAGCGGCGCAGCGTTTCGATCAGCGCGGCGCGGTCTGGCAGGGGATGGCGGCCGCGGAAAGTGGCGCCGCTGCCGGTCTTGGGACCCGACAAATCATTGTCGATGCTGGCAAACTGCGCGTTCTGGATATGGCCTTCGGCGAAGGCGTTGCGGCCGAAGTCAGGATTCAGCAGGTCGTGGCGGCAATCGAGGATGACCCAGTTCGGGTCCGTCAAATGCTGCGCCAAAGTCTCGACATCAATCAGAGTGGTGTACATAGGTTTCCTCACGCTTCACTTGCAATCGGATCGGTTTCGGCAATGGCCTTGCCGCGTTCCGTACTGCGCGTATTGTAAAACGTTGCGGCGATTCCGGAAGCGAGGATGATGGCGATGCCAGCCCAGCTATGCCAATCGAATGTATCGTTGAAGACGATCACGCCCCAGATACTGGAGAACACGATGCCGGTGTACTGAAGATTGGCTACCACCAGCGTCTTGCCGAGGCGGTAGGCGCGCGTCATGGCGATCTGCGCGCCCATGCCCAGCAGGCCAAGTCCCAGCAGCAGCCAGATCGTGTAGCTGTTCGGGCGCGTAAAGTGCAGGCCGGATTCGACAATATGGCCGCCCGCACCGGCCAGCAGATTCATCACCGAGAAATAAAACACCACGCGGTATTCGGGTTCGCCCGCCAGGCCCAGTTTGCGCACCTGCAGATAAGCCATGGCCGACAGCACGGACGAAATCAGTGCCACCATCGCTGGCCCCATCTGGTTCGAGGCAAACGCAGGCCGCAGCAGCAAGGCCACGCCGACAAAGCTCATGAGCACCGCCGCGATCAGCGGCCACTCGACGTGATTCTTGCGATGCCACCAGCCATGGCCGAATAGCCACACGGCGATCCAGATCGGCGCCATGTAATTCAGCGTAATTGCCGTCGCGAGGGGAAGTTTGCCGATGGCGTAAAACCACAGCCACAGCGAGATCACGCCGATGAAGCCACGCCACAGGTGGTCCCACGGCATGGTGGTCTTGAGGGAGAGGCCCCGGATGCGGATGGTGCAGAACAGGACAACAGTTCCGACAATCCCGCGGTACATCACGATTTCAGAGGTGCTGAAGTCGTCGGACGCCAGCTTCACGCACACGCCCATGGCGGCGAACATGAAGCTGGCAACGAGCATCCAGAGCGATTGCATCAGACGGTGACCTTACTCCGGTACCACTCATGGAAGTGCTGCATGCCGTCTTCCATTGGCGACTGATAAGGACCGGCGTCGGTTTCGCCGCGGTCCAGCAGGATCTTGCGGCCGGCATCCATGCGCAGGGCGATTTCGTCGTCCTCCACGCAGGTTTCCATATAGGCCGCACGTTCGGCTTCGATGAATTCGCGCTCGAACAGCACGATTTCTTCCGGATAGTAGAATTCCACGACGTTGCGGGTTTTCTGTGGACCCATCGGCCACAAGGTAGACACCACCAGCACGTGCGGATACCACTCCACCATGATGTTCGGGTAGAGCGTCAGCCAGATCGCGCCATATTTCGGCGGCTCGCCGTTGCGGAATTTGAGCACCTGCTCATGCCACTTCTGATAGATATCGGAACCGGACTTCTTCAGGCCGCGGTTCACGCCCACGGTCTGCACGCTGTAATCGGCGCCGAATTCCCAGCGCAGATCGTCGCAGCTGACAAAGCTTCCCAGGCCCGGATGGAAAGGCTCGACGTGGTAATCCTCCAGATAGACTTCGATGAAAGTCTTCCAGTTGTAATCGCACTCGTGCACTTCCACGTGGTCCAGCATATAGCCGCTGAAGTCCAGGTCCCTGGTGACGGACATGTTCTTCAGCTTGTCCATCACGCTGTAGCCATTCTGTTCGAACAGCAGGCCGTTCCAGCTTTGCAGCTGGGACTTGGGCAGGTTGAGGCAAGGCGTCTCCGGGAAATGCGGAGCGCCCAGCAGTTCGCCTTTGAGGTCGTAAGTCCAGCGGTGCAGCGGGCAGACGATGGTATCGGCATTGCCGCGGCCATTGAACATCAGCGCCTGCCGGTGACGGCACACATTGGACAGCAATTCGACGCCGCCGGCATTACGCACCAGCATGCGGCCTTCATTTTCGGCGGCCAGGGTGGCGAAGTCGCCGACATTCGGCACCATCAGCTCATGCCCGACATAGCGCGGGCCTTTTTTGAATAGTTCCTGCATTTCACGCTGCAGCAGCGTTTCGTCAAAATAGACGCTTACCGGAAGTTGCGCGTTCGAACGCGCCAGCTTGGCGTGGCTACCCAGATCGGACATCCAAACCCCCCTTAATTAAATATCAAACCAAGAAGAGAAAGATCCGCAAAGACCTGAATTCAGAGAATAAAAACGGTATTTCGGACAGAACCGGAGATTATACCGCGAAATGGACCATCTTCGCTTAATTATCTGCGGGAGGAAAGTCCGGTGCGCGTCTGGTAATATTGGCAACATTGAACCGCTTGCAGAGGCAATGCCCGCCCCCCGGCATGGCATTTGTTCTAAAATAGCGCCCTACATAGTATATAAATAGCTTTATGCCAAAAAATATGACTGCTCCCGCGACATTCGAGGAAGCGATGGCCGAGCTGGCGCAGCTCGTCACCCAGATGGAGGCCGGGCAATTGCCGCTCGAAGCATCCGTAGCCGCCTACGCGCGCGGCTCTGAACTGGTGAAGTTCTGCGCAAGCCAACTGGAAAAAGTGGAGGCGCAAGTGAAAGTGCTGGAAGGGGAAATGCTGAAGCCCTTCGCCGAGAACGGCGAGGCGGACCAATGACGGTGACATTCCAGGACTGGATGAAATCCATACAGGCTGCAGTCGAAGACGATTTGTCGGCCTACCTGCCGGCCGCCGATGCGGTGCCGGCCAAGCTGCACGAGGCGATGCGCTATGCGGTGCTGGACGGCGGCAAGCGCGTACGCCCGCTGCTGGTGTTCGCCGCCGGTGCGCTGTTTGATGCCGACGCCAAAGCCCTGAGCCGGGCGGCAGCGGCAGTGGAAATGATCCACGCTTATTCGCTGGTGCACGACGACATGCCATGCATGGACGACGACGAACTGCGCCGCGGCAAGCCGACCGTGCATAAAGCGTATGATGAGGCGACCGCGCTGCTGGTGGGCGATGCCCTGCAGTCGCAGGCCTTCCTGGTTCTGTCCGAATGCGACACCGTACCGGCGCAGCACCAGGTAGCGATGCTGAAACTGCTGGCTTTCGCTTCCGGGTCGCTGGGCATGTGCGGCGGCCAGGCCATCGACCTGGATAGCGTGGGCATCAGCCTGACCCTGGAGCAGCTGGAGCAGATGCACCGCCTGAAGACGGGCGCGCTGCTGCGTGCTTCCGTGGTGCTGGGCGCGCTGGCCGGCAAAGAGCTGAGCGATACGGAACTGAAAGCACTGGACGATTACTCGCGCGCCATTGGCCTGGCCTTCCAGGTGGTCGATGACGTGCTGGATGCGACGGCCGATTCGGCCACGCTGGGCAAGACCGCTGGCAAGGACGCGGCGGACAACAAACCGACTTATGTGTCGATCCTGGGCCTGGAGCCTTCGATTGCGCTGGCGGAAAAACTGCGTCAGGATGCACATAACGCGCTGGCGCCGTTCGGAGAACAAGCACAGCGCCTGCGCGAAATTGCAGACCTGATCGTGCGGAGGAAGGCATAAATGACACTGCTCGAAACCATCAATAACCCGGCCGACCTGCGCAAGCTGTCGCGCAGCCAGCTGATTCCGCTAGCCGATGAACTGCGCGGCTTCCTGCTGGACTCCGTGTCCAAGACTGGCGGCCACCTGTCGTCCAACCTCGGCACCGTCGAACTGACGATTGCGCTGCATTATGTGTACAACACCCCGGCAGATCGCATCGTGTGGGATGTGGGTCACCAGACCTACTCGCACAAAATCCTGACCGGCCGCCGCGAGCAGTTCCACACGCTGCGCCAGCTGGATGGCATCTCCGGCTTCCCGCGCCGCGTGGAATCGGAATACGACACCTTCGGCACTGCCCACTCGTCCACCTCGATCTCCGCGGCGCTGGGCATGGCCGCAGCCGCCAAGATCAAGGGCGAGCAGCGCCACTCCATCGCCGTGATCGGCGACGGCTCCATGACGGCGGGTATGGCGTTTGAAGCGCTGAACAACGCGGGCGTGGAGAAGGACTGCAATCTGCTGGTGATCCTGAACGACAACGATATGTCGATCTCGCCGCCGGTCGGTGCACTGAACCGCTATCTGGCGCGCCTGATGTCCGGCCAGTTCTACGCTGCGGCGAAGAATGTCGGCAAGTCCGTGCTGCCAGGTCCTGTGCTGGAGCTGGCCAAGAAACTGGAAGGCCATGCGAAAGGCATGGTAGTTCCGGCCACCATGTTCGAAGAACTGGGCTTCAACTACATCGGCCCAATCGATGGCCACGACCTCGATTCGCTGATTCCAACCCTGCAGAACATCCGTGAGCTGAAAGGCCCGCAATTCCTGCACGTGGTGACCAAGAAGGGCCAAGGCTACAAGCTGGCCGAAGCCGAACCTATCCTTTACCACGGCACCGGCAAGTTCAATCCGGCGGAAGGCATCAAGCCTGCGCTGGCGCCGTCCAAGAAGACTTACACCGAAGTGTTTGGCGACTGGCTGTGCGATATGGCCAAGGCGGACAAGAAGCTGGTCGGCATCACGCCAGCCATGCGCGAAGGCTCGGGCATGGTGCGCTTCGAACAGGAGCATCCCGACCGCTACTTCGACGTCGGCATCGCCGAGCAGCACTCGGTGACCTTCGGCGCCGGCCTGGCTTGCGAAGGTATGAAGCCGGTAGTGGCAATCTATTCGACCTTCCTGCAGCGCGGCTACGATCAGCTGATCCACGACGTGGCTCTGCAGAATCTGGATGTGACCTTTGCGCTGGACCGCGCCGGTATCGTCGGTGCCGACGGTGCGACCCACGCCGGTAACTACGACCTGGCTTACCTGCGCTGCATCCCGAATATGGTGGTGATGGCGCCGTCCGATGAAAACGAATCGCGTCAGATGCTGACGACTGCCTTCCGTTATCCAGGTCCGGCTGCCGTGCGCTATCCGCGTGGTGCCGGCATTGGTGCGACGATCAAGCAGGAACTGACCACGCTGCCGATCGGTAAAGGCGAAATCCGCCGCAAGGGCAACAAGATCGCGATCCTGGCTTTCGGCTCCATGGTTGCTCCGGCAATGGGCGCGGCCGAATCGCTGAAGGCCACCGTAGCCAATATGCGCTTCGTGAAGCCGCTGGATGTGGAACTGGTCAAGCAGCTGGCTGCCGATCACGATTACCTGGTGACGGTGGAAGAGGGCTGCGTGATGGGTGGCGCCGGTTCGGCGGTGGCAGAAGCCATGGCAGCGGAAGGCATCACCAAGCCGCTGCTGATCCTCGGCCTGCCGGACAAGTTCATCGACCACGGCGATCCGGCCAAGCTGCTGGCCAGCGTGGGCCTGGATGCTGTCGGCATCGCGGCCTCGATCAAGGCGCGCTTCGGTGACGAACCGCGATTAGTCGTCAACAACGGCTAAACAAAAACGGCGCCTCGGCGCCGTTTTTTATTGCTGCATATGGCTTGCGCGCAAGGTCGGTGCATCCTTGTTCCGGGCATCCAGCGTCAGCGTATAGTGTCCTGGCTGGTCCAGCTTCAAGGTCAGGCGCTTGCCCTTCAACGCGAGCGGCGTGGCTACGCCTTCGGTCAGTTGCGCATCCTTTTCTGCCGAGCCAAGCTCCAGATCCACAAGGCCGCGTGTGCCGATCTTCAGCTGCTGCTTGCCTTTTTCCAGGTCCAGCTCGGCGGTATAAATGCCGTCCTCCAGCTTGCGCATGGGCGTGCGCGAAGTCCAGTCGTTCATGGAGCCAAGTACGAACAAAGGCTGCAACCACGGGTTGGTTTTTTCTTCCGCTGTTGGCTCGGGCGCGTAACGCAATTCGATGAGGGCATCGTTCGACCAGGCCTTGTCGGCAAGCGGCGTGAGGTAGCTGAAGTCTTTGGTTTCGATGGTTTCGCGGCGTTCACCGTCCACGATTTCCGCGGCTTCGACGATCCTCCGGCTTGGCCACCAGAATTTGACCTTCTCCTTCATCACGGTGTTCATGCCGCACCAGTCAGTGGTCAGCACCAGCGTGTTGACGGCCAGCGTTTTCAGCAGACCGATTTCCTTCTTGCCGATGGCCACCGCCACCTGGCATTCCAGCCGCAGGTCGCCGAGCCGGCGCACATTGTCCGGCAAGCCGGGCGTGTGGATATCGGGGCGTCCACGCAGCGCACCTTTCTTGCGGTTGAGGATCAGGTCCGCGTCATCGTCGATGGCGGATTGCACGCGCGGCAGGGTGAAGGTGCCATCTGCCGTAACTGGTACGGGAATCGGATCGCCTTCACCGGCGATGCGCAGCGATAGCGGCTCGCCAGCCGTCAGCTGGTCACTCATGCGGCCGGCGGAGAGGCGGAAGCGCAGTTCAGGCACGGCGGGCGCCAGCGCGTGATATTCCTGGAAGGCGTCCAGGCCCGCGACGACGTTGCGGTAGGAGCGCATGTCCGGATTCTTCACGCCCGGAACCTCAACCTGTTGCGGCTCTTCGGCCTGCGCGGCGCCTGCAATCAGCAATGCCAGGAGAAGCTTCTTCATGGTGCGGCTCCTGCGGTGGCTGCCGGCTCAGGTCCATATTTGAACTCGATCAGCGCGTCGTTGGACCAGCTTTCGTCGCCCAGCGGCGCCAGGTACGACCATTCTTTCACTTTGACTTCGGCCGTACGCTCGCCCTCACGCAGCACTGTCGATTCCAGCGGATGGCCGCCGCTGAACCAGAACTGGGCATTTTTCTTCTCGCACCAATTCCCGCTGAGCATAACGGTGGTCAGGGCAGCGCGCATCAGGAAGCCCATTTCCTTCTTGCCGATGGCGATCAGCACCTGGCATTCCAGCCGCACGTCGCCCAGGCGGCGCACGTTGTCTGGCAAGCCGGGCGTGCGCACGGAAGGCATGCCCTCAACCAGGCCTTTTTTGCGGTTGAGAACCATGTCGGCGTCATCGTCGAGCAGGGCCTGCATGCGCGGCACAGTGAAGGTGTTATCGGGCGCCACGGGAATGATGACCGGGTCACCATTGCCCTTGATGCGCACGGTCAGCGCTTCGCCTTTCTCCAGCGGCGGCTGGCCGCGCTTGGGGCGCAGGCGGAAACGCAGCTCGGGCGCGGCGGGCGCCAGGTTGTGGTGTTCTTCGAACGCATCCATGCCCGCCACGATGTTGCGGTAGGAGCGCAGTTCGGGATTTCGGATGTCTTTGACTTCGACGCTGGGCGGGTCCTGCGTGGTCTGCTCTTGTGCGAACGCCGCTGGGGCGCTGGCGATCAGCAGGGCGAGCAAGGAATATTGGTATTTTTGCATCGGCGCAGTGTATCAGAATTGAGCATGCTTGCAACCACTCAGTCTGCTGCCTATATTGGTATAAACAGTTTATACCGGAGCGTCTGCCATGCGCTTCCTGCTTTTCGTGCTGTTCGCCATCGTCCCGCTTGCGCAAGCGCAGGTGCCGGACCTTGGGCGCGCGCAGGAATTGTCGTTCAGCGCGGATGAAGTGGCAGCACGTGGCGAAGACCGGTATATCGCGCAAGTCGTTGCGCTGGCGGCGTCGCGCCAGCTGGATCGCGACCGGATTTTGCTGGCGCGGCTGCAGAAGATCAGCGCCGGCTTGATTCGCGCGGCCGTGTCGCTCAAGTCGGAAGCGGCGGACTGGCAGTGGGAGCTTCACCTGAGCAGCGATCCATCGATTGATGCCGTGTGCCTCGCCGGCGGCAAACTGCTGGTCGGCATCCCATTTGTGCGGCGGCTGCACCTGGACGATGGCGAGCTGGCAACGTTGCTCGCGCACGAGATTGCACACGCCATCGCCGAGCATCAGCGAGAATATTTTTCCGAGGCCTTGCTGGCGATTCACCGTCCTGACCTGCCGCTGGATGTGGTGCAGGAACGCCTCGATTCCGATCTTCCCCTGCAGCTGCGACTGGCGCGCCTGTCGTTTATCCAGGAACAGGAGGCGGACCAGCTGGGCATGATCATCGCCCACCGCGCCGGCTGGCCGCCAACCGCAATGCTGCGCTTCTACCGCAAACTCGCGTCCGACACAGACGCCTCACCACTGCTCGCCTCCCATCCCGACGCCGCCGCCCGCATCAGCATGGCCAAAGGCATGCTGCGCCTGTTCGGTGGCCCTTAATCAGAGCACCTTCTGCACTACCTCGGCCATGGCGGCGTAGCCGGCGTCGCTGGGGTGGAGGTGGTCGCCGCAGTCATAGGCGGGGAGCAGGCGCGTTGAATGAGCCGGGTCGCGCAGGGCGGCATCGAAGTCGGCGACGGTGTCGAAGGCGCCGCTGTGGCGAATCCATTCGTTGACCTGGCGGCGCACAGCGTCCTTGGCGGGCGTGTGGTGGCCTTCGAATGGCGTGCCTTGCAGCGAGCCTTCGTATGGTGGCAGCGTGGCGCCGATGATGCGCACGTTGGCCGCGTGGGCGCGGGTGATCAGCTGGCGGTAGGCGGCGATCAGTTGCTCGGCGGTGGCTGGTGCGTCTTGCGGCGCAAACGCGCTGCCGGGCCAACCGATGTCGTTGATACCTATCAGGACTATGACTGTGTCCACGCCTGGCTGGTCAAGCACATCATGCTGGAAACGGTCAGCCGCTTTCACCCCCATTTTGTCGCCCAACAGTCGCGCGCCGGCGATACCGGCGTTGGCGACGCCGATTCCTTGCTGCGCCAGGCGCCCGGCCAGGTAGTCGGGCCAGCGGCGATTCTGGTCCGGCGTGGAACCGTTGCCGTCGGTGAGCGAGTCGCCGAATGCCACGACTGTGCGGTGCTGCCGCGTGTCGCCGCCGGTGACTTCCACGGCGCTCAGGAAGGCGCGGCCTTGCAGCAATTGCGCGCCGTCCAGGTTCGCAGCGGCGGTAGCGTTGCCGGACGCGATGTAGCCCGTCTGCCAGGTGCCCCAGTGGAAGGTCGTCGTCGGCGCGCGCTGCGGCAGCCAGGTTGAAATAGTCAGGCGCTGTAGCGGCGGCAGGACGAAATCCAGCGCGTCGCTGGTTGCCGTCTGCCCGGGCGCGATCGTCACCGAGCGATGGCCGCCAAAGGTCAGCATAGCCGCGCTCCCCACGTCCACCGCCGACGTCGCCCCGTCCGCCGCCGTCGCCGCGCCCGCCGCCATGCCGTTCGTCAGTGTCGAACGGCTCGCAGTCGGTGTTGCCGTCGACGCGCGCGCGGCTGTTGCAACGGACGCTGGCATGTGAGCGGCTGCGGTTGGCACAGTGCGGGCGATGCGGGATTCGCCGATGATCAGGGGTTCGCTGCCGTAGCGGTTCGAGAAGGATACGCGCAGCCGGGTGCCGCCCGCGCTGGTGCGCACGACTTCGCGCACGGTTTGTCCCTCCAGCACGGCGGGCACATTGGTCGGCAGTGCAAATTCTGCGCCCCAGGTAGGCTGCGGCGAGGCGTACCAGGTGGTGATCCAATCATCCGCAGCCGCGGTAGTTGTGATGGATGCGGCAGCGATGGCGGCGATGATCTTGTGCATGGCATTCTCCAGAAAAGTAAGGTGAAGCCATGTTGACTCATTCGAATTTGGGATGGTAGAAGGTAAAAACGACTAAAGCTCATTCCAATGTAGAATGAGAGACATGGACACCATCCGCTCCCTCCACTACTTCGTGCGTGCCGTCGAACTGGGCAGCCTGTCCGCCGTCGCGCGCGAACAGAACACCACTCAGCCGACGGTCAGCAAAATTGTGGCTGCGCTGGAAGAAGACCTCGGCGTGCGTCTGCTGGAGCGCAACACGGCCAGCCTGTCGCCGACAGTGCAGGGCAGACGATTCTATGAGCGCGCCAAGGGCATCCTGGAGGAGTACGAAGAAGCCGTGGCCGACGTGCGCGGCGATACGGCCAACGCCACCGGGCTGTTGCGCGTGAACGCTCCCGTCGCGCTGGGGCAATTCCGCCTGAACGCCATCGTGCAGGAATTCCTGCGCGACTATCCGGGCATGGAAATCGAACTGGTTCTGAACGACCGTATGGCCGATCTGGTGGAAGAGGGCGTGGACGTGGCACTGCGTCTTGGCAGCGATCTGCCGCCCAATGCCATCGCGCGCAGAGTCGCCGTCTCGCCGCGCTATCTGGTTGCGTCGACCGCCTATCTGAAGGCGCACGGCACGCCTGGCCAGCCGCAAGACCTGCAACAGCACGACTACATCCGGTTCGCCTGGCTGAGTACCGGCGACGATGTCACGCTACGCAAGGGCGAACAAACCGTCACGGTGCGCACGCATGGCCGCTACCGCGTCAACAACGCACTGGCCATCAGGGACAGTCTCACAATGGGGGCAGGCATCGGCCTGTGTCCTGCATGGCTGGTGCACGACCTGCTGGAAGCACGCAAACTGAAACACGTGCTGCGCGCCTGGCAGGGCGACGCGCAGGAAGTGCATCTGCTCTATCCTTCGCGCCGTTACCAGCCGCTGCGCGCCCGCCTGTTCATGGACTTTATCCAGCAACGTCTGGCGACGCTGCCGGGATTTACTGCTTAGCCGCGCTTGCGGTCGTGGCGCCACAGCACATCGCTGCCGCCTGCAAAACGGTTCAGCACGCGCGACAGCACGAACATCAGGTCCGACAAACGGTTCACATACTGGCGTGGATGATCGTGAATGGTTTCCGCCTTGCCCAGCGTGACAATCGCACGTTCGGCGCGGCGGCATACGGTGCGGCAGATATGGGCTTGCGACGCGGCGCGCGAACCGGCCGGCAGAATGAACTCCGTCAGCGCCGGCAGCGTGGCGTTGTATTTTTCCAGCAGACCGTCCAGACGCTCCACATGCTCGTCCTTGATCATCTGGTAACCGGGGATGCACAGCTCTCCGCCCAGGTCGAACAGGTCGTGCTGGATCATCACCAGCTCTTCGCGCATCTCATCCGGCATGTCTTCGCACAGCAGCAGGCCGATGTTCGAATTCAGCTCATCCACCTCGCCGATGGCGTGAATGCGCACACTGTCTTTGTCCACGCGGGTGCCGTCACCCAGGCCGGTGGTGCCCTTGTCGCCGGTGCGGGTGGCGATTTTAGAAAGTCGGTTACCCATGGTAAAAATCCTTAGTCTTAACGACAGCGAGGATACGACAAATTACCAGTGGTTGGGCGGGGATTTCGCCGGTGCGGGGCTATTTGCCCATACAATCTGTACTAAACAAGGCTCCAGACCAAGAAAACATGACCCCAGCTTCCAACGAGCCTGCATTCAGCGCTGAGCGACAGCGCGCCGTGGCCGCCGCCTTGAACGCGGCGCTGCCCGCGGGCTGCGTGCTGTCCGAATTGGAGGACACGCGGCCTTATGAGTGCGATGGCCTGTCCGCTTACCGACAGCCGCCCATGGTGGTTGTGCTGCCGCAGGACGAGACACAGGTTGTCGCAGTCCTGAAAGTCTGCCGAGATATGCATGTGCCGATCGTGCCGCGCGGCGCGGGCACCGGCTTGTCCGGCGGCGCCATGCCGATTGCGGACGGCGTCGTGCTATCCACCGCGCGCATGAACCGCATCGTACGCATGGACGCGACCTCGCGCACTGCGGTGGTGCAGCCTGGCGTGCGCAATCTCGCCATTTCCGAAGCGGCCGAACCTTACGGACTGTATTACGCGCCCGATCCTTCCTCGCAGATCGCCTGCACCATTGGCGGCAATGTGGCCGAGAATTCGGGCGGCGTGCATTGCCTGAAGTACGGCCTGACCGTGCACAACGTGCTGCGCGTGCGGATGGCGACCATTGAAGGCGATGTAGTGGAGCTGGGCAGCGAGGCGCTGGATGCGCCGGGGCTGGACTTGCTGGCGGCCTTCGTTGGGTCGGAAGGCATGCTGGGCATCGTCACTGAAGTCACGGTGAAGCTGGTGCCCAAGCCCGCTGTGGCGCGCGTGATCATGGCGTCGTTCGACGAAGTGGTAAAGAGCTGCAGCGCGGTGGCCGACGTCATCGCGGCAGGCATCATTCCGGCCGGCCTGGAGATGATGGACCAGACTTCGGTGCGCATGGTCGAACCTTTTGTGCGCGCTGGCTACGACACGGATGCTGCGGCCATTCTGCTGTGCGAGGCAGATGGCACGGCCGAAGAAGTGGAAGAGGAAATTGCGCGTATGTCGGGCGTGCTGGAAGCTGCGGGCGCCAGCCGCATACAGGTTTCGACCAGCGAGTCCGAGCGCCTGAAATTCTGGTCCGGCCGCAAGAATGCCTTCCCGGCGGCGGGCCGCATTTCACCGGACTATTACTGCATGGACGGCACCATCCCGCGCATCCATCTGGCGCGCGTGCTGGTCGGTATTGCGGAGATGGAGCGCAAGTACGGGCTGCGTTGCGCGAACGTGTTCCATGCGGGCGACGGCAATCTGCATCCCCTGATTCTGTTCGATGCGAACCAGCCGGACGAACTGCAGCGCGCCGAGGCGTTTGGCGCGGAAATTCTGGCGCTGTGCGTGGAAGTGGGAGGCACGATCACCGGCGAGCATGGTGTGGGCATCGAGAAGATCGATTCGATGTGCGTGCAGTTTGCTCCTGCGGAGCTGGCGGCATTTCATGCGGTGAAGCGGGCTTTCGATCCGCAGGCGCTGCTGAATCCGAACAAGGCAATTCCGACGCTGAACCGCTGTGCGGAGTTCGGCAAGATGCATGTTTCCGGCGGCCGCTTGCCACATGCGGGACTGCCGCGATTCTGATGGGTGATGATGCAAGCAATTCTTGAACAGTTTCGTGAGCAGGTGAAGGGTGCTTCGGCGTCGGGCACTGCGCTGTGCATTCGTGGCGGTGGCACGAAGGATTGGTACGGCGAGGCGCGGCGCGGTTCGGTGCTCGACACGCGGGCCTACAGCGGCGTGGTCGATTATGAGCCGACGGAGTTGGTGATTACGGTTCGCTGCGGGACGCCGCTTGCCGAGGTCGAGGCATTGCTCGCCGGGCAGCGTCAGATGCTGGCGTTTGAACCGCCGCGTTTTGGGGCGGCGTCGACGATTGGCGGTGTGGTGGCTGCGGGCTTGTCCGGCCCGCGCCGTGCCACTGCTGGTGCCGTGCGCGATTTCGTGTTGGGCGCTCAGTTGATGGATGGCCGGGGCGAGCTGCTGAACTTTGGCGGGCAGGTCATGAAGAATGTCGCGGGCTACGATGTTTCGCGGCTGCTGGCGGGATCGCTTGGTACTTTGGGGCTGATTACCGAAGTGTCGCTCAAGGTTTTGCCGATGCCGTTCCGCGAAGAGACTATTCGCTTTGAGATGGACGAGATCACGGCCCTGGCGCGCATGAACGCGTGGGCAGGGCAGCCGCTGCCGATTTCCGCCAGCTGCTGGCGCGCGGGCGTGCTGACCGTTCGCCTGTCCGGCGCCGATGCCGCCATTCGCGCGGCCTTGCAAAAGCTGGGCGGCGAGCAGCTGCCCAACGCTGACGCCTTCTGGACCGCTCTGCGTGACCAGGCCGATCCCTTCTTTACGTCCACGGCTTCCGGCGCAACCACCGCGTCGCCCGGTGACGGCATGCTGCGCGACGGCGGCGACACCGATGCCCTCGTCGCCGCACGGGGCGGCGCCAGTGCGGCCGCCGGTGGCGATCTGTGGCGCCTGTCCGTGCCACCCGCAGCCAGCGCGATCATCCTGCGCGGCGAGCAGCTGATCGAGTGGGGCGGTGCCCAGCGCTGGCTGCGCGTGCCGGCTGAAGGCGACATGTCCGCCACCGCGGACGCGATTCGGCGTACTGTCGCGGCGGCAGGTGGCCACGCGACGCTATATCGCCGTGGGACGCTTGCCGAAGTGACTTCGGCGCCGGCAGGACAGGCGCGCGGTGATGTCGCGGTGTTCCATCCGCTGCAGCCGGCGCTGGCGAGAATTCATGAGCGGCTGAAGGCGGGGTTTGATCCGTCCGGCATTTTTAATCCTGGCCGCATGTACTGAGTTATGCAAACCAATCTGGCTGATTTCATCAAGAACACGCGCGATGGCGACGAGGCCGAGGCGATCCTGCGCGCCTGCGTGCACTGCGGTTTCTGTACCGCCACCTGCCCGACCTACCAGCTGCTGGGGGACGAGCTGGATGGTCCGCGCGGGCGCATTTATCTGATCAAGCAAGTGCTGGAAGGCGCGCCGGTCACCGAGAAAACCCAGCTGCACCTGGACCGCTGCCTGACCTGCCGAAACTGCGAATCGACATGCCCGTCCGGCGTGCAGTATGGCCGCCTGGCCGACATCGGCCGCAAGATCGTCGAGCAGCGCGTGCAGCGTCCCGTGGTCGACCGTGTGAAGCGCTATGTGCTGAAAGAAGCGTTGCCACGCAAATGGCTGTTCACGCCGGCGTTGCGCGCGGGCCAGGTATTCAAGCCGCTGCTGTCGAAGGATCTGCAGGACAAGATCCCGCCCATGCGCAGCGCATGTGCCTGGCCGGCACGCGAGCATGCGCGCAAGATGCTGGTGCTGGACGGCTGCGTGCAACCGGGATTGGCGCCGAATATCAACGCCTCCACCGCGCGCGTGCTGGATGCGCTGGGCGTGCAGCTGATCGTCGCGCCGCGTGCAGGCTGCTGCGGCGCGCTGCGCTTCCATATGAACGACCAGGATGGCGGCCTGGATGATATGCGCCGCAATATCGATGCGTGGTGGCCGTACGTGAGCGGCAGCGCGGCGCCGGTCGAAGCGATTGTCATGACTGCCTCCGGCTGCGGCGTCACGGTCAAGGAATATGGCCATCTGCTGGCCCACGATCCGGCCTATGCGGACAAGGCAGCGCGCATTTCGGCGCTGACGCGCGACCTGAGCGAAGTGCTGCCCGAGTTCACGGAGCAGATCGCGCAGCGCGTCGGTGAGCGGCGGACGGCGTCCGAGCCGGTTGCCTGGCATCCACCGTGCACGCTGCAGCACGGCCAGCAAATCCGCGGCAAGGTCGAAGCCCTGCTGCGCGCGATCGGTGTGGACGTACGCCTGTGCGCCGACGCGCACCTGTGCTGCGGGTCCGCTGGGACTTATTCGATGCTGCAGCCGGAACTATCGCGCGAGCTGCGCGACCGCAAAGTGGCAAATCTGGAAGCCACAGGTGCGCAGCGCATTGTGTCCGCCAATATCGGCTGCCTGACCCACCTGCAGTCCGGCACCGGCACACCGGTTGAGCATTGGATTGAACTGGTAGAGCGCGCGCTTATGCCGTAACGCTGCGGCGCCACTCGGCCGGCGCCACGTAAGCAGCGGCCCAGGCGCCGACTGCTTCCGGCGGCATGGGACGTGCGATGCCGTAGCCCTGCGCCAGCGAGCAACCCAGTTGCAGCAGGGCCGCGCCGTGTTCGACCGTCTCGACGCCTTCGGCGATGGCCTGGCGTCCAAAAGCCTGGGCCAGGCTGATCACCGCGCGCACCAGATGCAGATCATCCGGATCGGACAGCATATTGCGCACGAAGCTCTGGTCGATCTTCAGCGTCTCGGCGGGCAAGCGCTTCAGGTAGGACATGGACGCATAGCCGGTGCCGAAATCGTCCAGTGCAAAGCGGATGCCCAGCGCCTGGCAATCGCGCATGATGCCGCGCACGTGTTCCACATCGTGCAAGGCGGAGGACTCCAGCACTTCCAGCTCCAGCAGCTGCGGCGGCGCATCCGGGCATTCGTCCAGAATCGCCCGCAGCCTTTCGGTGAAATCGTCGCGCTGGAAATGGCGCGCCGCGATATTCACGCTGACCGTCCACGCATGGCCCTGCGCATGCCAGCCAGCCAGCTGGCGCAGCGCGTCGCGCAACACCCATTCGCCGATATCGGCAATCAGGTCCGTGTGCTCGACGAAGGGCAGGAAATCCAGCGGGCCGATGATGCCGCGCTCCGCATGGCGCCAGCGCAGCAGCGCTTCCATGCCGATCACGCGGCCGGCGCGCATGTCCACCTTGGGCTGGTAATGCAGGCACAGCTCACCCTTGTGCAAGGCCGCGCGCACTTCGGCGCGGCGGTTGTGGTGGGTGCGTACCTGTTCGTCCTGGCGCGCATCAAAGAAGTGGACTTTGCCACGGCCTTGCAGCTTGGCCTGATACAAAGCCTGGTCGGCGCGGCGCAGCAAACCGTCCGCGCTGATGTCGCCGCCGCTGAACAAAGCCACGCCCACGCATGCCGACAGATCCACCGTCTGGCCGCCGCAGACATAACTGCGCTGCAGCGCGGACAGCACGCCGCGCAGGCGTTCTTCCGCACCCGCCTGATCGGGCAATTGCGGCAGCAGCATGACGAATTCGTCGCCACCGAGACGCGCGACATAGTGGCGCTGGCCACTGAAATCGTGCAGGCGGCTGGCGGCCTGCTTCAGCACCTCGTCGCCCAGCGCCTGGCCGCCCGCTGCATTGATGCGGCTGAAATCGTCCAGGTCGAACAGGCACACCGCCATTACTGCACCGCTGTCGCGCGCTGCCGCCATCTCATGCTCGAAGCGTACTGCCAGCGCGGTGCGGTTGGGCAGGCCGGTGAGAATATCGTGCTGGCTTTGCCAGGAGATGCGCTGCATCAGGTGCAGGTTTTCGCTGACGTCACGGAACACCAGCACCGCGCCTTGTACTGCGCCATCGGCGCGGATTGGGGCCGCCGTGTATTCGACATCGCGCTGGCGTCCGTTACGGTCGCGCAGCTGCTGGCCGCCCATCTTGCGCACTTCGCCGCCGCGGCAGGCAGCCGATGCGGCGCGCTGCAGCAGCTGTGGGCCGAATTGATTGGCCATGTCGAATACGGCGTGCAACTCCTGGCCCTGTGCCTCGGCCTCCGACAAGCCGGTAAGCCGCTCCGCCGCCGGATTCATGGCTTCGATGCGCCCGGCGAGGCTGGTGGTAGCCACCGCATCGCCGATCGAATTCAGCGTCACGGCAATGCGTTCCTTCTCGCCCTGCAGGCTATTCACCAGTTTCTGCACGCGGCCGGCCATATCGTTGAAGGTGACGGCCATGGCCCGCGCTTCCAGGCTGCCGCGCACCGGCAGGCGCACGTTCAGCTGGCCGTCCTGGAAGGCGCTGGTGGCATTGGCCAGGCGGCGCAGCATGCGGTGGTTGATGAAAATGAGCAGACCAAGCAGGGTGTAGATCAGGGCGATATTGATGGCAGACAGCGTGGCTTGCTGGCGCAGCGATTGCCACACATGGGCCAGCGGCAGATCGGGGCGGAAGGACAGCACCAGCGTGCCTGCGGCTGTCTCACGCCGCAGCGTCAGGCGTTCAATATGCGCCAGGCCGGCCAGCCATGCAGGCGAGGCTGCGCGCAGTGCGTCGGGGGCAGAGGAGGCTTGGGCCAGGACGCGGCCGCCGGCATCCTCCCAGCGTACTTGCGCCAGGTCCTCATTCATGTGCGGTGCTTGCGCGAGCAGGCGTGCCACGCCGGCTTGATCGCCGCGCGCGGCCAGTGGGTCCAGCGAGGCCGCCAATGCGGCGGCGGTCTGGCGCGCGTCGCGCTCGAAGCTGCTGCGCGCATTGGCCGATTCCGAGTGGACCATCAGCGTATAGCGCACCGCGACCACCAGCGCGATCAGCAGGAAAATAGGGATGAAGAGGCGCGCGTACGTCCCCATCCGAAGCCACGTTGTGAGCAGTCTGCGTAGCACAGAGAATTACCAGGAGTGATAGTCACGTTGACAATATCACAAATAATAACTGCAAATCTTAATACTTTGTAGAAATAATGAAACCGGTTTCAGCGCTCAGCCCAGCGCTCCATGATTTCGATAACCTGCGGCAGGCGTTCGAGGAAGAGGTCCACCAGCTCGGGCTGGAAGTGACGGCCGCGCTGCTCGCGCATCCATTCGCAGGCTTCTTCCAGCGGCCAGGCGGGTTTGTAGGGGCGCACGGAAGTCAGGGCATCGAAGACATCGGCCACGGCGACGATGCGCCCGGCCATCGGAATGGCTTCTCCCTGCAGCCCGCGCGGGTAGCCGCTGCCATCCCATTTTTCGTGGTGGCACAGCGCCACCTCGTGCGCCACCTTCAGCATGCCGCTTTCGTGTTCGCCGATGATGCTGGCGCCAATGGTGGGGTGGGTCTGCATCACGGCCCATTCGTCCTGTTCCAGCTTGGCCGGCTTTTGCAGGATGCGGTCGGGGATGCCGATTTTGCCGATATCGTGCATGGGTGCTGCGATGAACAAGTCGTCGGCCTCGTGCTCGTCCAGGCCATAGGCTTCGCCCAGCAGCTTGGCATAGTGGCTCATGCGGATCACGTGCAGGCCGGTCTCGTTGTCCTTGTACTCGGCGGCCAGGCCGAGGCGCTGCACGATCTGCAGCCGCGTGTCGCGCAGTTCGTCCATGCGCACCAGCGACAGGTGCAGCTGCACGCGCGCTTTCACCACCGCCGGTATGATTGGCTTGCTGATGAAATCGACGGCGCCCGCTTCGAAGCCATCCACTTCGGCGCCGGGATCGGTCAGCGCGGTGACGAAAATGATGGGGATGCCGGCGGTGGACGGATCGGCCTTCAGCTCGCGCGCCACTTCATAGCCGGTCATGTCCGGCATCATCACGTCTAGCAGGATCAGGTCTGGACGCTCCTTGCTTGCCAGCTCGATGGCGCGCGGTCCATCCTTGGCAAACAGCATGTGGTAGCGGTCCTGCAGAATGGTGCGCAGCAGGTGCAGATTGGTGCTTTCATCATCCACTGCCAGCACGCAGGGCTGGCGGCGCCTGAGCGTTTTCATGATGCGGCTCCATCGCTTGACAGATAGTCGGCCAGCAGGGTTTCCAGCTGTCCCTGCGCGCCGGCGAAATCGAAATCGTCAATCGCGCGTTGCAGGTCGGCCAGGCGGGACGGCGCCGCATTACCGCGTAACGCTTCGGTCAATTCGGTCATGGCTTGCTGGTCGAAGCTGCCGTTGTCCAGGGAGCGCTTCAGCTTTACGCCCAGACGGCGCAGCAGGTCACTGTCCGGCGCGGCGGAAACGCCGGGCGCGCTGCCAGTGCTCTCCGCATTATCCGCACCGTCCGCAGCCCTGCGTGCGGCGGCCAGTGCATCGGCCAGGCAGTCCGACGCCAGGTCGAGCAGGGCGGGCAGCGCGGTGCTGTCCTCGTTGGCCAGCGCATCTTCCAGCTTGGCCAGCACCTGCGCCAGTTGTTCCATGCCCAGATTGGCGGCAGCGCCGCGGATCTGGTGGGCGCGCATGCGGCCCGCGGCGTGGCGTCCGGATGCGGCGGCCGTAGTCAGTTCGCCGGCCGCGTTGGCGTTATCGGCAGCGAACACGCCCAGAGCACGCAAATAGGCTTGTTCATGGCCGGTCCACAGTTGCAGGCCGTGCACGGCGTTCAGTACCTGGGCTTGCGGCGGAGCGTGCGCGGCGGCGCTGTCCGGGCGGGTGTCTGTTGTGTGGCCCAGCACGCGCGCAATTTCTACGGTGAGGCCGACGATGTCGACCGGCTTGCTGGTAAAGCCGTCCATCCCTGCCTCCGCTGTCGCTTCCCGGTCGCGATCCAGCACGCTGGCCGTCATGGCGATGACAGGCGTGCGGCGGCGGCCGGTCTGTTGTTCCGCCTTGCGCAGCTGGCGCGTGGCTTCCAGGCCATCCATGCCTGGCATCTGCACATCCATCAGCACCAGGTCGAACTGGGCTTCGGACGCCAAGTGTAAAGCCACAGCGCCGTCGCTGGCGCCCGTTACGCTGTGTCCGAGCTTGGACAGTAGCAGAAGCAGCACTTCCAGGTTTTGCGGTACATCATCGGCGGCCAGGATGCGCAAGGGCGGTAGCTGCACCGGCTGGCCGGGACGGCGCGGTGCTTCGCTGCGTGCCAGCATCAGGGGCAGCACGACATGGAAGGTGCTGCCTTCGCCTTCCACGCTTTCGACCCAGATGCGGCCACCCATCAGCTCCACCAGCTGCTTGCTGATGGTGGTTCCAAGGCCCGTGCCCCCATAGCGCCGGCTCATCGACGCATCGGCCTGCGTGAAAGGATCGAAGATGGCGCTGATGCGGTCCGCCGGAATGCCAATACCGGTATCGCTGACGGCGATATGCACTTCGTCGCGGCCTTTATTCTGTTCGCGCGTGACGCGCAGGCTGACGCGGCCCCGCGAAGTGAATTTGACGGCGTTACCCAGCAGGTTGGTCAGCACCTGCCGCACGCGCAGCTCGTCGCCATGCAGGGTGCCCGGCACTTCCGGATCGTAGTGCACGGCCAGCGAAAGACCTTTGGCGGTGGCATTGCTGCCCATGCTGGAGGACAGCTCGTCGATCAGCGCCAGCAGGCTGTAATCGTGCAGCTCCAGTTCCACTGCGCCCTTATCCAGCTTGGCCGTATCGAGCACTTCATTCAGGAGACGCAGCAGGGAGCGGCCCGCGTTGCGCACGGTGTCGAGATGGCGGCGCTGGACGGCGGTCAGGGTGCCCTGCAATAGCACGTCGGTAAAGCCGAGGATGGAATTCATCGGCGTGCGGATTTCGTGGCTCATATTGGCCAGGAAGGCCGCGCGCGCGGCGGCGGCCTGCTCGGCCTTCTCCTTGGCCTGGCGCAGATCCTCTTCCATGCGGCGGCGGCCGCTGATGTCGAGAATTACACCGTCGAGGCAGAGCACCTTGCCCCGTTCATCCGTCACCGCGCTGCCGTTCTCCCACATCCAACGGATGCTGCCATCGTGGTGGCACAGCCGGTACTCCAGGGTGAAGGAGGTTTTCTGTTCGATGGCACGGCGCAGCCCTTCGGCCACCTGGGCATGGTCATCCGGATGAATCAGGTCGCCGAACACGCGCAGCGGCGGCGTGCCGGTGAAATCGGCGGCAGGGTAGCCCGTCAGCGGCTCGATTGCATCGCTGACATACACCATCGGCCAACCCGGCAGCATCAGGCTGCGGTAGGAGATGCCGGGGATATTGCCGATCAGAGAGCGGAACTGGCGTTCGCTGTCGCGCAGCTGTTCTTCCATTTTCTTTTGCTGGCTGATGTCGGTCACAAAGCAGACGTAGATCTGCTCATCGGCCAGCAGGGCATTGCCGTATGCGGTGCGGATCGGCACGTGGCCGCCGCCTTTATGCAGGCCCAGTGTTTCCGGGGCGCTTTGCATCACAGGCCCTGCGATCAGCAGACGGATATTGCGGCCGATGACTTCCTGCCGTTTCCAGCCAAAGATGCGCTCACCGGCAGCGTTGAAGTCGCGGATGGTGCCATCGGCCTGCATGGTGATGACGCCATCCACCGCCGTCTCCAGCATGGTATGCATCCACGATGCGGTCTGGCTCAATTGGCGGAACAGGGCGCGGTAGCGCAGCAGCCAGTTAAAGGACAGCACCAGGGACGCGAACAGCGCCGTGGTCAGCGTAATGGCAAAGGAGAGGAAATTGGCATTGGCGATGCCGCTGGCCGGATCAATCGGGACGCGGCCGACAAAGCGCGCCGCTGCCATGCCGGTGTAGTGCATGCCCGCGATCGCGCAGCCCATGATCACACCCGCAATCAGCGTCAGCGTGCGGTCGCTGAGATGGCCGCGCAGACCGCGCAAGCCATAGCGCACCCACAGCGACAGCGTGGCCAATGCGACCGCTACCACGATGGATAAACCGAAAATCCACGGATCGTAACGCAGCACCAGGGCGCTGCGCATCGCGGCCATGCCGCTGTAATGCATGGCGCCGATGCCAGCGCCGACCAGCACACCGCCTTCCAGCAAGCGCCCCCAGCTCATGTGCTGGCGGCCCAGCAGCGACAGCGCCACCCAGGAGGCGGCCATGCTGGGCAGCATGGAGATGACCGTAATCAGGGGATCGTAGGAAACCGGCGTACAGAGATTGAAGGCCAGCATGCCGATGAAGTGCATGGCCCACACGCCGTTGCCGAGCGCCAGGCTGCCCGTCAGCAGGGCCGCGTTACGCAGTTTTGGATTGACGGCGCGCGCGCTCTGGCCCGCCATCTGTAAGCCCATCCATGACGAGAAACTGGCTACCACCACGGATAGCACAACCAGCCACGGATTGTAGATGCCATAAGTAAGCAGGGCCGGGTCGCCAGGCGGCGAAAACAGCTGCGACAGTGTTGTCATGTCCATGCTGGCCTGCGTAGTCCTCCGGGGAAGGCGCCGCCCCGGTTCGGCTGCCCGGTGTGGGCCTTATTCTGCGAGCAGCTTCTCAATGTCCGCGGCCAGTTCTTCCGGCTTGGTCGTTGGCGCGTAGCGGTCGTACACCGTGCCGTCTTTGCGAATCAGGAACTTGGTGAAGTTCCACTTGATGCCCTGCGTGCCCAGCAGCCCGGGCGCGGCCTGTTTCAGATGCTTGTACAGCGGATGCGCGTCGTCGCCATTGACTTCGATCTTGGCGAACATGGGGAAGCTGACGCCGTAATTGCGTTCACAGAAGCTGCTGATGTCGTCCGCATTGCCCGGTTCTTGCGCACCGAACTGATTGCAGGGGAAACCCAGCACCTCGAAACCGCGGCCGCCAAATTTCTGGTGCAGCTCTTCCAGGCCCTTGTACTGCGGCGTGAAACCGCACTGGCTGGCGGTGTTCACGACCAGCAGCACCTTGCCCTTGTACTGCGCCAGGTCGGTCGCATGGCCGGCCAGGCTGCTAGCTTGAAAATCATGAACGGTGGCCATTAGACGATCCCCAAATGTTCAGTACCGGCAGCCAGGTCGCGCGTCTTGGCGGCCTTGCCTTCGAGTTTGATGGCCAGGCGCAGGTCGTTGACCGAGTCCGCATTGCGCAGTGCATCTTCGTAGCTGATCTTGTCGGCTTCAAACAGATCGAACAGGGACTGGTCGAACGTCTGCATGCCCAGTTCGCGCGACTTCTTCATCAGTTCCTTGATCTCATGCACCTGGCCTTTAAAGATCAGGTCGGAGATCAGTGGAGAGTTAAGCATGATTTCGATCGCGACGGCGCGCCCTTTGGCGTCCTTTAATGGAATCAAGCGCTGGGAAATCATGCCCTTCAGGTTGAGGGACAAGTCCATCAGCAGCTGCTGGCGGCGCTCTTCCGGGAAGAAGTTGATGATGCGGTCCAGCGCCTGGTTGGCCGAGTTGGCGTGCAGGGTGGCCAGGCACAGGTGGCCGGTTTCGGCAAACGCAATCGCGTGGTCCATGGTCTGGCGGTCGCGGATCTCGCCGATCTGGATCACGTCCGGCGCCTGGCGCAGGGTGTTCTTCAGTGCGATTTCCCAATCGTCGGTGTCCACGCCCACTTCGCGCTGGGTGATGATGCAGTTCCTGTGCGGGTGGACGAATTCCACCGGGTCTTCAATCGTGATGATGTGGCCGTGGCTGTTCTCGTTGCGGTAACCCACCATGGCCGCCAGTGTGGTCGACTTACCGGAACCGGTCGCGCCGACCATGATCACCAGGCCGCGCTTGGACATCACCACATCCTTCAGCACTTCCGGCAGGCCGAGATCGTCCAGCTTCGGAATCGCGGAGTTAATGGTACGCAGCACCATGCCCACGGAACTCATTTGCACGAAGGCCGAGACGCGGAAGCGTCCCAGGTCGCCGGGGCTGATCGCGAAGTTCGCTTCCTTGGTCTGCTCGAACATCGCAGTCTGCTTGTCGTTCATGATCGAACGCGCCAGATCGGCGGTATGCGACGGCGAGAGCGGCTGGGCCGACACGGGCGTCATCTTGCCGTCGATCTTGATGGCGGGCGGGAAGCCGGCGGTGATAAAGAGGTCCGAGCCCTTTTTGCTGACCATCAGGCGCAGCAGGTCGAACATGAATTTTGAAGCCTGGTCGCGTTCCATGTGGATTAGCCGGGGAAGTTATCGGGGATCTTGGCAGCCGAGCGTGCGGCAGCGGAGGAAATCACATTACGACGGACAAGTTCAGTCAGGTTCTGGTCCAGCGTCTGCATGCCGACGTTGCTGCCGGTCTGGATCGCGGAATACATCTGCGCGATCTTCGCTTCGCGGATCAGGTTACGGATTGCCGGCGTGCCCACCATGATCTCGTGTGCGGCGACGCGGCCGGAGCCATCCTTGGTTTTCAACAGGGACTGCGAAATTACCGCCTGCAGCGATTCGGACAGCATCGCGCGCACCATCTCCTTTTCTTCAGCAGGGAAGACATCGATGATACGGTCGATGGTCTTGGCAGCGGACGAAGTGTGCAGGGTGCCGAACACCAGGTGGCCGGTTTCCGCGGCCGACAGCGCCAGGCGGATGGTTTCCAGGTCACGCAATTCACCGACCAGGATCGCATCCGGGTCTTCACGCAGCGCCGAGCGCAGCGCGTTGTTGAAGGACAGCGTGTGCGGGCCGACTTCGCGCTGGTTGATCAGGCACTTCTTCGATTCGTGCACGAATTCGATCGGGTCTTCGATGGTCAGGATGTGGCCATACTCGTTTTCGTTGAGGTGGTTCACCATCGCCGCCAGCGTAGTCGACTTACCCGAGCCGGTCGGGCCGGTCACCAGTACCAGCCCACGTGGCTTCAGCGCAAATTCGGCGAAGATCTTCGGCGCGTTCAATTCCTCCAGACTCAGGATCTTGGAAGGAATGGTACGCAGCACGGCCGATGCGCCACGCTCCTGGTTGTAGGCGTTGACGCGGAAGCGCGCGAGGCCGGGAATGGCAAACGAAAAATCGCACTCCAGCATTTCTTCATACGCCTTGCGCTGGCCGTCGTTCATGATGTCATAGATCATGCCGTGGACATCTTTGTGTTCGAGCGGGGGCAGATTGATGCGGCGTACATCGCCGTGCACACGAATCATCGGCGGCAAACCAGCCGAGAGGTGCAAGTCGGAAGCTTTGTTCTTGACGGAGAATGCGAGTAGTTCGGAAATGTCCATTTATAATCCCTGAGCCTAGGAAAACCCTCGTCTGATTATGTCCACAATCGCTCAGAACTTGCAAGTTGTCACGAAAACAATCGCGGAAGCAGTTTCGCAGGCTGGTCGGCCTGCAGACAGCGTGCAGTTACTGGCCGTCTCCAAGACTTTTGGACCCGAAGCCGTGGTCGAAGCGGTGATCGCCGGGCAGCGTGCGTTCGGCGAAAACTATGTGCAGGAAGGCGTCGAGAAAATCGCTGCGGTCGCGAAAGCCCGTGGTTGCACGCCGCTTGAGTGGCACTTCATCGGTCCCATTCAAAGTAATAAGACCAAACCGATTGCCGAGAACTTCGATTGGGTGCACACCATTGAGCGTGAAAAGATTGCGGTGCGTTTGAACGAGCAGCGTCCCGAGGCGCTGCATCCTATGCAAGTCTGTTTGCAAGTTAATACCAGCGGTGAGGCCAGCAAAAGCGGTATCGCGCCGCAAGATGTGGCGGCATTGGCACGCTCCATTGCAGGCCTGCCGCGATTGAAGCTGCGTGGATTGATGTCCATCCCCGAACCGGAAGACGATTTCGACAAGCAGCGCGCGGCCTTCCGCGTGCTGCGCGAACTGTACGACACGCTGCGCGCGGACGGCATTGAACTCGACACGCTGTCGATGGGCATGTCGGCCGATATGCGCGCTGCCATCATGGAAGGCGCGACCATTGTTCGCGTTGGCAGCGCCATCTTCGGCGCGCGCCAGTACAACCAAGGATAAATAATGAAGATCGCTTTCATCGGTGGCGGCAATATGGCCGCGGCACTGATCGCAGGCCTGGCCGGCAAGCTGACGCCCGGCGCCAATATTCATGTGGTGGACCCGAATCCGGCCTCGCTGGAAAAGCTGACGCGCGAATACGGCGTGGCCGTGGCGGCGACAGCCGGTGCGGAAGTCGCTGGCGCTGAAGTGATCGTGCTGGCGGTGAAGCCGCAAGTGATGCGCGACGTGGTGGCGCAGGTGTTGCCGCAGCTGCAGGCGGCGCAGCAGGCGGGACGCACGCCGCTGGTGCTGTCGATTGCAGCAGGCATTCGCGCGGCGGACCTGTCGCGCTGGCTGGGTGGCTACAGCGCTATCGTGCGCACCATGCCGAATACACCGGCGCTGATCGGCATGGGCGTGACGGGCATGGTGGCATCGTCCGGCGTGACGGCGCAGCAGCGCGATGCGGCGGACCAGATCATGAAGGCCGTCGGCACCACCGTGTGGCTGGACAATGAATCCCTGATCGACCCGGTGACCGCCGTTTCAGGCAGCGGCCCGGCCTATGTGTTCTACTTCATCGAAGCGATGCAGCAGGCCGCCGTTGAAATGGGCCTGACGGCGGAGCAGGGCACCCAGCTGGCCATTGCCACCTTCACCGGCGCCGCCCAGCTGGCCGCGCAATCGCCTGATCCCGTGTCGGTGTTGCGCGAACGCGTGACGTCCAAAGGCGGCACTACTTACGCCGCGCTGACCAGCATGGAAGACAGCGGCGTGAAGCCCGCCATCGTGAAAGCCCTGCACGCTGCCGCCGCCCGCGGCAAGGAACTCGGCGAACAGCTCGGCGCCGCTGACTAAGCCCGCGGCTCGTCAGACCAGGCGTCGCAGGCCGATGCTTCGTGCATTACTTGCGGGCGATGATCACGCCCAATGCAATGCCGATGGCTGCGCCGATGGTGACGGACTTCCAGGGATTGTCGCGCACGTAGACGTTGGTCGCTTCGGCCGCCATCTTGCCTTTGGCGAGCATCGAATCTTCCAGCTTGTGCAGGTCTTTCTTGGCCGTGCGCAGGGTGTCCTCGAATTTGGCCTTGACCATATTGAGGTCGTCCGTGCCGGCCGAGGCCGCGCCGCGCAGCCATTGCTCGGCGTCCTGGATGGCGTGCTTCAGGTCTTGCATCAGGCGCTCGCGGGCTTCCGCGTTTTCGGCGCTATGGGAATGGGTACTGCCATTGGCCATGCCGCCGCCGTTGGGCTTAGGAGTGGATTGGGGTGTTTGGTCCATGATCGCCTCGTCTAAGTGAACAGCACACAGGTGAGTTTAATCAACGCAGGGCGTAGTCCAATGCAATTCCGGCAAACACGGCTGCGCCCAGGTAGTTATTGTGGCGGAACGCGGCAAAGCAAGGCGCACGCTCGCGCCCACGGATCAGGAAGTAGTGATAAACGGCGCAGCCCGTGGCAATCGCCACGCCCAGGTAGAAAGGCCAGCCCAGGCCATAATGCAGGCCAGTCGCGATCCAGATGCCGATCTGACCGGCATAGCAGAGCATGATTGCCGCCACGTCGAAGCGGCCGAACGTGATCGCGGAAGTCTTGATGCCGATTTTCAGGTCGTCGTCGCGGTCAACCATCGCGTACTCGGTGTCGTAGGCGACGGACCAGAATACATTGCCCAGCAGAAGAAGCCATGCCCAGCCCGGCACGGAATTCTGCACGGCGGCATAAGACATTGGAATGCCGAAACCAAAAGCGATACCCAGATAAGCCTGTGGAATCGCGAAAAAGCGCTTGAAGTAGGGATAAGTGCCGGCAATGATCACCGCCGCCACCGACAGCTGCTTGACCAGCGTATTCAGCGGCAGAATCAGCATGAAGGACACAATGGCCAGCACAGCCGCAATCGTCAGCGCTTCCTTGCCGGAGATGCGGCCGCTGGTGATCGGGCGCTCAGCCGTGCGCTTCACATGACGGTCGAAATCCTGGTCAGCATAGTCGTTGACGGCGCAGCCTGCCGAGCGCATCAGGAAAGTGCCCAGCACAAAGATCAGCAGCAGGCGCAGGTCCGGCACGCCGCCCGAAGCCAGCCACAGGGCGCCCAAGGTCGGCCACAGCAGCAGCACGGTGCCGATGGGCTTGTCCAGGCGGACCAGGCGGAAATACAGTTGGAGGCGGCTGAGTGGCTGGGCAGTGGCTTGCACGGAAATCTCGGTTATCAGTGACGATAGCCCGGTATTTTACTCCGCGTGCCCGTTGAGCGTGGTGACCCCCGGCAGCTTGCACTGGGCCACAGCCTGCACCACGGCGTCGATCGCCGCCTTGCGGGTGAAACTCTTGCGCCATACGATGACCACGCGGCGCGTGGGCTCCGGATCATCGAAATAGCGGAAAGCCAGCATGCTGTCCTTGCCTTCCATGTCCGGTACGGACGCGCGGGGCAGCACGGTCAGGCCGATTCCGCTGGCGACCATATGGCGGATGGTTTCCAGCGACGAGCCTTCAAAAGTACGCTGCATGCCATTGCCAGGCGTGGAGAAGCGCGCCATTTCCGGGCAGACTTCCAGCACCTGATCGCGGAAGCAGTGGCCATTCCCCAGCAGGAGCATGGTTTCCTGTTTCAGATCCTCGGCCGGAATGCGGTCGCGCGAAGCCCATGGATGGTTGCGCGGCATGGCCACGACAAAGGGCTCGTCATACAGCGGCTGCACCGCCATGCCGTGTTCCGGCAGGGGCAGCGCCATGATGGCCGCGTCCAGCTCGCCCTGGCGCAGCATCTCCAGCAGCTTGACGGTGAAATTCTCCTGCAGCACCAGCGGCATCTGCGGGGTGTTATCGATCATGGCCTTGACCAGAGGCGGCAGCAGATAAGGGCCAATGGTGTAAATCACGCCGAGGCGCAGCGGACCGGCCAGCGGGTCCTTGTTCTGCTTGGCCAGCTCCTTGATGGCGGCGGTCTGCTCCAGCACGCGCTCGGCCTGGGCCACGATCTGGGCGCCCAGCGGCGTCACGGAAATCTCGGCGCCCCCGCGCTCGAACAATACGACGCCCAGCTCGTCTTCGAGCTTCTTGATGGCGACCGACAGCGTCGGCTGGGCGACAAAACAGGCCTCAGCCGCATGTCCGAAGTGTTTCGCCCGCGCAACAGCGACGATGTATTTAAGTTCGGTGAGGGTCATGGACTCATTTGAACACAGGCGATGCCTATATGCAATGCTCGGTTACGGTGATAGGGTCTGGCTATAATGTCCCACAAACGTACTAGCGAGGTGCACGCATGTCATCCATTCTCGGGCACGAAGAAGCCCAAAGCTACATCCACAAGCTGTTGAAGGCCATGCACCAGGTCGGCGGCTCCGACCTATTCATTTCAGCCGATTTTCCGCCTAGTATCAAGTCGCAGGGCGCGATGCGGCCACTCAGCCAGCAAAGACTGACCCCCGACGTCACCCGTGCGCTGGCCTACGCCATCATGAACGAGAAGCAGCGGCGCGAGTTCGAAACTGAGCTGGAATGCAATTTCGCCATTTCGCTGCCGGACGTATGCCGCTTCCGCGTCAACGTCTTCGTTCAGCAGCAGGCGGTGGGCATGGTGATCCGTACCATCGCCTCCGAGATTCCCAACTTCGAAAAGCTCGACCTGCCGGAAGTGCTGAAAGAAGTCGTGATGACCAAGCGCGGACTGGTGCTGGTGGTGGGCGGCACGGGCTCCGGCAAATCGACCACGCTGGCGGCGATGATCGACTACCGCAATGCCAATTCGGCTGGCCACATCATCACGGTGGAAGACCCGGTCGAATACGTCCATAAAAATAAGGGCTGCCTGATTACGCACCGCGAAGTGGGTGTCGATACCCTGAGCTGGCACCACGCGCTGAAGAACACCCTGCGCCAGGCACCGGACGTGATCCTGATCGGCGAGATCCGCGACACCGAAACCATGGAGCACGCGATCGCGTTTGCGGAGACGGGCCACCTGTGCCTGGGTACCCTGCACGCGAATAACGCCAACCAGACCATGGACCGCATCATCAACTTCTTCCCGGAGGAGCGGCGCAACCAGTTGCTGATGGACTTGTCCTCCAACCTGCGCGCCATCGTATCGCAGCGCCTGATCCGCACCCAGAACGGCAAGGGGCGCAAGGCGGCGATTGAAATCCTGCTGAATACGCCGACCATCTCCGAGATGATCTTCAAGGGGAACTTCCACGCGATCAAGGAAATCATGCACAAGTCGCGCGAACTGGGCATGTGCACCTTCGACCAGGCGCTGTACGAACTCTATAATAAGGGCTATATCGCCTACGAAGAGGCCCTGCGCAATGCGGACTCCGCGAACCAGCTGCGCCTGCAGATCAAGCTCAGTGGCAAAGGTCCCGAAGATGGCGGCCCCGGTGGGCGTCCGGGCGAATTGAGCATGCAGGTGGACGAAGAAGAGGAAGAAGAATAAGCAATGCCGAAGTTTGAAGACAAAATGTGCACGCGCACCGAACTGGCCGCGCGCGTGGCGGCCCTGCCGAAACCGGTGGTGATGACCAATGGCGTGTTCGACATCCTGCACCGCGGGCATGTGACTTATCTGGCGCAGGCGCGCGAGCTGGGTGCCTCGCTGGTGGTGGCGGCGAACACGGATGCGTCGGTGAAGCGCCTGGGCAAGGGCGATGATCGTCCGCTGAATAGCTGCGACGACCGCATGGCGTTGCTGGCGGCGCTGGAGTCGGTGTCGCTGGTGGTACCGTTCGACGAAGATACGGCGCTGGAGGCGGTGCTGGAAGCGCGTCCCGAGATTTACGCCAAGGGCGGCGACTACGATATGACCGCCATCCCGGAAGGGAAGGCGGTGCTGGCATATGGCGGCAAGGCTGTCGCCATCGATTTCGAACATGACCGTTCGACCACCAAGCTGCTGGCGAAGGTGCGCATGTTCACCTGACCTGGAGGACATATGGCAAGCGCGCGGATTTTCGGCATCCTGCTCACGGAAGAGGGCATGGCCGAACTGGAGATGGCCCTTCGCGACTACTGGAGTGACGGGCCGGCGGGCAAATATCTGTACTGCAAAGAGGCCACGCCGGACCGGGCGTTCTTCCATGCGGTGGTGGAATGCCGCAATAAAGAAGACGGCGCCGAGTTCGAAGCCGAGTTCTATATCCCGAATCGATTCGTGAAGGTGGTGATGTCGGGCCTGGAGCGCAAGCACATCGGCTTCGTCTGGCCCGCCGACTAAACCTCGGGGTCAAACCTTGGGGTCAGATCCGACATTCGGACATTTTTCGGCCGTGCGCTGCTCCCATTGACGTACGGCCCTGCTTACCGTCTTATACGACACCCCGAAATGCGCGGCGATATCCTGCATTGAATAGGCGGTGGAAGCATAGGCACGCGCCATCGCCTCATTTCGCACTGGATACAAACGTCCATACTCATGCAGCGTATGCGCCAGCGTTCGCCTCGCATGCATAGACGTGCCCGCGAGGCCGGGGTCATGCGGATTTGTGCCGAATTGATCGGGCGTGCGACCAAACACCAGATCCGCGCGCGCTAGTCGTAATGGGTCGGATTGCCCGTACCCCTGCCTGACGAATCGTGCATAAGCGCGGCGCGCGGCGTGCGTACGTGAACCAAACTGTGCCAGTAGCCATTCCGACTGCAACCATCGCGGTGAGGGCCGCCGCCCAATCATGTAATGGTGACTGCTCCAGTGCCACTTCGATTCTGTACTGACGAGCTGTGCACGTACCGGATTCAGGACTACATAGCGCGCCACTTCAAGCAGCTGGGACTGATGCTCGATCAGTACAGCATGATAGCGTCCTTGAAGCAGTGGACCGCACAGCTTGTGCCGATAATTGAAGGCCTGCGCGTAACTGCTGTTCAGGTGGCGCATGCCTAGCGCGAGGTTGGCGTCGGCGGTTGTGAGCAGCAGATGAAAATGGTTGGGCATCTGGCAGAAGGCGTGGACTGCAAAGTTGTAGCGATAGGCGGTCTGGCCGAGCAAGTCCTGCCAAATGTAGTAGTCGCGACTGTCCAGGTAGATGACGGAGCGGCGCGTTCCACGTGAGGTCACGTGATAAATCGCGCCGGGGAATTGGATGCGAAGGGGCCGGTTCATTCCTTCAGACTAGCCGGGCGGAAGCAAGCGATCTTGATTGGGCGCAGGTGGGCGCGAAAAAATGTCCGAATGTCGGATCTGACCCCAGGGTGTTAGGCGCCGCCGGCGTAGTTTTGCTGGCGCCAGGCTTCGTAGACGACCACGGCCACAGTATTGGACAGGTTCAGGCTGCGGTTGCCGGGCTTCATGGGCAATCTGATGCGCTGCGTCGCCGGGAAGGTTTCGCGGAATTCGGGCGCCAGGCCGCGGGTTTCGCTGCCGAAGACGAATACATCGCCCGGCTGAAACGCCAGTTCGGCAAAGGGACGCGAGCCGTGTGTGGTCATCGCGAACAGACGATCGGCGGCGGGCTGCACGGCGGCCAGAAACGCGGACCAGTCCTTGTGCACCTGCATCCGCGCATATTCGTGGTAGTCCAACCCTGCGCGTTTCAGCTTGGCGTCATCCAGTTCGAAGCCCAGCGGCTCGATCAGATGCAGCTGCGCGCCCGTGTTCGCGCACAGGCGGATCACATTGCCGGTATTCGGCGGTATTTCTGGATTGACCAGTACGACATGAAACAACTCAGTTCTCCCAATTCATTGATGCGGCGGTGTCCGCGCGAAGACAAAATTGCTGACCCGCGAGGCGCCATAGCGTTTCAGCGTGGCCGCCAGCTCGTCCAGCGTTTCGCCACTGCTCATCACGTCGTCGACGACGCCGATGTGGCGGCCTTCGACCAGCGCGCGGTCCGGCACGGCAAACGCTCCCTGCATATTGGCACGGCGCGCGCCCGGTGCCAGCTCGCTTTGCGCCCGCGTTTCGCGCACCCGGCGCAGTAAGCGCGGCGCTACCGCAACGCCCAGCGTTCGTCCCAAGGGACGCGCGATTTCCAGCGCCTGATTGAATCCGCGCTCCGCCAGCCGTGCTTCACCCAGGGGCACGGGGCAGAGCACAGCAGGCAGGCCGTACGAAGCAGTGCATGCCGCAGATGCCAGCAATTCCCCGAACAAGCGCGCGTGCGCCAGCCGGGCGCCGAATTTTAGCTGAAGCACGAGCCGGTCGAGCGGCATTTCGTATGAGCAGGCAGTCACAGTAGCGTCGTAAGCGGGCGCGCAGGACAGGCAGCGCGCGCACGGCAGCTCCGCCGGACACCCGGCCGGCAACGGATTTGCGCACACCGGGCAGCGCGCCGCGTCAATGCTGAAATATTGACAACGGCATGCCGTGCACAGCAGCTCCCCGCCGCGCCCTCCGCACAGCACGCAATTACAGGGCAGGATCGTCGCCAGAAATTGGCCAGCCATCGCGTTTTGCCACGAGCAGGTAAACTGGCACATTATCTCATCTCGCACCCGTAATAAATATGCAAGTCCCAGCAAATCCGCCCAAGCTGAGCGCCCCTATTGATCTGGATCGTGTCCGCGCCCTGTTTGACGATCCCGCCCGCATCGCGCACGCCGATTTTCTGCGGCGTGAAATTGCCAGCCGCATGCACGAGCGCCTGGAGCTGATCAAACTGAATCCCCAGCGCGTGCTGGACGCGGGCTGCGGCACGGGAGCCGATCTGCCTGTCTTGCAAAAGTTCTATGCCGCCGCCCAGATTCTGGGGTTGGATGCGTCGCCAGCCATGCTGCAAGCGGCGCAGGGGCAGGGCGGCAAGTCGGCCCTGAATCAGTTGATTTCCAGGCTGCTGCCGGCCAAGTCCGGCATCGATCTGATTTGCGGCGACCTGGCCGAGCTGCCATTGGGGCAGAACTCTCTGGACCTGGTCTGGTCTAACCTGGCATTGCATTGGCATCCGCAGCCGGACCGCGTGTTCGCCGAGTGGCGCCGTGTGCTGCGCGTGAATGGCTTGCTGATGTTTTCCTGCTTCGGCCCGGACACCATGCAGGAGGTGCGCACGGCCTTCGCGGAGGTCGACCTGGCCGTCCACACCCTGCCATTCGTGGATATGCACGATTTCGGCGACCAACTGGTGGAGGCGGGCTTTGCCACGCCGGTGATGGATATGGAGAAGATCACGGTCACGTATGACACGCCGGAAAAGCTGCTGGCCGATGTACGCGCCCTGGGCGGCAATCCACTCGGTTCGCGCCGCAAGGGGCTGCTGGGACGGGCCGCATACCAGCGCCTGCTGCAGGCGTTCGAGCGGCAGCGCCGTTCGGACGGCAAGCTGGGCTTGACCTTTGAAGTGATCTATGGACACGCCTTCCGTCCGGTGCCGCGGGTGACCAAAGACGGGGAAGCGATTATTCGTTTTGATCTGCCGCGAAAGCCTAAAAATTAGGCAGTCATAGGGAAAATGGCGTCACAATTCGGTCATCAAAGGCATTTTCCCTTGATGAAAGATAAGCATCCTGCTTATAATCCTTGACTAATTTTGCCAGCTGTTCGCTCACGCGAATCGTAGGCAAAAAAGCAAGAAGTAAAGAATCCGCAGCGCCAAAGGTGATGTTGGGTCGCATTTGGCGATGTCAAGGTTCCAGCTCGGTCTCATGTAAGAAGTTTTTACCTGGGTCCGGCGTGGAGCCTTTAGCTGTTTAGCGCACGGCGGTGGCTTCAGCGAACCGCGCAGTGATGAAATTATTTTTATTTTTGGGTGGTTGGGGAAAACATGAAACTTGCGAAGCGACTTCAATCGTTGATGCTCGGGCTGGCCGCAGTATCCGCCGGAATTCCGGCGCTGGCCGCACCAGCAGCATCGGCGACTGGTACGTATCAGGCAGCGACCGGCGGCACCGGCGGTCCGATGGTGCATGAGCTGAACCTGCAGGCTCCGGCAACGCGCATCGCCGCTGAGATCTACAGCCTGCACACGCTGATGATGATTATCTGCCTGGTCATCTTCGTTGCCGTCTTCGGCGTGATGTTCTACTCCATCATCAAGCACCGCAAGTCCGTCGGCCACAAAGCCGCCACCTTCCACGAATCCACCGCCGTCGAAATCGCCTGGACCGTCGTTCCGTTCCTGATCGTGATCGGCATGGCTCTGCCGGCGACCCGCACCGTGGTCGCCATGAAAGACACCTCCAACGCCGACGTGACCATCAAGGCCACCGGCATGCAGTGGAAGTGGGGCTATGACTATCTGAAGGGCGAAGGCGAGGGCATCTCCTTCATCTCCAACATCGCTACCCCGCGTGACGCGGTGGGTGCGCCTGGCGTTGCGCCGACCAAGCCACGTACCGATACCTATCTGCTGGAAGTCGATAACGAACTGGTTGTGCCGGTAAACAAGAAGGTCCGCATCGTGACCACCGCCAACGACGTGATCCACTCCTGGACCATCCCGGCCTTCGGCGTGAAGCAGGATGCGATCCCTGGTTTCGTGCGCGACACCTGGTTCAAAGCCGAACACACCGGCACGTTCCGCGGCACCTGCGTGGAACTGTGCGGTAAAGAGCACGCCTTCATGCCGATCGTGGTCCACGTCGTGACCGCCGAAGAGTACACCGCCTGGGTGGACGGCAAGAAGAAGGAAATGGCCGCACTGGCGGACGATCCGAACAAGACCTGGACCATCGACGAACTGAAAACCAAGGGCGAGAAGGTCTACAACTCGAACTGCGCGGTCTGCCACCAGGCAACCGGCAAGGGCGTTCCAGGCGCATTCGCTGCGCTGGACGGCTCCCCAGTGGTCAATGGTCCTAAAGCTGACCAGATCCATGTTCTGCTGAACGGTAAGAAGAGCGGCAAGTTCCCAGGCGAGATGCCGGCGTGGAAGCAGCTGTCCGATACCGACATCGCGGCTGTTATTACCTTCACCCGCAACTCCTGGTCGAACAAGGCAGCGGAAAACATCGTTCAACCAGCCGAAGTTGTGGCTGCGCGCAAGTAATTAGGAGCTTCACATGAGCACGACTACTATCGATCACGCACACGATCACGCACACGGCGATCACGATCACGCTCACGACCATCCGGAAGGCTTCCGCCGCTGGCTGTTCGCGACCAACCACAAGGACATCGGTACCCTGTACATGTGGTTCTCCTTCATCATGCTGCTGTCCGGCGGCGTGCTGGCGCTGATGATCCGTACCGAGTTGTTCCAGCCTGGCCTGCAGTTCTTCCAGCCTGAGTTCTTCAACCAGCTGACCACCATGCACGGTCTGGTGATGGTGTTCGGCGCCATCATGCCGGCTTTCGTGGGCTTCGCTAACTGGATGATCCCGCTGCAGATCGGCGCATCCGACATGGCCTTCGCCCGCATGAACAACTTCTCGTTCTGGCTGCTGCCTCCTGCGGCAATCCTGCTGGCCGCGTCGTTCTTCGTGCCTGGCGGCGCCACCGCTGCCGGCTGGACCCTGTACGCTCCGCTGTCGACCCAGATGGGCATCGGCATGGACATGGGTATCTTCGCCATGCACATCATGGGCGCATCGTCCATCATGGGTTCCATCAACATCATCGTCACCATCCTGAACATGCGCGCTCCTGGCATGACCCTGATGAAGATGCCGATGTTCTGCTGGACCTGGCTGATTACCGCCTACCTGCTGATCGCCGTGATGCCAGTGCTGGCCGGCGCGATCACCATGACCCTGACCGACCGCCACTTCGGCACCTCCTTCTTCAACGCCGCCGGCGGTGGTGACCCGGTCATGTACCAGCACATCTTCTGGTTCTTCGGTCACCCGGAGGTGTACATCATGATTCTGCCGGCCTTCGGTATCGTGTCGCAGATCGTTCCAGCCTTCGCCCGCAAGCCGCTGTTCGGCTACGCTTCGATGGTGTACGCAACCGCTTCCATCGCGATTCTGTCCTTCATCGTGTGGGCACACCACATGTTCACCACCGGTATGCCGGTGACCTCGCAGCTGTTCTTCATGTACGCAACCATGCTGATCTCCGTGCCAACCGGCGTGAAGGTCTTCAACTGGATCGCGACGATGTGGAAAGGCTCGATGACCTTTGAAACCCCGATGCTGTTCGCTGTGGGCTTCATCTTCGTATTCACCATGGGCGGCTTCACCGGCCTGATCCTGGCAGTGACCCCGGTCGACATCCAGTTGCAGGATACCTACTACGTGGTGGCGCACTTCCACTACGTGCTGGTGGCAGGTTCCCTGTTTGCGCTGTTCGCCGGCTTCTACTATTGGTCGCCGAAGTGGACTGGCCACATGTACAACGAAACCATGGGCAAGCTGCACTTCTGGCTGTCCCTGATCACTTTCAACGTGACCTTCTTCCCGATGCACTTCCTGGGCCTGGCCGGTATGCCACGCCGCTACGCCGACTACCCGGCGCAGTTCGCAGACTTCAACGCGATCGCCTCCATCGGCGCCTTCGGTTTCGGTCTGTCGCAGGTGTTCTTCCTGTTCTTCGTGGTGCTGCCAACCATCCGTGGTGGCAAAGCTGCTGCGGACAAGCCTTGGGATGGCGCTGAAGGCCTGGAGTGGACCGTGCCGTCGCCGGCGCCGTTCCACACCTTCGAAGTACCGCCAACCGTTAAGTAATACCCTGGGGCGGGCGCGCCAGCGTCCGCCCTTGTAAAGGAAGCACCATGTCTGACCCGAAGAAGCCGAACAGCAACCTGCGCCTGGCCCTGATCCTGTTGTCCATCGCCGTGGTGTTCTTTGTTTCCGTCATCGGCAAACAATGGATACTGAGGCACTGAAATGAGCGATAAGGAAGTCCAGGGCGCGAAGAACAAGCTGCTTGGCAAGCTCCTGGTCGTAGCGGTAATGATGTTCGGGTTCGGCTACGCGCTGATCCCGGTGTACAAGCACCTGTGCGAGGTGCTGGGCCTGAACCTGATCGATGGCAAGCCGGAAGCAGTGGCAGTCAACAGCCAGGTCGACAAGAGCCGCAGCATCACGGTGGATTTGGTCAGCAATGTGCAGGGCACCTTGCGTTTCCGTCCCACCGTCAACAGCGTGACCGTGCATCCCGGCGAATTGACGACGGTGGTGTACGAAGTAGTGAACAGCGTGCCGCGCACGGTGAAGGCCCAGGCCATCCCGAGCTACACGCCGCAGGAAGTAACGCCGCACTTCAAGAAGATTGAGTGCTTCTGCTTCAAGGAGCAGATCCTCAAGCCGAACGAGGCGCGGCAGATGCCCGTGGTGTTCTTCATCGATCCGGCCGTGCCGAAGAGCGTGAAGACCGTCACTCTGTCGTACACCTTTATCGAGGCGGCAGGTCTGGATAACAAGACCGCGTCCAATTAAGGAAGGCAGATGGCTTCGTTTTTGTATTCGATGAAAGCAGTGATCTGGTCGTTTTTCGGCCTGCGCCGCAAAGGCGATTTTGACAAGGATACCGAGAAGCTGAACCCGGTCCACGTCATCATCGCAGCCCTGCTGGGCGTTGCCATATTTATTGGCTTGCTGATTTCGGTCATCAAGTTCGTCGTATTGAAGTAATTTTTGCAGTTCACGGATACCGTTTCTAGGAGATGAAAATGAGTTCGAATAACGCCGCGGCACCGTACTACTTCGTGCCTGGCCCGTCCAAGTGGCCAATGTTGGCAGGTATCTCCCTGCTGATTACCATGATCGGCGCATCCGCATGGGTGAACGACGCGTCGTGGGGTATGGCCTGCAACCTGATCGGCATCGCCATGACCCTGGTCGTGCTGTATTTCTGGTTCGGCGATGCGATCGCTGAATCCGAAGGCGGCATGTACAGCAAGCGCATCGACATCTCCTACCGCTGGTCGATGGGCTGGTTCATCTTCTCCGAAGTGATGTTCTTCGGCGCCTTCTTCGGCGCGCTGTTCTACGCACGCACCATCACCATGCCTTGGCTGTCGGACCTGGATCACAAACTGATCTGGCCTGACTTCAACGGCATCTGGGGCAATATCGGTCCGGCCGGCGTGGTTGAATCCTTCAACACCATGGGTCCGTTCCCGATCCCGACCATCAACACCGCGCTGCTGCTGACCTCCGGCCTGACCCTGACCATCTCCCACCACGCTCTGCAAGCTGGCAAGCGTGGCAAGACCGCGTTCTGGCTGGCTGCCACCATCCTGCTGGGCGCAGTGTTCATGGGCTTCCAGGCGTTCGAGTACATCCACGCTTACCATGAGCTGAACCTGAAGCTGTCCTCCGGTATCTACGGTTCGACCTTCTTCATGCTGACCGGCTTCCACGGCTTCCACGTGACCATGGGCGCGATCATGCTGTCGGTGGTGCTGTACCGTGTGATGAAGGGCCACTTCACCCCTGAACACCACTTCGCGTTTGAAGGCGCCGCCTGGTACTGGCACTTCGTTGACGTGGTCTGGCTCGGCCTGTACGTCGTCGTGTACTGGATGTAATACGCGGGTATAATGCGCGGCGGAACCAGCCGTGCAATGCCCGATAAAAAAAGCCGCAGCGGGTGCTGCGGCTTTTTGCTTTTATCCGCCGTAGGCGCGTATTCCTGTGGGGTGGATGTACCCTAGCTTATACAGCACAAGGATGATCACGAACAGCAGGATCGAGAAGCCGACGCGCATCGCGAGCGCGCGCACCATGCGCGGGTCGCCGCCTTTACCGCGCAAGAGGAAAACCACCGCGCTGGCGAGGCTGCCGATGATCAGGATAAACGCAACGGCGACGAAGATTTTCATGTCAGTTTTGCAGGATTAGTCAGGGCTCCCATTGTAATGCGTATCGCTTTCCGCTTTAAGCTCATTCCCTTTCTGGCAATGCTGGTGCTGGTGGCAATCGGCATCTCCGCCGCGCGCTGGCAGACCGGCCGCGCCGAGCAGAAGGAAGCGCTGGCGGCCAGGCTGTCCGCTGGCGCCACCGCCGAAGCGGTGGAGTTGAGCGCGGAGCCAGTGCGCGCCGAAGAGATCGAATTCCGCCGCGTGCGCGTTACCGGCGAATGGCTGCCCAACTGGCCGCTCTATTTGGACAATCGTCCGTATCAGGGCCGCGCCGGCTTCTACCTGCTGATGCCCCTCAAGCTCGCCGGCAGCAATATGCATGTGCTGGTGGCGCGTGGCTGGCTGCCGCGTGATGCGGCCGACCGCAACAAACTGCCGGAAGTGAGCACGCCGTCCGGCACCGTCACCATCGAAGGCGTGGCGCACCAGAACGCAGGCCATGTCATGGAGCTGGGCAGCGTGAAGCTTGCGCCCCGTGCCATCGTGCAGAATGCCGATGCGGCCGGCGTGGCCGCTGCCACGGGCCTGGCATTCCAGCCGGTCATGCTGGAACAAACGTCGGCCGACGCCGGCGCCGCAGGGCAGGGCGCACAGCTGGTGCGCGACTGGCCGGCTCCTTCGCTCGGCATCGAAAAACACCGTGGCTATGCCTTCCAGTGGTACGCACTGGCTGTGATGGCCTTCCTCTTCTTCGTTTTCACCGGATTCAAGAAAAGTGGACAGCAATAAGAACGAACCCCAGCAGCGCTCCGGGCGCTTGAAAATGTTTGCGGTGCTGGCAGTGTGCGCCGCGCCGATCGTCGCTTCTTACTTCACCTATTACGTGATCAAGCCGAAAGGCGGCAGCACCAATTACGGTGATTTGATCGACCCGCGCCAGCATCCGATTCCGGCGATGCCGAGCAAGCTGCTGTCCGGCGAGCCCAAAAAGCTGGAAGACTACAAGGGTAAATGGATCATGCTGAAGGTCGGCGGCTCCGACTGTCAGCAGGAATGCCAGGACATGCTGTTCATGATGCGCCAGCTGCGTACCATGCAGGGCAAAGAGATGGAGCGCATCGAGCGCGTGTGGCTGATCACCGATGAACAGCCGCTGGAAACCATGCTGATGCGCGTGAACGATGGCACCCATATGCTGCGCGCGCCCGCCGCCGACGTATCCAGATGGCTGCCGGTGGAGCAGGGCGAGCGCGCCGATGACCACATCTACCTGATCGACCCGCTGGGTAACCTGATGATGCGTTTCCCGAAGAACGCCGACCCAACCAAAGTAAAGAAGGATCTCGCCAAGCTGCTCAAGGCTTCGGCGATCGGATAAGTTATGCATCAAACTTCCCTGGCCCAGATGATTGTTACCGCGCTGCTGGTTGCGGTGCTGCCCCTGTCCATGGTGTGGATCTCGAAGGACGTCAGCAAATACCGCAAGCTGGTGTGGGTGGGCGTGTTCCTGTGCTTCGACCTGATCGTGTTCGGCGCCTTCACACGCCTGACCGATTCGGGCCTGGGCTGCCCGGACTGGCCGGGCTGCTATGGCCTTGCCAATCCTTTCCTGGCGCATGAGCAGATCAGCGCTGCGGAAGCCCTGATGCCGACTGGTCCCGTGACCGTGTTCAAGGCGTGGATTGAAATGATCCACCGCTATCTGGCCATGACGATCGGTATTCTGATTGTGGCGATGGCGGGCGTATCGTGGTGGCAGTGGCGCAAGCGCAACCCGTTCCGCCGCACCGTCCCGCCGGGCTATCCTACCTTGTTGTTCTTCTTCGTCTGCCTGCAGGGCGCGTTTGGCGCCTGGACCGTGACGCTGAAACTGCAGCCAGTCATCGTGTCGACTCACCTGCTGCTGGGCATGGGCCTGCTGGCCATGCTGACCTGGTTCGGTGGGCGTGAAGACCAGGCGATTGCGCCGTTGCGCCAGTCCGGTGCGCCGATCAATGTACTGCCGCATGTCCGTTGCATGGCCATCGTTTCGGCTGTGGTGCTGGTGTTGCAACTGGCGCTTGGCGCCTGGGTCAGCACGAATTACGCGACCCTGGCCTGTACCGAATTCCCGCTGTGCGCGGGCAAGCTGGTGCCGGAGATGGATTTCGCACAAGGTTTCCATTTGTGGCGCGAACTGGGCAAGACAGCCGCCGGCCACTATTTGCCGTTCTCCGCGCTGACGGCCATCCATTGGGTGCATCGCAATTTTGCCTTTGTGGTGGTGCTGGTGCTTGGCTACACGGCCTTGCGCGCCTGGCGCGTGACGGGCTTGCGCAAGGTGTCGAGCTGGATTCTCGGCTTGCTGGTTTTGCAAGCTGCCACCGGCATCGCGACCATTTACCTGAACTTCCCTCTGGCGATTGCGGTCATCCATAACGCCGGAGCAGCTGGCCTGGTCCTTTTGCTGACCATGTTAAACTATCGGGCTAAGTTTCTCGCAGCGCCCGCACGTACCTACTAAATGACGACTCGTACCGCCACCTTGAAATCGAACAGCCGCTTCGCCCAGTACATGGCGCTGACCAAGCCGCGCGTGACGCAGCTGGCCGTGTTCTGCGCCGTGATCGGCATGTTCCTCGCCACGGACGGCATGCCGGACTGGCGTGTTGTCGTCGCGGCTACGATCGGCATCTGGCTTTTGGCGGGTGCGGCGTTTGCCGTGAACTGTCTGGCCGAGCGCGAGATCGACGCGCGCATGGCGCGTACCGCGCGCCGTCCGATGGCGCTGGGTGAAATCACCGTCAAGCAGACCGTTGTCTTCGCTGCCGTGATCGGCGGCCTGGGCATGTACATCCTGCACCAGCTGGTGAATCCGCTGACCATGTGGCTGACCTTTGTGACCTTTGTCGGCTATGCATTGATTTATACGATGGTGCTGAAGCCCGCTACGCCGCAGAACATCGTGATTGGCGGCCTGTCGGGCGCGATGCCGCCTGCACTGGGCTGGGCCGCGGTTGCGAACGACGTGCCGATGCAGGCCTGGCTGCTGGTGCTGATCATCTTCGTCTGGACTCCGCCGCACTTCTGGGCACTGGCCATGTACCGCCGCGACGACTACGCCAAGTCCGGTCTGCCCATGCTGCCTGTGACCCACGGCCTGGGCTTCACCGCGTTCAATATCTGGCTGTATTCCATCGCGCTGGCCGCGACCACGCTGCTGCCATTTGCCGTGAAGATGAGCGGCCTGATTTATCTGGGCAGCGCGGTGGTGCTGAATGCCGTCTTCCTTTACTACGGCTGGCAGATCTACCGCCACTACACGGACATCGTGGCACGCAAGGCATTTACCTGGTCCATCATTTACCTGTCCCTGCTGTTCGCAGCACTGCTGGTTGATCACTACTTCAAGTTCTGAGCGCTATGAAAAAACTGTTCGCGGCATTGATGATGCTCGCGGCCCTGGTGGGCTGCGGCGAAAAACGGCTGAAGTTTGAAAACACCGATATCACCGGCATCGACTACGCCAAAAGCTTTGCGCTGCACGACCACACCGGTAAGCCGGTGACTCTGGATTCGTACAAAGGCAAAGTTGTGGTGTTGTTCTTCGGCTTCACCCAATGCCCGGACGTGTGCCCGACCACCATGGCTGAGATGTCGAACGTGATGAAGGACCTCGGTCCGCAAGCCGACCAGGTGCAAGTGCTGTTCGCCACGCTGGACCCTGAGCGCGACTCCAAGGAACTGCTGGCGCAATACGTGCCGCAATTCGACAAGCGCTTCGTTGGCCTGTACGGCACCCCTGAAGAAATCGCGAAGACCGCCAAGGACTTCAAGGTCTTCTACCAGAAAGTTCCTGGCAAGACCCCGGACAGCTACACCATCGACCACACCGCCGGCAGCTACGTCTTCGACAAAGAAGGCAAGCCCCGCCTGTTCCTGCGCCACGGACAAGGCCCGGCTCCGATCGTCCATGACCTGAAGCTGCTGCTGTCCTGATCACTCCTGCTGTGCCAACGCGAAGCCGCTGTACTTCGCTTTGGCCGTGATTTCCTCTCCCACGAAAGCAGGCGGTACATACGCCGCCATCCCTTCCGCGCTCTCGAACTCGATCTCGAAAACTAGCAACCCTCCAAGGGGGTACTCATATACATCGAGCGCACCGCCAGCCACCGAGTAGCGCATCTTGCGCGCGACTGCGCCTGGTAGTACGAGCAGGCTCCCATACTCCTCGCGGCTCAAATAAACGCTCACCACTTGTTTGGATTCGTATTTCTTCCCGAGCTTATAAACTATCCCAACGCCCTCTTCAATGACCGCGCGCAGCCGCAATCTGCCACCGTCGAGATATTTGTCCTCGATCCGGCGTACGCGGCACGCGGACAAATCGAGCAGGGACGCATCCGGTACCAGCCACCTGCGCTCAAACTCCGGCAAAGAATACTTTGGCGCAGTCATATCGCTATGCCTCTTTTACGCGGCGCTTCGAGATGGAGAAGTAGATCAACCACGCCGGTAGAAAAATCGCGTTGGCAAAAGCCAGAGACTTGACCCATTCCCAGCCTTCAAGATCCCGATTGGCCGCTAATGCAATCAGTTCTACATATACCAGCGGACCAATGACAAATAACACAAACCACGTTTTCCGAACCCAGGGCTTATGTGACGTGCTAATGCTGGCAATCGCTCGTGCTTCGTCGACCGAAGCCTGGAAGGGATCATTCGGCCTGTAGATATAAGGCTTTTCTTCCAGTGGTTCCGGCGTATCAGGCTTAATATTCTGGACCGGCTTCTCCTGGCCGGTGGACGTGATGGAAGATGAGCTTTCTTCTGGAACCTCAAAAACGACGTTACCTATTTTTATTTGCTTGCTCATGGTTTTGCTGTGCGAATGCTGGTGAGCGTGCGGGTGAGCCAGGCCTGGCTGTCGACGGCTGGCTCGTTGCCGCATTTGACTTGATATGGCTTGCCCGACGAGCTGCTTTTAGACGCCGCCATCGCGATGAACTGCTCGGTGTTTTGGATGGTGCTTTTGCCCTCGATGTATTCGAGTTTGCGGAGCAGGTGATTCCTGGCGTCGGTGCCGTTATACCAGGAACCGTTGCGGTTGAACTGGCAGCCGGATGCCTGGAGCTTGGCCAATAGCGCGTCGATTTCCGCACGCACTGGCGCTGGTGTCGGCGCCGCAACGGCGAGATTGCACAGACAGGCCGCAACGAGGGATAACAATAAACGCTTCATGCGGCCGCTTCCCAGGAATGCCATGTGTTCGACAGAAGGTAGATTCCGATCAGCGTGCCAATCGGGAAGCCAAGCAGCATAAGGCACGAAATGACTATGGATGCGTGGCGGCCGCCGTTCTTCCCTTGTTTGCATGCGCGCGCTGTGAAAAAGTGCAGCGCGAATAGCGCGAGGAGGGCGAGCAGCATGGGCAGCAACTCCACGTATGCACCCGTTGCAAGGCCAATGACTGCAGTCATACCTATGCCTATGAGTGCGTAGAACCAGGCCAGTGCGCGATGCGTGCGAAATACCTTTGTCTGTGCATCCATATCTCTCCCGGAAGGAATGTTTATTATTTGAAAATATTATCATGGGTGACAGAAAAGCCAGTATAAAAACTACTGAGGTAATTAATGGTCAGCAGACCGCGCGAGGGGAGAGGATTGGGCGACGCCCAGCCTGTGCAGTGCCGCCCTGCGCGCGCCGTAGCGCTTGACTGCAAACCTACTAGAAGGTAGGATGCACTCATGAACAAAACTTTCGACGATATTCTGGCTTGCGCCCGTTCCTTGATCGCAACGGGTGGCTACAACGGCTTCAGCTATGCCGATATCGCCGAGGTAGTGGGCATTCGCAAAGCGAGCATTCACCATCATTTTCCGAGCAAGGTCGATCTGGTGAAGACGCTGATCGGGCGCTACCGCGAGGAGACTGCGCACGGTCTGACGCATCTTGAGCAGGCCAACCCTGGTGCGCAGGAACAACTGCGTGCATACATCCAGTTCTGGACGAGCTGTATTGCCGACGGCAGTATGCCGTTCTGTGTTTGCGCGCTGCTGGCCAGCGAATTGCCCATCCTGCCGGACGAGGTGGCGCTGGAAGTGCGGGGATATTTCCGTTTGCTATCGGGCTGGCTGACGTCCGTGCTTGAGCGAGGAATGCAGCAGGGCCTCGTGATGCTGACGCAGGAGCCGCGCATTGAAGCCGAAGCCTTCATGGCAACGGTGCATGGTGCAATGCTGTCCGCCCGTGCCTATGGTGACCCTGGCGTCTTCGGCCTGATCATGGCGCCGCAGCTGGATCGTATTTTTGCGAAGAAGTAGTGTTTTTTTATCCTCTAAATCTACCAACTAGTAGGTAAGTAAAATGAATAATCCGCATATTGCACAGGAACAGTGGCTGAAGAAGTATTACTTTGTCCGGGCAGCGTTTTCCATAGCGTGGGTCGCTGCGGCGTTCAGCGTGGGACGGCACTCGGCCGCGCTCGCGGCGGCGTTGCTGATCTGCTACCCCGCCTGGGATGCCATGGCCAACCTGGCCGACGGTTCGCATAGTGGCGGCCTCGCCAGCAATCGCACTCAGGCACTCAACGTTCTCGCCAGTCTGGTCGTTGCGGCTGCGGTTGGCTTTGTGCTGCCCGAGATGCATCAGGTGCTGGCCGTATTCGGCGCCTGGGCCATTTTGTCGGGACTTCTGCAACTTGGCACGGCTCTCCGCCGCTGGAAGTCTTTCGGCGCGCAATGGGCAATGGTGCTGAGCGGCGCGCAATCGGCGCTCGCGGGGACGGTGTTTATCATTCAGGCCGGCAAGCCTGAAGAACCATCGATCATCACCGTTGCGGGTTATGCCGGATTTGGCGCCTTCTATTTCCTGGTATCGGCGCTGTCCCTGAGCGTTAAGGCGATGCGCAGCAAACAGGTGTGAGCGGACGAGGGGTGTTCGCTGCTTTCCTGATAAGCTTGCGTTTATGGAAAAAAGATTTCAACCATATTCGCGGCTGGCAGCGATTGTCTTTTTGACGATTGGCTGTCTGCTGGTGCTCAAGCCATTTCTCGCGGCGATCCTGTTCGCCGCAGCGATCGCCATTTCAAGCTGGCCCTTGTACCAGAAGCTGTTGGGCCGCATGAAGCAGCGCAGGACGCTGGCGGCGGCGGTGATGACGACCTCTCTGGTGCTGGTGATCCTGCTGCCACTGGCGCTGGTCACATGGAATATCGCGGACAACGCCGCCGAGTTTTATCACGGCATCAAGGACGCACTCGATGCCGGCACGATCGAACCGCCAGCCTGGCTGAAGCAGATCCCGATGGTCGGTGAACAGGCGGACGCCTACGTGCGCAATATCCTGAGCAGCAAAGAGGAGCTGGTTGCTGTGGCCAAGCGCTACATGGAACCGGCGCGCCACTTCCTGCTTGGCAGCGGCATTGTGCTGGGCAGTGGCCTGGCCCAGGTCAGCCTGGCCGCGTTTGTCGCGTTCTTTCTGTACCGCGATGGCGCCACACTGGTCGCTGCGCTGCATGTGGCGCTGGACAAGATCATGGGCGAGCATTCGAAACAGGTGGCGGAAACGGTGAGCCGCACGGTCAGCGGAGTGATGTACGGCCTGCTCGGCACAGCGCTGGCGCAAGCTGCCGTGGCGGCGGTCGGCTTCCTGATTGCCGGTGTGCCTGCAGTAGCGCTGCTCGCAGTAGCGACCTTCCTGTTCTCTCTGATTCCCGTTGGTCCGCCGCTGATCTGGGGCGGCGCTGCGATCTGGCTGTTCGCGCAGGGTTCCACCGGCTGGGGCATCTTCATGCTGATCTACGGCACGCTCGTCATCAGCGGCGTGGACAACGTGGTCAAGCCGATGCTGATCAGCCGCGGCTCAAGCCTGCCTTTCCTGCTGGTGCTGCTGGGCGTATTGGGTGGCGTGATCGCGTTTGGTTTCGTCGGCCTCTTCATCGGCCCGACTTTGCTGGCGGTGGCGCTTGGCCTGTTGCGCAACTGGACCAATATCGATCCTGTCGCGCCGAAGGATTAATCGGTCAGTGTCCTGACCAGCAATTTCCGGCGACGCGGCGCTCAAGTCCTTCTGCGTATTCTCCGCCGGGGATCCTTGTCGCAATGGGTTGCGGACGATATTGCCCGGTTAGTGCAGCATCATGCTATCCGCCACGCGCGGGTCGGCGTGCTTGCCGTAGATGGCGCGCAGCGTGCCGTCTTCGCGCATCTCGTGCAAAGCCTTTTCGAAACGCTGGGCTACTTCAGGCGGGATGCGGCTGCGCGACAGCACCAGGGAGCCAACCACTGTCTCGCGCGGCGCCCAATCGGCGATCTGGAAGTGGCCCGCCAGCGAGGAGTCGGCCAGCACAGGCCTCCAGTTCGTGTTGATGTTCAGGATGGCCTGCACACGGCCGATGGCGAACAGGCGCAGCAAGGTGGGGTAGTCGGCCGTTTCGTACACGCGGTCCTGGCTGCGCAGTTTGTCCAGCCAGCCGTCGTATTGCGCGCCATGGCGGAAGGTGCGGATCACGCCGACTTTCAGTTCGGGATGGGACAGGAAGGCATCCATAGAGGCCGCAATGTCAGCCGACTCGGCACGCAGCAGGACGAAATTGCGTGTGGCGAGATAGGGGATAAAGCGCGCGTACTCATCGCGCTCCGGGGTGGAAATGCCGGAGGTGGAGATATCCAGCTTGCCCTGGCTTAGCAGGCTCCAGATGCGGACGCGCGATTCGGTGCTGGTGTGCAGCAGGCATCCGGTGCGCTTGCGCAGTTCTTCGATGATGTCTTTGTCGATTCCGGCCCAGTCACCGTGGGCATCGCGGTAGTACAGGGCGCCGAATTCATACAGGCCAACCCGGTAAGGGCCGCAAGGTTCGGCCGCCATGGCTGGCAGGGCGGCGCAAAGGGCAAGGCAGGCACACAGCAAGCGTCGTAACAGCACATCCTTCTCCCCAAGAAGTGCGTGCTTTCACTTTAGCAGATTCAATCCTGCTCGTCAGCAGCTGGTGCGGGCAGGCGTGGTATGACTTTCACCAGCAGGATACGGGGTCCGTTCATTTTCTTGGCGACCACGTCGAAGTGTTTGAACTCCACGCGCTGGCCCTGTTTCGGGATGTCGCCCAGCTTCAGCATTACCAGGCCGCCCACGGATTCCACTTCCTCCAGGCCCAGCTCTTCGTTTTCGATGTCGATGCCCAGCGCACGTTCCAGCGAGAAGATGGGCAGGCTGGCTTTGCCGATCAGGGCGCCGTCTTCCTGTGTCAGCCAGTCGTTTTCGTTCAGGCGGAATTCGTCGTGAATCTCGCCGACCATGGCGCCCAGCAGATTGTCCAGGGTGAGGAAGCCTACCGGACGTTTGCCCTTTTCGCCGATCAGGGCGAAGTGCGGCGCGCCATCCTTGAAGCGGCGGAACAGTTCCAGCGCCAGGGTGCGGGTGGAGTAGGTGTCCACCGGACGCAGGAAAGGCGTAAACGATTTGATTGGTTTACCCGATTGCTGGGCAAAGAACAGGTCCTTCAGGTGCACGACGCCCAGCACGTTGTTGCCGGTTTCGTCGAAATAGGGATAGCGGCTGAAGCGGTTGCGCACCACGGTCTGAAGATTCTCTTCCACGGACTGCGTGGCGTACAGCGCGATCACCTCATTAATCGGCCGCATCAGGTCGGATACGCGCAACTGGGAGAAGTCCAGCGAGTTGGCCAGCACATTGCGTTCGTCCTTGTTGAAGGCCTCGCCGGGCTGGCTGGTGCGCAGGATCAGTTTCAGTTCGTCGGTCGAATAGTGCGAATCATGGCCACCGGCGTTGCTCAGGCCCACCACGCGCAGCACCAGGTTGGCGCTTTCGTTCAGCACCCAGATGGCGGGATACATCACCCAGTAGAAGGCATACAGCGGAACGGCAGTCCACAAGGCGATGACTTCAGGAATACGGATCGCCAGCGATTTCGGCGCCAGCTCGCCTACGACGATGTGCAGGAAGGAGATGGTGACAAAGGCGAAGACAAAGGAGATGCCATGTACCAGCTCCGGCGACGTGATGCCGACCAGATGCAGCAGCGGTTCCAGCAGGCTGGCGAAAGCGGGTTCGCCGATCCAGCCCAGGCCCAGCGAGGCGAGGGTGATGCCCAGCTGGCAGGCGGAGAGGTATGCATCCAGCTCACTATGCACCTTGGCCAGGATGCGGCCACGCAGGCCGTGCGTCTTGGCGATGGCGCGCACGCGCGTGCGGCGCAGGGTGACGATGCCGAATTCGGCCGCCACGTAAAAACCATTGAGGGCAACGAGGAAAAGCGCGAGCAGGACAAGCAAAAGGTTCTGCATATAACGCACGAAGGCGGGTAGTTAAAAACAACATGATATCCGACCCGGTCCGTTGACGCCGTTTTTTGCGCTTTTCCTCCCCGCAAGTCAGGACTGCGGCGTCAGCCCGGCGGCTTTGCAGATGGCCAGCATTTTCTGCGTCAGCGCGGCTTCACTCTGGATGCGCTCGCGCTGGGCGGCCAGCAGGGAACGTTGCGCGTCCAGTACCGGCAGGGCGTCGCTCAGGCCTTGTTTGTAGCGTGTAGTCGACAGTTGCAGCGTGGTGCGGGCGTTTTCTTCGCGCTCTTGCAGCTGCTGCAGGTGCAGGTGTTCGGCGGTGTAGCTGGAGAGGGCATCGTCCACTTCATGCCACGCTTGCAGCACGGTCTTCTGGTAGGCCACTGCGGCTTCCTGCTGTTCCAGCTCGCGCAGTTCGACAGTGGCGCGGCGGCGGCCGTTGTCGAACAGCGGGAGACTCAGACTTGGGCCGATCGACCATTGACGGCTGCCCCAGTCGCCGAATTTGCCGCCCGTGAGCGATTCCAGGCCGAATTGCGCGCCCAGCGTGATGCGCGGGTAAAGATCAGCCTTGGCGACGCCGATCCGCGCCGTCGCCGCATGCAGCCGCGCTTCGGCGGACTGGATGTCAGGACGCCGCGCGACCACATCGGAGGCGATGCCCAGCGCCATATCCGGCGTGTGGCCGAACGGCGCATCCAGCGCCGACGCGCCGCCCGCGCCGGTCGCACCGCCTGCGCCGCCCACACCGCCCACACCGCCCACACCGCCCACACCGCCCACACCGCGCGCACCGCCTGCGGTCGTCAGGGCGCTGGCTGCTGCACGGGCGTCCGACGCCGAGACGCCGCCGGAGCCTGCCAGGTCAGCGCTGACAGACGGCGCAGAGAGTTCGTTCTGAAGCGCACCGGGCGTCGCGCCGGTCAGCAGCGTCAGGCGATTGCTGGCTTGCGCTTCCTGTTCGAGCAGCCCTGGCAGACGTCCGCGCTGGTCGGACAGCAGGCTTTGCTGACGAGCGACGTCCAGGTCCGTGCCGAGCCCGCGCTTGAAGCGGATTTGCGCCAGTTCCAGCAGCTCGCTGGCCGCACCGATGTCCGCGCGCAGCAAGGCTTGCTGGCGCTGGGCCGCGCGCACTTCGTAGTAATTGCGCGCCACCTCAACCGCCACCGCCATCTGCACATCGCGCAGCACCGCACTTGCGCCCGCCATCTGTGCATCGGCCGCTTCCACACTGCGGCGCACGCGGCCCCAAAGATCCAATTCCCAGCTGGCGTCAAAACCTGCGGAGTAGACGTTGAAAGGATCGCTCAGCACACCCACCAGCGCATCGCGATTGCCTGCTGGCGCAACCACGTCGATCAGGCGCGTGGCGGTGCCGTTCTCGCTCTGGCGCTGGCGTGACGCCGCAGCCTTCGCGCCAACTTGCGGTCCTTGCTCGCTGGCGCTGATATTGCGCTGCAGGCGGCTTTGAGCAAAGTGCAGGGCTGCTGTGCGGACATCGAAATTGGCCTCCAGCGCGCGCGCCTGCAGCCCGCGCAGCACTGGATCGTCGAAGTGAGCGAAAGCCTGCTTGCCGTCGTTGCGCAAGACAGGGTCTAGCAGCACCGGCGAGCCGCCATGCCAATCCGACAGCGTCGCAGGCGCGCTGCCGGCAGGCTTGTGATATTCAGGCCCCACAGCAGCGCAGCCGGCCAGTGCGAGACAAATGACGAGTTTCTTCATGATGCAAATCCAATCAAACAAGACGATTGCGGAACAGCCAGGTCGCCAGCGGCAGTGTGATGGCGGCAATGATCAGCAAAGGAATAAGGTTGTGCCAGACCGTGAGCAAGCCCACGCCTTCCAGATAGACGCGTTGCACCAGGTCGATGGCGAAGCGCAGCGGATTGGCCATGGTCAGAATCTGTAGAATCTCCGGCATATTGCGTACCGGTGTGGTCAGGCCCGAGAGCAGCATCATCGGCATCACCAGCACGAAGGTGTAGAGCATGGCCTGCTGCATATTGGCAGCCATCGCCGAAATCGACAGTCCAATGCCGACGCTGGCGACGGTGAACATCAACAGCCCCGCGTAGATCGTGAAAATCGAACCGGCCATCGGAATCTGGAACCAGAAGCGTGCCACCATCAGGATCAGGGTGGATTGCGTGAGGCCGATCAGCACCGGTGGAATCGCCTTGCCGATCATAATGTCGATCGGCGTCAACGGCGTGACGAGCAACTGATCGAAAGTGCCTTGCTCGCGTTCGCGTGCCACGGAGAGCGCCGTCAGTAGCAGGGTTTGCAGCATGCTGAGGGCCGCGATCAGTCCCGGCATCAGGTTCCAGCGCGTTTCGATATTCGGATTGAACCAGGCCCGCGACTCAATGCGCAGCGGAGGCTCGCTGCCGCCATGTGCGGTGCGCCATTCACTGTTGAAGCCCTCGACCACGGCGCCGACAAAGCCGGCGGCGGAACCGGCAGTGTTCGAATTGCGTCCATCGAGCACCAGACCGATGGGCGACTGGTCGCCTGCATACAAGCGGCGCTCGAAATCGGCCGGGATCTCGACGACCAGCAGGGCTGTCTGTGAATTGATCACATCGCGCAGTTGTTCCTGCGTCTCCACATTGGCCGTGCGATGAAACACGCCGCTGGCCTCCAGTTTCGCCAGCAGGCGCACGGATTCCGCGCTGTGACTCATGTCCTGCACGGCGTAGGGCACGTTGGTCAGGTCATAGGTGGCGCCGTAGCCGAAGATCAGGCTTTGCATGATCGCTGGGACGATGAGAATGGCCTTGCTCTTCGGGTCCTTGAGCACAGCCAGAAACTCCTTGCGGCACAAATTTACGATACGTCGGATAAATGTGAGCATGGCGCACCTCAATCAAGTTGTTTGCGCGTGACTGCGCGCGCTATGCCAAGCAGCAGCACCGCATAGCCGGCGAGGATGGCGCAATCGCGCAGGATCAGCGGCCACACATTCCCGGCCAGGAACAGGGTCTTGATCAGTTCCATGAAATAGGTCGCGGGCAGGATCTTGCCAATGATGCGAATGACTACCGGCACATTGCGCAGGTCGAACAGGAAGCCGGACAGCATCAGCGAAGGCATGAAGCTGGACAGCAGCGCCACCTGGCTGGCGAGGAACTGATTCTTTGTCACCGACGAAATCAGCAGACCCATACCGACCGCCACGAACAGGTACAGCATGGAGGCAATCACCACAACGAGCAGCGATCCTTCCATCGGCACTTCAAACAGGAAGCGCGCCGCCAGCAGGCAAAGCGCAAGGCCCAGCATGCCGACGCAGAAGTAGGGAATGATCTTCGCCAGCAGGATTTCCACCGGACGCACGGGCGTCACAAACAGCGCCTCCAGCGTGCCGCGTTCCCATTCGCGCGCCATCACCAGTGCAGTCAGGAAGGCGCCCACCAGCGTCATGATCAACACGATCAGGCCGGGAACCAGATACCAGGTGCTGGTGTTGGCGGCGTTGAACCACATGCGCTGTTCGACGGTAACCGCGCCCGAGGCGGGTGTGGCTGCGCCGCGCGCAGCCGCTGCACCGGAGCGTTCAGCCTGCCGCTGCGGCCACTGGGCCAGGGCGGAAGTGGCGTAGTTCATGATGATGGTGGCGCGGCTGGCATCCGCACCGTGCACCAGCAGCTGGATGCGCGCACCGCCTGCGTTCATGCTGCGCGAGAAATCGGACGGCACGCGCACGATGGCGTCCACTTCGCGCTTCTGCATCAGCGTCTCGGCATCGTGCATGGACTGCACGATGACCGGTTTGAAGGCCGTCGATAGCTGCAAGCCCGCCACCGCATCATTGGCGGTAGGCGAGGCATCTTCCATGACGATGGCGATCGGTGCATCCTTCACGTCCAACGACAGACCGTAGCCAAAGATCAGGATCAGCACAATCGGCAGCAGGATGCCGATAGCCAGATTGGCCGAATCGCGCAGCAGCTGGCGGAATTCCTTGCGCGTGAGCGCCACAAGGCGGCGGGCGAATCCGGCACTCATTGGCGGGTCTCCTTGCGGTTCTTTTCGACGATGGCGATGAATGCTTGCTCCATATCGCCTGTACCGCCAGCCTGGTCGCGCACTTCGCGCGGCGTGCCGATGGCGAGTACCTTACCCGCGTCCTGGATCACGATGCGGTCGCAGTATTCCGCTTCTTCCATGAAGTGAGTTGTGACGACGATGGTCACGCCAGCTTCGGACAACGCCGTGATGCGCCGCCAGAATTCGCGCCGTGCCAGCGGGTCGGCGCCACTGGTGGGTTCATCAAGGAAGAGAATTTCCGGCTCATGCAGCAGGCCCGCCGCCATCGCCAACCGCTGCTTGAAGCCACCGGGCAACTGGCCGCTGGGCATCTCTTCCTGGCCGTGCAGCTGGAACTGCTGGAGCACGGTGCTGGTGCGCTCCTTGAGCTTGTCGCCATACAGGCCATAAGCGCCGCCGAAGAAGTCCAGGTTTTCCATTACGGTGAGGTTGCCGTACAAAGCGAACTTCTGCGACACGTAGCCGATCTTCTGGCGCGCCTGGGCGCGGGCGTGACGCAGATTGACGCCCGCCACTTGCAGGAAGCCGCTGCTGGCAGGCAGCAAGCCGCACAGCATGCGGAAAGTGGTGGTCTTGCCCGCGCCGTTGGGACCGAGCAGGCCGAATATCTCGCCGCGCCTGACGCTGAAGGTCGTGCTGGCGACAGCAGTGAAGTCACCGAATTTGCGTACCAGGTCGCGCACTTCGATCACGGGCTGGTCGCCGTCTTCGGCCTCGATCTTGTGTACGGGGGCGCTGGCGGCGTTGGCATCTTTCGCAGGCTCGCCGCGCAGCACCATCATGAAGCCGTCTTCCAGGCGCGGTGGCGCGGGCTGGGTACTGGCGCCTTCCAGCAAGCCGGCCAGCGCATCGTCCGGCGCGTCGGCGCGGCGGATGTAGCGCACCTGGCCGCCTTCGGGCACGGCATCGATGATGTGGGCGTGGTCGTCGATCAGGCGGGCCTGCAGGCTGCGGGCGGACATCGGTGCTTTGGGAACGGCCACGTAAGACAGGCCATCGGCACGCTGGCGGATGGCTTCCGGCGTGCCGGAGGCCAGTACACGGCCATCGTGCATTACGTAGACCTGGGCACAGCGTTCGGCTTCGTCCATGTAGGACGTGCTGACGATCACGCTCAGCTTTTCCTCGTTCACCAGCTGCTGCACGATGTCCCACAGCTCGCGGCGCGACAGCGGGTCGACACCGACCGTCGGTTCGTCCAGCAGCAGCAGTTCAGGCGAGCGTACCAGGGTGCAGGCCAGGCCGAGCTTCTGCTTCATGCCGCCGGACAGTTTGCCTGCCGGGCGATCCGTGAAGCGTCCCAGGTCGGTCATGTGCAGCAGGCGCTTGAAGCGTTCGGCACGTTCGTTTTTCGGCACGCCGTGCAAGTCGGCGTACAGATCCATGTTCTCCTGCACGCTCAGGTCTTCATAAAGGCCGAAGCGCTGTGGCATGTAGCTGATGCGGTCTTGCACCGTTTGCGGATGGGTGGCGACGTCGACACCGAGCACGGTGAGCTGGCCTTCGGTTGGTTTCATCAGGCCCGCCACCATGCGCAGCAGCGTGGTCTTGCCTGCGCCATCCGGGCCGACAAGCGCCGTCAGCGCGCCACGCGGAACCTCCAGCGACACATCGCACAGGGCGTTGATGTCGTGCTTCGATTCCTTGACGGTGAATCGTTTATGCAGGCCCTTGCCGCTCAGTGCCGGGCCTTGGTCTTGCGCTGCCATGATCTTACTGGGCCGGTGCGATGTGAACGGTGGCGGGCATACCCATGCGCAGGATATTGCTGCGGTCATCGGTCAGCACGCGTACTTCGTAGACGAGGGCAGTGCGCAGTTCTTCGGTCTGCACCGTCTTCGGCGTGAACTCCGCCACGGACGAGATATAGCCGATCTTGCCGGGGATGGACGATTTCGGCTGGCTGTCGATCACGATGCTGGCGGCCATGCCGGGTTTCACGCGGCCGAGGTCCGCTTCCTTCACATAGGTGCGTACCCATTTCGGACTGGCGATGGCCAGGGTGTACACAGGGCGCTGCGGCGCGGCCATGTCGCCCGGCTCCATCAGGCGGGCGCGCACGATGGCGGTGACCGGCGCTTTCAACGTGGCTTCGGATAGCTGGTGTTCCAGCACGGCGATATCGGCGTGGGCGGCGTCCAGCTGGGCCTGGGCTTGCGCGATGTCTTCCTTGCGCGGACCGATCTGCACCAGGTCCTCGGACTTGCGGGCCGCGCGCAGCTGGGCATCGGCAGCCTTGGCGCGCGCCTGGGCACTGTCGATGTCCTGCTGGCTGATGGCGCGGCCGTTGCTCTCTTTGAAGGTGGCCTGGGCGCGATCCAGTTGCTGGTGGGCGAGGTCGGCATCGGCCTGCATCTGGGCGGTGTGCGCCTTCGCCTGCGCCAGTTCTTCGGGACGGCTGCCGGCTTTCAGACGGCCCAGCACCTGCTCTTGCGCCGCGGCCTGGGCGCGCGACTGGGCCAGGCGCAAGGTGAGCGTTTTGGTATCAAGCTCTCCCAGCACTTCTCCGGCCCGGACCAGCTGCCCCTCCTCGGCGTGCAGGGTGGCGATGCGCTCGCTGCCGTTGAAGGCGAGCGAAACTTGTCTTAGGTCAACATTGCCATATAAGACCAGGTTCTTGTCGCTGGTGGCTGGGCGTGACAGAAACCAGGCGGCCGCACCAACGGCGGCCAGGGCGATAACGGCGATAACGGCGAAAACGACGACTTTCTTGTTCATGACGAACCTCATTCACTTAACTACTGAAAGTATTCTACGTCAAATTCAAATTTAAATTAGAAGTATTTCCGTCGCGTGCTATCTTTTACTGTGTGACCTACAATGCTGCCCATGGCAACTTCCATTCGAAAACCAGAACCCGTTGCGGTGCGCGCTTCGCGCCAGGACGGTGAGGCAACCAAACAACATCTGCTCGATGTTGCGGGGCAAGTATTTGCCGAGCGTGGCTTCGCCGACGCTACCAGCAAAGAAATCTGCGCCCGCGCCGGCGTCAACATGGCGGCAGTTAATTATCACTTCGGCGGCCGTGACCAATTGTATGAGACTGTGCTGGTCGAGGCCCATCACTACCTGCTGAAGCTGGAAGACATGCAGGCCGTGATGGCTCAGACGATACCGGCAGAACAGAAACTCGGCATGATTCTCGGCGGTATCGTGCGCCGGGCCATGGGCAAGCACGCGCATTGGGGGGCGAAAGTGGTGCTGCGCGAGCTGATGGCGCCAACCGTGCATGCGCCGGTGCTGGTGCACAAGGCGATTGCGCCGAAAGCGATGGTGATGCTGGGCCTCGTGTCCGAAATCCTCGGCCTGCCGCCCGGCAGCCCAGGCTTGCAGCGCGGATTGTTCTTCCTGATGTCGCCATGCCTTGCGCTGCTGATGGCGCCGCAGGCCATGCGCGAAAAGCTTTTCCCGTCCATTAACGACGACCCGGACGGCGTGGCTGCCGATATGGTGCGCTACGCGCTGGCCGGATTGGGCGCGCTCGGCGCCCACTACAAAAGCGTTTAAGCCAGGCCTTCGTGTGCGGCTTCGAGAATAGCCTCCACCGCAGGATGGTGAATGCGCCGCTCACTTGAGATGGCATAGAACTGTTCACGCAGCTCGGGCGCTTCGCCAACCAGCATGGCGTCGAACTGTTCATACAAGTCCGTTGCCAGCGTGGCGGGCGCGAAGAACAGGCCCATGCCGTTGCGGCCAAATGTATTCAGCATCGCGTTATCCTCGAACTCGCCCGCCACATCAGGGCGTATCTCATGCTTCAGCAGCCAGGCGTCGATGCGGCCGCGCAGGGCGTTGTTCCGCGTTGGCAGCAGCAGCGGCGCGCCGTTCAAACTGTGCGGAAAGTTGCGCGCGTACTTGCGCTGCAATGCGCGCGTGCCGAAAAGATTCATCTGGCTCTCCGCCAGCAAGTGACTGAACACGCGCAGGCTGGCTGTGGCACGCACCGAGCGGTCCGTCAGCACCACATCGAGTTTATGCAGGGCCAGGTCGGCCAGCAGCGAATCGAATTCGTTTTCCATACACACCAGCTTGACCTGCACATCCAGCGCCTGCGTCGCCTGCAGCAGGCGGAAGGCGATCAGCTTGGGCAGCGAGTCCGAGATGCCGACGGTCAGGCGCATCTTGCCCGCATCCACATCCTCCAGCGCTTCCTGCATGCGGTCGCCCAATTCGAAAATCTGCTCGGCATAAGTCAGCGCCACGCGGCCCGCTTCGGTGGGGACGAGGCGGCGTCCCTGCTGGGTTAGCAGTGACTTGCCGATCTGCTGTTCCAGTGACTGAATCTGCGTGCTGACCGTCTGGATTGCCAGGCCGAGACGCTCGGCAGCGCGCGTGACGCTGCCTTCCGTCGCCACAACGCGGAAGAAGTACAGGTGGCGGAAATTGAGGCCGGCAGTTTTCATGGTTCGGTTTTTTCGAAGTAACTATTCAATTATCTTCCATTTTTCAATTTGGCGGTTTTCTTTACACTGCGCTTCATTACTTAAACAAAGAAGGGGTAACCGATGAAGCACTTCAGGATTTCATTCCTGGTCTCCTTCATCTGTCTTGCGGCAGCAGGCTGGTGGGGATACCAACATACCGGCTGGACCGGGGCACTGTCCGCGCTGTGGATCGCTTTGATCCTGGGCGTGATGGAAGTTTCGCTGTCCTTCGACAACGCGGTGGTCAACGCCTCCGTGCTGAAAACCTGGGACGCCTTCTGGCAGAAGCTGTTCCTCGGCGTGGGCATCATCATCGCGGTGTTCGGCATGCGCTTGCTGTTCCCGCTGGTGATTGTGGCCGTAGCGGCGAATCTGAGCGTACCGGAAGTGTGGTCGCTGGCGATCAATGATCCGAAATCGTTCTCGATGCACCTGACGAATCACCACGCGGAAGTGGCGGCCTTCGGCGGCATGTTCCTGCTGATGGTGTTCCTGAACTTCCTGCTGGACCACGAGAAGGAGCTGCACTGGCTGGGCAACGTCGAACGCAAGCTCGGCGCGCTGGGCAAGGTGTCTTCGATTTCCGTGATGGTGGCGCTGGGCATTTTGCTGGGCAGCCTGTCCATCGTGGACGAGGCACAGAAGCTGATCGTGCTGGTGTCCGGTATCTGGGGCGTGCTGATTTACGTGGCGGTGGATGCGCTGTCCAGCTTCCTGGAAAAGGAAGAAGAGGGCGGCGGCAATGTGGGCGAGATGGTGAAGCGTGGCGGTATCGGCGGCTTCCTCTACCTGGAAGTGCTGGATGCTTCGTTCAGCTTCGACGGTGTGATTGGTGCGTTTGCGATCACCAGCGACGTCGTCATCATCATGCTGGGCCTGGCGATTGGTGCGATGTTCGTGCGTTCGCTGACGGTCTACCTGGTGCACAAGGGCACGCTCGACCAGTACGTGTACCTGGAACACGGTGCTCACTACGCAATCGGCATTCTGGCAGTGATCATGTTGGCGAGTATGAAGTTCCACATCCCTGAAGTGGTGACCGGCCTGATTGGTGTGGCCTTCATTGCAGGTTCGCTGTGGTCTTCGATCCGCCACCGCAACAAGGAAAAAGCCCTGCTGCAAGCAGCGTAAGGGCGAGTAAGGAAACGCGGCGCGCTTATTAGACACCGGCCCGCCGCGCATGCAAGGTGTCTGACACTCAAGGAGTAGCAAATCATGGCAATCAGTCTGCAAAAAGGCGGTAACGTCAACCTGAGCAAAGAAGCCCCGGGCCTGTCGAAACTGACGGTGGGACTGGGCTGGGATGTGCGCCAGACCGATGGCGCAGCATTCGACATCGACGGTTCGGCCTTCCTGCTGAAAGTGGATGGCAAAGTACGCAATGACCTCGACTTCATCTTCTACAACAATTTGAAGTCCAGCGACGGCGCAGTGGCACACAGCGGCGACAACCGCACCGGAGCCGGCGACGGCGACGATGAAACGGTCAGTATCGACCTGACCCGCGTGCCGACCGATGTGGAGCGCATCGCGATCTGCGTAACGATCCACGAAGCGGACTCGCGCCGCCAGAATTTCGGCCAGGTACAGCGTGCCTTTGTACGCTGCGTGAATGGCGCAAACAACGGCGAGATCGCCCGCTATGACCTGTCCGAAGACGGTTCGACCGAGACTTCGCTGGTGTTCGGCGAGGTGTACCGCAACGCCGGCGACTGGAAGTTCAAGGCCGTGGGCCAGGGCTACAAAGGCGGCTTGGGCGCACTGGCTTCCTCCTTCGGCGTGAAGGTATGACCGTCTTTACCGTCACCGGGGACGTCGATCCCTTCCTCCACGTGTCGATGAAGCAGGGCGAGAAGATTTATTGCGAATCGAACGCCATGGTGATGATGGAATCGGCACTGGAGCTGAAGGGCAAGATGACCGGCGGTTTAGGCAGCGCACTGATGCGCACCTTTGCCAACGGCGAGTCGTTCTTCCAGCAGCACATCGAGGCGGTGCGCGGCAACGGCGATTGCCTGCTGTCGCCGACACTGCCTGGCGCGATGCAGGTGGTCGACGTAGGCGCGCGCCAGTACATGATCAGCGATGGCGCCTTCGTGGCGGCCACCGGCGGCGTGGACCTCAAGGTGCGTACGCAAAGCCTGGGCAATGCGCTGTTCGGGCAGAGCGGTGGCTTCTTCATCACCGAAACGGCCGGCAGCGGCCAACTGGTGGTGAGCGGATTCGGTTCGATGTCGCAGCTGGACGTTGAACCGGGCAAGGAAATTGTGATCGACAACGCTCACGTTGTGGCCTGGGATTCCGGGCTGCGTTATGAGTTGTCCGTGGCCACCCGCTCCGGCGGCGGCCTGCTGGGCAGCCTGGTGAACAGCGTGACCAGCGGCGAAGGCGTGGTACTGCGCTTCTCCGGCCAGGGCAAGGTGTTGATCTGTTCGCGCAACCGCGATGCTTTCACGAGCTGGCTGTTGCGCAATCGTCAGGGAGGTTAAGTATGTCAGTGAATTTGCAGAAGGGTCAGAAGATCTCGCTCGAAAAAGAAGCGGGCGGTCGCCTGAACCGGATTTCGATGGGCCTGGGCTGGGATGTGGCCAAGACCAAGGGCTTGTTCGGCCTGGGCTTCGGCGCCCGCGCAGCGGAAGTCGACCTGGACGCGTCATGTGTCCTGTTCGATGAAACCAACAACCCGGTGGATGTGGTCTGGTTCCGCCAGCTGAAAAGCCGCGACGGCAGCGTTGTGCACAGCGGCGACAACCGCACCGGTGCCGGCGATGGCGACGACGAGCAGATAGCGGTGGCGCTGTCGCAAGTGCCGGACAAGGTGCGCAGCATGGTCTTCACCGTGAACAGCTTCACCGGCCAGACTTTCGCGCAGGTGGAAAACGCCTACTGCCGACTGGTCAACGCTGAAGACGGCCGCGAAGTGGCGCGCTTCAACCTGTCCGTGCAGGGCTCGCACTCGGCGCAGATCATGGCCAAACTGTATCGCCACAACGGCGAATGGAAGATGCACGCCATCGGCGAAAACAGCACCGGCCGCACTTTCGACCAGCTGCTGCCGCAAATCGCGACGCATCTGTAATGTAAAGAGTTCATAGGCGCTTCCCATGGCGTCTTTCCCTTACGGCGGTCCTGGCAACAGGCCGCCGTTTTTTTTACATCTGCAATGCGATCATCGCGGCGTTATAGAGGGCGTGGGTAAGCATGGGGGCGAGCAGGGACTTGCTGCGTTCGTAGGCGACGGCGGTGCAGAGGCCGACGATGAAGACGGGCAGCATGGACAGTGGCGGATGCACGACGGCGAAAATGGCGGCGCTGGCGAACATGGCGGCGCCGGCGGGCATCGAGCGGCGCAGGCCGCCGAAGATCAGGCCGCGGAAAATGAATTCTTCGAATAGCGGCGCGGCCAGTACGGCGAGCGGCAGTATCCATCTGATCGAGCCGTTCAGCGCCGGCACGGAAACGCCGAGGTGGCGCAGCACCGCCAGGTAAGCGGCAGCGAAGCCGATCGCGATCGCAGCCATGGCCAGCGACCATCCCGCTGCGGCGCCATAGCTGGCCGGCAGCAGGCGCGGAACACCGGCGGTGCGCGAGCGCCAGTAGATCAGGCGCGCCAGTGCATAGGTAACGCCGCCGGCGATAGCAAAGGCGAACGTCAGATGGCCTATTGTCGGCTGGCTGCGGCCGGACAGGAACAGCAGGGCAATGATCTGGATAGTAAAGAACAGCAGCGCTGCCATGATGCCATCGGCTGCGGACACGCGCGGTGGTGGCGTCGCGGTAGTATCGAGCATATAGGGCAAGGCATCGCGCGCTTTCTGCCACAACGCGAGCGCCAGTGCAGCCATCAGCACGATGACGGCAAGCTTCAGATGCCACTCGGAGGTATACAGAGCGATCGTGTAAAAGGAACACAGCACGAAATAGGTGTAGACGAAAGTCGGCCGAACGCGCTGGCTGGCCTCTTCCGCCAGCGGATCGCATCCCCACACGCCGAGCGAGACGGCAATCATGGAAAAGATGGGAATGCCTGCCAGCGCGAGAATCATCAGGCTGAAAAATTGCACGTCCGGCTTCGCGCCGCACGCGATGCCGACGCTGAAGATGACCAGTGGGTAGAAGGTGGCCAATGCCGTCCACAACTGCGCCTTTTCCTTCAACACGCTTTCGATGGAGCGGGGGAAGGTGTAAAGCATCCACAATGCCTGGCCCTCCCGGTTCAGCGTCTGGAACGCCGACAGCATCAGCACGTAACCGCCGATGCCGAACGCCATCGCCGCCAGCACGCTCGGATTCGCGCCCAGTTCGGCGGTGTTTTCGATTTTGCCGTTGAAGATCAGCTGGCTGCCGATGATGATTACCGGTAGAAGCAGGCTTTGCACGAGGAAGCCGCGGTCGCGGCTAAGCAGGCGCAGTTCGCGGCGCTGTAGTGGCGTGCCGATCACTGTGCGTGATGGCGCTGCGCTGATGGCCGTCGCGGCAGCTGCGGGAGTTGCGGCCTTGCGGCCTGTCTCGCGTGAGCCGGTGGCGACGACACCGTTGGCCAGCAGCGCGCGCAGGACTACCATGCACGCCCAGCCGGTCAATATGGCTTGCGCGATCAGCAGCGCAGCAGCGATGGCGGCGTGGACGGCATTGCGCGTATTCAGCGCCTGCACCACAAGGCCTGCCGGCGTCCAGAGCAGCCACGCGGGCGCGCGCGCGGCCCAGCCCATTGTCAACGCAGCGGTCGGCATGCTGAGCGACATGACGAAGTACATCAGCGGCAGGCTGGCAACCGATGCCACGGCCTGCAGATTGCGCAGCTGCGATGGCGCAAGGCGCAAGCGAAGACCGGTATCCACAACGGTGCGCAGCGCGGCGGCGATGACGAGCAGCAGGAGCGCGACCGCGGTTGCCAGCAAAGGCGCGGTCCAGCGAAAGCCGGAGTGCCAGGCGATCATCAGGCACAGCGGCCACAGTGTCAGCCAGCCGGTCGGATTGGCGATGGCGCGTTCCGCTATACGTGCCCACAGCAGCGTATTGCGCTGCATGGGCAGGGTGATCAGCCACTCCAGATCCCAGTCCGGATTGGCCAGTTCCTTGCTGCCGAGGGGAAGTATGATGGCAACCAGCACAAGGGCCGCCAGTTCCAGAGCGATACCTTGCGCAAGCGCGGGGCTGAAAGCGGATGCTGCGACAGCGGCCGCTGCTTCGTGCAAATGCGCGGTGATCTGAGCGTCGCAATAACTGCCGGCGCCGAGATGGCAGTTCAGATTCAGGATCGTCATGCTGCTCATATTGACGAAGGCCGCCGTCATGAAGCCGGCCATCATCAGCGTGACCAGCACGCGCACGCCGCCTTTTCCCGCCGTGGCAGGACGGCTCTTGCCGCCCTTGGCGCGGCGCCTGAACAGCATGCCGCTCATATTGAACATGCGCCGCACACGGAGACGGAACAGCAACCAGAAGGCGCGTCCGGCACTGGGCAGGAAAGCGTCCATCATGCTTCCGCTTCGCTGGTCACTTTCAGGAAGACTTCTTCCAGCGAGCTATTGACGCTGGAGGCGCCGCGCAATTCGTCGACCGAACCGGTGGCCACCAGCATGCCGCGGTTGATGATGCCGACGCGGTTGCACATGCGCTCCGCCATATCGAGCAGATGGGTGGAAACGAAAATGGTTTTTCCGCGTGCCGCGCTGGCGATCAGGCGTTCCTGCACTTCGCGTGCAGCGCGCGGATCGAGGCCGTTGATGGGTTCATCCAGAATCAGCACGGCCGGGTCATGCACCAGCGCGCAGGCCAGGCCCAGCTTCTTCTTCATGCCCATGGAATAGTTGACGGCGAATTCCTCGCTCACTTCGTCCAGCCCGAATTCATCGAGCAGCCTGGCGGCACGCGCGATCGCTTCGCAGCGCGTGAAGCCGTGCATCTCGGCGACGAATTGCAGAATTTCGCGGCCGCGCAGGTAATCATAGAAGATGGGATTGTCCGGCAGGTAGCCGACGTGGCGCTTCACCTCCGCCGCCTGGGCGTGGCAGTCCAGGCCATCGATCAGCACACGTCCGGCACTCGGGACGAGAATGCCCATCATCATGCGGATGGTGGTGGTCTTGCCGGCGCCGTTCGGGCCGAGGAAACCAAAAACTTCGCCGCGCCCCACCGTCAGCGACAGTGGATGCACGGCGTGGTAGCTGCCGTATTGCTTGCTCAGGGCATCAAATTCAATCATTCGTGGCGCAGGCTCATGCCGATGCGCTCCGTGCGCGGCGCCCAGTTGCCCTGGATGTCCGCCGACACCAGAATGCGCTCGGCGCGGCCGATCAGCAGCTTGCGCGGCACGAAGCCGATGAAACGCGAATCGGCGCTGTTGTCGCGGTTATCGCCCAGCATCAGGTAGCTGTCGGCGGGGACGGTAACGGGACCGAAGTCGCGGCGGGCCTGGATTTCCGGCAGCACCTGGATGCTGTAACTGGCCTTGCCGTTATTCTCGTTCAGGCGCAGCGCTTTCAGATCACCCACGTTGGCGATCGTTTCGGTGGCATTGTCGATCACCGAATACTGCGCGGGTTTGCCGTTGATGATGAGACGTTCGCCGCGCATTTCGACTTTATCGCCGGGCAAGGCGGCGATACGCTTGATCAGGCGCGTGCCGTCTTTCGGCGAGCTGAAAGTGACGATGTCGCCGCGCTGCGGATCGCCGAGGTGGGTCAGCGAAACGTCGGTAAGCGGGACTTTCAGATCGTAGGCCACACGGTTGACGAATACGACGTCGCCTTCCAGCAGATTGGGATGCATGGAAGCCGACGGAATCGGATTCCAGTCCGCAAACGCCGTGCGGAATATGCCGAGCAGCACGAGGAATGCGATAAAGCCCTTGTTGTCGCGGATCAGCTGTTTCATGGTCGATGGTCTCCGGTCGGGTAGCTGGACAGTCCAGAGCTTTATCATCTTATCACTATCTTAAGCCGTGCTTAGGCCGAAGGCGGCCAGCATCTGGCGTTGTCCTTTTGGCGGCACGCTGAGCGCGCGGCTGTCGAGATCCTGTTCGACCCAGCCCTTCTTCAGCGCCAGTTGCAGCAGGGCCGCGCCCAGTGCACCGCCGAGATGGGGACGGCGTTCGCTCCAGTCCAGGCAAGGGCAGGCGAAACGCCGGCGCAGCTTGCGCATCGCTTGCAAGTCCAGGCCGAGTTGCACGAATTGCTGTTCGCCTTCCGGCGTCAGGGCGTATTCGTTGTCGCCATTGGTCGCTAGCCAGCCCTGTTCGGCGAAGTGATCGTGCAGGCGGACGGCAATGGTGCCGGCCATGTGGTCGTAGCAGGTGCGCGCGTTGCGCAGGCGGTCCGGCGTATTGGGTTTGAACTGTGGACGCGGCAGGCCCGCCACCACCAGCAGGGCTTCCAGCGCGGCGCCCACGTCGGCATCGGCAATCTGGTAGTAGCGGTGTTTGCCCTGTGCGACCTGTACCAGAAGGCGGTCGTCCTTCAGCCGCGCCAGATGGGCACTGGCGGTGGAGGCGCTGACCTCAGCAACGGCCGAGAGCTCGGTGGCCGTGCGCGCATGGCCGTCGAGCAGGCAGCACAGCATGCGGGCACGTGCCGGCTCGGCGATGGCGCCGGCAACGCGGGCGAGGTGGTGATCGGCGTGTGCATCCATAGTTCGGTGTCGGACGAAATGTTGATGGTGGTTTTTCAGCATACTGCAATTTCTTTCACTTTGCTGGAGTATCGAAATGCAGAATCCTGTTGCGGCGGTAACCAGTGCCGATCCCTACGAATTCTATGCAGCGTTGGCGCGCGAACCCCGGCTGGTGTGGCGCGAAGGGATGTGGATTGCGGCCAGTCCTGCGCTGGTCATGGAAGTGATGACGCATGCCGCTTGCCGCGTGCGCCCGCTCGCAGAGCCAGTGCCAGCGGCGATTACCGGCGGCAGCGCGGGCGACGTGTTTGCCGCGCTGGTGCGCATGAATGAAGGCGAACGCCATGCCTCGCCCAAAATCGCCTTGCAGCGTGCGCTCGGCAGCGTGCCGCTCGAACAGGTCCGCGCCGTGGCATCGCGCATCGCGCGTGAGCTGGCCGGCGCTACGCCCATGACGGCCCCGCGCGTGTCGCAGTGGATGATGGAAGTGCCTGTACGTACGGTCGCCAGTCTGCTGGGTTTCGACGATGCGCAACTGCCGGCGCTGGCGTGGTGGCTGGGACGATTCGTGGCATGTCTGTCTCCCTTGAGCAGCGCCGCGCAGATTGCGGCGGCGCACGGCGCGAGTCTGGAGTTGCTGGGTGCCTTCCGCGCGCTATTACAGTCGCCCCGTGCAGGATCGCTGCTGGAGGCTGTAGTGCACGAGGCCGAGGAAGCCGGCTGGGACAACGATCATGCGATACTCGCGAATCTTGTTGGTTTGCTGTCGCAGACTTACGAAGCAACGGCGGGCCTGATAGGCAATACGGTCGTCGCCCTGCAGCGCGGTGCTTCGTGGCCTGCAAATGCAGCCTCGCTGGTGCGTGACGTCGCGCGCATGGACCCGCCGGTGCAGAACACGCGCCGCTTTGTGGCCGAAGATGCCGGCATCGGTGGTGTGCGCGTGCAGAAAGGGCAGGTGATCCTGCTGGTGCTGGCCGCGGCAAGCCGCGATCCGCGCGCTGAGGGCCGCGTGTTTGGATTCGGCCATGGCCCGCATGCTTGTCCAGGCCAGGCGATGGCGGAAGCGATAGCGTCGGCAGCGATTGAGGCACTGCAGGACGGCTTGCCGCGCATGCAGTGGCGTTATCGCGCATCGGTGAATGCGCGTATTCCCGAATTCTTTGAGGAGGTGGAATGATTGCCGTGATTTTCGAAGTGCTGCCGCATGCTGAGGGCAAGCAGAAGTACCTGGATATCGCAGCCTCGCTGCGGCCACTGCTGGATCAGGTGGATGGCTTTATTTCGATAGAGCGCTTCCAGAGCCTGAGCAATCCGGACAAGCTGCTGTCGCTGTCCTTCTTCCGCGATGAGGCGGCGGTCGCGCAATGGCGCCAGCTGGAAGCCCATCGCTCCGCGCAATCGGCGGGACGCCATGCGCTGTTCCAGGATTACCGCCTGCGCATTGCGAGCGTGGTGCGCGACTATGGCATGAACGAGCGTGAGCAGGCTCCTGCCGATAGCCTCGCGCGGAACGGTTAATACTTCCAGCTCAGCGTCACGGATGCATTGCGCGGCGCTGCGTAGTAAGCCTGGCTCCAGTACAGGGAAGTCAGGTATTTGCGGTCCGTGAGGTTGTTCACGTTGGCCGATACGCTGAAGTGTTTATCGATGTCGTAGCGCGCCATCAGGCCCACCGTTGCATAGCTGCTTTGACGGATGGTGACGCCGTCCGCCTCATCGCGCCAGGTCTTGTCCTGCCAGTTCGCGGTTGCCCCCAGCTTCAACTGCGGCACGGCAGGCAGCTGGTAGGTCAGCGAAGTACGCAGCAGGCGGCGCGGAATAAAGGTGCGCACGGCCTTGCCGTCATCGCCTTCCACCGACAGCACGGTGAAGCCCGCGGTAGCCTGCAAGCCGCGCGCCAGTTCGCCGGACAGATCAAACTCCACGCCTTTCGATTCCGCGTTGACGCCGCGGTAGAAGGCTTTCGGGCCGACATAGCCTGCCTGTTCAGCGGTGTTGTCCTGCTTCGTTTTGAACAGCGCACCGGAGGCGTTCAGCTTGCGGTCGAACCATTCGCCTTTCAGGCCCACTTCCACGGTGCGGCCTTCAACTGGCGCCAGCGGCTGGCCGGCTGCGTCGGTTTCGCTTTGTGGGTTGAAGATGCCGGTGTAGCTGGCATAGGCCGACAAGGCCTGGTTGATGTCGTAGACCAGACCCACGTAAGGCGTGGTCTTGGTGGCCGAGCGGTATTTGCTGACGCCATACGACAGGCCGGAGCTGTCCACGGTGGCGAAGGAAACGCCGGTAAGCAGCTTCAGATTGTCGGCCAGATCCCAGCGTGCGGCGGCGAAAGCGGTTTTGCGTTTGTCTTCATACGAGCTGCCGTCGATGGCGGCGTCGAAGGCCGGCTCGGGATAGATGCCTTGCCAGGTGGTCAGCGGCGGCAGCGCAGTGCCGATGCCCTGGCCGTAGTGCGAGATATCGTCCAGCGTGGACTTGGACCAGGAGCCGCCGAAGCTCAGATCATGCGTGCGGCCAAACAGCTGGAACTGGCCCGTGGCTGACACGTCGAACAGCGTTTGCTTATTGGATGCGTCATACAGCGAAGGGTAGGAGAACAGGCCCAGTTCCGTCGCGCGGTCGGGCTGGCCATAGACATAGAACAGTTTGGAGTTGGTGTCGGTGGTCGCGCGCGACAGCGTGGCCTGTGCGCGCCAGCCGTTCTCGAAGTGATGCTCGAATTCGAGGAAACTGCGCTTGTTCCGCGTGCGGTTGCGTGCCCAGTCGGTGGCGGTGCTGGTGCCGACGTCGTAATTGGTGGGCGAGCCGTCGGTGTAGTAGAGCGGCAGCGCGCCCCACAGGCCGCCGCGCGTTTTCGCGTCCTGGCTGGTGAAGCCGCCGGTCAGCGTGGTGTCGCGCGACAGCTTCGCTTCCAGCACGCCGTAGAAGACTTTGCGGTCGTTGGAGAAGCGGTCCAGGTAAGAATCGCCTTCCTGGTAGGCGGCGACCACGCGTCCGTTCAATGTGCCGGCTTCATTCAGCGCGCCGGAGAGGTCGCCTTGCATGCGATGCTGGCCCCAGCTGCCCAAGGTAGCGCTCGCAGAAGCCTGAAAAGCGGCGGTCGGGCGCTTGCGGATGAAGTTCACCGTGGCGGAGGGATTGCCGGTGGCGGACATCAGGCCATTGGCGCCGCGGACGATGTCGATGCGGTCATAGAGGGCGGTATCCAGATCGCCGGTCACGTTGCCGAAGACGAAGGGAATGCCGACGCCGTCATACTGGAAATTGACGATGTCGAAGCCGCGCGCGGTGTAGTAGGTGCGGTCGGTTTCCACGCGCTCGACGGTGACGCCGGTGGTGCTGGCGAGGACATCGTTGACGGCGTCGAGGCGGAAGTCTTCGATGCGGGCGGCAGTCACGACGGACACGGATTGCGGCGTTTCGCGCAGGCTCAGGTCGAGGTGGGCGGAAGAGGCGCTGCGGCGGGTGGTATAGCTGTCCGGCGATTCCGCCTCACCCTTGACCACGACGGTTTGCATGACAGGCTCAGGCGCGGCTTCATCAGCAGGCGCATCAGCCCAGGCAGCGCCTCCGCAAACCAGCGCGGCGGCAAGAGCAAATGGACGAAGTCGGGAGGCGGGAACAGGCAGCAGCATTTTCTTCCTTTTTATAGAATGCAAATGAGAATGATTCGCATTCTATAGTACGACGCAAAAAATGTCCACCTTGGGGTCAGACCCCAGGTTTTAGTGGGCGGGGTGTTGGACGAGGGCGGCGCCGGCGCCGTGGCGGTGGGCTTCGCTGACGGCGGTGACTGTGCCATCCTGGTTGAAGACGATGGCGTTGGCTGCGCCGATTTCTTCCGGTGTCGCCGACCAGCGCTGGCCGAAGCGTTCCAGCGCGCGGGCCTGGGCGGTGCCGGTGAAGCCGGGTTCGATGTCGGTGCTGTCGCCGTTGCGCTCGGAAATGCGCGGCGCGTTGAGCGCCTCGTCCATGCGCATGCCGAGGTCGAGGTAGTTGAAGATGGTTTGCAGCACGGTGGTGATGATGGTCGAGCCGCCCGGACTGCCAACCGTGAACGCCGGCTTGCCATTGCGGAAGACGATTGTCGGCGCCATGCTGGAGCGTGGACGTTTGCCCGCTTCCGGTACGTTCGGCGCCGGCCCCGTGAAATCGAAGTCCGTCATTTCGTTGTTGAGCAGGAAGCCGTAGCCCGGCACGGTGATGCCGCTGCCGCCCCATGATTCGATGGTGAAGGTGTAGGCGACGATATTGCCGTCCTTGTCCGATACGGTCAGATGCGTGGTGTGCGCGCTCTCCGGCAGCATGCGTGCCGCGGCGGCTGGGCGCAGTGGCACGCTGGGGTCGTGCTGGAAGACGTAGGGATCGCCCGCCTCAGCATGCGGCATGGCGTGCTGCTGATTGATCAGCCCGCGGCGCCTGGCGGCATAGTCCTTGTTCAGCAAGCCCGCCACAGGCGCGTCCACGTACTCGGGATCGGCCAGATAAGCATTGCGGTCGGCGAACGCGAGGCGCGACGCTTCCATGTAGATGTGCTCGGCCTGATCGCGCGGCATGCCCTTGAATTCATAGCCTTCAAGGATGTTCAGCGCTTCGGCGATGGTCACGCCGCCGCTGCTGGGCAGGGGCATGCCGTACAGCTCGTAGCCGCGATAAGTGCTGCGCACAGGCTGGCGCAGCCGGGCTTCGTAGTTGGACAGGTCGGCCAGCGTCATCTTGCCGGAACGGACGGAAACGCCGGCAGCCACCGGCGGCGCGTTCACCGCGTCGACAATCGCCTGCGCCAGCTTGCCGTGATAGAAGGCTTTCACGCCGCCAGTGGACAGCAGCTGGTAAGTCTTCGCCAGGTCAGGATTGCGCAGCAGGGTGCCGGCTGGGATGGCCTTGCCGTTGCGCAGATAGAGCGCGGCCGTGGCAGGGTATAAGCTGAATTTCTGCTCGTTGCCCTGCACCAGATGGCTGAAGTTGGCATTCACGCGGAAGCCATCCGACGCGACCTTGATTGCCGGCGCCAACACCTGCTTGAAGGACATGCTGCCGTAGCGGTCCAGCGCTTCATGCCAGCCGCGCACGGTGCCCGGTACGCCGACCGCCATGCCGCTGGCCACCGCTGTTTCGAAATCGATGGGCTTGCCGTTGGCGTCCACGAACGTGGTCGGCGCAAACGAGGCGGGGGCCATTTCGCGGTGGTCAATGGTAATCACGCGTTTTTCTTTGGCCAGGTAGATGACCATGAAGCCACCGCCGCCAACGCCGCAGCTGAAGGGATCGGTCACGCCCAGCGTGGCGGCTGCCGCGACTGCGGCGTCCACCGCATTGCCGCCCTTGTTCAGAATGGCCAGCGCCGATTCCGATGCCTGCTCGCTGATTGTCGCGACGGCGCCGCCGGTGCCGGTCGCCATAGGGCTTTTGGCAGAGGCGGGCTCAACGAGCGCCAGTGGAAGGAAGATGGAGAAGACGAGGGTGCTGGCGCGTCGTTGTGGGCTCATGGGCAACTATATCGGTTGTGCAATATTTACACGCAAGCTTACCCGATAATTTGGCGGCGGAGCTTTCAATGCAGGCGGTTCGGCCGGTTCCAGCCCTTGCAGCGTAAAGGTCAGGCCGTTGCGCGTGAGGGTTTTGGCGGCGCCCGGCATGTCGTCGGCCAGCACGAAGTTGCTGCTGCCTTTTTTATCGTTCAGCACGAAGCTGTAGCTGATGTAGCCGGCCCACACGCACACCGCGCCAGCCTTGCAGCGGCTGTCGTTGATGCGTTCGAGCTTGAGCGTGGTGGATGGCGCCAGTGTGACGGTTTCGCCCTGCGTCAGCACATAACTCTCGCTGGTGCGGGGGGCGGGATGGGACGCAGTGCCGGCTGGTGGCGCGCTGCAGGCGGCGGCAATGACCAGGGATAAACCCGCAAAGCAGGTGCCGATGACTCTCAGTTTCATGATGTCCTCCCTGAAGGCATGCTTTCATCTTAGCAAAGTGCCACCCTGGCCGGCGCACTGATGAGTCAGACCCGGGTGTAAAGATTTCCGACAGTTACTCGATATTGCATAAAGGAACTTAAAGTAAGGGTAAAAAAAAGCGCCCACGGAGGGGCGCCAGCTTTTATTGTTTTTGTTGTGGTTATGCTTTGCGGCGGCGCAGACCGCTCAGGCCAAGCAGGCCTGCGCCCAGCAGGGCCAGGGAAGCTGGCTCGGGTACGTCCTGGGCTGGGGCACCACTACCGCCACCACCCGGACCTTGCGGTGCAGCCGGAGTTTGCAGGTCGGTCAGGATCGAGAAGTTGCCGCCGTTTTTGTTTGGCGTCGTCACTTTCAGCGCCAGGGTGTGCAGGCCGCTGCTAAACACCACATCGTCGTACCAATTGGTGTAGCCAGCCGGTGCCGCGGCGTTGGACTGGGTCAGCAGGGTGCCGTCCAGATAGAAATAGTACAGGGTGCCGTTCTGGTTGCCGCCCGGCTGAGGGAACAGGAAATCGAATGTACCGCCGCTGCTGCCGGCATCCACTTGCAGAACGGACAAACCGTTCAAATCTGCGGCGCGCATGGCTGGGTTCGCGTTGTCGTTATTCCAGTGAGCAGCAATCGACAGGTTATCGGCCAGCAAAAGCGGGGTGGCGGACGCCAGTCCGGTGGCTGCGGCGCAGACCAGTGCGAGGGCGGTTTGTTTGATCATGGTATCTCTCCGGGTGATTGACTTCGCTTTACATTAAGCAAACGTCATGCCACCGAAGAAATTCGTGTTGCATCAAGGACTTATAAATTTCCGAAAAACCATGGTGTAAAAAATATCGACAGTTAGTTCGTCGAAATAGTAACCTGCGATCAATATTGTTTAGGAAATAAAAAAGCGCCGGGCCTTGCGGCGCGGCGCCTTCTGCGGATCAGCGAAAACTTAGATGTAGGCCGCCAGGGCGGTCTTCATCTTCTTCAGCGCGGCTGCTTCGATCTGGCGGATACGCTCGGCCGACACGCCGAACTCTTCAGCCAGCGTGTGCAGGGTGGCGCCCGAACCGTCGTCGTTGGCCAGCCAGCGCGCTTCCACGATGCGGCGGGAGCGGGCGTCCAGCTTGGACAGGGCAGTTTCCAGGCCCTCGGATTGCAGACGGGTCACCTGTTCGGCTTCCAGCACCTTGGTTGGCTCGGTATTGTCGGAGGACAGGTAGGCGATCGGGGAGAACTTGTCGTCCTCCTCGTCGCTTGGCGATTCCAGGGCAATATCGCGGCCGCTCAGGCGGGTTTCCATTTCAATCACGTCTTCGCGCTTCACGTCCAGGGCTTTCGCCAGCTGGTCGATCTGGTCGGGCGACATGGCGTCCAGGCCTTGCTTGTGGCTGCGCAGGTTGAAGAACAGCTTGCGCTGGGCTTTGGTGGTGGCCACTTTCACCAGGCGCCAGTTCTTCAGAATGTATTCATGCATCTCCGCCTTGATCCAGTGCATGGCGTAGGACACGAGGCGCACACCCTGGTCCGGATCGAAGCGTTTGACGGCTTTCATCAGCCCGATATTGCCTTCCTGGATGAGGTCGGCGTGCGGCAGGCCATAGCCCAGGTAGCCGCGCGCGATCGACACCACCAGTCGCAGGTGAGACATAACGAGCTTCTCCGCAGCCTTCAGATCATTCTTGTTCTTCAGGTCACGGCCCAGTTGTACTTCTTCCTCGTGCGAGAGCATAGGCAGGCGATTGACTGCCGAAATATAGGCGTCAATGTTGCCAAGTGGAACCAACGCGTTTTGTACGGACATCGTGGTCATAGTTCTATCCTCGCTTCGAAGGGAATCTTTCATAGTCACAGCATGCCTCATGGAACTTAACTCTTACTTAATTGAAGCCTTGCTGGTTGAACATATATTAGCACTCTCCTTCGATGAGTGCCAATCATGGAAAATCTATGATTGCGATAGCAATACTGCTATGAGGAAAGGCTCCTCCATAAAAGGCAGGATAGACCTGGAAGGGGATGGGCTCTGTGCGAGAACGCACTTGTGACACCGGGAGCGGCGCGCGCTCCCGGCAGGGACTTAATTCAGGCGGGACAAATGGCGCTGCACGGACAGCGAGGCGCCAACCAGGCCCAGCATCGCTGACAGGGCCAGCAGGGCGGTCATGGACACGGGATCGAGCGGGGCCAGCTGGAATTCGCTGGCATACAGCCTTGCAAATTCAGCAATTGCCGTATTCAGCGGGCGCAGGGCCAGCGCCACTGCACCCAGGGCCACCCCGCCCGCGCATAGGCCGAGCAGAGCACCCGTGTAATAGAAGGGGCGGTGGATGAAGCTGTCGGTCGCGCCGATCAGTTTGGACACCAGAATCTCTTCACGCTGGGTCAGCACTTGCAGGCGAATCGTATTGAATACCACGGCAATCACCACCGTGCCCAGGGTTGCAGCCAGCAGCAGCAGCGCCAGACGCAGGATGCCCAGCAGGGCGGCCAGACGCTTGACCCAGGCGGAATCGACCTGCACCGATTCCACACCCGGCAGAGCGCGCATCTGGTCGGCAATGGCATCGATCTGGGCGCTTTCGGTCGCACTCTTGTAGGCGTTGAGCTTGACGATGTAGCTGTCCGGCAGCGGGTTTTCGCCCAGGGTGTTGAGCACGTCGGACAGCCCGCTCTTCGCATGCAGCTGTTCCAGCGCTTTTTCACGCGGCACGAAGACGATCTTGGCGTCCTTGCTGATCGCACGCAGATTGCCCGCGATGCCGGCCGACTGCTCGCGCGGCGTGTCCTGCTTCATGAACACGCTGAGCTCGGGCTCGACCGCCATTTGCTCGGACATGGGGCGCACGTTTTCCAGCAGGGTCACGCCCATGAAGGGCAGAGCCAGAGCGATTGCCACCACCAGGATATTGAACAGGAAAGAGCCGGGCGCGCGGCGCAGATGGACCAGGGCGCCGCCGAGGGCGAAGGCGTGCTGGCGGAAGAAGGCGCTCATGCGGCCTCCTTCATCAGTTCGCCGCGTTCCAGATGAATCACACGCGCGGCGCTGTCCAGCACTTGCTCGTCGTGGGTGGAAATCAGGCAAGTCACGCCGACCGAGTGGAAGGCGCGCAGGGCGTCCAGCACCTTGTTGGCGCTGGCGCGGTCGAGATTGGCGGTTGGCTCGTCGGCCAGGATGATTTGCGGACGGTTCACGATGGCGCGCGCGATCGAGACGCGCTGCTGTTCGCCGCCGGACAAGGCCAGCGGATCGGCATCGGCGCGCTCGCCCAGTCCCACTTTGTCGAGGGCGGCGCGGGCACGCTGCTCGGCGGCGGCTTTCGGCGAGCCCGTCACCAGCAGAGGCATCATCACATTGGCCAGCACGGAGCGGTCGTTCAGCAGGCGCTGTTCCTGAAAGATGAGGCCGAGGTTGCGGCGCAGGAAGGGCACACCGGCGGCCTTGAGCTTGCCGATGTCCTGGCCGTTGACGATCACCTGCCCCGACGTCGGGCGTTCCATGGCGGCGATCATTTTCAGCAGGGTGGACTTGCCGGCGCCGGAAGGGCCGGCCAGATAGACCAGCTCGCCTTTGGCAATGGTGAGGGTGATGTCGCGCAGGGCGACAGCATCGGAAGTGTATTGCTTGGAGACGTGCTGGAATTCGATCATGGAGGCCTTACGCGAGCAGTGCTTCAACAAACTCAGCCGCATTGAAGGGCTGCAGGTCTTCAATCTTTTCGCCGATGCCGATGAAGTACACCGGCACCGGGCGCACACGGGCGATGGCGGCAATGATGCCACCCTTGGCGGTGCCGTCCAGCTTGGTGATGATCAGGCCGGACAATTGCAGGGCATCGTCGAACGCTTTCACCTGGGCCAGGGCGTTCTGGCCGGTGTTGCCGTCGATGACCAGCAGGGTTTCGTGCGGCGCGCCTTCCAGGCCCTTGCCGATCACACGCTTGATCTTTTTCAGCTCTTCCATCAGGTGGAGCTGGGTCGGCAGACGGCCGGCGGTGTCGATCATGACCACATTGGTGCCGCGCGCCTTGCCGGATTGCACCGCGTCGTAGGACACGGCAGCCGGGTCGCCCGACTCCTGCGAAATCACGGTGACGTTATTGCGCTGGCCCCAGACCATCAGCTGCTCGCGGGCGGCGGCGCGGAAGGTGTCGCCGGCAGCCAGCAGCACCGATTGGCCGTGTGCCTGCATATGCTTGGCCAGTTTGCCGATGGTGGTGGTCTTGCCTGCGCCGTTGACGCCGGAAATCATCATCACCAGCGGCTGGTGGCGCCCCAGTTCGAACGGCTTTTCCAGCGGTTCCAGCAACTCGATCAGCAGCTGCTTCAGCGCCAGCTTTACGGCGGCGGCGTCCAGCAGCTTGTCTTCCTTGACCTTGCGTTTCAGGGCGTCCAGCAGGTATTGGGTGGCTTCGATGCCGGCGTCGGACATCAGCAGGGCCGCTTCCAGCTCGTCGTACAGATCGTCGTCAATCTTGGCGCCGATGAACAGCACGGACAGATTGGCCGAAGTCTTCGACAGGCCGGCCTTCAGGCGGTTCATCCAGGATTGCTTTTCCGGGCGTGCGGCAGTCTCTACCTCAAAAGCAAGAGGACCGACGGCGTCGCTGGCCACTTCGGCGGTCGCCTGTGGCACCGGCTCAGGCGCACTGGGCGCAACGGCGGGCGCAGGCGTTTCAGGAACGACTGGTTTTTTCTTGAAAAAACTGAACATGGATTGTGCGGTAGAGGGCCCTTCGAGCCGCGTATTCTACCAGAGTGGTCCTGTTGGAATCAGTCTGCGGCCGCGCCATCCGCGGCGGCTTGGATCGGGGCGCGCTGGCGCTGGCGCCAGTCGGCGATGGCGTTGCTGATTTCATTCAGCTCGCGCACGCGCACGAAGTCCGGCGCGCGGCGGCGCAGGGCGGTGTTGGCGCCGCCAGCCCAGATGTCTACGCCTTCCGGCAGACGGGCGTGCAGCTCGCGCAGGCTGTCGAGCACGTGGCGCGGATTGACGGTGGCGGAGAACGACAAGGCCACGATATCGGCTTGCATGGAACGGGCCGCTTCAACGATGTCCGGCAGCGGAGTTTGCACACCCAGCGACGTGCAGTGCGCGCCTTCGGCAGCCGCCAGGGCTTCGGCCATCAGCAGACCCAGGCCGTGGCGCTCCTGCGGCAGGGTGGCCAGCAGAATGCGTGGACGGGGCGCGCCGGCGCCATGATTGACTTGCGGTACGGACGCCACGGCGCCGCGCAGCACGATCTGGACCGACTCGCTGAACAGATGTTCTTCAAATACGGCGAACTGGCCGCTGGCCCAGGCTTCGCCGATATAGGTAATCAGGGGCGCCACCAGATCGATGACGAAGCTCTTCAGGCCCATCACCAGCATGGCTTGTGCCAGACGGCGGCGGAAGGCTTCCATCTGGTGGCTCTTGCACAGATCCACATAGCCTTGCAGATCGGGATGGCTGACAATGGCCGGCGCCTTGCTGGCGCGCGAAGCTTTCAGGGCCAGCGCCTGCAGTTCCGCCGTACTGAACTGGATTACCTTGCCCGGACGGTAGCCCAGGTCAATCAGCCGTTTGATCAGGCGCAGCTTGCTGACTTGCTCGGGGGTGTAGACGCGCTCGCCGAATGTATCGCGCTGCGGCTGGGGGAAGTCGTAACGCCGCTCCCACACGCGCAAGGTTTCCTTGGCCACGCCGGTGTCACGTTCGACATCACTGATAGTCGAAGTGATTGTTAAAGATGTGGCACTTGTATTCATTCGGCGAAAAGCGCTCTCAGGTGGTTTGGCGTTGAGCATTCTAACCGCGTTTTTTAGCGGGAAGTTGCATCAAATTTTCACGGGTTTTCCCTATGAAGACCCACAATACGCCCTTGTCCACGACACCGGCTTCACATTTGAAAGATTTGAACAGTTTCGTTTTTTGTCACGAGCTTTGTCGTGGACAAAAAAGTGACAATTCGTTGCTTTTCTGTATGAATAGAATTGTGGACATCCCGTAGTGTTCTGCAGAAAATTTGCTGATCAGCTAAAATTTCCGCCTGCGCAAAGGCTTGACATCCTTTTCGCCCTGACACTTGCTGGAAAACCAATCCCTCAGTATAGTGCCGCCTCCCCACAGCCATGAGCTGTGGACACGAGCAGGTAGTGAATAATCCCTGAATAGCAATAGAAGGATAGCAATGAAAAAGACTCTGATCTCCCTCGCAGTTCTGGCAGCAGCCACCACTGGCGTAGCCCACGCCCAGTCCGCAGTACAAATCTACGGTATCGTCGATGCCGGTGTTGTTTATGAGCAAGGCGGCAAAAACGGTAACGTGACCAAGGTGACCAGCGGTGCAGCAAGCGCTTCCCGTATCGGTTTCAAGGGCACTGAAGACCTGGGCGGTGGCCTGAACGCCATCTTCGTTCTGGAAGGCGGTTTCCGCACCGATACCGGCGAACAAGACGTTGCTGGTTCGATCTTCCAGCGCCAGGCTTTCGTAGGCCTGTCCTCCAAGGACGCCGGCACCATCACCCTGGGCCGTCAATACACCCCATGGTACAACGCCCTGGCACAAGTTGGTGACCCATTCCAGGCAGGCCTGGCTGGTTCCGCCAAGAACCTGTTCCCAGCTTCGGGCAACAACCAGCGCTTCAGCAACTCCGTGCTGTACCACACCCCTGAGTTCATGGGCCTGAGCGGCGACGTCGCTTACGGCTTCGGCGAGCAGAACAAGGCATCCGCTGGCCGTCAGATCAGCGCATCCATCAACTACTCCAACGGTCCTCTGAATGCCCGTCTGGCGTACATGAACCACAACAACGACACCGCTGTTGGCGCAACCGTGACCGATCGCGACATCGGCCACAACACCCTGCTGGCTGTGAACTATGACTTCCAGGTTGCCAAGGCTTACTTCATGTTCGGTCAGAACAAGGGCCTGAACAGCACCCCGCTGCCTAACGCTACCGCCTACACCACCGCTGCTGTCGATCCTTCGACCGACAACCGCAACTACCTGGTTGGCGCATCGGTACCAGTCGGCACCGCTGGCACCGTGCTGGCTTCCTACTCCAAAGTTGACGATCGCGGCAGCTTCAGCCACGACGCTGACCAGTGGGCAATCGGCTACACCCACGCTCTGTCGAAGCGCACCAGCACCTACCTGGCTTTCGCTAAGATCAAGAACAAGAACGGCGCTTCCTACACCGTTGGTAACAACACCGAAGCTGGTTCTGGCGACAAAGCCTTCAACATCGGCATGAAGCACTCCTTCTAATCGGATCTTCATCTGATGCCAAAGCGGCCGCCTTCGGGCGGCCGTTTTTTTATCCGGGGTACAATTCCGGACATGAAAACAGCCTATCTGACCGCAGGCTTCGTCCTGCTAGCCTCCGCCGCGTTGACGGCGGCCATTGCGGCGCCAAAGGGTAAGCCGGTGGAAGGCTTCCCGCGCTACGGCATGGCCGTGTACTCGGACCTGTGCGTGCATCCGGAAAGCGGGGAGTATGGTGGTCAGCGCATCACGCTGCAGCGCTTTGCGGAAGTGGATACGGTGATTTATGAGTACACGGCCGGCGCGCTGAGCTGGCCGGTGGTCGCGAGCGATGTGAACGTCGACCCGCGCGGCAAGATGATGTATTTCACGGTGCAGCTGGAAGATGAGGATGTGCGCACCATCAGCGGGAAGTTCTCGCCGGACGGCGAGAAGCTGACGCTGGATGGCGGCTATTGCGATGACCAGTCCATGCCCATGGTGCTGGCCAAGGTGAAGGATTTCGGCGCCAAAATGAAGGCTTGCAAAGCCTGCCCGGCGTCGAAGGCGGAATCGCCGCATCCCGAATACAAACACGAGCCGGCGCCGCCGTCGCAGGGCTAAAACCCAAACCAGATTCTGGTGGCAGCCACTGCGTGGCGGCCACCTTGGCACGCGGCTCGTCATCGGTGGCGGCCACCTTGGCACGTGGCTCGTCATCGGTGGCTGCCACGCAGTGGCTGCCACCAGGTGTCGCCTGGGTTTACTTGCCCGCTGCGATAGCGTTCTTGCGAAGAGTTTCCAGTGTTGCGCCCGGCGTAATCAGGTTACCGTCGTAGCGCAGTTCGATCAGCGCCGGCAGGCTCTGTTCGCGCGAGAAGGCCAGCGCGCGCTGCAGGGCGGGGGCGAAGTCCTCGGTTTTCTCCACGATTTCACCATGGCCGCCGTAAGCGCGGGCCAGTGCAGCAAAGTCCGGATTGTGCAGCGTGGTGCCGGACACGCGGCCCGGATACTCGCGTTCCTGGTGCATGCGGATGGTGCCGAACATCTGGTTATTGAACACCACGATCACCACACCAGCCTTGTATTGCACTGCAGTCGCCAGCTCCTGGCCATTCATCAGGAATTCGCCGTCGCCTGCAAAGGTAATCACCGTGCGCGAAGGATCGATGATCTTGGCGGCCACGCCGGACGGCACGCTATAGCCCATGGCGCCGCTGGTCGGCGCCAGCTGGGTGCGCATTGCGCCGTATGGCCAGTAGCGGTGCGCCCAGGTCGCGTAGTTGCCGGCGCCGTTGGTGATGATGGTGTCGGCTGGCGCGTGGGTGCGCATGTCCTGCACCACCTGCCACAGGTTCAGCGGCGCGTTGTTGTCCTTGAAGATGGACGGCTGCACTTGCCATGCCGCGTATTCTTCGCGCGCCTGCGCCACGCTGTTGCGCCAGGCGCCGGCATCGACGGGTTCCATGGCCGCCAGCATCGCTGCGGCTTGCGGCATGCCGGAGGCGATCATCAGTTCACCCTGATACACGCTGCCCAGTTCCTCCGGATCGGCGTGGATGTGGACCAGGCGCTGCGACGGTACTGGCGAGGCAATGATCGAATAGCCGCTGGTCGTCATTTCGCCGAGACGCGGGCCGATGGCGATCAGCACATCCGATTCTTTCACACGTGCGGCCAGCTTCGGATTGATGCCGATGCCGACGTCGCCCACATAGTTCGGATGCGTGTTGTCCAGCAGGTCCTGGAAGCGGAAGGCGCAAGCGGTCGGCAGCGAGTTCGCTTCGGCAAAGCGCTTGATGTCGGCGCAGGCCTGGTCGTTCCAGCCGCCGCCGCCCAGCAGCAACAAGGGGCGCTTGGCTTCGGACAGCATGCTGCGCAGCTGCGCGATCTGCGCGGCCGAGGGCGATGCTTGCGTCGGCACATAGCGGCGCGTGTCGGCCACGGTGGCCTTGGAGGTCAGCATATCTTCCGGCAGTGCCAGCACGACCGGACCCGGACGGCCGCTGGTCGCGACCTGGAAAGCGCGGGCGATGTACTCAGGCATACGGTCGGCGCGGCCGATCTGGGTCACCCATTTCGCCATCTGGCCGAACATGCGGCGGTAATCCACTTCCTGGAAGGCTTCGCGGTCCATGAAATCGCTGCCGACCTGGCCGATGAACAGGATCATCGGGGTCGAATCCTGGAAGGCAGTGTGCACGCCAATCGACGCGTTGGTGGCGCCCGGGCCGCGGGTCACGAAGCAGATGCCCGGCTTGCCCGTCATCTTGCCGTAAGCGTCGGCCATGAAGGCTGCGCCGCCTTCCTGGCGGTTGATGATGAAGCGGATGCCGGAATCGTGCAGGGCGTCCAGCACGTCCAGGTAGCTTTCGCCGGGGACGCCGAAGGCGGTGTCCACGCCGTGGACTTTCAGCGCATCGACCAGAAGCTGGCCGCCGGAACGAGAAGATTGCGTCATGTTCTTGCCTCTTTTATAGGTGATGGTGCATTCTATTCCCGCAGCGCATAAGCGGCTTTCCTATCTGCGACACCAATTTTGGTAAAATACCGCCCGAAGCAAGCCAGACAGCCGCTGGCTGGCGTAGCAATACGTCAGCGGGAGGAAGGTCCGGACTCCATAGAGCAGGGTGACGGTTAACGGCCGTCCGCCGTGAGGCGAGGAATAGGGCCACAGAGACGAGCGTATTAAGTTACGGTGAAACGCGGTAACCTCCACCTGGTGCAATTTCAAATAGGCACGCGATGATGCTGCTCGCGGAGCGTGCGGGTAGAAAGCTTGAGCGGCGGAGCAATCCGTCGCCTAGAGGAATGGCTGTCATAGCGCGAAAGCGCCGTAACAAAATCCGGCCTATCGGCTTGCTTCACTGAATACTACCGATGACAAAATACATACTGGCCCTGGATCAGGGCACGACCAGTTCCCGCGCCATTTTGTTTGATCACCAGGGCCACATCGCCGGATGCGCGGCCCAGGAATATCCCCAGCACTTCCCCCAGCCCGGCTGGGTCGAGCACGATCCCAACGATATCTGGAATAGCCAGCTCACCGTGGCGCGCAAGGTCCTCGCCGACAACCACGTCGAAGCGAAAGACGTGCGCGCCATCGGCATCGCCAATCAGCGCGAAACCACTCTGGTGTGGGACCGCAAGACCGGCGAGCCAATCGCCAACGCCATCGTGTGGCAGGATCGCCGCACCGCCGACTACTGCGAGCAGCTGCGCGCGGACGGCAAAGCGAAGCAAATCTGCGAAGCGACTGGCCTGGAGCTGGACGCTTACTTCTCCGCCACCAAACTGAAATGGATTCTCGATCACGTGCCGGGCGCCCGCGAGCGCGCGCGCAAAGGCGCGCTGTGTTTCGGCACCGTCGATTCATGGCTGGCGTGGAAATTATGCGGCGTGCATATTACGGACGTGAGCAATGCCTCGCGCACCATGCTGTTCAACATTCACCTCATGCGCTGGGATTCAGACCTGCTGGCGCTGTTCGACATTCCTGAAGAAATCCTGCCGCAAGTGGTGTCGTCCAGCGAGGAAGTCGGCGCCACGCACGCGGCCTTGTTCGGCGGCGAGATTCCAGTGGCTGGTATCGCTGGCGATCAGCAGGCTGCGACCTTCGGTCAGGCTTGCCATCAGCCGGGCATGGTCAAGAATACCTATGGCACCGGATGCTTCATGCTGATGCACTCCGGCCGCCATCCGCGCGTATCGCACAATCGCTTGCTGTCCACGGTTGGCTGGTGCGTGGACGGTGAAACCGATTATATGCTGGAGGGCTCGGTCTTCATGGGCGGCGCCACCGTGCAGTGGCTGCGCGATGGGCTGGGCATCATTCAGCAATCGGGCGACGTGGAAGCGCTGGCGGGCAGCGTGCCCGATAGCGGCGGCGTGCTCCTCGTGCCGGCTTTCGTCGGCCTCGGTGCGCCGCACTGGGACCCGTATGCCCGCGGCACCATCGTCGGCCTGACACGCGGCAGCACCAAGGCGCACATCGCACGCGCTGCGGTGGAAGCCATCGCCTATCAATCGGCCGAATTGCTGGCGGCCATGCAGAAGGACGCGGCCATTCCGGTGGCTGAAGTGCGTGCCGATGGCGGCGCCGCGCGCAACGATATGCTGATGCAGTTCCAGTCCGATCTGCTGGGCGTGCCGGTCGTGCGTCCGCAAGTGACGGAGACGACGGCGCTTGGCGCGGCCTATCTGGCTGGCCTGGCGGTGGGCTTCTGGGAATCGCAGGAAGAAATCGCCGCGCAGTGGCGCTGTGAACGGCGCTTCACGCCCACCATGAGCGCGGACCAGCGCGAGGCACTGCTGGCGCGCTGGGCGCGCGCCACCGAGCGCGCCAAGGCCTGGGAAGCGCCGCTGTGACGGCGCGGCCTTGGGAGTGGAACTGGACGCCATTGAGACGGTGTCCGATGCGCTGACCGAGGTCGCTTTCTTCATCAAGGATTGCGATGGCCGCTACGTCGCCGTCAACCACACGCTGGCGCCGCGGCTGGTGCCTGACCCACAAGACGCCGCTGCGCAATGAAGCGAAACAGCCCTACACTGGCCTGAGCGTAGACGTCGCCTACGAGTAAGTACCCGCTCTGCAAAACGCGGGCGCGGTGAAGCGGCACCTTATAATAGGAGCCGCCGCCGTGCCCGATGTTGCATAAGTTGTCTATACAAATCACGTCCGTGCGGCTATGATTGGCCCTCGTTAGCTGTATTGGAATCGCCTGCCCAGAGATTTTTCGCACTTCCCTTCATCGCGCGCAAGGCGCACCAGGCCGTCGATTCCCGAGAAACTCCACCGTTTTCCCCGAACTGATCCGGCGGCGCTCCGGCGTTGTCGCCGCGCGACGGGATCGTTGTCGGACGGCAACTGAATGGTTTTGTTTCAATTTATTTTTTGGTCACTTTCTCCCGCCAGCAAGCTCAAGAGAGATGAGGTAGCACTTTCACTATCTTGCCTAAGTATTTAATTTCTCTATAAATTTTGCTTAATGCATTCTTCAAGGATCGGCGCTAAGTCCTTAATTTCATTGATAAATTCCGAGTTCGCGCAGCCGGAAATCGCTTGACCGGCTTGTTTCCTTACTCTAAAGTGGGCGACAGTGTGAAAAAGTGTAGTTTTGTGGGATTTTTTGGCGGAACTTGAGCCGCAATAGTTGAACGAAATCAGAGGCCAGAGAAGGTAAATCGTGTTCCAGGGCGCTTCCGCAATCACTCTCGATGCGAAAGGCCGGATGTCTATTCCGGCCAAGCATCGTGACGCACTGTTAATTCAGTGCGAAGGACGCCTCACGCTTACCAAACACCCGGACGGCTGCCTTCTGATGTACCCACGCCATTTGTGGGAAGCGAAACGCGACCAGATCGCGCAGTGGCCGATGTCGGCCCGCGGCTGGCAACGTATCCTGCTGGGCAACGCGGTCGACGTCGAGATGGACTCGGCCGGCCGTATCCTGGTTGCCCCTGAATTACGCGACGCCGTTGGCCTTGGCCGCGACGTCGTCCTGTCCGGCATGCTGACCCACTTCGAGATCTGGGACCCTGTGAAGCGCGCCGAGAACGAGGCTGCCACCATCGAGGTGGGCATGCCTGATTCCCTTTCCGATTTCTCCTTCTGAGGCCCGCGCGCAATGACCACAACAGCGGTGCCAGAATTCCAGCATCGTACGGTGCTGTTAGATGAAGCGGTTGATGCGCTCGACCTGGCCGGCGCACGCGCCGACGGCATCTATATAGACGGCACTTTCGGCCGCGGCGGCCATTCGCGCCTGATCCTGTCCCGTCTGGGGCAGGGCGGCCGCCTGATCGCGTTCGACAAAGATCCGCAAGCCATTGCCACCGCCGAGCAAGTCGGCGATTCCCGCTTCACCATCGTGCACGACAGCTTCGCCACCATGGCGCAAGCGCTGGCCGAACGCGGCGTCGACGCCGTGGACGGCATTCTGCTCGACCTCGGCATCTCTTCGCCGCAGGTGGACGATCCGGAACGCGGCTTCAGCTTCCGTAACGACGGCCCCCTCGACATGCGCATGGATACCACGCGCGGTGTGTCGGCGGCCGAGTGGCTCGCCACAGAATCCGAACAGACACTGGAAAAGGTGATAAAAGAATATGGGGAAGAACGGTTTGCTTTTCAGATTGCAAAGGCGATTGTTGCTCGCCGGGCAGTCGAACCAATTTCAAGCACACGGCAGCTTGCCGGTATCGTGGCAGGCGCGGTCAAGACTCGCGAAAAGGGCAAGGACCCGGCCACCCGCACTTTTCAGGCTATCCGGATTTACATCAATAAAGAGCTTGAGGACCTCGAATCGGTCCTGAACCAGGCCTTCAACGCCCTCAAGCCTGGCGGCATCCTGGCCATCATCAGCTTCCACTCGCTGGAAGACCGCATGGTGAAGCAGTTCTTCGCGTCCAAAGCCAAGGTGGAGCAGCCGGACCGGCGCCTGCCGATCAAGGCCGTCGACCTGCCGCAGCCTGAATTGAAACTGCTGGCCCGCATCAAGCCATCCGACCGTGAAGTGGACGAGAACCCGCGTGCGCGCTCCGCCGTGATGCGTGTGGCCATGCGCCTTCCTGCCACGGGAGGCGCGCAATGAGTAATAAGATCAACATCGTGCTGACGGTGCTGCTGCTGGGCTGCGCCCTGTCGCTGGTTAACGCCCAGTTCCAGGCACGCCATCTGTTCATCGACCTGGAACGCGCGCAAACGCAGGCGAGGCAGCTGGATATCGAATGGTCCCAGCTGCAGCTCGACCAGTCCAAACTGGGCAAGCACGCCCGCATCGAAGAGATTGCGCGCCGTGACCTGAACATGACGCCGCTGACGCCGAACCGTACTCAATATCTGACGGAGGGCGGACAATGATGCGCTCATCCGGCGGAGCGGGCAGCGCGCGTGTGGCGCGCTCGAAAGGTGTCTCCTTCAACAGCAGCCCTGTACTGGCCGTGCGCCTGCCGATGTGGCGTTCGCGCCTGGTGATGATCGTGCTGTTCATCGCTTTCGCGGCGCTGGCCGTGCGCGCCGTATGGCTGCAAGGTGTGTCGACCCAGTTCCTGCAGAAGCAGGGCGAGATCCGCTACGCGCGTACGCTGGAGTTGCCGGCGACCCGAGGCAAGATCCTGGACCGCAACGGCCAGGTGCTGGCGTCGTCCATTCCCGTGAAAGCCATCTGGGCGATTCCGGACGATGTGCTGCAGGCGCCGCCGGAAAAGCTGCGCGCTCTGGCCGGCCTGCTGGAAATGCCGGAATCGGAACTGCGCAAGAAGCTGGACTCGGACCGCAACTTCGTCTACCTGAAACGCCAGGTGGAGCAGGACGTGGCCGACAAGATCGCCAAGCTGGATATCGAAGGCATCGACACCCGCAAGGAATACAAGCGCTTCTACCCGCAGGGTGAAGTGACGACGCACGTGGTCGGCTTTACCAACGTGGAAGACGTGGGCCAGGAATCGATGGAACTGGCGCAGCAAAAGAACCTGGTCGGCATTCCCGGCACGCGCCGCGTGATCAAGGACCGTCTGGGCCACATCGTTGAAGACATCGGCGCCAAGCACGAACCGCACGACGGCAAGGACCTGACTTTGTCCATCGACAGCAAGATCCAGTACATCGCCTACACCCAGCTGAAAGGCGCGGTGGAGAAGTTCCACGCCAAGGCCGGTGGCGCCGTGGTGCTGGACGTGCACACGGGTGAGGTGCTGGCGCTGGCCAACTATCCGAGCTACGATCCGAACGACCGCCGCGCTCTGACCGGCGCCCAGCTGCGTAACCGCGTGATGACCGACTCCTTCGAGCCTGGCTCGACGCTGAAGCCGATCACCGTTTCGCTGGCGCTGGATACGGGCCGCGTCAAGCCGAGCACCTATATCGACACCGGTCCCGGCAAGTTCACCATCCTGGACCGCACGATCAGCGATACCAAGGCGCACGGCGTGATCAATGTGCAGCAGATTATCGAGATGTCGTCCAATATCGGCACCTCGAAGATCGCACTGAGCATGCCTTCGCAAGAGATGTGGGAGATGTTCACCAAGGTCGGCTTCGGCCAGCAGCCGAAATGGGGCTTCCCCGGCGCGGTCGCTGGCCGCGTTCGTCCTTATAAATCCTGGCGTCCTGTCGAGCAGGCCACCATGAGCTACGGTAACGGTATCTCCGTGTCGCTGATCCAGCTGGCGCGTTCCTACATGATGTTTGCGCGCGATGGCGATACGATTCCGCTGTCCTTCGAACGCGTGAACGAGGCTCCGCGCGGGCAGCAAATCATCAAGCCGGAAACGGCGCGCGAGATGCGCGCAATGCTGGAGACTGTGGTTTCCGGCAAGGACGGCACAGCCAAGCAGGCCCAGATTCCGGGCTACCGCGCAGGCGGCAAGACCGGCACCGCGTACAAGGTCGAAAACGGCCACTACGCCATGCCGCGCAAATATATCGGCTCCTTCGTCGGCATCGTGCCGATGTCCGCGCCGCGCTTCATTATCGCAGTCATGATCGACGAACCAACCCAGGGCGGCCACTTTGGCGGCCAGGTTGCAGCGCCGACCTTCTCCGCGGTGGCGGTCAACGCCCTGCGCGCCATGAACGTGCCTCCTGATTCCTCCGTCACCGAAATCGTGATCCCGACGGACACCGGACCGGAGGCCATGTAATGACTACGATGACCATCAAAGAAATTAACGACTGGATCAAGGCGGCCGCCCCGGATGCGCAGCTGGCGTCCGACTCGCGCCGCATCAAGGCCGGCGATGTGTTCTTCGCCTATCCGGGCGATGCCAACGACGGCCGCAAATACATCGGCGCCGCTATCGAAGCGGGCGCCGCTGCCGTGGTATATGACGGTGCAGGTTATGAATGGGATGCCGCGCATGATGTGCCGCGCCTGGCGGTCGATGGTCTGAAGCGTCTGGCCGGTCCGATTGCGCACGCCCACTACGGCATGCCGGACAGCGGCATGTTTACCGTCGGCGTGACGGGCACCAATGGCAAGACTTCCTGCGCCGTATGGACTGCACAGGCGCTGGCCAAGCTGGGCGAAACGGCCGCCGTTGTCGGTACCTTGGGCGTTGGCATGTTCCGCGCGCGCGTCGAGGCGGAATTCGATGAAACCGGCTACACCACGCCGGATGCAGTGCTGCTGGCACGCAAGCTGGATGAGATGCGCCGCGATGGCGCCGCTGCGCTGGCGATTGAGGCCTCGTCGATCGGCCTCGATCAGGGCCGTACCGACGGCATGCACTTCGACGTGGCGATCTTCACCAATCTTACGCGCGACCACCTCGATTACCACGGCACCATGGAAGCCTATGAGGCGGCCAAGATCAAGCTGTTCGAGTGGCCGGGCCTGAAAACCGCCGTGATCAATCTGGACGATCCTGCCGGTCCGCGCATCATCAAGCATATCCAGGGCCGCAAAGGACCGAAGCCTCACGTCATCGCTTACACCCTGCGCGATGTGGCCTCGCAGCCGAACATTCCGGGCATCCAGATGATGCGGGCCAGCGCGCTGCGCAGCCGCGGCCAGGGCACCGAGTTCAATCTGGATTCGTCCTTTGGCCATGCCCATGTGCGCACCCAGCTGGTGGGGCCGTTCAATGTATCGAACGCGCTGGCCGTGATGGCTGCCTTGCTCAGCAAAGGCGCTGCTTTCCGCGCTGCTGTCGACGCCATCGAATCGCTGACGCCGGCGCCGGGCCGCATGCAGCAGCTGGGCGGCCAGGATGCGCCGCTGATCGTGATCGATTACGCCCACACGCCGGACGCACTGGAGAAAACCCTGGAAGCGCTGCGTTCCGTCGCCAATGACCGCAACGGCCACCTGTGGTGCGTGTTTGGCTGCGGCGGCGACCGCGATCCCGGCAAGCGTCCACAAATGGGCAGGATTTCGCAGATGGCCGAGCACGTGCTGGTGACCAGCGACAATCCGCGCAGCGAGGAGCCGGCGGAGATCATTCGCCAGATCGTGGCGGGCATGGACCCGGAAAATCCGAATTCGGAATTCCTGACGGTGGAAGACCGCGCTGCGGCCATCCTGTCGGCTGTGCGTCACGCTGGCAAGTCGGATGTGATTCTGCTGGCAGGGAAGGGCCATGAGCCTTACCAGGAAATCAAGGGACGCAAGATGCCGTTCTCGGATGCCGAGCACGCGCAACTGGCGCTGTCGGCGCGGCTAACCATGATGAGGCAGAACTGATGCGCTGGACGCTCGATCAGATCCTCTCGTCCCTGCCCGGTGCGCATTTCATGCCAAGTGCCGCCGCGCCTTCCGCCGAGGCTGACGCCGCGGCTCGCGCGCTCGTTATCACGAACATCTCCACCGATAGCCGCGCGGTCGGCCCCGGCGAAATCTTCGTGGCGTTGCGCGGTGAGGTCCATGATGCGCATAACTTCTTGCAGCAGGTCGCCGAGCGTGGCGCATCCGCCGTGGTGGTGGACACCGTGCCTGCAGGCTTCCCGCTGCCGGCTATCGTGGTGCCGAATACGCTGACGGCCCTGGGCCGCATCGCCAATGCCTGGCGCGAGCGCTTCAAGCTGCCGCTGATTGCCGTCACCGGCAGCAATGGCAAGACGACGGTGAAAGAGATGATTTCCTCGATTCTCGCTGCGGCACATGGCGAAGAGGGACGTCTGGCCACGCGCGGCAACCTGAATAATGAGATTGGCGTGCCGTTGACGCTGTTCCGTCTCGATGGCCAGCATCATTCCGGCGTGGTGGAGCTGGGCATGAATCATCCTGGCGAGATTGCACGCCTGAGCGCTATTGCTGCGCCGACCATCGGCATGGTGAACAACGCCCAGCGCGAGCACCAGGAATTCATGCACACCGTGGAAGCGGTGGCGCGCGAGAATGGCAGCGTGCTGTCCTCGCTGCCGGCAGGTGGCGTGGCCGTGTTCCCGCACAGCGACGAATACACGCCGATCTGGCGCGACCTCGCTGCTGGTGAGCGTGTGCTGACCTTCGGCCTGTCGCCGGAAGCTTCGGTGTCCGCCACCGCGACGCCGGCGGCGTATGGCAGCGATCTGTCCGTGACCATTGTGGAGCGTAGCTCGGCCGCGACGTTCGCGGTGCGCCTGCAAGCTTTCGGCGATCACAATGTCCTGAATGCGCTGGCCGCGATCGCATGCGCACACGCGGGGGGTGTTACGCCCGATCAGATCAAGTCCGGCCTGGAAGCCTTCGCTCCGGTGAATGGCCGCCTGCAGAAAAAGCAGGCCGCCAACGGCGCCACGCTCATCGACGACACCTACAACGCCAACCCGGACTCCGTACGCGCCGCCATCAATGTGCTCGCCGCCGCGCCTGCGCCACGCGTACTGGTACTGGGCGACATGGGCGAAGTGGGCACGCAAGGAAAGGAGTTCCACGAGGAGGTCGCCGCCTACGCCGCAAGCAAGGGCATCGACCACGTACTGGCAACCGGCGCGCTGGCCGCGCATATGGCGCCTCACGCGCGCCACTTTAAAGAATTCGAAGAGTTGCTGAAGGCCGTCGAGGCCGTGGCAATTCCGGATGCAACCGTATTGATCAAGGGCTCCCGCTTCATGAAAATGGAACGGGTCGTGCAGCATTTGATTGGATCGCAACACGTAACAAAGGAAACACACTAATCATGCTGCTTTGGCTTGCACAACTCCTGCAGGACGACATTGGGGCTTTCCGCCTCTTTAACTACATCACCTTCCGCGCGGTGATGTCGACGATTACCGCGCTGGTGATCGGCCTCGTCGCGGGTCCCGCTGTTATTCGTAAACTGACCGTGATGAAATACGGCCAGGCCGTGCGTACCGATGGTCCGCAAACTCACCTGAAAAAACATGGCACCCCGACCATGGGCGGTGTGCTGCTGCTGATTGCCGTTGCCGTGTCCACCGTGCTGTGGGTCGACTGGTCCAACCGCCTGATCTGGCCAGTGATGGTCGTGACCATGGGCTTTGGCGCCGTGGGCTGGGTAGATGACTACCGCAAGGTTGTTCGCCAGGATCCTGAAGGCATGCGCTCGGCCGAAAAATACTTCTGGCAGTCGCTGGTCGGCATCGCCGCCGCGCTGTACCTGGCGTTCTCCGTGTCCGCACCAACGCCGGTGAAGGTGTTTGAATTGTTCTTCCAGTGGGTGCAGTCCGGCTTCTCGATGGACCTGCCGCCAAAGGCCGACCTGATCGTCCCGTTCTTCAAGACTATCAGCTATCCGCTGGGCGTATGGGGTTTTATTGCGCTGACTTATTGCGTGATCGTGGGCACCTCGAATGCCGTGAACTTCACCGACGGTCTGGATGGCCTGGCCATCATGCCGACCGTGATGGTGGGTTCCGCGCTTGGCCTGTTCGCTTACCTGACCGGTTCCGCCACCTATTCGAAATACCTGTTCATCCCGCACATTCCGGGCGCGGGTGAGCTGATTATCTTCTGCGGAGCGATGGCAGGCGCTGGCCTGGCCTTCCTCTGGTATAACACGCACCCCGCACAAGTCTTCATGGGCGACGTCGGCGCACTGGCGCTGGGCGGCGCACTGGGCACGATCGCCGTGATCGTGCGCCAGGAGATCGTACTGTTCATCATGGGTGGCATCTTCGTTGCCGAAACGCTGTCCGTGATTATTCAAGTGGGCTGGTTCAAGTACACCAAGAAGCGCTATGGCGTTGGCCGCCGCGTCTTCCTGATGGCGCCGCTGCACCACCACTTTGAACAGAAAGGCTGGAAAGAAACCCAGGTCGTCGTGCGCTTCTGGATCATCACGATGATGCTGGTACTGGTCGGACTCTCAACCCTGAAGCTGCGCTAATGATCTACAACGGCAAAATCGCTCTGGTACTCGGGCTCGGAGAATCGGGCCTGGCGATGGCACAGTGGCTGGCCCGCTGTGGCGCGCTGCTGCGCGTTGCCGACACGCGTCCCGTGCCGGACCGTCTGCCCGCGCTGCGCGAACAGCTGCCGGGCACGCAGTTCATCTCCGGTCCGTTCAATGCGGGCCTGCTGGATGGCGTGGACTTCGTTTGCGCCAGCCCTGGTCTGGCGCCGAACCGCGAGCTGGCCGAGATCATTCCGGCTGCCGCCGAAAAGAATATTCCTGTCTGGGGCGAGATTGAAATCTTTGCCCAGGCGCTGAAATGGCTGAAGGACGACCGTGCGTACGAGCCGAAAGTCATCGCCATCACCGGTACCAATGGCAAGACCACCGTCACCAGCCTGACTGGCCAGCTGTGCGAGCGCGCCGGCCTGTCCGTCAAGGTGGCCGGCAATATCAGCCCCGCCGCGCTGGATGTGCTGCGCGAGGTGATGGACAACGAAACCCTGCCGCAAGCCTGGGTGCTCGAACTCTCCAGCTTCCAGCTGCACACGACATACAGTCTGCAGGCCAATGCCGCCACGGTGCTGAACGTGACCCAGGACCACCTGGACTGGCACGGCAGTATGCAGGCCTATGCCGACGACAAGAAGCGCATCTTTGGCGAAGACACGGTGCGCGTACTGAATCGCGACGACGGCTGGACCATGGCCATGGCCAATCCAACCGGGGAAAACGTCACCTTCGGCACCGACGAACCAACCACGCCGCACAGCTTCGGCCTGGTGAACGAGCGTGGCGTGTACTGGCTGGCCACCGCCGAGCCGACGGAAGAAGTCGAACAGAAGAAGCGCAAGAAAAACGATCCGCCTCCACCGCCGGTCGAGTGCTACACCAAGAAACTGATGCCGGCCGACGCGCTCCAGATTCGCGGCACGCACAACGCCTCCAACGCGCTGGCTGCGCTGGCCCTGTGCCGCGCCATCGGCCTGCCGTTCGCGCCGCTGCTGCATGGGCTGCGCGAATACAAGGGCCAGCCGCATCGCGTGGAACTGGTCGCCAATATCAATGGCGTCGACTTCTACGACGACAGCAAGGGTACCAATGTCGGCGCAACCGTCGCCGCGCTGAATGGCCTGGGTACTGCCTTCGCCGGCAGCGAACAGAAGCTGGTGCTGATCGCCGGTGGCGATGGCAAGGGCCAGGAGTTCGATCCGCTGGCACAGCCTGTGTCGCGCTATGTGCGCGCCGTGATGCTGATTGGCCGCGATGCGCCGGCGATTCGTGCCGCGCTGGCCGATACCGGCGTGAAGCTGGAAGATTTTGCCACGCTGGAGGAAGCAACCAGGCGTGCGTCCTCGCTCGCCCATGCAGGCGATGCCGTGCTGCTGTCGCCGGCCTGCGCCAGCCTGGACATGTTCAAAAATTACGCGCATCGCGCCCAGGTGTTCATCGACACCGTGCGTGACATCGCGCTGGATGCCGGACAGGAGATCTGATGGCATTCCAGCTTCCATTCCGCTTTGGTGGCTCAGAGGCTCCGGCTCCGCTGGATAGCCGCGCGCGCCATTCGAAGATGATGGAGTACGACCTGCCGCTGATCTGGTGCGTGGCGCTGCTGATGCTGTTCGGCATGGTGATGGTGTACTCGGCTTCGATCTCGCTGCCGGATTCGCCCAAGTTCGCCGCCTACAAGAACTACTACTTCCTGCAGCGCCAGGCGATCTTCATTGCCGTGTCGATGGTGGCGGCGGCGGTGACTTTCCGCGTGCGTGTCCAGGACTGGCAGAAAGCCGCGCCGTATCTGTTCATTGGCACGCTGGTGCTGTTGACGCTGGTGCTGATCCCGCACCTCGGCGTGGTCGTCAACGGCGGCCGTCGCTGGCTGTCGCTGAAGGTATTCAATTTCCAGCCATCCGAGCTGATGAAACTGTTTATCGTGCTGTACGCGGCCGACTACACGGTGCGCAAGCAGGAATACATGCACCGCCTGTCCAAGGGCTTTGCGCCAATGGCGATCGCGGTGGCCTTCGTTGGCCTGCTGCTGCTGCTGGAGCCGGACCTGGGCGCATTCGGCGTCATCGTCTGTATCGCCATGGGCATCCTGTTCCTGGGCGGCGTGAACGCGGTCTGGTTTGGCGGCATCGCCGGCATGCTGGTGACAATTTTCGTGGCCATCATCGCATTGTCCAAATTCCGCCGCGACCGTTTCTTCGCTTACCTGAATCCTTGGGAAGAAGAGAACGCGCTGAACAAGGCATACCAGCTGACGCACTCCCTGATCGCTTTCGGGCGCGGCGAGATCACCGGTGTGGGCCTGGGCGGCAGTCTGGAAAAGCTGCACTACCTGCCCGAAGCGCACACCGACTTCCTGCTGGCGGTGATCGGCGAAGAACTGGGCCTGGTTGGTGTCGTGGTCACCATCGCCATGTTCTACTGGATCGTCAAACGCGCCTTCGAGATCGGCCGCCAGGCCATCGCCATTGACCAGACCTTTGCGGGACTGGCGGCGAAGGGCATCGGCATCTGGATCGGCGTGCAGACCTTCATCAATATGGGTGTGAACCTGGGCCTGCTGCCGACCAAGGGGTTGACGCTGCCGCTGATGTCATACGGCGGCACCGGGGTAATGATTAACTGTGTCGGACTCGCCATATTGCTGCGCATCGACTATGAGAACCGTGTATTGATGCGAGGTGGCCGGATATGAAACGCCTGATGATCATGGCAGCCGGCACCGGCGGCCACATTTTCCCTGGTCTGGCGATTGCCCAGACCATGCGCGCTCGTGGCTGGGAAGTCAGCTGGCTGGGCACGTCGCATGGCATGGAAACGGAACTGGTGCCGAAGAATGGCGTGGAAATGGACACCATCAACTTCAGCGGCATGCGCGGCAAAGGCCTGGCGCACACCATTGGTGGCGCCTTCAAGATGGTTGGCGCCTTCATGAGCAGCTTTGGCTTCATCGGCAAGCGTAAGCCCGACGTGGTGCTGGGCATGGGCGGCTACGTCTGCGTGCCGGGCGGCGTGATGGCGCGTCTGCGCCGCAAGCCACTGGTGCTGGTCAATGCCGACGCAGCCTTGCTGCTGTCGAACAAAACGCTGGCGCCGATGGCGGACAAGGTCTGCTTCGGTTTCCCGGCCGATTTCGGCGCCGCTGCCGGCAAGGCGATCGTCACCGGCAACCCGGTGCGCAAGGAGATTCTGGCCGTGCCTTCGCCTGAGCAGCGCTTTGCCAACCGCGAAGGCCAGTTGCGCATCCTGGTGGTGGGCGGCAGTCTCGGTGCGAAAGCGCTGAACGATGCGCTGCCGGCCGCGCTGGCGATGCTGGCGCCGAAACAGCGTCCGCTGGTGACCCACCAGTCGGGCAAGAAGAATATCAACGCCCTGCGTGAGGCTTACGCGCACGCGGACGTGGAAGCAAACGTGGTCGACTTCATCGACGACATGGCAAGCGCTTATGCGCACGCGGACGTTGTGATCTGCCGCGCGGGCGCCATTACCGTGTCCGAGCTGACGGCGGCCGGCGTGGCGAGTGTGCTGGTCCCGCTGGTGGCATCGACCACCAGCCACCAGCGCGACAACGCGCAGTGGATGGCGAAGCAGGGCGCCGCCATTCATATGCCGCAGTCGGAATTGAACCCGCAAAGCCTGGCAGCGTTGTTGCAGACGCTGTCCCGCGGCACTTGCCAGAAGATGGCTGTGGCAGCGCATGCGGCAGGCAAACGCGACGCGAACGACGCCATCGCACAAGTATTGGAAGCACTAGCATGAAACACAAGGTCAAGAACATTCACTTCGTCGGCATTGGCGGCAGCGGCATGAGCGGCATCGCCGAGGTGCTGGTCACGCTCGGCTACAACGTCTCGGGTTCCGACCTGGGCGCGAACGCCGTGACCCAGCGCCTGATCGACATGGGCGCCAAGGTTTATCAGGGCCACGCCGCAGAAAACATCGGTATCGCCGATGCCGTCGTGACCTCCACCGCGGTCAAGGAAGACAATCCGGAAGTGGTCGCAGCGCGCGCCCGCAAGATCCCTATCGTGCCGCGCGCCGTGATGCTCGGTGAGCTGATGCGCCTGAAGCGCGGTATCGCTATCGCCGGCACCCACGGCAAGACCACGACCACCAGCCTGGTGGCATCCGTGCTGGCACAGGGCGGCCTGGACCCGACCTTCGTGATCGGCGGCCGCCTCACTGCTGCCGGCGCCAACGCCAAGCTGGGTTCCGGCGAGTACCTGGTCGCTGAAGCGGATGAGTCCGATGCATCGTTCCTGAACCTGGCGCCGATGATCGAAGTGATCACGAATATCGATGCCGACCACATGGAAACTTACGAGCACGATTTCGAAAAGCTGAAGCAGGCCTTCGTCCACTTCACGCATCGCCTGCCGTTCTATGGACGCGCCATGCTGTGCATCGACGATCCGCATGTGCGTGCCATCATCCCGCAGGTGACCAAGCCGGTGACGACTTACGGCTTTGCGGAAGACGCCGAAGTGCGCGCCGTGAATGCCCGCGCCGTTGGCACCCAGATGCATTTCACCGTGCTGCAGGAAGGCTATCCGGATCTGGAAATCGTGCTGAACCAGCCAGGCATGCACAATGTGCAGAACGCCTGCTCCGCCGTCGCGATTGCGCGCGAGATTGGCGTACCCGATAGCGCCACCCAGGCCGGCCTGGCAGGCTTTGCCGGCGTTGGCCGCCGCTTCACCAAGTATGGCGAGATCGCCGCACCGGCCGGCGGCGCGTTCACGCTGGTGGACGACTTCGGCCATCACCCGATTGAAATGGAAGTGACGATTGCCGCCGCGCGCGCCGCCTATCCTGGCCGCCGCGTGCTGCTGGCCTTCCAGCCGCACCGCTACAGCCGCACGCGAGACCTGTTCGAAGACTTTGCAAAAGTATTGAGCACCGTGGATGTGCTGGTGCTGTCCGATGTGTACGCAGCGGGGGAGGCGCCTATCGTGGCTGCCGACGGCCGCTCTCTGGCGCACGCAATCCGCGCGCGCGGCAGGACTGAACCGGTATTCGTCGAAAACATCGCCGATATGCCGGAAACGATCATGAACGTGGTGCGCGACGGCGACGTCGTGCTCACGATGGGCGCAGGCTCGATCAGCGGCGTCCCGGCAAAACTGACTACGTACCAAAAGGTCTGATGTGAAGAAATTGACTCAACAAGAAGCGCAGGCATTCGGCAAGGTGGGTGTGCTGTTCGGCGGACGTTCCGCCGAGCGCGACGTGTCCATCATGTCCGGCAGCGGCGTGCTGGCCGCGCTGCAAAGCCAGGGCATCGACGCCCATGCCTTCGATCCGGGCCAGCGTTCGCTCGCTGAACTGGCTGCGGAAAAATTCGACCGCGTGTTCATCGCACTGCACGGCCGCTACGGCGAAGACGGCAGCATCCAGGGCGCGCTGGAACTGCTTGGCATTCCTTACACCGGCAGCGGCGTGATGGCCAGCTCGGTTGGCATGGACAAGATCACCACCAAGATTCTGTGGCTGCGCGAGAACCTGCCGACGCCGGAATACGCCGTGCTGGGCGCCGACAGCGACCTGGATGCGGAAGCTGCGCGCCTTGGCCTGCCGTTGATCATGAAACCGCCGCACGAAGGTTCGACTATCGGCATCACCAAGGTGACCGATAAGGCGCAGTTGAAGACCGCCTATGACGCCGCAGCGGCGCTGGACGACTCCGTGCTGGCCGAAGAATTCGTGGAAGGCCGCGAGTTCACCGTCGCCGTACTGGGCACCGGCAAGGATGCGCGTGCGCTGCCGATCGTTGAGATCGTTGCGCCGCAGGGTAACTACGACTACCAGAACAAATACTTCACCGACGATACACAGTATTTCTGCCCACCGCAGCTGGATCAGGCGATTCAGGATGAAATGCAGCGTATCGCCGTGGAGGCTTATCGCGCGGTGGGTTGCGAGGGCTGGGGCCGCGTGGACGTGCTGATGCGCGCCCGCGACAACAAGCTGTTCCTGCTTGAGGTGAATACCTCGCCAGGCATGACCAGCCATTCGCTGGTGCCGATGGCGGCGCGCGCGACGGGCGTGAGCTATGAAGAACTGTGCGTGGAAATCCTGCGCACGGCACGCCTGAAACTGGCGAAGAAGTAAGAGGACATCGATGTGGCATGACGCAAAAGCCTTGAATGCAACCGCCGGCGCACTGACTGCGCTGTCGGTGCTGGCTTGCGCGGCGGGCGGCGTGTGGTGGCTGGCGCAGCGTCCTGTATTCGATTTGCGCTCCATCCGCGTTGAGACCATGGACAACTCGGAGCTGAAGCATGTGAATGAGCTGACGCTGCGTAACGGTATGTTGGGCCGCATCAAGGGCAACTTCTTCACGACCAATCTGGATAACGTGCGCCAGGTGTTCGAAGCCGTGCCCTGGGTGCGCCGCGCGAGCGTGCGCCGCGAATGGCCGGACCAGCTGATCGTGGCGCTGGAAGAGCATGAAGCCCTCGGCACCTGGGGCGAGGATGGACGCCTGCTCTCGACCAAGGGCGATGTGTTCACCGCCAACCTGGCCGAAGCGGAAGAGGACCATGAACTGCCGGAGTTCGATGGACCGGATGGCAGCGAGAAGGAAGTGCTGGCGCGTTTCGGTGAGCTGCGCAACTGGTTCGCGCCGATCAAGCTGGTGCCGGAAGGCCTGTCGCTGTCGACGCGCTATGCGTGGACGGTAAAGCTGGACAACGGCATGAGCGTGGCGCTGGGCCGGGAGCAGACGCCCACCACGCTGAAGGAACGGGTAGACCGTTTGGTAGGCATCTGGCCGCAGTTGACGGCCCGCGTACCGAACATTGAAACAGTAGATATGCGCTACCAGAACGGACTGGCATTGAGCGCGGCGGGACTGAAGATTCCGGCAGAAACAAAGAAACGTTGATAAGCAGGCAGAGAGATGACAAAAGACGCTAAAAACCTGATCGTCGGCCTCGACATCGGCACCTCCAAGGTGGTTGCCGTGGTGGCCGAGGTGATGGGCGATGGACGCCACGAAGTAATAGGCCTGGGCCAGCATGAGTCCAAAGGCCTGAAGAAAGGCGTGGTCGTCAACATCGAAGCGACCGTCGAATCGATCCAGCGCGCGCTGGAAGAGGCGGAGCTGATGGCCGACTGCAAGATCCGCAATGTGTATGCGGGCATTGCGGGCAGCCATATCCGCTCCTTCAATTCCAGCGGCATGGTGGCCATCAAGGACAAGGAAGTGACGGCGACCGATGTGGCGCGCGTCATCGAAACGGCGAAGGCGGTGAACATCCCGACCGACCAGCAGCTGCTGCATACGGTGCCGCAGGAATTCATCGTCGACTCGCAGGAAGATGTGCGCGAGCCGATCGGCATGAGCGGCATCCGCCTGGAGGTGAAGGTGCACATCGTGACCGGCGCCGTGAGCGCGGTGCAGAACATCGTCAAGTGCGTGCGCCGCTGCGGCCTGGAAGTGTCGGACCTGATCCTGCAGCCGATGGCTTCGGCCGATGCGGTGCTGACGCCGGACGAAAAAGAACTCGGCGTGGTGCTGATCGATATCGGCGGCGGCACCACCGACGTGGCGGTGTTCTCGGACGGTGCGATCCGCCACACGGCCGTGATTCCGATCGCGGGCGACCAGATCACCAACGACATCGCGATGGCGCTGCGCACGCCGACCTCGGAAGCGGAAGAAATCAAGATCCGCTACGGCGTGGCCAAGCAGGTGCTGGCCGATCCGGGTGAGCACCTGGAAGTGCCGGGCCTGGGCGACCGCGGTCCGCGCAATCTGTCGCGCCAGGCGCTGGCTGCCGTGATCGAGCCGCGCGTGGAAGAACTGTTCGCGATGGTGCACCAGGTGGTGCGCGAGTCGGGCTACGAAGGCGTGCTGTCCTCGGGCATCGTGCTGACGGGCGGTACGTCGATCATGCCGGGCATGGTCGAAATGGCGGAAGACATTTTCCTGAAGCCGGCGCGCCTTGGCACGCCGGACTATCGCGGCCAGCTGGCGGACGTGGTCCGCAGCCCGCGCTACGCAACGGTTCTGGGTCTGTTGTTGGAAGCGAAGAAGCAGTATCTGCGCGGGCACATCGTGACCCGCCAGGATGGGTCGGTGAAGGCAGTCTGGCAGCGCATGAAAGAATGGTTCTTGGGTAATTTTTAATCGGGATTTTTTGAAATCAACCGCAGTTTTCAATCCCCAGTTCTCCTACAAATATGAGCACTGGCGCTTGAAAACCGCATTCTAGACAGGAGTACATCATGGAGTTTGATATGGTCGATAACGCAACGCTGGGTACGGTCATCAAGGTCGTCGGCGTCGGTGGCGCCGGTGGTAACGCCGTGCAGCACATGATCAATAAGGGCATGAACGGCGTTGAGTTCATCGCCGCCAACACCGACGCACAAGCGCTGGCTACGTCCAAGGCCAACAACATCATCCAGATCGGCGAGACCGGCCTGGGTGCTGGCATGAAGCCGGACGTGGGCCGCCAGCTGGCCGAAGAGTCCCGTGCACGCATTGAAGACGCACTGCGCGGCGCGCATATGGTCTTCATCGCGGCCGGCATGGGCGGCGGCACCGGCACCGGCGCTGCACCGATCGTTGCGGAAGTGGCCAAATCCCAGGGCGCGCTGACCGTGGCCGTGGTGTCCAAGCCGTTCTCGCATGAAGGCCAGAAGTGCATGGACATCGCCGAGGAAGGCCTGGAGCAACTGGCTGCCAATGTCGACTCCCTGATCGTGATCCTGAACGAGAAGCTGGAAGAGATCTACGAAGACGAATCCCTGATCGAATGGCTGCAGCACGCCGACGACGTTCTGAACAACGCCGTTGCCGGTATCGCCGAGATCATCAACGTGCCGGGCCACATCAACGTCGACTTCAACGACGTGAAGACCATCATGGGCGAGCAGGGCAAGGCGATGATGGGTACCGCCACCGCTTCCGGCGTGGACCGCGCCCGCGTGGCAGCCGAGCAGGCCGTGGCTTCGCCGCTGCTGGATGGCGTCGATCTGTCCGGCGCGCGCGGCGTGCTGGTGAACGTGACCGCATCGCGTGGCCTGAAGGGTAAGGAAATCAAGGAAGTCATGGCTGCCGTACGCGCCTTCGCTGCGCCGGATGCATCGATCGCACAAGGTATCGCTTACGACGACGCAATGGGCGACGCGATCCGCGTGACCGTGGTGGCTACCGGCCTGGGCAAGCAGAAGAAGCATGTGCAGCTGGTGCCGCAGCAGGTTCTGCGTACCGGTACCCACAATGCGCCAATGACGCCGTCCGCAGCACTGGGCGGCGGCGCTGTGACTTCGTCCGTGACCATGGGCGCTGCTGGCCTGGGTGGCGCAGCTCACCACGATATCCAGAAGCAGCCGGCCGTATGGCGCCGCGAGTCCGCATCCGAACAGGTGCGCGCGCTGCAGAATACCGGCATGGAAACCTACGACATTCCGGCATTCCTGCGCAAGCAGGCTGACTGATCCCGGCTGATCGCGGATCAGCCGCGCCGCCGGACCTGTGCGTCCGGCGGCGTGGTCATTTATACTTAGGAAAAGCTGCCGCGCGCTGCGCGGTTTTTTGTTTTCTAAAAGGAGAATCCAATGACCATCAAGATCGGCGACAAACTGCCGGAAGGCACCCTGTCCGAATTCATCGAAGTTGAAAGCGAAGGCTGCTCCCTCGGCCCGAACACTTTCAACGTGCAGGACCTGGTCAAAGGCAAGAAGATCGCCATCTTCGGCCTGCCAGGCGCTTACACCCCGACCTGCTCGGCTAAACACGTGCCGGGTTATGTCGCTCACGCTGCCGAGCTGAAAGCCAAGGGCGTGGACGAAATCTGGTGCATCTCCGTGAACGACGCCTTCGTGATGGGCGCCTGGGGCCGCGACCAGAAAGCCACCGGCATCGTACGCATGATGGCCGACGGTAACGCCGCTTACTCCAAGGCCCTGGGCCTGGACGCCGACTTCTCCAAGTTCGGCATGGGCACCCGCTCCCAGCGCTACTCGATGCTGGTGGAAGACGGTGTGGTCAAGCAGTTGAACGTTGAGCAGGGTGGCAAGTTCGAAGTGTCGAACGCTGAAACCATGCTGGGTCAGCTGTAATCATTCCCTCCGCGGCGCTCTTCCGGGGCGCCGCTACCACCATCCGTTGTCCTGTTCCACCATCCGTTTGTAGTAATCGATATTCGCGCGGAAGCAGAAGATCAGCGGGCCGCAGTATCTTCCTATGCGCGACATGGCTGCCTGATCCGCGCCCAGCATGACCGCAAGCACCATCAGCGTGAAAACCGCCAGCGCAATCAGCGCGGTCAGCGTGACGGCTTTGCGCCACATGCCTTTGCAGATGTAATAGACCGGCCCAAACAGCAGAGCGAGAAAGTTGAACCAGATCCGGCAAGTCTGGCCAGGCGTGAGCGACTGCATCGTCGATAGGTCCGGGCCGCCTGCCTGCTTGATGAGTGAAAACCGATGCTGCCAGGATGCCGATAGCTCAGACATTTGAAGCCTCCGCGCCGTGAAAGGACTTTAATCCTAGCAACGGCGCACAGGCTTAACTTTGCGCTTTGTCAGCCTTGTTGCGCTTGCGCTTTTTGGGGGCGAGCATGACGCCGGTGCAGGAGGACGCGCCGCAGTAGCAGGCGAACTGCTTTTTCACGGCCTTGGTGTGGCGCTCTTCGTAAATCAGGCCGTAGTTGTAGTTGAGCTCTTCGCCTCGTTCGATGTCGCGCAGCGAGCAGATGTAGACGCGCGAATCGTCGTCTTCTTCCGCCTCGCAATTCGGCTCGCAGGAGTGGTTGATGTAGCGCGCTTCGTTGCCGCCGGCGCCGCCGTCGATCAGCAGGCCGTTGTTCAGGCTGAAGAAGAAGGTGTGGCCGATCGGGCCGCCTTTCTCTTCGGTGCGGCGGCAGCACTCATCCCAGTCGACGATCTCGCCGGTGTACTCGATGATGCGCGTGCCGGCCGGAATCAGCTGGCTCGCAAACACGCCTCGTCCATGGACGGGCGATTCGTGCACTTCATACAGGGAGGTCGGGGCGGATTTTTTCATGGCGTCGGCGTTCATCCCGCAATAATAACCCGGCCGCGCCACACACGTAGCGCTGATGCCGCGCAAAGTGCGCGCACGCGCGAGCTGCCGCATTGGGTAGGTCTGGAACTCTATTGTTACGACATCAGCTAATTTGATCTCGGCGCGAGCGATGCCGCGTTTCTTTCAGTACAATGGCCGGTCCGGCGTGAGCATTTGGACCTACATGACCCCCAGCGCGAAAGAAAACCTGCAGAGTATTTATTGGATGGTGGCGGCCGTCGCCATGTTCGCTTTTATGGATGCGTCCATGAAGGTGCTGGCCGAGCATTATCCGGCGCTGCAGGTGACTGCGCTGCGCTGCATGTCGTCGATGCCGCTGGTGTTTGCCTACCTGGCCTGGCGCGGCAAGTTCAAAGGGATGTTCCACGTGCGCTGGCCGCTGCATCTGCTGCGCGGTGCGATCGGCATCAGCATGCTGTCGCTGTTCGCCTTCGCGCTGAAGTCGCTGCCGCTGGCCGAAACGTATTCGATCTTCTTCATCGCTCCCGCGCTGGTGACGGCATTGGCGGTGTTCTTCCTGAAAGAGAAAGTGGGCCTCGGGCAGTGGGTGGCGATTTTTGTCGGCCTGGGCGGCGTGCTGGTGGTGCTGCGTCCCAATGGCAGCAGCTTCATTTCGGTGGCGGGACTGGCGGTGCTGGGCTCGGCCGTGTGCTACGCCGTGTCGGCCATCGTCAGCCGCATCCTGGCGCGTTCGGATGCGCCTGAGCACATCATGTTCTGGGTGCTGGCGATGATGGGCATTGGTGTCTCGCCGTTTGCCTGGCAGCAGTGGGTCGAGGTGCGGATGGACGACTGGGTGCCGTTGCTGGCCCTGGCGATCAGCGGCTTCCTGGGACAGCTGGCGCTGACCAAAGCCTTCAGCATGGGCAAAGCGTCGATCGTGGCGCCGTTCGAATACACGGCGCTGGCCTGGGGCACGATGATGGACTGGGTGCTGTGGAAAAGCTTGCCGGATATGTACACCCTGCTGGGCGCGGCCATTATCATCGCTTCGGGCATTTACCTGGTGCGGCGAGAAGCCGACCATCCCGAGGCCGAGCATCCGTAATCCCGATATAATCGCGGAATGCTGAAACAACGAACCATCAAAGAACTCGTCCGCACGACAGGTGTGGGCCTGCACTCCGGCACCAAGGTCGAGCTGACCCTGCGCCCGGCCGCGCCCGATACCGGCATCGTGTTCCGCCGCGTCGATATGGACCCGCCTATTGCCTTCCCGACAAAAGCCGACATCGTGGGCGATACCCGCATGGCCACCGTGCTGATGAAGGACGGCGGCCGCGTTTCGACCGTGGAGCACCTGCTGTCGGCCTGCGCCGGCCTGGGCATCGACAATCTCTATGTCGACGTGACGGCGGAAGAGATTCCGATCATGGATGGTTCGGCATCATCCTTCGTATATTTGTTGCAACAAGGTGGCGTCGAGGAGCAGGACGCGGCCAAGAAGTTCATCCGCGTGAAAAAGACCGTGGAAGTGCGCGAAGGGAAGGGCGATAAGGAAAAGTGGGCGCGCCTGGTGCCGCACGACGGCTTCAAGCTGGACTTCTTCATCGAGTTCAACCACCCGGCCGTCGATGGGACCGCCCAGCGCGCGAATGTCGACTTCGGCGACGTCTCCTACGTGCAGGCGATTGCCCGCGCCCGTACCTTCGGCTTCATGCAGGATGTGGAAATGCTGCGCGGTATCGGCCTGGCCCGCGGCGGTTCGCTGGAAAATGCCATTGTGATGGACGAGTACCGCATCCTGAATTCCGACGGCCTGCGCTACGACGACGAGTTCGTCCGCCACAAGATCCTGGACGCGATCGGTGACCTGTACATGGTCGGTCACCCGATGGTCGCCAGCTACGAAGCCCACAAATCCGGCCACGCCCTGAACAACCAGCTGCTGCGCGCCATGCTGGCCGATCCCGATTCCTACGAAATCGTCACCTACGAATCGACCGACAAAGCGCCGCCATCCTACGCCCGCCAACTGGCGGAAGAGTGGTCGTTCAACTACTAAGGACGGCGCTTCGCCACCATAGACTTCAGCGCCGCGATCAGCGGCGCGTTTTCTTTGGTGGCTTCGAGTTGTTCGCTGAGCTGCTCGAAGGAGTTCACCGCGGCGGACGACAGCTCCATATTGGGTTTCGGCTGCACGGCTTGCTGGGCCGACTGCGTCATCTGCACTTTGAGGCGGATGTTGTTAATCTGCCACCCTTTTCGCACGAGACATTCTTGTAGCTTTGGCAATTGTTGTTTAAGCTTGGCAGCAACTGCGGCGTTGGGCGTGGCAAGCGTCAGATCGGTTCCATTGAAAGCCAGGATTTCGCAGAACTTGAACGAGGTTGGCAGCGCTTCCGCACAATCTCGCTGCAGATCGGCCATGCGCTGGGCAGCCGGCAGCAGCGCCGCCAGGCGGTCGTTGCGGCGAAGAAAGTCCGTGGCTCCAGCGGCCTCGCGGATCATGGTGGTGTAACGGGAACGCATGCTGCATTGTACCGTGGCGGCCCCAGCCGGTAAATTTGCGCTCTGGCCATTGTTATATAGCTGAACATCCCAACCTTGCCCTTCGCGCATGATAAAATCACGCACTTTTGCCATTGGCGGACCCGAGGAAGAATTCAAGAAATGTCCTTACTGACCCAGATTTTCGGCAGCCGCAACCAGCGACTGCTTAAGCAATACCAAAAAACGGTCAAGGCGATCAACGCCCTGGAGCCGGAATTTGAAAAGCTGTCGGATGCCGAGCTGCAAGCCAAAACGCCTGCCTTCAAGGAGCGCGTGGCCAATGGCGAGTCGCTGGATGACCTGTTGCCGGAAGCCTTCGCTGTCTGCCGCGAAGCGTCCAAGCGCGTCTACAAGATGCGCCACTTCGACGTGCAGTTGATCGGCGGCATGGTTCTGCACTATGGCAAGATCGCCGAAATGGGCACCGGTGAAGGTAAAACCCTGACCGCAACCCTGCCGGCCTACCTGAACGCACTGTCCGGCAAGGGCGTGCACATCGTGACCGTCAACGATTACCTGGCGCAGCGCGACGCCGAAACCATGGGCAAGCTGTACCGCTGGCTGGGACTGAGCTGCGGTGTGAACCTGTCCCAGATGGAGCACAGCGCCAAGCAGCTGGCTTACGGTTCGGACATCACCTACGGCACCAACAATGAATTCGGTTTCGACTACCTGCGTGACAACATGGTGTTCGAATCCCGCGACCGCGTGCAGCGCGCCCTGAATTTCGGCATCGTCGACGAAGTGGACTCGATCCTGATCGACGAAGCGCGTACTCCGCTGATCATCTCCGGCCAGGCCGAGAACCACACCGACCTGTACCACAAGATCAATCTGGTGCCGCCTCAGCTGACCCTGCAGGTTGGCGAAGAAACGCCGGACGGCAAGGGCAATATCGAAGTGCCGGGCGATTACACCAAGGACGAGAAAGCGCACCAGGTGCTGCTGACCGAAGCCGGGCACGAAAAGGCCGAAGGCATCCTGACCAAGATGGGCCTGCTGCCGGAAGGCGCGTCCCTGTACGACTCCGCCAACATCACCCTGGTGCACCACCTGTACGCTGCGCTGCGCGCGCATGCCCTGTACTTCAAGGACCAGCACTACGTGGTGCAGAACAATGAAGTGGTGATCGTCGACGAATTCACCGGCCGCCTGATGACGGGCCGCCGCTGGTCCGATGGCCTGCACCAGGCAGTCGAAGCCAAGGAAGGCGTGAAGATCCAGAACGAGAACCAGACCCTGGCCTCGATCACCTTCCAGAACTACTTCCGTATGTACGCCAAACTGGCCGGCATGACCGGTACCGCGGATACCGAAGCCTACGAATTCCAGGAAATCTATGGCCTGGAAACCGTGGTGATTCCGCCGAACCGTCCTTCCCAGCGTAAGGACCGCCAGGACCAGGTGTACAAGTCGAACGAAGAGAAGTACAACGCCATGATGCTGGACATCCGCGACTGCTACGAGCGCGGACAGCCGGTGCTGGTGGGTACGACCTCGATTGAAAACTCCGAGCTGCTGTCGGGCATCCTGGACAAGGCCAAGCTGCCGCACAACGTGCTGAACGCAAAACAGCACGCCCGCGAAGCAGAGATCATCGCGCAGGCGGGTTCGCCGAAAGCGATCACCATCGCTACCAACATGGCCGGTCGTGGTACCGACATCGTCCTGGGTGGTAACGTCGAAGGCCAGATCAAGGTCATCGAAGCCAATCCGGACCTGAGCGACGCTGACAAGGCAGACCAGGCGCAGAAGCTGCGCGACGGTTGGCAGGAACTGCACAACCAGGTGGTGGCCGCAGGCGGCCTGCACATCGTGGGTACCGAGCGTCACGAATCCCGCCGCGTGGACAACCAGCTGCGTGGCCGTTCCGGCCGCCAGGGCGACCCAGGCTCGTCCCGCTTTTACCTGTCGCTGGACGATCCGCTTCTGCGCATCTTCGCCGGCGACCGCGTGCGCGCAATCATGGACCGCCTGAAGATGCCGGAAGGCGAACCGATCGAAGCGGGCATCGTGTCCCGTTCCATCGAATCCGCACAGCGCAAGGTGGAAGCCCGCAACTTCGACATCCGTAAGCAGCTGCTGGAATACGACGACGTCGCCAACGACCAGCGTAAGGTGATCTACTCGCAGCGTAACGAGCTGCTGGAAGCCAACGACATCTCCGAAACCATCATGAGCCTGCGCCACGGCGTGTTCAACGATGTGGTGCGCCAGTACGTGCCGGAAGAATCGGTGGAAGAGCAGTGGGACATTCCGGCACTGCAAGCCACCCTGGCCGGCGAATGGCAGCTCGACCTGCCGCTGGTGCAGATGATGGAGAAGGAAACCTCCATCACCGACGAGGACATCCTGGAACGCGTGATCGCCGCAGCAGACCAGCAATACCAGGCCAAGATCGACATCGTCGGCAAGGAAGCTTTCGGTGGCTTCGAACGCAATGTGATGCTGCAATCGGTGGACTCGCACTGGCGCGAGCACCTGGCTGCACTGGATCACCTGCGCCAGGGTATCCACCTGCGCGGCTATGCGCAGAAGAACCCGAAGCAGGAATACAAGCGCGAAGCCTTCGAGCTGTTCGGCCAGATGCTGGACATGATCAAGAACGAAGTGACCCGCATGGTGATGACGGTCCGCATCCAGTCGCGCGAAGAGATCGACGCGGCGGAAGCAGCGATGGCGCAGCCCCACGTGGAGAACGTGCACTACCAGCACGCCGATTTCAACCCGAACGCGGCACCGGAAGAACTGCTGGCGCCAACCGCGGCGCCGGAGCAGGTCGAAGCGATGCTGCAAATGGGTGTCAAGGTCGGCCGCAACGATCCTTGCCCATGCGGCAGTGGTAAGAAGTACAAAGCTTGCCACGGTAAGCTGGCGTAAAAAAGAAACCGGGGCTAGCCCCGGTTTTTTTGTGTCATCATGCTATAAAAAGATTAACTTTTTAAAGAGCATCGCATGACACCTTCCGCATCGCTATTTCTTGATGCCGCGCGCTTCATTGCGGCGATGGTGGTTTTCCTCAGCCACCTGACCAATGTCAGCATCAACGCGGTCTTCCCGTGGGTGCACTGGGGGCATGAAGCGGTGGTCGTGTTCTTCGTTATATCCGGCTATGTCATCGCTTACGTGACAGCGACGGGCGAGCGCATATTCGCCGATTATGCGGCGGCACGGCTGGGGCGTCTGTATTCGGTGGTGGCGCCCGCGCTGGCGCTGACCCTGGTGCTGGATGGGGTAGGGATGGCGGTGGCGCCGGCACTTTATTCTTTGCCGGATCACCAGCAATCGCTTGTGCGTCTGCTCGCCAACCTCCTCTTCATGCAGGAGTCGTGGAACTTCACGATCACGGCGTTATCGAATCGCGCCTTCTGGTCGCTGGCCTTTGAGTTCTGGTATTACGTGATCTTTGCGGTCTTCTTCTTTGCGAAAGGGCGTGCGCGCGTCGTGCTCGTTGGGCTGTCGATGCTGGCTGCAGGACCGCGCATTGTGGCTTACTTCCCGCTGTGGCTCCTGGGGCTGGCGACTTATCACATCTCCGCCAGATGGGCGCCGTCGCCGGATATCATATGGCCGGCGCGCCTGCTGTGCGCAGCCACCATCATGGCCATGCTGTGGATGGGCAGTCCGCTCGCCCATATGAAGGACGCGATGGACGCGGCCTATCCTGACCGGATGCTGCATCTGGGCGGCCTCGCCATCTTTATCGGCGACCTGCCACGGCTGCCTGCGGACTTGCTGCTGGGCGTGGTCTTCTCGGCGATGCTGTATTTCGCACAGGGCGAGCTGGCCAATGCACAAGCCTTCGCCGCCAGAGCGATTCGCTACCTGGCAGGAGCGACGTTCACGCTCTACCTGTTCCACCTGCCGCTGGTCTACTTTTTCATCGCCGTTTGCCACTTCTCGAAAGACTCGCTCAGCGACATCGTCGTTACCGGCGTGCTCGTGGTGGCCAGCTGTATGGCGTTCTCACATCTGTTCGAGCGCCGGGGCGCGGACTACCGGCGCTTCTTCCGCAACCTCTTCCAGTTAGTTGGCCGGCGCGCGACGCAGGCGGCGGGATAGCAGGTTATTCAAAGGGCGGAAGGCGAACAGCAGCAGGAAAGCCATATTGGACGAGCCGGGGAGGTGAGTGGCCAGCGGCACGGTCAGTGCGGCGATTACGATCAAGCCAATCGTGCGGATGCAGGAGCCGCGGTATTCGTCCTTGTCGATCGGATGCGCGCACAGCTCGGGGTGGCGATATATGTGATTGGCCACCAGCAGAGAGCCGATGCCCATCAGGGTCATCACCGATGCGTAGACCGTTTGGCCAAGCTGGGACAGGAATTGTGCGTTGACGGCCGATGCAAACGGCAGCAGGCTGGCGCCGCCCAGCAGCATGATGGTGAACCACACCAGGGCGCCATCCACATGCCGCACGTGGCTGTACACGCGATGATTGCCCACCCAGAAAATGGCGAGCACGATAAAGCTGACCAGCCAGGAATAGAAATTGGGCAGCAGATGCACCAGGGCCTCGCGCAGTTCAGCATCCGTGCCCATGTGCAGATGTTCGGGGAGGCGAAGATCGATTACCAGCAGCGTCATGGCCACGGCGAAGATGCCGTCGACCAGGGCTTCGATGCGGTGTTTGCTCAGGTGAAGTGCAGTGGTGTTGTGATTGTCCATGGATTATAACTCCCGTTGTGGAGAACAGCAGGGCACCACCATGCGGATGGTAGTGCCCTGGCCCGGCGCGGATTCGACGGCGATGCGCCCGCCCATCACGCCGGTAACGATGTTGTAGACGATGTTCATGCCCAGCCCGGTGCCGCCGCTGCCCATCTTGGTAGTGAAGAAGGGATCGAACACGCGGCGCTGCACTTCTTCCGGCATGCCGATGCCGTCGTCGCGGAAGACGATTTCGACTTGCTGTTCGCCGGCGTCGCGCGCCGTGATGCTGATGTGGCCTTTGTCGCGGCCTTCGAAGCCGTGCACCAGGGCGTTGTTGATCAGGTTATTGAAGACCTGGTACAGCGAACCCGGATAGGATTCGAGTTCCAGCTCCGGCGGCACATCCACGCTGGCTGCGCAGTTGGAGCGGCGCAGGCGCGGTGTGTAGGTGGCGGTGGTATCCAGCAGCACGGTTTGCAGCTTGAAGCGGCGGCGCTGGTCATTGGTCTGGTCGACTGCAATCTGTTTGAAGGAGGAGATCAGATCCGCTGCTTTCTGCAGCGAATTCGAAATCAGCCCGCAGGCCATATCGACTTCTTCCAGATGGTGGGTCAGCGCGGAGCGCTTCAGCGAGCCTTGCTCCACCACGGCCTGGAAGTCATGCACGCGATCGGACAGCGCGGTGGACGCCAGCAGGCTGTTGCCGATTGGCGTATTCAGTTCGTGCGCAATGCCCGCCACCAGCGAGCCGAGAGACGCCATCTTCTCGGAGGCGATCAGGTCGTGCTGGGTGCGTTTCAGCGTATCGAGGGCGTTCGACAAGTCGGCGGAACGCTCGCGCACACGGCTCTCCAGCGACACGTTCAATTCCTTCAGCGCCTGCTTGGCCTTCATCTCTTCGGTCAGATCGAGCAGCGCCCAGATGATGGCGCGCTGGCCATCCAGCGTCAGCGAAGAAGACCAGATGGCGACGGAGCCTGCGCTGCCGTCATGCATATGCACGGTGGCGATTTCGCCCTGTACCGTGCCGCGTTCGCGGTAGATGTTCCAGATGCGTTCGCGCTCTTCCGGCACAAACCAGAAATTGATTTCGTCGGAACGCTTGCCGATCAGCTGTTCCAGGCGCAAGCCGAAAGTCTGCAACAAGGCCTGGTTGGCGCCGATCATATAGCCTTCGCGGTCGGACACGGCCAGCGGCAGCGGCGTCATATCGAACAGGGTGCGGAAGCGCTCTTCCGATTCCTGCAGGCGGCGCTGCGATTCTTCCACCTGATCGATGCGCTCGCGCAGCGCGGCGCTCATGGTGTTGAGGGAGTTGGTGACCACTTCGAGTTCATCGCCGCCGTGGGCCGGCAGCTGCTCGCCGTAGTGGCCGTGCGCCAGCTTCTCCGATTGCGCGGTCAGCGCTTGCAGGCGCAGGCCCACGCCGCGTGTGAAGGCGAAGAACAGCAGCAGCGCGATGGCGAAGCCCAGTGCGGCGATGATGCCGCCCTGGCGCAGCACTTCTTCGCGTGCCATCACGAGGTCGCGCGTGGACAGGCCGAAGTACAGCGTACCGACCTGGTTTTCCTTCAGCAGCAAGGGCGCGCGCGCATGCAGCACCATGTCTTCGGCGACCGTGCGCACGCCTTTGCTGCCATCGGTTGAAGTCTTGCGCAATGCTGCCGGCAGGGAGAAGGGACGCTGGCCCGCTTCCAGAATGGTGTTGCCGCGGGCATCGACGATGACGATGTAGCGCAGGAAGCTGTCGGCCGGTTCGGCCAGCATCTCCTGCCAGTAGGAGCGCAGCTCGCCCAGACGTCCGCTGGCGGCATATGGGCTGAGTGTAAGATTCAGGTTGACGGCGTACTCGTGCGCTACGCGGTCGGCATTGCTGCTGACGGCCTTGTTCATCAGGCGCAGGCTGTTTCCGATCAGGAGCGCGACCACCAGGGCCTGCACTACAGCACTCAGAATCAGAAATTTCGCGCGCAGCGATAAGTTCAACGCAGTCCTCCGGCAATCCGCAAATCAGGATTGTAAATCGCTTCAGCATTAAAAGTTGCAAAAATGAAAAATATTTCTGCGAGAGTGTTGCGCGTGGTATGCAGGGCGATTAGCGGGACCGCTGCGCTGCTGATACCCTGGCCCGCAACGGGTGGCGCGCGCCAGTTCGCTGGGGCGGACCGCGCGGCGGTAGCGCGGCTGCGCACCGCCTGCGAATCGAAGGAAGGGCAGTACCTGATGGCCGAACTGCTACAGCGGCGTGAATAAAAAAAGCCCGGCGCACCGGGCTTTTCAGGCTGCCGCTTAAGGCAGGGTCAGAATGACTTTCACCGAATCGTCCACAGCGGACTTGTCGATGTAGCCGATGGCTTTAGGATCGTCCGCCACGGCTTTCTTCACCTCGGCGTTGGACTTGAATTCTTTTGGCGGCGTGGCCTTGCCGGTAAACACCAGCTTGGACCAGATCGCTTTCACCTGGGCCGGGTCTTTGTCCGCGACTTTCTGGTAGAAGTCGGAACGGATCTTGGAGCCTTCGCTCTGGTCGATCGGCGTGAACATGGCCGACTTGCCGAGGAAGAATTGCGATGCCTGTTCAGAGAACATGCGGGTCGCCGGATTTTCCTTGTTCACGATAACCACGATTTCAGCGGATGCGGGCAGCACAGCACCACCCAGCGCCACTGCGATGAGGGCGCTCAGAATCTTTTTCATTATTAGGCTCCTCAGAACACGAAATCGACGCCAGCGGCGATCACGTTAACCTTCTTGTTATACACCGCAGGACCGTACACCAGCGAACCGGACTTGGAGGTCGGGTTCACGCGGTCGTACTGCACTTTCAGGGCCAGCGACTTGGCGAAGTCCCATCGCACGCCGACCAGGTCGGAGCTCTGCGATGCCGAGGTCAGGAAGGCAGCGACCGGCACCGCCAGGGCAGCCGGCAGGGCCGGAGCCGTGATCTTCTGATTGGCGCCGTTGTAGTGGGCGTGGGCGTAGTAAGGCAGCACTTTGCCGAAGCGGTAGCCGCCCATCACGTACCAGGCGTTCGTCTGTGGGACATAGACGGCGTCCTGGGCGCGGCGCTGGGCGTACTCAGCTTGGCCGACGATGTTCTTCCAGTCCAGGGTCGCACCAATCTCGGTAAAGCTCATGTGCTTGCCGCCCTTGGTGGTCATGTCGTTGGCCAGCTGGCCGAAGCCGAATTTGGTCAGGTTGTCGGTCAGGCCGTTCAGCAGGACGAAGTCGTTCACTTCGACTTTGGCGCGCAGGTGAGCGGCGCGCACGGTGATCGGCCCGTGTTCGGCGGTCACGGCAAAGCCATAGACCGGCGCGTCATAGTGGGTCACGGAACCGGTGCCGCCGGCGGCCACAAACAGCTTGCCGCTGCTCTTGCCGACCACGCCCTGCACGGTGACGTTGGTGTCGCCGAAGGAGTGCTGCCAGTTGACGTCGGCGCCGTCCACGCTTTCCAGCGGTTCCTGGCCGTACAGCTCGATCGGCGGACGCATCATGGTGTTGGCGTAGCCCACGTTCTGGTAGTCGGAGATCAGGAAGGCCGGGATGACGGTGCGGCCGAGGCGCACACTGGTTTCATCGTTCAGTTTGTATTTCAGGAAGGCCCAGGTCAGCTCGGTGGTGAATTGCTGGCTGGTGCTTTTGCGGCTCAGCACCTGCACGGTGGCGGACAGGTCAGGCGTTGCCTGGTAGCTAGCTTGCAGGCCGAGGTTGGTATCCAGACCCAGGCGCGGAGAATCGCCCACGCCTTCTGCCTGGTTGTAGCGGACGAACTTGACGTCGTCGGTATTGGTTTTGGCGGCTGCTACCGTGCCGAAACCACTGATGCTCAGGTTGCCGTCGCCCAAGGTACCCGCCTGTGCCGATAGCGAAGCGGCGGCTGCCAGGACGGATGCGACGATAAATTTCATCTTCATAAGTGGTGATCCATGGTTGTTTTATATGATTTTGTCCGCACGGTCGTACTGTTTTTCTTGTGCGACGCGACAGTGCCGGACTGCCGTTCCCTCGGCAGTTGCTCACGATAAATGAAATGACTTGCATTCTGAAACTAGTTTCAGTGAACTAGTAGGGTTTTACTAATTTTTGTAGACATTTATGCGACATTTCATTACAACAATTGCACTGTTGCGGTGCATGAATTATTGCCCTAACAAGGCAATGAAATTACGGTGGCAGGGATTACAATAACGGCTTCTTTTCCCATCTTTGCACGAGAAAAATACAATGGCCGTCAACTCCCCAATCCCTGTCGCCTCCGAACTGAAACCTGTCGCCGGTATCGAGATCGGCTACGCTGAAGCGGGCATCAAGAAACCGAACCGCAAGGACGTCCTGGTCATGAAACTGGCCGATGGCGCCACGGTGTCGGGCGTGTTCACGCTGAACCGTTTTTGCGCTGCACCAGTGCAGATCTGCAAGGAGAATCTGGCGGCAGTGAAGGGCGGCGCCAAGCCGATCCGCGCCCTGATGGTGAACACCGGCAACGCCAACGCGGGCACCGGTGAAGCGGGCATGGCCAATGCGCGCGCTACCTGCGCTGCGCTGGCAAGTGAACTGGGCTGCGATGCACAGCAGATTCTGCCGTTTTCCACCGGCGTGATCCTGGAGCCTCTGCCGGTCGAGAAGATCAAGGCCGGCCTGCCAAAAGCCGTGCAGAACCTGAAGTCCGATAACTGGTTCAACGCTGCCGAAGCCATCATGACCACGGATACCCAGCCGAAAGCCGGCTCGCGTACCGTGCAGATCGGTGGCCATACCGTGAATCTGACCGGCATCTCCAAGGGCGCCGGCATGATCAAGCCGAATATGGCGACCATGCTGGGCTATCTGGCCTTCGACGCCAAAGTGGCGCAGCCGGTGCTGGACGTCCTGACCAAGGAAGCAGCCGACCAGAGCTTCAACTGCATCACCATCGATGGCGACACATCCACCAACGACTCTTTCATGATCATCGCTACCGGCGCCGGTACGCTGGAAGTGAACTCGGTCGATTCGCCGGAATACAAGGCGCTGGCCGCTGCGGTGAACGAGTTGTCCCTGTTCCTGGCTCAAGCCATCGTGCGTGACGGCGAGGGCGCGACCAAGTTCATGACGATCACGGTGGAAGATGGCAAGAACGCGGAAGAATGCCGCAAGATCGCGTATTCCATCGGCCATTCGCCGCTGGTTAAAACTGCCTTCTTCGCTTCCGATCCTAATCTGGGCCGCATCCTGGCAGCCATTGGCTATGCCGGAGTGGATGACCTGGATGTCAGCAAGATCAACCTGTACCTGGACGATGTGTGGGTAGCCAAGGACGGCGGCCGCAACCCGGACTACAAGGAAGAAGATGGCCAGCGCGTGATGAAGCAGAGCGAAATCACGGTACGCGTGAAGCTGGCGCGCGGCGCGGCCAAGGCGACCGTGTACACCTGCGACCTGTCCCACGACTACGTTTCCATCAACGCCGACTACCGCTCCTGATGGCTACCCAGCTTGAGCAATTCCTGAAGCGCGCCGAAGCCGTACTGGCGCGCGTGGAAGCCATCCTGCCGCCCGCGCCTCCCGCGCCGGATTGGAGCGCCGCCACGGCGTTCCGCTGGCGCAAGCGCAAGGGTTTGGCGGAAGGTGGCTGGCTACAGCCGGTGCGCCATCCCGCCGCCATCGCGCTCAACGATTTGCAGCATGTTGGGCCGCAAAAGACACAGATCGAGCAAAATACGCGGCAGTTCGTGCAAGGCAAGCCAGCCAATAATGTGCTACTGACTGGCGCGCGCGGCACTGGCAAGTCTTCGCTGATCAAGGCGTGCCTGAATCTGTTTGCTGCCGATGGCTTGCGCCTGATCGAAGTGGACAAGGCCGATCTGGCCGATTTGCCGGATATCGTCGACCTGGTCGCGGGTCGTCCTGAGCGCTTCGTGGTGTTCTGCGACGACTTGTCCTTCGAGGAAGGCGAGGGCGGCTACAAGGCGCTGAAGGTAGCGCTGGATGGCTCGGTTGCCGGCCACGCCGACAATCTGCTGATCTACGCGACCTCCAACCGCCGCCATTTACTGCCAGAGCGCTTCAGCGACAACGCCGGCACGACGCATGACGACGACGGCGACCTGCATCCGGGCGAAACGGTGGAAGAGAAGATTTCCCTGTCTGAGCGCTTCGGGCTATGGTTGTCCTTCTATCCCTTCAAACAGGACGATTACCTCGGCATCGTCGCGCATTGGCTGGCATCTTTCGGTTGCTCGGCCGAACAGATCGCGGAGTCGCGTGCCGACGCCCTGCGCTGGGCGCTGCAGCGCGGTTCACGCTCGGGCCGCGTGGCCTGGCAGTTTGCGCGTGATTACGCGGGAAAGCATTGAATGAGCAATCCGATTGATGTGGCCGTGGGCATTCTGATGAAGCCCAACGGCGATGTGCTGCTCGGCAGCCGTCCCGAAGGCAAACCTTATGCGGGCTACTGGGAATTCCCGGGCGGTAAGGTCGATCCGGGTGAATCCATTTTGGAAGCGCTGAAGCGCGAGTTCATGGAAGAACTGGGCGTACGCGTGCTCAGCGCCGAGGAGTGGTGCGGCGTCGAGCACGTGTATGAACACGCGCACGTGCGCCTGCATTTCTTCATCAGCCGCGAGTGGGAAGGCGAGCCGCAGAGCCTGGAAGGCCAGGCCTTTGCATGGCAAGGGGAGGTCGGTGTGGAGCCGCTGCTGCCAGCCACCATTTCATTGCTGGAGTGGCTGGACCGCGTGCGTTACTGACCCGTCGGGTTGGTTTCGTCCTCGGGGTCAGGTGCGGAGCCGGGGACGCGGTACTTCTCTTCGGCCCAGGCGCCGAGGTCGATTTGTTTGCAGCGTTCGGAACAGAACGGACGGTATTTATTGGCTCCGGTCCACTCCACTTTTTTGTGGCAGGTGGGGCATTCAACTACAGTAGGCATGGCTTAGAAATTACAGAGGGTGAGCTCGAATGGTACATCTTCTTCCAGCGGCTTGGGTTTCAGATCGCCGCCCTGGCTGGTGAAGCGTACCCACAGCATATATTTGTTGGCCGAGATTTCCGGGATGGCGCCCATCGCTTCATCCACACTCAGACGCAGCATCTGGTACACCTTCCCCTGCAACATCTGCTGGTAACTTCCTGCATTGGCAATCATTTTCACCGGACCGCCCGAGTCGCGCAGCAGGCGCAGCACCAGGGCCAGCGCATCGAACAGGGGCGCCAGCGGCGCAAACCAGCCCGCGATATCGTTGAAACGGTACTCCGCCGGGCGCTTCTGCCAGGCGTAGTAAGAAGGCAGGTCGAATTCGCAGGCGCCGCCAGGAATGATGGTGCGGCCGCGGATGCTCATCAGCCATTCATTGTCGCGCACATTCTGGCCGGTCTTGCCTTGCGCGGCAACCAGGGCGCTGGATACGGCATCTACTTCGGCCAGGATGGCGTCCAGCATATCGGCCTGGACATTGGGATTGGAACGGTAGCCCAGCAGGCTTTGGCGCTGGCGCTCCAGTTCCTGCAGCAGATCGGATTTCAGGTCGGCACGGCCGGCCACTTCCAGCATGTCGAAGATCGTTGCGAGGGCTACGTGATGCTGCATCGGATGTTCCTGATGCACAAAGAACTTGAATTTCTCGTACAGGTCCTCCAGGCGCAGCAAGGTGCGAATGCGCTCGTTGAAAGGATATTCGTAGACGATCAAAATGACATCCCTTTTATAAACCTGTAAGAATCACGTGATTCTGAACCATGCGAAGCAAAAATACAAACGTTGCTAACGTATTGTTATCTTTCTTTCGGAAAAATCCAGATAAAGTTGATGTAAACGATCAATTTTCGGCGGTAAGTCCTCGATTTTGCCGCCGTTTTCGATAATATCGTCCGCCGCCGCGAGGCGTATTGGACGGGCTACCTGGGCCGCCATAATGGCCCGAACTTGTTCTTCCGGCAATCCATTGCGCGCCATGACACGGCTCAGCTGCACCTCTTCCGGGCAGTCCACCACCAGCACGCGGTCGACGCGGTCTTTCCAGGTGCCGGACTCGACCAGCAGAGGTACGTCGAAGATGGTGTAGGGGCCGGTGGCAATGGCCGCCGCTGCGGCCACGGCGTCGCGGATGCGGGGATGGAGGATGGCCTCCAGCCGGCGCTTGGCGTCCGGTTCGCGGAATACCAGCTCGCGCATTTTGGCGCGGTCCATGGCGCCTTGGGAATCCGTCATCTCGGCGCCGAACTCGGCAATGACGGCGGGCATGGCCGCGCCGCCGGGCGCGGTCAGGCTGCGGGCGATCTGGTCGGTATCGACAACGGTGACGCCCCGCTCGGCAAACAGGCGGGCAACGACGCTCTTGCCGCTGCCGATGCCGCCCGTCAGGCCGACGGTGAAGCGTCCGGACATATCAGCCGCCGGTCACGCCGCGCAGCACGGCGCTGATCTGTTCGCCGAACAGCATGGCGAGCACACCCGCCCCCGCCAGGTAGGGGCCGAAAGGAATCTGAGTGTGGCGGCCTTTGCGCTGCACGATCATGATCGTAATGCCCACGACGGCGCCCACCACGGACGACAGCAGAATAATCGCCGGCAGCATTTGCCAGCCCATCCAGGCGCCCAGCGCAGCCAGCAGCTTGAAGTCGCCATAGCCCATGCCTTCGCGGCCGGTCGGCAGTTTGTAAGCCCAGTAGATGGTCCACAGCACCATGTAGCCGGCGGCGGCGCCGATCACGGCGTCCTTCAACGGCACATAGGTGGCATTCACGTTCATCAACAGGCCCAGCCAGAGCAAGGGATAGGTCAGATCGTCCGGTAGTAGTTTGGTGTCGGCATCGATGAACGTCATGGCAATCAGCAGCCAGCCAAACACCAAAGCAGCCATGCCCGCGTAGCCGGAGCCGAATTTCCACACCAGCGCGGCGGACAGGATGGCGGTCAGCGATTCGATGATCGGGTAGCGCGCCGATACCGGCGCCTTGCAGCTGCTGCAGCGGCCGCGCAGCACCAGCCAGCTGATGACCGGAATGTTTTCCAGTGCCGTGATCTGGTGGCCGCAATGCGGGCAAGCCGAACGCGGCGCGATCAGATTATAGCGGTCCGTATGCGGCAGGGGCTTGCCTGCCTCGTCGGCAATGTAATTGTCCATTTCACGCTGCATCATCTTGGGCAGCCGGTAGATCACCACATTGAGGAAGCTGCCTGCCAGCAGACCCAGGATCGCTGCCACGATGGCAGCGGCCATCGTAGCGGGCGGAGAAAACAGCGCGAAGGTTTCTTGCATTGAGTGTCCTTAAACAACCGAACCGAGTTTGAAGATAGGCAGATACATTGCAACCACCAGGCCGCCAATCAGCACGCCCAGGATCACCATGATCGCTGGTTCCATCAGGCTGGACAGCGAAGCCACGGCGTCGTCCACTTCTTCTTCGTAGAAGTCAGCCACCTTGCCCAGCATGGAATCGAGTGCGCCGGATTCTTCGCCGATGGCGACCATCTGGGTCACCATGCTGGGGAAGACTTCGGCGTTCTGCATCGCCACAGTCAGGCTGACGCCGGTCGACACCTCGGTCTGGATTTTGCGAGTCGCCTCCAGGTACACGGCGTTACCGGCTGCGCCACCCACCGAATCCAGCGATTCGACCAGCGGCACACCAGCGGCGAACATGGTGGACAGGGTACGCGTCCAGCGCGCGATGGTAGCCTTGCGAATTACTTCGCCGAAAACAGGCAGGCGCAGCAGCAGGCGGTCCATGGTCTGCTGCATTTTCAGCGAGCGTCTCCACGACTGGAAGAAGAAGTACAGGCCGGCGCCCAGGCCGCCAAAGATGATGTACCAATACTTCACGAAGAACTCGGAAATATTCATCACGAGCACGGTCGGAGCGGGCAGGTCGGCGCCAAAGCTGGTGAACACTTCCTTGAATGCTGGCACCACCCAGATCATGATCACGGCGGTCACGATGAAGGCCACCGCCAGAATCGATACCGGATAAGTCAGCGCCGACTTGATCTTGGCCTTCATGGCCAGCGTCTTTTCCTTGTAGATCGCCAGGCGGGTCAGGAGGTCTTCCAGAATACCCGCCTGTTCACCGGCCGCTACCAGATTGCAGAACAGCGGATCGAAGTAGAGCGGGAACTTGCGGAAAGCCTGGTTCAGCGAAGTACCGGTCTCGATATCCGAACGCAGGTCAAGAATCAGTTTGGACACGGAAGGATTCGCATGGCCCTTGCCCACGATGTCGAACGCCTGCAGCAGCGGCACGCCGGCTTTCATCATGGTCGCCAGCTGGCGGGTGAAGAGGGTGATGTCCTTGTCGGTCACCTTCTTGCCGGAGCGGTAAACCTTCTTCTTCACCTTGGTGACCATGATGCCCTGACGGCGCAGGGTCACATTGACCACCGCCTCACCACCGGCGCGCAGTTCGCCGCGCACGGTCTTGCCGGTCTTGTCCTTGCCTTCCCAGGCGAAGACAGATTCTTTTACATTGCCCGCGTTTGCCATATTCGTGGTTCCTATTCGTTGGTGCAGCCCAGCACTTCTTCCAGGCTGGTCAAGCCGTTCCTGACCTTGACGAGGCCCGATTGCCGCAGCGATTTCACGCCTTCGGCTTCGGACTGGGCGGCAATCTGCATTGCATTGCCATTGGACAGAATCAATGCTTCGATCGCGGGCGTGATCGGCATGATCTGGTAGATACCGACCCGGCCTTTGTAGCCGGAGCCGTTGCAGCGTTCACAGCCCACCGGGCCGTAAGGTTTCCAGCTGCCGTCCAGGTCTTCCTCCTTGAAGCCGGCCTTCAGCAGCAGCTCGGGCGAAATATCGACCGGCTGCTTGCAGGTGCACAGGCGGCGCGCCAGGCGCTGCGCCGTGATCAGGATGACGGAGGAAGCGATATTGAAGGGCGCGATGCCCATGTTCATCATACGCGTCAGGGTCGACGGCGCATCGTTGGTGTGCAGGGTGGAAAACACCATGTGACCGGTCTGCGCGGCCTTGATCGCAATGTCGCCCGTTTCCAGGTCACGGATCTCACCGACCATGATGATGTCCGGGTCCTGGCGCAGGAAGGCTTTCAGCGCGACCGGGAAGGTCAGGCCCGCCTTGTCGTTCACGTTCACCTGGTTCACGCCGGGCAGGTTGATCTCGGCCGGGTCTTCCGCGGTGGAGATATTGATGCCGGGTTTGTTCAGGATGTTCAGGCAGGTGTACAGCGACACGGTCTTGCCGGAGCCGGTCGGGCCGGTCACCAGCACCATGCCGTATGGGCGCTGGATCGCGTCCAGCAGCAGTTCCTTCTGGTCAGGGTCGTAGCCAAGCGAATCGATACCCATCTGGGCCTGGGTGGCATCCAGAATACGCATCACGCACTTTTCGCCGAACAGGGTCGGCAGGGTCGAGATACGCAGGTCGATGGTCTTGGTGGCCGAAACGACCAGGCGCATACGGCCGTCCTGCGGCACGCGCTTTTCGGAGATGTCCAGCTTGGCCAGCACCTTGATACGAGAGATCAGCTTTTCCTTGATGCCGATTGGTGGCTGGGCGTGTTCCATGAGCACACCGTCCACACGGAAGCGGATGCGGTAGAACTTTTCGAATGGTTCGAAATGCAAGTCTGATGCACCCATGTTAACGGCGTCCATCAGCATCTTGTTCAGGAAGCGCACGATCGGAGCATCTTCCACTTCGGTTGCCGCGTCGGCCGCGGCTTGCGATGGCGCGGCTTCCGATTCCTCGGCGAACTCGATATCGGCTTCATCGCCTGACATATCGTGCAGACTTTGTTCCGAGGATTTGCCGAGGTCGGCCAGCAGCTTGACCAGGGTGTCATGCGGCACCACCACCGGTTCCACCGAGGATTCCGTCTGGAACTTGATCTGGTCCAGTGCCTGCGTATTGGTCGGATCGGAGATGGCAACCGCCATCTTGTTGCCGCGTTTGGTCAGCGCAATCACGCGCTGGCTGAACATCAGCTTGGGATCGATGATCTTTTGCGGCAGCAGGTCGAGATTGAAGGCCGCCAGATCCAGCATGGGATAGGCGAACGTCTCGGAGCAGAACAGCGCCAGATCGCGCGCATTGATGGTGCCGCTGGACAGCAGCACGTCAATGAAGGGCTGCTTCTCGGTCTGCGACTTCTTTTGCAGCGCATCGGCCTGCGGGGCGGTGAGACGCCCGGCTTGCATCAATGCCCGCGCCAGCCCCGACATAGGAGTGCCTGACGTCGAGTTGGGTTGGACTGCTGCCATAGGAGCGCGCTATCTATCTAGTGAAAGGATGTCTACGATCCCCGGATGATGCCTGCGGGCATCATTTTTGTAAAGCGAAGGACTCTAGAGTGCGCGCCTCAGGCCTTAGGGCGTCGCAATTTCACTACTTTGATGGCCTGATCGTGGACTTGCACCACCTCGATGATGCACTGGCCGACTTTTAAACTGATTGGTGCTTCCGGAATATCCTGCAGCAGTTCGAGCAGCATGCCATTCAGTGTTTTCGGCCCATCCAGCGGAAAGTTTAAACCTAAGCGCTTATTGATGTCACGCAAAGGCGTGGTGCCTTCCAGCAGGCACTCGCCATTGGCATCCCAGCCGAAGCTGTCGGCGCGCGTGGCGCTTGGCGTGGAGGTGGTGAACTCGCCAATCATTTCTTCGATGATGTCATCCAGCGTGACCAGGCCTTGCACCTCGCCGTATTCATCCACGATGATGGCCAGCCGCTCCTTGTTCTCCTGGAAGTTCTGCAGGGCGGCAAAGGCGGCCGTGTCTTCCGGCATGAAATAAGGTTCGCTGAGGAGGGCGCGGAAATGGTCGGTGGTCAGTTCGTCTTCTTCGTTCAGCAGCGCCACGGCCTTGCGCACGTGGAGAATGCCGAGGATCTGGTTGATCTCGCCATCGTAGACGGGCAGCTTGTTGTGATAGCAGGTGGTGAGCTGGGCCTTGATGTCTTCCACCGGCACGGCCAGGTTCAGGGCTTCGATCTGGGCGCGCGGGGTCATGATGTCCTCGACCGAAATGGTATCCAGATCGAACAGATTCATCAGGATGCTCTTGTGCTTCTGCGGGATGAAGGCGCCATTCTCGATCAGCACCGAGCGCAGTTCATCGGGCGACAGGCGGGCTTCTTCGGCCGCACCGGCCGGCTTCACGCGCGCCAGGCGCAGCAGGGTATTCACGAACAGGTGCACAAACCAGATCAGCGGCTTGGCGGCCGACAGCAAAGGACGCAGCACGAAAGAGGCGGGCAGTACGATCTGGTCCGCATAGCGCGCGCCGATGATCTTCGGCGAAATCTCGGCCAGCACGATCAATATGAAGACAACAAGACCTGTTGAAATAAGGATCACGTGCTCTTCCAGACCGAACTGGGTAATCGCGATCGCGGTCACGAGCGCGATGGCCATTGCATTGATCAGGGTATTGGCGATCAGGACCAGGGACAGCAGCTGCTCGGTCCGCTGCAGCAGCCACAGCGTCGCGATCGCGCGTTTGGAACCACGTTTAGCCTGGTGGCGCAGGCGGAATCGATTGGCCGCCATCAAGGCGGTTTCGGCCATGGCGAAGAAGGCCGAGGCGAGAATCAGGAAGGCAAGGGCAGCGAATTGCGCCCACAAGGGAACATTATCCAAGGGAGGTCAAAGGGAACCGGAGAAGCCCCCGATTCTACAGTATTTAATTTGGGGTCAGGTACGAAATGCTACATGGGTTCGCCTGCGCCGAAGCGGCCTCATGTAGCATTTGGCGCCTGACCCTATAATGGCGTGATGGAGCGATTGGCTTTGGTGCCGCCGCCTCGGCTGGCGGGGATTGTGCGCTATTTTCATGTGGAGCGGTCGAGCTCGGGGGCGGTCATGGTGCCGTCGACGCCTTGCCCGATGCTGACCTTTTTTATCCGCGGCGGTTCGCTGGCGGGCGGCGTGCTGTATGACCGTCCTTTTGTTACCGGTCCGCTGACCGGGCCTTTCCCCGCCGTGTGGGAGCCCGGTACGACTTTCATCAGCGCTATCATCGAGCCGGGGCGCTTCGGACGGCTATTCGATCCTGATCTCAATGAGCTGTGCGACGCCATCCTGCCGCTCGATGAATTGCGCCTGCCGACCGCGCAGCTGGAAGATGCCTTGCGTTCTTCCGGCGATTGCCACCAGTGGGCAAGCGACTTCGCTGACTGGCTGTTCAAATTGCTGGAGCGCCGCGAAGGCGGGCGCGAGCCCTTCGTGCTGCCGGCAAGCCTGCTGGCGCTGCCGACGGTGGATATCGCTGCGCGCTGCGGGATGAGCGTCCGTCAGCTTGAGCGCCGCTTCGCCGCCAGCTACGGCCAAAGCATCCGCGATTCGCGCAAGATGGACCGCTACGTGCGCGCGCTGGCACGGCTGATGGCACAGCCGCCCAGGCACGGCCTGCTCACCCGTGTCGCCATGGATACCGGCTACCATGATCAGGCCCACATGATCCGCGACTTCATCCAGTACACCGGCCTCGCCCCGCGCACGCTGCTGCAAGGCGTAGCGGCCGACACCAGGGGCGAGCTGCGTCTTTACCACTACGACGACGAAGCGCTGGCCGTCGTGGCAGGCGAGCTGTCGCATTCATACAAGTATTAGCCCGCACAACCCGCTATCGTGACGCCGGATTTCACGTTTAGGGGAAATGCACATGGAAGCAACGCTGGAGAAGGATGGCTATGTCGTCACTTCGCTCGAATCTCTGCTCAACACTGCCCGCACGGACAGCCTCTGGTATCTCAGTTTCGGCCTGGCCTGCTGCGCGGTCGAAATGATGGAAGCCGCGTCGGCCCGTTATGATCTGGACCGCTTCGGCATGTGTCCGCGTCCGTCGCCGCGCCATGCGGACTTGATGATTGTCGCCGGCACACTGACCAACAAGATGGCGCGTGCCATGCGCAAGGTCTACGACCAGATGCCGGAGCCGCGCTATGTGGTGTCGATGGGCTCCTGCGCCAATGGCGGCGGCTACTATCACTACTCATATTCGGTGGTGCGCGGCTGCGACCGCATCGTGCCGGTGGACGTCTATATTCCCGGCTGTCCGCCGACGCCGGAGGCCCTGCTGTATGGCCTGATGCAGCTGCAGCGCAAGGTCAAGGGATTGAAGCCGAATAAGCACTACAGCGAGATCGCGCGCTGATGCGCTACTATTCTGCCCATCGTTCATTACGGAAGGATGTGCAGAATGAAGAAAGTCGCCGCGGCGCTGGCCGCGCTGGCGCTGGTCCATAGCACGCAGGCCGCCGAGCTGAATAAATCCCTGCTGGCGCGCGCCGAGAAGGCGAAGCCGGAGGTACTCAAGCTGCTGGGCCGCATGGTCAATATCGACTCGGGCTCCTTCAACGGCAAGGGCCTGGACAAGGTCGGCGCGCTCGCTGCCGCCGAACTGCAGAAGCTGGGTGCGCGCATCGAAACCTTCCCAGCTTCGCCTGCATCCGGCCACAATATTCAGGCGACCTTCACCGGCAAGGGCAAGGGCCGCATCCTGCTGGTAGCGCACCTGGATACCGTCTACGGCGACGGCACGGCCGCTTCGCGTCCCTTCCGCATTGAGGGCCATCGCGCCTACGGTCCCGGCATCATGGACGACAAAGGCGGCGTCGCGGCTGCCATTGGTGCGCTGAAGATCCTGCAGGGTTACAAGGACTACGCGAAGATCACTGTCCTCCTCAACACGAATGAGGAAACGGGCTCGCACGGTTCACGTGCCCTGATCGAAAAACTGGCGAAGGAGCACGACGTCGCCTTCAATCTGGAACCGGGCCGCGCTGCGGATGGACTGGTCGTTGCGCGCAAAGGTAGCGGTGAAATTGAGCTGGAGGTAACCGGCAAGGCCGCGCACGCAGGTTCGGCGTCGAAGGATGGCAAGAACGCCGCGCAGGAAGCGGCGCACCAGCTGATGCAGCTGTCCGACCTGGGAGATGAGGACAAGCACACCACGGTCAACTGGACCGTCATCAAATCCGGTGATCGCAGCAATGTGATTCCGGACCGTGCGTCCATGCAGGCGGATGTGCGCGTGATGGTGGCCGAGGAGTTCGACCGCGTCGAGCATGATCTGGCGCGGTTGTCGGCCAATAAGATGATTCCGGAAACGCGGGTCGAGGCCCATCTGGTGCGCGGCTTCCCGCCAATGCCGCCAAGCCCGGTCACCGATGCGCTGGCGCAGCAGGCGGTGGATATCTACGCGGAGCTGGGCCGCAAGCTGACGCTGGAGAGCAGCGGTGGCGCGGCCGATGCGAGCCTGATCTTCGCGGCCGGTGTGCCCACGCTGGATGGCCTGGGCATTGTCGGTGGCGGCATCCACACTGCCGATGAATACGCCGAAATCGACAGCATCGCACCGCGCCTGTACCTGCTGGCGCGCTTGATTCAGGTGTACGGCAAAGGCGATCAGCTGCCGCGATAAGTGGAGTAGGACCAGGGCGACACTACCAGCGGCACGTGGTAGTTCTGGTCGCCGTCCGCGATGCCGAAGGCGATCGTCACATGATCGATGAAGCGCGGCGTCGGCAGCGTCACGCCGTGCTCCGCGAAATAATCGCCGGCTTCAAACACCAGCTCATAACGGCCCGGCTTCATCTCGGCGCCTTCCAGCAGCGGTGCGCCGCAGCGTCCGTCCCCATTGGTGGTTTCTTCCTTTAATTGCGAACGTGAGCCGTCCGGCGCGATGGCGTACAGAGCGATGCGCACGCCGGAGGCCGGGCGGCCGTTGGCGGTATCGAGTACGTGTGTGGTCAGTTTTCCCATGATTATCCTTATATGTGCGGGCTGATTTGCGTATTCCGTAAATCATATACCGATGCCAACCCGGCAATATAAGATGGAAGATATACCAATCACCCTGACTTCACCATGAGCTATCCGCGCGACATGATCGGCTACGGCCGCACCACTCCCCATCCGAACTGGCCCGGCAAAGCCCGCGTGGCGCTGCAGTTCGTGCTGAATTATGAGGAAGGCGGCGAGAATAATGTGCTGCATGGCGACCCTGCCTCCGAGACCTTCCTGTCCGAGATCATCGGCGCAGCGGCGTTCACCAATCGCCACATGAGTATGGAGTCGATTTATGAATACGGCTCGCGCGCCGGCCTGTGGCGTTTGCTGCGCATGTTCGAGGAGCGCAAGCTGCCGCTGACGATTTTCGGCGTGTCGACGGCCTTGCAGCGCAACCTTGAGGCGGTGGCCGCGTTCCAGGAACTGGGCCACGAAATCGCCTGCCACGGCCTGAAATGGATCAGCTATCAGAATATGGACGAGGCCACCGAGCGCGCCCACATGAAGGAAGCGGTTGAGATCATCAAGGAGCTGACCGACAGCGCACCGCTGGGCTGGTACACCGGCCGCGACTCGCCGAACACCCGCCGGCTGGTCGTGGAGCATGGCGGTTTCCGCTACGATGCCGACTATTACGGCGACGATCTGCCATTTTGGCAGGAAGTTGCGCACACGGGCGCAGACGGCAAGCCAGCCGTCACGCCGCAGCTGATCGTGCCCTACACCCTCGATACCAATGATATGCGTTTTGCTGCAATGCAAGGCTTCAATAGCGGCACGCAATTTTTCGACTACCTGAAGGACGCTTTCGACGTACTCTATAAGGAAGGGGACCCGAATGGCCTGAACCAGCCGAAAATGCTGTCGATCGGCCTGCACTGCCGCCTGGTCGGACGTCCGGCGCGCGCGGCGGCGCTGGCCCGCTTCCTCGACTATGTTCAGGGCCACGAGGGTGTATGGATCACCCGCCGCATCGATATTGCGGAGCACTGGCACCAGCACCATCCGTATATGCGAAATCGCTGATATTCAAAATCAGTAAATTCTTATAGGGGCGGTAGGGTGCGGTGCTAATCTTGCAATCTGGGACTATTGCGAGGCCGAGATGTCAGAACCGATCCGTTTTTATTACCGCGGGAGCGTGCACGAAGTGCATGACGCCGCCCCGACGCAGACTGTCCTGCAGCATCTGCGCGAGGACTTGCACTGTACCGGCACCAAGGAAGGCTGCGCCGAGGGCGACTGCGGCGCTTGCACCGTCGTGCTGGGCGGCCTGAATGCCAACGGCAAGCTTGAACTGAAGGCCGTGAATTCCTGCATCCAGTTGACGCCAACCCTGGACGGAAAAGCCCTGTTCACTGTGGAAGACCTGCAACAGCAGGACGGCGCGCTGCATCCTGTGCAGCAGGCGCTGGTGGAATGCCACGGTTCGCAATGCGGTTTCTGCACGCCGGGCTTCGCCATGTCCATGTGGGGCATGTACCTCAAGCAGGAGGGCCGGAAGCCCGAACGCAAGGAGATTGACGACTGCCTGTCCGGTAATCTGTGCCGCTGCACGGGTTACCGGCCCATCATCGACGCGGCCCAGCGCATGATGGAGCTGCCGAAAGTGGAGTTCGACCGCGCGCAGCTGGTGGCGCAGCTGGAAGCGCTGAAGCGCGATCAGCTGGCGGTGTACAACGCGCGTGGCCAGACTTTCCTGGCACCGCGCACGCTCGATGAACTGATCCAGCTGCGCGCTGCCAATCCGGCGGCCGTGCTGCTGGCAGGTTCCACCGACGTGGGCCTGTGGATCACCAAACAGATGCGCGAGATCGCGGACATCATTTATCTCGGCCATGTCGATGCGTTGAAGGCGATGCGCGTGAGCGAGGGCAAGCTGGAAATCGGTTCCGGCGTGTCGCTGGAAGATGCTTACAACGCCCTGTGCGAGCACTATCCATCCGAGCTGGGCGAACTGCGCCAGCGCTTTGCTTCGCTGCCGATTCGTAATGCCGGAACCCTGGGCGGCAATGTGGCCAACGGTTCGCCGATCGGCGACTCCATGCCGTGGCTGATCGCACTGGGTTCCGAGGTTGTGCTGTGCGGCGCGGCAGGTGAACGCGTGCTGCCGCTGGAAGCCTTCTATCTCGATTACATGAAGAAGGATCTGCAGGCGGACGAATTCGTGCAAGCCGTGCGCGTGCCGCTGCCGCGCCCGGATGTGCAGTTCCGTACTTATAAGCTGGCCAAGCGCTTCGACCAGGATATCTCCGCGGTGTGCGCCGCCTTCGCCTTCCGCATCGAAGATGGCGTGATCGCCGAGCCGCGTATCGCTTTTGGCGGCATGGCGGCCACACCGAAGCGCGCTGCGCGCACGGAAGCGCTGCTGCGAGGCCGCGTGTGGGATGAGGCTGCGATGAAGGAAGCGATGGCGATGCTGGCGCAGGACTATGCTCCCTTGAGCGATATGCGCGCCAGCAGCGAGTACCGCATGAAGACGGCGCAGAATCTGCTGCGCCGCTTCTGGCTTGAGACGCGCAGCGAAGCGCCATTGTCCGTGCGGGACGTGAATGCTTTCGCCGTCGGCGCGTGAAAGGAAAGACCATGAATCATCCCGTCACTCCCGAACTGAAGGCCGCCGCCTGGACCGGCGTCGGCGTCCCGCGCAAGCACGAATCGGCCGAGCTGCACGTGCTTGGGCAGGCCACTTACACGGACGATATCCCGGAAGTGCAAGGCACGCTGCATGCTGCGCTGGGCCTGTCGTCCAAGGCACACGCCCGCATTACCGGATTGAGCCTCGATGCCGTGCGTTCGTCGCCGGGCGTGAAGGCGGTCTACACGGTGGCCGATATCCCCGGGACCAATGACTGTGGTCCGATCATTCACGACGATCCCATCCTGGCTGACGGCGAAGTGTTCTACATCGGCCAGCCGATCTTCATCGTGGTGGCGGACACGCACACCAACGCCCGCCGCGCAGCGCGCCGTGCGAAAGTCGATTACGAAGATCTGCCCGTCATCCTGACGCCGCAGCAGGCCAAGGCTGCCGGTTCTTACGTTCTGCCGCCGATGCATTTGCAACGCGGCGATTGCGAAGCTGCCTTCCAGCGCGCGCCGCGCAAGGTGCAGGGCCAGCTTTTTGTCGGCGGCCAGGAACAGTTCTACCTGGAAGGCCAGATCGCTTACGCCATCCCGAAAGAAAACAAGGGCATGCTGGTGCAGTGCTCCACACAGCACCCGAGCGAGATGCAGCATGTTGTCGCGCACGCGCTGGGGCTGCATTCGCATCATGTGCAGGTCGAATGCCGCCGCATGGGTGGTGGTTTCGGCGGCAAGGAATCGCAATCGGCGTTGTGGGCTGCAGCCGCTGCCATTGCCGCAGTGAAGAGCGGCCGTCCGGTCAAGCTGCGCGCCGACCGCGATGACGACATGATGGTAACCGGCAAGCGCCACTGCTTCTTCTACGAATACGAAGTGGGCTATGACGACGACGGCCGTATCGTTGGCGCCAAGCTTGACATGACGCTGCGTGCTGGCTATTCGGCCGACCTGTCCGGCCCTGTTGCGACGCGCGCCGTCTGCCACTTCGATAATACCTACTACCTGTCCGATGTGGATATCCGCGCAGGCTGCGGCAAGACCAATACGCAATCGAATACTGCCTTCCGCGGCTTCGGCGGTCCGCAGGGCGCTATCGCCATCGAGTACATCATCGACGAGATTGCCCGCAACCTGGGCCGCGATCCGCTGGACATCCGCCGCCTGAATTTCTACGGCAAGGAAGACCGCAACGTTGCGCCTTACGGCCAGGTCATCGTGGACAATGTCATCCATGAACTGGTGGCGGAGCTGGAAGAGAGCAGCGAGTACCGCGCACGCCGCGCTGCGGTGGCGGCATTCAATGCGACCAGCCCTGTGCTGAAAAAAGGGCTGGCTCTGACGCCGGTGAAGTTCGGCATCGCCTTTAATGTGACCCACCTGAACCAGGCGGGAGCGCTGGTGCACGTGTATGTCGACGGTTCGGTGCTGGTCAATCACGGCGGCACGGAAATGGGGCAGGGCATCAACACCAAGGTGGCGCAATGCGTGGCGCATGAACTGGGTCTGGATCTCGATCACGTACGCGTGACGGCAACCGATACCAGCAAAGTGGCCAATACCTCGGCAACCGCAGCGTCCACCGGCGCTGACTTGAACGGCAAGGCGGCCCAGGATGCCGCACGCCAGATCCGCGAGCGTCTTGCAGCGTTTGCGGCGCGCCAGTATGGCGGCGATGCGGCGGATGTGCGCTTCTTTGGCAATGAGATCCACGTCAGCGGGCAATCGCTGCCGTTTGGGGAGATTGTGCAGAAGGCTTATCTGGCGCGCGTTCAGCTGTGGTCCGATGGCTATTACGCCACGCCGGGCTTGCACTGGGACGCCAAGACCATGAACGGCCATCCATTCTCTTATTACGCTTACGGTGCGGCCGTATCGGAAGTGGTGGTCGATACGCTGACCGGCGAATGGAAGCTGCTGCGCGCCGATGCGCTGTACGATGCCGGCGCGTCGCTGAATCCTGCCATCGACCTTGGCCAGGTGGAGGGCGCTTTCATTCAGGGCATGGGCTGGCTGACGACCGAGCAGCTGTGGTGGAATCCACTGGGCAAGCTGATGACGCATGCCCCGTCCACGTACAAGATTCCCGGCATCTCGGACTGCCCGCAGGACTTCCGCGTCAAGCTGTTCGAGAACCGCAATGTGGAGGATTCGATTCACCGCTCCAAGGCAGTGGGCGAGCCGCCGCTGCTGCTGCCGTTCTCCGTGTTCTTCGCCATTCGCGATGCAATTTCGGCGGTGGGCGGCCATAAGATCAATCCTCCGCTGAACGCGCCAGCGACCAGCGAAGAAATCCTGCGCGCTATCGCGGTTGTGGAAGCACAATGAGCGACTGGATGACCGCGCCCGGCGCGCCTGCCGTCCTTGTAACGGTCGCGCGTGTAGAGGGCTCCGCACCACGCGAAGCCGGCACCAAGATGCTGGTGACGGCTGACACCCAGTTCGATACGATCGGCGGCGGCCATCTTGAGCATCGCGCCTTCGACATCGCGCGCAGCATGCTGGCGGAAGCCGCTTCTGGCGGCAACGGCCGCAGCGCGCAGCTGCCGCGCTACGAACGCTTTCCTCTCGGCCCGCGCCTGGGCCAGTGCTGCGGCGGCGTAGTCTGGCTGACCTTCGAACTCGTCAGCGGCGACGTGGCCGCAGTTCTCGCGGCGTTGCGTGAGCGGCGCTGGGACGACAGCTGGCGCTACGTTGCGCTGGATGGTGATCCGGTGTGTGCGGTCGTGGACGCGCAGGGGCGCGCGCTGGCTGGCGCGCAGCCGCCAGCCGGTCTGCCACGTGGCCCGGCAGGACTGGCGACCGATGCAACGGGCCGCCGCTGGCTGGTCGATCCTTGCCTGACGCCGCGCGCGCACCTGGTTCTGTTTGGTGCAGGCCACGTTGGCGCGGCGATCGTACGTGCGCTGGGGGAGCTGCCTTGCACCGTGACCTGGGTCGATGAACGCGACGATATGTTCCCCTCCGAGATCCCGGCCAATGTGCGAATTGAAGCAACCGATACGCCGGAAGCCTGCGTGGACGAGGCGCCACCGCATGCGAGTTACCTGGTGATGACCCACAGCCACGCGCTGGACCAGCGCCTGTCCGAAGCCATTCTCGCGCGTGCCGATGTGGGCTGGTTCGGCCTGATCGGCTCCAAAACCAAGCGCGCGCAATTCACCTCCCGCCTCGAAGCGAAAGGTCTCAGCGCGGAGCGCATGGTGTGCCCTGTTGGCATACCGGGTATCATCAACAAGGCACCAGCGGTGATTGCCGCCTCGGTCGCCGCCCAGTTATTGATGGTCTGGGAAGACCAGACGAAAGAATAAACAGTATGAACAAAACGCACAACGTGCAGGCCTACCGAGCAGGCTTGCTGCACTTTCACGCCGATCCGGCCTTCACCGAGCGCGCCCACGCCTGGCATGAAGATGGCCTGCTGATCGTGGAAGACGGCAAGGTGCAGGCAGCTGGCGACTACGCCACGTTGAAGGACGCACTGCCACCGGACACGGAAGTGCACGACTACCGCGGCAAGATCATCATGCCGGGCTTTATCGATGCTCACGTCCACTACCCGCAAACGGACATGATTGCCTCACCGGCGCCAGGCCTGCTGCCGTGGCTGGAGCAATACACCTTCCCGACCGAGCGCAAATTCGCCGATCCGGCGCACGCCGCGCAGACCGCCGAATTCTTCCTCGACGAGCTGCTGCGCAACGGCACCACCACGGCCATGGTTTACTGCACCGTCCATCCCCAATCGGTGGACGCGTTCTTCACCGCCAGCGAGCAGCGTAATCTGCGCATGATCGCGGGCAAAGTGATGATGGATCGCCACTGTCCCGACTTCCTGTGCGATACGGCGGAACAGGGCGCGCGCGACACCGAGGAACTGATCCGGCGCTGGCACAAGCACGGCCGCTCGCTGTACGCCATCACGCCGCGTTTTGCACCGACTTCCACCGAAGCGCAGCTGCAACTGGCGGGCGAACTGGCGCAGAAGTACCCGGATACCTTCCTGCAAACCCACGTCTCGGAAAACCAGGAGGAATGCGCCTGGGTGCAGCAGCTGTTCCCGCAAGCCCGCAGCTATCTGGACGTGTACGACCGCTACGGCATGATGCGTCCGCGCGCCGTGTTTGGCCACTGCATCTGGCTCAATGAGCGCGACCGCGAACGCATGGTGGAAACCAGGTCCGCCGCGGCGGTGTGTCCGACTTCCAACCTGTTCCTGGGGAGCGGGCTGTTCGACTTCGAACAGGCCGACAAGCACGGCATGCTGATGTCGCTGGCCACCGACGTGGGTGGTGGCACTTCCTTCTCCATGTTGCAAACGATGAATGAAGCCTATAAAGTAGCGCGCTTGAAGGGCAGTTACCTGCCTGCCATGCGCATGTTTTACCTGGCTACCCTGGGTGCGGCGCGCAGCCTGCAGCTGGACGATACGATCGGCAGCTTTGCGGCCGGCTGCGAAGCGGACTTTATTGTCATCGACCCGCAAGCGACGCCGCTGCTGGCGCGGCGCAGCGTCAACACGGAAAGCCTGGAAGAACAGCTGTTTGCTTTGGCCTTGCTGGGCGACGACCGCGTGATCGCGGCCAGTTATTCGGCGGGGAGGAAGGTGCACGAGCGCAGGGTCTGAACAACAAAACCGAGAGAGACCGTCCATGAAAAAGACCATCCCGAGCCTGCTGATTGCCCTGGCCTTCGCTGCGCCAGCCGCTGTGAATGCCGCCAGCAACCAGGACATCACGGCGCGCCACTTCGCGTCCCTGGTCTCGGGACCGCAGCCCAAGCTGGCGGAACTGACGATGTTCTTCACCCAGTTCCCCAAGGGCGGCGACCTGCACAACCACTACTCCGGCTCGATCTACGCCGAGCAATACCTGGAGTGGGTGGATAAGCAGGGCTACTGCATCGACAAGGAAACCTCGCGCATCGTCACCGATCAGGCGAGACGCACTGCAGGCTGTGTGAGCGCCCAGGATCTGGCGCTCGATAACACGGCCCTGCGCAACCTGCTGCAACGCTGGTCGGTCAAGGACTTCTACAATCACGGCGCGCAGCAAATGCCGCCGGATCATACTTTCTTCGAAACCTTCGGCTACTTCAACGATGTGGCGTCGACCAATGGCAATGATGGTCTGAAGCGGCTGAAACAACGCGCCATCGATGAAAACCTGAGCTACATCGAAACGGTGTACGAGATCGCGCCGATTACTCTGGACCCGGATTTCGACAAGTCGGTGAAAAATGACGGCTCGCTGCCGCAGCAACTGGATGCCTATCTGAAGAAGCTGGAAGCCAATCCATCTTTCGCCAAAGGCATCGCGGACTACAACACGCATCTCGACACCAGCAGCGCGGGTATCGACGACGAGCAGTTCACCATGCGCTACCAGCCGTTCGTGCTGCGTTTCCTGACGCCGTCCATGGTGTTCTCGCAAATGGCAGCCGGCTTCAAGCTGGCGATGTCGAATCCTAAGGTAGTGGCTGTCAATATCGTAGGCGCTGAGCACTTCACCGTGTCGATGCGCGACTACGATCTGCACATGCAAATGTTTAAGTTCCTGAAAACTAAGTATCCACAGGTCAAGCTGTCGCTGCACGCAGGCGAACTGGCCCTGGGCATGGTGCCGCCGGAAGGCCTGAAGTTCCACATCGGTGAAGCGATCGACGTGGCGGGCGCCCAGCGTATTGGCCACGGGATCGATATCGTGCATGAACGCAATGCGCCGGCCCTGCTGAAGGAGATGCGCGATCGCAAGATTCCGGTCGAGATCAATCTCAGCAGCAACGAGTTCATCCTGGGCGTCAAAGGCGAGGCTCACCCGGTGACGGTGTATCGCAAATACGGGGTGCCATTTGTGATCTCGACTGACGACGCAGGCGTGTCACGCAACAACTTGTCGAATGAATACATGCTGTTTGCGACCCGCTATCACGCCGACTATGCCGAAGTGAAAAAGCTTTCATATGACAGCATTCGTTACAGCTTCATGTCCGATGCTGACAAGCAGCGGTTGCTGAAACAATTGGGCGATCGCTTTGCCAAGTTCGAAGCCGATGTGGCAAATTCGCAGCAAAAATCAGTGAAATAAAATCAATATCTGCCGGGCGGCCCAGCGGCTGCCCGGTCCCGCCTGCTCCCCGTGTGGCCCTGACGCCACAAATTGTTGTTCTCTCGAAAGCGTTTTAATAATTTCTTCATGAATTAAATTCACGCAAGAGTGACTGAATTATAATCCCGCCTCAAAGCCTTCCCCCAGCGCAGCTATTCTTTGACCAAACGATGACCGGATGAGGTCGATCTAGATTTTTTGCATATAAATCTGCAAAGGAAATCGAATTTGTCACGATTTGGTCAGTTCATGCATAGTTGCACGAAAAATAAACAATTATGCGCGCAGGGAAACCTTGTGTGTGTCACAGAGTTGTCATAAAGCTGTCACGGTCTTGAAAAACAGACCGGATAGACTCGCTGGTCGGCTAATAAATTTGCAATATTAATACTCGTAAAACAAGGCCGCGAGCGGGGTAGTCACAAGCAATACCGTCCGTGTCCAATAATTTTGTCTCTTTTGGGGTTATTACAATGAAGAATCAAAAACGACTTCGGTTGACGCAGATCGCGTTTAGCCTGTCACTCGCTCTGGCGGCTCCCGCCTTCGCGCAGAACACCACGTCCGCCATCGGCGGCCGTATCTCCGTTGCTGATGGCAAACCAGCAGCTGGCGCCCAGGTGACGATCCTGCACGTTGAATCCGGTTCCGTCAGCAACGTGGTGACCGACGCCGAAGGCCGTTACGTTGCACGCGGTCTGCGCGCCGGCGGTCCTTACACCATTACGGTCACCCAGAATGGCGTGACCGAAAAGCGCGAAGGCGTGTTCATCGAGCTGGCGCAGACCGCCAACGTGGACGCCACCATCGGCGCACCGATGCAGACCGTGACCGTTTCCGGCGTGGCCGGCGGCCGCAATGAGCGATTCTCCAAGTCCTCCATGGGCTCGGGTACCAGCATCAGCTCCGCTGAACTGGCGATCCAGGCGTCCATCGCGCGTAACCTGGCAGACTATGCCCGTTCCGACCCACGTATTTCGCAGACCGATAAGGAACGTGGCGAACTGTCCGTGGCCGGCCAGAACTCCCGCTACAACAGCCTGACCATCGACGGCGTGGCCGTGAACGACACCTTCGGTCTGGAAGCCAACGGCTCCCCGACCCTGAAGCAGCCGATCTCGATCGAAGCAATCCAGTCGGTACAGGTGAACGTAGCCAACTACGACGTGACCCAGAAGGGCTACACCGGCGGCAATATCAACGCCGTGACCAAGTCTGGTACCAACCAGGTGAAGGGTTCGGTTTACTACGTCTTCCGTAACGACCGCCTGGCTGGTGACCGCTACAACTCGTCCAACGACACCTACTCCGCTCCGGCTCCTTTCAAGGAAACCACCAAGGGCGCGACCATCGGTGCTCCGCTGATCAAGGACAAGCTGTTCATCTTCGCCAACTACGAGAAGTTTGAATCGACCCGTACCGCGCCGGCCTTCGGCCCACTGGGTTCGAGCCTGACCAACGTGGGCGTGACCCCGTCCGCCATCTCCAGCGCGCAATCCATCGCCAAGAACACCTGGGGCATGGACATCGGCACCTCCGACGTGCCGGCCGGCCTGGCTGCAAACGTGACCGACAAACTGGTCAAACTGGACTGGAACATCAACGACGACCACCGCCTGATGGTTCGTTGGGCCAAGACCTCGCAAACCGAGCCGCAGTTCTCCGGCCTGTCCGCGACCGGCCTGTCCCTGAACTCCGAATGGTACGCGCAGAACAAGTCGATCGAGACCAAGGTTGCCCAGCTGACTTCCGACTGGACTCCGACCTTCTCGACCGAGATCAAGTACTCGCAGCGCGACTATGACTCCGTGCCTGCCCTGAACTCCAACCTGCCTCTGATGGGCCTGCAGTTCAGCGGCGCTCTGCCAGCCGGTGCACCGGCCGGCGTGTCGACCGGTAACCGCTTCCTGAACTTCGGTACCGACAACAGCCGCCAGCTGAACGTGCTGGGCACCAAGACCAAGGACGCCTACGTTGGCGCCAACTGGTCCCACGGCGATCACGAAATCAAGTTCGGCGGTGACCTGAACAAGAACGACGTGTACAACGCCTTCCTGCAGAACGTATGGGGCAACTACACCTTCAACTGCATTAACGGCGCTGCCTACGACTTCAAGGGCGGTGCGACCATCGCCAGCTGCACCAACCTGTCCAACGCCGACTATGAAGCTGCCGTTCTGGAAAACTTCCGCCGCGGCCGTCCGACCTCTTACCTGGTTCAGGTGGCAGCGCCTGGCCGCACCCTGAACGACGCGATCTCGCAGTTCAGCTTCAAGAACTACGGCCTGTTCGTGCAGGACCAGTGGTCGGTGACCAAGAACCTGACCGTGCAGGCTGGTGTGCGTGTTGACTACGCTGACATCGGCGAGCATCCGCTGCAGAACACCGCCGTGCTGGCTGCTGCCGGTCCGATCGTGAACGGCCGCGCTACCGGCGGCTTCGGTCTGGACAACACCAAGACCTTTGACGGCCAGAAACTGTGGCAGCCTCGCGTAGGCTTCAACTACAAGCTGGATACCGAGCGCAACACCCAGATCCGCGGTGGTGCAGGCCTGTTCCAGGGCGCCGCGCTGACCGTGTGGCTGTCCAACCCGTTCTCGAACACCGGCGTTGCGACCAACGTGCTGGGTTGCGGCACCAGCGGCTTCTCGGCTTGCTCGACCACTGCTTCGATCTTCACTCCGGACATCACCAAGCAGCCGACCAACTTCTCCGGCGCACAGCCGGCTGCGAACGTCGACGCACTGGCTCCTGGCCTGCGTCAGCCGTCCGTGTGGAAGGCTAACGTCGCTGTTGACCACGAACTGCCTTGGTACAACATGGTGCTGAGCGGCGAATTCCTGAAGCTCAAGACCCGCGACGCAATCTACTACCAGAACCTGAACCTGGGTGCGCCAACCCTGATCGGTCATGACGGCCGTGAGCTGTACTACACCGCACAGGGCTACAACCCGGCTTGCTGGACCGCGAACGGTAACCTGACCAACGGCGTCTGCACCGGCTTCCGCGCCAAGGCACAGTCCAACGCATCGTTCAACAACGTGCTGGTAGCAACCCAGACCAGCGAAGGCTACTCGAACATCGCTACGATGTCCCTGAGCCGTCCGCTGATCGGTGGCTTCGGCTGGTCGCTGTCGTACACTTACACGGAAGCGAAGGAAGTTTCTCCGCTGACCTCGTCGACCTCCAGCTCCAACTACCTGAGCCGCTCCATCTTCAACCCGAACGAAGAAGTGGATGCTAACTCGGCGTACCTGGTGAAGAACCGTATCAACGCCATGGTGAACTTCCGTAAGGCGTTCTGGGGCGCTTACCGCACCACCTTCGGTCTGTTCTACGAAGGCCGTACCGGCAAGCCATACAGCTGGACCTTCAACAACGACATGAACGGTGACTCCTCGGCCGGTAACGACCTGATGTACATCCCGTCCAAGCCGGGTTCGGGCGAAGTGCTGTTCGTGGGCGACACCGCGACCAACCACCCGAACGAAGACAAGTTCTGGAGCATCGTGAACGCCAACCGTTCGCTGCGTAACGCCATGGGCGGCGTGACCAAGCGTAACGACGCGTTCTCGCCATGGACCAACAGCTTCGACGTGCGTATCGCTCAGGAACTGCCAGGTCTGTGGAAAGGCCACAAGGCTTCTCTGACCTTCGACATCTTCAACGTCGGCAATCTGCTGAACAAGAAGTGGGGCCGCATCAACGAGATCAGCTTCCAGACCAACGGCGGCCAGGCGCGCTCCTTCGTGGACTTCGCTGGTGTCGATCCTGCGTCCGGCAAGTACATCTACCGTCTGCGCGACGTGGTGGAACCGTTCGATGTCCGTCAGGTCAAGGGCGAATCCCAGTGGGCTATGCAAGCTACCTTCAAGTACGAGTTCTAAGCGCTTTGCTTGATATAGTTTGATACAAGGGGCCGGTGGAAACACCGGCCCTTTTCTTTGTACAATGGACTTTTTGCCTTTCCCGTTTTTCGCCATGAAATCCTCCCTGCAGCCCCTTCTTCTTGCGGCCCTTCTGAGTGGCTGTGCTGTCTTGCGGCCTTCCAATACCGTCGAATTGAACCTCGTTGCGCTGAACGATCTGCACGGCAATCTCGAAGCCTCCCGTTATGGCGGCGAGGAGAAGATAGGCGGCGTCGAGACGCTGGCCGCTGCATTGAAGGACTGGCGCAAGGATGATCCGCAACTGATGCTGGTGGGGGCAGGCGATCTGGTTGGCGCCAGCCCTGCGATATCGTCGATGTGGGCCGACGAACCGACCATCGATGCATTGAACATGCTGGGCCTGCGCGTGACGTCGGTGGGCAATCACGAATTCGATCCGGGCCGCGCCGAACTGCTGCGCCAGCAGAACGGCGGCTGCGCTTCGCCGCGCATGGACAAGGCCTGCAAGTTCGAGCCGGCCTTTGAAGGCGCGAAGTTCAGCTACCTCGCCTCCAACGTCATCGACACACGCAGCAATACGCCGGTGGTGCCTGCCTATCGTATCGAAGAGGTGAAGGGTGTGAAGGTGGCCTTCATCGGCGCCGTGGTCAAGGACCTGCCGGAGCTGGTTTCCGCCAGCAGCCTGAGTGGCATGCAGGTGATCGATGAAGCGCAGGCCATCAACAAACTGATTCCACAGCTGCGCGAGCAGGGCGCAACTGTCTTTGTGGTGCTGATCCACCAGGGCGGCAAGCACGCGCACAATGATGAAGCCTTGCCGCAAAGTGAATACTGCGATGATCTGACTGGCGATATCGTGGGTGTGGTCAAGCGTCTCGACCCGGCCATCCGTCTTGTCATCAGTGGCCACTCGCACAAGGAATACCTGTGCAGGGTGGATGGCCGGCTGGTCACACAGGCACAGATGGGCGGCCATGTACTGTCGCGCATCCGCATGATGGTCGACAAGCAAACCGGCGTGCTGACCGACGTCAGCGCCCGCAATATCGTGATGGAGCCAGGCCGCTTCGGCGCCGAGCCAGCCATGCAGGCGTTTATGGACAAGGTACGCGCCCGCAGCAATGCGGAGCTGGCGAAACCTGTCGCCACCCTGGGCGCGTCCGTTGTCCGCCAGCCGCGCATGGATGGCACGGAAGAATCGCCGCTGGGACAGGTGGTGGCGGATGCGACACTGCTGGCAGGCCGTCCATGGGGCGCGCAGATCGCCTTCATGAACCTGGGCGGCGTGCGCATGGACCTGGAAACCCGCAAGGGCAATATCGCCACGCTGGGCAATGTGCAGGCCGCGCTGCCGTTCGGGAACGAGCTGGTGGTGATGAACATGACCGGCGCCCAGGTGCGCGCGCTGCTCGAAGAACAATGGCATGCTGGCGAAGCCAATAACAAGCGCCCCATGCTGCAGGTATCCGAAGGTTTCACCTACCAGTACGATTTGCGCCAGCCTGTTGGCCAGCGTATCGTCCCGGACAGCATAACGCTCAATGGCGTGCGCCTCGAAGACAGCGACAGCTATCGCGTAGCGGTCAACAACTTCATCGCTGAAGGCGGCGATGGCTTCTCCATGTTCACCAAGGGCAGCAATCGCGTGAAGACCGGCGTGCGCGACGTGGATTCGCTGGCGCAGTACCTGGTGCGCCGCGAGAACGATAGAAAACCGGTTGGCCAGCAGGCCACCACTTTGCGCTTCACGCGCATCAAATAAAGGAGCACCATGCGCCGCTTTATCCTTGCCGCTGCACTGAGCGCCGTTTTCGGCAGCGCCCATGCGGATTTTCGCATTCCCGGCTTCGAACTGGTGCAGACAGCGCCGGTTGAAACCACGCTGCACAGCGCCGATCTGCGCGATCCAGTGACCGTGTGGTCTGAGCTGTTCGATAACGCGAAAAGCGAGATCGTTATTGGCCAGTTCTACATTGCCAGCAAAGCCGGCGCACCTTTCGAACATGTGATCGAGCGCCTGGAGGCTGCCGGCAAGCGCGGCGTGAAGATCCGCTTCCTGCTGGATCAAAAAGGTGTCGGCTTGTCCGATGCTGGGACCATTGAACGCATCAAGGCGATTCCGAATATGGAATTCCGCATCCTGGACGTCAACAAGCTGACGGGCAACGGCATCATTCACGCCAAGTACCTGGTGGTGGACCGCGCTGTGGCCTTTGTCGGCAGCCAGAATTTCGACTGGCGTTCGTTCACGCACATTCACGAGACGGGTTTGCGCATCAGCGATCCGAAAGTGGTTGGCGAAATTCAGGCGATCTTCGAGCAGGACTGGAGCGCCCAGGCGCAAGTGGCGCAAGGCCGCACCGTGGCGCCGCTGCGTGCCAAGGCGCCTGTGCTGGCAACGCCGGCGCCGCTGGCTGAAGTAGCGCCGGCGCTCGCTGCACCGGCAGCCGCGCCGGACGCTGTGCTGCTGTCCAGCCCGGGCGCGTTCAATCCGCCGGGCGTGCTCGATTCCGAAATCACGCTGCCAGCCTTGCTGGCCGATGCGAAAGAAGAAGTGCGCGTGCAGCTGCTGGACTACGCACCGCTCAGCTACGGCCCGAAAGGCACGCGCCCTTACTACGCAGTGATCGACAACGCCGTCCGCGCTGCGGCCAACCGCGGCGTGAAGATCAAGCTGATGGTATCGAACTGGAACCTGGAAGCGCCGGCGCTGGCTTACCTGAAGAGCCTTGCCGTGCTGCCGAATGTGGAGATCCGGGTGGTCACGCTGCCGAAGGCCTCGACCGGCTTTATCCCGTTCGCGCGCGTCATCCACAGCAAGATCATGACGATTGACGGCAAACTGGCCTGGGTCGGCACCAGCAACTGGTCGGGCGGCTATCTGGACCTGTCGCGCAATATCGAAGTCGTGATGCGCAACGAGCAGATGGCCAAGCGCTTGACGGCCCTGCATGAGCAAACCTGGTCTTCGCAATACGCGCAGCCACTGGACATCAACAAGAACTACCCGAAACCGAACAAGGCCAAGGAAGAGGAATGAAAAAACTCGCATGCATCGCGGCGATCAGCGCCGCCTTTATTTCGACCAACGCGCTGGCGTGGGGTAATGCCGGTCACCGCGTTGTCGGCGCCATCGCCGATAAGCTGATCAAAGGCACCGACGCGGAAAAGCAGGTAAAAGCCTTGCTGCTGCCGGGTGAAAGCCTGGAGTCCATCGCCAACTGGGCGGACTGCGTAAAAGGCACCTTCTGCGGCCCGCAAACCGTGGAGATGGCGGACTATGTGAACGCCAATCCGAAGCACTCCGAATATCACTACACGGACGTGCCCTTCCAGCTGAGCGAATACCACGATCACGCCGTCGGTACGGCTGATGACGACATCGTGCAAACAATGAAGGAAGCTATCCTGGTCCTGCAGGGCAAGGATACGCCGGAAACCAATCCGCACAAATTCACCAGGCGCCAGGCGCTGCTGATCCTGACCCATCTGGCCGGCGACATCCATCAGCCGCTGCACGTGGGCGCGGCCTACGTCAGCAAGGACGGCATGTTTGTGGTGCCGAAAACCCAGGCAGAAATCGATTCGCTGAACGTCTTTGATTCGCGCGGCGGGAACAACTTCCAGATGGACGAAGCGGCATTGGCTGCATCGAGCGCGAAGCTGATTCCGCCGTCGGACACCAAAGCGGAAGCATCGAAGTATCCGACCAAGCCTTTCCACTCTTACTGGGATACCACGGTGGTGGATTACGCCATGCGCCGCACCAGCAAGCGTACGCCGGAGCAGTTCGCGCAATGGGCCGTCGAGAACAAGCCGGCGCTGGCCGCCAATACAGGCGATGTGGCGAGCTGGCCGTATCAGTGGGCCAACGATGCACTGGTGGTATCGAAGCAAGCTTACGCGGATGTGAAGGTTGGTACCGCGACCAAGCAGACCAGCAAGAGCGGCGAAGCTTATACGGTATGGGCCATGACGGTGCCGGACAACTATCCCGTGCCGTCGTCCGCGATCGCACGCGAGCAACTGGTCAAAGGCGGCTACCACCTGGCCGAGCTGCTGGAAAAAATCTGGCCTTAAACCAAGGCGCGGAAAGGGCGGGCAGGAGGGGCGCACAAGGCGCAGGCAGTCACCTGCTTGGAGTGCGCGCTGGTCTTGATATGCCAGCTCAGCTATCTCCCCCCGCTTCCTTGAATATAGTCCGCGCAACGAGTCGATACAATGAAAAAACCCCGCCGCAGCGGGGTTTCTTTTTGACTGTGTGGCCTTAGCGCGACTTGACGAACGGTACGCCGATGGCCTTTGGTGCGACCGACTTGGCCATCAGGCCCGCCAGCACGATCACGGTCACCACATACGGCACCATCTGGATCAGCGCACCAGGAATGCGGCCCACCACCGGCAGGTCCACGCCTTCCAGCTGGATCTGGACAGCGCCAAAGAAGCCGAACATCAGACAACCGAGGAAGGTGTACATCGGACGCCAGTTACCGAACACCATGGCGGTCAGCGCCAGGTAGCCGGCACCGGCCGACATATCGCGCAGGAAGAAGCCCGATTGCACGATGGCCAGGTAAGCACCGGAGAAGGAACACAGGACGCCGGCGATCAGCATGGCCGAATAACGGATGGTTGCCACCGACACGCCGGCCGCATCCGCCGCATGCGGGTTCTCGCCGCAGGCGCGCAGGCGCAGGCCAAAGCTGGTGTGGTACAGCACCCAGTGCACTACCGGTACCAGGGCGAAGGCCAGATAAACCAGCACGGAATGGCCGCCGATCAGCTGAGTGTAAATCCAGCCCAGGCCAGGGATGTCGGCCACGGCGGAACTGCCAGGAAGTACGACGTCGAACAAGCGCGCATCGCCCAGATCAGGGGTGCGGCCGCCTTGCTGGAAGAAGTATTGCGCTACCACGAAGGTCAGACCGCTCATGGCGATATTGATCGCGATGCCGCCCACCAGCTGGTTGCCCTTCTGGGTGATGGCGACGAAGCCTTGCAGCAGGGCCAGCGCCACGGAAATGCCCATGCCGGCCAGGATGCCGTACCAGGGATTATGCGTGGCGAAGGCCACGGCTGCCGACACGAAGGCCGATGCCAGAATCTTGCCTTCCAGGCCGATATCGATCACGCCGGAGCGTTCCGCAAACAAGCCGGCCATGGCGGCGAAAATCAGCACCGGCGCATTGCGCACGGTGGAGATGACGATGGAGCCGAGATGGAGATCTTCAAAAGTCATGGTATTAGCCCTTGCGCGATTTCAGCAGCTTGATGATGGCCGGTGCGTACAGATTTTCCATCGCGCCGCAGAACAGGATGATCAGGCCCTGGATGAAGATAAAGGTTTCGGTCGGGATGTTCGGTTTTTCCAGCGACAGGTCGAAGCCGCCCTGGATCAGCGCGCCGAACAGGATGGCCGACAGCAGGATGCCCACCGGATGCTGGCGGCCCATCAGCGCGATCGCGATGCCGACGAAGCCCGCGCCGCCGACGAAGTTGAGCGACAGATAGTGCGTCGAACCGAGGATGGAATTCACCGAACCCAGGCCCGCCAGCGCGCCGGAAATCGCCATCGTGGCGATGATCATGGCGGAGATCTTCACCCCCGCGTAGTGGGCCGCATGTTTGTTCAGGCCTGTGGCGCGCAGCTTGTAGCCCCAGGACGAACGCCATACCATCACGCCGTAGATCACCAACGCAATCAGGGCGAAGATGAAGCTCACGTTCAGCGGGGTATCGCCCAGCACAGGGAACCAGGTGTTCAGGCGCGGCATTTCAGCGGCGGCCGAGAACACGCGCGACGCGGTGTTCTGCTCTCCCGCCGGGATCAGGTACTTCACGATCACAAAGTTCATCAGCGAAGCGCAGATGAAGTTGAACATGATGGTGGTCACCACGATGTGCGAGCCGCGCTTGGCTTGCAGGTAGCCGGGAATGAAGGCCCACAGCGCGCCAAACAGCGCGGCGCCGACGATGCCGGCCGGGATCAGCAGATACCAGGGCAGGGAAGCGTCGAAGGCCAGCATGGCCAGGGTCAGGCCGAGGCCACCGAAATACATCTGGCCTTCCGCGCCGATGTTGAACAGGCCCGCCTGCATCGCGACCGACACTGCCAGGCCGGTGAACACGAAGGTGGACGCGTAGAACAGCGTGTAGGACAGGCCTTCCGGATTGACGATGGCGCTGTTGATCAGGATCTGCATGGATTCCACCGGGTCTTCGCCCAGGAGGTGAATCACCAGCGCGGCCACCAGCAGCGCGGAGAGCAGGTTCAGGATGGGCAGGACAAAGCCAGTCGCCCAGCGTGGCATATCGTTTGTCGTCATGATCAGTGTTTATGCATGCCACCCATCAGCAGGCCGATGCGGGTGGTGTCGAATTCTTCGATTTTCAGTTCGCCGGTGATCGCGCCGCCGCACATCACGAGGATGCGGTCGGCCAGCGCGCGCACTTCTTCCAGTTCCACCGACACCAGCAGGATCGCCACGCCCGCGTCGCGCAGGGCCAGCAGCTGGGTGTGGATGGATTCGATGGTGCCGATGTCCACGCCGCGGGTCGGCTGGCCGACCAGCATCAGCTTGGGCTGGGCCAGCACTTCGCGTGCGATCACCACCTTCTGCTGGTTGCCGCCGGAGAGCAGGCCGATACGCAGGTCCGGATTGGCAGGGCGCACGTCGAACTCCTTCAGCAGGCCCGCGCAGCGCTGGGCGATGCCTTTGAAGTCGATCAGGCCCCACTTGTTCTTCACCTTGTCCTGGTAGCCGAAGAAGGTGTTCTGCATCACGGAGAAGTTCTTGATCACGCCATCACGCAGGCGGTCTTCCGGCACGTGGCCGATGCCCAGCTCGCGGAACTTGGTCGGCAGGCCGTCGGCATCGTGGCGCTTGCCGTAGGGCAGAGCCTTGCCTTCGAAGTCGACTTCGCCGGAAGAGGGCAGGGCCATGCCGGACAGGATTTCCATCAGCTCGGACTGGCCATTGCCGGACACGCCAGCAATCGCCACGATCTCGCCGGCGCGCAGGGTGAAGTTGATGTCCTTCAGCAGCTTGACGCCGTTATCGTCCTGCAGCTGCAGGTTCTTCACTTCCAGCACCGGCTTGCCCGGATTGTAGGGCGCGCGCGGCAGGTTGTTTTCGATCGGACGGCCGACCATCATATTGGCCAGGTCTTCCTTGGTCACATCGGCCGTCTGCACGGCGCCAACCACGCGGCCGCCGCGCATCACGGTCACGGTGTCGGTGATGTCCTTGATCTCCTGCAGCTTGTGGGTGATCAGGATGATGGTCTTGCCTTGTTCCTTGAACAGCTTGAGGATCTCGAACAGCGACGCGGTTTCCTGCGCGGTCAGCACGGCGGTCGGCTCGTCCAGGATCAGGATGTTGGCCGAGCGGTAGATCTGCTTCAGGATTTCCACGCGCTGCTGGGCGCCCACGGACAGGTCGTGGATGGTGGCCAGCGGATCGACGTCCAGGCGGTAGCGTTCGCAGATCTCGCGCAGCTTGCGCTCCGCTTCCGCGCGGTGCGCCTTCAGCTTGAAGCCGCCTTCAGTGCCCAGCATGACGTTATCGAGCACGGTCATGTTTTCGACCAGCATGAAGTGCTGGTGCACCATGCCGATGCCGAGACGGATCGCTTCCTGCGAGGAGCGGATGTGCTGGACTTTGCCATCCAACAGGATCTCGCCACCATCGGCATGGTAGTAGCCGTAAAGGATGCTCATCAGGGTCGATTTGCCGGCCCCGTTCTCGCCCACCAGGCCATGGATGGCCCCTTTGGCGATGCTGAAGCTGACGTCCGTATTCGCCTTCACCGCACCGAAGTGCTTGGAGATTCCGCGAAATTCAACAGCTGGCTGCATAAGGATTTTCAGGTCGTATTTACTGAAAAACGCGCCGGACGGGTATCCCCGTCGGCGCGTTCTCGTTAAAGGGAAAGCGAATTAGGCCGGGCAGGCGGCGTTAGTGGCACGGATATCGATGACCTTGATCTTGCCATCGATGATGTCCTTGCGGGCACCCAGGACCTTCTTCTCGATTTCCGGGGTGATCAGCTTGCGGTTGTTCTCGTCCAGAGCCCAGTCCACGCCGCCTTCCTTGATGCCTTTGGCGGTCACGCCGGCTTTCCAGGTGCCGTTCTTCATCTGCATGAAGGAGTCATACACGGCGTTGTCCACGCGCTTGACCATGGAAGTCAGCACGAAACCCGGATACAGATGGTTCTGGTTGGAGTCGACGCCGATGGACAGCTTGCCTTTTTCCTTGGCGGTCTGCAGCACGCCCAGGCCGGAGCCGCCAGCCACTGCGAATACCACGTCCACGCCGCGCTCGAACTGGGAGCGGGCCAGTTCACCGCCCTTGGCCGGGTCGTTCCAGGCGGAAGCGGTGGTGCCGACCATATTGGAGAACAGTTCCACTTTCTTGTCGGTGGCTTTCGCGCCTTGCGCGTAGCCGCAGTTGAAAGTACGGATCAGAGGAATGTCGATGCCGCCGATGAAGCCCAGCTTCTTGGACTTGGAAGCCATGGCAGCGGCCACACCCACCAGGTAAGAGCCTTCTTCTTCCTTGAACGTCACGGAATTGATGTTATTGCCTTGGGCAACGCCATCGATCAGCACGAAGTGTACTTTCGGGAATTCTTTGGCGACCTTCTGCACGGCTTGCGTTTGCGCAAAGCCGATGGAGGCGATCAGGTCCAGGTTCTTGCGGGCCAGGCCGCGCAGCACCTGCTCGGCCTGCGTGTCGCTGGAAGCCTGCACTTCGATGAACTTGATGCCAGTATCCTTGGAGAAGCGCGAAGCGCCTTCAAACGCGGACTGGTTGAACGACTTGTCGAACTTGCCGCCGGCATCATAGACGATGCCCAGCTTCGGGTCGGCCGCGGAGGTGCTGGCAGCGACCGCAAATGCGGCGATCATCAAGCTAAGTTGTTTGATTTTCATGTAAGAGCTCCTGGAGGTTCGCTATTGTATAGTTTTTGCGGGCCCAACATCCATCCTCGGCCAGTCTTTCTTTATCCTGCGGCGCACAAGAATTTTCCATTTGGCAAAAAAGTTCTGCGCGCCCTGTCTCTTCACTACAACGATTCCGGCAAATTTTACAAATTTATTACTGATTAAAATTTGTGCACGTGCAGAAATTGCAATGTTAATTTTGTAGCTGCTGCCTACGGGAATCCTTCTTCCATACTATGCAACAAGGGCTATATGTATGGCAAATACGTTTTTTCTTTGCAATTTATATCCATATCGTCTTAATCTATGGTTTCTCAGAGTAATTTTCCGTCAATCTTCTACATGCTAGGATGCGGCCTAAAAATGACATTCCATTACTTTTAAATAAAGACTGGACATAAATACATGAACACCACCTTGAAATACACTCTGATTACCCTGGCACTGGCCAGCGCCTTCCCAGCGATGGCGCAGGACGCGGAGCCGCAAGTCGAGCAAAAAGTATCCGGCCAGCTCGAAACCGTGATCGTTACCGCGCAGCGCCGCGCTGAGAACATCAAAGACGTGCCAATGTCGATCGGCACCCTGAAAGGCGAAAAGCTGGACATCCTGACCTCCGGTGGCCAGGACATCCGCTTCCTGAGCGGACGTTCGCCTTCCGTGTCCGTTGAATCGGACTACGGCCGTACCTTCCCGCGTTTCTATATCCGCGGCCTGGGCAACACCGACTTCGACCTGAACGCCTCCCAGCCAGTGGGCCTGGTGATGGACGATATCGTTCAGGAAAACCCGATGCTGAAAGGCTTCCCGGTCTTCGACGTGGACCAGGTTGAAGTGCTGCGCGGCCCGCAAGGTACCCTGTTCGGCCGTAACTCGCCGGCCGGTGTGATCAAGTTCGATTCCGCCAAGCCGACCTTCGGCAAGACCGATGGCTACTTCAACATCGGCGCCGGCAAGGATGGCGTGCGCAACTACGAAGGCGCCATCAACTTCCCGATGGACGACACCGTGGCGATGCGCCTGTCGGTGCAATCCCAGCACCGTGACGACCGCGTGCACAACCCGCGTCCGAACGCTTACACCACCGACTTCGAAGGCTACGTCGACAACGCTGCCCGCTTCCAGTTCCTGGTCAAGCCAAATGCCGACTTCAGCGCACTGTTCAATGTCCACGGCCGTAACATGAGCGGCAACGCGACCCTGTTCCGCGCCAACATCCTGAAGAAGGGCACCAACGACCTGGTCGACGACTTCGACTACGGTTCCTACCCGACCGACGGCGGCAACAACCAGTGGCTGCACAACACCGGCGCCAATATGCGCCTGAAGTGGAACGTGGGCGACTACACCTTGCACTCGATCACCGGCTATGAATCCCTGAAGTTCTACAGCCGCGGCGACGTGGACGGTGGCTATGGCGCGGTCTACGCTCCGCCAATGGGCCCAGGCTTCATCCCGTTCGTGGTTGAAACCGCCGACCTGATCCCGGACCACAACCAGTGGAGCCAGGAGTTCCGCGCCGAGTCCAACTACAAGGGGCCGCTGCAGTGGATCGCCGGTCTGTTCTACTTCAAGGAACATATCCAGATCGACTCGATCGCATTTGACTCCCTGACTCCGGGCAATCCGCAGAACAAGGATTACTCGACCCAGGTGCAGGACGCGCGTTCGTGGGCAGCCTTCGGTACTTTGAACTATACCGTCTCCGATAAGCTGAAACTGCGCGGCGGTATCCGCTACACCAACGACAAGAAGGACTTCGTAGCGCGCCGCATCCAGACCAACGGCTCCAGCTACCTGCCGCTGCATAGCGATTCGAACAACGTCAGCGGTGACCTGAGCGGCACCTACACCCTGAACCCGGATACCAACCTGTTCGCCCGTATCGCAACCGGCTACCGTGCTCCATCGATGCAGGGCCGCCTGTTCGACCTGACTTCCGTGCCTTCGCAGGCCGCCGCCGAGAAGGTGTTGTCGTATGAAGCCGGTGTGAAAGAAGACCTGTGGAACCGCCGTGCGCGCCTGTCCGCGACCGTGTACCACTACCGCGTCAAGGACAAGCAGCTGACCGCGGGTTCCGGTTCCATCAACCAGAACCAGCTGATCAACGCCGACAAGGTCATCGGCCAGGGTGTGGAACTGGACTTCCAGGCCAACATCACCGAAAGCTGGAACTTCACCTTCGGCTCCAGCTACAACTACACCAAGATCGAAGACCCGACGCTGTTCGCGCAGCCTTGCGGCGGCGGCTGCACCGTGCTGGACCCGACCAAGGTCCTGCAAGGCACCACGGTGGCTCTGATCGACGGCAACCCGCTGCCACGTGCACCGAAGTGGCAGCATAACGCCACCCTGCGCTACAGCACCCCGATGGGCAACGGCGAGTTCTACGCCTACACCGACTGGGCATACCGCACCAGCTACAACTTCTTCCTGTACGAAGCAGCCGAGTACAAGGCGAAGTCCCTGCTGGAAGGCGGCCTGCGCGTGGGCTACAAGTGGCAGGATGGTAAGTACGAGCTGGCAGCTTACGGCCGTAACATCACCAACCGCATCCAGGCCCTGGGCGCGATCGACTTCAACAACCTGACTGGTATCGTGAACGAGCCGCGCACCTACGGTGTGCAGCTGAAGGCAAACTTCTGATCGCCTGACCGGTCCTCAAAAAACGCCCGCCAGATCGCGGGCGTTTTTTTTAACCCAAGGCGTAACCCCAGTGGCAGGCACAAAGTGCCTGCCACTTGTTTCATCCGGTTGTAATATAAGCAGATGCACCCAAATCTCTGGCCCTTACTTGGCGTCGCCGTGATCGTTCTCGGTTTCCTGCTGCGCCTTCATCCCGTCCTGGTTGTCGCTGCCGCCTGCTTTACTACCGGTCTTGCGGCCTTCATGCCCATCGACCACCTGCTTGCTTCGCTCGGCACGGCCTTCGTCAAGACCCGCAACCTGCCCATGATCTATTTGCTGCCGCTGGCGGCAATCGGACTGCTGGAGCGCTTCGGCTTGCGCGAGTATGCGCAGTCTGCGATCTCGAAGGTGCGCTCGGCGACGGCGGGGCGCCTGCTGATCGTCTACCTCGCCATCCGCGAATTGAGCGCCGCGCTGGGACTGACCTCGCTGGGTGGACACCCGTCGATGGTACGGCCGCTGGTCGCGCCGATGGCGGAGGGGGCGGCCGAACAGCGCCACCCGAATCTGACGGAAGAGCAGCGCTTCCGCGTGCGCGCCATGGCGGCGGCCACGGACAATGTCGGCCTGTTCTTCGGTGAAGACATCTTCGTGGCTTTTGGCGCCATCGTGCTGATGCAGACCATTCTGCGCGCCGAGGGCATTGAAGTCGATCCGCTGCGCATGGCGATGTGGGGCATTCCGACGGCGATCAGCGCCTTCATCATCCACGCCTGGCGCTTGCACCGGCTGGACGCTTACCTCGCGAGGCCGCGATGATTATTCGCGTCGAATACTTCTACTGGCTGCTCGGCGTGATGCTGGCGCTGGTGTCGGTGATGTCCGCCATGGACCGCACGAATCCGCGCCGCTGGACCACGTCGCTGTTCTGGGCGCTGTACGCGATCATCTACATTGCCGGCGACCTGCTGCCGCCCGTGATTGCGGGCGCCATGATGGTGGTGATGGCGCTGCTGGCCGGCTTTGGCGGCGTCCGCAGCGGCAAGCCGGATACGCTGCCGGAGGATCAGCGCCGCGCCAGCGCAGCGCGCCTCGGCGGCAAGCTGATTCTGCCTGCATTGATCATCCCGGCCGTGACCATGATCGGCTCCACGCTGCTGAAAGGTGTGCAGATCGATGGCGCTTTTCTGCTCGACCAGAAGAATCTGACGCTGGCCTCTTTAGGCTGCGCAGCCATCGTCGCCGTTGCTGTCGCTTGCTGGCTGACGCGCGCCTCGCCGCTACAGGCCGGCCGCGAGTCGCGCCGCCTGGTGGATGCAATGAGCTGGGCGCTCGTGCTGCCGCATATGCTGGCGGTGCTTGGCCTGCTGTTCACGGAGGCGGGCGTCGGCAAGGCGGTCGCCCACATCACCACCTCGTATATCGGACTGGAATCACCGTTCGTTGCGGTGGCTGTGTACTGCATCGGCCTGGCCCTGTTCACCATCGTGATGGGTAATGGCTTTGCCGCTTTCCCTGTGATGGCGGGCGGCGTTGGCATTCCGGTGCTGGTGCACCAGTTCGGCGCCAATCCCGCCGTGATGGCTGCCATCGGCATGTTCAGCGCCTATTGCGGCACGCTGATGACGCCCATGGCCGCGAACTTTAATATCATTCCCACCGCACTGCTCGATCTGCCGGACCGCCATGCCGTCATCAAGGCGCAAATCCCGACCGCGCTGGCGCTGCTGCTGGTGAATATCTTCCTGTTGTATTTCCTGATGAAGTCATGAAGACCGTATTGCTTACCGGCTTTGAGCCGTTCAACAAAGAGACGATCAACCCCGCCTGGGAAGCCGTGCGCGCGCTGGAAGGCTGGCGCGAGAAGGACTTCGCGGTACAGATCCGCCAGCTCCCCTGCGTGTTCGGCGCGGCCATCGATACCATGCGTGCCGCCATCGCTGAAGTGCATCCTGTGCTGGTGATCGCCGTCGGCCAGGCGGGCGGCCGCGTGGACATGAGCATCGAGCGCGTTGCCATCAACGTCGACGATGCGCCGATCAAGGACAACCGCCAGCAGCAGCTGGTCGATCAGCCCATCGTAGCGGACGGCCCGGCAGCTTACTTTTCCACGCTGCCGATCAAAGCCATCGTACGCGAGCTGCGCGCGGCGGGGCTGCCTGCTTCAGTATCGCAGACGGCTGGCACCTTCGTGTGCAACCACGTGTTCTATGGTCTGATGCACGCGCTGGCCGGGCGCAAGGACGTGAAAGCAGGCTTCGTCCATATCCCATACCTGCCGGAGCAGGCGGCAGCGCATCCCGGCGCGGCCAGCATGTCGCTGAACAGCATGATCGAAGGCTTGCGCGTCGCCGTACGCACGGCGCTCGCGACTGATGCGGACATTGCCGCCGCCGGCGGCGCGACGCATTAATCGCGGGCTGGCGGGCGCAGGATGTTGAGGAAGGCGCGCACCACGGGCGCGTCGTCCAGCGTGGTGTAGGTGATGTAGAGGTTGGCCGACGGTGGATTGCGCAGCGGCAGGAAGACCACGCCTGGCCAGCCGATGCGGCTGGTCGTTTCCGGCATCAGCGTCACGCCCAGGCCTGCACCGACCATGGCCAGCAGGGTTTGCGGCTCGTTCGCTTCCTGGAAGATGGTGGGCTGGAAGCCGGCCTTCACGCAGCACTGGATCAGGTAGCGCGGGAAGGACGATTTATCCAGCGCCAGGGTCAGCATCGGCTCGTCGGCGATGTCTTTCAGCTCGATCGATTCCTGTTTGGCCAGCGGATGATGCTCATTGACCGCGACGCAGATATTCTCGCGGAAGCACAGCTCCTGGCGCATATTGTCGCGCTTCAGTTCATCCTCTTCCAGCTTCGGTTCGCGCCAGAAGCCCACATCGATCTGCTTGGCGCGCAGGGCGTCGTACTGCACGGTGGGGCCGAGTTCGTGGATGGTCCAGGTCACGCGCGGGTATTTGCTCTGGAATTCTTCGAGCATGCTGGGAATCGGTCCCCACATCGCGGAGCCCACGATGCCCACGCGCAGGCGGCCCACTTCTCCGCGGTCGATCTGGCGCACGGTGTCAATCGTCATGCGCATCTTGCCCAGCAGGTCTGAGGCTTCCTGCATCAGCGCCTTGCCTGCCACCGTCAGTTCGAAGGTGCGGGTAGTGCGCGCAAACAGTTTCACGCCCAGTTCCGCCTCCAGCTTCATGATCTGCTGGCTGAGCGGCGGTTGCGAAATATGCAGGCGTTCGGCGGCGCGGCTGAAGCTTTTCTCTTCAGCGACGGCGAGGAAGTATCGGAGCTGTTTGAGATCGATCGACATAGGTTTGATCAGCTAATCAGGGCACGTGCCAGTTCGGCGCCCACACGCGCATTGTTTTTGACAAGCGCGATATTCGTCATCAGGCTACGGCCTTCGGTCAGCGTCTTGATGCGCGCCAGCAGGAAAGGCGTCACTTTCTTGCCGGTGATGCCGTTTTCTTTCGCTTCCTGCAAGGCCTGCACGGTGATGCGGTCGATTTCCTCCTTCGGCATGGCATCCGCTTGCGGCACCGGCGCGGCAATCACGGCGCCGCCTTTCAAGCCCAGCTGCCATTTGGTGCGCAGGAAGGCTGCCTGGTCGGCGGCGCTGTCCAGCTGGAAGTCTGCATTGAAGCCGCTCTCGCGCGTGAAGAAAGCGGGGAAGCCTTGCTGCCCCACGCTGACGACCGGCACGCCCTGCGTTTCCAGATATTCCAGCGTAAGGCCGATATCGAGGATGGACTTCACACCCGCACACACCACGGCCACATTGGTCTGGGCCAGTTCCTGCAGGTCGGCCGAAATATCCATGCTGATTTCCGCGCCGCGGTGCACGCCGCCGATACCGCCGGTGACGAACACGTGGATGCCCGCCAGCTGCGCGCAGATCATGGTGGCGGCCACGGTGGTGGCGCCCAGCTTGAACTGGGACAGCACATAGGCCAGGTCGCGGCGGCTCACCTTCAGCGCATCCGGCGAATTGCCCAGCAACTCAAGCTGTTCGTCGGTCAGGCCGATGCAGATCTTGCCGCCGATGATGGCGATGGTGGCCGGCACGGCGCCGTGGTCGCGCACGATCTGTTCGACTTCGCGCGCGGTCTGCACATTCTGCGGATACGGCATGCCGTGCGAGATGATGGTCGATTCCAGTGCCACGACTGGCTTGCCGGCCGCGCGCGCATTGGCGACTTCGGGAGAGAAGGAGAGATATTGCTGCATGATTCAGTCCCTTTCGAGAGGAGTGTGCGCGCCCAGCTTTTCGGCGGACAGCGCGGGCGATACGGTGTGCGGGCTTTCCAGCGTGAGCGCCGCCGCCAGCAGGCCGCGTTCGCAGGCCAGGTGCAGATCGCTCGATTCCTGCACCAGCGACCAGCAGACGGCGGCAGAGAAGGCATCACCGGCGCCGGTGACGTCCACCACTTTTGCATCATGCGCCGCCAGCCAGTGCAGGCCTTCCGGCATGGTGTGGTAGACGCCTTGCGCGCCGCAGGTGACGATCACGTCTTCAGCGCCATCGGCCCGCACTTCGCGGCAGGCTTCCTGCACATCGGCTTCGGTCGGCAGCGAACGGCCCACACGCGTTTCCAGTTCGCCGCGGTTCAATATTAAGAGCTTCAGGCCACGCAAGTCGCGCGGCAGGCGCGCCATCTTTGGCTGCGATACCGCCACGATCACCAGCGGCACGCCGCTCTCGCGCGCCTCGGCCAGCAGCAGGGCGATGGAATCGTGCGGCAGGTTCAGGTCGGCCACCACCATGGCGGCGGCATTGCGCAGCGGCTGGCGCGAGGACAGCACGGCCGGCGTCAGCATGTCGTACAGCGCCATGTCGGCCAGCGCGACCACCAGCTCGCCGCGCGCATCCAGCACGGCGGTGTAGGTGCCGCTGCCCATGCCGTTCAGCTGCAGGGTGCCGGCCATGTCGATGCCCGATTCCTCGGCCTGCGAGCGCAGGGCGCGGCCGGACGAATCGTCGCCGAGGGCGGTAATCATGGAGCAGGGCAGGGCCAGGCGGGCCAGGTTTTCAGCAATATTGCGCGCCACGCCGCCGAAGCTTTCCTCGGCGGTGGCGGGATTGGAGGTGCCCATCTGCAGCGGCTGGTTGGGACGCAGCTTGCGGTCCAGGTTGGCCGCGCCGATGCACAGCACAGGACGGCGGTCGGGCAACACGTAGGCGCGGCCCAGCAGGCGGCGCTCGCGAATCAGGGTGGCGATATGCCCCGCGACGGCGGAACGCGACATCGATAGCTGCTCGGCCAGCTCTTGCTGGGAGATGAAGGGATTGGCGCGGATCAGGTCCAGCAGCTGTTCTTTACGGGAGAGCTCGCTCACGGAAAATCTCGATAAACATTTGTTTGTGATGCTAAACATTTGTCCAGCCGGTGTCAATTGAGGTGTTCCACTATAATAGAAACCAATTTATATCCATCTCATATAAATGGCAAAGAAAAATGGTATTTGCCATACATATAGACGATGATGCATAGTGTCGTGGTACGTTCGTACGCCCGCCCCATACCCAATATAAAAACGAGGAATACAGCAATGTCTAACACCCCATTTCAGGCAGCCGCCATCATTCGCGCGCGTATGCCGGCGAACTTCCAGCCGCGCGCTGCGCTGATCCTGGGCTCCGGCCTGGGCGTGCTGGCCGAGCAGATGGCCGACGCAGTGGCGATCGGCTTCGACGAGCTGCCGGGTTTCCCGATCTCCACCGTGCATGGCCACGCCGGCCAGCTGGTAATGGGCACGCTGGCAGGCGTGCAGGTGGTCTGCCTGAAGGGCCGCGGCCACTTCTACGAAGGCTACGGCATGGGCGTGATGACTTCCGCCGTGCGCACGCTGAAGCTGCTGGGCTGCGAATTCCTGTTCGTGACCAATGCGGCCGGTTCGCTGCGTCCTGAAGTGGATGCGGGTTCCCTGGTGGCGCTGAACGACCATATCAACTTCCTGCCTGGCAGCGCGATGATCGGCCCGAACGACGAACGCTTCGGCCCGCGCTTCTTCTCCATGGCCAATGCCTACGATGCGGACCTGCGCAAGCTGCTGCAGTCGACCGCGGCGGAGCAGGGCATCACCCTGCACGAAGGCGTGTACATCGCTTACCCAGGCCCGAATTTCGAAACGCCTGCCGAAATCCGCGCCTTCAAGACGCTGGGCGCCGATGTGGTGGGCATGTCGGTTGTGCCGGAAGTCGTTCCGGCCCGTCACTGCGGCCTGAAAGTGGTTGGCTGCTCGGTAATCACCAATCTGGCGGAAGGCATGTCGCCGTTCCCGCTGTCGCACGAACAAACCCTGAAATACGCCGCCATCGGTGCTGAGAGCCTGATCAAGCTGATGCTGGCTTACCTGGCAAACGTGGCCAAAACACCCAAGGCCTGAACCGAGTGGCTGCCACGATGTGGCAGCCACTTGTTTTTTGCCCCTGGTTTTCATTCATATCGAGGCTTACCATGTCACGCGCCTTCATCCTCCTGTTAGATTCCTTCGGCATCGGCGCCACGCCGGATGCGGATAAGTACGGCGATTCCGCCACCAACACCTTCGGCCACATCGCAGCCTGGGCTGCGAAAGAAGGCAAGCCAATGAGCCTGCCGACCATGGAAGGCCTGGGCCTGGCCGCCGCGGCGCAAGCCGCCAGCGGCGAATGGGCTGCCGGCTTCGCGCAGCGCGAAGGCTTCAAAGGTGCTTATGGCGCGGCGCGCGAGCAATCGACCGGCAAGGATACGCAGAGCGGACACTGGGAAATCGCCGGCGTGCCGGTGACCTACGACTGGGGCTACTTCCCCAAGACAGTACCGTCCTTCCCGAAAGAGCTGACCGACAAGCTGCAGGAACTGACCGGCGTGCCGGGTTTCCTGGGCAACTGCCACGCCTCCGGCACCACCATCATCAATGAGCTGGGCGATGAAAGCGTCGCTTCCGGCAAGCCGATCCTGTACACGTCCGCCGATTCCGTGCTGCAGATCGCTGCGCACGAAGAGCACTTCGGCCTGGAGCGCCTGTACGATATGTGCGAGAAGGCGTATGAACTGGTGAAGCCTTACAACATCGGCCGCATCATCGCGCGTCCCTTCGTCGGCGCCAACGGCGACTACAAGCGCACCGCCAACCGCCACGACTACGCCGTGCCGCCGCACGCGCCAACCCTGCTGGACCACGTGAAGAACGAGGGCGGCGAGGTGATCGCGCTGGGCAAGATCAGCGATATCTACGCTGCGCAAGGCGTGAGCCGCGTGGTGAAAGGCCCGGACAATATGGCCCTGTTCGACGCGCTGCTGAAAGTGCAGGACGAAGCAGGCGACAAGTCCCTGACCTTCGTCAACTTCGTGGATTTCGACCAGGCCTTCGGCCACCGCCGCGACGTGGCGGGCTACTCGAACGCGCTGCACGAAATGGATGCGCGCCTGCCAGAATTCATCGCCAGGCTGAAAGACGGCGACCTGTGCGTGATCACCGCCGACCATGGCTGCGATCCGACTTCGCCAGGGTCCGACCACACCCGCGAACACATTCCTGTGATCTTCTTCGGCCCGAAAGTGAAGCCTCAGCCGCTCGGCATTTCCGAGACTTTCTCCGACATCGGCCAGACCATCGCACATCACCTTGGCGTGAAACCTCTTTCCAACGGAACCAACCTCCTATGAGCAATATCACCGACTTCAAGCGCAACGAGCCGCAAGGCCTCGATTTGGGCTGGCTCAATCACATCCACGTGAACAAGGCCGCCGCGGACCGCCGCGCAGCATCGCTGGCGAACCGCCGCACCGTCAAGAAAGAGTACCAGGCCGCCTGGCTGGTGAAAGCCATTGAACTGATCGATCTGACCACGCTGTCGGGCGACGATACGCCGGGCCGCGTCGAGCGCCTGTGCATGAAGGCCATGCGTCCGCTGCGCACCGACCTGGTGGAAGCACTGGGCCTGCAGGACCGCAATCTGATGACCGGCGCCGTCTGCGTGTATCACGAGATGATTCAGCACGCGGACAAGGTGCTGAAAGGCCGTCTGCCTATCGCGGCGGTGTCGACCGGCTTCCCGGCCGGCCTGACGAATATGGAAACCAAGGTGCGCGAAGTTGAGCTGAGCGTGGCGGCCGGCGCGCAGGAGATCGACATCGTGATCACCCGCCAGCACGTCCTGACCGGCAACTGGCAAGCCCTGTACGACGAAATGCTGGCCTACCGCAAGGCCTGCGGCGAAGCCCACGTGAAAGCGATTCTGGCGACCGGCGACCTGGTCACCCTGGAAAACGTGGCGAAGGCTTCGTGGGTCTGCATGATGGCAGGCGCGGACTTCATCAAGACCTCGACCGGCAAGGAAGGCGTCAACGCCACCATCCCGGTATCGCTGGTGATGGTGCGTGCAATCCGCGAATACTACGAGCGCACCGGCTTCCAGGTGGGCTACAAGCCGGCCGGCGGCGTGAGCTCCGCCAAGTCGGCGCTGCAATACATGACCGTGATGAAGGAAGAACTGGGCAACGAATGGCTTGAGCCGCACCTGTTCCGTATCGGTGCATCGAGCCTGCTGACCGACATCGAGCGACAGCTGGAGCACCACGTGACCGGTGCCTACTCCGCCGCCCATCGCCACGCGCAACCTTAAGAAGACATCGCCATGCCAACTATTAACGAGATCCTCAACACCATGGACTACGGCCCCGCACCAGAAAGCCAGAAAGAAGCGCAAGCGTGGCTGGAGCAGCGCTCCCGCAAATTCGGCCTGTTCATCGACAACGCATGGAGCGAGCCGGGCGAGACCTTCGCGTCCAACAATCCGGCCGATGGTTCCCAGCTGGCCGAACTGACCCAGGCGACCGCCGCTGACGTCGACCGCGCCGTCGCTGCCGCACGCGCTGCGCTGCCGGCCTGGCAGGCGCTGGGCGGCCATGGCCGCGCCAAGATCCTGTACGCGATCGCGCGCCTGATGCAGAAGCATTCCCGCCTGTTCGCCGTGCTGGAAACGCTGGACAACGGCAAGACCATCCGCGAAACCCGCGATGCCGACCTGCCGCTGGTGGCGCGTCACTTCTACCACCACGCTGGCTGGGCCCAGCTGCTGGACGAAGAATTCCCCGCGCACCGCGCTGTGGGCGTGGTCGGCCAGATCGTGCCGTGGAATTTCCCGCTGCTGATGCTGGCGTGGAAGATCGCACCTGCACTGGCGGCCGGTAACACCATCGTCTTCAAGCCTGCCGAATTCACTCCGCTGAGCGCCATGCTGTTCGCCGACATTTGCGTACAGGCCGGCGTGCCGGCGGGCGTCGTGAACATCGTGACTGGCGACGGCCGCACCGGCGAAGCCATCGTCAAGCACGCTGGCATCGACAAGCTGGCTTTCACCGGTTCCACTGAAGTTGGCCGCATCATCCGCGAAGCCACCGCCGGCACCGGCAAGAAGCTGTCGCTGGAACTGGGCGGCAAATCGCCGTACATCGTGTTCGAAGACGCGGACCTGGACGCCGCCATCGAAGGCCTGGTCGATTCGATCTGGTTCAATCAGGGCCAGGTTTGCTGTGCCGGTTCGCGCCTGCTGGTGCAGGAATCCGTCGAACAGCGTTTCCTCGCCAAGCTGAAAGCCCGCATGGACAATCTGCGCCTGGGCTCCCCGCTGGACAAGTCGATGGACATCGGCGCCCTGGTCGATCCGATCCAGCGTCAGCGCATCGCTGGCCTGGTGGACTCGGCGCGTACCGAAGGCTGCGAGATCTATCAGCCGGCCGGCTGCGAAATCCCGGCTTCCGGTTCCTGGTTCCCGCCGACCCTGATCACCGGCGCATCGACTTCGGCTGCCGTGGCGCAGGCTGAAATCTTTGGCCCGGTGCTGGTGGCGATGAGCTTCCGCACTCCCGCGGAAGCCGTGCAACTGGCGAACAACACCGTGTACGGCCTGGCTTCCTGCGTGTGGACCGAAAACATCTCGCTGGCGCTGGACGTGGCGCCGCAGATCAAGGCCGGCGTGGTGTGGATCAACACCGCCAACCAGTTCGACGCAGCCTGCGGCTTCGGCGGCTACAAGGAATCCGGCTACGGCCGTGAAGGCGGCCGCGAAGGCATGTTCGAATACCTGGTGCCGGTGTCGGAAGATGCACGTCCGGCAGCGCCAGTGTTCGAGAAGCCGGCCAAGGCCAAGGCCGCGCAGACCATCGCTGCCGATCCGTTCGCGATCGACCGCACCGCCAAGCTGTACATCGGCGGCAAACAAGCGCGCCCTGACGGCGCCTACTCCCGCGCCATCCACGGCGCCGATGGCAAGTTCATTGGCGAAGTCGGCGAGGGTAACCGCAAGGACATCCGCAACGCCGTGGAAGCTGCTCACAAGGCGACCGGCTGGACCAAGGCGACTGCGCACAATCGCGCGCAAGTGCTGTACTACATCGCTGAAAACCTGGCTGCCCGCGGCGAAGAATTTGCGGCGCGTATCGCTGCGCAAACCGGCGCCAAGAACGCCGAGAAAGAAGTTCAGGCTTCCATCGAGCGCCTGTTCTACTGGGCCGCCTGGGCGGACAAATACGACGGCCTGGCTCACCAGCCGCCGATGCACGGCATTACCGTGGCGCTGAACGAAGCGATCGGCGTGATCGGCATCGTGTGCCCGAACGAGAATCCGCTGCTGGGCTTTGTGTCGCTGGTGGCGCCGGCTATCGCCGTGGGCAACCGCGTGGTGGCTGTGCCTTCCGAGGCGCATCCGCTGTCGGCCACGGACCTGTACCAGATCTTCGATACCTCCGACCTGCCGGGCGGCGTGGTGAATATCGTGACCGGTTCGGCTGATGAACTGGCGCGCACCCTGGCGGCTCACTCGGATGTGGATGCCATGTGGCGCCACGACGGTTCGGCTGAAGGCTGCGCGGAAGTGGAGAAGCTGTCGGCCGGTTCTCTGAAGCGCACCTGGACTGGCGGCGCCAAGGGCCGCGACTGGTTCAGCACTGCGCAGGCAGGCGGCCGCACCGTGCTGGCCCATGCTTCGCAGGTCAAGAATATCTGGATTCCATACGGCGTCTAAAACCAACGGCGTGAAGCAGGTGGCTGCCACATCGTGGCAGCCACCAGGGTTCCGCCTCGGTTTTTTTCAAATGAAAAGAGAATAAAAAATGTTCCTCCCACAGGAAATCATCCGCAAAAAGCGCGACGGCGGTGCGCTGAGCAAGGAAGAGATTCAGTTCTTCGTCAAAGGCATCACCGATAACAGCGTGAGCGAAGGCCAGATCGCGGCATTGGCAATGGCTGTCTTCTTCAACGACATGAACATGGACGAGCGCGTCGCCTTCACCCTGGCCATGCGCGATTCCGGCGAAGTGCTGAACTGGAAGGATCTGAACCTGCCAGGTCCGGTCATGGACAAGCACTCCACCGGCGGCGTCGGCGATGTCGTGTCGCTGATGCTCGGCCCGATGATTGCAGCCTGCGGCGGCTTCGTGCCGATGATTTCCGGCCGTGGCCTGGGCCATACCGGCGGTACGCTGGACAAGTTCGATTCCATTCCGGGCTACTCCACCGTGCCAAGCAACGAGAAGTTCCGCGAGGTGGTGAAGGATGTCGGCGTGGCCATCATCGGCCAGACGGCATCGCTGGCGCCGTCGGACAAGCGGTTCTACTCCATCCGCGACGTGACCGCGACCGTAGAATCGGTGGCCATGATTACCGGTTCCATCCTGTCCAAGAAACTGGCGGCAGGCCTGGACGTGCTGGCAATGGACGTGAAGGCCGGCTCCGGCGCTTTCATGCCCACTTATGAGAAATCGGTAGAACTGGCCGAGTCCATCGTCAAGGTGGGCAATGGCGCGGGCACGCTGACTTCGGCGCTGCTGACCGATATGAACGAATCCCTGTCCCCGTGGGCAGGCAATGCGCTGGAAGTACGCGGCGCGATCGATTACCTGACCGGCAAATTCCGTCCGGCGCGCCTGCATGAAGTGACCATGGCGCTGTGCGCCGAGATGCTGGTGCTGGGCAAGCTGGCCGCCAACGAAACGGAGGCCCGCGCCAAGCTGCAGCATGCGCTGGATTCCGGCGAAGCGGCAGACCGCTTTGCGCGCATGGTCAAGGCATTGGGCGGTCCGGCTGATCTGGTGGAGAATATGGACAAGCACCTGGAGAAGGCGCCGATCGTTATTCCGGCGCCGGCATTGCGTTCCGGTTTTGCGTCGCAGACTGTTTGCCGCGATATCGGCCTGGCTGTCGTCTCGCTGGGCGGTGGCCGCAAGCGTCCAACCGACGCGATCGACTTCGCCGTCGGCCTGACCGATCTGGTGGAATTGGGCCAGCCGGTGCAGGCCGGCCAGCCGCTGGCCATGGTGCACGCCCGTACGCAGGCAGCTGCGGAGCAGGCCGTGCGCGAAATCCAGGCTGCCTACACCATCGCCGACGCGGCACCTGCTGCCAACAAGATCGTTTATCGCACGGTACGGCCATAAGAACCCACGGCGTAAAACAGGTGGCTGCCACATCGTGGCAGCCACCAGATCCACGCCGTTGGTTTTAAAGGAGCAAACAATGAACAATGAACAGCTGATCGTCGAAGCCAAAGCCGCGCGTGTGAAGGCATACACGCCATACTCCAACTTCAAGGTCGGAGCGGCGCTGCTGACCAAGGACGGCAAGGTCTTCCACGGCTGCAATGTGGAGAACGCGTCCTATGGCCTGTGCAACTGCGCCGAGCGCACCGCCTTCTTCAGCGCGGTCGCTCACGGCTATCGGCCGGGCGACTTCGACAAGCTGGTGGTGGTTGGCGAAACCGACAGCCCCATCTCTCCTTGCGGCGCCTGCCGCCAGGTGACGCTGGAAATGGGCGGCAACAGCCTGCCGGTTGTGCTGGCCAATCTGAAAGGCGACATCCGTGAAACCACGGCCGCCGAACTGTTGCCGGAAGCTTTCGGCGGCTGGGACCTGAAGAAGTAAGAATGAAGCGCACCATCGACGTTCAGGCAGCGGTGGCCATTGCGGCCTCCGAAGCCATTGCAGCGAAAACCCAGGGCACCTTTGGCGTCGGGGGAGTGATGCTCGACCAGAGCGGCAACGTGCTGAAGTCGCTGCACAATAACGTCATCAAGCATGGGCTGATCTTCGACCCCACCGCGCATGGCGAACGCCAGTTGATTGACTGGTACTACGCCGAGCGTGCCAAGGGCCGCGAACTGCCGCCGCCGGAAGAGATCACCATCGTGACTTCGCTCGACCCATGCTGCATGTGCGCAGGTGCGATTCTGGCCGGTGGCTTCAACGTGCTGGTGGCCGCGCCGGACGCCAGCGCCGGCATCAACCATCACGGCACGGGCTATTTCACTTCGCTGCCGAATGGTCTGCGCCCGAAAGCGGAAGAGACGTTCGCCTATCCCGCTGTACTGGGCAGCTCCTCTTACGCGCGCCGCAGCGCAGGCGCAATGCCACGCTCCTTCTTCATCGGCAAGACGATTTCGGAACCGACCCAGGCACTGTGCTCGCTGGTGTTCGAAGCCACCAGCCCTGGTGTGATGGAGCTGTTCAACGTCGATCCTCCGCACGATGAACTGAAAGACCCGGCCACGCTGCCGGAAGATCATCCCATCGTGGCCGCGCTGAAGCGCACCTTCCCGGATGCGCTGACCTACAAGTGCGCACCGCGCCGTCCCGATGCGGGACTGGCGCCATATCTGCATCAGGCGCGCCTGCGCGACAAGGGCATGGCAGGGAAGGGCGATGCGGTCGCGTTGCTGGACTCTTTCGGTAACCTGATCCTGTGCAGCCACGGACGCCACACGCATTCCGGTATCCGCACCGCCTTCATGGAGTGCACCCGCGCTTACGCCCAGCTGCGCTACAAGCTGATGGAAGGCGCCGATGCCGCAACCCGCGCGGAAGTGCGCCAGTACCTCGGCCATCCGAAAGACGGCACCTTTGTGTTTGCAGTAGGGCCGGATGAAAGCGCGCTCAGTTTCATGAACCTGGGCGCGTATGGCTCAACGATGGAAGGGCCGCTGCCGGAAAATAACCAGTGCCAGTTCCAGTACGTGACGCCGGGCATGCCGGAAGAGCAGCTGCACGCGCTGTGCGGCCGCCTGCCTCCGCTGTATAGCCAGAAAATTGGTATTCGCCCGGTACAGGTTCAGGACCGGGCTTTGGTGGAAGCGCTCGAAACTTAATCGTGCTTGTCGAAGGACGCGGCGGTATCCATCTGCATCATGCCGAAGATATTGCCGTCCGGGTCCTTCGCATACGCCAGCCAGCCCACGCCGGGTACCGGCATCTTGGGCACAGCCACCACGCCCTGTAGCTCTATCAATTGCGCCAGCGATTTGTCGAGGTCCTCGACATCCACCGTGCAGACAAACGCATTCACGCTCGCTCCTTCCTCCGGGCGTGGTCCGCGGCGCGGCAGCAGGCCGCCATTGATGCCCGGCTGTCCCACCTCGCCGGTGCCGACCAGCCAGTAATCGCCGCCTTCCCATTTGCTGAAGCTCCAGCCGAACATGCCGGCGTAGAAGTCGATCAGCTGCTGCGGTTCGGTCGCCTGGATTTCAAAGTGAACGGTGCGTCCCATTATTTATTGCTCCCAAGGGTCATAAGTGCCGATGCTCCAAACATGGCCTTCCGGATCGCGGCAAGTGAAACCGCGTCCGCCGTAGTCTTCATCTTTCAGCTCCATCACGATGGGCGCACCCGCTTTCACGCAGCGGGCGTGCACTTCATCGGCATCGCTCACCACGAGGTAGGCGCTTTGGGTGACGAAGCCACCGATTTGCGCCGGCTGTTTCATCAGACGGCCGTATTCGGTGTCGAAAATAGAGCTTAGCATGACCATGCCATTGCCATAGGAAAGCTGGGCGTGGGCGATGGTGCCGTCTTCATTGGGAACGATCAGTGTGGCCTCGAAGCCCAGCACCTTGGTCAGCCAGTCGATGGCGGCCGACGCGTCGCGGTAACGCAGGCAGGGCATGATGGTCGCGCGCGTTTGTTTCGGAATAGTCGACATGTGTTCTCTCCCTGAAAAATGTGGTCAGGACGCGGCTGTCCAAACAATATAGACCAGGGCTGGGACGCGAGCAAGCGGGCCGAGCTGGCTACATTTGCTGGAATAAATGAGTGTTGCCGCGGCTGACTTCCAGCTCTTCCGGGAAGTTGCGCACCTTGACCATTTGCCGTCCGCGCAGGTCGCGTGTGACCTCGGCGATGGCGTCCACGCGCACCAGCGTCGAGCGGTGGATGCGCCAGAATTCATTCGGATCGAGTTCGTCTGCAAGTTCTTTCAAGGTCTTGCGGATCAGGACTTCGCCCTGTTGCGTTTGTACCCTTGTGTACTTTTCATCTGCGCGGAAAAACAGGATTTCGCGCGTGCTGATCATGCGCAGGCTGTTCCCGACCTGGGCTTGAATCCAGTGCAGATAATCGCGGTCCGGCTTGCCCGTGGTCTGGCGGATCAACTGATCCAGCTGGCGCTCGATATTGTTCGGCTGCTTGCCAAGGCGGGTCTGCAGCCGTCCGCAGGCCAGCTTCAGGCGTTCGGCGTTGACGGGTTTGAGCAGATAATCCAGCGCACCCTGTTCGAAGGCTTCAATCGCGTACTGGTCATAAGCGGTAATGAAGACGATGTGGCAGCGGTTGAACAGCATGCGCGCCGCTTCGATACCGGACAGGCCGGGCATGCGGATGTCGAGGAATACAATGTCCGGCTGATGCTTGCCGGCCTGCGCGATCGCTTCGATACCGTTGTTGGCTTCGGCGACGATGGTGAGCTCGGGCCAGACTTCGGACAGCCGCTTGCGCAGCATGTCGCGCATCGGATCTTCATCGTCGGCGATAACGGCGGTGGCGGATGGCTGGCTCATGGTTTGGCGAAAATATCAGGTGCGAAGGGCAGGCGGATCGTGGCGCGGCAGCCGCCCTCCAGCGGGGTTTCGATGGTGAGCGAAGCGCGCACGCCGTACAGCAGCTTGAGGCGCTCGCGGACATTGGTCAGGCCCACGCCGTCTCCGGCATACATATTGAAGCCGACGCCGTCGTCCTGCACGTCGACCTGCAGGATGTTGTTGTCCATGCTGGCGCGGATGTCGATGCGGCCGCCTTCGATCTTCGGTTCCAGTCCGTGCTTGATACAGTTCTCGATCAGAATCTGCAAGGTCATGGCGGGGAAGCTGGCGCTTTCCAGTTCCTTCGGCACGTCGATCGACACCGCCAGCCGCGACTTCATACGGGCCTGCATGATGGCGAGGTAGGAGCGCGACATCTGAATCTGCTTGCCCAGCGTGCCATTGCCGCGCGAGCGCATTTGCGGCAGGGTGGAGCGCAGGTATTCGATCAGATGCGTGTGGATCTTGGCTGCTTCCGGCGGATCGGTTTCGATCAGCTGTCCAATCAGAGCGAGCGTGTTGAACAGGAAGTGCGGTTCCACCTGTGCCTGCAGCGCGGCCATCTGCGCTTCGACCAGCCGGCGCTCCAGCGTTTCCGTGCCTGCCTGGGCGGATGCCTGGCGTGCTTCGATCTCCGCCTTGCGCTTGCCGCCCGCGAGAATCTTCAGACCGAGCGACAGGAAGATGAACAAGCCAGCCTGACGCGGATGCACCAGCGGCGTGGTCGCCAGGAGCAGGGCCAACACCCAGGTCACGACCAGTTGGCGCATTGGCACCTGCGCCAGCCAGTCGAAGAAGTTCCACCACAAGGAACTGGCGGTTTCGCCAACCTCGCGGACGAAGCTCAGGGCGTTGCGGGTACGGCTTCCCATCTTCTTACCTCCGGATGTGCTTAGCGGCGAAGAAGCCAATCACCAGCTTGGCGATCAGGAAGACGACGAACAGCGTCAATGCCAGCGGCAGAATGCTGACGAAGAATGCCACCACCAGCGCCATCGCCAGCAGCGAAGGCCAGGACATGCATTCCAGCGTACGCACGATATGGCGGCCGATGGCGATGAAGGCGTCCAGCACCTCATTCACCGTCTGCTTGAAGGTCTTGTTAATAGTTTTCATCGTTTGCTCCATGTAAATCGATGGTGCCAATGTACGCCTGGCGTTATGGCCTGCCTATGGCTTTCCGATGAAACGTTGCTTAACGGGGTTGACCTGCGGCGAATTGCGGATGAACTGCACGGGGAAGCAGTCTGCGAGTCGTGTTAAACTAGAGAAATTAATATTTCATTTTGGAAAATTGATAATGTTGAAGAGCATGGTGGCCGCAACGGCCGCTCTCCTGCTGGCCGGCGCTGCGCAGGCGGGGGTGATCGATCTCGGAATCGGCGGCGCCAATGTCTTCACCACGGCCAATTTCAAGGGCACGAACAACGGCACGGCGGGCGCCGTGGTCGCGGGCGGGAATGTGGACCTGAGCTCTTTCCGTCTGAATGGCGGCAACCAGACAGCGTACGACGGCTATGCCCTGGTCGCCGGCGGCAAACTGACCGTCAGCAATGGCTCCCTGAACAACGGCAAGGTGTACGCGGGCGGTGGTTCGTCGCTGGCGGCGTCGGTTGGCCAAAATGGCGTGAGCAATTCGACACAGTTGCCACTGACGTTTTCCGCCGTGGCGGCGCATGCGCTGGATATGTCCGCCGAACTGGATACGCTGGCGACGACCGGCAGCTCGCGCGCCCAATACGGCGGCCTGTATCTGACCGGCGGCAATCACGCGCTGGAAGTGTTTGATCTCGACGCAAGCGCGCTGACCTCTGCCGGCTGGCTGAACGTCAGTGGTATCGCGTCCGGCGCGACGGTGATCGTCAATGTGAGCGGCGCGGCAAGCGGCACCATTCACAGCCTGGGCGATTTCGGTGGCGCCAATGTGCTGTACAACTTCGTCGACGCGATGAAGCTCGATTTCAGCAATATCGCGCTGGCGGGCAGCATGCTGGCGCCGAATGCGGACATCACCGGCGGCAATGGCACCATTGGCGGCAACGTGATTGCCAACAGCTGGAATTCTTCGCTGACGCTGTCCGGCGCCAACTACTTCAAGAACGTTGACGCTGCGGGTTACGAGCTTGGCGGCCCTGCCGCCAGTGTTCCTGAACCGACCTCGCTGCTGCTGGTGGCGATTGGCCTGGCCGCTGCCTACCTGTTCTCTGCGCGCCGCCAGTCCGCCCGCAGCAAGCCGTAAATATCGCTGTCGCAGATTTCCCCGTTCACCATCCAGCGTTCGCGTAGATGGCCCTCTTTCACGAAGTGCAGGCTTTGCAGCAGCCTGGCTGAGGCGTGGTTGCGCGGATCGATATCCGCCTCCACGCGGTGCAGATGCAGTTCGCTGAACGCATATTCCAGCGCTGCCGCCAGCGCCTCGCGCATATAACCCTTGCCCCAGAAGCTGCGGCCCAGCATATAGCCGATATCGCAGCGACGGTTCTGCTCATCGAACTTGTACAGATTGACGACGCCCGCCAGCGTACCGTCGATATCGAAGCCCAGGCGCAGCATGGCGCCGCTTTCATAGCCCGCCATACCGGCAGCGGCATAAGATTCCGCCTGCGCGATATCCTCCCACGGCCCGCTGCTCCAATAGCGCATCGCTTCGGGATCGGAATACATCGCGAACAGCGCAGGCGCATCGGTCGGCGCGATGAAGCGCAGCGTCAGGCGCGGCGTGGCAAGCGTGAAAGGGGTAAAGGCAGTCATGGCGTGGGTCGATGCAATAATTGGTGAACTTTCAAGCGCCGCTGTCGTGTACAGTGGCGCTTCTATTATTCATAAGGTATCGGCATGCGTAAAGTGGTACTGCTTGCGGTAGCGTTGGCGATGGGGCCGCAAATGGCGTCGGCTCAGCTGGGAAATGGTGGCGGACAGTTCGCCGGCGTTGATGTGTTCAGTGATCCGTCCAGACACGTGATGCATAGCTTCGTCGAGGCCTCTCGTACCACGCTGGCCGGCAGCGTCAGTCTGCTGAAAGCGGTGGACCAGAAAGCGAGTGCCGACGAAGCGGGCGCCGCGGCTGCTCTGCTGACGGAAGATATGACGCGCCAGCAGGCAGAAGAAGTCATGGCGGGCGAGGTGCGCGCCCTTTCGACTATTGGCAAAGCGCTGGCGAGCGGCGCGAAAAACGACCCTGCACAGCTGAATGAAGGCCTGGCCCTGCTCGGCCAGGCCCTGAGCCAGTTCGATGCGGTGTTGCGCGACCTGCCCGAACTCAAGAACGTCATGCGCAAATCCAAGAGCCGCGATAACGGACCTGCCATGTTCGTAGCGAAGGCCCTGCCGGATGCGACAGGAGACATGCGCCGCGAGATCCGCGTGCTGGCGGAAGCGTCCCGCAAGGCCGGGGCCACTGTGCCGGATGCGCTGCTGGCTAACTAGGAAAGTGGCGCGTGGCCGGCGTGCAGATCACGACGATGGCTGAATGGCGGCGAGTACCATGCGCACGATGGTGTCTTCGGCGGCGGTGAAATCTTCATCCGTCAGCGCGGGCTTGTCGAGTACCAGCGCCATTTGGGCGGAGAAGTCGGCGTAGGATTGGGTCATGGCCCAGACGGAAAAAATCAGATGCGTGGCGTTGATCGGCGCGATCTTGCCTGCCGCGATCCAGCCTTCAAAGATCTCGATATCCTTACGCAGCAGCGGCACCACGCGCTCGCGGATCTTGTCGCCATAGAGCGGTGCGCCGCTGATCACTTCCATCGCATACACGCGCGATGCCGCCGGCTGTTCGCGTGAAAACGCCAGCTTGGCCTGGATGTAAGCACGCAGCACCTCGTGCGGTTCGCGATCGGGATCGGCCAGGTGGGCCATGCGTTCCAGCCAGTCGTCCAGTACATCGTCCAGCACGCGCTGATACAGCACCTGCTTGGTGGGATAGTAGTACATCAGATTCTGCTTGGACAGGCCCGCGTTCTCCGCGATGGCCGCGACGGACGTGCCTTCGTAGCCACATTCGGCAAATACTTTCACGGCTTCGGCGGCGATGTCCGCCTCCAGCCGGTCACGGTTCATTACGCGGCGCAGTTTAGCCGATGCCATGTGCTCTCCTGACGTTTGCAAGGAAGTCGATCAATTGCGGATCGTCGCTGTAAGCCACGTTGAAGCGGAACCAGATCGATTCGCTGTCGCGCAGCATGAAGAATTCGTTGGGCGCCAGAAGAATGCCGGATTTCAGTGCAAGGTCCGCCACCAGCTTGCCGTTCCATTCGGCGCTCGGCGCTTCAGGCCAGCCGGCACTGACGAACATGCCGCCGCGTGGACGCGCAATCGGCGCCATGCCTACATCGCGCAGCGCTTCGATAGTGCGCTCGCGTCCCGTTTCAAGCTGCGCGATCAGCTTTTCCACGGTGCGCTTGTAGGGACGTGCCGTGATCGCGTGATACACGGCGCGCTCGTTCACTTCCGAAGTGGTGAGGCCCGCCAGCATCTTCACGCGCACCAGTTCCGGCAGCAGCGACTGTGAAGCGCAGATGGAACCCACACGCAGCACAGGCGACAGCGTCTTCGAAAAACTGCCGACGCGGATCACGCGCCGCAATCCGTCCATTGCCGCCAGCGACGCCTCACCGCGCGGCGTCAGCTCGCGGTAGATGTCATCTTCCACCAGCCAGAAATCGAACTGCTCTGCAAAACCCAGCAAGCGATGCGCCTGCGCGTGCGTGAGCGAGGTGCCGAGCGGATTTTGCAGCACCGTGTTCACGAACATTAGCTTGGGCTGGGCGATCCTGGCCTGTGCGGCGAGATACTCCATGTCGAGTCCATGCTCGCCGCGTGGAATGCCGACTGCGTTGCAGCCATGGTGGCGGATCAGCGACAGCAGGTTGCTGTAGCAGGGATCTTCAACGAACACGGTATCGCCCGGCCGCGTGAGCGTGCGCAGGATCAGGTCGAAAGCATGCGTGGCGCCGTGTGTGAGCAGCACCTGCTCTGCTTCGAGCGGGAACAGTTCTTCCGACATGGTGGCGGCCATGTACTGGCGCAGGCTGGGGAAACCCAGCGGATGGCCATACCCGCGCAAGCGTGTGGCGGGAATGCGCATGGCATGGCGCACGGCGTCGAGGATGGTGTCCTCGCCATACCACTCCGGCGGCAGCCAGCCCGCGCCGACCGGCAGCGCTTCCGAAGCGCCGGAATACAGCTCAGGCGTGAGCGCGTCGACAGCCGCCGGCCCGGCAGCCAGCGCTGCCGGCGCGAGCAGGGCAGGAAGATCCTGGCGCGCAACAAAATATCCGGAACCACGGCGCGAAGAAAGCAGGCCCAGCGTCAGCAAACGGTCATAGGCTTCGACAACTGTAAAGGTGCTGATGCCATTACACTTCGCGAACTGGCGCACCGACGGCATTTTCGTTCCTACGCGCAACTCGCGGCTGCCGACCATGGCGCTGATGGCCGCAACGATCTGATCGACCAGGCTGCCCTTGCGTGCGCGCTCAATGGACAACACGGGCCAGCCGGGCTCGCCCGAGGCCTTTATGCCTTGATCCAGCGCAACACCTGCGTCGTCCATCCTCGTCTCCGCAATAATCAACTGTACTGTTTTTGCCACCTGTACGGTTGGATCGTTTCCGCGTATGTGTATATGTGCCATAGTTATTTGGCTGTCTATTATTGCATCATGATTTTGCCAACTGGTAAAGTTTTTTTAGAGTCGTCAAAAACCTTGGAGGACGCGACATGAACGAGACCCGGCCAGAGTCGATGGACGCATTCTGGATGCCCTTCACGAACAACCGTGACTTCAAAGCGAGCCCGCGGCTGCTGGTGTCCGCAGAAGGCGTCTATTACAAGGACGTGGACGGCCGCCCGATCCTCGACGGCACCGCAGGCCTGTGGTGCGTCCCTGTCGGCCACTCGCATCCGAAGATCGTCTCCGCCGTGCGCGAAATGGTCGGCCAGCTCGACTTCGCACCCACCTTCCAGATGGGACATCCTTCGGCTTTCGACCTTGCCGAAAAACTGATGGACTATACGGGTCACAAGTTCGGCCATGTCTTCTATACCAACTCCGGTTCCGAATCCGTCGACACCGCACTGAAGATCGCGCTGGCGTATCACCGCGCGCGTGGTGAAGGCAGCCGTACCCGTTTGATCGGCCGCGAGCGCGGCTACCATGGCGTGGGTTTCGGCGGCATCTCGGTTGGCGGCATCGCGGGCAACCGCAAGCCCTACGGCGCGCTGTTGCCGGGTGTTGACCATCTGCCGCATACCCACAATATCGAGAAGAACGCTTTCACGCGCGGCGAGCCTGAACACGGCGCCAACCTGGCCGACGAACTGGAACGCATCGTTACGCTACACGACGCGTCGACCATCGCCGCCGTGATCGTGGAACCGGTGGCTGGTTCGACCGGCGTGCTGATTCCGCCCAAGGGCTACCTGAAGCGCCTGCGTGAGCTGTGCACCAAGCATGGCATCCTGTTGATCTTCGATGAAGTGATTACCGGCTTTGGCCGCCTCACCACACCATTCGCTGTCGACTATTTCGACGTCGAGCCGGACATGATGACCACCGCCAAAGGACTCACCAACGGCACCATTCCGATGGGCGCGGTCTTCAGCAAGAAATTCATTCACGACGCCTTCATGGAAGCGCCGGCCGGCATTGAGCTGTTCCACGGCTACACCTACTCCGGCCACCCGGTCGCCTGCGCGGCATCGCTGGCCACGCTGGACGTATTCAACAGCGAAGGCATCCTCGATCACGCGAAAGAAGTCCAGCCTTACTGGGAAGATGCGGTGCACTCCCTGAAAGGCTTGCCGAACGTGATCGACATCAGAACCATCGGCCTGGTGGCGGGCATCGAGCTGACGCCCATTGCGGGCAAACCCGGAGCGCGCGCTTACGCCGCGTTCAAGAAAGCATTCGCGGAAGAAGGCGTCTTGATCCGCGTTACCGGCGACATCATCGCTTTGTCGCCTCCACTGACCTTTGAGAAGAAGCACATCGACGAACTGTTTGGAAAGCTCGCCAAGGTTTTGAAAAATCTAGATTAGAGGAGACAAACCATGTTGGTAGGCGTACCGAAGGAAATCAAGAATCAGGAATCGCGCGTTGGCCTTACCCCGGCCAGCGTAAAAGAACTGACACTCCGCGGCCACCAGGTGCTGGTGCAACACAACGCGGGCGCAGCCATCGGACTGACTGACGAAATGTATGCGGCTTCCGGAGCCACCATCGTTGACACCGCCGAAGAAATCTTCGCGCGTGCCGAGATGGTCGTGAAGGTGAAGGAACCGCAGCCGCAGGAGTGCGCGATGCTGCGCGAGAACCAGATCCTGTACACATACCTGCATCTCGCGCCAGACCCGGAACAAACCAGGGCGCTGGTGGCTTCGAAAGCCATCTGCATCGCCTACGAAACCATTACCGGACCAAACGGCGGCTTGCCGCTGCTGGCGCCGATGAGCGAAGTGGCTGGGCGCATGTCGATTCAGGCGGGTGCGGCGCATCTGGAGAAATCGAAAGGCGGCATGGGTCTGCTGCTGGGCGGCGTGCCGGGCGTGGCGCCGGGCCATGTGGCGATTATCGGTGCCGGCGTAGTCGGAACCAACGCGCTGCAGATCGCCGTTGGCATGGGCGCGCGCGTGACGGTGCTGGACAAGAATGTTGACCGCCTGCGCCAGCTGGATCTCATTTACGGCAATCGCATCCAGACCATGTTCTCCAACGCGCACACGATCGACGATGCGGTAACCGATGCGGACCTGGTGATCGGCGGCGTGCTGGTTCCTGGCGCTGCGGCGCCGAAGCTGGTCACGCGCGCCATGGTGGCACGCATGAAAGCGGGCTCCGTGGTGGTGGACGTAGCGATCGATCAGGGCGGCTGCTTCGAGACTTCGCACGCGACCACGCACGAGAATCCGACGTTTGTGGTCGATGGCGTGATCCACTACTGCGTGGCGAATATGCCGGGCGCGGTGGCACGTACTTCGACCTTCGCCCTGAACAACGCCACCATTGGCCACGCGCTGGCGCTGGCGGACAAGGGCTGGGCGAAAGCGATGAAGGCCAGCCCGCATCTGAAAGACGGACTGAATGTATGCCAGGGCCACGTCACCTATGAAGCGGTGGCGCATGCACTTGGCTATCCCTATGTACCGGCAGATTCCCTGCTGGGTTGATTTGAAGAGAGCAAGATGAGCGACCTCGATACCATTACCCATTTCATCAACGGCACGAAGGTCGACACGGCCAGTGGCCGTTATGGCGACGTGTTCAATCCCGCGCTGGGCGAGCCGGTTGCCCGCGTGGCGCTTGGCACGTCCGAAGAAGTCGATGCGGCCGTGAAGGCAGCCGATAAGGCTTTCCCTTCCTGGTCAGCCACGCCGGCGCTGACCCGCGCGCGCGTGCTGTTCAAGTACCTGCAACTGTGCCAGCAGCATACGGACGAATTCGCAGCCATGCTGACGCGCGAGCACGGCAAGACGTTCTCCGATGCGCAGGGTGAAGTGGCGCGTGGTATCGAGATGGTGGAATTCGCCGTCGGCATTCCGCAATTGATGAAGGGCGAATTCACCGACCAGATTGCGCGCGGCATCGATGCGTGGTCGATGCGCCAGCCGCTGGGTGTTGTTGCCGGCATCACGCCATTCAACTTCCCGGTGATGGTGCCGATGTGGATGTTCCCGATCGCTATCGCTTGCGGTAATACCTTCGTGCTGAAGCCTTCCGAGCGCGATCCGTCGCCATCGCTGCTGCACGCGCGCCTGCTGAAAGAAGCGGGGCTGCCGGACGGCGTATTCAATGTGGTGCAGGGCGATAAAGTGGCGGTGGATGCGCTGCTGGATCATCCGGCAGTGCAGGCCGTGAGCTTCGTCGGCTCCACGCCGATTGCGGAGTACATCTACTCGCGCGGCTCCTCGCACGGCAAGCGCGTGCAGGCGCTGGGCGGCGCTAAGAACCACATGGTCGTGATGCCCGATGCGGACATGGACATGGCGGTCGATGCCTTGATGGGTGCCGCCTTCGGATCGGCCGGCGAGCGCTGCATGGCAATCTCCGTCGTCGCAGCTGTCGGTGATGCGGCCGATAAGCTGATCGGCGCACTGGAAAAGCGCACCGCTGCACTGAAAGTGCGCGACGGCATGGCGTCCGACGCCGAAATGGGGCCTGTGGTGACGGCCGCCGCCAAGCAGCGCATCGAGCGCCTGATTGGCGAAGGTGTGGAGCAGGGCGCCAAGCTGGTGGTCGATGGCCGCAATTACAAAGTGGCCGAACGTCCAAACGGCTTCTTCGTAGGCGGCACGCTGTTCGACAACGTCACGCCGGATATGACGATCTACAAGGAAGAGATCTTCGGTCCGGTGCTGTGCGTGGTGCGCCTTCCTGACGTGGCCACGGCCGTGGAGCTGATTAACAAGAACGAATATGGCAACGGCGTCGCAGTGTTCACCCGCGATGGCGGCGTGGCGCGCGAGTTCGTCCGCCAGATCAATGTCGGCATGGTGGGCGTGAACGTTCCGCTGCCGGTGCCGATGGCCTTCAACAGCTTCGGCGGCTGGAAGCGCAGCCTGTTCGGCGACCACCACGCTTATGGTCCGGAAGGCGTGCGTTTCTACACGCGCCACAAAGCCGTGATGCAGCGCTGGCCGAACACCGCCAGCGCTGGCGCGCAATTTGCATTCCCACAAATGAAGTGAACAAGTGTAGGGCGGATCATCGATCCGCCGTTCAAAACGTAGCGAGGAAGAGGCAATGATCGAGTCACTCAAATACATACCGCAGCCAAAAGCCACGAACGAAGAGCTGGCCGGACAATTCACAGACCTCGCGCCACCGCTGAACGCACGCCAGGCGGCGATTGAAAGCGCACGCTGTCTGTATTGCTATGACGCGCCGTGCACACGCATCTGCCCCACAGGCATTGACGTAGCAAGCTTCATCCGCAACATCCACGAAAAGAACGTCAACGGCGCCGCGGTCGGCATCCTGCAGCAGAATATCCTGGGCGGCAGCTGCTCGCGCGTCTGTCCGACCGAGATCCTGTGTGAAGACGCCTGCGTGCGCAATCACGATGCGGAAGGCCAGCCGGTGAAGATTGGCCTGCTGCAGCGTTACGCGCTCGATCATGCGACGTTTGAGAGCCACCCGTTCAAGCGCGCCGCCTCCACCGGCAAGAAGATTGCCGTTGTCGGCGCCGGTCCGGCAGGCCTGTCCTGTGCGCACCGCCTGGCGATGCTGGGCAACGACGTCGTGATTTACGAAGCGCAGGAGAAGTCCGGCGGCCTGAATGAATACGGCATTGCGAAATACAAACTGACCGACAATTTCGCGCAAAAGGAAGTGGACTTTCTGTTGGGCGTGGGCGGCATCGAAATCCGCCATGGCCAGAAGCTGGGCGACAACGTGCAGCTGAAGGCGCTGCATGATGAATATGACGCAGTCTTCCTCGGTCTTGGCCTCGGCGCCAGCCGCCAGCTCGGCCTCACGGGAGAAGATGCTCCCGGCCTGATGGCTGCCGTGGACTACATCGCCGAACTGCGTCAGGCCAGCGACCTGGCCAAGTTGCCGGTCCCACGCCGCGCCATCGTAATCGGCGCCGGCAATACCGCCATCGACATGGCCGTGCAAATCCAGCGCCTGGGTGCTGAAGAAGTGACCATGGTTTATCGCCGCGGCTTCGACGCCATGAGCGCCACACATCACGAACAAGACATCGCCAAGGCCAACCAGGTGCGCATGCAAACCTGGGCGCAGCCAAAGCAGGTGCTGCTGGATGAAGCGGGCCGTGTGCGTGGCATGCGCTTCGAACGCACGCATCTCGAAGGCTCGCGTCTCGTCGGCACTGGCGTTACCTTCGAAATCACGGCCGATGCCGTGTTCAAGGCCATCGGCCAGAGCATGGACACTGAATCGCTGAACGATCCGCTGGCGACGCTGCTGAAGCGGGATGGCGACAAGATCCATGTCGACGACAAGTTCCGCACCGTGCTGCCGGGAATTTACGCCGGCGGCGACTGCGTGGCGCCGGGCCAGGACCTGACGGTGCAAGCCGTCCAGCATGGCAAGCTGGCTGCGCTCGCAATCCATAACGATATTTCGACCAAGGGAGGCGTCCATGGCTGATCTGAGCATCAATTTCTGCGGCATCAAGGCGCCCAATCCGTTCTGGCTGGCGTCCGCGCCGCCGACCGATAAAGCCTACAACGTGATCCGCGCCTTCGAAGCAGGGTGGGGCGGCGTGGTGTGGAAGACGCTGGGTGAAGATCCGCCGCCTGTGAACGTGTCTTCGCGCTACTCGGCCATCTACGGCAAGAACCGCGAAGTCATCGGCTTCAATAATATCGAGCTGATTACCGACCGCCTGCTGCAAACCAATCTGGATGAAATCACGGCCGTGAAGAAGGCCTGGCCGGACCGCGCGATGGTGGTGTCCCTGATGCTGCCTTGCGAAGAGCACTACTGGGCGCATATCCTGCCGCTGGTCGAGGCCACCGGCGCTGACGGCATCGAGCTGAATTTCGGCTGTCCGCACGGCATGCCGGAACGCGGCATGGGTTCCGCTGTCGGCCAGGTGCCGGAATATGTGGAGCAGGTGACGGCTTGGTGCAAGAAGCACACGAAGCTGCCGGTGATCGTGAAACTGACGCCGAATATCACGGATATCCGCCGTCCTGCACGCGCTGCGCAAAAAGGTGGTGCCGACGCAGTCTCGCTGATCAACACCATCAACTCGATTACCTCGATTGACCTGGACCGCATGGCTGCATTGCCGATGGTCGGCAATGCCAGCACCCATGGCGGTTACTGTGGCACAGCCGTCAAGCCGATCGCCCTGAACATGGTGGCCGAAATTGCGCGCGATCGTGAAACCAGGGGGCTCCCCATCTCCGGTATCGGCGGCATCAGCAACTGGCGTGACGCGGCGGAGTTCATCGCGCTGGGCGCGGGCAGTGTGCAGGTGTGCACTGCGGCGATGCTGCACGGCTTCCGCATCGTCGAAGAGATGAAGGACGGTCTTTCGCGCTGGATGGACTCCAAAGGCTACCAGACGCTGGAAGACTTCCGCGGCAAGGCGGTGCCGAACACCACCGACTGGAAGTACCTGGACATGAACTTCAAGACCATCGCCCACATCAGCCAGGACGACTGCATCAAGTGCGGCCGGTGCTATGTGGCTTGCGAGGATACGTCGCACCAGTCCATTTTCCAGCTGGTTGACGAAGCGACCGGCACGCGGACCTACCAGGTCAACGAGCAGGAATGCGTCGGCTGCAATCTGTGCGAAATCACCTGTCCGGTGCAAGGATGCATTACCATGGTCCCGCAGCAGACCGGCAAGCCGTACATGAACTGGACCCAGGACCCGCGCAATCCACGCGCGGAGATCGCAAAAGAGGTCAGCGCAGCCAGCTGATCTCCCAAGAGGAGAGCGTCAGTGAGCAATGACAGTCCGCATTTGTGGAACGAAGACCTGGCGCCAACCAGCGCCGCACAGCGCACATGGCGCTGGTATCACTTTGCTGCACTCTGGGTGGGGATGGTCATGTGCATCCCCGCATACACTTTGGCTGCCAGCCTGATTGAAGGCGGCATGTCCGCATATCAGGCGGTGTTGACGGTCTTCCTGGCCAACACGATTGTGCTGCTGCCAATGCTGGCCATCGGCCACGCGGGCACCAAGTACGGCATTCCGTATGCGGTGCTGGCACGCGCCTCGTTCGGCACTACCGGCGCGCGGCTGCCGGCGCTGATGCGCGCGATTGTGGCCTGTGGCTGGTACGGCATCCAGACCTGGTTCGGTGGACAGATGATCTACACGCTGCTGGGTGTAATGACCGGCGGTGAGATCGGCGGCGATAAGCTGGCCGGTCTTGGCATCAATCTGGCACAGCTGCTTTGCTTCCTGGGCTTCTGGGCTATCCAGTTTTATTACATCGTCCACGGCATGGACGCGATCCGCAAACTGGAAACCTACACGGCGCCGCTGAAGATCATCATCTGCTTCGTGCTGCTGTGGTGGGTCTATGAGCGTGCCGGCGGCTTCGGTCCGCTGCTGAATCAGCCCTCGCAGTTCGTTGAAGGCGGCAAGAAAGCAGGCCAGTTCTGGCCGACCTTCTGGCCTTCGCTGACGGCCATGGTCGGCTTCTGGGCCACGCTGGCGCTGAATATTCCCGACTTCACCCGTTTCGCCCAAACGCAGCGCGACCAGGTGCTGGGCCAGTCGGTGGGCCTGCCTGTGCCAATGGGCCTGCTGGCCGCGCTGGCTGTGATCGTGACATCGGCCACCATCGTCCTGTACGGCAAAGCGATCTGGGACCCGGTTGATCTGGCCAGCCGCATGACCGGCGCCGCAGTGCTGATTGCGCTGATCATTCTGCTGATCGACACCGTCAGCGTGAATCTGGCGGCGAATCTGGTCGGCCCTGCTTATGACTTTTCGGCGCTGGCGCCGAAGGTGATCAGCTACCGTATCGGCGGCTATATCACCGCTGGCATTGCGCTGGTGATGATGCCGTGGAAGCTGCTGGAAACCACGCAAGGCTATATCTTCACCTGGCTGATTGGCTACTCGGCGCTGCTCGGCCCCATCGCGGGTGTGCTGATCATCGACTATTACTTCGTCCGTAAAACGAATCTGAAAGTGGATCAGCTCTACGTGCACGATGGAGAATATTCATACACAAACGGCTGGAATTCCGCAGCACTGGTGGCCTTTGTGCTGGGCGTGATGCCGAATGTTCCGGGCTTTCTGAATGCGGCCTTCCCGCAAAGCTTCGCCGATGTGGGCGAAGGCTTCAAGCTGATTTATACCTACGCATGGTTTGTTGGCATCGCCATTTCAGCCCTTGTGTACGGAATCATGATGAAGGGCAGGGCAGCGGCCACGCTGAATACTGCTCCGCAGTCCTGAACTTTGGAGAAGCAATATGGCGACAATTATTCGTGGCGGTACTGTAGTGAACGCGGACCGCGCTTATCGTGCCGACGTGCTGTGCGAAGGCGACAAGATCGTCGCGGTCGGCCCAAACCTTGACGTGCCGGCCGGCGCACACGAGATCGACGCAGGCGGCCAGTACGTCATGCCGGGCGGGATCGATCCGCACACTCACATGAACCTGCCCTTCATGGGCACTGTCACGCAGGACGACTTCTTCACAGGCACCGCGGCGGGCCTTGCCGGTGGCAACACGACCATCATCGATTTCGTGATCCCGAATCCCAAGCAATCGCTGCTGGAGGCATATCACCAATGGCGCGGCTGGGCTGCGAAGTCGGCGGGCGACTACACCTTCCACGTTGCGGTCACCTGGTGGTCGGATCAGGTTCACGAAGAAATGGGGACCCTGGTACGCAATCACGGCGTGAACAGCTTCAAGCACTTCATGGCCTACAAGAACGCCATCATGGCGGACGATGAGACACTGGTGCGCTCTTTCCGCCGCGCGCTGGAATTGGGCGCCATCCCGACCGTACACGCCGAGAATGGCGAGCTGGTTTTCCAGTTGCAGAAGGAACTGCTGGAAAAGGGCATTACCGGTCCGCGCGCGCATCCGCTGTCGCGCCCACCTGCTGTGGAGGCCGAAGCTGCGAATCGCGCGATCGCCATTGCGAATGTGCTGGGAACCCCGCTGTACATTGTCCACGTGTCGTGCAAAGAATCGCTGGATGCCATCACGCGCGCCCGCGCTGCCGGACAACGTGTGTATGGCGAGGCGCTGGCTGGCCATCTGATCGTGGACGACAGCGTGTATGAGCATCCGGACTTCGACTACGCGGCAGGCCACGTGATGAGCCCACCGTTCCGCAGCAAGGAGCACCAGAAAGCGCTGTGGCAAGGCCTGCAGGGCGGGAACCTGCACACCACGGCGACCGATCACTGCACCTTCTGCGCCGAGCAGAAAGCGGCTGGACGCAATGACTTCACCAAGATCCCGAACGGCTGCGGCGGCGTGGAAGACCGCATGGCCGTGATCTGGGACGAAGGCGTCAATAGCGGCAAGCTGACGCCGTCCGAATTCGTACGCGTGACGTCGGCCAACGCGGCGCAGATCTTTAATATCTATCCGCGCAAAGGCCTGATCGCTGCGGGCTCCGACGCCGACATCGTGGTGTGGGACCCGGAAGGCACGCGCACGATTTCGGCCAGGACCCAGCACAACAAGGGCGGCTTCAACGTCTTCGAAGGACGCACCGTCAAAGGCATTCCGAGCACCACGGTGGCGGCGGGCAAGGTCGTTTATCACCGCGGCGAATTGAGAGCGGTGGAAGGCGCGGGGCGCCACATCGACCGTCCGGCATTTGCGCCCATCACGGCGCGCTAAGGAGCAAGCATGAGCGATTTACGTATCAATGGCCAGCGCCTGTGGGACTCGCTGATGGAGTTGGCCAAAATCGGCGCCACACCCAAAGGCGGCGTCAAACGACTGACATTGACGGACCTCGACAAGCAAGGCCGCGACCTGGTTGTCGGCTGGGGACGCGCGGCCGGCATGTCGGTCACGGTCGACCAGATCGGCAACGTCTTCATGCGCCGCGACGGCACGGATAACTCGCTGCCGCCGATCATGACGGGCAGCCATATCGACACCCAGCCTACCGGTGGCAAATTCGACGGCAATTACGGCGTGCTGGCCGGCCTGGAAGTCGTGCGCACCCTGAACGACAAAGGCATCAAGACCAGGGCGCCGATCGAAGTCGCGTTCTGGACCAATGAGGAAGGCTCGCGTTTCGTGCCGGTGATGATGGGTTCCGGCGTGTTCTGCGGCGCTTTCACCCTGGAGCATGCCTACGCTGCCAAGGACATCGAAGGCAAGACCGTGCGCGACGAGCTGGCACGCATCGGCTATATGGGCGACCAGGTGCCGGGACAGCATCCGATTGGCGCGTACTTCGAGACGCACATCGAACAAGGCCCGGTGCTGGAGGATGAGGACAAGGTGATTGGCGTGGTGCCTGCCGTGATGGGCCTTTCCTGGTACGACTGCACCGTCACCGGCATGGAGGCCCACGCGGGGCCGACGCCTATGCATTTGCGGAAGGATGCGATGCAGGTGTCCACACGCATCATTCAGGAAGTGGTTGCCATCGCCAATCGCTATCCGCCGTATGGACGCGGCACGGTGGGCATGATGCAGGTCTTCCCCAATAGTCGCAACGTGATTCCCGGCCAGGTCAAGTTCAGCATCGACCTGCGCAATGTGAATGACGAGCTGCTGAACAAAATGCATGAAGAAATGCTGGCCTTCGTGGATAAGACATCGCTGGAGACTGGCCTGAAGATCCAGGTCGAGCGCGTGTCCTACTATCCGCCATGCCCTTTCCATCCGGACTGCGTGGGAGCGGTACGCAAGGCGACCGATAAACTGGGCTATTCAGTGATGGACGTCGTCTCCGGCGCCGGCCACGACGCAATCTATGCGGCACGCGTGGCGCCGGCAGGCATGATCTTCGTGCCCTGCAAGGACGGCATTAGCCACAACGAGATCGAGGACGCCAAGTCGGAGCACCTGGAAGCAGGCTGCAACGTGCTGCTGCACGCGATGCTCGAAATGGCAGATCGTTAGGCAGAGGGCCTGCGCCGCGTAGGGCGGATCATCGATCCGCCTTTACGCCGCTTTCCAATCGCCTGTACGCAGCGTATCCACCAGCTCTTTCGCATAACCAGGCAAGGCAGCATAGCTACGTGTGGCCAGCAATTGCTGCCTGTTCGCCCATGAATCACTCAACCCCAGCACCTTGACTGCGGACGCGTCGCGCGAGCGCTGCGCCGCCGATTCAGGCACCACGGCAATGCCGTTGCCGACGGCGACCATCCGGCACACGGCATCAAAACTCCGCACGCGCACGCGGTAGCGCAGGCGCGCTCCAAGCCGCGTTGCGTGTTCGCCGATGTGCTGCTGCAGGGCGCTGTCGCCGGCCAGGCCGATAAATTCCTCATCCACCACGTCGCCAAATGCGACGCTGGTGCGGCGGCCCACACGCCGGGCCAGGGGATGGCCAGGCGCCATCACCAGCACCAGCCGGTCCTTGCGCAGCAGGGCGGTTTCCAGTCCGCTGTTATCCACGGCGTCGCTGATGATGCCAATGTCGGCGAGGTCGTTGCGCAGCGCCTGCACGATCTCTCGGCTGAGCCGCTCTTCCAGGTCGATATTCACCTGCGGGTGTTTGGCCATGAAGTCAGCCAGCGCGTCCGGCAGATATTCGGTGAGTGCCGACGTATTGCACAGCAGGCGGATGTGGCCTTTCAACCCGGTCGCGTATTCGCCAAGATCGGCGCGCATGCGCTCCATTTGCTGGGTGATGGCGCGGGCGTGGTGCAGCAGGGTGCGGCCCGCGGCGGTGGGCTCGACGCCACGGCGGCCACGCACCAGCAGCGGAACGCCGAGCGTGTCCTCCATGCCGCGGATGCGCGCGCTGGCTGAGGCGAGCGCCAGGTGCGTCTGCTCGGCGCCTGCCGTGATGCTGCCGGTTTCGGCGACGCGCAGGAAGAGTTTGAGGTCGGTCAGGTCGTAGCGCATGGGGATTCTCCTGCCTTCGGATTTGACGAAGGCAGGGACAGTATATTCCACATTTTCTAACTTTTCCGGCGCTGGCAGACTGGTGGATATGGAAACTCATATCATCTACATCGGCGTCGTATTCGTCCTGGCAGGCGTGGTGAAAGGCGTCACGGGCATGGGCCTGCCCACAGTCGCCATGGCGCTGCTCAGCCTTTTCGTGCCGCCACTCGAAGCGGCAGCATTGTTGATTGTGCCATCGCTTTTGACGAATGTATGGCAACTGGCCAGTGGCGAGCCGGTTTTCCCGCTATGGCAGCGTTTTTGGCCAATGCTTGTGGCAATCTGCCTCGGCACGCTGGCGGGCAGCGCGATGTTTGCAGTGGTCGGGTCTGCGCCAGCCGGGGACGGCGGAAGCCTCGGAGCGTCGTGGAGCGCCAATGCCACGCTGGGCGTCGCGCTGGCCATCTACGGCATCCTCGGCCTGCTAGCCATCCGTTTTACTGTGCCTGAAGGCGCGGAACCCTGGCTGTCGCCGGTCATCGGTGCGCTCACCGGTCTGCTGACTGCGGCCAGCGGCGTATTTACCTTGCCCGCCGTGCCTTACCTTCAGGCGCTTGGTCTCAAGCGCGATGAGCTGGTACAGGCGATGGGCTTGTCCTTCACTGTCTCCACTGCTGCGCTGGCGGTCACGCTTGCCATGCACGACGCTTTGCATCCCGCCGTCGCGGGCGCATCACTGCTGGCGCAATTTCCCGCCATGGCGGGCATGTACCTCGGCACCTGGCTGCGCCAGCGCATGAATCCCGTCCTGTTCCGCCGCTGCTTCTTCGGCACCCTGATCGCCCTCGGCGGCCACCTCGCGCTGGCTTAGGCGGTCTTTGGTGTGAAGTTGCGCAGCAGGTCGAGGAGGGTGACTGCGGCGAGGTCGGCATCGTCGGCGGTCATTGTTTCGAGCGGATTGTGGCTGATGCCGCCGTTGCCGCAGCGGGTGAACAGCATGGCGACGCCGGTCAGGGATGCCATGGCCATGGTGTCGTGACCAGCGCCGGAGAGCAGGTCGAAGCGCTGCAGGCCGGTGCGTTCGACGGCAGCACCGAATTGGTCCATCAGCCACGGCGCGCATGGCGCGGCACTGGCTTCGACAATACGCTCGGCGTGCCATTCGATCTGACGGCGCTTGCAGATGGCGGCGATGCCGTCCATGACGTCTTCCACTGCCGCCTTGCGCACGGCGTCGTCTGCGGCGCGGATATCCAGCGAGAGTTTGCATGCGCCGGGAATCACGTTCACGGAGCCGCCGGGCACGGACAGCTGGCCAACCGTGCCGACCAGCGAATCCGCCTGCGAGCAGCGTTTCTCCACCAGCAGTACGATTTCAGCCGCAGCGGCAGCGGCATCTTTGCGCATGGTCATCGGCGTGGTGCCGGCGTGGCTGGCGAGGCCGGTCAACTCGATCAGGAAGCGCGAGCTGCCGGCAATAGCGGTCACCACGCCCAGTGGCAGACCGCGTTCCAGCAGCACCGGGCCTTGTTCGATGTGGACTTCTACAAAGCCCAGCACGTCGTCGCGCTTGCGGGCGACGAAGGGAATTGTGGCAGGATCGTGGCCTGCATCCAGCAGTGCTTTGCGCATGGTGACGCCATCCGCATCGACGGCGTCGAGCAGCGACATATTGAACTGCCCGGTCACCGCATTACTGCCCAGGAAAGTCGAGCGGAAGCGCACGCCTTCTTCTTCCGCAAAACCGATCACTTCGAAATGGAAAGGCAGCTTTTCACCTCGTTCATGCAGCTGCTGCACGATGGCGATCGGCAGCAGGATGCCGAGGCGTCCGTCGTATTTGCCGCCATTGCGCACGGTGTCGTAGTGCGAACCGGTGATCAAGGTTTTCGCGCCCGGCACGTCGGACAGATAACGGCCAACCACATTGCCGACGGCATCGATCGTCACGGACATGCCTGCCGCGCGCATCATGTCTGCCAGCCGGGCGGACGTATGGCGGTGTGCTTCGGTCATGTAAGCGCAGGTCAGGCCGTCGGCATCGTCGCTCCATTGCGCCAGATCTTCCGACCATTGCATGATCTGCGGGCCGAACGCCAACGAGACGCCCAGCAGCTCGTTCAGCCTGATTTCGGCGATGCGGTGAATCTGGCGCAGGCACTCCGCGATTTCATCGCCGCGCTGGTTTTTCAGGCGGCGCGCAAAGGATGCGATGACCGTCTCGCGCGTCAGACCCTGGCCGGTGGGGCCTTTCACCGCAAGGATAAAGGGGAAACCGAACTTCTCGTTGTAATCGGCATTCAGCTTGTGCAGCGTGGCGAATTCCTCGGGGCTGCACAGATTCAGACCGGACTTGGCCTGTTCGCTGGTCGATTCGGCAGTCAGTTCGCCGGCGATGGCCGCTTTGCCCGCCAGCTCCGGGTGAGCGCGGATCAGGCCAAGCTGCTCATCCAGCGTGGCGGAGGACACCACACCTTGCAAGGCCTGCTTCAGCGCGGTCACCGTGGCAAACGGACGCTGCGACCAGGCCCGCTCCGGAATCCAGGGCGAGTGCTCGTACAGGCCGCGCAAGCGGTCCACGAAAGCAGCTTGGTCGCAGGTGTTCAGATCGGAGAGAGTCGTCATCGCAAATATCCCATAGTGAACTTACGATCATAGCGCGCCGGGCGCGGAGGCATATAAGCAGCCGAAAATAGCGCTTATATACCTCCCCCATTATATGATTGACGACTCAGGCAAGCGCGATCCGCGCGGATGCAGCGTGGCGCTGGCATTTGGCGCGTCGGCTGCGGACAAGGCGGGGGTGAGGCTTATTTTCGCGCCAGCGCCTTGGCTGCAGCGGCGACCTGGTCGCGCAGCCACTTGTGTTCCGGCGCCTGATGCACGCGCTCATGCCACAGCTGATAGAAGCGCATCGGCGGGAACTTCACCGGCACATTGAAAATCTTCAGCGGCAGCGAGTTTTCGTAGAAGCGCACAAACTGGCGGCCTGTGGTCAGCACCAGATCCGATTGCGTCACCATGTAAGGAATCAGACCAAAGTAGGCCGACTCCACGGCCACGTTGCGGCGCAGGTTCTGGCGTTCGAGGAAGGAGTCGATCACGCCGCCGTAGCCGGGCACCATCTGCGATGGCGCCACGTGGGGCAGGGTGAGGTAATCGTCCAGCGTCATCGCATCGCTTGCGGTGCGCTTGGCGTAAGGACTGGCCGCATGCATCACGCAAATGATCGGGTCCTCGAACAGTTTCGAGATGTGCAGATGCGCCGGTGGTTCATCCCAGTTTGCGATCACCAGGTCCATATCGCCATCGGACAGCATGCGCTGGTAATCGCTGCCTGGCCCCAGGCTGTGGATCACTACCCGGCTCATAGGCGAGCCACGGCGTAGCATGGACACCACATTCGGCAGGAATTGCGAGTCCAGATAATCCGGAGCGGCTATGTTGAAAGTACGGGCTTCTTCCTGCGGCACAAAGGGCGTCTTCTTGACGAACAGTCCCTCCGCCTCGTCGAGAATGCGCTTGGCGGGACGCAGCAGGCTTTCGCCGTGCTGGGTCGGCACCATGCCGCGCGCGCCGCGCACCAGCAGCGGATCGCCCGTCAATTCACGCAGTTTGCGCAGCGAGGCCGAAATGGAGGGCTGCGGTTGATTGAGCTTGAGCGCCACCCTTGACACGTTCTTCTCCACCAGCAGCAGATAGAGAATGCGGATCAGATGAATATCGAGGTGTTGCGGCAGGCCGGACATGATGCGTGTGTATATTGGATCGAATATGTTGAATATACGCTATTTTTCATGTGTGATGGTGTATAACCGTTTATCTTCTGTAGATTGGCGACCGTCTAACTCAAGGAATTACATGGAATACCTGCTCCCGTACGGACTCGAATGGGCGAATCTGCTGGTGCGCTGGCTGCACATCATCACGGGCATCGCCTGGATCGGCGCATCGTTCTATTTCGTCTGGCTGGATAACTCGATTCGTCCGCCAGCACCAGGCTCGGATTTGGCGAAGAAGGGCGTGTCCGGCGAGCTGTGGGCAGTGCACGGCGGTGGTTTCTATAACCCGCAAAAATATCTGGTGGCTCCGGCTGAACTGCCGAAGGAACTGCACTGGTTCAAATGGGAGGCTTATACCACCTGGCTTTCCGGCTTTGCGCTGCTGACGATTGCCTACTACTTCAATGCGCAAGCCATGATGGTCGATAGGTCGGTGTCGGACCTGAGCAGCCTGCAAGCAGTCGGCGTGGGTATCGCCGCGCTGGTGATCGGCTGGGTGGCGTACGACCTGCTGTGCAAATCTCCGCTGGGCAAAAGCGACAAGTGGTTCGGCCTGGTGATTTTCGCGCTGCTGGTCGGCGCGGCCTATGTGCTGACGCATTTGCTGAGCGGCCGCGCGGCCTATATCCACATCGGCGCGATGATCGGCACCATCATGGTGGCCAATGTGGCGATGGTGATCATCCCCGGCCAGCGCAAGATGGTGCAGGCGATGCAGGCGGGCGGCCTGCCGGACCCGCAATATGGCATCAAGGCCAAGCAGCGCAGCGTACATAACAACTACTTCACGCTGCCAGTGCTGTTCATCATGATCAGCAACCACTATGCGATGACCTACCAGAACAGGAACGCCTGGCTGGTGCTGGCCTTCATCATGGCAGCCGGCGTGTTCATTCGCCACTTCTTCAACCTGCGCCACAAAGGCCGCGTCGAATGGCGCTATCCGGCGATTGGCGTCGCGCTGCTGCTGGCGATTGCCGTGGTGATTGCGCCGTCACGGCCAGCGCAAGTTGCGGCGAGCGCCGATCCGGCCGCTGAATTTGCGAAAGTGAAGACCATCATCGACCAGCGCTGCGTCGCCTGCCATTCCGCGCATCCAAGCCAGCCTGGCTTCACCAGCGCACCGGCCGGCGTGGTGCTCGATACGCCGGACCAGATCCATCAGCGCGCCGCGCAAATCCAGAAACAGGTGGTTGAGCTGAAGGCCATGCCGCTCGCCAATCTGACCAATATGACCGACGCCGAACGCGCGCAAGTCGCCGCCTGGCTGGCGGCAGGAGCAAAGTAAATGAAAGAACAAATCATCCAATGGATCGACCAGCACTTCGATGAAGAAGTGGCTTTCCTGCAGAAGGTCCTGCAAACGCCAACCGATACGCCGCCCGGCAATAACACGCCGCACGCTGAGCTGGTTGCGGGGCTGCTGGAAGCCTATGGCTGGAAGGCTGAGAAGCACGCGGTGCCGGAACAGGTGGTGCGTGATTACGGCATGGAGACGATCACCAACCTGATCGTGCGCCGTCCCTATGCGGCGGGCGGTCCGACCGTGGCGCTGAATGCGCATGGCGATGTGGTGCCGCCGGGCGATGGCTGGACCAAGCCGCCATACGGTGGCGTGGTGGAAGACGGGTATATCTATGGCCGCGCTGCTGCGGTCTCGAAATCCGACTTCGCGACGTTCGTGTTTGCCACGCGCGCACTGGAAGCGCTGGGCGTGCCGCTGAAAGGCGCGCTGGAACTGCACTTCACCTACGACGAAGAATTCGGCGGCCTGCTGGGTCCCGGCTGGCTGCTGGAACAGAAACTGACCAAGCCGGATTACGTGATTGCAGCAGGCTTCAGCTACAACATCGTCACGGCGCACAACGCCTGTCTGCAGCTGGAGATCACGGTGCATGGCAAGTCCGGCCACGGTGCCATGCCTGAAACGGGCCACGATGCACTGCAAGCCGCCACCAGGATCCTGAACGCGATCTACGGGCAACTGCCTGAGCTGAAGAAAATCAAATCCAAAGTGCCGGGCATTGATTCGCCAACGATGCTGGTAGGCCGCATCGACGGCGGCACCAACACCAATGTGGTGCCGGGCAAAGTCGTGATGAAAATGGACCGCCGTATGATTCCGGAAGAAGATCCGGCGCAGGTGGAAGCACAGGTGCGCGCGCTGATCGAAGAAGCGGTGCGCGGCGAGCCTGGAATTCGACTGGAGATCCGCCGCCTGCTGCTGTCGCACGCCCTGCGTCCGCTGCCCGGCACGGACACGCTGGTCGCCAGCATCCGCAACAACGCAAAGGACGTCATTGGCGAAGAGATCGGCGCGGGCGGAACGCCTTTGTACGCTGATGCACGGCTATATGGCGAGCATGGGATTCCAGCGGTACTATATGGGGCTGGGCCGCGTACCGTGCCCGAATCGAATGCCAAGAAAGCAGATGAAAAGCTGCTGCTGGAAGATCTGCGCAAAGCCACGAAAGTCGTTGCGCTCACACTGGCGGACTTCCTCGCAGCGGCATAACGCCGAGGAGATATGATGTTTGAACGCAGGATGACCGCCGGCTGGGGCGATATGGATTTCAACAGCCATATGGCCAACACGGCCTATCTGAACAAGGCCGCCGACCTGCGGATGATTTATTTGTCCGAGCACGGTTTTCCGATGGGGGAGTTCAAGCGCCTGAACATTGGCCCGGTGGTGATGAAGGACGAATTGAACTACTTTAAGGAAGTGCTGCTGCTCGACCAGATCACCGTCACCCTCGCGTGCGCGGGCTTGTCGCAGGATGGCTCGCGCTGGATGCTGCGTTCCGATATCTACCGCAGCGATGGCAAGCTGGCGGCCCGCATCAACAGCTCCGGCGGCTGGCTGGACCTCACAGCGCGCAAACTGGTCACGCCACCGCCGGCTTTGCTGGCAGCCTGGCAGGCCTTGTACCAGACGGACGATTTCACCGAGCTGCCAAGCAGTGTTGTGCGTTAAATGATGGTTTGTCGGAAAATTGTAATCTCAATCGTGCGCACATTTTAGCTATGTACCATTAGTCACTCTTACTAACTTGTTAAGAGGAGGGTACATATGTTCCTGCATCGCCCAAGCGGCATTGTCGCCGCGGCCGCACTGCTAGCCGGTGCGGCCATGCCCGCAGCGCATGCCGATACCGTCACGCTGGACACCCATACGCAAGGCTGGGTGGACAGCAAAGGCGGCGGCAACGGCTCCGAGTCGTTCAGCAATATGTACACGGGGATCGACCACGAGAGCTACATCAACAGCTGGGCGCTGTTCTACATTCCGCCCGGCAGTTACAGCTCCGCCAGCGTGACCTTCGATCCCAAGTTCTACGGCGTCTACGGCGCCAGCACGATCGGCATCTTCGATGTATCGCACCGTTACACCACTTTTTTGAACAGCATGCAGCCCGGTAAGGATGTCTACGCGGACCTGGGCAGCGGTGCGCTGTATGGCACGGCTTCGCTGCTCGATACGGCGAAGACGGTCAACCTGTCCGGCAATGCGGTATTCGACATCAACGCCGCCGCAGGCAGCTACATCGTTTTCGGCTTCAGCAATCTCACCTTGAATCAGCTGCCCATCGATAGCACGCCGGGCGGCATTTATCTCACCGGTTTCGGCCGAGGGCAATCGCCGCTCGAACTGAACCTGGTCACAGCGCCCGTTCCTGAACCGGGCAGCTGGGCGATGCTCTCCGGCGGACTTGGCCTGATCGGCTGCGTCGCACGCCGGCGCCGCTCGCGACCCGCCTGATCTTCCTGTTCCTGTAAGCGCAGTTTGCATTCGTGGCCGCCGCAGCGCGCCGCGCGGGATTCGTGCGCGCTGTCGAAAGCCATCATTCGAAACTTCTTTGAGGATGATCCATGAATCTGAGAAAATAAATCGGGGCAACGTTGCTGGCGGCCGCTGTAGTGGCGGCGCCGGCGCAGGCAGACACGCTGGACTTCGAAGGCATCGCTGCGCAGGCGGTGGGCTACAAGGATGTGGTGGAACATAAGGGTTACTCGATGACGGGCGAGTCCGCGCTGGACGATGCGCTGCCCGGCGATCTGGTGGGCGGCATCATGAATGGCAGTAAGCCAACGGACTGCCTGTGGCTATCCTGCCCGGTCAACAACAGCACCACCTATTACACGGGCTTGAACGATGGCGTGATGCTGCTGGAGCGCGATGATCACAAAGCCTTCTCCCTGCTGTCGCTGGACGCATCTTTCGTCGGCGCCATGCAAGGCGCAGCGACGCCCGATATTCCGGGCATCCTGCGGATTCAGGGCTTCCGCGCCGATCACACTTACGGCATCTTTGACGTCGAGCTGCATCAGTCGAATCGCCAGTTCTTCTTTGAGAACACCAGCACCGGCGATTTCGGCAAGGACCAGTTTATCGCCATGGCTTTCTTCGGCCTGGCCTGCGGCGACGGCGGCGATTGCCACGCCTTCGAAACCAACCAGGGCCAGTTCGCCATCGATAACCTGAATGTGAGCGTATCGGCTGTACCTGAGCCATCCAATATCGCAATGCTTGGCGGCGGCCTGCTGGTCATGGGCGCGATGACACGCCGACGCAAGAACCAGCGCTTTGCGAGCAAAGAAGAATTGTCCGCTTAAACCCAGATCTAGGAGACTTCATGAAACTACGTCCTGTAACGTGGGCGGTGCTGGTCGCCCTGAGTTTTGCTGCGCACGGCGCCTGGGCCGAAGCTGTGCGCCGTCCTTACATCGTGCAGCTGGCCGACGCGCCGGTAGCATCCTACAGCGGTGGCATCGCCGGCCTGCAGGCGACCCAGCCTGCGCCGGGCCAGCGCCTCAATCTGCAATCGCAGCCGGTGCAGCTGTACACCAATTATCTGCAGCAGCGCCAGGCCAGCGTGCAAGCGATCGTGGCCGGTGCGCCGGTGCTGCATGAGTACAAGGTCGTGCTGAACGGCTTTGCTGCCATGCTGACCGATGACGAAGTGCGCCAGCTGAAGGCCAGCCCGCAAGTGGCCGATATTTCGGCGGACGAGCCGCGCCGTCCTGTTACCAGCTTCACGCCAACCTTCCTCGGACTCGACAAGCCGGGCGGCTTGTGGAGCCAGCTCGGCGGGCCAGAACACGCGGGCGAAGATGTCGTCGTCGGCATTCTCGATAGCGGCGTCTGGCCCGAGAATCCGGCTTATGCGGATCGCGTGGATGCGGCAGGCAAGCCCACTTTCGACAATAATGGAACGCTGGCCTACAACGCCCCGCCTGCGACCTGGCATGGCGAGTGCCAGACTGGCGAAGGCTTTACCGCTGGCCATTGCAACAACAAGCTGATTGGCGCGCGCTATTTCGATGCCACCTACCGCGCCATTCAGGACCAGGCTGGTCTGACCCCGGCATGGAGCGATTTCCGTTCGCCGCGCGACTCGCTGGGCGCACCGTCCGGCAGCGGCGGCCATGGCACGCACACGTCGACCACGGCAGCCGGCAACCATGGCGTGGATGGCAATGTCAACGGCGCCTATGTCGGCACGCTGTCCGGCATGGCGCCGCGTGCGCGGCTGGCGGCGTACAAGATCTGCTGGGCGTATCTGGAGCCTTTCGCCACACAGAGCCAGGTCGGCTGCTTCACGGGCGACGCGGTGGATGCGATCGAGCAGGCCGTGGTGGATGGTGTGAATGTGCTGAACTTCTCCATCAGCGGCAGCGATACCGTGAAAGACCCGGTGGAGATGGCCTTCCTGCACGCGGCGAATGCGGGCGTGTTCGTGGCTGCGTCCGCGGGTAATGCGGGACCGGGCAACACGGTAGCCCACGTCAGCCCATGGCTGGCAACCATCGGTGCATCGACGCATAACCGCTTCCAGAAAGCCGATGTCACGCTTGGCAACAAGGCCGTGTATTCCGGCGCGTCGCTGAACATGACGCCGCTACCGGGCGGCACGCCCATCATCCGCGCGCAGGATGCGGGCTTGCCGAATGTGGACCCGGATCGGCTGCAGTATTGCTTCACGGCGGCCAATAACGATGGCGCGCCGGTGCTGGACCCGGCCAAGGTAAAGGGCAAGATCGTGACCTGCCTGCGCGGCGTCAACAATCGCGTCGACAAGAGCCTGGCCGTGAAGGAGGCCGGCGGCAGCGGCATGGTGATGATCGACAACGGCAATGGCCTGGTAGCGGAAGGGCACTCCGTGCCGACCGTTCACGTGAGCGCGGAAGATGGCGCTGCGATTGCCAACTACGCGCAGGCACTTAACGCCACGGCCGCGATGAGCAAGTTCGTCATGACCACCAAGGGCGAGGCGCCGATCATGGCCAACTTCTCCTCGCGCGGCCCGAACCCGACGGATGGCGATGTGCTGAAGCCTGATATGACAGCGCCCGGCGTCAATATCGTCGCTGGCGTCACGCCTTCGCTGACGCAGGAGCAGCGCAGCGACGTGGTCAACGGCACGCTGGTGCCGCAGCCGGCCTGGAATTTTTATGACGGCACATCCATGTCCAGCCCGCACGTTGCAGGTATCGCGGCGCTGTTGAAGCATCGCCATCCCGACTGGTCGCCATCGGCCATCAAATCGGCGCTGATGACGACGGCCTACGATACCTTGCCGGATGGGCTGTTCGGCATGGAGGCGGGTACGCTGCCCTTTGCGCAGGGCGCGGGCCACGTTGACCCGACTGCGGCCGCCGATCCGGGACTGGTGTACACGGTGGGCGCGTCGGACTACAAGAAGTACCTGTGCGGAACGGGCATGAGCGATCAATGCAGTGAGGGCAGCATGCCAGGCTATAACCTGAACCTCGCGTCCGTCTCGGTCGGTAATGTGGTCAATACGGCGGTGATCACGCGCACGGTGACCAATGTCAGCGGCGCTGCGTCATCGTACACGGGCAAGATCGACGTGCATGGCTTTACGGCGGCGCTCCAGCCGGCGACGCTGACGCTGGCGCCCGGCGAGAGCAAGTCCTTCAACATCGTGTTGACGCGCACTACCGCATTCGAGAACATCTGGCAGCTTGGCTCGATGGAATGGAGCGATGGCACGCATAAGGTGCGCAGTCCTGTCGTTGCGCGTGTGGGCCGCATGGTGCGTTCGCCGGCGGCGCTGCGCAGCGACAAGATGGATGGCAGCACCATGATGACGGTGGAAACGGCCTTCAACGGGCGCATGGCTTACGCGCTGGGCGGCTTGAAGGAAGTGCAGCGCACGTCCTTGCGCGTGGGGCAGGCGCCGGGCAACAGTTCCGGCACGCCGGCGCAGATGCAGGCCAGCTGCAAAGCAGGCGGCACAGGTGTGCTGGTGCAGACGGTGCACATCCCTGCCGATACCGTGGCGGCGACCTTTGAGCTGTTCGACCGTGATACGGGCAAGCCGGGCATGGACGATCTGGATATGGCGCTGTTCGATCCCGGCTGGAAGCTGCTTTCCACCAGCGCCATTGAAGGCTCGAATGAGCAGGCTATGCTGGCTTCACCGGCAGCGGGGGACTACAAGCTGTGCATCATCGGCTATTCCGCGGCCGACCGGGCCAGCATCGACTTCCAGCTGTCGTCGGCCATTGTGACCAGGTCGGATGCTGGCGGTTCGTTGCGGGCCATGCTGCCGTCGCGCGTGTACTCCGGCAAAACGGCGACGGTGAACGTGAGCTGGTTGGGACTGCCGACGGGGAAGAGGTATGTGGGAGGCTTGCAGCTGATGGATGCCAATGGCGTGCTGGCGTCGACCACGCTGCTGCAGGTGGAAACGGATGATCCGGTTCCACTGGCGCGGGCGCAGCGGCAGGCGCCTGCGGTCGATCCGCTGAAGTAAAAAAACGGCGGGTCAATGACCCGCCCTACCAGCTGAAGTAAAAAAACGGCGGATCGAATGATCCGCCCTACGAGCGTAGGGCGGGTCATTGACCCGCCGTCCACGTTACTTCAACGTGCGCTCGAACAGCTGGAAGATGCGGCGATACTGGTCGTACCAGCTCTCAGGCTGTACGTAAGCGTGGCGTTCCAGCGGATAGGACGCCAGCTCCCAGTGATCCTTTTTCAACTCGATCAGGCGCTGTGCCATGCGCACGGAATCCTGATAGAACACGTTGTCGTCGACCATGCCGTGGCCGATCAGCAGGTGGCCTTTCAGCTTGTCGGCATACTCGATCGGCGAAGAGATCTTATACGCTTCAGGATCGATGTCCGGCGTGTTCAGGATGTTGGACGTGTAGCCGTGGTTGTACGTGGTCCAGTCGGTCACAGGGCGCAGGGCCGCACCAGCCTTGAACAGATCCGGTTCGCGCAGCAGGGCCATGAAGGTCATGAAGCCGCCGTAGCTGCCGCCGTAGATGCCGACGCGGTTGATGTCGCCTTGCTGATTGGCGGCCATCCACTTGGCGCCGTCCACATAGTCTTCCAGTTCAGGGTGGCCCATCTGGCGGTAGATCGCCGTGCGCCAATCGCGGCCATAGCCTTTGGACGCGCGGTAGTCCATGTCCAGCACGATGTAGCCGTTCTGCACCAGCAGGTTATGGAACATCTGCTCGCGGAAGTAGTTGGTGTAGCGGTGGCTCACGTTCTGCAGATAGCCGGCGCCGTGCACGAACATCACGACCGGATACTTCTTGCCTTCTTCCAGCTTGGCCGGGCGATACAGCTTGGCCCAGACAGGCTGGGTGCCGTGCGAAGACGGCACGGCCACGTATTGCGGCTGCACCCATTCGCGCGCCTTGAATTCGGCGGTGCGGGTATCGGTCAGCTTGGTCGCAGCGCCACCGGCGGCCGGTACGATGGCCAGCTGCGGCGGCAGATAGGCGTTGGAATAGTGCACCAGCAGCTTGCGCTGGTCCGGCGACAGGGAGAACTGTTCGACACCGCCATCCAGCTGGGTGACTTCACGCACCGCGCCATCCCTGGCGTTCACGGAGCAGACTTCATATTCGCCCGGCGTCTTGCGGTTGCACAGGATGTAGGCCATCGAGCCGTCTGCATTCCAGCGCACATTGGTGGCTTCCCACTGGCCGCTGGTCAGAGTGCGCTGCTTGCCGTCGACGCCCAGTGTGTACAGGTGGGCATAGCCGCTTTCCTCGGACTGGAACCACAGTGTGCTGTTGTCCTTCATCCAGCCGAATTCGTTGTAGCTGTTATTGATCCAGGCTTTGTCGGCCAGGTGGTGCTGCGGCTGCAGCCTGGCTTCCTTCAGATCGACAGTGGCGATCCAGCGGTCCTTGTTGTCGACGGCACGCAGCATCACGGCGAGCTTGCCGCCGTTCTCGGTCCATGCGAGGCCATCGCCTTCATCTTCTTCCAGGCGCACCGGGCGATTGCCCTTCAGCGCCGGCTGCTTCTGCGCTTCGCGCAAGGACGCCAGAGGATCTTTGGCGATGTCCGGCAGATTATCGAGCGAGATGTCGCGCACGGTACGCGTCTGCAGATCGATCAGCTTCAGGGTCTGGGCCAGCGGGTAGTTGCGGCCAACGCGGGTGCGCTGGTCGTCGAACTCTTCGTAACCGGATTCGGTCACGTAACGCGGCATCTTGCCTACGCGGCCGCTGTCGCCGTTCTTCGGCGAGACTGCCACGACCAGCCAGCGGCCGTCCGGCGACAGGGCGCTGGCATCCAGGGTGATCTTGTCGCCGAGATAGTACGGCGAAGGAGCGCGGGTAGTGTCGGCGCGGCGCTCGGCTTCATTGCGCTCGCGGACAGCCTCGCGATCATCCTTCTGGCGCTTCAGCGTAGAGATCAGGCGCAGTTGCATGGCGCGCAGGTAATCGTCATCCGGTGCGGCGGCTGGATCTTTCATCGCGCGTGGCATGGCGAGCGGGGTCACCAGGCGGTCGGCGCGGCTCCAGCTGAACCAGTCGTGGCCGATACGGAACTGTACGGCGCGGCCGTCCGCCGAATACTGCGGTGCTTCGGCCGGCACGGTATTGCGGCTGATCTGGGTCAGGATGCCCGTCTTCATGTCGCGCTCGAACAGGTCGCCGTTGCGCAGCACGATCGAGCGGGTGCGGTCGTGGTTGTAGACGACGGTGGCGCTGTCCTGATTGGCCAGTTCCGCATCGCCGATCAGGCGCGGTTTGTCGCCAGCCTGGAACGTATCGCGCAGCGGAGAGCCGGTGCGCTTCTGTTTGTAGAAGACCTGTTTGCCGTCCCAGCTCCACCATGCGGTTTCGACCGGCGTGCCAATCCAGTCCGGATGGGACATGGCCTGATCGAGGGTGACGGGAGTGACGGCGAAGGCGGGAGCTGCCAGCAAGCTCGCCAGCAGAGGGAATGCTAGATATCGCATATGTGTCTTTTATATAAGGGGGAGATGTGCGAACGCGCATTCTAGCAGAGCGCCATTGGCCTCCCGCGGCAGTGACCGGCCGTTACAGCAGGCGCGCGATGGTTGCGCTCAGGATGTCCAGCGTGACCGGCTTGGTCAGGTGCAGGTCGAAGCCTGCCTCGATGGCGGTGGCGCGATCCTCGTCCTGGCCGTATCCGCTGAGAGCAACCAGCTTCGTTCCGGCCAGTTCGGGCAGGGCCCGAATGCGGCTTGCGGCTTCCTCGCCGCGCATGTCCGGCAGGCCGATATCGAGGAAGACAACATCCGGCCGCATTGCTTGCGCCGCTTCGATAGCGTCGATGCCGCGATGCGCCACTTGCGTTTCATGGCCCGCCAGCTGCAGAAGCGAAGCAATGATGTGGGCCGAGTCGGCGTTATCGTCCACGACCAGAATGCGGTAGCAGCACGCTGGCTCCGCTGCGGCATCTGTGCCGGAATCCTGGGCGGCTGCACTGGCTTGCTCTCCCGGCAGGCGCACTTCGAACGTGCTGCCCTGGTTTTCGCCAGCACTGCTGGCGGACACGCTGCCGCCATGCAGCCATACCAGCGTCCGGACCAGCGACAGCCCGATGCCCAGGCCGTCCTGCACGCGGTCCGGCGCATGGCCTGCCTGCGTGAACAGATCGAAGATGCGCTCTACCTGTTCGGAAGGGATGCCGATCCCGCTGTCGCGCACGCGCAGCACCGCATGTTCATCGTCGCGCAGCACCTGGACCTTGATATTGCCGCCGGGTGGCGTGAATTTGGCGGCGTTATTGAGCAGATTGCCGACCACCTGGGTCAGGCGGACGGCGTCGCCATCGACCCACAGCTCGCCCGGCAAGTCCAGCTCCAGCTTGTGTTGGCGGGCTTCGATATTGGGCAGGCTGGTTTCCAGGGCGGCGCGTACTACCTCGCACAAATCGGCAGGCGCGCGGCGCAGCGCGATCTTGCCGCGCGAGATGCGCGAGACATCCAGCAAGTCGTCGACCAGCCGCACCATATGGTCGGTCTGGCGCAGGATGATCTGGCGCGCATGTTCGTGCAGCGGCGACGGCGAAGGATCGGCAAGACGCAGCAGCTCCACCGCGTTACGGATCGGCCCCAGCGGGTTGCGCAGTTCGTGCGCCAGGATGGCCAGGAATTCGTCCTTGCGGCGGTCCATGTCGCGCAGTTCGCGTTCGACGCGGCCCAGGCGCAGCAGGGCGCGCACATTGGCCACCAGTTCCTCGGGTTCGATCGGTTCGAACAGGTAGTTGTCGGCGCCGCAGTCCAGCGCACGCACCTTGTCCGGCGTGGCGACATAAGAGGCCGAAGTCTGCAGCACCAGAATGTAGGCGGTGGACTTGTTTTCTTTCAGGTGGCGGCACACGTCGAAGCCGCTGATATCGGGCAGTTTGGTGTCCAGCAGCACCAGGGCAGGGTCTTCGCTGGCAGCTTTGGCCAGCGCCTCTTCGCCGCTGGACGCCTCGATCACTCGAAAGCCGGCGCGCGTGAGGATGCGCGTCTTCGCGTAGCGCGCGGCATCGGTGTCGTCGACGTTCAGGATAAGTTCTTCATCGGCGCTGGACATGGCGTGGCCTTATGACAGATGGCACGAAGCCTTGAGCTGGGCGAGCAACTCATCGCGCAGCACGGGCTTGTTGAAATAGCAGTCCGCGCCCAGGGAAAAGGCTTTCTGCCGATCGGAGACTTCGGAAACGATCAGCACCGGGACATTCTTGCGCTGCTCGCTGGCCTTGGCCTGGCTAAGCCACCGCCAGCTGTCTTCGCCCTGCAGGTAGAGGTCGAGAATGACAGCCGCGGGCTTTTCGGCGGCCCACGCCTGCTCGGCTTCCCACAGGCTGCGCGCACACACGGCACGGAAGGGTGTATTGCGCAGGAAGCTGCGATACATCAGCATGGTCGAGCGGTCGTCTTCGATGATCAGGATGGGCAAACCGCTGCCATCCTGTGGTTCGGTTTCCAGCGCGTCTTCGCTGTCCGCGCCGGCCTGGTATTGACGCGGCAGGATAACGCTGAACGTCGAGCCCTGGCCGGGCACACTGTGCAGCGTGACGCTGCCGCCCAGCAGGCTCGCCAGCCTGCGGCACAAGGGCAGGCCGAGGCCCGTGCCTTTCACGCGCTGCTGCAGCCGGCTTTCGACCTGGCTGAATTCCTCGAAGATCACTTGCTGGTATTCTTCGGCGATGCCGATGCCGGTGTCTTCCACATCGAAGCGGATGCTGTCGCCTTGCACGTCCGCCGAAACGCGCACATGGCCCGTTTCGGTGAATTTCAGCGCATTGGAAACGAAGTTGCGCAGGATCTGCGACAGCTTGGCCTCGTCCGAGTACATGATCAGCGGCGCAGCCGGCACGTCGAAGATCAGTTCCACGCGCGCGCCGGCCAGAAGGGGGCGCAGCATGCCGCGCAAGGCGCTGAACAGGTCCGCGACATCGAATTTGACCGGCCGGATATCGACCTTGCCCGCTTCGATCTTCGCCAGGTCCAGCAAGTCGTCCACCAGTTCCGTCAGCGATTCGGCGCCTTTCAGAATGAACAGCACCTGCTTTTCCTGTTCTTCCGTCAGCTCGCCGTCCGCGCGCTCGATCAGCAGGCGCGACAGGGCGCGGATCGAGGACAGCGGCGTGCGGAACTCATGGCTCATATTCGACAGGAAGCGCGACTTCATCTCGTCGGCACGGCGCAGGTGATCGGCCTTCTCATCCAGCTCGGCATACAAAGCCACGACGCCGCGGTTGGTGTCTTCCAGTTCATGCGTCAGCTGCAGCAGTTCTTCCTGGCGCGTGTTCAGCTCCGCCAGCGTGGCCAGCAGTTCCTTGTTCTGCTGCTGCATTTCCGACAGGGTGACATCGGCCGGCAGCGCCGTCAGCTGGGCACCCATGGCGCCCACCATGCCAGGCGTCAGCAGGGCAGCTTCGCGCGGCAGCAGTTTTTTCAGCGTGATCGTAGTGCCGCCGCCAACGGTGGTGCGGATGTCGAACTGGTCCATCAGGCGCCTGGCGCCGATGATGCCCAGCCCCATGCCGGTCTCGGACTGATAGCGGCCGGACAGCACCACATCGAGATGCGGAATGCCCGGCCCCTGGTCGCTGATCGTGATGACAAGCAGCTGCGGCGCGGTTTCACCTTCCACGGCAAACTCGATACGTCCGGCGCGGGCATAGTTGTAGACATTGCGCGCCAGTTCGGAAACTGCGGTGGCGATGCGTACCTGATCCTGGCCGCCGAAACCGCATAGTCCGGCGATCTGGCGTGCGCGCTGGCGCGATGCCACGACATCCAGCTCCGCATGTACGCCAAGGTTGAGGATGCGTAAGCTCATGGCAGCCACCCCTGATGGTCGCGCAGCACCAGCACACTGACGTCGTCGCGCCCGCGCCGGAAGTCGCGATACAGCACGCCGGCCAGCAGGGCCGGGTGGCATTGCAGCAGGCCCGGATAATCGTCGATATTCCAGCGCGACGTCAGGCCGTCCGAATGCAGAACCATGGTTGCCGTGCTGTCCCAGTTGGCGGGGAATTCCTGCACCTTGCGCATATTGCTGCCGACGATGCCATTGTGGGATACCAGCTGGCGCCGCTGTTCGCCCTGGAACAGGTGGGCGGATATATTGCCGATGCCCGCGAACTGCAGCCGCTCGTGCAGCATGTCGAAGCAAACCACGGCGACGGCCGCGCCGCGCGTGGCGCGCAAGGCGGCGTGGACATCGTCCATCAGCATGCCGGCCGCCCGCGCCGGTTCGCGCATCGCCACCTCCGCCGCCAGGTCCGAAGCCTCGGCGGCATGCGGTCCATGGCCCAGGCCATCGGCCAGCAGCACGGTGGCCGTGGTGGCGTCCCAGGCCATCGACCAGCTGTCGCCGCAAGCGGTTTCCCCCGGCAGCGGCAGGCAGGCCACGCCGCAGTGCATGCTCGCCTCGGGCGCCGCAACGCCTTTCGGCCAGTACGCCATCAGGATCGCCGTCCCTTTGCCCGGCGCGCTGTACACGTCGAACAGCGACGCCAGGCGCTGCATGGCGCCCAGCCCTACGCCATAGCTGCCTGCCGTGGTGGTGCCATCGGCCGAACTGGCGATGAAGTTGTTCATGCCCGGCCCCTGGTCCAGCGCCAGAATCTCAATGCCGCCACCTTTCAGGCAGCGCAGCAGGATTTCGCCGTGCGCCGCATGCTTGATGATATTGGTTGCGGCTTCGGTGACGAGCAGTGCAACCTCGCCCACGCTCAAGGCATCGTAACCCTGCCGAGCACACAGCTCACCGGCCGCACGGCGCGCCGAAGCCACCTGGCTCGCGTCGGACAGCTGGTGGCTGGACTGGCGTCCGGCGATGCCTAGAACGGTTTCCATTTGGTGATCTTCACAGTCGTGCCCTGGCCCGGTTCCGAGGCAATATCAAATTCGTCGGCCAGGCGCTTGGCGCCGGACAGGCCGAGGCCCATGCCGCCGCCGGTCGTGTAGCCGTCTTTCAGCGCCTGCTCGATGTCCGGAATGCCGGGGCCATGATCGATAAACGCGACATGCAGACCGCGCTTGCCGTTACTGCACTTGATCAGATGCGCTTCGCCGCCGCCGCCGTAGCGCAGCGTATTGCGCGCCAGTTCGCTGGCGGCGGTAATCATTTTGGTCTGGTCGATCAGACTGAAGCCGATGGCGATCATCTGCTCTCGTACCGCCTGACGCAGACGAACCACGTCCTCGTCGGAGCGGATCTGCATTACCAGTGCTTCGACGTCGTTATGGCTCACAGTACCGCCCCGCTCAGTTGAGGTGGCGCTGCAGCAGTTGCACGCCCTTCTCGACGTTCAGCGCGGTCTCCACGCCGTGCAGCGTGAGACCGAGCTCCACCAGCGTGATCGCCACCGCCGGCTGCATCCCGACCAGCACGGTGCGCGCATCCAGTATGCGCGCCATGGCGGCGGTATTGCTGATCATGCGGCCGATAAAAGAGTCCACGATGTCCAGCGCCGAAATATCGATCAGCACACCACGTGCGCGCGCGCTCACGATGCGGGCGGTGAGGTCCTCCTGCAGCGTCATCGCCAGGCGGTCATGCATGTCCACCTGGATGGTGACGAGCAGCAGGTCACCCATCTTGAGAATGGGAATGCGCTCCATGCCCGCCTCACGCGGTCTGCTGGTAGACAACCGAAGCGCCGACGCGCTTCAGCGCCACCTGGAAGGCGTCGGCCAGCGAAGCCTTGGTGATCACGTCCTCCAGGTTGACGCCCAGGTGCACAATGGTCTGCGCAATTTGCGGACGGATACCGCTGATGATGCAATCGGCTCCCATCAGGCGCGCGGCGGCAACGGTTTTCAGCAGGTGCTGCGCGACCAGGGTGTCCACCGTGGGCACGCCGGTGATGTCGATAACGGCGATGGAGGCGCCGGTATCGATAATCTTCTGCAGCAGGCTTTCCATCACCACCTGGGTGCGGGCGCTGTCGAGGGTGCCGATCAGCGGCAGGGCCAGCACGTCTTTCCACAACTGCACAACGGGTGTGGACAGCTCCAGCAATTCCTGCTGCTGGCGCATGATGACCGCTTCGCGGCCTTTCTGGAATTCTTCGATAGTAAGGAGGCCAAGCTTGTCGAACAAGGTGCCGGTTTCCAGCAGTTCGGTGGCCAGCGCGTCCGCATCGCCCGCCATCGCGGTGCGCAGCAGCGCGAACAGCGGCTCTTTCAATGCGAAGATGAAGGTCGCAGTCTCGGTAGGGGTGAAGCCCTGGCGCACACGTGTGGCGGAAATGTCACTCAGCAGGTGACGTACTTCGGCCCAGGAAGGCTGGTCGATGTCATAGGTCTGGCCCTTGTCCAGCGCCTTGATCATCAGGGGAATAAAGCGGGCTGCCTGCTGGCGGATGTCCGCTTCCGCGTTTTTGTCGCGGCGCACCAGGCGTGACAGCATGGCATTGAGCCAGCCCTCCAGCAAGGCATCCTGGTTGTCGACGAAAATCCTGGCCAGATGGCCGGTAGTTGCCTGACTCATGCCCCGTTCCCCTAGTTGATATTTTTGTATCGAGAAACGGCGAGTCTAGCACCTATTTCCTAAATTCATTGCACGATTGAAGTTCCTTTACCAATAGTATTGGAACCTCTTTGAATGCTGGTGTATTCGATCCGCGCGCGACCAGATCGGGCGAAATGAGCGGCGTCAGTTCGGGGAAATAGCCAATCGCATCGCCGTCCGGAAGCGGACGTTCAACCAGGCGGTAGCCGCTGAGCTCACGGGCGATGCCGTCCGGTGCTGCTGCGCGCACGGTCACGATATCGCCGTCCTGCAGGCCGAGGCGGGCCAGGGTAGCGCTGCCGATGAACAGCACTTTGCGTGTGCCGTTGACGCCACGGTAGCGGTCCACCTCGCCGCGCGGATCGCGGTAGACGGTGGTGTTGTACTGGCGATGCGCGCGCACGGTGGCGAGGCACAGCACGTCCGGCCCAAAGGCGGCGCGGGCGCGCGACATGATGGTGTCCGCCGGCAGCGCATGCGCCGTGAAGCGCGCCTTGCCGCTGGCCGTGTGCCAGATGCGCAGGCCCGCCGAATTCGGCAGGCGGAAGCCGAGGCGTTCGCGGATCTTGCGGTTGTAATCGCCGAAGCCTTCCACGGCTTGCGCGTGCGATGCGACGCGCTCGATGTGGTTGCGGGTGGTGTCGTAGTCGCGGCCCATGGCCTGCCAGTCGATCTTCGAATCCGGCAGCGCGTGGCGCGCCAGTTCGGTAACGATGAAAGGCTCGGAGCGCAGCGTCTCGCTGGCGGGCATGTTGCGGCCGGTTGAGGCGTGCACCACGCTGGCGGTATCTTCCACGCTGACGAATTGCGCGCCGCCCGGTTGCTGATCCAGTTCGGTGCGGCCCAGGCATGGCAGCAGCAGGCCGACGCGGCCGGGATACAAATGCGTGCGATTCAGCTTGGTGGCAATGTGCACGGTGAGCTGGGTGCGCGAGAGGGCGTCCAGCACGCGCGGGCTGTCCGGACCGGCAACGGCGAAATTGCCACCCAGGCTGGTGAAGGCATGCACTTCGCCATTCAGCAGGCCGCGGATGGTGTTGATCGCATCCAGGCCATGCGCCGACGGCGGCTCGAAGCCGAACACTGCGCGCAAGCCGTCCAGCCATTCTTTCTTGGGACGGTTGGTCACGCCGACGGTGCGGTCACCCTGCACATTGGAGTGGCCGCGCACCGGCATCAGGCCGGCGCCGGGACGGCCAACGTTCCCGCGCAGGAGCATCACGTTCACCAGCGTTTGCAGGGTTTCGATGGCAAATTCGTGCTGGGTCAGGCCCATGCACCAGGTGGCGATGCTCGCGTTCGACCCGGCGTAGATTGCTCCGGCTTCTTCCATCTGCGCGCGCGTCAGACCGCTGGCTTCTTCCAGCGCTGGCCAATCGTGGGCCGCGACGTTGGCGAAGAACTGCTCAAAGCCGTCGGTATGCTCGGCGATGAAGGCGTGGTCGAGGGCATCGGCAGCCAGCACGGCCTTGGCCATGCCCATCAGCGCCGCGAAGTCGCCGCCGATGCGCACCTGATAGTAGGCGTCCGCCAGCGAGGTGCCGCGCCCGGTCAGCGTTTCGGACATCGATTGCGGATCGGCGAATTCCTGCAGGCCGCGTTCCTGCATCGTGTTGAAGACCACGATCTTGCAGCCGCGCAGTTTGGCTTCGCGCAGATCGCCCAGCATGCGCGGGTGATTGGTGGCTGGGTTCTGGCCGAAGACGAAGATCGCTTCGGCGTGTTCAAAGTCTTCCCGCGTGATGGTGGCTTTGCCGACGCCGAGCGACAGGCGCAGCGCATCGCCGGAGGATTCGTGGCAATAGTTGGACGAATCCGGCATATTGTTGGTGCCGAAAGCGCGCGCGAACAGCTGGTAAGGGAAGGCGGCTTCATTGCTGCTGCGTCCCGAGGCATAGAACACCGCGCGATTCGGATGCTCCAGCGCGCGCAGGCCTTCGCCAGCCAGCTTGAACGCTTCTTCCCACGCGATTTCGCGGTAAGTATCGGTGGCGGCGTCGTAGCGCATCGGCGCGGTCAGGCGGCCGAAGCTTTCCAGCTCCCATTCTTCGCGCTGGCGCAGGGAAGTCAGCGTGTTCGCGGCAAAGAATTCCGGCGCGGCGCGGCGCTTGGTCGCTTCGTGCGCGACGGCCCATGCGCCCTGTTCGCAGAAGTCCACCGTCTTGCCGCCCGGCGTGTCCGGATAAGCGCAGCCGGGACAATCGATACCCTGCGGCTGGTTCAGTTTCGTCAGCGTGGACAACGCGGGGAACGGCCCGTTTTCCTGCAAGGCCTTCGCCGTACCGTGCAGCGAGCCAAGGCCGCCGGCTGGCTTGTCGTAAGGACGGATCGGAAACACGCGGTCGTTCATGAGTATTTAGCAAAAAGGTAAGAGGCGGCACTATACCATGGCCTGCATGCTGTATTTGCGTACAGTATAATTTTGCCATGCAAGGTTTTATTCTCACCCGCCATTGGCGCGACACCCGCGACGGCACTGAAATCGAGTTCTGGCTCGCGACGGACGAAGGCCCGCACAAGATCGTGCTGACAGCGCAGCCGTCCGTGGCCTTCGCCGAAGCCGGCCTGCGTTCGGCCATCGAGTCGCAGCTGGAGGGATTGCGCGGCATCGACCTGCGCGAACTGCCGCTGAAGACCTTCCAGCACGAGCCGGTGGTCGGGGTGTATGCCACGCATTATAAGCAGTTGCTGGCGCTGGAAAAGAAGTTGCGCGAGCGCGGCATTCCGCTGTACGAAGCCGATATCCGCCCGCCTGAGCGCTTCCTGATGGAGCGCTTCATCACGGCTGGCGTGGAGGTGGAAGGGGACCGCATGAAACCCGCGCCCGCCTACCGTCCCAAACTGAAGATGGTTTCGCTGGATATTGAAACCAGCGCCTTCGAGGATCTGTATTCCATTGCGTTGGAAGGTTGCGGACAGCGCCAGGTGTACATGCTGGGCCAGCCGCCTGCCGATCCGCCGCAGCAGGACTTCTCGCTCGAATATTGCGGCACGCCGCGCCAGCTGATCGAAAAACTCAACACCTGGTTCTGCGAGCACGACCCGGATGTGATCATCGGCTGGAGCGTGGTGCAGTTCGACTTGCGCGTGCTGCAGAAGAACGCCGACAAATACAAGGTGCCGCTGCAATTGGGCCGCGAAAGCCGCACCATCGACTGGCGCCAGCACGGCATGCGCGAGGGTTACGTGTTCGCGTCCGTACCGGGCCGCATCGTCATCGACGGCATCGAGGCCTTGCGCGCGGCCTCGTGGAGCTTTTCTTCCTTCAGCCTGGAGAACGTATCGCAGGTCATGCTGGGCGAGGGCAAGGACATCGGCGACGCCTACGACAAGATGGCCGAGATCGAGCGCCGCTTCCACGAAGACAAACCGGCGCTGGCCTACTACAACCTGAAGGACTGCGAACTGGTCACGCGCATTTTCGAGAAAGCCAGGCTGATGGCCTTCATTCTCGAACGCGCCCACGTTACTGGCCTGGAGCCGGACCGCATGGGCGGCTCCATCGCAGCCTTCAACTTCTGCTACCTGCCGCGCATGCACCGCGAAGGTTTTGTGGCGCCGAATGTGGGCGAGGTGGCGCCGCAGCCATCGCCGGGCGGTTTCGTACTGGATTCAAAACCGGGGTTGTACGACTCGGTGGTGGTGCTGGATTATAAGAGCCTGTACCCATCCATCATCCGCACCTTCCTGGTTGATCCGGTTGGCATGGTGGTCGGCATGGCGGAAGAGGGCAAGGTGGACACGGTACCCGGCATGCGCGGTGCAGCCTTCTCGCGCGACCGCCACTGCCTGCCGACCATCACGACCCAGCTATGGCAGGGCCGCGACGCGGCCAAGCGCGAAAAGAACGAAGCACTGTCGCAGGCACTGAAACTGCTGATGAATTCCTTCGTTGGCGTGCTGGGTTCAACGGAATGCCGCTTTTACCATCCCAAGCTGATTTCGTCCGTCACGCTGCGCGGTCACGCCATGATCAAGCGCACCGTGGAGCTGGTGGAAGAGGAGGGATATGACGTCATCTACGGCGACACCGATTCCATTTTCATCTGGCTCAAACGCCGTCACGGGAACGACGAGGCGATGGCCGTTGCGCGCCGCCTGGTCGACAAGATCAATACCTGGTGGCGCACTCACCTGCGCGAAGAATTTGATCTGGAGAGCCATCTCGAAATCGAGTTCGATACCAACTACCAGCGCTTCTTCATGCCGACGATTCGCGGCACGGACATGGGCAGCAAGAAGCGCTACGCGGGGCTGACCGGCGAGGGCGAAATGATTTACCGCGGACTGGAAGTGGCCCGGAGTGATTGGACCGTGCTGGCGCAGCAGTTCCAGCAAGGCTTGTTCAAGCTGGTCTTCAATTCCGAACCGTACGAGGACTTCGTACGCGAGTATGCGCGTAAGACCTTGTCCGGCGAAATGGATGAATTGCTGGTCTACCGCAAGCGCCTGCGCCAGCGTCTGGACGAATACCAGGTCAACGTGCCGCCGCAAGTGCGCGCCGCCCGCATCGCCGACGAATACAACGCCAGCATGAAACGCCCCCTGCGCTACCAGAACGGCGGCTGGATCAGCTACGTGATGACCAGGAACGGCCCCGAGCCGCTGGAAGTCCAGCGCTCGGCCATCGACTATGAGCACTATCTGAGCAAGCAGCTGGAGCCGATTGCCGACTCCATCCTGCTTCCCCTTAACAGCAGCTTCGCCAGCCTGACCACCGCACAGGGCAATCTGTTCTGATTCCGGATTGTTAATCCTCGCAAAAGAAGCAGTGCTCGGAGGAAATCCTCGATCGTCCAAGCTGCGACGCGCACCTACTTTCACCTGTTGTTGGCAAGCTCCTGCAAGACTTTCATATATCCGCTAGGATAGTATGTCGCTTTGACATATTGTTATAATTTGTCGAGCCACCAAGGCAGTGCCCCCATCGCATCAACCTTTGATTCAGGTGAATATGGCCCAGGTACGACAAGCGCAAACCCGACCGGCACCGCGCAGTGCGGATACGGCGCTCGAGCTAGCTCTCGATGCCGTCCTCTCCCGCCAGCGTGAAGATGGCCACTGGCTGTATGAGCTGGAAGCGGACTCCACGATCACCGCTGAATATGTCCTGCTCGTCCATTATCTTGGCGAAGCCCACAACCCCGAACTGGAAGAACGCATGGGCCGCTATTTGCGGCGCGTGCAGGGCCGCGATGGCGGCTGGCCCCTCTTTCATGATGGCGCGGCCGATATCAGCGCCAGTGTGAAGGCCTACTTCGCACTGAAGATGCTGGGCGACTCGCCGGACGCGCCCCATATGCAGCGGGCGCGCGACCGCATCCTGGAATTGGGCGGCGCCGAAAACGCCAACGTCTTCACGCGCACGATGCTGGCGCTGTATGGCATCCTGCCTTGGCGCAGCGTGCCGATGATGCCGGTGGAGCTGATGCTGCTGCCGGTCTGGGCGCCATTCCATATTTCGAAAGTCTCTTACTGGTCGCGTACCGTGCTGGTGCCGCTGCTGGTGCTGAATAGCCTGCGTCCCGTGGCCCGCAATCCGCGTGGCGTGAAGATCGACGAATTGTTCATACATCCTGCCGAGAAGGCCGATTTGCCGCCTTGCGCGCCGCATCAGCACCGCGGCTGGTACGCCATATTCCGCGGCATCGACGTGGTGTTGCGCGCTGGCGAAAAACTGATTCCCAATGGCTTGCGCCGGCGCGCCTTGAAGAAGGCCGAGCAGTTTGTGCGCGAGCGTGTCAACGGTGAGCATGGCCTCGGTGCGATTTTTCCGGCCATGGTTAATGCTGTTTTAATGTTCGATGTGCTAGGCGTGCCGGCTACCGATCCTGATGCGGAGGTAGCGCGCAAATCGATCGATCTGCTGCTGGTGGACCGCGAGGACGAATCCTATTGCCAGCCTTGCCTGTCGCCGGTGTGGGATACGGCGCTGGCCTGCCACGCGTTGCTGGAGGTGTCCAGCTCCAAGGCTTCGGCGGCGGCTGCGCGTGGCCTGAACTGGCTGCGCAGCCTGCAGGTGCTGGATCATCGCGGCGACTGGACGGTTCGCCGCCCGGACGTGCGTCCCGGCGGCTGGGCCTTCCAGTACGAGAACGCCTATTATCCGGACGTGGACGATACCGCCGTTGTGGCCATGGCCCTGCATCGCTTCACGCAAACGCTGGGCGAGCACGTGCCGCATGACGATCCCAAACTGCCGCCATCGAAGGACGCCATCGAGCGTGCGCGCGAATGGGTGGTGGGCATGCAGAGTTCCAATGGCGGCTGGGGCGCTTTCGAGCCTGAGAACACGCACTACTATCTGAATAACATTCCGTTTGCCGACCACGGCGCCTTGCTTGACCCGCCAACGGCGGACGTGTCAGCGCGCTGCCTGTCCATGCTGGCGCAGATGGAGGGCGGCGTCACGAGCCCAGAAGCGCAGCTGGCGCTGAATTACCTGCTGGACGAGCAGGAAGACAATGGCAGCTGGTTCGGCCGCTGGGGCACCAATTATGTGTACGGGACCTGGAGCGTGCTGTGCGCGCTGAATGCCGCTGGCCTGGATGCGGACCATCCGGCCATGAAGCGCGCGGGCCAATGGCTGCTCAGCGTCCAGAACGACGACGGCGGTTGGGGCGAAGGCGGCGACAGCTATCGAATGGACTACAACGGTCACGAGAACTCGATCAGCACACCATCGCAAACGGCATGGGCCATCATGGGCCTGATGGCGGCAGGCGAGGGCGATAACGAAGCCATTGAGCGCGGCATCGCTTATCTGGTTTCCACGCAGCGCGAAGACGGCACCTGGGAAGAAGAACACTTTACGGCTGTTGGCTTCCCGCGCGTGTTCTACCTGCGCTACCACGGCTATGCGCATTACTTCCTGCTGTGGGTCCTGGCACGCTACGCCAACCTGCGCCGCGACGGAGCCGCTCCAACGCGCTGGGGGATGTGATCGGCGCGCCTGTCCTTGTCCTCACGGGCATGGCGTTCGAAGCGCGCATCGCCGATGCGGAAGTGATCTATGGCCTGCGCGGCGAGGCGCTGGAGCGCGCTTTAACTGCGCGTTTGCAGCAGCCCTGCGCGGGGCTGATCAGCTTTGGCGTGGCAGGCGGGCTGGCGCCTTCATTGAAACCCGGGGCGATCGTCATCGCTGATCGTATCGCGACGCTCGCCGAAACAATTCCTACCGATTCGCTGTGGACCGCCGAGTTGCTGCGCGCTTTGCCGGGCGTGGCATTGGGGCCGTTGGCAGGCGTGGATGCGCCGATCGCGGCGGTGGACGACAAGGCAGGCATGTATGCAGCGCTGGGTGCACTGGCGGCGGACATGGAGTCGCACATCGGCGCCCGCGCGGCACGGCAGGCTGGCGTGCCGTTCGCCGCCTTGCGCGTGGTGATCGATCCGGCTGAGCGTCCCGTTCCGCCGGCTGCGGTGGCGGCATTTGGCGTCGATGGGCGGACTGACGTCAGTGCGCTATTAGGCAGCCTGTTGACGCGTCCAACGCAATTGGGAGCACTGATGCGGCTGGGCCGCGATTCCGCGCAGGCGCGCACCGCGCTGGGCCAGGTGCGCGCGCGGCTGGGTGAGCGTTTCGCCCTGCCGGACGCGCTGTCCTGAGCCGCGCGTCCCGAGCGCGCCAGCGCGAGTGCGTGCCCGTCAGCGCGCAGGCGGCTGCTGCGGCGCCGGCTCGGTAGGCTGCTGCTGTGGCGGCGGCACCGGTGTGGCGCCGGACTGCGGCGCCTCGGCTGGCTTGCCCTCATCCGGCTCCTCATACTGCGGCAGGCCGCCTTCCTTACCCTGTCCCAGACGATTGCGGCGCTGCTGCATATAGGCGTCGCGCACGAAGGTGTATTTATCCAGCGCCGCCTGCTCCAGCAAATCCGTCGCGCCCAGATAATTGGCGCGCGTATTGACGATGTTCACCGCGCGCAACGGAATCGCGTAATCCGAATCCACATAAGTCACAGGATCAAAGTACATATCCACGCCCACACCCACCCCGTCGCGGAAGGAGCTGGGACCGAACAGCGGCAGCACCAGGTAAGAGCCTGACGGCAGGCCCCAGGTCCCCAGCGTCAGACCGAAGTCCTGCGAATGCTTGGGAATGCCGGCCTGTGTGGCAAAATCCAGAATACCAAGCAAGCCGAAAGTAGTGTTCATCGCCACCCGCATCAGGCTTTCGAAACCATCGCCCACTTTCCCCTGCAGGAAGTTATTGACCGTATTGCCCACGTCACCCAGGTTGCCGAAGAAGTTCGTCACGCCCGTGCGGACGAAGGATGGTGTGACGGATTGATAGCCCTGCGCCACCGGCTTCATGACATGCGTGTCCAGCGTATCGTTAAAGCTGAACATGCTGCGGTTGAACGATTCCAGCGGATCGCCCGGAGTAGGGCTTTGCACGGTGGCGCAACCGCCCAGCAGGGCGCACAGGATCACGGCGGAACAACTAGTCGTTGGCTTCATGGAGGTCAATCCCCGACAGAGGTTTTGCGGCCCGCACTGCTCACCAGTTCCAGGCTGCCCTCGTCGTCCTGCAGATCCGGCGGAATGGGCGTGCGCACGGTATCGCGCGGACGGCCCAGCAGGATAGGCTGGAAGAAAACGGCGCCAATCAGGGTACACGCAAGCGCCAGGGCCAGCAGCTGGCCCATACTGGCCGTGCCGGGGTGATGTGAAAAACTCAGACTGCCGAACGCCGCGGCGGTGGTGGCTGCGCTGAACAGCACCGCATGCGTCAGGCTCGATTGCAGCAAATGGGTCTGGCCAGCGCGCCAGGCCATCACATAATAAATCTTGAAGGCGACGCCAACGCCAAGCAGCAGCGGCAGCGCGATCACATTGGCGAAATTCAGCGGCAGGTCGATCAGCACGCAGACTTCCAGCGTGACCAAGGTGGACACCAGCAGCGGCACCAGCGTGCGCAGCACGTCGCCGAAGCGGCGCAGCGTAATCCACAGCAGCAGGGTAATCGACAGCAGGGCATAGCCGGTAGCTTTGCCGAAGGCGCCCATGATGGTGTCGGCCGATCCCCGCACCGAAATCGGACCGCTGGCGGCGCGCGGATCGGCGCGCAATACGGCATCGATGAACTGGTCGAGCGCATCGGGGAATTCGTCGCTGTCCGGTGCAGGCAGTCGTGGCGTAATCGATACGAGGGCGCGGCCATCCGGTGTGATCCAGTCGCGCACCAGGGCCGACGGCACATCCTTCACGCTGACCGGCTGCGCTTGCAGGGCCAGTTGCAGGCGGGCCAGCGACAAGCGCAGTGGTAGCGCGATCGCCGCTTCGGCGCGGTCACGCTGGCGGGGATCGGCGCCGGCCAGGCGCTGCACGGCTTTGGCGAGGCGCAGGGCAGGAGCACTGCCGGCGCCGGGATGATCTTCCGCCGCCAGTTCCAGCTGGCTGCCCAGGCGCTTCAGGGCTGCGACGCGCAGGGTATCGCTGGCTGCGGCGGCCGTCGGTTGGGCCAGTATCGGTGACAGTACGGCCGAAGCGGCGGCAATCAGCGGCAGCTTGGCTTCCTGATCTTCCGGCACAAGACTGTAGAGGGTGATGGTGCGCAGGACTTCCGGCACGGCAGCCAGACGCTTCGCCGTTTTTTGCGCATCGTCCAGCGAAGGCGCCAGCACGCTGACGTCTTCGGTGCCCGCTTCCGGCGCGTCGGCCAGCGCGCGCAGCGTGGCCATCGATTCGGAATTCGGATCTTTCAGGTTGAGCGGATCGAAGTCGAAGCGCAGATGGGTCAGCAGAGGCACACCTGCCAGGATCAACACCCCTGCGCCGATCAGCACCGCATTGCGGTGGCGCTCAAAGAATTCGTCGGCGGGAGCCAGCCAGCGCACCGAAGGAAGTGTTGGCTCGCCGTGCGGACGGAAGATACTGATCAGCGCCGGCAGCAGTGTCAGGGTGAAGAAGAAGGCTACCAGCATACCGGCACCGGCGATCAGCCCCAGCTCCGCCACGCCGCGATAATCGGTAGGCAGGAAGCAGAAGAAGGCGAGGGCGGTGGCGGCAGCGGCTAGTGCCAGCGGACCGCCTGCCACGGCGGCGCTGCGTTCCAGCGCCAGATGCAGGGTAGGGTGCTCGTGGCGCTCGGCGCGGTAACGCACGCCGAACTGGATGCCGAAGTCACCGCCCAGGCCGATGAACAGCACGGCGAAGGCCACCGAAATCATATTCAGCGAGCCGACCATGGCCAGGCCCAAGGCCGCTGTCACGATCAGGCCTGCAATCAGGCTGATAAGCACGGCGGCGATCAGTTTGGTCGAGCGCAGTGCCAGCCAGAGGATGACGATCACCAGCAGCAGGGTCAGAACGCCGTTCAGGATGGCGCCTTCCGCAACGGACGCGAATTCCTCGTCGGCCAGCGGCTGCGGACCGGTCAGGCGTACCGTCGCGTTGAACTTGCGCGACAGGTCGAGCCGGGCCGCGCTGGCGCGAATCAGGTCACTGGCATCGCCACCGGCGGCGAGGTTGGCGTAATCGAGTTTCGGTGTGATGGCGACGAAGGCGCTGGCTTGCGTCGGCTTGCCTTTTGGCTGAGTATCCAGGTCCATCCACGACAGGGCGGCGTGCTGGCCGGCCAGTGTGCCTTCAATCGCCGCTGCGCTGCGGTCGAGCAGGCTGGCCATGTCCTCCAGCTTGACCTGACCTAATTGCAGAGGCAGGGCCAGCGTGGTGGACAAGGTATCGGACAAGCCGCGCAACGAAGGGTCGCGCTGTAGAAGCCCAATCAGCGGCTTGGCTTCCTGTAATTGTGCGGTGAGCTTTTGTACCTCTTCGGTGGGCAGGAACATCAGGCCCGCGCGGCCGAAGTATTCACCGCCGCCGGGACGGCTCACGGTGCGGAATCGTTGGGTTTGCGTTTCCAGGTCAGCAGCCAGTGCGTCGGCAGCGGCATCGGCCAGTTCGCGTGCGGGCGCCTGCACCACGGCCAGGATCATCTGGCGCCGCTGCGGGAAGGCTTTATCGATGGCTGCGTCACGCAGAGCCCAGGGCGCGTTCGACTCCAGCAGGCGGTCAATGTCTGTGTCGATGGCGAAGTGCCGGGCTGCGTATATACCGCTGAGTAGAGTAAGCACCGAGGCGACGGCGATCGTGATCCCGGCGCGGTGCACGGCAATACGGACCAGGCGGATGAGCAGTGCTGTCAGCATGAGCAGTGGGCGGCTGGCTCGCGGCGTGAAATGGAAGAACCAGTATAGCAGCAGCTGCCGTTCTCATGGCAATCATGCCAACGTTGCGCGGGCAAGCGCGTTATACTGGGACGGACCGCCGCGTTCCGCGGCATTGTTGAGTGAAGCCGCCTATGAAAAACTATGCAGCCCTGATGCCTCTTGCCGCCGCGCTGGCGGCCGTGCCCGCGCTGGCCCAGAACCAGGCCACACCGGACGCGCTGGTACGTGCCGCCGTGGAAAACGTGGTGGGGACCATCCAGTCCGATCCCGCCACCCGCGGTGGTGATATGGCCAAGATCACAGCCGTCGTGCAGCAGAAGTTCCTGCCTTATACGGACTTCCAATACACGACGAAGCTTGCTGTTGGCAAGGCGTGGAGTACCGCCACGCCTGAGCAACGCCAGCAGTTGTTCCAGCAGTTCCAGGCTTTGCTGGTGAAGACCTATGCGCTGTCGCTGTCGCAGATGCGCGAGCAGAACGTGAAGTTCCAGTATGTGCCCGTGAAAGGTGGGGCCAGCGCGAACGACACCGTCGTGCAGACGCATGTGGTGACCAATGGCGAGGATATGGCGATTGAATATCGCCTCACGCGCACCCAGAACGGCTGGAAGATTTACGACATCAATATGATGGGCGCCTGGCTGATCGAGATCTATCGCAAGCAGTTTGCCGATATCGTAGCGCGCGATGGGGTGGACGGTCTGCTCAAGTTCCTCGACCGCCACAACAAGGCTGGCGCCTGAGTTCACGGGGCGGCCTCGCGCGGGCCGCTGCTGCGCTTCCATCGGTGCAGTTCGAGCCATTGCCATGACAGCAGTGCCGGCACGCCGAACAGGATTTCCCGCGCACGCTTGACCAGGGCCAGCGACAGCGCGATCTCAGAGCTGATGCCGAGGATTTCGCCCAGCATCAGCACCACCGCTTCCTGTACGCCGAGGCCTGCCGGCACAAAGAAAGCCATTTGCCGAGCCGCCTGCGTCAGCGCTTCAATGAATAAGGCTTGCCACAGCGTGGCCTCATGGCCAAGCAAGGTCAAGGCGAACCACACTTCCGCAGTACCCAGCAACAGTCCACCCAACTGCCATGCCATTGCCGTAAGCAGGACGCCGGGACGCCGCACCAGGGATTTGATATGCGCATCGAGTTTGGCCCCGTCGCCCAGCGCGCCGAACTGGTCTCCGAAGACCTTTTGCGCCAGGCCGCCGAGTCTTGCGAAGATGGCGCCGTGGTGCAAGGCGAGCGCGAAGACGATTGGCCCGGCCAGTGACAGAACCAGGCCGCCGATGATAGCCCAGCCGTAACGCGTGCCGTCGATGGACATCAGAAGTCCCAGCACGCCCAGCACGGTGAAGGCGTAGTAGGAGAACATGGTGACCATCACTTCCGTGACGATGCTGGCGGCGATGGCGCCGGTGTCGCTCATGCGTAGTCGCGCGAGACGTATGCCGACCAGTTCACCGCCGACACTGGCAGTCGGCAGCAGGCGGTTGACGGCTTCGCGCACCATCGCGGTCCACCACAGGAAGGGGAGCGGCGCGCGCTCGTGCGGCAGGGCGGCGTGCAGCAAGGTGCGCCAACCCTGCGCGTCCAGCAGGAGCGGCAGCGCGTGCAGCGGCAGCAGCAGGAGCAGCGGCCAGCCAGCCTGGGCGACCACGCTCATCACATCCGCTGCACCTTCATGAATGACCAGCGCAGTCAGGCCAACCAGGCCAACCAGCGCAAACAGATAAGCCAGCCGCCTCATCGTACAGCGCGCCCAAGAGGACCGGTGCCGCCCGCTGGCTCACCAGCCGCTGCAGCGTCGTGCGGCGCTGCGATGTCGCCCCGGGTCGAAGCAGGCACGCGCAGCGGAACGGCGCCGTCGGCACGCACGGGTGCAGGGGCGCGTTGTGCATCGCTCCCGGAGCTCATCGCGGCGATGGCGTCCTGCGGCCTGGCCACGTCGGCGCGGACTGCCGCGGGATCGCCTGGCGCGTCGGTGTTCGCGCGGTGCGCGGGATCGCCTGGCGTATCGGCGTTCGCGTGGTGCGCGAGATCGCTTGGCGCGTCGGTGTTCGCGTGGTGCGCGGGATTGCTTGGCGCGTCGCTGTGCGTATGGTGCGCGGGAATGGCGTCGATGGGCTGAGGCGGCTCGGCGCGGCGGGATAACGGCGAGCCGGAAAGCAGCACGTCGGTAAAGCCGCCGCGTGGGAGAGCGAGGGCGTCGAGGGCGGCGCGGACGCGGGGGGAGAGCAGGGCGGCCAGTTCGTCGGCGTGGCGGTAGTCGGACATGGTGGAGGTGATCGGCGCGGCGCTGGCGACGGCGGGGTGGAAGTAGATTTCGGTGACACCGGAACCGAGCCGCGAGAGAGCGGCCAGCACGGCTGCTTCGTCCATGGCGCCGCTGGACTCGATACCGACCACGTAATCATTATGCGCAATGCCCGCTGCGCGCAGACGGCGGCGCAGCAGCAATAGCCACGGCCGCAGCCACCAGGGTGCGCCAGCCTCCAGCGGCAGGCGAATCGCGCGCATGCCGTACTGACGGCCGATCTGCAGGATCAGCGACAGAATCGTCGGATGCAAATGGAAGTGCTTGTGGCAGTTGACGTGATCGAGCGGCAGGCCAGTCGCAGCAAAGGCTTCAAACTGCGCGCGGATTTCCGCCGCGAGCTGGCGGCGTACGTGGGGCAGGAAGAAGAAGCGAACGCCGTTGCCGACCATATCGTCACTGAACCGGCCGTGTGCATCGACCAGTGCGGGGACAGCGGCAGGGGACAGTGTGGGCGCACCGTCGGCCAGAACCAGATGAAGGCCGACGCGCAAACCAGGCAGGCGCCGCGCACGCGCGACGGCATCGGCCGCAGCTGGAGCGGAAACCATCAGGCTGGTGGCGTTCAGGACGCCGTCGCGATATGCCAGTTCGACACCTTCGTTCACGGCGGCGTGCAGACCGAAGTCGTCCGCCGTGAAGATCAAGCCGCGCGGCGAGGCCGCTGTGTCAGGCGAAGACAGCTCAGGCCTCGTGCGATCGCAGGAAGTGGAAGAATTCGACACCTTCGCGCAGGCGGCGCTTGGTCATTTCCCAGCTGCCCAGCATTTCGCGCACGATCTCCCAGATTTTGCTGGGGCGGAAGTAGAAGCGCTTATAGAACACTTCCACGCTGTGATAAATCTCTTCGCGCGACAAATGCGGATAGCTCAGTGCAGACAACTGCACGCCTTGGTCGTTCACCAGGCTGATGACCTTGCGGTCCTTCAGCCAGCCATTCTCCATGGCCTGCTGATACAGCGTGGTGCCGGGATAAGGCGCGGCCAGCGACACCTGGATGGTGTGCGGATTGATGTCCTGTGCGTAGCGGATGGTCTTCTCGATCGTATCCTGGGTTTCGCCCGGCAGGCCGAGAATAAAGGTACCGTGAATGGTGATGCCCAGTTCACGGCAGTCGGACGTGAAGCGGCGCGCGATATCGGTGCGCAGGCCCTTCTTGATGTTCAGCAGGATCTGGTCGTCGCCGGATTCGTAGCCTACCAGCAGCAGGCGCAGGCCGTTTTCCTTCATGATCTTCAGGGTGCTGTAAGGGACATTGGCCTTGGCATTGCAGGACCACATCATGCCCAGCTTACCCATGCCGCGTGCGATTTCTTCAGCACGTGGACGGAAGTCGGTGAAGGTGTCGTCGTCGAACATGATCTCCTTCACTTCCGGCATGTTCTCCTTGATCCATTTGACCTCGGCCAGCACGTTTTCGGCCGAACGGGTGCGATAGCGGTGGCCGCCCACGGTCTGTGGCCACAGGCAGAAGGTGCAGCGCGAACGGCAGCCGCGGCCCGTGTAGATCGAGACGTAAGGATGCTTGAGGTAGCCGATGAAGTAATTTTCCACCTTCAGGTCGCGTTTGTAGATCGGTGCGACGAAAGGCAGTTCGTCCATGTTCTCGATCATTTCTCGCGGCGGGTTATGCTTGATCGTGCCGTCGGCCAGCTTGTAGCTCAGGCCCGTGATCTCGGACAGCGGGCGTCCCTCCGCCACTTCCTTGCAGGTGTAATCGAATTCTTCGCGGCAGATGAAGTCGATGGCCGGGCTGTCACCCAGGGTCGCATCCGGTTCCACGGCAGCTTTTGCGCCGACCAGGCCAATCAGGAAGGAAGGCTTGCGCGCTTTCAGCGCTTCGGCGAACTTCACGTCGGTCGGGAAGGACGGCGTGCTGGTGTGGATGATGATCAGCTCATACTCGTCGCAGATTTCCAGCGTCTGTTCGACGGTCAGCTCATCGGCGGGCGCGTCGAGCAGGCGGCTGCCCGGCACCATGGCCGCAGGCTGGGCCAGCCAGGTCGGATACCAGAACGATTTGATTTCGCGTTTGGCCTGGTAGCGCGAACCGGCGCCGCCGTCGAAACCGTCAAAGGAAGGTGCCTGCAGAAATAAGGTTTTCATTGCGACCTTTCGGGAAGCGGTTGTGCATCATGCACGGACAAGGTTTGCTGACGCCAGCGAACGCGCGAGCCGCTCAAGGCGGCGGCCCATTCGGCCAGCAGCAGGGCGTCGCGCAGCGGGGCTCGCAGTGCGGCGCTGAAGGAACCGGCTTGCCAGCTGCGCACAATGGCGCCGGCCAGCAGCAGTGCCCAGCCGGTCTGGCTGGGCGCGATCGCGAGGCCGAGCAGGAGCATCGGCCAGGTGAACGTAATGAAGGTGAAGGCGAAACCTGCTGGGTTCAGCGAGCGGATCGTGCGCATCCAGCGCAGCTCGTGGCGCCACAGGTCCTTCAGGGTTTTTTCGGTGACGTCGGTGGTTACCACGACGTCGGAGAGTACGGTCGTCAGGCCTTGCTGGCGCGTGAGTTCGCCGAGCCAGTAGTCGTCGGCCAGGCGGTCTTTTAATGCGCTGAAGCCGCCGATGGCGTTCAGTGCGTCGCGTCGCAGTGAAATCGTTGCGCCGAACGCGAAGCTGCGCGAGCCGCCGGCGTGGGCGACGTGCACGGATGGAGCGAACCAGTCGTCGATGAATTGCACGCCGAGTTGCGGCCAGCCTTTAGCGGCGGCGCGGCCTTTATATAAACAGGTGACGACACCGGTCTTTGCGTCGGCCAGCGGGGCGGTGACGCGCACCAGATAATCGTTCGGCACGGCGATGTCGCTGTCGGCCAGCACGAGCCAGTCGTGGCGGGCGTGCGGCATCATGTTCAGCAGGTTGCTGACCTTGGGGTTGCTGCCGTGCGTAGCTGGATCGATTGCCAGCGCAATATCGCGCTGCGGATAGTCGGCTTGCAGGCGGCGCACGACGGTGACTGCGGGATCGTTCGCATCCCGCACGCCGAACACGAGCTGGTAGGAGGGATGCGTTTGCTGGCAGAACGTCGCCAGGTTCTCATACAGCCGCGGCTCCGCTCCGCACAGCGGCTTAAGCACCGTGACGGGGTGCGCAGCGCCCAGCGCGTCCGACGGCTTGGACGGCACGCGAACCGACGCCGGCGCGGCGCGCTCCGATGGTGCGCCGCCGGCGACGCGTTGCACGGCGAACGCTGACGGCGCATCGATGGCGGAATTTTGCGCGACGACCGTAGACGCTGCATCGATAGCGGAACTTTGCGCGGATGGCGCGGCGGCGGCGGTGCTGGGCGCGGGCGAACGGGCATGGCGCGCGCGCGTGGTGGCGAGCGTGGCGAGCAGGGCATAGGCCGTGGCGGCTGCGCTGAGCGCGCCGCCGGCCAGCACTGCCGTGTCCATTAGCGGCCTCCTGCCTCGGCGGGAGCGGCAGCAGGAGCAGCGGCGCCGCGCGCTGCAGCTTTGCGGTTGCCGATTTCATCCAGGCGGATCGCAACTTCCTTGTTGTAGTTGAATTCCGCAGGACGCTGCTTGTCGAGCGCGATATCCGGCGCCATCGGGCCATCGGTCTTCACGCCGCGCAGGTTGACCATCATGGCTTTCAGCGGATTCTTGATCGTGTCGGTCACCGCAGTAGCTTCGTAGCCGCTGTGGACCATGCAATTCGCGCACTTCTCGTAATTGCCGGTGCCGTATGCATCCCAATCGGTTTCTTCCATCAGCTCCTTGAAGGTGGCGGCATAGCCTTCACCCAGCAAGTAGCAGGGACGCTGCCAGCCAAACACGGTGCGCGCCGGATTGCCCCAAGGCGTGCAATGGTAGGTCTGGTTCCCGGCCAGGAAGTCCAGGAACAGCGACGACTGGCTGAACGCCCAATTCTTGCCGCCGCGGCCGCGCGCGAGGATGTCGCGGAACAGCTGGCGCGTTTTGGAACGGGTGAGGAAGTGTTCCTGATCCGGTGCGCGTTCATAAGCATAGCCCGGCGACACCGTAATGCCATCCACGCCCATGCCTTTCAGCGTGTCGAAGAAGTTCGCGACATTCTCCGGAACCGCATCGTTGAACAGCGTGCAGTTGATGTTGACGCGGAAGCCGCGTGCCTTGGCGGCCTTGATCGCGGCCACAGCGCGGTCGTACACGCCTTCCTGCGACACCGAGTGGTCGTGCATCTTCTGGTCGCCGTCCAGGTGAACGGACCAGACGAAATAAGGGCTGGGTTCATACTGGTCCAGCTTCTTTTCCAGCAGCAGGGCATTGGTGCAAAGGTAGACGAAGCGCTTGCGGGCGATGATGCCCTTCACGATAGCCGGCATATCTTTGTGCAGCAGCGGTTCGCCGCCTGCAATCGACACCACCGGCGCACCCGATTCATCCACCGCCTGCAGGCATTCCTCGATCGACAAGCGCAGGTCCAGGATAGGGTCTGGATAATCGATCTTGCCGCAGCCATTACAAGCGAGGTTGCAGCGGAAGAGCGGTTCCAGCATCAGGGCCAGCGGGTAGCGCTTGCGGCCAGACAGTTGCTGGCGCACGATGTAGCTGCCCACGCGGACAGCCTGCAGAAGAGGTATCGCCAAAATCAGCCTCCAGAAAAATCCAGAAAAAATCTTCAGACAGAAACCGGCTGTACATCAGCCAGTTCGGCAGGCAGGCGGAACTCAGCGTGTTCCTCCTTGCCGTCCATTGTAGAGACATTTACCGGACCTAGCTTGCGCAGGGCATTCAGCACATCCTCCACCATGGCTTCCGGCGCCGAAGCACCGGCCGTAACGCCGACCACATTGGCGCCGCGGACCCAGGCCGGGTCAAGCTCGCTGCCATCTGCGATCAGGTAACTTGGCACACCCATCTCCGTTCCGATCTCGCGCAAGCGGTTCGAATTGGAGCTGTTGGTGGCGCCGATCACGAGGATAACATCAACCAGCTTTGCTAGCTGGCGCACTGCACTTTGCCGGCTTTGGGTCGCGTAGCAGATGTCCTTGGTATCGGGACCGACGATGTTCGTGAAGCGCTTTTCCAGCGCAGAGATGATGTTTTTCGTGTCGTCCACGCTGAGCGTGGTCTGGGTGACGTAGGCCAGCGGCGCATCGTTATCCAATGCGAGTGTGGCGACGTCGGCTTCGGTTTCGACCAGGATCACCTCGCCGGGGATCTGGCCCATGGTGCCTATTACTTCTGGATGACCTGCGTGGCCGATCAGGAGCACAGTGCGGCCGCTTGCTGCATATTGGCGGCCTTGGTTGTGGATCTTGATGACGAGTGGGCAGGTGGCATCGATCGGCCGCAACTGGCGATCCTCGGCTTCGGCTTCCACCGAAGCGGGCACGCCGTGGGCGCTGAAGACTGTGACCGCATCTTTCGGTACAGACTCCAAGGACTCGACAAAAACCGCGCCTTTGCGTCGCAAGCCTTCGACCACGTGCTTGTTATGCACGATCTCGTGGCGCACAAAGACGGGGGCACCGAACTTGATCAGTGCGCGGTCCACAATCTCGACCGCTCGCACTACACCAGCACAGAACCCGCGCGGTTGGGCAAGAATCACCTGCATCAGAGACTCCCTTCTTTCCGGACGTCCAGCTCAATGTGTTTACTGAAAATAACAACATTTATGGCACAACAGGACTTACTATATACCGGTATCGGATTGTGTGCACTTTTCGCAACCTACTTTTTGTCTCCAAGCAGAAACTTCATGGTCGAAGATGACATTCTTGTGACCGGCGCGTCCGGTTTTCTTGGCTCAGCCGTAGTGCGCAAGGCGCTGGATCGGGGCCTGCGGGTACGCGTGCTGGTGCGCGCCAACAGCCCTCGCCGCAACCTGGACGGGTTACCCGTACGGGTGGTCGTGGGCGATATGCGCGATGCGGCGTCGATGCGTGAAGCCATGCGGGGTGTAAGGTATTTATGCCATGTGGCTGCGGACTACCGCTTGTGGGCGCCCGACTCCGAGGAAATCGTAAGGGCCAATACCGAAGGTACGCGCGCGGTGATGGAAGCGGCACTGGCCGCCGGCGTTGAGCGCGTGGTGTATACCAGCAGCGTGGCGACCTTGCGCGTTGCTGGTGCGACCGCGCCGGTTGCCGAGGATGCGGGGATGGCGGCCGAGGAAGCCATCGGCGGCTATAAGCGCAGCAAGGTGATGGCCGAGCGGCTGGTGGAGCGGATGATCGCCGAACAGGGGCTGCCTGCGGTGATCGTTAATCCCTCGACGCCGGTAGGGCCTCGTGATGTTCGTCCAACACCGACCGGGCGCATTATCGTGGAAGCGGCGTCGGGCAAGATGCCGGCCTTTGTCGATACGGGCCTCAATCTGGTGCATGTGGATGATTGCGCCGAGGGGCACTTCCTGGCGCTGGAGCGTGGACGCGTGGGCGAGCGCTACATCCTTGGCGGGCAGGATGCCACCTTGCGCGAAATTCTCGGCGAGATTGCTTCGTTGAGCGGCCGGAAGGCGCCAAGCGTGGAACTGCCACGCTGGCCGCTCTATCCTTTGGCGCATCTTGCCGAAGGCGCGGCGCGGCTGACGGGGCGCGAGCCTTTCCTGACCGTGGACGGTTTGAAGATGTCGCGCTACCGTATGTTCTTCACTTCAGCGAAGGCGCAGCGCGAGCTGGGTTATGCGCCGCGTCCATATCGCGAAGGTCTAAGCGACGCCCTGGGCTGGTTCCGCGCCGAAGGCTATCTGCATTAGCGCAGGAACTTGAGCGCGAGACTGGCGAGGCGCGGCACGGTGTTCGGGCGCAGCAGGCGCGTATCGTAGCCCGCCATGCGCCGCTCGTTCTCTTCCAGACACAAGGCAATCAATGCCTTCGGTTCCAGCGGATCGGCCACCGCACCCGATCCGGTCATGGTGAAGTTGGCGTCATTCGCGCTGCCATCGGCATCGATACCGCGCGCAATGCCGATGCGCTCCCAGATCAGGAAAGCCCATACGCGCATCACCTTCAGCGCAAACAAAGGACGGCGCCACCACGGCAGCTGGCGCTTGTACCACGCGGCCCAGTTGACGAAGAACAGAATATGACGGCCTTCCTCCTGGATCACCGGCTCAAAAGTCTCCACCAGTTCGGCCGGGAAGTAACCGGAGCGTTTGGCCGCAGCAAACAGGCCAAAGGCAAAGAAGCTGTCGATGCATTCGCTGTAGCCGGTGACCAGCCAGCCCCATTCCGGATCATCCGGCGGTGGATAGTCGGGTTCGGGAGCAAGCTTGATGCCGTAAGCCTCAACCAGTTTGGAGAGCACGACCTTGTGGCGCGCCTCTTCGTCCGCATCCATATCGAGGGCGCGGCGCAGCAGCGGGTCTTGAACGGTTTGCGCGAAGGTGCGCACACGGATGGATGCGCGACCTTCGGTCTGCACGGCGATATCCCAGATCGGCAGTGAGGTCACTCGATTGAGCGCGTCAGGCTCCAGCTTGGGCCAGTCGATCACGGCAGGCTTGTACGGATTATGCGTCTGCAGCAGCAGCTCGCAGAACATGCGCAAGTGGCGTTCGGAACCGGGACGCACGGGATCGGGCGAAGGGTCCGCCCAGTTGCGCATGGCGTGATCCGCCTGAAGAATGTGATCGACCATCAGACTTGCCTCCTATGGGATTGGCTTACCGTCGGATGGATTGTACAGCGGCTTTCAAAAATTTTTTCCCCGCGTCGAGCACTTCCTGCTGCGCGGCTTCGGTCGGCATGGCGCGCGCCATCATGATGGTGCCGATCAATTGAGCCTTGAAAGCCCAGGCCAGCGCTTCGCTGCCCAGCTTTTCGGTCAGGATTGCCACCAGTTTGCGCTGTTCGCGTTCGAATACTTCCTTGATCTCTTTGTCGCCGCGCGCGATCTCGGCGCCGATGGCGGGAATCACGCAGCCGGACTCGGTACGCTGTGCATGGCTCAGGCTCAGGTAGCGGTCGATTTCGAATTCCAGCCATGCTTCCGGTGAAGTATGGGGATTGGCTTCATAGATGCCGCGCGTGCGTTCCAGCTCACTTTCCACCAGGGCCTTGAGCAGTTCATTTTTCGATGAGAAGTTGCTGTAGAAGGCGCCGCTGGTCATGCCGGCAGCGGCCATCAGCGCGTCCACGCCAGTGGCCGAAAAGCCTTTATTTTTGATGACCTCACCGCTGGTCTTCAGTAATTCCTTGCGGCGCTCTTCCTTATGGCCGGGTGGGTATCGCATGCATCCTCCACGTTAAAACGCGTCCATCATAATGGAAGCGGGCCGGGATGCAACCGGCCCGCGCGCTTCACATTACTGGTACAGCGGGTTGCCCTGGACGTAGACACGCACGCCCTGGGTGTTCAACTTCGGCGCCAGGGCCGACAGATCAACCACGGTCTGGCCAGGATAGGTTTCGAAGTGCCAGGTGACCGAATCGGTGCCGTTGGTGAACTCGATGGTTTCGCCATCGGTCACATTGATGCTGTGGGTAGCCGCAGTCACCGCGATCTGGCGATCGGCGCTGCCGGCAGGGGCGATACGGCCGTAGTCACCGACGGTGCCGGTGAGGCTATGGGCGAAGGCGGCGCCGGAGATGGCGGTGAAGGAAAGGGCGGCGAGAGCCAGTTTCAGGTTTTTCATTTTGTTCTCCTAAGAGGTTGGTCAGTGTGCGTCGAAGGAGTCAACACGGATTTCGCAATGGACCGCGTCGACAACACAGGCATGATAGCATAACGATCGTTATTTAATTGCGGAGGCCTTATGAAGATGCTTTACTTGCAAGACCTGGAGCCGGGCCAGAAGTACCGTTCCGGCAAATTGACTGTAAGCGCGGAGCAGATCAAGGCATTCGCCGCCGAGTTCGATCCGCAGCCTTTTCATCTGGACGAGATGGCGGCAAAGGACACGATCTTTCGTGGCCACGCTGCGAGTGGCTGGCATACGGCGGCGCTGACCATGCGCCTTCTGGTGGATAGCGAGTTTCGTCCGGCTGGCGGTATCGTTGGTGCGGGATTCGAAGAGTTGAAGTGGCCGTTGCCGGTGCGTCCCGGCGATGCCTTGCACGCCGAATTCGAGGTTCTTGAAGTGCGCGCTTCGAAATCGCGTCCGGAGCAGGGCATTGCCAAGGTTCGCGGTACTACGTTCAATCAGGAAGATCGGACGGTACAGGTGTTTGTCGCCAATCTGATCGTGCAACGCGGGAGTGAGTCATGAACGAGTTTGTAAAGCGCGTGCTGGATGCGCATGGTGGCCTGGCGCGGTTCAGGCAGTTCAATACGGTGCAGGTGGATGTGGTCAGCGGCGGTGGTTTGTGGCCGCTGAAAGGACTGATCCAGGATTCGAACACGCGCACCATGACCGTCGCGCTGCACGAGGAATTTGCCTCCGTGACGCCGTTCGGACAGCCGAACTGGCGCACCAATTTCCGTCCGGAGCGGGTGGCAATCGAAACCCTTGATGGCGAAGTGGTGAAGGAGTTGAGCGATCCGCGCGCCAGCTTCGATGGCCACACAATGAATACGCCGTGGAATCCGCTGCACCGTGCCTACTTCAACGGCTACGCGATGTGGACCTATCTGACGTCGCCGTTCTTCCTGGCCATGCCAGGCTTTGAAATGGAGGAGATCGCAGCGATCGAAGAAGATGGCGAACAATGGCGCGGCCTGCGCGTGCGCTTCCCCAAACATATCGCCAGCCATTGCGCGATGCAGGACTTCTATTTCGGGCCGGACCTGCTGCTGCGCCGGCACGACTACCAGGTTGATGTTGCAGGTTCGTTCCCCGCAGCGCAATACATCGACGGCCACATCGAAGTCCAGGGCCTGATGATGCCAACCCGCCGCCGGGCCTACCTGCGCGGGCCGGACATGAAAGCAGTACGCGACTTGCTGATGGTATCGATCGACTTCGAACGCTACGTCTTCAAATAAGCGCGTCAGTTGTCCCCCAGCGCCGCCCAGGCTTGATGCTGCGGGTGTGACGCCGAAACTTCAGTCGTTGACCAGGGCTTTCACTGCTTCGACGATAAGATTGCGCACTGCGGCGGCCGGCAGGTGAGGCAGGCAGCCTTCCGGCGAGCCTTCGCTGCCGATACTCGCCATCTTCAGCACCAGCAGCAGCACCTGCTCCGGCGGGAAGCGTTTGGTGACGATACCGGCTTCCTGAGCGCGCACAATGGCCGCGACTTTCGTTTGCATGGCCTGCTGTTCGATTTCAGACGCGTGTTCCGGTGCGCTGCGCTCCAGCGTGCGCCATAAATTCAGTTTGATGAGATCGGGACGGCTCCGTCCCAGATCAAACAGCCGGCCCGCATACTCTGGCAGGTTATTGGCGTCAATCGGAACGCCTTCGAGGACTTCGCTGATGATGGACTCGAACACGGCGTCAAACAACTGTTCCTTATTGCCGAAGTAGGCGTACAGCATGGCCTTGTTGCAGCCGGCAGTCGCGGCGATGCGGTCCACGCGTGCGCCAGCGATGCCGAATTGCGCGAATTCGGCCGTGGCGGAGGCGAGGATTTTTTTGCGGGTTTCTTCTGCGTTTCTGCTCATCCCGGAATTCTAAACAACCGGTTGGTTGACATCAACCGAACAAGCGGCTATCTTATAACCAACTAGTTGGTTAATTACGGAGAGATTAATGAAACAGCAAGTTGCACTGATCACCGGCGCCTCGTCCGGAATGGGTAAGGATTTCGCGCTGCGCCTGATTGAAGAGGGATACGTCGTCTATGGCGCCGCCCGCCGTGTCGAGCGCATGCAGGAAATCCGGGATGCAGGTGGTTGCACACTGAGCATGGACGTTACGGACGACGCATCGCTGGTCGCAGCGGTGGATGAGATCATCCGCCAGCATGGCCGCATCGATGTATTGATCAACAACGCGGGCTACGGTCAGTATGGCGCACTGGAAGACGTGCCAATGGCCGAGGCGCGGCGTCAGCTGGAAACCAATGTCATCGGCCTGGCTCGACTGACACAGCTTTGCCTGCCGCATATGCGCGCACAGAAGTTCGGCCGCATCTTCAATATCTCGTCCATTGGCGGCAAATTCGCCGGGCCATTGGGCGGCTGGTATCACGCTTCGAAATTCGCGCTGGAAGCTTACTCCGATGCGCTGCGGCTGGAGGTCAAGTCGTTTGGCATCGACGTCGTCGTGATTCAACCGGGCGGTATCGAAAGCGAGTGGGGCGATATTGCGGGCCTGGAGGCGGAGCGTTATTCCGGCAAGGGTGTCTACGCGGGACTGGTGGCGAAACTGCGCAAGGCGCAGGTTGCCGTGCAGCCGAAATCGCCGCCACCGCGCGTCATTTCGGATCTGATCGTGAAGGCCTTGAAGTCCGGACAGCCCAGGACTCGCTACCACGCAGGCTTTTTTGCCACACCGATGCTTTGCCTGCGCTCCCTGCTGTCGGACCGGATGTTCGACCGCATGCTGATGCTTGTGCTTAGGTGATGTTCAGGACTGCGATCAGGGACAGGCTGATCACGGTCAGCACGAGCAGCGAGAGCACGACGGCGGCGGACACGCGAGGGCCAGCGCGCAGCACGGCGCGCAGGTCCGTGCCCAGGCCCAGGGCGGCCATGGATATCGTGGTCAGGGTGCCGGAGACGGCCTGGCTGGCGGCCAGCACGCCCTGCGGAATCACGCCGAAAGTGCGTAGCGCCATCAGCGACAGGAAGCCGAGGATGAACCACGGCAGCAGGTGGCTGATGGCAGGGCGCGATGCGCCGGCCGTGCTGGCGCGGTCGCGGCGCAGGAAGGGCAGGGCCAGCACCACGGGGCCGAGCATCAGCACGCGCACCAGCTTGACCAGGGTGCCGATGTGAAGGCTCATCATCGACACAGGCGCGGTGGCGGCCAGCACTTGCGGTACCGCGTACACCGTCAGTCCGGCCAGCACGCCGTATTGCATGGGCGAGAGACCCAGCACGCTGTCGAGCAGGGGCAGCGTCTGCACCACGGCCACGCCCAGCACCGCGGTGAAGGCGATGGCGCCGGCCACGTCGCGGCCATCGGCATCGATCACGGGTGCCACGGCCGCAATGGCGGAATTGCCGCAGATTGAGTTGCCGCAGGCGATCAGCACTGCCATCTTGTGCGGCAGGCGCAGCGCGCGCCCGATCGCATAGCTGGCTGCAATCGCCACTGCGACCACACCCGCAATACCGATCAGCAGGGCCGGGCCACGTTCAGCCAGGCTGCGGGCGCTGACGGAAGCACCCAGCAGCATCACCGCGACTTCGAGCAGGAAGCGCGCGCTGAATTGCACGCCGGGGTCGAAAGTCGGCCATTGTTTGTCAGAGGTCAGCCAGGTACGCACCACGCTGCCCAGCAGGATAGCGATGACCAGCGGCTCCAGCCAGGCATGGCCCAGCAACGCGGCGCCTTCGCGTTCCAGCAGGACGGCAGCGCCGGTGACCAGGCCGCAAATGATTAGTCCGGGAAGCAGTTTCATGATCGTCTCCAGAATATTCTTCAGCACATTCTTGTGCCCATGACGATATTTTCGGAGTGATCAATCATTCAGTCCATCTTATAATATTTGAGATTTCATTCTATTGGATTGAACGATGACTCTTGAGCAGCTTCGCATCTTCGTCGCTGTAGCTGAACGCCAGCATCTGACCCAGGCTGCGGACGTGCTGGCACTGACGCCGTCGGCGGTCAGCGCTTCCATCCGTGCACTGGAGGAGCGCTATGGCACGCCCTTGTTTGACCGGGTTGGCCGGCGCATCGAAACCAATGCGGCTGGAAGGCTGTTCCTGGTGGAGGCGCGTGCCACCCTGGCCAGCGCTGCAGCGGCCGAACGCGCGCTGGCGGAACTGGCCGACGGCGAGCGTGGTACGCTGAGGGTGCAGGCCAGCCAGACCATTGCGAGCTATTGGCTGCCGCCGCTGCTGGTCGCCTTCCGGGCGCGCCATCCACGCATCGACATCGAACTGGAAGCGGGCAATTCGCACAGCGTGGCGCGTGCAGTGCTGGAAGGCGAGGCGGAACTGGGTCTGGTGGAAGGATTGGTCGAGGCGCCCGACCTGCGTATCAATCAAGCGGGCAGCGACCGTATCGTGGTTGCGGTCACGCCGCAGCATCCGTGGGCGCAGAAAAAGCGCCTGAGTGCGGCCGAGTTGCAGAAGGGCGAATGGGTGATGCGCGAGCAGGGTTCCGGTACGCGTTCGGCGTTCGAAGCCATGCTGGCGGAGCATGGCGTGCAGACGCCGCAACTGCACGTGGCGCTGACGCTGCCGTCGAACGAGGCGATGCGCTCTGCCGTGCTGGCGAATGGCGGCTATGCGGCGGGCGTGTCGGAACTGGTGGTGGCGCCCTATCTGGACGCAGGATTGCTGGTGCGGGCGCCGGTCAAGCTGCCGCCGCGCGACTTCTACCTGCTGCGCCATCGCGCGCGTTACCGCAGCAAAGCGGCACGCGCGCTGGAAGAGGTGCTTGCGAGCGCTCAGCCCTGATACAGCGGGTTCTCGCGTACGAACACGCGTACGCCTTGCGTGTTGAGCTTCGGTGCGATGGCCGACAGGTCAACGACGGTCTGGCCAGGGAAGGTGTCGAAGTGCCAGATCACGGAGTCGGAGCCGTTGGTGAATTCAACGGTGTCGCCGTTGGTCACGGTAACATTGTGCACACCGGATTGCAGGTCGATCTTGCGGTCGGCGTTGACGGAAGCAACGGCGTTACCATAGTCGGCTGGCGAGCCCGTAGGGCCTTGGGCGAAGGCGCTGCCAGCGGTGGCGGCGATGATCAGGGCGGCGGCGGTCAGTTTGGCGATTTTCATGATTTGCTCCAGTGTTTGGGTGGTTGATGTAGCCATAGTAGAAAATCGGCGCTGACCAACTCATGACTGGATAATTACGAAATGATGACAGGGCGCTTGTAATCGTTTTGTCAGAAGTTTGTTGGAGCGCTCTTCATACACTGGCCTCACCCACACACAGGGAGCCTATAAATGAAATACGCCATAAGTCTGATGCTCTGCCTGTTCGCCGGTTCTGCCTTGGCCCAGGAAGCCCATCACCACCACGGCGCCGCCAACTCTGCGGCAGCGCCGTCAGTCTTTACCGCCACTACGGCCAAATCGTTTGCAGCATTGATGGACGACGCCATGGCCGTCATGGATGCCGGCATGACCAAGGCCCCCATGAATGGCAAGAGCGAGCATGACTTCATGACCATGATGATTCCGCACCACCAGGGCGCAGTCGATATGGCGAAGGCTGTGCTGCTTTACAGCCAGGACCCTGAAGTCCGCAATCTTGCATTGGGCATCATCGCTGAGCAGCAAATAGAAATCCAACAAATGCAGGCATGGCTGGCACGCCATCCTTCCACGCACGAGGAATCTCATGAACACCAATAAACAATTGATCGCTGCGGTCGTCGCTGTATTTGCCATGCCGCTGGCCTTTGCCTTGCCGTCGTCGCAGGACCGCGTCTACACGGCGGACCAGAATAGCAATACCGTTTCCGTGTTCGATCCGTCCAACAACACGCTGGTGGGCCAGATCCGCCTCGGCAATCCGCGGCCGGACGTGCTGTCGCCGTTGTACAAGGGCGAGATCAATGTGCACGGCATGGGCTTCTCGCCGGATCACAAGACGCTGATGGTGATTTCTACCGGCTCCAACTCGGCCACCTTCATCGATACGGCAACCAATAAGGTCAAAGGCAAGACTTATGTCGGCCGCTCGCCGCACGAAGGCTTCTTTACCGCCGATGGCAAGGAGGCCTGGGTGGTTGTGCGCGGCGAGGATTACATTTCGGTGATCGATCCGCAGACCTTTCGCGAGAAGGAGCGCATTCAGACCGAGGTCGGACCGGGCATGGTGCAGTTCCATCCGGATGGCAAGCTGGCTTTCGTTGTATCGAGCTTCACGCCGACCGTCGATATCATCGATGTGAAGTCGAAGAAGATCATCAAACGCATTACCGTCACCAGCCCGTTCTCGCCCTTCCTGCAATTTACGCCGGATTACAGCGAAGTCTGGATGACGCACAAGGACGCTGGCAAAGTCACGCGCATCGATACGCGCACGCTGGAAGTGACCGGCGTGATCGATACGGGTTTCATCACAAACCACCTGGCTTTCGCTAAAGTGAACGGCAAGACGCTTGCCTACGTGACGATCGGCGGCGAGAACGCGGTGAAGGTGTACACCACCGACAAGGATGCCAAGCTGGTGGCTACGATTCCAACCGGCGCACTGCCGCACGGGATCTGGACTTCAGATGACAGCAGCCGTGTGTTCGTCGGCATGGAGAACGGCGATGGCATGCAGGTCATCGATCCCGCCACAAATCGCGTGATCGCGACCATCGCCGGAGGCCAGGCGCCGCAGGCGCTGGTGTATATCTCGCACGCTGTGCCGCAAGGCGATGGCAAGGAGAACCTGGTGCCGCGTACGAACAAGGATTCCGTCAACGTCCAGTTGCGGCCGAAGCAGGGTGAAGGTCGAGGCTTTATCGTCTCGCGCAATCTGGGCGTGGTTGACGCGGTGGAAGTATCGCTCTTCAAGCTGAAACCGAACACCGAATACAGCGTCTACCTGAACGGCGCCAGCGCTGCGACGGGCAGCCTGGTGACCAATGCGCAGGGCATGGCCAATGCCACCATGATCGGACCCGTACGCGAACTGGCCAAAGAGGGCGCCAAAGCGCCGCATGCCGGCGAAGTGCTGGTCATGGAAGGCCACGACAGTCCTGATGCGGCGAAGGCCATCATGACGACGGCACGCTAAGCCTCTGCTCCATTCGTTTCATTGCATTGCGCGGTCTTCGGACCGCGTTTTTTTTGCATCACCCAAAGACAGCGCCACGCACGCGCGCCTTACACGCGAAGACAGCAACAGCAGCGAGCCGCCGGGCAGCACCGCGATGATGAGCAGCACGGTGAGCGTCAGTCCGCTGCGTGACAGCCATTGGATTGTGTGCATGGTCGAACCTCTCGGTGCAGGGGCATTGCTTACAGCTTAGTGCGGATTCCCTGCGTGCGGCACTATACAAAGGTTTAGTGCCGCGGAAGTATTACTTGAGACGGTAAGCCAGTTCGGCACCTGCGGCGCGCAGCGCGCCTTGTACGGCAGGCGCCTTGGCCAGTGGGTTCAGCAGGCCGTAATCATGCACGACCCCATTCACGCGCAGCGGCGTGACCTCGACACCGGCCGCGGACAACTTGCGGGCGTAGGCTTCGCCTTCGTCGCGCAGCACATCAAACTCGGCGACCTGCACCATGGTTGGCGGCAGACCTTTCAGCTGCTCGATCGGCGCCTGCAGCGGCGATGCGTAGATCTCCTTGCGTGCCGCAGCATCGGTGGTGTAGTTATCCCAGAACCACTTCATCATGTTCCGGGTGAGGAAGTAGCCGTTCGCGAACTGATGATAGGACGCGGTGTCGAAGCCCGCGTCGGTGACGGGCCACATCAGCACTTGCGCACGCAGCTTCGGGCCGCCTTTGTCCTTGGCCATCAGGGACACCACAGCCGCCATATTGCCACCGACACTGTTGCCTGCCACGGCGAGGCGCGAGCCGTCGACATGAATTTCCTTGCCGTGCGAAGCCACCCACCTGGTCGCGCCGTAGGCCTGGTTGATCGCTACGCCATAACCGGCTTCCGGCGACGGCGTGTAGTCGACGAAGACCGCAGCCGCGCCGGAATACACGACCAGGTCGCGCACCAGGCGCTCGTGGGTCGGGAAGTCGCCCAGCACCCAGCCGCCGCCGTGGAAGAACATGAAGGCGGGCAGCGTGCCTTTCGCACCGGCGGGGCGGACGATGTGCAGCTTCACATCCTGGCCGTCGACCTTGATGATTTTTTCGGATACATCGGCCTTTGGCAGGATGGCGCCTTTTTGCGCGTCGATCAGCACCTGGCGCGCATCTTTCGGCGTCATGTTTTCCATCGGCGGGGCATTCTCGATAGCCTTCAGGAAGGCGGCGGTGGTTGGCTCGACGCCGGTGTAGTCGGCCGCGAGAGCGGCGCTGGCGAGGGCGGTCAGGGCAGAAGTGGTGACCAGAGTTTTCAAAGTATTCAAGGTTGATCCTTTCAAGATGAGGAAGTTAATTTGCGAGCAGGCCGCGTTCGTTTGCGACGACGACAGCCTGCACGCGGGCCGACACGTTCAGTTTGGACATCACGTTCTTGAGATGAGTTTTGACGGTTTCTTCAGCCAGGCCCAGTTCGCGGGCAATCAGCTTGTTGCAGTGGCCTTTGCCCAGCAACTGCAGGACGTCCGTTTCGCGGCCGGTCAGGTCGGCGCGGTACCAGCTGTTGGCGATGGCTCGATCGGCGCGAGAACTGATGTAATTCCGGCCGCAGCTCATGGCAAGAAGGGCCGGCTCCAGTTCCTGCAACACGCAGCTTTGCAGCACGTAGCCACGCACGCCGGCGCGCAGCGCTTGCCGTATCTGGCCTTCTTTATCGAAATGCGTGACGATCAGAATGCTGACTTCATCGGAGGAAAACTGGCGTTGCAGCTCCAGGCCGCAGCGATAGTCGGCAATCAGAACGGTCTGGCTTGGGGCCGCCGAAAGGGCATCGTCGTCGAGGCAGAGATTCAGTCCCGTCAGGCTGTCGCATAAGGCCTTAAGACCGATATTGACGACGGGGTCGGCGTGCATCAGCTGCACACTGATCGGGGTGTCTGTTTTCATTCCCGCTCCTCTGAAATCTCGATCCCAGAATGATGAGCGGTGAGGCCTTGCGCCTCAAGTTAAGGGTTGTTAAGGCTTGTTAAGCAGCGGTAGGTCCGAACTCAACAACATTCGTTCCGCAGAACGAAGCCGCTGTCCACCGACGAAATGATGTTCTGAATGCGGGCGATTTCAGGCGCGTTATAAATGTAGCCGCCGGGAGCGGCAGCTTTGCTGATGACTTCCTTTGCCTCGGACACTTCGCCCATCGCCATCAGGCCTTCCGCCAGGCTGACCATGAAGGATGAATGCATGATCTGGTAGTGCTTCGACTGCGGTGAATCCATGCAGGCGCGCAGCAGGGCGACACCGGCGCTGGCCTCGCCGCGCCGCACCAGCATGCGGCCCTTCAGTCCTTTGGCGAGAACCTGGAACGGCGCCAGCATATATCTGTCGGCGTGCTCCACCAGCTGCTGAAGCAAGGCTTCCGCCGTTTCCCAGTTGCCGTTCCAGTAGAAGATATGCCCGACATACATCTGCGACACGCAGAAGGAGACGGGGTGTTCGAGCTTCTGTGCTTCTCTGATGGTCTTCCAGGCCATTTCCGCAGCACGTGTGCGGTGGCCCTGGTACCACAGTGCGTTTGCGAGCGCGGCCAGGGCGCGGATTTTGTGGTCGTAGCCGAAGCAGATCGTGCTGACATCACCGGCCATGTCGATCAGCGCCATGCCGGCTTCGCAGTGTTGCCGCGCCCCTTCGTGATTGCCGACCAGGTGATAAGAAACGCCCAGCATCCATTCGGCCATGGCCATGGAGGCGGGGTCGTTCAGCTTGCGCGCCGTGGCGATGCACTGGATGGCGATTTCCAGCGCTCCCAGAAAGTCGTTATAGCGGAAGCGGTGCAGATTGAGGCCGGCCAGCAGGCGCAACTCGTGCCGGGTATCGCCAAGCAAGCGCGCCAGTTCCAGGCCGCGTTCAATCGCCGCCAGCTCGCCTGCGTTATCGCCAGTCAGGAACATCAGGGAAATGGCACGGGCTTCCTGCAGCACCATTTCCTGCCGCAGGCATTCCTGGCGGCCGGCGACGGCTGCGATGGCGATGTTGGTCCAGCTCCGGCATTCTTCCAACAGCGAGAAGCGCATCAAGGTCGGAATGCAGGCGGCGCATAGTCTGGCGCCGAGGATGGCGTTGCCGTTCTCTGAAAAGCACCAGTTAATGCAGGCGCGCAGATTCCCCAGACGCTCCAGTTGTTCCGGCGATGGTTTAAGCACCGGGAAGACCGAGCCATCCGGGGCATCCTGTTCCATGCAGGCCGCCAGGTGCGTGGCGTTGCGCTCGGCGATCCGGTGCGCTTCGCCGCAGTCAATCAGCTTTTCCCTGCAATAGACGCGTGTGCTCTCCAGCAGGCGATAGCGGATGCTGTAAAGACTGGTCTCCACACTGACCAGGGATTTGGCGACCAAACCATCGAGGGCGTATATCAGCCTGGATGATTCGCGCGGACAGTCGATCACCACCTGCAGCGCTTCTTCCAGCGAAAAGCGGCCGACAAAGACCGACAGGCGCCGTAATATCTTGCGCTCGAAATCCGACAGCAGCTGGTAGCTCCAGTCAACCATCGCAGTCAGCGTTTGATGGCGCGGCAAGGCTGTGCGGCGGCCCGCGCAGGACAGCAGCGAACCGTCGCTCAGCAGATTAGCCGTGCCTTGTATGCCAAAGGTGTCGATGCGGCTTGCGCTCAGCTCAATGGCCAGAGCGATGCCATCCAGCTGGCGGCAGATCTGCGCGACCAGGGGCGCGTCATCATCGCTTAGTTCGAACGGCGCACCGCTGGCACGGGCGCGTTCCACAAACAGCTGCACGGCTGGGAAGGTCTGGGCCTGGGACGCGCTCAGGTTTGCGCCCTCGGGCGGAAACTCCAATGGCGACAGTCGATGCACGTGTTCGCCCTCCACCCGCAGGGCCTCGCGGCTGGTGGCCAGGATGCGGACTTCGGGCGCGTGCTGGTGGAGCAGTTCGGTCAGCGATGCAACGGCGTCAATCAGATGCTCACAATTGTCGAGGACCAGCAGGAATTTTTTGTCGCGAAGCCAGGCAATCAGGTCGCATTGCGAATTGCCGGTGACGGACAGTCCTAGCGTGGCAAGCATGGTGTTTGCCAGGAGTTCGGGCGCAGCGAGCGAAGCCAGGTCGATGAAGCACATGGCTTCGTTGAAGTCGCTGCGCAGGGCATGCGCGATGCCAATGGCCGTGGTAGTCTTGCCGATGCCGCCCGGGCCGGTGATGGTGACTAAACGCTGCGACAGCAACTTGTCCGCCAGCGCGGGGATGAGTGCATCGCGGCCAACCATTTGACGCAGCATGGGCATGGGATAGGCACACGGGGCTGCGCAGTTGGCATTGGTCAGCGGCGCCACGAAATAGTAGCCCTGGCCGGGAATATTCGCGATGTATTGGTTGTCGTTGCTGCAATCGCTCAGCGTCTTGCGCAGGCCGGCGATATTCACGCGCAGGCTGATATCTTCCACCACCATATCGCGCCAGACGCGTTTGATCAGGGTTTTGTTGCTGACGGGGCGTCCCGGCTGCTCGGCCAGGCAGATCAGAATATCGAGCGCGCGGCTGCCGATCTTGACGGGGATGCCATCCTTTTCCAGCCGGCGTGCGGACGAAAACAGCCGGTAAGGGCCGAACTCAATGACAGGTGATGTGGATAATTGCTGTGGCGCGCTCATGATGCAATCCCGTGCGTGGAGGACTGATGGCGCCCTTCTTGTACTTAAACTTTAGTTGCCATTGTACATGCAACGCCGCCCGGCTTTCGATAAGCCTTAAGCAAGGTGACAGTGAGGGGGAAGGGATCTGGTCGGGGTGAGAGGATTCGAACCTCCGGCCTCTACGTCCCGAACGTAGCGCTCTACCAGGCTAAGCTACACCCCGATTGGTGAGTCACAATTAAAGCAGATCTTTGTGCGTTTATCAACACTCGCCCCGGTGGTATAGTGCGGGCTGCCTGAATTACCTGAGTAAAAATATGGGAATAACGATTTATCACAATAACGCCTGCAGCAACTCGCGCGGCGCTTTGGCTTTGATTCGCGAATCCGGCGTGGAACCGGAGATCATCGAGTATCTGAAGGCGCCGCCCTCGCGCGAGGTGCTGGTCGACCTGATCGCCCGCGCCGGCCTGACGGCACGCGGCGCCATGCGCGACAAAGGCGAGGTGTACGACCAGCTGGGATTGTCCGATAAGTCGCTGCCTGATGAAAAACTGATCGATGCGATGATGGCGCATCCTGAATTGATCAACCGTCCTTTCGTGGTGACGGACAAGGGCGTACGTTTGTGCCGTCCGCCTGAGACGGTCAAAGAAATCCTCTGACGCACCGCCTGAGGAAGTCCTCTAGACCCTTTAACTTGTGAAATTTGGTTAGTAAATTAGAAAGAAGCCGTGATATTCTCGTGCGGCAACACGTTGCATGCTTTCTAATATGTCCAAATAAACAAAGGGGTCTTTATGGGCTTTCTCGACAAGGAGCGGACTGTCGCCGCTCCGGGGTTTAACCGCTGGCTGGTGCCGCCCGCGGCGCTGGCAATTCATCTGTGCATCGGCATGGCCTACGGTTTTTCCGTGTTCTGGCTGCCGCTGTCGCACGCCCTCGGCATCAAGGAGTCAATCGCCTGTCCGGCGGATATGGGCTTCTTTGCCGAGATCTTCTCCTCCAGCTGCGACTGGAAAATCTCCATGCTGGGCTGGATGTACACGATGTTCTTCGTGTTCCTCGGCGCGGCGGCAGCCATGTTCGGCGGCTGGCTGGAACGCGTCGGCCCGCGCAAGGCTGGTGTGGTGTCGGCGGTGTGCTGGTGTGGCGGCCTGGTGATTTCCGCGCTGGGCGTGTATCTGCACCAGATTACGCTGATGTGGCTGGGCTCCGGCCTGATCGGCGGTATCGGCCTGGGCCTGGGCTATATCTCGCCTGTCTCGACCCTGATCAAATGGTTCCCGGACCGCCGCGGCATGGCGACCGGCATGGCCATCATGGGCTTCGGCGGCGGCGCGATGATCGGCGCACCGCTGGCCGACAAGCTAATGAAGTTCTTTGCCACCCCGGCCTCGGTCGGCGTGTGGGAAACCTTCCTCGTGATGGCGGCGATCTACTTCGTGTTCATGATGGCGGGCGCACTGGCTTACCGCATCCCGGCGGCAGGCTGGAAGCCGGAAGGCTGGACGCCGAAGCCAGCGCAAACCAGCAATGCCATGATCACCACGCGCCATATCCACGCCCGCAAAGTGTGGAACATTCCGCAGTTCTGGCTGCTGTGGGGCGTGCTGTGGCTGAACGTGTCGGCCGGTATCGGCATCCTGGGCATGGCTTCGCCGCTGCTGCAGGAAGTCTTCGGCGGCAAGCTGATCGGGCTGGACATCCCGTTCAATGACCTGACCGCAGCGCAGAAGGGCGAGACGGCGGCCATCGCAGCAGGCTTCACGGGCCTGCTGTCGCTGTTCAATATCGGCGGCCGTTTCTTCTGGGCGACCTGCTCGGACTTCATCGGCCGCAAGGCGACTTACTTCGTGTTCTTCGTGCTGGGCTTCGTGCTGTACGCCTCGATTCCATCGGTGTCGCATAACGGCCATCTGGCCCTGTTCGTGGCGGCCTTCTGCATCATCCTGTCGATGTACGGTGGCGGATTTGCGACCATTCCTGCGTATCTGGCGGACTTGTTCGGCACGCAGATGGTGGGCGCCATCCATGGCCGCCTGCTGACCGCGTGGTCGGCGGCCGGTATTCTGGGGCCGATCCTGGTCAACTATCTGCGCGAGTATCAGCTGGCGCAAGGAGTGCCGAAGGCACAGGTGTACGACATCACCATGTACGTCCTGGCGGGCTTGATCATCCTGGGCCTGATCTGCAATATGCTGGTGCGGCCGATCGCAGCGCGCTACTTCATGTCGGAAGCCGAACTGGCGGCCGAGAAGAAGCTGGCGCATGAACGCGAGGCGGCCGCGCAGGGCAGCGCGCGCATGGCAGGCACCGCTGGCGGCAGCAGCAATCCGGCGCTCGCTTCGTTTGCCTGGGTGGCGGTCGGCATTCCGCTGGTGATCGGCGTCTGGATCACCTTGCAGAAAGCGGCTGTGCTGTTCAAGTAAGGAAAAGAAAAAGGCGGGCAGCGCCCGCCTTTGCGACAACGGCGCCAGTGGCGCCGTTTTTATTTGCTCAGTGCGAGCGGTCGACCGCGAAGCGGGCCAGGTCGAGCAGGGCTTGCTTGTACTGGTTGTCCGGCATGCCGGCAATCGCGTCGATCGCGCGCTGGGAGGCGACCTTGGCGGCGTGGCGGGTGTAATCCAGCGCGCCGCTATTGGTGATGGCGGCCAGAATGGTGTCGAAGTGCGATTCGTCGCCGTTTTCGATGCAGGAGCGCACCAGCTGGCGCTGCTCTTCGGTGCCGTTCACCATCAGCCAGATCAGCGGCAGGGTCGGTTTGCCTTCGCGCAGGTCGTCGCCCACGTTCTTGCCGATTTCCTCTGCATCGCCGGCGTAATCGAGCACGTCGTCGATCAGCTGGAAGGCGGTACCCAGGGAACGGCCGTATTCGCCCGCGGCAGCGATTTCCGCATCGGAAGCGCCGGTAATCAGGGCGCCCAGTTCGGCGGCAGCCTCGAACAGTTTGGCGGTCTTGGAGCGGATCACTTGCAGATAGCTTTCCTCGGACACGTCCGGATCATGCATATTCAGCAACTGCAGCACCTCGCCCTCGGCGATCACATTGGTGGCGTCGGACAGGATCTGCATCACGCGCATGGAATCCAGCGATACCATCATCTGGAAAGCACGCGAATACAGGAAGTCACCGACCAGCACGGAAGCGGCATTGCCGAACAGCGCATTGGCGGTCTGGCGGCCACGGCGCATGGACGATTCGTCAACAACATCGTCGTGCAGCAGGGTAGCGGTGTGGATGAATTCGACTACCGCAGCCAGCTCGTGGTGCGCGGTGCCTTTATAAGAGTAAGCGTTCGCTACCAGCAGAACCAGCACCGGACGGATACGCTTGCCGCCCGCACTAATGATATATTCGGCGATCTGGTTAACCAGGGCCACTTCCGAATGCAGGCGTTCGCGGATCACCGTGTTGACGGCATCCATATCGGCGGCAATGGTGCTGGTAATGGAGTTCTGGGCGGAGTTAGACAAGGCAAACCTGCGTTGGTGGGCTATAAGGTGCCGCGATTATACGTTACAAGTTGCCGACATACCACGCGGCGGCCCTCTCGACAATAGTTTTTGACGCAAATCCCAGAACTGTGTACAATCACAGGTTCTCCGGCATCCGCCTGTTGTTTTCTTGGTGTCGAGCAGGAGAAATTTCTTAACAATTAACGAGGTTTCAAATCATGTACGCGGTCATAAAAACCGGCGGCAAACAATACAAAGTTGCTGCTGGCGAAAAAATTAAAGTAGAACAGTTGCCGGCTGACATTGGTTCCGAAATCACTATCGACCAGGTTCTCGCCGTTGGCGCGGGCGACAGCATCAAGTTTGGTGCTCCTCTGGTTGCCGGTGCATCGGTTCTGGTGAAAGTGGTTGCTCAAGGTCGCCACGACAAAGTACGTATCTTCAAGATGCGTCGTCGTAAGCACTACCAGAAGCGTCAAGGCCATCGCCAGAACTTCACCGAAATCCAAATCGTTTCGATCAACGGCTAATTGCTGCTTGCCCGAATTCAGCTATCAAGGAGTAACTAAATGGCACACAAAAAAGGCGGCGGTACTACCCGCAACGGTCGCGACTCTGAATCAAAACGCCTTGGCGTTAAAGTGTACGGCGGCCAGACCATCAACGCTGGTGGCATCATCATCCGTCAACGCGGCACCCCAGTGTCCGCTGGCGAAGGCGTAGGCACCGGCAAGGACCACACCCTGTTCGCTCTGGTGAACGGCGTTGTGAAGTTCGTGACCAAGGGTCCGGACAACAAGAAGTACGTTACCGTTGTAGCAGCTGCTTAATACAGCGAATACAGGTACAGTAAGGCGAAAGCCTTCTCTCCAAAAGGCTCTGCCAGTGGTAGGGCCTTTTTAGTTTTCAAGGTGGTTCATATGAAGTTTATTGACGAAGCACGCATCGAAGTCATCGCCGGCACCGGCGGCAATGGCTGCGCCTCTTTTTGCCGCGAAAAATTCCGTCCGTTCGGCGGCCCTGATGGCGGCGACGGCGGCAAGGGCGGCAGCATCTGGGCGGTGGCCGACCGTAACGTCAATACGCTGGTGGACTACCGTTATTCCAAAATGCATCGCGCTTCCAACGGCGAAGCGGGCCGCGGCTCCGACTGCTACGGCCGCGGCGCGGACGATATCTTCCTGCGCATGCCGGTTGGCACCCTGATCATCGATGAAGTGTCGGGCGAAATCATCGCCGACATGACCGAACACGGCCAGATGGAAATGCTGGCCAAGGGCGGCGAGGGCGGCTGGGGCAATATCCACTTCAAGACCTCGACCAACCGTGCGCCGCGCCAGAAGACCGACGGCAAGGAAGGCGAACGCCGCGAACTGCGCCTGGAACTGAAAGTGCTGGCTGACGTGGGCCTGCTGGGCATGCCGAATGCCGGCAAGTCGACCTTCATCACCGCGGTGTCGAATGCCCGTCCGAAGATTGCGGACTATCCGTTCACGACCCTGCATCCGAATCTGGGCGTGGTGCGCGTATCGCACGAGAAGTCCTTCGTGATTGCGGACATTCCCGGCCTGATCGAAGGCGCCGCGGAAGGTGCGGGCCTGGGCCACCAGTTCCTGCGCCACCTGTCGCGCACCGGCCTGCTGCTGCACATCGTCGACCTGGCGCCGTTCGAGGCGACGGTCGATCCGGTCAAGGAAGCCAAGGCGCTGGTCAAGGAGCTGGAAAAGTACGATCCGGCGCTGGGCAAGAAAGAACGCTGGCTCGTGCTGAACAAGCTGGACGTGGTGCCGGAAGACGAGCGCGCCAAGCGCGTGAAGGACTTCGTCAAGAAGCTGGCCTTCAAGGGCCCTGTGTTCGAGATTTCCGCCTTGTCGCACGAAGGCACGCAGGAGCTGGTGAACGCGATCTACCAGCACATCGAGCAGCAGCGCTACACCGAGCAGCGCTCGGAAGAAACCCAGATGACCGAGGAAGCCCGCGGCATCTCGTCCATCGATCCGGACGACCCACGTTTCAAAGTTCTCGATTAAAATCGAGACAACCCACACCTGTGCCGGTCCTGCCATCCGCGGGGCCGGGCACTGTCTGCGGCAAGCAGGGCGACCAGCCCGGCGCATCAACAATGTCCCTGTACTTTTTGAGAAGAGCTTTGCCGCCTTATGAATTCCGTTATCCAGAAAGCCCACCGCCTTATCGTTAAAGTGGGGTCTTCGCTCGTCACCAATGACGGCCGTGGCCTCGATCATGCTGCTATCGCGCGCTGGTCCGCGCAGATTACCGCCTTGCGGGGCATGGGCAAAGAGGTGGTGCTGGTGTCGTCGGGCGCGGTGGCGGAAGGAATGCTGCGTCTTGGTTTCGACAAGCGTCCTACCGATATCCACGAATTGCAGGCTTGCGCGGCGGTTGGCCAGATGGGTCTTGCGCAGATTTACGAAACGAGCTTCCGCGCACACGATGTCGGCACCGCGCAAGTGCTGCTGACGCACGCCGACCTGGCGGACCGCGAGCGCTATCTGAACGCACGCTCGACGCTGACCACCTTGCTGCGCCTGGGCGTAGTCCCCATCATCAACGAGAACGATACGGTCGTCACCGACGAGATCAAGTTCGGCGATAACGATACGCTGGGCGCCTTGGTGGCCAACCTGATCGAGGCCGATGCGCTGATCATCCTGACCGACCAGCGTGGCCTGTTCAGCGCCGATCCACGCAAAGATCCTTCAGCGACGCTGGTCACGCATGGCCGCGCGGGGGATCTCGCGCTGGAAGCCATGGCTGGCGGTGCGGGTTCCTCGCTGGGCCGCGGCGGCATGCTGACCAAGATTCTGGCCGCCAAGCGTGCAGCCAAGTCCGGCGCGCATACCGTGATTGCCTTTGGCCGCGAGACTGATGTGCTGACGCGTTTGGCCGGCGGCGAAAGCATCGGCACGGAATTGTCCGCGCAAACGGGCCAGCTGACGGCGCGTAAGCAGTGGATGGCCGATCACCTTCACACGGTTGGCCAGGTCGTGCTGGACGCGGGCGCGGTGCAGAAGCTGGTAGGTGAGGGCAAGTCCCTGCTGCCGATTGGCGTGACCGATGTCCACGGCGAATTCGGCCGCGGCGCCGTGATCACCTGCCTTGGCCCGGACGGCGCCGCCGTCGCACGCGGCATCTCCAACTACACCAGCGCCGAAGCGCGCCGCATCCAGCGCAAGCCATCCGCTGAAATTGCCGCCATCCTTGGCTATGCCGAAGGCCCGGAACTGATCCACCGCGATAACCTGGTGCTGATCTGATGGCATGTGCAGGAGCTACGCGGCAATCGCGGACGCGTGCTGTCAAACAGGCGTGCGTGAAGACGGACGTTCAAAGATAGCGTCCGGGAAGAAGCTGCGGACGGCTTCGGTAAGCACGCCGTTGTCGTCGCGCGTCAGGTAGACACTGGCGCGCATGCGGTCGCTCTTCTCGCAGCGCTCGATGCGCATCGACGCCAGGCGATCCGCGCAAATGCGGAAAGCCAATTGGCGCAAGGCGGTAATCGAAGCGGCGCTCACCACGATGATGATGGCGCAGGGCAGTTGGACTGGCATCTTGGTTCCCCTCATACAGGATAGGAACCAGCATAGCGAATCGTCCGTAAACGCTGCGTAAAAACTTCGGTTTATTCCTCGCCCGGCGCCTTGAACAGGTCTTCCAGTTCGCCGCGCTTGCTCTGGACTTGCGCGCGGCCGCGGCGGCCGGTGAATTCTTCTTCGATATTGTCGCGGTAGAAGCTCCAGGCCGCGCCGGTGGTGGAGAAGCGCTTCCATATGTCGGCGCTGACGCCGGAGTAGTCGATCGCGCTGCCGTCATCAAATTCCACGCGCAGCATGCGCTCGCGGGAGTCATAGCCGATTGCGCGCAGTTTGCCCGCGTTGATCTTCTTCAGTTCCATCATTGCCTCCCTATCAACCACGCCATACTACAATAAGCGGCATGTCTATGCTCAAAGCCCTGTGCTGGCTCCTGCTTTGCCTGTTGCCTTGCCTGGCGCAGGCAGGAACGGACTTGCGCGGCTCACTGCAGGCAATCATGCAGGCGGATGGCGTGCCAGGCGCCGCTATTGCCATCGTGCGCCGCGGCGAGCCGGTGCAGGTGATTAATCTTGGCATGGCCGATCTGGCTTATAAGCATCCTGTGGACGACGAGACGACATTCCGCACTGCGTCGGTCGGAAAGATCTTCACTGCGCTGGCGGTGATGCGGCTGGTCGAAGACGGTAAGTTGAATCTCGACGCACCAGTGCACTCGCTTGCGCCTGAAATCGCGTTCGATAATCCGTGGGAGCGCCCGGCGCCTTTGCGCCTTGTGCATCTGCTCGAACACACGGCCGGCTGGGACGAGATGCGCACGTCCGAATACAGCGAGGCCGACCTGCCGCTGGTCGAAGCGCTGGGACGCAATCCGCGTGCGCGGGTTTCGCGCTGGTGGCCTGGCACGCGCATGGTCTACTCGAACACGGGGCCTGCTGTGGCGGGCTACATCGTCCAGAAGATCAGCGGGCGCCAGTTTGAAGACTTCGTCGCCGATGCGGTGTTTAAGCCGCTTGGCATGGAGTCGGCGACGTATTTTCAGGACACGCAGCATGGCGCCACCAGTTATGACCGGCGCGGCGATCCCATGCCTTTCCAGCATCTGCTCTATCGGCCAGCCGGTTCGATCAGCGCGACTGCATCAGACATGGCGCGGCTGCTGCAGCTATTGTTGAACCGTGGCGCGGTGAATGGCCATCAGCTGTTCGCGCGCGCGTCCATCGAACGCATGGAGACGGCACAAGCTTCCGATGGCGCCCGCGCCGGGCTGCACACTGGGCCGGGCATGGGGCTGCTGGACCATCCATTCCACGGCCATCGCCTGCTCGGACATTCGGGTGACATCGACGGTGCACATGCGCGGCTATGGTACGAGCCGACGGCGGGCGTGGGATTCGTCGTCATGATCAACAGCGATTCTTCCCATGCGGCGGCCGCATTGGCGGCCTTGTTGATGCAGCACCTGTTCGGCGGTGGCGCTCAGGATGCAGCCCTACGATCGCCCCTTCAGCCGGCCGTGCAGCGTGCCGCTGTCGTGCCACCGGACGCCTCGTGGCGCGGCGTTGAGGGTGTGTATTTGCTCGCCAATCCGCGCAACGCGCTAGCCGAAGCGGGAGCACCGTTCGGCGCCTTGCGTGTGCAGCAAACGCAGGGAATGCTGCAGATTTCTACGATGCTCGGCGGGCATGCGCGTAGCCTGCCGCTACAGGGCGCGTTTGCCTATGACCTGCACTCGGGCGTCGCGCAAGGCGTGCGCGCCAGCGACCCGATTGATGGCGATGTGCTGGTGCTCGGCTCGCAGGTCTATCGGCGTGCCTCGCCGGCGATCGTGGATGCTGTGCTGGTCGGCTTCATCGCGCTCGCGCTGGCCTCTGCAATGTCGATACTATGGGCGCTGGCCTGGCTGCCTGCACACTGGCGCATGAACCGTGCCGCCCGCACCGCAGGCGCGGGCCACGGTGACTGCGCCGCCAACGCCGACCGCACCAGCCATACCGACCGCATCGGCCATACCGACCGTGCCGACCGCGCGATCCGCGGTTGGCCGCTGGCGGCGAGCTGCTTGCTCCTTGCTGCGGTGCTGCCGGTAGCGCTGGGGTATCCGGTTGAGGCGGAATTTGGGCGCGTGTCGGCATATTCGATATGGCTGATGGCGGTGACGGCAGCGTATGGGCTTGCCGCCCTCGGCAGCGCACTGCAGGCAGTGTACGCATTCAGAACGCCAATGCGCGCCGGCGTGCCCTGGTTCTGCGTCGTGCACGCCGCGCTGCACTTCAGCGCGGCAGCGTATCTGGCCACGTATGGGCTGATTGGCTTCCGCACCTGGCCGTGAATCTGCTAGGCTGTGCGCCTCAAAGGAGGAAGCATATGACATCACGTGCCCTGGCGTTCGGCGCCATCGCAAGCATTATCGGCATTTCATCGGCCAGCGCGCATGAACTCTGCATGGCTGTCGCGGACGCTGCCACCGGCAAAGTGCTGATGCAGCGCGGTGAGTGCCGCCAGCGCGTCACTTCCGCGTCCACCTTCAAGATTGCCATCAGCTTGATGGGCTACGACTCCGGCTTTCTGAAAGACGAACACACGCCGACGCTGCCTTTCCGCGAAGGCTATGTCGACTGGCGCGAGAACTGGAAATATCCGACAGACCCCAGCAAGTGGATGAGGGACTCGGTGGTCTGGTACTCACAGCAGATCACCAAGTCGCTTGGCAAGGAGCGATTCGCCGAATACACCAGGCGCTTCCAGTTCGGTAACGCTGACGTCTCAGGCGATGCCGAACACGATGGCCTGACGCTGTCCTGGATCGGCTCCTCGCTGAAAATCTCGCCGCTTGAGCAACTGGCCTTCCTGTCGAAAGTCGTGAACCGCCAGCTCGGCGTGAGCCAGCACGCCTACGACATGACCGCGCGCCTCACGAAATTCGACGATGCGCCTGCGGACTGGGATGTTCACGGCAAAACGGGCGCATCCTCCGGCTACGGCTGGTATGTCGGCTGGGCGAGCAAGGACAAGCACACCTACGTCTTTGCTCGCCTCATGAAAAAGGATGCAAGCGATGCGCAGGATGTCCCGGCAGGCGTCATCGCGCGCGATGCCTTCTACAAGGAATTCCCGGCGCTGATCGCACCGCTGGCGAAGTAAATCAAACGCCGGCCGGCGTCGGCGTTTTGTGCTTGTACTCGCACAGGTCCGCAATAATGCAGTTCCAGCATTGCGGCTTGCGCGCGGTGCAGATGTAGCGGCCGTGCAGGATCAGCCAGTGATGCGCGTCGAGCAGGAATTCCTTCGGCACGAACTTCATCAGCTTCTGTTCGACGATGTCCACGTTCTTGCCCGGCGCGATATTGGTGCGGTTCGACACGCGGAAGATATGCGTATCGACCGCCATTGCCAGCTCGCCAAAGGCCGTATTCAGCACCACGTTCGCGGTCTTGCGTCCCACCCCCGGCAGTTCTTCCAGTTCCTCGCGCGTGCGCGGCACTTCGCCGTCGTACTTGTCGACCAGGATCTGACAGGTGGCGATCACGTTCTTCGCCTTGGTCTTATACAGGCCGATGGTTTTGATGTAATCCATCAGTTCATCGACGCCCAGATCGAGAATCGCCTGCGGCGTATTCGCCACCGGATACAGCTTGCGCGTGGCCTTATTCACGCCCACGTCGGTCGCCTGGGCTGACAGCAGCACCGCAATCAACAGCTCGAAAGGCGTAGTGTATTCCAGCTCGGTCTGGGGTTTGGGATTGGCCGCGTGCAGGCGGCTGAAGATTTCGTGGCGTTTGGCTGGATTCATTTGTTCTTGTCGGCTTCAGCGCGCTGGCGGGCACGCTCCATGGCGGCGGCGATGATCTGGCGCTTGCGTTCCTTCTCCGCTTCTTCCGCCGAGTTCTCAGGCGCCAGGCGGTCCACCGCTTCCATCTTGGCTTTGGCCTTGGCGGCCAGGCGCGCATCGTTCTCGTCGCGTTCGCGTTTCAGATGTTCGGCACGGAAGTCGTGGCGCGAGCGTGCGGCGTCGGCGTCGGCTTGCGTCCAGGCGTCCCAGCCGGTGGTTTCAGTGACCGGGTACATCACGATGCAGTCCACAGGACAGGCCGGCACGCACAGGTCGCAGCCGGTGCACAGTTCCGGAATGATGGTGTGCATTTGCTTGGCCGCGCCCATGATCGCATCGACCGGGCAGGCCTGGATGCACAAGGTACAGCCGATGCACAGCGATTCGTCGATGAAGGCCACGGCGCGCGGGCGCTCCAGGCCGTTGACGGGATTGAGCGGAATGACAGGCCGTCCGGTCACCGACGACAGCCTGCGGATGCCTTCCGCGCCGCCCGGCGGGCACTGGTTGATATTCGCTTCGCCGGCCGCGATGGCTTCGGCATACGGTCGGCAACCCTGATAGCCGCACTTGGTGCATTGGGTCTGCGGCAGCACGTCTTCGATGCGGTCGGCCAGGGTTTTCGGATCAGTCACGGCTTACTTGTTTGCTTGGTAAAGCGCCATTATCCGATATCTGGCGGCGCGCGGCACGAAAACCCCGCATGGACAGCGGGTTACCATTAGTTGCACATAAACAACTTTGAAATCGCTTTCATTTGTGGGACGATCTTCATCCACTATGAACGGATCGCGCGCGCTTTGCTTGCTGGGACTGACGATTGGACTACTGGCCGCAGCCCCGGCCATGTCCGATTCGCCGGTCGCGCCGCTGCATATCGCGGCGGAGGATTGGCCGCCTTATGTGACGTCCGCGCTGCCCGATAATGGGGTGGCTGCGGCGGCTGCGTCGACCGTGTTTGCGCGGCTGGGTAATGTGCTGGAGGTCGATTACTTCCCCTGGAAACGCACCATGGAATTTGGCCTGCATGATCCGCGCTACGCGGGCTTCATGGCGGTGTGGCGCACACCGGAGCGCGAGAAGCTGTGCTATTTTTCGTCGCCGATTGCCAGCACGCAGACGGTGCTGGCTTATCTGAAGGAGGCGCCGCTGCAGGCGTCTTCGCTGTCGGAGTTGAAGGGCGTGCGCATCGGTACGGTGGGTGGCTATGCCAACGATGATGAGTTCGAAACCCAGGTGCGCAAGGGTGCGCTGCAGGTGGAGGAGGGTGTCAACGACGAAACCAATTTGCGTAAGCTGCTGTCGAAACGCTTCGCGGCCATCGTGATCGAGAAGCGCGTGCTGCGCTACTTATTGTCCACGCCACAATTCCGCGCGGAGCGTGACCGCATCGGCTTTGCCGGCAATCTGTTCCGCGAGCGCCCGGTCCACATCTGCTTCAAACGCAGCCCGGAAGGCCAGGCCCGCCAGCGCGCCTTCAATGCCGCCGCCCGCGACCTTGATCTCCCCAAATTCGAACGCGACTACTGGCGCCGCCTCGGCGACGAAGCCCTGCCGGGCGGCTGATCTGCATCAGCGTAACCCCGCTGCTCCGACGCTGGACTGGAGGAGGCAGTCGCAATAAAAAACGCCCCGGCTGGCGGGGCGTTTTGATTTGGTAGCGGTAGCTGATCAGCCGTGCTGCTTGATGAAGGCGGTGATTTTCGGGCAGACGATTTCGCGCCAGCGGCGACCGGAGAAGATGCCGTAGTGGCCGGCTTGCGGGACCACGAAGTCTTCCTGCATGTCGGACGGAATACCGGTGCACAGCTCGTGTGCCGCCTGGGTCTGGCCAGGGCCGGAGATGTCGTCCAGCTCGCCTTCCACGGTCAGCAATGCCACATTGGTGATGTCCTGCGGACGCACCAGCTGGCCATCCACATCCCAGGTGCCGCGCGGGAGCGCGAAGTCCTGGAACACGGTCTTGATGGTGTCGAGGTAGTATTCGGCCGGCATGTCCAGCACCGCGTTGTACTCGTCGTAGAACTTGCGGTGGCTTTCCGCCGGCTCGTCGTCGCCGCGCACCAGGTGCATGTAGAACTCGCGGTGCGATTGCGCATGGCGGCCCGGGTTCATGGCGATGAAGCCGGCATGCTGCAGGAAGCCTGGATACACCTTGCGGCCAAAGCCCGGATAGTTCGGCGGCACCGCATAGATCACGGTGTTTTCGAACCAGGAGAATTTCTTTTCGGTGGCCAGATTGTTGACCGCGGTCGGCGATTTGCGAGGATCGATCGGGCCGCCCATCATGGTCATGGTCTTCGGCAGCATCGGGTCCTTGTTGGTGGCCATCAGCGAGATGGCCGCCAGTACCGGCACGGTCGGCTGGCAAACGGAAATCACGTGCACATTCGTGCCGAGGTGGCGAATGAACTCCTGCACGTATTTCACATAATCGTTCAGATGGAAGGGGCCTTCCGACAGCGGCACCTGGCGCGCGTCAACCCAGTCCGTAATGTAGACATCGTGCTCCTGCAGCATGGCCTGCACGGTGTCGCGCAGCAGGGTGGCATGGTGACCGGACAGCGGCGCAACGATCAGCACGGTCGGCTGCTTCAGGGCCTTGATTTCTTTTTCGCTCAGGTCCTTACCGAAGTGGATCAGCTTGCAGAAGGGCTTGTTGTCGACCACGCGTTCGATAATCGGCACCGTCTTGCCTTTGACCTCGACTTCCTTGATGCCGAAAGCCGGTTTCTCGTAGTCCTTGCCCAATCGGTACATCAGCTCGTAGCCCGCAGCAATACGTTGCGAGAACGGCGTGTGCGCCAGAGGGGAAACAGGATTGGAGAAGAGTTTGGACGATGCCTCGGCCCATTGCATCAAGGGGCTCAGCAGGGATCGTTGCATTTCGTGCAGTTGGTAAAGCATAGGAACGTCCTGGTCGTGTTGCACTGCGGAAAATGTGGCAATGCGGAATCGTAAATCAATTATAGGCCATTTGTTCGTGACCTACAGCATTTCGCAATACCTTCCAGAAAGAGCACATTCGACGGCGCTGCGGCCTTTGTACCAAGATAATACTGGCTAGAAAAGAAAAAAAGCAGCGTTTCCGCTGCTTTTTTGTAGGACCGGTCCGAAGAAAAGGTCGGATCAGTCGAACACCGGGGTTTCCACGCCCAGCACTTTGTGCAGTTTTGGCGACGTGGTGGTGTATTGCATGTGGATTTTCTTGTCCGGGAAGATATATGGTGCAGCGCCGAACGCAGCCAGAGCCGCTTCGTGGAAGCCCGAGAGGATCAGTTTCTTCTTGCCTGGATAAGTGTTGATATCGCCCACAGCAAAGATGCCCGGCACATTGGTTTCGAACTTCTCGGTGGAAACCACTTTCAGCTGCTTGCGCTCGATGTCCAGGCCCCACTCGGCGATTGGACCCAGCTTCGGCGACAGACCGTAGAACACCAGCAGCATGTCCAGCGGCACGCGGCGGGTCACGCCGTCGGCGCCGGTCACACGCAGCTCGGACAGCTTGTCGTCCTTGGTTTCGATGCCGCTCACCTGGCCGACGATCAGCTGCATTTCGTATTCGTCGCACAGTTGCTTCATCTTGGCCACGGAAGCCGGTGCTGCGCGGAAGTCTTCACGGCGGTGCAGCAGCACGACCGACTCGGCCTTGCCCACGAAGTTCAGTGCCCAGTCCAGCGCGGAGTCGCCGCCGCCGCAGATGACCAGGTTCTTGCCTTCGAACTTTGCCGGATCTTTCACACGATAGAACAGCTGCGAGCCTTCGAAGGCTTCGATGCCGTCCACCTTCATGGTGCGCGGCTGGAACGAGCCCACGCCGGCAGCGATAAAGATGGTCTTGGTGATGAACTTGGTGCCCAGGCTGGTTTCGACGTCGAAACGGCCATCTTCGCGCTTGTTCACCAGGGTCACTTCCTGGCCCAGGTGGTAGGTCGCGCCGAACGGCTCGATCTGCTTCAGCAGGCCGTCGGTCAGTTCCTGGCCGGTGCAGGATGGAATCGCTGGAATGTCGTAGATCGGTTTGTCCGGATACAGTTCCACGCACTGGCCGCCAACGGCTGCCAGGGAGTCGATCACGTGGGCTTTAATCTCCAGCAGGCCGAGTTCGAAGACCTGGAACAGGCCGACTGGGCCTGCGCCGATAATCACGGCATCGGTTTCGTGGAGACCACCGGGTGGGGTGCTGACGACGTTCATAATGATTCTCATTCCATCCAAATAAGCGAACACCGCGTCAGGCGCGGTGTTGCACGTTAAATAACCGCCATTGCAGAGCGCGTAGGGCGGATCAACGATCCGCCGTGCTTAGCGCTTCAGCAACTGGATCTTTTCCTTGACGTCCTTGAACTGTTCCGCCTCTGGCAGCGCAGGCTTGGTCTTCGTGATCGAAGGCCAGTTGCGCGACAAGTCCGCATTGATCTTGATGAAGTTCTGCTGGTCGGAGGGCACGTCTTCTTCAGCGAAAATGGCGTTCACCGGGCACTCGGCTACGCAAACGGCGCAGTCGATGCACTCGTCCGGGTCGATCGCCAGGAAATTGGGGCCTTCCCGGAAACAATCTACCGGGCAAACATCGACGCAGTCCGTGTAACGGCAGGCGATGCAGGATTCGGTGACAACGTGGGTCATAACAGTCCTATCTATGTTTATGCGCTGGAAAAACCTCAGCAAAGCACTGTATTTTAAGGCAATTCGCTATTTCTCACAATTCAGCGTTATACACAATACATATAAGCAAATTCGGCGTAAGGAAACGACATGACGGATTGCTAAGCAGCGGCGCGAATCAGATTCAGCAGTTCCAGCCAGGGAGAAGGGGCGTCTTCGGCGAAGGAGAGGGAGCGCTGGCGGCCGTCGCCAATGGCCGTGATGGTCCAGCGTGGAATGTCCGCGCCGATGGTGCCGGGCGGATCTGGCGCTTCGAAAAAATTGCTGGAGGCGAGGGCTGCCTCCAGCGCCGGCCCGGCCGGGCTCGTTTGCGTATCGACTTCGTAGTGCTGGCTCAGCCCCGCGAAGCCGCCGCCGCCCGTGACCATGATCTTCATTTGATTGCCACCTCGCTCGTTTCGCGCAGCGCATAGCCATGGCACCAGGCGGCCAGCGCCTGGCGCTCGGCGTCCAGTACCTCTTCCAGTCCGAAATACTCCGGATGGTTCAAAGTACCACAGCAGGCGCGGCGGTCCTGGCGCGCTTCGGGGGCATCTTCCACCATCGGCGCCAGCGTTACGCCGGGCAGATGGTCGTCGGTCAGCGGCACCGGCGACACCACGACTTCGCGCAGCGCAAAACGATTGCGGATGGCGTTGAGGTAATCCACCGGCTTGCCATCGGTGTGGGCAATCAGCAGCATCTGGTTCACCACGTCGGCGTAGCTGGCGCCGGCGTCCGGCGCAGCGACGAGGGCGCGCAGCACCAGGCTGCACAAGTAGGCGCCAACGCGATGCAGCACGGCCGCATCGTCGTACAGGCCGGGCTGGCGCTCGTAGGCGAACAGGTCGGCCAGGATGTCGTAAATGGCGCCCGTGAACACTTGCGACAGCGCGTGCACCTCATTGCCCACCTCGGACAGCTTGAGGTCGTTGTCCGCATTGCGCAGCCCGTTTGGACGGCCCAGCGCCAGGCCGAATTGTTCCGCCATATCGGCCAGGAAGGTTTTGTCGTGCAGGTCTGACTTGGTCTGCGCGACCACTGCTTCCACCTGGTCGAGCTGCGACAGGGCGAGGAAGATGGCGGTCAGGTCGCCAAAGGATTCGTGCAGTCCGCCGGTTTGCGGTGGCGCGCTGCTCAGAATCCATTTTGGCTTCAGGCCGTCCAGCACCGCGTGCCCCGTTTCGTGCGACACGATATCGAAGGAGCGGCAGCAGTAGATGCGCTCGGTGCCGCCGCTGGGAATGAAGTCGCCGAACTTCACGGCGCGGTCGTTGCGGCTGTAATAGGCATTCATCACATTCGGCAGGCCGTGCGGGAAGACGGACAGCGGGTCGGTATTCCTGACGCTGTTCCAGGCCCAGGGCAGGGGCGCGGCGCTGTCGCCTTTCGCCAGCACGCGCTGGTACATGGTCAGTGTCTGGCGCACCACGGCGAAGGTGTGCACGGCGTCGAACTGGTCGGTGTTGGGCGACATGATGAAGTCGCCGAAGGCGTTCGGACTCACCGCGGCGATACCTGGCTTACCAGAGGTAATACGGGCGTCGCGCGGTCCTTCCAGCACCACGCCGGGCAGGAAAGCCTTGCGCGTGCCGAGTTCGCTCACCGACGGGTCCTGCTTCCACATCAGCACGCGTGCGCCGGTGGGAGGCGCGGAGCAGGTCTTCATCGGCATGGCGCTTTCCTTCAGGCGCGGCGCGCTCGGTTGCGCCAGCAGCTGCGCGGTCTTGCGATGCAGGCGATACAGTTCGGTGGGCGTGGGCACATAGCCGACCGGCAGCGACGCGCATTTCGTCAGAACGGCCTCGACCGGGACGATGACTTTTTGATCCATGATGTTCTCCCCAAGGGACGGGCGGGAAGGTTTCCCGCCGCAGTCGAACAAACATGGTCGCGCCTTGTGCGCCGGAGCTTTTTGATCCAACTCAAACGCGCTCGCGGTAAAATGGCGCCTTTTTGCAGACGGTAGAGTAGGCGCATGTCCGACATCAACATCACCCAGGCACACAGCCTGGCGCCCGAAGCAGCCCGCGCGGCGGCTGAAAAAGTAGCTGAAAAAATTTCCCGTGAATTCGACCTCGCCTGCACCTGGCACGGCGACACCCTGCGCTTCGGCCGCAGCGGCGTGGAAGGCACGCTGACCTTGCTGGAAAGCGCAGCGCACATGAACATCAAGCTCGGCTTCCTGATGGGCGCCTTCAAATCCGCCATCGAAGGCAAAGTCGCCGAAAAAATGCGCAGCGTCTTCGCTGGCGAAGCGGCCTAAGTTATTTGCCTTTGAAGTATCGACGGTTTCCGTCGACGTGCTCCATATAGGGCTCGGAACCATCGGGATTCATGACGACGATGCGGCATACTTCCGAAAAACGTGGCGAGACGTAGTCGAACGCGACTGCCCATTCCTGCGGGCGATGTCGCCCTTTTTCCAATGTCGCACCGATGGCTTTTGGCCGCAGCGTGTTAAATCGCATGGCCAATTCTTTTTTGATTTCGGTGGTGAAAACCAGGCTCTCACGATCTGGATCCTGCTTGATTTGTGAGCGTGGAGCATTGGTATAGCCGTTTTCGATCACATACTGCTCCGCACGTTGGATTGCCTGCTCTCTCGTCAGGTTGGCGGCGGTCGCTAACTGGGTGGCCAACGTCAGGGTCCATGTAAGAACGAGTTTATTCATTGAATTTACAATAAGCGGTACAGTACGCAGGCATCGACCAGTCCCAACTGGCGGTGCTTGAAGGCTTTGGGCAGCGTGCCCACTTGCTCGAATCCGAACTTTCGGTAGAGCCGCATGGCCGGCTCGTTGCTTGTCACCACATAGTTGAACTGCATGGCCAGGAAGCCTTGCGCGCGAGCGCGTGCGAGGCTGTCCTCGACAAGGGCCTTGCCTATTCCTCGTCCCTGCGCTTCGGGCGCCACGGCGTAGGTCGCGCTGGCGATGTGCGCACCGTGATCCGGGTAGTTTGCTCCCATCTTGTACATGCCGAGGATGTGGTCATCCTCCGCCGCGACGTAGGCCGTGTGTGTGCTGAACCAGTGCGCCTGGAAAGTCTGTTTGTCGAAGCCGGCGCCGAAAGGGAAAGCGTCGCCGCTCGCGATCACGGCCTGAAAAATCAGCCACATCGCGTCCAGATCGCCCGCATTGGCGCGGCGGATTTCAAGCATTGAGGCCTCCGGCGCGGCGCAGCATGCTGCGCACGATGATCTTGTGCAGCGGCGCCACCGGCACCATGTACAGGCGGCCCAACAGGTTATGCAAGTGAACGACAGTCGATACGTTCAGCGCACCGTCCGTTTTGCAGACCGAGACTTCGACCTTCAAATGCTTGTCCGTATCGCCGAGGATGACTTCATCCGGAGTCAGATAGCGCACGTCGAAAATGCCGACCCGGTCGCCGACCCGGTAGTCCGATGCAGGCTTGCGGGCGCTGGCGCCGTTCAGTGCGCCCAGGTTTTTCAAGCCCACCAGGCCGACCAGCCGGTTACGCAGATCCATTAGCCAGTTCACCCAGCCCGGTGTTTGACGCGCCACGCGCAGGTAAAGTTCAAGCGCCGAGGCGTCGCTTGGCGGAATGGCGATCCGGTAGCTGTCGTGATAAAACGCGCCGTCCAGGCGGCGGCTGATTTCGCTGCCTGCCGGTGCGTCGATTGTTTCAACCATTGCGCGCATCTGAACTCCTCAAGCCAGAAGAACGAGGCATGATGCCGCCACCAAGCCCAAAAAGCAATCGGCCCGTCTGCTGCTCGCGGACGGGCCGATTAATTTGATCAGGCGCTGATTACTTCAGACCTTCGATCAGGTCGACGTACTGCTGCTTGGCGTCGTCCTGCGAAGTGCCGGCCAGGGCGGCCCAGGCGTCGAACTTTGCGCGGTTGACGAAGTCGGTCATGCCTGGACGCTCGCCGGTCGCATCGCCGGCCGAACCCTGCTTGTACAGCGCGTAGATTTTCAGCAGGGTCATATTGTCCGGACGCTCCGGCAGGTTCTTGGAATCGGCGACGGCTGCGTCGAATTGTTCTTGAAGGCTCATCTCTTATCCTCAGTGGTGGGGTTTGGATGCGCCATCATACAAAGAAAAGCGCCGGCGCCTGTAGAGGATAGGCTCCAAATCCGCGGTGCGCCGCACAATAAAAAACGGCGGTTCAAGACGGGCCGCGATGACCTGCCTTGAACCGCCGTTCTGGCGGAAGCCGGAATTACTTCTTCTTGGTTGGGTTCACAGCGGCTTTCAGGGTCGCGCCAGCCGAGAACTTAGGGGTCTTGGACGCTGCGATTTTGATCGCTTCGCCGGTCGCTGGGTTGCGGCCTTTGCGAGCAGCGCGCTTGGCTACGGAGAAGGTGCCGAAGCCGGTGATGCCGACCGTGTCGCCTTTTTTCAGACGTTCGGTAACGATTGCGATCAGGGTGTTAACTGCGTCGTTAGCGGCAGCGCCGGACATTTCGGTACGCTTCGCAAATTCTGCAATCAGTTCGCCTTTTTTCATTACTACCTCCTTGGTTAATGGAGCGCGCAGATTAGCACATTAATTGAAAAAAGTGTTCACCCTTTTTCGAAGAAGGCCATATAGTGACTGGCCTGCGACGAAATGGCGTGTAAAAAGCCCGTAAAAACAAGGCCTCATGCGCGATCGTGGTGCACCGGCTGCGGTCTGTTTACCTTAGTTTTGCGCTGCAGCGGCGGACCCGTTTGCGCCTGCATTGGCGCTGGCCGATGCATTCAGACTTCCTTGCGCAGAGCCTTGTGCGGCGCCATTTGCGCTGCGGCGCGGCGCTTGTTCGCCGGCTTGCGCGGGCTTCGCGGACGACTGCGCAGTCTTTGCTGCGGGTGCGTTATTGGACTGCGCAGCCGTACTGCCTAAGCTGGCAAGCGCGCCGCCGGCGCCGCTCTTTGTGGTGGACGCACTGCCCGCTACATTGTTGGACGCATCGCGTGCGGCGCTCGCGCTTGCGGTGGCCGCGCCTTGCGCCTGGCTGACGCTGCCGGCGGCCGTGCCTTGCACCGCCAGTGCCGTATTGGCCGCTGCGGTGGTGGTAGCGTCGGCGGCGCCGTGGCCTGCGGCGGCGATTGCGGAGTAGGTGCTGCCGGCAGTTCCGGTGGCGCTGGAAGTCATGCTGGACGCGGTTTCGCGCGTGCTGCGGATCGTATCGCGGACTGGCAGCGCGCCGATGCCGCCGAGCTGGCCGTTCATGGTGCCGCCAATGCTGCCGCCGAAACTGCCGCCGATTCCACCGCCACCCAGCACACCGCCCAGCGGTCCGGCTTGCGCGATGGATGCCGCGCTGGCGGCCAGAATGATAGCGGCGCGGATAGTTTTGATCATGTTCATGAGCGTTCTCCTTGATAAGTGCGGCGACGAATTCGCTGCTGTTACAAGGAGAACGATGGGCGATTCAGTTTTCTTCCATCGCCGCGAAATTTTTTTTAGCGGAAGGCGGCGGGATCGGCGCGATAGGATTCGCCGACGATGCCGTAGCCGGTGGCGTTGCTGATGTCCTTCATGCCGGGATTGCCGGCGGTCGCGGCCAGTTTGGTGATGGCGGCGTGGGCGCCGGTGGCGTCGGGACGCGGCAGCTGCGGCGCCAGCAAGGCCGCCACAATGGGCGCGGCGAAGGAGGTTCCGCGCACCACGCGGTAGGGCGGTGCGCCGGCCGTGGCGCTCACCATCTGGCTCCCCGGCGCGGCGAACATGACTTGCGGCCCGCGCGCGGCTTCCGGCAGCGGACGGCGTTTTGGATCGACGCCGCTGACGCCGACCACGCCGGGATAGCTGGCGGGGTAGAGCGGCGGCGCGGCGGGACCGTCGTTGCCGACTGCGGCCACCAGCAGATGTCCGCGCTTGATCATGGCGGCTACGGCGCGCTCCAGTAACTGGTTTGGCGGGCCGACCAGACTCAGATTGATGACGCCGACGTTCTCGCGCGCGAGCCAGGACAGGGCGCCAACGATCTGCGTCGCGGCGCCGCCGGTTGGCTGGTCGCAGTAGATGTCGGCAGCGTACAGCGTGGCGCCGGGCGCGACGCCGGCGAAGCGCTCGGACCGTCCCACCATCAGCGCGGCGACCGCCGTCCCGTGCGCGGCGGCGATTTCCTTGCCGTCGCAACCCCAGCGCCGGATCGCCGCGCTATCAAACACCTCATGCCGCCCATCGACGCCGCTGTCGACAAGACCAACCCGCACCGCGCCCGCGCCGCCAGCCTCCGCCGCAGCGGCCCGCCCGCGTGTGTCATGCGCGCCGCCCATGCCCGCGCCGCCCGCTTCCGCCGCGCCGGTCCGCGTGCGCGCGTCATGCGCGCCGCCCACGCCCGCGCCGCCAGCTTCCGCCGCGCCGGTCCGCTCGCGCGTGTCATGCGCGCCGCCCACGCCCGCGCCGCCAGCCTCCGATGCGGCGGTTCGCCCGCGCGTGTCATGCGCGCTGCCCACGCCCGCGCCCGTGCCGTTGCCGCTCGTGCTGGTGAGTCCGGCGGCGGCGCCGGTCCCCGCGCTGGCGGCATCGGCCGCGCTGGAGTGCACGGGTGCATCGTGCGTGCCGCTCGCGCTGCCTGTATATATGTGGTCGAAGTCGTAGGCGCCGTCCGGATCGGCGGCGCGCAGGAATGCCAGCGCGTCGGCGGTGGAGACGCTTTCCGGCACGCGGAACGTCAGCACCGGCTGATCCAGCACGTCCTGCTGGCCGGTTAACTCCAGGCCGGCCGCGCGGGCGGCGGCCAGGCCGGCGGACGAGGGCGCCCACGCCACGATCACGCGGCGGATAACCGGAAACCCGCGCGGATCTGCTTCCAGCACGTCAGGATGGCGGCGCAGGAGATCGGCGGCCTGGGTCAGGCGCAACTGGTCGAGACGGATGCGGTCCGTCAGGTCGGAGGTATTTAATAAGCGCTCGCGGAGCAGGGAGGTATCCAGCGGTCCGACCCGCCCCGGCAGCGGCAGGCCGGGCAAATGCAGCTGGGCGGACGCCTCGCCGCCGGCCAATGCCAGAAGCAAAACGGCGGCGCGGCAGCATGTACGCAACAGGATACAAGTCGGGCGCAAGAGGATCATGGGCGAATGATAATATAGCTAACAGAGATCTTATCGGTATAAACGTACGGCGCCGGGAAGAAAATCCCTGGCCGGATCGTTATCCAAGCATGGACGACACCACCGCATTGCATGAGGAGATCGCCGCACTGCTGCCACGCTTGCGGCGTTTTGCCCGTACTGTTACCTGGAACCGCGAGGATGCGGACGACCTGGTCCAGTTGGCCGTGGAGCGCGCCATTCTGCACAGCGGGCAGTGGCAAGCCGGCACCCGCCTGGACAGCTGGCTGTTCCGCATCATCAAAAATGCCTGGATCGACGAAGTGCGTGCCCGCACCCGGCGCAGCGAGATTTTTGCGCCGGAAGAAGAAGGCGAACATATAGGCGACAACTATGCCGAAGCGCACCAGCAGCGTATGGCGGTGCAAAAAGCCGTCAGCCTGCTGAGCGACGAACATCGCCTGGTCGTAGGTCTGGTGCTGGTGGACGGTCTGCCCTATAAAGAAGCTGCGGAGGTACTGGAAATCCCGATCGGCACCCTGACCAGCCGGTTGGCGCGCGCACGCGCCGCCCTGCAAGAGTTATTATCGGAGCAAGCGAGGACCGTGATATGAGTTTTTCCGATGAAATCCTGATGGCCTATGCCGACGGCGAGCTGGATGAAGCGACCCGCCGCGCGCTGGAGGAGGCCATGCGCAAAGACGCCAGCCTGGCGCGCCGCGTGGCGCAGCACAAGGCGCTGCGCACCAACGTTTTTGCCGCCTACGCGCCGGTCGCGGAAGAGGCGGTGCCGCCGCGCCTGGTGCGTCCGCTGCGCCAGGCCACGGTGGTCAGCCTGGATTCCGTCCGCGCCAAACGCGAAGCGGAGCATCAGGCGGCGCGCAAGGCGCGCCAGAAACGGCGCTGGTCCTGGCCGGAATGGGGCGCGCTGGCCGCCATGCTGGTAGTTGGCGTGGTGGCGGGCAAATTCGGCCTCTCCGCCTGGCAGCTCGACAATTCGCGCGCCGGGGAAACCATCGCCAGCCGCGATGGCAGTTTAAGCGCGCAAGGCCGCCTGGCCACGGCGCTGGACAATCAGCTGACCAGTGCCGGTGCTGCCGGACCGGTGAAGATTGGCCTGAGTTTTGTCGCGCAGGATGGTGGTTACTGCCGCAGTTTTATTACCGGGAATGGCGGACAGGAGTTGTCCGGACTGGCCTGCAAGGCCAATGGCGAATGGCGGATTCCCATTCTGGTGCAGAACAACCGTGCACCGGCGCAGGGACCTTACCGCCTTGCAGCGGCTGAGATGCCGACACCGGTGCTGGAAGCCATCGACCAGCGCATCAATGGGGCTGCGCTGGATGGCAAGGGCGAAACGGACGCCATCCAGAAAGGATGGCAGAAGTAATTAAACGCCCAGCAGTTCCACGTCGAAGATCAGCGTGGCGTTCGGCGGAATCACGCCGCCGGCGCCGCGCGAGCCGTAGCCCAGATCCGCCGGGATGATCAGCTGGCGGGTGCCGCCCACTTTCATGCCTTGTACGCCTTCGTCCCAGCCGCGAATGACCATGCCGGCGCCCAGTGCGAATTCGAACGGATCGTTGCGGTCCTTGCTCGAATCGAATTTCGAACCTTTGCTGCCATCGTCGTTGCGCAGCCAGCCGGTGTAATGCACGGTGACGTTCAGGCCTGCCTTGGCTTCAGCGCCGTCGCCGGCCTTGATATCGTCGTACTGCAGACCGGATGGGGTGGTGATAATCGCCATGATTTTTCCTTTTCCTTATCAAATATGGACAACTTAGAGGGTGATTGTAGCTTAAATGCCCCTTAAAACTGGTCGGTAATATCAATGCAGACGGGGTTTGACCGTAAAATATGGTTTTGCATCTCGAGCGAGCTTTTCATGTTCCGCAGTATCCGTCGCGCAGCCCTTTCCTTTGCACTACTGGCAGGTTTCACCGCCGCTCACGCTAACGTCGTTGTGGTGCTTAACTCCCGGGATGCTACGGTCCAGCTGCTCGATCAGGCCACCTACACCAGCCTGCAGACTTTCGCCGTCGGCAAAGAGCCGCACCACCTGATGGCGACCCCGGACAATAAATCCCTGATCGTCGCCAGCTCGGTCGGCAACGAACTGGTATTCCTGGACCCGAAAACCGGCCAGGTACAGAAGCACGTCAAGGACATCCTCGACCCTTACCAGATCGGCTTCTCGCCGGACCAGAAATGGTTCGTGGTGACTTCCCTGCGTCTGGACCGCGTCGACGTCTACGGTTACGACGGCAAGGACTTCAAGCTGGCCAAGCGCATCCCGATGGCCAAGCTGCCGAGTCATATCGCCTTCGACGCCAAGAGCACCACCGCTTTCATCACCCAGCAGGGCAGTGACCAGATCAGCGCCATTGACCTGAAAACCCAGGCCATCAAATGGACTATGCCAGTCGGCAAACTGCCGGCCGGTATCACCATGACCCCGGACGACAAGTACCTGATGGTCGGCATCATGGGCAGCGATTACGTGGAAGTGATCGACTGGCGCACCCAGAAGTCGGTCAAGCAGATCAAGGCTGGCGCTGGTACGCACAATTTCCGTGCACAGGGCGATAACCGTATCACTTATGTGTCGAACCGCGTGTCGAACACCATCAACATCATCGACCAGAAGACGCTGGAAAACATCGGCACCATCAATGTGCCGGGCGGTCCGGATTGCATGGAAATCACCGAAGACGGCAAAACCATGTGGGTGACCCTGCGCTGGATTAAGAAAGTTGCCGTGATCGACCTGCCGAGCCGCAAAGTGGTGAAGATGATCCCGGTCGGCCGCTCGCCGCATGGTGTGTTCTTCGCCAATTCCTCGGCGCGCATGTAAAAGATGAAGCGGCTCGCAATCTGCATCGCCGCTGCGTCCGCATTGGCGTCCGCAGCAGCCGCGCCGGCACCGGCAGCGTGCCACGGCACGATCTATCTGACTTTTGACACCGGCAGCCAGTCCCAGGCCGAACTGATTGCGGACGTGCTGAAACGCCAGAACGTCCGCGCCACTTTCTTCCTGGCGAACGAAAAAACCGTGCGCGGCGATTATTCGCTGGACCCGTCCTGGGCCGGCTTCTGGAAGGCGCGCGTGGCGGAAGGCCATGCTTTTGGCTCTCATACCTTCGATCACGTCTATTACCTGCGCGACGCGGCCAACGGCAAGATCGCCGTCAAGCCGCAGTTTGGCGCCCACGGTGGCAAGGCGCGGGAGTGGACAGCTCAGCAATACTGCGAAGAGATCCGCCGCAGCGACCAGCGTTTCCGCGAGCTGACGGGGCATGGCCTCGATCCGCTGTGGCGCGCGCCGGGCGGCAAAGTCTCGCCGCGTACTCTGGCGGCGGGCAAGGCTTGCGGTTATGCTCACGTGGGCTGGGCCAAAGCGGGGTTCTCGGGCGATGAGCTGTCGAGCGAAGCCTATCCGAATGCGGTATTGTTAAAGAAAGCGCTGGACGGCCTGCGTGATGGCGATATTTTCATGGCCCATATGGGCATCTGGTCGCGCAAGGACCCGTGGGCACCGGCCAATCTGGAGCCGCTGATCACGGGCCTGAAGCAGAAGGGCTTCTGCTTCGCCACACTGCGCGAACATCCTGACTATCAAGTGAAGCAATGATTCAACTATTGGCAGACTGGCTGGGACAAGCCCAGGGCTGGTTGTTCCAGACGGTGATTGAGCCCGTCCTGTATTACGCCGGCATGGGCGACGTGGTGGAAGACGCCTTCGAAGGCACGGAATGGTTCCTGATCGGCCTGTGCGAACTGTTCCTGATTTTCCTGGTGCTGCGCCCGATGGAATCCCTGATTCCGGCCCAGCCCATCACCGACAAGCGCGCACGCTGGAATGACTTTATTTACACGGTGCTGCAGCGTATCGGCTTGTTCCCGGTGCTGATCTTCTTCACGCTGGACCCGGTGATGGACGCCATCGCTGGCCAGTTGCGCATGGATGGGGTACGTCCCTTTAATCTGGAAAACCTGGCGCCGGGCATGAGCCCGCTGGCCAGTTTCGCCATCTATTTCGTGGTGTTCGATTTCGTCGATTACTGGTTCCACCGCGCCCAGCATCATTTCAACTGGTGGTGGGGCTTGCACAGCCTGCATCACAGCCAGCAAAACATGAATCTGTGGAGCGACGACCGCAACCACTTGCTGGACGACCTGCTGCATGACACCGTGATTGCCGTGGTGGCGCTGGCCATCGGCGTGCAGCCTGCGCAATACGTGCTGCTGGTGTCGCTGTCGCGCATCCTGCAAAGCCTGCAGCATGCCAATGTGCGCATCCATTTCGGCGCCATCGGTGAACGGCTGCTGGTGTCGCCACGCTTCCACCGCATGCACCACGCCATCGGCGTCGGCCACGAATCGAAAGGCAAGGGCACGCTGGGTGGCTGTAACTTCGGCGTACTGCTGCCAATCTGGGACATCATCTTCCGCACCGCGAACTTCACGCCGCGCTTTGAAACGACCGGCGTGCGCGATCAGCTGCCGGGCACAGCGCCGGATGGCACCGTCATCCCCGGCCGCGATTACGGCCGCGGCTTCTGGGCTCAGCAGTGGCTGGGACTGAAGCGCATGGTGGAATACGCCGGAAAGAAAAGCGTCTGATGCGGGCGGTCCTGAACGCCTACGGGCGCGCCCTGCTGTCCCAGTTCCACGGCAAGATGCTATTGCTGAGCATCGCGCCTTTCCTGCTGTCCGCCGCCTTGTGGGCGCTGCTGCTCTGGCTTGGCCTGCAGCCGATGCTGGACTGGATGCACACCCAGTACGTGGATTACGAATTATTCCGCTCCACCGGCGAATGGCTGGAAAAGCTGGGCCTCGACACGCTGCGCGCGGTGATCGTGCCGCTGGTGGCGCTGCTCCTGCTGCTGCCGCTGATGATCATCACGGCCCTGGTCTTTATCGGCGTGGCGGCTATGCCATTTATCGTGCGCCACGTAGGCGGCCGCCATTTCCCGCAGCTGGAAAAGAAGCGCGGCGGCTCGCTGCTGGGCAGCGTGGGACAAGCCCTGGCCGCAGGTATTATCTTTGTCGTGTGCTGGCTGTGCATTCTGCCGCTGTATATCTTCCCGCCGCTGGCCGGCATCGCAACCGTGCTGTTGTGGGGCTGGCTGACCAGCCGCGTGATGAGCTACGATGCGCTGGCCGACTACGCCAGCGCTGAAGAGCTGAAAACGCTGCAGCGCGAGCGCCGCTGGGGCCTGCTGGCGATCGGCGTGGTGTCCGGCCTGGCCGGCTCGCTGCCGTCGCTGGCCTGGGTCGGCGGTGCAGCGGCGGCCATTGCCTTCTTCCCCGTGCTGCTGGCGGCGTCGATCTGGATTTACGTCCTGATATTTATCTTCACCGGCCTGTGGTTTGAGTATTATTGTCTGGAGGCGCTGGCGCAGTTGCGCCATGCGAAATTCGAGGAACGTATCCAGATCGAATAGGGGACACCATGGCTATCGGACTGATCATCATCGGCGACGAAATCCTGTCCGGCAAGCGTGTAGACCAGCACTTTCCCAAAGTCGTCCAGCTGCTTGCCGCGCGCGGTTTGCAGCTCGGCTGGGCCGAATTCCTCGGCGATGACCGCGAACGCATCACCAGCACGCTGAAGCGTTCTTTTGCGGGAAGCGATATCGTGTTTTCCTGCGGCGGCATCGGCGCCACGCCGGACGACCATACGCGCCAGGCGGCTGCGGCGGCGCTGGGCCGGCCGCTGGTGCTGCACGAAGAAGGCAAGGCCATGATCCAGCAGCGCATCCGCCAGGTGGCACAGGACGCGGGCCAGCAGGCCGATCTGAACGCGCCGGACAATCTGCAGCGCCTGCAGATGGCCGAGTTCCCGCAAGGTGCATCCCTCATCCCCAATCCCTACAACAACGTGCCCGGCTTCGCCGTCGGCACCCATTATTTCGTGCCGGGCTTCCCCGTGATGGCCTGGCCGATGATCGAATGGGTGCTGGACACGCACTACACCGATCTGTTCAACCGCGAACCGCGTGCTGAACATGCGGTGCTTGTCTACGAAGCGGCCGAAGCGGCGTTAACTCCCCTGATGGTGAGCATTGAAAAAGCCTGGCCACGCGTCAGGGTCTTCAGCCTGCCCAGCGTTGGCGACGCCAATACGCGCCGTCATATCGAGCTTGGCGTGAAAGGCGAACCGGGCCAATGCGCAGCAGCCTTCGCGGCAATGTGCAGCGAACTCGATAAGCTGAAAGTGGAATACACACGCCTGTAATGACACGATGTGACAATGGTGTTAACAGCCATTGTTAGCTCGCTCACATATGGCGAAAAGTGCCGTTGTTTTTTTGCGAAAAAATTGCGCGCAGATCAAAATTTCTGCGCATTGCTCCGTGCACGCGCTGCCGTTGTGGTGCAATGGTAGTCATGCAGGAACAGTAGTTTGATTGACCGGTTTAAACACTATGCTAAGCAATCGACGTTTTCGCCGGCCCCGCGTTGTAGTCAGTACCGTGCGCAAATTGCGTGCGGGCGCTGCAGCGTTTGGATATGGCGGCGTGCGACGTCGACTGCGCTCCGTACCTATGTCTTCGCCTCACGATCAGGAAACAGTCCACCTCGCCCACGCCCAGCCGGCGCCGCCACCACCATCGGAGCCGAAGAAGCGCTCGCGTTCGCGCGATGCCCTCATCGTGCTGATGCTGGTTCTGCTCTCACTGCTGGTGTATTGGGCTGTCCAGGAAGTTCGCACCTCAACCATGCAGGCGCGCTATTTCACCCAGCTATCCGAAAAGCTCACCTGGCGCGTTGAAGCCGGCCCCAGCAAAGACATCCGCTACCCGCACGACAGTCCTTACGACGAGCGCCTGGGCTACGCGAATATGCCGGATTATCTGACCAAGCTGAAGGCCAAGGATTACGAGATCACGGCGCAGTCGCGCTTCTCGCCCAAAATGGTGCAGCTGTCGGATATGGGCGTGTTCGCGACTTACCGCGAGAAGACCCGCACCGGCCTGACGATTTACGATTGCCGCGCGCAGCCGCTGTTCACGGCCAGCTACCCGGAACGCATCTACAACGGTTTCGAGCAAACGCCGCAAGCGCTGGTGCAAAGCCTGCTGTTCATCGAGAACCGCGAGCTGCTCGACAATACCTATCCGAAGCGTAATCCCGCTGTGGAATGGGACCGCCTGAGCAAGGCCGTGTTCGAAAAATCGCTGAGCGCCGTTGGCGCCGGTGCGCACCGCGCGGCTGGCGGTTCGACGCTGGCTACGCAGATCGAGAAATACCGCCATTCGCCGGAAGGCCGCACCAGCTCGATGAAGGACAAGCTGAAGCAGATGGTGTCCGCCACGCTGCGCGCTTATCAGGGCGGCGAGGACACCACCAAGGTGCGCCGCCAGATCGTGGTCGATTACCTCAACACCGTGCCGCTGTCGGCCAAGACCGGCTATGGTGAAGTGAACGGTGTCGGCGATGGCATGTGGGTGTGGTACGGCCGCGATTTCGCGGAAGTGAACCGCCTGCTGGGCGGGAAGATGGACCAGCCGGGCAGCCCGCTGGCCTTCAAGGAAGCACTCAGCCTGCTGATCGCGCAGCGCCGTCCCAGCTACTACCTGGGCGACGGCGAGGAAGACCTGGAAGTCCTGGCCAACAGCCATTTGCGCCTGCTGGCCACCGCGGGCGTGATCTCGCCTTCCTTCCGCGACGCCGCATTGAAGGAAAAGCTGCATCCGGCGCGCGGCAACGGCCTGCAGTCGGCGCCGCCGATGTCTTACGTGACCAAGAAAGCGTCGAACGCGGTGCGCGTGCATCTGGCGAATCTGCTGGGCGATAACCGCATGTACAACCTGGACCGCCTGGACCTGACCGTCACCAGCACGCTCGATGCGGAAGCGCAGAAAGCCGTAACCGCCGTGCTGCGCGAATTGCGCGATGCCGAAACGGCGCAGAAAGCGGGCCTGACCGGCAAAGGCATGCTGGGCAACGGCGATCCGGCCAATGTGGTGTACAGCTTCACTTTGCTGGAAAAGGGCGAGAACACCAACTTCCTGCGGGTGCAGACCGATAACTTCGATCAGCCGCTGGACATCAACGAAGGCGCCAAGCTGGATCTGGGTTCGACCGCCAAGCTGCGTACCCTGGTGACCTATCTGGACATCGTTGACCAGATGCACAAGAAGTACGGCCAGATGAGCAATGAGGAGCTGAAGAAGCAGCAGGTCGACCAGCGCGACCGCATTACTTCCTGGTCGATCGAGTACCTGATGGCGACGCCGATGGATAAGCGCGACCTGCCATCCATGTTGAACGCGGCCATGGAGCGTAAGTATTCCGGCAATCCGGGCGAGGGCTTCTTCACCGGTGGCGGCCTGCATTTCTTCGGCAACTTCAGCAAGGACGACGACTTCAAGATCCTGACGGTGCGCGAAGCGCTGCGCCATTCCACCAACCTGGTGTTCGTGCGCCTGATGCGCGATGTGGCGAAGTGGTATTCCTTCCAGATGCCGGGTTCTTCGCAAACTCTGCTGACCGATGCGGACGATCCGCGGCGTGCGGCCTATCTGGCGCGCTTTGCGGACAAGGAAGGCAAGGAATTCCTGTACCGCTTCTACGCCAAGTACCGCAACAAGTCGGAATCCGAACTCGATCCGACCCTGCTGGAATCGGTGCGTCCAACGCCGGTGCGCCTGGCCACGATTTACCGCACCATTCATCCGGAAGCGGACCTGGCGAAATTCAGCAAATTCGTCAACGACAATCTGGTGGTGCAGAACGATGTGCCGGATGACCGTCTGGCGAAAATGTACGACCAGTACGCGACCGATAAGTGGAATCTGGCTGACCGAGGCTACCTGGCCGGCGTGCACCCACTGGAGCTGTGGATGGTGGCTTATATGCACCGTCATCCGGAAGCCAATCTGACGCAGATCGTGGCGGCCAGCGAGAAGGAGCGCCAGGAAGTTTATCAGTGGCTGTTCAAGACCCACCGCAAGCACGCGCAGGACAAGCGCATTGCCGGCCTGCTGGAGATGGAGGCCTTCATGGGCATCCACCGCCAGTGGAAGAAGATGGGTTATCCGTTTGAATCGCTGGTGCCTTCGTATGCAACCACGCTTGGCGCCTCGGCGGACCGTCCGGCGGCACTGGCTGAAATGATGGGCATTATCATCAACGGCGGTGTGCGCAAGTCCACCCAGCGCATCGACTCGCTGCACTTTGCGGCCAACACGCCTTACGACACCAAGGTCGCCAAGGGCAAGCCGACCACCAACGAGCAGGTGCTGTCGCCGGAAGTGGCGCGCGTGGTGGCGGACGAGATTCGTGGCGTGGTATCGGACGGTACGGCGAAGCGCGCCAAAATGGCGTTCGTGAAGGCTGACGGCACCGTGATCCCGGTCGGCGGCAAGACCGGTACCGGCGACCAGCGTTTCGATATCTTCGCGCCGGGTGGACGCCTGATCGAATCGCGTTATGTCAACCGGTCTGCGACCTTTGTGTTCAATATCGGGGAGCGTTTCTTTGGCAGCATGACGGCTTATGTGCATGGGCCGGAGTCGAAGAATTATGACTTCACTTCGGCGTTGCCGGTTCAGTTGCTGACCGTGCTGGCGCCGTCGCTGATGCCGCTGATCGAACCGCAGCAGCAGAAGGCTCCGGCAGTCGTGACTGCCGCCGCCACCAGCTCTCCCAGCGGCATGCAGCCCATGATCACTGCCGCTGTTGCCGCCGCCGCAGTAGCCGGTGCGCCGACCCCCGCCACCCCGCCGCGTGCCTGCGGCGGTTCTTGAAACCCACAGCATGAGACAGGTGGCTGCCACGATGTGGCAGCCACCAGGTTTGCGCTGGTGGTTTGGGTGTTAAGCTTACGCACCATGAACCCAATGCGCCACATGTCCAAAATCCTCGCCTTCACGCGCTTCTCGCTGCGTGACCTGTTTGCCACCGCAACGCCCACCATCATCGTCATCGCCGCAGCGCTGATCGCAGCGTACCTGATCATTGACCCCGCCCCGCCACGGCAGGTGAGTCTGGGCAGTGGCCAGGAAAACAGCGCCTACGAAAACATCGGCCGCAAATACCAGGCCGCCATGAAAAAGCACGGCATCGCCGTGACGCTGCAAACCTCGCACGGTTCGGGCGAGAACCTGCGCCGCCTGAACGAAGGCAAGGTGGATATCGCCTTCGTCCAAAGCGGCTCCACCAACGAAGTCGAGGCCGAGCGCAAAGGCCTGATTTCCCTGGGCAGTCTGTTTACGGAACCGGTCTGGCTGTTCATGCGCGAACAGAAAAAGCCCATCACCTCGCTCACACAGCTCAAGGGCCTCAAGATCAATCTCGGCGCCAAAGGCAGCGGCACGCCGCGCCTGTTCCGCCAGGTGCTGGACGTGAATGGCCTGACGCCGGCCGATCTCCAGGTCAGCAACCTGGAAAACACACCCGCCACGGTGGAACTGCTGGAAGGCCGCATCGACGGCCTGGTATTCGCCGCCGCGCCGGACGATCCCCTGATCCAGATGCTGCTGCAAACGCCCGGCATCCAGCTGTTCGACTTCACCCAGGCCGAAGCCTATACGCGCCGCCTGCCTTTCCTCACCCACGTCACGCTGCCGCGCGGCATTGTGGACCTGGGCCGCGACCTGCCGTCGCGCGACTACCAGCTGATTGCGCCGACTGCCACGCTGGTGGCGCGAGAGGATCTGCATCCTGCGCTGATCGAGTTGTTCGTGGAAGCCGCCGCCCAAATTCACGGCGGGGCAGGGTGGTTCCAGAAGCAGGGCGAATTCCCTTCGCCACGCTATACGGAGATTCCGGTGGCGCGCGAAGCGGCCAAGTTCTACAAGGACGGCCCGCCTTTCCTGCAGCGCTATATGAACTTCTGGCTGGCGACTTTCTTCGACCGCATGTGGGTGCTGGTGGTGGCGCTGGGTGCGCTGATTCTGCCGCTGTCGAAGATCGTGCCGCCGCTGTATGTGTGGCGCATCCGCTCGCGCGTGTATCGCTGGTACGGCCAGCTGCGCCGTGTGGAACAGGCGCTGGATGATGCGCCGGAAGAAAAGCGCAAGGAAGTCAGCGAGCAGCAACTGAAACGACTTAACGATATTGAGGACCGCGTCAACCGGCTGTCGGTGCCGCTGTCGTTTGCGGATGAGTTTTACGGTCTGCGCAGCCATATCAACTTCGTGCGCCAGCGTATTGCGGGCGCGGCGGATCGATGATCCGCCCTACGTAACATTACGTAGAAAAGTTGGCGATTTGTCTAGGCAAGTGTTGTATCTTCAGGAAGATTACTTCAATTACACGTGATTTTGTTGACTAAACAGTCAGGTTAACCCAATGATATTTGGTAGGTCTTCAATAGAAAGACCCCAAGGGATAGAAAGCAGCAATCGTCCTGTCAAATACCATCACATCAGAGGGTTAATTATGAGTATTGCCGCACCAAGAAAACACGTTCTTGCAGTAAGCATTGCCACCCTGTTTGCCACCGGCGCCGCGATGGCGCAAACCCAGGCCCCCGCTGAAGACAATGTCAGCACCGTGGTCGTGACCGGTACCCGCGTTTCGAACCGCACCGTGCTCGATACAACGGCGCCGGTTGACGTCATCAACGCTGAAACCCTGAAGAACACCGGCGTGCCGGAAATTTCGCAGGCTTTGTCTGTTGCCCTGCCATCGCTGAACTTCCCGCGCCCCGGCCTGGCCGACGGCACGGACACCATCCGCCCAGCTACCCTGCGTGGCCTGGCGCCGGATCAGACCCTGGTGCTGGTGAACTCCAAGCGCCGCCACACCTCCTCGCTGGTGAACCTGAATGGCACCATCGGCCGCGGTTCCGCTGCGGTAGACCTGAACACCATTCCGACCGCTATGGTGAAGAGCATCGAGGTGCTGCGCGACGGCGCATCCGCCCAATACGGTTCGGACGCGATTGCCGGCGTGGTCAACATCCGCCTGCGCGACGACAAGAAAGGCGGCGAGGGCACCATCAGCTACGGCAAGCGTGACACCGACTACGAGTTCACGCCGATTCCCGGCCCGGCTGGCGCCACCTGGGATACCAGCACCAATTCGCGTCACCGCGTCGACGGCGGCACCTTCACCGCCAGCGTATGGAAAGGCCTGGAACTGGGCGAAGACGGCTTCCTGACCGTGTCCGCTGAACAGAAAAACCAGAGCCACACCGAGCGTGGCGGCTGGGACACCCGCCAGCAATACCCGCTGGTGAACGGCGCCTTCGATCCGCGCGAGAAAACCATCAACCGCTTCAACGCCTGGTATGGCGAGCCGGAGCTGCACCAGTCCACCGTGTTCGCCAACGCGGGCTATAACCTGAGCGGCAGCACCAAGCTGTATGGCTGGCTGAGCTACCAGAACCGCGATGCGCGTTCCGCCGGCTTCTTCCGCCGCGCCGTGCAGGACCAGAACATCATCAGCATCTACCCGGATGGCTACCTGCCGATCATCGCGCCAAACGTGAAGGACTACAGCGCGGCGCTGGGCATCTCGTGGAACTTTGCCGACTGGGACATGGATGCATCCATCGTCTACGGCAAGAACAAGATGGACTTCGAGATCGAGAACACGCTGAACCGCTCGCTCGGCCCGTCCAGCAAGACCGACTTCGATGCCGGTGGTTTCTCGTATGACCAGACCGTGGCCAACCTGTCGGCCGTGCGCCAGTTCGAAGTGGGCCTGGCATCGCCGCTGAACGTGGCAATCGGCGCCGAAGCACGCAACGAAGCCTACAAGCTGCACGCGGGCGAGCCGGATTCCTGGCGCAATGGCGGTGTGCTGCTGGCTAACGGCACGCCGGCACCGTCGGGCTCCCAGGTCTTCCCTGGCTTCCGTCCGGCCGACGAATCGGATACCAGCCGCCGCGCTTACTCGCTGTATGCGGACGTGGAAGCCAATGTGACCAAGGAGTTCCTGGCCTCCGCTGCCGTGCGCGGCGAGCACTACACGGACTTCGGCAATAACTGGTCCGGCAAGGTCGCGGGCCGTTATAACTTCACGCCGGCGTTCGCTCTGCGCGGTTCGGTACAGAACGGCTTCCGCGCACCGTCGCCGCAGCAGCAGAACTTCACCTCGACGGCGACCAACTTCATCAACGGCGTACCGTACGACATCACCACCTTCAAGCCGACTGCAGCGGCTGCGGTGGCGCTGGGTGCGAAGCCGCTGGACGCCGAGAAGTCGACCAACTTCTCGCTGGGTGCAGTGAGCAAGCTGGGCAAAGCCAGCATCACGGTCGACGCTTTCCAGATCAAGATCCGCGACCGCATCGTGCTGTCCGAGAACCTGACCCAGACCAATGTGCGTAACTACCTGACCAGCCTGGGCTTCATCGGTGTGGGCGGCGGCCGCTTCTTCATCAACGGCGTGAACACCACGACCCGCGGTGTGGACGTGGTCGGCAACTACCCATGGAACGCAGGCACGGCAGGCAAGTTCGACCTGACCCTGGCCGGCAACTACACCAAGACCGAAGTGACCAAGACGCCGGTGACCGCGCAGCTGGCTGCGCTGAATCCTGCGCCGGTACTGTTCGACCGCATCAACGTGCTGACTTTTGAGCGTGGTACGCCGAAGACCAAGTTCACGGCAAGCGGCAACTGGTCGCTGGGTCCGTGGGGCGCAACCCTGCGCGCCACGCGCTACGGTTCGGTGCTGCAACCGGGCACCACTGCCGCGCTGGATTTCACCCTGGGCGCCAAGACCCTGGTGGATCTGGAAGGCCGCTACAAGATCACCAAGAACCTCAGCGCTGCTGTGGGGGCGGAGAACTTGTTCGACCAGTATCCGGATGCGTATCCGGCTGTGCTGAATGCAACGGGTAACGCGCCGTTCGGTAACTACTCGCCGTTCGGCCGTTCCGGCCGCTTCATCTACGCACGATTGACGTACTCGCTGTAAAAACCAAGGGCGTAAAACAGGTGGCAGGCACGATGTGCCTGCCACCAGGTTTCTGCCTTGGGTTCTAAATCAGGCGCCGGTCCACGGCAGGCCTGCCTTGCACCAGCCGCCGACCTGCTTGCGGTGGCCCTCCGCATCCTTATCCCCTTCAAAGCCTTCCAGAATGTCGTAGCACTCGGCATAGCCGTTCTCGGTCGCCAGTTTGGCTGAATGGCGCGAGCGCACGCCCGAGCGGCACAGGAACAGCAGCACCTCGTTCTTGCCTGCCTGGGCCGCCAGCTGGGCCAGGAATTCCGGATTCGGCGTGCCGCCCGGATACAAACTCCACTGCACCGCGCCATGCTGGCCGGCGGGAATATTCACACGGCCAACCCAGTCGCGCTCGGCATTGGTGCGCACATCGATCAGCTTGACCGAGGGATCGCCCTGAATCAGGGCAAAAGCCTCCTGTGGCGTGACGGCACCAGCATAGCCGCCGGGCGATCGTTCGCGTGCCCGGTCCAGGGTGTCAGAGGTGGAACTCATAGTTAGTTTTCCTTTATGATGGCATGCACCGCAATGATGCGTTTTCAGCTAATCGCCCAATTTAGCACCAAAGAAGTGCAAAATATCGCAAATGCACCGCGGTGGTGCGCACATCTTTGGCTCAACCGCAGGGGAGTGCTTGGCACGATTTCTGCTTAATGTACCATCAGCTTTTGCCGCAGCCTAGCGCGCGGCAGTTTATTCACTTAGGAGATATGCAATGGCAATGACCGCCGCAGACGTTCTGAAGATGGTAGCAGATCACGAAGTCAAGTTCGTGGACTTCCGTTTCGCCGATACCCGTGGCAAGGAACAGCACGTAACCGTGCCAGTTTCCCACTTCGACATCGACAAATTTGAGTCGGGCCACGCCTTCGACGGTTCTTCGATCGCTGGCTGGAAAGGCATTGAAGCCTCCGACATGATCCTGCTGCCGGACCCGAACACTGCCAATATCGATCCGTTCATGGAAGAGACCACGCTGTTCATGCAGTGCGACGTGATCGAGCCATCCGACGGCAAGGGCTATGACCGCGACCCACGCTCCATCGCCAAGCGCGCTGAAGCCTACCTGAAATCCTCCGGCCTGGGCGATACCGCCTACTTCGGCCCGGAGCCAGAATTCTTCATCTTCGACTCCGTAAAGTGGAAGATCGACATGTCCGGCGCCATGGTGAAAGTGGACTCCGACGAAGCTTCCTGGTCGACCGACAAGGACATCGAAGGCGGCAACTCCGGCCACCGTCCAACCGTCAAGGGCGGCTACTTCCCAGTGCCTCCAGTCGATTCCTTCCAGGACATGCGCTCCGAAATGTGCCTGATCCTCGAATCCATGGGCATCCCGGTCGAAGTGCACCACCACGAAGTGGCTGGCGCAGGCCAGAACGAAATCGGCACCAAGTTCTCGACCCTGGTTGAGCGCGCCGACTGGACCCAGAACCTGAAATACGTGGTCTGGAACGTGGCCCACAGCTACGGCAAGACCGCTACCTTCATGCCTAAGCCTATCGTTGGCGACAACGGTTCCGGCATGCACGTGCACCAGTCGATCTGGAAAGACGGCAAGAACCTGTTCGCTGGCGACGGCTATGCTGGCCTGTCCGACTTCGCCCTGTACTACATCGGCGGCATCATCAAGCACGCCAAGGCACTGAACGCGATCACCAACCCAGGCACCAACTCCTACAAGCGTCTGGTTCCTGGCTTCGAAGCACCGGTGAAGCTGGCTTACTCGGCGCGTAACCGTTCCGCATCGATCCGTATCCCGCACGTGGCGAACCCGAAAGGCCGCCGCATCGAGACCCGTTTCCCGGACCCACTGGCTAACCCATACCTGTGCTTCGCGGCACTGATGATGGCCGGTCTGGACGGCGTGCAGAACAAGATCCACCCAGGCGAAGCAGCGTCCAAAGACCTGTACCACCTGCCACCAGAAGAAGATGCACTGATCCCGACCGTCTGCGCGTCGCTGGAAGAAGCGCTGGATCACCTGAACAAGGACCGCGAGTTCCTGACCCGCGGCGGCGTCTTCACCGACACCATGATCGACGCCTACATCGAGCTGAAGATGCAGGAAGTGACCCGCATGCGCATGACCACCCATCCGGTGGAATTCGACATGTACTACTCCCTGTAATTGCCGGGACACGGCGGAGCATTAATCCGCCGACAACTAAACGCGAGGTTGGCTTTGCTTTCCTCGCGTTTTTTTTCGGATGTTGTATAGTCGGGGCATGAAAACTCGCACTCTCGTTTTACAGGGCCTGGCCCTGATTGCCTTGAGTGGCGCGGCACAGGCGCAGCAAATCTATCTGTGCACCGATGCCGACGGCCATAAGGAACTGACGGATTCCCGCAAGGGGAGCAACTGCAAGGCGCTGGACCTGCCGCCCGCTTCGATTGCCGCACCTCAGGGTGCCGCGCGGCCGCGTCCGGTGACGCCTGTTGCCAGCCCGGGTAATTTCCCGCGCGTGGACAGCGCCGAGCAGAAGGCCCGCGATGCGGACCGCAAGGCTATCCTGACCGACGAACTCAACTCCGAAACGAAAAAGCTGGCCGAGCTGCGCAAGGAGTTCAACAACGGTGAGCCGGAACGCCGTGGCGACGAGCGCAATTACGCCAAGTACCTGGAACGGGTGGCCACGATGAAGGACAGCATCGCCCGTTCGGAACAGAATGTGGAAGCGTTGAAGCGGGAAATCGCCAACATCAAATGAGCATCGTGAGCAATATCGCCGCGCGCGCGGCAGCCGCCATGGCGCGGCCGCAGGCGCTCGCCGGTCTGGACTTGCTGGCGTCGGCCGTCGTGCTGGTGGACGGCCAGGGCCACATCACCTTCGCCAACGCGGCGGCGGAAAACTTGCTCGAATCTTCGGTCAAGGCCCTGTCGCGCCAGCAGCTGGGCGGCCAGTTCAGCAATCCCGAAGAACTCGAACACATCGTGGCGCAGGCGCGCGAGCACAAGTTCTCCGATGTGCGCCAGGAACTGGTGCTGGAACGTCACGGCCGCGAACCGCTGCATGTGCACGTGATCGCCAGCGCGCTGGAGGAGCCGGGCGACACGGTGCTGATCGAGCTGCGCGAAACCGTGCAGCAAATGAAGCAGGACCGCGAAGAGCGCCTGCTGGACCAGAGCCAGGTCAACAAGGAGCTGATCCGCAACCTGGCCCATGAAATCAAGAATCCGCTGGGCGGCATCCGCGGCGCGGCCCAGTTGCTCGAAATGGAACTGCCGCCGCTGCATTTGACGCAGCTGCGCGAGTACACCCAGGTCATCATCAAGGAAGCGGACCGCCTGCAGACGCTGGTGGACCGCTTGCTGGCGCCGCACCGTCGCCCGCACATCGTAGGCGACGTCAATATCCACGAAGTGCTGGAGCGCGTGCGCAGCCTGATGCTGGCCGAATTCCCCAACGGTCTGAAGATCCAGCGCGACTATGACGCTTCGCTGCCGGAGTTCCGCGGCGACAAGGAGCAGCTGATCCAGACCGTCCTCAACATCGCCCACAACGCGGCCCAGGCCCTGGCCGGCCGCATCGAGGCGGGCGATGCGGAGATCGTTTTCAAGACGCGGGTGGCGCGTCAGGTCACCATGGCCAAGGTGCGTTATAACCTGGCATTAGATTTGCATATCATCGACAACGGACCGGGCATTCCTCCGGCCATCCGCGATCGGATCTTCTACCCGCTGGTGTCGGGCAGGGATGGTGGAAGCGGACTGGGCCTGACCCTGGCCCAGACTTTCGTACAGCAGCACCTCGGCGTGATCGAGTGCGAAAGCCGGGCGGGAATGACGGACTTCAGGATTTTGTTGCCCCTGCCATAAGCGAGGGGCGTGATATGCGGAGAATCACAGCTACATGAAACCAATCTGGATAGTTGACGACGACGAATCGATCCGCTGGGTTCTGGAAAAGGCGCTGGCGCGGGAGAACTTCGCGACCCGCAGCTTTGCCAACGCACGCGATGCCATTGCCGCGCTCGAGAGCGAGACGCCGCAAGTGCTGGTGTCGGACATCCGCATGCCGGGCGATTCCGGCCTCGACTTGCTGACCCTGGTCAAACAGCGCCATCCCGGCCTGCCGGTCATCATCATTACCGCTTTCTCCGACCTCGATTCGGCCGTGGCCGCATTCCAGGGCGGCGCCTTTGAATATCTGGCCAAGCCATTCGATATCGACAAGGCGGTCGAGTTGATCCGCCGCGCGCTGGAGGAAAGCCTGCGCGAAGCGAATGTGGAATCCGGCCCCGCCGATACACCCGAAATCCTGGGCCAGGCGCCGGCGATGCAGGAAGTATTCCGCGCCATTGGCCGCCTGTCACAATCGAATGTGACGGTGCTGATTACGGGCGAATCCGGCACCGGTAAGGAACTGGTGGCGCGTGCCCTGCACAAGCACAGCCCGCGCGCTTCGCAACCATTCATCGCCATCAACACGGCCGCCATTCCAAAGGACTTGCTGGAATCGGAACTGTTCGGCCATGAGCGTGGCGCCTTTACCGGCGCGCAGACTACGCGCCGCGGCCGCTTTGAGCAAGCCGAGGGCGGCACGCTGTTCCTCGATGAAATCGGCGACATGCCGTTTGACTTGCAAACGCGCCTGCTGCGCGTGCTGTCGGATGGGCACTTCTACCGCGTCGGCGGCCACCAGCCTTTGAAAGCCAATGTGCGCGTGATTACGGCGACGCACCAGAATCTGGAGCAGCGCGTGCGCGATGGCCTGTTCCGCGAGGACTTGTATCACCGCCTGAACGTGATTCGCCTGCGTCTGCCCAGTTTGAGGGAGCGCCGTGAGGATATCCCCATTCTGGTGCGTCACTTTTTGGTGCAGAGCGCCAAGCAGCTGGGCGTGGAAGCCAAGCGCATGAGCGATGCCACGCTGACCTTCCTGCAAAGCCTGGAATTGCCGGGCAATGTGCGCCAGCTGGAAAACCTGTGCAACTGGATCACCGTGATGGCGCCGGGTCAGACGGTGGAAGTGAAAGACCTGCCGCTGGAGTTGACCGAGGAACGCGGCGCCCAGCCTGCCGCAACGGCCGCCTCCGAAAACGTCATGCCCCAGCATCACGGCACCGTGGTGCATGCCCAGGCCGATCGTACGCCGCCGTCGCCGGATGGCTGGCTCAGCCTGCTGGAGCTGCAGGCGGCCGGCATGCTGTCCTCCGGCCAACAGGAAGTGATGGCTGTGCTGGGCCGCCAGTTCGAATCGGCGCTGATCCGCACCGCGCTGAAATACACCCACGGCCGCAAGAACGATGCGGCGATCCGCCTCGGCATCGGCCGCAACACCATCACCCGCAAGATTGCGGAACTGGGCATCGACGGCGCCAAGGACGACTGACCAGCAGGTTTTCGGGTAAGCTCCGGGTTGCACACCCCGGAGCTTTTTTATTGTGAGAAACCATGCTGATTAATTGTGTCGCCTACGAGGAAGGCCGCAAGCTGGCTGACATCCCGGTAGAGGACATCAGCGAATACGTCGCCCGCCAGGATACGTTTGTGTGGGTCGCCCTGCGCGACGCCAGTTTCGAAGAACTGCAAATCATGCGGGTCGAATTCGGCTTGCACGAACTGGCGGTGGAAGACGCCCTGCGCGGCCATCAGCGGCCCAAGATCGAAGAGTACGGCGATTCCCTGTTCGTGGTGGTGAAAATGCTGGAGCTCACCGAAGACGATGAACTGGCTGTGGGCGAAGTTGATATCTTTGTCGGGCCGAATTTCGTGCTGTCCAACCGCCAGGGCAGCGCCAAGGACTTCCTCGGCGTGCGGGCCCGCGCCGAACACGAACCGCACCTGCTCAAGCAAGGCTCGGGCTTCGTGCTGTACGCCCTGATGGACGCGGTGGTCGACCGCTACTTCCCGATTGTCGATACCTTCGAGCTGGAACTGGAGCAGATCGAGGAGCGCATCTTCATCCGCGGTTCGCAGCGCGACAGCATCCAGCGCCTGTATGCCCTGAAGCGCAAGGTCATGCTGATGCGGCACTGCGTGGCGCCGCTGCTGGACGCCATCGGCAAGCTGCATGGCGGGCGTGTGCCTGCGGTGTGCATGAATAGCCAGGAATACTTCCGCGATGTGCACGACCACCTGTACCGCATCAATGGCATTCTCGATACCATTCGCGACACCATCGGCACCGCCATCCAGGTCAATCTCTCCATGGTGGCGCTGGAAGAGGGCGAAGTCAACAAGCGCCTGGCGGCATGGGCCGCCATTTTCGCGGTGCTGACAGCCTTCGCCGGTATCTGGGGCATGAACTTCAAGAACATGCCGGAACTGGACTGGCGCTGGGGCTACCCGTCGGCGCTTGGCGTCATGTTCGCAACATGCATCTACGTCTACCGCAGATTCCGCCGCGCCGGCTGGCTATAGATATATAATCGGCAATAAAGCCCAATCTGCGGGAGAGGCGGCATGGTCGATGACGAAATGCTGTTCGAGGAGGATGCCGCGGCGCCTGCTGCCGGTGCCGCGCCCTCGCCGTGGGAAATCCTGGTGGTGGACGATGAAGAAGCCGTACACCAGGTTACCGGCCTGGTCATGGGCGACTTCAGCTTCGAAGGCCGCCCGGTCCACTTCACCCACGCCTATTCCGGCGCCCAGGCACGCAGCATCTACACCCGTCCCGGCCAGTTTGCCCTGGTCCTGCTCGACGTCGTCATGGAGAGCGAGCACGCGGGGCTGGATCTGGTGCGCTACATCCGCGAAGAACTGGGCGATCCTCTGGCGCGCATCGTGCTGCGTACCGGCCAGCCGGGCCAGGCGCCGCAAGCCGTGGTGTTGCGCGGATACGATATAAACGATTACCGCGAAAAGACCGAACTGACGCACGCCAAGCTCAGTGCCGTGTTCTATGCCGGCCTGCGCGCCTACCGCGACCTGATGCGCCTGGAGCGTGCCCGCGCTGGCCTGCGCCGCTCCGTGGACGCCATCACACAGGTCTGCGATTCCGACAATCTGCGTCATTTCGCGTCCGCCGTACTGGAGCAGGCTGCTGCCGTGCTGGGATACGAAGGGCAGGGCGTGTGCGCCAGCCGCCTGAATGCCTACGCTGCCGCCCAGCAGAACGGACGCCTGCAGGTGCTGGCCGCCACCGCCGCCTACGCCGACCTGGCGCCGCAGGAAACCCTGGACCATTTGCCGCCTGCCGTACGCGATGCCTTCACGCGCTGCATGATCGAGCAGCAGGACCATTACGGCGAGAACTACTACGCTTGCTACTACCGCACCCGCGAAGGCAATGAGTGCTTCCTCTACATGGACTTTGCTGAACCGGTGGCAGGAGAGGAGCGCGAGCTGCTGTCGCTGTTTGCGGCCAATGTGGCGATCACTTACGAGAAACTGCTGCAGCGCGAGGAATTGGCTGCCACGCAGTCTGCGCTGGTCGCCATCCTCGGCGAGGCGATTGAAACGCGCTCTCCGAAGCAGGGCAATAGCGCCGAACGTGTCGGCATCATCGCCGCCATGCTGGGCGAAGCGCTGGAAATGCCGCAGGCTGCGGTACGCCAGCTGCGCCAGGCCGCGCCGCTGCACGACGTCGGCCATTGCTGCGTGCCGGACGCCATCCTGCATCATCCCGGCCCGCTGGACGCGGAGCAGTGGGAGCAAATGCGGGTGCATCCCGAAGCCGGCGCCGCCATGCTGGCGCGCTCCGAACAGCCGGTGCTGCAGCTGGCGGCCCGCATCGCACGCGAGCACCACGAGCGCTGGGACGGCAAGGGCTATCCCTGCCAGCTGGGCGGAGCGCAGATCAGTCTTCCCGCCCGCATTACCTCATTGGCCGATTTTGTCGATTCCATGGTGAGTCCGCGTCCCTGGCGCGGTCCGCATACGCTGGATGAAGCGCTGGGCGAAGTGGCCGGCGATGGCGGTCGGCGTTTCGATCCCGCCATTGCACAAGTGCTGCTGTCGCGGCGCGACTTTCTGCGCAGCCTTTATCAGCAAGGAGAACAGCGATGAGCGCCGATACGCCGCTGTACACGCCGGCCGATGCGCGGATCATCGCCGAAGCGGCGCTGCGTTCCATCACTGCGGCCACGGCGCGTGCGCGCGGCGAAGAGTTTTTCCGAGTGCTGGTGCACGATATGGCACAGGCGCTGGATGTGACGTATGTGATCGTGGGCCGCGTGATTCCTTTCGACGGCGCCGAAGGCATTCGTACGCTCGCGGTGTGGGGCGGTCAGGACTTCGCGCCCAATATGGAATACAGTCTCCAGCACACGCCTTGCCAGGACGTGACTTGCCAGACCATGTGCTTCCACGCCAGCGGTATCCAGCAGGACTATCCCCTCGATACGCTGCTGGTTGACATGGCGGCCGAGAGTTATGTCGGCATGCCCATGGTGGACACGGAGGGCAGGACGCTGGGCATCCTGTCGGCCATCGATACCAAGCCAATCGATGAAAACAAGCGCCTGCTGGCGCTGTCGCTATTGTCGATCTTTGCCGCGCGCGCGGCAGCCGAGTTGCAGCACCAGGACAGGGAGGCCTCGCTGGAGGAGAAAGTTCTGCAGCGTACCGAGGCTTTGCGCGCGGCCCAGGCCAGCCTGGTCGAGCAGGAAAAGCTGGCGGCATTGGGCGCGCTGGTAGCGGGCGTAGCGCATGAAGTGAATACGCCGGTGGGTGTGGCGCTGACTGCCGCATCGGCCATGAGCAGCTACACCGACCAGCTGGTGTCGTCGCTGGCCGCGCCCAAGGTCAGCCGCTCCGATCTGGTCAACATCGCCGCGCGCCTGAATGATGCGGCAGCCCTGATCGAGTCCAATCTGCACCGCGCGGCGGAATTGATCGGCAACTTCAAGCAGCTGGCGGTGGACCAGGGTACCGAGCATGTCAGCACGCTGGCGCTGCATGACTATGTGCAGGGCGTGGTGTCGGCGCACAGTCCGGAACTGCGCAAGGCGGGCATCAAGGTCGCGCTGGAGATCGACGGCATGCTGCGTCCGCGGCTACCGCCGGGGAAGTTCTCGCAAGTGCTGTCCAATCTGCTGATGAACGCGGCCCGCCATGCCTACCCAGACGGCGCGGGCGGCGAAGTGAGGGTGCGCGCCTGGTGCGATGGCGAGTGCCTGCTGATGGAATTTGCCGACGACGGCGCGGGCATGTCGTCCAGCGTGCGCGAACGGATTTTTGAACCCTTCTTTACCACCAAGCGCGGGCAGGGCGGTTCCGGGCTGGGACTGCACATCGTCTACACCATCGTGCATCAGATGGGCGGGCAGATCGAGGTGAAGAGCGGCGAAGGCGCAGGCAGCACCTTCACCTTGAAACTGCCTATGGAAATTAAAGCTGGCCTGCCATCGACAGGGCAAGCGCTTCCGCCACCTTGATGCCATCCACACCGGCGGACAGAATGCCGCCCGCATAGCCGGCGCCTTCGCCGGCCGGGAACAGGCCGCGCGTATTCAGACTTTGCAGGTCGCCGTCGTTGCGCTTGATGCGGATCGGCGAGGAGGTGCGGGTTTCCAGGCCGGTCAGCACGGCGTCTTCCTTGAAGTAGCCTTTGATTTGCTTGTCGAAAGCCGGGAAGGCTTCGCGCAGGGCTTCGGTGGCGTAGTCCGGCAGGATGCGCGCCAGGTCGGTCAGATGCACGGCCGGCTTGAAGGAGGGGACCACTGAACCGAACTGGGTCGAGGCGCGGCCCGCCACGAAGTCGCCCATCAACTGGCCCGGTGCGTCGTAGTTGGAGCCGCCCAGCACGTAGGCCTTTTCCTCCAGCTCACGCTGGAAGGCGATGCCGGCCAGCGGATGGCCAGGGTAATCCTGCTCCGGCGAGATGCTGACCACGATGGCCGAGTTGGCATTGCGTTCAGCGCGCGAATACTGGCTCATGCCGTTGGTAACCACGCGGCCTGGCTCGGATGCCGCCGCCACCACGGTGCCGCCCGGGCACATGCAGAAGCTGTACACGGCACGGCCATTGCTGGCATGGTGCACCAGCTTGTAGTCGGCGGCGCCCAAGATCGGGTGGCCGGCGTTCGGGCCGAAGCGGCAGGTGTCGATCAGCGATTGCGGGTGTTCGACGCGGAAGCCGATCGAGAACGGCTTCGCTTCAATATAGACACCGCGTTCGTACAGCTGTTCGAAAGTGTCGCGCGAGCTGTGGCCGATCGCCAGCACCACGTGGTTGGTGGCGATGTACTCGCCGCTGGCCAGCTTCAGGCCGCGCATCTGGCGCTGGCCGTTTTTCTCTTCAATGTCAAAATCGGCCACGCGCTGCTCGAAGCGGATCTCGCCGCCCAGGGCCTGGATTTCCTCGCGCATGGCTTCCACCATCTTTACCAGACGGAAAGTGCCGATGTGCGGCTTGCTGACGTACAGGATTTCTTCCGGCGCGCCCGCTTTCACGAACTCGGTCAGCACTTTGCGGCCGTAATGTTTGGGGTCCTTGATCTGGGAATACAGCTTGCCGTCCGAGAATGTGCCGGCGCCGCCTTCGCCGTACTGCACATTCGATTCCGGATTCAGCTCGCGCTTGCGCCAGAAACCGAAGGTGTCCTTGGTACGCTCGCGGACAGTCTTGCCGCGTTCCAGGATGATCGGGCGCAGACCCATCTGGGCCAGGATCAGGGCGGCAAACAGGCCGCAGGGACCCATGCCGATCACCACCGGGCGCGGCTGTTTCCCATCGGCATTGACGCCCTGGGCCACGAATTTGTATTCCATGTCCGGCGAGGGCATCAGGTGGGCATCGTGCTTGCGGCGCTGCAGGATGCCGGCGTCGTCGCTGGTTTCGAGGTCCAGCGAGTAGATCAGACTGATGTGCGCTTTTTTGCGCGCGTCATAGCTGCGCTTGTGGATGGTGAAGCCGAGCAGGGTTGCCTCATCGATGTGCAGGCGCTCCAGGATGGCCTGCTTCAGTTCGGCGTCGGTATGGTTCAGGGGAAGCTTGACTTCGTTCAATCGCAGCATGGTGTTCTCTCTACTTAGTGGGGCGCGCAACGGGCCCAATCCGCCATTTTACCTGCTTTCCCCGGTTGTATAAACGCAACGCTGAGCCTGCCAGAAGGGGGAGAAGGCCGATCTGATACAAATTTTCGCTGTACAACTGATAAGAAGGGTGTAATAGTTGACATTTGAAGTACAGCCTTACTTCTGGTTTTTCTCCCCACGCGGAGTTATTAAATCCGCGCCTGTATTATCTCGCAATGCCCGGGATAATATTTTCTCGCCCCTAAAAATAATAACTTTATTTATTTAGGTAATAATGCCGCGCTGCGGCAATTTCTGGCGAATTCCCCGCTTCTGCGTTCTTCTTCGCTTAATTATTTCTGCCAATTTTAACGCGCAGGAATTGTTGTTTTTTCCTCATACGCGACGGGAGTTGCGTTGACATAGCCGCTTTTAATATGGTCTTATGCCAAGCTGAAACTAATTGATGAATATTAGTTTCGAGTGGTCGCCCACAAAGCGTCACAAGTGTTTCTTGGTTTTAGTTGGGACAACAAAATCAATGCTGTAGAAGGCGTGAGTAAGAGTGAGTTTTTACCCAAGCTTCTTCCCTACTGCATGCTTACTTTAGGAACCATAATGTTGAAAAAGACTATTCTCGTTCGTTCGCTGGCAGTTGCGTTCGGCGGCGCTGCAGTGCTTGCTGCAATGCCTGCGATGGCGCAGCAGCAGCAAGGCGGCGACGTGCAGCGTGTTGTCGTTACCGGCTCCCTGATCAGCCGTGCCGACAAAGAAACCCCGTCGCCAGTGCAGGTTCTGACTGCTGACGACATCGCCAAGTCTGGCCAGACTTCCATCGCTGAAGTGCTGAGCAACCTGACCGCCAACGGCCAGGGCGCCCTGGGCACCGGCTTCGCAGGCGCGTTCGCTAACGGCGGCGCCGGCGTCTCGCTGCGCGGTCTGACCGTGGGCCTGACCCTGGTGCTGATCGACGGCCACCGCATGTCTCCATACCCACTGTCCGACGACGGCCAGCGCCAGTTCGTGGACGTGTCTTCGATCCCGTTCGACGCAGTTGAGCGTATCGAAGTGCTGAAAGACGGCGCATCCTCGCTGTACGGCTCGGACGCTGTGTCCGGCGTGGTCAACATCATCCTGAAGAAGACCTTCAACGGCACCAATATCAAGGTTGACGGCGGCAACACCCAGCACGGCGGTGGCAAGAACTACCACGTGTCCCTGACCCACGGTTTCGGTGATCTGAACAACGACGGCTACAACGCCTTCGCAGCCCTGGAATATCGTCACGCCGACGCCATCAAGATTGCTGATCGCAGCAACTTCGAGTGGGCCAATGGCGACTGGACCAGCCGCGGCGGTATCAACCTGAACCCAGGCGTACCGAACGTACAGAACAACTTCCTGGTGGCTGCTAACACCCCGTTCCTGTACAACCCGGCAACCGGCCGTGACAACCCGGCTTCCTACCAGTTCCTGACCTCCAACTGCGACTTCGCCAAGTACCGCGCTGGTGGTTGCGCTGTGCAGGATACCGTGTCGAACATCCAGCCTGCTTCGCACAATGTGAACCTGCTGGCTGGCTTCACCAAGCAGCTGAACGAAGACTGGAAACTGGCACTGAAGGCCTCCATGTTCAAGCGCGAAAGCGAGAACAACCGCGGCCTGGGCCTGACCACTTCGCCAACTTCCTTCGTTGGTAACATCTCCCTGGTTCCTGGCCAGGCGCCTGCCCTGGTTAACGCCTACGGTAGCACCGTGATGCCTGCTAACTGGTACCTGAACAAGCTGGGCGCTCCTGCCCGTCTGTACGGCTACCTGCCACAGCAAGACCCACAGCGTACCCAGGACAACACCGCGACCTCGACCCGTTTCGCAGCTGACCTGACTGGTACCTTCATGGGCTGGGATATCGCTGGTGGCGTGGGCTACTCCAAGGTCAAGACCGAGATCGACTACAGCGGCTACGTGAACCGTTTCGCCCTGTACACCGCCCTGAACCGTGCGACCAACCCATTCAACATCCTGGGCGGCAATTCCCAGGCGGATATGGACGCGATTGCGCCGCACTTCAGCAACACCTCGGAAGAGACCCTGAAGTACGCCGAAGTGCACGCTTCGCGTGAACTGGCTCAACTGCCAGGCGGCCCGCTGGCCCTGGCACTGGGTAGCAGCTGGACCCGTAAGGACCTGAACGCTCCGCCTCCAAGCCAGCTGGCTCTGGGCGCTGTGGGTAACGGTGCTGCCTTCGCATCCGGCCGCGAAACCGACACCGCTGTGTTCGCCGAACTGTCGGCCCTGCCGATCAAGAACGTTGAAGTCAGCGCTTCGACCCGCTTCGACCACTACGACACCTACGGCAATTCCTGGACCCCAGGCGCCAAGTTCAAGTGGACTGTGATGCCGCAAGTTGCCGTTCGCGGTACCTTCGCTCGTGGCTTCCGCGCTCCGAACGCAGCTGAAGTGGGCACCGCATCGTCGATCTTCACCTTCAACGCGATCAATGACCCGATCCTGTGTAAGGATGGCAATCCTAAGACCGCTGGTAACGTGCCTTCCGCTTGCGGTATTGCACCGACCTTCGTCCAGGTGACCACGCCAAACCTGAGCCCAGAGAAGTCGAAGTCGTACACCTTCGGTCTGATCCTGCAGCCAATCCCGGCCTTCAGCTCGACCGTGGACTACTACAAGATCGACGTGAAGAACCAGATCAACACTGCCTCCGGTCTGCCAGGCTTCGTGCCTAGCTTCTTCCGTGCTGCTCCACAGGCACTGGATATCTCGAACGGCGACGGCACTACCCACGTGGGCGTTCCATCGGTCGGCCAGATCACTTACGCAACCTCCGGTTACGTGAACTCCGGCACCACCAGCACCAGCGGTGTTGAGATCGACATGAACTACCGCCTGAAGCTGGGCGATATGGGCACCGCGAAAGCACAGTTCACCTTCAACCACCTGATCTCCTACGAGATCGAGTCGGCTGGCACCAAGTATGAACTGGCTGGTACCCATGGCCCATCCGTGGTGTCTGGTGACACCGGTAACCCGAAAAACCGTGCTCAGCTGACCCTGGGCTGGGACAAGGGCCCACTGGGCGTGACCACCACGTTCAACTGGATTGGTTCTTACTCCAACCTGGACCCGTCGCTTGACGTGACCGATTGCGCCGACGTTGCAGCTGGCGTGGGTGGCCGTAACTACTTCTTCAACCTGAACAACAAGAACCCGGTTTCTTACTGCAAGACCTCTTCGTTCATGTCTACCGACCTGAACGTAACGTACAAGCTGAGCAAGAACCTGACTCTGAAGGGCTCGATCCTGAACCTGTTCGACCGTCAGCCACCAATCGACGTAGCTACCTACGGCAATGCTGGTACCCTGACCGCGTACAACGCATCCCTGCACCAGGCAGGCGCTGTTGGCCGCTACTTCAACCTGGGCCTGAACTACACCTTCTAATCGAAGGTTTCAGCCAGCAAAAAGGGACGCCTCGGCGTCCCTTTTTTTAAACCCGAGGCATAAAACAGGTGGCTGCCACATCGTGGCAGCCACCTGGGTTACGCCGTGGGTTTACATGCCGCCCCAGGCCGCGTTCAGCACGGTCACCGCCGCCAGTGCCGCCGTCTCGGTGCGCAGCACGCGCGGGCCGATCGACAAGGGCAGGGCGCCGCGGCGCAAGGCTTCCGCTTCCTCCTCATCCGAAAAACCGCCTTCCGGCCCCACCATGATGGTCAGCGCCTGCGCCGGCTGATGGCGTGCCCAGTCCGCCAGCGATTCGGTGGCGCGCGGCGACAGCAGCACGCGCTTGTGCAAATCCTGCTGGCCAATCCAGTCGCGGAATTCCAGCGGCTCGGCCAGCTGGGCCAGCCGGTTGCGTCCGCTCTGTTCGGAAGCCGAAACGATCACCCCCTGCCAGTGCGCCAGCTTTTTCTCGGCCCGCTCCGACGACAGCCGCACCACGCAGCGCCGCGCCGCCAGCGGCTGCACGGACACCACGCCCAGTTCCACCGCCTTTTCGATGATCCAGTCCATTTTCGAGCCCTCCGGCAGAGCCTGCGCCAGCGTGATGGCGTAGGGCAGCTCCACTTCGCGCGGTGTGAACACCTTCACCTCGGCCGAAGCGCGCTTTTTCTGGACATCGGTCAGCACCGCCGTGTACTCGCCACCCTCGCCATTAAACAGGGTCAGCGTCTCGCCCGGCGTCATGCGCACCACATTCACGTGGTGGGCCACTTCCTGCGGCAGGTCGAGATGCTGGCCGACGGCCAGGGGCTGGGAGACGAAAAAACGGGGCATATGGATGGGTAAAAGCTTGAAAATGCACTAATTTTAAGCGTTGATGTCACGCTCTGGTAAAATATTGGGTTCAGTGGCGGCCCGCTGCCGCAGCGCATGAAAATTCCAACCATTCCTCGAATCACCACGATGAAACCTACGCTCCCCTTCACCAAGATGGCCAATGCGATCCGCGCGCTGGCAATGGATGCTGTTCAGAAGGCCAATTCCGGCCACCCAGGTATGCCAATGGGCATGGCTGAAATCGCAGTGGCCCTGTGGAGCGGCCACCACCGCCACAACCCGTCCAACCCGGCCTGGCCGAACCGCGACCGCTTCCTGCTGTCGAACGGCCACGGCTCGATGCTGCACTACGCGCTGCTGCACCTGAGCGGCTACGACCTGTCGATGGACGAGATCAAGAACTTCCGTCAGCTGCACTCCAAGACCCCGGGCCACCCGGAAGTCGACATCACCCCAGGCGTGGAAACCACCACCGGTCCGCTGGGCCAGGGTATTGCGAACGCGGTCGGCATGGCGCTGGCTGAGTGGCTGCTGGCAAACGAATTCAACAAGTCGGGCTTCGACGTGGTCGACCACTACACCTACGCCTTCATCGGCGACGGCTGCCTGATGGAAGGCATCTCGCACGAGGTGTGCTCGCTGGCCGGTACTCTGGGCCTGAAGAAGCTGATCGCCCTGTACGACGACAACGGCATCTCCATCGACGGCAAAGTGGAAGGCTGGTTCACCGACGATACGCCGAAGCGCTTCGAGTCCTACGGCTGGAATGTGATCCGCAACGTGGACGGCCACGACGTGGCGGCCGTTTCCGCTGCCATCGCCGCTGCCAAGAAGTCCGACAAGCCAACCCTGGTCTGCTGCAAGACCATCATCGGCAAGGGCTCGCCAAACCTGCAAGGCGGCGACAAGGTGCACGGTGCGGCGCTGGGCGAGAAGGAAGTTGCCGCAGTACGCGAGTACATCAGCTGGGGCGCCGAGCCTTTCGATATTCCGTCGGATGTGGCCGAAGCCTGGAGCTTCAAGGAACAGGGCGCGGCCTTCGAAAACGAATGGCTGGAAATGTTCAACAAGTACGCTGCCCAGTACCCGACTGAAGCAGCTGAACTGAAGCGCCGTATGGCAGGCGACCTGCCGGCCAACTTCGACGCCACCCTGCAAGCCGCCATCGCCGCTTGCGTGGAAAAGAAAGAAACCATCGCGACCCGCAAGGCATCGCAGAACGCGATCCAGGCCCTGGCGCCGATCATGCCTGAGTTCCTGGGGGGCTCCGCCGACCTGACCGGTTCCAATCTGACCAACTGGAAGGAAATCGTTCCAGTGCGTTCCGGCCAGCCTGGCAACCACATCAACTACGGCGTGCGCGAGTTCGGCATGTCCGCGATCATGAATGGCGTGGCCCTGCACGGCGGCTACATCCCGTTCGGCGCCACCTTCCTGACCTTCTCCGACTACAGCCGCAACGCCCTGCGTATGGCTGCATTGATGAAGCAGCGTTCGATCTTCGTGTTCACCCACGACTCCATCGGCCTGGGCGAAGACGGCCCGACCCACCAGTCGGTTGAGCATGTGTCCGCACTGCGCCTGATCCCTAACCTGGACAACTGGCGTCCGGCCGACACCGTCGAATCCATGGTTGCATGGGGCGAGGCGGTGAAGCGTGCCGACGGTCCTGCCACCCTGATCTTCTCGCGCCAGAACCTGCCGTTCATGGAGCGCAGCGCACAAGCGGTGGCCGACATCGCGCGCGGCGGCTACGTGCTGGCCGACGAGCCGGGCGCGAAAGCCATCCTGATCGCTACCGGTTCCGAAGTGGAACTGGCAATGAAAGCCGCTGCCGAACTGAAAGCAGCCGGCACCCCGGTACGTGTTGTGTCGATGCCGTCCACCGACGTGTTCGACCGCCAGGACGCTGCCTACAAGGCATCCGTGCTGACCAAGGGCACCCCACGCGTAGCGATCGAAGCGGGCGTGACCGATTTCTGGTACAAGTATGTGGGTCTGGAAGGCGCCGTGGTCGGTATCGACTCGTTCGGCGAATCCGCCCCGGCTGGCGTGCTGTTCAAGCACTTCGGCTTCACTGTCGAGAACGTGGTTGCCAAAGTTAAGTCTGTTCTGGCCTAAGAAGAGTAAGGCGGGCCTGCGGGCCCGCTTTGCACAATAACGATTTCTTTTTATCAGGAGCACATGTAATGACGATCAAGGTAGCAATCAACGGCTACGGCCGTATCGGCCGCAACGTACTGCGCGCTTTCTACGAAGGCGGCAAGAAGCAGGACATCCAGATCGTGGCCATCAACGACCTGGGCAATGCTGAGTCGAACGCCCACCTGACCCGCTACGACACCGCCCACGGCAAATTCCCTGGCACCGTGTCGGTGGAAGGCGACAACATGATCGTGAACGGCGACAAGATCCGCGTGTTCGCGCAGCGTAACCCGGCCGAAATCCCATGGGGCGAGCTGGGCGTGGACGTTGTGCTGGAGTGCACCGGCTTCTTCACCACCAAGGAAAAGGCATCGGCCCACCTGAAAGGCGGCGCCAAGAAGGTCGTGATCTCCGCCCCGGGCGGCAAGGACGTTGACGCCACCATCGTGTACGGCGTGAACCACCAGACCCTGAAAGCGTCGGACACCGTGATCTCGAACGCTTCCTGCACCACCAACTGCCTGGCCCCGCTGGTCAAGCCGCTGCACGACGCCATCGGCCTGGAAACCGGCCTGATGACCACCGTGCACGCTTACACCAACGACCAGGTGCTGACCGACGTGATGCACGAAGACCTGCGCCGCGCCCGTTCCGCTACCCAGTCCATGATCCCGACCAAGACCGGCGCTGCCGCCGCAGTGGGCCTGGTGCTGCCGGAACTGAATGGCAAGCTGGACGGCTACGCCATCCGCGTTCCGACCATCAACGTCTCGATCGTTGACCTGTCCTTCATCGCCAAGCGCGACACGACTGTTGAAGAAATCAACAAGATCATGAAGGAAGCATCGGAAGGCGCGCTGAAAGGCATCCTGACCTACAACACCGAGCCGCTGGTGTCCGTGGACTTCAACCACAACCCGGCTTCCTCCAACTTCGACGCGACCCTGACCAAGGTGTCCGGCAAGCTGGTGAAGGTTTCGTCCTGGTACGACAACGAGTGGGGCTTCAGCAACCGCATGCTGGACACCACCGTGGCCCTGATGAACGCCAAGTAATCCTTCGCTCCAGCGACCAAAAAAGCGCCCCGCGGGGCGCTTTTTTTTGCTCAGAAGATCGTCAGCAAGCCAAGGCGCAGTGCAATGGCGACTGCGTGCGTGCGATTTTGGGCGTCGAATTTCGACAGGATGCTGCGGACGTGGCACTTGGTCGTCTCGACGGAAATCTGCAACTCCCGCGCGATCGCCTTGTTGGACATGCCGGACGCCACGCACATCAGCACCGAGTATTCGCGCGCTGTCAGGTGGTCGGTTACATGCGCCGGCATCAGCTGCGGTCAGGGCTGCATGTGCTCGCGCACGCTGTCGCTCACCAATTGCAGCGCGGCCTTGGTGCTTGGCACCTGGCGCAGGGCGTTCAGCAGCACGAAGTCGTGGATGGTGCCGTTGAAGCGCACGGCTGCCACTTCCACGCCTGCTTCTTTCAGCGCACGGGCATAAGCTTCACCCTCGTCGCGCAGCGGATCGTTTTCGGCTGTGATCACCAGCGCCGGCGGCAAGCCTTTCAGCTGGGCCGCTGTGGCGCGCAGCGGCGATACATACGGATTGGCGCGGTCCTTCTCGTCAGGGACGTACAGGTCCCAGCCATACTTCATGAAGGAGCGCGGCAGGAAGCGGCCGGTGGCAAAGGTCTGGTAGGACGCCGTGTTCACGCTGGCATCGGTGGCCGGAATCAGCAATACCTGGTGGCGGATCTTGGGGCCATTGCGGTCCTTGGCCATCAGGGTCAGCGCCGCGGTCATATTGCCGCCGACCGAATTGCCCGCAACCGTGATGCGGCTGCCGTCCGCGCCAATTTCAGCGCCGTGAGCGGCCACCCACTTCAGCGCGGCATAGCATTCCTCCGGCTGAGTCGGGAACTTCGCCGCAGGCAGCGGCGAGTATTCGACAAACACGCCAATCTGGCCGGAGCCGGCCACCAGATCGCGCAGCAGGCGCTGATGGTTCTGGAAATTACCGACAATCCACACGCCGCCGTGCACGAACAACAGCACGCCCGGTTTGCCGCTTACGTGGGCGGGCTTCATGATGTACAGCTTGACGGTGCGGCCATCCTGCGTGATGGTACGCTCGGTGGTCGTCACTCCGGACATGTCCACCGGCGTCTTGGCCTGCAGACCGCTCAGGATGTCCTGCGGCTTGGGCTGCGGCAGCTCCCAGAACGGGCTGGGGTCTTTGTTCAGCTCTGCGAGGAACGGACGGATAGCGGGATCGATATTCGGATCGCTGGATACATCGGCTGCCTGGGCGGTTTGCATCATCAATGAAGCTCCTAAAATGAAGAGTGCGATGGACGTTTTCATATGGACTCACTTAGTTGTTAGTACCGAACGATTTCGGCAGCCCATTGTCGAGTGGTCCCGATTCGCCTGTCTTCACCGCTGGTGCCTTTGTTTGTACCGGCCTTGCGATTCGAGTGTGTTAGCGGCTGCGGCGGCGGAACTCACCCGGACTCATGCCCACTTCGCGCGTGAAGGCGCGGGTGAAGCTCGATTGACTGGAGAAGTGCGTCGCTAGCGCAATATCGGCCAGGCTGAGCTGATGTCCCGCCAGCATTTCCTTGGCGCGCTTCAGGTACAGCGTGCGCAGATAGGTTTGCGGCGTGGTGCCAACCGCTGTACGGAACATGCGCGAGAAGTGATAGATGCTGATGCAGGCCACCGTTGCCAGTTCCGTCAGCGAGATATCGCGATCCAGATTCGCAGCGATGTAATCGAGTACGCGGCGCAGCCGTACATCGTCCAGCCGGTTGCGTGGTGGCGCCGCCTGGAAGGACCAGCAATCACCATGCGCCTGCGCCAGGCGCGCCGCCAGCATTACGGCCGCTGTTTCGACCAGCATGCGTCCCGCCGCGCTTTCCTCGCGCAGCTCCGCCAGAATCACCAGGCCCAATTGCCGCAATAACTCGTCCTGCACATCGGCTTCATAGCGGATCGACTGCACCGCGGAGGAGGGCAGATTGAATTCCTGCGCCAGCTGAGTGAAGTGGCAGGTGGGGACGAACAGATGCAGCACTTCCGGCAAGACTGCGCCGATATGGACCTGGTTGTCGCACACGTGCTCGGGCGAGAGCCACATGGTGCCGTCGAGCGGTAAGGTGCGCTGTCTGACGCCGGCGCCGCTGCGCGTAACGTAGCCTTCGTCCGAGCCGCGGATCGCCAGCGACAGTTCCAGGTGCAGCGGCACCACCACCGCCGTATCGCCGGGAACGTGCGCGCGCAGCTCGGCCGATATGCCTGACCAGCCGCAACCCATAGAGGTCAGCAGCAGCTCGGAATCCGGATATTTTTGTGCGCCATGTGTTTTCACTTCAGGTACTCGTATTGTTGAAAGGCCGAACGGCTGCGGGTGGGTATTCTTGACGAGCGCGCGGCAAACTGTCTTTGCCCGGACTGCGCATTCTTTGACCGTCGTTGCGGACGCAAGATTAAATGAGACAGACCTGTCTGTCAACAATAAATGATACAGACCTGTCTGTTATAATCTGGTTTTACGCATTGATCGGGGAACTCAAATGAGCCAGCCATCCGCGCGCGAGCGCATTCTGGAAACCGCCGGTCGCCTGTTCCTGCAGGAGGGCTACCGCGCCACTGGCATCGACCGCATCATTGCCGAATCGGGCGTGGCCAAGATGTCGCTGTACCGGAATTTCAAGTCGAAGAACGAGCTGATTGCCGCCTTCCTCGAATGGCGCGACGCGACCTGGATGCAGGAATTTATCGACAAGGTGGAAACGCGCTTCGCCAAGCACCCCAGCCTGACCGTGCTGGCCGACGCGCTGGGCGAGTGCTTTGCCGAAGAAGGTTTCCGGGGCTGCGCGTTTATCAACGTCGTGGCGGAGACGGGCAGCGAGAGTGATCCGCAGCATCTGCAGCTGGCGTTGACGCACAAGCAGAATCTGGAGCGTTACGTGGCGCAGCTGGCCGAGCGCGTTGGCCTGAAGGCGCCGCAGACCGTGGCCTCGGATGCCATGCTGTGCATCGAGGGCATGATGGTGCGCTACCAGATGATGCGCGATGCCGCCGTGGTCGATTTTGGCAAGCGCCTGCTGGCGACCATCGAGACTGGCGCCAGTGTGAGCAAGCCGCGCTCAGGCAGCCGCAAGGCGGGCCAGGCGGGCTGACTCGGTGCGCAAGGCCTCGCGCAGTGCATCCGGGCCCTGGATGGTGAAGTCGAAGGTCAGGGAGGCCAGCATGCGGGCGAACCAGGTGTGGCTGGTGGTGGTCGTGTGCAGCTGGATGCCGGCCGGTGTCGGCACCAGCGGACCGACGTAGCGGCCCAGTTCACGCGTGGCGCTGTCGAGGTCGGTATGCAGCAGGACGTGGGCGGGCAGGCCGCGCGGCAGGGTGGCCAGAGCATGCTGCAGGTGGGCGGCGGTGTCGAAGTTTTCCGGCTTCTCGAAGCTGTGGCCCGTTTCGCGCACTTCGGCGATGCGGTCAAGGCGGAAGGAGCGGATCGCCAGCCGCAGACGGCACAGGCCCACCGCATACCAGCGCGTGTGGCTGAACACCAGGCCGTAGGGATCGAACTCGCGCCGCATCGGCACGCCTTCCGGCGGCCGGTATTCGAAGCTGACGCGGTGCTGGGTCTGGGCCGCCATCGCCAGCGCGGTCAGCTCGCCGGTGAGAGCGGGGCCGTGCGGCTGGGTGAAGGTCCAGCGCGCATCCGGTACGTCCAGCACAGCGGTTTCACGCAGGGCTTGCACGCTGCCTTGCAGGGACGGGGGCATCACGCGTTCCAGCTTGGATTGGGCACTGGCCACGGCGGGCGCCGTGTCGGCCAGGCGCAGCGAGCGCACCGCCAGCAAGCCCAACGCGACGGCGCTCGCCTCCTCATTGGTGAACATCAGCGGCGGCAGTTTGAAGCCAGGCACCAGCATATAGCCGCCGTAGCGTCCCCGTTCCGAAGTGATCGGAATCCCCAATTCCTCCAGCATGGAGATATAGCGGCGCAGGCTGCGGCGGTCGATGCCGAGCCGTTCGGACATGTCGGCGCCCGAAATCTGCCGCTGGCTTTGCAGCATCTCCAGAATGGTCAGGGCTTTTATGGCTGGTTTGGACATATTGCAATGATCTCATGCAATGAGGGGCAATTTTGCCCTATTTAACCAGTAAAGTGACTGGTATTCCCTCCTAATTTACGAAAAAGAGGCAATACCATGGAACCGATTTTGTATTACGGCGCGCCGCACGGCTGCGCCTTCGGCACGATTGTCGCCCTCGAATGGCTGTGCCGCCCTTATCGCTTGCTGCGGCTTGAATTGCCCGGCCAGCATAGCCCCATGCTGCAGACGGGTGGACGCGTGATGCGCGACTGCCGCGGCATTCTGCGCCACATCGCTTCGCAGCGCCGCCATCTGCTGGGCTACAAATCCGGCACGGTGGATCACGCTCGCCTGGAGCGTTTGCTGGATATGCTGCATGAGGAATTTCAGTCGGGTGAAGCGCGCCTGGCCGCCGTGTGCGCGCATCTGGATGCGCAGTTGAGCGGCCGTGAATGGCTGGACGGCAATAAGCGCACTATTGCGGACGCCTGTCTGGTGGCCGCCGTGCGCTGGGCCGAGCGCCACGCGGGACTGCTGCTGGCGCACTATCCGCGCCTGCGCCAGCACGTTGAGGAGCTGCACGGCGACCCTGCCGTGTTCTTTGCCGACGCCATCGAAACCAGCCGGCCTGCCGTCACCAGCGGCCGTTTCCGCGGCCACGTCAGTCTGGAAGAAGTGGATTTGCCGCTGGCGGCATAAAAAACGGCGGGCACGAAGCCCGCCGTTTGTGCTTACGCGCTGTGGCTTACAAAGAAATGCGCAGGCCCAGGTACCAGCGGCGGCCGATCGGGTCGTAGGTACCCGCGTCGGTTTCGGTACCGGTCGAATCGCTTGGCAGGCCGGTGATGATTGGAGGCGGCTTCTTGTCGAAGGCGTTATCCAGACCGACATACAGCTCATAGCGCTTGGCCAGGGTGTAGGAGACCTGGAAGTCCTGGTAGGTCACCGAGCCCACTTTCACCGCGTTGCGTGGCAGGTCGTACTGGGCCAGGAACTGGTCATCCAGTGCGGACGGGCCAATGTAGGTGGTGGTGCCGCTGAAGGACCATGGACCCCACTTGTAGGCCAGGTTCAGCACGCCGCGGTTCTTGGCCGAGCCGACTTCACCGGCCCAGTAGTCTTTGTCGGCGCCCGGCAGCGGGATGTCGTAGCCATCACGCAGCCAGGTCCACGCTACCCGTGCAGCCAGGCGGCCAGGGCCGACGCGGTCAGCCCACGAGCCGGTGACGTCGACACCCTCAGTGGCCTTGCCGCCGCTGTTGTTGGAGGACGAGTCGATGTATTGCAGCGAACCGGCGTTGTTGGCGCCCACTGCCGCTGGACGACGGGTGATCACGTTACAGAAGGTGCCATCGCCGCCGTAGCAGTTCTGCAGTGCGAACTGGCGTGGGATGGACACGATCGCGTCCGAGATCTTGATGTCGAAGTAGTCCAGGGTAAAGGTGAACTTGCTCAGCATCGGAATCGACATCGGCGTCCACACGATACCGACCGTGGTGGAACGGCCTTTCTCTTCGTGCAGATTCGGATTGCCGCGGTCGTAGCCGCTGATGCCCTGTTTGTCGGCCTGGCTCAGGGTGAAGGCGCCGTTGGCATTGATGTTGGCCATCACGCCCGGTGCGGCACGGCAGGCCGTGTCGCGTGCGCCTTGCGAGCTGGCGGTCACGCCTTCGCAAGGGTCGACGATGTCGGCCGGGAAGGTCTGCTGCGGCGGCTGGAACAGCTCATTGATGTTCGGCGCACGGGTCGACAATGCACGCGTGCCGCGGAACTTCACATCACGCAACGGCGACCATTCCAGACCTGCATTCCAGCTGGAGGTGTAGCCCACGGTCGAATAATCGCCGCGGCGGAAGGCGCCCAGGAAGGCCAGGTCTTTGGCGAAAGGCTTGTCCTTCAGCAGGGGAGCGCGTACCTCGGCGAACAGTTCCTTCACGTTGAACTTACCGTAGGTTGGCGGCAGCGCGTTACCCGCGTTCAGGCCGGCCTGGGTCAGCGGGTCCGCTTCGCTGCGCGATTCTTCTGCGCGGTATTCGAAGCCTGCTGCCCAACCGATCTTACCGGCCGGCAGATCGAAGTATTCACCGTTGATGGAAGCGCCGGCGATCTTCTGGGTCACGGCGGTATTCAGGCTGCCCGGTGCGGTCACGTATTTCAGCGCGTCCGGCGAGATGCTGTTGAAGCCGAAGACATTGATCGGTACGCAGCCCTGTGCGCGGGCGTTGGCGTCGCGGCAGATGGCATCGGTGGTGCTGCCGTTGTTGTTGACGTCGTTCACGTCAGGAATGGCTTCCAGCGCATTGCGGAAGTTCAGCACATTGACCTGGCCGGTGGAAGTCTGCGATTCCTTGGTCTGGCCGTAGCCGACAAAGGCTTCGTAGTTCCACTCGGTGCCCGCGGTGAAGCTGCCCTTCAGGCCAGTCACCAGGCGGAAGGTATCGCGGTCGGCGCGGCTGGTACGTGCACCCACTTCGCTCAGGCGGCGGGTGAAGTAGTAGTCGCGGGCGCCATCGCCGTCGGTATCGGAAATGCGATCCCACAGATACTGCGGCACGATCGGATTACGCATCATGACGCCGTTCACATTGAACTCGGCCGGCACCTGGCCACCGGTGGCAGGGTAGATGTTTTCAGCACCCAGCGGGAACGGCTCGATGCGGCTGCTGACGCGGGTCGATGCATACGTGCCCTCGAAGAAGGCGCTGTGCTTCTCGTTCAGGGCCAGGTTGCCGTTCAGGGCAAACAGGTAGCGGTCGGTCGGCACCGCAATGGAGCGGAACTCGGAGCGGTTGAAGCCCGTTGCAGCCTGGCCGTTGGTGCCGTTGGTGTTCCATGGAATCACATTGCCGGCGCGGTCATAAGTGAAGCTGCCGCTGTCCGGGAAGAAGCGGCCCTGCGGCGCGAAGCTCGAATAGAAGGGGCGCTGCGCTTCAAAGAAGTTGTCGGTGTTGCCGCTCCAGGTCTGGTCGATCGCGGAAGCATCGCGGTCTTTCGACATCACGGAACCCTGCTTGGTGTAGCCGAAGTGGCCCATGATATTGCTGCCGCCGTCGGCGCTGGAGGTGCCGAAGGTCAGGGAGAATTTCTTCTTCAGGTCATCGCCCTTGTCGCTCTTGCCGTAGGTGGCGTCGGCGATCAGGCCGTTGAAGTTTTTCTTCAGGATGATGTTGACCACACCAGCCACAGCGTCCGAACCGTAGGTGGCGGATGCGCCACCGGTCAGCAGTTCGACGCGCTCGATGAAGTCAGTCGGAATGGAGTTCAGGTCGACCGCGGTTTCGCCCGGAATACCGGCCACGAAGCGGCGGCCATTCACCAGCACCAGGGTACGCGAGGTGCCCAGGTTGCGCAGGTCGACGGTGGAGACGCCGACGCTGGAAGTCTGGAAGTTCGAGTTGGTCCGGCTGATGGTAGGCGTACTCATCGTCGGATTTTTCTGCAGCAGTTCCTGGATATTCGTCACGCCGGACGCTGCAATGTCGGCCGCGGTCAGCACCTGCAGTGGCGACGGCGATTCGGCGTTGGGGGAGGCGATGCGGGAACCGGTCACCATCACTTGCTGGACCGGCCCTTCTGGGGCGGTGGTTTGTGCATTTGCCTGCTGCATGCCAAGGGCGAGTGAACCAAGGCAGAGAAGGCGGATCGAACGAGCGATTGCTGTTTCTCGAATCATTCCCTACTCCTATTTATAAGTGTCGTATGGAACAGCTGGATGATTGCCACTGGAGGTTTGCCGTCCAGTCGCTATCGACACTTTAGGTGGAAAGGGGTGATGATTCTATTAATATTGAACTTTTACGTAGTTAAAAAACAACAGCTTGTCTTGTGCAATCGCAAAATGTAACAAACTATTCGGCAATAGAAATTTCATTTTGCGGGCGTCCAGAAATTTCGCCAAACGTCCGCAAACCCGGACAAACCGCGGCTATTTGTAGACTCCAGCGCCCACTAATACGTCGTCAACTTTCTCGATATAAGCGGATTTGTTATCAACAGTCTTGGTAACCGGGTTCGGCCACTTGTAGGAGACCCAGCCCTTGCCTTTGGTCTTGGCGGTGTCGACCATTTCCTTGATCATTGCCTTGCCTTCACCATCCTTCATGTCGAGCAAGTTTTTGCCGACCATTTTGGGATTGTTGCCATGCGCAACGGCCACGCCATTCATGTCGTACACGAACACGTAGAGGTCGCGGTCGTGATAGTCCTTGTTATTCGGATCGGCAATGGCGGCAAAGGTCTTGTCCTTGCCGTCCGCCTTGATGGCGGCGGCCGCTTTTTTCACCATCGCCATCGCCTCGTCCGAGGTGCCCTTGTCGGCAGCGAAGGCGGGCTGGGACAGCAGGCCCAGACCAATGACAACTCCACCCAGAAAAGCTTTCATCGTGTGTCTCCTTTTGTGAGTTATGTTCCAGCGAAGATAGCTTCCCACAAAAGCTTCACATTTGCAGCATGCACAGCAACACGGGCCGGATCAATGCGCGATTGCTCCTGGCCTTGCAGGCGCAGCTGGTGCTGCCATTTGCGCATATCGCGGTAGGCGTCCGCCACGTCGCTTGCAAGCGTGGAGTCGATCAGGCCCAGCGTGCCGGCCAGCTTGAGCAGGGCGATATTGCCGATATTGCCGGTCAGTTCGCGGTACTGCGATGCGTATTGCAGCACGATGTATTGCACGATGAATTCGATATCGATCATGCCGCCCTCGTCCTGCTTGAGGTCGAACAGATCGTTGCGGCTCGGACGCGCGTCGCGCATGCGCTGGCGCATCGCCAGCACTTCCTGCTTCAGCGCGGCGCTGTCCGGGCGCTCCTTGCGCAGCACCTGGCAGCGGATCTTTTCGAAACGCTCGCCGATATCGGCATCGCCGGCGCAGAAACGGGCGCGGGTCAGGGCCTGGTGTTCCCAGATCCAGGCCGAGGATTGCTGGTACTTTTCGAAGGACTGCACGCTGGACACCAGCATGCCGCTGGCGCCGTCCGGGCGCAGCGCGGTGTCGATGTCGAACAGGATGCCGGCCGAGGTGTGCGATGTCATCCAGGTGATGAAGCGCTGCGCCAGCTTGGCATACAAGCCCGGCGCATCCTGGTCCTCGTCGTCGAACAGGAAGATCACATCGAGGTCGGAAACGTAACCCAGTTCCTTGCCGCCCAGCTTGCCGTAAGCGATGACGGCGAACTTCGGTACTTCGCGGTGGCGCTTGGGAATGTTCTGCCATGCGGCTTGCACCACGGCTGCCACGATCACGTCGGCCAAGGCGGACAGATGATCGGCCAGGCGCTCCACGGTCAGGTCGCCCGCCAGGTCTTGTGCCAGCAGGTGGAACAGCTGCACGTGGTGCGCTTCGCGCAGGATGTCGAGCTGGCGTTCCGTGTCGTCCGGCGCGGTGGCCAGCTGGCGCTGCAGGTCTTGCGCCACGGCGGCGGGATCGAAGCTGGTATTGAGCAGGCGGTCATCCAGCAGCTCGTCCAGCAGGATCGGGTGCTGGTTGAGGAAGGTGGCGGCCCAGCCACTGGTGTGCATCATATTGATGACGCGTTCCAGCGTGTGCGGATACTCCGTCAGCAGCGACAGATAGGCTGAGCGGCGCGCGATCGCTTCCAGGAAGTCCAGCAGGCGGCCCAGCGTCGCCAGCTGGGTGCCGGCGCTATTCCTTTCGGCAGCGCGCGCGATCTGTGGCAGGGCGGCATTGATCAGTGCGACCAGCTTGTTGCGGCTTGCTTCCGGCATGCTGGCCAGCTTGGGCGATTGCCAGGTCGCGATCAGGCGCTGTGCAGCGGCGGCGGGATCGCTGTAACCCAGCCCCGTAAAGCGGGCTTCGATGGCCTCGCGGTTGTCGGGATCGGCGCAATCGTTGCTGGTGTCGGGATCGACGTCATCGCTATTGCCGCTCTTGTCGGCGAAGATGGCGTCGAACTGCTCGGCGACGAACTGGCGGTGGGCTTCCAGCTCGGCCAGCAGGCTGGCGGCATCGGGCATCCCCATCATCTGCGCCACGACCGCCTGGTCGGCTTCATTGGCAGGAATGGTGTGGGTCTGGGCGTCGTCCAGATACTGCAGGCGGTGTTCCAGGTTGCGCAGGAAGGTATAGGAGGCCAGCAGGCGTTCCACCACATCCGCCGCCAGCAGGCCTTTTTCCGGCAGCAGTTTCAGTGTTTCGCGCGTGGAGCGGCCGCGCAGGCTGGGATCGCGCCCGCCGCGGATCAGCTGGAATACCTGGGCCAGGAATTCGATTTCGCGGATGCCGCCGCGGCCCAGCTTCACATTATTGCTGCGGTCAGGATGCAGGCGCTCCTGGCGATTCACTTCGGCGCGGATCTGGGCGTGCATGCTGCGGATGGCGTCGATCACGCCGAAGTCCAGGTAGCGGCGGAAGCAGAAGGGACGCACGATGGCGTCCAGCGCGGCGATATCGACCGCATGGCCGGTGACGGCGCGCGCCTTCACCCAGGCGTAGCGTTCCCACTCGCGCCCTTGCACGATCAGGTAGTTCTCCACCATGCCCAGGCTGGCCGCCAGCGGGCCGGAGGCGCCGTTCGGACGCAGCGCCATGTCGACGCGGAAGGTAAAGCCGTCCTCCGTGATTTCGGCGATGGCCGCGATCAGCTTTTTGCCGAGGCGGACAAAGTATTCGTGGTTGGACAGCGAGCGCTGGCCGGGACCGGCCGCCGTATCGCCATCTTCCGGATAAACGAAAATCAGGTCGATGTCGGACGACACATTCAGCTCGCCGCCGCCGCCCTTGCCCATGGAAAGCACCATCAGCTGCTGCTCGGCGCCGGAGTCCGCGCCAATCGGGGCGCCGTGGGCCGCGCGCATTTCCGCATCGAGCTCGAACAAATGCTCGCGGATGGCGAAATCGGCCAGCCGCGTCATGGTCGTGACCACCTCGTTCAGATCCGCCTTGCCCTCCAGGTCGCGCCGGATTAGGCCGGCGATCACCAGGTTGCGCAGGCGCCGCATGCCCCTGGCCAAAGGCAGGGGATTTCCCTCGCCAGTGTTGCGTTCTTTTGCCAAAAATTCAGCAAAATTCAGCGAGGCAAGCGATAATTGCGCTATGGCATCAACTTTGGCTTGCCGATCCGCTGCAGCGGCCAGCCAGCGCTGGTAAAAACGGGAGGCGGAAACGAGGCTTGGTGCGGTCATCAGGAATTTGTGAAGTAATGTAAAAGCCTAGCTATTGGAACATAGTTTAGCGGGTCCATGCGGTAGAATTGTCTGAATTAACAAAGGCTTGGCTTGAGCGTAATAAAGGAAAATTCGGTGGAGGAGGTGGTGGCGGAAGAGGGGCCTTTGTTGTCCCGCTGGCACCGGCTGCAGGCTGCCTACCGCTTCTGGAATCTGGCCACGCACCACGTACTCGGCTTCACGGTCAAGCTGGTTCTGCTGCTGTATTTTGCGTTCGCCATCATGTTCCTGGCGCTGCGCTACATCATCCTGCCGAACATCGACCACTACAAAGGCGATTTCGAGCGCCTGGCGACGCGTGCTGTCGGCAACCCCGTTACCATCGACCGCATTTACGCTTCCTGGAAAGGTTTGCGTCCCAACCTGTTCCTGGGCGATGTGATCCTGCGCGACGCGCAGGGCAAACAGGCGTTGCTGCTGCCCAGCGTGTCCGCCACGCTGTCGTGGTGGAGCGTGCCGGCCGGCAGCCTGCGTTTCGAATCCCTGGAATTCATCCGTCCCGACCTGGAAGTGCGGCGCGATGCGGACGGCAAGCTGTACGCCGCCGGCATCATGATCGATCCAAACAAGAAGAGCGATGGCAAGGGCGCCGACTGGCTGCTGTCGCAGCGCGAAGTGGTGATCCGCGACGGCCGTGTGGACTGGACCGATCTGCAGCGCGGCACGCCGCCACTGACGCTGGACAACGTCAGCTTCCTGATGATGAACAAGTGGCGCCGCCACCAGTTTGCCGTGAAGGCGACGCCGCCTGCGACGCTCGGCAAGCCGCTGGATGTGCGCGCCGATTTCTCGCATCCCGCTTTCGGCCGTATTTCGGACGTGGCGCAGTGGCGGGGCGAGTTGTACGCCAGCGTGCCATACGCCGATCTGGCTGCCTGGTCCACCTATATTCCGGCCAATGTCGAAGTGCAGTCCGGCGCCGGCGCGGCGCGCGCCTGGGTCAGTATCGATCGCGCCCGCGCCACCGGCGTGACCGCCGACCTGGCGCTGGAAAACGTGGTTGCCAAGCTGGACGCCGAATTGCCCGAACTCGATGTGGCGGCCTTGCATGGCCGCGTCACCGCGCAGGAAGAAATGCCTGCCACGCTGGTGGCAGCCAAGGCGCCGCCTGGCTCGCTGGGCCGCAGCATCAGCCTGACCGATCTGTCCGTGCGCACGCGCGATGGCGTGGAGCTGGCGCCAACCACCGGTTCCTTCCGCCATCTGCCCGCTACCACCACCCAGCCGGAAGTGAGTGAGATGAAGGCGAAGTCGCTGGATCTGGCCATCCTGTCCCAGCTGGCGACGCGCCTGCCGCTGCCGCCAATCCAGCGCGACCTGCTGGATGCACTGTCGCCACGTGGACGCGTGCAGAACCTGGCGGCCGAATGGCGTGGCGCGCTGCCTGCGCCGGGCAGCTTCAAGGTCAAGGCCGAAGTGTCGGACCTGGGCTTGAATGCACTCGAATCGCGCCCTGCCATTCCGAAGTCGGGCAAGAACCCCGGCGCGCCAGCGATTCCAGCGTTGCCGGGCTTCGATCACCTGAGCGGCACGGTGGAAGCGAACGAAAAGGGCGGCAGCATCAACTTCGATGCCCCGGGCCTGGAATTGAATATGCCGGAATGGTTCGAAGAACCGAAGATGGTGTTCGACAAACTGAAGCTGGCCGCTGGCTGGTCGCTGGCCGACGCCAGGCAGCTGAGCCTCAAGGTGGACAACCTGGAACTGCTGCATGCGGGGATCGCAGCCAATATCACCGGCACCCACGTGCTGCCGCGCGATGGCAAAACCGCCGGGGTGGCCGACTTCACCGGCACGCTGGATGGCTTCGACATCAAGACCATCGGCCGCTACCTGCCATACAAGACCCCCGAGCATCTGCGCACCTGGCTGAGCGGTGCGCTGGAGGATGGCACGGCGCGCGAAGTGAGCCTGCGTCTGCGCGGCGAGCTGGATCACTTCCCGTTTAAGGACGCTTCGCCGGATAAGGCGAAAGGAGAATTCCGCATCGCCGGCAAACTCGATGACGCCAAGCTGAATTACGACCCGACCATGTTCGCCAAGGACGGCAAGTCGCCGCTATGGCCGCAAGCCGAGAAGATCAAGGGCAGCTTCCTGTTCGACCGCGCGCGCATGGAAATCAAGGCCGACACCGCGCGTACCGCCGGCGTAGCTTTGGTCAATGTGAAGGCTGTGATTCCCGACCTGACGATTCACGAAAGCGTGCTGGATATCGATGGCATGGCTAATGGTCCGCTGAACGAATTCGTCAAATATATGGCGGCCAGCCCGGTACTGGAATGGATCGGCAACTTCACCGAAGAGACGACCGCCACCGGTCCGGCCAAGCTGGCGCTCAAGCTGCATATGCCGCTCAATCACGCCATCGACACCAAGGTGCAGGGCGCGCTGTCGTTGCTGGGGAATGACATCGCCCTGTGGACCGAAATGCCGACCATTCAGCTGGCCAGCGGCAAGATCGAATTCAATGAGCATGGCGTGAACCTGAACACCATCAATGGCACCTTGCTGGGCGGGCAGCTGCAGGTGTCCGGCGGTTCGCAGCGCGACAACTCGATCCAGGTCAAACTGGGCGGAACCGTCACCGTGGATGGCTTGCGCAAGGCGTATCCGACGCCTGCCATGCAGCGCCTGGCTTCCCACCTGAGCGGCAGCACCAGATTCAATGGCCTGGTGGTGGCGCGCGAGCACCAGTGGCAGATCAGCGTCGATGCGAACATGGTGGGCGCGGGACTGGACTTCCCGGCGCCACTGAAGAAAACCGCCGGCGAAGCGATGCCGCTGCACTTCCAGCTGAACGGCGGCGCGCCGAACGAGGCTGGTCTTCAGCGCGACGACATCCGCATCACGCTGGGCAATGCGATCGCCGCCCGCTATCACCGCGAGCGCAAGGGGCACGTACCCTATCACCTGGTCAACGGCGGCATAGGCGTCAATGTGCCGGCGCCGGAACCGGACAGCGGCATGATGATTCAGGCCAGCCTGAAGTCGCTGAACGTGGACGACTGGATCGACGTCGGCAGCGCCATTGCGGGCAATGAGCTGCGCAGCGCCAATGCAAGCGAAGGCCCGGACCTGTCGCAATACGTCGTGGCCGACACCCTGGCCGCACGCGCCACCGAGCTGACCGCAGGCGGACGCAAACTGGATAATGTGGTGATCGGCGCCAGTCACCAGAAGGGCGTCTGGCAAGCCAGCATCGATTCGCGCCAGGCCACCGGTTACGTGACGTGGAACGAGTCGGCATCCGGTCGCGGCGTGGGCAAGGTGACGGCGCGCCTGTCTTCGCTGATCATTCCTGAATCGCAGGCCAACGAAGTGAAGGACCTGCTGGAAGCCTCGACCACCTCGCCGACCATCCCTGCGCTGGACATCGTGGCCGAGCGCTTCGAACTGTTCAACAAGCCGCTGGGCCATCTGGAACTGCAAGCGTACAACGCGCTGATTACCAGTTCGCGCGAATGGCGCGTCAGCAAGCTGGCGCTGGAAAATCCGGACGGTGAACTGCATGGCACGGGACGCTGGGTCACCAAGGATGGCCAGCACACCACCATGCTGAACTTCGACCTGAACATCAACGATGCGGGCAAGCTGCTGGAGCGCTTCGGCTTTGCCGACACGCTGCGCAACGGCAAAGGCAAGCTGAGTGGCGATATTTCCTGGCACGGCCTGCCGTATTCCTTCGACTCGCCCAGCCTGGCAGGCAACCTGACCTTGAACGTGGAGAAGGGCCAGTTCCTGCGCCAGGACCCGGGCGCCGCCAAACTGCTGGGCGTCCTGAGCCTGCAAGCCTTGCCGCGCCTGTTGAAACTGGACTTCCACGATGTATTCTCGGATGGCCTGGCCTTCGACGGCATCACTGCCAACGCCGTCATCAATAAAGGCATCGTGAAAACCGAGAACCTGAAGATGCACGGCGTGCAGGCCACGGTGCTGATGGATGGCACGGCGGACATTGCAAACGAATCGACCAATCTGCATGTAGTCGTGATTCCTGAAGTGAACCTCGGCACCGCACCGCTGGTGTATGCGCTGGCCGTGAACCCGGTGATTGGCCTGGGCAGCTTCCTGGCTCAGCTCTTCCTCAGTGCGCCGGTGATGAAAGCACTGACCTACCATATGCAGGTCACTGGCCCATGGAAGGCGCCGGTGATCACCAAACTCGACGCCCCGAAATTGCCGGAGCTGTTGTCCGCTCCGAGCGCCAGATAAGGAGAGGCCAATGCCTATCGTTGCAGCCGTCCAGATGGTTTCCACGCCGGTCGTGGAAGAGAATATCGCCACCGCCCGCCGCCTGATCGCGGACGCCGCCGCCGCCGGCGCCAAGCTGATCCTGCTGCCTGAATACTGGGCCATCATGGGCCTGAGCGACAGCGACAAGGTGGCCAGGGCCGAGCCGCTGGGTTCCGGCCCGATCCAGTCCTTTATGGCCGAGATGGCGCGCGAGCACAAGATCTGGCTGCTGGGCGGCACGCTGCCGCTGGCATCGGACGATCCTCAGCGCGTGATCAACACGACCCTGGTCTACGATCCGCAGGGCAAGCATGTTGGCCGTTACGACAAGATTCACTTGTTCGGCTTCACCAAGGGCAGCGAGTCCTACGATGAGGCGCGCACCATTGTGCCGGGCAAATCGGTCGGCACGGTTGAGACAGCGGTGGGCAAGGTTGGCATGTCCGTGTGCTACGACCTGCGCTTCCCGGAGCTGTACCGTGCCATGGGGCCGGTGTCGCTGATCGTGGTGCCGGCCGCCTTTACCTACACCACCGGCAAGGCGCACTGGGAAATCCTGCTGCGCGCACGCGCCATCGAAAACCAGTGCTATGTGCTGGCGTCGGCCCAGGGCGGGACGCACGTCAACGGCCGCCGTACCTGGGGGCATTCCATGCTGATCGACCCTTGGGGCGAGGTCAAGGCGGTGCTGGCGGAAGGCGAGGGCGTGATCAGCGGCGAGGTAGACGATATCTTCATGCACGGCGTGCGCGAGAGCCTGCCAGCACTGAAACACCGGACGATGTAAGATGCCGGTAACAACCAAAACGCAAAGAATTCCAATATGAAACCATTCGAACCGAACATGACGGCTCTCGCAGCCGCGCGCGATATTTTGCTGACGCCTTTCGGCCTCGATGAAGCCAAGTTGCTGAAGGCGCTGGGCAGTATGTTCACCCACAAGGTCGACTACGCCGACCTGTATTTCCAGTTCACGAAGAACGAGGGCTGGAGCCTGGAAGAGGGCATCGTGAAGACGGGCTCTTTCTCCATCGATCAGGGCGTCGGCGTGCGCGCCGTTTCGGGCGACAAGACGGCCTTCTCTTATTCCGATGAGATTTCCGAAGCGGCCCTGCTGGATGCTGCTGCCGCCACGCGCACCATCGCGCGCGCGGGTGCGGGCAAGGTCAAGGTCGCGGGCAAGATGAGCCCGACCGGCGGCCGTTCGCTGTATCTGCCGAATGATCCGCTGGTGTCGCTGGATGCGACGTCCAAGGTCAAGCTGCTGGAAAAAGTCGAAAAGATGGCGCGCGCCAAGGACCCGCGTGTGGTGCAGGTGATGGCTGGCCTGGCCGGCGAATACGACGTGGTGCTGGTGGTGCGCAGCGATGGCGTGCTGGCAGCTGACATCCGTCCGCTGGTGCGCGTATCGCTGACCGTGATCGTGGAACAGGATGGACGCCGCGAAGTCGGTTCGTCCGGCGGCGGTGGCCGCTACGAGTATGGCTACTTTACCGATGCGATCCTGGAGCAGTATGCGGAAGATGCGGTGAAGTCGGCACTGGTGAATCTGGATTCTCGTCCTGCGCCTGCCGGCCCGATGACTGTCGTTCTCGGCCCGGGCTGGCCGGGCATCCTGCTGCACGAAGCGATTGGCCACGGCCTCGAAGGTGACTTCAACCGCAAGGGTTCGTCGACCTTCTCCGGCCGTATCGGCGAGCGCGTTGCCGCCAAAGGCGTAACCGTGGTGGACGATGGCACGCTGAAGGACCGCCGCGGTTCGCTGAACATCGACGATGAAGGCAACCCGACCCAGTGCACCACGCTGATCGAAGACGGCATCCTGAAGGGCTATATCCAGGACACCATGAACGCGCGCCTGATGAAGATGCCGGTGACCGGCAACGCACGCCGCGAATCCTTCGCCCATCTGCCGATGCCGCGCATGACCAACACCTATATGCTGGCTGGCGACAAGGACCCGGAAGAGATTCTGGCATCCGTGAAGAACGGCCTGTATGCGGTGAACTTCGGCGGCGGCCAGGTCGATATCACCAACGGCAAGTTCGTGTTCTCGGCCAGCGAGGCGTATATGATCGAGAACGGCAAGGTCACTTATCCGGTCAAGGGCGCGACACTGATCGGTAATGGTCCGGATGTGCTGAACCGCGTGTCGATGATCGGTAACGATATGAAGCTGGACCCGGGCGTGGGTGTGTGCGGCAAGGAAGGCCAGAGCGTGCCGGTGGGCGTTGGCCAGCCGACCCTGCGCCTCGACGGCGTGACCGTCGGCGGTACGGCGTAAGCCGCCGGGCGGCGGATCGATGATCCGCCCTGCCAGGCGCCACCAAGAAAAAAAGCCGCCCGTTTGGGCGGCTTTTTTGTAGGGCGGATCATTGATCCGCCATGCATCAGAAGGCTACGCGCACACCCACGTTCACGCGGCGGCCCACATTTTCCAGCGTCAGGAATTGGCTCTCGTTATCGGCATATTCGTGCATGCGCGAATTGGCGAGGTTGATGCCGTCTGCATACAGCGCGATGCGCGGCGTAACGTTGTAGCGCAGGCTGGCATCGGTCTGGCCGTAAGCCGAACGGGTACGCGGCAAGGTGCTGCCGCCGCCGCAGTCCACGGCGAAGTGATTACGCCAGTTGTAGCTGACACGCGCCATGAACGTCTCGTTCTCGTAGAAGACCGAAGCATTGTACGACTGCTTCGACAGGCCGGGGTAGCCGCAGGAAGACGCGGTGGTCTCGTCGTCGCGCTCCGCCTTGGCATCGACGAAGGTGTAGTTGGCCGACACGCCAAAGCCCTGCAGCCAGGTATAGCCGCTGTCGAAGGCATACTGGCCCGCCAGTTCCAGACCCTTGATCTTGCCCTTCTGGCCGTTGCGGATACGGGTATCGTGCACCACCTCGGTGTACTGCGGGATCTTGATGTCCACCAGCTTCTGCTCAAGGAAATCGCGCACGCTCTTGTGGAAGACGGCCGCACTGACGTAGTTGGTCTTCGACAGATACCATTCATACGACAGATCGAAGTTGGTCGACTTCATCGGTTTCAGGTAAGGATTGCCGCCGCCGGTCTGCACGTCGCCATAACGGCCGCCGTAGGAGTTGTCGACACCCATCTGGTTCAGCGTCGGGCGCGTTTCGGTTTTCGATGCACCGAAGCGCAGAATCATGTCGCTGGTCAGGTCGTATTTGAAGTTACCGGAAGGCAGAACGCTGTTGTAGCTGTTCTCCACCGAAGTCGCCGTGGCCGGACCCCAGTTCAGGATGTAAGTGGTGTCGTTCGGGCTCTTGGTGGCGGACAGCAGCACGCGGCTGATACCCGAAGAAGTCGAGTTCACGTGCACCACGCGCACGCCTGCGTTGGCGGACCAGTGTTCGCCCTCCCACTTCGAATCGACATAGAAGTTCGAAACCTTTTCCTTCACCTGCCACATCGATGGCTTGGTGTAGTCGATCGCCATCGGGCCGTTCGGATACTTGGTCTTGTCCAGATACGATGCCGGATCGTTGGAGAAGGCCAGCACGGACGGCTGGTTCAGGTAATTCATATAGGCCTGCGGATCGAAACTCAGGTAGGCGCTCGGCACCTGTGCGTTGCCGCCAAACGGATTACCCAGCGGCGTGACCGTGAACAGGCTCGATGGCAAGGCGACGTGATAGCCACTGAAGGCGTTCCACGAATCGCTGCTCCAGCTGGTGCGGCCAACCTTGCGCTGCTGATAGCCCAGGCCGGAATCGATGCCTTTGAAGAAGCCCATTTCATGCTGCCACGAGACGTTGGCGCGGCCTTCCTGCAGCGAGTCGGAGAAGCGCACGTCGTTGTTCGATACGGCGTGTGCAAACACCTTGCTCGGATCGGCGATGCCGTCGCCGAAAGTCAACGTCGGCGTGGAGCCGAAGGTCAGTACGTCGCTGTTCTGCGGCACCATGCCGGCCACCACCCACATATCCGGCTGGGTGGAAGTGGTGCGCGATGCATTCACGTCCGCTTCCACTTTCAAGTCAGGCGATACGGTCCATTTGGAATTCAGACCGCCGGCTTTGGTGATCGAGAGACGGTCACCGCCTTTCACGATCATGTCGTTCGAGTTCTTGTCGGTGAGCGTGCCGCCCACCAGCGCCGGATTGTTCGCGAAGAACAGCGCGCCGGGACGGATGAAGCTGAGCACCTGGCCATTGGCATCGGTCTTCACGCCGACCTGCGTTGGATTGTTCCAGTCGCTGATGGCGATGACGTCGTTGCGCTGGTTAAGGCGCGAATACAGGGCGTCCGCGGTCAGCTTCCAGTTCTCGGATGGGTTGTATTGCGCCGTCAGGTTGGCGACCAGGCGTTTGCGCTTTTCGTTCTCCTGCTGGAAGCCGTAGCTCTGCGGCATATACAGCTTCTTGGTCGTGACGTCGGCCATCGTCAGGCCCTTGGAGTTCGCGTCGCCGTTGATGATGGCGACATCGCGGTAATTCCAGGCGTCGGTAATCGCCTTATTCTGCTTGGATGCGCGGTCGGTGTAGGAGACGGAACCCGTAATGCCAAAGGTCTTCTCGGCGTTGGCGAAAGAGTACATGCCGCTGACGTTCGGCGTGTTCTTGCGCGAGTTGGAGTCCCAGGAATCGAAGACGTTGACCACGCCGGTGCTGCCTGCCTTACCCGACAGCGGGCGTGCAGTCTGGATGTCCACGGTGGAACCGATACCGCCTTCAGGCAGGAAAGGCTGGGAGGTTTTGTACACCAACGCTTTGGAAATCAGATCCGATGACAGCAGGTCGAAGGAGAACTCGCGGCCGCCGGTGTCGCTGGTCAGCGTGCGGCCGTTCACCAGCACGTTATTGAATTCCGGGCCCAGACCGCGCACGGAAATATAGCGGCCTTCACCGTTGTTACGCTGGATCTGCACGCCCGTTACACGCTGCAGGGATTCGGCGATATTCGTGTCCGGGAACTTGCCGGCGTCTTCAGCCGACACCGCATCCACAACGCCTTCCTGCAGGCGCTTGGTCATCAGGGAAGAGGCGAGCGACGCACGAATGCCGCTCACGACAACCTTCTGTTCAGGTTCAGCATTGGGCTCGTTGCCGGTTTGTGCGAGGGCACAGGCAGGGATCAGGATATCGGCAATGAGGGCTGCCAATATGGTCTTGCGCATATCGAATTTATGCATACTGTTTGGTCTCCGAATATTATTATTGGGGATGCAGTTAGGGCTGCATGGAGGCCATCGTACGTAGCGCACGAATTACAAACTAATCATTTATTTACTATTTTATATGCCGAAAACATATAACTACATGGAAGGATGTATGCCAAAAAGGCCGCTGAATCAGGGCGTGATCGTCACAATCACGCGTTTGTAGCGGGTCAGCGGCGGGCTGCCTTTGTCGGTGACTTTGAGGATGAAGTGGGCGGTTTCTGACTTGGATACAACAGGTGCGGTGAACCAAACGGTATAAATATTTTCCGCGCCGTCGGTTTTGATCGGCGTCTTCCAGCTGCCGGCTTCCGGGTAATGAAACCACAGGAAGCTCAGGCTGTCGCCGTCCGGATCGGTGCTGCCGGCGGCACTCAGTGCGAAGTGTTCGCCCGACTTGACGGTGATGCGTTCGGCATGTGCGAGTGCGGGAACGGGAGGATGGTTGGCCGCTGCGTAAGGCTTGGTGGTCCACTCGATGCGCGCCGCAAAGTCGTTCTGGAACTCCTTGCGCCAGCGCCAGATGGTGGTCTTGAATCCGGTGAAGACCGTTTCGGAAGCACGAATATTGCGGCCGTATTCGTTGCCAACCCAAGGCGAGTAAGCATCGATGGCGTTGGTCCAGATGGCATGCGGCTCGGGAAGGATAGGCACGCCGCCATTGAATCCCTTCGCATCCATATTGTCCAGCGATGGAAGGTAGAACTCATAGCGCCCACCCCAGCCGCCCCAGTCGGGATGCTCGGGCGCGTTGAGTCCATTGGGAATCAGCGCGAGGAAACTGGGCGTATCGCCTTCCACGCCATAGCCGGTGTCCGGGTAAGCCGCGCCCAGCGGACCGTGGCCTTGCTGGATATGCCCGGCGATCCATGCGTTGCTGACTTCCGTGTTGTCGTTGCCCGGTTCGGCGACGTTCATGCCGCCCCAGGTCGCCGCGCCATATCCGCCCGGGCTGACAATGTAGAACAGTTCAGGGAAGCTGCTGCGTAGCCAGATGCCTGTATCGTCCTGATCGGAGATCGCATACACGCGCAGCTTGCTCACCAGCCTGGCCGTTTGCGCCGGCGTATGCGTTTGCCGGATGCGGTACAGGGCCTGCGCCAGCGTATTGGCGCCGCCCCATACCGATACCCATAAGGGACGCGGGTCCGGCCGCTCCAGCACCTTGATGATCCAGTTCGAACCTTGCGAATCCTTGTCTTCGCCAACCCCATTCATGCCATAGACCGGCAAACCTTGCCGCACCAGCGCCGTGAGTGCGGCCGCACTTGGGAAGCCTTTCTCGTGTTTCAGCAGATTAGGCTGCACGTGGCCATAAGTGCTGATGATGGCGCGTATCGATTCCGGCGCCACGTGCGACTTCTGGTGCACTGAAGTCGTGGCGATCAGGCCCTCGATGTCGATCTGGTTCGAATACAGCAGCAGGCGTACCAGGGACTGGCTGTCGTCCGGATCGGCCTCGATATCGCTGAGAACCAGCAGCCGCTGTTTGGGCGGCTGCGGAGATGCTGCCGCGCCGCCCGCCAGTGCCAGCGCAGCGAGGGCTGTCACGGCGGCGCGCTTCATGACTTGTAAACCTTGAAGCTGTGCGGAGCGATGGTCACCTCGGTTGGCTGCGCGCCTTTCTTCAGCACGCGTACTTTTGCCGGAACGTCGTTGAAGGACTGGATGACGTAGGCGCCATTATCGTAGGTGAACAGGCTGACACCGGCAGGCGCCTCGATGCGCACAGGCGCGTCGGCCAGAAGGTATTGCTTGATGCTGTTGATGACGCCCACCGGCATGCTGTACAGATCCCCGATATTGCTGGGGATATTGATCACGTACAGAATGCCTTTGCTGTAGCGGTTCATCAGCAGGATCGGGAAGCCGCGCGCACCGGACACGCCGCGAATGATCGGCCATGCGTCATTGGTGAAGTAATGCAGTTCGGGGAAGATCACATCGCGCGGCGCTACTTTCGGGGCGTCGCGCAGCGATTCGCCATTGCCGGCGCCATAGCCGTTGTAGTAGTCGTTCAGCGCGACTTGCTGGCCGGTGGCATAGACTTCAAGCAGATCCTGGAAGCCGCGGTCCTGCGTGGCGCGCACGAAGCCCGAAGTCACGAAGACGTTCTTGCCAGCCTCCAGCTGCTTGCGGACCTTGACGATGATGTCCTTGTCCGTTGCCGCGGCTTGTGTCAGCAGCACAGTGCTGGCTTCCGCCGGGAAGCGCGCACTCATTTCGAGCGGAATGCCGACGTTGCCGAGGTAGTTGTGCAGGAAGTCTTCGCCGGATGCGTGCGGTGGGCGGTAGCTTGCCAGGCCCGTAGGATTGCCAAGCTGTCCGAGCACTTCATCCGCCTGTTTCAGCGCAGCGTGCGCGGCCAGGCCCCAGCCTGCGGGTGCGGTCGCATTCGGATTCGCCGCCTGCCAGCCGGCGACGATTTGCTTCCAGTTGAAGGACGTGTCCTGATCGCCCCATGGCCGCTCGCCTGCCACCGCGGGCTTGTCCTCAGCCATCGGATGCCAGTTGAAGAGCGTGATCTCGGGCGGCTTGGCGAAAGCCGTGTCCCACAGTTGCTCGGCAAAGCGGTCGAGGTAGCGGGTGGAATAGGTATCGACCCAGCCACCGCCGTTCTTGCCGTCGCGGCGCAGCGTGTTGTAGTAGCGGATGATCGAGTAGGACTCGTACTGCTGCAGCAGCTGGTCGGTGATGATCGGGTCGCGCGTTTCGGTGCCGGTGTAGATGCTGTCGAACATTTCCGGCTGCTTTTCGAGATCGAAGCCCAGGCCGTGGAAGTGCTCGTACCAGTTCGGATACTTGATTGTCACCTTCACTTTCGGATTCGCGGCGCGGGCGGGACCCAGCACGATGTCCTGCGAAACCTTGCGCATGGTGTCGATCCGGTACTGCGTCCAGCTGCGCTTGCCCTTGGCCTTGATGTCGGCGTCGGACTTCGAGGTGTAGAAGAAGAAATCGTCCAGGATGATGGAGTCGAAATGGCGTGCCGCCTGTGCCATCGCCTTCTTGCCCATTTCGCGGTCTTCCGGCTTTTCGTAATCGAAGGTCATGAACTGGCCGTTGAAGCCGCCCGCTGCCATCGTCACGCCGCCCGCTACTTCAATGCCTTTGGCAAGGAAGGCCTTCTTCACCGTTTCGATTTGTTCGTCGGTAGCGAAGCGGTTGTCGCGGTAGGTTTCGATGTAGACCTTGTCGAACGGGACCTGGTTCATGGCGCGTGCGAACTGGTGCTCGAACACGGCGGGATCTGCCAGGCTTTGCGTCACGTTGACGGGAATATAGATCGCGGTCCTGAAGTGCTGGTACTGGCCCGCACTGGCGGCACCGGCAGCCAGCGCGAGAACGGCGGTGGCAGCGGCGTATCGCATGGCGTGCCCCTTCATTTTCCCGCTACCTTGAGCAGGCCTTGCGCTGCCTTGGCCAGTGCCGCATCGCCGCCACTTGCGCTCAGCGTGCCCTTGGCGTTGTCCCAGCGCAGGCGGGTGACGCTGCCTTTGCCCTTTTCGTAGTCATAGGAGACGCCGTCGTCGTCATACAGCGCGAACTCGCCATCCTTGCCGGGATAGACGCGAATCTCGGCGATCGCCTGTTTGCTTGCGGTGGACTGCACATCGGCGCCGATCGGCACGATGGAGCCGGCACGCACGAAGACGGGAATGCGTTCGATTGGCGCGGCGACCTTCACCCACTGGCCGCCGGAGAGTTTTTCGTTGGTCCAGAAATTGTACCAGTCGCTGCCTGCGGGCAGATACACGTCTTTCTCCGTCTGGCCTTGCGCGGTAACCGGCGCAACGAGGAAGGCCGGGCCGAACATATACTGCGTGCCGATACTGGCGACGTTCGGATCGGCAGGGAAGTCCATCCACAGTGGACGCATGAACGGTGCGCCGGTGTCGTGCGTGAACTTGGCCTGGCTGTAGAGATAAGGGATCAGGCGATAGCGCAGGCGGTCATACTCGGCCAGCACCGCTTCCGCCTGTTTGCCGAATTCCCAGATCTCGGTGTGCTTGCGCTCACCGTGGATGCGCAGCGTCGGCAGGAAGGTGCCGTACTGGAACCAGCGCGTGAACAGTTCGGGATAGTCGTTGTTCTGTCCCACCGTATCGCGCGCGTCGGATGGATCGAGCAACGGTGTAGCCGTGATGCTGGTGGTCTGCGGCAGATGCTGCCAGCCACCGATATCGTTGCCCCAGTAGGCGATGCCGGAGGCGGTCATGTTCAGCCCAGTCGGCACCTGGCGCGCCAGCGCTTCCCAGGTTGGATTGATATCGGAAGACCAGAACAGGGCGCCGGTGCGCTGTGCGCCAAGATAGGCGGCACGGGACAGGATCAGCACGCGCTTGTTCGGCTTCCATTCGCGCATGCCTTGCGCCGCGCCTTCCACGTGCATCAGCGGGAACAGGTTGTGATAGCGGTCGCCCGAGCCGATCGAATAGAAGAAGCCATCCGGCACCAGGTCCGGTTCCGTTTCGTCCAGCCATGGATAGTCGAAGCCGTGCGACAGGATATTGTCGCGCGCCTTCTGCCAGTACCATTTGCGCGCTTCCGGATTGGTGGCGTCGATCAGGCCACCCGTGCGGTCGGAGCGGAAGGGCAGGCCATCGACCGATTTGCCGTCCTTGTCCTTCAGCAGGAAGCCTTTGGTATCAAGTTCGTTGAAGTAGCGGCTGGAAGTTTCGAAGCGCGGCCAGATCGAGATGATGGACTGCATGCCCATATCGTGCAGCTGCTTGTTCATGCCGTCCGGGTCGGGGAACTGCGCCGGATCGATGTCCAGCTGGCCCATGCGGGTCCAGTAGAACCAGTCCACCACCATCACATCCAGCGGGTACTTTTTCTGCCGATAAGTGTTCGCCACGCGCAGCACTTCCTGCTGGCTGTCGTAGCGCGCTTTCGATTGGATCAGGCCAAAAGCAGCCTTGGGCGGAATGGGCGTCCTGCCGGTCAGGCGTGCGTAGCCGGAATAGATTTCCTCGGGCGTCTTGCCGGTGATGACGAAGAAGCTGACACGCTCGCCCACATTGGATTGGAAGCCCATGCGGCCGTTCACGCCAGCCACGAAGCGCGTTGCCGAGGCGTTGTCCCACACGATGCCATAGCCTTTGGACGACACCATGAAGGGGACGCAGACCGATTCGCCAGCTGGCGCGTCATACCAGTGCTTGCAATCGAGCGTGCGGCCGCGCAGGTCCAGCGGGCCAAGCGATTCCTGGTTCTGGCCCATACCGTAGTAATGCTCGCCGGCTGGCGCCGCGAAGGATGCGCCGACCTGATAAGTTTTTTCGCCAGCGACGGTTTGCGGCGACATTTCCCAGCCGGTCATCTTCAGTACAGTGTCGCCGGCAGCGTTCTTCACCTGCAGCGCGACCTTGGCCAGCGCAGGCGCGAAGTATTTTTCGCCCATGCTCGGCACGTGCGGCGCCGGTGCGGCATCGACATGCAGCGCGAGGGCAGGGGAGGTGAAACTGTCACCTTCCTTGCCTGCGGCGTGCTGGAAGGGCTTGTTGTCCGCGCCGCCCGGCAGGATGCCGAAGCCGGGGCCTTTCAGCGTTTCCGCCTTGTCGGCGGCGATGGTGACATGGACGATGTTGGGGCCGTAGGCTTCGACCGAAATCCAGGCGCCTTCACGGTCGAGGGTTTTGATCGGTGCGGCGTGCGCCGCCAGAACCATGGACGAAATGGCGGCTGCAACGGCCACCTGCATGCTTTGCTGTCTCAATCCTGCCTCCAGGCTGTTTTAGGTTTGCGCTTATTGTGGCGAGGGCCTTACGCCCTTGCAATTACGAAAATCACCAAACTTGGGAACGTTTTCATAAACTCTTGTAAATGCGAATGATTTGCATTAGCATTCATGCTTTAATCGTAAGCCAATTTACCATGAGCCCCCAAACCACCCGCCGCTGGGCGTGGATTCACAAGTGGAGCAGTCTGGTCTGCACCGTCTTCATGCTGCTGCTGTGCGTGACGGGGCTGCCGCTGATCTACCACCACGAAATCGGCCACCTGCTGGGCGATGATGTCGAGGCGCCCGTGCTGCCGGTGAACACACCGAAGGCCAATCTGGACAAGGTGATCGCAGCGGCGACGGCTCTGCATCCGGGCAAGATGATGATGTACATGTCGCAGGAAGCGGACGAGCCGAATATCTGGAATCTGACGCTGGGCGCCAATCCGGTCGATCCGGATTATGTGTCGGTGGCGGTGGATGCGCGCACTGCGCAAGTGCTGGCGCAGCCGAAGTTTGAAGGCAGCTTCATGAGCGTGATGTTCCACCTGCACGTGGATTTGTACTCGGGCTTGTGGGGCAAGCTGTTCCTCGGTTTCATGGGCTTGCTGCTGCTGGTGGCCATCGTGTCCGGTGTGGTGCTGTACGCGCCCTTCATGCGCAAGCTCGATTTCGGCACCGTGCGCCGCGGCCGTGCGCCGCGCCTGAAGTGGCTGGACTTGCATAATCTGCTGGGCATCGTCACGCTGGTGTGGGCCTTCGTGGTTGGCGCGACGGGCATGGTCAATACCTGGGCCGATCTGATGCTGAAGTATTGGCAATCCACCGAGATGGCGGACATGGTCGCACCGTACAGGAACGCGCCGCCGTTGAAAGAACTGGGTTCAATGCAGGATTCGATGGCGCGTGCGCTGGCGCGTGAGCCGGGCATGAAGATCGGCTTTGTCGCCTTCCCCGGCACGCCTTATTCCAGCGCCCACCACTACGGCATCTTCCTGCGCGGCGACACAGCCCTGACTTCGCGCTTGTACAAGCCGGTACTGGTCGATGCGCAAACCGCGCAGATCACGGACAGCCGCGAGCTGCCGTGGTATCTGACCGCGCTGCTGATTTCGCAGCCGCTGCATTTCGGCGATTACGGCGGTGGATGGATGCAGTTCCTGTGGGCGATGCTCGATCTGGCAACGATCATCGTGCTGGGCAGCGGCCTGTATCTGTGGTTGAAACGCGGCGTGAGTGTGCCCGCAGCGAGCAGCGCGATCGCAGCGGAGGCGGCATGAACGCAGCCTTCCTGCGCTTGTGGGGCGCACCTCTGGCCATGGGCTTGCTGACGATGGTGGGACTGATTGCGGCCCTGCTGGGCGATGGCGTGTGGGACGGCGTCTCCGCCGTCGCCCTTGGCATTCCGGTCGCGGCCTGCGCCTGGTATGGCTTGCGCAGGCCGCGCCGTGATCAGAAGGTGTAGCTGCCGCGCAGGTAGAGCGCGCGGCCGATCGGATCGGTGAAGCGCGGATCGTAGCCCTTCTGGAATACCGTGCCCTGATTGGTGAACGGCGGATCTTTGTCGAACAGATTCTTGATGCCGGCAGTCAGGCTGAAGCCTTTGAAGCCGGTGTAGGTCGTCGACAAATTCCACAGCTGATAGGACGACACCTTGTTGAAGTATTGCGGATCAACCAGGTTCTGATCGTCGTAGCCGGTGCGGAAGGTCTGCGACAGCGTGGCCGACCAGGTGCTGTATTTCCAGGTGAGGGAAGCGTTGTGCTTCCAGCGGAACACCGGCGCATTGTCGCCGTAGCGGGCGACGTTCTGGATGAACTCACCATCGCGCTCGTTCTGGTACTCGTACTTGTGCACCCAGGTGCCGTCCAGCGTGAAGGCGAAGTTGCCATAGTCGGTACGGCCGCTATTGGCAGTCAGGCTGATGTCGAGACCATCGGTGTGCACCTTGCCCAGGTTCTCGTTCAGGTCCAGGATTGCATATGGCGAACCATCCGGATTACGCAGGAAGCGCGCCTTGTATTTCTCGTAGTCGCCGTAAATGGTTTGCTCCGGCAGCGAGGAGATCTTGTCGCGCAGGTGGATGTTCCAGTAGTCGACGGCCAGCGTCACGTTCTGGATCGGCGCAATCACGGCACCGAAGGAGAAGGTGGTCGACTTTTCCGGACTCAGGTTCGCATTACCGCCCTGCAGTTTGAACTGCTGCAGATCGCAATCGCGCAGCGGATTGGCGCCTGGCTGCGGCACGCCGTTCGGGCACAGGATCGGATCGTTATACGAATTGCTGGTGTCGTTCTTGGACTGCGGCGCGTTCTTCTCGAACAGGGTCGGCGCGCGGAAGCCCGTGCTGGCCGAACCGCGCAGGACCACGGTCTGGGTTGGCTGGTAGCGCAGGCCCAGTTTCGGATTGGTGGTGCTGCCCACGTCGTTGTAGTGGTCCCAGCGCACGGCGGCCTGAATGTCGAGGTCCTTGATGACCGGTACGCTCAATTCGCCAAACACTGCCTGGATATTGCGCGAGCCGTTTTTCGACAGCGATCCGGAAAGACCGGAGCTGGCGGCTTGCCCTGCGATATCGCGGTTCACGTTGAAGTCCGCCTTCTCGTGGCGGATCTCGGTGCCGACTGCCACCGCCAGCGGGCCACCCGCCAGCTGCATCAGATCGCGGCTGGCTTTGGCGTCGAAGGCGGTGGTGGTGTTCTTCGCATCCTGCACGCGGCCGCGCAGCGCCACGCTGGCGAGGTAGGCCTTGCCCGCATCGTTCTGCAAGCCGAATGGATTCAGGATGCCGTTGAAGACGCCGGCCGCGAAGCCCGCATCCTGCACATAGCCGCCGGTGAAGTTCTCTTCCGATTTGCTGATGGAGTGGCTCAGGCCCGCCTTGTAATCCCAGCCTGCCACCAGGCCTTCCAGTGCGCCGACGAGGCGATCGGCCTGGCCTTTGGAATTGATCTGGCGCTGGCCCGCTTCGGTCGGACGCCAGTTCACCGACAGCGGATCACCGGACAGGCCCGGCTGCGCAGGCACGCCGCCCGAATTGCCCGGATAGTAGGGGCTGGACTTCGGCAGGATCAGATCCGTCTGGGGTGGCGGCGCCGTGCGCGACATCACCTTGTTCTGCGAGTGCAGGTACTCCAGGCTGGCCGTGTGCTCGCCGAACTTCATGGCGGCGCGGCCGAAGAAGGCAAGCTGTTCCTGTTCCGGCAGGTCGTCGATCAGGCGCGTGTAGTCCTGGCGACAGGTGCCATTGCTGGCGCGCGGTACCGAGAAGGGCTGGTCGCAGCCTTTGGCGAAACCGGGATTGCCGGTGGCGCCTGAAGTCGGGTCGAAGTAATTGCCGGGGAAGGTGGTGCCCGAGGTTTCGTTCACGCCGTGATCGGGAATGATGCCGGTGGCGGAGAAAGGACGCTGCTGCGAGGTCAGCACATCCTGCTTGTGGTAGTCGATCACGCCAAACGCATTCCAGCCGTCGGCGTCCAGATTGCCAATGCCGCTGATGATGTTGGCGCGCTTCTCCTTGCCGCCGCTGTGCTCGGGAATCACGCCTTCCGCCGTCACCGTCGTGCCGGTAACGGAACGGCGCGTGATGAAGTTGATCACGCCGCCGATGGCGTCGGTGCCGTAAATCGCGGAGGCGCCGTCGCGCAGCACTTCCACGCGTTCCAGCGCGGCCACCGGGATGATGTTCAGGTCGACGCTGGCGCCGTCATACGGGTGGTTGGCGATGCGGCGGCCATTCAGCAGCACCAGGGTCTTGTCGCCGCCCAGCCCGCGCAAGTCGGCGACGGCCTGGCCGCCGGTCGGCAGGCCGCTGGAGTTACCGCCAACGGTATTGCCCGCGCCCATGCTGGTCTGGTTGGACGGAATGCGGTCCAGCACTTCCTGGGCAGTGGTCAGGCCTTGCTTGGTGAATTCTTCGGCCTTGAAAACGGAAAGCGGCTGGGATGTCTCCGACACCAGCCGCTTGATCGAGGAACCCGTGATTTCAACACGGATCATTTTTTCTTCAGGAGGGATTTCTTGAGCCAGGGCGGGCAGGGTGGCCAGCAGGCCCCAGGCGGACAGCACACATACGCGTAAGTTCATCAACAGACTCTCCATGGTGAATGTGGATCGGCCAAGCACTGTTCCACGACAGTGCAATGGGTTGCATAGAGTCTAATTGATATAAAACAATTGTCTAGAAAATAATATGATCGGTGTTGTAACGAAGCGTCAAAAACCGGCGTGACCCTGGTGGCAGGCACGCTGTGCCTGCCACCTGCTGCCGCCTCGGGTTGTGATCAGAACTGGTAGCGCAGTCCGACGTTGAAGTAGCGCCCGATGGCCCCGCTGTAATCGAGCGGGTTGTAGCCTGCTGCGCCATAGGTCAGCGGATCGAGCGGGGGCTCCTTGTCGAACAGGTTCTGGATGGTGCCAAACAGTTCCAGCTTCGGATTGATGCGGTAGCGTGCCGTCAGGTCCACCGTAGTGAAGGAGGCGATGCGGCAACCGTTCGGTGCATCGCGGCCATCGGCGAAGTGGCTGGCGCAGCCGTCCGGGTCATCCTTGAACAGGGTGTTGTCGAATTTGGCCCGATAGTTGACCGTGCCGGTGACCTTCCATTGGCTGCGTTCCCAGCTGGCCGAGAGGTTGATGCGATCATCCGGCGTGCCCATGCAGTTGGTGACGTCGCAGTTGCCATGCGTGCCGGCAAAGTCGCGCGACGTGCCGTCCTGCTCGGTGCGCACCCACTTGAACAGGTGGGTCCACTTGATGTCGGTGGCCAGGTTGCCGTAGCTGCCCAGGCCCCAGGTGCGGCGTGCATCCAGGTCGATGCCGCGCACCTTGGTCGAGGCCGAGTTCACGTATTTCGCCAGCACCGCCGTGATGGCGCCAGGGTCGCCAGGAATGCTGGTGGCGGTCGATGGATCGCGCGCCACATTGCCGGCTGCGATTGCGGCATCAACCTGCTGCTGGTTGATCTCGTTCTTGCGCTTGATCTCCCACAGGTCCACCGACAGGCTGGTGCGCGGCAGCGGGTCCCACAGCACGCCCACCGAATAGCTCTTCGAACGTTCCGGCGACAGGTCGGGATTCGGCGAGGTGATGACGGCAATCGAGGCAGGGTTGCAGGCCGCCGCCACGCCCAGTGCGCAGCGCAGCGGATCGGCAGCTGTGGAGAAGGCCGCCAGGCCGCCGCGGCCGTTTTCCGCGGCGCTCGGCGCGCGGAAGCCGCGTTCGAAGTTGGCGCGTACGGCGAAGTTATTTATCGGCGTCCATTTCAAGCCGACCTTCGGCGTATACGAATTGCCGACGTCGGTGAAGTGGTCATAGCGCAGCGCGCCGGACAGCTCCACGGAACTCAGCACCGGTGCCAGCAGCTCGGCATACAGGGCCGAAGCATTGCGGCTGCCTTCATACGCGGAGTAGCCCAGGCCAATGATGTTGCCGCGCTCGGTGCCGGCGGTTGGCTGCAGCTCGGTCGACTCGTGGCGGAATTCACCGCCTACCGCCAGGCCCAGCGCACCGCCAGGCAGCTTGCCGAATTCGCGCGAAGCCTTGAAATCGATCTGCGCGATGCGGGTGTGGGCGTCGTTCGAGATCGTCGGCGACAGGGCTTCGTAAATCGCACGCGAATTCAGGCCCGCGTTCTCGCCGATGCGCCAGTAGCTGCCAGGCGGCAGGCCGGCATACAGCGGATTGTTCATCGCCGCGGCCACGTTGGCGGCCGATGGGTTCAGCAGGGCGAAGGCAACGTCGCGCTGGATATAGCCATCGCGGTCGTTGCTCACCTTGTTCTCCGAGAAGAGCAGGGCGCTGTCGATGTCCCAACCGTATGCACTGCCTTTCACGCCCGCCACCGCGCGGGTGAAGGTCGATTCGATTTCGCTCACGCGCGGGCCGATGTCCCAGGCCAGGTAGCGCAGCCGTGCGGCCGTGCCATAGTAGGGATTGTCAGGATGCGCCGCGCCCAGCGACACACCGGCATTGCTGACCGGGCCGCCCGGATAGCCTTCGTTGGCGCTGATGGTGGAGGGCGTGGTGGACGACTTCGAGTTGCTGCGGTAGCCGTTCACTTCGAAATAAGTCTGCCAGTCCGGATTGATCTGGTAGGTGAAGCGGCCGAACAGATTCAGCGTGCGCTGGCGCGGCTGGATCTGGCTGTATTGCTGGGTCGAGTCGATCAGGCAGCCGCCACCAGGATCGCCCTGCGGATGATTGGTGAAGTTGGAGCAGGCCGCGCCGGGGAAGAAGCGGGTGAAGCCGGCGCCGGCCGGATTGCCGCGGCTGTAGTAGTCGAGCGTGGTCGGGTTGCGCACATTGCCGTTGACTGAACTGCCCGCCGCATTGTTGGTGGTGATGGCGCCGGTGCCGCCCAGCGCTTCCTGGGCGCTGAAGCCGAAGTCGCGCAGGTCGGCGCGGCCCACCGGACCGCGGTCGTCGCGGTCGCGGTTCCACACCTCGTTCTTCTTGCCGAACTCGATGCTGAACAGGGCGTTGTAGCGGTCCTTGTCGAGGTCACCGAAGCCATGCGTGATCGACACGCGCGAATCGCCGCCATCGCGTTCCTGCGAGATGCCCTGGCTGGCGCGGATCGCCGTGCCCACATAATCCTTGCGCAGGATGACGTTGACCACGCCGGCAATCGCGTCCGAACCGTAAATGGCGGAGGCGCCGCCCTTCAGCACTTCGACCCGGTCCACCGCTTCGGTCGGAATGATGTTCAGGTCGGCAAACACTTTCTGGCCATCGTCCGCCAGGCCGTAAGGCGCGATGCGGCGGCCGTTCAGCAGCACCAGGGTCGAGGCGGAACCGAGGCCGCGCAGCGAGATGCCGGAGGCGCCCGCCGCGAAGCCGTTGCCGAAGGTGGTCGGCACGGAGCCCTGGTTATCCACCGCCAGCGTTTGCAGCAGCTCGGCGACCGTGGTCTTGCCCGACTTCTCGATGTCGGCGCGGTTCAGGGTCTGCACGGGATTGGACGTTTCGGCCTGCGCCCGGCGGATGTTGGAGCCGGTGATTTCGACACGCTGGATTGGCTGACTTTGATCGGGGCCCGTGGTCTGGGCTTGTGCGGCGAAGGTGGACAGCAGAAGGGGCGTGACTGCAAGAGGAAAAGCTCGTCGCAGTACGCCCGGTAAGGGGCGCATTCGGTGCATGGCAATCTCCAGGAAAGTTAATGTGTTTTCATGCGAGAGCTGCCGTTATATGCCAATTTGCAAAGCCGAGTATGAATTCCGTCGTATGTGCGCGACACAATTCCCTCGATCAACCCCGCTTGCAAAGGCTGCGATCTGTTGCTATAGTGGTTCGAAATTAATGGATCTTTCGACCATGCAGCGCTTCGTTTTCTTTACCGGCCACTTTTACTTTAGCCATTCCAACCCTCAGGCGGTGGAGTAGCGGCCGGTTCACGTAGCAGCAAAAACGAGATCCCAGCAAATACCAAAAACCGCCAGAGATGGCGGTTTTTTTTTACCCATCCCCAGGAGATTCAATATGCAACGCACCGACGATTTGCGCATCCGCGAAATGAAGGAACTGACGCCGCCCTCGCATTTGATCCGCGAGTTCCCTTGCACCGAGGCTGCTTCCCAGACCGCGTCCAGCGCGCGCGTCGCTTTGCATCGCATCCTGCACGGCCAGGATGATCGCCTGATGGTGGTGATCGGTCCGTGCTCGATCCACGACCCAAAAGCGGCGATGCAGTATGCGCGCCGCCTGGTGCAGATGCGCGAGCGCCTGAAGGACGACCTGGAAATCGTGATGCGCGTGTACTTCGAGAAGCCGCGCACCACGGTGGGCTGGAAAGGCCTGATCAACGACCCGTACATGGACAACAGCTTCCGCATCAACGACGGGCTGCGCATGGCGCGTGAGTTGCTGCGCGACATCAACGAGCTGGGTCTGCCGGCCGGCACCGAATTCCTGGACGTGATCAGCCCGCAGTACATTGCCGATCTGATTTCCTGGGGCGCGATCGGGGCGCGCACCACGGAATCGCAGGTGCACCGCGAGCTGGCGTCCGGCCTGTCCTGCCCGGTGGGCTTCAAGAACGGCACGGACGGCAACACCAAGATCGCGGTGGAAGCGATCAAGGCCGCCTCGCAGCCGCACCACTTCCTGTCGGTGACCAAGGGCGGCCACTCGGCCATCGTGTCAACCAACGGCAATGAGGATTGCCACATCATTCTGCGCGGCGGCAAGGTGCCGAATTACGACGCGGCCAGCGTGGAAGACGCGGCCAAGGCGATCGCCGGGCAGGGCCTGGCGGCGCGCCTGATGATCGATGCGTCGCATGCCAATAGCTCGAAGAAGCCGGAAAACCAGGTGCCGGTATGTGCCGACATCGCGGGGCAGGTGGCCGGTGGCGACACCCGTATCGTGGGCGTGATGGTGGAATCCCATCTCGTGTTCGGCCGCCAGGACCTGGTGCCGGGCAAGGAACTGACCTATGGCCAGTCGATCACCGACGGCTGCATCGACTGGGATGCCAGCGTGCAGGTGCTGGAAGGTCTGGCCGAAGCGGTGCGTCAGCGCCGTCTGAAAGGCGAATAAAGTCCTTACGCCACGGCAGTAGTGGTGGGGTGGACGCAACAATGTGTGACTTTTCATTGCGGCCCTGATTAGTTGCTCCTTACAATCGATTGATGTAACGAAGTGTATCGATTGTATATAAGGAGAAAAATTGGAGACCAGGGAGATTGCGGCGCTTGAAGCCGAGGTGCTGCGCGCCATCCAGTCCGGACAGGACGAGCGCGCAGGCCAGATTTGGACCCGCATTCTTGCCCTCGACCCCAATCATCCCCGCGCCTTATTGGCCATGTCGCAGCGGGCCTTCCGCCGCCAGGATTTAAAGGAGGCGCGCAGCCTGCTGGATCGCCTGGTGCAGGTGGATGGCAGCGATCTGCAGCAATGGATCAATCTGGCCGTAGTCTGCCAGCAGCAGGGCGACGAGGCGGGCGAGGATGCCGCCCTGAGCGGTGCCCTGAAGCGCGATCCGCAGGACTTGCTGGCGCTACTGCTGCGCGGCGCCCTGTACGAACGCCAGAAGAAGACGCACGCTGCAGCCCAGGCGTATGGCGCCGCAGTCCGTGTGGCGCCGGCGCTGGATCAGCTGCATCCCAATCTGCGGCCCCTGCTGCAGAAGGCGCTGGCCTTCCGCGAGCACTATGACCGCGATTTCAGCACCTATCTCGAATCCTTCCTGGCGCCGCACATTGCCTCGCTTGGCGGCGGCAATCTGGGACGCTTCCAGGATTCGCTGGACATCATGTTCGGCCGCAAGCACCGCTACGAATCGCAGTCGGCGCAATACCATTATCCCGGCCTGCTGCCGCTGAGCTTTTTCGCGCGCGAGGACTTTCCCTGGCTGGATGCGATCGAGGCGCAGACCGATGCGATCCGCAAGGAATTCCTGGCCGTGCTGGCCGAGGATAATGGCTTCGAGCCTTATCTGAACTATGAGGATGATATGCCGTTGGCGCAGTGGGCCGAGCTGAACAAGTCGCCGCGCTGGAGCGCCTTCCACCTGATCAAGGACGGCGTGCTGTCGCCAGCCAATGCGGCGCGCTGCCCGGTCACCATGGCAGCCCTGGGCGGGGCGCCACAGCCGCAGCAGACGGGCCGTACTCCATCCGCCATGTTTTCCCTGCTGAAGCCGGGCACGCATATTCCGCCGCACTGCGGCGTGTCCAATTCGCGCCTGGTGGTGCATCTGCCTCTGATCGTGCCGCCACAGTGCGGCTTCCGGGTCGGGAATGAAACGCGGGAGTGGGTGCCGGGCAAGGCCTGGGTGTTCGACGACACCATCGAACACGAAGCCTGGAACCGCAGCGATGAGCTGCGTGTGGTGCTGATCTTCGATATCTGGCACCCGCATCTGAGCGAAGCTGAGCGTACCATGATCAGTGCGCTCAGTGAGGGCATGCGGGCTTATTCGGCCGAGAGCGCGGGCTTCGGCCTTTGATGGCGCTTATTGGCCGTTCGGATGCAGGGTATTACCCATTGATTTGATTTCGGTCGAATCGCGGAAGTCCTGCTGGCCGGTCGAGCGCAGCATCTGTTCCGAGGTCATGCGGCCTGGAATACGGCTGCCGGTCAGCGTGGTCTGCTTGGCCTGAATCGCCTGCATCTGCTTGGCGTTCTGAATATCCGTCTCGGTTACAATTGGCTCCTGGCTGGCGGCGCACGCGGTCAGCGCCATGGCGCCCAGCAGGGCGTATGCAGTTTTCAATTCCATAAAGTCCCTTTCTTATTAAACTTGCACGGCCAGCTTACGACCGTGCAGTGTGAAAATCAATCAAAAAAAAACCTCGCCCAACGGGCGAGGTTTTTTGTCGTTCACAGCGCTAAGGCTTAGAACTTCGCGGTCACGTTCATGAACACGCGGCGGCCCAGAGCATCGTACACCTGTGGGAAGGTGTTGCCGTTGCCGAAGGTGCCGGAGGTCACGCCACCAACTGGAGGATCTTTGTCGAACAGGTTGTTGACGCCACCGCGTACGGTGAAGATCTTGTTGATGTTGTAGCTCGCAGCCAGGTCGAAGTAATTGCGGGCGCCGAACACGCGGTCAGCTTCCTGGGAGTCGCCAGCCAGGATCTCGTTGCTGCTGGTCGAAGACAGGTTGACCTTCTTGATGTAGCGCCAGGTCAGAGCCAGATCCACGGCCCACGGGGTTTGCCACGAAACGCGGGCCTTGTGACGCCACTTCGGCAGCGGGGTGCCGCAGGTAGGACCAAACAGGCCAGCGCAATCGTAGGTGCCGGTGCCTGGCACGTCTTCCTGGATGAATTCCTTCAGCCAGGTGCCGGTCAGGTTGAAGTCCAGCGAGCCCAGGTTCTGTGGCGCCTTCATGCGGTAGTTGGCGATAACGTCCAGGCCGGAGGTCTTGCGCATACCCAGGTTCTGGTTGGTCGCAACGATCTGCGCGGTTGGCAGGGCCCACAGGGTGCCCAGACGGTCACGAGTGATCATCGAGCAGAAGGCTGGATCGCCAGTCTTCAGACACTGGCTCAGCGTGGTGGTAGCTGGCGCGCCAGCGATCACACCGGTGACCTTCATGTTGAAGTAGTCCAGGGACAGGGACAGGTTCTTCGCTGGGGTCAGCACCAGACCAACGGTGTAGGACTTGCCGATTTCCGGCGCCAGGTTCTTGTTACCACCGAACAGGGCGTTGTACTGGCCAGCCGGGCTGTCGTCGATGTGGCCGTACTGCGCCGCGGTCACGCCGGTGCGTGCGCACTGGGCGAAGGAAGCGGTCGGGGTCGCACCTGCGCAAGGATCTTTGTCGTTGTCGTACAGACCGATACCTTGTGGGGTGAACAGTTCAACCACGTTCGCTGCACGAGCCGAACGCTGGTAGGACGCGCGCAGGCCGAACAGTTCCATCGGCTTCCACTCGGTACCGATACCGTAGGAGTTGGTCTTCTGGTCGGTGGAGTAGTCGGAACGACGGTAGGACAGGTTAGCGGACAGCAGTTGCGCCCATGGCTTGTGCTCAATCAGCGGTACGCGGGTTTCGACGAAGTAGTCCTTCACCGAGTATTGGCCTTCCACGCCGTGGGTTGGGCCGCCCTGGCCAGCCAGGTCACCGGTGTCGAATTCCTGGTCGGTTGCCAGGCTCAGCTTCTCGGTACGGTGCTCGAAGCCCAGGTTGAATGCCACGCCGTTTTCAGCGGTTGGCAGCTTGATGCCGTAGTTGCCCAGGTCGGTACCGGCGTTGAAGCCCAGCACGGACTGGTGGGTCGAGCCACGCTTGAAGCCCGGGGTCTGCAGGTACGTCAGCGCGTCAGGCGATACTTTGCCCAGCGACCAGATGTTGTACGGTACGCAGTTCGGGTCGGTGCCGTCGACCACGGAGCGGCAGACGATCTGGCCGGCCGAGTTGGTCACCGCATCCAGCGAGCGGCCGATGCGCACGTTGGAGAAGTCGTTGAAGTAGTTCTCTGCGTACAGCACGCGGCCCAGTTGGCCGAATGCGTCGTAGTTCCAGTTGCCGATCTCGCCCTTGACGCCGATCACGCCGCGGTAGGAGGTGTGACGGATGTCATCCTGGCGGCCGCCGCCTTCCACGTTACGGCGGAAGATGATGGCGTCAGCGGTGTCGCCTGGGTTCTTCAGGCCCAGAGCGTCTTTCCACTGCTGCGACAGGAATGGGTTCTCGTAGTGGATGGCGTTAGGACCGGATGCGTCGAAACCGAACAGGCCGGACGGAGCGATCTGAGCCACGGTGTGGTCATCGTGGAACGACGCTTCGGTGTAGATGCGGGTGTGTTCGTTGACCTGGTAGTGCGCCTGGGCGTTGAAGCCATAACGCTCGGAAGGACGCTGGAAGTAGTTCAGCGGACCGAAGTTGTACTGGTCGGTCGCAGCAACGTAGTTACGTACGCCGCCGTTTGCGTCAGCAACGGTCTTCTGGCCACCAGCCACCAGGAAGCGGCCTGGGTAGGAGGTACCGGAACCGCCGCACTTCAGGGTATTGCCGGAGGTGAAGCCGCCGAACGAGCAAGCGGAGAAGTCGCGCTCGGATTGCAGCAGGGCGTCTTCTTTCTTGTAGTTGAAGAAGACGGTGGCGTTACCGCGGTTTTCGTCGAAGTTGCCACCGATCAGCAGGTTGGCATCCTTGATGCGGCCGTCAGCGAATTTGTCGCCTGGCAGCGCGAAGTTACGGGCATTGTTGGCAGCCTGGCCTGCGTCGCTGTGCTGGCCGTGGTTGTAGAAGGACTCATTGGCCTCGATCTGCACGCCCTGGTAGTTGTCCTGCAGGATGAAGTTGACCACACCGGCCACTGCATCGGAACCGTACACGGCGCCTGCGCCACCGGTCAGGATTTCAACTTTCTTGATCAGCGGTGCTGGGATCTGGTTCAAGTCAGCTGCGGTATTGGACGGCGAACCGGCCGGCAGACGACGGCCGTTGACCAGCACCAGGGTGCGGTCGGCGCCGAAGTTACGCAGGTTGACGGTTGCAGTACCGGAGGAGCCATTGGAAATGGTACCGCCCTGGTCAGCAAACACCTGCGGCATGTTGTTCAGCAGGTTTTCTACCGAACGCACGCCATCCATCTTGATCTCTTTGGCGGTCATCACCGTGATCGGGGACACGCCTTCCAGGTTTGCGCTCGGGATGCGCGAACCGGTAACTTCCACCTTCTGCATCGCCTGGCTCGCATCTTGTGCGAACGCAGCCGATACGCCCAGCGCCATGCCGCCTGCGCAAATCAGGCGTACAGAGCGGGACAAAATCGATTCCACCATCATATTTTTTTACTCCCTTTTTAGATCAAGCCGGATGAGGGCTGATCGCCGCCATACCGTCCTGTTTAAAGTTGATGTCCATGCAGGACGCCAATGAAAAGAACAGCAACGTTTTTTCCATACGGTATGAAATCATCCGTGTGTTCATAGTGTCAATGTTGAAGTTTCACTTCAGGACGAGCCGCAGGGATTGGGGGAGTTGCGTGCGATATCGCAGGAGTTGGTGTGGTGTTTAGCTAAATTGAATACAAATTGGCCAATATGACAGGCGTATGAAAGAACTTTCCACTGGTGAATAGTTCGGTACTTTGACGAAAATCAATTTATTAATTCGGCAAACTAGCCAAATGGGTGTGACTTCCGCGCGACACTTTTGATGACGTTTGGTTCCTATGGGAAATAAAAAAAGGCGGTGATTTCTCACCGCCTTTCCGAGCGAACTTCAGCTCAAATCACAGGGCTTAGAACTTGTACTGCGCACCTGCCTTGAAGTAGCGGCCAATCGCACCCGAACCGTCCATCGGGTTGAAGGAAATGCCACCGTAGGTCAGCGGGTCCAGCGGAGCGATCTTGTCGAACAGGTTGGATACCGAAGCGAACAGGGTCAGCTGTTTGCTGAAGTTCCAGCGGGTCGACAGGTCAACCGTGGTGAACGAAGCCAGTTTGCAGCCGTTCGGTGCATCGGTGCCATCAGCCAGCTTGTTGGCGCACAGGTCGCCTTCAAACTTGATGTTCTTCATGCTGTCGCGGTAGTTGGCGGTAGCGGTGAAGTTGAACTTGCTGATGTCCCAGGAAGCGGTCAGGTTGATCTTGTTCTTCGGGGTACCGGCGCAGTTCGAGGTATCGCAGTTGCCGTGGGTGCCGGCGAACTGGTACTGCAGGGTATCCGATTCCGCACGCAGCCAGGAAGCGATGTGGGTCCAGGTCATGCCGATGGTGGCCTTACCGTATTGACCCAGACGCAGACGCTGTTTCACATCCACGTCCACACCGGAAACCTGGGTGTAGGACGAGTTGCGGTAAGCGCCGGACAGCACCAGCAGGGTGCCCGAATTCGGGATCACATTGCCGGCGGCATCCTTCAGGTTGTTGTCGTTACGCACAGCGTTCGGGTTCAGCGCTGCTTCGGCGTAGGACACCGGGTTGATCTCGTTGGAACGCTTGATCTTCCAGCCGTCCACCGACAGGCTCAGGTCCTGCAGCGGGTCCCATACGATACCCAGGGTGTAGCCCTTGGACTTTTCAGGTTCCAGGTTCGGGTTACCGATCTTGATCGCCTGCACGCTGATCGCGCAGTCGCCGGAGGATGCGCCCGGAGCCGGGGTGCCGTTCGGGCAGCGGATCGGGTCACGTACCGGCGCGCTGCCGACTGCTTGCGACAACGGATTCGATTCCGCTGCCGACGGCGCACGGAAGCCTTCCGTGTAAGTGCCGCGGATCGCGAAGGTCTTCACCGGCGTCCACTTCACACCGAACTTCGGCGTGGTGGAGCTGAAGTTGTCGTATTTGTCGTAACGCACAGCGCCGGTAACTTCAACGCCTTTCCACACTGGTGCCAGGGCTTCAACATACAGCGCGGAAACCTTGGTGTCGCCGAAAGCGGCGGTGTAGGAAGAGTTGATGGTGCCGTCATCGGTACCGGTCAGGCTTGGGTTATCCAGCTTTTCGCGGCGGTGTTCGCCGCCGATTGCCAGGCCCAGGTTACCGCCTGGCAGTTCGAACAGTTCGCGGGACGCCTTGAAGTCAACGATGTCCAGCTTGGTGGTCGAGTGCGAGGTCGCGGTGTAGCGCAGCGCGTTGTAGAGCTCAGGCGAGTTCTTGGACGCATCGGCGCCGATGTAGTACGGGAAGAACTTGCTGGTTGGGTCGCCCAGGGCGGCCTTCAGCACTTTCATGTTCAGCATATTGGTCCATTCCAGGTCCAGCTTGGACTCGGAGTGGGTGAAGCCGGTTTCCCAGTCCCAGCCTGCGTTGCTGCCCTTCAGGCCCACCACGAAGCGGGTGAACTCGTTGTCGGCGGAACGGGTGCTCGCGCCCACATCCCATGCCGAGTAGCGCACGCGGGTAGCGACGCCGTACGGGTTCTGCGGGTGGTTGGCAGCCATCAGGATGGTCGAGCCGTAGTTGATCAGCTGGTTCGGGCCGCCGTTGGTGCCTGGGAAGGCGATGGTGCTGGACGAGGAACCTGGGGTGAGGGTGAACGACGCTTTACGCGAGGAGTAGCCCAGTTCGGTGTACGCCTGCAGGTCCGGATTGATCTGCCAGGTGCCGCGGGTGTACAGGTTCACGCCTTCGATTTCCGGCAGCATGGAGCGGAACTGGTCCTGGTACCACAGGCAGCCACCGTTCGGATCTTTCGGGGTCACGCTGGAGAACTTGTCGCAGCCCGGCAGCGAAACGTACTGGCCGGTCTTCGGGTTCAGCAGAGCGCCGGTCGGGCTAGGGGAAGCCGCGCCATTGGTGATGTAGCCGGTAGCGAACTGGGTCGCCAGCGGGTAGCCGTATGGACGCAGGTCGCCGTGGCCGATGTAGGCGCGGTCTTTGCGGTCGGAAGCGTTCAGCTTGTCGTTCTGGCTGTACTCGGCGTTGATGACCCAGTTGTACTTGTCTTCTTCCAGGTTGCCGGTGCCCCAGGTCAGGGTGGCCTTGTTCTGCTTGGCATCGTCGTAGCGCGACCAGCCGGTTTCACCCTTCATCTCAAAGCCGGTGAAGTCTTTGCGCAGGATGATGTTGACCACGCCGGCGATCGCATCGGCGCCGTACAGCGAGGAAGCGCCGTCCTTCAGCACCTCGATGCGCTCGACGATGTTCATCGGCACGGAGGACAGGTCGGTAAAGCTCTTCTGGCCGTCGTCAGCACGTGCGAAAGGCGCCATGCGGCGGCCGTTCAGCAGTACCAAGGTCGAGGTCGCACCCAGGCCGCGCAGCGAGATCGCGGTGGAGCCGGCGGCGAAACCGTTACCGAAGGTGGTCGGCAGGGAGCCGGCGCCGTCAGCAGTCAGGGTTTGCAGGTACTCGGCGACCGTGGTCTTGCCGGACTTGGCCAGGTCGTCCTTGGTGATGACCTGAACCGGGGACGCGGTTTCAGCGGTTGCGCGCTTGATGCTCGAACCGGTAATTTCCACGCGTTGAATGTTGGCGTCTTGCGCCATAGCCGCGTTAGCGACCAGAGTCAGACCAGCCGCTGCGCCCAAAATGGACAGGCGAACGGAACGGGCCATGATCTTTTCCATCATGTTTTAAACCTCCAAAGGTAAACCAATAAAACGAGCTACAGCTACAGCTATTTCCTGCCGTTTTGGTGCTCCCATTTGAAGGAACTCTCCACCGAGTTCCTGCAAGCCGAAGATAAGAACATTCGGCTGAACAAGGTGTCAACGGATAATTCGGCGGCAAAATGTATGAATTTGTATAAGGATGCGCAATCTCCGCGCAAATTTCGCCGAATTTTCCGATTATTATTGGCTTCGTCGTGTAACTTGCTGTAGTCCAAGACAACCAGGTTTTTTACTTGATGGCAGGAAAATGTATCATTTCTGATACATTGCCAACATTTGGCGAATATGCGCTATCGTTACGGCTTTTCCGGAGTTGCGATGACGTTTAACTGGCTGAAGTGCCTGGGCCTGGGAGCGCTGCTGGCGTTCCCTCTGGCGCATGGCGAGCCGGTCAAAACATTGCGTTACATACTCCCCGCCGCGGAAACCAGTTTCGATCCCGCCGTCTCGCGCGACCTCTACACCGGCCACGTCCTGCAAGCCGTTTTCGATACCCTCTACAGCTACGATTACCTGGCGCGCCCGGTCCAGCTGATGCCAGCCGCCGCGGCCGCGTTGCCGGAAGTATCCGCTGACGGCAAGACCTACACGATCCGTTTGAAGAGGGGCCAGCTGTTCACCGACGATCCGGCCTTTGGTGGCAAGCGCCGCGAGCTGACGGTGGCGGACTTCGTGTATTCCTGGAAGCGCCTGTTCGATCCCCGGCTGGCCTCGCCGCACAGCTGGCTGTTCGAAGGCAAAATCGTCGGGCTCGACGCGCTGGCAGCCGAGGCCGCCCGCACCGGCCATTTCGACTACGACAAACCGATTCCCGGCTTCGAAATCGTCGACCCCTATACCTTGCGCATCCATCTGGTGCAGACCGACTGGAATCTGGGAATGATCCTGGCCCATGAGCCGACCGCCGCCGTGGCGCGCGAAGTGGTCAAGGCCTACGGCGACAGCAAGGGCGAAGTGGAAGCCAATCCCGTCGGCACCGGCTACTACAAGCTGGGTCAATGGACACGCGGCAGCAAGATCGTGCTGGAAGAGAACAAGGACCATTTGCCTGAGACCTGGGATTTCAAGGCCGGCAGCGATCCCGGCGACCAGCGCATCGTGCGCCAGATGTTCGGCAAGAAGATCCCGCAGATCGGCCGCATCGAGATTTCCATCATGCTGGAAGACCAGTCGCGCTGGTTGTCCTTCACCAGCGGCGAAACGGATCTGTTCTGGCTGGACGGTCCCCTGGCGCCGAAGGCCCTGTTGAATGGCGAGCTGCGTCCCGAGTTGAAGGAGCAGGGCGTTCAGCTGTCGCGCCAGCTCGATCCCGAACTCACTTTCTACTATTGGAATATGCAGGACCCGGTGCTGGGCGGCCGCAGCAAGGCGCGCATCGCCTTGCGCCGCGCCATCGCCATGGCGCACGACGTGGACGAAGAGATCGCCCTGGTGTGGAATGGCCAGGCGCAGCGCCTTGATTCCCCTGTGCCGCCGGGCGTGGTTGGCCACGATCCGAATTTCAGGAGCATGCTGCAATACGATCCCGCGCTGGCCAACAAGCTGCTGGACAAATTCGGCTACAAGAAAGGCGCCGATGGCTGGCGCATGCAGCCGGATGGCAAGCCGCTGCTGATTCACTACGCCTCGCGCAATGAGGCGAATGGCGTGTTGCAGGCGGAAGTCTGGCGCAAGACTTACAACCGTCTCAGCATCCGCATGGAAAACGACCGCAGTACCCTGGCGGATCTGCTTAAGGCGGAAAAGGAATGCAAGCTCCAGACCCGCAACTTCCAGTGGATCGCGGATTATCCGGACGGCGACAACTTCATGCAGCTGTTCTACGGTCCCTACATCCATCAGAACAATAGCGGCTGCTTCCAGGACCCCGAATACGACAAGCTGTATGTGAAGAGCCAGTCCATGCCGGCTGGGCCGGAACGTGATGCGCTGTACCGCAAGATGGCGCGCATCATCGAAGTGCAGGGCGGGGGGCGCATGGGTTATGCGCGCTTCCGCAATATGCTGGCCCAGAAGACGGTACTGGGCTACAAGAAGCATCCCATTCTGCATCAGGAATGGGCTTACATTGATATTGAAGGAAAATGATGTTCGCGTATGTGTTGCGACGCTTGTGGCAAATGCTGCCGACCATGCTGGGCGTAGTGCTGCTGGTCTTTGTACTGTTTAACTGGGTGGGCGGCGACCCGGCGTATATTTTGGCGGGCAAGATGTCCAATGCGGAGAGCATCGCCAATATCCGCAAGCAGCTGGGCGTGGACCAGCCTTACTACGTGCAGCTGGGGATCTTCCTCAAGCAGATCGTAACCTTCGACTTCGGCCAGAGCTGGGCCACGGGTGAGACGGTATCGCACATCATCACCACGCGCCTCGGTCCATCGCTGACCGTGCTGGTGCCGATGACCATCCTTGAAACCTTCTTCGGCATTGCGCTGGCGCTGGCCATCGCGTTCGTGCGCGGCTCGCTGACCGATCGCGCGGTGATGGTGGCGTGCACGGTGGGCATGTCGATTTCCATCCTGGTCTACATCATCGTGTTCCAGTACGGACTGGCCTACAAGGCGGGCCTGTTCCCGGTGCAGGGCTGGGGCGAGAATTTTGCGGAGAATCTGCTGCGCTATTCCACGCTGCCGATTCTGATCGGCCTGGCCGTATCGATTGCACCGACGCTGCGCCTGTACCGCACCTTCGTGCTGGATGAAGCGAACCAGGATTATGTGCGTACGGCGCGTGCCAAAGGCTTGTCCGAGCGCCGCGTAATGTGGGTGCATGTGCTGCGCAATGCATCGATTCCCATCATTACCTATGTGATGGCCAACCTGCCTTCGCTGCTGATCGGCGCCTTCCTGCTGGAGCGCTTCTTCGGCATTCCAGGCATCGGGCGCGAAGTGATTCTGGCAGTGGAGCGTTCGGACTTCCCCGTCATTAAAGCCATCACTGTCTACGTCGCCGTCGCGACCATGGTATTCAACCTGCTGACCGACCTGCTGTACCAGGCTGTCGATCCGCGCGTACAACTGAAGTAAGGATTCACGATGCACGATACTCACGCTTCGCCCGGCCTGTGGGCGCTCGCCTGGCGCCGCCTGCGCGCCGACCGGGTGGCCATGGTGGCGCTGGCGATCGTCGGCGCTTTCCTTTTGCTGCTGGTGCTGTCTGCTTCTGGCCTGATCGCGTCCGATTGGGAAGACGAAGGCGCCGTCAACTACGCGCCGCCGACGTTCACAGGCGCTGCTGCCGAACCGCTGATTGCCGCCACGCCGGCAGCGACGCAAGCCGTGCCGGAGAACGAATTCGATCCGCTGGCGGCCGATATCCGCGAACTGAAATCCGAGATGTCCGCCAGCCACACGCAGGATGTGGAGATGTACGGCGTGAAGGACCCGCTGGCCTCTGAAATGAAGGAACTGCGCGCGGGCATGGCGAAAACCGAACGCCAGGCCCACATCGAACGCAAGCCTTCGCTGCCGTTTGGCGCCGACAAATGGGGCCATGACATCATCAGGAAAACCGTCAAGGGCGCGGAAACCTCGATCATCGTCGGTCTGGTGTCCGCACTGCTAGCAGTTGCGCTGGGCACCTTGTTCGGTGCGGTGTCCGGCTTCTATGGCGGCCTGGTGGACGACTTCTTCAACTGGTTCTACAGCATCTTCACGTCGATCCCGTCGATCCTGATGATCCTGACGGTAGCGGCGGTGCTGCAGCAGAAGGGTGTGCTGACCATCGTGCTGATTCTCGGCCTGACCGGCTGGACCGGCCCGTACCGCCTGATCCGCGCCGAATACATCAAGCACAAGGCGCGCGAATACGTGATGGCGGCCGACGCGATCGGCGCATCGAGCTGGCGCAAGATGTTCTCGCACATCTTCCCGAACGTGAGCCACGTGGCGCTGGTGCAGATGTCCATCCTTGTTGTGGGCTTCATCAAGGCGGAAGTGATTTTGTCCTTCCTCGGCTTTGGCGTGCCGGTGGGCGTGGTGTCCTGGGGCTCCATGCTGAACGAGGCGCAGAACGAACTCATTCTCGGCAAGTGGTGGCAGCTGACGGCAGCCGCGGTCGCGATGGCGGTGCTGGTCACGGCCTTCTCGCTGTTTACCGATGCCCTGCGCGACGCGCTCGATCCGAAGGTGAAGTGATATGGACAAGCTTTTAGAAGTACAGAACCTGCGCGTCAGCTTCAAGGTCGACAAGAAGAATACCTTTGAAGCGGTGAAGGGCATTTCCTTCAGCATCCCGCGCAATGCCACGGTGGCGCTGGTGGGCGAATCGGGCAGCGGCAAGTCGGTCAGTTCGCTGGCCGTCATGGGCCTGCTGCCGGAGCTGACCACCATCATCGATCCGAAGAGCCGTGTGCTGTTCGACGGCCGCGAAGTGCTGCACCTGACGACCGCGGAGCGCCGCGCCATGTGCGGCAAGGATATCTCGATGATCTTCCAGGAGCCGATGTCCTCGTTGAATCCCGTGTTCACGGTCGGCTTCCAGATCGGCGAAGTGCTGCGCCAGCATATGGGCATGAACAAGAAGCAGGCGAGGGCGCGCACGCTGGAGCTGCTGGCGGAAGTGGGTATTCCCGATCCGGACAAGAAGATCGATGCCTATCCGGGCCAGATGTCCGGCGGCCAGCAGCAGCGCGTGATGATCGCGATGGCGATTGCCTGCGAACCCAAGCTGCTGATCGCCGACGAGCCGACCACCGCGCTTGATGTCACGATCCAGAAGCAGATCATGGAGCTGATTGCCGGTTTGCAGAAGAAGCACCAGATGTCCGTGCTGTTCATCACCCACGACCTGGGCCTGGTGGGCGAGATCGCGGACGAAGTGATCGTGATGCGCCACGGCGAAGTGCGCGAAACGGGCAGCGCCGCTGAAGTCTTCAGCGCGCCCAAGGACAACTACACCCGCGCGCTGTTGCATTGCCGTCCCTCGCTGGATGCGCGTCCGATCCGTCTGCCGGTCATCGCCGACTACATGGACGGCAAAACCGGCATCGACCTGCCGCAGCGCGAGCGTGGCTACAAACCGGACGACGAGATCGTGCTCGATGTGCGCAATCTGAAGAAAAGCTTCTGGCTGAGTGAAGGCCTGTTCGGCAAGCGCGAGTTCCAGGCGGTGAAGGACGTCAGCTTCAAGCTCCCGCGCGGCAAAACGCTGGGGGTGGTGGGCGAATCCGGCTCCGGCAAATCGACCATGGGCCTGACCCTGCTGCGCCTGCATCAGGCCACCGGCGGCAGCGCCATTTTCGAAGGCAAGGACCTGATTTCCATGCCGGCGAAGGAGTATATGGACTACAAGCGCCGCATCCAGATCATTTTCCAGAATCCGTACGCCTCGCTGAACCCGCGCTTCACAGTGGGCCAGATCCTGCTGGAGCCGATGCGCCTGCACAAGATCGGCGCCAACGACAGGGAACGCACCGAGATGGCCATGCAGTTGCTGGAGCGCGTCGGCCTGCCGCCGCATGCCTACCACCGCTATCCGCATGAATTCTCCGGCGGCCAGCGTCAGCGCATCGCAATTGCGCGCTGCCTGACAATGAAGCCGGAGATACTGGTGTGCGACGAATCCGTGTCTGCGCTTGACGTGTCGGTACAAGCCCAGGTCCTGAATCTGCTGCAAGATCTGCAGGATGAGTTTGGCCTTTCCTACATCTTTATCTCACACGACCTGTCGGTAGTGAAGTACATTTCCGATCAGGTGATGGTGATGAATAAAGGGGAAGTGGTTGAGATGGCAAACTCGGACGACCTGTACCGAAATCCACAACATCCCTACACGCGGACGCTGCTCGGGGCCATCCCGCGCGGTGCCTGATGAATTGCGTTAAGATACGACTACTATGGCTAACTTGATCTCTCTCCTACAGCATTATGGCGTCCTGATTGTGTTCGCTGTCGTGCTTGTCGAGCAGATAGGGATGCCGATCCCCGCCTACCCGATCCTGATCGTCGCCGGTGCGCTGGCCATGGACGACGCGCGTAGCACGCCGTTCTGGGGCGTGCTGCTGGTGGCGATGTCCGCCTGCCTGCTGGCTGACCTGTTCTGGTTCCGCGCCGGCCGCCGCTACGGCAAACGCATTCTCAAGCTGCTGTGCAAGATCTCGCTGTCGCCGGATTACTGCGTCAGCCAGACCGAGGACAATTTCAAGAAGTGGGGCCCGAAATCCATGGTGGTGGCCAAGTTCATCCCAGGTTTCAATACCATTGCTCCGCCGCTGGCCGGCGCCATGGGCACGCGGCTGCCGGCTTTCCTCGGCTTCGCCCTGACCGGCGGCCTGCTGTGGAGCGCCACCGGCATCGCGATCGGCGCCTACTTCCACTCGGACGTGGATGCGGTGCTGGATCTGCTCTCGACCATGGGCTCGACCGCCCTGATGGTGCTGGGCGTACTGCTGACCCTGTTCATCGTGGCCAAATACGTCGAGCGCCGCCGTTTCCAGAAGGCGATGCAGACCGAGCGTATTTCCGTCGACGAGCTGAAAGAGCTGCTGGATGAAGGCCACGATCCGATCATGATCGATGCGCGCAGCCAGACCGCCCAGATGCTGGACCCGCCAGTGCCGGGCGCCTTGCTGGTCAACGGCGATCCGACCAAGCTGATAGCCTCGCTGCCCAAGGACCGTCACATCATCGTCTATTGCAGCTGCCCGAACGATGTGACGGCCGCCAAGGTCGCCAAACAGCTGCATTCCTTCGGCTACAAGCGCGCCAAGCCGCTGCACGGCGGCCTGGACGCGTGGAATAGCGCCTTCCGTCCTGAAACCGCGACGGCCGTGGTGGCGGAGCGCGATCCCGACAATCTGTCGCCCGCCGGTCAATAAATCTTGCCCCCAAAGCAAAAGCTGGTGGCTGGCACATCGTAATTCTCACCCCCAAAGCAAGAGCTGGTGGCTGGCACATCGTGCCAGCCACCCGTTTTCCGTTCGTGGTTTTTGCTATCTGAACGACGCGCAAACAGTAGTCATACTACGCGGCAAATATCTCGCAATGTGGCGTTCTATCCTATTTTTGTACCCAAACTACAAAGATGACTTGCGTTTGCGCCAAGAAATCCCGTAGGATTAAGGCTCGTTTATTTTGCTTCTTGCTATGACTGCTCAAACCCTCTCCGCGCCGCGCCTGCTGGCTGATATCGGTGGCACCAATGCCCGTTTCGCGCTGGAACTGGGAGCCGGCCAGATCAGCCATATCCACGTGCTGTCGGGCTCTGCCTATGCCACGCTGGCCGATGCGCTGAAGGCTTATCTGGCGCTTCCCGATGTGCAGGCCGCTTCCGGCACTGGCATCCGTCATGGCGCGATCGCCATCGCCAATCCGGTGAACAGCGATTTTGTGCGCATGACCAATCATCATTGGGAGTTCTCCATCGAAGCCATGCGTCAGGAAGTGGGCTTCGAAGTGCTGGTGGTGGTCAACGATTTCACGGCGCTGGCGCGCTCGCTGCCGCATTTGTCCGACGCACAGAAGCATCAGGTGGGTGGCGGTATGCCGCAGCCGGGAGCTCTGGGCTTGGTAGGGGCGGGCACGGGCCTGGGCGTTTCCGGCCTGATTCCTTCGCCGGCCGGCTGGACTGCGCTGCTGAGCGAGGGCGGCCACGTCAGCTTCGCGCCGATGAATGCGGACGAAGTGGCGATTCTGCAGTACGCCTGGACCGAGTTCGAGCACGTGTCGGCCGAGCGTCTGCTGTCCGGCCAGGGCATTGAGCTGCTGTATCGCGCAGTGGCGCATCTGCGCGGGCAACCGGCGGAAGTCATGGCAGCATCCGAAATCGCACGCCGCGCGCTGGCCGGCGAATGCCCGCTGTGCGACGAGGCGATCGAGCATTTTTGCACCATGATGGGCACCATCGCCGGCAACCTGGGCGTGACGCTGGGCGCGGTGGGCGGTATTTATATTGGCGGCGGCATCGTGCCGCGCCTGGGCGAGCGCTTCGACCGTTCCGGCTTCCGTGCTCGTTTTGAAGCCAAGGGGCGATTCCGCGGTTACCTATCGGCCATTCCTACCTATGTCATCACCGCCGAATATCCGGCTTTCGTTGGCGTTTCGGCAATCTTGGCTGAAAAATTAGCAACGCACTAAACCATTTCCCGCGAATTGCACCGTTCGCGGTTTTATAAGGTACAATTGGCGCAGTTGGATGTAACGGCGCCAATCGTTCCTGGGTCTGCCGTCCTGTTTTCGCCCTGAAAACAATACTCTCCATCTGAGACTTTCGCCCCGGCGCGCAGCGGCCCGGCGCTTCTCTTGCATCGCTTTGCAACCAACAATACGCTATGAATACAGTTGAGGCGAAAAAAGTCCTCGAAACCGCGCTGCTATGCGCGACTGAGCCTTTGTCGATCCACAGCCTGAAAAAGCTGTATGTCGATGTCGATGATCAGGGCAACCCGCTGGGCCTGGGTGTCGGCGCCGATACGATCAAGGAATTATTGGAAGAATTGCGCCTGGATTGGCAGGGGCGCGGAATTGAAGTGGTCAGCCTGGCGAGTGGCTGGCGCTTCCAGAGCCGTCCCGAAATGAAGCAATACCTGGACCGCTTGAGTCCGGAAAAGGTGCCGAAATATTCGCGCGCCACATTGGAAACTTTGGCGATCATCGCCTATCGCCAGCCGGTTACCCGCGGCGATATCGAGGAAATCCGCGGCGTCGCGGTGAACTCGCAGACGATCAAGATGCTGGAAGACCGCGGCTGGGTTGATGTGGTCGGCTACCGCGATGTGCTGGGCCGTCCGGCCTTGCTCGGGACCACCAAGCAGTTCCTGGACGATCTGGGACTGGATTCGCTGTCCCAATTGCCGCCGCTGCAGCAATTGGGCGGTGAGCAGGAGTCCAACCCGCTGGAAGTATTGGAAGCGGCGCTGGAAGAGAATTTCGAGAAGGCGGCCCACGCTGCCGAACACACTGAGAACCCTGTTGAAGCGGCTCCCGCAGAGGAGCCGGTAGTAGAAACGGCGCCGGAAGCAACGCCAGACGCTGAGCCATCACAAGACACGAATAATGAACAAATCTGAGAATACCCCAGAGACCGGCGTCCAGGCCGCCGATACGCCAGCTGCGAAGCCTAAGCGCCGCACCAAAGCGCAGATCGAGGCTGACAATGCTGCGGCCGCAGCAGCTGCCGCTTCCGGCGAAGCGCCCGTCAAAAAGCCGCGTGCAAGCAAGGCCAAGGCTGCGGCCGACGCTGGCGTGAGCTCGGCCGCTGATGCAGCTTCTGCTGACGCGGCGCCTGCGCCAGCCAAAAAGCGCGCCACCAGGAAAGCCGCTGACGCCGCCCCGGCCGCGAGCGATGCCCCTGAGACCGCGGCAGCGGCTAAGCCGGCCCGCAAGTCGGCTGCATCCCGCAAGGCCACCGCCGACGATGCCGCTGGTGCTGCGTCCCGCTCCGCCGCTGGCGCAGCTACAGCGACCGGCTCCGCCGCTGGCGCCGCCGCAGCGACCGGCGCAACCCGCGCCGCCGCTGGTGCGGATGCCGATGCGGCCGTTGTGGCCGCTGCTGGCGCAAGCCGCGCCGGTTCGGCCCGTGGCGCCGGTGCTGGCGCAGGCCGTGCCGACGCGGATGCCGATGTGTCCGCTGCAGGTTCGGGTGCCACGCCGTCCGCTGGCGACAATAAAGCTCGCGGGCCGCGTGGTCCGCGCCAGATGCGCGAGCAGCGCGCTCACCGCGATGCCGAGCGCGCCGAATCCGCACACGCCGCAGCGCCAGCCGCCGCAGGCGCTGAGGGCGCTGGTGGCGACGCATCGGCAGGCGACGGCGTCTGGCCGACGACCGCGCCGGGCGAGCGTCACGGCAAGAAGCATGGCAAGCACAAAAACAAGAAGGGCAAGCATGGCCAGCAGCACGGCGAAGGCCAGCAAGGCCAGCAGGCCCAGGGCGGCCAGCAAGGCCAGGGCCAGGGCCAGAAGCAGCGCGTGCATGGCGCCTTCGGCAACAAGATGAAGAACAAGGACAAGGCCTCCGAAGCGGATGCCGTGTTCTCCTTCGTAACTTCGGAAGACTTCGACCGCGAAGACGGCGCGAAGGGCAAGCACCAGCCGAAGCCGGTGCGCCGCGACCTGACTGCGGAGGACGATGCGCCGAAGCTGCATAAAGTGCTGGCCGACGCCGGCATGGGCTCGCGCCGCGATATGGAAGAGCTGATCATCGCCGGCCGCGTGTCGGTGAACGGCGAGCCGGCCCACATCGGCCAGCGCATCCTGCCGACCGATACCGTGCGTATCAACGGCAAGCTGGTGCAGCGCAAGGTGAGCAAGAAGCCGCCGCGCGTGCTGGTCTACCACAAGCCGGCCGGCGAAATCGTGTCGCACGACGACCCGGATGGCCGTCCATCCGTGTTCGACCGCCTGCCGACCATGAAAGTGGGCAAATGGCTGGCCGTTGGCCGTCTGGACTTCAATACCGAAGGTCTGCTGCTGTTCACGACCAGCGGTGACCTGGCCAACCGCCTGATGCACCCACGCTACAACATCGACCGCGAGTACGCCGTGCGTACCTTGGGCGAGCTGGAAGAGGGTATGCGCCAGAAGCTGCTGGCCGGTGTCGAGCTGGAAGACGGCATGGCGCAGTTCTCCAAGATCGCCGACGGTGGCGGCGAAGGCGTCAACAAGTGGTACCGCGTGGTGATCGGTGAAGGCCGTAACCGTGAAGTGCGCCGCATGTTCGAAGCGATCGGCCTGACCGTGTCCCGCCTGATCCGTACCCGCTACGGCGCGCTGACCCTGCCAAGCAACCTGAAGCGCGGCCGCTGGGAAGAAATGGAAGAAAACACCGTGCGCGACCTGTTGGCGGCTGTTGGCTTCAAGAAAGAATCCGCTGGCGGCGGCGAGCAGAAGAAGCCGCAGCAGCAAGGTGGCGGCAACAAGCGTGAACGTGAGCCAAATGGCAATCGTATGGACGTAAGCAACAAGAATGCTGACCCGTTCCCGGTCGCGCCGCGTGGCGGCCGTAATCAGGGTGGCCAGGGCAACTTCTTTGGCGCCGGCCGCAGCGGCGGTGGTGCTCATGGCCATGCCGGCTTCGGCGACCAGCGCCAGGGTGGTGCCGGTGGTGGTGGCGGTGGTAACAATCGCGGCGGCAACAAGAGCAAAGGCCCGCGCCAGCCGGACCCGCTGCAGACCACGTTCGGCTTCGCCGGCCACGGCCAGCAGCAGCGCCGTGGTGGCCAGCAGCGTGGTGGCGCCATGGATCATGGCATGCCGCGCCGCCGCAAGGGTTAAACCCACGGCAGAATCTGGTGGCAGGCACGACGTGCCTGCCACCTGGGTTATGCAGTGGGTTTTAGCGCCGATTGATATTGTTGTAAGTTCCGTGATGTGGTATGCGGCATTGCAGCGAAGTCAATAAGGCGCTATAATGAGCAGCCTAGTAAAAGTTCTTCGCAAGGTAGTTTTGCTGAGGGTGCTTTCATCTGGCTGTAGGACAAGAAGATGGGCAGTTGCCCATTTTTTTTTGGTTGAACCGTTTTGAGTATCTGGAGATTTTTCCTTGCAATTGCCTGAATTGATTGAAAAGACCGTATCGGGCCTCGGCTACGACCTGGTCGATTTCGAGCGGGCCGAGCGCGGACTGCTGCGTGTGTACATCGATTTCACCGCGGAAGACGCTGAGGAAAAAGGACCGATTACGGTTGAAGACTGCGCCACGGTGAGCCACCAGCTGTCGCACGTGCTGACGGTCGAGAACGTTCCTTACGAGCGCCTCGAAATTTCGTCGCCCGGCCTGGACCGCCCGCTGCGCAAGTTCAGCGACTTCGTGCGTTTTGCCGGCAGTGAAGCCATCGTCAAGCTGCGCATGGCGATTCCCGGCACCGCGAACCGCAAGTCCTACCAGGGCATCCTGACGGAGCCGGAAGGCGAACAACTGGGTATTGAATTTGAAGGTAAAGATGGTCCTGCGGTGCTGAATTTCACGCTCGCGGACATTGATAAGGCACGCTTGGTGCCACAGGTGGATTTTAGGAGCCGCAAAGCATGAGTCGCGAAGTTTTGTTATTGGTTGATGCGCTGGCGCGCGAAAAGAACGTCGACAAGGACGTTGTGTTCGGTGCGCTCGAGTTCGCACTGGCGCAAGCCACGAAGAAGCGCTATGAAGGCGAAGTCGATATTCGCGTTTCGATCGACCGCGAATCCGGTGAATTCGAATCCTTCCGCCGTTGGCACGTGGTGCCGGACGAGGCCGGTCTGCAGCTGCCTGACCAGGAAGTGCTGCTGTTCGAAGCCAAGGAACAGATCCCTGACATCGAAGTCGATGAATACATTGAAGAGCCGATCGAATCCGTGGAATTCGGCCGCCGCTTCGCGCAGGACACCAAGCAGGTCGTGCTGCAGCGCGTGCGCGACGCAGAGCGCGAGCAGATCCTGCAAGACTTCCTGGAGCGCGGCGATGCGCTGGTAACCGGCACCATCAAGCGCATGGAGCGCGGTGATGCCATCGTTGAATCCGGCAAGATCGAAGCACGCCTGCCACGCGACCAGATGATCCCGAAAGAGAATCTGCGTATCGGCGACCGCGTACGTGCTTACATCCTGCGCGTGGACCGCAATATGCGTGGCCCGCAGGTGATCCTGTCGCGCACCGCGCCAGAGTTCATCATGAAGCTGTTCGAACTGGAAGTGCCGGAAATCGAGCAGGGCATGCTGGAAATCAAATCCGCCGCCCGCGACGCCGGCGTGCGCGCCAAGATCGCCGTGCACACCAGCGACAAGCGTATCGACCCGATCGGTACCTGCGTCGGCATGCGCGGTTCCCGCGTTCAGGCTGTGACCGCCGAACTGGGCGGCGAGCGTGTGGACATCGTGCTGTGGTCGGAAGATCCGGCACAGTTCGTGATTGGCGCGCTGGCTCCGGCCAACGTCAGCTCGATCATGGTTGATGAAGACAAGCACGCCATGGACGTGGTGGTTGACGAAGAAAACCTGGCAATCGCGATCGGCCGCTCCGGCCAGAACGTGCGCCTGGCTTCCGAGCTGACCGGCTGGAAGATCAACATCATGACCGCAGAAGAATCGGCCGACAAGGTTGCCGCCGAAACCGCCGCTACCCGCACGCTGTTCATGGAAAAACTGGATGTGGACCAGGAAGTGGCCGACATCCTGGTGGAAGAAGGCTTTAGCAGCCTGGAAGAAATCGCTTACGTGCCGATCTCCGAGATGCTGGATATCGAGGCTTTCGACGAGGACACCGTCAACGAGCTGCGTACCCGCGCTCGCGACGCCCTGGTCACCGAGGCGATCGCTTCGGAAGAAGGCCTGGAAGGCATGGACGAAGCGCTGGTCGGTCTGGAAGGCATGGACCGCGTTACCGCGGGCAAGCTGGGCCTGGCTGGCATCAAGTCGCTGGCGCAATTTACCGGCCTGGCCTACGACGAATTCGGCGCCATCCTGGCCCTGTCGTCGGACCGTGCACGTGAACTGATTTCGAATGAATTTGAAAATGTGACCGACGATGAAATGAAGCTGGTCGATGCCAAGTACGACGAACGCGCCAAGGCCCTGCAGGCCAAGGCATGGTCGGCAGCCGAGGCAGCCAAAGCTTGAGTAGCACCTTTATCATCCGAGACACAAGAAAAGAGGACTGAATGGCGAGTAACAACGTAGCCCAATTTGCCACCGAACTGAAGATGCCTGCAGATTTGCTGCTGTCGCAGCTGCGTTCTGCTGGCGTCGATAAAAGTTCGGCGTCAGATCCATTGTCAAAAGATGATAAGGACAAGCTGCTGGAACACCTGCGCCGTACCCACGGCGCCGGTGCGGAGCAGGGCGAGAAGAAAAAGATCACCCTGACCCGCAAGGAAACTTCCGAGATCAAGCAGGCTGACGCCACCGGCAAAGCGCGCACCATCCAGGTTGAAGTTCGCAAGAAGCGCACCTTCGTGCAGCGCGACGACCTGGTCACCACCCCGGCCGCTACCGCTCCGGTAGTCGACGAGGCTGAACGCGCACGCCGCGACGAAGAAGCACGCCGCCAGGCGGAGCTGATCGCGCGTCAGGAAGCTGAACTGAAAGAAAAGCAGGAGCGTCTGGCCAAGTTGGACGCCGAGAAGGAAGCGCAAGCCAAGGCCGCGGCCGAGGAAGCCAAGCGCGCCGCCGAGGAAGATGCCAAGAAAGCCGCTGCCGACAAGGCCGCCGCCGAGAAGGCCGCTGCCGCAGCCGCTGCAGGCGCTGCGCAGAAAGCTGTTGCTGAAGAAGAAGAGAAAAAGCGTCAGGCTGACGCTGAAGAATCGAAGCGCAAGCATGAAATCGCCGTGAAAGAAGCGGCGGAACGTGCTGAAGCGACCGAGCGCGCACGTAAAGCAGTGGCGGACGAAGTGGCCCAGATCAAGGCCATGATGAGCCAGCCACGCCGCGTGATGAAGGCCCCGGAGCCGGCACCAGCTGCCGCTGCGCCGGCCAAGCCGAAAGTCGCGGAAGGTACGCTGCACAAGCCTGCCGACAAGAAGCCAGCCGCCGCAGGCGCTGCTGGCGCACCAGCCGGCGACAAGAAGGACGACAAGAAGGGCGGCGACAAGAAGTCCATCAAGTCGGCCAATGTGTCGTCGTCCTGGCAGGATGAAAAGCGCCGTGGCGCGCCGAGCACCGGCACCAAGGGCCGCGGCAACGCCGGCGGTGGTGCGGGCGGCCGTGACGGCTGGCGTGCCGGCGGCAAAGGTGGCCGCCGTGGTGGCCATCAGGACGATCGCGAATCGAACTTCCAGGCGCCGACCGAAGCCATCATCAAGGAAGTGCACGTGCCGGAGACCATCACGGTTGCCGAGCTGGCACACAAGATGTCCGTCAAGGCATCCGAGGTGATCAAGCAGCTGATGAAGCTGGGCCAGATGTGCACCATCAACCAGGTGCTGGACCAGGAAACCGCGATGATCGTGGTGGAAGAGATGGGCCACAAGGCCTTCGCTGCCGCCGTCGACGATCCGGAAGCGATCCTGGCCGACCAGGGCGAACACGCCGAGTACGAAGCGACCCCGCGCGCACCGGTGGTGACCGTGATGGGTCACGTCGACCACGGTAAGACCTCGCTGCTGGACTACATCCGCCGCGCCAAAGTGGCGTCGGGCGAAGCCGGCGGCATTACCCAGCACATCGGCGCCTACCACGTGGACACCCCGCGCGGTACCGTCACCTTCCTGGATACGCCGGGTCACGAAGCCTTCACGGCGATGCGTGCCCGCGGTGCGAAAGCAACCGACATCGTGATCCTGGTGGTGGCTGCCGACGACGGCGTGATGCCGCAAACGAAGGAAGCGATTGCGCACGCTAAAGCAGCAGGCGTGCCGCTGGTGGTGGCGATCAACAAGATCGACAAACCGGGCGGCAACCTGGAGCGCGTGACCCAGGAACTGATCGCAGAACAAGTGGTGCCGGAAGAATATGGTGGCGATTCGCCATTCGTACCGGTGTCCGCGAAGACCGGCCAGGGTATCGACGACCTGCTGGAGCAAGTGCTGCTGCAAGCCGAAGTGCTGGAACTGAAAGCCCCGGTCGAAGCGCCTGCGCGCGGCCTGGTGGTGGAAGCCCGTCTGGACAAGGGCCGCGGTCCTGTGGCCACGATCCTGGTGCAGTCCGGTACGCTGAAGCGTGGCGACGTGGTGCTGGCAGGTTCGTCCTTCGGCCGCGTGCGCGCCATGCTGGACGAAAACGGCAAGTCGATCGCCGAAGCGGGTCCTTCCATTCCGGTGGAGATCCAGGGCCTGACCGAAGTGCCGGCCGCTGGTGAAGAAGCCATGGTGATGGCGGACGAGCGCAAGGCGCGCGAGATCGGCCTGTTCCGTCAAGGTAAGTTCCGCGACGTAAAACTGGCCAAGCAGCAGGCCGCCAAGCTGGAGAACATGTTCGACCAGATGGCCGAAGGCGAAGTGAAGAATCTGCCGCTGATCATCAAGACCGACGTGCAGGGTTCGCAGGAAGCGCTGGTTGGCTCGCTGCAGAAGCTGTCGACCTCCGAAGTGCGTGTGCAGATCGTGCACGCTGCGGTGGGCGGCATCTCGGAATCGGACGTCAACCTGGCGACCGCTTCCAAGGCCGTCATCATCGGCTTCAACGCCCGTGCCGATGCACAGGCGCGCAAGCTGGCCGAAGCCAACGGCGTGGACATCCGCTACTACAACATCATTTACGATGCGATCGAAGAGGTCAAAGCGGCGATGTCGGGCATGCTGGCGCCGGAGAAGCGCGAACACGTTATCGGCCAGGTCGAGATTCGCCAGGTTATTCTGGTATCCAAGGTCGGCGCGATTGCGGGCTGCCTGGTTACCGATGGTGTGGTCAAGCGCACCTCCTCGGTTCGCCTGCTGCGCAACAACATCGTGCTGTGGACCGGCGAGATCGACTCGCTCAAGCGCTTCAAGGACGACGCGAAGGAAGTGCGCGCCGGTCTGGAATGCGGCCTGAACCTCAAAGGCTACAACGACATCGAAGTGGGCGACCAGCTCGAAGTCTTCGAAGTACAGGAGATCGCCCGTACCCTGTAATAGCGGTCAGCGGCGATACACGGCGGGTGCCAACCGCCTCGCGCATTCCAATGCGCGGGGCAGGGCGCCCGCCTTTATTTTTAGGTATTACCATCATGGCTAAACATAGCAAATCCATCCCACAGCGCGGCCTGCGCGTGGCAGACCAGATCCAGAAAGACTTGTCCGAGCTGATCGCCTTCGAACTGAAGGACCCGCGCGTCGGCATGATCACGCTGTCCGAAGTGCAGCTGACGCCGGACTATGCGCACGCCAAGATCTACTTCACCACGCTGAAGGACGATCCGGAAGCGGTCAAGAACACCCTGGCCGGCCTGCAGGCGGCGGCGGGCTACCTGCGCAACCAGCTGGGCAAGCGCCTGCACATCCACACGCTGCCGCAGCTGCACTTCCTGCATGACGTGTCGGCCGCTCGCGGCATGGCCATGTCCGCGCTGATCGACAAGGCCAACGCCACCCGCGCCGCTGATTTCGACGAAAACGAAGAATGAAGCGTGTGCGTGACCTCGTCGACGGCGTTCTGCTGCTCGACAAACCTGTTGGCCTGTCCAGCAACGACGCGCTGATCAAAGCCAAGCGCTTCATGAACGCGAAGAAGGCGGGCCACACAGGCACGCTCGATCCCTTCGCCACCGGCCTGCTGCCGCTGTGCTTCGGCGAAGCGACCAAGTTCTCGCAGGACCTGCTGGAAGCCGACAAGACTTACCTGACCACGGTGCATCTCGGCGTGCGCACCGATACGGGCGACACCGAAGGCGCCGTGATCGAAACGCTGCCGGTCGCGGTAACTGTTGAACAAATCGAGTCTGTGCTGGCCCGCTTCCGCGGCCCGATCAAGCAGGTGCCTCCAATGTATTCCGCGCTGAAGCGCGACGGCAAGCCGCTGTACGAATATGCCCGCGAAGGCATTACGCTCGAACGCGAGGCGCGCGATGTGGTGATTCATTCGCTGGAGTTCATCTCTTACGAAGCGCCGTATCTGAAGCTTGCCGTCACCTGCAGCAAAGGCACCTACATCCGCGTCCTCGGTGAAGACATCGGCGCGGCGCTGGGCTGCGGCGCGCATCTGAACGCCTTGCGCCGCACGCAAGTTGGTGCGCTGACCACGGACCGCATGATCACGCTGGAAGAACTGGCCGCTCACGCCGCGCCACGCGAGCTGCTGGCGCCCGTTGATGCGCTGCTGTCGTCCTTCCCGCGCGTGGTGCTGAACGACGAACTGTCCAGGCGCTTCCTGCACGGCCAGCGCCTGCCGCTGGGCAAAGAGCCGTCCATCGCCGTTCCCGCGCCATACCAAGGCCGTGTGCGCGTGTATGCCGAAGACGAACGCCTGCTCGGCACCGGCCTGCTCGGCGAATACGCCATCCTCGCCCCGGAACGCCTCATCGCCACCGCTCATCCCTGATCGCCCGCGCTCGCTAGCCGAACACCTCGTCCAGCGAGCGCGCGTCACACAGCAGCTGTCAGTAATTTACCCTCACGGAGCCCTTCCTGCCGCCCTTCATGTCGGCCTCGGGCGTAATTCCTGCTCGAGAAAGATGGGCGCAACAGCAATAGACCAATCCACCAGCGAATGAGCCGCAGGCCAGCGAAACTGCAGGAATTCCCGGAACAGCTTTTCGACCGCGCGTTTCCAGGGAGCGTCGTTGTCGGTCTTGCACCCTGGAGCAGTGGGGCAGAACGGTGTTGCGAGCGTGCGTTGCGGGCTTGAGGTGGATCAAACTGGTTGGTTGCAACGCAGCATGGTATACTAGTGGGTTCAGTGCATCCGCACTTGCAGTCTTTCTGTAAATACAACCATCATGTCTAATACCAAACGCGCAATTCGCAACATCGCCATCATCGCTCACGTTGACCATGGCAAGACGACCCTCGTGGACCAACTGCTGCGCCAGTCGGGCACCTTCCGTGAAAACCAGCAGGTTGACACCCGCGTCATGGACTCGAACGACCTCGAAAAGGAACGCGGCATCACGATTCTGTCGAAGAACTGCGCCGTTGAGTACGAAGGCACCCACATCAATATCGTTGACACCCCAGGCCACGCCGACTTCGGCGGCGAAGTGGAACGTGTTCTGTCGATGGTCGACTCCGTGCTGCTGCTGGTCGATGCGCAAGAAGGCCCAATGCCTCAGACCCGTTTCGTGACCCGCAAGGCACTGGCCCTGGGCCTGAAGCCGATCGTGGTCGTGAACAAGATCGACCGTCCGGGCGCACGCGCTGACTGGGCGATCAACCAGACTTTCGAACTGTTCGACAAGCTGGGCGCCACCGATGAACAGCTGGACTTCCCGATCGTGTACGCATCGGGCCTGAACGGCTACGCCGGCATGGACGAATCCGTGCGCGGCGGCGACATGAAGCCGCTGTTCGACGCCATCCTGAAGTACGTGCCGGTGCGTGACGACAATCCGGACGGTCCGCTGCAGATGCAAATCACCTCGCTGGACTACTCCTCCTACGTGGGCAAGATCGGTATCGGCCGTGTGAACCGCGGCCGCGTGAAGACCGGCCAGGACGTGGTCATTGTCGACGGTCCGGGCGCTACCCCGATCAAGGGCCGCATCAACCAGGTGCTGAACTTCAAGGGCCTGGAGCGCGTGCTGGTTGACGAAGCTGTTGCCGGCGACATCATCCTGATCAACGGTATCGAAGAAATCGGTATCGGTTCCACCGTCTGCGCAGCCGACACCCCTGATCCGCTGCCAATGCTGACCGTGGACGAGCCAACCCTGACCATGAACTTCATGGTCAACACCTCGCCGCTGGCTGGCCGCGAAGGCAAGTTCGTGACCTCGCGCCAGCTGCGCGATCGTCTGGACAAGGAACTGAAATCCAACGTGGCACTGCGCGTTGCGCCAACCGACGACGACACCATCTTCGAAGTGTCCGGCCGTGGTGAACTGCACCTGACCATCCTGATCGAAAACATGCGCCGCGAAGGCTTCGAGATGGCCGTGTCCCGTCCACGCGTTGTGTTCAAGATGGTGGACGGCGTGCGTCACGAGCCATTCGAAAATCTGAGCGTCGACGTGGAAGAAGCCAACCAGGGCGGCGTGATGGAAGAACTGGGCCGCCGCCGTGGCGACCTGCAGAACATGGAATCGGACGGCAAAGGCCGTGTGCGTCTGGAATACCGCATTCCTGCGCGTGGCCTGATCGGCTTCCAGGGCGAATTCATGACCCTGACCCGTGGTACCGGCCTGATGTCCCACGTGTTCGACGCCTACGGCCCGGTCGACGCTTCCAAGGGCGAACTGGCCGGCCGCCGCAACGGCGTGCTGATCTCGCAGGACGACGGCGCAGCCGTTGCCTACGCACTGTGGAAGCTGCAGGATCGCGGCCGCATGTTCGTTGAGCACAACACCCCTGTGTACGAAGGCATGATCATCGGTATCCACTCGCGCGACAACGACCTGGTTGTGAACCCGATCAAGGGCAAGCAGCTGACCAACGTGCGTGCTTCCGGTACCGACGAAGCCGTGCGCCTGGTGCCACCGATTCAGATGTCGCTGGAATACGCGGTTGAATTCATCGAGGACGACGAACTGGTCGAGATCACCCCGAAATCCATCCGTCTGCGTAAGCGCTTCCTGAAGGAACACGAGCGTAAGAAGGCACTGCGCGAAGGCGCATAAGCCCTTCAGCGCAGCAGTCATTCTGCACCGCGCAAAGCCCGCCGCCTCGCAAGAGCCGGCGGGCTTTTTCTTTGTCCTGAACGCGCGTATTCAATCACGGAATTGAGCGTTTGCGCACTGCAGCAAGCATATGCTTATTCGCAGACCGCCTTTAACTGCGGGGTTTCTTCAACACTTTGATCATCATGCTGATTCTTTGGCGCACGCCTGATTTTTCCGTTCTTCACGCGCATAGAATGCGCTGACCAACTAGAACATTAAACGATCAGACTTTTGATCGTACACCCGGAGGAGATCAACGTGAGTCAGCTTCACCGCAAGACCAGCTTGAAGAGTCGCCGTACAGCCATCGCCATCGCCTGCTACCTCGTCGCCACCGGCGGCGCCTTCGCGCAGGACAGCGACGCGAACGGCACCAGCCGCCACGACGCACCACCGAAAGAAAATGTCGTCACCGTGACGGGTACCCGCCAATCGGTCGCATCGGCCATCGAACGCAAGATCCGCAACGACACCGTTTCCGATTCGCTGGTAGCAGAAGACATCAACCAGTTCCCCGACAAGAACGTCGGCGAAGCGCTGTCGCGCATCACCGGCGTGCAACTGAGCCGCGACTTTGGTGAAGGTTCCCAGGTTTCCATTCGCGGCGTGCAGCCTGACCTGAACCGCGTGGAGATCAACGGCCAGTCCGTGCTGGCCACTGGCGGTACCGCGGGCCGCGGCGCTGAACTGCGCGAGCTGGCTTCCGAGCTGATTCAATCGATCGACGTCTACAAAGGCACCACCGCCGACCTGACTGAAGGCGGCGTTGGCGGCACTGTCATCATCCAGACCCGCAAGCCGCTGGACTTCAAGAAGAAGACCGTGGCAGTCACTTTGTCGGGCGAGCAGGCCACCAGCCGCGGCGGCGTGCAGCCGCGCGCCAGCTTGCTGCTGGCCGACAAATACCTGGACGGCAAATTGGGCCTGATGGCCAACGTGGTGTACGACAAGGTCTACACCCGTAACGACTATGCCCGCAATACTTCCTGGCGCTTCCTGCGCGACTGGGACTTCTCGCCGGACAAGACTGTCACCAGCCTCGATCCCGCTGTCGCCGCAGTGACCACCCCGGGAGGCTGCAACGCCAGCACGCTGAGCGCTGCACAGAAGACCGCCTGCCAATCGCAGTGGTTCGACTATTCGCCAGGCATTGCGCGCTACGGCATCTGGACCCGCGACCACGAGCGTTCGTCCGCCGAATTTACGGCGCAGTATGAATTCAATAAAGGCCTGCGCACCTACGTCAGCTACGAGGACAACACCCAGAGCCAGCGCCTGAATGACCGTAACTTCGGCACGGACTTCAGCAATGTGAACCGCCTGTTCAACGCCGGCACCGCGCCGGTGTACAACGCAAGTACCGGCGTTCCGACCACCGCCGGTACTTGCAACGCAGTGCCGACCGCCAGTACGCCAGATGGCGTCACTGTCGCCAATCACTACGTCACGCAATACACCGTCGGCAGCTGCCTGAACATCGCAGGCCAGGGTGGCCAGGGCGCGTTTGGTACTTCGGCGCGCGACTTTTCGCTGAAGGTCCGTTCGCAATACCTGTCCAACGGCTGGGAATGGAAGAGCGGCGATTGGGAAGCGAAGGCCCTGATCAACACGTCCAAGTCGCGCTATAGCTCCGAAAGTAATCAGATAGCGCTAACGCAGAATGCGCCAGGCCTCAAAGTCTCGCTGGATTCGCAAGGCTTGCCGCACTTCGATTTCCCGTCCGGTTATTCGCCTGACGCGAACAGCTCCTACGTGCAGGTGCAGCTGCAGTACCGTCCTTCCGAAACGAAGAACACCGAAGACCAGGCCAAGCTGGACTTCAAATACCGTCTGAAGATGCCGTTCTTCCAGAAGCTGTGGTTTGGCGTGCAGGGACGCAAGACCACCGCGCAGCAGTACAACGGCGGTGGCTACCTGGCCAGCAATGGCAAGGATCTGGTTTCGACTGCCGACGATATCAACGTGGTGAGCGCCAACGTCAACCAGACCCTGATCTACGATCCGCTCAACAAAACCGGCGCGCAGCGTGCACCGGATACGCAGTCTTTCCTGAACGCGAACTACTCGACCAAGTACATCGATTCGACCGCGATGCAGAACCTGATCGCGACAATTCGCGGCACTTCGCCAAGCACTTTCTTCAAGGGCTACAACGGTGTAAGCGGTATGCCGAGCAACTGGATGACACCGGTCTACAGCAGTGCGGTGCCATACTTCGATACCTCGCACTTCAACTACGCCAATCTGTATAACGCGCCAGGCAGCGACGGCAAGACCTATCCGCAGATTCCGGCTTACTCGGCGGACGAGCGCATCACCGCGGGCTACAGCCGTCTGGACTTCAGCACCGAAGTCGGCGAGCGCCAGATCTTCGGTAACATCGGCATCCGTTATACCCGGACGCAGGAGCGCTCGACCGGTCTGGCGAAGTACCAGGTGCGCACGGAAAATTCGCCGGGTAGCTCCACTTACACCGACCGCGTCGTGACGAACGGTATCGCCACCGTGGAGAATACTTACCACGACTGGATGCCAAGCGTGAACGCGGCAATGTGGCTGATTCCGGATTCCTTCCTGGCGCGTGTGGGCTGGGGCAAGGTGATGGCGCGTCCGTCGATCGACCTGCTGGTGCCTAATGCGACTTGTACCGCGGGCAGCGGCAATCCGCAATTCGGTGGCGACGGCACGGACGATTGCAAGGCCGGTAATCCGGACCTGAAGCCATACCGCGCCACCAACACGGACCTGAGCCTGGAATATTACCCAAGCGCCGATACCCAGATCAGCGCAGGCTTCTTCAAGAAAGAGATCACCAGCTACATCGTCAATGCCGCTTTGGTGAAGAACGTCAACCTGTTCGGTGACGGCAACCTGTTCGACGTGACCCAGCCGATCAACGGAAAAGGCGCAACGACCAAGGGCGTCGAGCTGACGGCACGTACCGCACTGACCATGCTGCCAGGTTGGCTGAGCGGCTTCGGCATCGACACGAACTACACCCGCATGACCTTCAAGTTCGCGCCGGGCACAGAGCTGACCAATCCTCTGGATGGCACAGCGCTGCCATATCCTGGCCTGTCGAAGAACAGCTACAACGTAGCGCTGTGGTACGATCGTGACAAATATAATGCGCGCCTGGCCTACACCTATCGTGACCGCTTCTATACTGGTGTCAATGACGTGTCGGGCAATCCGAACTTCCAGGAGAAAACCGGTTTCCTGGACGCGAAGTTCCAGTATCGCTTGAACCAGCACTGGACCTTCTCAGTTGAAGGCAAAAATCTGACCGACGAGGCTCAGATTACCGACGCGGGCGACCTGTTCCGCGTGAACGAACTGGCCTTCTCGGGACGCCGCTATTTCGTGAGCCTGTCGTACAAAAACTGAGGACTTAGATGGTTGCACGCTTCCCCGCGCTGCTGCGTTTTCTCGCAGCAGTTCTGCTGGCGGTGCTGGCGGCGGGGAGGGCGCGCGCGCTCCCTGCCGATCCGGCATTCAATAATCCCCTGGTGCTCCAGCGCGCCGATCCGCAAGTCGTCCTGCAGCAGGACGGCTTTTATTATTTCACCGCCACCGTTCCCGAATACGACCGAATCGAATTGCGGCGTGCCCGCACGCTCAACGATCTCGGTGCCGCGGCGCCGCAAGTCGTGTGGCGCAAGCATGCCAGTGGCGAGATGGGGGCGCATATCTGGGCGCCGGAGCTGCATCACATCAATGGCAAGTGGTACATCTACTTCACCGCCGGACGCGCCGACGCGATCTGGGAAATCCGCCTGTATGTGCTGGAGAACAGTTCGCCCGATCCATTCAAGGGCGAGTGGGTGGAGCGCGGCCAGCTGAAGACCGGCTGGGAGTCCTTCTCGCTGGACGCCACTACCTTCGAATTGCGCGGCCAGCGCTATCTGGTGTGGACGCAGCGCGGCCGTGATACGGCCAGCAAGGCGACCAATATCTACATCGCGAAGATGGACACGCCAACCTCCATCACCGGTCCTGCGACCATGCTGTCAACGCCGGAATACCCGTGGGAGAAGGTGCGCTTTGACGTCAACGAAGCGCCGGCGGTCCTGGTGCGCAATGGCCGGGTGTTCCTGACCTATTCGGCCAGCGCGACGGACGCGAATTACGCCATGGGCATGCTGACCGCAGGCGACGATGCCAATCTGCTCGATCCAGCCTCGTGGCGTAAATCGCCGGAGCCGGTCATGCGCAGCAGCGCGGCGAACGGGCAGTATGGGCCGGGCCACAACTCGTTCACGACCACGCCGGACGGCAAGACCGACATCATCGTCTACCACGCGCGCAATTACCGCGATATCCAGGGCGATTCACTGCGCGATCCAAACCGCAACACGCGCGCGCAGGTGATCCATTGGCGGGCGGACGGTTCGCCGGATTTCGGCGAACCCGTGCCGGACGCTGCCGGTCATGTGGCGGCCAAGCCGCTGTTCCGCGATCCGGTCTACGACGGTGCTGCCGATCCCGTGGTGATCTGGAATCCGATGGTGAACCGCTGGTGGATGTTCTACACCAACCGCCGCGCCAACGTTGCTGGATTGGCGGACATCGCCTGGGTGCACGGCACGCGCATTGGCATCGCCGAATCGCCGGACGGTGCGGCATGGAACTACGTCGGCACCGCCAATATCGAGCTCCCTGCCGACATGGGCGGCGCCGACAGCACGCACTGGGCGCCCGATGTGGTGCGCGCGCCGGATGGCAGCTATCACATGTTCCTGACCGTGGTGCCGGGCATCTTCACGGACTGGAAGCATCCGCGCCGTATCGTTCACTTAAGTAGCGCCGACTTGCGCAACTGGGGCAGTGCGCAGCCGCTCCCGCTGGCGACGCCGAAGGTCATCGACGCCAGTCTGGCGCGCTTGCCGGGTGGCGGCTGGCGCATGTGGTACAACAATGAGGCGGACAAGAAGTCCATCTACTACGCCGACAGCCCTGATCTGGTGCAATGGACTGACCATGGCCGGGCTGTGGGCGACCAGGCAGGCGAAGGCCCGAAGATTTTCCAGTGGAAGGGCAGCTGGTGGATGATTACCGATGTCTGGCACGGTCTGGCCGTGTATCGCTCAAACGATGCGCTGGCGTGGCAGCGGCAGGCAGACAATCTGCTGCAGCATCCGGGCAAAGGCGATGATGATCGCGTAATTGGCGGACACCCCGATGTCGTGGTGAGCGGTGACCGCGCCTTCCTGTTCTACTTCACGCATCCGGACGGGAAGGGCACGCGCCGCAGCAGCATTCAGGTCGTCGAGTTGGCCACCGATGGACAGACGCTGCGCGCCGACCGCGACGCGCCGGCCCACATCAACCTTATCCCGCAATAAGCTCCAGCCAGCGCTGGCGATAGGGCTCCAGGCCCGCCAGCGCAAGCGGTTCCGCAACGCGACCATGCAGCTGCGGCGACCCATCGCGCCGATGCAGCAGCCAGCCGCCGCAAGTCGTGCCGCTCGTGTCGTCGGTCGCCGTCACGGCCGCCCGCGCGCGCAGCGCCGCCAGCACTGGTGCGAAATGCGCGTTCCCCGTGAACGCACCTTCCACCACGACAGCGCCCTGCACGTCTAACGAAGTCAGGCAGAAGTCGCACATGAGCGCCACATACAAGGTCGCCAGCGCATACCGTTCCGCCGCGCTGGCCGGCGCGGGGCCGGCCATACGGCCGCTCTCGTGTGCGAAAGGTCCGGCTGCGGCGAAGCTTGGCAAGGCAAACGTGCCTTGCTCAACGATTTTTGCCAGATCATCCGCACTGCATGGCGTAGGCGCGTCGCCGGCAATCACGCCAAACTCCCGCCCGCCCATGAAGCGCATGCACGCCACCGCCTGTCCGAAGGCGCTGCTGTTCGCCAGCATGTCAGCCTCCTCGCTCAAACCCTCCAGGGCCTTGCCCGGCGCCGCGGCAATCACCCAGGTGCCGGTCGACAGCACAGCAGGCGGCTCGGCGCCGCCGAGATGTCGCAACAAGGAAGCATTGCTATCGTGGATGCCGCACAGGATCTGGCAGTTCGCCGGCAAGCCCGTCTGCGCCGCCAGATCGGGCTTCAGAGCCCCAAGCGACTGCCACGCCAGCTGCAGCGTCGGAAACAGATGATGCCAGCCCATGCGCTCAACCAGCGCCGAATAGCGCTGGCGTGCCGGCTGCCACAAATCCGTGTGACAGCCCAGCGACGTCACCTCGCTCGCCGCGACGCCAGACAAGCGCCACGCCCAATACTGCGGATACATCAGGACGTGCCGCGCCCGCGCAAACGCCGCAGGGAAGGCCATCGCCTGCCACACCAGCTGGCTGCCGAGATTCAGCCCGGCGCCGAGACGCGGAGAGTAGGAATTGACGTAAGCGGGCCGCAACTTGCGGTAACGCTCAACATGCTCGGGAGGCAGCTCATATTCGTAGTCCAGGACCGGTAACACCAGGCCTTCATCATCGACCAGCGCCGCAGTCGCGCCATGCGTGACCGGCACGATGGCGCCAATGCTGGCCTGCTGCGCAAAGCCGCGCAGCACATCCAGCATCCAGGTCCAGAGGCCTTCCGTATCGTGATGCGGGTACGGCCCATCGCGCAGGATGCTATTCAGCCTACGCTGCTCGGCCAACTGCGTGCCGTCGGCTGCAATCAGCGTCAGCTTGGCATTGGTCTTGCCGATATCGAGAACAACAGTCGCCGTCATTTGGCCACCCTACGGCCGCGCAGCAGCCGCGGCAAGGCAATGGTCACCAGCAGCAGCACGCCGACCGCAATCGTCATGTAGATGCCGGGGATATTGGCCAGCGACAGGCCAAAGGTCACCATCCCCAGCGTCAGCACGGCCAGCATCACGCCGCCGATGGTGCCTGCGCCACCGGAAATACTCACGCCACCGAGAATGACCATGGTGATCACTTCCAGTTCCCAGCCCATCGCAATGTTCGGGCGCGTGCTGCCGATGCGGCCCGTCAGCAGGAAGCCTGCCAGTCCGGCCATGGCGCCTGTCAGCATGAACAGCATGAAGCGGTAGCGGTCAACCGAAATGCCGGAGAAGCGCGCCGCAACAGGGTTATTGCCGACGGCGTAAATGCGGCGTCCCCAGCTCGTCGCATGCAGCATGAAGGCAAACAGCGCCGCGAAGACCAGCAGCACGGTGAATTCCCGTGGCAGCGAACCAAAGAAATAGCCCTGGCCCCAGTCGGCCATCAATTGCGGGTAACCGGTGAAGGCCTGGTCGCCCAGCACCACGCTGGCCAGGCCGCGGAATAGCGACACCGTACCGATGGTGACAACGATGGAGGGCAGGGCGAAGCGCGTGACCAGCACGCCGTTCAGCGCGCCGCAAGCCGTGCCGGTCGCCAGCGCCACGAACAGCAGGCTTTCCGCCGGCCAGCCCGCAGCTTTGGCCATCCCCATTGCCACAGAAGACAGCGCAAGAATGCCGGACACCGATATGTCGATTTCGCGGCAGATGATCAGTAGCGCCATCGGCAATGCGATCAGCGCCTTCTCGCTGAAGTTGAACGTGCCGTCAGCCAGATTATCGATATCGAGGAAATTCGGCAGCATCACGCTGTTGATGGCGAAGACGGCGATCAGCAGCAATGCCAGCAGAGATTCCCAGCGCCCCAGCAGGGCGCCAAGACGAAAGCCAGGACGATCGAGAATGGTGTAGCGTGAAGTGCTGGGAGCGGACATGAGCGGAACGGAGTTCATACAGCACTCCTTGCATTGTTAGTCAGGTGCAGCGACAGGATCTGACGGCCCTTGCTGCGGTTGCCGCGTGCATTGATCAGCACCGCGGTCAGAATCACGAGACCCGTCAGCGCGCTTTGCCAGAACGGCGAAACCTGTACTACCGGCAGCGCATTGCCGATCACGCCGAGGAAGAGGGCGCCGAGCACCGCGCCCAGCACCGAGCCGGAGCCACCGGCGATGCTGATGCCGCCGATGACACAGGCAGCGATCACGGTGAATTCAAAGCCGTAGGCGATCTCGGTGTAGGCAACCGCGTAGCGCGCTACCCACAGGTAGCCGCACAGGCCCGCTACGGCGCCGGACAAGCCGTACGTCCAGAACAGGCGACGCGCAATCGGAATGCCGACGTAGCGCGCGGAAGAAGGTTCGTTGCCGATGGCGTAGAGGTCGCGGCCGAAGCGGCTATGGCAGGCGAGGAACCACACCGCCAGCGCGGCCGCCGCAGCGATCCACACCAAATGCGTGAGACCCAGGAAGCGCTCCAGCGGAAAAGCGATAAACCCGTCCGGCATCTCGTGCGAGTTCACCCAGGCGCCGCCGGATAGGACGAACACCAGGCCGCGATATACGCTCATCGTGCCCAGTGTGACGACGATAGGCGGCAGCTCCAGATAGCCAATCAGCCAGCCATTGAGCAGCCCGAGCACGAGTCCCAGCCCAATCGCAACCAGCACGACCACAGGCAGCGGCAAGCCCGGATTGCGCGAAGCCAGCAGCGCAGCCGCCATGCCCGATAGCGCCAGATTCGACGCCACGGACAAGTCCACGCCGCGCGTGACGATGACCAGCATCTGTGCCAGTGCAAGCATGATGAGCAAGGTGCTGTCCGTCAGCAGATTGCCCAGGCTGGGAATGCTGAAGAAGACCGGCGCACGCACGCCGACCAGCAGAATGAGGGCAACGATCGAGAGCGCGAGCTGTGTTTCGCGTAGTTTAAGAATCTTCATACCGTCTCCAGCGCGGACGCCGCCGCCACCACGCGTTCGGGCGTCGCTTCATCGCGGCTGAACACTTGTTTGACATGGCCCTGGTGCATGACGACCACGCGGTCGGCCAGGCCCAGTACCTCCGGCAGTTCGGACGACACGAGAATCACGGATAAGCCTTTCTCCACCAGCTGGCTGACAAAGCGGTGCACTGCGGCCTTGGAGCCGATATCGATGCCCTTGGTCGGCTCATCGAGAATGATGACTTTCGGCTGCGTCGCCAGCCATTTGCCCAGCACGACCTTCTGCTGATTGCCGCCCGAAAGCTCGGACACATTTTGCGTCAGGTGGCTGGCCTTCAATTCCAGCTGTTCCGCGTAATGGCGCGCGATGGCGCATTCGTCCGAGCGGCGCTTGCGCAGGAAGAAACCAATCCGCGACAGGATCGGCAGCGTAATGTTCTGCATGATGGGCAGCGACAAGTGCGCGCCCTGGTGCTGGCGGTCCTCCGGCACATAAGCGATGCCGTGTGCGACCGCGTCCTGCGGGCAGCCGATGCGTACCGGCTTGCCTTCAAGCTTCACGCTGCCGCGGACGTTGCCCGTCAGCCCGAACAGCGCCTGCATGACTTCCGAACGGCCCGCGCCGACAAGACCATAGAAGCCCAGGATCTCGCCGCGGCGCAACTGGAAGCTGACATTGTCGAATTCCGTAGGGTGGCACATCTGGTCGACTTCCAGCAGCACTTCGCCGGGTGTGACATCCGCCTTGGGATAAGCATCCTGCACGGCGCGGCCGACCATCAATGCGACCAGTTCCGATTCCGTGATATCGGCGAGCGAACCATCGGCAATGAACTGGCCATCGCGCAGGACCGTGTAGCGGTCGGCAACGGTAAAGATTTCGTCGAACTTGTGCGAGATGAAGATGACCGCCGTGCCGGCAGCGCGCAGCTGGCCGATGATGCGGTACAGCTCCTGGATTTCGCGCTGGGAGAGGGAGGCAGTCGGTTCGTCCAGGATCACCACGCGAGCATCCTGCGACAGGGCGCGTGCAATTTCTACAAAGTGGCGCTGCGCCACGCTCAGGTCTTTCACGCGGGCACGCACGGGCAGGGAGACTTCCAGCCGTTCGAACAGCTTCTCCGCTTCGGCTTCGATCTGCTTCCAGTTGATGCGTCCACCACGGCAGGGCTGGCGGCCAACGTAGATGTTCTCGGCCACGGTCAGCTCATCGAACATCACCGTTTCCTGGTGCACGGCGGTGATGCCGGCGCATTGCGCATCCTGTGGAGAGCTGAACGCGACTTCCTTGCCGCCCAGCCGGATACTGCCTTCATCCGGCTGATAGATGCCGGTCAGCGTTTTGACCAGCGTGGACTTGCCCGCGCCGTTCTCGCCGATCAGCGCCATCACTTCACCGGCGCGGACCGAGAGCCCAACCCTGTTCAGCGCGACAATGCCCGCGAAACGCTTGCTGATGCCGGACAGCTCCAGCACTGGTGCTTGCATAGGCTGCATAACATCTCAGAAAATCTTGGAGAACTTATCGACGTTCTCTTTGTTGTAGGTGAAAGGCGGAGCCATTGCTGCCTCGCCGTGTGCATCGAGTGCGATGGTGCCCATGCGGCCTGCATTGACGCTGCCGCCCGGCTTCGCATTCGGATCGCCCTTGACGAAGTCATAGGCCGCGTAAGTCGCCGCGTAGCCCAGATCGATCGGATTCCAGATCGCGAATTCGCGCACCGCACCGCTCTTCACATGGCCCGCCATTTCGGACGGCAGGCCAAGGCCGGTGACAAAGACCTTGCCCACCAGGTGTTCATCCACCACCGCTTTGCTGGCGGCGTTGATGCCCACCGTGGTCGGCGCAATGATGGCCTTCAGGTTTGGATTGCTGCGCAGGAGGCCGATCGCTTCGCGGTAGCTCTTGTCCGACTGGTCGTCGCCGTACACGGTGGCCACCAGCTTCAGTTTCGAGAATTCCGGCTTGGCCAGATCATCCTTCATCACCTTGATCCAGATATTCTGATTGGTGGCTTGAGCGGAAGCCGAGAGAATCGCGATTTCGCCGGCACCGCCAATGGCTTCGGCGGCCATCTCCAGCTGTTTGCGGCCGATCAGTTCCGCGTTCGATGGATTCAGCTGCATCAGGCGGCCTTCTTCGGCCAGCCCGCTGTCGAAGGAAATCACTTTGATCCCGCGCGCCATGGCTTTTTTGGTGATCGGCACCAGCGCATTCGGATCGTTAGCAGAGATCACGATAGCGCTAACTTTCTGACTGATCAAAGAATTGATTATCTCGATTTGTCCTTCAGCGCTCGGCGTTGTCGGGCCGGTGTAGATGATCTCAACATCCTTCAGCTGCGCGGCTGCTTCGTTGGCGCCGGCGTGGGCGGCGTCGAAGAAGCCATTGCCCAGGCTTTTCACCACCATGGCGATGCGTACTTTCTCCGGCTTTTTCTCGCCGCAGCCGACAACCGCCGTGAGCATGCCTGCGGCCATCGCCGCGATCACTAATCTTCTGAGTTTCAATGCGATGTCTCCGTGTGATAGAGCGCTGCGGACTGGAAGTCAAAGTTCGGCGCGAACGTGGAGGGGCTGACGGATTGCGGCAGCGCTTCCGGCGCCACGGTCACCACATGCACGCCCGATTGCTCAAGCAGCTGCACTGCGGAGTCGGAGGCGTTGGTATCGGTGATCACGGTGGACACGCGATTCAGGCCGCACAGGATCAGGCCAGCCTTCTTGGCGAACTTCGAGCTATCGGCCAAAACGATCAATTCTTCGGCCTGACTGATCAAGCGCTGCTCCGCTTGAATCAAAAGCGGATCAGCTTCCATCAATCCGAGCAGGGAAAGCCCATACACGCTCATGAACATCTTGGCGGCGTAATGGTGCTGGGTGATGTCGTTGTCGAATGGGCTGAGAATCACATTCTGCTCACGATAGACCTTGCCACCGGGGAGAATGATCTCGTTATCGCTCGAAACGAGCAGGCGCTCGGCCATCAGGAAGGAATTCGTGAGGATCTTCAGGTGCTTATCCATCAGGAATTCCGCCATCATGAAGGTGGTCGTGCCGCCATTGATGATGATGGTTTCGCCTTCCGAGCACATGCTCGCCGCATAGCGGGCGATGGCGCGTTTGCGCTCGGCGTGGCATTCGATATTGTGCTGGAACGTCTCGCTCGTGAGCGGGAAGCTGCGCTTCTTCTGCGGCAGATTGGCGGCTCCTCCCCGTGTGCGCGTGAGCAGATTCCGCGCAGCGAGCCAACTGATATCCCGCCGCACGGTGGCGGGGGAGGCGCTCAGCCACTCAACCAGCTGTGGAACGCTGGCGGTTGTATGTTCCGAGAGTAGCTTGAGCAAACGTTTACGGCGCTTGTGATTCACCATCTTCGTCTCCTTTGTGTTGTGCCATCCTCAGTCCCGTAGCCGGTCCGGGTGGCAACTTTATTAAGACGAGACTAATCAAATCCCAATCGAGCGTCAATCAGAACATAATCAAATCGGTGATTATTTCTTGTGCACTGCGTGATTGGATGCGTATTTCGATCATCATTATGATTATTCTGTTCTTAGTCATCATGTTGATTGCTTCCGCATTGACACCCCACCGGCCGCTGATTTCTACTGGCTCCGGTTGCCTCGAAGGCAAAACAAACGCAATTCAACACGGAGAAAGTAATGCAAGATTCAAAGCAGAAGGCAGCGATCGAATCGCTGTGGGACGACGCGAAGGCCGCCTCCATGAGCGAACCAGAGCTGCTGCTGTACCGTTCCAACCTGCTCGGATCGGACCTGCGCATCACGAACTTTGGCGGCGGTAATACCTCGGCCAAAGTGATGATGGAAGATCCGCTGAGCGGTGAGCAGGTGGAGGTTCTGTGGGTGAAGGGCTCGGGCGGTGACCTGGGAAGCATCAAACTGGATGGCTTCTCCACGCTCTACATGAGCAAACTGCAGGCGCTGAAGCAGCGCTACCGCGGTCTTGAGCACGAAGACGAGATGGTCGGCTATCTGCCGCACTGCACTTTCAACCTGAATCCACGCGCCGCGTCGATCGACACGCCGCTGCACGCCTACATCGACCGCAAGCATGTGGACCACATGCATCCGGACTCCGTGATCGCCATCGCCGCCTGCGCCAGCAGCAAGGCGCTGACCGCAAAAATCTTCGAAGGTGAATTGGGCTGGCTGCCCTGGCAGCGTCCGGGCTATGACCTGGGCCTGAAGCTGGAAGCGCTGTCGAAAGTGCAGCCGGAACTGAAGGGCATCATCCTGGAAGGCCACGGCCTGTTCACCTGGGGCGATACTGCCAAGTCCTGCTACGAAACCACGCTGGCCATCATCAAGCGCGCCGAGGAATGGCTGGCCGCGAATGTGAAGCAGCCAGTGTTCGGCGGCGCGGCGATTGCGCCAATGGCCGCGCAACAGCGCGCTGACCTGGCTTCGCGCCTGATGCCTATCCTGCGCGGAAAAATCAGCAAGACCGAATTCAAACTGGGCCACTTCGACGATAGCGCCGCCGTGCTCGAATTCGTGTGCAGCCGTGATCTGAAGCCGCTGGCGGCGCTGGGCACTTCCTGCCCGGACCACTTCCTGCGCACCAAGATCCGTCCCTATGTGATCGATTTCGATCCGTCCAAGCCGGACTTCGACGCGCTGGTCGCCAGCCTGGATGCCGGCCTGGAAGCCTACCGCGCCGACTACGTGGCTTACTACGAGCGCTGCAAGCGTTCCAACAGCCCGGCCGTCCGCGACGCAAATCCGATCATTTATCTGATTCCGGGCGTGGGCATGCTGTCTTTCGCCAAGGACAAGGCTACGGCGCGTATCGCCGGCGAGTTCTACGTCAACGCGATCAACGTGATGCGCGGCGCGAACGGTGTGGATTCTTATGTTGGCCTGCCGGAGCAGGAAGCCTTTGACATCGAATACTGGCTGCTGGAAGAGGCGAAACTGCAGCGCATGCCGAAGCCGAAATCGCTTGCTGGCCGCATCGCTCTGGTGACCGGCGGCGCAGGCGGCATCGGCCAGGCTGTTGCGCGCCAGCTGCTGCAGGAAGGCGCATGCGTGCTGCTGACCGACATCGACAAGGAAGTGCTCGATGAGGCGCACAAAGCCCTGGTCAAGGTCGCAGGCAAGGACAACGTGGCCAGCTTTATCGCCGACGTGACCAGCGAGCAGGCAGTGGAAGACGTGCTGCGCGAATCCTCGCTGCGCTTTGGTGGCGTGGATCTGCTGGTGTCCAATGCCGGTATCGCGTCCTCCGCACCGCTGGAAGACACTACCCTGGAAATCTGGCAGCGTAATCAGGATATTCTGGTCAAGGGCTACTTCCTGGTCAGCCGCGGCGCTTTCCGCATCATGAAGCAGCAGAAGCTGGGCGGCAGCATGGTGTTCGTGGCGTCGAAGAACGGCCTGGTGGCATCGGCTGGTGCCTCGGCCTACTGCACCGCCAAGGCTGCGGAAATTCATCTGGCGCGCTGCGTGGCGCTGGAAGGTGCGCCGCACGGTATCCGCGTCAACGTCGTCAATCCGGACGCCGTGATCCGCGGTTCCCGCATCTGGGATGGCAAGTGGAAGCAGGAGCGTGCACAATCGAACAAGATCGAAGCGGACGATGTGGAAGCCTTCTACCGCGACCGCAGCATGCTGAAACTGAGCGTTCTGCCGGAAGATATCGCAGAGGCGGTGTACTTCCTGGCCAGCGACAAGGCAGGCAAGAGCACTGGTAATGTAATCAACGTGGATGCCGGCAACGCCGCAGCTTTCACGCGATAGTCAGACCGCAATAAGCGGCGGAACAAAGGAGACAACGAGATGAGTGCAGTATTCGACCAGGGCCAGGTGGCCGCGCATAACGCCACCCTGCAGGCAAACCTGGATGCCGACTACGCCGCCTTGGGCGGCATGCTGGCGCGCCGCGGTGTGGACATTGAAAAGCTGACCGCGGCGGCCCAGAGCTTCGCGGTGGCTATCCCCAGCTGGGGCGTAGGCACCGGCGGCACGCGCTTTGCGCGCTTCCCCGGCAAGGGCGAGCCGCGCAATGTGTTCGAGAAGATGGAAGATTGCGGTGTGATCCATCAGCTCACTCGTGCGACGCCTTCCGTTTCGCTGCACTTCCCGTGGGATAAGACGGACGATCCGAAAGCCCTGCGCGAGCAGGCTGCGTCGTACGGCTTAGGCTTCGACGCGGTCAACTCCAACACCTTCCAGGATCAGGCCAATCAGGCGCAGACCTACAAGTACGGCAGCCTGACCGCGCAAAGCGCCGCCGTGCGCGCGCAAGCTGTGGCGCACAATATCGAGTGTATCGAGTTGGGCAAGGCGCTTGGATCGAAGGCGCTGACCGTGTGGGTGGGCGACGGCGCCAACTTCCCAGGCCAGCACAATCTGCGCGGTTCGCTGGAGCGCTATCTGGATTCCATGCGCGACATTTACGGTGCGTTGCCGGAAGACTGGCTGGTCTTCATCGAACACAAGCTGTTCGAGCCGGCCTTCTATGCGACCACCATCGCGGACTGGGGCACCAGCTTCGCTTGCGCGCAACAATTGGGCGACAAGGCGAAGTGCCTGGTCGATTTGGGCCACCATGCACCCAACACCAATATTGAAATGATCGTGGCGCGCCTGGCGCAGTTCGGCAAGCTGGGTGGCTTCCACTTCAACGACAGCAAGTATGGCGACGATGACCTGGATTCGGGCAGCATCAATCCTTTCCAGCTTTTCCTGATCTTTAACGAACTGGCGGATGCCACCTTGCGCGATGCGGCGCTGCGTCCGGCCTATATGCTGGACCAGTCGCACAATGTGACCGATCCGATTGAGAGCCTGATGAACAGTGCAGCGGAAGTGCAGCGCGCTTTCGTACAGGCGGCATTGGTCGATCGCGAAACACTGCGCGGCTTCCAGGAATCGAATGATGCATTGCAGTCGGCACAAACGCTGAAGCAGGCTTACCGCACGGACGTCAGCCCCATCCTCGCGATGGCGCGCGCACGCTCGGGCGGCGCGATCGATCCGGTGGCGTGCTACCGCGCGGCCGGCTATCGCGAACAGGCTGCCGTGCGCCGTCCGGCCAAGGCAGGAGTAAGCGGCAGCGGCATCGTCTGAGCCGTGCGCCGGCTTCCCCTGGCATGCCTGGCGGCCGTAACGCTGGGCAGCGCGGCCGTCGCCGGTTCGACGGCCGCTGCACGTTCTGACGGCGCCTCTGCCGCCGCCGCGCCTTCGCCGCAAGCCGGCGTGGCTGCGACGCGCAGCGCTGGGCCTGCGCATTCGGACCGTATCGCGGATGTAGTGGCCCGGCTGGCTGCGCCACCGGATGATGCGCGGCCGATGGTGCGCTGGTGGTGGTTTGGCCCGGCCGTCGTCAAGCCGCAGCTTGAGCGCGAACTGAACGCGATGAAGGCGGGCGGTTTCGGCGGCGTGGAAATCCAGCCCGTCTATCCAATGGAACTGGACGACGCCACGCGCGGTATCCACAACGTTCCTTATCTTTCCCCCGATTTCCTCGATGCGGTCAGCTTAGCCAACAACAAGGCGCATGATCTCGGCCTGCGCGTCGACATTACGCTGGGCAGCGGCTGGCCCTACGGCGGACCGCACGTCACGGCGGCTGATTCCGCAGGCCGGCTGCGCCAGGCAGCATTTGAAGTTCCCTCCGGTGCGACATCCGTCACACTGCCTGCCCTCGCCAGTGGTGAACAACTGCTGGCCGCCTTCATTGGCGAAGGCAGCGCCAAGGAGTTTGACGCCACTCGTCTCGCATCGCTCACGCTGACGCCTGGCGCGCCATCCGGCCGCGCGGCCGTATCGGCTGCTGCGTCAGCGCGCGTTGCGGTGTTCTACATCGCCAGCCACACTGGCCAGCAAGTCAAGCGTCCCGCACTGGGCGCCGAAGGCTTCGTGCTCGATCACCTGAGCCGCCGCGCCATCGACAATCACCTGCAAACGGTCGCCGAGCCGCTGCTCAAGGCCTTCGGCGACAAGCCGCCATACGCGGTCTTCTCCGACAGCCTGGAGGTCTACAACACCGACTGGACGGAAGACTTCCTCGCCGAATTCCAGCGCCGCCGCGGCTATGATCTGAAACCGCACCTGCCGGTCATCTTCACCGGCCAAGGCCCGGACGCCGCCGCGCTGCGCCACGACTGGGCGCAAACGCAAACGGAACTTGTCAACGAACGCTATCTCACGCCGCTGAACGACTGGGCACGTGCGCACGGTACGCAATTCCGTTCGCAGACTTACGGCGAGCCAGTGGTGACCATGTCCAGCAACCGCCTGGTGGCGCTGCCGGAAGGCGAGGGACCACAATTCCGCAGCTTCTCCTTCACGCGCTGGGCGACGTCGGCAGGCCACCTGTATGGCCGCAATGTGATCTCCGCCGAAACCTGGACCTGGCTTAATTCGCCGGCCTTCAGCGCCACGCCGCTGGACATGAAGGCCGAAGCAGACCGTATGCTGCTGCAAGGCGTGAACCAGTTCATTGGCCACGGCTGGCCCTACAATCCTCCAGGAACGCCGGAACCGGGCTACTCCTTCTACGCGGCGGCGGTGTTCAACAACCATCAGCCGTGGTGGAACGTCATGCCGGACGTGAATGCTTACCTTCAACGCACCAGCTACCTGATGCGCCAGGGCGCGCCTGCCAATGACGTTGCCGTATTCCTGCCGACGGACGATGTCTACGCCTCGCTCACGCCGGGCAAGATGTCCGTCTCGGCTGAGATGCACAAGTTCGTCACGCCTGCGCTGACCGAACAGGTGCTGGATGCGGGCCACAATTTCGATTACGTGGATGCCGAATCCGTGCTGGCGCTGGGCGTCTCGCACAAGGCGCTTGTGCTGCCGCACGTTACGCGCCTGTCGCCAGCCGTGCTGATGAAGCTTGAGGCTTATGTGCGCGGTGGCGGCAAGATCATCGCCGTTGGCGGCAAGCCATCGCTGGCGCCAGGCTATGCCGACGCCGCGCACGTCACGCCGCAGGTCGTTGCAGCGACGCAGAAGCTCTTTGCTTTGAGCGGGGTGCAGCTTGTTGCCGATGATGCCGCCGTGGGCGCTGCGCTCACCCGCGTGGTGGCGCCCGATTTCAAGCTTGCCTCATCGGCCGGCGACGTCGGCTTCATCCACCGCAAACTGGCTGATGCCGACATCTATTTCATCGCCAACACCAGCAACCATTCCGTGCGCACCACTGCGGCTGTTCGCGCCGCTCGCCGTCACGCGGCCTGGTGGGACGGCGTGAGCGGCCAGTCCGCTGCTGCGACCATACAGCCGTCGCTCGCCCTCGACCTGGCGCCTTACGAGTCCCGGATCCTCGTCCTTGCGGACAGTCCGGCCCAGTTGGCCGCAACGACAAAGGAGGCGGCAGCCGGCGCGCGTGCGCCCGCGACGGCGTCAGCCTGGCCGGCTGTGGGCACTGTGGTAGCTGACTGGAGCCGCGACTGGAACGTCACTTTCCCCGGCCGAGCGCCTGAGGCGATGCCAGCGTTGCGCTCCTGGACCGACAATGAATCCACGCGCTTCCTGTCGGCCGAAGTGCTGTATGCGAAGACGGTCGATCTGAACGCCAGCCAGCTGCGCGGACATTTGACGCTTGATTTTGGCGAAGGCAAGCCTTTGGACGCTACTCCGAAAGTCCCCGCCGGCATGCGCGCCATGCTGGAAAGCCCGATCCGTGAAGCCGCCGTGGTCTTTATCAACGGCCAGCGCGCGGGATCGCTCTGGAAGCCGCCATACAGGCTCGATGTCACCCCATGGCTGCACGAGGGGAGCAACAAGATCGAGGTGCGTGTCGCCAATCTCGCCATCAACGGCCTGGCCGGGCAGGATCGCGCCGATCACCGCCTGCTGTGGGCGCGTTACGGCCAGCGCTTTGTGCCGCAGGATACACACCTGATCACGCCACATCCATCCGGCCTGCTTGGCCCTGTGCGCCTGCTTGGGGGCGCTCAATGAAAGGAAAGTGCTCCATGAACTGGATAGCTAAATTTACCGCGGCCGTGGGCGTGGCCCTGGCGATGCTGGCGGCCGGCGCGGCATCGGCGAAGAACGTCAGCGTCGCCGACTTCGGCGCGAAAGGTGACGGCACGACAATGAACACACAGGCCATCCAGCACGCTATCGACGCAGCAGCGCAAGGTGGCGGCAAGGTCAGCTTCCCGGCCGGCACCTACCTGACCGGCTCCATTTTCGTGAAGACCGGCGTCACGCTGCGCCTGGATAAGGGTGTCACCCTGCTTGGCTCGCAAAAACTGGAAGACTACCCGGTGATGGCCACGCGCATTGCCGGCATCGAAATGAAATGGCCCGCCGCGCTGGTCAATATCTACGAACAGGAGCGCGCCGCGATCGAAGGCGAGGGCACCATTGATGGTGACGGAAAAATCTTCTGGGACAGCTACTGGAACCTGCGCAAGGAATACGAACCACGTGGCCTGCGCTGGGCTTCCGACTACGACGCCAAGCGTCCACGCCTGATTCAGGTCTTCAACAGCAAACATGCCAGAATCGGCGGCGGCCTGCTGCTGCGCCGCTCAGGCTTCTGGACCCTGCACATCTGCTACTCCGAAGATGTGACCGTGGACGGTGTCGTCATCCGCAATAATGAAGGCGGCCGTGGTCCGTCCACTGATGGCATCGACATCGACTCGTCCAGGAAAATCCTGGTGCAGCACGCGGATATTGCCGTCAATGACGACGCTCTGTGCATGAAGGCCGGCCGTGACTCCGATGGCCAGCGCGTGGCGCGCCCGACAGAGGACGTCATCGTTCGCGACTCGGTGGTGCGTGATGCCGCAGCTGGCATCACCTTCGGCAGCGAAACGGCAGGCGGCTTCCGCAATGTCGAAGCCCACAACATCAAGGTCGAAGGCAATGTCCCCGTCGGCATCCTGTTCAAATCCGCCCACACACGCGGTGGCTTCGGCGAGAACCTGCGCATTCACGACTTCACAATGACCAATATCCCCGTCGTGCTGCGCATTACGATGAACTGGAACCCGAGCTACAGCTACGCGAAGATTCCGGACGAGATCAAGGATTATCCGCCGTACTGGAAAGTGCTGGCCACGCCAGTGCCGCGTGAAAAGGGTATCGCCCACTTCCACGACGTGAAGATCTGGAACATCAAAGCTACCGGCGCTACAACGGCGTTTGAAGTCAGCGGCTACAAGGAAGCGCCCCTGCAGCGCTTCAGCCTCGATAATCTGGACATCCAGGCCAGCAAAGGCGGTCAGCTGTATGACGTGAAAGACTGGCAGTTCACCAAGCTGAAACTGGCCATCGCCTCGCCGGTTGAATTGGAAGACGCCGACGCAGTACGCGGCCTGCCGAAAGAAAGCTTCATCGTGCGCTCTCCGCAACCGAAAGAAGATCCCTCGAAGAAGAGTTTCGAAGAACAGGATAAGTCATGACCGACAGCCTCGCCCGCACGCGCTCCGCATCGCTTCCGCTTCGCCCGCGGATCGCCGCGCTATCACTCGCGATCGGCCTCGCTGCCTGCGCCACAGCGCCGCAAGAGCCGGCGGCCGGCAGCTACCCACTGCCAACGCCGGCGATGCAGGCCATCGTGGACAAGGACACCAGCCGCTTCTTCGGCGACGCCCCGGCCAACGGTGGCCCGCTGGCAACCGATCTGTCACCGGCGCTGACGACTGAAACCATCGACAAGGTCTTGCGCAAGGTCGCCGACTGGCAGCTGGAGCGCACGCAAAAGCACCTTGACCGCATCTGGACCTCGTCGGTGCTGTTCACCGGCTTCATGGCCGCATCGGAAGCGACCGGCGACCGCAAGTACCGCGACGCCATGCTGGCGATGGCAAAGCAATTCAGCTGGGACCTGCGCGGCCCGTATCCCAATGCCGATGACCAAAGCGTTGCCCAGACTTACCTTGAGCTGTATTTCCAGGATGGCGGCGATGAGCGCATTGCGCCAACGCGCGCTTTCCTGGACACCCTGCAGCCGTTGCCTACCTTGCGTCCCGGCGATGCACGCCTGCCGTGGTGGTGGTGCGATGCGCTGTTCATGGCGCCCCCGGTCTGGGCCAAGATGTACAAGGCCACCGGCGACCGCAAATACCTGGACTATGTACACGATCAATGGCGCAAGACTTACGACGCGCTGTACGACAAGGAAGAGCACCTGTACGCGCGTGACGTCAGCTATCTGAGCAAGCGCGAGCCGAATGGCAAGAAGATCTTCTGGTCGCGCGGCGAAGGCTGGGTGATGGGTGGCCTGGCGCGCACCATCGACTACATCCCGCAAGACGATCCGCAGCGCCCGTTCTATATTCAGCAATTGCGCGAGATGTCGGCGCGCATCGCATCGCTGCAAGGCGCGGACGGTCTGTGGCACGCGGGCTTGCTCGATCCAGCCAGTTACCCGCTACCCGAAATCTCCGGCTCCGCGCTGTTCGTGTATGGCATGGCATATGGCGTCAATAAAGGCTATCTGGACGCCGCAACCTATAAGCCTGTGATCGAACGCGCCTGGGCCGGTATCCTGAAAAACGTGTATGCCGACGGACGGCTTGGCGGCATCCAGCAAACGGGCGCCGAGCCAGCCTACTACCGGCCAGCGTCGAGCTTCAATTATGGCGTTGGCGGCTTCCTGCTGGCCGCGTCGGAACTCAAGAAAATGGCGGTGAACAAATGAACACGCGTGCGTTCCGTATGAAACTCAAGCCGGGGACGGTGGCGGAATACCGCCGCCGCCACGACCAGATCTGGCCCGAGCTGTCGGAAGCGCTGAGTGAAGCCGGGATCTACGACTACTCCATCTTCCTGGACGAAGAAACCCTGCACCTGTTCGCAGTGCTGAAACTCCGGCCGGAAAACAAGATCGACGAGCTGCCGCAGCAGCCCGTCATGAAGAAGTGGTGGGATTACATGGCCGACCTGATGGAGACGGTGCCGGGCAACCGCCCCCATGAATGGCCGCTGCAGCCGATGTTCTATTTGGCCTGAGGCGTATTCAGCAGGCCGCGAGCGCGCATCCACTCTTCGGCGCGGCGTGGCCATGCCGACGCGGTGCCCAGGTTATCGCGCATGCCCATGCCATGGCTGCCATGCTCAAACAGATACATCTCCGCCGGCACCTTGTTGCGGGTGAGCGCCTGGAAGAACAGGATGCTGTTCTCGACCGGCACCGCCTGATCGGCCTGAGTATGGATCAGCAGGGTGGGCGGCGTGGCGGGTGTGACCTGTTTTTCGAGGGACATCAGCTGCACCATTTCCGGCGAAGGCGAGGCGCCAAGCAGGGCCTTGCGCGAGCCCATATGCGCGGCGGGAGCTTCCATGGTGATCACCGGGTACATCAGCATCAGAAAGTCAGGGCGGGCGCTGACAGCGTCCAGCGCAGCGCCGGTGCGGCCGATGGAATGATTGAACAGTGTGCCGGCGCTGGCCGCCAGATGGCCGCCCGCCGAACTGCCCATCACGCCGATGCGATTCGGATCGATGCCGAATTCGGCGGCGCGCGAGCGGACCATGCGCACGGCGCGCAGCACGTCCTGCAATGGCGCGGGATGGCCGAATTCCTGCATACGGTAGGTCAGCACGAAGCTCGTCACGCCGAGGGTGCTAAGCCAGTTGGCGTACTGATAACCCTCGCGCGCAGCCGCTTCGCGTACGTAGCCGCCGCCCGGAGCGATGATGACTGCGGTACCATTCGGACGGTCCACCGCGGCGGGGACGAGGGTGAGGGCCGGTTCGCTGACGTTGGAAATATATCCGTCCTTGCGCAGTTCGGGGCCGATATTGCGTGCGCCCGGCACGCCTTCAGGCCACAATGGAATATCGGCAGCGGATGCCAGCGCGGCGCTGGCGGAAAGCAGAAGAAACAGCAGTGTCTTTTTCATTCGGAGTCCAAATGGTTAATCGAATTCTTTGTGCAGCATTGTTGCTGGTTGCAGGTGGCGCTTCGGCAGCCGATATGTTCAACGGCCGCGATTTCAGCGGATGGGAATTGCGTACCGATCCTGCGGCGAGCGTCGCGAGCGTGTTCAGTGTACAGCCAGGCGGTGTGATTGCGTCTGCCGGCAAGCCGCTGGGCTTTCTGGCCACCACGGCCAGTTACCGCAACTACAAGCTGCACGTTGAGTGGCGCTGGCCGGGCAAGACCGGCAACGGCGGCGTGCTGCTGCATATCAGCGAAGGGCCGATGGACCGCGTGTGGCCGCTGAGCCAGCAAGTGCAGACCAAATTCGGTAACGCTGGCGACCTGCTGCCGATGGCGAATGCCAGCTTTACCGAAGCGCTGACCGGCGACAAACCGCCGGTGAAGGCGCATATTGCAGCGGATAGCGAGCGGCCGGCGGGCGAGTGGAACAGCGCGGATATCGTCTGCCGCGACGGCAGCATCGAAGTGACGGTCAACGGTGTGCTGCAGAACCGCGTGACCGGCGCCAAACCGAGCGAAGGCCACATCGGCTTCCAGCTTGAAGGTACGCCTTACGAGCTGCGCAACATCCAGCTTACGCCGCTCGACTGAAGCGGCGCCGCGCATCACTTGCGCTTCAGCCATGCTTCCGGCACGGGCACGATGCAGATGTTCATCGTGCGGCCATCTTCGGACAGCATGGCCGACTGGATTTCGATGCGCGTGCCGTCCGCGCTGAAAGTCGGATGGGTATGGTCGGCCGCGGTGGTTTTGTGGCCGGTGGTCAGCATCATCATTTCGCGCGTGCGGCGGTCGATCAGGTAGACGCTGCGGCTGAAATCATCGCCGACCGCAAAGCGCCCATCGGACGAACCGTGCACATGCCATAGACCGCTGCCGGATGGTGTCTGGCCCGCGATCACCATTTCGCGTGTGCGCAGGTTGACGATGGCGAGGCCGCTTGGCTTCTCGCGGGTGCCGCTCGGTCCCCAGCCTGCGTCCTGGCCCGGATTGGCGCCGCCGACGTCGGTGCCTGGCGCGCCGACACCGCCGCCGCCGTTCGGTATAGGCCGGTGGCCCATGATCGCCATTGCCACTTCATCCTTCGAGATCACCGCTTCGTGCGTCACCCACTCGTATGGCGCCTCCGGATAGAGCGGACGCAGACTGCTACCGTCAGCCTGCACGGTCCAGGTTCGCTGCGGCGATTTGCCGCCCGTCTCCCAGCAAAACACGATTTCGCCCGGCTGGTACAGGTTGGCCTGAATGTGGCCGATCTGGAATGGCACCGACACCACATGGCGGATTTCGCCGGTCTTGATGTTCATGCGGGCGATCCCGTTCGGGCCTGCACCCATTTTGCGCGGACCGAAGTTGTCTTCGACCTTGGTGCCGGGATTGAGGTGGCGGGCCGCTTCGGCTTTACCTACGCGGAAATAGACCCACTCCTCGTCGGCATCCAGCGCCATATCGCCGCCCGCTTCCAGTTCGGCGGGCGTGGTGCCCGCCACGCGCTGGTAGGTGTCGGCGGACTTCAGCTTGTTTGCTGCGCTGTCGGCCAGCAGGCGCGCAAGATCCACTTCAACGATTTGCAGGCGGCCCGGTGCGCTGTCCTTGCGCATGAAGTAGAGCTTCATTGATTTGCGCGCCAGGTTCAGCATGCCGAGATAGCCGCCTTCCGACACCTGCACCAGATCGCCCGTTTGCTCGTTCACGGCCATCGCCTCGCCGCGTACGAGGTTGGAGCGGAACACCACCCACTGGCCGTCGGAAGTCCACTGCGGATGGGTCGGATAGATCTTCGAATCGCCATGCGGTTTGCTTGTCAGGAAGGTAAGCATGGTGCCGGTGACGGGGTCTTTGACGACTTTACGCTCGGACGGAAAACGCTTGCCGATCTGGGCGTGTGCGGCGGAGGATAGCGTGAGCGCCACGCACAGCAGGGCGCAGGTGGAGAGTCGGTTCATCTTGTTCTGGCTCGGCGAATTGAGGGAATTTGATTGTCATCGCTTTTTTCCAATCGGAACGCTCATCTTCTTGATTCTTTATAAGAGGAACGCTTACTGCGAACTGGCCGCGCTTAGAATGGATCGCATGAAAAGCTACCAAAAGGCGCTGGGCTGCGCCGCCATCCTCATGTTCGTGGGTGCCGCTGGCGCCCAATCGCCGGTTGGCCTGCCGGTTGCAGTCAATACCGATCCCGCGCGAGCGCAGGTAGTGCTGCCGGAGCCCGCCAATGCGGCGTTGCCTTCGCTGATCCTGATTGGCGATTCGACCGTTCGCAATGGACATGATGATGGCCAGGGTAAAGGCGCGGAGGGCCAGTGGGGCTGGGGGAATCCGATCGCTGCCTACTTCGATCCCGCGAAAATCAATGTCGTCAATCGCGCCGTGGGAGGCTTGAGTAGCCGTACTTATCTGACCAGCGGCCATTGGGAGCGCACGCAGGCGCTCATCAAGCCAGGCGACGTGGTCATCATGCAGTTCGGGCATAACGATGCCTCGGCGGTCAACGATACCTCGCGCGCTCGCGGCACCATCAAGGGCACCGGCGACGAAGCGCAGGAGATCGATAATCAGCTCACCGGCAAACATGAAACGGTACATAGCTACGGCTGGTATCTGCGCTATTTCGTCGCTGCCGTCCGCGCCCGCGGCGCAACACCGGTCATCGCTTCGCCGATTCCCCGCAAGTCCTGGGATGCGAACGGCAAGATCGCCCGCAACCGCGCCGATTATGCCGGCTGGGCGGCCGAAGTCGCACATCAGCAGAACGTGGGCTTTATCGACCTGAATGAGAACGTGGCGCGGCAGTACGATGCGCTAGGCCACGACGCCGTGATGAAGCTGTTCCCGCTTGTCACGCCGGACGAGCATGTGCACACCAATATGGCGGGTGCGGAACTGAATGCGCGCACCGTCGTTGCCGGCATCAAGGCGCTGCGCCTGCCGGTGCTGGCTGGCGCATTGTCGCCACGCGCTGCGGCTATCGCAGCTGCGGAAGATGAGCGCCCTGTGGTGGACGCCAGCCGCGTGCAGGGCGAGCAGCCGCGCGATGCAAAGCTGCCGAGCATTTTCATTGTCGGCGATTCGACCGTGAAGAGTGGTGGCGCCAACGGCGCTATCGGATGGGGGGAGCGTATCGCGCCATACTTCGATACTTCCAAAGTCAACGTGGTGAACCACGCAATCGGTGGCCGCAGCAGCCGCACCTTCCTGACCGAAGGACGCTGGGATCGCGTCATGTCGCAGCTGAAAGCAGGCGACGTGGTGCTGATCCAGTTTGGTCACAACGACGGCGGCCGCATCGGCGACCCGGCGATGAAGAATCGCGCGTCCGGCCGCGGCACCGGTCCGGAAATGGTGGAAGACACACGTCCCGACGGCAGCAAGGAGCAGGTGCATACCTTCGGCTGGTACATGTCCAAATATGTGGCCGATGCGAAAGCGCGCGGCGCTGCCGTTGTGCTGCTGTCGCCGGTACCGCATCGCGATGTATGGGAGCAGCACCGTGACTTCGCCAGCTTTGCGGAATGGGACCGTGAAGTCGCCACGCGCGGCGGCGCGCAGTTCGCCGACCTGACACTGGCCGTCAGCGATGGCTACCGCCAGCTTGGCGCGCCCGCAGTGAATGCATTGTTCTCCGATGCGCGCACGCATACCAACGATGCCGGTGCGCGCTTCAACGCACAGCGTGTAATTGCAGCACTCAAAGGATTGCCGGCCAATCCGGTCAGGGACTGGCTCAGTGCAGACGCAGGCAGCATCGCTCCCGCTACAGCCGCCGTTGCGCTGACCTGGCTCGATAAAGCTGCGCCCGTGCAGCCAACTGGCGTCAGCTGGGGCGTGCCTTGGCCGCAAGGGCAATACCGCAAGGAGCAGGTGTTCGCGCTCACTGGCCCGGACGGCAAACCTCTGCCGCTGCAAACCTGGCCGCTTGCTTTCTGGCCGGACGGGTCCCTGAAGTGGAGCGCCTTCGCGACGGTGACGCGCGCAGCACCGGCCAGTTTGCGGCTGGAGGCCCGCACTACAGCCGCCACCGAAGGACCGTCGTTGACGCTCAAACAGCAGGGCAACGTTATCGACATCGACACCGGCGCCATGAAGGCCCGCCTGCATACTTCCGGCACCAGCCTGATCGACGCCATCAGCATTGATGGCCGGGAGGTTGCGCGTGCCGGCCAGCTGGTCGCAATCTCCCAGCGCGGACCGGATGTCGAATCCGGCGCGGCACCGCAGCGCGACCGCTATCTCAGCCAGATCAGCAAAGTCACTGTCGAACAATCCGGTCCCGTTCGCGCGGTGGTGAAGGTTGAAGGTGTGCACAAGGCGCAGCAGGGACAGCGCAAATGGCTGCCGTTCAGCGTGCGTCTGTATTTCTATGCAGGCGTGGATAACATCCGCATGGTTCACACCCTGACTTACGACGGTGACCAGGAGCGTGACTTCATTCGCGGCGTGGGCCTGAGCTTTGCCGTGCCGCTGCGCGAGAAGTCGTGGAACCGCCACGTGCGCTTCTCGGGGCAGGATGGCGGTATGTGGTCCGAGCCGATCCAGCCGGGAGCGGGCAATCCGCAGCAGGTGGCCGGCCAGCGCATCGACGGCGGAAAGTTCTATGAGCCGGGCGAGGAACAATATGCCATCTGGAGCGACTACAAGCTGGTGCAGCCGACGCCGGACGGCTTCACCATCCACAAACGCACCAATGGCAAGAGCAGCTGGATTTTCAGCAATGCGGGTAAGCGCGCTTCGGGTTTAGCTTATGTTGGCGACACCAGTGGTGGGCTCGCACTGAGCATCAAGGACTTCTGGCAGTCCTACCCCAGCGGGCTGGAAGTGAACGATGCCGCGCGTGACACGGTTCGCCTGACGGCATGGCTGTGGTCACCCGATGCACCGGCAATGGATATGCGCCATTACGCTACCCGGGCACATGGTCTGGCCGCGACCTATGAAGACGTCCAGCAGGGCATGAGCAAAGCTTATGGCGTGGCGCGTACCAGCGAGCTGACGATTTACCCGACTGCAGGCGTGCCGCAGAAAGAGCAGTTGTCCGCGATGGCGCAAGCGTCTGCCCAGCCCCCGCTGCTGACCGCAGCGCCGGAATACATTCACGCGGCGGGCGTATTCGGCGTGTGGGGCCTGCCGGACCGTTCCACTCCGCTCAAGGCAGAGATGGAGCGCCGCCTCGATTCCATGCTGGACTTTTACAAACAGCAGATCGATGAACGCTACTGGTATGGCTTCTGGTACTACGGTGATTTCATCCACAGCTACAACAACGCAGGTCACGTCTGGTACTACGATTACGGCGGCCACGCCTGGGATAATACGGAACTGGGCACGCCACTGTGGCTCTGGTACAGCTTCCTGCGCAGCGGACGGGCCGACGTGTTCCGCATGGCCGCCGCATTGACGCGCAATACCAGCGAAACCAACGTCTATCACATCGGCCCAATGGCGGGCCTGGGTTCGCGCCACAACGTTGTGAAGTGGGGCGATGGCGCGAAGGAAGCGCGCATCAGCCAATCCGCGCACTGGCGGCCTTACTACTATCTGACCGCGGATGAACGCATCGGCGACATCATGCGCGAACAGCTGAAGTCCGATCTGTCGGTGATCGCTCACGATCCGATGCGGCTGGCGCAGCCGGTGCTGCCGCAGGACCCGAAATATCCGGGCCGTATCCGCATTGGCCCGGATTGGTTCGTGCTGGCAGGGAACTGGATGACCGAGTGGGAGCGTACAGGGGATACGCGCTGGCGTGACCGCATCAATGCCGGTGTGGATTCGATTCTCGCCATGCCTTACTGGCTGCGCTCCGGCGTGCGCAATGGCCTGAATCCGCAGCTGGGCGGCAAGAAGGTCGGCCCACTCAAGGGTGGCGGCAGCATGACGGTTGGCTACGATCCGGCCACCGGAAAGCTGATGCCCATTCCCGATCCGGTCGAGGGCAAGCAGGTTCCGGTGAATTACAACCTCGCCACTATCCAGGGCGGCGCACAAGTGATGTTCGAGCTGGTGCCATTGCTGGGGCGCGACGATTTCGCCCGCGCCTGGCTGCAGTATTCCCGTCTCGGCGGCGCGCCGGGCGACGTGCTGGAAAAGGACAAGGTCAGTAACGCCGAGGGCGCGGATGCCGAATATGTCGAAAAAGGGCAAGGCGGACCACGCCTTGCAGCCTATGCTTATGCGCAGACTGGGAACGCTGCCTACGCCCGCCGCGCTGCGGCTGCACTGGCGCGATATCGCGGCGCCGACCAGCGCCTGATTGACGGCGCCGAGTCCCTGAATCCTGTGCACGAGGCGCCGGGCGTCTCGACCAATGACGCATCGCAGTCGGGCATGACGATCATCGAAATCCTCACACTTTGCGCCAACGCGCTGCCGCTTGAGTTGCCGCCCGCAGAGACGCCTGACCGGAGGGCCGCGAAATGAGCCGGGCGTCACGCCTTCCGTCGCCGTCCGCCGCTCACGCGACTGCTGCTGTCATCGCTGCTGCCGCTCCCGTGGCCTCGCGCGCCGTCGCGGTGGCCTGTGCCGCGGCCATTGTCTTGGCGCCGACCATGGCCAGCGCCGCGAGCGCCGAGCCGTGCGCTGGTGGCGCTCCCGGTAAGCTGCTGTATGCCGATGACTTCCGTGCTGGCCTCGCGCAATGGGTGCCAGAGTACCGCCCCACGCCAAACGCGCAGGTGGCCGTGCGCGATGGCAAACTGATGATGAACCTGCCGGGCGATGCCACCGTCTGGTTCAAACCCGAGCTGCGAGGCGATATCCAGATCAGCTACAAGCGCAAAATGATCATGGCAGGCGGCCCGAATGACCGCCTGTCCGACCTGAATCAATTCTGGATGGCTTCCGACCCGCAGAACACAAACCTGTTCACGCGTGACGGCACGTTCAAACAATACGACGCGCTAAGCCTCTACTATGTGGGCATCGGCGGCAATACCAACACCACCACGCGCTTCCGCAAGTACGATGGCAAGGGCGAGCGGGTGCTGATGGGCGATCTCACGGATCAAGCCCACCTGCTGCAGGCTAACCGCGAATATGTGATCCAGATCACGGTATATCAGGGCTGCACGCGAATGACCGTCGACGGCCAGGAGTATTTTTCCTGGCGTGATCCAGCGCCGCTGCGCTCCGGTCACTTCGGTTTTCGTACCACGCATTCGCATCAGGAGATCAGCGATTTCAAGGTTTATCAGTTGAAGTGAAAATAAAGAGAGACATACGCATGAATCGAAACACCAACCTCGCCGCTGTGCTGGTGGCACTGAGTCTGCCCGTCTTTGCCGCCCAAGGACCCGCCAACGACGTGACTGCGCCGCTGCACGCGATGAAGGTCGACTATCCAACGCCATACGGTACGCCTGCCGTGGCGGACGTGACCAAGGTCCTGGACCGCGTCTACACTTATCTGGATGCGGTTACGCCCGCGCAGGTCATCGATAGCAAGACAAAGCAGGAAGTGAAAGACTTCAGCAAGCTCAATGACGACACCATTTTCGCACCCGGCGACTTCCGCCTGACCAGCTACGAATGGGGCGTGACGTATGCCGGTATGCTGGCTGCGGGCGCCGCAACTGGCGACAAGCGCTTCACCGACTACAGCTACAAGCGGATTACGCTGCTGGCCGATCTGGCCAAGCCAACACTGGCCCGTTTGCGCGCTAATCCCCAGGCCAAGTCGCCGGTGCAGCGCACGCTGGAACCCCATGCCCTGGACGATATCGGCGCGCTGTGCGTGTCGTTCATCAAGGCCAAACAAACCGGCCTGAAGGCGGACGTGACGCCGCTGCTCGATTCCTGCCGCACCTTCATCGGCAGCAAGGAGCATCGCCTTGCCGACGGTACGCTGGCGCGTATGCGTCCGCAGCCGGATACGCTGTGGCTGGACGATATGTTCATGGGCGTTCCGGCCTGGGTGCAAATGGGCAAACTGACGGGGGAGCGCAAATACTTCGACGAATCGGTCAAACAGATCCAGCAATTCTCGCAGCGCATGTTCAACCCGCAGCTGGGCATCTATATGCACGGCTGGGTGCAGGGCATGGACGCGCATCCTGAATTCCATTGGGCGCGCGCCAATGGCTGGGCGGTGATGACGCTGGTCGACGTGCTGGACGCGTTGCCGGAAGATCATCCGGGCCGCAACGCGGTATTGGCGCAGCTGCGCGCTCACGTGAAGGGGCTGGTGTCATATCAAGACGGCACCGGATTCTGGCATCAGCTACTGGATCGTCCGGACACTTATCTGGAGACTTCGGCAACCGCGATCTACGCCTACTCCATGGCCCGCGCCATCAACAAGGGTTATATCGACCGCGCTGCCTACGCGCCGACGGTCATGCTGGCCTGGAATGCGGTCGCCAGCAAAGTGAATGAGAAAGGCCAGGTTGAAGGTACTTGTGTCGGCACCGGAATGGCCTTCGATCCCGCCTTCTATTACTACCGCCCGGTGAATGTCTTCGCGGCGCATGGTTATGGCCCTGTGCTGCTGGCCGGCGCGGAAGTCATCACGATGCTGAAGACGCAGAAGTTTGAAATCAATGACAGCTCGCTGCAGCTCATTACGCGCAAATAAAGGCTGGCTGGCGGCAGCGCTGCTCTGGATGGCCTGCGCCATACCGGCGCGGGCCGCCGATTGGATTCACACCACAGCGCAAGCGTATGACTTTGCGCTGGACGGTGCACCTGTCGTCTATTCGCCGGCAGACGCACCGGTAGTCGGCATCGCTGCGCGGGACCTGACTGCTGACGTTGAGCGCGTGACGGGCCGTAAGCCCGCGCTGTCCACGTCCGCGCCACGGGGCGCGACGGCCATCCTGGTCGGCACGCTGGGCAAAAGCGCTCTGATCGACAAGCTGGCCGCCAGCGGCAAGCTGGATGCTTCGCGCCTGCGCGGCGCCTGGGAGAGTTTCGTCATCACCACCGTCGATGCGCCGATGCCCGGGCTGCGCAGGGCGCTTGTGATTGCAGGCAGTGATCCTCGCGGGACGGCGTACGGCATTTATGAACTGTCCGAGGCAGTGGGCGTCTCGCCCTGGCACTGGTGGGCGGACGTGCCGGTGACCCGGCAGCGGCAGCTTTATGTGGCCGCGGGCACGCGGCGCTTTGGACCGCCATCCGTGAAGTATCGCGGCATTTTCATCAATGACGAAGACTGGGGCATGCAGCCTTGGGCCGCTCACGCATTTGAGCCGGGAAGTGGAGGCATTGGGCCGCGCACTTATGGGCGCATCTTCGAACTGCTGCTGCGGTTGAAGGCGAATATGCTGTGGCCTGCCATGCATCCCGGAACGCCGCCGTTCAACGCCGATCCACGCAATGCCGCGCTGGCGGACAGGTATTCGATCGTGATGGGTTCTTCACATGCGGAGCCGATGCTGCGCAATAACGTGGGCGAATGGAAGGCGCCCGCCGCCGATTACAACTATTTGAGCAACGGGCCTGGCGTGCTGCGCTACTGGGAAGAGCGCATGGCGTCCAACGGGCGCTACGAGAATATCTACACGCTGGGCATGCGCGGCATTCATGATTCGTCGATGCAGGGTGCAAAGACGGACACGGAGCGGGTGGTGCTGTTGCAGAAGATTTTTGCCGATCAGCGCGCGCTGTTGAAGCGCTATGCGCTGCCCGATGCGCCGCAGATGTTTTGTGCGTACAAGGAGGTCTTGCCGCTATATCGCCAGGGCTTGCAGGTGCCGGATGATGTGACGATTGTCTGGCCGGACGATAATTTTGGCTATATCCGCAATTTCGCCAATGCACAGGAACGTGCGCGCAGCGGCGGCTTTGGCATTTACTATCACCTGTCCTATCTTGGTGCACCGCTGTCGTACCTGTGGCTGTACACCACGCCTCCTGCGCTGGTGTGGGAGGAGATGTCGCGTGCGTACGCGCATGGAGCGGACCGGATGTGGATCGCTAATGTGGGCGATTTGAAGCCTGCGGAGATCGGGACGGAGTTCTTCCTGCGTCTGGCGTGGAATGTGGACGCATGGGGCGCTGACGCGCAGCCGGTCTTCTTGCAGGAGTGGGCGCAGCGGGAATTTGGGGCGGCGCTGGGGCCGGAGATCGCGGGCATCATGGGCGAATATTACCGGCTCAATTTCAGACGTCGTCCGGAGCACTTGCAGTGGTGGCTGCCGAAGGAGGCCCGCAAGCCTAATGATTTGCCTCCCGGCGAGGTTGATGTGCGGCTGGCTGATTTTGCGGCGCTGCGCCTGCGAGTCGAGGGCTTACGTGCAGCCTTGCCGTCCGCCGTGGCGGATGCGTTCTTCGAACTGGTGGAGTATCCGGTGCTGGTGTCTGCGCTGAGCAATGAGCGCTTCTTTGAGGGGGAGCGCGGCAGGGCGGATGCGGCGCTTGCTGCCGATGCGGCGCTGGAACGGTTGAATGTGCGCTGGAACGGGCTCGCGGGCGGGAAATGGCGCGGAATGATGTCTGCCGAACCGGCAGATGCGCAATGGCAGTCCATGCGCATTGCGAAGTGGACGTTGCCGGCGTCCGATGCGGAACGTGTGCCTGCAGCGGGCGTATCGGGCGCCAGCATGCGGCTCGCTGCGGATGCGTTCCTGCGGCGGGCTGACGGCGAAGGTGTGGCGTGGGGGCGTGTGCAGGGGCTTGGAAAGACGGGCGGGGCGGCGGTCGCCATACTTCGGTCCGACGCGGCGCACGCTGCCGAGGCAAATGCGCGGCTGGAATATGAGGCCGATCTACCTGCGGGCGAAGTCGAGGTGCGCATTCACATGTTGCCGACGTTTCCAGCTGCTGGACAGTTGCGTGTTGGCGTGGCGATGGATGGTCAGCAGCCGCAATTTGTTGGCGTCGAGGCGCCCGATGGCGGCGCGGCGTGGGCGCAGGGGGTGCTCAATAATGACCGTGTCGCCAGCGTGAAGCTGCACATCGCCGCGGCGGGGCGGCATATCATCAGCGTATATGGCGCCGATGTGGGGCTGGTGATCGATAGCCTGGAATTTGTCCCGGCGCGTAATGACGCGCATGGGCCAGAAAGGTGAGCGCGGAAGGCGCTGTCGCCGGCCCTGGCGCGGTAAGTAAATGGCTGCGGCGCGGCGGTCAGGCGGCGCCGCCCGGCGGGCCGCTTCCGGGACCACCACCGGGACCGCCGGGACCACGGCCGGCGCGGGGCGCGCGTCCGCTGCCGGCGGCGTTGCTGCCGAAGCGGTAGGAGAGGCCGAAGTAGATCAGGCGGCCGTCGGAGCGGCGGGAGATGGTTTCGTCGAGGATGCTGGTTTGCGTGACGGTTTCAATGCGGTTCTGGTCGAACAGATCGGTCACGTTCAGCACCATGTTCAGGGCCGGCGTCAGCGTATGGCGCAGAGTGAAGTTCACCGTCGAATTGGGCTTGCGGTAGCCCTGGCCGGACAGTGTGCGTCCCTGTGCCTGCAGCGTGACCTGCATCAGGTCTGCATCGGCTACCTGATAATTGACTCGCAATTTGCCGCTCAGCGAAGAAGCAGTGCGCTGCACCAGAGAGCCATCCTGATCGAGGAAGCGGTTTTCGCGCTGCGACAGGTTGCTGCTGAAGTTTAGCGAAAGCCCCGGCATGACCTTGCCGCTCATGGTGAATTCCAGTCCGCCCGCATGGCTATTGCCGACGTTCTCGCGCGTGGTCAGCAGCACTGTATCGCTGATGAAGTATTTGCGGTCCAGGATGGAATCCGTATCGCGGCTGAAGTAGGCGCGCAGATTGGTTTCCAGCCCGGCGAGCTTGGTCTCGTAGCCCAGTTCCACGGAATCGGTCTGGGTCGGTTTCAGGCGTGGATTGCCTGACGAGACGTTGAATTCGTCGCGATACATCACAAACGGATTCAGATCGCTGGCCGCCGGGCGCTTGATACGATGCGCATAAGCGAAGCGGAGATTGGTTTCTTCTCCTGCCTTGTAGCTGGCGAAGAAGCTCGGAATATAGTTGATATAGCGATTGGTGGCCAGGACATTGGTCGTCAGCTGATTGATGTCCATATCCGTGTATTCGGTGCGCAGGCCGCCCAGCACGCCCCAGCGCTCGCCCAGCCTCAGCTGGTAGGATGCATACAGCGCATACACCTTCTCATTCAGCACAAAGCGGTTGCTGCGCTGAGTGTTGAGCGATTCGGATAAGGTGTATGGATCAATATTGGTGTACTGCGTATTGAAGCTGTTGCGGTTCCCGGAAATTTTGTAACCCAGTTTCAGCAAACCCTCATCATCCGGACGTTCGTAATCGCCCGTGAAATCGGAGATGCGCGTACTGGCGTCATACGCCTGCATGCTGTGCGTGTTCACCACGCCCGGATTCATCACGGCGTAGACGTTGGTGTAGTCGCTATTGCTGTCGTTGTCGGAACCGGTCACGCGCAAGTCCAGTTTCAGACTCTCGCCGGGGATCTTGCCCTTGTGGTCCCAGCGCGCTCCCCAGCCGTAATTGCGGCTGTTGCCATCGCGCTGAGTATTGCGCACGTAGTCGCCGACGAGTGCTTCCTCTTCGTCGAAAGTGCGGTAGCGGTCCTGCGAGTGCTGGTCGTTGCTGCGGTGCTGATAAGAGGCACTGGCGCCCAGCGTGTCGTTTTGCCCGATGTTGTAGTTGACGCTACCATTGACGCCCTTCGAATCGTTCAGCCCTTTGGCAATCGACTCCTGGGTACTGTGGCTTGTGCTGCCGTCTGCTGGATCGATGCGATCGCGGACCGCTTCGCCAACCGAGTTTCGTCCATCACGGCGGAAGTTCACGCCGCCCTGAAAGCCCCAAAGCCCTTCGTTATAGCTGCCGTTGACCGCGGCATTCTTGCGGCCCGCGATGCCCGTGTTTGCGTTGACCACGCCATACCCTCCCGGACGGCGATTGCGGCGCATGACGAGATTGATGATCGGACCACCGCCCGCCTCGTTGCCGAATTGGGCGCCGGGATTGTTGATCACCTCCACCGAGTCGATATCTTCGGCCGGAATAGCATTCAGCGCGGCGCCGCGGTTATCGCCCTGCAGCATGGCCGAGGGCTTGCCGTCGATGAGAATCTGCACATGGGTGCTGCCGCGCAGGGAAACCGTGCCGTCCGGATCGACGGCTACCGATGGCACATTGTTCAGCGCATCGGCGGCCGAACCGTTGGTGCTCGATACGTCCGACTTCACATCGTAGACCTGGCGATCGATGCGATTAGTGGGGCGTTCCGCCGACACGGTCACGCTGGCCATATCGTTATCGGCCGCAGAGGAGGAGGGCGCCGGTGGCGGCGCGGGCTTGGGCTCCTCCTTCTTTACCGTTGCTGGAACCGGCACAACGGGACCGCTGCTGGTCTGGGCTGATGCTGCGCTGGCCAGCATCAGCAGGCCAAGACCGATTTCCTTCTTCATGATTATTTTCTGGGCGCTTCGTAAAACTCTGCTTCAACGATCGACAGTACGCCGCGCGGCGCGCGGTTGGCCCCCGTATCCGGCACGGCGTTCGGTTTCACCTCGGTGAGTTTCAGCGCGTCGCTGTCCACCGTGGCGCCAGTCAGTTCGACCTTGACGCTGCTGCCCTGGACGGGTTTGAGCGGCAGTGTAACGTAACCCAGGCTTTTTGGCGTGTCTCCAGTCCATACTTCCTGACCGTCCACCGTGATGCGGATCGGGTAGCTGCGTTCACGCCAGCCGGACAGCTTGAAACTGGCCGCAGTCAGCGTGGCCGGGTGCTCGAGTTCATAGGAAATCCAGCGCTTGCCTGCTTCGGCGCTGCTGGTCCAGGCGGTTGTTTCGTCGTCGTCGATGGTCTTCACAGCCGCATCGTCGTTGCTGCCTGCGGACGCGCTCGCGATGCCGACGGATACGCGCGAAACACGGTAGGACGATCCGGCCGGTGTCGGTCCGCGTTTCAGGTATGCAGGCAGGCCATCCGCCGCCGATGTCACCGCTAGCCCGCCGTTCTGCGACACAGCGTGCGAACGCAGCGTGACGGTCGCAGGCTGCAGGCCCTCGGCGGTGGCGCGCAGCGTGATTTCCCCTGCCTGCGCGGTGCTGCGAACAAGAACGCGATTCACGCCGCCTTCGACTGGCAGGGTGGTGGCGAGGATGTAATTATCGGGACCTTGTGCGATGCCGCCACGCCATTCCGCCGGACCTTCCAGCTTGAAGTTAACCATATTGAGCGCGATCGGATTGCGCTGGCCTTTGGCATCGACTGCTTCGACTTCGAACAGCGCCAGATCGGCGCCGTCGGCGCGCAAGCCGGAGGGGGCGGTAATGGCCTTCAGGCGCAGTGCAACGGGCTCTCCGGCAGTGCGCAGCGAGGTTTCGGTGACTGCCTTGCCGCTCGCATCGTAGCCGATGGCTTTCAGCTCGCCCGGCTCGTATGCCACGTCGGCGAAGGTATGCAGGAAGCCGGCACTCTGTGTACCCCGGCCCAGCGAGCGGCCATTGATGCGCAGTTCCACCGAGCTGGCGCTGGAGACGACGTTGATCGGCTTGTGTGTGCCAGCGGCGTAATTCCAGTGGCCGATAATGTGGATGCGGGGCTGGTCCACATCCACCCAGCCGTCCCACATCACCTGATGGGCAAAGTAGCCGTCCTTCGGAATGCGCATGGCGTCCACTTCGCCGCTGCGGCGGTAGTTTTCAGCGCCGCGATGGTGGGTGTTCGAGTCGGAGAAGATGATGTTGACGCCGCCGCTGCTGACACGGCGCCCGGTGCCGGGACGTTCGGCGTAGTAGTCGTACCAGCGCAGCACGTCCTCGATGGCGTGCGTATCCTGGTTGCGGTTGTAGGCGCTCGCATCCTGCCCCTTGTGCTGAGGGCCGTCGCCATTCTTGTGGAAAGGAGGGGAGAATTCGTCCCAGTTTTTGCGCAGTGCTTCGTCGCGCGAATATTCCATGGCCCAGAAAGGCTGGCGCGCGCTCTTGTTAACGTACAGCATTTCGCCGCCGTATTCGTTGAAACGGCTGCTCAGCATGTCGCGACTGCCGGACGCGCGCCCGCCATGCGGATCGAACTGGTCGCGCAGTGCTTTCATCTCCTGCATGTGTTCATCCGAGATGCCGCGATTGCCGGATTCGTAGAACAGGATGCTGGGGCTATTGCGGTTGTAGATGATGGCGTCGCGCATGACGGCAATGCGTTGCTCCCAGCGGCGGCCCGTTACGTCAGCTTCGGAGTCTCCGGCCGGCATGGCTTCCATGATGCCGAGGCGGTCGAAAGACTCGACGTCCTGCTTCCATGGCGTGATGTGCATCCAGCGCACCAGATTGCCGTTGCCTTCCACAATCAGCCGGTTGCTGTAGTCGCTGAGCCATGGTGGGACGGACATGCCGACAGCGGGCCATTCGTTGGATGTGCGCTGCGCATAGCCGTGGACCTGGATCACGCGGTCGTTCAGCTTGACCACGCCGTTGTCGAATTCCGTTTTGCGGAAGCCGGTGCGGGTGCGGACGGTGTCCACCGCTTTGCCGTCGATTTTCAGCGTGGTGTCGACGTCATAGAGATAGCCGTAGCCCCAGCTCCAGAAATTCAGCTTGTCGACACGGCTGCTGGCCGCGATTGTGCCGGTAGCGCCTGCGGCCAGGGTCTGTTTTGGCCCCGCGAATGTGGCCACGGTCTTGCCTTCGCGGTCGTGGATCTGCACCTCGTAGCTGAAAGTGCGCGGCTGGGCGTATTCGTTCCGGACTTGCGATTCGGCGTGGATGGTGGCGGTGCTCGATGCGACGTTGATGCCTTTGGCGTAGACGTAGACGCCCGTTGTACCGAGCGAGGAATACAGGGGCAGGGTCTGATACAGCTTGCCGGTGAGGTGCAGGCGCACGTTTTTCGGGATGCCGCCGTAGTTGGCGTTGAAGTTTTTGTCCGACCACTGGAAACGCTGGCCGGTGGCTTTCTCGTGATAGTCCCAGGCATTGTCGGTGCGGACGGCGATGACGTTGTCGCCGGCTTTGGCCGCATTGCTGATATCCACGCCGAAGGCATTGATGCCGTTTTCGCTCAGGATCAGCGATTTGCCGTTGACGAAAACTTCGCCAGCCTGCCGCACGCCTTCGAATTCGAGAAAGACTTTGCCGTTCAATGCTCCGGCGGGCAGGCGGAAATGCTTGCGATACCAGGCGATACCGGTGCTGAGGTCTGCGATATCTTTCTTGAACGCGTCATCCTCATTCCATGCACGGGGCAGGGTGACGGGCTTCCATGCAGAGTCGTCGAATCCGGGCTGGCTGGCCTCGGCCGGGTCGCCGACGAACAGGCGCCAGCCAGGGTTGAAGTCATAGGCGGCGCGCTGCGCAGGGGCCACCTGTGCAGCGGTGGCGCAGGCGGCGAACAGTGCTGCGACAGGGAGGTAGTAAAGGTTCATGGTCATTTGAGTACGGTTGGCAGCAGCGCTTCCAGTTCGGCCGCCCAGGTGGAGTAGCCTTCTCCCGTCAAATGCAGCTTGTCGCGGCTCAGGCCTTTCCAGTTATCGCCTTCGGGTGTGAATTTCGATGCGAGGTCGAGATAGAACACCTTTCTGTTGTCGGCCAGCGGTGTAAGCAGCTTGTTTGTCGCCGCCATCTTCTCGGTTGCACGGGCGTTAGGAAGGATGCTGCACAGGACGACCTTCACACCGGGGAATTTGCTTTGTGTGGCGGCTACCACCGCGCGCACACCGGCGGCAATTTCTTCCGGCGTCTCACTGGTGTTGTTGGTGCCGATCATGATTACCCCGACTTTCGGCTTCAGGAAGGAAAGGTCGAAATGCTGCAGGCGCCACAGCACGTGCTGGGTTCTGTCTGCGCCCAGGCCGAAGTCGAAGGCGCGCTCTTCGAATTTCTGCTTCCATACTTCGATGCCGGCGCCCCAGCGCCATTGTTCGGTGATCGAGTCGCCGATGAAAATGAGATCAGCTGGTTTACCCTGGCGCGCGGCCAGATAGTCGGCGAAGTAAGTCTGGTAGTTCAGGTGCGAATCGTAGTTCTGCGAGCTGGGCGTGGTGGACACCGGCCCCGAAGACTGCAGGCGCGCAACGGTGGCGTTGGACGCGGCGAACACGGTGCCGTGGCGGATGCGCTGGGCCGTGCCTTCGTCCGGGAAGTGCATCTTGTCGCTGACGTTTTCCCAGCTGACCAGGTCACGCGAGCGCATGGCGCCATAGTGCTTGTCCTTGTAGGCGTCGAAGTAGACCAGGTATTCATTGCCTGCTTTGATCGCAGTCGGTCCTTCGGTCCATACGCCTTGCGGTGTAAAGGGCTTGCCCAACTTGCCGAGGGGGCCTTGCAGGTCGGGCGCGTTGGCCAGTTGCAGGTATTTGTGGGCCGGAACACGGGTTTCGTCTTTGACGAGCAGATAGTTGTGGCCATCCGCGCGCAGGAAGGTGGCGTCGATGACGCTGAAGCCGGGATCGTAGAACAGCTTTGTCGGCGCGAAGCTGACGAAGTCCTTTGTGGTCGTGTAGTAGATGCGGTGGTTGTATTTGCCTTCGGGCGAGTCTTTCGGCGTTGGGTATTTGCCTTCGATTGTGGAGGACCAGAAGATCAGGAATTCGCGGCGCTTTTCGTCGTAAGCGATTTCGGGCGCCCAGGCATTCAGCACGCCTTTTTCCTGCGCCATTACGGGCAGTTCCTGCTGCACGGACCAGTTGATCAGGTCTTTGGAGGAAGCGTAGCCGATGCCGCTGTCGTTCCAGCCGGAAGTCCAGACCATGTGCCAGATGCCGTCCGGGCCGCGCACGATGCAGGGATCGCGCATCAGTCGGGATTTCCCGACTTGCGGCGTCAGGAAGCTGCGGCCGTTGGCGACTTTGTCCCAGTGGTAGGCGTCGGTGCTGGTGGCGAAGTGCAGGCCGTCTTCTCCGTTGCCGGTGAAGTAGGCGAACAGCCAGGCTTCTGCTGCGTTGGCGTCGTCACCCAGTGGGCGTTGCGTGGTGGCGTTGGGACTGGCGGGAACGGCGAATTTTTCTGCGAGATCGGGATGTCCCGGATCTAGTGCCGGGACGCTGTCGTCAATATAGCGTGCAACCGGCAGCCCGGCTTCGCGGATACTCTTGATGACCAGCTTGGCCAGCTCGTAGCTGCCGTAGCTGTTGTGGTGGGTGTTGTCGATCTTGCCGGGTAAAGGTTCGGCGAAGGCGAGCTTGGAACGTTCCGGTCCGAGCGCTTCGTAGAACGGTTTGCTCATGGCGTTCAGATCGATGAACGGGATATGCAGTTCGTCGGCCGACTGGTGCGCGGCGGTGGCGTAGTCGATCAGTGAGGGAACGATCTTTCCGTTGGCGTCGAAGGCGCGCCGTTCCATGGACGAGACGATGACGGGGATGCCGCCCCGTACGCGGATTTGTTCGGCGTGGACGCGGATTTCGTTTTTGTAGGTCGTGAATGGGCCGCCTTTGCCTTCCTTGATTTGCTTCTGGTCGTTGTGGCCGAATTGCATGAGCACCGTGTCGCCGGGCTGCAGCAGGCTGAGGATCTTATTCAGGCGCAGGCGGTTAATCGAGTCGCGGTAGGTTTCGCCGGACTCGCCGTGATTGGCCACGGCCACGCCTGGCTTGAAGAAGCGGGGCAGCATCTGGCCCCAGCTATTGTAGGGTTCCTGTGGCTGGTCGCAGACGGTGGAGTCGCCGAGCAGGTAGATCGTTGGCACGTGCGCGGGCTTGATGTCGATGGATTGCACCGACGGGTTGCTGCCATTGAATTCGAGCGTCAGTCGATTGTCCCAGGCCCAGGCTTCCTGCACGGTTTCGCGCGGGGCTTTCAATTTGACTTCGTCTGAGGGGATGTTGTTGGTTGCGGTGATATGCGGGGTGCGGATATTGACCGTAAATGTGCGCGTCAGCGTTTGGCCTGCTGCGGTCTGAACGTTTTCCAGCATCAGCCGTCGCAGCTCGGCCTTCACTGTTGTTGTCGCTGCGACAGGACCGCCGAGTTTTACCGTTACTTCGTAGTTGCCTTCGGGGAGGTCGGCAGAGAAGTAGAACGGCTTGCCGTCATGCGGGGCGGCGCCGGGTTCGAAGCCGAATCCGCGGTCGGTGGTGTAAGTCATGCTCGGCAGAACGGCTGTGCGGCCTGCCGCTGCATGGCCAGTGGCGGCCGAGGCGAGGTCAAAGTGCCAGGTGTCCGTCACCGGCGCCGCATACGCGCTCGCAGCGCTCATGACGGCCAGGAAGGCGATCGCACCACGCCATGCGAATCGTGCCGCGCTGCTCGCGCCGCTCCGGGCGGCCAGGCTGGCGATCGCACCACGCCACGCGAAACGCCCTGCGGTGCGGGCGGCGGACGGCGCGTGGGCGGCTGCGGTCGGTGGGGCGACGTAGGCGCTGGCCATACTGGGCGCGTCGCGGTGGGGCGGGTGGGACACGGTGGCTGAGACGGGGCGGGGTGTCATGGCTTCTTCCCTGTGGGGATGTTGATGCTGGCGTCGGCGATGCCGGAGGCGGCGGCTTTGAGGGTGATGGCGCCGCCGGCGGCGCTGGCTTTGACGACGGCGAGGCAGCGGCCGTATTGCGGCTTGCACTGCGCGGACTGGTAGGCCTCGTGGCTGGTGTTGTTGCCGCTGTCGACGGCGGCCAGCACGCCGGGGCCGTTGACGCTGAAGGTGATAGGTGCGGTGGCGTTCGGGTTCGGGATGCCGTTGGTGTCGACCACTTGCGCCCAGACGAAGGCGGCATCGTCGAAGTCCGGCGTCAACGCTGGGCGGCTGGAGGACAGTACGATGCGTGCCGGAGCACCGGCGGTTTTCAGCTCGTCGACCGCCACTTCCTTGCCGCTGTTGCGGGCCACCGCGCGCAAGGTACCGGGAGCGAAAGTGACGTCCCAGCCGCGCGGGCTGTCGTTCTTTGGCTTGGGCTTGGCGCCGAGCGAAGCCCCATTCAGGAACAGTTCCACTTCGTCGGCATTGCTGTACACCTCCACCTTGGCGTCGTCGTAGGTCTGCATATCGGTCGGCGTCCAGTCGGCGAGCCAGCTGCCGACGCCGCCGTTGTCCTGCTTGCGGACGATGTGCACGACCGGCTTCGACGACCACCAGCTCTGGCGCTGATAGCCGCGCGGCTTCCAGTTGCCGGCGCGGTCGAACAGGCCCTGGTCGTACGTAGTCATTGGCCAATCAGCCTCGCCCAGATAATCGAAGCCAACCCAGATGAACTGCCCGGACATGAAGGCGTTATCGCGCAAGGCCAGCCAGGCCGACAGCGCGTGATTGTTCTCGGTGCCGAGCACCTTGCGCTTCGGATTGGCCTTGTGCGCCGCCACCAGTTCGTTTTCGCGGTAGTTCTGGCCGACGATGTCCATCATGTCGGCAAAGCCGTTCTCATACACTTTGGACAATCCAGGGCGGAACAGTGCCATGGTTACGGGCCGCGTCGGGTCCAGCTGATGCGCCAGATCCTGCTGCTGCTTGTATTTGCGGAAGCCTTCAGGATTATTCAGATTGTCGTGAATCTCATTGCCGACGCTGTATAAAATCACGCTCGGGTGATTGCGGTCGCGCAGGATCATGGCGCGCGTGTCGGCTTCCCACCAGTCGGTGAACAGGCGGTTGTAGCCTTGCTCGGCATGCTGTTTGGCCTCGTTCCAGGTGTCGAAGTTTTCGTCCATGACCAGGAAGCCCATCTGGTCGGCGAGGTCGAGGAACTCCGGTGCCACAGGATTGTGGGCAGTACGGATGGCGTTCACGCCCATTTCGCGCAGCAGCTCGAAACGGCGGCGCCACGCATCCTGCGGGACGGCGGCACCCAGCGCGCCTGCGTCGTGGTGCAGACAGACGCCTTTGATCTTGAGGTTCACGCCGTTCAGCCAGAAGCCCGTGTCGGCATCGAATTTGAAATCGCGGATGCCGAAGGTTGTGGTCTGCTCGTCCAGTACGGTGCTGCCCTGGCGCAGCGTGGCCACGGCGCGGTACAGCGCAGGCGTTTCGATGGACCAGCGCTGCGGCGCAGCCACCGCGATGTCCTGCGCCATGACGGCAGACTGTCCGGCGCCGATGGCTTGGCGCGATTCGGAAGTCTGCACTGCTTTGCCGTTCGGATCGTAGATGGTGACCTGCAGCGTGTACTCGCCGCCTGCGCCTGATTTGTTGCGCACGTCCGATTGCAAATGCACACGCGCGCTATCGGCGGATATCTCCGGCGTGGTGACGAATACGCCGCTTTCGCCGAACTGCACGGCCTCGGTGCTGACCAGGCGCACGTGGCGATAAATGCCGGAGCCGGTGTAGTAGCGCGATGCCGGCTGCACCGAGTTGTCCGCGCGAACGGCAATGGTATTCACCTGGCCCTTGCCGAACTTGAGATAGCCGGTGAGGTCGTAGCTGAAGCTGCTGTAGCCGTAAGGGCGCTTGCCCAGCTGCTTACCGTTGATCCAGACTTCGCTGTTGGCCATCACGCCGTCGAATTCGATGCGCACGCGGCGCTTGGCATCGGTGGCTGGCAGCGTGAATTGCTTGCGATACCAGCCCACGCCCGCAGGCAGATAGCCGCCGCCGCGGCCGACGGGACTGGCCTGATCGTACGGACCTTCGATGCTCCAGTCATGCGGCACGGAGAGCTTGCGCCACTTGGCGTCGTTGAAGCCCGGTTGTTCGGCGCCTTTCGCTTCAGCTTTGAGGAAGCGCCAGTCGGCGTCGAAGTTCGTGGTCTGGCGGCCGTCGGCCAGGGCATGGGAAGAGAAGGCGGCAGCCAGCAGGGCCGCAAGCAGTCTGGTTTTCATCGTTTATTGGCTGGACAGGTTGATCTTCAAAGGCGAGCGGACACGCGCGGTCTCGGCGGCGATGTATTTGTCCCACTCCGCTTTGCTGGCGAACTCCCCGCCGCGCGTCCACGCGGCGCCAACGTAGTAGCGCAGTGCTTTGCCGGATACGACCGGCGCGGTGATCAGCTCATTCAGCGAATCTTCCGCATAGCCTGATGCCGTCGGCAAAATCACGGCGACGCCAAAGGCGCCGTTGCTCTTCTGCTCGACCCACTGGCTCAGCGAACCGGCAGCTCGGCCGGGCGTGACGACAGGCGACTGGCCTTTGTCGGTCGGGTCCTTGTTCAGGCCCACGGCGGCGGTCAGCTGCGCGGGGCCGCTGAAGGTAAAGGTGCTGTCGATCTGGTCGAGATAGTGGCCGGCATCAACGGTGAAACGTTTAACCTCGGAGACGCGAAAACCGCCTGCATCCCAGCCTTCGTACGACAGCTCGAAGATGGCGCGCACCGGACCATTGGCCAGCACTTTCCAGGCAGCGTAGTTGCGGCCTGTGTAAAGCTGCTTGCCATCCCAGATGCCAACACCACCGGCGCCGCGCGAACGGCCCACGTTGTACATGTCCATGCCTTCACCCTCGTCCTTGTGGTAATGGTCATGACCCTTGTTGTACCAGCGGTCGACGATGGGATAGTCCACGCGCTTGAACCAGATATCCAGGCCGCTGGTGACCAGCACCTCCTTGCCGCTGCCCGGCGCGGCGGGAGCGGCGAGGGCGGGCCCGTAGGTACGGTGGCCGACCTTGTCGTTCTCCCATGCGAAATCGTCCAGGCGCTCCGGCACATAGCGCGCGAACACTTTGGACGGGAAGGGCGGCGTCAGCGCATCGCTCTTTTCCACGGTGAAGGTGGCGCTGTGCTCACCGGCTGCGAAGTCGTGCTGGAAAATCAGCTCGCCGTAAGCGATGCCCTTGCCCTGGGGGTCTTTCGCCTCCGGCAGTACGTTGGTGACTTGATAAGGCAGCGGCTTACCCGCCGCGTCGCGCACGACGATGTGCTGGAGCATGGCGCCGGGCAGGGCGCGGTTCACTTCCGCCCAGGGCACGGTGATGGTTTCGGCAGGACGGGCCTGCGCAAGGTCATGACTGGCGGTGATGGTCAAACGATCAGCAGCTTGAGCGCTGCCGATGGCCGCGAGGGCGAGGAAGATGGCTTTCATCCGGTTGTCTCTTTGTTGTAATCATAGAAGCGTTTCGAGTATTGAATTTCATGCATGGACAGTCAACGGAGGAGCATGCATTAATCATGTAAATGAGCAGAAACACGCCCCGGACAGCTGCCTGTATAATATGCAGCCCAATCGTGGGACATTGGAGTCTTAAGTGAAATCAATTCTCTTTGCGGCCAGCCTGGCCATCGGTACTGCGGCCTGGGCCGCTCCCGCAGCACAGAAAGCACCCGCGGCGCCTGTAGCGCCAGTCGCCGTGCAGACGCGTGACGTGCCGGTCAACCAGTTCATGCAGGGCCGCCTGCCGCTGCCGATCGCACTGAATATTCCGGTGCCGGCGGAGTACGAGCAGTCCAAAGTGAAGAGAATCGGCTACTCCTTCTGGATGCGCCCGGCCGATGCCGCAACGGCCACCGCCGAGAACCTGCCGAACCGTAATGGCTATATGTATGGTTCGACCGCGACCAATGTCACGTATGACGCGCGCCACCATGTTTTCTATGGCATCGACGATCCGGGTTCGATCAACAAGCTGAAGACGGCGGCCACCAATATCGACGTCAAACAGTTCAAGGATGCCAAAAATCCGGCTGTGATGCTGTCCATGACCAGCGGCACCACGGGCCAGCGCGCCTACTTCATGTATATGGCGACCGGCGTGAAGAACGATGTCTTCTTCCTGTCCTTCCGCGCCCCGGACGGCCGCCCGGATATCGGCGAAGCCGTATGGGCCAAGCTGGCCGCCGCCATTAAATAAGCAAGAACGCATTAATTAGCATGACCGACAATAGCATCGCCCCAACCGGCCGCAAAATCAGCGTTGCCCCCATGATGGACTGGACGGATCGTCACTGCCGTCACTTCCACCGCATCATCTCCCAGCACACCTGGCTGTACACGGAGATGGTGACCACGGGCGCCCTGGTGTATGGCGATGTGGAACGCCACCTGCGCTTCAATGAGGAAGAGCATCCGGTTGCCCTGCAGCTGGGCGGCTCCGATCCCGCCGACCTGGCCACCAGTGCCAGGCTGGGCCAGAAGTGGGGCTATGACGAGATCAATCTGAATTGCGGCTGCCCGTCCGAGCGCGTGCAGAAGGGCGCTTTCGGCGCCTGCCTGATGTCTGAACCGGAGCTGGTGCGCGATTGCGTGAAGGCCATGAAGGATGCGGTGGACATCGACGTCACCGTCAAGCACCGCATCGGCATCGACTATGAAGAGAGCTACGATTTCGTGCGCGACTTCGTGGGCACAGTGGCGGAAGCCGGCTGCACGACGTTCATCGTCCACGCCCGCAATGCGATCCTGAAAGGCCTGTCGCCCAAGGAGAACCGCGAGATCCCGCCGCTCAAATATGAATACGCCTATCAATTGAAGAAGGATTTCCCGCAATTCGAAATCCTGATCAATGGCGGCATCAAGACTGTCGAGGAAATCGACGAGCACTTGCAATACGTGGACGGCGTGATGCTGGGCCGCGAGGCGTACCACAATCCTTATCTGATGGCGTCCTTCGACCAGCGCTACTACGATAGCAGCGCCCCGCAGAAATCGCGGGAAGAAGTGCTGCGCTCCATGATTCCTTATATTGCTGCGCAACTGGCAGCCGATGGCCCCAAGGGCTTGAAGCTGAACAGTATTACCCGTCACATGCTGGGCTTGCTGGCCGGCATGCCGGGCGCACGCCAATTCCGGCAGACTTTGTCGGATTCCAGAAAGCTCGCCGCCGGCGATCCGCAGCTGTTGCTGGAAGCCCTCAACCGGACCCCGCTTGCCGCTTGAGTTCAGAAGTTCATTCGGTGCAACACTATTTGCACCGAAGAAATAATGTTTGCGTAGTTTTTAAGCAGATTCTGCTTGCCTTGCGGCAAGACACGCAATTATAATTTCTTGATATCCACATAACTTCAACCGTTTAACAATGTGTTTTGCGGTCGAAATACGACAGGTTTCTGCTCTTGGCGAATGCTTCTTTTGCATTCGCAGTCATTGTTTGCTACTGTGGATACTTGCGTAGCAGCAAGGGTCAGTGGGTGCAGACAACATCGCATCCCTGTTCAATCTACAACGTTTGCCATTAATAAATAAAGAGCCGAAATGAATTTGAGCAAAATGAAAGTGGGGACTCGTCTGGGTCTTGGATTTGCACTGGTACTGGCGTTCCTGGTAGCAGTCACTGTCGTGGGTATCTTCCGGATGGCTCAGATCCAGGACCGCCTGGATCACGTTGTGAGTGTGAACTCGGTTGCTACCCGCCTGGTGGTCGATATGCGCAACAACGTTGCCGACCGTATCACCTCCCTGCGTATTCTGACCCTGATGACCGATGCCGGCGATATGGAGCCGGAAATGAATCGCATCAAGGAACAGACCAAGAAGTACGAAGAAGCCAGCAAGAAGCTGAGCGCCCTGTACGCAGCCAACGCCACTCCTGAAGAGAAGGCGCTGCTGGCACAGGTGAAAGAACATGAAGGCGTGGCCATGCCGGCTATCGCCAAGGCCTCCGAACTGTGGCTGGCTAACGATGCTGTTTCCGCTACCAAGATCCTGATCAAGGAAATCCGTCCAGCGCAGAAGAAGTGGATGGACTCCCTGGACCAGCTGGCCAGCCTGGAAGACAAGCTGAACGAACAAGTGAAGACCGACGCCGCTGCCGGTTTCGCCAGCGCCCGTCTGTTCATGATCGGCATGGGCGCCCTGGCGGTGATCCTGTCCGTGACCGCTGCTTGGGTTATCACCCGCGGCCTGCTGAAGCAACTGGGTGGCGAGCCTGACTACACCGCGGCCATCGCCGGCTCCATCGCTAACGGCGACCTGTCTGTGCACATCGACACCGCTTCGAACGACAAGGATTCGCTGCTGGTCGAAATGAAGGAAATGCGTAACAGCCTGGTGGGCATCGTTGGCCAGGTGCGCACCGGCACCGAAACCATCGGCACCGCTTCCCGCGAAATCGCTGCCGGTAACATCGACCTGTCGTCCCGTACCGAACTGCAGGCTTCTTCGCTGGAGAAGACCGCTTCCGCGATGGAAGAACTGACCTCCACCGTGAAGCAGAACGCCGACAACGCACGTGAAGCCAACCAGCTGGCGGCTTCCGCGTCCGAAGTAGCACGCAAGGGCGGCACCGTGGTGTCGCAAGTGGTTGAGACCATGACCTCGATCAACGAGTCCGCCAACAAGATCGTGGACATCATCGGCGTGATCGACGGTATCGCCTTCCAGACCAACATCCTGGCACTGAACGCTGCGGTTGAAGCGGCACGTGCCGGTGAACAGGGCCGCGGCTTCGCCGTGGTGGCATCCGAAGTGCGTAACCTGGCGCAGCGTTCCGCTAACGCCGCGAAGGAAATCAAGTCCCTGATCGGTGACTCGGTTGAGAAAGTGGAGCGCGGTTCGAAGCTGGTGGGCCAGGCTGGTGTGACCATGGACGAAGTGGTGGCTTCCGTACGCCGCGTGACCGACATCATGGGCGAAATCGCCAACGCCTCGCAGGAACAGAGCGCAGGTATCGAGCAGGTGAACATGTCCATCATCGAGATGGATTCCATGACCCAGCAGAACGCTGCGCTGGTGGAAGAGTCCGCAGCCGCCGCACAGGCACTGCAAGACCAGGCGACCGAGCTGGCACGCGTTGTATCGATCTTCAAACTGGAAATCGGTGAAGAGCGCGTGATGGCTCCGGTGGTCGCCGCAGTACCGTCCACCAAGCACGCTGTGGCCGTGGTGCCGAAGGCGCCGCGTCCAGCACCTAAGAAGAAGCCAGCTGCTGCTGCCGCACCTGCAGCGTCGGCCTCCGTCTCTTCTGCCGCATCGAAGAAAGTCGTCGCCGCAACCAGCAGCGACGAGTGGGAAGAATTCTGATCTGAGCTGTACCCGCCGCCGGGCCTCGCCGCGCGGCGGCTTTAATAACAAGTTTTTTAATTATCGCTTTTTGGGAATTTGTATGAACAAGCATCTGATTGGTTTTATCGCCGCCTCCGTCCTGTCTACCGCCGCTTTCGCTGGCGAGACCCCAGCCGTATTCGACGCCAAGAACTGCAAGGCTGAATACCCGAAGGCCTCCCTGCTGAACGAAGAACAGGGCACCGTGTCCATGTCCTTCCTGATCTCCGCCGGCGGCGAAGTAGTGGATTCCAAGATCGAAAAGTCGTCCGGCTTCAAGAACCTGGACAAGGCCGCCATCAAGGCAATCAGCGCTTGCAAATTCAAGCCGGGCACCAAGGACGGCGCTGTAGCGCAGACCTGGACGCGTGTTGACTACGCGTGGGCCCTGTAATCCGAACGTAAAGTTTTCAAAACTTTTTAGGGGAACGAGATGTCTACGAAGCTTAGTGTTGTTGCAGCAGCTCTGTTTATGAGTGCATCGGCCGCTTTCGCTGCCGAAGTTCCAGCCTCCTTCGACGCCAAGACTTGCAAGGCGGATTATCCGAAGGCCTCCCTGATGAATGAAGAGCAGGGTACTGTGTCCATGTCTTTCCTGGTCTCCCCTGGTGGCGACGTGAAGGATTCCAAAGTGGACAAATCTTCCGGCTTCAAGAACCTGGACAAGGCCGCGATCAAAGCGATCAGCGCCTGCAAGTTCAAGCCTGGCACGAAGGACGGCGCTCCGGCCGAAACCTGGACCAAAGTGGATTACGCCTGGAAACTGGACTGAACTCGTCCCCAAAACCAAGAAAAACCGGCTCACAAGGCCGGTTTTTTTTCGCGCCAGAGAGTCCCGGCTTCTGTTAATCTGCAACTATTGTTTGCTCGGGTAACATAAATGAGAGTTTTGGTCTTCCTTCCCATGCTTGGTGCGCTGCTGTCCGGCTGTGCCATGTTTCGCGATTCGAACGATCCCGCCAAGGATAAGCAGTACGTGGTGGTGGTCAATTCGCTGACCTGGGTTAATCCTGTGTCCGGCAAGAAGGATGGCACCCGCACGGCCTGGCCGCTGGTGCAGCTGGCCAATAATGAGGAAGTATTCCCGCTGGCCCAGATCAAGCATTGTCCCGAGAACCTGCCCTGCGCCTGGGGTGTGCTGAGCGCGGCGCGCAATATCACCCGCTACGCTTATGCACCGGGCGGCGTTACGCTCGATATCGGCCTGGACGTGGACGTGCACCGCCGCCAGCAGGACCGCCGCCGCAACTTCCACACCTCGCTGGCGGTGCCGTCCGATGTGCCGGCCCTGAGCTACCAGAAATCCCAGCTGCAGACGATCGCCCTGCCTTACGGCAAGGTGTACCGGGTGGATCTGGAATACGGCATCAGCTATGCGATTTGCGCTCAGCGCATGAGCGCCGAAGGCCGCCCGGTCGACAAATGCGATATTCCATATATCTAGAGTTTTCCCGCTGTAAGGAGTTGTAAATCCGAGGCAGGCGCTGTCGGAATTCCCTATAGTATTCAATGGGAAGGAGATTTTTATGAAGACCTTATTTATCCTGCCGATCGCCGCGCTGATCCTGGCAGGCTGCGCGGAACCTGGACCGCGCTATGCAACGCGCAGCGTCGATCCTTATCAATGGCATACCGTGTCGGTCACGCCGGTGCAGCCTGGCACCGTGGCGTCGCAGCAGGGCCGTGTCGAGTACACGACTGAAGCTGCGCCGGCCTATGTGCAGCAGCCGGCGTATGTCCAGCAGCCGGCTTATGTGGCGGACCCGGTTTATGTGCCGGCGCCATACTACTATGCGCCTGCACCAGCGTATTACTACCCGCCGGTGACGCTTGGCCTGGACTTCGTGTGGTTTGGCGGTGGTGGACACCGCGGCGGCTGGTGCTGCCGTGGCCGGCGCCACTAAGCCTTAGTGTGCAAAGAACAGCGGAATGTGTCCAAGCACGTCCGCTGAGCACAACAGGATGGTGGAAGTGGCCACCAGGCCCAGCAGCAATGCGCTGCCTGCAATGGGATGATGGGACATGATGTTCTCCTTAGTCATGTTCCCATCTTAGGCGGCTGGGCCTTGGGCGGGCATCGGTAAAAAGTCCGAGCCCGTGTAGGACAATTGCTCGTCGTTAAGTCGCGTCGCGGCTTACTTTTTTCCCCACAGAACGATAGCGCTTTCCGGCGCGGTATCCATGGCGTCCGCCAGCTCCAGCCACGCCTGGAGTTTTTCCGGCAGGCGCAGGGTGATGCCGGTGCCGTCGATATAGCCGATCTGTTCCAGATACTTGGCATCCATTTTGGCTTTGGACACGGTCGGCGCCGCCATGACCATGCGGTCGTACGCCTTGCGCGCCTTGTTTTCCCACTTGTGCAGACCGCTTTCATCGAAGCGGTTGGCTTCGAAATACACCATCAGCGAGCCATCCGGATTGCCGAAGCCGACAATGCCGGCGCCTTTGCGAATGGTGGTCGAGTTGGGCAGGTCGAATTCTTCGGTGGGGACGAATACGGCGGCGCGGCCATCCTGATTGGGACGGCCGACCGGCGTGTCCTTGCTATAGGTCGTAATGCTACCGACAACATTTTCCGCTGACATATGCTTAATTCCTGTTGCAAACAATATGAACATTCTAGCGGGAAATAGATGTCGTATGACAACGCTTGAAATTAATTTTGTAACTGCACCACGGTCGCCTGCAAGCCTTGCATATCGCTAGCTGCGCGGGCGGCTTCCGGCAAGGCTGCCAGCGCAAAACTGCGCACTGTCACAGGCGACAAATCGAGCTGCTTTCTGCGCAACAGGGCGATCAGGGCCTGGGCATCTTCAGGCTGATACATGAAATTGCCCATGATTTCCCAGTTGTTCAGCATCAGCGCGCCGTAGGGCAGGGCGAGCGGCACGTTCATGCTGCCCATCAGCACCAGGCGGCCGTTGCGGGCCAGGCTGTGCAGCACGGCGAGGGTGCTGTCGGCGCTGGCAGCCTGGCCGATCATGTCCAGCGCCATGTGCACGCCTGCCGGCCCGGCTAGTTCACGCAGCATGGCGGCATCATGCTCGACGTCGCCGGTGAGGACGGCGGCCACCACGCGGCCCTTACCCAATTCAACCAGCGGACGCAAGGCTTCTGCGCGGCGGCCGACCGCCAGCACCTTGCCCGCGCCCATGGCCAGCGCAGCCAGCACGGCTGCCGAGCCGAAATAGCCGCTGGCGCCATTGATGGCGACCGTTTCGCCGGCCGCCAGACGTCCGCGGCGCAGGCCGCCGAACGGCACCAGGAATTTTCCGAGGACGGCCAGGCGTTCGGCTGACATATCGCCCAGGCCATCCAGCGGCAGCACGGTGGAGGCCGGCATCTCAGCCACCTCGCGCAACGTGCCGTGCGGGAAGGTTTGCTGGAGTGGGCCGCTGTCGGCGTCGATGGCGGTGAGGCCGATCAGGATGCGGGCCGGTTCCGCCACTGCATCCGGCGCCTGCCACAGCGGATGCACGGCGACGCGCTGGCCCGGCTTCAGGTGATATACGCCATCGCCGACCGCCAGCACATGGCCTACGCCGTTGGTGCCCGGCGTGAAATCGCCCTGCGGGTAGCCGTAGGGCAGTTCGCCTTCCAGATAGGCTTCCGTGTAGCTAAGCAGAGGCACGGCGTCCATCCGCACCAGCACAGCGCCGGGGCGTGGCGCTGGCTGTTCGAGGTCCTGCAGTTGCAGGGTTTTGGCTTGCTGATTGAAGATCCAGGCTTTCATGTCGTTTGCTCCGTTGAGTGGTTGGCGTTGATTGAACTTTAGCGAAGCGGGACGTATAGTTGAAATCGATTCTGTCAACATGAGCTATCGATATGATCAATATGCGCAAGATGGACCTGAACCTGCTGCTGTCGCTGCAGGTGCTGCTGGAAGAGTGCAATGTGACGCGCGCGGCGCAGCGGCTGCATCTGGGGCAGTCTGCGCTGTCCTCGCAGCTGGCGCGCTTGCGGGAGATGTTTGGCGATCCGCTGCTGCTAGCGTCCGATACCGGCCGTGGCATGGTGCCGACGGTGCGTGCGCTGGCGCTGCTGCCCGAGCTGCGCAAGCTGCTGGTGCAGATCGAGGCGGTGGTGTCCGCCGCACCGGGCTTCGATCCCATGCAGGCCGAGCGTGATTTCCGCATCGCCGCTTCGGACAATGCAGCGACCACCCTGGGTGCCGCTTTGATGGCGAAGCTGCCGGCGCTGGCCGGTCCCGGCGTGCGGCTGGCCTTCGTTCCGGCGGACGCGCAACTGATCGCAGGCCAGTTGGAACGGGGAGAGGTGGACCTGCTGATCGGCTCCGAACGCATGCTGCCGCACACCATGAAGGCGCGCAAACTGGTGGATGAACATTTCGTACTGGTGCAGCGCAAAGGCCATCCACGTGGCGACCGCAAGCCGACGCTGAAGGCCTACTGCGCGCTGGAGCATGTGCTGGTGTCGACCAGCGGCGGCAGCTTTCACGGCTACATGGACGAGCAGCTGGCGCGGCAGGGCAAGGCGCGGCGCGTGGCGCTGTCGGTGTCCAGCTTCCTGCTGGCGGCGCAGCTGGTGAGCGAGAGCGATTACGTAGCCACGCTACCCAGCAGGCTCGCCGCGCGCCACGGGGACCGGCTGGACAGCTTCCCGCTGCCATTCGAGGCCGGTGGCTTCAGTTTGTCCGCCGGCTGGCATCCGCGCTATCACGCCGATCCGGCCAGCATCTGGCTGCGGCAGGCCTTGCTCAGCGTAGCCAGCGCAGGCGCGAACGCGGCGTCGGATCGAGGGTGATCACTTCCGGCGCGGCGCGCAGCAGGTCGGTCGCTACCAGTGCCCGTGTATCGCGCGCCGCAGCCAGCGCCGCATCGCTTTCCGCTACGCCCAGCCACACCAGATGCGGGCCGTCCGTGCGCACGGGCAGTTGGGGGAAGTTGTTGGTCACGTCCAGCGTCACCAGCACACCGCATTCGCGCACACCTGCCTCGCGGTAGCGGCGGAAGCTGGGATCGGCCAGCTGCGTGAACTTGTCCATTGCGCCCGGCTTGGGCGTGCAGATGATGGCAACCGTTACGCCCTGCGCACCACCGGACTCCTTGACCGGATCGACAGCCGGCAGCACCGGCACGCCGCGCTCGGGATGCAGGGGCCGCAGCAGGAGGACGTTATCGCTGTCCGTCATCAGACCGTTCAGCGTGGATTTGTGCTCCTTCCACACCTCGCCGTAATAGAAAGCCGAATTGACGATGGCACGGTCCTCATAGCTGCGGAAGCCGCGCAGCCAGATAAAGCCGTCCGGATTGTCGCGCTCCGCGAACTGGCCCAGCGCCATCGCGCGCAGCTGCTGGAAGGCCTCAGGGAACAAGGTTTCGAAATAGCGCGCAAACGCGGTGCGCTGGCCCGGCACGATGGTGTAGCGCCGGAATTCAATGACTGGAAAATCGCTCATGATGCCCTCGTAAGTGGAATGCGGCCAGCATACGGGAGCATGCGGACAGTTTCTGCCCTGATTGAACACGAACGTCGCGGGCTGGCGCAGCTGAACCGTGCTAGTATTGTTGGTTAATCAACTAGCCAAACCAGCAGTGAGGTGTACATGCGTTTCAACTGCAAGACGAATCATGGCGACGTACTGGCTGTCGTGAGTCATCCCGCCGACGGTGCGTCGGTCCGCATCGAATGGACGGCCAGCGCCGGACAAGGTGGCCCCCGCCGGATCGAGTATCGCTTCGCAGGACCAATCAAAGTTCCAACCACGTCGACCGATCCGGCACGTCATATAGCGCACCGGGCGCTGTCCCACTTCAATCGCGCGGACGGCATGGCAGTGGCCGAGATTACGCATCTGCGCATCGAAGACCTGGAACCCGACCTCTCGCTGCACCTCGACGCGCTGGCCTGACTTAGCTCATTGCGTCACTCTTGCTGCACGCAGGCTGCGCAGGGGCCAGATCACCGCATCGGCTAACCTTTTTGGTTCGTCACCGGTATCGAGTCCGGTGGGCGGGTATTCCTCGGGCTGAGGTTTGTGATAAGTGCCGAAGATGACGTCCCAGATGGTGAATATCGCCGCGAAGTTACAGTCGAAATGCTCGGGCAGGCAGGAGTGATGCACGCGGTGGTACTGCGGCGAGTTGATGATGCCCGATCCGCGGCCGAAGCCGATGCGGATATTCATGTGCAGGAAGACGTTGTAGATGCTGGCCACGGCGTACATGCCCAGAACTACGCGCGGCGTTTTGAACAGCAGGCCGATGAGCAGGTGAATGGTCACCATCTTCAAAGCCTCCTCCAGCCAGAAATGGCGGTTGGTGGTGGATGCGTTCAGCGCCGTGTCGCTGTGGTGGAAGGAGTGCATGGCCCACATGGCGGGGAAGCGGTGCTGGGCGCGATGGAAAAGGTACTCCATCAGATCCGCAGCCAGTGTGTAGGTGATGAAGCTCAGAGCCAATCCCCAGCCGGAGCCGGGTAGCGCGATCCAGCCGCCGCCAGCCGCGTTGACCGCAGCGACCGTCACGATGGACACGCCAGGGGCAATCAGCGCCTGCGCCAGCATATACAGCGCCGTGTAAATCAGATTGAATGCGCTGGCTCTAGCCGGCTGTTTTTGCGCAGGCGCCAGACGCTCGATGGCCAATGCGACAATGATGATAGCCAGGAAAACCAGCACACCGACCAATGTGGATACAAAATCCATAGCCTGCGTCCTCTCTGCTCCTGGCCCATCTTATGGCGCAAGGGCGCGCAGCAACAAGCTTTTTAAGGCGCAGTGCTGCATTTACGCGTCACGGCAGACCAACGTGGCGGTGCGTTGGCCCGAACGAGCCTGAGACGACGGGCAGCTTGGCCACGGACTGCAATTCATCGATAAAGGTAGCCGCGCCGGCAATGGGCGCGTGGGTATAACGCGGCACCGCTGCACCAAGCTGGGTGCAGAGCACCTCCTGATGCGCAAGATCGCGACCGGTTGGGAGCGTCAGCTCGCGGACCTCGCGCCCCGCGATGCCATAGCTGTGCGCCCAGTGCAGCTTTGCGCCGCGCGCGAACACGTCGAGATGGCTGACCAGCAGGCCATCGATTCGCTGCGCGACGGCCAGCGCATAGCGCAGCAGCACGGCGTCCGGGTGCCCGCGCCGGAACGCGCCCTGCCAGCCGCTGTCCTGGTTATGCGGCTCCGCCAATTGATCCAGGACGCGATCCTCGGTCGGCAAGGGGCCTTGTCCGTGGCGCGTCAGGTAGCTGCGCATGGCGCCGAGATGGACGATGCGCTCGTTCAGGCCATAGGACGCCAGCACCGCGTCTGCGCTGGCGGGACCGGTGCTGCTCCAGGTGGTGTGCGGATGAAAGCCATGCCACTCGTCGAGCAGCATGCCCTGCGCACCTTCCATGACGACGCTGCCTGGCCGCCGCAGTTGCGCGCTGATTTGCTCCAGCTGCGCAGGACTCACCTGCGCCGTCAGGCGCTGGGCGTGCTCAAGCCACAGCCTGCCGAAGCCAGGATCATTGAGAACGTCGGCATCCTGCGCGCTCAGTGCGAGCGCGCCATCGGGCAGCGCTCCGAGCAGGCTTAAGCGCAGGGCCTCCAGCTTGTCGAGGGCTTGCGGTGCATGCAAGAGGTCTGCGTAGCGGATCGCCTGATCCGGATGGCGCAGTGCATGGCCGACGGTTTCGCCAAAGCCCACGCCGCAGCTGCCATGTGCGCCCGCGCCACGCGCGCGTTCGCGCAAGCGCCCGGCGGCTTCGTGATAGGGCGTTGTGACCAGACAGCGCGCATCGATCAGCAGGCGGCTGAACGCATCGCTGACGCCAGCGCGTTGCAGAAAGCTCTCTTCCACCAGGAGCGCGGTCGGATGCATGACGACTGGCGCCGACAAAACGGTGGCCACGCCGGGGTTGAACGTGCCTGCGCCGAACTGGGAGAAGGTGTGCTGGCGCCCATCAGGCAGCACTACGTTATGGCCAGCCTGGGCTCCGCCATTGAAGCGCACGACCGTGTGTGCTGATTGCGCGCGGCACAGATAATCCGTGAACAGGCCTTTGCCGCAGTCGCCAAATCCAAGTCCGATGACGGACGTGACGCGGCCCTCAACCAAAGAGGCGCTTCCACCACGAGCGTTCACCGACTGCTGCTGCGGACGACGAAGTTGGCACATCTTTGGCGATCGTCGGGTCCAGCAGCGCAGCATATGGGCGCAGGGCGCGCATGATGGCCGAGATGCGCTCGGATCGAATGCCTTGGGCGGTTAGCGTGTCCGGCAAGGTGTTTAGATTGGCGCCTTCGGTCAGGGCGACTATCGACGCCGCGACCGCGCAGGTATCGTCCGGCGACTCCATGCAAATCACATGGTCGCCGAGCAGCTCGCGCCAGCGCGCCTCGCAGTTGCGGCGGCGGTGCAGGTCCGGGATCAGGAAGAACAGGTGGAAAGTCTCGGACGCCGCGGCGATCACTTCCTCAATCGGCAGGTCGTGATCCAACCGCTCGCCGACCAGCGCTTCGATCTGGTGGCGCGACACTGCAGGGTAGGGGCGTTCATCGCCAGTCAGGAACAGGTAGCCTTTCTTGCGGCGCTTGACCCAGCAATCGAGATCGGTGTGCTGGGCCGCCATGTAGAAGGCCAGCTCGTAGCTCTCTTCGCCGGAACCACCGCCGCCGCCTTCGATGAAACTCCAGGTCAGCCACTGGTCCATCAGCTCCGCTGTCGATTCGAACTGTCCGACCTGCAAGGCCGCACGGTCGGAAGTCGCGTCACCGATTGCCATGAACTGGATTTGCGGATCGGCGATGCCGCAGGCCGTCAACAGGCTCATAAAGGTTGGCAGCTCCCGGGTCGCCAGCTGGTGCGGAATATTTCCCATTGATCCGGTCACATCGAGCGCGAAGACAATACCCAGCGAATGCGGGTGGTCGGCATTGTCGCGCGACTCGCGCATCTTGATGCCGTGTGGGTTCATCAGCGGATGGCAATTGGTCTGCTTGAACACTTCGTTGCGCGATGCGGATGCGCGATCGGCGACCAGTGCAGCGTGCGCCGCGTGGGAGTAGTTACCGTGCCCCATGGCTTCTCCAGTGATTGGTTATGGTGTTGGTTGAAAGGGTAGAAAGCGCGGTGCGCCGAAGGCCGCCGCCGCCACTGCCGTGAGCTGCTGGTAAAGGCCTTGTGCGCCCTGGGAGCGCAGCCACCGCGTATCGGTGCAGGCGAGGGAGAGCAGTTCGGCCAGGGGCGCGGGAACGGATCGGGGCAGATCCGGTTCGTGGCCGCTGGCGCTGGACCCGGCGAGCAGGGCGCGCATGCTCCAGGCGGATTGCATCAGGTCGCGCGTCGCATCGCAGCCGCGGCTTGCGCCCGACCAGCCGATCAACAGTACGCCATGGTCGTCAGGATGCACCAGCATGTGCTCCAGGCTCACGCGGCCATGACGCCAGCCTATGCCATGCACGTGCGTCAGCACTTCCAGCACGCGCCGCCACATCCACACGACATGGCGTGGATCGAGTCCGGACGCGAAGGCGCGGTGCACTTCGGCCAGACTGCCCCAATATCCGGGAGGATGGCGTAAAGCGAGTACCGTGCTGCCTTCGCCGTCCGGCCCAATTGCCGCGGCCTCTGGCAGGCGCTGGGAAAAATAAGCGGAACCGGTCGAGTCATCGGCCTGCAGCTGCCGCAGGATGTGATGTTCGCCTTGCAGTTTGCCTGCGTCCGCGAACTTCAGGACCACGTGCTCGCCCAGGCGGCCGCAGCGCCGCGCCAGCAGCACGCGCGATGCGGTGCCCTGATAAAGCTGGCGGATGGGAATATAGCGGCGGCTGCCGCAGCGGATTTGCTGGCTGTCCGGTTCACCCTGGAAGCGCCGCAGGGCCTCGCGATAGCGGGCAGTGTCGACCACGTTGTCGGTGCGCGTCACCGTCGCGCCACAAAACGGGCAATCGACCGTGCGCCAGATGGCCTGGCGTGGAAGCATGCCCCCGCACTGCGGGCAATTCAATGATTGGAAGTCCACGCAACTCCTGAAAGTCGACAGTAGTACGCGTCGATTATATTTCAGGGATGCCAAATTGCAAATGTTGGCCGTGGCCGAAAGGCGGAAATGAAAAAGCCCAGCGCGAGGCTGGGCTTTTAAAATTCTTGGGGTGGCTGATGGGGCTCGAACCCACGACAACAGGAATCACAATCCTGGACTCTACCAACTGAGCTACAGCCACCACTGAAACTGCTTTCTGACACGCCATCAGCGCGACAGAGCCGGAATTATACTGGCTTGACTGGCGCTTGGCAAATGCAAATGCAGGATTTCTTCAAAATTGCCCGATTTGCACCGGTTCGACCACCGGGCGCAGTCCCAGCAGGTCGGAAAATGCCTTGGCAATGGCTTCCGGACTGCCGCTGGTGTAGCAGTGCAAGTGGGCTGGCGTGCCGCCCGGGCGCTGCAAGCCGGCGCTTTCCAGAAGGCGGGCCAATTGACGTGCCACGGCGTCGCCGGTGTCGATCAGGGTCACTTCGCTGCCGCCATGCGCCGCCACGACCTGCGCAATGGCTTCGCGCACGAAAGGATAGTGGGTGCAGCCCAGAACGACGGTGTCCGCGCCTTGATCCAGCAGGGGAGACAGGAAGCCGCCCAGCATGGCCAGTGTGGTCTCGGAAGACAGCTCGCCCATTTCGATGCGCTCCACCAGCCCGCCGCAAGGCTGCAGCAGGAATTCGGCTTTCGACGAAGCGGAAATCTGGTCGCGCAGGGCCAGGAATTTCTCGCCTTTCAGCGTGCTTTCGGTCGCCAGCACGGCCACCTTGCCATTGCGCGTGGCCGCAGCGCCCGGCTTCAGGCCCGGCTCCACGCCAACGATAGCCAGACCGGGATGGGCTGCGCGCATGGCTTTGATGGCAGCCACCGTGGCCGTATTGCAGGCCACGACCAGCGCCTTGGCGCCACGCGACAGCAGGAAGTCCGTGATGGCAAGCGAACGCCGCACCAGCCAGTCCTCCGTCTTTTCGCCATAGGGCGCGAAGCCGGAGTCCGCGAAGTACATCAGGTGTTCCTGCGGCAGCTGCGCATGGATATGGCGCAGCACCGACAACCCTCCGACGCCGGAATCGAAAATGCCGACAGGTCCGTCGGCGGAGGGCAGGGGCGTATGATGGGACATTAAGCCGGAACAGCCGCTTTCAGCGACTCGATCTTCACCGCCCACTCTTTCGGGCCGGTGTTGTGCACGGAGGTGCCGGAGGAATCCACGGCCACGGTCACAGGCATGTCAACCACGTCGAACTCATAGATCGCTTCCATGCCCAGATCTTCGAAGCCGACCACCTTGGCGCTCTTGATCGCTTTGGACACCAGGTAGGCCGAGCCGCCAACCGCCATCAGGTAAGCCGACTTGTGCTTCTGGATCGATTCGATCGCAGCCGGGCCACGTTCGGCTTTACCGATCATGGAGATCAGGCCGGTCTTCTCCAGCATCATGTCGGTGAACTTGTCCATGCGGGTAGCGGTGGTCGGGCCGGCAGGGCCAACGACTTCGTCGCGCACCGGGTCGACCGGGCCAACGTAGTAGATCACGCGGTTGGTGAAGTCCACTGGCAGCTTCTCGCCCTTGGCCAGCATGTCCTGGATGCGCTTGTGCGCAGCATCGCGGCCGGTCAGCATTTTGCCGTTCAGGAGCAGAGTCTGGCCTGGCTTCCAGGACGCCACTTCTTCCTTGCTCAGGGTGTTCAGGTCAACGCGCTTGGACTTCTCGGTGTCCGGTGCCCAGGAGACATCAGGCCAGTCCGACAGCTTCGGTGGCTCGATGTATGCCGGGCCGGAACCATCCAGCACGAAGTGAGCGTGACGGGTCGCGGCGCAGTTCGGGATCATGGCGACCGGCTTGGATGCAGCGTGGGTCGGGTACATATTGATCTTCACGTCCAGCACGGTGGTCAGGCCGCCCAGGCCTTGCGCCCCGATGCCCAGGGCATTGATCTTGTCGCACAGTTCGATACGCAGTTCTTCCAGCTTGTTCTGCGGGCCGCGCTTTTTCAGCTCGTACATATCGATGTCTTCCATCAGCGACTCTTTTGCCATCAGCATCGCTTTCTCGGCGGAGCCGCCGATACCGATACCCAGCATGCCTGGCGGGCACCAGCCGGCGCCCATCAGCGGCACGGTCTTCAGTACCCAGTCCACCAGCGAGTCGGATGGGTTCAGCATCACGAACTTGGTCTTGTTCTCGGAGCCGCCGCCTTTGGCAGCAACGCTCACGTCAACGGTATTGCCCTCGACCAGTTCCATGTGCACCACGGCCGGAGTATTGTCCTTGGTGTTCTTGCGCTCGAAGTGCGGGTCGGCCACGATGGAGGCGCGCAGCTTGTTGTCGGCGAAGTTGTATGCACGGCGCACGCCTTCGTTCACGGCGTCGGTCACGGTGCCGCTGAAGCCTTCGAAGCGCACGCCCATACCGATTTTCAGGAAGACGTTGACGATACCGGTGTCCTGGCAGATCGGACGCTTGCCCTCGGCGCACATGCGCGAGTTGGTCAGGATCTGTGCGATCGCATCTTTAGCGGCCGGGCTTTGCTCGGCTTCATAAGCGCGTGCCAGGTGCTGGATGTAGTCGGCCGGGTGGTAGTAGCTGATGTACTGCAGCGCGGCTGCGACGGATTCAATCAGGTCGTCTTGCTTGATGATGGTCATGATGTTGGCTCGGTTGGCTAATTAGTGCTTCGATTCGTTTTGCGTAACTGTGGTGATGCGGTCTGTGTAGGCAATCGCCATTGCCGACAGCAGGAATACGACGTGGATGGTGGTCTGCGCAATCAATACCTTGGCATCGTAGGCCGAGGCGTTGATGAAGGTCTTCAGCAGGTGGATCGAGGAAATGCCGATGATGGCCATGGCCAGCTTGGTCTTCAGTACGGAGGCGTTCACGTGCGACAGCCATTCCGGCTGGTCCGGATGGCCTTCCAGGTCCATGCGCGAGACAAAGGTTTCATAGCCGCCCACGATGACCATGATCAGCAGGTTGGAAATCATGACCACGTCGATCAGGCCCAGCACCACCAGCATGATGGTGGTTTCGGTCAGCTTGGTGGGCATGGCGGCGCCAGGAACGGCGACCGCCTGCAGAATGTGATCCAGCGCGGCTTCATTGCCCATGGCAGCGCCGATCAGGTCCTTCAGCTCGACCCAGAAATGGAAAACGTAAACGCACTGCGCCAGTATCAGGCCGAGGTACAGCGGCAGCTGCAACCAGCGGGACATGAAAATGAAAGCGGGGATGGGGCGGAGGCGTTTGGCGTTTGGATTCTGGTGTTCGGTCATCGGCTGAATTCTGGAGGGATGGTCGGAAACACCCGACATTCTACACTCCCGCATCGCTGACTGCTCATCCGGGAAAGTGAGTAGAATTGTGTAAACGGCCAAATTGCCGGGAATGCCAAAGTGGTGTTATCCCTACTGTAAGGCCACAGTAAGCGACAATCTCTATTGTTGTTTGCAAATCATCACTAAACTGGAGACAAGCATGACGACTCAAGGCGCCGACCAGCAAGGTCCAATGGAATCCCGCATCTTTGCGCCATCCGCAGAATTCGTGAAGCAGGCCACCGTGTCCGGCATGGAGGCGTATAAAGCGCTGTGCGACGAGGCAGAGCGCGACTACGAAGGTTTCTGGGCGCGCCTGGCGCGCGAGCACGTTGAATGGAAAGAGCCATTCAAGCGCACCCTGAACGAAGACAATGCGCCGTTCTACAAGTGGTTCGAAGACGGCAAGCTGAATGTGTCCTACAACTGCCTGGACCGCAATCTGAAGAACGGTAACGCCGACAAGACCGCCATCATTTTCGAAGCGGACGACGGCGCCGTCACCAAAGTCAGCTACCAGCAACTGCACGACAAGACCTGCCAGTTCGCCAACGGCCTGAAATCGCTGGGCATCAAGAAGGGCGACCGCGTCATCATTTACATGTCCATGTCGGTGGAAGGCGTGGCCGCCATGCAGGCTTGCGCACGTATCGGCGCGACCCACTCGGTGGTGTTCGGCGGCTTCTCCGCCAAGTCCCTGCAGGAGCGCATCATCGACGCGGGCGCCGTGGCCGTGATCACCGGCGACGAGCAGCTGCGCGGCGGCAAACAGCTGCCACTGAAGGCCATCGTGGACGAAGCGCTGGCCATGGGCGGCTGCGAAACCATCAAGAACGTGGTGGTGTACAAACGCACCGGCGGCAATGTCAACTTCCAGTCCGGCCGCGACATCTGGTTGCACGATCTGCTGAAAGACCAGGCTTCGACCTGCGAACCGGAATGGGTGGACGCCGAACATCCACTGTTCATTCTGTACACCTCCGGCTCGACCGGCACTCCGAAAGGTGTGCAGCATTCCACCGGCGGCTATCTGCTGTGGGCTGCGCTGACGATGAAGTGGTCCTTCGATATCAAGCCGTCCGATACCTACTGGTGCACCGCCGATATTGGCTGGGTGACTGGCCATACCTATATCGCTTACGGCCCGACCGCCGTCGGCGCAACGCAAGTGGTCTTCGAAGGCATCCCGACCTTCCCGCATGCGGGCCGCTTCTGGGAAACCATCGCCAAGCACAAGGTCAACATCTTCTACACCGCGCCGACCGCGATCCGCTCGCTGATCAAGGCATCGGACGTCGATCCGAAAGTGCATCCGAAGAATTTCGACATTTCCTCGCTGCGCCTGCTGGGCACCGTGGGTGAGCCGATCAATCCGGAAGCCTGGATGTGGTACTACAAGAACGTGGGCCAGGAACGCTGCCCGATCGTCGATACCTTCTGGCAGACCGAAACCGGCGGCCATATGATCACACCGCTGCCGGGCGCAACGCCAATGGTTCCGGGCTCCTGCACGCTGCCGCTGCCGGGCATCATGGCCGCCATCGTGGACGAAGCAGGGCAAGACGTGCCGAATGGCTCGGGCGGTATCCTGGTCGTGAAGCGTCCATGGCCATCGATGATCCGCACCATCTGGGGCAATCCGGACCGCTTCAAGGCGGGCTACTTCCCTGAGGAACTGGGCGGTAAATATTACCTGGCCGGCGACGGCGCCATCCGCAATGCCGAAACGGGCTACTTCACCATCACCGGCCGTATCGACGACGTGCTGAACGTGTCCGGCCACCGCATGGGCACCATGGAGATCGAGTCGGCGCTGGTAGCGAATCCGCTGGTGGCCGAAGCCGCCGTGGTGGGCAAGCCGGATGAAACCACCGGCGAATCCATTTGCGCCTTCGTGGTGCTGAAGCAGGCCCGCCCAACCGGCGACGACGCCAAGCGCATCGCGACCGAGCTGCGTAACTGGGTCGGCAAGGAGATCGGTCCGATCGCCAAGCCGAAAGAAATCCGCTTCGGCGACAACCTGCCGAAGACCCGCTCCGGCAAAATCATGCGCCGCCTGCTGCGCGTGCTGGCCAAAGGCGAGACGATCACCCAGGACGTCTCCACCCTGGAAAACCCTGCCATCCTCGAGCAACTGAAAGAAACCTCGTAAGTCCCCAAAGGTGTCAGCCACATCGTGGCTGACACCAGCAGTCGCAGTGGGTTTTGTCATAAAAGTGTCATTGCTTTATCATCAATATGTCATGTTTGTCACCTAAAGTCAGTGGCTTTACCCACTTGACCGACAAACATGACCTCTCCCGCACTCAAGCCAATGGCCCTGAGCATTGCTCTTGGCCTAGCCAGTCTGCACGCCTTCGCCGCTGACGTTCCCGACGCCGCTTCCCCGGCAGCTGATGCGGCCGCAGAAGGCAACATCGCCACCGTGATCGTTTCCGCCTCCACTGGCGCCTACCGCCGCGACGAGTCGGCCAAAGGCACCGCCAGCTCGGTAGCGCCGACCCAATCCGCGCTGGAAGCCACGCAGCCGCAGTCCATCATCACGCGCGAGTTCATTGAGTTGTCGGTCGCACCGACTGCCGAATACAGCCGCATCGTCAACATCGCGCCAAGCGTATCCGGCGATTCCGCCAATGGTCCCGGTCTGTCCGAAACCAAGACCACCATGCGCGGCTTCGGCGACGACCAGTACAACATCACGTTTGACGGCATTCCGTGGGGCGATACCAACAACCCGGCGCACCACTCTACCTCCTTCTTCCCCGGTTCCGTGATTGGCGGCGCCATCGTGGAGCGCGGCCCAGGCACCGCAAGCAATCTCGGTTACGCCACCTTCGGCGGCTCGATCAACCTGTTCTCCAAGCAGGCCAGCCACGAACAATCTGCCAGTGTGTTCGCATCGGTAGGCCGCTGGAGCACTGCCCTGGCAGGCGCCTCGTTTGAATCCGGCCGACTGCAGGACTTCGGCAACGCCACGGTGCAGCTGAATTACCAGCACCTGAAATCGGACGGCTACCTCACCCTGAACAAGATCCGCAGCGATAACTACTTCGCCAAGTTCCAGCGCAATATCGGCAGCGACACCGTGCTTACCGTGCTGTCCACCGTCAACCGCATCCACTACACCCAGCCGGACAACAACAAGGGGCCAACGCTGGCGCAGGTGGCGCAGTTCGGCGAGAACTACAGCCTGAACGACGACCCAACGAGCTTCAACTACGCGGGCTACAACCACACGACGAAGGACACCGACTTCAATTACATTCGTCTGGAAACCGCGTGGGGAAATGGCTGGAACACGGACAACAACCTGTACACCTACTCGTACAACAACCAGACCATCTCGTCGAGCGATCCTACCGGCGCCACCGCGCCCGGTACCAAGGCTGGCCCGGCCGGTAACAAGGACATTCCGGGTATCGACAAACAGAACAAGTACCGCGTGTACGGCGACATCTTCAAGGTCAGCAAGGAGATGCAAGCCGGCCTGGCGCGCGCGGGCTTCTGGTATGAATACTCGGACACCGACCGTCACCAGTACGATATCGATCTCACCCTCGGCAATATCCGCGATCCGCGCGAAACCAAGCCGACGCCTGTGACCTTCCCAAGCGTGCTGTTCGACCAGCAGTCCACCATCCGCAACTTCCAGCCGTTCGCTGAATTCGAATGGCATGCGACCAATGAGCTGACCGTCACCCCGGGCGTGAAATACGTCAGCATCACGCGTTCGGTGGACGCAGACGTGAACCAGACCACACGCCTGCCGCAGCACACTTCCGTGGACTATCACACCACGCTGCCGTTCATGACTGCGAACTATCGCATCAATCAGGGCCTGGCCGTGTATGCGCAGTACGCGAAAGGCTTCCAGATTCCTGATCTGAAGTCCTTCTACATTGCAGACCCGACGCACAACAGCACGGAACCGCAACTGTCCACCAACTACCAGGCGGGCATTGTCGGTAAATCGGACCAGCTGACCTGGGACGCTGACGTCTACAAGATCGACTTCAAGAACAAGTATGTCTCGAATGGCCAGGGCGGCACAGCAGCGGCATATGTCAACCTGGGCGGCGTGACCTACAAGGGCGTTGAAGGGCAGGTGACGTGGGCGCTGGGCAACGGCATCGCGCTGTATGCCAATGGTTCCTCCAACGAAGCGAAGGCTAAAGACACCGACAAGACCATCTCCGGCTCGCCTGATATGACTGCGGCGATCGGCGCCTTGTACAACAACGGTCCGTGGGCGGCATCGCTGATCAGCAAGCGTACCGGCAAAGTGCACCAGGTCGATTACGACGCAAGCAAGCCGGCAGCCTACGACCAGTACGAGACGCCTGCTTATACGAACACCGACCTGTCGCTGGCCTACCGCTTCGATCATCCGGGTATGAGCCTCAAGGCGTTGAAGCTGCAGTTCAACTGCTTCAATATGTTCAATCAGAAGAAGGTGACCGCGATCTCGACCGGCAAGACGGCGGCCTTCGATCAGTACACTTTCCAGGCGCCGCGTAGCTATCAGGTGTCCATGAAGGCGGACTTCTGATCCATGGCCCGCGCCCTCATGATCATGGCGGCGCTGGCCTTCAGCGCCGCCCCTGCGCAGGCTGAGACGATTACCTACAGCCTGCTTGGTGATGGCGGCCGCGCCATCGTGCGCGCTATCGCGGAGCCGGGTGCTTGCCCGTCATTGCTGGTTGATGGCGCTGCGCTGCCGATGTCCTTGCGTGCTGCCGCCGGCACCGTGCCGGCGCGCACCGGCGGCAAGCAGGCAGAGACCAAACCCTCCGTGTTCCCGCTGCAGGTTTGCGAGGCCGCACTGCCTGCGGGTGCGCGCCGTGCATCGATCGACGGCCGCGACGTTCCTGTGCCGTCCGCGCAGCCGCAGCGCATCGTGCTGATCGGCGACACGGGCTGCCGTATGAAGCAGAGCGAAGACTACTTCCAGTCCTGCGAGGACGGCCCGGCATGGCCGCTGGCCCGCGTCGCACGCAGCGCAGCTGCTTTGAATCCCGATCTGGTGGTGCACGTTGGCGATTACCATTACCGCGAGAGCCCGTGCGCTGCCAGCCAGCCCGGCTGCGCCAGCAGTCCATGGGGCTATGGCTTCGACACCTGGCGCGCGGACGTGTTCGATCCCTTGCGTCCTTTGCTGATGGCTGCACCATGGGTCTTCACACGCGGGAATCACGAAACCTGCGAACGCGCAGGGCAGGGCTGGTTCCGCTTCCTGGACGCCGCACCGTGGGCCTCAACACGCTCCTGCGACGATCCCAGGTTCGACCACGATGCCGATTTCTCCATCCCGTACGCTGTGCCGCTGGGCGGCGGCACGCAGCTGGTCGTATTCGATTCCTCGCACTCGCGCGGCCAGGCATATAGCGAGACTGACGCCGATTACCAGTCCTACGCACCGCTGCTGCGCCAGGCCGAGTCGCTGGCGCAAACTGCGCCGCACAGCATCTTTGTCAGCCATCATCCCGTGCTCGGACTGGCGCCCGGCGCGAATGCGGTGCCCAAAGCGTCCGTCCAGGGGCTGGCTTCGGTCATGCGCGGACTGAATCCCGGCACGCACTTTCTGCCGGGATTCGACCTCGCACTGCACGGCCACGTCCACCTATTCGAAGCGCTCTCCTTCGAAGGCAGCCTGCCGGCCACGCTGGTCGTTGGCAACAGCTCCTCCGCCACCGAAGGCGCTTTGCCGACGACACTGGAAGACGGCCACCTGCCATACGCCGATACCGTGATCAAAAACTACGCAACCCGCAGCGGATTCGGATTCGCGATGCTGGAGAGGGCAGCCGGAGCTGGCTGGACGGTTACCGAATTCGACGTCAACGGACAGGCATTGTTCAACTGCCAACTCGAAGGCAAAAACCTGAGCTGCAAAAACGCCACAAGTGAGTGAACTACCCAGTAGCAAGATTTCTTGGACAAACAAAAAATCCCTGCTATAATTCGGGCCTCTCGCGATTCGTGAGAGATGCAGGAGAGATGGATGAGTGGTTTAAGTCGCACGCCTGGAAAGCGTGTATAGGTTCATAGCCTATCGGGGGTTCGAATCCCCCTCTCTCCGCCAGGATTAAATGAAAAGGCCGCCCACTGGGCGGCCTTTTCGTTTTCAGGGTAACTCCACATCGTCCAATGTCAAATTGACATGGCGCCTACGGTCTGTGAGGGGCCGTGTATTTGTTGACGATTTGTTTGATCTCGCCACTCGCAGTCAATTTGTCCACCGCCTTTTTCAACGCTTTGATTGTTTCGGGCGTTGCGTTCTTCTTTGAGTAGAAGAGGATGAAGTCATTGCTGCCTAACACGAGTGGCGGTCCGAACTGCTCCGGGCTGATGCCTGCCATGTAGGCTCCGTAGTAGAAACCGGCGCTGGAGCCCACGCCAGCATCCAGCCTGCGCATGGAAATCATTTTCGCCATGGTCGGGTAGTCATTGACGGCGTACTTCAAAATAGCCGAATCCGTGTCAAACGAAGCCACGTATCTACTGGTGCGCACGACACCGACAGTCTTTCCATGTAAATCATTTATCGTCCGGAACTGCGTTCCTTTAGGGCCGACTGCGATGATCGGCATGGTCACGATTGTCGCCACCGGTACGGCGCTGCGGGCGATCTGGTCGTTGCTGAAGCGGAGGACGAAATCCGCGTTGCCGTTCTCGATGTCCAGTGCCGTTCTCGCGTAGGGCACGAGGGCGTTGGTATAGCTGAAGCCCGCCACTTCGGCAATGCGGTTGCTGATCTCATACATCATGCCGGTAGGCTGGCCGTCACTTCCAATGAAGCCCCAGGGTGCACCGTGGATGGTAATGATTTTGAGCGGCGCGCTTGCAGCGGAAGCGCTAAGCGCAAAGGCGAGAAGCAGGCAGGTGAGCGGTTTGATTATTATTTTCATGGCGTCGCTGGTTGAGGGACGGATGCGATGGCGCTTAGCCACTCTATCAGACCGCGTTTGTTACATAAAGATTGCGCAACCATTCCGTGATCATATTGTGATATTGTGGCAGTCCCTGAAGTAATGATTGCGCAATCATGGCTGGCTTTAAGATCAAAGGACTACGCTGGTGGATGATCGGACTGGTCATGCTCGGCGCAATCATCAACTATCTCACACGCAGCACGCTGGCGGTATCGGCGCCGACTTTGCTGAAAGAACTGGGCATCACGGCCCAGGAATATTCGTACATCACCGCCACCTTCCAGGGCGCGATCATGCTGCAGCCACTGGCTGGCTATGTGCTCGACGTGATCGGCCTGAAATTCGGCTTCGCGATCTTCGCGGCGGCATGGTCGGTCATCTGCATGGCGCATGGCATGGCAACCAGCTGGCAGGCGCTGGCTGGGCTGCGTGGTCTGCTTGGCCTGGCCGAGGGATGCGCGAATCCGGCGGGGATGAAGGCGGTATCCGAATGGTTCCCGTCCAAGGAGCGCGGCCTCGCGGGCGGCATCTTCAATGTCGGCGCCTCGTTCGGCTCGATGCTGGCGCCACCGCTGGTGGTGTGGGCCATCCTGCATTACAACTGGCAGGCAGCTTTCGTGATCACTGGCGCACTGGGACTGGTGTGGGTCGTGGCCTGGCTGCTGATCTACGAAGCGCCTTCGCGCCACAAGCGCCTGTCTGACGAAGAGGCACAGTACATCGCACAAGGGCAGGAGCAGCACCTGCAAGGCGACGGCACACGCCCATCGATTCTCAGCATCCTCAAGATGCGTAATTTCTGGGGCATTGCCTTGCCGCGTTTTCTGGCCGATCCTGCCTGGGGCACGCTGGCCTTCTGGGTGCCACTGTATCTGACCACCGTGCGCCATTTCGACCTGACGCAGATCGCGATGTTCGCCTGGCTGCCTTTCCTGGCCGCGGACCTTGGCTGCCTGTTTGGGCCGACCGTGGCGCTGGCGCTGCAAAAGCGCGGTGTGCGCCTGATTAATGCGCGGCGCGGCGCGTTCACGGTTGGCGCCTGCATGATGATGGGCGTGGCCTTCGTCGGCTATGTGGAAAGTCCCTATACCGCGATCGCTTTGCTCTGCCTGGCCGGCTTTGCGCACCAGACCTTGTCTGTTACCGTCATCACGATGGCGTCCGATCTGTTCCGCCGCAATGAGGTGGCCACGGTGGCGGGCATGTGCGGCACGTTCGGCAATCTGGGCCTGCTGTTGTTTTCCCTGCTGATCGGTGGACTGATGGCCACCGTCGGCTACACGCCATTCTTTGTTAGCCTCGCCGTATTGGATCTGCTGGCCGCCGTGCTGCTGTGGACTCTCGTGCGCGAACCGAAATCCCTATGATCCAGAACCCCATCCTCCGCGGCTTCAATCCCGATCCATCCATCGTTCGCGTGGGCGATGACTATTACATCGCCACATCGACCTTCGAATGGTATCCGGGTGTGCAGATTCACCACTCGCGCGATCTGGTCAACTGGCGCCTGATCACGCGTCCGTTGAATCGACCCAGCCAGCTGAATATGCTGGGCGCGCCGGACTCCTGCGGCGTGTGGGCGCCTTGTCTGACCTATGCGGACGGCTTGTTCTGGCTGATCTACACGGACGTCAAGCGCTATGGCCGCACGTCCACCGGCGCGGCCAGCGGTGGCGCGTCGCTGCGCGACTTTCACAATTACCTGGTCACGAGTCCGAGTATTGAAGGCCCATGGTCCGATCCGATTTTCTTGAATAGCAGCGGCTTCGATCCGTCGCTGTTCCATGACGACGATGGACGCAAATATCTGGTGAACCAGTTGTGGGATCATCGTCCAGGCAGCAATCGCTTCGCCGGCATCGTGATGCAGGAATATTCGGTGCAGGAGCGCCGTCTGATTGGCCAGCGCGAGAATATTTTCAAAGGCACGGCACACGGGCTGACCGAAGCGCCGCACATCTACAAGCGCGAGGGCTACTACTATCTGCTCACCGCGGAAGGCGGCACTGGCTGGAATCACGGCGTCACCATGGCGCGCTCGCGCGACCTGCATGGACCGTACGAGCTGCATCCCGATACGACAATCCTCAGCTCGCGCAATCGTCCAGATGCCGAGCTGCAGCGGGCTGGACACGCCGACCTGGTCGAAACGCAGGATGGACACACCTACGCCGTGTATCTGTGCGGCCGTCCGCTGCGTAATCGCGGCACCTGCACGCTGGGCCGCGAGACTGCCATTCAGCCCATGGTCTGGGGCGAGGATGGCTGGCTGCGCACCGCCGATGGCCTCGGAACGCCGGAATTGCAGGCGGCCGCGCCGGCACTGCCTGAGCATCGCTTTGCTGAACTGCCAATGCGCGAAGAATTCGATGCATCCGAGTTGCCGCCAGCCTTCCAGTGGCTACGCTCGCCGTGGCCGGAAGAGCTCTTCAGCCTCACCGTGCGGCCTGGACATCTGCGTCTGTTCGGACGCGAAACCATGGGCAGCCAGTTCCGGCAAACGCTGGTCGCGCGCCGCCAGCAAGCGCATTGCTACAGCGCGTCCACCGTGGTCGAGTTCGAGCCGGAGCACTATCAGCAGCAGGCAGGTCTGGTTTGCTACTACGGTGCAGCCAAGTTCCACTACCTGTATATCACGCACGATGAGGTGCTAGGCAAGCACCTGCGCGTGATGAGCAGCTTGCCGAACCACGTGCAGACCGACACCTTTACCGCGCCCATTCCGCTGCTGTCCGGCGTGCCGGTGCAGCTGCGTGTGGAAGTGGATGAGGAACGCCTCTACTTCGGCTACCGCGTGGACAACGGCGACTGGCAATGGCTGCCGCAAATGTTTGACGCCAGTATTCTCTCCGACGAGGCCAACGCACCGGGCATGCCCAACTTTACCGGCGCTTTCGTCGGCATGGCCTGTCAGGACATGTCTGGCGCCGCGCTGCATGCGGACTTTGACTACTTCGAGTACCGCGAACGGCCCTATTGCATCGATCCGAAAAGCGTCAAGTAAACCGCCACTGCGGCGCGCGGGTGAGTTGCTGGATGGTGAGCATTTGCTCGTCAGGCAGGAAGGCCGTCGAATAAGGCGATAAGGTTTGCCAGCCAATGCTGGTGTATAAAGCTTGTCCCTGCGCGGTTGCGACGAGCAGGCGCTCCGTCGCTTCTGCCTCGCGAGCCATGTCATCCAATGCGTACATGACCGCTGTGCCCAGCCCTTTGCGGCGATGGGATTCGTGCGTTTCGATGCGATCGAATATTGCGCAGCCTTCGTGCAGTACGACGCGGCCTATGGCTGCGCGCTCACCGTGGGTGTCTTCGACAATGACGACGTGAGCGGCATGCTCGCGCGCTTTCCTGAAAGCGTAGCCGGGCGGCAGTGCCGGCGCGCCTCCGAATGGCGACTCCGCACGCATGAAGAAGCGGGACTGGTCGATATGCCATTGCGCGGGTAGCGCCGCGCGCAAGGTGGCTGCATCCACTGCGGCCTTCAGAAAGACATGCGGCTGCCTGATCTGGAGGGCGCATGCCTGAAGATCCGCGCCCGCATCGACGAAGACATGGCGCCGCAGCTGGTCCGGCGCGCCGACTTCGACGACCAGGCCACCGCCAGACTCCTGCGGCAGCGGAAGTCCGCGCGCGAGGCACCATCCGCTGAGCCATCTTTTCAACATTTCCAGGTCAACTGTCATGTTTCGCCTATACTTTGAGCCGCAATGAATAATCCGCTTACCGAAATATACCGCGACCAGTGGCTGCTGGTGGTGCACAAGCCTGCCGGCTTGCTGGTGCACCGCAGTCCGATCGACCCGCACGAAACCGAATTCGCACTGCAGTATGCACGCGAGATGAATGGCGGCCAGTACGTTTATGCCGTGCACCGTCTGGATCGGCCAACGTCAGGTCTGCTGGTGTTTGCACGCGATTCGGAAACCGCGAGCATGCTTGGCAAGGCCTTTATGGCGGGCGAAGTACGCAAACGCTATCTGGCGATGGTGCGCGGATGGATTCCGGAGCAGGGCGTCATCGATCACCCACTGCGGGACGAAGATCCGTTTGGCGGCGACGCGGAAGGACAGGTTCGCGATGCGTTGACGCGATACCGACGCGTGGCCACTACCGAAATCCCGGTCGCCATCGAAGGCTATGCCAGCAGCCGATACAGCCTCGTTGAGCTTTATCCTGAAACTGGCCGCCGTCACCAGCTGCGCCGCCACATGAAGCACATCAGCCATCCCATTATCGGCGACGCCTATCATGGCCGCGGACGCCACAACCGCTACTTCGCCGAACGCTTTGGTTACGGCCGCCTGATGCTCGCCGCCACCGGCATCGCTTTCGCTCATCCGGCGACCGGAGAGTTGCTTGAACTGGAAGCCCAGCCGGAAGCCAGCTTTCTCCAGGTGCTATCGATTTTCCCCTGATAGTGTGGGCGTTCCGTTTCCGCTTTGCCTTGTCATATGCCGGTTTTGACAGTATCGTGAGGCCTTCTACATTCTGCGGAGTCCCTCATGCAAAAGCAGCTGCTGTTGGTGGCAGGTCTGGTTGCTGGTTCTGTGCATGCTCAGGAAGTGATCACGATCGGTGTGGCTGGTCCCCTGTCCGGCGAAATAGCGCATCTGGGTAAGGCCATGGAGAACGGCGTGGCGATGGCGATCGATGATCTGAACGCGCGCGCGACGAAGATCAATGGCAGGAAGGTCGTTTTCAAGATGCAGAGCGAGGATGATGCCGCGGACCCGAAACAGGGCACGGCGGTGGCGCAAAAGCTGGTGGACGCGCACGTGGCCGCGGTCGTCGGCCACTCCAACTCCGGCACCACGGTGCCTGCCTCGCGCATCTACAATCAGGCAGGTATCCCTCAGATCACGCCGTCCGCCACCACGCCGGGTTATACGAAGCAGGGCTTCCCCGGCGCCTTCCGCGTCGTCGCGAACGACAATATGCTCGGTTCCATGCTTGGCCGCTACGCTGCGGATAATCTGAAGGCGCGTAACATCGCGGTGATCGATGACCGCACGGCATACGGCCAGGGCATCGCCGATGAATTCATCAAGACTGCACAGGCGCGCTCCGGCAAGAAAATCGTGGACCGCCAGTTCACCAACGCGCGGGCGACCGACTTCACCTCCATCCTCACCGCGATCAAGGGCAAAAAGCCGGACCTGATTTTCTTCGGCGGCATGGACTCGGTAGCGGGCGGCCTGCTGCGCCAGATGAAGACGCTCGGCATGGACATCAAATTCATGGGTGGCGATGGCGTGTGCTCAGACTCCTTGCCCGGTCTGGCCGGCAACGGCATGCGTGACGGCGAAGTATTCTGCGCTGACGCCGGCGGCATCGATGCCGCGCACCAGAAGATTGTCGATGACTTCATTGCCCGCTTCAAGTCCAGGTACCATAGCGACATCCAGACTTACGCTCCGTATGCTTACGATGCCGTGATGGTGCTCGCAGCGGCCATGCAGAAAGCCGGTTCCTCCGATCCCGCGAAGTACCTGCCAGCCTTGAAGCAGACGAAGTATGAAGGTCTGACAGGCTTGATTCAGTTCGATCCGTCAGGCGACACGCTGAAGGCCGCAATGACGGTGTCGACCTACCGCAACGGTCAGAAAGTAAAACTGGACGTGCTGCGCTAGCTATTGAGACGATCGGGCAAGCCGGTGAGTTTCCCGATCATTCATTGTCTTGCATCTGGCAGCTAAACTGGGTTTCATACAGAACCTGGAGGTTTTATGAAACCCATCACCATCTATAGCAGTACCAGCTGCGCCTATTGCGTGCGTGCGAAGCAGCTTTTGCACATGCGCGGCGCGGCGTTCAATGAGATCAACGTCGACGGCGACAGCGATACGCGCATGGCGCTGATGCAGCGCACCGGGCGCCGCACCGTGCCGCAGATCTTCATCGGTGAGTGCCACGTTGGCGGCTACGATGATCTGGCGGCGCTGGACCGGTCCGGTGGTCTGCAGGCTGCGTTAAGCGCCGAGTAGTTTCGTTTCGCGGCTGACCTGGAACACGCGTACTTCGCGTGCCAGCTCGGCCGCCTGATCCTGCATCGCGGACGCTGCTGCCGCCAATTGCTCCACCAGCGCGGAATTCTGCTGCGTCACGCCATCCATCTGTACGATGGCCTGGTTGATCTGGCCGATGCCCGCGCGCTGTTCCTCACTGGCCGAAGTGATCTCGCCCATGATGTCGGCCACGCGATGCACGCTGGCGACCACGCCGTCCATGGTTTCGCCGGCTTTTTCAACCAGCTTGCTGCCGTTCTCCACTTCGCCCAGTGCGTTGCCGATCAGGTCCTTGATTTCGTGCGCCGCTGCGGCGCTGCGCTGTGCGAGGTTGCGCACTTCGGACGCCACCACGGCAAAACCGCGGCCCTGTTCGCCGGCACGCGCCGCTTCTACCGCTGCGTTCAAAGCCAGGATATTGGTCTGGAAAGCGATGCCGTCGATGACGGTAATGATGTCGCCAATGCGGCGTGAGGCCTCGCTGATTGCGCCCATGGTCTGCACCACCTGTCCCACAACGGAGCCGGCATCGGATGCGACATTGGAAGCCTGCTGCGCCAGCTGATTCGCCTGCCGCGCATTGTCCGCGTTCTGCTTGACGGTCGCGGTCAGTTCTTCCATCGACGCCGCCGTTTCCTCAAGACTGGAGGCTTGCTGTTCGGTGCGGGCCGACAGATCCTGATTGCCGCTCGCGATCTCCGCCGAGGAAGTCGCAATCTGATCCGCGCCATGGCGCACGCGTCCCACCACGCCGGACAGCTTTTCGCTGATCGTGTTCATGGCCGATTGCAGGCGTGCGATTTCATCCTGGTTGCGCACATCGATCTGCACGGTCAGGTCGCCATCCGCGATGCGTCCCGCAGCATGGCGTGCCTGGGCGAGCGGACGCGCTACCAGTGCGCGTGTCAGCAGGAGCAGGGCGCCAGCGAAGACGAACAAGGCAATCACGCCCATCACGATATAGCGATTGCGCGCGCTGGCAGCGTCCTTCGTGATCTCGTGAATATACGTGCCGCCTGCGACCATCCACTTCCAGTCCGGAACATAACGATAGACCACCAGCTTTTCGCGTGGGGCGTTCGAGCCGCTGGCCCAGTAGTAGCGGATCTCGCCGTTCTTTTGTGCCAGCATTTCGCGCACAAAGAGCTTGCCGTTGGTGTCCTTGGTATCGAGCAGCGAGGTGCCTTCCTTCTCTGGATGGATCAGCAGCACGCCCTGATCTTTGCCTTCCGCGGCATTCAGCACATAGACATAGCCTGTATCGCCGATGCGAATGGTTTTGATCTGGGCTTTCAAAGCCTCCAGATCTTTGCTGATGTCCACGCCGATAAACAGCACCCCGACGATCTTGCCCGAAGCATCCTTCACAGGATCGTACTTCGTGATGTAGGGCTTGCCGAACAAGGTGGCGATGCCCGTGTAAGAGCGCCCCTCACGCAGCAGCGCGTAGCTAGGATGGGCGTGATCGAGCTGGGTGCCGATGGCACGCTCGCCGTTTTCCTTTTTCAGCGATGTGGTCACACGCACGAAGTCTTCGCCATTGGCTGCGAAGACCGTGGCGACGGCGCCCGTTTGTGTGGTGAAGGTATCCGGGACCGTGAAGTCCATGTTCAGCGCTTTGCCGCCCACGCTCAGGGTGGGAACGCTCTTGCCTGCTACTTCGGTAGGATTGGCCGTGTCCAGGGTGAAGGCGCCCGGCAGTGTTGTGGCGAACAGGTGAGCGAAACTGGCAGCCTCGTTGCTTGTCGCCGTGTTGAACATTTCTACTGTGTGAACCACGCCATTCAAGTCGGATGCCACCTGGTCACGTGATCGCGACTCCAGCATTGAGGCGGTATTCCAGTTGATGATCGTGATAAGCAAGGCAAGCACCGCACCCACCAGGGCACAGGTGAACATGGCTATTTTCGCCCCTACGCTGCGGGTAGCCATAAACGAGGACATGGACATGAGCGTTAGCGATCCGAAAGAAATGATGCAATTATTGTGTGGCTTTTCCTATATTGCAAGAATCTCTGTCGTATTGTCGCACGCTTCTATCGGAAGTCGCGCAGGATTTCACGCGCCGCGTTATGGCCCGGTGCACCAGTGACGCCGCCGCCGGGATGATTGCCTGCGCCGCAGGTGTAAAGGCCGGGAATAGGGCCGCGATAATCGGCATAGCCCAGCATGGGGCGCGCGGAGAACAACTGGTCGAGGCCGAGCGCGCCATGGAAGATGTCGCCGCCAATCAGACCGAAGGTGCGCTCAAGGTCGAGGGGACTCATGATTTGCCGTCCGAGCACGGATCGCTTGAAGTTCGGGGCGTATTCGTTGACTGTCTCGATCATTAGGTCTGCGACGGTATCGCGGTGATCGTCCCAGCTCGAACCGTCAGGCAGTTGTGGCGCTACGTGCTGGCAGAACAGGCTCGCCACGTGCTGCCCTTGCGGCGCCAGCGTTGGATCAAGCGTGGACGGAATCAGTACTTCAATGATCGGCTTGCGCGACCAGCCGTCGGCCCGTGCGTCGTGATAAGCGCGCTCCATATAGCCCAGGCTTGGTGCGATGATGATGCCGCTGCCGTGGTGCTCGGCCATCTGCTTGCCAGGCAGGCAGCTGAAATCCGGCAGCTCGGACAGCGCCACGTTCATGCGGAAGGTACCTGACCCGCACCGCCAGCTTTCCATGCGGCGCAGGAAGTCCGCAGGCAAGGCTGCCGAGTCCACCAGTTTGGTGTACAGCAGGCGCGGATTGAGATTGGAGATCACGACGCGCGCTTCCAGCTTTTCGCCTGCGGCGGTGACAACGCCCGTAGCGCGGCCGCGCGTCAGCAGCACTTCCTGTACAGCGCAATCGGTGCGCACTTCTACGCCGCGCGACTGCGCCGACTTGGACATGGCCTGTGTGATCGCGCCCATGCCACCGATGGCGTGTCCCCATGCGCCTTTCTTGCCATTCACTTCGCCAAACACGTGATGCAGCAGCACATAGGCCGAGCCGGGTGTGTAGGGGCTGGCGTAATTGCCGACGATGCTGTCGAAGCCATACGCCGCCTTGATTGGCGCGCTCTCGAACCAGCCGTCCAGATAATCGCCGGCAGACTTGGTGAACAGGTCCAGCAGTTCGCGCTGCATGGACAGGGGCAGCTTGCGCATGCGGTTGCCGAGCGTGCCGGCCTTGATCAATTCGGGAAGGGCGCTCATCCAGCTGCCCTGCACCATATTTGGCGGCGTTTGCAGGACGAGGTCGCGCAGCAGGTCCGCTGCCACATCGAGCTGGCCCGCGTACGCTTCGAGCCGTTCGGCATCGCGCTGCGAGAACCTGGCCACTTCTTCCTTTGTCTTGCCGTTGCCGATCTTCAGATACTGGCTGTCGTTCAGCGGCAGGAAATTGGACAGTGGACGCTCCACGACCCGCAGCCCGTGCTTCGGCAGCTCCATGTCGCGAATCACCTTTGGATTGAGCAGGGACACCGTGTACGCCGCCACCGAATTGCGGAAGCCGGGATGGAATTCCTCGGTCACGGCCGCGCCGCCGACCACGCCGCGCCGCTCCAGCACCGTCACCTTCAGGCCCGCTTTGGCCAGGTAATGTGCGCACACCAAGCCGTTATGTCCACCGCCGATAATGATCGCGTCCCGCATTGAATTCTCCTTGAAGTGAGATTCATTGTGCGGCGGGCGTCGGCAAATTGCATTAATCAGAACGACGAACTGTAGAGTATGATTGATCAAATTGACGAAAATGACGGCAAATGGACGAAATCGATCAGCAGTTGCTTAACCTCCTGCGTGAGAATGCGCGTGCATCGACCACGGAACTGGCGCGCCGGCTGGACTTGTCGCGCACCACGGTGCAGAGCCGAATCGAGCGTCTGGAGAAAAGCGGTGTGGTGATCGGCTACACGGTCCGCACCAGCACCGACTATCGTGCGGGGCTGGTGCGAGCATTGGTCATGATTACCGCTGCGCCCAAGCTGACGCCAACCATCGAGAGCGCGCTGCGCCGCCTGCCGCCCGTACGCACGCTGCATTCGGTGAATGGCATCTATGATTTCATTGCAGGCGTGGAGGCGGAGTCGGTCGAGGAACTGGACGCGGTGATCGACCGTATCGGTGCACTCGATGGCGTCGAGCGCACCACGACGTCGATCATGATGACGACGCGGATCGACCGCTAATCGGCAATCAGGATTGCGCGGAAGTCGTTGACGTTGGTGAGCGTCGGGCCGGTGATGATGGAGTCGCTCAGGCGCTCGAAGAAGCTGTGTGCATCGTTGTTGGCCAGACTGTCTTTTGGTGGCAGTCCCGCAGCCCATGCGCGGCTGAGCGTGTCCGGCCCGATGAAGGCACCGGCAATTTCTTCCTGGCCGTCGACGCCATCGGTGTCGCAGGCGATGGCATGTACGCCGGGCAGGCCGTCCAGGGCGATGGCAAGCGACAGCAGGAATTCGACATTGCGGCCACCGCGACCCTTGCCGCGCACGGTCACCGTCGTTTCGCCGCCCGACAGCAGGATGCAGGGTTTGCTGAATGGCTGTCCATGCTGCGCCACGTAGCGCACCATGCCGGACATGACTTTGCCGACGTCGCGCGCCTCGCCTTCAATCGCATCGCCGAGAATATGGACAGGCCATCCTGCGTGGCGTGCAACCGAAGCGGCAGCTTCCAGCGCCATGCGCGGCGTGGCGATCATATGCGTTTCGGCGCGTGCCAGGCGTGGATCGCCGGGCTTGATGGATTCGCTTTCGCCGCTGCGCAGCAGGCGTTCAATGCTGGCGGGCAGGGCGATGTTGTAGCGCGTGGCGATGGACAGCGCGTCGGCGCAGGTGGTCGGATCGGCGACTGTGGGGCCGGAGGCGATGTCCATGGGATCATCGCCCGGCACGTCCGAAATCAGCAGGGTGTGGACGCGGGCCGGATGACAGGCCGCAGCAAGCCGCCCGCCCTTGATTGCCGAGGCATGGCGGCGGATGCAGTTCATTTCAGATATCGATGCACCACTGGCCAGCAGGGCCTTGTTCAGAGCCTGCTTGTCCTCCAGCGTCACGCCATTCGGCGGCATCGTCAGAAGGGAAGAACCGCCGCCCGAGATCAGGCAGATCACCAGATCATCTTCCGTCAGCCCCGATACCATGTTCATGATGCGCGCCGCTGCTGCGCTGCCCGCCGCGTCGGGCACCGGGTGGGCTGCCTCCAGCACTTCGATGCGTTCGCAAGGTACGGCGTAGCCGTAGCGCGTGACGATGAGGCCCTGCAGCGGGCCTTTCCAGTTGTCCTCCAACGCGCGGGCCATGGTAGCGGCAGCCTTGCCCGCACCGATGACGATGGTACGTCCCTTTGGCGCGGCGGGTAGATGACGCGGCAGGCAAACGGCCGGCTGCGCGGCGCTGACCGCAGCGTCGAACATGGTGCGCAGCAGGGCGCGTGCATCGATGGTTTGCATGTAGTGCTCCGGTCAGGCAGCGGCAGCGACCGTGGGGGCGGGAGCGAGGGCAGGAGCGGGTTCCTCAACCTGCACCGGCTGCGCCGAGCCATCCAGAATCGCATTTGCGCGCTGCATATCAATCGCGCCAACCCATTTGGCAATGGCCATTGTACCAACCGCATTGCCGATGGTATTGGTGATGGCGCGTGCTTCGGACATGAAGCGGTCCACGCCGAGCAGCAGCACCATGCCCTCGACCGGGATCTTGCCGAGCGAGGCCAGCGTCGCAGCCAGCGTAATGAAGCCGGAGCCGGTGACGCCAGCCGAGCCTTTGGAAGTGAGCATCAGCACACCCAGCACCACCACCTGGTCCATCAGCGTCAGCGGCGTATTGGTGGCCTGGGCGATAAAGATGGCTGCCATGGTGTAGTAGATGCACTGTCCGTCCGGATTGAAGGTCAGGCCGGAAGGGACGACCAGGCCAACCACGGACTTGGAGCAGCCCACGCGTTCCAGCTTGCTCATCATCTGCGGCACAACCGATTCGGACGAGCTGGTGCCCAGCACAGTGAAAATCTCTTCGCGCAGGTACTTCAGGAACTTCCACAGGCTGAAGCCGGAATAGCGCGCGATGCTGCCCAGCACAATGAACACGAACAGGAAGCAGGTCAGGTACATGGTCGACATCAGCTTGGCCAGCGAAATGATGGAGCCGAAGCCGTATTTGCCGACGGTGAAAGCCATGGCGCCAAAAGCGGCCAATGGCGCAACGCGCATCACCATGCGCACGATGGAGAACATCGCGGTCGAGAAGGACTCGAATACATTGATCACGATCTCCGCCTTCTTGCCCATGCGCGCCAGCGCCACGCCAAGCATGACGGCGAATACCAGGATTTGCAGGATATCGTTCTTGGCCAGCGCCTCTACAATGCTGGACGGGATCAGCTGCAGGATGAAGCCGGCGAACGTGTCGTGCTTGACCTGGGAGGTGTAAGTGCCAATGGCCTTGGTGTCCAGCGTGTGCGGATCGACGTTCATGCCAACGCCGGGGCCAACCAGATTCACCACCAGCAGGCCAATGCCCAGCGCGAAGGTGGACAGCACCTCGAAGTAGATCAGAGCGCGCAGACCGACGCGTCCCAGTTCCTTCATGTTTTCCAACTTGGCGATGCCGACAACGATGGTCGCGAAGATCACCGGGGCAAACACCATCTTGATCAGTTTGACGAAACCGTCTCCAAACGGTTTCAGGTCAACGGCGAATGTTGGATACAACGCACCAAGCGCAATGCCCGCCGCGACGGCGAGTAGCACCTGGACATAAAGCGTGCCGAGTAGTTTCTTCAGCTTGCGCATGATGTGTCTCCTTGAATGATGTAGTGCGATGGCCGGTCTTGGCGCCGGCTTCAGGGCAGGTTTTAATCAGGCTGCGACGGGAATGGCGCGGGCCAGGTAATCGCACACGGCGGCCGTGACATCAGCCGTGGTGGCCTTGCCGCCCAGGTCTGGCGTATGCACGCCGCTGGCCGTGACGTATTCGATGGCTTCCATCAGGCGCTGGGCTGCGGAGAATTCGCCCAGGTGTTCCAGCATCATGGCGGCGGTCCAGAAGGTGGCGATCGGATTGGCGATGCCTTTGCCGGTGATGTCGAAAGCGGAGCCGTGGATCGGTTCGAACATCGATGGGAAAGTACGTTCAGGATTCAGATTAGCTGTCGGGCCGATGCCCAGACTGCCCGACAGCGCTGCTGCCAGATCGGACAGAATGTCGGCATGCAGATTGGTCGCGACGATCACGTCCAGCGCTTTGGGCTTGAGCACCATGGTGGTCGTCACGGCGTCGACCAGTTCGCGATTGGTCTTCACGTCCGGGTAATCCTTGGCCACTTCGTAGAAGATCTCGTCCCACATCACCATGCCGAAACGCTGGGCGTTGGACTTGGTGACCAGGGTCAGATGCTTGGCCGGACGCTTGCGCGCCAGTTCGAAGGCGAAGCGGTGGATGCGCTCAACACCGGCGCGGGTGAACACTGCCGTTTCGGTGGCGGTTTCGATCGGCAGACCTTTGTGGGTGCGGCCACCGTTGCCCGCGTATTCGCCTTCGGAGTTTTCACGCACGATGACCCAGTCGATGTCCTCGCCGTTTTTCAGCGGGCTTTTCACACCGGGCAGCACACGGGCTGGGCGCACGTTGGCGTATTGGTCGAAGCCTTGCGCGATGGGCAGACGCAGGCCCCACAGCGATACGTGGTCCGGCACTTCCTGGCTGCCGACCGCGCCGAAGAAGATGGCGTCGAAGGTTTTCAGCTTTTCCAGGCCGCCTTCAGGGATGTAGTGGCCATGCTCCAGGTAGTAATCCGAACTCCATGGGAAGTGTTCGACGCTCAGGCGGAAGCCGCCGTCGTGCTGTGCCAGGGCATTCAGCACTTCCAGCCCGGCGGCGATCACTTCGGTGCCGATGCCGTCGGCGGGAATGGCGGCGATTTTGTGGGTACGCATCTTGAGTCTCCTTGGGTGGTGTTCAATGATGCGCAGTGTATTCCGCGTACAATTTGCTGAAATCACGTGAAATTCAATCTGCTTTTTACCTGGAGTTAAAGATGATCCACTCGCCTGAGCTGAGCTTTTTCCGGGAAATCGTCAAGCAAGGCAGCCTTTCAGCTGCTGCAAGGGAGCTGGGCGTGACGCCTGCTTCGATCAGCAAACGGCTGACCAAGCTGGAGGCCGAACTGGGCGTGCCGCTGGTGTTGCGTACCACGCGCCGATTGACGCTGACCGACGAGGGCGAGCTGTTGCACGCGAATGCGATCCGGCTGCTGAGTGAGCTGGAGGATATGGAGCGGCAGATTTCGCAGAATCGCGCTGCGCCGAAAGGGCTACTGCGGGTGAATGCGCCGTTGGGCTTTGGGCGCACTTATGTGACGCCGCTGGTGTCGCGCTTCGTGCGCAAGTATCCGGACGTGGAAGTGCAGCTGCAGCTGAGCGACCATCCACTCAGCCTGGTGGATGAGAACTTCGACGTCGGCATCCGCTTCGGCGAACTGCCCGACGCACGCGTGGTAGCACGCAAGATCGCCAGCAATCGGCGTCTGGTGTGCGCGGCGCCGTCGTATCTTAAGAAGTATGGTGTTCCCAGTGTGCCGCACGACCTGGTGCAGCACAACTGCATCGTCTTGCGCCAGAACGACGCGGCCTATGGTTCGTGGCGCTTCACGCGCGGGAAGCTGTCCGAAACGGTCAAAGTGCGCGGAACGCTGAGCAGCAATGACGGTGAGGTCTGCATGAACTGGGTGCTCGACGGCCACGGCCTGATGCTGCGCGCCGAGTGGGACATCGCCAAATACGTCAAGACCGGCCGCCTGCGCATTCTGCTGGAAGACTACGCCACACCCGACGCCGACATCTACGCCGTCTCCGCCGAACGCCAGGCCCGCTCCCCCCGCGTCCGCGCCTTCACCGAATTCCTCGCACAAAGCTTCAGCGAATCGTCTGGCGGGGCGTGGTAAGTCTGTAGAGGCAGTATCAGGCTGCGCGTTGGGACTGCGCGATGTTACGTGAAGGCCGGGGCAGGCCGGGGCGGCCGGTGTGCTCCTGGACCAGCACGCAGGCGCCAGTGCGGCCGGCGGCGTGGAGGAGGGCGCCGGTAGCATCGGCTTGTTTGACCAGGATGTTGACGTTCAGCGCTGCCGCTTTGGCGAGGGATTGCGTCAGGTCGGCCGGTGAGACGCCGCGCAAGGTGTTGATCCTGACTGCGTCGGTGCTGGCGTGGCCCAGGATGGACGGCAGCTGCGATGGCGAACCAACCTTCACGGCAATGCGGAAGCCGTTGCGGCGGTAATTGTCGGCAACGTAGTTGAGCATCCAGTTCTGCCGCGCATTCACGGCTGGCAGTTGCAGCACGACCTGCTCGACCGGCAAGCCCAGGGCATCAAGAATACGGCGGAACGCCATGCCATGGTTGCTGCTCACGGCACTCAGCAAGCGATCGTGCACATTCAGGTAAAGCGTGTTCTGCCCCGCATCCGGACGACGGAAGAAGTTGATCGCGTGGAGCATGCGGCATAACCGGTCCAGTTCCACGGACTCATTGTCGCTTGCCGCGCCATCGAGGAACTTCCACAGCGGCAGATCCACATCTTCTGCAGCGACTCCACGCACACGTCCTGCATAGCCTACCACTTCGCCAGTCGCCAGCTCGCGCACGGGATGAAACACGCTGCCCAGGCGGCAATTGAAGATGCGCCCATGGACTTCGCCATCATCATCGACACTCAGGCTGCTGGATGGAGAAGCGCCCGATGCCAGGCGATCCAGGTATTCGTGCAGCGCGGGATAGCTCATTGTTGGACTCCTGAAGATTCTGGAGTCCCCAGTCTACGTTGCCACTGAGGGGAAAGTGAACGAAGGTTTCGGCATAACCTTATATAACCTCTGAGGTAATGGATTGTATGCGCAACGCTTTCTAGAATCGAAGTCATGAAAACACTACGCATACTCATTCTCGCGATGCTGACCTGGGCGCTGTACGGCACGGCGGCATCTATTGCACGCGCGCAGGTCAACGGCGCGCCTGATCCGGCAAAGCAGCACACCGCTGCACAGCTGGAAGTTCGACGCCTGCAAGGCGAGCTGCTCAGCGCGGCCCGCGTTGTACTGGATACTGGCCTCCGCTCCTTCAACTGGACGAGCGAGGAAGCCCACGACTATCTGACCCAATCGATGGGCTTGTCCGAAGACCGGGCGCAGAGCGAACTACGCAATGCGCAGCAGCGGCTGCATGGGAGCCGGCCTTGAAGCGGGCCTTTGCAGGAGCGCTGCTGGTGCTGACGGCGTTGGCGCAGGCGTCGGACCATCTCGATTCGCCCAAGGTTATCGCCGATCCGCGCATGGACATCGGCGATATCTATGCGTGGATGTCGCCGGATGCGCGGCAGCTCAATCTGGTGATGGCGATCGTCGGCCATAGTTTTTTGAAGGATGCCGATTACGTCTTCCACATCGACAGCGGCAAGCGCGTTGGCGCGACGACTGCTACGGTCGATATCTCATGCCGCTTCGATGGAACCATGCGTTGCAAAAGTGTCGACAAGATGCAGTTGTTCGCTGGCCTGCGCGACGACCCTTTCTTCAACAATGTGAAAGGCTCGCGTGATGCATTCAATTACGCGGCGGCGGCGATCAAAGGCGGTGTGCAGCGTGACGACGCTGGCTGTCCGCTGTTCAGCGCCGAACAGACAACCGAATTTCTGAAGCGCTGGCGCAGCACCGATGGCGGGCCGGGCACCAACTTCCTGAAGGACTGGACGCCTGCGACAATTGTGATCTCGGTTGATGTGGCCAGTGTGGCGAAGGGCGGACCGTTGTTGGCGGTGTGGGCCGAAACCTCGATCAAAGGCACACGTATCGATCGCATGGGGCGTCCGCTCACCGGTAATGCACTGCTGGCGCCACTGGAGGCGGACGAGGTCAGCGATCAGATGAAGATCGCTTACAACGAAGCTACGCCCTCTACGTCGGCCCAGTTTGTGCCGGAAATTGAGAAATCGCTGGCGCTGTACGATGGCTACGACGGCAAGTGCGGCAATCAGCTGATGATCGACGCCAAAGCGCCTCCCGAGCATCGCTACCGGCGCATGGCGGAGCTGCTGGCGGATGACCGTCTTTGGGTGAACAGCACTTCCGGCAGCTGCACGCAACTGTTTGGTTTGGAAATGGCTGCTGCTGGCGATGTCCGCTACCGCGACGATTGCGGCGGCCGGGCGCTGGATTACGACGCGGTGAACGTCTATCGCTCGCTGCTCGCTGCAGGCCGGAATACGGGCATCGACGATGGCGTTCATCGCGATGAAGTGCAGCATTCCAACACGGTGTTCCCCTTTGTCGCGCCGCCCGCGACACCGGAAGGCTATCGTGGCAAGTAAGTACGCTGCTGTGTTGTGCATGGCGCTGCTGCCCGCCGCGAAATCATCAGCGCATGATTTCTGGATTCAGCCGGCAAGCTATCACTTGCGCGCAGGCGAGGCTGTTTCGCTGTCACTTGAAGTAGGGCATGGCGAGGACCGTCAACGCTCCCCTATCCCTGTGCGGCGGATCATTCGCTTCACCGCGGTCGCGCCGGATGGCCACACGCAGCCGTTGCAGCCCGGCCTGCGCCTGGCTGCGGCAGGCACGCACGTGCTGCTGCTGCAAACGGACGACAAGGCACAGAGCTTCGTTCCTGCGGCGCGCTTCAATGCATACCTGTACACCGAAGGTTTGCAGGACGTGATCACGCATCGCGAGCGCAACAAGCTGAATGGCGAGGACGGCGCAGAGCGCTACAGCCGCGTGGCCAAGGCGCTGATCAGCGTGGGCGATGCAAGGCGTGGCGCAGCAAACGCGGACGCCGCCACGTCTAGTCCAACGGGGGCGGCAGTGAGCGGCGGCACGGTCGTTGCGGAGACCGGTGGGATGGATGATGGGGCGGCGACGCGCGTTTATGGGCTGCCGCTGGAAATCGTACCGGAACGCGATCCGGCCGCAGCGACGGCGGTGGTGCCAGTGCGCGTGCTGTATCGAGGAATTCCGCTGCAAGGCGGGCTGGTGAAGCTGACTGACCTCGCGCACGATGCGGAGCCGGTCGCTGAGCAGCGGACCGACCAGAATGGACGCGTTGCATTTTCGGTGCCGCCATGCGGCGCATGGCTGCTGAACGTGGTCTGGTCAGAACCAGCGCCGCCCGGCGATGGCATCGATTACGACACCACCTTCTCCAGCCTGAGTTTCGCGCGCGGCGTGAATTGCCAGACCAGCGCGAGCACGGTCGCCATGCCAATGGACGACAGCACCAGCCAGGGCAACGCAGGCATGCCGATGGCGCGGGCGCGGTCCATCAGATAGCCGGTAGTGGTGTAGCCGAACAAACCGCCCAGCGCCAAACCGAAGCGGCTCAAGCCGATATAGCTGGCGCGTGCCCTGGCTTGTGCATAGCGGGCCACCAGGGCCTCGCGGGCGGGATCGGCAAACAGGCCGCCAAGATAGAACACAGCCACTCCCGCGAACACGCCCAAAGTGCCGCGCGCCAGCGACAGCGTGCCGATGCTGATTGCCATCACGCCGACACCCGTCATCAGGCGCGACTCCAGTCCGAAGTGGCGTTCGGCCAGGCGCGCCATGGGATACAGCAGCGTCACCGCCATCACGGCCTCCATGCCGTACATCCAGGCCACCGACTTCGCCGAGCCGGAAAGCTGCATCAGCAGCACGGGCACGGCCAGCATCAATTGCGTCTGCAAGACATAGTAGCCACTCAGCGTGAGTACGAGAATGAGGAAGGGCTTATCGCGCAAAGGCATGCGCATCGCCGCGAGCGCACCGGTACCGGGCGTGGACGTGCGATAGGACGGCAGCAGCAGGGCATTGGCCAGCGCTGCCAGCAGGAACAACGAGCAGCCGGCCATCGCCGTCCAGCGGAAATCGAAATCGAGCAGGAAGGTGCCAAGCAGAGCGCCCAGCACGGCGGCGGCAGTTTCCTGCATCAGCATGCGCGAATAGAAACGGGGACGCTCCGCCGGCCGCACCAGCTTCACCACCAGCGCGCCGCGCGCCGGGTCGAACAGGCTGCCACCAAGGCCGGAGAGAATGAGGGACACCATCAGCTGCAGCGGCGTGGCGGCAAAACCCATCAGCGCGAAACCGGACGCGCGCAGCAGCATGCCCAGCACGATCAGCGGTTTGCCGCCAAAGTGGTCGGTCAGGGAACCGCCGAACAGCGCCAGGCCTTGCTGCGACACCTGGCGTACGCCCAGCGCCAGGCCCACCGACGCGGCAGCCCAACCCAGTTGATCGACAAAGTGCAGGCCGATGATCGGAAAGACAACATTGAATCCGGCCACCACCAGCGCGCTGTCCAGCATGATGAAACGCTTGCCCAGCTTTCTCGCCCTGTTCGACCCGACCACGATGCGGCTCCCGATATATGCATTAGCTTTGATGTTAGTTTCTTTAGAGCCATAATAGAAGCCGTCAACTACTGATATTTCATATTGGAGTTTGTTATGGCTCTGAATCTCGATGATTTGCAGCTGCTGCTTGATATCGTGGACCGCGGAAGCTTCAGTCAGGCCGCTGCCCAGCGCCGCTGGTCGCAGCCGCAGGTGAGCCAGCGGGTCGGCGCGCTGGAGGAGCAGCTTGGCGTTCAGTTGTTCAAGCGTCATCGCCGCGGTGCGACGCCGACGCCGGCCTGCATGACCTTTCTGCCTGCCGCGCGCCAGGCATTGTCCGCCATCGAAGAGGGCCAGCGCGCGGTGCAGGGCGCACCGGCCCTGCCGCAGATTACGCTGGCTTGTGTACCTTCGCTGGCGCCGCTGTTCTTTGGTCCGATTCTGCTGGCGCTGGCCGACGCGCCGATGGAGATCCGCTGCACCTCCGATCACTCGCCTGTCATCATGGACATGCTGCTCACGGACCGCGCGCAACTGGGCTTTGTGCTGAAGTGTCCGGCCATCGCGGGCATCCAGATGGAGCGCGTGAGCCTGTCGTCCATCGTGGGCGTGGTAAAGCGCGGCCATCCGCTGGCCCGGCGCGCACAGCTCACATTGGCGGACGTGGCGAACGCCCGCCTGGCGCCGCAGTTCTGGGGCGATGAGTGCCGCGAGCTGATTGCCATGATCCGCACCTGGCGTTCGGTGCCCGATCCGATTCACGCCATCACGCCATCCAGTGCCGCAATCGAACTGGCGCTGGAGCATGGCTTCCTGACCTTTATGCCTGAGATGGCGGCGGCCAGGCAGCTGCGCGAGGGCAGCCTGGTGAAGCTGAATATCACCGATCTGCCGCGCTGGGAGTGGGAAGCGATGGTGGCCTGGCGCAGCGGCAAACGTCCGGACGCCAGCAAGCAGGCCGTGTTGAAAGCGGTACGGGAAATGGCGCTGCACTGGGCCATGCCGCGCTAGAAGAGCCCGTCAATGAAAAAACTTCTACTCAGCCCGGCTGCGGCAGGTTGGGGCGGAACGCATCCTGTACGGATCGGATGCGGCGGCGGGAGATAATTTGCGGCCCCGCGAAAGCTGGGCCGCATTCAGGAAGCTGCCGTTGACGGCAGATGAAGTGCAGCGGGGGGCGGCTAACGTGCCGCCATACTGGAAATGAGCGGAGCTTAGTGCGGCAGCTCGCGCGGATTGCGGCGCTGGTCGGGGTAGGCCAGCACGCGCAGGATCACATTGCGCGGCACTTGCATGGTCTGCATATAGATCCATGCGTTCGCTGCGCCGCGCATGGCGTGCAGCTCGATGCCCTTATCGACCTGGATGGCTAACTGCTGGTTGTATCGCGTGTCGCTCATGTCCTGCCCCGATGTGATTTTGTAATGGCCTGATTATCCGGCAATCTGGTCCGCGGTACAAGCACTCAGGAAGCCAATAATGGCCTCGTTGACCGCTTCCGCATCGGTGATCGGCGCCATATGGCCGCCTGCCGTTTCAAGGAAGGAGCCATTTGGCAGTGCAGCAGCCAGCTGCTCGGCAACGCGGCGGGTCGACGATGGACCTTTGCGGCCCGCCATCACCAGCGCTGGCACGTCGAGCTCGGAGGCATCGGCCAGCGTGGCCGGTTCGCCCAGCAGGGCGACGAAGTCCAGTTTTACCTTGGCGATCTGCGACATGAAGCGCTGGCGCTGGTTATCCGGCAGCGCATCAAATACGCCTGGACGATTCCAGTAATCGATGAAGATGCGGGTAGCGTCGGCTTCCGCGTCCGCAGCGGCGATGGAAGCTGCGAAGGTTTCGATCTCCTTGCGTGCCGCGTCGTCGCGCTGCAGCAGATGGAAGGCCACCGGCTCGAACAGCGTCAGCGACAGCACGCGTCCGCGCAGCTGGCGCGCCAGGCGCAGCGCGGTGGCGCCGCCGTAGGAATGGCCAACCAGATGGAATGGCTCGCCCGCGTCCAGATGGGAAGCGAGGGCCGCAGCCACTGCATCGGCTTCATGCGCCAGGGTATAGCCTGCCTCGGCAGCTTCCGTGGGGAAAGCAGATTTTCCATATCCCAACATATCAATCGCGATGAAGCGATACTGCTCCGCATGGGCAGCCATCAGGGCGGACCACTGGTTGCGGGAACTGAGGGAACTGTGCAGCAGGACAACAGCAGGCAGAGCAGGGTGTGTCATATTCGGATAAAAGCCACGGCAAACCTGCGATTATACCGTCCTGCTGCGATGCACCATCAAATGGCTGAGGTAATATGGACGAAGCACTATAAGACGGGTGATTCGCCATGAAGAAACCGCTAATGTTCGCTGCCGTGCTGCTGGCTTCCACCGTGCAAGCTCAGATCACGGTTGCCTACAACGAAAGGCCACCTTACCTTGTCGCCACGCGGGACGGCAGTCCCTCGGGTTTGACGGGTACGCCTGCGGCCCAGGCCTTCCGCGCGGCGGGTATCGACGTGCGCTGGGTGAGAATGCCGACCAATCGGCAGATCGCCATGGTGCGCGAAAATAGTGCGCAGTATTGTGCGGTGGGCTGGTTCCGCAATGATGAGCGCGCGCAGTTCGCCAAGTTCACCCGCCCCATTTACCGCGACCACCGCTGGGTAGCCATGACCGGCCTGTTCTTCGACGCTAGCGAGGGCCAGCCGCTGGAAGAACTGATGGGCCGTGGCGGATTGCGCCTCATGGTGAAGGACAAATATTCCTACGGCCCCCGCATCGACGCCATGCTCAGCCGCTTCCATCCCGTCACCGCCGTGTCCACCGGCAGCACGGTGCAAATGCTGCAGTCGCTCAGTGCCAACACGGTGGACCTGATGTTCGTTTCGGAAGAGGAGGCAGCCTACCTGATGAGCCTGGGCGGTCCGCACGCCGGCAAGCTCCGTGTGCTGAACCTGGCTGGCATGCCGAAAGGGGAAGAGCGCCACATCATGTGCAGCCTGAACGTACCGGATGAGCTCATTGCCAAGCTCAACAGGGAGATTGTCTTTCGATAGATGCTGTCGAAAATCCTTACAGTCTGGAAAGCTGATATTTGATTTAGCCTATTACTGACGGCGAAGCGATCCGTGGCGCGGAATTTGCTTTAACTCCCGGTATCCACCCGGGAGGTCCTAAGTGATCATGGAACGGTCCGCTTTACCTGCGTTGCTGCTGACGCTGCTGCTCGGCTTGCTCATGCAAGCCATGCTGGTGGACATGCGCATTGCGAGTGGCCAGGGCGAGTGGGTTTACCGCGCTTTATATGTCATTGCGCTGGCGGTAAACCTTGCTGCGGTGCGGCGTGCCAATCCGCCGACTTTCCGCAGCGCCTGCGTGGTGCTGGCGCCCATGGTGCTGGCGGTCGCCGCGACATGGCTCAGCATTACCGGCGACGATGCTCACGCGGCAATCATGCTCATGGTCTTACCCATTGTGCATACGCTGGTCGCGGGCTTTCTCTTCACGATGCCGCACGAGTTGCCGCATTAGCGTGCACTGGCGACCTGTTCGCGCAAGTCGAGTGCTAAACGCGCGGCGCGTAGCGTAGCGATATCAATCTTGGGTGGCGTGCGTGTGGGCGGCTTGCTGGCCCAGTGTTCCCGTCCTGCTTCCGTTGGCGGCAGCGTGAAATGTTCCTTGACGATGATGTGTTCCGTCGTAACGGGGGCGGGCGTTGCTGTCAGCGACATGGCCTGCAGTGCGTCGCAGGGTTTGTCGGTCAACACGGTGGTGCCGTTATTGTCCTTGCAGTGAAAGACCTCGTCCTGTGCGAGCGCTCCGTGCGCGGACAGCACCATTGCAGCCGCGCAAAGCGCACCGCCGATGGCTGTGCGTTGCATGGTTCACCTCCTTGGTGTAGGTGAAACCGATTCTGCGCGCTAGTTCGCCGGTGCTCTGTTCGTCACTTCACGTGCGCTTGTAGGCGCACATCCCATGCGGGTATGGCCTGGCGCCAGAAGTCTTCGATACTGCCGGCTTTTAATTGCAGGCCAAGAAATCCGGCTGCCGGCAGGAGCGCTGTCGCCAGCAGGGACTCGACCGAGGCGCCATTGTCGAAGGCCTGTGCGCCGGTTTGCTTGGACAGTTTCTCGCCATCTTCATTGACCACGACAGGCACGTGCAGGTAGCGCGGCTGCGGCAGATGAAGCAGCTGCTGCAGATAGATCTGGCGCGGCGTGGAGTCCAGCAGGTCGGCGCCGCGCACGATGTCGGTGATACCTTGTGCTGCGTCGTCCACGACAACGGCGAGCTGATAGGCCCAGAAGCCGTCCGCGCGGCGGATCACGAAGTCGCCTACTTCGGCGGTAATGTCCTGATTCACATGGCCGCACCAGCGGTCGTCGAAACCGATGACGCAATGCGGTTCCTGCGGCGTGCGCAGACGCAGCGCGCGCGGTGCGCGTCCGGGCGCGAGACCGAGACGGCAGGTGCCGGGATAGACCAGGGCCGCGTTGCCGCTCTGGCCCAGGCGCAGTTGCGAATCGGCGATCTCCTTACGTGAGCAGCCGCAGGGATAGACTTTATCGGCCAGCTGCGCCAGAGCGGCTTCGTACAAATGCTGGCGCTTGGTTTGCCACGTCACCTCGCCATCCCACTGCATGCCGCAGCGCTGCAGCGACGCGAGAATATGCTGATCGGCGCCAGCCACATTGCGGTCGCGGTCCAGATCCTCAACCCGCACCAGCCATTGGCCGTTGTGCACCTTGGCGTCGAGGTAGCTGGCCATGGCAGCGACGAGGGAACCCTGATGCAGTGGACCGGTAGGAGAGGGCGCGAAGCGGCCGATGTAAGGCTTGGGAGACGTCATGCGCGCAGTATACAATGCTCGCGCGGCGCTGCAGCCGCTCCTATCACCTCAATGGATTATCAAAACAGCATGCAGAAAATTATCCCGACTCTGATTGCCTCCGTCTTTGCCACGAGCATGGCGATGGCAGCCGCACCTAAGGCCGCGCCTCAAGCCGCGTCGCTGCCGCAAGTGCAGGAAGCGCCACTGCGCGGCCATCTCGCTTTCCTCGCCAGCGATCTGCTGGAAGGCCGTGGTACCGGCCAGCGCGGCGGCGACCTGACCGTTGCTTATCTCGAAAACCAGGCGCTGGCCGTGGGCCTGAAGCCCGCCAATGGCAGCAGCTATCGCCAGCTGGTGAAGATCGCCGGCGTGAAGACCGATCCTACTGCGAGCACGCTGCGTCTGGAAGTGAACGGCGCCGCGCTGCCGATCAGCTTTGGCAAGGACTGGGTGTTTGCACCGGGCGATGCGCAAGCCGCGCACAGCTTCAATGACGACCTGGTGTTCGTCGGCTATGGCATCACTGCATCGGAAGAAGGCTGGAACGATTTCAAGGGCGTGGATGTGAAGAACAAGATCATCGTCGCGATGGTCAACGATCCGCAACCGACCGCAGAACAGCCGAACCGCTTCGGCGGCAAGGCGCTGACCTACTACGGCCGCTGGACTTACAAGTTCGAGGAGGCCAAGCGCCAGGGTGCGAAAGGTGTGCTGCTGATTCATACCACCGAGTCCGCATCGTATGGCTACAGCGTGGTGCAGAACAGCTGGGCGGGCGTGGAACGCTTCCAGCTGGCGCAAGGCACGCCGGGCACCGAGCTGCAGGGCTGGATCACCAATGACACGGCGCAGGCCCTGTTCAAAGCCGCGGGCCAGGATCTGGACGCGCTGCGCAAAGCCGCCGAGAGCAAGGACTTCAAGCCAGTCGCGCTGAACGCGAAGCTGACCGGCGATATGAAGGCCGCTGTGCGTACCGTTGAACAGTACAACGTGGCAGGCGTGGTGCCGGGTACTGATCCGAAGCTGAAGTCCGAGGTCGTGATCTACAGCGCGCACTGGGACCATCTGGGCAAGCAGGGCGATGGCGCGGACAATATCTTCAACGGCGCCGTGGACAATGCGTCCGGCAGCGCCGCATTGCTGGCGATGGCGCAGGCTGCCGTGAAGTCGCCTGCCAAGCGCTCGCAAATGTTCCTTTGGGTGGCAGCGGAAGAACAGGGCCTGCTGGGCAGCTCGGCGTATGCCGAGGCGCCGCTGTGGCCCGTGGATAAAACCGCTGCCAATCTGAACCTGGATAGCTTGAACTGGATTGGTGTGACCAGGGACATCGGCACGCAAGGCAGCGAGCGCACCGAGCTGGGCAAGATGGCCGAGGCGACCGCGAAGTCGATGCATATGGTGATTGCAGAGAACGAGCCTGATCTGGCTGGCGGCTACTTCCGCAGCGACCACTTCGCCTTCGCCAAAGCTGGCGTGCCGGCGTTCTCGATCGAGATGGGCCGCGATTATCTGGGCGATAAGGAAGCTGCCAAGGCCAAGCGCAAGGCTTACGAGAAGAGCTACCACCAGGTGACCGATGAATACGATCCGAAGTGGGATCTGGCGGGGATGACCCAGCAAGCCCAGTTCACCCTGAACCTGGGCCGCATGGTGGCCGATGCGCCGAAAATGCCGGAGTGGAAGGCGGGCGACGCGTTCGGTAAGGCGCGCGCGAAACCTTAAAGCAAACCCTGGTGGCAGGCACATCGTGCCTGCCACCAGCATCTGCCTTGGGTTCTGATCAGGCCATCAAACGGCGCGACGCCCGGTTGCGCCGTTCTTCATTCTTCAGCGTCTCCACCATCGTCTGCTGCACGAACTCGATGTGGTGATGCGCAGCGCGGGCCGCGGTGTCGTTGCGGCGCTCGCGCACCGCATCCCAGATCGCGCGGTGCTGTACCTTCAGTTGCTGCCACAATTCCGGCCGCGCATACAGATATTCCAGATTGCTTTGCACATGTCCTTGCACCACCTTGTGCAGGCTTGAGCTCAGGTGCCCGATCAGCACATTGTGCGACGCCTCCGCAATCGCCTGATGGAAGGCGACGTCGGTCGTAATGCAGGCCTCCAGATCATCCGCTTCAAACGCCGCTTCCAGCGCGTCGTAGCAAACGCGGATGCGTTCAATATCTTCGTCCGTTGCACGCTCCGCTGCCAATTGGGCCGCCTGGCCTTCCAGCATATGGCGGAACTCCAGCATATCGCCGTGAATATTCGGATGGCCCTTCAGCATCTGCTGCCACGGGTCGACAAACGGCGCTTCCATGAAATCGGTGACGAAGGTGCCGCCGCCGTGGCGGGTCACCAGCAAGCCTTTGGCCACCAGCGCCTGCAGCGCGCCGCGCAGGGAAGGGCGCGACACGCCCATGGCCACGGCCAGTTCGCGTTCGGCCGGTAAGCGGTCGCCGGGCTTCAGCGAGCCTTCAAGAATGCGGGTCTCCAGTTCGGTTGCGACGACATCGGAAAGACGGGCCGTCGAAGGCATGCGAGCAGTCATGTTTTGCTTGATTTGTAGTGGTATGACCAATAAATCGTAACCAACAATCCAGATGCGGTCAAGGAAAGAAACTAAAACAATTGACCCATGTAACAAAGTGTTTTATATTGTTTTGCCAATATTGATGTGGTATTACCAGTTGTCCATAAAAGAAAATAATCATCAAAGAGGAGAACCATCGGATGAAAGTGCATCCAATCGCCGCAGCGGTTTCGCTCGCCCTGCTTAGCATCAGTCACACGGCTTACGCCGCCGATCCACAACCAGCCCAGGACAGCGCTGCGCAGGCGAACGACCCGAATATGCAGGTGGTGGACGTCACCGGTATTCGCGCATCGAAGCAGAAATCGCTGGACCGCAAGAAGAACGCCAGCATCAACCTGGAAGCCGTGTCGGCGGAAGACATCGGCAAAATGCCGGACAAGAACATCGCCGACGCCGTGCAGCGCCTGCCGGGCGTGAACGTGGGCGCGACGTCCGCCGGCCAGTTCGATGAAGCCGAGCGCGTGTCCCTGCGCGGCTCCTCGCCCAACCTGACCCTGACCCTGGTGAACGGCCACTCCGTCAGCAGTGGCGACTGGCACGTGGCCGACCAGACCAGCAGCGGCCGCAGCGTGGGCTTTGCCCTGCTGCCTTCCGAACTGGTAAGCCAGGTGCTGGTGTACAAGACCGCGCAGGCGGACATCGTCGACGGCGGCCTGGCAGGCACGGTGGACATCATCACCCGCAAGCCGCTGGACTTCAAACAGCCGCTGACGCTGGAAGCATCGATCGGCGGTGTGTATGCCGACCTGCCGGGCAAGACCTCGCCGCAATTCTCCGCTTTGGCCAACTGGAAGAACGCCGACAACACGCTGGGCGTGATGGTGCAAGCCTTCTCCGAAGAGCGCCAGCTGCGCCGAGACTCGCAGGAACACCTGTGGTGGACTGCGATCTCGCCGACCAGCGCCGCCGCCAAGGCCCATCCCGAACTGGCCAATGCGCGCTACTCCGGGCTGATCGGCTCTGCGCTGTTCGAAGGTGAGCGCAAACGCCAGGGCGGCATGCTGGCGCTGGAAGCGAAGCCGAACCGCGACCTGACCGTCGGTTTCACCGGCATGTACTCCAAGCTCGATGCGCAAAACTACAACCGCAATCACATGCAGTATTCGCGTGCCATGCTTGGCACCGGCGACGGCGTGCAGAATTTCCAGTACACGCTGAACCCGGCTGGCAATGTCATCACAGGATTGAATATTCCGAATCCGGGTCCAGGCTACGCGGCGGAAACCACCGAGAGCTATGTGCGTAACGGCGCCAAATCGGATTCCACCTTCCTCGACCTGAACGCCAAGTACCGCGTCAACGAGCGTCTGGAGATCAAGGCGCAGCTGGGCTACACCAAGGGCGAAGGCAAGACGCCGAAGCAGTCCTCGGTGGAAGTGATGACCTATAACAGCGGGCTCGCTTACACCCTGCATGGCATCGACAGCGCGGCGGACGTGAGCTACTCCAGCCTCGATCCATCCAAGCTGGATGCGAACACGAAGCTGAGCGGTGCAGGCGGCACCAATATCACCTCCAGCGACGACGAGCGCAATGGCCAGCTGGATGCGATCCTGTCCACCGACTGGGGTCCGGTCAACAAGCTGAAGTTCGGCGTGCGCGCTTCCAACCATGGCCGCGAACTGGCGCAGGTATCGCCGGGCCTGAATCCGGGCGTGACTTCGCTGCCGGCCTGGAACGGCGACACCTATCCGGGTGACTTCGGACAGGGCCTGGGCGGCAACTTCCCGACCAATGTCTGGTACATCGATCCGAAAACGCTGGAACAGTGGAAGGATTCGAACGTCGATGCGGACCCGATCCGCCGCGAACTGCTGCGCTCCGAGTTCAATCTGAAGGAGAAGATCAACGCCGCTTACGTGATGGCTGAAGCGGAGCAGGGTGCCTGGTCCGGCAACGTTGGCGTGCGCGCCGTGCAGACCAAGGACGACGTGCTGCTGTATGTGCCGGTGGCGGCAACCCAGTGCGCGCCGCTGGCGCCATGCTCCGTGCCGGGCGCGATCAATACTTCGATCTACGGCACCTATTATCAGCAGCAGGTCAGCAACAAGCACTTCAACCTGCTGCCCAGCCTGAACGTGCGCTATGAATTCAACCACGATCTGATTGGCCGTGTGGGCCTGAACCGCACCATTTCGCGTCCGAACTACGCGGATATCGCGGGTGGTATCTCCTCGGTGGACAACCTGACCCACAAAGCCACCGGCGGCAATCCGAACCTGAAGCCGATCAAGGGCGACAACTTCGACGCATCGCTGGGCTGGTACTTCGCACCGCGCGCGCTGCTGTCGGCTGGTGTGTTCGCATCGAACATCCACGACTACGTGAAGTTCGGCGAGAGCGATATCCAGTTGTACAACACCTCGACCGGCGCGCTGGAAACCTACCGTCTGACTTCGCCGGGCGCTATCTCGGCCAAGCTGCGCGGCGTGGAACTGGCGTGGGAACAGCCGATCGGTGCAGGCTTCGGTTTCAACGCCAACTACACGTACGCGGATTCGAAGGATGCGGAAGGTGCGCGCATGCTGGGCCAGTCCAAGCATACGTATAACATCGGCGCGTACTACGAGAACGACAAGTGGAGCGCACGTCTGGCTTACAATGGCCGCTCGGATTACATCATCGCCATCGACCGCGTTGGTCCGACCATCCACGCCGACGATTTCGCGACGCTGGCTGGTTCGATCCAGTACAAGATCAACGAGCACCTGTCGCTGTCCTTTGATGGTCTGAACCTGAACGACCCGATCAGCAAGAACTATGTGCGCAGCAAGGATGAACCGCATTCGTTCCGCCGCAACGGTCGTCAATACTTCCTCAACCTTCGCGTGAAATATTAATGCCAAACCAGTCGCCGGGAATACCCAAGAATCGGCTGGCGTCGCTTGACGCCTTCCGTGGATTCACCATCGCCAGCATGCTGCTGGTGAATAATCCCGGTGACTGGAGTCATTTGTACTCCCAGCTGGAACACGCCAAGTGGAACGGCTGGACTTTCACCGACTGGATTTTCCCCTTTTTCCTGTTCATCGGTGGTATATCGATGACCTTCTCGCTCGGCCGCCAGGCCGAAGCGGGCGCCGACAAGGGCGCCTTGCTGCGCAAGCTGTTCAAGCGCGCAGCCCTGATTTTCCTGATCGGCTTCCTGCTGAATTTCATTCCGAAGTTCGATCTGACTTCCGTGCGCATTCCCGGTGTGCTGCAGCGCATTGCGCTGTGCACCGCACTGGCCGCACCGCTGGTCGTGTATTTCAACTGGCGGCAGCAGCTGGCATGGATTGCCGGACTGCTTGGTTTCTACAGCATTGTGATGTTGCTGGTTCCCGTGCCCGGACTGGACGGCGTGGTCGCCGCCGGTGCGCTGGAGCCGGGGCGCGATGTCGGCGCCTACATCGATCGCCTGCTTTTGAGCGGCCATATGTGGGTGCAGTCCAAGACCTGGGACCCGGAAGGCCTGTTCACTACCATCCCCGCCTTGTGCAGCCAGCTGTTTGGCGTGCTGACGGGCCGCTGGCTGCTGGCGCGCCGCTCGCCGGCCGAAACGACGGTGTGGATGCTGATGGCCGGCCTGGCCGCACTATTTATCAGCGTCGTGCTCGACGCCGTGCTGATGCCGATCAATAAGAGCCTGTGGACCACGTCCTACTGCTTCATGATGACCGGCTGGGCGCTGCTCATGTTCTCGGTCTTCTATTGGCTGCTCGACGGGCCGCCTGCGCTGCCGCCACGCTACGTCAAGTTCTTCACCATCTATGGCATGAACGCCCTGTTCCTCTTTGCGCTTTCCGGTCTGGTAGCGAAGATGATCGGCTTCTTCAAACTGGGCGCTACGCTGTACGCACCGATCAAGGCGCTGCCACTGGCGCCGGAGATGACTTCGCTGCTGTATGCGATTGCGTTCAATGCCGTGATGTTTGCGGTGGCCTGGTTCATGTATCGCCGTCGCTGGTTCATCAAGGTATGAATTACATCGCGCCGTCCCTGCTGCAATGCCATCCGGATGAGGATGACACGTCGCCGCTGTACGTGCGGCTGGCGCGCAGGCTGGGGGACATGGTGCGCAATGGCCACTATCCGCCGGACGTGGCGCTGCCGCCGGAGCGCGTGCTGTCCGAGTGGTTGAACGTCTCGCGCGTGACCGCGCGCAAGGCGCTGGACCAGCTGGTGGAGCAGGGACTGGTGGTGCGCCGCCGCGGTTCGGGTACTTACATCGCGCCGCAAGTCGAAACCCTGGAGCCGCAATTCTCCGAAGCTGTCGGCCAAAGCGGGTCCGAGGCCAGCACGGTGTGGCTGAAGCGCGCACTCACCGGCGCCAATGCGGGCGAGCAGTTTGCCCTGGGCCTGGGTGAGGACGCGCAGGTGGCGCGCGTTGAACGTCTGCTGGTGGCGGATGGCGTGGTGATGGCTTATGAGGTGGGCGCCGTGCGCGCCGTTTTGCTGGCGGCGCCGGAGCTGCTGCAGGATTCGCTGGAAGACCACTTGGCGCGGGTTGGCCATCCGCCGGTGCGCACGGTGCAGCATATCCGGTCCATGAATTCCGATGCGCTGGTGGCGGGCTTGCTTGGCCTGAGCGCGGGCGATGCCGTGCTATTCATCAAGCGCATTACCTATGACGCCAACGGCCAGCCGCTGGAATTGGCCCACTCCTACTGCCGCAGCGACCGCTACGACTTTGTGGTTGAAATGCGCCGCATGCTTTAGTAACTGCGGATCATTCGATCCGCCGCTGTGCCGCCGCCAGAATATGCTGGTGCATCTCGGCCGTCAGCTTATCGATACGTTCCGCCATCTGCTGCGTCGCAGCCGTCAGCTCGGTATTCTGCTTCAACAGCTCCATCATCTGCGCCGAATGCCGCGACGCCGCCAATGCCAGCGCCTCGCGGTGGCGGGCGTCCGCATCCGTCTGGGCTTTGTCGCGTTCCGCCTGCCGCGTTTGTGCCAGCAGGATGAGTGGCGCGGCATAGGCGGCCTGCACGCTGAAGGCCAGATTCAATAGAATGAAAGGGTAGGGATCGAAATGCGCCCACCCAACCAGGTTGGCCGCGATCCATAGCAGTACCAGCACCGTCTGCGCACCGAGGAAGATCGGTGTGCCGAAGAAGCGCGCGAACGCTTCGGCGCGTTGTCCGAATCGGTCCGCGCCGAAGACGGTGCTCAGGTGTTCATGCTGGCGATGGAAGCGCAGGTGGTCAGCGTCATGGTGTGTGTTCATGTGGAGCCTCCGCAACTGGTGGTGGCCCACTATAACTCACTGTTTCGCCGCCTGGGCCCGCAGCGCTTCCAATGTGCGGGGCAGGCTGCGCTTGCTCATCATGTCGACGATCCAGCCGAAGCCGAAGGGCACAGGGCCGGGATCGGCGTAGACGTGGTATTCGACCACGGTCTTGTCGGCGGAACCAGGCAGGGGCTTGAACAGCCAGTAGCCCGTGGTGTCGGCGATGGTTTCCGACACGCGCAAGTCCGCGCGCGGGATCAGGCGCCAGGCCAGCTTGCATTGGCCTGGCGGCGTTTCCGGCTCCAGCCGAAGGCGGTATCGCTTTTCCTGGCCAAGTGGCAGGTCCAGCGTCATGTCGACCAGTGCATAGCCATCGCCCGCCTCAATCGGTACGGCGCTTTTGGTGTTTGGCATATAGGCGCTGTAGGATGCGTAATCCTGCACCATGCTGCACAGCTTAGGCACCGGCGCGGCGATCAGGGTGAAGGCGGTGAAGGTCTTGCCGGGATGGCCACTGCCGGGCTCCTCGACCACGCGCACGTGATCTTCGCTCAGCGAGGAGATATCCGGGTAAGCCGCTGCCGGAGCTTCGAGCGCCATCGCTATGGCGGCCAATGCGAAAGCGAAGCTGGCCGTGGCTGGCACCCGGGCCGGAATGGCGGTGCGGTTGGAAGAGGGCGAGGTGCGCATGATCAGTGACCGTGCTTCAGCGCGAGGGTGATGACGGTGCCCGTCAGGTCGATGCCCTTCATCGTGATGCTGCCGAAGCTGGGACCGCTGGTCGCGCCATGCACGCGGATGTTCTTGAAGCTCAGTTCACCGATGGTGGTTGGCAGACTGAGGGTAATCGATCCGTCCGGGTTGAGCATGGACGTGGCACGGTTCGGCGCGTACACCACATTGTGCATGCTGACGTCGGAATCGAGCATGCCCAGCACCGGATTCACCAGTTTGGCCAGGTCGCCCAGCACCACTACGCCATTGTCCTTCAGCTGTTTTTGCACCTGGTTGACCAGGTCGTCGCCCAGACCCTGCGCCGAAATGGCGTCGAGCTGTGCGTCGTCCAGCTGTTGCATATCCTTGCGCGGCACGATGGCCGGCTGCGTGATGGCGGTGGCAGGCAGCGCTGCTTCCATCGCATAGGATTCCAGCGGCGCGAACACGGCGCTGATGAAAGCTGCCGCCATGCGGATGCGGCGCTGCTTGCGCAGCATGTCCTGCACATGCTGGTGGGTCACCAGTTCCCATTCGGCGAAAATCTCGCCGAGGCGCTGGCCCGTCTGGCGCTGATGTTCAATCGCGCGTTCCAGCTGTTCTTCAGTAATCAGCTTGTGCTTGACCAGCATCTGGCCAAACAGCTGGGTAGGATGCTCCGGTTTAAACCAAGTCATGTTTGTCTCCGTGGTGAACAAGATCCGAAGGCGTCATGCCGAACCAGCGCTTGCAGGCGCGGTAGAAGGCGCTCGGTTCGGAAAAGCCGAGCTGGAAACTGAGCATCTTGAGCGACAGGTCGCCCGCTTCGAGTGACTGGCGCGCCAGTTCGCGGCGCGTGTCGTCCACCAGCTGGCTGAAGCTGGTGCCTTCTTCCGCGAGACGCCGCTGCAGCGTGCGCTCGCTCATCATCAGCCGCGCCGCGACAGCATCGCGGTGCGGTGGACCCTTGGGCAGCATCTCAGCCAGGATGTTCTGCACACGGGCGGTAAAACTTGGCGGTGCGGCGTGCGCGAGCTGGGTCAGCACGGGCATGGCGCTTGAATCATGCGGCGTGGGACCGCCGCCATTCGGCAGCGCGGCCACCAGATCCGCGTCGGCGAATTCCATTACATTGTGCGGACGGTTGAAGCGCACCGGGCAGCCGAAAGTCTGTTCATAAAAAGCGACATTCGGCGGCTCCGGAAAAGCATATTCCACTGCGACCGGACGCGCATCGTCGCGGCCGGAGGCACAGCGCAAGGTGCGCAGCAGCACGCACCACACGAAATCGTAGCGCTGCAGCGGCACCGAGCGTTCCAGTCCGGGCAGCACGATGCCGACCCGCGTGTGGCCGTGGCAGCGTTCGATGGTGCTTTGCACGGTCGGCGACACCAGCATGATGTGGCCCATCACGCCCAGCCAGCCAAGGCGGTGCGGCGTGGAGATTTTCAGCCCGATCAGCGGATCGCCTGAGTGCTCGACCACCAGCTCCCACAGGTGGCTCAACTTGTCCGACAGTGTCAGCGCGTCGCAAGCCAGGCCGTCGCCTTCATTCAGGCCGGCCTGTGCGAACAGCGCATCCGCTTCTACCCCTGAGTGGGCGAGGCGCGATTTCACGCCGCGTACCAGGTGGAGAGCCGAGGAATAGCTCATGGCGCTGGGCTCCGCTTACTGTCCCACCGCGGTGTGCAGGCGCGTGCCGATGCGCTGCTCCAGGCCCTGGAGCTTCGGATCGATCACGCTGCGGGTGTCGGCGGCAATGCTCTCACCCAGTTTTTTCTGCAGTTCCGGCACCATGGCCTCGAACTTGGCTTTCACGGGCGATTCCAGGATCACGATGATCTGTTTCAGTTCATCTTCGGTGAAGCGCTCGGCCAGCAAGGGCGCAATGGTGGTCGGGATCAGCTTTTGCGCGCTGGCGGTGGTGACGGCCTTGTTTTCGTCCATGAACTTGCGCGCGTCTTCCACGATGTCCTTCATCGCGGCGTCGCGCTTCTCCGGGGCGACGCGGCCTTGCAGCACCACGCGCGCCTGCTGCACAGCGCTGCCGACCGGCTGCTGCAGCATGGATTCGCCGATGCTCTCCATATGCCACAGCTTCAGGACCTTGTTGACCAGTTCCTGCTTGGCTGGCGGAATCGGTGCACCTGCCGCCTGCGCGGCACCGGCAACGGCCAGCGCAGCACACATCATTGTCAGTCTTTTCATGACGCTCCCTCCTAGAATTGATGGTTGAGACTAAAGCCGTAGTAGCGGACCTTGATATCGCCCGCTACGTCCAGGCCTGCATAAGGGTTGTAAATCACATTCAGGAATTTGCTGCTGTTCAGGTTTTCGTCCGTGTTGGCGGGCACGTCGAATTTGCCCCGCATGGTGGTGGCGGTCAGGCTGAGATCCATCGTCTTGGTAATCTTGAAGTTCAGGCCCACGCTGTACAGCTTCGTGTCCGGCAGCGGCGCAATCAGGTCGATGCCGTTTTTCGGTATCGAGGATTTGCGCGGCTCATAGCCGAAGCGCAGTGCCAGACGATCGAAGGGATACAGCTGCAAGCCATAGCCAAAGTTGACCAGGCTCTTATAGCCGCGCGGGATTTTCAGCTTGGTCGAATCCGGAATGCCGTACAGGCGCGCCACTTCCAGCAGGCGGATACTCTGGTCGAACTCGAAGGTCAGCGCATTCCAGTCGCTCCAGCGCGCGTAGCTGGCATCCACATTCAGCTGCACATACTTGACGGGCCTGAGCTTGATCCCGACCTGCAAGTGCGCGGGGAAGGGGATGGTGGCGCTCACGTTGCCCTTCTGTTCTTCAGGAATGGACTGCGGCAGGCCAAGCACGGCGCCTGCGATCGGTCCCAGCAGACTGGAATTCAGGCCTTTCACGAAATTGCGCAGCATCGGTTCGGTATGGAAGTCATACCAGCCGGTGTAGCGCGTGTTCGATCCGCCCTGGTAAACAACACCGAGCGCGAACCACGGTTTAGGCTCCCACAGCACGCCCAGGTTGATGGTCGGGTCGACCGGCGCCGTCATCTCCATGCGCATATTGGCCGCCTTCTTGAATGGACTCACGAAGCCGTCCTTGCCGCCGCCGCACAAGCCGAAGCCGAAGATGTCGATCACGTTGCCGCCCTGTTCGGGGCACCAGCCCTGCTGCAGCTTGCCGAACACGCCCAGCAGCTCATTCGGAAAGCGCATATCGGTATCGATCACGAAAGCCGAGTGGGCGATCGGTACCGCAGCGCCGAAGCGCAGGGTGTCCGAATATTTGTAGCCGACTGCAGGAGACAGGTAGACCAGACGCTGCACCTGGACCTGACGGCCGTCGAAACGTCCGGGGTCGTTCGGGTCGGTGGTGCGGTCAACGCTGTAGGCCTGGGCCATATAGGTATTGGTAGCGAAAGTCCACGGCGAGCCCGGCTTGTTGAATGCGAAGCCCAGCGTCGGAATCACCACGCCCGGCAGGCGCCAGCCCGGCATGCCGTAGGCCGGGATGTACATGCGCTGGCGCAGCGGACCGGTGCTGGTATTGGCCAGCGGGTCCTGCGTCCAGCCGCCGATATCGAAACCATCGGGCTGATGGAAACTGGCCGAAGCGCGGATCGACGCCGCAAACGCGGAATCGATGCGCCAGTCGCCTTGCAACCGCGCCAGGCCGGCGGGATTGAAGTGGACCGATTCAATGCCGGGCGGGTCGGCCGTGACGGCATTCCCCAGCGCCATTGCGGTGACGCTGGTGGTGAGGTTTTCCAGCAGCGCGGCATGCGCAGGGAAAACGCAGCAGAGAGCGGCGGCGAGCGCCGTCTTGCGGACCTTGGCTTGCATGGCCGTTCCGTCAGAAGGCCAGCGGCACGTTCATGCCAAGCGACAGATTGGGCGAATCCGGAGTCAGGCCAATGCCGACCGAGAAGTTGAGCGTGGTCTTGGGCGAGACGCGATAGCCCAGACCCATGCTCAGTACACCGGAGGTTTGGGTGCTGGTCGTCACGTTCAGGCCATCTTCAAAGCGCAGCTTGGCGCCCGCCGATACGGCTTCCTGGAAGGACACGGTGGTGGTAATGCCATACGACAGCGCATATGCAAAGCCGACGCCGAAGCCGAACGTCGGACCCGGCTGCACGCGATTCAGTACGCGGGTGCCGTTCACCTGGTTCAGGCCCGTGGCAGGCGCATAGCCGGTCACGTTGACTGAGCCGAACAGCGCGACCGGATCGACGATGCGGTTCACGTTCAAGCCCAGCGACAGCGCAGCCACGCCGCTGCCGGTCGCCTCGCCGCTGCCGGCAATGATCTTGAACGGGCTGCGGCCGCTCGGCAGGCGCAGGTTGCCGGTGAAGGTCAGGCCGGCGGTATCGCGGCGCGCTTCAAACGGCTGGAAGCGCGCACCCAGCGAGATGTCGCCCACCGAATTCGATACGCCGCTGTGGCCCTTGGTTTCCGCATACTTGGTGATGAGGGGCAGGGTGACGTTGGCGGTCAGATTGTCCATCACGCCGTAATCGGCGGAGAAGGTATTGGTGATGATGTGGGAGTTGACGTTCTCGATGTCGAACAGCGTGAGGCCGCTGGTGGTGAAGTCGGTAACGATTTTCTCCTGGCCGATATAGCTGTAGTTCAGGTCATAGGTGTACTGGATTTTTCCTTTGCGGATCAGGGAGTATTGCTTGTCGACTGCGGTCAGGGTTTCCTTCAGCAGCGCGGTCTGGTCGCCTTCACCCTCTTTCTTGGCGAGTGCTTCGCGCGCGGCGTCCGCGCTGGCGGGCGTGGTTGTCTGGCTCTCCTGGGCCCCTGCGTTCATCGTGTGCACCAGCAGGGCTGAAGCAAGAAAGACAGGCAGTTTGCTCAATTTCATACTTAGGTTCCTTATGCTGACTTATTGACGATGCATCCACGTGCCGGAAACGCCGGAGTTGACGGCACGTTCAAGCTGCAGGGTGGCGTGATTGAGGGCGTCAAGCCGTCCCTGGTTGGTCACGCGGTCCATATCGACCACGCCCAATTCCTTGTCCGTCAACGCAAGCAGCGCCGGCGGCTTCTTGTCCTCTGGAAGCGAGAGGATGAAGAGAGTGTTGTTGTCCCACCACTTGGAGAAGTCCTCCACCGAGAACACGATGTTCCCAGCCGACGGATCGGCGATGTAGACGATGCCGTTACGTACGCCACGCAGTACCACGAAGTGCTTGGCGCCGCCATAAGTGATGGGGACGATGCCCGGCTCGGTCAGCTCCAGCAGGTCCTTGATTTCGGCTTTGTAGCCGGCGCCGGTGACGCCCAGCGCAGCCGTGTAGCGTTTCATGTCCAGCAGCGAGAAGCCGCGGCGCTCGATGATCTTTTCCTTCTCGCCTTTTTCCAGCATGCCTTCCATGGCTTGCTGCTCGGTGACCTTCAGGCCGAGGTGGTAAGTGAGGATGGTGACCAGCGCAGCGGAACCGCAGCTGAAGTCGTAAGCCTGGCGCACGATGTGTTTGTACTTGAGCTCAGAGTAGGGCTCGATCGTGACTTCCGAGGCATAGGCGCCTCCGCCCACCAGGCTTTGCGGGATCTCGTACTGGTCTTTGGGGCGGTCCGCCACCTCGTGGCGCGACAACACGCCGGCGCCGCCGATCAAGGCCGCAATGACGCCCATCAGCAGCATCAGCATGGCGCCCTCCCTTGCGTAGGGATAGCAGGGCCCACACGCGCTGCGCGCGCGCGAAAAAGGATGTCTCCCATGGATGTCTCCGTCTCGTCTATTTATTTTTTATCGAACGACCGTGCTTTTAAAAAGCGAGCGTTCGTACTTATATTTTTTGTAAGGATTAACGCATGATTGCCACGAGCACGGCAGCAAAATAATTAGAGGCACAACTCTATTGCGCTTTACTCAACAAGTGCTATCACGCGTGCGCATGTGCGCGCGGGTTTTCTTCCTTATGGAACAAGGAGATACGAGAAACGGACGGGACCGCGGGCAGTGTGGCAAACAACCGACGTCGCAACTTTGATGCAACACGCTTTTCACTCTTGATGGCTCGCAAGGCCAACTATTTGGCTTGATCGGTCAATGCGAAAAGCTAGACCCAGCCGGGCGCGAAAACCTATCATAAATTTAATTAATATTGAAAAAATATTAAGAAGGCGTCTCGCTGCACCGATCTTACCGGGCGGTATGGCATAAGGGGACGCGGAGGACGAACAAATCAACCAAAAACCTACGGAGATACACCTATGAAACGCATTACCGCTGCTGTTGCCGTTGCCCTGTCCACCCTGGCCCTGTCCGCTTCGGCCATGACCCCGATCAAAGATGCCGAGCTGAGCGCTGTTACCGGCCAGGACGGTGTGTCCATCGCTGCAAACCTGAACATCAAGATGGATTCCTTCGTCTACACCGACACCGACGCTCTGGATGCACAAGGCATGGGTGGTGGTAGCGTCAGCTTCAACGGCATCAAGGTCAACGGCCTGATCGCTGCTTCCATCGACATCCTGTCGAAGAACTCCTTCCTGGCTGCTGCCGGCGCTGCTGGCGTGACCAACCCAGGCACCTTCTACAACCCGGTATCGGGCGGCGACGTGGTGCAGATCGCTATCCCGGCTGACGTGCAAGTTGCTGCCGGCAAGCTGCTGAACATCTCCGTTGACTCCATCAAAATGGGCGGCAGCACCGCATCCTACGGTTCGATGGCTATGAACCAGCTGGACCTGCGCGGCACCACCGTGTGGATCTGGGCTCACTAATCTGAACCCGGCGGCCGGCACACCGGCCGCTTTCTCTTTTTACCCATGAGCATTCGTCTCGGTTTGGCCGCTACGGCGGCCGTCTTTTTCTGCACCTCGGCCTATGCGCAGCTGAAGCCGATGAGCGATGAGGAACTGTCGCGCACGCGCGGCCAGGGCCTCATCGCCATCAGCAATAGCCGTCTCGGCGATTTCGACTTCACGCGCGTCGCGCTCGATGCGGACGTGACGCTGAACGCCAACTTCCGCAATATGCGCCTGGGGGATTACACCTACGCCTCCAAATCGGGCGCGGACATCGACATGCCCCTGCTGCAGTTCGGCCGCAGCGATGGCACGGCCGCCCAGCGTACGGTGCAGATCTCCAATCCGTATTTCGAATTCGTGTATCGCGCCGGGACCGATCCGTCCACGCCGCGCGAAGTAGTGGGCATGCGCTTCGGCTTTGACGCCATCAGTGGCGATGTCGGCCTGAAGCTGAATACCCTGTCCGGTTCCATGCTGGTCAACGGCACTGCCGCCGACGGTTCCGCGGTCACGCTCGACTCGCACACCGATACCACCGGCGGCGGCAAGCGCTGGGATGGCAGCTGCACCGGTTCCTGTCTCAGCCTGGCGCAACTGGGCGGCGTACACGCCGGCGACGCCAGCGGTCCAAGCCGCGACTTCTGGATTTCGGTGCTGAAGACGGGCGTGCAATTCCAGGCGCCATCCGGCACCACCCAGCTGCCCGATATGGCGCAGGCAGGAATCTGGATGAACTGGCGCGACAAGCTGCAAGCCATCAGCACCAACGGCATCACGCCACCTAATCTGCCACCGGTGCGCTGATGCGAATCGCTGCTCTCGTCCTCTGCCTAGTCTGCGCGCCCGCTTGCGCCAAAGGCTTGAAGCCGCTGAGCGACGAGACGCTGTCGGCGGTACGCGGCGGCGATGGCGTGAGTTTTGATTTGTCCGGTTTCTCCATGAACGGCACGGCGCGCGCGACTTTCACCGCATCGCCGGGCTACAGCATCTGGAAGGAAAACTTCAGCGCCGCGCGCAGCGACAGCCCGGTCGAATTTTCCGATCCTTACCGGCTTGATGTCGTCTCCGGCGCGGCAGGCCTGGCGGATGTGATCCGCTTTTCCCTGCCTACCAATACCGACGCTTCGCAAAAATGGCAGTTCGCCTATGACCTCGGCGTGGAGGCCGATGGCATCACGCGCAACGCGGGCAGCTTCGTCTTCAACGACGTGGTGTTCCAGGGCGGCGGCTGGCAATTCTCCACGCCGCGTGTGAGCGATGGCGTCGCCTTCGGCCTTGGCCTGCGCATGGACATCGGCCAGTTCGCACTGCGTCCGGCAGGCCGCGACAACGCTGGCGAACAAATGGCGCTGCAAGGCATTCACATCGGCGAGGTCGATGCGGACGGCAACTTCACCGGCGCGCCATGGAAGATTGCGGATGTGGCTTCGCAGCCGGCCGTGATCAACGCGGTGGCCGACGAAAACGGCCCGCGTCTGCACATCGGCATCGACTGGCCGGACGCCAGGTACGGCAGCGGCCAGGCCGCAACCGGCGGCATCCAGATCGACAAGATTTCCTTCACCAGCCCGGCGACGGGCACCACGGATCTGGGCTCATCGCGCATCGGCTCGATCCAGATCCAGTACCTCGATATCAAGTTCCGCCAATGAAGCGCCTGTTCGCCTTCGCACTGTTGCTGGCCGGCGCCGTACACGCCGCGCCGCCGCTGCGGGCGCTGGACGACAAGGAACTGGAGAAGGTCAATGCGCGCGACGGCATCAGCTTCGCAGCCCACATCGTGATCAACGATCCTTCGCTGGTGGGCGCCGTCAGCGACAGCCGCCTGTCACTGGGCTTCAACGATGGCGCGCAATCGCACTACGTCGTGCTGCGTAATGTGCGCGGCGTGATCGACATGTCCACCGTGAGCATCGACGTGCACCAGAAGCCGGACGGCGGCGACTACGTGGCGCTGACCTTGCCGGGCACGGTGCACTACACGAACTTCGGCTTCGAATCGATGAGCGTGCAGAATGATCCCAATGCGGCAGTCACCAACAGCCTTGGCAGCTTCAATGTCAGTGGGGATGTGCACATGACCGGCCAGGTCAAGATGTGGGCGCACTAAGAAATCAGTGCTTGACGTAGGTGACGGTGGTGGTGAGGTCGATGGCCTGCATCGTCGTGTTGTTGCCCTGGATGCGCACATTCCGCACACTGAGTTCGCCCGCCGTAAAAGGCAGGCTTAAAGAAATGGTGCCATCGGCGTTGCTCATGGCCGAAGCGCGGCCCGGCGCGACCGGCGCCATATCCGGTGTGAAGTCCGATTCCACGATACCCAGTACGGGATCAAGCAGTGTGGCGAGATCGCCCACCACTTCCACGCCGTTCCGATGCAGCTGCTGGCGCACCTCGCGCGCCATATCGCCGCGCAGGCCCTGGCCGGTAACGCCGCTCAGTTTTGCATCGTCCACTGGCTGCGCCGCGATGGCGACCGGCTCCGCGCTGGCTTCCGTTGCATAGAATTCGAGTGGTGCGAGCAGGGCGCCAATAAAGGCGGCCGCCATGCGCAGGTGGCGCTGCTTGCGCAGCATTTCCTGCACATTCTGCTGCGTGAGCAGATGCCATTCGGTGAGGATGTCGCCCAGGCGCTGGCCTGTGCTGCGCTGCTGCGCGATGGCGCGCGCCAGCTGGTCCTCTGTCACGAGGTGATTCTGGACCAGCAGCTGTCCAAATAATTGCGGTGATTGATCTGGCCTGAACCAGGGCATATAAGCCTCACGCTATGGCGCGTTGTTCGGTGAACTCCGTCAGGTACAGGATAAACGCAGCGGCCGGGAACAGCAAGCCGGTTAACATCACGCCTTGCCAGCCATAGTTGGAGAACATCCACGCACCCAGTGAAGACCCGAGCGCGCCGCCGAGGAAGAAGATGGCGATATACAGTCCGTTCAGGCGGCTGCGCACTTCAGCACCCAGCGTGAAGATGGCGCGCTGGCCCACCACCAGGTTGGCGGAAACGCCCATGTCCAGCACCACCGCAGCAGCAACCAGCAGGCCCAGTTCCAATTCGCGGCTGCCCGTCACCAGCAAGGGCACGGCGAATGCCAGCATGGCGGCTGCCAGCGCCATCGCAGTGGTCGAACGGGATTTGCCCTGGTCCGCGCGGCGGCCTGCGATCGGCGAGGCGATGGCGCCTGCCACGCCGACCAATGCAAAGATCGCGATGCCGGTTTGCGACAGGCCGAATTTTGGGCTGGAGAGAATCAGCGGCGTGGTGGTCCAGAACAGGCTGAAGGCGCCGAAGGTGCAAGCCTGGTAAGCCGCGCGGCGGCGCAGGATGGGTGTGGTCGCCAGCAGATGCCACATGGAGCGCAGCAGTTCACCGTAACGCATGGTGCCGTGCGGCTGGCGCAGCGGCAGCCGTTTGCTCAGCACCAAAGCCAGAAGCGCCGTCAGTACGGCAGAAATCACGAAGATGGCATGCCAGCCCAGTGCGTCGGTGACCAAACTGGAGACCGGACGCGCCAGCATGATTCCGAGCAGCAGACCGCTCATGACAGTGCCCACCGTTTGCCCGCGCCGTTCGGGCGAGGACATGTGGGCAGCAATGGGCACCAGCACTTGCGCGGCAACGGCGGTCAGGCCGATGGCGAAGGCGGCGGCAAGGAAGAGCAGGGCGCTGCTGGTGGATGCGGCAGCGATGAGACTGAGTGCAGTCGCCAGCAGCAGGGTGACGATCAGCTTGCGGTTTTCCAGCAGGTCGCCGAGAGGGACGATAAACAGCAGGCCAAGGCAGTAGCCGATCTGCGTCAGCGTGACGATCACGCCGGCCGCACCCGGATCAAGTCCGGTAGCGCGGCTGATTGGACCCACCAGGGGTTGTGCGTAATACAGGTTGGCGACGATCAGGCCTGCGGCAGTGGCCAACAGCATGACCATGCCGCGGGTAATTGTGTGTTCTTCTTTCATTTAAGCTCGCGAAGGATGTCCGCCACGATCTCGTACGAACGCAGGCGGGCCTTGTGCTCGTACATCTGTGACGTGATCATCAGTTCGTCCGCACCTGTGCTGGCGATGAAGCCGCGCAGCTGGCTGCGCACCGTGTCCGGCGAACCAATGGCCGAACAGGATAGCACCGAATCGAGCATCGCGTTTTCGGACGGCCCGATCTGGTTGCGGTAGTCCTTGAGCGGCGGCGGCAATTGGCTTGGGCGGCCGCTGCGCAGATTGACGAATGCCTGCTGCGCCGATGTCGCCAGCAGCTGCGCTTCGTCATCGCTGTCGGCCGCGAACACGTTATAACCCAGCATGACGTAGGGTTTTTGCAGCTGCGCCGAGGGCTGGAAATTAGTGCGGTACAGATGCAGCGCCTGCATCATCATCTGCGGCGCGAAGTGGGAAGCGAAAGCGAAGGGCAGGCCAAGTTGCGCGGCCAACTGCGCGCCGAAGGTACTGGACCCCAGAATCCACAGCGGCACTTTGGCGCCACGGCCCGGCGTCGCCAGTACGCGCTGGCGCGGGTGGTCGGACATGTAATCCTGCAGCTCCAGTACGTCCTGCGGGAACTCTTCCGCGCTGGCCATCAGGTTGCGGCGCAGAGCGCGCGCCGTGGTCTGGTCGGAGCCGGGCGCGCGGCCCAGGCCCAGATCGATACGTCCCGGATGCAGCGCTTCCAGCGTACCGAATTGTTCGGCGATCACCAGCGGCGAATGATTCGGCAGCATGATGCCGCCGGCTCCGACGCGGATGGTCGAGGTATTGGCCGCGATGTGAGCCATCACTACCGACGTCGCCGCACTGGCGATGCCCGGCATGCCGTGGTGCTCCGCCACCCAGTAGCGATTGAAGCCCCAGCGCTCGCCGTGCTGGGCGAGGTCGGTCGAGTTGCGCAGCGAAGTGCGGGCATCGCTGTCTTGCGCGATGGGCGAGAGGTCGAGGATAGAGAAGGAAGTCATGGCCGCCATGTCAGGGCGTCTACTCACTGTTTCAAGGAAGGCCCTGAAGAGATCAGGGGATTGAGTTACTATCTATTCATGAATGCCTTGCGAACAATGTTGCTTGCCATGCTGGCAGCAGGTTCCGTCCATGCCGAGCCGCTGATCGTGCTGGTCGATACCAGCACCGAGATGCCGCTGGCAGATTTTCGCAGGGGGCAGCTGGTGCGAGGCATTACCAAGGATCTGGCCGAAGCACTGGCGCAAAAGATGGGGCGCAGGCTGGAGCTGATGGTCCTGCCGCGCAAGCGCATCGCGATGGCGCTCGATTCGGGGCAGGGCGATATGCTGTGCCTCTATCTGCCGGAATGGCTGCCGGGCCAGTATCAATGGACCCAGCCTTTCTTCCCGCAGGCCGAGCTGCTGCTGACTGCTTTGTCGGCGCCGCCGACGCAAAGCCTGGAAGAACTGGTGGGGCGCCGCGTTGGCACTGTGCTGGGTTATCGCTATCCGGAATTTGAACACGTGCTGGGTGCCGGCTTTCTGCGTGACGACGCGCCGACAAACCTGATCAATCTGCGCAAGCTGGCGGCAGGGCGGGTGCAGTATGCAGCAACGATCAAATCGCATTACGATTATCAGTTGAAGCTGGGAGAGCAGATCCGCACCCATCCTCCGCTGTTCATCAAGCAGTACCTGACGCGATGCGCGCTTTCCCACAAGGGGCACGTATCTCTTGCCGAAGCTGATGCCGCCATCACGCAGTTGCTGCACGAAGGTGTCATCAACAAGATCATCACCAACTACCAATAGTGAAAATGCTGAAGAAACTTGCTCTCGTATCGCTCCTCGTAAGCACCGCCTCTCACGCAGCAGCACTTAGCGACGCTGCCACCTCCACCGCCCGCTACGCTCGCAGCACTTACAGCAAGCAGATCGTGGACAGCCTGGCCACCATGGTCAGCTTCAATACCGTGGCCGACCCGAAAGTCGACTTCGACAAGAACCCGCAGCATCTGGGTTTCAAAAAATTCCTGAAAGAGGAAGCTGACCGCCTTGGCTTCGATTACCGCGATGATGGCTACATCGTCGTCATCGGCTACGGCAAAGGCGATGACCGCGTCGGCGTGGTCACGCACGGCGACGTGCAGCCGGTCGACCCGTCCAAGTGGAAGCAGTCGCCGTTCAAGCTGGATCGCACCAGCGAACCGGGCTTGCTGCTGGCGCGCGGCACGGAAGACGACAAAGGCCCCATCGCTACCGCGCTGTATGCAATGAAGGCGATCAAGGACCGCAAGGTGAAGCTGAAGAAGCGTATCGAGCTGTATGTCTATATGGCGGAGGAATCCAACTGGGAACCGCTGGAAGCCTGGCTGAAAACGCACACGCCGCCGCAGGTGAACATCACCCTCGATGCGGAATACCCTGTGGTGATGGCGGAGAAGGGCTGGGGCCTGGTCGGCGTGACGATGCCGCCGGATGCGAAACCGTCTGGCGATGCAAGCGCGCCGCAAATGGTTTCGTACACCGGCGGTTTCTTCGCCAGCCAGATTCCGGAAGATGCACGCGCCACCATCGACAACGCCACGCCGGAGCTGGAAGCACAGATCCGCGCCAAGGCGGAAAAGCAGAAAGGCATGACCTATCAATACGCCTGGGAAGGCAAGCGCCTGACGGTCACCGGCAAGGGCTATGCCGCGCACTCCTCGAAACCATGGGAAGGCGTTAACGCCATCGCCATGCTGGCCGATGCGCTGGCCGTGTGCGACTGGTCCGGTACGCAAGCCGGCAATATGGTGGACTTCGTGGCCGAGATGGTGGGCACCGGCCTGTATGGTGAGCGCTTCGGCAAGATCGCTTATGAAGATGAGTTCATGGGCAAGATGACCGTGGCGCCGACCACGCTGAAGATGGATGCGGACAAAAACCTCGTCCTCGGCATCAATCTGCGCCGCCCGCGCGGCAAGACCAGTGCGGAACTGGACCAGCAGGTAAAGTCTGCCTTTGATGATTGGTCGAAAAAACGTGGCGTGACCGCGACGGTCAACACGCAGATCGGCGAGCCCTGGGTACAGGACAACGCGCCGCAAATCCCTGTGCTGCTGAACGTATTTTCCCACTTCACCGGCATCAAGGATGCGAAGCCGATCGCCATTGGCGGCGGTACCAATTCGCGTCTGTTCCCGAGTGCAGTGAGCTTCGGCCCGACCATGCCGGGCAAAGTGTATTCGGGCCACTCCGAGCACGAGTTCATCAGCGAGAAACAGCTGCTGCTGAATCTTGAAATGTACACAGCAGTCCTTGTCGAACTGGCACGCTGATTTTTCCTGACCGCAAAAAAGCGGTTTCATCTCATCTGCATTTGATTTACCATGGGCAATAAGGACTTCCGCAACGGAAGTCCTCAGCCCATGCCTGGCTGCATCTCAGGCATCACGTATCGCTGAGACTTGCATGCTGCGCAAACTTGCCTTTCTGCTCTCCGTCGTCCTTCCCTGGACCGCCCACGCTATGGACATGAGTATTCCGCCGGGGCCATCCTCCGGTATGGCCGACTTCGTCTCGGCTCCCCAAGAAACCCCGCGCCGTGGTGCGCTGTTCCGCGTCAGCCATGATGGCAAGACCGGTTATCTGTTCGGCACCATCCACGTGGGCAAGCAAAACTTTTTCCCCCTGCCGCCGGAAGTGACCAGCGCTCTGGCCAATTCCAGCGCGCTGGTGCTGGAGCTGGATGTGCGCGCCGCCGCACCCTTCCAGAAAGCGTTGGCGAAATATGGCTACTATCCGGCTGGACAAACCATCCGCGATCATCTGTCGCCTGCGGCGCTGAAAACGCTGGACCGTGCGCTGGCCCGCGCCGGCTTGTCGATGAAGGATATTGAACAATACCGCCCGTGGCTGGTGGCGAATATTCTGGTCGGCCAGGAAATCGAGAAGAGTGGTTTCCAGCGCAGCAATGGCGTGGAAGGCTATCTGCTGCAAGCGGCTGCGCGCGAAAAGAAACCGCTGCGCGAACTGGAGACGGCCGATTATCAACTGAGTCTGTTCGCCACGCTGAGCGACGCCCAGCAGGAAGCGTATTTGCTGGAGAACATCGCCGAGATCTATAACGGCAAGGCGCTGAAAAAATCCGCCGGCCTGATTGAAGCCTGGGGAACGGCCGATGCGCCGCGCATCGCTGAACTGGCACATGAACTGACCACGGGCGATTCAGTGTCCGCCACCTTCATGGACCGCACGCTGCTGGGCAAACGCAACCCTGAGATGGCGGACCATATCGGCGCCATGATGGACAGCGGCGGCACGCCGTTTGTCGGCATCGGCCTGTTGCATCTGGTCGGCAGCAAGGGTGTGCCGGCGCTGTTGAAGCAGCGTGGCTACGAAGTCGAGCAGCTGTACTAAGCTTTACTGCATCGGCGCAATCTGGCCGTTGCGGTAGCTCACCCGGTCGCCCGGTTTATAGCTGGGCATGCCGTTGACGGTATGGATCTCGGTCGTGCCGTCATCCTTGCGCAGTGTGATGCGGTAGGCCTTGGTCGGCGATGAGCCCGACGAGCCTGCGGCCATTGCACCACTGGCGCCGCCGGCTGCCATGCTGATGTCCGTTGCCGGTTCGATCAAGACCACTTCGCCATTCCACTGGTCCGCCGGAGATGCGGTAGCAGCCGTGTTGTAGCTGCTGCCGCTGTTCATGCCGGTTTCGGCACATGCTGCCAGCGCCAGGCAGAGAATCATCATTGTCGTCTTCATTTCCACCTCCATTGCGGGAGAGTAGAGTGTAGGACGCTCGACGAATGAAGGGCGCACGCGCGGAAGGCCCTTTGATCCACATCAAACTGTCGGCAAAACGCCAAGAGATAATTGGCCTTCAAGAAATCTTTGGGGCCCGACATGCAGGAACGCAGGACTGAGACAGTCATCTCCGAATTAACGGAAGCAACACTCGGCAAGGAAGTAGACGCACGCGACCGCCATGTATTTCGCCAGGCCTTACACGGGCTCGTCAGGCTGGCGAAATCGGAACAGCTGCTGGATATGCGGCGCGATACGGATCTCGCGACCGGTTCAGGCGGTCCGAACCCGGCGCGTGGTCCAGAGCAGCCACATGAAGCCGGAGGTTAGCAGCGCGGCCGTGCAATCGATCATCCAGTCATGGATGTCCGCGTGGCGGTAGGTCCAGAAGCTCTGCACGAATTCATCCAGCGCACCCATCACGGCAATATGCAGCACGGCTTTTACTGCGCGCTGCGCCGGCGTGCCGCTGCAGCCGGTAAAGATCAGGAAAGCCAGACCCGCATAAGCGCAGCCATGCAGCACGAGGCCAGTGGCCCACACGCCTACCTCCGCGCGCGCTCCTGGAATCGATCCGAGGATCACGATCAGCAGGAACAATACGATGGCGCTCCAATAGCGCAGGCGGGCGTGGGATGGCGTCAGCAGGAGCTGGTAGAGGAAATTCAACATGCGGGGGAATGTACCACGGAATCGGGTGCGCCGGATGGGCTCCGGCGCACCACTTCTGCCACCGTGCATATCGGTTGCATGTGCAGCAGATGTGGCCAGTATAGGCAGCGTGTATTACGGCTTCATGACACAGCGCAAGCGCATCACACTTTAAAAAACGCGACTGTGGCAAGCAGGGTTTCGGATTGGCTGTTCAATTCTTCCGCGGTTGCTGCCAGCTCTTCGGCCGCTGCGGCGTTGCGCTGGGTGGCCTGGCTCAGTTCATTCATGGCCTGGCTGATCTGGCCGGCGCCGGCGCTTTGCTCGCGCGAAGCGGCGCTGATTTCCTGTACCAGATCGGCAGTCCGGCGAATGCCCGGCACAATTTCCTTCAACAGGGAGCCGGCGCGCTCGGCCACGGCCACGCTGTTCTGCGCCACTTCGCCAATCTCCTGCGCGGCGACCTGACTGCGCTCGGCCAGCTTGCGCACTTCGGCGGCCACCACGGCGAAGCCTTTGCCATGCTCTCCTGCGCGCGCTGCTTCAATGGCGGCGTTGAGTGCCAGCAGATTGGTTTGATAGGCGATGTCGTCGATGATGACGATCTCGCGCGCGATGCGGCGCATGGCGGTCAGCGTTTGCGCGACCGCCTCGCCGCCATCTTCGGCATAGTTCGCGACGCGCGTAGCCGTGTCGCCGGTTACGCGGGCGTTGTCGGAATTCTGCGCAATGGAGGCCGTCATTTCTTCCACCGACGCGCTGGTTTCCTCCACGCTCGATGCCTGCTCGTTGGAACTCTGGCTCAAGCCCTGTGCCGTGGCATTCGCTTGCGAAGCAGCCACCGACAATTCGTCCGCTGCCTTGCGCACTTCGCCGACTGTCTGTGCCAGCCGTTCAGCCATCGCATGCAGTGCGAATGTGAGGCTGTCGCTGTCTTTACGATGCAATGAGATGCGCTGCGTCAGGTCGCCGTTGGCGATGTGTGTCAGGGCATTGCTGACGTCGCGTGGCTCGCCGCCGATTTGCTTGATCAGATGATGACTGATGGTCCACCCGGCAATGGCGGCCAGCGCTGCCAGCAGGGCGATGCTGGCGGCCAGGCGGTAGCGCGTGGAGTGCTGTGCGACGAGGCGCTTATCGATGCTGGCGCGCAGATCGCGCATGGATTCGTGCGCGGCGGCGAACTGCGAGTCGATGGCGCGTGTGGCGAAAGCGAGGTACTCCGGCGCCGGCAGATCGGGCTTGTCGGTGGTGGCAATGCGCGTGCGCGCCAGCTCGGCGGCGTCCTTGCCCATCTGGATGGCGGTGCTGACATCGTCGTCCAGGTTCTTGCGCAGGGAAGGGCCGGCCGCATACGCCTTGCCGAAGGTGCGCTCAGCGGCTGCGCCGGAAGCCAGTGCTTTCATGATCAGGCTGTACATGACGGCGCGGCCTTCGATATCGATATGGCCGGCGGCGAGATAGCCGGCGCCACGGGCGCGCATCTCGCCCAGGTCTTCGGCAGCGCGCGGCAGATCGAAGTAGATGGCGCGCATCAGGTAGTAGCTGTCCGGTTCGGGATCGAGCGAGAGCCCATATTCATCGGCCAGCTGCTCGATGAACAGCAGAATGAATTCGCATTGCGCGGTGTGGCGCTGGTAGCTTTGCAGGGTGGTGATGCTGCGCGCGGAAACGTCATGTGCCAGGTTGTTCCAATCCTCGCGGATCTGGCCGAACATATTGGCAGACTTGCCCCGCCGCAGCAGGCTGGCCATATCGGTCAGCACGCGCTCGACTTCGGCCTGTTTGGCGGCACGCTGGTCCGCCAGCTGGCCGCCGCCGATGAAGGCGGCGGAAAGGCCGCGATGCTGCTGGATCATCTGAAGCAGGCGCAAGGCCTGTTCGCCGGGTTTCAGACCGGCTTGCTCGGTGGCGGACTGGGCAATAGCTTTGTGATTCTCGCGCAGGAAGAGCCAGGTGGGCGGAACGAGCAGCATCACGCCGATCAGGCCGAGCAGCAGAAAGCGCTGCCACAATTTCATCCGGTTCAGCACAGAGTTCACCACGTTCTCCGAAGCCCGTTTCGTTAGCATTATGCAACGGAAGAGCTGAAACCAGTGCACTGCTGTGGTGCACAGATAAAAAAAAGCCCGCTGTTTTAGCGGGCTTAAACTATTTTCTTGGAGGAGAATAGTGGAGACATGTGCAATTATGGTGCATTGCAAAATATATGTCTAATTTCTGTTTTCCATATGGGAAATAAATATTTCGTATATCTCACTCTTTGACGGGAACCGTGTAGTTGAGGGCCATACGGCCGCCATCGACGAACAGCGTCTGGCCCGTCATGTAGCTGGCGTCGTCGCTGGCGAGGAAGGCGGCGATCGATGCCACCTCTTCCGGCTCGCCGCAACGCCCCAAAGGAGTGCGTGACAGGATGGTGTGGCGCGCTTCCGGGCTGGCCAGCACTGCCTGCTTGGCCAGTTCGGTCAGAATGGTGCCCGGGCCGATGCCGTTGACGCGGATGCCATACGGCGCCAGGTTGAGCGACATGACCTTGGTCAGCTGGTTGATGCCGCCTTTGGACACCACATATGGCACCTGGTCGGGAATCGCCAGTTCCGAGTTCACGCTTGACATATTGATAATGCAGCCGCTTTGCTGCCTGACCATTTCGCGCGCAGCGGCCTGGCTGCACAGGAACATGGATTTCAGGTTGATGCCCAGCACTCGGTCGAAGTCTTCTTCGGTGAGGTCCAGGAAGCTGGCTTTGTGAGTGACGCCGGCGTTGTTGATGAGGATGTCGACGCGGCCGAATTCCTTGACGGTGGCGGCAACCATCGCGTCCACGTCGGCTTTGTGGCTGACGTCGGCAGCGAAGAAGCGTGCCTGGTCGCCCAGCGCTTCAGCGGCTTGCTGGCCTTCCGGCTTGATGTCCACCAGCATGACCTTGGCGCCTTCCGCGATCAGGCGTTTGGCGCAGGCGAGGCCGATACCTTGGGTGGCGCCGGTGACGATGGCGATTTTATTATGTAATTTCATGTCCGTTGTACGGCGGGTCAATGACCCGCCCTACGATGGTCGTAGGGCGGATCATTGATCCGCCATTGCGTGATTAGTGAGAACGCAATTTTATCTCACAGGATCACGGCTTCATCGGGCAACTGGTTGGGCCTTGAACCGCCGGCAGGGTAGTGGCGGGCGAGCAGGGTGTTCAACTGCTCCAGCGCGGACAGGGTGCTGTTGTGGAATTCGCCTTGCGCGAAGCCCTGGGTCATGGTGCTGCAGATGGTTTGCCATTCGGTGTCCGCGATCAGACGGCCGACATGGCGGTCGGCCACGATGTCGACGGCACGTTCGGCGATGTTCACGTAGATCAGGACACCGCAGTTTTCCTCGGTGTCCCACACGCCGTATTGCGCGAACAGCATACGCGCGCGCTCGCGGTTGGTCAGATTGTGGAAGGCCTGGCTGGCGCTCAGCGCGGCTTCTACGATCAGCCTTACTTCGGCGCGGTGGCGTTGCTCGCCTTGCGTGATGGCTTGCTGGATCGCCTTCAGCGTGTCCGGCGGAAAGGCGCGCTTGCCGCGGCTGGTGCTGGTGAAGGTGTGGCGCAGCGCGCGCCGGATTCGTCCTGTCATCGTGTTCGGCATCGCGCCCATTACCAGTCTCCCGAGGCGCCACCGCCGTCAAATGTGCCGCCGCCACCGCCACTGAAACCGCCGCCGCCTCCACCGAAACCCCCGCCGCCAAAACCGCCGCCGCCCTGGCCCCAACTGCGGCCTGCGTTACCTAGGGCATTCCCCAGCGCTGCGCCAATCAGCACGCCGCTTGCATTGCTGCCCCATCCTCCACGCCCCAGACTGCTCGACCGCCCGCGCCCGCGCAGCAGGAACAAGCCGGCGCCGATGATCACCAGCGGCACCAGCCAGCCAAAGCCGCCGCCACCACCTTGCGCCGGGCCCGCGTGGTTGCGGCTGGCGCGGGGCGCTTCGTTGCTGCCTGCCGCTGCGCGTGGTGGTGGGGTGGCGCCTCCGATCGCACCGGCGCCGGCGGCGTCGGCCATGCGGCCGAGGCCTGCGGTACTGCTCGCGCCGGGCGTTGCGTCCACGTCAGCGGCGCCTGCGATGGATGGCGCGCCGGGCGACGCGCCCGGCGGCGCGCCGGCGCGGTTGGCGGCGCCCGCAGGCGCAGGCAAGTGTTCCTTGTCGATCAAGGTCTGAATCGCGCTGACGCCTGCTACAAGCCCGCCATACCAGTCGCTCTGGCGAAAATGCGGCGCAATCACATCCTGCAAAACGCGTTTGGATTGTGCGTCGGTCAACGAGCCCTGCACGCCGCGACCCGACTCAATACGCAAGCGGCGCAAGGACGAAGGATTGTCCTTGGCGACCAGCAGCAGCACGCCATCATCAATACCCTTGCGCCCCAGCTTCCACGCCTCGGCCACGCGGATGCTGTACTGCTCAATCGCCTCCGGCGCCGTGCTGGACACCAGCAGCACCGCAATCTGGCTGCCCGACCGCGCTTCGTAATCGGCCAGCACACCCTCCAGCGCGCTGCGCTGCTGGGTGGTCAGCATGCCTATCTGGTCGGTAACGCGCGCGGAGTAGGGCGGCACGGCGACGAAGCCGTCCGAACCAACGGCAGCGCGGGCAAGCGACACGGCCAGCAGCAGAAACAGTACAACCACAATCGCCAGCATCATCCGTGCAATCGGCGAGCGCAAGGGGCCGCCGCCGCGTAAGGACGCCAGCACCTGCGCGCGCCGCGAGCGCCGCCAGGCGTTGCGGTCGCGGCGTGAGCTGCTGCGATCCAGCAGGGGATCGGTCAGTGCCTCGGCTTCGCGCTCCTCAGCCTTGCCTCCCCCTCGCGCACGCCAGCTCGCGCGCGCATCGGATGGATCGCGGTCGGGAGGAGAGGGCGAAGTCGCCATGACGAAAACTCCTTACTTCTTGCCGAAGTCCACAGTCGGTGCAGTCGAGATGGACTTCTCATTCTCAACCTGGAAGCTTGGCTTGATGTCGTAACCGAACATCTTGGCCGTCAGATTATTGGGGAAGCGCCGCGCAAAGGTGTTGTAGTCCTGGACCGCTGCAATATAGCGCTGCCGTGCCACCGTGATGCGATTTTCCGTGCCCTCAAGCTGGGACTGAAGATCGCGGAAGCTGGTATCCGCCTTCAGGTCCGGATAGCGCTCCGACACGGCCATGAGCCGCGACAGGGCCGACGTCAGCTCGCCTTGCGCCTGCTGGAACTTCTGGAAAGCTGCGGGATTGTTCAGCACTTCCGGCGTCACCTGGATGCTGGTGGCCTGGGCGCGTGCCTTGGTCACCGCCTCCAGCGTTTCGCGCTCGTGCGTGGCGTAGCCTTTGACCGTGTTGACGAGATTGGGAATCAGATCGGCCCGGCGCTGGTATTGATTGACCACCTCGCCCCAGGCAGCCTTCACCGATTCGTCCTTGCCTTGGAATTCGTTATAACCGCAACCCGACAGTGCTACCGCCAGCAGGGCTGCCACAAGCCACTGAAAGATACGCATGGTCGCTCCCGAAGTTTTATTATCGGAATATACACGCAAAGCAGGGTTCGCCGGTGTGCGGTGAGGCACATAGCGTGCAAGCTATAATGCAGGGTTTGCGTAAAAAAATTAAAGGGCTAGCCATGACATTCATCCAAAAACTGACCGCCGCCTGGGAAACCAATCATTCGCTGCTGTGTGTCGGACTCGATCCCGACATGGCCCGCCTGCCTGCCCAGTTCCAGAACGATCCGAACGGAATTTACAAGTTCTGCACCGAGATCATCGACGCCACCGCCGATCTGGCCTGCGCCTTCAAGCCGCAGATCGCCTACTTCGCGGCACTCAGCGCCGAGCGCCAGCTGGAAGAGATCTGCGCTTATGCGCGTGAGAATTATCCACACGTCCCGCTGATCCTGGACTCCAAGCGCGGCGACATCGGCGCCACCGCCAAGCAGTACGCACGCGAAGCTTACGATCGCTACGGCGCGGATGCCGTGACCGTCAGCCCTTACATGGGTTCCGACTCGGTTGAGCCTTACATGGAATGGACGGACCGCGGCGTGATCGTGCTGTGCCGCACCTCGAATCCGGGTGGTTCGGATCTGCAGTTCCTGCAAGTGGATGGCAAGCCGCTGTATCAGCACGTGGCGCGTCTGGTGGCCGAAAAATGGAATGCGAATGGCCAGTGCGCGCTGGTCGTCGGCGCGACCTTCCCGGAAGAGCTGGCGCAGGTACGCGCGATTGTGGGTGACATGCCGCTGCTGGTGCCGGGCGTCGGCGCGCAGGGCGGCGATGTGGAAGCGACCGTGAAGTCGGGCCGCACGGCCAATGGCACGGGGATGATGATTAACTCGTCCCGCGCGATTTTGTACGCGCCGCAGCAGGCGGGTGAGGATTTTGCCGCGGCCGCGCGCCGCGTCGCACAGGAAACGCGCGACGCAATCAATCAGTACCGATAATGCTGCGAGCGGCGGATCGATGATCCGCCCTACGCGTTGTCGCGGTGCCTCGTAGGGCGGGTCATTCGACCCGCCGTGCCCTTAGCCTGATAGGGCGGGTCATTCGACCCGCCGTGCCCTTAGTAGCGCTCCGGCGCGATCATTTCGACGTAGTCGTACAGCGCGGCCAGGATTTGTTCGCCGCGCTCGTCGGCTTCCCCTTGCAGCTGGTCGATTTCTGCAAACAGATCATCCACCGTGCGAGCGCCGCCCGCGCCATCGTACAGGCGTGCGGCGCGATGCTCTTCCCAGTGCTGCATTTCTTCTTCGGTGAGCGTTTGCGGGAAATTGCGTGCGCGGTAGCGGAACAGCAGCTCGCCTAAACGCTCATCCGAGAAATGCGGCGAAGCCGTAGCCAGCTTGGCCGGTGGCTCGCGGCGCAGCGATTCCAGCAAACGGCGGTCGCCATTGCCGACAAAGCCGCCGTACAGGTCCTCATCCACATCCGCCGGCTCGCCGGCAGGACGATGGAACACTTCTTCCCAGATCGCCGTCATATCGCGTCCCGCGGCGGCATAGCGCGCGTACTCGTGTCCCAGTTCCAGATCGATGCCCCAGCGCTGCGCCATTTCCGGACGCAGCGTCTTCAGGTTGGACACCAGCATTGGCGACTTGTTGAGGTGAATGCTCTTGATCGGCAAGCGCGTCATGCCTTCGGGCAGCGCTTCCGCACGGGTGAACAGGCGGGTGCGGATGGTGCCGGCATCCAGTTCGAACAGCTCGCGCGGATCGTAAGTGCAATCCCACACCAGCAGCTCGTTCTTGTTGGTCGGATGTCCCGCCAGCGGCCACACCAGGGCCAGGCAGCCGCGCTCGGCCGGGAACATGCCGGATACGTGCAGGAAAGGCTGGCGCAGCGCCGGCGCCACGTGCATGCCGATCTCGTCGGCCACGCGTTCTTTCTTGTGCAGCGCCAGGCAGAAATCGAACAGACGCGGATTTTTCTGGCGGATCAGGCGGGCCAGCGCAATGGTGGCGCGCACGTCCGACAGCGCATCGTGCGCCGCTTCGTGCACCAGACCGTTAGCCTTCGTCAGGTGTTCAAGCTTGAAGCTTGGTTTGCCGTTATCATGGGTAGGCCACTCGATGCCTTCGGGGCGCAGGGCGTAAGTCATCCGTACCACGTCCAGCAAGTCCCAGCGGCCGCACTGGTTTTGCCATTCGCGGGCGTAAGGATCGATCAGGTTGCGCCAGAAAAGGAAGCGCGTGACTTCATCGTCGAAGCGAATGGTGTTGTAACCGACGCCAATGGTGCCCGGCTCGGAAAAGGCTTTCTCGATGGTGGCCGCAAACTGATGTTCGGGCACACCTTGCTCCAGGCACTGCTGGGGCGTGATGCCGGTGATCAGGCAGGCGACCGGGTCCGGCAGGAAATCGTTGGCGGGCTGACAGAACAGCATGATCGGCTCGCCAATTTCGTTCAGTTCCGCGTCGGTGCGGATGGCGGCGAACTGGGCTGGACGGTCGCGGCGCGGAACGGCGCCAAAGGTTTCATAGTCGTGCCAAAGGAAGGTGTGGTTACTCATGGTGCGGTGAAGAATTCTCGTTACCGAATGCTGAGGCAAGGAGGTTATTGTGTCAAATCCAGTTTCCCTCAATACACGCACGACGCCCGCTCAGACCAATACGGATACCCAGGTCAACACGGCGCAAAAGGCGAAGATGCAGCTGAATGTGTCGATCTTGCAGCAATCGGCCTCGATCTCCCTGAATTCTTCCAGCGATCCGCTGTCGCTGGTGTACAAATCGGCGATCAACAGCATCAACGAGCAGCTGCAATCCGATTTCGGACCGGATGCGATTCAGAACGCCATGGGGCAGGACAATACGCCGGATGGCACGGCGGGGCGTATTGTGTCGATGACAACCGCTTTCTTCAGCGCGTTCAAGGACCAGCACCCCGGCATGGAAGGCGACCAAGCGCTCAGCAAGTTCATGGATACCATCAAGAGCGGCGTGGAAAAAGGCTTCAGCGAGGCGCGCGATATTCTCAAAGGCTTGAATGTGCTGGGCGGGGATATCGCGTCGAATATCGACAAGACCTATGACCTGGTCATGAAGGGCTTCGACGATTTCGCCAAAGCGCAGACACCGTCAACCGACAATGCATAAAGCCGGCGGGTCAATGACCCGCCCTACGCGCACTGCGGTCGCGGGGCCGTCATGGGCCGCCGTGGACTGCGACGCGGTTGCGGCCGGCTTCCTTGGCGCGGTAGAGCGCTGCGTCCGCATTGGCGATCAGCGCATGATCGTCCTGTCCATTCTCCAGGCTCGCCACCCCAAATGAGGCCGTGATATGCGGCAGCGGCAAACGCATGTCGCGGAACACGATCGCCCGCTGCATGCGTTCGCACAGGCGCTCGGCAACGGAAATAGCGACATTCTCCGGCGTATCCGGCAGCACCACCATCATCTCCTCGCCGCCGTAGCGCACCGCATAATCCGTGGGACGCAGCGCGCCGCTCAGCACGCCCGCAGCGGTGCGCAAAGCCTGGTCGCCCTGCAAGTGCCCGTGCGAATCGTTGAAGCGCTTGAAGTGGTCAATATCCAGCATGATCAGCGACAGCGGCGATTGCGTATCGTGCGCCGTGGCGATCAGGCTGGGCAGCAGGTCGTTGAGCCAGGCGCGGTTGTAGAGACTGGTGAGGCCATCCACCATCGACAGCTGGCGATAGAACTCGCCCAGTTTCTGGCGTCGCCGCAACTGGGCATTGGCGGCGCGGATGCGGAAGGACAGCATGCGCAGCAGATTGCGCGCCACGCCATTGCAGGAATCGATCAACTGCCACACCAGATCCGCTTCCAGCAGCAATAGCTCGCTGGGCTCCAGCGCGGTGATGTGCTGCAGACTGGCTTCCTCGTCCAGCACCGACTGTTCGCCCACGCTTTCACCCGGCAGGACCTTGCTGACCGTGCCATCGTTCATGCCGGTGCGCGTGTCGGCAGCGACCGTGAGCGCGCCGCGCAGCACGATGTAGAGCCGCGCGCGCTGCGGATCGGATACGGTTTCGCCTTCCTCGACCTGCATGACAGGGCAGCCCGCCAGCAGGGGCAAGACCTCGGCTTCGTCCGTGTCGCGGAAGAGCTGCAGGTCGCGGAGCGTATGGGAAGAGGCGCCGAAGTTGCTGATCAGTTTCAAGATGGACTTCCGTACTGCGGGGTGGACAGGAGACAATGATAGCGCACTCGCTGTCGAGTGTGTTTCAATAACGCCATGAATGTTTGTTTCCTTGCACTATGACTTTTACTGACGTCCTTGGCCAGCAACACGCTGCCGCGCCTGATGCGCGCATCGTCTCGCTGGTGCCCTCCATTACCGAGCTGCTGTGCGACCTGGGCCTGGCGCCGCAACTGGTCGGCCGCACCGGCTTTTGCATCCATCCGGAACCGCTTGTACGCGAGATCCCGAAAGTGGGCGGCACCAAGGACGTCAACATCGAGAAGATCCGCAAGCTGGCGCCGACCCACCTGGTGGTGAACATCGACGAGAACGAGAAGCCAACCGTCGACAAGCTGGCGGAATTTGTGCCGAACATCGTGGTCACGCATCCCATCACGCCGCGCGACAATATCGCGCTGGCCCAGCTGATGGGCGGCGTGTTCTGCGCCCAGCAGAAGGCAGACGATTGGTGCGCAGCATTCGCACGCGAACTCGCCGCGCTGGAAGCAGCGCCAAAAGGCGCGCCGCAGCGCGTGCTCTACTGCATCTGGCAGGACCCGTGGATGACTGTTTCGCGCGAGACGTACATTGCGCACATGCTGGCGCTGATTGGCTGGACGATTCCCGAACTGGGCGATGCACGTTATCCGAGCTTCAAATGGTCGGATGCATTGGTGGGGCAGATTGATCAGGTGCTGCTGTCGACGGAACCGTATCGCTTCAACGAGGAGCACGCAGACGCGCTCGAAAAGCAGATCGGCAAACCGGTACAGCTGGTGGACGGCGAGATGATGTCCTGGTACGGCAGCCGCGCACTGCGCGGCGTGCAGTACCTCAGGACATTAATTACTCCTCAGTAGTAGTGAACTCAGGCTGGGCGGCGTGGCGCTTGCTGTCTTGCAGGCGTCCCAGTGCGCTGTCGATTGCGCGCTGTAGTTTGTCCGCGGCGCCATTGATGGATTGATGCAGGGTGGCATCGTGGTCGCTGACGGCGATAGGCTGGTAGCCATTCACACGCGCTTCCATCATGCAGCGGATATCGCCGTCTGCAGATTTCTTCGCATTGTTTTCGCTGAGGTGGACTTCGACGCGGCTGATGTGTTCGCCGAACCGGTGAAGCGCGGCTTGCACCACTTGGTGTACGTGGTCGTCAAGGCCGGCATGACGTTCGATGGTTTTATCGGTGTTCACATTGATTTGCATATGCTGCTCCCGTTTGTTCATCAAAGCGCGTTCTCACGCGATTCCATCCTACTCCTTTCTCAGGTATTCAGCAAAGAGGCTGCAATATTGACGAAGAGCCCCAATATCAGCAGATTGAAGAAGAAGCTCAGCACCGACTGGCCCAGCACCAGCTTGCGCAAATCGCTCGATTGCACGCAGACATCGGATGTTTGCGCCGCCACGGCGATCGTAAAAGAGAAGTACAGGAAGTCCCAGTAATCCGGCTGTTCGCTGCCGGGCACTTGCAGCGGTTTCTGCTGGTCGGCCTGATAGTACAGGTGGGCGTAGTGCACGCAGAACAGCATGCCGAGCAGGAACCATGAACCGAGCAGGGTCGCCATCACGAAGATGTAATGCAGGCCGCGCGTTGCCGCGGGCAGGTCGTGCATTGCCACCAGCTCCGTGGTGATGGCGGCGGCGCTCATGACGATGGCGACGGTCAGGCTGGCGAGGATGACGGCGCCTTTCTCGTCCTGCCGCGCGGCCATGCGCTTTACGGTGTGGTGATCGGCGCGCATCATCATCCACGCCATCGTAATCAGGTAGAACCAGACGCCGATATTCCACGCGGTCAGCGCGCGTGTGAGGTAGGACCAGCTGTCGGGAAGGAGCAGGCTCGCCGCACCGCCCAGCACGACGGCCAGGCTTAAGTGGGGACGGCTGCGAATGAAGTAGTGGGCGGGTTTTTTCATTGCCGCCCATGATACTACTTGTCGTGGTGCGGGAACTTGTCCATGTGTGTGAGCACCGGGAAGAAGCGCGTCCACAGACCCGTGACCACCAGCGTGGCGAGACCGCCAAAGATCACGGCGCGCGTCAGGCCGAACCAGCCTGCGGTCAGGCCCGATTCGAATTCGCCAAGTTCGTTGGATGCGCCGATGAACACCGAGTTCACTGCACTCACGCGTCCCCGGATCGCGTCCGGCGTTTCGAACTGCACCAGCAGGTGGCGCACGTACACGCTGATCATATCCCCCGCGCCCATGAGCAGCAGCACGACCAGCGCCACCACGAAGTTGCTGGTGGAGCCGAGGATCACGGTGCAGACGCCGAATACGGCAACGCCGCCGAACATCCATTTGCCGACGCTGCGGGTAATGGGCCAGAACGCGAGCGCAACCGAGCACAGTGCAGCGCCCGCGCCCGGCGCGGTACGCAGCAGGCCAAGGCCGGTCGGGCCGATGTGCAGCACATCGTGCGCCAGCGCCGGCAACAGGGCGGTCGCGCCGCCGAACAGCACGGCAAACAGGTCGAGCGAAATAGCACCCAGCACGATGGGGCGCGAGAACACGAAGCGCAAGCCTTCCAGTACGCTGTGCCAGGTGGCCGGCTCGTTGCGCGTGGCTTGCGGAGCTGGCTTCGTCAGCAGCATCAGAATCACGGCGCAGATCAGCAGAGTCGAGGAAACGGTATAAACCGTTGCGGGACCATAGACGTACAGCAGGCCGCCCAGCGTCGGGCCGAGAATCACGGCGACCTGGAAGCTGGAGCTGCTCAAGGCCACGGCGCGGCTGAAGTCTTCCGTCGGCACCATATTCACCAGAACCGCTTGCGTAGCAGGACTCATGAACGCGCGAGCGCTACCAAACAGCACCAGGATGGCGAATACAGGCCAGACGGCAGCCATGCCGCTGTGCGTGTACGCAAACAGCAGCAGTCCGCACGCCAGTTGCGCGCCGACGCAGCAGGTGATGATGTTGCGGCGGTTGTAGCGGTCAGCAGCGTGGCCGGCGATCAGAATCAGCAGCAGGAACGGCAGGAACTGCGCGAGGCCGATCATGCCTAGGTAGAAGAGATTATGCGTTTGCGCATAAACCTGCCAGCCGATGGCGACGCTTTGCATCTGCACGGCGAGCGTGCCTGCAATACGGGCGGCGAGATAGAAAGAGAAGTTGCGGTGGCGGAGGACTGAGAAACCGTTGGATGACATGTTGAACCCGAAAGGCGGGTCAGGCCCAAGGGCCGACCCAGGAACGCGGTGGTCGCAGGCAAGGGTCTGACCCTTGGGGTCTGACCCCGGGGTTTAGGGCTTCAGAAGGTCGGCTTCGGTGGTGAACGCGTCTGCATAGAACTCGTCTTCCGGCAGCTGGCACTCCTTGACGAAGTCGCGCTTGGCCGATTCCACCACGATCGGTGCGCCGCAGGCGTAGACCTGGTAGCCCGACATATCCGGCAGGTCCTGCATCACGGCCTGGTGAACGTAACCGCGGCGGCCGGACCAGTGCTCTTCTTCCAGCGCATCCGATACCACCGGCACGTATTTGAAGTTCGGCATCTCTTCCGCCCACTGGCGGCACAGGGCGTCCATGTACAAGTCTTGCGGACGGCGGCCGCCCCAGTACAAGGTCATCTCGCGCTTGGATTCCTTGGCGCGCATATGCTCCACGATGGCCTTGATCGGTGCGAAGCCCGTACCGGAGGCCAGCAGCACCATCGGCTTCTCGTTATCCTCACGCACGAAGAAAGTGCCCAGCGGACCTTCAAAGCGCAGGATGTCGCGCTCTTTCATGGTGGTGAAGACCTGGTCGGTGAACAGGCCGCCCGGCATATGGCGGATGTGCAGGGTCAGTGGACCTTGCTCCGGCGCGTTGGCGATACTGTAGCTGCGGCGCTTGTTATCGCGCAGCATGAACTCGACGTACTGGCCGGCGCGGTATTGCAGCGTTTCGTTGGCCGGCAGTTGCAGGGTCATTACGATGACGTCCGGCGCCAGCTTCTCCAGCGTGGTCACGCGCGACGGCATCTTCTTGATCGGGAAATCGCTGCTGCCCGCCACTTCGCGGATCTGCACCACCAGGTCGGAGTGCGGCACCGCGCAGCAGAACAGGGACTGGCCAGCCGCTTCCTCTTCCTCGCTCAGCGCGCGGCGCTGGTGCGCCTTGTGGCTGACGGACCCTTCCAGCACTTTGCCCTTGCAGGAGCTGCAAGCGCCGTTCTTGCAGCCATACGGCAGGCCTACGCCCGCGCGGATGGCCGCCGCCAATACGGTTTCGTCTTCTTCACAGCTGAATTGGTGGCCACTAGGCTGAACAGTAATTTGGAAAGACATACAATCTCAAAAATGGATATCAGTAAAAAATTCAACAAGCCGCGCCTGCTCATTATCGGCTGCGGCGATGTGGGTATGCGTCTGCTGCCTCTGGTGCGCGATCAGTACCGCGTGTTTGCCGTCACCAGCCAGCGCGAGCGCTTTGCCGAACTGCGTGCCGCCGGGGCCGTGCCCCTGCTGGCAAATCTTGACCAGCCGGCTTCGCTGGGCCGTCTCGCGGGACTGGCACAATCGGTCGTGCATCTGGCGCCGCCCCAAACCGAGGGTCAGATCGACCGCCGTACCCGCAATGTGACCGCCATTTTACCTGACCGGGGGCGAGTGGTTTATGTGAGCACCACAGGGGTGTATGGCGACTTGCAAGGCGCCTTCGTGGATGAAACCCGTACCGTGGCGCCCCGCAATGCCCGCGCGCAGCGCCGGGTGGATGCGGAACAGGTGCTGCGCCGGTGGGCGCGGCGCTCGGCAGGGCGGCTGTCGATCCTGCGCGTGCCGGGCATTTACGCGGGCGACCGGCTGCCCATCAAGCGGCTGGAAGAGGGCACGCCAGCCTTGCGCAGCGAGGATGACGTCTACACCAATCACATCCATGCGGACGACCTGGCGCGCATTGTGGCGGCTGCGCTGCTGCGCGGCCAGCCATGCCGGGTCTACCATGCGGTCGATGACAGCGATATGAAGATGGGCGACTATTTCGATGCCGTGGCGGATGCCCACGGCCTGCCGCGTCCGCCGCGTTTGCCGCGGGCTGAATTGGCAAAGGCGGTGTCGCCGACTTTACTGTCATTCATGTCGGAGTCGCGCCGCCTGTCGAATGGCCGTATGAAGCGTGAGCTGGGTGTGCATTTGCGTTATCCGACTGTTGCTTTTTTACTCAGCGAAAGCCGGATGTAAGCTTTCTCGCGCACACTTGCATGTGGAGACGGTCGCCCTATTGATCTCGCTCAATGGACGGCCTGAAATCTGGGGCTATCGTGAGCCCAGCACAAGGAAGGAGAGCGCAATGAACGCCACCCATCCCACCAAAGAACAGGTTCGAGCCTATCTGCTTCAGCGCGGGCGCGCGCATTTGCCGCCGCCGCCGCCGGACGAAATCCGCCGCCGTCTTGACTGGCGCGTTGAACACGAACCTGCGGCGGGGGCTTTGCCCGCCGCGATCTTCCTGCCATCGGCCCTGTTTCAGCTGGGCGCCCTCATGGCCTTAACCTGGATTTGCCTGCCATTTGCGCCGCGTGATCCACGTTAAACAAGCCTTTCTTATGCATGAAAATTTCCTACCACAAGATTTCGCGATAGAATCTATCGAATTCTAACGAAAGTTGCGCGGCGTTAAGCCGAAAGCAACAAAAACATGTATGATATCGGCCATGTGCACTAAAAAGCGTCAACGACGATGGTTTTTGGCGATTTTTTAGTAAATTACCGCTGAATATTTTGTGAAATTTCTGTCGCTTTTTGGCGACATTTAGAGAAGAACTGAGATCATGTCGTCCCTGAAAGAAATCACCGCCTCCACGTCCTACAACCCTAACCGCGTTCTCGACGCGATTATCGAGAAACTGCAGCTGAAGAATGATGCCGCTCTGTCGCGCGCGCTGGAAGTTGCGCCGCCTGTGATCTCGAAGATCCGTCACAATACGCTGCCAATCGGCGCTACCATCCTGATCCGCATGCACGAAATCAGCGATTTCAGCATCCGCGAACTGCGCGAAATGATGGCGCACTAAGCGTTTCGTTGGACGTAAAAAAAACGGCCGCACCTGTTGCCAGGTGGCGGCCGTTGCCGTTTTCAGGACGGCTGAATTTATGCAGTAGTCAGGCGCGGACGCTCTGCATAGAATTTTGTGGTTTCCGCTTCAGCTGCTTGGGCGCCGACGCGACCGGAATAGGCGGTCTTCGCTTTGGCCGACACGCGGCCGGAGTAAGCGGTTTGTGCAGCCACGCGGCCGGAGTAGGCGGTCTTTTCGGCAGCCACGCGGCCAGAATAGGCCACTTGTTCGCCGGCGACACGGCCGGAGTAGGCAGTCTTCGCTTCGGCGGCAACGCGGCCGGAGTAAGCGACTTGTTCACCAGCGACACGGCCGGAGTAGGCAGTTTTCGCTTCGGCAGCCACGCGGCCAGAGTAGGCCACTTTTTCGCCAGCGACGCGGCCGGAGTATGCAGTCTTCGCTTCGGCGGCAACGCGGCCGGAGTAAGCGACTTGTTCACCAGCGACACGGCCGGAGTAGGCAGTTTTGGCCTCGCTGGCGACGCGGCCGGAGTAAGCGGTCTTGGCTTCGGTAGCCACGCGGCCGGAATATGCCACTTGCTCGCCAGCGACACGGCCCGAGTACGCGGTCTGGGCGCCTGCAACGCGGCCCGAGTAGGCGACCTGCTCGCCAGCTACGCGGCCAGAATAAGCCACGCTCACACGGCCAGAGTAAGCCGTTTTGGCGCTGAAGTCCGGCGCTGCGACGCGGCCGGAGTAAGCCACTTCCGAACGCAGGTAATCTTCGCCGAAGGTTTCCTCATACAGCTCCTTCATGCGATTGCCGACGCGCTCGTGTGCTTCTTCGTCATCTTCACCGCGCAGGCCGATATACGGGAAATGGTGCAGGAAATAACCGAACACATTCTCGCAGTCCACCGCGTACTTCATGGTGTCCAGGATGTGATAGTGCCAGAAGATATCCACGTCCATCAGCGGTGCAGTCTGCTCGTTCGGGAACATCTTCATGAGGTACAGGAATCGGCGGTATTCGAATTCGATCGCGTTGACTTTTTCCAGCGACCAGCCCTCGCCGGATTCCTCGTGCATCAGTTTGACTTTGATCGGTTCCAGATCCAGATCGGCAATAGCCTTGAAGCTTTCAGAAGAAATCATGAGTGAAATCCCTTTATCTCAAATGAAGTTGAAGAGTTAAAGATGCCGTCTGGGGGCTGGAGCGCTACTTGCCTGGCATCAGGGACGTTCAGAAGTTTGGGAACGCAACGTTGATGTAGATCAACTAGCTCAAGTATAGACAGCGACCGCTAGAATACAAGTAACAATTCGTTGATGAGCGCACGATACAACACATAAATGTTCCTTTTAAATCAGTAGTTTGGCGCGATGAATTGTTACGCGGCCATTACTGTTGAGTTACGTTCATGCAATTAAGCTCAGTGCGTTGGCGTGACGATAACCGACCGGCACCGCTACCGTGACCGTGGTGCCGCTGTCCGGATTGCCGCAGATGGAGCAATGTCCGCCGAGCAGGTTGATGCGCTCTTCGATGCCCACCAGGCCAAAGGAACCAGTCTTGTTGCGGCTGCCGGGGTTGATCCCGATACCATTGTCGGTAATCGTCATGCGCAACATGCCTGCAGTCTGGCGCAATTCGACGCGCACCAGGCTGGCGTGGGCATGCTGGTAGATGTTGCTGAGCGACTCCTGCAGCACGCGGAAGAAGGCGATCGCGCAGCGGTCGTCCGCAGCAATGTCGGCGCCATCCTCGACCAGTTCGCACACAATGCCGGAGCGCTGGCGGAATTGCGCCACCTGCCACTCGACCGCGGCGCCCAGGCCCAGGTCCAGCACATTGGGGCGCAGATCGTTGATGATGGTGCGCACGCTGCGGATGGTGTTATCGATCTGGCGCAGCGTGGACACGGCCCGTGCATGCAGGCGCGGGTGGCGCAGGGCAGTGCGCGTGACGAGAATGTCGACCTCGATGCGCAGCACCAGCAGGTTCTGTCCCAGGTCGTCGTGGATCTCGCGGGCAATGCGCTTGCGTTCCTCTTCCTTGATCTGGTCGGTGTGCGCCGCCAGCATGCGCAGGCGCTGGTGCGACAACTGCAACTTGGACTGGCTGTCGCGCAGCTCGCGCGTCATGGCGCGCGCCATGCGCACGGCGCGGCGGCGCGAGGAGGCGAGAATCATGAACAGGGCGTAAATCAGCATGCTCGCGCCGAAGCCCACGGCGCCTGCCACGCCTGGCAGATACACATCGGAGCGGGAGTACAGCGAGTATCTGGGCACGCTGAAATGCGCTTGCCACAAACGCGCGTTGAACTGGACCGGCAGCGACAGAATGAAACTTTGGTCGTCGGGATTTGCCCTGGTGCCGGGCTGGCTGTCGTACAGCAGCTTCCCAGGGTGATCCGCCGATAGCGGCGCGCTGGCCAGTCCGCCGTCGTACAGCACCACGTGCACCTGATGGTCCGGCATGTCGCCCAGTGCATTCTTGACCAGGCGCTGCACGCTGAAACCCAGTCCGACCGAACCGATATTGGCGGCGCGGCGTTCTTCGACGGTGGTGAAAGGCTGGCGCTGGTGGCGATAGATCGGAATGCGCATGGCCATGCCCACGTCGTCCGGCCGGGCGCGCAGCGGGATAGGCTCGAAGGAGCCGCTCATGGTGCCTTTGTCGCGGGCGCTGAAAACGGATTGCGCCACGCTGGGACGGGCGGCGATATCGAGGCCGAAGCGATCGGCAAAGCCGTCCAGCGGCTCGATCATGGTCAGCACGGCATATTCGGCACGGTGGCCCGCGGGCCGGATGCGGTAAGCCGGGTAGCCGTCGTCCGTTTTGCCCAGTTTGCGCATCTGCTCTTCGACGGCGGCGCGCTGCTCGTCGGTGAAATACTGCGCATAATTGATGCTGTCGACGGCCGGGAAATTGTGCGCCAGATCCAGTCCCTGTACGTAGCGGCGGAAGCTTTCGCGCGTCACGCTGCCGGATGCCTGAAAATAGCTGGCCGTGCCGCGCAGGACTTCGGTATAGGCCTTGATGCTGGAATCGATATTGAACTGCGCGTTACGGGCCAGATGGCGGAAGCGCTCGTTCGCCTCGTAGTCCACCGTATTGCTGGACATGACGTAAAACCCCAAGCCCACGCAAAACGACAGCAGCAAACCGGTCCACCAGGTTGGTTTGCGGGGCGAGTACAAACGGTTGAGCAGATTGGTGGGCAAGAGGAATACCTTGAGGGAAAGTTGGTTGAATATATTTACTTTCCGTAATGCATGCAATAAGGTATTCGTTGCATTTATGCCATATTGATTGAAATCAAAGCAAGTAAAGAAAAAGCCGCCCGAAGGCGGCTTTTCTTGTTCTAGACAGGGACGATTACATTTACTTCGCCCAGCTGTCCTTCAGTGTAACGATACGGTTAAACACGGGTTTTCCCGGCTGCGAATCGACGCGGTCGGCGACAAAGTAGCCATGGCGCTCGAACTGGTAGCGCTGCTCCGGAGTGGCGTCTTTCAGGCCCGGCTCCAGATAGGCTTTTACCTTTTCCAGCGCTTTCGGATTCAGGAATTCCTTGAAATCGCGGCCGCCCGAATCAGGCTTTTCTTCGGTGAACAGACGGTCATACAGGCGCACTTCCGCTTCCAGCGCGGCAGCCACGCTGACCCAGGTGATATTGCCTTTCACCTTGTAGTTGTCGGCGCCCGGCGTGCCGGACCTGGAGTCCTCGAAATACTTCACGCGCACGGCGGTGACCTTGCCGTTGGCATCCTTGTCGTAGCCGGTGCATTCCACCACGTAGCCGTACTTCAGGCGTACGCGGCTGCCCGGATTGCCGTCGATTGGCGGCGTGAAGCGGAAGTAGCCCTTGGTCGGCACTTCCATGAAGTCTTCTTCTTCAATCCACAGTTCGCGCGTGAACGGGAAGGTGCGGTGACCGAGTTCCGGGTGGTGCGGGTGAACAGGGGAGGTGCACTCCACCGATTCGCCTTCAGGGAAATTCTCGACGATCAGTTTCAGCGGACGCAGCACGGCGATCGCGCGCGGCGCTTTCGGGTCCAGGTCTTCGCGCACGGCGCCTTCCAGCACGCCGAAGTCGATCCAGCCATCGGACTTGGTCACACCGGTGCGCTCGCACATCAGCTGAATGCCTTCCGGCGTGAAGCCGCGGCGGCGCATGCCGGCCATGGTTGGCAGGCGCGGATCGTCCCATCCGTCCACGATGCCTTCTTCCACCATCTGGCGCAGCTTGCGCTTGGAGGTGACGATGTAGGTCAGGTTCAGGCGCGCGAATTCATACTGCTTCGGCACCGGCTGTTCGAAGAAGCCGCCTTCCGCCAGCGTGGCCAGCAGCCAGTCGTAGAACGGGCGGTGATCCTGGAATTCCAGCGTGCAGATGGAATGCGTGATGTTTTCCAGCGCGTCCGAAATCGGGTGGGTGTAGTCGTACATCGGATAGATGCACCACTTGTCGCCCGTGCGGTGGTGATGTGCGTGGCGGATGCGGTAGATCGCCGGGTCGCGCATATTCATGTTCGGCGAGGCCATGGCGTCTTCGCTGATCTTGGCGCGCAGGACGTGCTCACCATCCTTGAACTTGCCCGCCTTCATGTCGCGGAACAGTTGCAGGTTCTCGTCCACGGAACGGTTGCGGAAGGCCGAGTTGGTACCGGGCGTGCTGAAGTTGCCGCGGTTGGCGGACATGTCGGCCGCACTCTGGCTGTCGACGTAGGCCTTGCCCACCTTGATCAGGTACTCGGCCATCTCGTACAGCTTGTCGAAGTAGTCCGACGCGTAGTACAGGTGGTCGCCGGCGCCTACCGGGCCTTTGTATTCCCAGTCGAAGCCCAGCCAGCGCACGCTGTCGATGATGGAGTCGACGTATTCCTGTTCTTCCTTTTCCGGATTGGTGTCGTCGAAGCGCAGGTGGCAACGGCCGCCGAAATCGCGCGCCAGACCGAAGTTGGTGTAGATGGACTTGGCGTGGCCGACGTGCAAGTAGCCATTTGGCTCCGGCGGGAAGCGGGTGATGACGGATGGCAGGCCCGGACGGTCGTGGGCGCCGGTTGTCAGGTCACTTTCAACGATATTGCGCAGAAAATTCGGCGCTGGCGTCGTTGCGGTGCTGTTTTTGTCGTTGCTCATGGAAGAAAACGGTGGAAAAAGAGTCGAATGTCCACCATTTTACCGTACGACCGGGGCGATGACGGGACGGCCGTGCCTTTATATAGGATAATTCGTCTTTGCACGTTTAAAAATCGACTCCGGAGTTTCCTTATGGAAAATTTATATAATGTGCTCGGTGTCGCGCCCAATGCCTCGGACGAGGAAATCAAGAAGGTTTACCGATCGCTGGCCATGCGTTTCCACCCGGACCGCAACCAGGAGCCCGGCGCCGACGCGCGCTTCAAGGCCATCGTGAAGGCCTACGAGGTGCTGTCCGACCCGGCCAGGCGCGAAGAGTACAACCAGAGCCTGCACCATCGCATCATTGTCGACCCCGAAGCCGAGGCTTACAGCCAGTGGCGTTCGGTCTTCAGCCTGCACGGCGTGTCCGTGCCCGCTGCGTAACAAAGGAATCAAGCAGTAATGAGCAAAGTACACCACGAGTTCGCCTATCAGGCGCGCGAGCTGGCCGGCCAGATCGAGGGCATCCTCGGCGATCCGCCCGATCAGAAGAATTACAAGAAGATGCTGGACACGCTGATGGCCGAATACGCCAGCGGCAGCGGCATCGAAGACCTGAACATGATGGCCTTCGCGCTGGTCGACGTGATCGAGTTCCATGATCCCAAGGCCGTGCTGAAGGATGCTGAAGACTTCGAATACGGCGATCCGGCCCGCGTGTTTGGCGCTGCAACGTGCCCGGACGGCACGCCGGCCAAGATGCTGGAAGCCATTGAAGAGAATTACCCGGACCTGGGTCGCCAGGCCATCATCACCGCCTTCCTGCACAAGCATCCGCGCATGTGGGATGAAGACGATACCTCCCTCGACCAGCTGGCCGAGGGCGACGAGGGTGATGACGAAGACGAGTACCGCGACGAAAGCGCGAGCGACGATTTCGCCCAGATCTTTGACCAGGGAGAGGAGTAAGCGATGTCCGATAAAAATCTGCCAGCAATCGGCAAGCAGGTCACCGAACTCGTACTGGCAGGCTCGCTGGAGCATGCCGAGAAAGCCTTTGCCGAAGCGGCCGAACAGCACGGCGACCTGGCCGTGGTGGAAGTGCTGCAGAATATTCCGCCGCATGTGACGGCGCTGCATATGTCCGGCTTCGACGGTGGCAAACTGTCGCTGGCCACGCTACTGGTGCCGCCGAAGCAGTGGGCGGAAAGCCTGGCCTACCTGGCCGCGACCTGGTCCGACGATATGATCGAAGACGATCCGGAGCGCATCGCCGAATCGCTGTTCGCGCACATCCACGGCGTAGTGTTCGGTACCGAAGATGAGGAGCGCCGCGTCGAATTGCTGAAGGAAGCTTCGGCCACCGACTGGGGCTGCACGGCGTTTGCCATCCTGTTCTCGATGGCGCCGCGCGATGTGCTGGAAGTGGCGGGCGAAGTGATTTCGAAGGGCGCCTACCTGACCGGCCAGACCGCAGCGGACAACGATATCGTGCCGATCGCTGTCGCGCTGGCGCAAGCCAATGAAGACGGCTGGGACCGCGCGCTGTTCGAACTGTTCCCGGAATTCCGCCACAGCGCCGACCTGGCCGACGCGGAGTTCAGCGACGACCCGGACGAAGAACCTGAACACCTGCAGCGCAGCACCAAGGAGCTGCTGTACCGCCTGCGCAAGCAGGTGCCGACCACGCGCAGCGCGAGCGGCAAGGAACGTGCGCGCCGCTCCATGGGCACAGGGATCTTCAACTGATGCTGCCGGCACTCGTACAAGAAAACCTGCCGCGCCTGACGCGCGCCATCAAGCTGCTGCCGGGCGATCCGCGTCCGGACGCAGCGGTGATTCTGGCCGAGGAACTGGCCACGATTACGGCCAACGTCGCGGACAAGTTCACCAACAACCGCACGGCGGAAGGCATTCAGAAGGCGATCAATCTGACTGTGGGCGGCGTGTCGCTCGGACTGGAGCAGCTGCTGACGGTGGACAGCGATCAGGCTGCGCTGGACTTCCTGGTGGATCATGGTCCCGAAGCAGCCTTCCAGGCAGGCTTCCGCCAGTTGAAGGATTTGTCGGCGATGCCGGAAGATACCCTGATCGGCGAATATGATGCCGACCCGGTGTACGCCCAGCGCCGCCTGCGCGATCTGTTCTTCGATATCTGCTACACCGATCCGAATGCGAATTGGGATGGCGTGTCGAAGTTCCAGTCGCAGCTACAGCAGCGCCATGAGGTGCAGGGCATCGTGCGTCTTGCCAGCTGGCTGCGCCGCCACAACACGGAAGGTCCGATCAAGGACGAGGACCTGAACGCGGAAGGCGTGATCGCGCTGGCCATCATCTTCGCAGCGGAAGGCAAGGGCCGCATCGTGGCACGTACCGGGCAGAAGGAATTCGAGCGCTTCGTGAAAGCGGTGCGCAAGGATAAGCCGGACTTCGAAACCGGCTGGGCGCAGCTGGTGACGCTGGTGCCTGCGCAACATCATCCGGTGCTGATGCATCGCATCGATCTGTATCGCCGCACCTGCACCGTGCTGCAAAAGATCCCTGGCCGCTCGGCCATGAAGACCCTGTTCGCGGAACTGGAAAACTACGCGGGCTCGGAACTCGAAGCCGATTACGACTGAGCCGCTTCGTCGCGCGCCAGCGCTACGAACGCTTCGACGAGCGGCGAGCTGTCTTCCCTGCGCTGCGCCAGCAGCAGGGAGGTGGCCGCCGCCTCATCATCCAGCGCCCGGTACACCACGCCTTCCATATGAATGCTGTGGAATGGACTCGGCAACACCGACACCCCGATCCCCGCCGCCACCAGCCCAATGATGGTGGACGCTTCGCCTGCCTCCATCGCAATCTGCGGCACAAAGCCCGCCGCGCGGCATAACCGGAAAATCTGAAAGTAGATACCGGTGCCGGCGTCTTTCGGATACATCACGAACGGCAGTTTCTCCAGGTCCTTCACCTTGACCTTGCGCTTGTGCGCCAGCGGCGAATCGGAAGGAAGCACCAGCAGCAGCGGATCGTCGCGCAGGTGCGTGAGCGTGAGCGCTTCCGGCAGCGTCACTTCAGGCGGGCGCACGAAGCCCAGGTCCATCTTGCGCGTTTCGATGGCCTCAAGCTGGTGCAAGGTTGCCATCTCGTGCAAGGTCAGCGACACGTGCGGATACAGCTGGCGATAGCGCTTGATCGCTTTCGCAAACAGCGGCGTGAACGGCGTCGAGAAAGTAAAGCCGACGCGCAGTTCGCCCGCTTCGCCACGCTGCGCGCGCCGCGCCGTGACGACCGCGCGTTCCGATTGTGCGAGGATCTGGCGTGCATCTTCCAGGAACAGCTTGCCCGCTTCAGTAAGCCGCACCCAGCGCTTGCTGCGTTCGAACAGCTGCGCGCCGACTTCGGCTTCCAGCGCCTGGATCTGCTGGCTGAGCGGCGGTTGTCCAATGTGCAGGCGCTCGGCGGCGCGCGTGAAGCTGAGTTCTTCCGCGACGGCGACGAAGTAGCGCAGGTGGCGTAATTCCATCAGTAATCTGCTCAGTAATCTGCTTAGTAATCTGTTATAGCGATTAATAACGCCTCAAATATATATTGGACAGTATTAATGAGCAATCCTAAGATGATTGCCATGAACACCCCAGCTATCTCCGCAGGTTCCCCCGAATTCAAGCGCACCAACCGCGCGCTCTTCTTTGGCGGCTTTTCGACTTTCGCCTTGTTGTATTGCGTGCAACCGCTGCTGCCGCTGTTCGGGCATGAGTTCTCTTTAACGCCGGCGCAGGCCAGTCTGGCGCTGTCGATTTCGACTGGGGCGCTGGCGGTGTCGCTGCTGGTGTCCAGTGTGGTCAGCGACCGCTTTGGCCGCAAGCCGATCATGGGCGCCGCAATGTTCATTGGCGCGGTAATGACACTCTTGAGCGCTTTTGCGTCTAATTTCGGACAATTGCTGGTGATTCGCGCGCTGCTGGGCCTGGGTCTGGGCGGCATGCCGGCGATTGCCATGGCTTACCTGAGCGAGGAGATCGAACCGGCCTCGCTGGGCCTGTCGATGGGGCTGTACATTTCCGGCAGCGCGTTTGGCGGCATGCTGGGGCGGATGATTACTTCCGTACTGAGCGACTTCCTGGACTGGCGCTGGGCGCTGGGTGTGATGGGCGTGGCGGGGCTGCTGTCGGCGATGGAATTCTGGCGCAGCTTGCCGGTGTCGCGCCGCTTCCGTCCGGGCAAGGGCGGCCTGGCGGGGCTGACTTCCGGCATGCGCCAGCACTTTGGCGATGACGGTTTGCCGTGGCTGTTTGCCTTGGCCTTCCTGCTGATGGGCTGCTTCATCAGCGCCTACAATTACATCGGCTTCCGCTTGCTGGGCGCGCCATTCTCGCTGCGCCAGAGCGTGGTGGGCGGCATTTCGCTGCTGTACCTGCTGGGTATTTTCAGCTCAGTGTGGGCGGGTCGTATAGCTGACAAGTTCGGCCGCCGCGGCGTGCTGTGGCTGGTGCTGTCGGTGATGTTTGCGGGGCTGCTGCTGACGCTTTCCGGCTCGCTGGTGCTGATCGTGGGCGGCATGGCGCTGTACACCTTTGGTTTCTTCGCCTCCCACTCCATCGCCAGCAGCTGGGTCGGCCGCCGCGCCCGCGCACCTCAGGCGCTGGCTTCAGCGCTGTACCTCTTCTTCTACTACATGGGTTCCAGCGTGGTCGGCTGGCTGTGCGGAGTGGTCTGGGCGCACCGCGGCTGGAACGGCGTTGTCGTCCTGCTCGGCTGCCTTCTGGCCGGAGCCTTGCTCATTGCCCTCCGCCTGCGCAACCTGACTCCCATTGCGACGCCTCCCGCCGCCGCCCTGGCCACCTGAACGTGCGCTTCCTTAAACGCCGTTGACCAGTTTGTAAGGATTGCCGTGTTTGCCAGACCAAGTATTATCAACTTGGGAGGCGGATATGGAATTCACGATGGCGTTGGCGGCAGCGGTGGTCGCAGGGGTGTGTTCAGTGCAGAGCCCACCCCATAAGGTGGCGCTGGTGGAGTTGTACACGTCGGAGGGCTGTGAGAGCTGTCCGCCGGCGGATAAGTATCTGGGCGAGCTGCGGGCGTCGGAGAAGCTCATTCCGCTGTCGCTGCATGTGGATTACTGGAACTACCTCGGCTGGAAAGATCCCTTCTCGCGTGCCTTGTTCACGGAACGCCAGCGCTGGCTGAGCGATCTGGCGCGCACGCACACGATATACACGCCGGAACTCTTCGTCGGCGGACGCGAATTGCGCGGCTGGCCGGGCGGCATGTCCGCAGCGGTGGAGCGCATCAATGCCCAGCCAGCCCAAGCGGCTATCGCGATTACAGTTGGCGCGGCCGACAGCGGCGGGCTGCCGGTTGAAGTTCGTGCCAGTGCTGCACGGGCGGCCAAGCTGCACGTCGCGCTGACTGAGGACGGCATCAGCAGCCAGGTCGTCGCAGGCGAGAACAAGGGGCGCTTGCTGCATCACGATCATGTCGTACGTGACTGGCTGGCGCCCACGGCCGTGTCAGGCGGCGGCACGGTGCGGGTGGCGCAATCGCTGCCAATTCCGCGCGGCGCGAATCCGGACAAGCTGGCGCTGGTGGCCTTTGTGCAGACGGCTGAAGGGGAAATTCTGCAAGCCACCTCGCTTAGCGTCTGCAAGCGTTGAGCTAGCTCAAATACGCGGCCGCTACGCGGAACCGGCCCGAGCGCGCGCAACTCCAAAAAGAATCGGCACAGCCCGTGCCGTTTTCGAATGGAGGAGATCATGATGCATGACAACGAGATCCGCAGCCGTTTGAACAATGTGCAGCTTGCCGTCAGTCTGGCGGCGCAGCAGCTGTCTGCCGAACGCCATTTGTCCGGCGAGTTGCGCGAATACATTCAAAAGCTGGATCGCCGCTCGGATGATATCTGCGAAATCCTGGCGAGCCAGGACTTCGGCGATGTGCCGCGATTGGTGACCGATATGGAAGTGCTGGGCGCCCGCGCGCGCCGCTGCTGTTCGAGCGGTTTGCCGGTGACGCAGGAGTTGAAGGCGGCGGTGAATCATATGCACAGTGAGCTGTTCGATTTTAAACAGCACCTGCACTGAGCAACGGCGGGTCAGAACGACCCGCCCTACGTCGCAGTGCATTGAGCGATCCGGCGTCCGCCATGGCGTCGGCGAACGCCTGTGATGTAGGGCGGATCATTGATCCGCCGTCCACGCAGCGCCGAATTAAACGACGCCTTTATCGCGCAAGGTGGCGATATCGGATTCGCTGCGTCCCAGCACATCGCGCAGCACTTCCTCGGTATGCTGTCCCAGCAGCGGTGGCGCGCCGTCGGTTTCCGCCGGGCTGGCGGACAAGCGCATCGGGCTGCGCACCAGTTTGACCTTGCCCGCCGTCGGATGTGGCGTCTCAACGACCATGCCGCGCGCCTGTACCTGCGGATTCTGGAACACGTCGTGCAGATCATTGATCGGGCCACACGGCACGCCAACCGCCTCCAGTTGCTCGATCCACCAGTCACGCGGTCTGGCTTTCACCATCTCGGCCAGAACCGGCACCAGCTCATCGCGATTCTTCACGCGCAGCGGGTTGGTCGCATAGCGTTCGTGCATAGCGAGGTCCGAACGCCCGCCCACTTCAACGAACTTCTGATACTGCCCATCATTGCCGGTAGCGACGATGATGTAGCCGTCCGAGCAGGCGAAGGTCTGGTAAGGCACGATGTTGGCGTGCGCATTGCCCCAGCGCTTGGGCGGCTTGCCGCTGTTAAGGTAGTTCGAGCCCATATTGGCCAGCATCGCCACCTGCACATCCAGCAGCGCCATGTCGATGTACTGGCCTTCGCCGGTGCGGTCGCGATGGGTGAGGGCGGCCAGGATCGCGATGGTGGAATACATGCCCGTCATCAGGTCGGTCAGCGCCACGCCGGCTTTTTGCGGACCACCGCCCGGCAGATCATCGCGCTCGCCGGTCACGGACATCAGGCCGCCCATGCCCTGGATCAGGAAGTCATAGCCCGCGCGGTGCGCGTATGGACCGTCCTGGCCGAAACCAGTCACCGAGCAGTAGACCAGGTCCGGCTTGACCTGCTTCAGCGATTCGTAATCCAGGCCGTATTTCTTCAGTTGGCCGACCTTGTAGTTTTCGAGGACCACATCGGCGTGCCTGGCCAATTCGCGGATCAGTGCCTGGCCCTCAGGCCTGGAGATATCGACCGTCACCGAACGCTTGCCGCGATTGGCGGAGAGGTAGTAAGCCGCCTCGGTGGTATCGGCGCCGGAAGCATCTTTGGCATATGGCGGACCCCATGCGCGCGTATCGTCGCCCGCACCGGGACGCTCGATCTTGATCACGTCCGCGCCCAGGTCCGCCAGGTTCTGCGAGCACCACGGACCGGCCAGCACGCGGCTCAGATCCAGTACGCGAATATGTCCAAGGGCCTTCGGCATCATGTTGTCTGTTCCATACTAAATTCAGGGAGCGTTAGCTTAACCGATTCAGCCGTGGTAGTGTTTCAAACCATGTGGCCTTACCCGAAAATTGTCGCTCACCGTGGCGGCGGCACGCTGGCGCCGGAAAACACCATTGCCGGCCTGCGCGCCGGCCTCGCCTACGGTTTCCATGCGGTCGAATTTGACGTCATGCTGTCGAAAGACGGCATCGGCGTGGTCATGCACGACCCGGAATTTGGTCGCACGATATACGGCGAGGGCAGGGTGGTGGACCACACTGCGGCCGAGCTGTCGAAAAAGGACGCGGGCCGCTGGCTGAAACCGGAGTTCCGCGGCGAGCCGGTGCCGCTGTTCCTGGAGTTTGTCGATTACTGCATGGCGCAGCGGATCTGGATGAATATCGAGATCAAGCCAACCGATGGCATGGACGAAGCCACCGGCCGCTGGGTGGCGCACACCACGCGCGCGCGCTTTGCGGCGGAAGTGGCGGCGGGCGATCCGGCCGGGCTGCCGCTGCTGTCCTCTTTCAGCATGCCGGCACTGGCCGCGGCACGCGATGCCGCGCCGGACCTGCCGCGGGCTTGTCTTTTTGATCAGCTGCCGGAAAACTGGGCGCATATTGCCCGGGAACTGGATGCGGTGGCGATCCATACCAACCAAAAACACCTGACGCCGGCGACCGCCCGCGCGATCAAGGAAGCGGGCTTCGGCCTGTTTTGCTATACCGTCAACGATCCTGAGCGAGCGCGGGAAATCCTCGCCTGGGGCGTGGACGGATTCTGCACCGACCGCATTGATCTGATCCCTCCTACTTTCGCTTAGAACCCAAGGCGACCCCTGGTGGCAGGCACGCTGTGCCAGCCACCCTGGCACGGGGCGCGGAACGGGTGGCTGGCTGTTAGAGCCTGCCACCTGCTTTTCGGTTCGGGCTTCACGTATAATCAACCCTTTGCACCAGCTTGCAACCTAATCCAATACGACATGAAATCTGCTGAAATTCGCGAAAAGTTCCTGAAATTCTTCGAATCCAAAGGTCACACGATTGTCCGTTCCAGCCCGCTGGTGCCAGGCAACGACCCGACCCTGCTGTTGACCAACTCCGGCATGGTGCAGTTCAAGGATGTGTTCCTGGGCCAGGATACCCGCCCGTACACCCGCGCCACCACCGTGCAGCGCTGCGTGCGCGCCGGCGGCAAGCACAATGACCTGGAAAACGTGGGTTACACCGCGCGTCACCACACCTTCTTCGAGATGCTGGGCAATTTCAGCTTTGGCGACTATTTCAAGCGCGATGCGATCAATTACGCTTGGGAGCTGCTGACCAAGGTCTACCAGCTGCCGGCTGAAAAGCTGACCGTGACCGTCTACATCGAAGACGACGAAGCCTACGATATCTGGGCGAACGAAATCGGCGTGCCGAAAGAGCGCATCATCCGTATTGGCGACAACAAGGGTTCGCGCTACGCGTCGGACAACTTCTGGCAGATGGCCGACACCGGCCCATGCGGTCCTTGCACCGAGATCTTCTACGACCACGGCGCGGACATCTGGGGTGGCCCTCCAGGCTCGCCTGAGGAAGACGGCGACCGCTTCATCGAAATCTGGAACCTGGTGTTCATGCAGTTCAACCGCGACGAAGCGGGCGTGATGCACAAGCTGCCGAAGCCTTGCGTGGATACCGGCATGGGCATGGAGCGTCTGGCCGCCGTGCTGCAGCACGTGCACTCGAACTACGAGATCGACTCCTTCCAGGCGCTGATCAAGGCTGCTGCGCGCGAAACCGGCGCCACCGACCTGGAAAACAAATCGCTGCGCGTGATCGCTGACCACATCCGCGCTGCTTCCTTCATGATCGTTGACGGTATCATCCCTGGCCCGGAAGGCCACGGCTATGTCCTGCGCCGCATCATCCGCCGCGCGCTGCGCCACGGCCATAAACTGGGCCAGAGCAAAGCCTTCTTCTACAAGCTGGTGGAAGACCTGAACAATGAAATGGGCGCCGCCTATCCGGAACTGGCGGAAGCCAAGGACCGCGTAGCCCAGGTGCTGAAGGCCGAGGAAGAGCGTTTCGGCGAGACCCTGGAAAACGGCATGAAGATCCTGGAAGCGCAGCTGGCCAAGGACCCGAAAAACCTGGACGGCGCCACCGCCTTCACCCTGTACGACACCTACGGCTTCCCGCTGGACCTGACCGCCGACATCTGCCGCGAACGCGAAGTGACGCTGGACGAAGCCGGTTTTGCCGTCGCGATGGAAGCGCAGAAGCAGAAAGCGCGCGAAGGCGGCAAGTTCAAGAAGATGGCTGCCAACGTTGAATACAGCGGCGAGAAGAACAAGTTCGTCGGCTATGACCAGCTGGCGCACAACTCGAAAGTGATTGCCCTGTACGCCAATGGCGCGCCGGTGCAGGAACTGAAAGCGGGCGAGCAGGGCATTATGGTGCTGGACACCACGCCGTTCTACGCCGAATCCGGCGGCCAGGTGGGCGACCAGGGTCTGATTACCGGCGCTACCGGCCGCTTCACCGTGGAAGACACGCTGAAGATCCAGGCTGACGTGTTCGGCCACCACGGCGTCGTTGAACAAGGTTCCCTGAAAGTGGGCGACGCGGTCGGCGCGGAGGTGGACCAGCATTCGCGCGGCCGCACCATCCGCAACCACTCGGCAACTCACCTGATGCACAAAGCCCTGCGGGAAGTGCTGGGCGGCCACGTGGCGCAGAAAGGCTCGCTGGTCGATCCGGACAAGGCGCGTTTCGACTTCTCCCACAATGCGCCGATGACCGCCGAGGAAATCGCCAAGGTGGAAGCCATCGTCAACGCCGAGATCCTGGCTAACGCAGCGACCGAGTCGCACCACATGTCCTTCGACGACGCCGTGAAGCACGGCGCCATGGCGCTGTTCGGCGAGAAGTACGGCGACGAAGTGCGCGTGATGGACATCGGCTCCTCCAAAGAGCTGTGCGGTGGCGTACACGTGCATCGCACCGGCGATATCGGCCTGTTCAAGATCGTCTCCGAAGGCGGCGTGGCAGCGGGTATCCGCCGCGTGGAAGCCGTGACGGGCGAGGGCGCGCTGGCGCTGGTACAAGGCATGGCACGCAAGCTGAACGAAGCGGCTGCCGCGCTGAAAGCCAACCCGGAAGAGCTGACCGTCAAGATCGGCGCCGTGCAGGACCAGGTGAAAGCACTGGAAAAGGAACTGGCGGCATTGAAGTCCAAGCTGGCTTCCGGCCAGGGCGACGAGCTGGTGAACAAAGCCGTCGACGTGAAAGGCCTGAAAGTGCTGGCCGCCACCATGGAAGGTGCGGATGTCACTGCATTGCGCGAAACCATGGATAAACTGAAGGATAAGCTGAAGTCCGCCGCCATCGTGCTGGCCTCCGTCAACGACGGCAAGGTGAGCCTGATCGCCGGTGTGACTGCTGACTCCATCGGCAAGGTTAAAGCAGGCGAGCTGGTCAACTTCGTTGCACAACAAGTGGGCGGCAAAGGCGGCGGACGCCCTGATATGGCGCAGGCCGGCGGCACCAATCCAGACGGCCTGCCGAGCGCCCTGAGTGGCGTTGCAGCATGGGTGGAGCAGCGTATCTAAAGGCGGTAAAGCCCCGTACCTAAGGGCGCGGGGCTTGTTTGAATTGCAAGGCCGTTGTGACTTTGCAACGATGTTCGAACTATTTTGGTGCAGTGCGTCACGCGCCGTAATTTGGAGTAGTATGTCGGAACATCGGTAGTAACCAGTGAGAATTTGATGAGCGACACACTACTTGAACCCGAGACCATGGAATTTCACAAGGACCTCGACGCCAGGGGCCTGAACTGCCCGCTGCCCATTCTGAAAGCGAAGAAGGCACTGGCTGAGCTGGAAAGCGGCCAGGTGCTGCGCATTGTGGCAACCGATCCGGGTTCCGTGCGCGACTTCCAGGCATTCGCCAAACAGACCGGTAACGCCCTGCTGTCCCACGTGCAGAACGGCACCGAGTTCACCTTCCTGATGCAGCGCAAATAAGGTCACGCGCAAAACCCAAGGTATAATTCCGGCTGTTGATTTTTCGGCGCCGGATGACGTTTAAAAAACGCACGATCGTGCTATTATTCGATCGGACTAGTTGAATTCTCATATAATCTAGCCCACTTATATTACTTATCACTTTTTCAAAGGCACACCTATGAAAGTCCTGGTACCTGTCAAGCGCGTCGTCGACTTCAACGTCAAAGTGCGCGTCAAATCCGACGGCACTGGCGTGGATATCGCCAACGTCAAAATGTCGATGAACCCATTCGACGAGATCGCCGTGGAAGAGGCGACCCGCCTGAAGGAAGCCGGTAAAGTGACCGAGATCGTGGCCGTTTCCGCTGGCGTGGCACAGTGCCAGGAAACCCTGCGTACCGCGATGGCCATTGGCGCCGACCGCGGCATCCTGGTGGAAACCGCAACCGAACTGGAACCGCTGGCGGTGGCCAAGCTGCTGAAGGCGCTGGCTGACAAAGAGCAGCCGCAACTGATCATCCTGGGCAAGCAGGCGATCGACGACGACTCCAACCAGACCGGCCAGATGCTGGCTGCGCTGCTGGGCTGGCCGCAAGCGACCTTCGCATCCAAAGTCGTGCTGGAAGACGGCAAGGCAACCGTGACCCGTGAAGTGGACGGCGGTCTGGAAACGCTGTCCCTGACCCTGCCGGCCATCGTCACCACCGACCTGCGCCTGAACGAGCCGCGTTATGTGACCCTGCCGAACATCATGAAGGCGAAGAAGAAGCCGCTGGATACCGTCAAGCCGGAAGACCTGGGCGTTGACGTGACCCCGCGCCTGAAGACCATCAAAGTGGCCGAGCCTGCCAAGCGTTCCGCTGGCATCAAGGTGCCTGACGCAGCAACCCTGGTTGCCAAGCTGCGCACCGAAGCTAAAGTCATCTAATTCAGGCTAACTCAAAGGATTCTCAAAATGGTCGCACTCGTAATCGCTGAACACGACAACGCTAGCCTGAAAGGCTCCACCTTGCACACCGTGACTGCAGCCGCGCAATGCGGCGGCGACGTGCACGTGCTGGTTGCCGGCGCCAACGCCGGTGCTGCTGCCGAAGCAGCCGCCAAGATCGCTGGCGTCACCAAGGTGCTGCACGCTGACGCAGCCCACTTCGCCGATGGCCTGGCTGAAAACATCGCCGAGCAGGTGCTGGCGATCGCCGGTTCCTACTCCCACATCCTGGCCCCTGCTACCGCCTACGGCAAGAACATCCTGCCGCGCGTTGCCGCCAAGCTGGACGTAGCCCAGATCTCCGAAATCACCAAGGTCGATTCGCCTGACACCTTCGAGCGTCCGATCTACGCCGGTAACGCGATCGCCTACGTGCAATCGTCCGACAAAGTGAAGGTCATCACCGTGCGTACCACCGGCTTTGACGCTGCCGCTACCGGCGGTTCCGCTGCCGTGGAAAGCGTGGCTGCTGTTGCCGATTCGGGCAAGTCCGCTTTCGTGAGCCGCGAAGTGGCCAAGTCCGATCGTCCGGAACTGACCGCTGCCAAGATCATCGTGTCCGGTGGCCGCGGCATGGGCTCGGGCGACAACTTCAAGATTCTGGAACCGCTGGCCGACAAGCTGGGCGCGGCAATGGGCGCATCGCGCGCTGCCGTGGACGCAGGCTTCGTGCCGAACGACTGGCAGGTTGGCCAGACCGGCAAGATCGTGGCGCCGTCGCTGTACATCGCCGTTGGTATCTCCGGCGCGATCCAGCACCTGGCCGGTATGAAGGACTCCAAGACCATCGTCGCCATCAACAAAGATCCTGAAGCACCGATCTTCTCCGTGGCCGACTACGGCATCGTTGGCGATCTGTTTGAAGTTGTGCCGCAGCTGGTCAAAGAACTGGGTTAATAACCACAGTCGTAACCCAAGTGGCTGCCACCCTGTGGCAGCCACTCGTTTTTTGCCCCTGGTTTTAAAAATATGAGCGGCCCACCGCTTTGGAGACTCACATGAGCTATCAAGCCCCAATGAAAGACATGCTGTTCGTGATGAACGAACTGGCCAACCTGTCCGGCGTGAACGCGCTGCCGGGCTGCGAGGACGCTACGCCGGAAACCGCGGAAGCCGTGCTCGAAGAGAATGCGAAGTTCGTCAGCGGCGTGATCGCTCCGCTGAATCACGCGGGCGACAAAGAACCAAGCAGCTGGGCTGATGGCAAGGTAACGACCTCCAAGGGTTTCAAGGAAGCCTTCAAGCAGTTCGCTGAAGCGGGCTGGCAGGGCTTGCAGCATCCGACCGAATTCGGCGGCCAGGGCCTGCCCAAGCTGGTTGGCACCCCGTGCGTGGAAATGCTGCACGGCTCGAACCTGTCCTTCGCACTGGTGGCGCTGCTGTCCGACGGCGCGATCGAAGCGCTGCTGACCGCAGGCAGCGACGAGCAGAAGGCGATCTACCTGGAAAAACTGGTGACGGGTCAATGGACCGGCACCATGAACCTGACCGAACCGCAAGCCGGTTCCGACCTGGCCGCGGTGCGTTCGCGCGCTGTGCCGCAGGGCGACGGTTCGTACAAGGTTTCGGGTACCAAGATCTTCATCACCTACGGCGAGCATGACATGGCCGAGAACATCATCCACCTGGTGCTGGCGCGTACGCCGGACGCACCGGAAGGTGTGAAGGGTATCTCGCTGTTCATCGTGCCGAAGTTCATGGTCAATGCCGACGGTTCGCTGGGCGAGCGCAATGATGTGCATTGCGTCTCCATCGAACACAAGCTCGGCATCAAGGCTTCCCCGACCGCCGTGCTGCAGTTTGGTGATCACGGTGGCGCCACCGGCTTCCTGGTGGGCGAAGAGAACCGCGGCCTGGAATACATGTTCATCATGATGAATGCAGCCCGCTTCGGCGTCGGCATGCAGGGCGTGGGCGTGGCGGAACGCGCTTACCAGCAGGCTGTGGCCTTCGCCAAGGAGCGTGTGCAGTCGAAGGACCTGAATGGTTCCCCGTCTGGCGTGACCATCATCAACCACCCGGACGTGCGCCGCATGCTGATGTCGATGCGCGCCCAGGTCGAAGGCGCGCGTGCGCTGGCTTACGTTGGCGCGGCCCACTACGACTACGCTCACCATCACGCTGATGCGGAAGTGCGCAAGCAGAACCAGGCGATCTACGAATACCTGGTGCCGATCATCAAAGGCTGGTCCACCGAGATGTCCGAGAACGTGACGCGCGATGGCGTGCAGGTGCATGGCGGCATGGGCTTCATCGAAGAAACCGGCGCAGCACAGCACTACCGCGATTCCAAGATCCTGACCATCTACGAAGGCACCACCGCGATCCAGGCGAACGACCTGGTTGGCCGTAAGACCGTGCGCGATGGCGGCGCCATTGCCAAGGGCCTGATCGCTCAGGCGCGTGCTACCGCTGCTGAACTGGGCGATGGCGCCGATTTCGCCGCGATCCGCAAGAACCTGGAACAGGGTCTGAACGACCTGTCCGACGTGGTGGACTTCGTGGTGCAGAACACCAGGAGCGATATCAAGGCCGTATTCTCCGGCTCCGTGCTGTACCTGAAGCTGGCCGGCATCGTGCTGGGCGGCTGGCAGATGGCCCGCGCCGCGCAGATCGCGCAGCGCAAGCTGGACGCAGGCGAAGGCGACGCAGGCTTCTACAAAGCCAAAATCACCACCGCCCGCTTCTTCGCAGACCACATCCTGTCCCAATCGAGCAGCCTGCGCACCGCCATCGTCGACGGCAGCGCCGGCGTGCTGGGCCTGCCGGAAGACCAGTTCTAAGGCTTGCCGGGGTCAGGCATGGACAAGTGGACAACGGCCGTATCGTTGTTCACTTGTTCGTGCCTGACCCCATGGTTCAAGGCTTAGCTTTGTCGAGGGCGGCGATTTCGTAATCGCCGTCATCGACGAGGCGGTCCCACCCTTCAAATTTCCCCAACCCCAGCGTGCGCGCCATGGACAGCAGCAAGCTCTGTCCCGGAACCGCACGTTCCGGCAGCAGCTGGTAGATTGGATCGGCGAATGCCTTGGCAGGCGTCGTGATACTCCAGCCCATCTGCTCGAACTGCGTAATCACGTCATCCAGCCACATCGCGTTGATCAGGTTGTGGTGCATCAGCATGACCTGTGCGATATCGCGGCCCTGGAGCTTTTGCGATAGCCCGCGGTAGGCGAGGGCGCGCTGGCGCACGTGCGAGAGATACGCTGCGCGGATTGCGCTGACGTCTGCGTTTGGATTGGTGCGCAACGTTTCAACCAGTTTTTCATTCAGCCGCCAATCGCTGGTATCGAGACTCACATAGGCATTGCGATAGCCATGCTCCTGGAGGAAGTTGCGCATGCCATCGCGCTTCTCCGGCGTGTTCCCTTCGCGCAGAAAAGTGAAGCGGAACCATTTCTGGTAGCCGGGTAGGCCGCTGATGATCCTGTCGCAATCGAGCATCTCCTGCTCATACTGCTGCAGCGCGATTTTGTGCAGGTCCGGGTGCGTCATCGTGTGATTGCCGATCGCATGGCCCGCCTTGCCCCACTCCTGCGCCAGCGCCAGGCCTTCCGGTTTGATGGCGCCGTTGCCGGCAGTGACAAACAATGCGGCTTGCACGCGATGTTTGGCCAGCGCCGCCAACATTGCCGCGTTGCGTTCCTGCGCCGTCATGCGCGGCGTCGCCTCCAGATTGGGGCCGTCATCGAACGTGAACGCCACCGACTGTGCATGCGAGACGGAGGCGCCAATCGCGAGCGTTGCCGCGACTATGAGGTTTCGCCAAGTAACGAGGCCACGGCGGGCCTTCGTCGGCGTGCGCGGTGCGATGCTCGGGCTGGCGCTCATGCAGCCCCCATTGCGTCGATGATCGCCTGGTAGACGCGTATCGGTTCTTCGGAAATGCGGTTCAGGACATAGAGAAAAGTGTCCTCGCCGAACACCGCATATTCGCGCGTTGGAAAGCCCCGCGCGTGCAGGCCGGCGACCTGCTCCGTGCCGAGTCCGATCAGCGATTCGAATTCGTAGTGACCTTGCTGGATGCCTTGCTGCGTGATGAAGCCGGTCAGTTCCGCCTGAATACTGCGATCGTGCGTCGCGATGGAGCATGTGTGTCCGCTCGCCAGAAGATATTTCGCAAAGCGGCAATAAACTGCGGCCAGCTCCGGACTGTTGCGCGGCCACGCAATCGCCTCGGACTCGAAGAAAGCACCTTTCACCAAACGGATTCGTCCCGGCAGGGCCATCAGTTTCGGCAAGTCGTCAACGCTGCGATGCAGTTTGGCGGCCATGGTGATGCCGACGGTGTTCAGGCCATCCTCTTCATGCAGGCGGCGATAGACCGCGAAAATGTCGTCCACGCGGTCGGAGGCTTCCATGGAGATAATCAGCTCCAGCCCATGCTCGGCCGCAGCGCGTGCCATGCGGCGCGTGTTCTGGTAGCCCAGCTCCGGCGAAATCATCGAGCCCACGTGCGACAGGTCAAAGGAAATTGTGGAATCCAGTTGGCGCTCGCCGGCTGCGCGGATCAGCCGCAGGAAGACTTCAGTCTCCGCGTTTGCGAATGCTGCGTCGCGCACGCTCTCGCCCATGTATTCGATCGACGCCTTATGCCCTGCGCGGTTGATGGAAGCGGCGCGTTCCAGCGCCTCTTCGATTGTGCGTCCTGCGACGTAGCGCTGCGCCACGCGCTGAGTAATTGGCCGCAGCAGTGGGTCGTTGAGGAATTTCTCTTTTGCGGCGCCGTCGACTGCCAGCGCGCGGATTGCAAGCGCCGCCTTGTCGACCAGCGGCTGCCATTCGGCGGGGAATTGGGGAGGGATCGTGTCTCGCACTTCGGTTCTCCTGCAGTGGGTGCGCCGACGGAATGCGGCGCCGGCTGAATAGTAGCAGGGAGTCGCCGCCATTTATCGGGTCTGCCTGCGATTGGACCCTCCAAATCCGCGATTCGTCAGATTCGGCTGTGAGCGTGCGGATTCATTGGCTACCTTACCGCTGCTCCCGCACGATAAACAGCGGCGGGAGCGACCAGGCAACCACAAGGAAAGATGATGAAAAAAGTATTGTTCAGCGCTCTGGCGGCGCTTACCCTCGCCAGCACAGGTGCGGCATATGCAGCCGGCGACTACCGGCTGAGTGCCGGCGAGTTTGAAGACTTCAACCATGGCTATAACCTGAGCACAGGCGACAGGATCTACTTCACGCAGCAAGGCAGGCAAAGTTTCTTTGTGCAGTTGGGTGGCCACAAGCGCGAACGCATGTACGCCCAGTCCAAGGGCGTTTTCATGACGCAGAGCGGGGCGCGCGTGGAATTCGCGGATCAGGGTTGGGCTGTCACAATCAAGAACTTCGAGATGATGTCGCCGCAGATTGCGCAGCAGGGTTTGAAGGATGTTACCCTAGCCAGTCGTTGATGCACTCTGCCACGGAGGCAAACTTGGATATGTCGACCTTGTTGATGTTCGTACCGGCCTGCTTCGCGCTGAATATGGCGCCGGGGCCGAACAACCTGCTCTCCGTGAGTAATGCGACGCGCTATGGCTTCCGCCTCTCGTGCAGTGCCGGCGTGGGGCGGCTGCTGGCCTTCATGGGCATGATTGCGCTGGCGTCGGCGGGGCTGGCGGTGGTGCTGCACACGTCCGAACTGCTGTTCTACGGGATCAAGACCGTAGGCGCGATTTATCTGCTCTACCTGGCGTGGCAGTTGTGGCGCGCACAGCCGGGCGAGGAGGGCGCTGCCACTCAGGCACCGGTCGGATGGTGGCCGCTGGCGCGGCAGGAATTCCTGGTCGCAGCCGGCAATCCGAAAGCGATCCTTATTTTCACGGCTTTCCTGCCGCAATTCGTCGATCCCTCCCGTGCCATGGCGCCGCAGTTCGCGGTGCTGGGCGCGCTGTTCCTGCTGCTTGAGACGGTGGCGCTGGTGATGTATGCCTGGATGGGCATTCACTTGCGCCAGTGGTTCGCGCGGCCGCGCGGCAAGCGCATTTTCAATCGCGGTTGCGCGGGGCTGCTGGCTGGCGCAGGCGTTGGCCTGCTGCTGGCGCGCCGCACATAAGCGCGGCACGCCGGACGTTCACACGGCGATCTGCACGAGCGCTTTGCCGATGCGGCCTGTCTCGACATGTTGATGGGCGGCGGCGACGTCGTGCAGCGGGAAGATGACGGCCGGCAGATGACGTAATCCGCCTGCGCTGAGCAAGGCATTGATCTCAAGCGCAATGCGGCGCCGTTCGTCGGCCGTGAGGAAATACACAATGAAGAAGTGCAGGCTGGCGAACACGCGCATCATGCCGCGGTAGCTGACGGGAATCTCGGCGGCCTGCGAACCGTAGATGATGACCCGGCCGCCATGTGCAAGCAGGTCCGCGTGCGTGGATGCGTTGTGGCCTGCGTTGACTTCGATGATGACGTCCACGCCCGCACCGCCGGTCAGCTCGCGCACTTGCTGTGCCAGGGCTGCGCTGTCGCCGTATTCGAGCGCATGGCTGGCGCCTGCTTCGCGTGCCAGGGCCGCCTTGCCGGCGCTGCTGACGGTGGCGATCACGCGTGCACCCGCACGGCGCGCCAGTTGGATAGCGTAGAAGCCAACCGCACCAGCGCCTCCGGTGACCAGTACTGTTTTGCCGTCGAAGCTACCGTAGGCGTGCACTGCGTACCATGCCGTCATCAGCGGGATGCCGATCGAGGCGCCTGCTTCGAGCGATATGCCATCCGGCAGCGCGACGACCTGCGACGCGGGCAAGCAGATGTATTCGGCGGCGGACCCGTGCTGGCGCTGCCACTGTGCGAGGTAGAACCAGACGCGCGCGCCGGGCGCGAACTCGCTGACGCCCTCGCCGACCGTATCGACGATGCCGCTGCCATCGCTGTGCGGTACCACGTAGTCAAAGCTCAGCGCCGCTGTGCTGACGCCGCCGCGCGCTTTCACGTCCGATGGATTCACGCCGGAGAAAGCCACGCGAATGCGCACCTCGCCGGGGCCGGGACGGCACCTGGCCAGTTGAACTATACTCAAAACCTCATCTGCGGGGCCGGTGCGGCGGTAGACGGCTGCTTGCATTGCTTGCTCCTGTTAGTCGATGAAGCTCATTCTAGAAAGCCGCACCGTGGCAAACCAAGAGAAGAAAACTGCCAGCGCTGTCAAAAAAAAGCCATTGTCCTGGGATGACCTGCTGACGCTTGCTGTTGTCGCGCGCGAAGGCTCGTGGGGCGGGGCGGCGCGCGCCCTGGGGCTGACGCGCAATACGGTCATTCGCCGCTTGCAGCGTCTCGAACTGGCGCTGGACGCACAAGTGATCGAAGAGAATCAGGACGGAATTGTGCTCACGCCACGCGGGCGCGAGGTCGTGGCGACTGCGCAGGAGATGGGCGAGCTGGTGGAGGCCGTCGGCCTCGGAGGCGCGGGCGGCGCCAGCAGCCGGCGCGGACAGGCAGGGCGGGCCGATGCGCGCGATGCTGTACATGGACTGGTGCGCGTCACTGCGCCGGAGGGGATTTCGGCGCAGCTGATTGCGCCAGCGCTGGGCGCCTTGCTGCGCGAATATCCGGCGCTGCGCGTCGACCTGGTCGCGACATCGGCTGTGCTGAGCATCAGTCACAAGCAAGCCGACGTGGCGGTGCGTCTGGCGCCTCCGGAAGATGAGCAGTTGATTGCCCTGCGAGCCGGCGCGCTGAGGTATGCGCTATACGGCGCGGACGAAGGCGAAGCGGCTGCACATGGCGGCTCACTGGTCAGCTACGATGCGACCGGTGCGCGATTTCCTGAAACGCAAACGCTGCAACGTGCCTTCCATGACCGGCAGCCGGTGGTGCGCTCAAACAGCTTGCTGGTGCAAGTGGAAGCGGTGCTGGGAGGCGCAGGAACCGCACTGCTGCCGGATTATCTGGCGGCGCGCTATGCAGGGCTGAAGAAGCTGTCGGATCTGATGCTGGAGAAGCCGGTGTTCGTGGTCTTCCATTCGAAACACCGTGAGACGCCGCGGGTGCGGGCGGTCACGGCCTGGCTGCAGCAGCTGATGCTGCGCAGCCTCGGCCCGGATGAAGCTTAGATACGGTTCAGGTTACCGTTTTCGCGGCGCACGTGGTCGCCGTTACGCAGGTTAGGATCGTGGCCCAGGATGACGGTACCGACTTTGCCGGTTTCGTATTTCACGGTCACGTGCCACTCTTTGACCTTGTTCATCTTGCCTTCGATTTTCTTGCCGGCGTATGCGCCGCCCGCTGCACCGGCTACGGTTGCCAGCGTCTTGCCGGTGCCGCCGCCAACCTGGTGACCCAGCAGGCCGCCTGCGATGCCGCCAGCGATCAGGCCGGTAGCGCCGCCTTCGCCATCTTTCTCGATCATGCGAACATTGGTCACGGTGCCGCATTCATTGCAGACCGGACGCTTAGGTTCGGCGTGCGCGCCGGTGGCGGCGACTGCCAGCAGTGCAGGCAGGAGCAGATTGCGAATTTTCATTATGATTTCTCCATCAGGAAGTTCTTTGGTGTTTGTGAGTATAGGTCAAACATTTCCGAACGGAACACACAATTGAAACAAGACGTTGCGAAACATCAGCCGTAGACGCCGCCTGTGTAGAGCAGGTCGAAGAGGCGGGAAATGGCGGCAATCAGGCCGAAAGCGCCTACTGCCAGGGTGGCAACCAGCACCAGGGCCAGCGGCCAGCGCGAAGCGGATTGCTTGCCGGAGCCGGCATTGAAAGTGGCGTCCCACTTCTCATCGGGCATCAGGCCCAGCACCAGCGCTTCCAGGAAGCCCGCCAGGATGGAAATGAAGTAGGGCAGCAGCTTGAAGTAGGGATCTGCATCCGGCGCCGCCATCGCGACAATGCCGCAGACGGGCAGGGAAGCGATATGCAGCCAGCCCCATTTGTCGCCTAAGCCGCGCAGATAAAAGCGATGCAGGCCAATGCCGCCGAGCAGTGTGGCGAGCAGGGTGGCGAGGGTTTTATTTTTGTGCAAAACAGACATGATTGCGCGGCGAAATTGCAGGAAGCCAGCAGTATGGCACAACAAAGCTGTTGCCGACGAGGCCAGAACGGGGGATAATCACGGATTACCCCAACACTCACCCATTGTTATTAATGCTTGCCCGTCGGAGGGAAGGCGCGCTATAATTTGCGGCTTTTTCCGACTCAGCACACTTTTTTGGAAATATTATGGTCGTTATTCGTTTAGCTCGTGGTGGTGCCAAGAAGCGCCCTTTCTACAACATCGTTGCAACCGATTCCCGCAACCGTCGTGACGGCCGTTTCGTAGAGCGTATCGGCTTCTACAACCCAATGGCTACCGGCCAGGCTGAAGGCTTCCGCGTTGCTGCAGACCGTCTGGCTTACTGGCAAGGCGTTGGCGCACAGCTGTCCCCAGCTGTTGCCAAACTGGTTGCTACCAACAAAGCAGCCTAAGGCTTGAGCGAGAAGGCAGCATCCGGGGCACAAGCCCCAGACGATCTGGTGCAAGTGGGCTTTGTCTCCGGCGCCTACGGTCTGGTTGGTGGAGTGAGGGTACGTCCCTTCTCCGCAGATGCGGATGCTTTGCTGCACGCGAAAACCTGGTGGATTGATAAGCCGAGCCTGCGCGACGTAGAAGTCAAACGGGCCAAGCTGCATGGTGGCGACGTTGTCGTAACCATGATCGGAATCGCTGATCGTGATATTGCAGAAGCGCTGAAAGGCGCCTCGGTGTTTATCCGCCGCAGCGACTTCCCCAAACTCGACGAAGAAGACGAGTTTTACTGGTCCGACCTGATCGGGCTGGCAGTAGAGAATCAACAGGGCGAAAGCCTTGGCACGGTCACCGATATGATGAGCAATGGACCCCAATCCATCCTGCGCGTCGAGTACGAGGCCGAGGGAGCGGCGCAGGAGCGCCTGATCCCGTTTGTTGACCAGTACGTTATCAAGGTGGACAAGGACGCGAAGAAAATCATCGTGGACTGGGGCCTGGATTACTGATCCGGAACCGCAGCGATGCAATTCGACGTTATCACCCTGTTCCCTGAAATGTTCGCTGCCCTGACGCAGTCCGGCGTTACCCGCCGCGCGTTTGAGCAGAAGAAGTGGAGCCTGTCGCTGTGGAATCCGCGCGATTTCACCACCGACAATCACCGCACCGTGGATGATCGCCCTTATGGCGGCGGTCCCGGCATGGTGATGCTGGCCAAGCCGCTGGAAGCGACGATCAATGCCGCGAAACAGCGCCAGGTAGTCTCCGGACTGCCCGAGCCGCGCGTGGTATTCATGTCGCCGCAAGGCAAGCAGCTGACACACGAGCGCGTGATGCAGCTGAAGCAGGAACCCGGACTTGTGGTGCTGTGCGGCCGTTACGAAGCGGTGGACCAGCGCCTGCTGGACCGCTGCATCGATGAGGAAGTCAGCCTCGGCGATTTCGTGCTGTCCGGCGGCGAGCTGCCGGCCATGGCCCTGATGGATGCCGTGGTGCGCCAGCTGCCCGGCGTGCTGAACACCGATGCCTCGGCCGTTGAAGACAGTTTCGTCAACGGCCTGCTGGATTCGCCGCACTATACGCGGCCTGAAGTGTATGAAGGCGAGAGCGTGCCCCCGGTGCTGCTGGGCGGCAATCATGCCGAGATCGAGAAGTGGCGCCGCGAGCGCATGCTGGAAGCGACGGCGCGCAAGCGTCCCGACCTGCTGGTGAAAGCGCGCGAAGCCGGCCTGCTCTCGAAGAAGGACGAAAAGTTTTTGGCGGGTTTGTAAACCCGTTGTAGTACCAAGGCAGGCATGTTGCCTGCCATGTTTAACCCCATCCTCTACCGGGCAACCTTGGCGCCGGCAAGATGGTCATTGGAGTCATAAAATGAACCTGATTCAACAACTCGAGCAAGAAGAAATCGCTCGTCTGGGCAAAAACATCCCTGAGTTTGCTCCTGGCGATACCGTGATCGTGAACGTGAACGTAGTCGAAGGCACCCGCAAGCGCGCCCAGGCTTACGAAGGCGTTGTGATCGCCCGTCGTAACCGTGGCCTGAACTCGAACTTCATCGTTCGTAAGATCTCGTCCGGCGAAGGCGTTGAGCGTACCTTCCAGCTGTACTCCCCGCTGATCGCTTCGATCGAAGTGAAGCGTCGTGGTGACGTGCGCCGCGCTAAGCTGTACTACCTGCGCGACCGTTCGGGCAAGTCTGCTCGTATCAAGGAAAAACTGCCAAACCGCAAAGCTGCTGCGGCAGAGTAATCCATTCGTATCTGATTGGATCGAAGGGGCGCCGTTGGTGCCCCTTTTTTGTTTTGGAAAAACCAACGGCGGAAAAGCAGGTGGCTGCCACGACGTGGCAGCCACCAGGTTCACGTCTCGGGTTTTTCGGAGGAGGACAGATTGGCACGACCGCATTTCGACCCCACCCAGCTGCCTGTAGACGCCATTGCCGGCGAGGCGGCGGTCCTGCTGGAGCGCCTGGCGCCCGCATGGCTGCGCGAGCGATTCGCCAATCCGCCTGAGTGGACGCCGGAAGGCAACGAGACTGTCTTCATCGAGCGTCCGAAAACCACGGCCGCCTCGGTGCTGGTGCCCATCGTGGTGCGGGAGGCGGGCCTGAGCATGCTGCTGACCCAGCGCACGGCGCACCTGAACGACCACGCTGGGCAGGTCGCGTTCCCGGGCGGCCGCGCCGAGGAAACCGATGCCGACGCCATCGATACCGCGCTGCGCGAAACGGAAGAAGAAATCGGCCTGCACCGCCGCCATATCGAAGTGATCGGCACGCTGCCACTGTACTACACCGGCACCGGCTACGAAGTCACGCCGGTGGTTGGCCTGGTGATGCCGCCGTTCGAGTTGACGAAAGACCCGTTCGAAGTCGCCGAGATTTTTGAAGTGCCTTTGCCTTTCCTGATGGACGGGCAGAATCACCAGCTGCTGTCGGCGCAATTGCCGAGCGGCCGCCGCACTTTCTACGCCATGCCGTACGAAAAATATTTTATCTGGGGAGCAACAGCCGGCATGCTCCGCAATCTGTTTCATTTCTTGCGCGCTTAAGCTACCCTAGCGGGCATTGCGAAACCGTAAATTCTGGTGTCAGCCACGGTGTGGCAGCCACCATGCATGCTGCAGCAACCTGGGTGATTGCCACGGTGTGGCAGCCACCATCCATGCTGCAGCAACCTGGGTGGCTGCCACGAAGTGGCTGTCACCAGCTTTTGCCTTGGGTTTTATTCAAAGGAATTCGATGACTTTTCTCTCCATCCTGTGTGCATTGCTGATTGAACAACTGAAACCTCTGCGTGCGGATAACCCGATCTACGCCGAGATCAAGGCCCTCGCAATTCGCATGGAGACCTGGTTCAACGCTGGCCACGCCAGCCACGGCCGCATAGGCTGGTTCCTGATGATGGCAGCGCTGATGGTTCCTGCCGGTCTGATCTATTGGGTGCTGATCAGCTACAAGCTCATTCTGGCTGCGTTCGCCTGGAATGTGCTGATCGTCTACCTGACCCTCGGCTTCCGCCATTACAGCCATTACTTCACCTCGATCCAGTTGGCCCTGAACGCGGGCGACGAAACGACCGCGCGTTCCCTGCTGTCCGAGTGGACCAAGCTGGACACCGTGGGCATGGATGTTTCCGAAATCTCCCGCATTGCGGTCGAGAAGGCCCTCATCACCACGCATCGCAATGTATTCGGCGTGTTCTTCTGGTTCCTGATGCCGCTCGGCCCGACCGGCGCCATTCTGTACCGTGTGTCCGAATACCTGGCCCGCGCCTGGAACGAGCCGGAACACATGCGCAATGAAGCCTTCGGCGAATTCGCCGCCAAGGCGTTCTACTGGATCGACTGGATTCCGGCCCGTCTGACCGCCGTTGCTTTTGCCGTGGTCGGCAACTTCGAGGACGCTGTCTACGCCTGGCGTAACTTCGCCCACCGCTGGAAGGACGAGGCGATCGGCATCATCCTGTCGGCCGGTGGCGGCGCCATGGGCGTACGCCTCGGCACCCCGCAGGAAAACGCGGCCAAGATCGTGCCGGCCGATGCCGCGACCGTGGATATTTCCGATGTCGAAGTGGAAAGCATGCCGGGTGATGAGCCTGGTGTGCGTGCCTTGCAAAGTACTGTCGGCCTGGTCTGGCGTGCGCTGCTGCTGTGGATGATGCTGCTCCTGTTGCTGTCCGGAGCTGCCTGGCTAGGCTAAAATGCAGGACTCGCGGCCGCTTTTTTTGCGGCTGCGGGGCGCGGGAAATAGCGCTTAGGTCTTCTATAAGATATAATACCTAAGTTCCACCACGCAACAGAAAGCGCCCCCACATGGACAGCGAGTTCTTCATTCTTGGCCTTACCTCCAAAGGCAAGCAGTTTCGTCCCAGCGACTGGGCCGAACGCCTCTGCGGTGTCATGGCCTGCGTCGCTCCCACGGCAAGCGGTCCCCATGGCCACCTCGGTTATTCGTCGATGGTCACGCCCACCGTCATCAATGGTGTGAAAGCCGTCGTCGTGAACAGCAAGCTGCGCGAGATGCAGCCGCTGGCTTATAACTTCGTCGTCGAATTTGCGAAAGACAATGATTTGCAGGTCGTGGACGCTTGTCTCCTACCTGACGAAAAGGCCTGAGATGGCGTAGCATAGGGTTTTGCCAATAAAAGCAGAATCCCATGCAAAAAACCCTTATCGCCGCGTTCTTCCTGTCCGGCGCCAGTTTCCTCCCTTCCGCCTTCGCGCAAACCCTGCCAGCCGGTGTGACCAAAGGTCCGTCGGTCGAAGGCATCACCGAGTACCACTTGCCGAACGGCCTGAAGGTGCTGCTGTTCCCCGATGCGTCCAAGCCGACCGTCACCGTCAACGTGACTTACCGCGTCGGCTCGCGCCATGAGAATTACGGCGAGACGGGCATGGCGCACTTGCTGGAACACCTGATGTTCAAGGGCGCACCGAAGCACCGTAATATCACGCAGCAGTTCGCGGAACGCGGCATGGAGTTCAACGGCACCACCTCCTTCGACCGCACCAATTACTACGAAGTATTCTCGGCCAGTCCGGAGAACCTGAAGTGGGCGTTGGAGATGGAAGCGGACCGCATGACCAAATCCTTCATCGCCAAGAAGGATCTGGACTCGGAAATGACCGTGGTCCGCAACGAATACGAAAACGGCGAGAACAGCCCGTTCGAAGTGCTGATCAAGCGCATGTCGAGCGTGGCCTACGACTGGCACAGCTACGGCCGTTCCACCATCGGCAACCGCAGCGATATCGAAAACGTCAAGATCTCGAACCTGCAAGCCTTCTATCACACCTGGTATCAGCCGGATAACGCCGTGCTCCTGGTGGCGGGCAAATTCGACGCATCGCAAACCTTGGCCTGGATCAGCAAGACGTTCGGCGCGATCCCGAAACCCAAGCGCAAGCTGCCTGACTTCTGGACCGTGGAGCCGACCCAGGACGGCGAGCGCCTGTTTACCGTGCGCCGCAAAGGCGATGTGCAAATCGTGCTGGCGGCCTACAAGATTCCATCCGGCCTGCATGCGGACTCCGATCCACTGGCCTTCATGGGCCAGATCATGGCCGACACGCCAACCGGTCGCCTGCACAAGGAGCTGGTCGAATCGGGCAAGGCCGCGCAAGTGTTCAACTATGGCCAGGTGGGCTTCTATCCAGGCCTGTACATGTTCGGTGCCGTGGTCAAGGCAGGACAGCCGGTGGAACCGGTGCGCGATGAGCTGATTGCCGCCGTCGAGAGTTTCGCCAAGACGCCGCCGACCGATGAAGAGATGGAGCGCACGCGCCGCGACTACACCAATATGATCGAGAAGCAGCTGAACAACCCGCAGCAGGTGGGTGTAGCGCTGTCCGAATACATCGCGCTGGGCGACTGGCGCTTGTTGTTCCAGGGCCGTGATGAGCTGCCGGCGATCACCTCAAAGCAGGTGGCCGATGCCGCTGCACGCTACTTCAAGCGCGATAACCGTACGGTAGGCGTGTTCCTGCCGGAAGATGCGCCGCAGCGTGCGGACATTCCGCAGGCGCCGGCTGCCGAAGAACTGCTGAAGAATTTCAAGGGCAAGGAGAGCGTGCTGAAGTCCGAGGACTTCGATCCGAGCCAGGACAACATCATGAAGCGCACGGAGCTCAAGCAGGTCAATGGCCTGAAGCTGGCGCTGCTGCCGAAGCAGAACCGCGGCGAGATGGTGTCGGTGGATCTGCGCCTGCATTGGGGCGATGAGAAGAATCAGTTCGGCAAGCAGCTGGTGGCCTCGGCGACCAGTGAGATGCTGACGCGCGGCACCAGCAAATACACGCGCACCCAATTGGCGGACCAGATGTCGAAGCTGAAGATGTCCGGTGGCGGCGTGTACCACTTCGACACCACGCGTGAACATCTGACTGAAGCGCTGCGCCTTGTGGCACATGTGCTGAAGGAGCCGAGCTTCCCGGCGGCTGAATTCGAACAGCTGCGCCAGCAGTGGATCGTGGGCCTGGAATCCATGCGCAGCGATCCGCAGGCGGTGGCAGGGCAGGCGATGGCGGAATATTTCGATCACTGGCCGAAGGGCGATCCGCGCAGTGTGATGTCGATCGATGAGCAGATCGCAGGGATCAAGGCGCTCAAGCTGGAGGAGCTGAAGGACTATCACAATGAGTTCTATGGCGCCTCGCACGGTGAGCTGTCCATCGTGGGGGACTTCGACAAGAACGAAACGGTGAAGGTGATCGGCGAGGAGTTTGGCGGCTGGCAGAGCAAGGGCTCCTATGCCCGCATTCTGGATACCTATGTCGACAAGGCGCCGACGAAAAAGAGCATCGCTACGCCGGACAAGGAGAACGCTTTTTACACCGCGCGCATGAACCTCGATCTGAAGAATGACGATGCGGATTATCCGGCGCTGGAGCTGGCCAACTTCGTCTTCGGCGACGGTGGTTTGAAGTCGCGTCTGATGGACCGCATTCGCCAGAAGGATGGCTTGTCCTACGGCGGCGCTTCGCAGCTGGATGCGGGCGAGTTTGACCGCGCCGGCGCCTTCTCGATCAGCGCGATCGCGGCGCCGCAGAATATGGCCAAGCTGGATGTGGCAGTGAAGCAGGAACTGGCGCGTGCGCTGAAGGAAGGCTTCACGGCGGCGGAAGTGGCGGGCGCCAAATCCGGCTTGCTGCAACAGCGGATTCAGAACCGCTCGAAGGATGGCATCGTGGCCAGCGCATGGAACCGCTTCCTGGACGAAGGCCGTACTTTCGAATGGAGCAAGCAGCACGAGGCCAAGCTGAAAGCGCTGACCGTGGAGCAGGTCAACGCCGCCTTCCGCAAGGCGATCGATCCGTCGAAGCTGACGGTGGTTGTGGCGGCTGATCCGGCGAAGTCGAAGTAAACCCACGGCGCAAACCTGGTGCCTGCCACGCCGTGGCAGGCACCTGCTTCACGCCTCGGGTCAGGGTGTGCTCAGCTCCGCCACAAAATCGTACATATCGCCGCGGAAGATCGAGCGGCAGAATTCAATGGCGCGGCCATCGCGCAGGAAACCGAGGCGCTCCACCGCCAGCCCCGCATCACCTTCCTTCGCCTGCAACAGCCTGGCCTGCTCCGCATTCAGCAGCAGCGCAGACAGGCGCTGCAGCGCGCGCACGGGCCGGCAGCCCTGCGCTTCCAGCGCCTCATACATCGACGTATCCACCACCTCAAGCGAGGGCAGGGCGCTGGCCACGATGGTCGCGTACTCCAGGCACATCGGCACATCGTCCGCAAAGCGAATGCGGTTGAAACGATAAACCGGCGCGCCCGGACTCAGTCGCAAACGCAGCGCTTCCTCCGGCGTCACAGTCCCTTCCGAGCGCTTCAGCCACACACTGCGCGGCGTACGTCCACGCGCGCGCATGTCTTCAGAGAAGGAAGTCAGCTTCGCGAAATTCTTTTCGACCTTGGCGTTGATGAAGTTCCCTGAGCCCGGCCGGCGCACCAGCAGGCCTTCTTCCACCAGCCCGTCGATGGCCTTGCGCACCGTGATACGGGAGATGGACAAGTCCGCCGCGAGCTGGCGCTCCGCCGGCAAGGCTTCGTCCGGGCCAAACACATGCTGGTTGATGGCTTCGCGCAGGGCACGCTGCAGCAACTGGTAGAGCGGCTGGCTGCTGGACTGCGACAGGTCTTCCATGATCTGGGCAAGCGAACTCATTCATGCTCCTGAGAAAGGGTCTGGCGATAATACCAAAAAAAGACCGTACTCCAATCGGTATGCATTGAGCCAGATCAAACATGCCTTGAGGTAGCGCTAACAGTATCGGTTTGTAGACGAAGTGGTATGTATTTTCAGTACAACATATGAAAAAAATATGAAAATTGGTAGTGTTCTGGTATTGGTTGGCTGTATATTGGCGTTCAATTGGTTTTGTAGTGGAGTAGAACTTTTAAGTCGAACGGGTCACATAGGCCCACATCTAGGGGGAGTAAATGAAGGACTATCAGGTAGCAGCAAACGGCAAAACCCGCCTGACGCCAATCGCCACCGCCGCTGCAGCACTGGTGCTGGGCATTGCGATTCCAGCCCAGGCGCAGCAACAGGCTGAACAACAGCCCACCGATTCGGTGGTGGTCGTGACTGGTATTCGCGGTTCGCTGCAGCAGTCGCTGTCGGTCAAGCGCAACGCATCGGCCAACGTCGAGGTCATCACGGCGGAAGACGTGGGCAAGATGCCTGACAAGAACGTTGCAGACTCCCTGCAGCGTCTCCCTGGCGTGAACATTTCGCAGTCCGCTGCCGGTTCCGGCGGCTTCGACGAAAACGACCGCGTCAGCCTGCGTGGTACTGCACCGGCCCTGACCCAGACCCTGATCAACGGCCACGCTGTATCCTCCGGCGACTGGTTCGTGCTGGACCAGGTGGGCGGCGCCGTGGGCCGTACCACTTCCTACTCCCTGCTGCCCTCCGAGATCGTCGGCCAGGTCGTGGTGCGCAAGTCGCCGACTGCTGACCTGGTGGAAGGCGGTTCGGCCGGTACCATCGACATTCTGACCCGTCACCCACTGGACTTCAAACAGTCGCTGTCGCTGGAAGGCTCCATCCAGGGCGTGTACACCACCCTGGCCGGCAAGACCGACCCGCAATTCTCCGGACTGATCAACTGGAAGAACGATGCCAACACCTTCGGCGTGCTGCTGCAAGGCTTCAAGGAAAAGCGCCACCTGCGCCGTGATGGCCAGGAACTGCTGCAATGGACCCAGATTTCGCCGACCAGCGATCTGGCCAAGGCCAAGCCTGACCTGGCCAATGTCTGGTTCCCGCGCCTGATCGGTTCCTCCCTGTTCGAACAGGAACGTGACCGCAAGGGCGGCATGGTGGTCGCTCAGATCAAGCCGAGCCGCGACTTCTCGCTGGAAGGTACGTACTTCAACTCGAAGCTGGAAGCGTCCAACTACAACCGTAACTACATGACCGACATGAACGCCAACGGCGCGATTGGCGGCAACGTGATCCCGGACTCCTACACCGTCCGCAACGGCACCCTGACTTCCGTGAACTTCGCGAACAAAGGCACGGCTGCCGCACCGCTGCGCTACGGTATCGTGGACGATATCGTGCGTGAAGGCGCGTACGCGAAGAGCGAGTTTGCCGACATCTCCGGTAAATGGCGTCCGACCAACGACATCACCCTGAGTGGTTCCTTCGGCCGTACCAAGGGCACTGGCGCTACCCCGTCTCAGGGCGTGTATGAAGGTGACGTGAACAACTCCGGCGTGAGCTACCAGCTGAATGGCCTGGGCTCTCCTGCCACCGTGAAGTTCCCGAGCATCGATACTTCCAAGTTCACTGGTACTGTGCTGGACTGGGTGTTCGGCTACAGCCCGGCAACCACCACCGACGAAGAGAACTACGGCCAGCTGGATGCGGCCTTCCGCATGGACGTCGGCCCGCTGCGCGAGCTGAAGTTCGGCGTGCGCGGTACGGACCACAAGCGCAGCAACTTCGCCGTGTCGCAAGGCCCGAACTGGGCCAATACCGAGCCGGGTACCGCCAATACCAATCCGGCCTGGAACGGCAATACCTATCCTGGCGACTTCGCCAGCGACCTGGGCGGCGAATTCCCGCGCAATGTATGGGAACTGGACCGCGCAATCCTGCAGCAGTGGGGTAACGACCACTCCAACCGCAGCCTGGAACGCATCTACTATCCGGACATGTTCAACCTGAAGGAGAAGACCAAGGCGGCTTACGTCTCGGGCGACTTCGAAGGCGAAGGCTGGAGCGGTAACGCCGGCGTGCGCGTGGTGCGTACCGAAGGCCAGTCCAACGGCTACCAGATCCTGCCGAACCAGCTCCCTGGCGGCAATCTGCCGGCCTTCCCATGGGGCGGCTTCGTGCAGCAGACCCGCGTGGACAACAACCACACCGAAGTTCTGCCAAGCGCCAACCTGCGTCTGGACCTGATGAAAGATGTGGTGGGCCGTGTTGGTATCTCGCGTACCATGACCCGTCCTGACTTCGGCGCCCTGGGTGGTACTGTGTCGTTGACGGACGAAACCCATACCGGTAATGGCGGTAACGCTTCCCTGAAGCCGACCATCTCGAACAACCTGGACGCAACGCTGCAGTGGTACTTCGCACCGCGCGCCCTGGCTTCGGTTGGCGCCTTCTACATGGACCTGCGCAACTACGTTGGCTACGGCACCAGCCACGGTACCTTCATCGATTCCCGCGCTTCCCAGCAGACCGGCAAGCCAGTGTTCGCGGATTACACCATCACTTCCCCGATCAACGTGGATGCTGAAGTGAAGGGCCTGGAATTCAACCTGCAAATGCCGATCGCTGCAACCGGCTTTGGCTGGGACGGCAATCTGACCCTGGCGGATTCGAATCAGAAGTTCGGTTCCTGCCCGCAGACTCAGACCTCGACCACTGCTGATCCATGCGACATGCTGGGCGCCTCGAAAGTTACTGCCAACATCGGCGGCTACTTCGAGAACGACAAGTTCAACGTTCGCGTAAGCTACGCATGGCGCTCGTCGTTCCTGGCAGCCCAGGACCGCGGCACGCCGCTGTACCAGGATGCAGTTGGCACCCTGTCGGCATCGTTCAACTACAACGTCAGCAAGAATGTGGTGCTGACCTTCAGTGGCCAGAATCTGAACAACCCGATTCTGAAGAACTATGTCTACAACAAGGACCAGCCGGCCCGCTTCTACGTGAACGGTGTGCAGTATTACGCTGGCGTACGTTTCAAGTATTGATGTTCTCGCAGCTGGCCCGTACACCTGAGATCGAGCACGCCGACGCCGCAGCTTTTGCGGCGGCGACGGCGGCGCAACGTCCCGTGGTGCTGCGCGGCCTGGTACGGCATTGGCCTTCGGTGCAGCAGTCCTTGCAATCCCCCGAAGACCTGTGCCGCTACCTGATGCGATTTGATTGTGGTGGCGCCTGCGATACGGTGCTTATGCCGCCTGAAGTACAGGGGCGGCTTTTTTATTCTGCGGACATGAAGGGCTTTAACTTCGTCCGCGCCAAACGCACGGTGACTGCGGTGATCGAGCAGATCGTGCGCTATTCGCAGTTCCCGATTGCGCCTGCGGTGGCGATGCAGAGCGCTTTGCTGGATGAATGCCTGCCCGGCTTTGCGGCGCAGAATCCAGCGCCTTTCCTCGATCCTGAAGTGCGGCCACGGCTCTGGCTTGGCAATGAAGTGATCACGCCCGCGCACTTCGATGAGTCGCATAATCTGGCTTGCGTGGTCAGTGGACGCCGGCGATTCACGTTGCTTCCGCCGGAGCAGGTGCGCAATCTCTATCTGGGGCCGCTCGACTTCGCGCCAACGCCGACGCCGATCAGTCTTGTCGCTTTCCGTTCGCCGGACTTCACGCGCTTCCCGCGCTTTCATGACGCGCTGGCTGCCGCACAAGTAGCCGAACTGGAACCGGGCGACGCCCTGTACATTCCTTCGCTGTGGTGGCATCACGTCGAGTCCATCGGCCTGCTGAACGCCATGGTCAACTACTGGTGGAGCGCGCCTGCCGTCAATGGCCTGGACAAGGCCAAGGTGCTGGCGCAAGTCAATCAATGAAAAAAATCGCGTATTTGCTGGCGCTGCTGTGCGGCGCGGCGGCGGCCGAGCCGCGTGTGGTCCACAGCCCTTATCAATTCCTCGGCCTGATGGGCGGGGCGGGCCGCGCCGTCAGCATGGCGCCGGATGGCAGCAAGCTGTCGGCACTGACCTGGGCCTTTGCGACAGGCGAGTGCGGCGACGAAAAGTGGATGGGCGTGCCAGGCCAACAGATCGCCAGCGCAAACATTGCTGCCGCCGAACGCGCTGGCGTCGACTTCATCATCTCCACGGGGGGGCAGGGTGGCGTGTTCACCTGCGCCACCGATGAAGGCATGGCGCGCTTTCTGGCGCGCTACGCCTCGCCGCGTTTTGTCGGCGTCGATTTCGATATCGAGGCCGAGCAGACGCCGGAGCAGATCGACTCGATCGTGCAGCGCGCCCGCAATGCCCAGCGCAACGCACCGAATCTGCGTTTCAGCTTTACGATCGCCACCTTTGCCGCGTCGGACGGCAGCCGCAACAGCCTGAATGCCACCGGCGAAGCCGTATTGGCAGCCGCGCGCCGCATCGGCCTGCAGGATTTTGTATTGAACCTGATGGTGATGGACTACGGCGCCAATGATCCCAAGGTCTGCGTGGTGCGCGACAGGCGCTGCGACATGGGCGCCTCCGCGCTGCAGGCCGCGCGCAATGTGCACGAAAAGTACAAGCTGCCGTATGCGCAGATCGAGCTGACGCCCATGATCGGCATGAACGACGTAGTGGAGAACGTCTTCACCCTGGATGATGCACGCACGGTTGCAGCGGGCGTACGGGCGCAGCGCATGGCCGGTCTGCACTTCTGGTCCCTCGACCGCGACAAGCCCTGTGCGCAGCCCCTGAAAGCTGCCGACGGAAACTGCAGCAGCATGCAAGGAGTGCCAGCTGGCGCCTATACGCACGCCATGTCCGCATCCCGATAAGCCGATCGGATAACGCGGCCTTTAGCTTAGGCGTCGAAGCGCGCGAAGCCCTTGTCGTCCGGGTGACCCGAAATGACCGGGCCGCCTTCAAATGTGATTTGGTACTTCATACCGGCCATCGGACCGGCGTCTGCGTCGCGTTAGTCCTGGGCGATGAAATTGTTCATGGTGGCGAGCGAGCCTGGCAGCTCGGGGAGTGCCGCGGCTTGTGAGGCTCCGCCGAGGAAGGCGTGCTGGCCGGACTTCACGGTGAAGTTGCCCGGGCAGCTGAAGGTGATATTGCCGCCTTCGAGTACGACTGAGGATTCCCCGGCGTGCAGCACCACTTTCTTGTTGGCCTTGATCTCGATGCTGTCGTCGACCGAAACGACGACTACTTCCTTGTCCGCCAGGATTTCCAGTTCGCCGGTGTGCGCTTGCAGCGAAACTGCACCGTTGCCGGCAATGGCTTTGATGCCCCCTTCGCGGGCGAACAGGGCAGTGGCGTTGGCGGAGACGGCGGAGTAAGTGTGCTGCGCGGCCATGTGCAGGTCGGAGCCGGCAGTCCAATGCAGCTGTTCGCCTGCGTAGAGCAGCGTCGATGCGGGCGTGGCGAGGTTGATGCTGTCCACACTGTCGGCTGCAATGATGGCGGAGGCGAAGCGCTCTACGGGCCGGCCTTGCGCCGCCTCACGCGAGCCGTCCGCAGCGCGCAAAGCAGACTGACCGTTCAGTGATCCGCTGTATTTGCCGTCCTGCTGCGGATCGATCTGCTTGATCAGCTGTTCATGCTCAGTCAGCGCGCCGGCGCTGTACAGGGCGTTCTGTTGTTTTGCGGTAGCCGCCAGGTCGTCCGCCAGCTTCTTGCCAGCCTTGATGCGTTCCAGCGCATCTGCCGCTTCCAGCTGCGTGGACTGGACGCCAGGGCCCTGTGCGCGGCGCATGCTGGTCGTCATCAGCAAGCCTTCGCCTGAGCGCAGCACCGTCCAGGCGTCGCTGCGCAGTTCGAAACCGGTACCTCGATGCGCGCCGCGTGTCGCCGATGCGTGCGATTGCTGCACCAAGTAGCCCATATTCAACTGGCTGGCGGCCGTACTGCTGGCCAGGCGCATGCGCAACTGACCGGGCGTATCGTCCAGTACCCACTGGTTGTAGCCGCTGCCGTCGAAATTGCGGCTGTGGATGCCTGAGATTACGCCCGCGTGATTCGTCGTGGAATCGACACCCGCGGAAAAGGGTGGTTCATCGCTACCCGTATAAAGCTGCGCAACGATCACCGGCCGGTCGATATCGCCTTCAATGAAATCCACCAGCACTTCGGTGCCGATGCGCGGCGTGAACTGGGTGCCCCAGTTGGGACCTGACAATGCCTCGGCGACTCGCACCCAGGTGCCGCAGCGCTCGTCCGGCACTTCGTCACGCTGCCATGGGAAGCGCACGCGCACCTGGTGGTCGCGTTGCGTGGTGCTGACGGCGCCCGGCAGGCCAACCACCAGCGCGGTTTGCGGACCAAGCGTGGCGCCACGGATGCGCAGTGCCGTCGCAGCAGGCAGCAGCGGCACCGCAGCGCGCGCGCAGCCGAAGCGGTTGCGGTAAGTGCCCGGCTCCACGCCGCCGGTGCCCTTCAAGGCCGGCGTGAAGTTGTTGCGCGCATCGTGTTCAATCCAAAGCGTTGTGAATTCGCTTGCCTCAAGCTGCTCATGGCCGGTCAGTGAAAACGTGTGGCCGGCAGCCAGGCGGCGCACCGAGCCTTCGCCTGCAAAGATCTTGTTGTGCAGCTCCAGTGCTTGCAGCATCAGCAGGCTGTGGGCATCGGCTGCACCACTGGCATTGTAGTGAGGTTCCGCGCTGCCGTCGTACACGGAGATTGCCGGCAGCTCGCCTGCATCAAGGCTGCTGGACCGTTCGGCGGCGGGAGCGGCGACTTGCGCCGGCTCCCAGCTGGCGATGCTGACGGCGTTTGGCGACACTACGCGGCGCGCCGCGAACTGGTCGATCGCGTCATCCGGCCCGGTTGCGCGCACGCCTTGGAAGCGCAGTGCGCCGGTCGCCGGGCGGGCGGTGCGGCTGTCGAAGATCACGACGCGGTGGCGGGATTGCCCATCCGGCGCCTCGTCATCGGACTGGTCGTGTTCAAACCGCCAGTTCAAGCCTTCGGACGCCAGGATGCGGCACAGGAATTCGTAGTCGCTCTCGCGGTACTGCGTGCAGATGGCGCGCGGCGCCAGTTCCTGCGTCACGTCGAATTGCAGGCGTACCTGCGGATAATCGGCCAGCAGCTCCTGCACGATGTCGCGCACGGATTGCTCATGGAAGATCCAGCTGTCGCGGCGCAGGCGCAGCAGCGCGAGGGCCGGTTCCAGCCGCAGGCGGTAGCGCGCCACGCCGCCATCGGCGCCCAGCCAGCGCGCATCCGTGCACAGGCCGTGCCACGCACGGCGGCTGCCGTCCGGCTGCAGCAGACGCACGGTCAGCTCCCTGCCGATGAACTGGCCGAGGGCGACATCGGCCGATGTGCTGAGCGCATCGACATCAAAGCGGAACAGCTCATTGACGCCCTCGTGGCCCTGCCAGCGTTCGACCATCAGCGACTCCGGCAGGTCTGAAGCCTGTGCGCTGGTGAGCGTCAGCAGGCGATCCTGCTGGCTGAGGCCTGTGCCGAACAAGCGGTCCATCACGGCAATGTGATGGTGATGTTGGCCTGGCGGGGCGCCATGCGCACAACGTCGTTGTAGGCCTGCACCTGCTGTTCGGTGTGGCGGGTCAGCGAGGTGCGCAGCCCGATGTAGCCCACGATGCACACCAGCGCGAAGACAGCCGTCATGGTCCACAGCGGCGTGTTGCTGCGCAGCTTATGGATCACATTGTCGGGACGCTCGGCATGCGGCGCGAAGCCGGGACGTTTGCCTTTCAGGTGGGCGATCTCGTCGCCGAGGCGCGCGGTCAGGTAGCCCAGCTTCTCCGAACCCTCCAGAATATAGCGGCCCTGGAATCCCAGCAGCAGGCACATATGGAATACCTCCATCGCTTCCAGATGTTCGGCGCCGTGCACACGCAGCTGTTCCAGGCGATTGAAGAAATTTTCACCGGCCAGCTGGTCGCCGAACAGTGCCAGTTGCAGCGGCTTCAGCTCCCAGCTATCACGGATCGGGTAAGAGGAGCGCAGGATAATCTCATCCACTGCCGCACTGAAGGCATATTTGGCGGCATCGATATCGTCCGCTGAAGCGCCTCTCTTGCGGGCGTTGCGGCCAAAGTCATCGAGGAAGCGCGTCATGCGTGGCTGGAACTCGGCGTTGTCTTGCGGGCCGCTACCGTTTTTCAGCATGAACAGCGCATAGAAACCGTCGTACATCAGGTCCAGCAGCGTGGCATGCGCGTCCGATACCGGTGCGGCTGCTGTACTGGCGACGAGGGAGGGAGGGGCGATCGTATTCATGTTCACCTTGAATCAGGAATTGACTGCAATGAGTTCCAGGCGCAGGTCGCGCATACCGGACGGCGCATAGATCGAGATCGACTGGGCTTGCAGCATGCGTTCGTACATGGCGCCTTTGCCGTCCAACACAAAGTAGCAGCAATCGGGGCGCACCGGCACAGCGGCCGGGACCTGCGGCGCATGCGCGATGCGCACACCGGGCATGGCGGACAGCACAAACTTCTCGACGTCATCCGGCGCACCTATCTTGAAGCGCAGCGGCACCACATCCACCACTTCCACAGCGGGCATATCTGCCTGCACGGCGAGGTAGAAGGTCGTGCGCTCGTCGATTTTTCCGGAATCGAGCATGCCGTGGAAGTAGGACGGTTTCGGCTGCGTCAGGGCGATGGCGAAGTAGCGCGACGAGATGACCGTATCCAGCAGTTCACGGATGATCATATGCAGCTGTGTGAACGCCGGGCCGGGATCGTCGTGCCGGTAAGGCGGCAGGTCGGCCAGCGACCAGCTGCGCGAATAGGTCATCAGCGAACCGGCCAGCGATAGCAGCTGTTCGTACAGCCGCTCCGGATGCAGTTCGGGATTATGGAAGTAGTGCGACAGCGAGCCGAATGCGTTGCTGGCCGTGTGCAGCAGCCAGAAGGTGGACATGTCGCCGCTGCGGAACTCGATGAAGTTGCGGCTCGGTTCACGGTGGTGGCCATACAGCGCGCTGACTTTGGCCTGCAAGGCGTCGAGCAGGCGGCGCAATTGCTGGAATAGCGGCGGCGCGCTGCGCACGCTCATGCTCGGCGCGATGAAAGTGGGATCGAGTTCGAAACCGCCGGTGGCAAGACGCCGTAAGCGCAGCAAGGGAAAGCTCACGTAGGAGTCGCGCGGCTCGGTATCGGCCAGCAGGCGCACGGTTTTTTTAAGGTAGGCCAGCTCGGCGCGCGCAGCCTGCGTGTACAGATCCGGCGTGTCGGCATTGGCCTGCGCGAAGCGCGCGCCGTTCACCGGCTGTCCTGCGGGCGTGAAGTTGCCGCCGAAATGCTTGAAGGCGGGCAGGGCGGCGTAGTAGGTGACGCTGTGCTGCGACTGCTGCAACTGGCTGAGGTCCACGCTATCCGGCAGGTCATCGCTGTTGGGTGCATCGACCAGTTCACCATCCTGGAAGATCAGCGCCAGGTCGAGCAATCGCAAACGGTTGCTGGCCAGCGCTTCATGGTCGATGGCCACGCGTTCCACGCCCCAGGCGAATGGATGAGCAGCTTTCACGCTGCAATGCACACGATGTTCGTGATAGCGATCCTGCTGCTGGAAATGCTGGGGACGCAGGAAAAGTCCTTCCCCCCATAAGACCTTGCTACTCATTTTGGACCTCTTTATTCATTGCTATTTTTCAACTGTAAGAACAATAACATTTTTGCGAAAAGCCTGTAGCTACGGGCGCTATCGTGCGCAGGGGTGTGAGAATTGGATAGATTCAATTGTGCGCAGGTAATATTTTTTCTCTGATAGTGTTGCGCTAATAATAATAATTGCAATTTCGATATCTCCGTGTCCATACGAGGTTAGTCATGAAGAAAAGCGTCACGCCGCTGCGTTTATTGTGCGTCGCAGCATTCGCGCTCGTGCTGAGCGCCTGCCAGACCATGGAGCCGCCCAAGGTGGCGGCGGTGCCGGTAAAACCCAAGATTGAAGACCTGCTTGCCAGGGCCAGCGAGGCGCAGGCTGCCGGCAAGACCGAGCAGGCGCTCGCGCTGTGGAAGGAAACGGCGCAGAACTATCCGGAAGACAAGCAGCCCTGGGTGCGCATCGCCCAAACCCGCTATGACGCGGGGCAGTATGGGGAAGCCATCATGGGCGCACAGGAAATCCTGGTGCGCGATCCGAGCGACCAGCTGGCCAACAGCATCATTGCCATCAGCGGCTTGCGCCTGTCGACCCGCGCGCTGGGGGACTTGAGCCGCCAGAATAATCTGTCCGGATCGATCCGCACCGAATCGCAGGACCTGGCCAAGCTGCTGCGCGAAAGCCTGGGCGAAACCGTGCTGGTGCCGCCTGCCCCGAAGGCTGCCGCGGCGCCTGCCAAGTCCGGTGGACGCAAGACGAAAACCACCGCCTCCAATCCCAGCGCCGATCCCTTTGGCGCCTTGAAATAACCCCTCGTTGAAAGAAGGAGAAGTCATGTCCAAGAGCCAAAGCGTCCAGAAGCGCCTGCAGAAAATCCGCCCGCCCCGGGTTCAGATGACCTACGACGTAGAGATCGGCGACGCCATCGAAAACAAGGAGCTGCCTTTCGTGCTGGGCGTAGTCGGGGACTTCGGCGGCAATTCGGAAGTGGAGCAGAAGCGCCTGAAGGAACGCAAGTTCGTCAATCTTGATCGCGACAATTTCGACGAGGTGCTGAAGGGCGTGGAACCACGCGCGGCATACCAGGTACCGAACGAGTTGAGCGGCAAGGGGCGCTTTGGCGTCGACCTGCATTTCCGCTCAATGGCCGACTTCCGTCCCGAGTCCGTGGTGCAGCAGGTCGAGCCGCTGCGCCAGCTGTTGGAAGCGCGCAACAAGCTGGCCGACCTGCGCAACAAGCTGGCCGGCAACGACAAGCTGGAGGACCTGCTGAACCAGGTTTTGCAAAGTACCGAGAAACTGGCCGAACTGGGCCAGCAGAATGTGAAAGGGGAGTGAGATGTCGGCCCAACTGAACGCAACGGGTGGCCTGGCCACTGCCGAGAACAACCTGCTGGACCAGATCGTCGAACAAAGCAAGGTTGCTAAATCCAGCACCGAGCATGCGCGTGCGCGCGACATCATTTCCGAACTGGTGCAGCAAGTAATGGCGGGTACCGTGGTGGTGTCCGATAACCTGGCGGCCACCATCGACGCCCGCGTGGCGGAACTGGATCGCCTGATTTCGAATCAGCTTTCCGCCATCATGCATGCGCCGGAATTCCAGAAGCTGGAAAGCAGCTGGACTGGCCTGCATTACCTTGTGAAAAACACGGCCACCGGCACCGGCCTGAAAATCAAGCTGTTGAACGCGACCAAGAAGGAATTGGTGAAGGAATTCCAGAGCGCACTGGAATTCGATCAGAGCGCCATGTTCCGCAAGGTGTATGAAGAAGAATTCGGCACCTTTGGCGGTGCACCGTTCGGTGCGCTGATCGGCGACTTCGAAGTCACACGCCAGCCGGAAGACATGTATTTCATCGAGCAGATGTCGCATGTGGCGGCGGCTGCCCACGCGCCGTTCGTCAGCGCCGCATCGCCCGAGCTGTTCGGCCTGGAGAGCTATGCCGACCTGGGCAAGCCGCGCGACCTGTCCAAGATTTTCGACACCGTGGAATATGCCAAGTGGAAGTCCTTCCGCGAATCGGAAGACGCGCGCTACGTGGGCCTGACCCTGCCGCGCTTCCTGGGCCGGCTGCCATTCAATCCGGCCGACGGCGCCACCGTGGAAGGCTTCAATTTCGTGGAAGACGTGGACGGTACCGACCACCAGAAATACCTGTGGTGTAACGCAGCCTACGCTTTCGGCGTGCGCCTGACGCGCGCCTTCGAAGACTTCGGCTGGTGCGCTGCCATCCGCGGCGTTGAAGGCGGTGGCCTGGTGGAAGACCTGCCGACCCATACCTTCAAGACCGATGAGGGCGAGGTGGCGCTGAAGTGCCCAACCGAGATCGCCATCACCGACCGCCGCGAAAAGGAGTTGAGCGACCTCGGTTTCATTTCTCTGGTCCACTGCAAGGACACCGACTATGCCGCCTTCTTCGGTGCCCAGTCGGCGCAGAAAGCGAAGAAATACAACAGCGACGCCGCCAACGCCAATGCCGTGCTGTCGTCGCAGTTGCAGTACATCTTTGCCGTGTCCCGCATCGCCCACTATATGAAGGCCATGATGCGCGACAAGATCGGCAGTTTTGCCGCCGCCTCCAATGTGGAAGATTTCCTGAACCGCTGGCTGACCCAGTACGTGCTGCTGGACGATAACGCCAGCCAGGAGCAGAAGGCGCAGTTCCCTTTGCGCGAGGCCTCGGTGCAGGTATCCGAAGTCCCCGGACGTCCGGGCGTGTACCGCGCGGTGTCCTTCCTGCGTCCGCACTTCCAGCTCGATGAGTTGTCCGTCTCGCTCCGATTGGTCGCGGAGCTCCCGCAATCGACCAAGTCCTAACCTAAACACCTGAAAGGAAGAAAATGGCAATCGACGTTTATCTGCAAATCGACGGCATCAAAGGCGAGTCGACCGATACCGCGCACAAGGACTGGATCGAAGTCCGCTCCGTACAGTGGGAAGTGCTGCAGCCGAAGTCGGCTACCGCATCCACTGGCGGCGGCCACACCGCCGAGCGCACCGAGCATCGCGACATCCTGCTCTCCAAGATGGCCGACCTGTCTTCGCCGCTGCTGCTGCAGAACTGCTCCTCCGGCAAAACCCTGCCGAAGGCCAAGCTGGAGTTCATGCGCGCCGACAGCCAGGGCGAGCGTATCAAGTATTTCGAGATCGAACTGGAAAACGTGCTGATCGCCAGCGTGGCGCCGGAAGTTCGTCCGGGCGACATCCTGGGTGAGGATGTGTCCCTGAAATACTCCAAGGTGAAGTGGAAGTACACCCAGCAGAAAGTCAACGGCGGCGCGGGCGGCAACACCTCCGGCGGCTGGGACCTGTCGGCCAATAAAGTAGCCTGAAAGGCGGCGCGGGCATGGCGGAAAGGGGATTCACACCGGGCTTGCTGGACCGGCTGCTGGCGCCTGGCGCCGGCGGCGCCACGGTAATGCGCCTGTCCCTGGAAGAAATGAAGGATGCGGTGGCGCGCGACCTGGAAGCGCTGCTGAATACCCGTACTGTCATGCCTGAGCATTTGCTGAAGCGCTATCCCGAGTGTGCGCGTTCGATCGCCAGCTATGGCCTGAACGATTTTGCCGGCCTGTCGCTCGCCAGCATCGATGACCGCACTCACATCTGCCAGAGCCTGGAACGTGCCATCGCGCGGCATGAGCCCCGGCTGCGGCAGGTCCGTGCCGCGCTGGAGATTCAGGAGGGCGCCATTGACCGGCTTAATTTCGCCATCACGGCGCTGCTGGTGCTGAACGAGGCGCATGAGCCGGTCAATTTCGACGCGGTGCTGCAGCCGTCCAGCCTGCACTACACGATAAGCAAGGCACGCCGCGCGGCGCTGCCGGGAGCATAATTTGGAAGAGCTGCTGCCATATTACGAGCGCGAACTGGGATTCCTGCGGCGCTATGCGCGCGAATTTTCCGAGCGCTATCCCAAGATTGCGGGCCGCCTGATGATTGGCGGAGAGGTGTGCGAAGATCCGCACATCGAACGCATGATCCAGTCTTTTGCCCTGCTCAATTCGCGCATTGCCAAACGGCTGGACGATGATTATCCCGAATTTACCGAAGCCCTGTTCGAGGTGCTTTATCCGCATTACCTGCGGCCGTTCCCGTCGTGTTCCATTGCGCGCATGGATTATGTAGCGGCCGCTGCGCAACTGACCAGCGCCACCGAAATCGCGCGCGGCACCGCGCTGTCCACGCGCCCCGTCAACGGCGTGGCGTGTACCTTCCGGACGGCGTATCCGGTCACCGTGGCGCCGCTGGCCCTGACCCATGCGGCTTTCGCGTCGCTGATCAACGCACCGGAGGCAGTCCAGCTGCCGCCTGGCGCCGGAGCCAGTTTGAGCATCACCATCGAGGCAACGGCGGAGCAGGCGACGCTGGCACAACCCGCGGTGTCATCGCTGCGCGTCTTCATTGATGGCGAGCCTTCCTTCTGCGCTGCGCTGCGCGATGCACTGTTCATGCGCACGGTGAAGGCCTATGTCGAGCATGACGGACGCTGGCTGCCTCTGGAGCGTATTCCCGTCACACCGGCGGGCTTTGCCGAGCAGGACGCCCTGATCGATTTTCCCGCGCGCTCGCACAGCGCCTACCGTCTTCTGACCGAATATTTCTGCTTCCCGGAGAAATTCAATTTTTTCGACATCGACTTGCGGCTGCTGCGAAGCCAGCTGCCGCCCGGCAGCCGCAAGGTCACGCTGCATCTGGCCATGTCCGGCCTGCGCAGCGATTCGAACGTGGCGCGCATGCTGGCCACGCTCTCGACAAACAATCTGCTGCTTGGTTGTACCCCCGTGGTCAACCTGTTCCGCCAGCGCGGGGAGCCGATCCGGTTGACGCATACTTCGGACAGCTACCCGGTACTGGCCGATGCACGCCGTGCTTATGCCTACGAGGTGCATGCCATCGAATCGGTACGCATGGTGAGACAGGGACCGCAGGGCGAATCGGTAGTCGCGTTTCGTCCTTTCTATTCGCTGCGTCATGGCGAAGCGCCGGAAAAGAACGGCCATTACTGGGTCATGCGGCGCGACCAACAGATGGCGCACAAGAGCCCGGGCTACGAAGCGGAAATAACGATTGTCGATATCGACTTCGATCCGGCTGCGGTCGAAACCGACACCTTGAGCCTGCAGCTGACATGCACCAATCGCGACCTGCCTGCTTCGCTGGCTTACGGTGTGCGCGGCGGCGACCTGTTCATGGAAGGCGGTTCCAGTGTGCGCAGCATCAGCTTCCTGCGCAAGCCGACCGTGTCGCAGCGCTTCGGTCGCGAAGGCAGCGCGCATTGGCGCCTGATCTCACATCTGTCGCTGAATCACTTGTCGCTGTCCGGCAGCGGACTGGAAGCGTTCCAGGAAATGCTGACCCTGTATGACCTGCCGCGGTCCCCGGCCACCCAGCGCCAGATCCGTGGCCTGACTGCCATCGCCTACAAGCCCGCCAATGCATGGCTGCAGGGGAATCCCTTTGCCTGCCTGGTGCGCGGCATGGAAGTGCGGCTGGAGGTCGATGAGGAAGCTTTCGTCGGCAGCGGTATCCACGCCTTTGCCCACATCATTGAAAGCTTCCTGGGGCAGTATGTGCATGCCAACAGTTTCACGCAACTGGTCATCGTGGCCGCCAAGTCGGGAGAGGAGCTGTTGCGATGCACACCGCGAAGCGGCGATTTGAGCCTTCTGTAATCGAGCGCCTGTTCGCCGAACCCTACCGCTTCCAGTATTTCCAGGCCGTGCGCATGCTCGAGCTGTGGCTGAAGCGGCACGGCGCGCCGCAGGAAGGTGCGGTGGCGAACTTCCTGCGCTTTCAGAATCCCGTCTCGCTGGCCTTCCCGGCCAGCCAGATTGAGGCGCTGCGTCCGGAGCCGCGCGAAATCCTGCCGACTGCACCGGCCCTGGCCGAAGCGCTGGCATCGCGCCAGCTGCAATATCTGCGCATGACGCCCAATTTTATGGGCTTCCTCGGCAGTTCGGGCACGCTGCCCGCGCACTACACGGAAACGATTGCCGCCCACCAGCTGTACGAAAAGGACGATGGACCTCGGGCCTTGCTTGATGCCTTCTCTACTCGCTCGCTGTCGCTGTTTTACGAAGCGTGGCGTAAATACCGGCTGGCACTGAAGTATCAGGCCGACCGCCATGACCGCTTTCTGCCATTGTTGCTGGCCTTGGGCGGACTGGGTAATCCTTCGCTCACTCAGCGCCTGCAACAGGGCGGCGTGCGCGATGAATCGCTGGCCTTCTTCGCCGCTGCCTTGCGCCACAAGCCGGCATCGGCGTCCATGATCGCGCGCGTTCTGGGCGAATATTTTGACGTGCAGGTCGCCGCGACCCAGTTTATCGGCTGCTGGTACGACGTGCCGCGTGAACAGCTTACGGCGCTGGGAGGCATCCATGCGCAGCTCGGCATGACGGCCATGGCGGGCACGCGCGTCTGGCAGCGCGATCTGCGCCTGCGGCTGACGGTGGGGCCGCTGCGGCGCGACGATTTCAATGCCTTCCTGCCGGGCGGCAGCGCCGCCCGGGCGCTGGAAAAGCTGCTGGCCATGTTCACCGGCGTGTCGCTGGAGTACGAGATCCGGCTGGTGCTGCGCGGCGAGGATGTTGCCGGCACCACGCTGGGCCAGGTTGGCGCAGCAGGGCGCCTGGGCTGGGACAGTTTCATGCACGAGGGCGCGCCATCACAGGACCGCGCCGACGTGTGCTACCTCATTTAAAGGATATTCAATGAGCATCAACCTGAAGACATTGATCGGGAAATTGAACGCGAGCTGCCGCGAGGCCGCCACGCGTGCGGCAAGCATTTGCGTCGGGCTGGGCCAGTTCGAAGTCGATCTGGAACATCTGTTCCTGGCCTTGCTGGAACAGCCACGCAGCGATTTCACTCTGCTGGCCCGGCATTTCGATGTTGATACCAGCAAGCTGCAAAGCGATCTGCAGAACGAGATAGGCCGCTTCAAGGCGGGCAATTCACGCACGCCGGTGTTTTCTTCGCGCTTGCCGCGCCTGTTCGAACATGCCTGGCTGATTGCCTCGCTCGATCTGCAGGCTGGCCAACAGGTGTTCATCCGCAGCAGCCATCTACTGCAGGCGCTGCTGACCGATGCGGGGCTGGCACAGCTGGCATACCGCAGCTCGCCGCTGTTCAACAGGTTCCGTGCGGACGATATCAAGCATCATCTGGAACAGATCACTGCCGGTTCGCAGGAAACTGTGGTGGAGACTGGCGCGGCGCAGGAGGAGGGCGATCCGGTCGGCGAACTGCAGCAGGTGCCCGCCAGGACCCCGGCACTGGACCAGTTCACCACCAACCTCACGGAACGCGCCCGCGTGGGCAAAGTCGATCCGGTGATCGGGCGCGATGCCGAGATCCGCCAGGCGATCGATATCCTGATGCGCCGACGCCAGAACAATCCTATCCTGACGGGCGAGGCGGGCGTCGGTAAGACGGCTGTGGTGGAAGGGCTGGCGCTGCGCATCGCAATGGACGACGTACCCGATGTGCTGAAAGGCGTGGCGATTCACACGCTGGACATGGGCTTGCTGCAGGCCGGCGCCAGCGTCAAGGGCGAGTTTGAAAATCGGCTGAAGAGCGTGATCGATGAAGTGAAAAAGTCGCCACAACCGATCATCCTTTTCATCGACGAGGCGCACACCATGATTGGCGCGGGCGGCCAGGCGGGGCAGAATGACGCCGCCAACCTGTTGAAGCCCGCACTGGCGCGCGGCGAATTGCGTACCATCGCGGCGACTACCTGGGGCGAGTACAAGAAGTATTTCGAAAAGGATGCGGCACTGGCGCGGCGCTTCCAGGTTGTGAAAGTCGAAGAACCCAGCGAAGAACTGGCCTGCGCCATGTTGCGCGGCATGGCGCCTTTGATGGAAGCGCACTTTGGTGTGCGCGTAATGGACGAGGCAGTCACCGAAGCGGTGCGCCTGTCGCATCGTTACATCAGCGGCCGCCAGCTGCCGGACAAGGCAATCAGTGTGCTCGATACGGCCTGCGCCAAGGTGGCGCTGGGCCAGAGCGCGACGCCAGCGCTGATCGAAGCACTGCAGCGGCAACTGGAGCGCGAAGGCGCCGAGGCCGCGGCTCTGCTGCGTGAACAGGCTACGGGCGCCGAGCACACGCAGCGTGTGCAGCAGCTCGACGACAGCTGCGCGTTGGCTGAGCAGGAGTTGGTGGCGCTGCGCGTGCGCTGGGAGCAGGAGAAAGCACTGGCGGCCCGGATTGCCGAGGCGCGCGTTGCACTGGAAAAGCGTGGCGCGGGGGATGTCTCGGCGGGCGCCATGACGGGTGATGGCGGCGCCGCACGGGACGTTCAGGTGCTGTTGGCCGAACTCCGCGCGCTGCAGGGTGAAACGCCGATGGTGCCGGTGCAGGTGGATGGCCACGTGGTTGCGGACATCGTCGCCGGCTGGACCGGCATACCGCTTGGGAAAATGGTGAAGGATGAAATCCAGGCCGTACTGCGTTTGAAGGACGTATTGCAGGAACGCGTGATCGGTCAGCCGCAAGCCATCGGCGCCGTGGTCCAGCGCGTGCGCACCGCGCGTGCCAATCTGGACGATCCCAATAAGCCGAAAGGCGTGTTCCTGTTTGTCGGCCCGTCCGGCGTGGGCAAGACGGAAACCGCGCTGGCACTGGCCGATGCGTTGTACGGTGGGGAGCGCAAACTGGTCACCATCAATATGAGCGAATACCAGGAAGCCCACAGTGTATCGGGCCTCAAGGGCTCGCCGCCGGGCTATGTCGGCTACGGCGAAGGCGGCGTGCTGACCGAAGCCGTGCGCCGCAATCCCTACAGCGTCGTGCTGCTGGACGAAGTGGAGAAAGCGCATCCGGATGTGCTGGAGCTGTTCTTTCAGGTCTTCGACAAAGGCATGATGGACGACGCTGAAGGCCGCGCAATCGACTTCCGTAATTCGATCATCATCCTCACCTCGAATGTGGCCTCGTCCACCATCATGCAGGCCTGCCTGAACCGCGCCGAGGAAGACTTGCCCTCACCGGAAGAACTGGAAGAGGCAATCCGTCCGCAGCTGCTGAAGGTGTTCAAGCCGGCCTTCCTGGGGCGCCTGAAAGTGGTGCCGTTCTACCCGATCGCAGACGACACGCTGGCAAGTATCATTGAACTGAAGCTGGACCGCATCGGCCAGCGCATCGGCATCAACCACAAGGCGGAATTCCATTATGACGATAGCTTGGTAGATGCAGTGCTTGCGCGCTGCACCGAGGTCGATTCCGGCGCGCGCAATGTCGACAATATACTGAACGGGACGTTGCTGCCGGAGATCGCTGAAGCCGTGCTGGCAAAGATGGCGGAGGGGAGCGCCATCAGCCGCATCCAGGTGGCGGCCGACAGTCTGGGTAAATTCGAATACAGCGTGCGCTGAGTGCTCAGGAGCGCTGGACGCCCAGCAGCTCCTCGATATGCGCCAGTGAACCGGAATCCTTGACCACGCTGCGCAGCCAGGTATGCAGGTCCTGCTCCGCAGCGTCGGCCGCCTTGTCGGCGTAATAGGACGCCGGGCTGTATGGCTCCGTGCGGCGGAAGAAGCTGGCGATCTCACGCAACTGGGCCACAGCCTGCGCGCGTGATCCGGCGGCGCCATGCGTCATTGCAGCCGGCTGGGCGAGCATGATCTGCGCGTCCTGCGCGCTATCCGGGCCGGGTGCCGGCACTGTCGCAGGCAGGCTTGCATGCGAGGGCATGGCATCGATCATTGCCTGCACCGCATTGCGGGCAGCGGCAAAGCCAGGGCTGTCCGCCCCAAGACGTTCGTCAGCCGCTGTTTCCAGTGTGCGCAGCGCTTCCATGCAATAGCGCGCATCAGCGGCAAACTGTTCGCGGAAGCGGGCCGTATTGCGAGCACGGGCACTTTCCATATCGGCCAGCTTCGGCCAATCAGGATTGCGCACATTGTCCGGCAGGCCGGCCTGCCTGCGCGCAGTCTCGAAATCGATGGTGGAGAATCCCTGTCCCTCGGTGAGCGGCATTTCGCGCGTCAGCGCTGCAGTGCGGTTCAGTATCCAGGCCAGATTGCCGATGCGCTGCTCGCTGTCGCCAGCATCGGGCAGGGGAAACAGGCCATTATTCCAATAGGCGCGGCAAAGGCCGGCCAGCACGCGGAACGCTTCACCCAGGCCGCGCAACTGATGCTGCTTCGCTGCGGCTTCGGTCAGCCAGACGGCCAGGCGCAAGTCCTTGCTTTGTTCGGTGAGCAGTGCGCTGCAGCGGGCCACGACGAACGACCAGTCGGCCTCTTTCAGTTCCGTGACCCATTCGCCCTGTTCCAGCGAGGGGTCATCGAAACGGCGCGCATGGGCGATGGCGTCGAAGGCCGGCGAAAAGGACAGATCGATACCGGCCGGCTGTTCCGGGGTGATGGGTTCCAGCAGGGATTCAGCGGAAAACATAGCTACTCCTTCAATAGTGGCGCTTACTGTGCCATGCGGAATTCGATGCGGCGATTGCGCGCCCGGCCTTCCGCTGTGTCGTTATTTGCTACAGGACGGTCGGAGCCCTGGCCCGAGGCGGTCAGCAGCTCGGCCGCGATACCTTTGCCGGACAGGTAATTGCGCACGGCTTCCGCCCGCGCCTGGCTCAGGTTCTGGTTACTGGTGCGCAGGCCCACGTTGTCGGTGTGGCCAATGATCTCGACCTTCTGGCCTTTCATCTTCAGCATGGCGCCCGCCATCTCGTCCAGGATAGTCTTGCCGGCTGGCGTCAGCACCGCCTGGCCGCTCTCGAATTCGATGATGCGGTTGGCCAGCGTGCGGTCCAGAATGCCCTGCTCGGCCATCGCCACGCGCAAGCCGTTGTTGACGGTGTAGGTGGGATTCAGGCTGGTGGCGAAGTCGCTGGCGATGCGCTGGCGCTGTGCCTCATTGGACACTTCGCCACGCACGCTGACCATATTGCCGTCCACTTTGAGCTGGCCACGGCTGATCTGCTTCAGATTGGGCGTGATCAGCTTCTGTACGTAGTTGCTCCAGTTGGCCGGGCTGGCGACCTGGCCGACCGCCAGTTGGTCCACCACCTTGTCGGCGCCGTACACCTCGCGCAACTGGTTGAGCAGAGCGGTCTTGGCCGCTTCGTCCGGTACGGTACCGCTGGCCACTACCTGGCCGGGCAACTGGGCTTGTGCCGCGCAGGCGGCAAACAGCAGGAGGACAGGAATGCAACGCATATCAGTTTCCAATAAAGGCGGTGCGCAGCGAGTCGCGCGCGGATTTCAGGGACAGCGCCGGCTGGGCAAGATAGGCCGAAACCTTCTGGCTCGCGTAATCGTCCTTGACTTGGTCTTCGACCCATTCCACATCGTCGAAGCGGATGTGATGCTGCTCGCCGACCTGCGGGTCCATGATGCCCAGCAGGGTGTGCGGCGAAGCGCCGCTGAAGCCCAGCACCAGCACGGGCTTGCCGTGCAGGCGCGTGACGAAGAGCGACAATTCGAAGTCGGCGCGCATCAGGAAAGGCGTGATCACGTGCATCCAGAAGGCCGCCACCAGGTTGCGGTATAGCGCATCGGCCGGCAGGGGCAGCACCAGGCTTTTTTCAAGACGGCTGGAGCTGCTGGCCATCACCGGCTGCAGGAGCATGCCCAGCGCCAGCATCAGTTGACGCACCGTGCCGCCAAAGCCCGCCTGTGCCAGCAGGCCGTCCAGGACGCCGACGGTTTGCAGTTCCAGGAAGTCGGCGAAAGCGGCGTCATAGGCCGCCGCGCGCAGTTCCAGCTCGAGCGTATTTCCCTGCAGCGCTTGCAGTGGTGCGCCGGCATCCGGAGCGGCCAGCACGCCGCCGCTCAGTTGCTCCAGCCTGGCCCACAGGCGCGTCAGCAGCAGCGGGCTGAATGAGGCGAAGCTGGCCGGTTCCTCGACTTCCACGCTGCTCACCATCAGGAAAGGAAAGCGGCGGCTGGACTGGTCGCTGGAAGCAGTGATATGGCCTGCGATGGCGGAGCGGCGGCGCGGCCCAAGCAGGGCGAAATGCAGCGGCTGCACCGCGTCGTAAGTCAGCTTCCAGCGCGCATCGGCGCTCAGCATCTCCATTGAGCGCGCCAGCCAGTCATCCAGCACATTGATCACGCGCGGATCGCTGCCGCCTTTAACGAAGTCCGCGCGGCTGGGAACCTTGCCGAAATAGCCGATGGCGGCAGGCGTAGGCATGCGGCTCATTGCTGCGCTCCCGTTGCCGCGACCTGCGACGCCAGCGTGGGCGAAGCCGTGCCACCCACCACGGAGTCCGGCAGGCGCAGCTTGCGGAAGCCTTGTCCTGCCTGGGCCGGTGCGGAGGCTGGCGCGGCGGGCAGCAGACGCAGATTGGCCGTGACTGTCACACCGCTGTTGCTCCAGCTAAGTTCGAAGCTTCCATCATCCTTGCGCTTGCGCTGTGCGGAATCGATCATTTTCTTCAAGCCGAAATGGCCAGGCTCGTCCAGCACCACCACCTTTTTTCCGTCCGGCGTAAAGGCCGTAATGCGGGAACCCGGCACGCCTTGCGGATTGGGCCAGACCATCGGCGTCCAGGGTTGCGGCTGGCCTTTCCAGCGCAGCGCCTGTCCGTCGATCTCGATGGTGTATTCGCTGACGCCCGGTACCGCGACGGTCTGCAATTGGAAGCGGGTCTGCGCCTCTTCGCCGCTGGCCTGATTGGCGACGCCATTGGCGTTCAACGGTGCGATCCAGCCGGGAAAACTGGTGGTGACTGCAGGCGACAGGGCGATACCTATATTGGCCCAGGTGCGGGCGCTGAGCGTGTCGCCCCGGCGTACCACCAGCGGGCCGACCGTGCTGTTGAAGAATTTGGCCACTGCGCCCTCAGGACCGAATACCTGGCCGATTTCGGCATTGCTGGCTTCCTGGCGCGACTCGGGCGCGAAAGGATATTTGGCCAGCAGGCCTTTGCGGAAGGGCTCCAGCACTTGCGCCGTCCATACCTTGTTGATCTCGGCCTCGGTGGGCTGCACGATCACGGCAAAGGTCTGCATCAGCGGACGCACCAGCAGCGGGCGGATGGCCTGCTTCTGCTGCTCTCCCATGCCAGTCAACATCTGTTCGTCGACATAGCGTAAGGCATCCGCCAGTTCGGAACCGCTGCCGTCCAGCGTCTGCTGCATCAGCTGCTTGGCGCCGGGACCGGGATCGCCCTGGTTGCGGATCTGGTTGAAGCGGGCGCGTAGTCTGGAGAGGTTGTCCATGTAGCCGCGCATCAGCGAAGCGCCCTTGTCCTTGGCCACCACCAGCTGCGCCACGCCCGCAAATTCGCGGCCGACAGGACCCAGCGGCAGGGCGGTCCCCGACGCTGCGTTCGCCTGCACGCTGACCGTCACCTGGCCCGGCTTGCGGCGCAGGATGGTCTCGCGGAACCAGTCACCCAGGCCGCGCTGCGCACGCTGCAGGCCGGTGTCGATCAGCGAAGGGTTGTCCCATGAAGTCTCCTGGTACACCGCGTTGACCAGCTTTGCGATGGGTGAGTTTTGCGGATCGCCCAGCCGGTCCATGGCGCCGGCGGCGGCGGCAAAGCCGTCCAGGTCCTTGATTGCCACGCCCTGCAGGAACTTCTGCCATTCCTTCGCATAATCGTTCTTGTAGGCCTCCACCAGCGATTTCTGGATCTGCTCCGGACTGCCCTCCAGCGTCAGATCGTCTTTGCTGGCGGTCTTCAGCACCCAGTCGGCGCTGCTCAGTTCACGGTTGGCGGCTTCGCGGAAGGCATCGCGAACGAAGCCATCCCAGGCGGCGCGCGTGAAAGCGCCGGAAATCGAAAAGCTGCCCATGACCAGTTCGCGATCCTGTTCGCCGACGATGCGGGCGACGGTCATCGCCGGATAGCGGGTGGCGGCGCGCGCTTTCACGTCTGCGTACACGCGTTCGCGCGCCGGCATGCCGCGCACCACGCGGCGCAGCGTAGTGCGCGACTGATCGACCAGCGCCAGGCGGTTTTCGACTTGCGGCCAGGACGGATCGTTGATCTGGTCCAGATAGAACGCGATCATGCGTTCCGCGCTGCGGATCATCTGTTCGCGCGGCATGGCGCCGCGGTTGGTTTCCAGCCACACGCGCCAGAAGCGCGTCAGCTGGTCATTCAGGTGGCTGGCTTCGGCGCGGTTGCGATCCGCCAGCATCAAGTAGGTTTTCAGCGCGTTGTAGGCATCTTCCACATTGTCGGGTGCCACGTCCTTGAACTGCTGTATGCCTTGCTGTGCCTGGGGCGCCGCCGCATGCGCCTGCGGTTGCAGCTGCGCCGTATTGGCATTGACTTCGGCAAGGAAGGCTTCCAGCGATTGACTCACCGGCTTCAGCATCACTTCACGCAGGCCGTTGAAATATTCCTCGCGCAGCTTGCGTTCCAGAAGCTCGCCCTGGTACAGGCCAAGGCTGACGGACAGCGGGCGGTCCTCGCGGAATTGTTGCAGCTGTTCGATGCGGTCCTGCAGGATTTCCATGGCCTCGATGCGGGCCGCCAGGTCCGGCCGCTGCTGTTGCAGTTTGACGGCTTTCTCGAGATCGGCCTGCACATTGGCCACCAGCTGGCGGTTGCCCAGGTAGGACCAGCTCCATCCGCCCAGCAGCAGTCCGCACAGCGCCACCGCGCCAAAGAAAGCCGCGTAGCGCATGCGCGTCTTGGCCGGGCTGGCGTACTGCGCGACCAGGTCGCGGTCCGCAAAGATCACGTTGCGGAACAGTTTGAGCAGGAAGTAGCCATGCTGGCGCTCATTGCTGCCATGGCCTGCTTCCTGCAACTGCAGGTCGAAGCGCTGCGCCACGCGGTGCGTGGTAGCAGAGACGCCTTCGCCTTCCTGCAGCGCGCTGGTGAAGTAGAAACCGCGGAACACCGGCTTGAACTGGAAGGGGTTGTCTTCGAACAGCGTGGCGACGAAGGCGCGCAGCGGCGCCTTGATGGCGTTGAACTCCAGCGGGAAAGTGAACACGCCGGGCGGCAGCCGTTCGCGCCATTGCAGCGCCATATTGGCCAGGCTCATTTCTTTCAGGCCTTCGTACAGCTCGTCGAAGCGGACGTCGAACTGGGTCAGCACCTCCTCGTTCGAATGGTCGCGGCGGTAGGGCAGGGTAGCGCCCCAGACGCGTTCGCGCTCGCCGATTTCGCAGTCCTGGAAAAATTCCGCAAAGCCGTTGATCAGGTCTGCTTTGGTGAAGACGATATAGACCGGCGCGTGGACTTCCAGTTTCTCGGTCAGCTCCTGCACGCGCTGGCGCAGGCTGTGCGCCAGGTCCATCGCAAATTCGGGGCGGCGGCCAATCAGTTCGGCGATACTGACGGCGATGATGATGCCGTTGATCGGCGCCTTGCGGCGGTATTTTTTCAGCAGGCCGAGGAAGCCGAACCACTCGGCGCGGTCTTCATCGTTAACCGAATAGCGTCCTGCCGTGTCGAGCAGGATGCCATCGGTGGTGAAGAACCAGTCGCAGTTGCGGGTGCCGCCTACGCCCTGCACGATGCGGCTGCCTGATAGCGGGAACTGCAGGCCGGAGTTGGCAATGGCCGAACTTTTGCCCGCGGCCGGATTTCCGATGATCATGTACCAGGGCAGCTCGTACAAGGCAGCGCTGCCGGAGCGCAGGCCCAGCTTGGAAGTCTTGATGGTGGCGATGGCCTCCAGCATGCGCTTGCGCAGCGCCTCCATTTCGTGGCGTTGCGTGGGATCGGCTTTAGGATTCACGGCCGCTTGCTGTTCGAGCATGGAGCCCAGCTGGCCGGAAGCGCGCTCGTTGCGGCGCCAGCGCCAGTACCACAACGCGGCGCCCAGCAGAAGCGCGGCGCCGAATACGCCGAAGGCCAGCGTGTAAGGCAGTTCGAAGAGGGCTGCGGCGAGAAGCAGTACGGCAGCCAAAGCGATCCAGCCCATGACAATAAGGCTGGTGCGTGATGTCAGGTGGTCCCGGAGTCTGTGCATCATCATGATTTTCTTGCTGGTTCAGGTGAGAGTAGGTGCCACGGCAGCGGCGGGACCGAGCAGCAGCGCGCAGCGTCGTTGCTCGTCGTTGTTACTGAAGCAGAGTGCATGGCCTTCGCCGGCGGCAGCGTGGTGCCAGGCCAGCGCCGCGGCAGCAAGGCTGGCAACGCTGCCGCTATGGCCGCATGCGGCGCCAATGCAGCCAAGCTGGCTGCCATGATCGATTTGCGGCAGAACGCTGCCGGCAGACTGCATCAGTTCCATCATGGCGCTGCTGCGGTGATCGGTATCGGCGGCGATGAACTGCGGCTGCGGCGGAGGTGTGCCGGCGATGGCCAGCGCAGCACGGGCCAGGCCAGCGAGTCCCGCGCCATCGGCCGATTCCGCCGGACTGGCGGGAACGCCTGCCTGCAGCGCCAGTATCTGCACTGCCTCCGGCGCGGCGGCCGCGCGCTGCAGCAGCAGGCCGGCAGCGCCTTCGCCCGGAATTCGTCCATTCGGCTGGCGCCGGCCAAACAGTGTGCCGTCCGACATCATCTGCGCCACGGCGCCTTCGCTGATGGACGAATCGAGAGCCAGCAGCAGGAACAGCTCCGGCGCGGCGGGTGCGGAAGCATGCCGTGCAATGTCTTGCAGCGCGTCGAACGGCGCTGCGCTGCCGACCGTGCGCAAGGACAAGCGGTCCTGCGGCCACCCAGCGCCGTGTGTGGCATACAGCAGCCAGCGTGCAGCCTGCTCGCGTTGTGCGTCGGGCCAGGTTGGCGGCACCAGTGGTACTACCTGCAGCACGCATTCGGCGGGCCGCAATCGGGCTGCCTGTGCGAGCTGCGCTACGACAGCGCCACCCAGCGCCATGGCGCGTAGCAGATGCGGCGCTGGCAGCGCTGCGCCCTGGCTCGTCAGCCAGGCCTTGACGGCGCCAGTGTCCGTTTCGCGCACGCGGCCCGCGAGGATGGGAAAACCCTGTGCGTCCGTCAGTTCGGGATCAAGTTCCAGGCGCGCGCTGCCGGCTTCGAAAGCTGCTGCCAGTTCGGCGGGTGAATCGCCATGCGGCATGCGCAGCGCTGCCGCCAGCACCGCCAGCTGCGCAGTTGGCGCCGCAACTGGCATGGCTGCCGTGGCGGCTGCGGCGTCGGGCGAAACGGACGGGACGTCGGCTCCGGAGCGGGACCGCGCCGTAACTGCGAACGCCATGCCCTGGCGCGCCACCCACCAGCCTGTCAGCAATGCCAGCGGAGCGCCCAGCAGACCAAGCGCCAGGTCGCCGCTGTCCGGCAAGCGGGTGGTAGCGCGCCAGTACCAGACTGCGCTCAGCCAGCAAGCGGCAAAGACACCCAAGGTAGCCAGGCTCCGTTTCAGCCAGATGTTCATGTTCTGTCAGCCCGCATCCGTGGTGTTTTGCTGACTGGCGATTAGTGTTGCGCCGCACGCCACCAGATCGCCGTGACGCGCCACCGGCTTGCCGTCCACCAGCATGGACGGGTCACCACTGGCGATCATGGTGGGGCCGTGTACCGGGCAACTCACCTTGTCGCCCACGCGTGCAATCGGCTTGCCGCCGCTGTCGCTGAACTGGGAAGCTTCGATCACGACGCCCCCATGCGACATCTTGTCGCCCAAACGGATAAGTGCTCCTGACATGCTGCGCTCCTATCGCTTCATCACGCCGGCCACGCGCAATTCTGTGTGGCCGAAATCCATCATCTTCCAGCGGCCGCCCCAGGTCAGGCCCAGGCTCTCGGCCACTTCGCCAAACAGCTGGTAACCGCGCATGGCCCATGGGTCACGCTCAGAAATCACCAGCACGCCATCGCGCACGAAGGCGCAATCGGCGGCCAGTCCGTATTGGTGCCAGCTCTGGAACGCGGTGGCGTTGGTTACGCCGCCGCCCATAGACGCCAGCATGTCCTGCCGTTCGGGGCTGCGGTAGCCCTCCAGCAGCGCCATGTCGTAGCCATGGCGCTCCTTCATGATGCGGAAGGCTTGCAGCAGGCGTTGGGAGTAAGTCTGGTCCAGCACGGCCCAGTCGCGGCTGGCCGACGCCAGTTGCGGACGCACGGCCTCCACTTCCTGCGTCATGAACAGCAGGGGAGGCAAGGCCGGTGGCGGTACCAGTTGTTCGCCTTGCAGCAGTGCGGCGATTTGTTCGTTCGGTGCGCGCCTGTCGTCGTCAAATCCGCCCAGCATGGTGCGCCCGCTGGACAGCCAGGCCAGCAGTGGCGGCAGCGCGAGCAACAGCGCACAGGCCAGCACGATCCACGCGCGGCGACGCAGGAAGGCGCCGGCGTGGCGAATCGCGGACGGCGTGGCGCGGCCGGCGGGATGCGGGAACAGCACCATCCAGCTTATGGCGCAGGCCAGCAGGAAGACCAGGGCGATGGTGGCAAGCAGCACGAAAAAACCTCGATCAGGATGGATGAAAATTGCAAATTTTGTAACAATTTAGGCAAGTTTCGTCTTATCAAATAATTATTGCGAGCAAGTATATCTTGAACTTCTGATAACCTGCGCTCGCTTGGTTTTCAATCGTGCGCAGCTCTTTTGTCATTGTGCTATTGAAGAGTGCGCGGCCTTTTTGGGCATTGAAGTAAAGTATTGACAACCTTTACTAGGAGCTACATTTTGCCTAATAACAACGAAACCAGGGGCCGTCCATCCCTGCTGTCGGCTGAACAGCAGAAAGAGCTGGACCAGAGAAGCGGCCAGTCCGCCAGGCCGTCGCAGGCCGCATCCGGTTCTGGCCGCAAGTGGGCCATTGGCGTTGCTGCCCTCATGCTGGTGGCGGCAGTGTGTGCCGCTTTCATCGTTACCGGCGAAACGGCGGAGCCAGGCCCTGTTGCCGCCGCGCCTGTCCTGGCGGCGGTGACCGCGCCGACGCCGGAGCCGGCAGCCGTGGCTGCGATCCTCGACGAAGCGCCGCCCGCGCCGCCCGTGGCGCCGGCGCCAGCCAAACCGGCGGAATCGCTGGCGCAGATGCTGGAAGGGACCAGGGCCGCGCCGCACGCGTCGGCCAAGCCCAAAGCCAGGCCGATGCAGGTACGGGCGAAATCGTCGACGGCACCGCAGGCCGAGCCGGACAGCGATGTCGAGTTGCTGAGCGCCCTGGTCGCCCATTCGAAAGGCCCGACGTCGGTCGACGCGCGCCTGCCGCTGGTGAAGGCGCTGGAACAATGCAAGCGGCAGGACAAGCGCGACGCCGCGCGCTGCCGCCTGCGGGTGTGCGACGCGCGCTGGAAGACGGACGAATGCCGCGTCTACAGCCGCAGCAAACTGGAACGATCGGCGGCAGCATGAGCATCGCCAAGTTGGTGGGCAATACGTCCAAGGACAGCTCCTACCTGAACCGGATCAAGGACGCCATCGAGCATGACAGGTCGCACCCGCGCAACCTGGGTGTGCAAATGCAGGCGCACCATGTCATCTCTGGCGAAGGTATGAAGCGCTCGCGCCTTGGCCACAAGATCGAGCAGGCGGGCTACGACATCAACCTGTTGCCGAACCTGGCCTTCATTCCCTGCACGCTGCAGGGCGCCTGTCACCTCGGCGTGCAGCCGCACCGTGGCAACCACGATTTCAAGATCGACCAGGACGATTACAAGGACGACTCCGAACCGCCCAACTACCACAATATGGTGGCGACCATGGTGCAGCAGCTTGACCGCGCACTGCACATCGCCTGCCGCGGCAATGACCTGCATTACCGCGACAAGGTGATCGATGCGCTGGACGCGCTGAGCAAACAAATCCTCGGCAATATCCGCCGCAAGCCTGAGGAGGCGCCGTTGACCAGGGTCGCGCTTCGCTTCGGGAAAATGGGCATCGGCTGTGGCGGTGTAGATTCGGTTCGCGACCATAAACTGACCGGCACCTGTGCCGTCGGCCGCAACCATTTCTATCGCGAGGAAGCGCCCAGGCTATCGCAGGGGCCAAAGCAGCAGGTCGAGAAAATACGTTATCAGGGCAAGAGCCCATACAAGCTTGAGGTTGGAAAATAAGATGAGCAATTACGCCGAAGAGTATTACTTTGTGCGTCTCCCGCGCGAACAGGACAAGCTGCCTTTCCTGGTGCCGGACAAGAATACCGAAGACCGCAATTTCCGCTTCATGCCGCAGCCAATGGGTTCGCCGCCGCTGGTCTTCAGCAACGCAGCGGCGGAGGAGAATCGCCGCACAGGCAATTACGTTCCAACGCCCGAAATCCTGTTCGCAGGTGCCGACCTGCTGGTGCGCAGCAACTTACGTGACAGGCTGCTGCAGGAGGACATCGACCACCTGCACATGCATCCCGCCGTGTATATCGACGACAAAGGCAACTGGCACGAAGACTACTGGTATCTGACCTTCAGCGAACAGTTCGATTGCTGGGACCGCGCTGCTTCAGACTACGAGCAGGACGACGATCCGGTGCGCCTGGCGGGCAAGGAATTCGTTCAGGTCTATGAATACAGCCTGGATAGGGAGCGTATCGATGCGGCGCCGCTGGGCCAGCGCAAGCTGTTCAAGATGGATGGCGACCTGAATGGCTTCGTGGTCAGCCACCAAAGCTTGCTGCCCTTGTTCCAGTCGGCCAGCGGTGCCTGGTGCCAGCGCGTCAGCGATTATTGAGCCATGCGGACCGACCTTTTGCGGCAGGCGTATGCCGCGCTTGCCCAGTTCTCCAGCGCCAGCAGGCTGTATGAGCTGACGATCGAGAGCGGCGGCGAGCTGGGTTCGGGCGGCCTGCTGGTGGAGGCATTCCTGGCGCAAGACGCGCTGCAGGCCACTGCCGTGCGCGATGTAATTGCCTTGTCCACCAGCGCTCATGTCGACCTGGATGCATTGCTCGGCCGCCGCGCCGGCTTGCAGGCCAGCCTGGCCGATGGTAGCCGGACCACTTTCCATGGCTTCGTCAGCCAGGCGGCTTTGCTGGGCAGCGAGGGAGGCATGGCGCGCTACCGCCTGCGCATCACTCCCTGGCTTTGGCTGCTGACGCAAGTGCGCGCCAGCCGTGTGTGGCAGGACCGCAGTGTGCCGGACATCGTGGATGAAGTGTTCGGCAGTTACGCGCCGCTTGCGGCATGGCGCTGGAGCGACGATGCGCTGGCCGAGCTGGCGGCGATCCCTGCGCGGAGCTACTGCTGCCAGTATCGCGAATCCGATTACGATTTCGTGTTGCGGCTTCTGAGCGAGGAAGGTATCGGCTGGCGCTTCGAGGACGGCGAGAAGGAGCAGACGCTGGTCCTGTTCACGGACAGTGCCGCCGTACCTGAAGATGCCAGCAGCGCCGCAGGACAGGGCATACGCTACCACGCGGCGCGCGCCGGCGAAGAACACGACAGCATCCTCGCGCTGCAATCGCGCAGCAGCCTGCAGACGTCATCCGTGACACTGGCGAGCTATGACTACAAGGCCAAACAGGCCGTGGCTGGTGGTGTATCTGCGTCCGCGTCAGCGGCGCTGACGCTGGAGAGCTACGACTATCCCGGCGAATACTACTTTGGCACCAGGGCTGAGGCCCAGCGTTACGCCGGTTTGCAACTGCAGGCGCTGGAGGCTTGCGCTGCGGCTTGCGAAGGCCGCTCTACCGTGCGCACCATGCGCGCGGGGACGCGCTTTACGCTGACGCAAGGGCCGCTCAGCACGCAGGCCGGTGGTAAGGAGTGCGTCGTGCTGCGGATGCTGAGCGTGGGTTTGAACAACTTGCCCGCACCAGCGGCGCACGCTCTGGCCGAGTTGTTTGGTCCGGTGCCGGAACTGCTGGAAGATATCGCCGCTGCGCTGCCGGCACTGCCGGAGGACTTCCCGCTGACGCTGCGCCAGGCGGCGTCCAGCGGGTACGCGAATGCCTTCTCCGTGCTGGAAGCAAGCCAGCCGTGGCGTCCCATGCCCGGCGTGCAGCAGGCGCGCCAGCACGCGCGTCCCACAGCATCGGGTTGCCAGAGCGCGATCGTGGTTGGCGCCGCAGGAGGCGATGGCCGGGCCGGTGCCGACGAAATCCATTGCGATCGGCTGGGCCGCGTGCGTATCCGCTTCCATTGGCAGGATCAGGCCGACGCCGGTTGCTGGGTGCGTGTCGCTCAGCGATCTGCTGGCGGCGGCATGGGCAGCCAGTTCCTGCCGCGCATTGGACAGGAAGTGCTGGTGCAGTTCCTTGAGAACGATATCGACAGGCCCATCATCGTTGGCGCGCTGTACAACGGCCAGGGTGAAGGCGGCACCCCGCCCACCCCGGGCGGCGCGGGGGACGAGGCGCCAGCGGCGGCCTTCGACCTTGCGCACGACAGCGGCGTATCGTCGCAGGGTAATCTGGCTGGCGGCAACGCACCCGTATGGCATGGCGCCTCGGCGGACAGTGCGGGCCACCGCAGTGCCGCCTCGATATGGGGAGTGCGCAGCAAGGAGTTTGGCGCCAGCGGCTACAACCAGTTACTGTTTGACGATGCCGACAGCCAGGGGCGCATCCAGTTGCGCAGCACGCAGGCTGCCACCGAGCTGAATCTCGGACACCTGATCCACGCCGCGGACAACTACCGCGGCAGCTTGCGCGGCCACGGCGCCGAGCTGCGCACCGATGCGTATGGCGCGCTACGCGGCGGCGCTGGTCTGCTGGTCAGCAGCTATCGCCTGCAGCACTCTGCGCAGCGGCGTGAGCCGGCCGGTGACAACATGCCGGGCATTGCGATGCTGAAGCAGGCGCGCATGCTGGCCCAGTCCTTCAGCGACGCCGCCGTCAGGCACCAGACGGTCGGCCTGGCCGCGAGCATCGGTGTGAGCGGCGCGAAGGCTTCCACACTGGCCGGGCAGGAAGCGCCGCTGCAGGGACTGTTGACGGCTGTTTCCGGCATGGTGTCATCGTCCAGTCTTGACGACGCGCGCGCGGACGCAGGCAAGCGGCAGGCTGGCGGTGGTGACGGCAAGCTGCCGCACAGTGCCGATCCGGTGCTGGTGGTCACGGCACGAGAGGGACTGTCCCTGAGCGCCGACAAGCACCTGCAGATCGCGTCGTCCGAGCTGGCGGTTGCAATGAGCGGACAGGACACGCAATTGGCCACCGGCGGCCAGTTGCGCCTGCACACCGGCCAGGCCTTAGGTATGCTGGGTGGCGCGGTGAAGCCGGGCGATAAGGAGCTGGGCGTGCAACTGGTCGCGGCGAGGGATAGCATCGACATCCAGGCCCAGTCCGATACGCTGCAAATACAGGCAAAGGGCGCGGTTAACGTGAAAAGCGTCAATGCCCATATCGATTGGGCTGCGGCGAAGAAGATCAGCATCGCCACCGCCGGCGGCGCGAACATCACCATCGATGGCGGCAACATCACCGTGCAATGTCCCGGCAAACTGACCATCCACGCGGGGAAAAAGAGTTTCGAAGGCCCGGCGAAGGATGAATATGTGATGCCCGTCATGCCGGGTTCCGAGGCCAGCTGGGTGCAACTGGCCGCCAGTTACGACGACGCCTGGAACACTCCATGGCCGCTCGACCACCTGAAGTTCGCGCTGGACGGCAAAACGCTGGTCAAGGGCCAGTCGGTCAATCCACTGAAATAGCGATATGACACAAGTGCAAAGCGAAGAGAAAAAAATCCTGGCGCCACGCGACGGTGGCGTAATCGCGACCGTAGAGCCGGACGTATCGGAGCGCGAAATCTCGGAAGACCGTGACGCCATCGTCGCACGTCTGCATGGCAGCTACCTGCACCTGATGGAGCAGATGTCGGAGTTCCAGCAGCAGTGGGACGAAAACCCTACCATGGCCTTCATGATCAGTGCCAAAGAAGGCTGGAATGCGGGCGGCGCCGAGTGGCTGAGCGATCAGGCAGAGTTGTTCGAGAAGGCCACCTGGGTCAACCTTGGCAACAAGCTGCAGGACGCCGCCGGCACGGGCTACGATCGGCTGGCCACGTACAGCAAGGAGCGCTACGAAGCCCTGAAGGCGGAATTGAACCGTCACGTCGAGAACCCTGAAGACACGCTGTACAACTGGGCCTGGTGGCAGGCCTCGATCGAGCGCACGGCGACCGGCTACGCCACGCAAAAGCTCAAGGAATTGGAGGCTTCAGGACAGCATGTTGTCGACACAGCGCGCAATGTGCTGGCCTCGGCCGACAAGGCGCAAAAAATCTACCGCCACCGCGACGCAATCATGGGCCTGCCCACCCTGATCGCAAACGGCGATCCGCGTCCGGTGCAGGCTTTTGTCGACACGGTGCTGATGGATATCGATCCCGAGCTGGCTAAGGCCATCAGGACCGATCCCAATTTTCCGGTCGTGCTGGAGCTGATCGCAGACCATGACAGCGCCCTGAGCTATCTATCCTATGCGGGCCTGATGCTGGAAGGGATACCGCCGAACTTCTATGCCTATGCGGCAGGCAAGGGCGGCGCCTATCTGATGATCGAAGTGGTGATGCTGGTGATTACCGCCTTGCTCAGCGCCGGTACCGCCGCAGCGGCGCGCATCGGCATGCTGGCGGCGCGCTTTGCCACCGCCAGCGCCAAGGTGGCCACGCTCGGCAAGCGCCTGAAACGTGCCAAGGCCGCTATCGATGCATTCGTGCGGGTGCTGCAGGATCTGTCGGATGCAGTAGACGACTTGCACGCCCTGGGTGCCAAGCTGCTGCGCGCACGCAGCAAAGGCCTGGTGGTACGTGGCCGCACCAAAACCACGCTGCAAGCCAAGAAAGCGGCCATCAAACGCGACAAGCGCTGCCGCTGCTGCGGCAGCACCCTGCACACCACGCCGCGCTTCAGAATGGGGACAGTCGAATACCGTTGAGATTTGGGCGGACCGAACTTGCCGCTGTCCGGCAGCTGGTAGGTACATCTTTCATTGGCGGCAGGGCAAAGTAGCTCATATGCAGGTTTTGCGCGAACGGCGACGCAACGTCGCCTGTGTATTCGGCGGCCATGTCAGTTACTACGCAACCGTTTGAACTTGCCGGCATCGGTCAGCTGGTAGATGTTCTTGCCGTCTACGGAGCAGACATACTGGTCATCGAAATCGCATCCTTCGTTGATCTGGTCTGTCACCTGGCCACCCTTCACCGCAAGCCAGGCGCCGCTCATCACGTCGCGTTTGCCGCCTGGCCCGGCTTCGAAGTCATCGACCCGAACCAGCAAGACATCCTTCAACGCCGGCAGAACCAGATAAACCGGACGAAGATTCGAGGCAAACGGTGGCGCGTAGTCATCGGCATGGCTGGCCCCCAGTTTCTTGTAATTGTGGCTGCCCACCAGCTGATCGAGCTTGTTCGTGCTCGCCTTGCGCGCCACGGCGGGTTGATACACCGGGCCGCAACTCGGTGATTTTTCCAGCAGCTTGCCATCGGCAGCCAGCTGATCGGCGCACAGCGACAGGTAGCTCCCCAGGCGGAACGGCAGTTGCGACGGCGTGTGACCAAAATAGCGGGCATCGCTGGCGTTACCTGCCTCCACACCGCCATTGCTACGGCGGTAAGTGTAGAACGATGTACCGGCGTAGGGTAGCAGCAGGGTGTCATCCGCCAGCAGGGCATTGGAGAACTGCTCGTCGCAAGAAGCGTCTTTGACGGTTTTGAAGTAGCCCACTTCGTTGTCCAGCTTGAAGTTCAGCTGTTTGGACAGGAAACTGCCCACTTCCTGTTCGCTGACGCCCTCCTTGACCAAGGGCTGAAACACCCGGGAGAAGAAATAGCGGTCCTTGCGTATCTTGCCGTTGCAGTTGGAAGCCAGGCCAACCCGCTCGCCCACGATCTGAATGACCTGAGTCTTTGGCGGCGGCACACCCTTGGTGTCCCCATGGTAGTCCACGATGCGTTCGAATTTCCAGCTGCCGGAGGGCTCGCTGGCGATGGCGGCGGAAGCGGCGGCGGCCAGCAACGCGGGCAAAATCATTTTCTGCATGGGTTTCTTAGTGAGTCGAGTCATAGACATTATTACGGAACATCTTCATTTCCGCCTGCCGGCGTTTTACCAGGCCTGAGGTTCCACCGTTCGTGATATCGGCGAATTCGTCACAGCAGCCGCTGTAATCGAGCGTGTTAAGTTTCGAGACCAGCTTGGGGAATTTTTTCAATCCGCCTGCATTGAAGGCCAGGCTTACCAACGCATCGAATTCATGCTGATACATGGGGACCTGGGCGAACTTTTTCGCCACCTGCACGGCGGTGTCCACGTCGTCTTCGAGAATTGAGAGCGCATCTTCGCGCGTTACCCCGCTTTTGACGGCTTCGTATTCGGAGTTGCGCTCCTGCGCGAGCGTTGCACAGGATTTCTTTGCGATCAGGTGTCCGTAGCCGATGGTGCAGTAGCCTTCTGAATCGTCATAAGGCTTGTCGCCATACTTTTCCCAGTCCTTGATGAAGTCCAGACCCGCGCGGGACAGCTTCAAGGTGGCAATAGCCAGGCGATCGGTCTTGCCTGCTGGCGGTGGTGCCGGAATGCCTGCGCAGTTGACGAGCTTGAAACGGGATTCGGAGCGTGCCATCTCAATCAGCGGATTGCCATCCGCTGCACCTTGTGTCGTGGCGTAATAGCGGCTGGATTTCCAGTCGGCGCCGAATTCTCGCACATCCATGTGCACCCAGCTCTTGGCGCCGAGCGAGGCCGGTTCCAGCGACAGCTTGTTCTGGTTCGGCCAGTTCAGTTGCGCGTGCATGCGGCCGATGAACACCTTGGTGCGCAGGTTGTCGATGTCCTCGCCTGCGCAGCGCTCTTTTCCGCCATTCCGTGTGAATTGCAGATCCAGGGCATTGCCCATGTGGTTCGTCGAGGTTCTGCTGTGTTTCTTGTTATCGTGCCAGCAGCGGTAGCCGGACGAAATCTTCAGGAATTTGTACTTCAGGTCCGCGTCCTTGGTCTGCGTATAGAACAGCGCGGCGCGGAAGCCCCAGATCAAGGCGCGGTGGATGCCAGGGTATTCGGTACCGGAATAGGGCGTTTTCTTGGCCGCGTTCTTGTACATTTCGACCTTCTCGGATGTGGCGTAGCCATGGCCGAAGCCATCGCATTTGCCGCAGACGCACTTCATCGCCGCCACGCTTACCGGGTATTTGGTGCGGAATTCGTCCAGCGCCTGCAGCACACCGCCGCAGGCATTGCCGGTTTCAGGCACGCCCATGTAGTCGCGCTGGAATTGCTTCACCGCGGCGGCCGTCTTGTCCGTGAACTCGTTCCACCTTTTGCCCGGCATGATGGTGATGCCAAAGCCGAACAGCCGGATATTCAATTCTTCGATCAGTGGTCCGCTGTCGCCAACCTTCAGGCAGCCGGTCTTGTCGCAAGTGGCGTTGGCATCGGTCTTGGGCGTGCCGTTCTCGCCGCGCACAGGTTCGATCTTGATCGGCACCGGCGTCTGGTCGGCTTTGCTGCTGGGCGGGGCAGCAGCGCCGGGCGTGGCGGCGGGCTTGTCGACAGGTAGCTTGAGTACCCGGCCGATGCTGAGGACTTCGTTCAGCTGCATGCCGTTCATGCGTGCGATCGCTTCCGCCGTGGTGCCGTTCTTTGCCGCGATGGTCGATAAGGTGTCGCCGCTTTTCACGACATGGGTCTTGCGCTGGTAATCGCCGGCATCGCCCTTATGTTCGGCGCTCGTGACGGTTTTTTTTACCTTGCCGCTGGCCAGCTTGACGGAGAACTTCTCCGCCCACGGCACCAGGGTGCTGATCTGCTTCATGCCATCGCTGGCAAAGCGTTCCACGTAGATTTCGAGCTGGGCGCCAATACGCGACGCAAACTGGCCAATGGCGCCGCTGCCGTCTGTGCTGCCCTTGGCGACGACCTTGCTGCCTTCGCGGATCTGGTATTTGAGGCCTTCGATGCTGTTGCCCAGCGGGTCAATCAGCTTGATTCTGACCAGGCTGGCCAGGTCTTCGGCGGGCGTATCCTTGGCTTTCATGCGTCTTGCTCGTTGTCGTAATCGTAGATGAGGTTCCATTGATGCAGGCTGGTGCCGGCCAGTACATCGATGTTCTCCTCGGCGGGGGCAAAGACCTGGGCAGTGCGGCCATGCTGGTCGAGCAGCCCGGTCACCGCTTTGCCGTCCGCGCGTTTCGCAGCAAACGACACCGCGCCGAAATCATGCTGGACAAAGAGATTGCTGACATCCAGTCGATTGCTGTACCGGGCCGGAAGATTGGGTACGGCCAGCTTCGGTAGGGCGGGCAGGCTGGCGCTGGCGTTCTGCGGGCCGGTCAAATCCTTCATGCTCGCCTTGAACTCCACCTTGCCGGGCGCGCGCAGCTCGATATTTCCGCCCTCCAGGCGCAGCGCGGCGCCTTGTGCAGTAAGGCGTACATGCTGCTTTGCGGCGATGCTGACAGCGGCATCCGTGCTGGCGGCGGTCACGGTCCTGGATGCGCTCACAGTCGTCGGTCCGTCCTGGCTCTGGGTGCTGAATTTGCCGCTGGCCGCGTGCAGATGCAGGCCGGTTTCCTGGTTCAGTTTTTGGCTGTCTTCCGCTTTGCCGCGCGTGAACAGGCTGATGCCGCCCGCAGCGGAATGCAGCAGATTGGCTTGCGAGGCGAAGTTGATGTCCTGGCCGGCTGACATGCTGGCCGTGATACCGGTAGTGAGTACAGCGCTGGCGGGTGTGGCGGCAACGATGCCGGCAGGGCTGTCCCACTGCATCAATGGCATGCCGAATGCTGTGACGCCAGCGGAGGTGCGGTTTGCCAGCGCTTCCGCACTCTTGCGCAGGCCCTCGACTGCGGGCAGCTTTTCCGGATCGGGCTCCTTTGGCAGGCCGGCCTGGTGGGTCTTCGCCAGCTCGGCCAGCGCCTGCAGCCGTTCTGCGCCGGCCTCCACTTGCCCCTGTGCCTCGCGTGAATCGAGCACCTGGCCGCTGGCGCCTTGCGAGGTCCGGCTGCTCAGTAGCATGCCTTGCCCGGCGCGCAGTGCCAGAGCATGTTCGGTTTTCAGCTCGGCGCCGAAGCCCACAGCCAGCAGGCGCTGGTTGTCCGTCTGTTGGCGCAGGAAGCCGAGATTGAGTTCCGCTGAGCCCTGATGCGGCTGGGCGTGGCATTGCAGGGACAGGCGCGACTGGCCTGGCGTATCGTCGAACACCAGTTGGCTGTACGCCCCGGAGCCTGTCTGGCTGCTTTGTAATGACTGGCTTTTGAGGCCGGACAGCACGGCGGCATGGGCGTACGCTTCAGTCTCGCCGGGGAACCACGCGGGCGCATTGCCGATCGCTGCGCCGTTGCCTTGCGCGACCTGGTTATCCTGCGCGTCGGGCTGTCCTTGGCCGTTGTATAAGGTGCCGATGACGACGGGACGGTCAATATCGCCTTCCAGGAAATCGACCAGCACTTCCTGCCCGACGCGCGGCAGGGCATTGCTGCCCCAGTTGGCGCCGGCGATTGGGGCGAGCGGCGTCGCCACGCGCACCCAGGTACCGGCGCGGTCGTCGGCCGGGGCGCCGGTTTCGCTCGCGGACATCGATGGCGACAGGCGGCTATGGCTGCCATCTCCCCGCTGCCAGTGGAATTGCACCTTGATGCGATGGTCGCGATCCGTATGCACCGGCGCACCGGATGGGCCGACCACGATGGCGGTTTGCTGTCCCTGCACAGTCGGTCGTCGCCAATCGGCTGTGCTGCGGTAGGGCAGGCTGGCGCGGATGGCCTCGACGCGGTTGCGGTACAGGGGACGCTCGGCAAGCGGTTCGCCGGTGGCGTGCCGGCTTGCCTCCAGCGGCGAGGGGCCAAGCTTCTGCTGCAGCACCGAGCGCGTTTGCGCCGACAGGTTGTTGTGCATCAGGTGCTGCACGCGCGTGGTCAGCAACTTGCAGGCATCGTCGCCCAGCATCGAAGTTGTTGCTTCGCCTTGCAGTGTAAACGTGGTGCCCGGCGCGATGGTCCGCACCGTGCCGGCGCCCGTGGCGGTATTGCGCCTGGTATCCAGCGCTTGCAGGCGTCTTTCGGCGAGGCGCTGTCCGTGTTCGCGGCTGGTGTAGGCATACGCGCCGGGGACGTCGCTGGCGGTCAAGGGCAGTGCAGCGCTGTCCGCTCCGGCGGCGTTCACTGCGCGTTTTTGCAGGGTGCGGTAATCCCAGCTTTGCAGGGCGATGGCATTGGTCAGCTGGCGCGTTTCCATGCGCCAGCGGTCCATACTGTCTTCGCGCATGACGGCACCCGGCTGCGTGAAGTTCACCAGGGCCTGCGCATTGGGCTTGAAGGCGGCGTTATGGTCCGCGATCACCAGGGTATGGCTGCCCAGCGACGGGCTGGCCGCATCGCCAAGGTGTTCGAAGAAGTAGAACAGGCCTTCCTCGGCCATCAGCCGCTCAGCGAAGGCCCAGTCGCTTTCCTGGTACTGCGTGCACAGGCTGCGCTTGGGATAGATGCCACGATCAGCCAACTCGAAGCGCCATGCCGGCGCCAGCTTGCCCTGGCCTCGCCAGCTCGCGAGCAGTGCATCCAGGATGTCGCACACGCTCATGTCCTGGAAAATGCGGCTGTCGCGGCCTTTGCCGAGGAAAGCGGTCCAGGGTTCCAGGCGCAGCTGATAGCGCGCCAGGCCGCCGTTCGAGCCGCTCAGTTCTGCCGCGAGGATGTGGCCATGGAAGGGGCGCAGTGTGCTGTCCGCTGTGAGTAGTTCGAGCAGAGCGGGCTGGCCGGCCAGCGATTTGAGCGGAATGGCGGCATCGGTCGACAGCGCGGAGATGTCGAACGCGAACGGCCTGCCGATCGCTTCCTCACCGCGCACGCACTCGGCCAGCAGCTGTGCAGCGCCGGCCGGCGTGGTCAGTCGGAGCAGGCGCGTGTCCTGTGTGAGGCGATCCAGCATCGAGTTGTTTTTTCGATAACCATACGGATCGCTATTACAGCTTAGAAATTCTTTTGAGGCAAGCGCGATTCCAATCGTGCGCGCCTCTCAGCAATAAAAAAACGGGAAAAGGCACAGAGCCTTTTCCCGTTTCTAATTCAGCCGAAACTGATTATTGCTCGGCAGCCGGTGCCGCTTTCGCTGGATATGGACGGTTCACCCACAGAATCCAGTAGCGCGCCATGTCGCCGCGGCCATCAGTGCCGGTCACGGTGCTCAGGGTAGCGATGGCGTCTTCCTTCTTGTCAGCCATTGCCTGTGCCACGCCCAGACGCAGCTTGGCGTCTTCCGCGTTCTTCAGGCCGCCCTTGGCGATACCTTGCTTGATCAGGTCGATGCCCTTGTCGTACTCGCCCATGGTCACGTAGGCGTAACCCAGGTTGACCAGGCCGCGGCCGTCCTTGGACTTCTTGGCCGAAGCTTCACCGGATGCGATGTTCTTCAAGTCGTCGGCAGCTTGCTTGTCGGCTTGCGCCTTCAGCTTCTTCTGCTTGTCGGTCTTGATCAGGCCCTGGTTCGACGCGGCGTCCATTGCCTGCTTGGCTTCGGTCGGCTGGCCTTCCAGCAGGGCCAGTTCAGCCATGTCGGAATAGTCTTCGGCTTCCATCTTGGTCATGGCGACCTTCTGCAGACGGTACACGTCCAGCGCGAAGCGGTTGGAGTAGCTGTCCTTGCCACGGGTGCGGCTCAGCAGGTCCAGCCAGTAAGCGTCGTTCGGATACCAGCGGACCAGCGCTTCGATCGCGTTCAGGTAGGTTTCCTTGTCCTTCGTTTTGTTGGCCGCGCTGCCCAGCAGGTGCAGTTCGTCCACGCTCATTGGCTTGTTGGCCTTCATCGCCTCGGCCAGTTCCTTGCCCAGATCGGTCTTCACGCTGGCGAAGTCGTTGCTCAGGTAAGCGGCGCGCTGGATGGTGGTGTGGAACTTGGTGTCGCCGGTTTCGGTTTCATAACGCTTGAACCACTCGATGGCTTTCGGGTAGTTCTTCAGTTCGAAATAGGTCGAAGCGATGGCTTGCGTGAAGTTGGTCTTGTCCTTGGCGTCCAGACGGCCGGAGTTGATCGCGAATTCCAGCAGCTTGATCAGGCCTTCCTTGTCGCCCATACCCAGCGCCACAGGAATGCGCATGCGGTTGATGATGTAGGCTTCGTACGGCGTCTTGTCCGGCATGGCGTCAGCCTGGTCCAGCAGCGCCTTCACGTCGGCGTACTTCTTCTGGTCCATCAGCGGCTTGATCGTATTGTTATCCAGCAGCTTGATCATGTCCTTGCGGACGGTTTCTTGCGGCGCGGCGGCAGCTGGCTTCTCATCGGCAGCATGGGCAGCTTGCATCAGTGCTGGGGATGCGCTCAGGCCGATAGCGGCGAGCAGCAGGCCAATGCGGGCGAAACGGAATTGGGACATAGTTTTCAATCCTTCAAACAGGGACAAACGTGTATTGTCCCATAAAATCGGAACAATACGGGTTTTCAACAGGGGCCAATTGTAACCAGAGCTTTCGGACGAGCGAAACACTTTCCATCCGTCCCAAACAGCAGGCAGCGCTCGGGTGGCAGGTGCACGCCGGCAGGTGCGCCGGGCGCGGGCGGCGGAGCGTCCATCGGCAGCTTGACGGTCACCAGCTCCGGTACGCCGGGCAGTGCCATATACACAATGGATATGTCACCGAGGTACTCGATGTGGCCTACCTTGGCCTCGATCTGATTGAACTCGGTCGGCGCCAGCGACAGGTGCTCGGCGCGTACGCCTAGTGTCACCTGGTCGCCGCGCGCGGCCTCGCCGGGCAGGGCTGCCACTTCGACAATAGCGCCCGTCGCCAGCAGCACGGCCACATGTTCCGCGCCGAGGGCCACGATTTCGCCGGGAATGAAGTTCATCTTCGGCGAGCCGAGGAAGCCCGCCACGAACAGGTTGGCCGGCTCGTTATACAGTTCATGCGGCGTGCCGACCTGCTCGATACGGCCGCCGTTGAAGACCACGATGCGCTCGCCCAGTGTCATCGCTTCCACCTGATCATGCGTCACATAAATCATGGTGGTCTTCAGCTCGCGGTGCAGGCGGCTGATTTCCACGCGCATTTGCACGCGCAGGCTGGCGTCCAGGTTGGACAGCGGCTCATCGAACAGGAACAGTTGCGGCTTGCGCACGATGGCGCGGCCAATCGCCACGCGCTGGCGCTGGCCGCCGGACAGCTCCCTCGGCTTACGCTCCAGCAGCGGCGAGATCTGCAGGATGGCGGCGGCGCGCTCCACGGCCTCGCGTACGGCAGCCGGTTTGTGGCCAGCCAGTTTCAGTGCGAAGGCCATGTTCTCGTACACCGTCATATGCGGGTAGAGCGCATAGGACTGGAACACCATGGCCAGCTCGCGCTGCGCCGGCGGCACATCGTTGGCGCGCTTGCCATCGATGTGCAGCTCGCCTTCCGAGATCTGCTCCAGACCCGCGATCATGCGCAGCAGCGTGGATTTGCCGCAGCCGGATGGGCCGACAAACACCATGAACTCGCCGTCAGCGATGTCGAGATCGATGCCGTGAATGACCTGATGTTTGTCGTCGTAGCGCTTGACGATGTTTTTGAGTGTGACTCCCGCCATCGCTCAGACCACCGTCGCCGCTTCCGCGTCCGCCTTGGCGGGCGTGCGCTGGCGGGCCGTCATCGGAATGAACTGCGACAGCACGGCCACTGGAATCGCGGCAAGCAGCACCCACACGAAGAAATTCTTGTAGCCCAGCGCAAGCTGGATGTCGCCGCTGATCCATTTGAACAGCACGAAGCCCAGCTGCATCACGCCGGTGGAGAAGGCGTAGTGCGCGGTCTGGTATTTGCCCGGTGCGACCACCTGCATCATGTACAGGATCACGCCGACGAAGCCGAAGCCGTAGCCAAACATTTCCAGACTGAGCGCCGCGCCGATTACGGTCAGGTCGGTCGGCAGCGCGTGCGACAGATAATAGAACACCAGGTTCGGCAGGTTCATCGCCAGGATCAGGAACAGGATCGCACGGCGCAGGCTAAGCCAGGAAGTGAAATAGCCGCCCGCGATGGAACCGATGATGAAGGCGATGGTGCCGGTGGTGCCGTACACGGCGCCCACTTCGGCCGTGGTCAGGCCCAGGCCGCCCAGATTGCGTGCATCGCGCAGGAACAGCGGGCCAATCGTCTGCACCTGTGCTTCGCCGGCGCGGAACAGAATGATGAACAGGATCGATACCCAGATGCCAGGCTTGCGGAAGTATTCGATGATCACGTCCTTCAGCGTACGCGCCACGCCGGCGATCGTGTGATCCTCCAGCCTGGCGTTGGGCGCCAGCGGCAGTGCCCAGCTATGGTACAGGCCCAGCGCAATCATGGTCGCGCACAGGATGCAGAAGATGATGGTCCACGCCGGAACGATACCCTGCGATTTCTCCAGAATGCCCGCAAGGATCACCAGACCACCCAGCGAAATGAAGCGGCCTGCATTGAAGAAGGTGCCGGTCCATCCCGCGTACTGCGCCTGCTGCTTTTCCGTCAGGCTGAAGATGTACAGGCCATCGCAGCAGATATCGTGGGTCGCGGATGCGATGGCGACGAGCGCCAGCATGGCGATGCAGGCCGCCAGCCAGAAAGGCAGATGCAGCGAGATGGCGACAAGCCCCATGCACACGCCGCCAATCAGCTGGAAGGAGACAACGATGAGCTTCTTGCTCGGCGCGAGTTCGAGGAAGGGGCTCCACAGCGGCTTGAAGATCCAGGCCGCGCCGATGTAGGCGGTCCAGTGCGCGATATCGTCGTTCGGCACACCAAGGCTTTTCAGCATCAGGCTGGCGATCAGGGCGACGGAGAAGTAAGGCAGGCCCTGTGCAAAGTACAGGGTCGGCACCCACGTCAGCGGGCTGCGGTTGGCGCTCATCGTTTGTGGTCCTTATTCGAAACCGGGAACAGGGCAGCGGCCTTGGGCTTCCAACGCACCGGACAGCCAGGCGTTGATGGCTTCCAGTGCTGGCGCGGCGAAGCCGTAAGTCATCAGGGCCGGGGACTGGATGTCCAGCGCCTGATACGGATTCCACAGCGCCAGGTGCAGGTCCGGCTTCCAGTTGTTGCGGGCGTTGTCGCCGTAGCGCAGACGCGAGGTGGACGCCAGGAAGGTGAAGCGGCCGTCCTGCGGCAGCGCATTCCAGTCGAAGGTGTTGGCATCGCTGAACGTGACCAACTCCACATCGTACAGCTTGCCCAGCGAGGCCGCGACAACACCCGCCGGTACGCCGGCTTCGGAAACGCCGTCGCTCACCACGTCCTGACGTGCAACCAGGCGCACCTTGCTGCCCGCTGCCGGACGTTGCGGATTGCCGCGCGCGGTCAATGCACGGCGCCAGCCTTCGGCCATGATTTCACGGTCGGCCGCATCTTCCGCATAAGTACGCTGCGTGCATGGATACTCTTGCGCCAGCGCGGACAGGCGCGCAAGGCGTTCATCAATTTGCACTTGGGTGATTGAACCGTCGGCGATGGCCTTGGCGATCGCATCCAGCGTTTCGTTCTGCGTTTCCGTGGTGCCCAGCGCCATGACCATGTCGGCGCCCGCCACCAGCGCACGCACGGCGGCATTGCCTACGCCGTAGCGGCCCGCAATCGCGTGCATGTCCATGCCGTCGGTGATGATCACGCCCTTGTAGTCCCACTGCTTGCGCAGGATGCCGTCCAGAATGGCGGGCGACATGGTGGCCGGATTTTCCGCATCGATGGCCGGATAGACGATGTGCGCGGTCATCATGGCAGGCGCTTGCGGCGCGGCCATGCGGAACGGCGCCAGCTCCAGCGCGTTCAGTTCGTCGACGGATTTGTCCACGGTTGGCAGGTCGCGGTGCGAATCCACGTGCGTGTCGCCGTGACCTGGGAAGTGCTTGACGCAGCAGGCTACACCCTCAGCATGGCTGCCCGCCATCCACGCCATCGCCAGTTCGGCGGCGCGCTTTGGCTCCGCACCAAAAGAGCGCTCGGCGATTACCGGGTTGTTCGGATTGTTGTTCAGGTCCAGGACCGGTGCGAAATTCCAGTTGAAGCCCAGCGACTTCGCGGCACGTGCCACGGCTGCGCCAGTGCGGCGCGCCAGTTCGATGTCGTCGGCAGCGCCCAGGCCCATCGCGGCAGGCGGCGCAGGCACCCAGGTTGAACGTACCACGGCGCCGCCTTCCTGATCGATGGCGATCAGCGATTCAGGCCCCATCACCGCGCGCAGATCGGCGGTCAGCTTGGACAGCTGGGCGGAGTCGGTCATATTCCCGCGGAACAAGCATACGCCACGGATGCCGTTATCGCGGATGAAGTCTGCCGTCGCGGCATCGAGGACCGTGCCAGGGAAACGGATCATGATCAGCTTACCGGCGATTTTTCTGAGTTCATTATGGGTCATTTAACAGCTCCGTCCATGCCGCGCATGAAATAACGTTGGGTGAAAAGGAATGCCGCCAGTGTCGGCAGAATGGTGATGATGGTGCCCGCCGCGATCACGCGCGTGCTGCTGCCGAAGGTGCCGCGCAAATACAGCACGCCAACCGACAGCGGAAATTCGTCCGGCTTGCTCATCACGATGGATGGCCAGATGTATTCGTTCCAGGCTTCCACCGCGGTCAGAATGCCGACTGTGGCGAGCCACGGTGCGATCAACGGCAGCATGATGCGCGAGAAGATGATCCATTCGGAGGCGCCGTCCACGCGCGCTGCATCGATCAGGTCCTGAGGCACTTCCTCGAATGCCTGCTTCAACAGCAGAATGGCAACCGCCGTGACCACGTTCGGCAGGATCACGCCGGCGTAGGTATCGACCAGGCTCAGTTTGGTGACCGTGATGAAATTGACGAGGAAGTTGACCTCGGAAGGCAGCACCAGCGTGGCGAGAATCAGGCCGAACACCAGTTTGCGCCCACGGAACTGCATGCGCGCCAGCGGATAGGCAGCCATGGAGCACAGCACCAGCTTCCAGAACACGGTGAAGACGGCGATCAGGATCGAGTTCTTGAGGAAGGACAGGATCGGAATCACGCGGAACACTTCTGCGAAATTTTCCAGCGAAGGCGATTTAGGCCAGAAGGTCGGTGGGTAAGCGAAGATATTGCCTTCGGTCGACAGCGCCGTCACCAGCGTCCACCAGAACGGGAAGACGCACAGCAGCGCGATGGCGCCGAGCAGCAGGTAATGGGCGGCGGTCTTCATCGGTGCTTGGGCTTCAGGTAACGCAGGCAAAGCAGGGCGATGCCGATACAGATCAGCGAAACGACAAAGCTCGCGGCCAGCGCGCGCGGCAGCTTCAGGTGCTTCAGACCCTGGTCGTAGGCGTAGTACAGGGCCGTGAAGGTGGAATTCATTGGGCCGCCTTGCGTCAGCACGTCCACTTCCTGATAGGCCTTGAGCGCGGCCAGTACGGACAGGATGGAGCAGACCATGATGGTCGGACGCAGCATCGGCACGGTGATTTTCCTGAATCGCTGCCAGCGGTTGGCGCCATCGAGAATGGCCGCTTCCTGCATGTCGGCGGGAACCGATTGCAGGGTGGCGAGGTACATCACCATATACCAGCCAAGGCCGCGCCACATGGTCACGAACATGATCGCGGCCAGCGCGAGGGCTGGGTCTTGCAGCCAGCCGACTGGCGCGTCGACCATTCGGAGCGCCATCAATACGTAGTTCAATGCACCCTGTTCGTGGAACATGAATCCCCACATGATGCCGACCACGGAGACGGTGGTGACTACCGGCACGTAGTAAGCCGCGCGGAATAGCCTAATGCCGGGCAGGTTGTTATTGACCAGCACCGCCAGCGACAGCGCGCCGATCTGCACGAAAGGGACCATCAGCAGAAAAATGAGCGAATTGCGCAAGCCGGTCACGAACATCTCGTTGTCGAGGATGTAGCGGAAGTTATCCAGGCCGACCCAGTGTGTGGGGCGGATCAGGCTGTAGTCGGTGAAGGCCAGATACGAGCCGTAGCCGACGGGCCAGAACGAGAACACCGCGAGCAGGATCAGCGCGGGAGCGAGGAAGAGCCAGGCGGCCAGGGAGCGTGGCATCAGCGGACCTCCGCCGGCGCGCCCGCGCCCGACTCTGCGACAGCGTACGCCACTGCCTTGTCGCCGCCCGGCTCTGTGACAGTGTACGCCGCTGCGTTGCCGCCAGCCCCTGCGACGGGGCGTGCCGTCGGGGCAGGATGCGCTGGTGCTGCGCCGACGGCCGAAACAGGAGGGTGCGCGGCAAGTTTCTTGTTCCAGATGGCGACTGCGGCGTCCAGCGCGGCCTGGATGTCCTGGCGGCCGGTGACGCCCGCTTCGACGGCTTTCACTAGCGCGCGGCGTAGCTCGTCGTAGTCTTCAATGCCGGAGACGTACATGGTGCGTGCATGGGGCATCGACACGGCGCCCGCTGCGACAGCCTTCTCCGCCGCGCCCGCGCCAAGCGGCACGGAAACAAAGAACGCATCATTCGCCGCTAGCGTTGAGGATGGATAGACACTGGCCTGCTTGGCAAACGCCAGCGCATTCGCGTCATTGGTCAGGTAGCGCGCAAACTTGCCGATTGCGGGCAGTTGCGACGAGGGCACGCCAGCCGGAATGCCGAAGTGAATCAGCCAACCGCCATCCGCAATGCCCGTGGGACCAAGCGGCGCAGGTGCGACATCGGTTATCGAATAAATATCCTGCGCGTCCGACTGGATGCGTTTCATGGCAGTCGGTGGCGCCAGCAGCATGCCGAGGCGGCCACCTTTGTAGGCATCAATCGCGGCAGGGAAATTATCCTCCGCGAACAGGCTGTCCTTTAGCAGACCGCCAACTCGGTATGTATCGGCCAGCTTGCGGATAAAGGCGACGTGCGCCTCGGAGTTGAAGACGGCGCGGCCGCCCGCAATCACGGGCAGCCCTTGTTGCATCATCAGTCCATCAATCTTCGACAGCGCGGGACACAAACCAGCCTTGCCCGTGCGCTGGGCGATCTGACGCGCAAACGCCAGCTGCTCATCCAGATTGCGCGGCGCGTGAGGAATTCCCGCAGCGCGGAAGATCTCGCGGTTGTAGGCGATCACTGCCACATTGCTGTACAGCGGGAAGCCGTAAGTCTTGCCTCGGAAAGTGAGGTCCTGGAGCGCGGCGGGCATATAGTGGGCACCGTCGAGTAGGCCATTGACCGGCTGCAGCAAGCCGTCGCGCGCAAATTCATCAGCCCAGGGTACATTGAGATTGACCAGCGCCGGCGGCGTACCGGCCACAATGCGCGTCACCAGTTTGGTCTGGATGATATCCCAGGGGAAGTCGACCCACTCCAGCTTCACGTCCGGATTGGCGGTCTCATAGCGCCGCACCAGGTCTTCGAAATAAGGCGTGAACTTGGGCTTCATGCTGAAGGTCCAGAACTCGATCTTCTGGACCGGCGCCGCCCAGGCGCAGGTAGTCGCGGCCATCAATGCAACAAGCATAGTCTTGATCTTCATTGATGGCCGGGGAGGGGATCAGTTGGTCTTGGTGACTTTTTGCAGATGGCGCGGACGATCCGGGTCCAGGCCGCGCGCAGCCGACAGCTTGGCCGCCATCACATAGAAGGCCTGGATTGCCACGATCGGGTCCAGGTCCGGCGTCGAAGCTACCGGCAGCGTCAGATCGCGCGAAGCCACATCATCCGGAGCCGCCAGCAGCACACGCGCGCCACGGCCGCGCATTTCGTCGGCCAGCGCCAGCAGGCCAGCCTGGGTCGGGCCACGGGTTGCGAAGATCAGCAGCGGATAGCCTTCTTCGATCAGCGCCATCGGGCCGTGCTTGATTTCCGCGCCGCTGAAGGCTTCCGCCTGCAGGGCCGAGGTTTCCTTGAACTTCAGTGCGGATTCCAGCGCGACAGGGAAGCTGATGCCGCGGCCGACCACCATGATGTTCTTGGCTGGCGCCAGCACATCCAGCGCCTGCGACCAGTCAGCCTGGCCAGCGGCGCGCAGTGCTTCCGGCAGCGCATCCAGACCTGCCATCAGTTCGGGATCGTTCTGCCACTGCGCCACCATGCGCGCGCCAGCCACCAGCGAAGTGATGAAGCTCTTGGTCGCGGCCACGCTCTGTTCTTTACCTGCGCGCAGCGGCATCGCCCACTCGGCAGCGTGCGCCAGCGGGGAGTCGATATCGTTCACCAGCGCCACGGTGGTGGCGCCGCCGTCGCGGAAGTAGCGGATCGGTTCCACCACGTCCGGGCTCTGGCCGGATTGCGATACAGCGATGGTCAGCGTGTCGCGCGTGATCAGCGGCGACTTGTGCAGCGTGACTAGCGACATCGGCAGCGATGCCACCACGCGGCCCAGGCGCGACATGATCAGGTAAGCGATGTAATTGGAAGCATGGTCCGAGCTGCCGCGCGCCACGGTCAGCGCGGTCGAGAAGGACGTGCTCCTCAATTTGCGTCCCAGGTCCGCGTAGCGGTCCGCATCGTGCGCCAGCGCTTCGGCGACACACTCCGCGGAGGACAGGGCTTCTTTAAGCATCATTGAGGTCACAACGTTCTCCTTCGATATAAACGGCTTTCAGATTCAGTTCACGGTCCAGCACCACCAGGTCGGCATAGGCGCCTGGCTTCAGGCGGCCACGCTCATCGATGCCCAGATAGTCGGCGGCGTGGGTCGACACGCGCTTGGACGCATCGGCCAGGTCGATGCCCAGGCCGACCAGATTGCGCAGCGCCTGGTCCAGCGTCAGCGTGGAGCCGGCCAGCGTGCCATCCGGCAGGCGCACGCCGCCCATGCACTTGTGGACGATGTGACGGCCCAGCATGTACTCGCCGTCCGGCATGCCGGTGGCAGCGGTGGAATCGGTCACGCAGTACAGGCGCGGAATGGCGCGCAGCGCGGTCTTGATCGCGCCTGGATGCACATGCAGCAGGTCCGGAATCAGTTCGGCAAATTCGGCATGCGCCAGCGCGGCGCCGACCATGCCCGGTTCACGGTGGTGCAGGGCGCTCATGGCATTGAACAGATGGGTGAAACCGGACGCGCCGTGTTCCAGTGCCGCCACGCCTTCTTCATAAGAGCCCAGCGTGTGGCCGATCTGTACGCGCATGCCTTCATTGGTCAGGTCGCGCACCAGTTCCAGGTGGCCGGCGATTTCCGGCGCAACGGTAATCACTTTGAGCGGCGCCATGGTTTCGAGGCGCTGCACTTCGGCCAGCGTGGCAGGGCGGGCGAAATTCGGCTGCGCACCCAGCTTGCCGGAGTTGATGTACGGACCTTCCAGATGGGCACCCAGCACCCGCGCCTCGTTCTTGCCGCGCTGCTTGACGGCCTTGCCGATCGCAGTCAGTGCGAGATCGATGTCTTCCGGCGGAGCGGTCATGGTGGTGGCCAGCAGGCTGGTAGTGCCGTGGCGGGCATGAATGCGGGCGATGGCGTGTACCGCGTCGCCGCCTTCCATCACATCCTTGCCGGCGCCGCCGTGCACGTGCAGATCGATAAAGCCGGGCAGGATGTAATCGTCGCTGTTGAGCGTTGGATCGCTGCTGTTGCCGCTGATATTTGCGATGCGATCGGCGAACGCGATCTCACCGTTCACCCAGCCGAATGGTGTCAGGATATTGCCTTTGATTGACTCGGTCATCGACGCGACTCCGCTACAAATTCATAATAATCACTTCGGCAGAAAGAGTGGGTCAATTCCACTGCTGCGCCGTTTTCAAGATAGCTCACGCGCGTGATGTGCAGCATGGCTGTGCCGGGAGCGATGTTCGCCAGCCGGGCTTGTTCAGTATTGGCATTGATGGCGCGGATGTGCTGCAAGGCGCGCATCGGCACCGTGCCATTCGCTTCCAGGTAGCCGTACAGCGAATCGGTGACGCTGTTCGGATTCGGCATGTAGGCTGCCGGAATGGTCGAGGTTTCAATGGCCATCACCACATCGTCCGCCGTCCGCAGGCGCTTCAAGCGCGCGACCGGCATGTTGGGCGACAGGCCGAGCGACAGCAGTTCCAGTGGCGCGGCGATGCCGATCTCACGCTGCAACCAGCGCGAGCCGGCCGTGAAGCCGCGCTGGCGCAGCTCTTCGGAAAAGCTGGTCAGGCGCGACAGTGGCTGTTCCAGTTTCGGCGTGATGTAAGTACCCGAGCCGCGCTTGCGGGTCAGCATGCCGCGGTCGCACAGCATGTCGATCGCCTTGCGCGCAGTCACGCGCGAGATGTTGAGCATCTCGGACAGCACGCGCTCCGATGGCAGGGCCTCGTTGGCGCGCCAGTCGCCGCTGGCGATGCCGTCCGACAGCTTGTTCGCCAGCTGCATATACAGAGGGGTGTCGCTGTCGGCGTCCGGCCGGAAATCACTCAACTGGGATAGCACGGGCTACTCCTTCAGATGTTGTTGGATCAGGCGCAGGCCGCCCGCAGCGGAATCGCCTTTCGGTGGAACGATCCTTTGCAGCAGTTCGCTCGGCAGATAGGCCCGCAGCGGTTCACCCAGTCCGCCGCACAAGGCGATCGGCAGCTTGCGGGCCGGATCGAGCGCATCGCCGATGAGGGCGACCTGCTTGCCGGCCTCGATCAGGATTTCGCGTGCCACGTCATTGCTGTCGCCGTGCTGCAGGACGATGCGCGCCAGCTGGGCGTAATTGGTCTGGGTGGCGTTGGCCAGCCACACCTGGATGCGGTCACGGTCGCCGCCGCAGGCTTCGATCACGGCGCTGGCGAACTCGCTTGGCTTGGCACGGCCGTCGATCACGTGCTGGATATGGTTGATGGCTTTCATGCCGATCCATGCGCCACCCGCTTCATCGCCGGCAGGGAAACCCCAGCCGCCGACTTCATGGCGGGTGCCGTCCGCATGCAGAATTTCGCCGACGCTGCCGGTGCCCAGCGCGATGATGGCGCCGGGCTGGCCTTCGTGGGCGCCCAGCACGGTCGTGAAGGCGTCCGTTGCCAGCGCCACGGCAGCGTAGCCGGGATTGGCGGCCACGAAGTTGGCGGCCCATTGTTTATTGTGGACGCCTGCCAATCCCAGACCAATTGCGACGTTTTCGCGCGGCGGTTGCGGCAGACCTGCGTTGGTGAAGGCTTGTGCGGCGGCTTCTTCGACAGCCGACCAGGCGCTTTTGATACCGTGCAGCAGACCGGATGGACCGGCCGTGCCTTCAGCCAGCGCGACGCCGTCAATGCGCGCCAGGCGCACGCGGGTACCACTGCCACCACCGTCTACCCCGATGAGGAATTCGATCATTTTTAGTTGGAATAAGAGAGCTGTGGGGCACTATATGAGCGACCACACCAGATTGTCAACAGGTATTTAACTGGTATTGTGTTGCGCGTGGCGGTCGCGCGCTACAACTTGCTATTTACGATTCTAAGTAATTGATTTCATTAAAATTGTTCCGACAGGAGAATGGTATGGTCTTTGGTATGAATTGGTGCTGGTTTATCATATGATTTTTGCAAATGTCGAAATCGCCGCGTCCCGGACGACATTGTCATGACGAAGCACAGTGCCCGTCATAATCAATGAAACTCAATGGAGATAATTATGGAATTCCTGCTGATGCAATACGGTGAAGAACAAAAGATGATGGCCATCCCGCGCGAAGAGGCCAAGCATTTCCACGCCGCTTATGTGGCTTACACCCAGGCGCTGAAGGACGCCGGCGTCTATGTGTCGAACCGCGGCCTGAAGCCGACCGGTGCTTCGACCACCGTGCGCGGGACCAATGTGCAGGATGGTCCTTTCGCGGAAACCAAGGAGCAGTTCGCCGGCTTCTATCTGATCGATGTGGCGGACCTGGACGCTGCATTGGCCTGGGCGCGCCGCCATCCGGCTGCTCCTTATGGCGCCGTGGAAGTGCGTCCGGTATGGGGGCAGTAAGCGCCGCCGAGGCGGTCGCGCGCCAGAGCTACGGCAAGCTGGTCGCCTTTCTGGCGGCCCGCACACGTGATGTGGCGGGGGCGGAGGATGCCTTATCCGAGGCCTTTGCCGCAGCGCTGGCGGAGTGGCCCGTCAGCGGCATCCCGCGCACGCCGGAGGCCTGGTTGCTGACGGTGGCGCGGCGGCGCATGGTCGATGCGACGCGCCGCCGCATCACTGCTGAAGAGGCGGAGCCGACGCTGGTGATGCTGTCCGATGAGATCGAGCCTGAGATGGAAGAAATCCCCGACGATCGCTTGCGGCTGATGTTTGCTTGCGCGCACCCGGCGCTGGAGGCGGGCGTTCGCGCGCCCTTGATCCTGCAGACGGTGCTGGGCTTTGACGCGGGCCGCATCGCTTCGGCGTTCCTGGTTGCGCCTTCCGCCATGTCGCAACGCCTGGTGCGCGCCAAGTCACGCATCCGGCAGGCGGGCATTCCGTTCCGCGTGCCGGAGCGCGATGAGCTGCCCGAACGGCTGGATGCGGTACTGTCGGCGGTGTATGCGGTGTATTCGGAAGGGTGGGCTGATCCCGCGGGCACTGCCTCGGCCTCGCGCGGGCTGGTTGAGGAGGGGATCTGGCTGGGCCGCCTGCTCGCGGCCTTGATGCCGGATGAGCCGGAGGTCCTGGGTTTGCTTTCGCTGATGCTGCACACGGAAGCGCGGCGCTCGGCCCGCCGCGATGCGCAGGGCGAGTTTGTGCCTTTGCTGCAGCAAGATCCTGCGCGGTGGGATGCTGCCGCCATCGGCGAGGCGGAGTCGCTGCTGCTGCGCGCATCGTCTTTCGGACGGCCGGGACGTTTCCAGCTCGAAGCGGCAGTGCAGTCCGTCCACGCTGCCCGCCGTCATACTGGTGTCACGGACTGGGCCTCGGTCGTGCAGCTCTACGACGTCCTGCTCGCGCAGACCGGCTCCATCATCATCGCCATCAACCGCGCGGTCGCCCTCGCTGCCGCCCGCAGCGCAGGACCCGACGGCGCCGATCTCGCCGGCGCCCGCGGTGCGGCGCTGGGCGGCGTCGCGCAGGCTGATGTCGCCGCTCCGGCCGACGCAGCATCGCCGCGCGGCGGCAACGTCGTGCCGATCGATCGCGCCGCGCCGCCGCGTGGACGTGCCGCACGCTGGCGCGCGACGCGCATGGCAGCCGCGCAGGCGGCGGAGCAGGAAGCGGCAAGCGGAAGCGCCGCGTCGGCGAAGGCCGGTGCGCTGGAGGGCTTGGCGATTCTGGATGTGCTGGAAAGCGATGCGCGGCTGGCGGAGTATCAGCCTTACTGGGCCGCGCGTGCAGCGCTGCTGGCGCAGTCGGGGCAGACAAAAGACGCCGCGCGTGCCTACGAGCGCGCAATCGGCCTGGAAGCCGACCCCGCGCTCAGACGCTACCTGCAGCGTCAAATGGACGCCCTGAAAAACTAATCGCTGCCAGCACCACAGATGCCGACAGCGATTTCGTAATCTTTACAATTTTAAAATTCAGTGTTCTTCGCGGGTGCCGCTGCGGTCGATCCAGACCAGGCGCTCCTTGTCAGTGACGATCTGGCGGCCCTGCGCATCAACCTTGCCCTTCACGTTGACGACCACATTGCCCGCTCCGCGTACCGACACAGCGGCCTGGCTGGTCAGCATGCCGCGTGCATCCAGGCTGCCGGAGCCGCTCACTTTCGCGTCGAGCGAAGCCGACTTGCCGCGCAGGTGCACACCCCCGGGGCCGCTCATCGTCACCTTCACGTTCTTGCATTCCGTCTCGGCGTTCACATCGCCCGAGCCCTGAACCTCTGCGTCCAGAGTCTCGCTGACCTTGCGCAGATTGATATTGCCGGGACCCTTGCTGCGCGTGATGGCGCGCGCCACTTCAAGGCCTTTCGCATCCAGATCGCCTGAGCCGCTGATATCCGCGCTCAGCGTCGTGCTGCTGCCGGACAGGCTCACATTGCCCGCGCTGCTCATGATGACGCGCGCGTTCTGCGCCTGGAGGCCACGTGCCTCCAGGTCGCCAGAACCGTGTACTTCCGCGTCGAAGCGCTTGATCGTGCCGCTCACGCAGGCGCCGCCGGGACCATTCAGCATCGCGCTAACCGTTTCGACGGCCAGCGAGCACGCTTCCAGATCGCCCGATCCGCCAATCTCGGCGCGGATCTCGCGGCTGGTGCCGCTCAGCGACACCGAGCCAGGACCGCTCATGCTGGCATTGACCTTGGCGGCGCGCATATCGTCCACCTCAAGGTCGCCGGAACCGGACAGCACGGCGTTCAGATCCTGCGTTACGCCGGTCGCATGCACATCGCCCGGACCGCTCATCTGCAGATTCAGGCTATTGGCACGCAGACGGTGCAGATCCAGATCGCCGCTGCCGCTGGCGCGGACCGTCAGGTCACGCGCCATGCCGGAAGCATGCAGGTCACCAGGGCCGCTGGAGTTCAGCTTCAGCTCGTTGCCCTCGAAATGTTCAAGTTCCACGTCGCCGCTGCCGGACATGTTCAGGCTCTTCAGACCAATCGCGGCGATGCTGACGACCACAGGTTCGTGTCCTTTGCCAAAGCGCAGCGTGAAGTGATTGCGGTGCTTGGGACGCACGAACAGCGTGCCGTTCTCCACCACCGTCTCGACTTCAGCAAAATCCTTGCGCACACCGCTCAGCTCCAGGCCGGGCTGGGCACCGGATGCATTGATCAGCACTTTGTAAGGACCGGACAGGTCCACCGCAGTGAAGGCGGTCATTGTGCGTGTCTCACGGCCGAATTCCGCCGAGGTCGGGGCGGCGGCTTGGGTGGTCTGCAGGGCGCTCACGCCGAGGGCGGCAAGCGTAAGAACGGAAGCGGTAGCGATCAGCGTTTTCATTTTGTTTATCACTGTCCAGGGTGGCAACAATTGAACGATATGACAAACAGTCACCCGCGTTGTGCGGAAAAAGACAGACGCACAAATTCGCGGAATCAACTGCAAAAAAACGCGACTGAAATGCATTTGAAAAAAAGCCGCCCGAAGGCGGCCTGAGGAGGGAGATTACCGGGCTTCAGAAACCGGAGAAGTGAAGCCAGTCTAACCGTTGCGGTTCGCGCAAAAAAGACCAATAATGGCAATGGACCATTTCTGAAACAGAAATAAAGGACGCTGTCATGGACCGTCTTCAATCGATGCGGATATTCGCCAAAGTGGTGGAGCAGGGCAGCTTCGCCAGAGCGGGCGACCAGCTGGATATCTCGAATGCCGTGGTCACCCGCCATGTGGCGGACCTGGAACAGCACCTCGGCACCCGCCTGCTGAACCGCAGCACCCGCAAGCTCTCACTCACCGAAACCGGCCAGCAATACCTGGACCGGGTGCGCCATATCCTGAGCGATATCGACGATGCCGACGCCATGGCCGCCCAGTCGGCGCGCTGCCCGAGCGGGACATTGCGCATCTACTGCCATCCGAACTTCGGCCAGACTGCGCTGGCGCCGCTGCTGCCCGTGTTTGCGGCGGCCGAGCCGAAAGTGGTGCTGGATGTGACCCTGGCGGACCGTCCGGTCGATCTGGTGGAGGAGGGCTACGATATTGGCATCTTCATCGATAACCAGAAGATCGACAGCAGCATGATCGCCCGCAAACTGGCCACCTCCAGCGTGGTGCTGACCGCCGCCCCCGGCTATGTCAGCAGGAAGGGGGAGCCGATGGCGCCACGCGACCTGAGCAAGCACGATTGCCTGAACCATTCATATGAGAAGGTACGCCATACCTGGCCGGTCCAATGTGGTGGCAAGCCGGTGGAGGTGCCGATCGTCAGTCGGATGGTGTCCAATAACAACGCTGTGCTGCGGGAAGCGGCAATTGCCGGACTGGGCGTGATGATGCGTCCGTCTTTCACTTTGGGCGACGATATTGCCGAAGGAAAACTAGTGCGCCTGCTGCGCGACCACTGCGTAGGGCGGCTGGGTGTCTATATGGTGTATCCGAGCCGCCGCCTGCTGTCGGCCAAGGTGCGCGCCTTTACGGAGTTCATGGTGAAATCCTTCCCAGAACCTGACGCCGATCCCTGGCTTAAATCATTGTGATTTCCCTTCGAAATGTCATAATGCTCGTCAGGAGAAGACACGATGATCAAGTACCTGGGCACCAAAAAGACCGATCAAGGGGCGACCTTGTACGTGTTCTTGATCAATGGCCTGCAAAAAGAAATTCGCGAGAGTGCTTTGAAGCAATATCCCGGCTGCTACGAAGCCTTGCCGGCGGCTGCCAAGGCAAAAATCAGCGCGAACCGGGCGTGGATGCAGAAACTTTGATGCTGCTGAAACGCCTGACCTGTCTCGCCCTGCTGGCACTGTCCCCGCTTGCGCATTCTGCTCCACCCAGCCACTTCGGCACGGTCATGGGCAGCGGCTTGTTATGCCGCGACGAAACGACCAATCGCTACTATTTCGACTACATGGTGCAGTATTTCGGCCAGCCGTATAAGCGTGAAGGCGGCGCCTACTGGTTCCGCACCCAGGGCGCGACCCTGTGGAATATGCCGATCCTGGAGGTGATGGTCAGTGACGAAACCTTCCCCTACGCTTTCGTGGGCGCAGTCGTGGATGGCAAGCCGGAAGATCTCGAAAAAGCCATTACGACGCAGGACGGCCTGCGGTATGCGACAATCGAAAATTCGCGTTATCCGGTCCGGGAGAGCAAGGCGGGCAGCCGCATTGTGTATTTCAATACCCGTTCCAAGATTTTTTGCGCCAAGTTCAAGCCGCTGCCACCGGCGCTGCGCTGAAGGTTTTCATGTACACGCAATTCTTCCATCTCAAACAGTCGCCGTTTTCCATCGCGCCCGATCCGCGCTACCTGTTCATGAGCGAACGCCATCGCGAGGCTTTGGCGCATCTGCTGTATGGAGTGGGCAGCGGCGGTGGCTTCGTTCTGTTGACCGGCGAGATCGGCGCGGGCAAGACGACGGTGTGCCGCTGCTTCATGGAGCAGATTCCTGCCAACTGCCGGCTGGCGTATATTTTCAATCCGAAGCTGACGGTGGAGGAGTTGCTGCAGTCCGTATGCGATGAGTTCCGCATCGAGATGTCCGGCGCTGCGCATTCGGTCAAAGGGTATGTGGATGCGATCAATGCTTATCTGCTGTCGTCGCACGCGCAGGGTCTGAACAATGTGCTGGTGATCGATGAGGCGCAGAACTTGTCCGCCGAAGTGCTGGAACAATTGCGCCTGCTGACCAACCTGGAAACCAGTGAGCGCAAGCTGCTGCAGATTATCCTGATTGGACAGCCGGAGTTGCGCGGCATGCTGGCGCGTCCCGAGCTGGAGCAGCTGGCGCAGCGTGTGATTGCACGTTATCACCTGGGCTCTTTGTCCGAGGCGGAAGTGGGCGCTTATGTGGAGCATCGCCTGACCGTCGCCGGCGCCTCGTCTATCGCGCCATTCCCGCGTCCATTGATGGCACAGCTGCACCAGCTGACCAAAGGTGTGCCACGACGGATCAATTTGCTGTGCGACCGCGCGCTGCTGGGCGCGTATGTCGAGAACCAGCATCAAGTCACCAGCAAGATCCTGCGCCGTGCGGCGGAAGAAGTGTTTGCCGGTGAAGGACGCTCCGCCGCAGCCGCCGCCGCGCGCGGACCGTGGCCTTATGTCGCCGCCGGCGTGTTCGCAGGCGTCGTGCTGACCGGCGCCGCGGCCTGGCAGCTGATGCCAGGCGCGCGCAATGGCGCCATGCCGCCAGCCGCATCTGCGTCCAGCCGTATCGCCGACGCACGCCTTCCAGCGTCCAACGCCCACCCAGCCGCGTCCGCGTCGCCCGCCGCAGCGGCGATAGCTCCGAACGTCGCGCCGTCGACCGCCGCCACCAACGTACTTCCCGCGGCGTCGGCCGCCGTCGCGAACGCACCGGTCGCCGCGTCGTCCACCGCTGCCGCGGGCGCAGCGCCTGCCGCGTCTTCTGCCGGCGCTCTCGCCGCTGCGCTGCCTTCGACGTCTGCTGGCGCTGCGCGCAATGTGCCGTTGGCCGGCGCTCCGCAGGGCGCTGTGCCGGAGAAATCTATCTTTGAAGACGCCGTTCGTGCGCTGGCCACGCAATGGGGCGTTCAACTCGCGGCAGGCGAGGGCTGTCCCGAGGCCGCAAAACAGAACCTGCGCTGTCTGCTCACAAAAGGCGGTCTGAGTGAGATCAAGCTGCTCGATCGTCCCGTGCTGATCAAACTGCGCGACGATCCAACCCGTCCCACGTTCGCGCTGCTGACCGCGATGAACGGTGACCGTGCCACGCTGTCGATTGGCGCCAAACGTGAGTCCGTGACGCTGGCGTCGCTGGAAGCGCGCTTTGATGGCGGCTTCCTCACCTTCTGGCGTGCACCGCGTACCTGGCGTGATGAAGTGTCGTCCGGCGACAAAGGCCCGGACGTCGATTGGCTCGCGCGCCGCCTCGCCGAACTGCGCGGCGCCAAAAAGCCGAAGGATAACCAGCCACTGGATGGCGTCACGCTGCGTGCATTGCGCGATTTCCAGGTCAGCCAGAATCTGAAGGCGGACGGTGTAGCCGGTCCCAAGACCTTCATCCGACTCAACCAGCTGGGCGGCGTGCAGGAGCCGCGCCTGAGCGCGCAGGCGATCGCAGGAAAATAATATGTCCTACATACTCGAAGCATTGAAAAAGGCGCAGGCGGAGCGGCAGATCGGCGAGACGCCGTCCATCCACGCGCCCACCATGACGCCAGCGCCGGCAGTCGACAGCACGGGCTCGCGCAAGCCGATGATGGTCGCGGTGGGCCTGCTTGGCGGCGCAGTGGTCGTGCTGGGCGCAATGCTGCTGATGCGCCAGCAGGGCAGCGCGCCCACCGCGTCTGATGCGCCCTCCGTCGCGACGCCAGCGATCCCCGCATCCCCTAACGCGACGCCGGCGATCACCGCATCCTCCAACGCGACGCCTGTCACCGCGCCGGTCGCGCACCCGGCACCTGCCAGTGCGCAGCCATCAGTTCAGGCGCCCATTGGAGAGCAGCGCCCAGCCGCTCAGGCAGCAGCGGCGCCCATAGGAGAACAGCGCCCACCGGCTCAGGCAGCGGCGCCTGTCGCGCCAGCATCGGATCTGCGGGCTGATATGGCCGCCGCCACGCCAGCACCAGCAACACGTGCGTCGTCCGCTGTTGCGCCAGCGGCAGCCGCGCGCGCCAGCCAGCCTGTCCTGGAAGGCCGCAAGAACGCTGGCGCTGACGCGACGCACGAAAAAGTCACCGAGGCGGCACAGGCGGCACAAAAGGCGCAGGGCGGGTCAGCCGCCGCGCCGACACAAGTCGCGCAAGCCGCTCCAGCGCCGGCCGCTGTACCCGCCCCCGCAGAGGAGCCGGTGCAAACGCTGCGCGACCTGCCCGAGCCCATCCAGCGCGCCATCCCCCAAATCACGATGGGCGGCTATATGTACTCGAAGAACCCCGCCGACCGGCTGATCCTGATCGACAAAACCCTGCGTAAGGAGGGCGACGAAGTCGCGCCTGGTCTGCTGCTGGAGCGTCTGTTGCCGCGCGCGGCGGTGTTCAGCTTCCGCGGCTACCGCTACAAGGTGCCGCTGTGACTGCGCGCTGTGTGATTGGCGTGGTTGGCCCGTCGGGCAGCGGAAAAACGACGCTGCTTGAATACCTGGTCGCGCGGCTGGCCGAGGAGGGCGTAAAGGTCAATGTGATCAAGCACAGCCACCACGATTTCGAACTGGAGCCGCCGCGCAAAGACAGCGCCCGTTTCCGCCAGGCCGGCGCGGCCGAAGTGATGATCGCATCGCCATACCGCTTCGCCATTATCCACGAGTTGCGCAATGCCCTCGAGCCGTCCATGGACGAGCAACTGGCGCGTCTGGCCCCGGCCGACCTGACCCTGGTCGAAGGCTTCCATTCTTGGCCAATTAACAAGATTGAAGTGCATCGCCCGGAAGTTGGCGCCCCCCGTTATATGGAAGACAAGACCATCAAAGCCGTCGCCAGCGACCAGCCAGCGCCCGCCGGGCTGGAGCCAGCCCTTGCCTGGCTCGACCTCAACCGCCCGGAGTCGGTGCTGGACTGGCTGCGCACCCAGCTCAAATAATTTGCAGCGAAACCCTAAAGTTCCCCAAAACTGGTCCGTAAATCAGGATAAGTACAAATGGAGAATTACCATGGACGTTTCCAGCATTGCAAATCTCGCCACCACTATGGCTGACACCGGCACCCGCCAGGAAGTCGGCATTGCCGTGCTGAAGAAAGCCCAGGACGTGCAGGCCTCGACCGCCTCCGCGCTGCTGGAAGCGATCCCGCCAGCGACCCCGGCTAGCAACCTGCCAGCTCATCTGGGCACGCGCATCAATACCACGGCCTGACCCAGCGTCCGGCCCCGCAAGAAACCCGCAGCGCCGTGCAGGCGTCAGCGGGTTTTTTTTCGCCCGCGAAAAAATTTTCAAAAAAGTTGTAAGGATATCTGTTGGCTGCGCGACAATCGTCCAGTCGCAGACATCTGCGTCCGATTCCCGCTCACTGAGCTGAAACTTTCACCTGAGGAGATACACCATGAACAAGCGTCAAGCCCTGATCGCAGCAGCCCTGGCCACCGTATGCGCCGCCACCGTTGGCACTGCTTCCGCCGCCGACAAGAAAGACCAGGAAAAGTGCTACGGCATCGCCAAAGCCGGCCAGAACGACTGCGCAGCCGCCAACGGTTCGCACAGCTGCTCCGGCCAGGCCAAGATGGACAACGCCGCGACCGACTGGAAATACGTTGCCAAAGGCACTTGCGAAAAAGCCGGCGGCAAAATGAATCCGCCAGCAGGCAAGTAATCAAGCAGGGAACGGAGCCATGACGCATTCCATCAACAGCAGCCTGTCCGGTGCCGGCATCGGATTGCGGGCTCCGCACTACCGCCAATTCCTCGAGCAGCGGCCGCGTGCCGCCTGGCTCGAGGTCCACACCGAAAACTATCTCGACCAGGCCGGCTGGGATTTCCACGTGCTGCAGGAGCTGCGCCGCGATTACGCGATCAGCATGCACGGCGTGGGACTTGGCTTAGGCTCCGCGCGCGGCTTTTCCGAACGCCACCTGGAGCGCGTGCGCAGCCTTGTGCAGCGCATCGAACCGGCGCTGGTTTCCGAACATTTGTGCTGGGGCGCCGTCTTCGACCGCCACCTGAACGACCTGCTGCCGCTGGCGCTGGACCACGCCGCGCTTGATCTGCTGAGCGAGCGGGTAGGACGCTTGCAGGATGTGCTGGGCCGCGCCATCCTGCTGGAAAACGTCTCGACCTATGTGCGTTTCAGCAGCGACGCCATGAGCGAGGCCGAATTCCTCGCCGAGCTGTCGCGCCGCACCGGCTGCGGCCTGATGCTGGACGTGAACAATCTGTACGTCAACCAGTGCAATCACGAAGAAGATGCGCTGGCGGCGATCCATGCCATCGCAGTCGGCACAGTGGGCGAAATTCACCTGGCCGGACATCTGGTCACGCCGGATGCCGTGATTGACCACCACGGCGATGTTGTCGCCGACCCGGTGTGGCGCCTGTACGAGGCAGCACTGGCCCGATTCGGTGCGGTTCCCACCCTGATTGAATGGGACACCGATATTCCCGCCCTCGAAGTCCTGCAAGGCGAGGCGGCCAAGGCCGAAATCCGCCTGGCAACCGCCAGCCAAGCCCATGTAGTCTTTGGGGTCAGGCACCAAATGGTACATGAGGCCGCTTCGGAATCGGCTGAGCCGCTGGCGCTGGCCCAGCAGCAGTTCAGCGACGCACTGTTTGCGCCCGAGCGCGAAAGTGTATTGCGTCCCCATTTAAAACATGGGGAGCGCTTTGCGCTGTATCGCGGCAATCTGAGCGCGACGTGGGCGAAGGCGCTGGGTGCGGCTTATTCGGTGATTCGCCAATTGGTGGGCGATGAATTCTTTGATGCCCTGGCCCGCGAGTACGGTCGCGCGCATCCCTCGGAGGATGGCGATCTCAATCGCTTTGGCGCGCACTTTGCGGCGTTCTTGCAAGGCTTCGAGCACGTGCAGGATTTGCCGTATCTGCCCGACATGGCGCGATTGGAATGGTCCCTGCATCGCATGCATTACGCACCGGCGACCGCCACCCTGGGCGCAGAATCACTGGCAACGATTGCGCCGGAAGATATCGAGTCGGTCACGCTGGAGCTGCCGCCAACCGCACAGCCATTTGCTTCCGCGTGGGCGGTCGTCCCGCTGTGGCTCGCGCATCAGGGCGAATGCGAATTTCCGCAGGAGATGCGCGCCGGAAGCCAGGCGCTGCTGGCGAGGCCGGACTGGAAAGTGCGTGTGATGCCGCAAAGCCCGGCCGCGCACGCAGCGCTGAGCGTGCTGCAGCAAGGCGGCACCTTCGGCGCAGCCCTGGATGAAGCTTTCGAGCGCGATGAGGAATTCAACGTCGCTGCCCATTTACAGCAATGGCTGGAGCAGGGCGCATTCAGCGCCGTCCGCCTGCCGATTGGAGAACCAACATGAACGCAATTCTCGGCGTGCACCGCCAACTGTCCCGCTTCGACGCCACGCTCAGCGACTGGGGCGCCTCCATCGCCAGCCTGGCCTTGCGCTGGTACATCGGCTGGCAATTTTTCAAAGCGGGCCTGACCAAAATCCGCGACTGGGACGCGACACTGTCCTTGTTCCAGGATGAATACCATGTGCCACTGCTGCCGCCTGAACTAGCGGCTTATATGGGCGCAGGGGGAGAGCTGATTCTGCCGCTGCTGCTGTTCGCAGGCGTGATCACGCGTCCTGCCGCACTGGCATTGTTCTTCGTGAATGCGATGGCCGTCATTTCGTATCCTCAGCTGTTCTCGTTCGAGTGCCCAGCTGCGATCAACGATCATTTCTATTGGGGTTCGGGCCTGCTGTTGCTGGTCGCGTTTGGACCGGGCCGCTTCTCGCTGGATGCGATCCTGAAGAAGCGGCAGGGCTCTTAATGGAAGGCGCGCATGACCTTGGCTTCGCCAGTCTTGTCGCAGTGGGACAGATTGGCTTCATGGGTCGCTTCAATCATGCGAATGACTTGAGCATCTTCGAAACGCTCCAGTTCAGCGGTAGCGGCCAGTAGCGCCTGTGCCAGCTTGGCGCGGGCGCTCTGGTAGAGCACGCTGGTGTAGTGGTCGGTGTTCTTGAGCAGCTCTTCCGCGTTTTCGATGACTTGTCGCAGGTCACCGATCAAGCGTTCCTGAGTCTGCATATCGCGTTCAGGGCTATCCATGCTGCTCCCCTTCCGGAAGGTGTGGTCAGGCGCCGTCCGCGCCACCTTCGCCGATCACCGTGATATGCACGTCGCCAACACGGACCTGCTGTCCTGCGCGGATCTTGCAAGTTTTGCGCAATTCCTGCTTGCCATCGACTGAGACCTGACCACTGGCTACGATCTGCTTGCCGGCCCCACCGCTGTCGCACAGTCCGACTACTTTCAGGAGCTGATTCAGCTCGATGTACTCGGATGTCAATTCAAAACTCACTCTCTGCATTTTATCCTCTTTGTGTTGGGCTTGCGCTCGCATTGCTCAGTGATGCGGCGTTTCCGCGCAACATTAACCTTTGGCGCCTGGCTTGGTCATTGCCAAAGGATTAATCCATTGCTCGAATTGATCGGCCGTGACGAAGCTCAGCGCCAGGGCCGCTTCTTTCAGCGTGGTGCCCTCGTGCTGCGCCTTCTTGGCGATTTGAGCGGCGCGATCATAACCGATATGCGGAGCCAGCGCTGTCACCAGCATCAGGGAGCGCTCCATCAGGTCGGCGATGCGTGCATGGTTCGGCTCGATACCGTGCGCGCAGTGCTCTTCGAAGCTCAACATGCCATCGGCCAGTAGGCGCGCACTTTGAAGGAAGTTATGCGCAATTAGCGGCTTGAAGACGTTCAGTTCGAAGTTGCCGGAGGCGCCGCCGACGGTGATGGCGACGTCATTGCCAAACACCTGGCAGCACAGCATGGTCAGCGCTTCGCACTGGGTCGGATTGACCTTGCCCGGCATGATGGAGCTGCCCGGCTCGTTCTCAGGAATGGTGATTTCGCCCAGGCCGGAGCGCGGGCCGGACGCCATCCAGCGCACGTCGTTGGCGATTTTCATCAGCGCGGCAGCGAGGGTTTTAAGGGCGCCGTGGGCGGCGACCAGGGCTTCGTGTCCCGCCAGCGCGGCGAACTTGTTGCCGGCGCTGCGGAAAGGCAGCTTCAGGTTGTGCTCCAGCTCGGCCGCGATGCGGGTGGCGTATTCGGGATGCGCATTCAGGCCGGTGCCGACCGCGGTGCCGCCGGCCGCCAGCTCCAGCACGGCAGGCAGGGTGGCGCGGATGGCGTGCTCGGCGTAATCCAGCTGGGCGACGTAGCCGGAGAATTCCTGGCCCAGTGTCAGCGGGGTGGCGTCCTGAAGGTGGGTGCGGCCGATTTTAACGATATCGGCAAAGGCGGTCGATTTTTCGGCCAGCGTGGTGCGCAGGTGCTGAAGAGCGGGCAGAACTTTGGCAATCGCCTGGGCAGCGGCCACGTGGATGGCGGTAGGGAAGATGTCGTTCGAGGACTGGCCTTTGTTGACGTCATCATTCGGGTGCAGCATGCGCGATTCGCCCCGCACGCCACCCATCAGCTCGGAGCCGCGGTTGGCCAGCACTTCGTTCATATTCATATTGGACTGCGTGCCTGAGCCCGTCTGCCACACCGCCAGCGGGAATTCGCCCGCGTGTTCGCCACGCAGCACTTCGTCCGCCGCCTGCATGATGGCGACGGCTTTGGCGTCGTCCAGCACGCCGAGGTCCAGGTTCACTTTGGCGGCCGCGCGCTTGACGCTGGCCAGGGCAGCCACCAGTTCCGGCGGCATTTTTTCGGTCGAGATCTTGAAGTGCTCCAGCGAGCGCTGGGTTTGCGCACCCCACAGCTGGTTGGCTGGCACTTTGATTGGGCCAAAACTATCCTTCTCGATACGCGTTTCCATGGCTGCCTCGGTGTGGTTGTTGATCTTTTGATTCTAACCCGGCAAGGATTTTCCCGTTTGCAGGGGTTCATAATGCCGATTTTTGGCCGTTATAGTCGTTACGTCCCGGAAACTACTTTGACTATGCCTCGTTTTATTGCCGCTTCTTCGATTGCTCTTGCCTTGATCGCATCGGCGCCAGTGTGCGGGGCGGAATTGGGAGACATTTCCGTACGTTCGCATGTGGGGCAGCAGCTGTCGGCGGATATCGAGCTGGCTGATCTGACTGCGGCCGATCTCAACGAATTGCAGGTGCGGCTGGCGCGTCCGGATGTGTTCAAGGGGGCGAATGTCGCCATGAATCCGGCGCTGGCCGGGTTGAATATCGCGGTCGTGAAGCGCGATTCGCGCCGGGTCTTGCATCTGACCACGCTGCAGCCGGTGAATGCTGAGCTGGTGCATATTTTCTTTGAGTTGAGCAGTGGAGGGCGACAGACCATCCGCACGGCCAGCTTGTGGCTGACGCCGGAACCGGCGGGTGCGGCTACGCCGCGCGTGGCGGCTGCTGTGCCGGCGGTTGCGCCGGCTCCGGTGCCGGTCGCGACGCCGCCGGCGGCTGCGGCCACGACCACGACGGCATCCGCCGCGCCTGCTGTGACGGCGAATTCAGCGCCCGTGCTTGTGCCTGCGAAAACGTCGCCCGCGGCAGCGCGCGTAGTTCCAGCGGCGCGTCCGATGCCGAGCATGTCACCGGACGAGGAAACGATGAAGGCCGCCGCTGAGCGCTCGTTCGCCGCGCACACCGGGCAAGCTGTGGCGCCAGCTGTCGCGCCTGCGCCGAAGCCGAGTCCGTCGTCCGCCGTTGCCACGAAAGCCGCGACCGCTGCGCCAGCCCTAATGCCGGCGAAGCTTGCGGTCGCTCCCGCGCGTCCGGCGCAAGCCTGTTCGCCTGAGCAGCTGGAGGCGAGCACGCAGCAATGCGCGGCGGCAGACGCCAGCAATAAGGCGCTGACCACCAAGCTGGTCGATCTGGAAGGGAAGGTCAGGCAATTGCAGGCTGAGCTGGCAGCAAAGCCGTCGGCAGCGGCGGAACATGCGGCAGGCGCTCCGGCGAAGGAGGCACCAGCCACTCCGGCGAAGGAGGCGGCGGGCGCGTCGGCGGAGCATGCGGCAGGCACTTCGGCGAAGGAGGCGGCAGGCACTCCGGCGAAGGAGGCAGTACGCGCTTCGGCAGAGGTCAAACCGGCCGAGGCGAAGCACGCCGCTCCGCCGGCTGTTGCGGCGCAGGCGGCTTCAGGCAAGATTACGGATGCACGCGATGCGCATGCCAAAGCGGCCGCGCAGTCCGCATCGACGAAGTCTGCCAGCGCATCGCTTGAGGGCAAGGTACAAGAGCCGAAGAAGATGTCCCGTCCGCGCCTGATATCGCTGATTGCCGCCGGCTCGCTTGCATTCATTGCAGTGATCGGCGTGGCAGTTCACTTCATGCGCAAGCGCCGCTCGAAGGGTGGTCCGCTGAAGATCTGGCAATCGTTCCGCAAGAAAGAAACGCAAGAAAAGGCGGAAGAGTCCCAGGAACCGGTGCTGGAAGAAGAGACTGAAGCACCAATTGCGGTCACTGCGCAAGAGTAATAGCCGTTGCTTTTCCGCCCTCGACACAGAAATTTGAACTGCGTTATACTGGGCTCACACGGACCGGGTTCTGCCGCAGCCACCACCGATAGTGTGACGCGATAAGCAGAGCGACGTTGAAGAAACGACCCGGCCTGGAAGCTGTTCATAGCCGACTGAGCGCATATGAACGCCGGGTGCAACCGGCGCTGAGGCGACGCCAGGAGATACCTGGCGCTCGCCCCACCCGAATTCCCTGAAGCGCCTCGTTCGAGGCGCTTTTTTATTGCGGCTAGCGCAGGGGAAGGGTGATCACGAAGCTGCTGCGGCCATCGGCCATGCTGGCGCAGTGGGCGCCGCCGCCGTGGCGCTGGGCGATCTGGCGCACCAAGGCCAGGCCCAGGCCGGTGCCGAGGTTGTCGCGGGTGCCGCGCCGGCGGTAGAAGGGCTCGAATACGCGCTCGAATTCTTCCGGCGGGATGCCGGGACCGCTGTCCCACACCGTCAGCGTCGCCATCCCGGCATCGCGTTCGATGCGCACATATGCCGGCGGCTGGCCGTGGCGGTGCGCGTTTTCCAGCAGGTTGCGCAGCAGGCGCCGCAGCAGGCGAGGGGAGCCGCGCATCAGCACCGGCACGCCGTTCAGCTCGACTTCGTCATAGCGCACGCATTCTTCCGCGGCCAGCGCAAGCAGGTCGAGTTCTTCCAGTTCCACCGTGTCGCGCAAAGCATCGAGGCGACTGGCCAGCAGAATTTCGTCCAGCAGATAATCCAGTTCGGCGATGTCTTTCTCCAGCCCGGCTTTGCGCTTGGGATCGAGCGTGTCCATGCTCAGCTCCAGCGCGAGGCGGATGCGCGCCAGCGGCGTGCGTAGTTCGTGCGAGGCGTTCGCCAGCAGCGTCTTGTGGGCGGTGACCAGTTGCTCGATCTGATCCGCGGCGCGGTTGAAGCTGCGCGCCAGTTGCGCGACTTCGTCCTTGCCTTCCACCGCCACGCGCGCCGACAGGTCGCCCGCGCCAAGCGATTCCACGCCGCGCTGCAAGCGTTCCAGCCGCCGCGTGATGTAGCGCACCAGCGGATAGGCGGCGATGGCGATGCCGATCGTCAGCAGGATTAGCAGCGAATGCAGCAGCGTATGCGAGCGCACGACGCCCAGCGGCTGGTCGGATAGCAGGCGCCGTCCATCCGGCAGGTGGACGTATGAATCGGGCCGTGGCTCCAGCCGCACGCGCCAGCCGCCACCCAGCCTGATCGGCGTACCGGAACTGGCTATCAGCTGCCAGTTGGCGCTGTAGAGCGTCATGCGGGCATGGATGCTGGCGGCCATGCGTTCCAGCGCGGCCTGCTGTTCGGCGGGCGTGGCGGATGCAGGCGCCAGCTGGTTTTGCATCAGCACGGCCAGGTTGGCGTCGGCCTGTTCGATCGGGCCGCCGGCGCGGTGCCACAGCATGATCACGGCAAAGGCAAACAGCGCCAGACAGCCCAGCAGCGTCAGGTGAAAACGGATGTACAGGCGCGAGATCATTCCTGCGCCTTGGCGAACACATAGCCCGCGCCGCGCACGGTGATGATGCGGCGCGGCTTTTTGGGATCGTCTTCCACGGCGGCGCGAATGCGCGACATGTGGACGTCAATCGAGCGATCAAAGGCTTCCAGCTGTTCGCCTTTGACCAGGTCCATCAGCTGTTCGCGCGACAGCACGCGGCCGGCGTTGTTGGCCAGCGCCAGCAGCAGGTCGAACTGGTAGGAGGTCAGGTCGCACAAGGCGCCGTCCAGCCGCACCGCGTGCGCGGCAGCGTCGATTTCGAGACGGCCGAAGCGCAGCACATTGCTGCTCGCGGCGGACGCGCCGCGTGCGCCACCATCCACGCGGCGGCGCAGGATGGCGCGCAGTCGGGCCAGCAGCTCGCGCGGTTCGAAGGGCTTGGGCAGGTAGTCATCCGCGCCGATTTCGAGGCCGACGATGCGGTCGACCGCATCGCCGCGCGCGGTCAGCATCAGCACCGGAATGTCGGAATGCGAGCGCAGTTGGCGGCAGACGTCCAGGCCATCCATATCGGGCAGCATCAGGTCCAGCACCACGGCGCCAAAGGGCGCTGCGGCCAGTTGTTCGAGCGCGCTGCCACCGCTGGCGGCGACGCTCACACGCAAGCCTGCTTGCGAAAGATATTCGGTCAGCATTTCGGCAAGGCGCGGATCGTCTTCTACCAGCAGGATGTGGTCGGCGTTAATGTTCATGCAAGGCATTGTAAGGCAGGCGGCGGCCGGGAAGGGCCGCCGCCGAGCTGAATCAGCCGTGGTGGTGCATACCGCCCTGATGCAGCTTGGACAGGTGATCGGTCAGCTTCTTGCGCTGCTCCGGCGTGAGCACGTCGCCCACGTCGGCGATCAGCTGCACCAGGCGGCGCGAGGCCTGGTCGGCCATCTGCATATGCTGCGCGCGCGATGCTTCCAGTGCCGCGCGGTCGATGGTGGGCTGGCTGAGCATCGTCAGCATCTGGGTGTGGGCCGTGCGCAGCTGGCTGTGCAGGGGCATCAGGTCCTGCATGGCGGCTTTGACCAGCGGCTCGATCTGGGCTTTCTGCGCGTCGGTGGCGTCGACTTCCACATACAGGTGCTTCAGCATGGTGTCGACGTGCGCGCTGGCGTCGATGGCGTGGTGCTGGCTGCTGTGCTGATCGAGGGCATAGGCGCCGACGCCGCCCAGCAGGGAGGTGCCAAGCAGAAGTGCTGCAATGGTTTTACGGGTGAGACTCATGGCTGTTCCTTGTTCAGGTTGAGGAAAACTGCACCATCAGTCTGGCCGGGCACCGTAAAGCTGCGATGTCGGCTGTGTAAAGTTTTGTGAAGCAAAAACCCGAGGCGTAACCCTGGTGCCTGCCACGCCGTGGCAGGCACCTGCTTTTTGCTGTGGGGGTAAAAAAAAAAGCGCCCGGAGGCGCTTTTTTTTGCAGGAGGAGGGCAATCAGCCGTTCAGGCGGCCCATCCATGGTTCGGTCACATCGCGGATGGCGCGATCGTTGGCCATGATCTGTTTCAGCAGCGCGATCTTGCGGGCGCGGGCGTCGCCTTCCAGCGGAGCGGCGCCGCCGATCACGGCAACCGATTCGGCTGCGCACTGATTTTCCAGGCTGTTCAGGCTGGTCCAGTCACTCGCGCGCGCAGCCACGACCATTTGATTGGTCAAACCGGCAATATTTTCGTACATCGAGAGAACCTGGCTGCTCATTTTTCATCCTGAAAAGTGGAAACGGAGTACCGCTTGTCAGGATTTACGTCAGGGCGACGAAGAACTTTAGGGTTTTCTCAAAATATTTTCAAAATATTTTCAAGTTGTCAGCCGATCAACTCTTCCAGGCCTGCGCTCAGCTCGTCCAGCGGCGGCATTTCTTCGATCAGGGCGTTATCTTCCAGTCCCAGGCTCTCCGCCACGTCGGTCGGGTAGCAGGCGGCAATTTCCTCGGCGCCCAGCTGGTTCTGGTCGACGCGGGCGCGCCAGGCGGCCAGGTGGACCACGGCGGCCAGGGCATTGTCTTCCGGGGCCGGGAAGGCGGCGATCGTCTCGGAGAACACTTCCGGGAACTTCCAGCGGCGGGCCAGTTCGGCGCCCACGTCGGCGAAGCTGTAGCCGAAGGAAGCCATTTCGGCATCCAGGCGGCGCGAATCCATCGGACCGGCGATCTTATCCAGCTGCATGGCCTGCTCCGGCATGGCGGCGTGGATCACCAGCTGGCCGATGGCGTGCATCATGCCGATGGTGAAGGCGAGGTCGGTGTTCTGTTTGGTCTGGCGGGCAATCCACTTGGCGCCAACGGCGGTGCGCAGGCTGTAGCGCCAGAACTGGCGCAGGTCGAGGCCCGGCACGGTCTTGAAGCCGGATACCAGACCGGAGCTGATGACCAGGGTACGCACGGTCACGAAGCCCAGCATCAGGACCGCGTCTTCCACCGTGCCGATGCTGCGCGAGACGTGGTAGTAGGCGGAGTTGGCCAGGCGCAGCAGCTTGGCGCTCAGGACCGGGTCGGTGGAGATTTTCTTGGCAATGTCTTCGGTCGAGACACTGGCCTTGTCGAAGCTGCTGATCAGTTCATCGACGACTTTGGGCGCTGTTGGCAGGGCGGTAGGGTGCTGGAACAGGGCTTCGAGTTTCATGGATATCTCCCAGAGTGATTTTGGATGTTGCCTCAGGTGAACTATATAGCGATTCCATCCGGGTTGGGACACAATTTGCGCGGCCAGTCCCCGGATTCTGCATTCTGTCGCATCGCTGTCGCGTTTTCCCGGCTGAGCCGTTACAGTCCACCCTGGCTCACCACGCCATCAATTTTTAAAACTACAAGGGACCAAACATGCAAGTTTCCTTCCGTTGGACGCCGATCAAGAGCGCCATTACCCTGGTGCTGTGCGGCGCCACCCTGGCTCTGACCCCGGCGATTGCGCAGCAAACCGCTGCGCCGCAAGCCGCGCCGGCCGCAGCCGTCCTGCCGGGCGACGACTTCTTCGCCTACGCCAATGCCGACTGGCTTTCCAAGAATGAAATCCCGGCCGACAAAGGCACCTGGAGCTCCTTCGGTGCACTGGCCGATGCCACCAACCAGCGCATTGCGCAGCTGATCGACGAACTGGGCGCCAAGTCGCCGTCCGGTGATGCGCTGCGCGTGTCCAGCTATTACAAGAGCTTCATGGACGAAGCGGGTATCGAAGCCAGGGGCGCCGCCGTACTGAAGCCGTCGCTGGACAAGATCGCCGCCATCAAGGATAAGGCCGGCCTGACCCGAGCCCTGGCATCCACCGTGCGCGCGGACGTCGATCCGCTGAATTCCACCAATTTCCAGACCGAGAACATCTTCGGCGTGTGGATCGCGCAAGGCCTGAACGACTCCGACCACTACATGCCATACATCCTGCAGGGTGGTCTGGGCATGCCGGACCGCGCCTACTACCTGGAAGAGAACGAACACATGGGCCGCCTGCGCACGGCCTACCAGGCGCACATCGCCGCCATGCTGAAGCTGGCGGGTTTCTCCGAGCCGGAAGAACGCGCCGCCCGCATCTTTGCGCTGGAAAAGCGCATTGCCCAGTCGCACGCAACCCGCGAAGATTCGGCGGATATCCAGAAGGCCAACAACGTCTGGTCCGACAAAGACTTCGCCGCCAAGGCGCCGGGCATGGACTGGAAGGCCTTTTTCCACGCCGCCGGTCTGGACAAGCAGAAGAAGTTCACCGTCTACCATCCGACCGCCGTTGTTGGCGCGGCTGCCCTGGTGCAGGACGTGCCGCTGCAGGACTGGAAAGACTACCTGGCCTTCCATACCGTGAACCACGCCGCGCCGGTGCTGCCGAAAGCCTTCGTAGACCAGCGCTTCGAGTTCTACGACAAGTCCCTGTCCGGCGTGCAGCAGCTGTCGCCGCGCTGGAAGCGTGGCCTGGCTTCGCTGAACAACACCCTGCCGGACGCTACCGGCAAGATCTATGTCGAGAAGTATTTCCCGCCTGAGGCGAAGAAGCGCGTGCAACAGATGGTGGCCAATATCGTGCAAGCCTTCCATCAGCGCATCGACAAACTGGACTGGATGGCGCCAGCCACCAGGAAGGAAGCGCAGGAGAAGCTGCGCACCCTGTACGTGGGCGTGGGCTATCCGGACAAGTGGACTTCCTACAATGGCCTGAATATCAAGCTGGGCGACGCTTTCGGCAACCTGGAGCGTTCGGAAGAATTCCACTACAAGCAGGAACTGGCCAAGCTGCACCAGAAAGTCGATCCGACCGAATGGTGCATGCCGCCGCACCTGGTGAACGCGGTGAACATGCCGCTGCAGAACGCGCTTAACTTCCCGGCCGCGATCCTGCAGGCGCCGTTCTTCGATATGTCCGCATCCGACGCGCATAACTACGGCGCAATTGGCGCGGTGATCGGCCACGAAATCAGCCACAGCTTCGATGACCAGGGCGCGCAGTTCGACTCCAAAGGCCATCTGCGTGACTGGTGGACCAAGGCTGACGGCGAGCACTTCCAGAAAGCTGCCGGCGCATTGGTGGCGCAGTACAACGCATACGAAGCCTTCCCGGACCTGCACCTGAACGGCCAGCTGACCCTGAGCGAAAACCTGGCCGACCTGGCCGGCCTGTCCGCCTCGCTGGACGCTTACCACGCATCGCTGGGCGGCAAGCCTGCGACCATGGAAGGCGACCGCGAGTTCTTCCAGGGCTTCGCAGCCAGCGAGCGCAGCAAGCAGCGTGAAGCATCGCTGCGCCGCCAGGTCGCCACCGACGGCCACTCTCCAGGCAAATGGCGCACCTACACCGTGCGTAATATCGACGCATGGTACCCAGCCTTCGACGTGAAGCCAGGCCAGAAGCTGTACCTGACGCCTGAACAGCGCGTGCGCGTCTGGTAAGCTGAGGGGATGGACGATATCGAGCAGATTACCCGGCGCACGCTGGAGCACTACGAACGCAATGCCCAGGCCTTTTTGGAGGGTACGCGCGATCATGATGTCAGCCAGAATGTGTCGGCCCTGCTCGGTGCGATTGAGGGAGCGGCGCCGTTCCGCATCCTCGACCTCGGTTGCGGCCCCGGCCGCGATCTGCGGACGTTCAAGGCCATGGGCCACGAGCCCATCGGCATCGATGGCGCCGCCCATTTCGTCGAGATGGCGCGGCGCTGGAGTGGCTGCGAGGTCTGGCATCAGGATTTCGTCAACCTGCAGCTGCCGCCCGAACACTTCGACGGCATTTTCGCCAACGCTTCACTTTTCCACGTGCCCAGCGCCGCTTTGCCGGAAGTGCTGAAGCGCCTGCAGGCCGCGCTGAAACCGCGCGGCGTGCTGTTCAGTTCCAATCCCCGCGGGCACAACGAAGAAGGCTGGAACGGTCCCCGTTACGGCAGCTACCACGACTACGCGAGCTGGGAAGCCTATTGCGTCGCGGCAGGCTTTGAACCCGTCCATCACTATTACCGTCCGGCAGGGCTACCGCGCGAACAACAGCCATGGTTGGCCAGCGTTTGGCGCAAGTGTTAGATCCCGAACGGATGGAAACAATTCCGGTTCGTATGATTTCCTCTCAGCTTAACTTTAAAGGAGAGCAATCATGAACAAGGACCAAATCAAGGGTAAGGCCAAGGAAGTTGGCGGCAAGATCCAGGAAGAGGCAGGCGAACTGGTCGGCAGCTCGAAGCAGCAAGCCAAAGGCATGGCAAAGCAGGCCGAAGGCAAGCTGCAGAAGAAAGTGGGCGATGCCCGCGAAGCTGTCGATGACGCAACCGATGACCTGATCGAGCGCGGCAACCGCCAGGGCCGTCCTTAATCAATCGCGATCCGGCGCGCCCAGCGGGAAGAAATGCCTGTAGGGGCGCGCCTCATCCACGGCGCGTTTGAACGACGGGCGCGCCATCAGCCTGTTCCGATACGCAATCACATTGGCGAACTTCGGATCGATCCGGTGCGTCCAGTCCGCATAGAACAGGAAAGGACCGGCGCCGCAGTCGGCCATACTGAATGCTTCCCCAGCCGCCCAGGTGCGGCCCTCCATATGCTTGTCCAGCCAGGCATACGACGTTTCCAGCATCGCTTTCGCTTCCTCAACGCCCAGCGCATCGCGCTTGTCTTCCGGACGCAGCACGTTGTACACGCAGCGCTGCTGAGGCGTGGAAATGTAGTTGTCGAAGAAGCGGTCCATATTGCGCACTTCCAATGCCTTGCGCGGATCATCCGGCAGCAGCTTCACCGGTCCGGGATAGTTGAGTTGCAGGTATTCGATGATGGTGCTGGCTTCGGTCACCACCTTGCCTTCATCCTCCAGCAACGGGAATTTCTTCAGCGGCCAGACCTCTGACAGGTGCTGGTAATTCTCCGGCTGTTCGGGCGTCAGCAGCTTCCATTCGAACGGCGTGCCGTTCTCATAGAGTGCAGTCAGCACTTTCTGGCAGTAGGACGAGAAGGGGTGAGCATACAGTTTCAGCGACATGGTCGTTCTCCTTTTGGTGGGTAAGTATCCCACGACGAAGCAGCCTGGCCGAAATCGACATTTAAATAGCTGCGCGTTGTAAACTGGAATTTCTCGTCAATCGGAGCGCCGCCATGATTTTCCGCCAGCTATTCGACGCCACGTCGTCTACCTACACCTATTTGCTGGGTGACAGCGGCGAAGCGCTGCTGATCGATCCGGTCTACGAGCAAGCCCCGCGCGATCTGGCTCTGCTGCAGGAGTTGGGCCTGAAACTCATTGCCACGCTCGACACCCACGTGCACGCCGACCACGTCACCGGTGCATGGCGGCTGCACCAGCGCTGCGGCAGCCGTATCGGACTGGCGGCGGCAGCGGAAGCGTCGCTGGTGGATATGCCGCTGAAGCACGGCGACCGCATTAAATTCGGCGCGCGCTACCTGAGCGTGCGCGCCACGCCCGGCCACACCAATGGCTGCCTGACTTATGTGCTGGATGACGAAAGCATGGCCTTCACCGGTGACAGCCTGCTGATCCGCGGCTGTGGACGGACCGATTTCCAGCAGGGCAGTCCGCAGCAGCTGTTTTCTTCGGTGCGCGAGCAGATCATGTCGCTGCCGAGGGAATGCCTGCTCTATCCAGCCCACGACTACCGCGGCATCACGGTATCCAGCGTCGGCGAAGAGTGCCGCTTCAATCCGCGCCTGGGCGGCGATGCGGACATCGGCGATTTCAGCGGCTATATGAACAACCTGAATCTGCCGCATCCCAAGCTGATGGCGGTCGCGGTGCCCGCCAATATGCGCTGTGGCCAACCGGAAGGCGAGGCGCCGCCACTGGAAACACCGGACTGGGCGCCGCTGACCCTGCGTTTCAGCGGCGTGTGGGAAATCGAACCCTTGTCGCTGCTGGAGCACGCGCCGCAAGCCCAGATCGTGGACGTGCGCGAAGCATCCGAATTCATCGACCAGCTGGGGCACCTGCAAGGCGCGCGCCTGATGCCGCTATCCAAGCTGATGGACCGGGTCGATGAACTGGACCGCGAAAAGCCCGTGGTCGCCGTCTGCCGTTCCGGCGCCCGTTCGGCGCAAGCCTGCGTGCTGCTGACCAAGGCCGGCTTCCCGCAAGTCGCCAATCTCGCGGGCGGCATGCTGCGCTGGAAGGTCGAAGGTCTGCCGGTGGCGGCAGACCCGGTTTGACGATCAGGCGCGGCGTGCGCCTTTTGGCAGCAGGGCCGCCACCAGGCCGAGCAGCGGCAGATAGGCAATAGTCTGGTACACGAAAGCGATGCTGGTGCGGTCCGCAAAGATGCCCAGCAGCGCGGCACCCAGGCCGCCCATGCCGAACGCGAAGCCAAAGAACAGGCCGGACACCATGCCGATTTTTCCCGGCATCAGTTCCTGCGCATAGACCAGGATGGCGGAGAAGGCGGAAGAGAGCACCAGACCAATCACGATGGTCAGCGTCGTCGTCCAGAAAAGATCTGCGTGCGGCAGCAGCAGCGCGAACGGCGCTACCCCAAGGATCGACACCCAGATCACCGGCTTGCGGCCGATGCGGTCGCCAATCGGCCCGCCTGCCACAGTGCCCACGGCGGACGCAAACAGGAAATAGAACAGGTGCAGCTGCGCGTTCTGCACGCTCAGTCCGAAGTGTTCGATCAGGTAGAAGGTGTAGAAGCTGGTCAGCCCCGCCATGTAGAAATACTTGGAGAAGATCAGCACCAGCAGCACGGCGATGGCGCCGATCACCACGTTACGCGGATAAGGCGAAGCAGCTGCCGCCTTCTTCGCGCCGTGATTGGCCTTCTGATGCGCCGCATACCAACGGCTAACCTGCAGCAGCACGAAAATTCCCGCCAGGGCGATCAAGCCAAACCAGGCTACGCTGCGCTGGCCGAACGGCACGATCACCGCCGCCGCCAGCAGCGGACCGATGGCCGTGCCCATATTGCCGCCCACCTGGAACATGGACTGCGCGAAGCCATGCTGCCCACCCGAAGCCAGGCGCGCGATGCGCGACGATTCGGGATGGAAGATGGAGGAACCGATGCCAATGCAGGCCGCAGCCAGCAGCACCACGCCAAAGGTCGGAGCAATCGACAGCAGCAGTAAACCGATCAGCGTGGACATCATGCCGAAGGGCAGCGAGTAAGGCAGCGGACGGCGGTCGGTGAACAGGCCAACCAGTGGCTGCAGCAGGGACGCGGTGAGCTGGTAAGTCAGCGTGATCAGGCCGACCTGGGCAAAGCTCAATGCGAGGCCCGTTTTCAGGATGGGATACATGGCCAGGATCAGTGACTGCATCATGTCATTGACCATGTGGGCGCTGCTGATAGCGCCAAGAATGCCGAGGGCGGGCCTGGCTTTCTGCGATTGGGAGGTGAGGGTAATGGTAGTCATGGGCACATTATGAGAAAATTCACCATGCCTGTCTTACGATATTCGACCACAAACCATCGCAAAAAGGACATCATGCCAGCGCGCCCGCCAAAACCGCTTTCCGAGTCGCTCAAGGAGATCGAGGCAGTGCAATCGCCAATTGCCGGCCGCGCGACCGACTATCCCGCGGGCTGGCACATCAAGCCGCACCTGCATTCCAAGCACCAGCTGATTTACGCCGTACGCGGCGTGATGGTAGTGAAAACCGAAGCCGGGCGCTGGGTCGTGCCGCCCACGCGCGGCATCTGGATGGTGGCCGGCATGACGCACGAAATCTGGTGCATTGGCGAGGTGCATATGCGCAGCCTGCTGGTGGCGACCGATGCCGCGCGCAATCTGATGGAAGTCACGCAGGCCGTCGGCATCTCGCCCCTGTTGCGTGAACTGATGCGCGCGGCGATGGACGTGAAGCAGCCCTATCTGCCGGGTACACGCGACGGGCGCCTGATGCGGCTGATCCTCGATGAAGTACGCGCCTTGCCGGTGCTGCCGCTGCACCTTCAGATGCCTTCCGATCCTCGCCTGATGAGCATTTGCGAACTGCTGCAACAGCGCCTGGACGATTCGTCGACCATGGCCGATTGGGCCAGGCGACTGTCGCTGGACGTGAAGACGATCCAGCGCCTTTTTACGAAAGAAACGGGAATGACGTTTGGCCAGTGGCGCCAGCAGGCGCGCTTGCTGCGCGCGCTGGAATTGCTGGCGGCAGGAGAGAAGGTGATTGATGTGGCGCTGGCGCTGGGCTATGAAAGCCCCAGCGCCTTTTCCACCATGTTCCGCAAGCAGTTCGGCCAGTCACCCAGCCAGTTCTTTGCGGAGGGATGAATCAGTTCGATTCCGGGTGCAGGTTCTTGCGGAAGAAGGCGTCGATATAGGCCTGAACGTGGCGCTTGGCGACACGCGAGGACACACCGTGCTTGGCGCCCGGATAGGTCATCAGCTCGAACTGCACGCCGCGGTTGACCAGCGCGTCGATCATCTTGGTCGTGTTGGTGAACAGGACGTTGTCGTCGGCCATGCCGTGCAACAGCAGCAGCTTGGACTTCAGACCGTCCACGTGGGAGAACACAGTGGAGTCCTTGTAGCCGTCAGGGTTCTCGGATGGCTTATCCATGAACTGCTCGGTGTAGTGGGTGTCATACAGGCGCCAGTCGGTCACCGGAGCGCCCGATACGCCGGCCGCAATCTTGTCCGAGCCCTGCGACAGCAGGCGCAGTGCCATGAAGCCGCCGAAGCTCCAGCCGTACACGCCAACGCGCTTCGGATCCACGTAAGACTGCGTGCCCAGCCAGTCGATGCCGGTCAGCTGGTCTTCCACTTCCACCTTGCCCAGGTTGCGGTAGTTCGCATCCGTGAACACGCGCTCGCGGCGTGCGGAACCGCGGTTATCCAGGCGGAACACGACGTAACCCTGCTGCGCCATGTACTGATCGAAGTGGCTGCCTTCCCACGAACGTTTCACGTATTGCGAGTGCGGGCCGCCGTAGGTGGACACGTACACCGGATACTTCTTGTTCGCGTCAAAATGCCATGGCTTGATCAGCGAGTAGTACATGGTCTGGCCATCCTTGGACTTCATGCTGCCGAATTCCGTTGGCAGCAGATCCGCCTTGTACTTGTAATACGGGTGCGATGCGTTGATCTCATTGTGATCCACCCACGCCACGAAAGCGCCATCCGGACGGCGGATCGAAACCTGCGGCGGATTCGAAGGATCGGACCAGGTGTCCACGAACACTTCGCCATTGCGCGAGAACGAAGCCTCATGCCAGCCATCGGCCTGGGTGATGCGCTTTGGCTTGTCGGCATTGGAACCGTCCAGATTCAGCACATACACCTGCTTGTCGTACACGGCATCCTTGTTGGCGGCCACGTAGACCTTACCGGCTTTTTCATCCAGCGCCAGCACATTGTCGAAGCCCCACTCGCCCTTGGAAATGGTGTGCAGCAGCTTGCCGTTCATATCGTACAGATACAGGTGATTGCGGCCGGTGCGCTCGGACGACCAGATGAAGCCTTTGCCCGTTTTCAGGAAGCGCAGGTCGTCGCTGATGGTGGTCCAGGTCTTCGACGTCTCGCTCAGGATCGGGCGCTGCGCCAGCGAAGCGGTATCGACCGAGATCAGCTCCAGCGTTTTCTGGTCGCGTGACTGGCGCTGGAAGAACAGCGCCTTGGCGTCTTCGCTCCAGTCAGCACGCACCAGGTAGATATCCTTGTTGGCGCCCAGGTCCACATCGCGGATCGCGCCGGTTTCAGGCGATACGATCTTCAGGCCAACGATCGCATTCGGATCGCCGGCGGCAGGGTAGCGCTGTTCGACCACGTCGGTGCGGTCGGCGTAGATCTCGAAGCGGCGTGCCACCGGCACTTGCGCTTCGTCGTACCAGCGGAAGGCGATGGCGGAATCGTCCGGCGCCCAGTAGTAGCCGGTGAACTGATGCATCTCTTCCTGCGCCACGAATTCGGCTTCACCGTTATGCACGGTACCCTTGCCGTCGGTGGTCAGCTGGCGTTCCTTGCCGGTCTTCAGGTCGATCACGTACAGGTTCTGGTCGCGCACGAAGGAAACGTAGCGGCCCTTCGGAGAAATCTTCGGATCGATCACATTGCCGGAGGCGACCATGCGCGCCTGGTCCGGCTTGGACAGGTCAACCAGGTACAGATTGCCCGCAATCGGCACCAGCAGTTGCTTGCCGTCCGGCGACCAGCTGTAGCTGATGATGCCTTTCAGGGCGGCGGTGCGCTCACGCTCGCGGCGTGCCTTTTCGGCATCGGACAGATTCTCTTCCGGGACCAGCACTTTGGAGTCGACCAGGCGGCGCGTGGTCTTGTCCTTCATATTGTATTCCCACAGGTCGAGCTGGAACTGGTTGTCTTCGCGGCCACGCAGGAAGGTCACGCGGGCGCCGTCCGGCGACACTTTCAGCGCGCGCACGCCGGCGCCGGAAAGGGCGGGGTCGGACTGAATTCGATCAAGGGTAAGACGTTCGGCGGAAGCGGAACCGGCGGCCAGCAGGGCCAGGAAGGAGAGGATGAAACGCATGTGTGTCCCGATGTAATTGGTGATTTACGGATCGCAAGACAATACCAGAGAGCGCACCTCCGGATATTCGGAATCATCATGCAATCTCCAACTTTCGTTTGGTCGCAGCGGTAGACAGGCGCATACTCCTTCCACAACTTTCGGAAAGGGAGGCGGGACATGGCGACCAGATCCAAATCGAAGGGATGCAAACTGTCGGCGAGCCTGGCGGCAATGGTGGTGGCGCCAACGCGGCGCAAGGCGCTGGGCGACACGCTGACGCTGGCGCTGCGCAGCCTGCAGCCATCGACGGAACAAACGTATCACGTGCTGGTGCGCTGCAAGGACGGGGCGCCCAAATCGATCGCCGGCGTGCCGCTGGTGTGGGGCAGCGGCGATGTGGCGACCGCAATTGTCCCGGCCAGTAAGCTGATGCGCTTTGCCGGTTCGCCCGATGTGGAGCGTGTGTCCGCGCCGCGCCGCATGAAGGCTCTGGATATCGCCGTGCCGCTGGCCGGCGTGCCGAAGTTCATCAAGCAGAATAAGGTCAGCGGCAAAGGCGTCATTCTCGGCATTGTGGACACGGGCATCGATCTCACGCATCCTGCATTTGCGGGCCGCGTGCTGAAGATCTGGGACCAGGAAATCGCCGGGCAGGGTCCCGGTCCGGGCTACAGCGTTCTGGGCAAGGTGCTGACCGGCGCAGCGATGACGGCCAGCGAAGACACCGAAGGCCACGGCACCCACGTAGCGGGGATTTGCGGTGGACAGGGCGATACTTATACCGGCATTGCCACTCGCGCAGATTATCTGATCTGCAAGACCAATTTCGAGAACAGCGCCATCGTGGAAGGCGTACGCTGGATTTTCGCGGAGGCGAAAAAGCTGGGCCGGCCATGCGTGGTCAATCTCAGCCTGGGTGGCCATTTCGATGGCCACGACGGCAAGGACGATATGAGCGTCGCCATCAGCGATGAATGCGGGCCGGGGCAACTGGTGGTGGCGGCGGCGGGCAATGAAGGCGGCGATCCTATCCATGTCAATCAGCTGGTGAATGCGCGCAGCCCGGCCAGTTTCGACATCAAGGTCAATGCGCGCAGCGAAAAGGAACCTGCACCGTATTTGCTTTTCAACGGCTGGTATTCGGGCAAGGGCGTTTGCGAAGTGCGCGTGACGGGGCCGAATGGCGATGCGACCAAGTGGCAGGGCCTGATCGCCAATGATCCCGGCGCAACCAAGTACACGGTCGGTTCGGACTCCGTGACGATCGCATCGCCCAATGCGCTGGCGCCCAATGGCGACCGGCAATTCGTGATCGAGGTGGCGGGTAATAACAATGGCCCGGTGCTTGGCGGCACCTGGAAGCTGGAGGTACGGCGCAAGAGCGGCACGCCGGGCCAGCTGCATGTGTGGCTGCTGCTCGATCCATCTGCGCCCAATTCGGGGCGCTTTGCCGATCCCACGTTTTCTTATCTGATCGGCTCTCCCGGCTCGGCGGCGGACGTGGTGACGGCAGCCAGCTACACCTGCCGCAATGAGTGGAACGATCTCGCGGGCGAGCACGAAACGGTGGGGCTGGTGTTGAATACCGTGTCGGAATTCAGCAGTCCCGGCCCTCTGCGCAACGGCCGTCCCAAGCCGGACGTCACCGCGCCAGGCGCCATGATCGCTTCCTGCCTCGCGTCGGCGGCGCAGGCCGACCAGCGTTTCGTCATCGCCAAGCGCTATCAGCTGATGGCCGGCACCAGCATGGCCACGCCCTTCGTTGCCGGCTTACTGGCCCTGCAACTGGAACTGAAGCCCAGGCTGACGCCGGCCCAGGCCAAGGCGTGGCTGAAGTCCCACTCGAAAATACCGGGCAGCGCGGCGGGCAAGCATGATGTAAAGTGGGGGTATGGCCTCATCAAAATTTGACGCGGCACTCTGCCTGCACTGCGTGAACCATGGCGGCGAAGCGGTGCAGGTTTCAGTACGCCTCCACAGCACATTGACGGACGAAGAAGTGGCCAGGTTCCAGCAACTGGGCCTGGCCGATGCCGACACGCGCCGCCACATCCTGTTCGGCCGCCTGTCGCCGGACGCGCTGCAATCACTGAACGACTCGCCGAAAGTCGCCAGCCTGTCGCTGGTGCAGAAATCGCAGCCGAAAGGCGGCGCTTAACGCTGCAATGGCGCTGCAATGGCGCTGCAGCTGGCGCGGACGCGTTGGGCGGATTTGTTGAGGGCGCCGAGCCCCTCCGGCTCAGCTCCGCAGGCGCTGCATCGACAGCCGATGCAGTGACCAGGTCAGCAGCACGGCCGCAATCGTCAGCCCCACTACCAAACCAATCCAGAAACCACTGGCCGCCATCGGCTGCGCCGGTGCAAACGGCACCCAGGCAGGCGCCAGTCCCAGAATCCACCCCATCGGCAGCGCGAACACCCAGAACGCCAGAAGCTGGATCACCATCGGCTGGCGTGTCACCTTATAACCGCGAATCGCGCAAGAGGTCGACACCTGCGTCGCATCCGACAACTGGAACACCGCCGCAAACAGCAGCAGCTGCACGCACAGCGCCTGCACTGCAGCATCATTGGTGTAAGCCGCTGCGATCTGATGCCGGAACACGGCAATGAACACCGCCGACAGTACACCGAAACCCAGCGCCATCGCCACGCCCACCCACGACGCAAAGCGTGCCCTCACCGGATTGCCTTCGCCCATGGCCTGTCCCACGCGGGTCACCGTGCCGATGCCAAAGCTGAGCGGCACCATGAACACCAGCGAAGAAAAATTCAGCGCAATCTGGTGCGCCGACACCTGCTCCACGCCGAAGCGCGCCACCATCAGGCTGACCGAACCGAAGGCGCTGACTTCCGCAAAATAGGTGATGCCGATCGGCAGGCCAAGGCGCAGCATGCTGCGGATTTCCGGCCAGTGCGGCCATTCCCAATGCGTGAAAGGATAGGTCTGGCGGTAAGGATCGGCAATGCGCACCCACACCAGCATGGCGCCCAGCATCAGCCAGGTGCAGCAGGCGGTGGCAATCGCGCAGCCGATGCCGCCCAATGCCGGCATGCCAAAATGGCCGAAGATCAGCACCCAGTTCACGCAAACGTTGAACGCCAGCCCAAGCAGCGCAATCACCATCACGGGCTTGGTCTGGTTGATGCTGGCGCTGTAGCCGTACAAAGCGCGGTAAGCTGCGTAAGCGGGCAGCGCGCTGCTGATGATGTGAACGAACAGCGATGCACGCCGGTTCACTTCCGGCGCCATTTGCAGGTGGTCGAACAGCAGTGTGGACAGATTGGCGAACAGCGCCGCCAGCAGGCCGACCCCCAGCGCCTTCCACAGCGCCTGCCGCACAGTGTGGGGAATCGTGCCAAAATCGCCGGCGCCCACCTCGTGTGCTACAACGGTATTAATCGCCATCATGATGCCGGTGACGGTCACGATGGTGATGGACCAGATCGAAGCGCCCAGGGACACAGCCGCCAGCTCGGCGGCGCTGGAATGGCCCGTCATCGCCACGTCGGCCACGCCCATGCCCACGGTGGCCACCTGGCCGACCAGTACAGGCCAGGCCAGCTTCCACAGGCCGGCGGCTTCGGTACGGAAATGGTCGAGCGTAAACTTCATGGGGCGGCTTTGCAAAAAGAATATGATTCTACTGGAGTAGGAAATTGTTACAAGGTCCTGTATGCTCACGGCCCCACGGCCGCGTTGGATGCGTAATGGCGCCGCGCGGCGACAGCAACACTATGGAGATAACATGAAACGCCTGATGATCCTGGCCAGCCTTGCAGCAGGTCTGGCCGCACAAGCCGCCAGTGCGGCGGAAGTCACCTTCTTTGCCGGCCCCAATTTCAGCGGCCAGCAAGTCACCATCCGCGGCGGCAGCAACGACTTCGTTGGACTGGGCTTCAACGACCGCGCCTCCAGCATGATCGTGCGTTCCGGTTCCTGGGAAGTGTGCGAGCACCGCGACTTCGGCGGCGCCTGCGCCGTGTTTGGCCGCGGCGAGTACCCGAACCTGGGCCGCTTCAACAACATCATCTCCTCCGCCCGCGAAGTGGAAGGCGGCGGCGGTGGCTACCGTGACGACGAGCGCCGCGAATGGCGCGAACGTGAGCGCGATCGTGAACGTGAACGCGAGGAATGGCGCGACCGCCGCGACCGCGATGGCAACTGGCAGGGCGGCTACCACAACGGCAATGGCTGGCAGGGCGGCGGCTATCAGGGCGGCGCTGCCGTGGAACTGTTCGACGGCGACAACTTCAGCGGCCGCGCCATCGGCATCAGCGGCGACATCCGCACCCTGACCGATGTCGGCTTCAACGACCATGCCAATTCCATGGTGATCCACGAAGGCACCTGGGAACTGTGCGAACACGCCGACTACCGCGGCCAGTGCCAGGTGTTCGGTCCGGGCCAGTACAACCTGCGCAATCTGCGCGACCGCCTGTCGTCCTTGCGACGCGTCCGTTGATCTTCTGCTAAGCTGTGCTCTCCCGGATCTTCACCTGGAGAGCACGCCGTGGAATACAAGGACTACTACGCCGCGCTGGGCGTCGCCAAGACGGCCAGCCAAGACGAGATCAAGAAGGCCTACCGCAAGCTGGTGCGCAAGTACCACCCGGACGTCAGCAAGGAACCGGATGCGGATGCCAAGACCAAGGAGCTCAACGAAGCTTACGGCGTCTTGAGCGACCCCGAGAAAAAAGCCGCCTACGACGAGCTGGGGCAGGGCGGCTACCGCGCCGGCCAGGAGTTCCGTCCGCCGCCGGACTGGGGCTCCAGCTTCGAAGGCGATCCCAGCGACTTCTTTGCCGACCTGTTCGCCCATGCCGGCAGACGGCGCGGCGGCTCTGCCGGTGGCGGTGGCGGCAGCTTCCGCATGCAAGGCAGCGACAGCCATGCCTCCATCCAGATCGACCTGCATGACGCCTACCACGGCGCCACGCGCACCATCAGCATGCGCGTGCCGGAAATGGATGCGCAGGGCCGCGTGGTCACACGCGAAAAAACCTTCAACCTCAATATTCCCAAGGGCGTCACGGAAGGCCAGCAACTGCGCCTGAGCGGGCAGGGCGAGCCGGGCATGGGCGGCGGCGAGCCGGGCGATCTCTACCTGGAAATCAGCTTCATGCCGGACACGCGCTTCCGCGCCGAAGGCCGCGATGTGTACGAAACGGTGCCCGTCACGCCATGGGAAGCCATGCTGGGCGGCGAAATCGAAGTGAGTACGCCGTCCGGCCGCGTGACCGTGACCGTGCCGCCGAAGAGCCAGACCGGCCGCAAGCTGCGCCTGAAAGGACGCGGCATTCCGGCCAGCGGGCCGAATGGCACGGCGGGCGATCTCTACCTGATTCTGGAAGTGGTGCTGCCGCAGGCCGACAGCGACAAGGCGCGCCAGCTCTACGAGCAAATGGCGCGCGACTTGCCATTCAATCCACGAGGCTAAGACATGAACTCCATCATCAATTGCGTGTTGCTGGACGAAGCGGCACTGACTCTGGAAGAACTGGCCCGCGCCTGCGCGGTGGAACCGGAGTGGGTGGTGCACCGGGTGCACTCAGGCATTCTGCTGGGTGGCACGGACGCCCAGCCGGAAGCCTGGCGTTTCACCAGCGTCGATCTGGTCCGTGCAAGGAATTTGCGCCGCGTTGAACAGGACTTCGATGCCAACGAAGACCTCGCGGCGCTGGTGGTCGATCTGACCGAGGAGGTGCAGCGCCTGCGCACGCACCTGCGCGCCCTCCACGGCTGAGCACGTGTCGCATTTCGGGTCAGGCGCCGAATGCGACACGGCCTCGTCAGTCGTTAGCGCGACTGGTCTTTGCCGCCGCCACGCGAACCGCTGGTTTCGCCACGCGACTGGTTGCCGGTGCTTTGCTGTCCTGCGCCGCGGCCCGACTGCTGATTGCCGCCGGTCAGGTTTTCACGCTGGCCTTCGGCCTTGTTGCCGGACTGCTGGCTACCCGATTGCTGGCCGCCCGATTGCTGGCGCCAGTCGTCCGAATTCTCGCGTGAGCGGTCCGACTGCTGGCTGCCGCCCGGATTGCCCATGCCGGAACGTTGTCCACCTTGCTGGGCCTGGCGTGCGCGCTCGTCTTCATCCTCAGCCGTCAGCTGGCGGCCTTTGCGCTCGGACTGCTGGCTGCCTTGGCTGCCGCTCTGCTGGTTCTGCTGGCTGACCTTGTTCTGGTCGTCGCGCATGCTTTGATCGTCGCGGCTGCCCGAGCTGCCGGCGCCACTGCTTTGGCGGCTGCTGCCGCTGCGATTGCCTTGCTTGTCCTGTGATGCCATGATCCGTCTCCTTTCATTTCGTGGTGAAGGTAGAGGTCATGCTAGGCCGCTGGCCATGCGAGGTGTGTCGGCGCACGCGCCGCGGATTTGTAGGACCAGCAGCTAGAAGGGATGCTGAGGCAGCTTGTGGTCGAGCTGGATGAACTGCTCGCGCAGCCACTTGCCCGCAGGCCCCAGCTCATCGTCGCCGCGATGGATCACGTACAAGGGATACAGCAACTCACTGCCTTCCTGCACGTGCAGCCGCACCAGATAGCCCGCCTTCAGGTCGTCCGCAATCATAGCTTCAGGCATATTGCCCCAGCCGATACCGCCGCGCAGCAGGGCGTGCTTGGAGCCGAGGTCGCCCAGCCGCCAGTCACGCAGCGCCTGCACGCCGAAGTCCTGGCCTTGCGTGAGTATGCTGCGGTCGGTCACCACCAGCTGCAAATGCTCGCGCGCCACGCTGGTCGGAATCACGCCTTCGATCTGCGCCAGCGGATGCTTGGGCGAGCACACCGGCATCATCTTCACGTGGCCCGCCGCGTGGCGCTCCAGGTCCGCGCCTTGCGCCATCTGCCACCCGGCCACGCCAAGCTGGCAGCGGCGGTCTTTCACCAGCTGGGTCACCGCGCCCAGCGCTTCGGTGTGCAGACGCAGGGACACGGTGGGGAACTCCTGCTGGAAGGATTCGAGGATGCGCACCAGCAGGCAGGTGGGAAACATGATGTCCACCACGATCGACACTTCCGGCTCCAGCCCTTGTCCCAGCGCTTTGGCACGCGAACGCATGCCGTCAACTTTGCTGGCCACGGCGCGCGCATCGGCCAGCAGGGCCTTGCCTGCTTCGGTCAGCACGGGCTTGCGTTTGCTGCGGTCGAGCAGTTCGATATTCAGCTGCTCTTCCAGATTGGCGATGGTGTAGCTGACCACCGACTGGGTGCGGTGCAGGGCGCGCGCGGCGTGGGCGAAACCGCCGTGGTCGATCACGGCAATGAAGACGCGCAGCTGTTCGAGAGTGGGAAGGCCGGGATCACGCATATCAAGAAAATCGATGCTATCGATTGATAAAAAGGGGATTTCCTCGATATTAAACGCGATCTATGATGACTGCAATCACTCACCAATTCCCTGAGGAGTTCCAAAACATGGCAAATATTCTTCACATCAACAGCAGCGTGCGCAGCGAAGGTTCCCTGTCCCGTCAACTGTCGACCGAATTCGTAGCAAAATGGAAAGCCGCTAACCCAGCCGGCACCGTTACCGAGCGCAATCTGGCGATCAACCCGGTCCCTCACCTGACCGAGCAGATGATGGGCGCCTTCTTCACCCCGGCCGAAGCGCGCAACGCGGAGCAGGCTTTCGCGGTGAAGACTTCCGACACCCTGGTTGACGAAGTGCTGGCTGCTGACGTGATCGTGATCGGCGCGCCAATGTACAACTTCTCCGTACCGTCGAACCTGAAGGCATGGATCGACCACGTGGCCCGCGTTGGCCGCACCTTCCAGTACGGCGCCAATGGTCCTGAAGGCCTGGTCAAAGGCAAGAAGGTGTATGTGTTCACCGCATCCGGCGGCGCGTACAGCGAAGGTCCTGCAGCGGCATACGATCACCTGACCACCTTCCTGCGCACCTTCCTGGGCTTCATCGGCCTGACCGACGTGACCTTCATCCGCGCTGAAGGCGTGGCCATGGGCGAGCAGGCGGTTGCCGACGCCATCGCCAAGAGCCGCAAGTCGATCGACGAACTGGTCGCTGCGTAATCTGATTCTCCCCTGAGTATTCCCCTGGGCAGGCAAGCCGCTGGCTTTCCTGCCCCTTTTTTATTATGCTGGCAACATGAATAAACTCATCATTGCCAGCCTGCTGTACTGCGCCACCGCAGCCATCGCCGCCCCCGCCAACAAGCCGGAAGAGATCAAGGCCATCACCCAGATTGCTGAAGATTTCCAGTCCGCGCTGAAGACCAAGAACCACAAGCAGCTCGCTTCGCTGATGCTGAATCCGAACATCCTGTTCACCTCGCCTGCGTCGGACGAGTATGTGCGCCGTGCGCGCGAAGAGTCCGATCCGAATACGGATGGTGTGCGGGCTGGAGGCTTCCATGAATTCGCCGGCTATCTGAAGCGTGAAAAGCGCGCGGTGGAAGAGCGCTTCCACAATGTAAAGATCACGCAGGACACTGATCTGGCCTGGATGCAGTTCGACTATGAATTCGTTTTGGACGGCAAAGTGCAGAACGATGGCGTGGAGGCCTGGCAGCTGGTCAAGCGCGATGGCAGATGGAAGATCTATTCGGTGACCTGGTCCTTCAATCCCCGCAACTGAGCCGCGGCGGGTATCATGTAGCGATATGTCCGTCCCGGAGACTTCATGAAACGCCTGCATTTGCTCATCATCGACCCGCAGAACGACTTCTGCGATCTGCCCGCGAGCTATCTGCCTGAGAATCCCGCCACGCGCGCTGCGCATGCGCCCGCGCTGCCTGTGCCGGGCGCGCATCAGGACATGCTGCGTCTCGCAGGCCTGATCAACCGCGGCCGCAACGGCATCTCCGCTATCACCGTCACACTGGATTCGCACCACCGCTACGACGTCGCCCATCCAACCTTCTGGATTGCCGGCGATGGCGGCCCGGTTGCGCCGTTCACGCAAATCTCCGCAGCCGCCGTGCGCGCGGCCGGCTATACGCCGCGCGACCCGGCAGCGAAAGCACGCGTACTCGAATACCTGGACGCACTGGAAGAAGCCGGCCGCTACCAGCTGATGGTCTGGCCCGTCCATTGCGAGATCGGCTCCTGGGGCCACAACGTGCACGAAGACGTGCGCGAAGCCTACAACCACTGGGAAGACCAGAAGCTGGGCATCGTCGACAAAGTCACCAAGGGTTCGAATCCATGGACCGAGCACTATTCGGCCGTGATGGCCGAAGTGCCTGATCCAAAAGATCCCGACACGCAAATCAATAAGCGCCTGATCGACAGCCTGGCTGGCGCCGACCTCATTTTCATCGCCGGTGAAGCCAGCAGCCACTGCGTGAAGGCCACCACCGAACACCTCGCGGATCACATCGATCCGGCAAAGCTCGTCCTCATCACCGACTGCATGAGCGCCGTGACTGGCTTCGATCGCCAGTACCACGACTTCATCCAGCGCATGCAGCAGCGCGGCGCGCGTCTCGCCCAATCCGGCGACGTGCTGCAGGAGCTGCTGGTGAACGCGGGCCGATAAGAAAGACCAATCATGATTCCAGTAGTACGCAGCCTGCTCGAAACCGATCTGTATAAATTCACCATGTGGCAGGCGCTCCTGCATAGCCACCCCAATTCGCACACCGAATACGAATTCGTCTGCCGCAACAAGCCGGCGTTTCCGCTGGCCGAGCTGAAAGAGGAAGTGGAAGCGCAGCTGGATCATCTCTGCTCCATGACCTTCAGCGAACAGGAACTGGCCTACCTGCGCTCACTGCGCTACATGAAAAGTGACTTCGTGGACTTCCTCACGGTGTTCCGCTTCCAGCGCAAATTCATCACCGTCACCACGGATGGCGACACGCTGCAGATTCTCGCCGCCGGTCCGCAAGTGCACGTGATGGCCTTCGAGATCTTCGTGCTCTACATCGTCAATGAACTGTACTTCCGCCGCTTCGACCAGAAGGCTGCGTGGGATGAGGGCTGCCAGCGCCTGGGCGAAAAGATCAAGGCGCTCAAGGCTTTCGGCAGCGAGACGCCATTGCGCAATCCTTTCGAACTGTCCGACTTCGGCCTGCGCCGCCGCTTCTCCGCGCAATGGCATGATGAAGTGGTGCAGCGCCTGGCGCGCGAAGTGCCGGAGTATTTCAAGGGCACGTCCAATGTCTATCAGGCCTACAAGTTCGGCCTGATCCCGATCGGCACCATGGCTCACGAGTATATGCAGTCGTTCCAGGCCTTCGGCGTGCGGCTGCGCGATTTCCAAAAGGCCGCGCTGGACGCCTGGGTGCATGAGTATCGCGGCGATCTCGGTATCGCGCTGACCGACGTTGTCGGCATGGATGCCTTCCTCGACGACTTCGATCTCTACTTCGCCAAATTGTTCGACGGCCTGCGCCACGATTCGGGCGATCCGATTGAATGGGGTGACAAGGCCATCGCGCACTACCTCTCGCTACGCATCGACCCGAAGACCAAGCGCCTGGTGTTCTCGGACGGCCTCGATTTCAACTCCGCCTTCCGCATCTACAAGCACTTCGCCGACCGCATCATGGTCGGATTCGGTATCGGCACCTGGCTCACCAACGACATGGGCCTGACGCCGCTGAACATCGTGATGAAGATCGTCCGCTGCAATGGCCAGTCGGTGGCCAAGCTGTCCGACTCGCCAGGCAAGACCTTGTGCAAGGACGAAACTTTCCTCGCATACCTGCGCCAGGTGTTCCACCATACTGCAAGCTGAGCGGCGGATCAATGACGTAGGGCGGATCATTGATCCGCCGTTGCGTACGGTCACGCGTCGTTTTGAAAACGGTTGCGGTAATCCCCCGGCGTGACGCCAAGGCGCCGCACGAAGGCACGGCGCAAGCTGTTGGGATCGTGGAAACCGGCACGCGCCGCTACGCGTTTAAGCGGCGTCGGCGTATCTTCCAGCATGCGGCGCGCCGCGTCGATACGGGCGCTTTCGACGAAGTCGGCAGGCGTGGTATCCGTGTCCTGCTTGAACTGGCGGGAGAAATTGCGCACGCTCATGCCGGCCTGCGTCGCCAGGCGTTCGACCGATAAATCCTGGTCCAGGTTCTCCAGCACCCACTCCTGCAAAGCGCGGATATTGCTGCGCTCTGCCGTCTGTGCGGCCAGATGGGCGCTGAACTGCGACTGGCCGCCGGGGCGCTTCAGGAACATTACCAGCTCGCGCGCTACTTTCAGGGCCACGTCGCGGCCCAGATCTTCTTCCACCAGCGACAGAGCCAGATCCATGCCCGCGCTCACACCGGCCGACGTGTAGAGCGAACCGTCGCGGATGAAGATGCGGTCATGCTCCACCTGCGCCTGCGGGAAGCGGCGCGCCAGGCTGCCGGACACGTTCCAGTGCGTGGTGACGCGGCGGCCGTCCAGCAGACCGGCGGCGCCCAGCAGCAGGGCGCCGGAGCAGACGGAGGCCATGCGGCGCACCGTGCCTGCCTTATGCACCAGCCAGTCCATCAGATGATGGTTGGTTTCCAGGTCGAGCACATTGTGGCCGCCAGCGACCAGCAAGGTGTCGATATCGACAGGGGCATTGTCGATCGAGTAGTTAGCGTGGAAGACCATGCCGTTTTCGGCGCGTACCGGTCCATCGTCCAGCCCAACCAGGTCGAGCTGATAGGCGTCCGGCTGGCCGGACTGGCGGTTCCCTTCGCTGAACACATCGAGGGGACCGGTGACGTCCAGCATCTGGACGCCGGGGAAAACGAGAACGGCGATACGCATTTCAGACTCCAATCAGGCGGACAGCAGCTTGCCCGAGAACAGCGAGTACAGGGTCCGCACGAACAGCACGGCAATGGCGACGGTCAGGAAGGCCAGGATGAGGCCAGCCAGCAGCAGCAGCGGCATCGTGCCGTTAACGGAAGCATACTTCAGAGCGGCATTGGAGAGGGCGGCAAGTGGGAAACTGATACCCCACCAGGTCGGAGCGAACGGCACCGAAGGGCGGAACACGCGGGCACCGACCACCAGGGTCATGAACAGGCCGAACCAGAACAGCAGGGCGGAGAACACGTCCACCTGATGAGTAAAGTTGGTATAGGCGAGGAAGCCGACTTCGAAGGGAGCCATCATCACCAGCAGCGACGGAATCATACCGGCGGGCAGCGGATCGCCGTGCACCAGGCGGCTGAAGATCATGACGAAGAAGACCACAGCGACGATGGTGCCGATGGCCAGGGCGATCAGGTTGAGCTGGGGAGCCCAGGTCATGGGCATGGTGGCGCCGGTGACCACAATGTCGAGCGAAGCCACGCCGGGGATCAGCCAGGCCGGCACCACATTGGCAGCGGCCACTTTACCGCTCAACACGCGGGACACCACGATATAGCTGAGTACCAGCGTAGCGATGGCGCCGACGCTCCACACGAATTGCTGCAGCGATTCGCTCCAGGGAGCAATCACGGACGACAGCAGCAGGACGGCAATGGTCATGCTGCCGAAAAAGTTACTGGCGATGGGGTGGTTGAACTCATCGCGTACGGCTTGCGTGTACTTGCCCCATTTGGCGAGATAGCCAAGCGCCATGGCGATAAAGGCCAGCACGGTGACAACGCTGATGCCCTGTGCGATAGCTTCGCTGACGCCAAATACGCCCGTGGCGGCGCGCCAGGCCAGCGTCAGGCCGGCCAGGCCCATGACGGCGGCGAACAGGTTGACGGGAAGGTTTTTCACCGAGCTGCCGCTGGCGGCGGCGGTGGCGCTGAGGTTTGCAGTTGACATGATATTGAGCTCCGGGATGTTCGTTATTGGCCGAAATCGGCGTTGAGTTCATTATCAGCCAGCTCCCATCTGACCGAAAGCGGCGCAGACCGTCACTTTCGGCCAAATCCGGCGCAAAGCATGCCGTTAGAGCATGGAGCTCTCTAGCGGTCCCAGCTAGTCTTCAGAAAGCCAAGCAGGCTGATAGCTGCTGCGATGACGATGCTAGCCGCTACCAGCACGAACGCGGTGTGCAGGCTTGCATAGTTCAGCCTGACAAGGATCATCGCGGCCATTGCAAACGCGCAGCGGACAACGCTTGCGGTCATTGGCCAGAAAATGCGTTGTGCGCCTTGGCCGGCGAAGTAGAGCTCAAAAATCATGCCAATCACGGCATAGAATGGCGCTACCACATGCAGATACTGCACGCCGGTCGCAGCTACCGCGTCATCGTTGGTAAAGAACCCTAGCCAGAGATGCGGGAAGAACGAGAAGACCAGACCGGCCAGCCCAACCACACAGGACACGAACAACACATTCACAATCGCGACACGGCGCGCCCGCGTCACATTCCCGGCACCGAGGTTGGTACCCACCATGGTGATCGCGGCGGTGCCAAATCCAAACATTACCGGCACCAGCAGCAATTCGAGCCGGGAGGCGATGCCGAACCCCGCAATAGCGCTGGCGCTTACGCGACCGGCCGCAGCGGTGAGTGCCATCACCGATCCGGCCGCCATGACGGCATTGACCGCCGACGGCAAACCAACGCGCAGGATCGCACTGAAATGTTTGCGTTGCAGCGGGTAGCGGCGCAGCTGCAAGCTGGAGGAGGGGGAGCGCATATAACGAACGGCCGCAGTCAGGGCAGCAAGATTGCAGAATACCTGTGCAATACCCGCGCCTGCGATGCCCAGGCGCGGTACTCCAAGCCAGCCGTTGATCAGCACCGGCGACAGGATCAAACCGGAGAGCGCGCCACCAAGGACGATCAATGCCGGCACTCTGACGTTGCCCGCGCCGCGCAAGGCAGCCTGCAGCAGCAACAAGATCCAGAAAGGAATGGCACCGCCAAACAGGATGTTGGAATAACGCAAGGCCTGGTCCAGCGATGTGCCGGTGCCGCCAAGGCTGCGGTACAAGGCGGGGCCACCCAGCAACAGCATTAGCGAAAACGAGCCACCGGCGATAACACCGATCACAAGCGCGTGCCACGCCAGACTTTCCGCCTCGTCCGTTCTGCGAGCGCCGCTTGCGCGGGCAATTGCTGATGTGACGCCGCCGCCAAATCCGGCACTCGCCAGCGTAGCCATCAACACCGTGACGGGAACGACTAATGATGCCGCGGCAATCGCTTTCAAGCCCAGCGAACTGACGAAATACGTCTCAGCGACGCCAAGCAGATTGGTCATGAACAGCACCGCAACGGTCGGCAGCGCCAGGCGGACGAGCATGGGCAGCAATGGACTGTGCAGCAAAGGGTTGGCCGGTGAAGCATTCTTCCCGGCCTGATTAGCAAGGGTAGCGGACATGGCTTTACAGGAAAGAGAAGGCAAGCGGCTTTGGGCGGGCATTCGGCAGAACCGGGATCACTTCGGTGAGCCCGTCCGATGAGCTGGGGCTGCGCGCAGTCCAATGCAAAGCCTCTTCCAGTGAAGCGACGTCGATCACGACATAGCCGGCAATGAGCGCATCCTGCACGGAAGAGGAGCCATACTGCACCTGGCGCTCACCGTTTTGCAGCCGGACGATACGGCTATTCTGTGAATCGAGCTGGGCGCCGGAGCGCATGACCCCTGCGGCGGCCATCGCGCCCATATACTGCTTCCACGCCAGTGAGGCTTGCTGGTCACTGGCTGCGTCGGTTTGAGCTTTGGCGGGCTGATGAAAAGCGAGGACAAATTCCATGTTGAGTTCCTTTGTTGAGCGAATCAGGCGGCCGTGAATGCGGCCTCATGGTGGCGAATAAATTCAGCGGCGGAAATCGGAGCGCGGCCGACTAGCTGCTGGAAGCTTCCGGTCATGCGGTCGTAGCGGTTGTCGCGATGCAGTGCCGCCATCACAACCAGGTGGGCAACGAGATGATCGGGCTGCTGCAGTTCGCGGAGTTTTGCCTCCCAGATCTGTGGCGGCACGTCGAGGTATTGGATACTGCGGCCCAGCACGTCGCTGAAGGTCTGTGCCATCTCGGTCATACTCAGCGACTGGCGACCAGTCAGTTCGTAGATCTTGCCGATGTGCGGTGCAGGATTCGCCAGCACGGCAGCGGCGGCAGCGCCAACGTCGGCTGCCGCGATGAGTGAAGTCTTGCCATTGCCGAATGGCAGGCGGATGACGTTGTCATCACGGATGCCTTTGGCGGCCTGAAACAGAAACAGGCCGTCAAAGAATGCGGTTGGACGTAGATAAACCACTGGCAAGCCGGACCAGCGCAGCAGTTGCTCCGCCAACCAGTGCTGCTTCTGTTGCGGGCTGTCGGTAGTCTGCGTATCGCTCATCTCCGATACCGTCATTTGCGACAGATTCACAAAGGCCTGCACACCCAGGCTTTTGGCAGTGGTCGCAACGTTCGCGGTCGCTTCCAGGAAGGTGGAGGAGGTGGACATCGTGAAATACACCCGCGAACACCCTTGCATGGCTGCGCGCACAGCAACGATATCGAGCATGTCGGCGACGACGACTTCTGCGCCAAGCGCACGCAGCTTGGCGGCACGCGCATCCAGCTTGCGCACCATCGCGCGCACGCGGCAGCCCTGTTCCAGCAGGAGGGAGATAGCGATGCGTCCGGTTGAGCCAACACTGCCGGCAGCGCCGGTGACGAGAATGATTTCTTGAGACATGGTTTTTCCTTGGTTTATGGACGGAGCCCCACACCGACATGGTAGGATTCGGTATGTAGGAAAATACATAGTGCCACTGGATTTTGACTATGTCAAAACAAACATAGTTGCTTGTGCGCGTACGGACGCAACCTGGGAGTAATGCAAGTGAGTGAATTGAAGGAAACACGCAAGGAAAAACCGCTAAAAAACGTGCTTCTTGCCGGCATCTACAACGAGCCGCGGTCCGGTTATGAGTTGACAAAATGGCTACAAATGGGCGGCCAGCATTGCTGGTCGGTTGACCACAGCTCGGTTTATCCAGCATTACGGGAAATGGAACAGGACGACCTGATCAGATCTGAACGACTGCCCGGGACGCGAGGCCCGGAACGCTCGATTTACAGCCTGACGCCAGCTGGCCGCGAAAAGCTGGCTATCTGGGTGGCAGCGGGCTCGCCGCGACCGGCGATCAAGGATGAGCAGATTTTGAGGGTGTTATGTTTTGATTTGCTCTCGCGCGAGGCTGCATTGCGGCAAATCAGCGAAGTTCGCGCTGACCATCAGTCGCAGCTTGAATTCCTGCTACAAAGGGAGGCGACGCTGACCGAGCTGCAGCTTGGTTCCCTGCTTGTGACGCGTCGCGGCATATTGGCGGAACAGGCGTATATCGTGTGGTGCGACGAAGTCGCTGAGAGGATTGCGCGCCGGCCGGACTGACGATTGGCGCAATTTGCGCCGATTTTGGCGGACACGCGGGCTCCGGCGCGAAGAAGATATCGGCTCCGCGCCAGTTCAGGCGCTTTCCTGTTATTCAAAATGTCTTGGTTTTTGTTGACTGTTGCCGGGTTGCTGGAGATTGCCTTTGCTTTCGGTATGAAATGGTCGGCCGGCTTCACCCGGCCGTTGCCCGCCGTGTTCACTGCGCTGACGGGCATTGTGAGTATTTACTTGCTGTCGATGGCGCTGCGCACGCTGCCCGTCGGCACGGCGTACACGGTGTGGACGGGCATTGGCGCGGTGGGCACGGCCATTGTGGGCGTGCTGTTCCTGGGCGATTCGGGATCGCCCGCGCGCCTGGCCTGTATCGGTGTGATTATCTGTGGCGTGATCGGGCTGCGGATAGTGTCGGGCGAGGGCGCCTGAGTGCTCAGGCTTCTACGCCGCCGAAGCGCAGCATGATGGTGTTGGCCTGTTCGCGCTGGATATCGTTGTCCACGTCCACCGCCAGCAGGGCGGCGGGGCGGTCGGGCTTGTCGGTGTTGTCGACGTCGTCCGGCGTCAGCGAATCCATGATGTTTTGCACCGCGCTTTGGGTGGTGTCCAGCGGACGCGCGTCGTGCAGGTTCAGTTGCACGGCGGAGCCATGGAAGCCCGCGTCCAGCAGGGCCGAACGCGCGCCTTCAGCGTCGGCCACTTGTTTGAAATTGCGATAGATGGTGTCGGGCATGATCTCGTCTCCTTTGCAGACATTGTGCTGCAAAGGCCGGGTTCCCGGCGCGCGGCTCCCTCAGAAGCCGGTCAGCGCGGTTGCCGTATGCTCAACGACCGGCGTCCCGGCGAAGTAGGGGCCCACCAGCGCACGCCAGGCCTGGAAATCATCGCTGCCGCGGAAATCGACGGTGTGGTTTTCCAGCGTCTCCCAGCTGATCACCAGCAGGTAGGTGTCCGGACGCTCCGTCACCCGTTCCAGCTTCATCGCCTTGCAGCCTCTCGCCCGCTGGAACAGTGGCACCGCTTCTTTTACCGCAGTCAGAAAGGCTTCGTGCGAGTCACTCTTGATGGTCAGTTCGGCGATTTCAGTAATCATGTTGGTTCCGTCGCGTGTCAAAAGTTCTATTTTGCACGAAGTCTCGCCGTGGCGCTGAGAGCCACGGCGAGAATGCCCGCTTAGAACCGATAGCGGGCCGTGAGCTGGACTGCACGCGGCGCGCCGGGGATGTTGAGGAATTTGCTGGAGCCATGGCCAGCGACGATGTAGCTACGGTCGAGCAGATTGGTCAGATTGAGCTGGATGTCGTAGCGCGCGGCGCGGTAGTAGGCCATGGCATCGACAGAAGTGTAGCCGGGCAGGGTGACCGTGTTGCCGGGATTGGCAAAGCGCGAGCCGACCGAAGTCACGCCAGCGCCGGCGCCGAAGCCGCCGAACAGCGTTTTGCTGAGCCAGACATTGCCGCTGTTGCGTGGAGTGAGGGTAGGGCGCTTGCCTTGCACGAGCTGGCCGTCGTCTTTGGCGACAGACTCGGTGATCTTTGCGTTCAGCCATGCGTAGCCGGAACTGAGTTGCCAGCCGTCGCCAAGTTCGCCGCTCAAGGTCAGCTCGACACCGTCGGTGCGCTGGGTGCCGATCGGCAGCAGCTTGTTGGTGACCGGATCGGTGGACTTGATATTCGTGCGTTCAAGACGGAACAGCGAGGCGCCCAGCGACGCCAGTCCACCGAACAAATCGTACTTCGCACCGATTTCCTTGTTGGTGGTTTTCTCCGGTTCAATCGACGCATTGTTCGCGGCCAAAGGAAACGCTTCGCCCGAAGGCTGGAAGGATTTGCTGAACGAAGCGTAGTAGGACTGCACTGACGACGGCTGATACACCAGCCCAACGCGCGGGCTCCATGCGCGGTCGGTGCGATCAAGATTCGGCTGACCGGCGCGGCGCTCGCGCGTTTCCTGTCTGAAGTCGTCAAAGCGAACGCCTGCCAGCAGTTTCCAGTATTGCGAAAGCGTGGCGAGATCCTGCACATAGGCGCTGGCCACGGTCAGAATGCCCAGATTGTCCGTCGATGGCGCGGCAGTCACATTGAAGGGCAGCACCGGCGCCACGGGATGGAACAGGTCCACCGTCGCGATATTGTTCTGGGTGCGGAACAGCTGGTCTTTGTGCTGCTTGCCCACCTCCACGCCATACAACAGCTGATGCATGCCGGTTTTCTGCACCAGCTCGAGCTGATTGAAGTAGCCGTCCTCGTCGCGTTTCACATTGCTGCGATTGAGCGTGGCCTTGAGCGTGGCCTCGTTCACGCCGCCGACCAGCGTGTTGTTGCGATCCAGCGTGTAGTCGTAATAGCGGAAGTTATCGCGCAAGGTCCACTCGCCGTTGAAGTGATGTTCAAGCTGGAAGCCCGCCGCCTTCACGCGCGATTGCGAGTAGTCGTTGTCGCGCGCATTGGCCGCGCCGTAGTAGGTGGACGCATCCACCGCAACGGGACGGCCCTGATACGCCGGCACGCCGAAGTCGGTCACGCGGCGGTCGCTCAGATATTCACCCTGCACCAGCAAGGTTGTATCCGCACCAAGCCGGAACAGGACTGAAGGCGACAGCGCCTCGCGCTTGAGGAATTGCTGATCGCGGTAGCTGTCCGCATCTTCCTTCGCGCCGGTGACGCGGAAAGCCACGCCGCTGTCCGGCAGCTTGTGCGCGAAGTCGAATTCGCCGCGCTTCTGGCCCCAGCTGCCGACGGTCAGGCTGACCTCATTGCGGTCCATGCCCGGCTTTTTGGTGATGCGGTTGGTCAGGCCACCCGAAGAACCGCGCCCATACAGCACGGAAGCCGGTCCCTTGAGCACTTCCACCTGTTCCACATTGGACAAGTCGCGGAAGTACATCGCATCGTCGCGCATGCCATCGATGAACTGGTCCGCGATCGCGCTAAAGCCGCGAATGGTCACCTGGTCGCGCTGCCCGTCGCCGCTGGACAAGCCGACGCCCGGCACCGTCTTCATTACATCCTGCATCGAGTGGGCGCCCTGATCGCGCAGCAAGGCCGCCGGCACCACGTTCACGGTCTGAGGAATATCGCGCAGCGGCGCATCGATCTTGGTCGCGCTGCTGGCGCTGGTGGGGTTGTAGGCCGCGTCGCGCGCGCCGTTCACGGTGACGGTCGGCAGCACGCCTTCAGCATCGTCGGCAAATGCCGCGAAATGGGGAAGCGCCAGCGCAATCGCCAGCGCGAGAGGAGATTTGGTGAATGCCATCTTTGGTGTCCTGAGGTGGTCGTGGCTGGCGACCGTTCCCGCAGGAATCAGATGGCTGGCTTATTTATTGAGAATAATTCTCATTATTATTCACCAAAGCCTTGCGCGATGCAAGACGGTTAGCGGTTGCTGGGCACGACATGGCCCCAGTTTTGCGTCCCGCTCTGGAAGCCGTGGTCACGTTCTTCCTCGTCCACGCAACCGGAGAGCAGGTCATCGGTGCGGCCTGCGGATTGTTCGTTGCGGGTGGCGTCACTTTGAAGGTGGCCAGTGCATCCTGCCCCCATGGTGCCGATACTGCTGGTGCCGTCGCGCGTCTTCTGTTCCAGACTGCGGCCACGTGTTGTGTTTTGAGTGGACATGATGCCCTCCCAGTTCCAAGGTTGGGGTGTTTATTCTACGCCTGCTACAGCGCGCAGTCTCACTCTGTTGGTGTGATTTTTTCGGGATATTTGTCATGGGATTCTCACGAAAAATCACGCAAATGTCCTGAGAAGAAAGGTGGTTTACTACCATGCACTAAGCGTTTCCAAGGAGTTAAATGAATTGTCTAACACAACAATTCACCACTTTGGGGGACGAGAAATGGACGCTGCGCGCACCGTATTTCTGGACAGCAATCTGTCCGACTTCCAATCACTGGCCTCTCGCTATGACGCCAGCCAGTTCAATGTGGTGATGCTGACTGATCCTGCGAACGGCATGCAGCAGATTCAGGACTACCTGACCACCCATCAGATCACAGCCGCCAGCATCAACGTCATCTCGCCCGCAGCGGCTACGGACGGCCTGTTTACGCCGCGCGTGGTGTTTGTTGATCCTTCGGTGGCGGACTACCAGGACATCATCGCGGCCCTGCCTGCCAATACGACGGCAGTGGTGCTCGATGCGTCCAAAGACGGCATCCAGCAGATCCGCGATTACCTGGCGCACAACACGGGGAAAGTGTCAGCGATCGATATCATCACCGATATCGCGAGCATGGATGTGGTGTCGCATGGCGCGCCGGGTGAGATCGTTCTTGGCTCCACGGTGCTCAATAGCGACACGGTCGCTGCCTACAGCGCGCAGTTGGCGGAGATCGGCAGCCACCTCACTTCCGGCGGCGACATTCTGCTGTATGGCTGCGATGTGGCGGCGGGCACGGAAGGCCAGCAGTTCATTAATCAGCTGGCCCAGGCGACTGGTGCAGACGTGGCGGCGTCCACTGACGCAACTGGCAGCGCGGCGGCAGGCGGTGACTGGGTGCTCGAAGCGTCCACCGGCACGGTCGAAACCGCGGCCCTGCAAGTGGACAGCTTTACCGGCACGCTGAACGTAACGGCGGCTGCATTCACCGGCATCAACACGGCCAGCGATACCGGCACCAAGGGAGATTGGATCACCAGCAGTCTGACGCCAACCATCGAAGGTACTTACAGCTCCGGCACCGGCAATGCAAAGCTGTATATCTGGACCGATAGCACTCACTTCGTCGAAGTGACCAGCGCGTCGGCCAACCAGAGCAACGTCGCCTGGTCGGTGGGGCTGTCGCTGTCGCCGGGCACCTACACGCTGGTCGCCAGCACCAGCAATAATCCCAACCAGTACCTCGCCAATTCGCTCGGCAGCCATACCATCACGATTGACAATGCCACTGCAGCGCCAGTGGTGGCGCTCACCAGCGACACCGGCAGCAGCGCGACGGACAAGATCACCAAGGCTGGCGGCCTCACGGTCACCGGCACCGAGTCGGGTGCCTCGCTCACTTACAGCAACAACGGCGGAGGCTTCAACAGCAGCTTTAGCGCTGTAGAAGGCGTGAACAACGTGGTTGTGCGATCGACCGACGCCGCCGGCAACACCGCCAGCACATCCTTCAGCTTCACGCTCGACACGACCGCGCCTGCCTTGAGCGTGTCACTGACTTCGGATTCGACCGATGGCGGCGCCGGCCATGCAACTGACCTTGTGACCAACAACGCCGCCCTGACGATTAGCGCGCTCGAATCGGGTGCTGCGCGCAGCTTCGTCGTCGATGGCGGTGCGCCTGCCGGAACCTACACGGCGCCCGCGGCACAAGGCTCGCACACCGTCACCGTCACCGATACCGACGTGGCGGGCAATGCGACTATCCGCTCAATTACCTTCAATCTGGACACCAAGGCCGATCCCGAAGGCGACCTGAAAGTCACGCTGCCGGACAACCTGATCAACCTCTCCGAGCGCGGCGCAGTTGCCTACACCGTCGCTGGCCTGAACAGCGATGCCACCGCGACCGTGACCTTCAGCGACGGCACGCATACCGTCACCGGAGCGGGCGGCGTGGCCAATCTCAGCACGCTGAACGACGGTCCAATCACCGTCAGCATTTCCGCGCAAGATGCGACAGGCAATACCGCCAGTGGCGCTGGCGCCACACTGACCCTGGACACCGCACTGACCGCACCAACCCTGGCGCTGTCGAGCGATACCACCGACGGCGCGGCGGGCCACGCAACGGACCGTGTCACGAGCAATGCAACACTGGTCTTTGGCGCGAAGGATGCGGACGCCACCCGTGTCATCAAAGTGGACGGCACGACCGTCGGCAGCTACAACCCGGCTTCGCTGGCCGATGGTGCCCACACCGTCACCGTGACGGATACGGACACCGCCGGCAACACCAAATTCACCACCCTGGACTTCACGCTGGACACAACGCTGACCACGCCGTCTGTAGCGCTTGCGCAGGATACGACCGATGGCGGCGCTGGCCACAACAGCGATCGCCTGACCAGCAACGCAGCGCTAACCTTCAGCACCAAGGATGCAGACGCCACGCGCATCATCAAGGTGGATGGCACAGCAGTCGGTAGCTACAACGCCGCTGCACTGGCCGATGGCGCGCACACCGTCACCGTGACCGATACCGATGCGGCTGGCAATACGAAAACTGCCAGCATTGACTTCACAGTCGACACCACGCTGACCGCGCCGACCGTCGCGCTAGCGCAAGACACGACCGACGGCGCCGCCGGCCACAATTCCGACCACATCACCAGCAACGCGGCACTGGTCTTCGGCGCGAAAGACGCCGACGCCAACCGCGTGGTTAAGGTAGACGGCGTTGCCGTAGGTGCCTACGCGGCTTCCTCGCTTGCTGATGGCGCCCACACAGTGAGCGTCACCGACACCGACGCCGCTGGCAATACAAAAACCGCCAGCGTCGACTTCACCCTCGACACCAGCCTGACCGCGCCAACCATCGCACTGACGCAAGACACGACTGATGGCGGTTCGGGCCACGATACCGACCACCTGACCAGCAACGCGGCGCTGTCCTTCGGTGCCAAAGACGCCGACGCCACGCGCGTCATCAAGGTCGATGGTACTGCTGTCGCGAGCTACAACGCCGCAACGTTGGCAGATGGCGCCCACAATGTTGTTGTCACCGATACCGACGCTGCCGGCAACTCGAAGTCGGCGTCTATCGACTTCACACTGGACACGACCTTGACCGCGCCAACGGTGGCGCTGGCGACGGACAGCAGCGACGGTGCGGCTGGTCACGATACCGACCGTCTGACCAATAACGCCGCCCTGACTTTCGGCGCAAAAGACGCAGATGCCACGCGCACTATCAAAGTCGACGGCGTGACGGTAGCCGCCTACAATGCTGCCTCCCTCGCCGATGGCGCACACAATGTATCGGTGACGGACACCGACGCAGCAGGTAACGCAAAGACCGCATCGCTCGATTTTAGCCTTGATACGACGCTGACCGCGCCAACCATCGCGCTGGCGCAGGACACGACCGATGGCGCCACCGGCCACGACACCGACCACTTCACCAGCAACGCCGCGCTGACGTTCGGCGCGAAGGATGCTGATGCCGCACGCACGATCAATGTCGATGGCGTCGCCGTGGCGGCCTACGACGCATCTGCTCTCGCCGATGGTTCTCACAACGTGTCTGTGACCGATACCGATGCCGCTGGGAACACCAAATCGGCATCGTTCGACTTCACACTCGACACAACGCTGACCGCGCCGACTGTGGCACTGGTGCAGGACACTAGTGACGGCGGGGCCGGGCATGACGCCGACCATCTCACTAGCAATGCGGCACTGGCATTCGGCGTCAAGGACGCTGACGCTACGCGCGTCATCAAAGTGGATAGCAACCAGGTCGACAGCTACGATGCCTCCACACTAGCAGACGGCGCGCATTCGGTGAGCGTCACCGACACTGACGCCGCCGGCAATACGAAATCCACCACTTTCGACTTCACGCTGGACACAACCTTGACTGCACCAACCGTCGCACTGGTGATGGACAGCACCGACGGTGCCGCCGGTCACGACATAGACCATCTGACCAACAATGCCGCGCTGGCCTTCGGCGCAAAAGATGCCGATGCCAACCGCGTGGTTAAAGTCGACGGCACCGCCGTGGCGGCCTACGATGCATCGGCTCTTGCTGACGGCGCGCACAATGTCTCTGTGACGGATACCGATTCTGCCGGTAACACAAAATCGGCATCGCTCGACTTCACACTCGACACCACGCTGACCGCGCCGACCATCGCGCTGGCACAGGACACGACCGATGGTGCCACCGGCCACGATACCGACCACCTCACCAGCAACGCCGCGCTGACGTTCGGCGCCAAGGACGCTGATGCCGCACGTGTGATCAAAGTCGATGGCGTCGCCGTGGCGGCTTACGACGCATCTGCGCTCGCTGACGGCGCTCATACGGTGAGCGTGACCGATACAGACGTCGCAGGCAACACGAAAACGGCTAGCCTGGACTTCACACTGGATACAACCCTGACCGCGCCCACCGTCTCGCTCACACATGACACCACGGACGGCGCTGCCGGGCATGATGTCGACCACCTCACCAGCAATGCGGCTCTGGCGTTCAACGTTCAAGACGCTGACGCGACGCGCGTCATTAAAGTCGACGGCGCCACCGTGGCCAGCTACGATCCGTCCTTGCTCGCGGACGGCGCTCACAGCGTGTCCGTGACTGATACGGATGCCACAGGCAATACCAAATCGGCATCGTTCGATTTCACGCTGGATACGAAGTTGACCGCACCGACGGTGGCCTTGGTGCAGGACACCAGTGACGGCGGGGCTGGGCATGATACCGACCACCTCACCAGCAATGGCGCGCTGTCTTTTGGTGAAAAAGATGCGGACGCTAACCGGGTGATTAAAGTCGACGGCGTCGCCGTGGCGGCCTACGATGCGTCGGACCTCGCTGACGGCGCACACAATGTCTCTGTGATCGATACCGATGCTGCGGGTAACACAAAATCGGCATCGCTCGACTTCATACTCGACACAACGCTGACCGCACCGACTGTGGCACTGGTGCAGGACACCAGTGACGACGGGGCCGGACATGACGCCGACCATCTCACCAGCATCGGCGCACTGGCGTTCGGCGCCAAGGACGCTGACGCGACGCGCGTCATCAAAGTGGATGGAAATCAGGTCGACAGCTACGATGCCTCCACACTGGCAGACGGCGCCCATTCGGTGAGCGTCACCGACACTGACGCCGCCGGCAATACGAAATCCGCCACTTTCGACTTCACGCTGGACACAACCTTGACTGCGCCAACCGTCGCACTGGTTATAGACAGCAGCGACGGTGCCGCCGATCACGACGCTGACCATCTGACCAACAATGCCGCGCTGGCTTTCGGCGCAAAAGATGCCGATGCCAACCGCGTGGTTAAAGTCGACGGCGTCGCCGTGGCGGCCTACGATGCATCGGCTCTCGCTGACGGCGCGCACAATGTCTCTGTGACCGATACCGATGCTGCGGGCAACACAAAATCGGCATCAATCGACTTTACACTTGATACCACGCTGACCGCGCCGACTATCGCGCTGGTGCAGGACACCAGTGACGGCGGGGCCGGGCATGACGCCGACCATCTCACCAGCAACGCGGCACTGACCTTTGGCGCCAAGGATGCTGATGCTGCACGCGTGATCAAAGTCGATGGCGTCGCCGTGGCGGCTTACGACGCATCGGCGCTCGCTGACGGCGCTCATACGGTGAGCGTGACTGACACGGACGCCGCAGGCAACACGAAAACTGCGACCCTTGGCTTCACACTGGATACAACCCTGACCGCGCCCACCGTCTCGCTCACACATGACACCACGGACGGCGTTGCCGGCCACGACACCGATCACCTGACCAGCAACGCCGCATTGACCTTTAATGCGAAGGATGCTGACGCGACGCGCGTCATCAAGGTCGATGGTACGGCTGTCACCAGCTACGATGCCTCGAATCTAACCGATGGCGCACACTCCGTGAGCGTGACTGACACGGATGCAGCGGGGAATACAAGTTCGGCCAGCCTGAACTTCACTCTGGATACCTCCTTGTCTGCGCCAACCGTGGCGCTCGTGCAGGACACGACCGACGGCGCTACCGGCCATGATGTCGATCACCTTACCAGCAATGCGGCTCTGGCGTTCAACATTCAAGACGCTGACGCAACGCGCGTCATTAAAGTCGACGGCACAGCTGTGGCTAACTACGATCCGTCATTGCTTGCCGACGGCGACCACAGCGTGTCCGTGACCGATACGGATGCCGCAGGCAATACCAAATCGGCATCGTTCGATTTCACGCTGGATACGAAGTTGACCGCACCGACGGTGGCTTTGGTGCAGGACACCAGCGAGGGCGGAGCCGGGCATGATGCCGACCATCTCACCAGCAATGCCGCACTGTCCTTCGGTGACAAAGATGCTGACGCTAACCGCTTAATTAAAGTCGACGGCGTCGCCGTGGCGGCCTACGATGCGTCGGCCCTCGCTGACGGCGCACACAATGTCTCTGTGACCGATACCGATGCTGCGGGTAATACAAAATCGGCATCGCTCGACTTCACACTCGACACAACGCTGACCGCACCGACTGTGGCCCTGGTGCAGGACACCAGTGACGGCGGGGCAGGGCATGACGCCGACCACCTCACCAGCAATGCGGCACTGGCATTTGGCGCCAAGGACGCTGACGCGACGCGCGTCATCAAAGTCGATGGTACGCAGGTAAGCAGCTACAATGCCTTGGCGCTGGCGGACGGTGCACACAGCGTTGTGGTGACGGATACCGATGCCGCTGGCAATTCGAAATCCGCCACGATTAACTTCACGCTGGATACTACCCTGACCGCACCAACAGTGACCCTCGCACAGGATACGACTGACGGTGGCACCGGTCATGCCAGCGATCATCTGACCAGCAACGCCGCGCTGAACTTCAACGCGAAAGATGCGGACGCGAACCGGATTGTCAAAGTAGATGGCAATATCGTCGCAGCGTATGACGCCAGCGCACTCGCCCAGGGAGCCCATAACGTCTCCGTCACCGACACCGATGCCGCTGGGAACACCAAGTCAGCGAGCATTGATTTCGTGCTTGATTCGGTGATTACCGCGCCAACGATTGCGCTGGCACATGACACGACCGACGGTGCGACAGGTCACGATACTGACCGTCTGACCAGCAATGCAGCCCTGGTATTCAATACAAAGGATGCCGATGCCAGCCGGGTAGTCAAAGTCGACGGCAATACCGTCGCCGCCTACGATCCGGCCACACTTGCCGACGGAGCCCATAACGTATCCGTTACTGATACCGATGCGGCAGGCAACACGAAGACCACATCCATCGACTTCACCCTCGACACCACGCTGACTGCGCCAACACTGGCGCTGGTGCAGGACACAACGGATGGCGTCGCTGGCCATAATACCGATCACCTGACCGCAAACGCCGCGCTGACGTTCGGTGCAAAGGATGCCGATGCAGCACGCGTCATCACGGTTGATGGCGCTGTGGTCGCGGCTTACGACGCGACCTCATTGGCCGACGGCGCCCACCACGTCAGCGTGACGGACACCGACGTGGCCGGCAACAGCAAGTCCGCCAGCGTCGACTTCACGCTGGACACGAGCCTGACCGCGCCAACCGTCGCGCTCGCGCAGGACACAACCGACGGTGTAGCAGGCCACGACAGCGACCGTTTGACCAGCAACGCCGCCCTGAACTTCGGCGCGAAAGATGCGGATGCCACGCGCGTCATCAAAGTCGACGGCGCAGCCGTGGCGAGCTACAACGCCGCGGCGCTGGCCGACGGCGCGCACACGGTATCGGTGACCGACACCGATGCCGCAGGCAACAGCAAGACCGCCAGCCTTGACTTCGTGCTGGATACGAAGATCACCAAACCGGCCATCTCGCTCGTGCAGGACACGACTGACGGCGCTGCCGGCCATGATGCCGACCATCTGACCAGCAATGCAGCGCTATCGTTCAACAGCGCCGACGCCGATGCCGCTCGCGTCATCAAGGTTGATGGCGCCACGGTGGCAAGCTATGACGCAAGTGCGCTCGCTGACGGTGCGCACACCGTGGAAGTGACCGATACAGATGCAGCAGGCAACGCGAAATCCACCAGCTTCAACTTTGTGCTGGACAGGCAGCTGACTTCGCCAACACTCGCGCTGAGCGAAGACACGACCGACGGCGCTGCGGGCCACGCCAGCGACGGCGTTACCAGCAAGGCTGGCTTGATCTTCGGCGCGAAGGACCCGGACGCAGCGCGCTCGATCACGGTGGATGGGACGGCTGTCGCGAGCTATGACCCGAGCAAACTAGGCGACGGGGCGCACGTGGTGGTCGTGACGGATACTGACGCTGCGGGCAACAGCAAGTCGGCTACGCTCAACTTCACGCTGGACACCACGGCGCCGGCAACCCAGGCGATTGCATTGACGATTGATTCCAGCGACGGCGGCGCCGGACATGCCAGCGACAAGGTCAGCAACAATGCATCGCTCAACTTCGGCAGCCTGGAGGCCGGGGCGACGCGCAGCTTCAGCGTTGATAATGGCACAGCCGCCGCGAGCTATGCGGCGCCAGGCGTCGATGGCGCGCATAACGTGAAGGTGACCGACACCGACATCGCCGGTAACAGCGTCACCCGCAGCTTCGACTTCACACTGGACACCAAGGCCGATCCCGAAGGCGATCTGGCAGTAACCGTGCCGGACCCTCTGGTCAGCCTCGCGGAGCGAAGTGCAGTCGCCTACAGCGTGGCTGGCGTGAACGCCGATGCCAATGCAATCGTCACCTTCAGCGACGGTGTGCATAGCATCACCGGCGTGAATGGCCTGGCCAACCTGTCGTCGCTCAGTGACGGAACAATCAGCGTAAGCGTGCTGGCAACCGACTTTGCCGGCAATACGGCGCAGGGCAAGGCAGCCAGTTTCACGCTGGATGCAACGGCGCCGGTATTCAGCTCCGCGGCGACAGCGTCGGTAACGGAGAACACGGGCGCTAACCAGATCGTCTACAAAGCAGCCGCTACGGACGCTGGTGCGTTCAGCTATAGCCTGCTGGCCAACAATAACGACGATGCAGGTCAATTCTCGATCGATGCCAGCGGCAATGTGCAGTTGACGGCCAATCCGGACTACGAGGCGAAGAACAATTACCACTTCACCGTGGTGGCCACCGACCTCGCAGGCAACGCGGCACAGAAGGCGGTAACGTTGAACGTGAATGATGTGAACGAGGCGCCCACCACTTCCAAGATCATGCTGTCCACAGTGGAGAATGCATCGATCCTGATTCCAGTCATTCCCGACTACGCCACCGATCCGGACGCCAACGACGTGGTAACGCTGAAGAACGTCAGCCAGGTCACACTGAGCTGGGCGGCGGACAGCACGGCCAGCACACTGGTCAATCCGGTGACCAAGCAGGTTCTGAATCTGAGCCAGGTGTATGCCAGCGCCACCATTTCCGCCGATGGCAAATCGATTTCGATCACGCCGAGCGATGAATTCGACTGGGCCAGCACGGGCCAGAAGGTCAATGGCACCATGAGCTATTCGGTGGTCGACAAATCGGGCATGGTGAGCACCAATACCATCACGCTGACCATCTGGGGCTCGACCGCCGACAAGGGCAAGGTTCTCAACGGCGGCAACGGCAACGATAACCTGGTCGGCACCGATGGCGAAAATGTGCTGCAGGGGGCGAACGGCAACGACACCCTGACCGGCGGCGCGGCTACCGATGCGCTGTACGGCGGCAACGGCGACGACAAGCTGACCGGCGGTGGCGGCATCGATTACCTGTACGGGGACAACGGCAACGATACCCTCGATGGCGGCGTTGCGCGCGACGTGCTGTTTGGCGGGAAGGGCAACGACATTCTGATCGGCGGCACGGGCGCGGACTGCTTTGTGTTCGAGTCCTCGATGGGGACGGACCGCGTCAATGACTTCAATATGGCGGAGGGCGACAAGCTGTATTTCGTGGATGTGCTGAGCAAACCGATGACGGCCCACGACTTCGTAGCCAAGTATGTCACACACGTCGGCAACGACCTGTTGATCTCCGCGCCCGGCGGCCAGGTCACGCTGGTTGGCGTCAGCGACGCGGCAGCGTTGGAAAATGCCATCGTGTTCACCATGCCGACATAAGAAGTTACAAGAAATTGGTTGAGTAGTGCTCACAAATTGGGCTAGAATCCGCGCATCTTCATACTAGGAGTTCCTCCTGTGGACAGTTCTTGTAGTCGATTTGCTATCGACCTGACCCAGGCAAGGTAAGCCCGAATTCTCCCATTCGCCGCTGCCTTGCCAAGTACGGCAGGCAGCGGCGCGCATCAGCCGGTTCTCCGGCTCTCCAGCTGCTCCCTGATAAACATTGTCTGACGTCGCCATCGTTGCGGCGTCATTGTGCTTTCGCTATTTTTTTCGCGAAGGCTCAGGAGCACGCGTGCGCGCTCCGCACTATGCTGGAGAATAATAATGAACTTCATCGTTCTGAAAGAGCTGTTCGAGCGCTTCCTGCGTTCCCGTCACATCGGACGCCACTTCCGCCGCCTGGCCATGCTGGACTCGATGGCCGAAACGGGCGTCAGCCGCGAAGTGCCGCAAAGCCTGACCCAGACCATGGTGGCTGCCGCCACGGAGAACAGCGCTGCGCTGCTGCAGCGTCTCGACACCCGCGTGGAAGGCCTGAGCGTGGAAGAGTCGGAGGCCGTGCGCGAGCGCGTCGGCTTCAACGAAGTCGAACACGAGAAGCCACTGAGCTGGCAGGCGCACCTGTGGCAGTGCTACCGCAATCCCTTCAATCTGCTGCTGACGTTGTTGGCCATCGTGTCCTATGTTACCGAGGACGTGAAGGCCACCATCGTGATCGGCACGATGGTCGTCCTGTCCGCGCTGCTGCGCTTCTGGCAGGAAGGGAAGTCCAACAAGGCGGCCGACGCGCTGAAGGAAATGGTCAGCAATACCGCGACCGTGCTGCGCGCAGGCCAGCGCACCGAAGTGGCGATCCGCCTGCTGGTGCCGGGCGACGTGATTGCGCTGTCCGCCGGCGACATGATCCCGGCCGATTGCCGCGTGCTGGCTGCGAAAGACCTGTTCGTGTCGCAGGCCGCCATGACCGGCGAATCGCTGCCGGTGGAGAAGTTCGCCGAGCAGAAGGATGCGGACACCATCAATCCGCTGGAGCTGGAAAACATCGTCTTCATGGGCACCAATGTGGTGTCGGGCGCCGCCACGGCTGTCGTGCTGGGCACCGGCAACAGCAGCTACTTCGGTGCGCTGGCCAGCCGCGTGACCGCCACCGAAAAAGCACCGACCTCGTTCCAGAACGGCGTGAATAAAGTGAGCTGGCTGCTGATCCGCTTCATGCTGGTGATGTCGCCGCTGGTGTTCTTCATCAATGGCTACACCAAGCATGACTGGATGGAGGCGTTGCTGTTCGCGCTGTCCATCGCCGTCGGTCTGACGCCGGAAATGCTGCCGATGATCGTGACTTCCACCCTGGCGAAAGGCGCGGTCTTCCTGTCGCGTAAAAAAGTCATCGTGAAGCACCTGGACGCGATCCAGAACTTCGGCGCGATGGACGTGCTGTGCACCGACAAGACCGGCACACTCACCCAGGACAAGATCTTCCTGGCCCGCCACACCGATATCTGGGGCGAGGAATCGGACGAAGTGCTGGATATGGCATACCTGAACAGCTACTACCAGACCGGCCTGAAAAACCTGCTGGACGTGGCCGTGCTGGAGCACGCCGAGGTGCACCGCGACCTGAATGTGGCGGAAGTCTTCCGCAAAGTCGATGAGATTCCTTTCGACTTCAACCGCCGCCGCATGTCGGTGGTGGTGGCCGAGCACGACCAGCACCACGTCATCATCACCAAAGGCGCAGTGGAAGAAGTGCTGGCGGTGTGCAGCCGCGTGCAGCACGGCGAAGAAGTGGAAGTGCTGACACCGGAACTGCTGGAGCGTGTGCGCAGCGTGACCGCCGACCTGAACGCGGAAGGCCTGCGTGTGGTGGCCGTGGCCTCGCGCGAGCTGCCGCCGACCCAGGAAACCTACAGCCTGGCCGACGAATCGGACCTGGTGCTGGTAGGCTACGTCGCCTTCCTGGACCCGCCAAAAGAATCCACCGCGCCAGCCCTGAAGGCGCTGGCAGAGCATGGCGTGGCCGTCAAGGTTCTCACAGGCGACAACGAGCTGGTGACCGCCAAGATCTGCCGCGAAGTGGGGCTGGAGCAGAAGGGCGTGCTGCTGGGCGGCGACGTCGAGCGCATGACCGATGCCGAACTGGCCGCCGCCGTCGAACATCACAATGTATTCGCCAAGCTGACGCCGGCGCACAAGGAGCGCATCGTGCGCCTGCTGAAGTCCAACGGCCACGTGGTCGGCTTCATGGGCGACGGCATCAACGACGCCCCGGCGCTGCGCAAGGCGGACATCGGCATTTCGGTGGATACGGCGGTCGATATCGCGAAAGAGGCAGCGGACATCATCCTGCTGGAAAAGAGCCTGATGGTGCTGGAGGAGGGCGTGCTGGAAGGCCGCCGCACCTTCGCCAATATGCTCAAGTACATCAAGATGACGGCCAGCTCGAACTTCGGCAATGTGTTCTCGGTGCTGATCGCGAGTGCGTTCATCCCGTTCCTGCCGATGCTGCCGATGCAGCTGCTGGTGCAGAACCTGCTGTACGACGTGTCGCAGATCGCCATTCCGTTCGATAACGTCGATCCGGAACTGCTGCAGTCGCCGCAGAAATGGGACCCGGCGGAGATCGGCCGTTTCATGCTGTTCTTCGGCCCGATCAGCTCCCTGTTCGACGTGATCACGTTTGCCGTGATGTGGTTCGTGTTCGGCGCCAGAACGCCGGAGCATCAGACGCTGTTCCAGTCCGGCTGGTTCATCGTCGGCCTGCTGACGCAAACCCTGATCGTGCATGCGATCCGTACGCCGAAGCTGCCGTTCATCCAGAGCCGTGCTGCCACGCCGCTGCTGGTGATGACGGGGGCGATCATGGCGGTAGGCGTGTTCCTGCCGGAAGGCCCGGTGGCGCACTACTTCAAGCTGCAATCGCTGCCGCCGCTGTACTTTGCCATTCTGCCGCTGATTCTGTTCGGCTACCTGGCCACCACGCAGCTGATGAAGCGCGTGTACCGCACGTCAGGGAACACCGGAGTATTTCTTCAGCAGGAAGGTAAAGCGCTTGTTACCGGCCGTGCCTAACCAGTTCCACATCGCCTCCACCTGGGCGGTGTGGGTGTCGTAATAAGTCTTGCTGGCTGCGATCCAGATATTGGTTCGCACCAGCGGCTTCTCCAGCCGCACGATCTCGCCGCGGTAATGCTCGGCCACGAATTTGTCCATGTCCGAGGCGGAGATCAGCGAAACCACGAAGCCATCGATGCGCTTCAGGCGCAGCTTCTCGAAGTTGGCGGTCACGCCGTTGGCGCCGGAATCAATATTGATCCCCATCTGCTGCATGCGTACTGCATAGCTGGCGCCCATGGTGGTGCCGACTGTGTGGCCGCGAAAATAGGCGGCGGGATCGGTGTCCGGCGCGATTTTGTCGCTGGCGCGCACAAAGGCCACCAATACCAGCGGCACCGCGCGTTTCACATCCGGCTGGCCGCTTGCATCGAGCGGCAAGGCGACGCCGGGCATGCCCTGCATCGCTTCATCGGCCGGAACGAAATCGGCCACGCCAGCCTGCAGCGCGGTACGCAGGCGCATCACGGGCAGGCGCAGCAGACTGACAGGGCATCCCACGCTGGCCGTAAATTCCATGACCAATTCCACGCTGGCGCCGGGCGGTTCGGGTACCGAGCTGCCATTGCCAAGCCAATAGGGCGGCCGATCCTGATCGGGATAGGCGAAGCGCACCGGCGCGCAGGCGCTGTGAGCTTGTGCGGTCAGGGCAAGGAGCAGGGCGGAAACGGCAATTCGGAATGACATCGGGAGTTCAAAAGCGCATACTTGCCATTATTCTAAGCTATGTTTGGTAATAATTTAACTGGTTTAAGAAAGGGCGCCCATGGAGACCGGACATGTGGAGCATCTGCGCCAGGTACTTGTATGGCCGCTGCGGCTGATGCCGCGCGCAGGCGAGGGGCGGGCGCCCACCCAGCCCTGGGAGCTGCTGGCCGGCGGCGATGATGCCGCACCATGGCGTGAAGTGTCCAGCGCGCGTGACGCCGGCGCCTCGTTCCAGGAGCGCTATTACACGGAGTTCGTCAGCTTTCTGCCTTATGTGCAGCGCTTCCTGTTTGGCGTAGGCCATGTGGGCAGCGCCGCCGGGGAGGGGCACTTCACCGGCCAGCGCCGCATCTTCCGCCGCAAGGATATCCAGCAGGTGCGCGTGGTGCTGCGCAGCGGCGACGCGCCGCATACGCTGGAAGTCCACAACGTCTGCCTGCACTTCTTCTACGATGTGGACGTGGTGCTGCTGGTGATGGAAGTCGGCACCGAAGATCTGCCACTGGACACCGCGCAGGATCTGATCTACCGCTTTGGCCGCGCCTATCCGGCGGGCTGGGATGCCAACGGCCACGCGCTGCATTGCATGTATAGCGTGGAATGGCTGGACGGCGAAGGCAATGTGCTGTCCGCGTCCGATGCGCAGGACAAGGACGAATTCACCCGCCATGTTTGCGAGCACCATGCGCCGCGCATCGCCTCGCACTGGTGCCACGTGCTTTTCCCGCTGGTGCCGGAAGGCGTGGATGCCGCCGCACCGCTGCAATTCCGGCTGGTGGAGTATTACCGCATGCCGATGATGGCCTATCTGGCCGTGCACCAGCCGGACCAGCTCAGCCCCGGCCAGTTCGCATCGCTGGGCATGGTGGCGGGAGCGCCGGCCACGCCGGGACAGGCGTCCGCCGAATTTGAACGCAGCTATTGCTACGACCGGTTCTGGTATGCGGGCGGCGCCGCACCCAATACGCGTTATCTGTGCACCGGCTATGCGCTGGTGGTGATTGGCGATGCGGCGTCGGACTTCTTCTGCTGCCGCGAGCGTGGCGTGCTGTCCCAGTTCCGCCACCAGCACTTCCTGCTGTTCATGATCGCGCACTTGCAGAAGGCTTCGTTGCTGATGTTTTCAGACCGGCTGGCCGAGGCGCTCAACTCGCTGAGCGTGACCGACCCGGACAGCGTGCGCCGCTTCAAGCGCCGCATCCGCTACGCCTTCGAGAGCTTTTTGCGTTTCACCCACCGCTACTGGTTCACCGAAATCTCCGACCAGGCCCAGATCCGAGCGCTGTTCCGCATGTGCGGGACGCATCTGGACCTGGAGCGTCTGCACGGCGAAGTCAAGGTGCGCATGGGCGATATGAACAGCTATCTCGAAGCGGACAGCCTGCGGCGCCAGGCCAACACGGTGGTGCGGCTGACCGTGGTGACCATCTTTGGCCTGATCGGCTCTGTCACCACCGGCTTTCTCGGCATGAATCTGCTGGCAGAGGCGGAAGCGCCGCTGTCGCGCCGCATCTTCATTTTCGTGGCGACCGTCGGCATCACCACCGCGATGACCGCCTACACCATGGCCAAGTCCAAGCGCCTGTCCGACCTGCTCGATGCACTGTCGGACGAGCGCCTGTCGCTCTGGACTAAGCTGAAAGTGCTAGCCGCCGTGTGGGGGAAGGGACCGGCGTAAGCGTGCCGCCGCTGTCGATGCGGAACACGCTGACCAGTCTGGCCAGCTTGTCCGCCTGCTCCTGCATCGAGGCCGAAGCGGCGGCCGCTTCTTCCACCAGGGCGGCATTTTGCTGAGTGACGGTATCCATTTCCACGATGGCCTGGTTGATCTGTTCGATGCCGACTTCCTGCTCGCGGCCCGCGTTGGCGATTTCGCTCATGATGCCGGTCAGGTGCTGCACGCTGGAGACCACTTCCTGAATCGTCTTGCCGGCCTGTTCGACCATGCGGCTGCCGGCGCCCACCTTCTCCACCGAGTCGTTGATCAATTCCTTGATCTCCTTCGCAGCAGCTGCGGAGCGCTGCGCCAGGTTGCGCACCTCGGAGGCCACCACGGCAAAGCCGCGTCCCTGTTCCCCGGCGCGTGCCGCTTCCACAGCGGCGTTCAGGGCCAGAATATTGGTCTGGAAGGCGATGCCATCGATCACGCCAATGATTTCCACGATCTTGTTGGAAGACTCATTGATCGAGCCCATGGTACGCACCACTTCGGACACCGCCTCGCCGCCCTGCACGGCGATGGTGGATGCGCTGCCCGCCAGTTCGTTGGCGCGGCGCGCATTGTCGCCGTTCTGCTTGACCGTGGAGGTCAGTTCTTCCATCGAGGACGCGGTTTCCTCCAGCGAGCTGGCCTGCTGCTCGGTGCGTGCCGACAGATCCAGGCTGCCGGTGGCGATCTCGCCGGATGCGGATGCAATCACGTCGGTGCCGTGGCGCACCTGGCCGACTATGTCGCGCAGGCTGTCGTTCATATTCTTCAGCGCCTGCAGCAGCTGGCCGGTTTCGTCTTTCGAGGTCACCTGGATATCGCTGGTGAGGTTGCCGGCAGCGACCGTTTGCGCCACTTCCACCGCGTTGTTGAGGGGGCGCGAAATGATCCGCGCCAGCCACACGGCCTGCAGCGCACCCAGCGCCACGCAAGCGACGATTGCCGCAATAATCCACCAGCGGGATGAGGCATACAGTTCGTCGCCCAGCTTGTTGGCCTTGTCCGCACCACTGATATTCACCTGTGCCAGGCGTTCGATCACTTCGCTGGCCGCCGTGAAGGTCTTGGCCGAATCGCCGCGCAAGATGGCGCGCGCTTCCTCATTCTTGTTGGCGCGGGAGAGCGCGAGCAGCTGCTTGCTGGAGCCGAAATATTGGTCGGCCAGACGGCTGAATTCCGCGTAGCCGGTGCGCTCCTCCGGTTCACTGATCAGCTTTTCGTATTCCGTGCGGGTCTTGGCCAGATGCTCGCCGATGGATTGCATACGCTGTTCGTATGTGGTGAATTCGCTGTCCGTGGTGGAGAGAATGTGCTGCACTTCCTGGGAGCGGTAGCGGGCCAGATCGTATTTGATCTCGAGCAGGGTGCGCACGCTGGGCATCCAGTTGGTGCCCATGTCTGTTGCGGTCTGATTAACACGCGCCAGTTGTACTGTGGCGAACACGCCCAGCGCGATGCAAAGCGCCAGGACAATCGCAAACGAGATCTTCAATTTGGTGCCGATACGCAGATCGTAGAACCGATTCATGGCCGCCTCCATTTTGATTGTAGTTATACCGACTATAGACCTTGCACGGCAAAGTGGAAGCAAGTTTGACTCAGGGTATCGTGTGGCAAACCCGGGCGGGTGGGAGTAGCCTGTTGGCCTTTGTATAAAGGAGACTGGCATGCAGCAACACTATCAATCCTGTATCGATGCCTGCAACGAATGCGCGGCCGCCTGCGAAAACTGTGCCGGCGCCTGCCTGCAGGAGTCCGATGTGCAAATGCTGGCGCGCTGCATCGCGCTCGACATCGATTGTTCCCAGGTCTGCCGCCTGGCCGCAGCCTTCATGCAGCGCGGCAGTACCGAAGCGGCGGAACTGTGCCGTGCCTGTGCCGAGATTTGCGATGCTTGCGGCACCGAGTGCGACCAGCACCAGCACGACCATTGCCGCGTTTGCGCCGCGGCCTGCCACCGCTGCGCCGATGAGTGCCGCCGCATGAGCAGCATGGCCCAGGCCCAGGTGCGTCCGGTGCCCAGCGGAGTTTCGCCGCACTGAGTAGCGCGGGGGCTGAAGATGAGTTAAGATCCCTTGAATGGGAGAAAAGCAAAACGGCCGAATCCAGGGCAACGCCACCGTCTACGATGTAGCTGAGCTGGCGGGCGTCTCGGCTATGACGGTTTCGCGCGTCATCAACGGCAGCGCACACGTAACGGACACCACACGCCAGAAGGTGATGGCGGCCGTCCAGTCCCTCAATTACCAGGTTAATGTCGCCGCCCGCGCCGCGCGCGTGGGCACTTTGCGCGTTGGCCTCCTGTACAGCAATCCCAGCGCCGCCTTCCTGAGCGCCTTCCTGGTGGGGGCCATGGACCAGTGCAGCCAGAGCGGCGCCACGCTGATCCTCGAAAACTGCGCAGACCAGCGCAGCCAGCGCAGCGCCATCGACCGGCTGATTGCCAACGGCGCGGACGGGGTGCTGGTGCCGCCGCCCCTGTGCGACTCGCGCACCGCGCTCAAACACCTGGACGAAATCGGCATGCCCACGGTGGCGGTGGCGACGGCGAAGCCGGTGTCCTCCATGTCCGCCGTGCGCATCGACGACTACGATGGCGCACTGACCATGACGCGTTATCTGCTGTCGCTTGGCCACCGCGATATCGCCTTCATCAAGGGCGACCCGAAGCACACGCCGGCCCAGCTGCGCTGCCAGGCCTTCATGGATGGCATGGCCGAAGCGGGCATCAAAGTACCGCCGGACCGCGTGGCGCAAGGCTTGTTCACCTATCGTTCCGGCCTGGAGGCTGCGCGCGAGCTGCTGAACAGGAAGACGCGGCCAACCGCCGTCTTTGCGAGTAACGACGATATGGCCGCCGCCGTGATCGCAGTGGCGCATGGCATGCATTTGCAAGTGCCGGACGACCTGGCCGTGGCGGGCTTCGACGATACGCCGGTGGCGACTACGGTGTGGCCGGAACTGACCACGATTCACCAGCCGATCGGCGACATGGCGCGTTCCGCCGTCGAACTGCTGGTGGAGCAGATCCGCCGCCGCCGCGCGGGCGAATCCAAGCTGGTGCAGCACCGGCTGCTGCCCTATACCCTGATTTGCCGCGAATCGTCCACGTCGGATCAATAAGTTACCAGTAGGGTTGCCAGGTGCGCGTCAGGCGCACCAGCGCTTCCAGGTAGAAGTAGTCGCCCCAGATGCAGCACTCGTCGATGCCGACCTTGTTCGGCTTGTGATAGACCGCATGTGCCAGGAGGCCGCCGCCCGGCACGTTCCCTGTTGCGTAATTCTTCGACAATTCCATCACCATACCCAGCGCCGCCTGCTCGTACTGCGCGCGCAGGGGATCGGCCAGCGGCAGATGGCGTGCCAGTTCCAGCAGTCCGCACGCCGCAATCGCCGCGGCGGAGCTGTCGCGCGGCTCCTGGCCCTTGGTAAAGATCAGATCCCAATAGCAGATGCCGTCTTGCGGCAGGCGATTCAGGAAGTAGTTGGCCAGCACTTTGGACAGCGCGATCAGGCGGGTGTCCCCATTGTGGCGGTACACCAGCGGGAAGCCCGAGATGCCCCAGGCCTGGCCGCGCGCCCAGCAGGAATCGTCGGCAAAGCCCTGATGCGTCTTGCCCTCGCGCGGCGCGCCGGTGGCCGGATCGAAGAAGAAGGTGTGGAAGGTGGAACCGTCCGGGCGCACGATATGCCGCGCCGCAGCGGCAATGTGCTGGTCGGCCGCATCGCCGAATGCCGGATCGCCGCTGTATTTGCTGGCCCAGTAGAGCAGGGGCAGGTTCAGATTGCAGTCGATGATCATGCGGCCGCGCTGGGCCGGATCGCTCAACTCGCCCCAGGCCTGGATGATGCCTGCGCCAGGCAGAAAGCGCTCCAGCAGCAGGCGCGCCGCGCCCATGGCCGCATCCGCCGCCAGCGGATCGCCGGTCAGCTTGAAGCCCGCCACGCAGGAAAGGCTGTAAAGGAAGCCAAGATCGTGGTGGTTGGTCGCAATGCGTTCGGCCTGGCGCGTGTGGAAGCTGCGCACATGGCGCTCGCCCGCCTCGCGGTAGCGCGCTTCGCCGGACAGTTCGTAGGCCAGCCACAGCATGCCGGTCCAGAAGCCGTTGGTCCATTCGATATTGCCGATGGCGGGATAGACGCCGCCCACGCTGGATGGCGCGGGGAAGGCATCGCCGAAATGCGCCAGGTTGCGGTCGATGGAAGCCAGTGCGCGTTCGATGGCTTTGTCCAGCAGGGCGGTGTCGGCGCGGCCAGTCCAGTGCGCGGGAAGCGCGTTGCCGCGCAGCGGTTCAATCATCATGCAGATAACTCCTTGGGTGCGGCCGCCGCTTGCCGCGTGATTTCGGGCGGCGTGGGCGACAGGAAGAAGGCCGACAGCAGCAGGAACACCAGGCCCATGCCCGCCATGCACAGATAGGTGGATGGGAAGCCGATCAGGTCATAGCTGCGGCCTGCAATGGGCGACAGAATGGCCAGGCCCAGCGAATGGCCGAAGCTGACGCCAACCATGTAGATGGTGGAAGCGAAACGGTTGTCGAAATGGCGCGCGATGTAGCGGAAGATGGACACCACCAGGATCGGCAGCTCGATCGAGTGCAGCATCTTCATCGCCGAAATCGAGGCCGGCCCTACCGCCAGTCCGGACCCCGCCACGCGCACCAGCATGATGGCGCCTGCCAGCAGCAGCCCGTTCTTGGCGCCGATGCGTTTGACCAGCAGCGGCGCCAGGAACAGGCCACCCGCTTCGATAAAGATCTGTAGCGAATTCAGATAACCGAACATGGCGGCGCCGGTTTGCGGGTCCGGGAACAGCGAGGTGAAATAGCTGGGGAACTGCTGATCGAACACCAGGTAGAGATTGGTGACGCCCAGGATGAAGACCATGAAGCGCCAGAACTGCGGCTGGCGCAGCACCGCCAGCGCTTCCGACAGGTGCACGGCTCTGGCCGGTGCAGTGTCCTGTTCATCACCGCCCTTGCGCGAGAAAGCCGTTAGGGCCAGCAGGGCAATCAGCAATAGGCCCGCGGCGGAAGCCAGGAAGAAATTAATGCCAGGGTTGACGTTGTAAATCCGGCCGCTCATGAAGGCCGCGCTGGCGAAGCCGAGCGAGCCCCATAGCCTTACGCGGCTGTACTCGAAGCCGTGGCGGCGGCCGATGCGGTCCACATAAGACTCGATGGCGTAGCTGCCGGCGATGAAGGTGATGCCGAGGTAAGCGCCGCCAGCCGCCGCGCCGAGGTAGATATTCGTTTGCAGCAGGGGCGCGTAGACGTAAGTGAAGAACAGGCCGCAGAAGGAAACCAGCGCGGCCACCGTCCACAGCACGTGCTTGCGCATGCCCACGCGGTCCGAAACGAAGCCGTAGATGGGCTGCGAGCACATGGCCGCGATGAAGTTGGCTGCGAAGACGATGCCGGTTTCGGTGCCGGACAGCTTGAGCGCGCTGCGCAGCCACAAGGCGAGCAGCGACACGCTCATCGCCTGCGCAAAGAAGTAGATATACAGGAATCCGCACAGGAAGCGGAAGTGCAGCTGCTTGCTTGTCATTGTCTCCTCCTTATTGCAGCGGACGAATCCAGACCGCTTGTCCGCCGGACGCCTGTAGCGGCGCTTCCAGCACAGTATGCGCGTCCACGGTGATGGTGCGCATGCCGACCTTGGTGCGGCTCGGCGCTCGCGGATCGTCCGCATAAATGGTGGCTGCGTAGCGCTGGCCCGGCTTCAGGAAATCCAGCCGGATCTTCAGCGTGCGCGCTTCGTTATTGGTGATGGTGCCGACAAACCATTGCTCGTCCTTGCGCCTTGCAGTGCTGATGTACTGGCCCGGATTGCCCGCCAGGACGCGCGTCTCGTCCCAGCTGGCTGGGATGCGGTCCCAGAATTCTAGCTCCGGTTCATTGTGCGCATCGGCGGGCTTGTCGTACCAATACAGCGTTTGCAGCGGGCTGTAATAAATCGCCGCCAGTGCCAGCTGATGCGCATGCGTGGTGCGGATGCGCGGGCTGTAGTAGCAGATCGTGTAGTCCGCGGCACCGGCCAGGAAACGGGTGAAGGGCAATACCGTGTTGTGCGTGGCGTCCGGCATTTCCTCGTTGCCGCGGATGCCTTCGGCCGTCATCAGATTGGGCCAGGTACGCTGCTCGCCGGTGGGGCGCCAGTCGTCGTGGATGTTGACCATGATGTGCGCGTCGGCAGCCTGCTGGATGGCTTTCTCGATCCAGCTGGTCCATCGGTGCGAGCCCACCTGCACGAAGCCGAACTTCACACCCTGCACGCCCCAGCCGCGGTAGGTCTGGAACAGGGTGTCCGATTGCATCAGCAAGGCTTGCTGGTTCACGTACAGCCACACGCCGATGCCCTGTTGTTTGGCATAGGCGATGATGGCGGGCAGGTCGAAGTCGGGAATGGCGACTTTGCTGGCGTCGGAATCGAAGGAAAACGCCGGGCCGTACCACTTCCAGTCGAACAGGATGTACTGCAAGCCGTGGCGCGCAGCGAAGTCGATGTTGGCCTTGGCGTCGGCCGTGGTCAGGCTCATCACGCGCATGATCTTGCCCGGCTTGATCCAGCTTTCGTCGGCAATGCGCGAGGGCTCGTTCAGGTTCAGAATGAACTGGCTGTTCTGCGCCAGCGCCGCTGCGGATTCAGCCACCATGATGCCGCGCCAGGGTGTCGCGAAGGGCGAGATCAGGTCCGCCGGGTCGTGCATGGAAGTGACGATGGTGTCCGGCCGGGTTTTACTCAGCCTGAACTTCGTGCGCGAGTAGTCGACCATGCGGGCTTCCAGCAAGGCAGCGTGCAGGCCGCCGGGCAGCTCCAGCGTGAGGGGCCGTTCCGATTCATCCGGCCAGTTCGACAGCGGCAGCAGCTTGTAGGGTGCTTGTGCCCAGCCGTGGAACCAGGCCTTGGTCCCGGCAGGCAGCGCGAATTCCGTATTCTCCTGTGTGATGCGGTAGTAGCTGCCTTTCTCATTTTCCGGGAACACGTAGCGCAGCGCCACGCCTTCGTCGTAAGCGCGCACTTCCACTGCCAGCTTGTAGACCGGGTTGTCGTCTTTCACCAGATCGACCGCCAGCGCGTTGTAGTGGTCGCGGACTTCGGCGCGTTCGCCAGTGACAGGGCGCCAGCGCTGGTCCGCCTGCGAATGCCGGATGCCGGTGACGGCCAGGTTCTCGAACCACTTTTCGTGGCGGTCGACCGGCAGCGCCATCGCGCTTTCGGAGAGGTGATTGTCCAGCTGCAGATCGAGCAGCGAGTCGAGGATGACGGGCTGGCCGCGATAGTGCACGGAGTAGCGCAGCTCGCGCTTGCCGTCCGCCAGGCGCTGCTGGTGGATTTCGAACTGTAGCTTGCCATCCGGTGACTGCACGGTGGCTTCCTGCGCGCCGGCCAGCGGCGGCAGCAGGGATGCCAGCAATGGCAGCAGCGTGAGCGCCAGGCGTCTCATGCGGCCTCCCGCAACAGGCACAGCACACTGGCCAGCGTTGGCGGCGTGGCGCCGGCCGTCATGCAGGCTGCTGCGCCGGCGGCGACCGCGAATTGCAGGTGGGTGCTATTGTCATACTGCGGCCAGGTCATCAGGCTGTAGAGCAGAGCGCCGATGCTGGCGTCGCCCGCGCCGACGGTATCGGCCACGCGCACGCGCGGCGCGGAGGCGTGCCAGGCGCGCTCGCCATCGAGCAGCTGCGCGCCGCGCTCGCCCTGCGTGTAGAGCACCCGGGCGGCCGGATTCAGCGCGCGCAGCGCCGTCAGTGCGGCATCCAGGTCATGGGTGCGGAACAAGCCACGCAAGTCTTCGTCGGAAACCTTGATCACATCGGCCAACGCCGTCATGCGGCGCAGCGTGGCGTCATAGCGCTCATCCATCAGAACGCGGAAATTGGGATCGTAGCTGATGCGCACACCGCGCTGCTTGAGGTCTTCCGCCAGCGCGATCAGCTTGCCCGCCAGCGGTTCGCGCGCCAGGCTGATGCCGCCAAAGTGTACCCAGCGCGCTCTGGCCTGCCAGCCTTCCGGCAGCCTGGCTGCGTCGAAATGCAGGTCGGCGCTGTCGTCGCCGATGAAGAAATAGGAGGGCGGATTGCGTTCGTGGACCACGGCCAGGAGCGGCGAGCGGCCCACCTGCTGCAGGAAGCGCGGATCGAGGCCGGCATCGGCATTGGCGGCGGCCAGCGCGCGGCCGAAGACGTCGCTGCTTACTGCGCCCGCAAAGGCGCTCGGCATACCGAGACGGGCCATCACCCGCGCCACATTCCAGGTAGAGCCGCCCGGCTGGCTGTCCCAGCTGGACTGGCCGGTGCGCAGCAAATCGGTCAGCGCTTCGCCGGCCGCCACAAAGCAGGGCAGCTCGCTCATGGCGCGCGTCCGATCACGTTGAGCACTTCATAGCAGGCGCCCATGGTGTGGTAATCGACCTTGCCAGCGGGGCTCTTCTCGTCCGTGAGCTTTTCGTTGGACGGGCTCAGGATGCGATACCAGGCGCCATGCGCGTGATCGACGAAGTGCTGCCAGCTGTAAGCCCAGATGCGGTCGTACCAGTCCCAGTAACGCTGCTGGCCGGTGCGTGCGCCCAGCACTGCCGCGGTGGCGAGGCTTTCGGCCTGCACCCAGAAATATTTGTCGCCATCGCAGATGCCGCCATCCGGAGCGAAACCATAATGAATGCCGCCGTGGCTCCGGTCCCAGGCACGTTCCAGTGCGATGTCGAACAGCTGGGCCGCGCGCGGCGCCAGCCAGTCCGGCGAGCCCGCCAGGTTTGGCGCGTGGCGTTCGAGCAGCAGCAGGAGCTTGGCCCATTCCGTCAGATGGCCCGGCTGGTAGCCCCAGGGCCGGAAGATATTGGTCTTGTCGTCGTGGTTATAGTCCCAATCCACCGACCAGTCGGACTTGTAGTGCTCCCATACCATGCCGTCGGCCAGCGCGGCCTGGCGCACAGTGATGTTGTGGGCCAGGATTTCAGCGCGCAGCAGATAACGCTGATTGCCAGTGGCCTCGTATGCCGCAATCATTGCTTCGCAAGCGTGCATATTCGCGTTCTGGCCGCGATAGGCATCCAGCACCGACCAGTCGGCGTTGGCCTGGTCCGCATACAGCCCGTATTCGGCCTGCCAGAAGTGCCGCTCCATAAGGTCAAAGGTTTCATCGATCCAGGGCAGGGCTTCATCGATGCCGGCGGCATAGGCGTGAGAATAGGCCAGCAGCACGAAAGCCAGTCCGTAGCAGTGGTTGTCGCCATCGAGTACCTCCTTGCGGCCGCCGCGCCAGTCAAGCATCCAGGCATAGCCGCCGGTCTGCGGATTGCGGTGCACGTCTCGCAGGAAAGTCAGGCCGTGACGCAGCGCCAGTTTGTAGCCGGAGTCGCTGAAGTGGCGGCTGGCCATGGCGTAATTGAAGATGAAGCGCGTGCTGCTGACTAAATGGCGGGTGTGGCGATCGTAGACCGAGCCATCGTCGCGGAAGAAATGATAGAAGCCGCCGCTCGGGTCCATGCAGCGCGGATGGTAGAACTGCATGGTATGGCTGATGTGAGCCAGCAGGGTCTCGGGCTTGTGGAAGTCAGGCAGCATGATTGGTCTCGTCAGGTTTGCGGCCAGGCCGCGATGCGGTAGCGGGTGTGCCAGGGTTGCGCGGGGCTGAGTGCAATGCCGGTGCGCGCGGCAAGCGGATGGCCGGGCGGCGGTACGGCGACGCGGCCAAGGTCGAACAGGCTGTTGACCGGCTCCGCGCCCAGCGCGAAGTGGCGGCTCATCCAGGGGAAGTTGATGCGCCCGCCGTTGCTGATCCACAGCAGCAGGTCGGGCAGGTCTTGCGGTTCCCACCACAGGCCGACACAGGCGTCGTAATCCAGATAGTGCAGGGCGAAAGGCGCCAGGCCATCGCGGCCGCGCAAGCCTTTTATCTGCAGCAGTTCTTCGCCGGCGACCGGCAGCGGCAGGCGCGAAAGGTCGAACGGGCCGTCGACGCCGGAGACTTGCGCCAGGCTGGCCGATGGCGCGTCCGGCACCAGGCGCGAAACGGCGCCCGCCGGGCTGGCGGGGTAGCTGTGGATGCCCTCATGCTCACCCAGCAGCACGCGCACACGGCCCGGCGCAGGCGGCAGGCGGAAAGTCGGATGCAGGCCGGCCGGCAGGCTGCCGGTACGGCGCGCGTGAACAGTCAGTGAAATATTCAGCGCCGGTGCTCCGGGATCGGCTTCGATCACACGTTCAATGCGCACCACCGCCGCATCAGCTGGATAGTCGATGGCCAGATGCACGCGCTGCGGCGTGGCGGAAATGCATTGCCAGCGGTGATTCGAAGCATAGCCGTGCGGCCAGGCGTCATCCGGCTGGCGCAGCTGCCAGTCCTGCGGCAGATCGGGCGGAAAATCGGTACGGCCGAAGGGAATGCAGGGCCACTCGCCGCGCAGGCGGCGCAGCAGGCCCGGCAGGGTCAGGGCGCGCGTCATGCCCGCCCAAGGTGCGACATGCATCACGTCCAGCTCGCGCTCTTCGCCGAGGCGCAAGGTGACGGGACCCAGCATGCCGCCCAGCGCCTGCACTTCGGCGCTGCCGTGCTGCCACTGCAAACGCCAGGAACCTTCAGCGGCGGACATCCAGCCCTCCAGCCATGATGGCCTTGACCTGTGCTTCGCTGGCCGGACAGAAGTCGCCGGCCAGCGAGTGTTTCAGCACAGCGGCTGCCAGACCGAAGTCCAGCGCGAGCGCATCGTCCCAGCCGGATTGCAGCCCATGCAGAACGCCTGCTGCGAAAGCATCTCCGGTGCCGATGCGGTCGACGATGGCATGCACTTCATAGCTGCGGCTTGCCAATACACCGCTGCGGGTGAACAGCGTGGCCGACAGGGCGTGGTGGTCCACGCTGTGCTGCACGCGCACGGTGGCGGCCACGTGCTGCAGTTGCGGGAAGGCTGCGAATGCTGCCTGCATCGCTGCGGCGCGGTCCTGCGCCAGCTCGGGGCGGCGCAGCACGAGGGCGATGTCGCGCTGATCGGCAAAGGCCAGGTCGGCATGCGCCATCAGCTCGCGCAGCACGTCGGCGCCGTCGATGCCTTGTTGCGCCCACAGCGAGGCGCGGTAGTTGCCGTCGTAGGAAACGCGAATGTTCAGCGTCCGGGCGGCGCGCACGGCGGCCAGCGTGGCTTCGGCAGCTTGCGGACCAACGGCAGGCGATACCCCCGAAATGTGCAGCCAGCTGGCGCCCTGCAGCAAAGCAGGCCAGTCGTAGGCAGCGGGCGCCGCCTCCGCGAAGACCGAGGCTGCGCGGTCATAGATGATGTCCGATGGACGCATCACGGCGCCTGGCGTGAGGAAATAAAGCCCCATGCGGCCCGGGGAGAAACGGACGGCGCGGGTATCCACACCATGCGCGCGCACCGCGTCGCGCGCTGCATGGCCCATGGCGTTATCGGGCAGCGCACTGACCATGGCGGTGTCGTGGCCAAGGCGCGACAGGCACACGGCCACATTCGCCTCCGCGCCGCCGATGCAGGTGTCCAGTGCGGACGACTGCAGCAGCAGTTGGCCGGCAGGTGAGGAAAGGCGCAGCAGAATTTCGCCAAAGCAGACGGTTTTCATCGTGCGAGCCATCCACCGTCAACCGGCAATACGATGCCGTGCACGTAATCGCTGGCAGCGCTGGCGAGGAAAACCGCGGCGCCTGACAGATCGTCCGGCACACCCCAGCGGCCCGCGGGAATACGCGCCAGTATGGCCGGTGCGCGATTGGCGTCTTCGCGCAGCGCCGCCGTGTTATTCGTTTCGAAGTAGCCGGGCGCGATGGCATTCACATTGATGCCCAGCGCAGCCCATTCATTGGCCAGCGCGCGCGTCAGTCCTGCCACGGCGCTCTTACTGGCAGCGTAGGCCGGCACGCGGATGCCGCCCTGGAAGGAGAGCAGGGAAGCGATGTTGATGATCTTGCCGCCGCCACACTTGGCCATATGGCGCGCTGCCGCCTGCGACAGGAAGAATAGCGATTTCAGATTGGTGTCCAGCACCGCGTCCCAGTCTTCCTCGGTGACGTCGATGCTGTCGGCGCGGCGAATGATACCAGCGTTGTTGACCACAATATCCAGACGGCCGCTGAATTCCAGGGCGGAGTCGATCACGCGCTGCACATCGGCCGTGCTGCCGAAATCGGCGGAGCCGAAGTGCGCCTTGCGGCCCGCATCCTGCACCTGCTGGATGGTTTCCCCGGCGTCGCTGCGGCCAGCCAGCACGATGTCGGCGCCGGCGCGGGCCAGCGCTACGGCGATACCCTGGCCCAGGCCCGTGTTGGCGCCCGTAACCAGCGCGGTGCGCCCGGTCAAGTCGAAAAGATTGGACATGGCGTATTCCTTATTTGAGCTGGCAGATATCCAGCACATTCATATCGGTATAGTCCAGATTTTCGCCGCCCATGGCCCAGATGAAGGCGTAGTTGGCGGTACCGGAACCCATGTGGATCGACCATGGCGGCGATACCACCGCTTCCTCATTGGCCACGATGATATGGCGCGCGGCATCCGGTTCGCCCATGAAGTGGAACACGCGTTCCGATTCTTTCAAATCGAAATAGAAGTAGACCTCGGAGCGGCGCTCGTGCAGATGCGGTGGCATGGTGTTCCATACGCTGCCTGTCTTCAGCACGGTCAGGCCAAGCAGCAGCTGGGCCGATTGGCATACGCCGGGAATCACATACTGATAGATGGTGCGGGCGTTGGACGTTTCCAGGCTGCCGCGCTCCAATGGAATGGCCTGCGAGTGATTGATCTTCACCAGCTCGAAGCGTGCGTGGGCGGGCGTGGACGCGAGATAGAAGCGCGCCGGGTTGGCCGCATCCAGCGATTCGAAACTGACATCTGCACTGCCCATCGGAACATAGAGCCCGTCGCGCGGGGCCAGTTCAAATGCCTGGCCATCGACGGTAACGCGGCCGGTGCCGCCGGACACATTGATGATGCCCAATTCGCGGCGCACCAGGAAGGGCTGGCCGGCTGCGGATGCCGGCTCTGTCTGGCGGGGCAGGGCGAGCGGCTTATCCAGCGGCGCAGCGCCGCCGATTACGAAGCGCTCGTTGTGGCAGTAGTTAAGCGCGATGCGGCCGGGCGTGAACAGGCCGCCGATCAGGTAGCGCTCGCGCAGCTGTTCGTTGCTGGCGCCAGCCATCATATCCGGGTGCGTGGCGTGATAGGTCTTCTCGAACATGCACATACGAAGATCTCCTCTATGTTTTGAAAATATCTGTTATCGATAACAAGTATAGCAGCGGATTTCGAACAAAAGCAAAGCGCTTTTGCATGAATTTATTGATGAATTATGCCTTCCTGAGAATGAAAACAGAGGAGCTATGCCGAATCGATATGCCAGCTGCGAGAAATTTGATAACTTAAGGTGTCGCATTCTGCCAGCATGGCCTTGACCCGTCGGAACGATTGACCTAACATCAATCCTGATATCGATAACACGCACCGCACAAAGCGGGCAATAAAAGGAGACGGAAGTGATCAGGAAGTATGCCGCGCTAGGCCTCCTGGCTTGCGCGTTCACGGGCACCGGCCACGCTGCCGCAACGGATCGACTGCAGGTATTCGCTTTCCCGCAGCCGGTTCGCTATAGCCACCACAACGACGACTTCACGGTGCGCGTTCGCACGCCGGGCGGCGTGTGGCAGGACCTCTACGAATACAACGTCAAGGTGGACCTGGACACCAAGCAGAATGCATCCATGGTCTACTTCAACTTCGACGGCACGGTCGAAGTGGCGGTGCAGAAGAATAACGGCAGCTTCAGCAAGGTGGCGGTGCGTCCTGAATCAAAGGGCATCAAGCACACCGTCCGCAACGGCATCGTCTACTTCACCCTGGACCGTCCGCAAAACCTGAGCATCGAATTCGACGAAGACCGCCTGCACAATCTGCATCTCTTCAGCCACGCCATTCGACGGGATATGCCTGCGCAGCCGGCGGGCCTGAGCAGCTACGACATCGCGCAAGGCAAAACGCCCGATCTGACAAGGCCTGTGGTGTATTTCGGCCCCGGCATCCATAGCGGCGAATTCCGCCTGCGTTCCAACACGACTGTCTATATCGACGGTTCTGCGATGCTGAAAAGCCCGCTGATCATCGACGGCGTGGAAAACGTGAAAGTAATCAGCGACGGCTTGTTCGACAGCGTGGACATGCTCACCATCCGCAATGCGAAAAACATCCTGATCGACGGGCCGATCTTCTTCAACCAGCCGCACGGCACCATGCGCTGCATTAATTCGCAGGACGTGGAGGAACGCAGCATCCGCAGCATCGGTGCAGGGCAGTGGTCCGATGGCCTGGGCCACTTCGCTTGCGAGCGCGTGAAAATCAGCGACAGCTTTATCCGCACTTCGGACGACAGCATCACCTTGTACAACCATCGCTGGGATATCTGGGGCAATACGCGTGACATCAGCGTGAGCGACAGCACGCTGTGGGCCGATGTGGCGCATGCGGTCATGATCGGCATCCACGGCAATACGCCGACGCCGGAGCATCCCGAGCCGGAAGTGCTGGAGCGCATCCGCTTCAGCAATATCGACATCCTTGAGCATGACGAGGATGAACCCGAGTACGAAGGCGCGATCGGCATCATGGCCGGCGACGATAACCTGGTGCGCGACGTGATCTTCGAAAACATCCGTGTGGAGCGCATCGAGGAGGGCAAGCTGTTCAACCTCCACATCGCTTACACGCCGAAGTACAACACCAGCCCGGGCCGCGGCATCGAAAATGTCACGCTGCGCAATATCCACTTCAGCGGCAAAGGCTCGCCCAGTGCATCGGCGATTTATGGCTACAGCCAGGATCGCAAGGTCAGGAACGTTGTTATCGACAATGTGACCGTGGAGGGCAAACGACTCAAGGGTGCGGAACCGAATGTGCTGGAGATCGGGCCGCATACGGAAGGCATCAGCTTCAAATAAGCCGGGAGGCGATGGCCTTCGGGCTTCGTCACCTACAAGTTTGTTATCGATAACCAGAAAAATATAGCCAGAGGAGATGTTGAGATGAGCAAGCGATTTGTACTGACCGGGGTGGCCCTTGCGGTAAGCCAGGCGTTCGCGCCGATGGCATATGCGCAGGACAGCAGCTCGGCCGAAGGTCCAACCGTGGTGGTGACCGGCATCCGCGCCAGTGCGCGTTCTTCGGTCGCCATCAAGCGCGATTCAGCCGAAGTGGTGGACTCCATTACGGCCGAAGACATCGGCAAACTGCCTGACCCGAACGTGGCCGAAACCCTGACCCGCATTCCAGGTGTGCAGGGCTACCGTTATGGCGGCGAGGGCGCATCGCCAGTCGGCGCGGGTTCGGGTCTGACCATCCGTGGCCTCTCCAACCAGACCGGCTCCCAGGTCAATGGCCGCGCCTTCTTCACGGCGGGCAGCCGCGAATTCAATATCGAGAGCGCGATCCCGGGCATGGTGTCGGGCATCGATGTCTACAAAAATCCGACGGCGGAACACATCGAGGGCGGCATCGGCGGCCTGGTGAACATCCGTACCCGCAACCCGAGCGACTTCAAGAGCCTCACCGTTTCGCTGGGCGTGAACGGACGCTGGAACGATCTGGCGCGCAAGACCGATCCCGAGCTGTTTGGCCTGGTGGCGAACCGCTTTGATCTGGGTGGGGGCCAGCGCATCGGCGTGATGGCGGCGGCGATGTACCAGAAGAGCACCGGCCGTTCGGACAACAACCCGGCCAACGGCGGCGCCAATCTGAAACGCGTGGTACGTGCCGACAGCGCGGAATACGCCGGCCTGGCGGCGCAGAACACCAGCAATAATCCAGGCCTGCCGATGTCCAGCTATGTGGGCCGCAGCGACATCAGCTATCTGGCAGCAGGCACCATGCCGACTGCGGCAGGGCAGGACGCCAACCTGGTTTCCGCACCGGCGCTGACCAGCAACGCCTTCCAGGAAACCATTATGCGCGAGCGCAAGGGTCTGAGCCTGGCTGCCGACTGGCGCGTGTCCAACACGCTGCGCTTCTACACTGAAGCCAATTACATCTACTACCTGTATCACCAGAACTACCGCGGCCTGAACTCGGTGGATGGCGGCAATGTGCAGAATCTGCAAACCACGCCGTTTGCACTGACGGAGGGTCTGGTCAACCGCAATCTCAATGGCGGCAGCGACGATGTGCTGGTCAGCCGCCGCCTGCTCGGCGGTACTTTCCTCAACTCCGCCGTCAGCACGGTGGGCGGCGATGAGCACCGTCCTTACACCACCTGGGTTGGTGCGGGCGGCGCCGAGTGGAGCCCGACCTCCGAGCTGTCGATGAAGCTGGACCTCTCCTACATCAAGTCCGACCAGACCCAGGACAATCGCTCCGTCAATATGGATTCGGCGCCGGGCCTGTTCTGGTCCACCACGCGCCTGGCGGACGGCGCGCCGCACCAGTTGACCTTCAGCGGTCCAAACCTTAGCGATCCGAATAACTACGTATTCCGCGACTATGCCAACGGCACCAACCAGACCTGGAACGATAGCGGCTACGCGGCAGCCTTCAGCGGCGCCTACAGCCTGGATGGCTTCTTCAACAAGTTGAAGTTCGGCACGCGCTACGCCCACCAGCAAAGCGACTACACCAACTTCAGCTTCTCCGGCCGTCCATTGACGACCGATGGCAAGGCACTGACCGCGAACCGCAGCAACGGCATCAACGTCGGCAGCACCGGCCTGTGGCAGCTGGCGCCGACCAACTTCATGAACGGCGATGCCGGCTACTCCGGCGGCTACGTGGTCTATCAACCGGACGCATTGCTGGGCAACCAGGTCATGAGCGCCTTCCCGAATGCGGGCATCCTGGCGCAGGGCTCTTATGTGGAGAACCTGAATCAGCGCCGCTTCATCCGCGAGAATACGGCAGCGGTGTACGGCATGGGCGAATTCGCCGCGATGGATGACCGCCTGAAGGGTAATGTCGGCGTGCGCGTGGTGCGCACCGAAGGCCGCGCCATCGCCAAGGTGGTGGACCTGACCAAGGGCGGCGCGCTGGTCGACAATGTGCGCGATACCTCGTACAACAATGTGCTGCCGTCGGCGAACGTGACCTATGAAATCAGCAAGGACTTCCTGGCACGCTTCGGTTATGGCAAAGGGCTGACCCGCGCCGGCTTGAGCGATCTGAATCCGACGGTGGTCGTCAACACCACCACCGGTACCGGCAGCGCGGGCAATCCGGACCTGCGTCCGCAGACCGCCAACAGCTTCGATCTCTCGCTGGAGCGCTATTTCAGCCCAACCAACTATGCGGCGGCGGCGATTTTCGACAAGGAGATCGACGGCTTCTTCAACGCCATCGTGGAGTGCGAGACGGTAGGCTTTGCGCCGGCTTACGATGCGACCAAAAATCCATTGAACGGCTGCTCCAACGGCCAGTACATGATTTCGAAGTCCGTCAATTCGGAGAAGGGCTACGCGCGCGGCGTGGAGCTGTCGGGCCAGTATTTCTTCGACCAGAACTACGGCATGCTGAACAACTTCGGCCTGTCCGGTTCCTATACCTATGTGAAGACCTCGAATCCGATCAACTTCGGTACTGCGGCCGCACCGCGCATCGTCGATACGCCGCAGCCGTTCCAGTCGAAGCACAACTTCAGCATCTCCGGCATGTATGAGGACAAGAAGCTGTCGGCGCGCGTGGTCTACACCTGGCGTTCGCCGTCCATCCTGTTTGGTGTGTCGACCAATCCGATCGATGGACGCTACATCGGTTCCTACGGCATCCTGGATGCGTCCATCAACTACGAAATCATGCCGGACCTGACCCTGGCCTTCAACGGCTCCAACCTGACGGACAAAGCCCTGAACCGTTTCGTGGGTGAGCCTGGCACGTATCAGACGGGCCTGGAACGCCAGCACTACGCCAACGGCCGCACTTTCAGCGTCGGCCTGCGCTACAAATTCGGCGGCAAGTAACGATCTCCCGGTGCGAATGCACCTTCCTTGTGCCGGACCTATATCGAATCGATATGGGTTCGGCAGTTTTTTTGATAACTTCCTGTTGAGAGTTCACCTAGCATAGCTCTAATAACAACAGTGAGGAGAGCTTTCAGTGAAAATTCGTTTTGAACTTGCGCCGCTCGCGTTGGCAGCTGCGCTTTGCTGCGCCGCGCATGCCGCCGCGCCGGAATGGGAACAGCCCGAGATTGTCGCGGTCAACCGCGAACCGATGAAGGCCACCTTCTTCAATTTCGAGAGCGTGGAAAAGGCCGTTGCGGGCGATATGGCCGCATCGCAGAATTATCTTTCGCTGGACGGCACCTGGTCTTTCGCCTATACATGGGGCGTGGACAAGCGTCCCGCCGATTTCTACAAGCCTTCCTTTGACGTCAGCGGCTGGAAGACGATCCAGGTGCCGGGCATGATGCAGTCGCAGGGCTTCGGCAAGCCCGTTTTCACCAACATCAAATATCCATTCCCGGCCAACGAGCCTTTCATTCCTCACGACTCGAACGAAGTCGGGTCCTATCGCCGGGACTTCGATGTGCCGGCCAACTGGGACGGCCGCGATATCTTCCTGCACATTGGCGCGGCTGGCGCGGCTTACTACATCTGGGTGAATGGCGAGAAGGTGGGCTATTCGGAAGACTCCAAGCTGCCGTCCGAGTTCAACCTCACGCGCTTCGTGCGGACTGGCCGCAATACCATCGCTATCGAGCTGTATCGCTGGGCGGACGGCTCTTATCTTGAGGATCAGGACTTCTGGCGCGTTTCGGGCATCGAACGTAGCGTGTACGTGTATGCCGAACCGAAAGCGCGCTTGCGCGACTTCACCGTCAACGCACTGCTGGACAAGAACGGCTACCGCGACGGCGAATTGTCACTGCGTGCCGACTTTGCGGGGCAGCCGGCGGCTGGCGAAGTCGTGGCGACCGTGTATGACGGCGACCGTGCCGTGCTGACCAGCCGTGCGCCGATTTCGGCCAGCACCACGCTGCAAGGCCGCATCGCCAACGTGAAGCCGTGGAGCGCTGAAACACCGAATCTCTACCGTCTGGTGCTGGAGTACCATGATGCGCAGGGCAAGCTGGTGTCGGCCACGTCGAAACGCATCGGCTTCCGCACAGTGGAAATTGCCGATGGCGAGGTACGCGTGAATGGGAAGCGCATCATGATCAAGGGGATGAACCGCCATGAGCATGATCCGAATACCTACCGTGTGATGTCGATGGACCTGATGCGCAAGGATATCGAGTTGATGAAGCAGGCGAATATCAACGCCGTGCGCACTTCGCACTATCCGAACGATCCGCGCTGGTACGATCTGGCCGATGAATACGGCCTTTACATCATGGACGAAGCGGATATCGAGTCGCACGAGTACATGCAGAAGGGCGACCACGATCCGGCGCACCGCGAGGAATTCCAGCTTGGCTACAAGCAGCACTGGAAGCTGGCGCACCTGGACCGCGTGTCGCGCATGGTGCAGCGCGACCGCAACCATCCTTCGATCATTTTCTGGTCGCTGGGGAATGAGGCGGGCACAGGGCCGAATTTCGAGAACGCTGCGAACTGGATTCACCAGAACGACCCGACCCGCCTGGTGAGTTATCTCGGTCACGGCACGATCGGAGAGGAGCATTTGCCGAATGCTTACGTGGATATCTATGCGCCGATGTATGACGATATCGACAAGCTGGCCGATTACGCACAGGACTCGCGTTACAGGCAGCCGATGATTCAGTGCGAATATGCACACTCGATGGGCAATTCGCTGGGCAATTTTGAGGATTACTGGCAGACCATCCGGTCTTACAAAAAGCTGCAGGGCGGTTTTGTGTGGGACTGGGTGGATCAGGGCGTGGCAGCGACGGACGAGAAAGGCCGCCGTTATTGGGCCTCCGGCTTTGATCTGAATCCGGAGCATGGCGATAACAGCGTGGTCGGTGATGGTGTGGTACAGGCGGACCGCACGCCTGACCCGGAATATTACGAGCTGCAGAAGGTGTATTCGCCGGTGGTGTTTGAAGGCGACCCTTCCAGGGGGCAGCTGCGTGTAGTCAATCGCTATGACTTCCGCGATTTGTCGGGCATGGAGTTCGATTGGACGTTGGCGCGGGATGGCGTGCAGGTGGCTGGTGGTTCACTGGCCGGTGTCGCTGCGGCTGCCGGGACTTCGCGTCCCGTGGCGTTCAAGCCGCCTTCGGTGGCGGCCAATGGCGGCGAGCTGGTGCTGACGCTGCGCGCGAAGGCGAAGGAGGGCGCCACCAAAGGCGTGCCGGCAGGTGCAGTGGTAGGCTGGACGCAGTTCGTGCTGTCGTCGCCAGGCGCGAAAGCCAACGCGATCGCGTGGACCGCCGGCCCGGCAACAGCACGCGCTGCCGGCGCGGGCGCCGCGGCAGGTGGGAACGCAACGGCAGGTGCGAATGTAGCGGCGAAGGCTGCGGCTGGCGCGCTGGTCAAGCCGGTGCGCGAAGGCGATGAGATCAGGCTGGCGGCAGCTGGTGCGACGCTGGTGATTGACGCGGCGACTGGCCAGGTACGCTACAGCGCGAAAGGAAAAACACTCCTGAAAGGTGGCACGCCAAACTTCTGGCGCGGGATGACGGACAACGATGAAGGTACCGGCGTCGACAAGAGCCACAAAGTCTGGCAGACCTTCACCGACAACCGCCAGCTGCGTGCGCTGAATGTCGACGCCAACGCCGTGCGTCTGTTGTACAGCTTTGGGGCCGGCGCCGTGCATTGGGAAACCACCTACCGTATGACAACGGACGGCACGGTGCAGGTGAAAGCAGACTTCACTCCACTGCGCGACGACTTGCCCGATCCGCTGCGCCTGGGCCTGCGTTTCGACAGCGACCCGTCGCTGGACAAAGTCAGCTGGTACGGCCGCGGTCCACAGGAAAACTACGCCGACCGCTACACCGGCGCGGCGCTGGGGCTCTATTCCGGCAAGGTCGCTGACCAGTATCACGCCTATATGCGTCCGCAGGAAAGCGGCAACAAGACCGGCGTGCGCTGGATCTCGCTGACGGGAGCCAATGCGGGTCTGAAGGTAACCGGCGCGCAGGCGCTGTCCGTGAACGCGCTGGCCTTCCCCTATGAAGACCTGTATCTGCGTCCGCGCGGCGCGTGGAAGACTTCGGACGTTTTCCCGCGCGGCGACGGCACGCTGCTGGTTGATCTGGCGCAGACTGGTGTCGGAGGCGACACCGGCTGGAGCCAGGACGGACGCCCGCTGGCGAAGTACCGCATCAAACTGCAACCAGCTTCGTACAGCTTTACGATCAAGGCAGCTGAATGAAGCGATTGCTGTGTGCTCTGGCGCTCGCCTTCACTGCGTGCGCCGGGGCGGCTGAATACCGCAACCCGGTGCTGCATGCCGACTACTCCGATCCGGACGCGATTCGTGTAGGCCAGACCTACTACATGACTGCGTCCAGTTTCAACAGCGCGCCGGGGCTGCCGCTGCTGGAATCGCGCGACATGGTGCACTGGGAACTGGTCGGCCACGCGCTGCCGCAGCTGGTGCCACTGGAGATGTTCGAAAAGCCCCAGCACGGCAAAGGCGTGTGGGCGCCGGCGCTGCGCCACCATGACGGGAAGTTCTGGATCTTCTATCCCGACCCGGACCAGGGCATCTTCGTCACCACAGCGTCGAACTTTCGCGGTCCCTGGTCCGCTCCGCATCTGCTCCTGCCGGGCAAAGGCATCATCGATCCCGCGCCCTTGTGGGATGACGACGGCAATGCCTACCTGATTCACGCCTGGGCCAAAAGCCGTGCCGGCATCAACAATATCCTGACCCTGCGCCGCATGGCGCCGGACGCCAGCCGCCTGCTCGACGATCAGGGCAAGACGATCATCGACGGCGGCGCTTACACCGGCTATCACACGCTGGAAGGCCCCAAGCTGTACAAGGCGCGCGGCTACTATTACGTGTTCGCACCGGTCGGCGGGGTGGAATATGGCTGGCAGTCCGTGTTCCGCTCGCACAGCATCGAAGGGCCGTATGAGGCGCGCATCGTGATGGCGCAAGGCAGCAGCAACACCAATGGTCCGCATCAGGGCGCGTGGGTGCAGACGCAGGAAGGCAGCGACTGGTTCTATCACTTCCAGCACAAGGGCGCTTACGGACGCATCGTCCATCTGCAGCCGATGCGCTGGCAGGACGATTGGCCCGTGATCGGCGAAGCTAATCCCGGCAACATCACCGGCCAGCCGGCACAAAGCTATGAGCAGCCGGTGCCCGGCAAGTTCGCGGCGGTGGCTCCGCCAGCGAGTGACGATTTCTCGCAGCCGGCGCTTGGCCTGCAATGGCAGTGGAACGCCAACTGGAAGCCGGATTGGTATTCGCTCACCGCGCGCAGGGGGTATCTACGTCTGTACGGCCAGCAGCCTGACAATCTCTGGAATCTGCCATCAATCCTGCTGCAAAAGCTTCCCGCCGAGCGCTTCACCACCACGACGCGCGTCGATCTGCGCGGGCTGGGCGATGGCGCCAGCGCAGGCCTGGTCATGTATGGCATGGACTACGCCTGGCTCGGCGTGCGCCGCAAGGACGGTATAAGCACGCTGGTGTTGGCCAGCTGCCTTGGCGCGATGACGGGTTGCGAGGAAAAGACACTGGCCAGCGCGCCGCTGTCGGCGGCCACGCTCAGCCTGCGCATGAAGGTGGAAGAGGGCGGCCGCACGCAATTCTCGTACAGCGCCGATGGCAAGCGCTTCACCCCGATTGGCGCGCCATTCATCGCGACCGTCGGCCGCTGGGTCGGCGCCCGTATGGGCCTGTTCAGCATGGGCGCCGGTTACCTCGACGTCGCCGACTTCAACGTGAGGCGGACCATCGATCCACCACCATCAAGCTTCGTAGGGCGGATCATTGATCCGCCGGCCTCAAGCGCCGACTAAAGCCAGAAAGCCTTTACTGGCGGGGACGGTGACGACCGCCAGCAAGGTTTGCAAAGTAATCAGCGACGCCATCAGCCGTGCGTCGCCGCCCATCTGCCGCGCCATAATGTAAGCATTGGGCGCCGTCGGCAGCGCGCAATAAAAGCAAGCCGCCAGCGCGACGGGCGCGGACACCGCAAACATCAGGCACACCTTGGCCGCAATCAGCGGCAATGCCAGCAGCTTGACGGCCGAGGTGAAGCCCAGCGCCACCGGACGCAAACCTTCACGCGAAAACACCAGTCCACTGCCGACGCAGATCAGACCCAGCGCCAGTGCCGATTTGCCGAGGATATCCAGCGTGTTGGTGATCGGCGCCGGCAGTGCGAGCCCGGTCAGGCTGGCCGCAACGCCCGCCATAGTCGACAGAATGATGGGATTGGACGCCAGCGTCTTCACCACTTTGATCGGATCAGGCTTGCTGCCGCTCCACCACGACAGCGCCAGGATGGACATCACGTTCACCACCGGCAGACAGAAGGCCAGCGCCAGCATCACCAGCGACGCCGTCTGCGGCGGGAAAAACATCGACGACACGGCAATGCCGAAATAGCTGTTTGGCCGCATCGATCCCTGCACGATGGACGAACGGGCGGCGCCCGGCAAGCCGCGCGAAAACAGCATGGCGACCAGCGTGAAGGCAACCACGATAAAGGTCGGCAGCAGCGTCGCCAGGGCCAGCTCGCCGACCATGCTGCCGTGGAAGTCCAGCCGCGAGGTTCCCATGAACAGCAGGGAAGGGAAGGCGATGAAGTACGAGAACTTCTCCACGTTGGGGAAGAACTCGTCCGGCAGCCAGCGGAACTGGCGAATCGCCACGCCAAGCAGAATGACCAGAAAAACAGGAATAATCGAAGCAAGCATTTATCAGTCAGCCGAAATGCCGGACGGACCAATGCGGCGCGCGTTCGGCGTATTGGAAATACGGATGCGAATCAGATGACGGTCCGGGTCCGTGTACACCGCACGTCCATGCAGCGTGTGGTGGTTGTCGGCCCACAGCAGCGTATCGTCCGGCAGATGGCGCTGGAAGCGCGGCGCATCGCGTTCGACGATTTCATTCACCAGCTCCACCGCGTCCACCAGCTCAGGGCTGCTCAGATCCGGGCGCGTTGCGAGTCCCTTCATGATGGAATCGTAACGCCAGCGGATCCTCAGGCCGCCGTCGTGATGGAACACTGGAGCAAGATAATACTCGACCTTGTCATCACCGGCAGCATACACCGCCGGCACGCGGAAGGGGACTTCGCGCGTGGTCAGCAGGCTGTAGGCGATGCGGCCTTCGCGGGTTTTTTGCAGCTCCTGGTAGATGTCATTCACATCGATCAGCAGAGACTCGCCGCCGTTGCAGCGCGCTGCGGCAACCACATACAGAAGGAATTGCTCTTCCGGCATGGGGTAGAAGGATGAATCGGTGTGCATCTCCGCACTGCCGACACGTTCGGAAAATGTGGTGAAGCGCGCAGCTTGCGGGTCCACTTTCTTGGCACGCACGTCCCAGGCGACACGTTTGGTGCGCTGGTCGGTCGATGTCGGGAAGCCGCGCGTCAGCGCGATGGCATACAGCACCGCATTGCGATGCGCTTCGCTCAGGTGGCTCAGACCCAGATCCGTGATGGCGACGCCGCGCACGTTCTGGCTGCCGATGGCTTCACCGAGATCGCGCAAAGTGGGAATGGCAAGCAGCTCGCGCTGCAATCCCTCTTCTTGCGGATGCGGATAAAAGCCATTCCCGTTGAAATCTTCGAAATGATTTTCGACGACGCGAATGATGCGCGTCAGATCCTCGCCCCAGGAAAAATTACGCTTGACGATTTGAACACTACCGGACTTTTCAATGGAGGAAAACATGGCTGGACTCCTGTTATCAAACTTGCCTTAAGGCAATAACTGTGCACATTATTCCTACTTAATTTGCCGAAATCAAGAAGAATATGTTGCGTTGCAACATTGAATATTCTTCGCGCTAATTACTTGCCAGTTCGGTCGTAATTTAGATTTACTCGGCAAAATTTACTTCTGGTAGTTTCCAGTATTACAGCTTGATGACGAGAAAATACGTAGTTGTACGTAAAAATATGTTGGAATAGTCCTGTCCAGGGCAAACTTTATGAAAATTAATAATATGCAAATATATGTTGCGGTAAGGATTTAAAAATAGGAGTGGTTGCAGCTAAAAATATTGCGTTGCGGTAGAATGCTTTCCGTGTGGCAATCACCACTTATTTTTCAGAGGATAGAAACAAATGAATTGGCTACGTGACATGAGACTCGCCACCAAGCTGGCATTGGCATTTGCCGCCGTGCTGGTGCTGACCATCGGCGTTGGCATTTTTTCGATCGTGCAGCTGGCGACCGTGCGGACGACCGCCAGCCAGCTCTCGACGCGCTGGATGCCAGCCATGCGTGTGGCGCAGGACCTGAAGTCGCAGATTGCCCGCGTGCGCACCCGGGAGCTGCAGTACATCATCTCCACCAAGCCGGAGGAGATGGACAAGTACGACAAGGTCATTGCGAACGACCTGGTGGACCTGTCGAAAATGCAGGCCGAATACGTGAAGCTGGCCACCACACCGGAAGAGAAGGAGCTGTACGACGGCTTCGTGAAAATGTGGGCGCGCTATATGGATGAAGACGCGAAGATCCGCGCCGCTTCCCGCGCTGCCGACGACGATCTGGCCAAGTCGCTCATTCGTGGCGAATCGAACAAGCTGATTGTGGCCCTGCGCGGCCAGGTCGATAAGATGGTCAAGCTATATAGCGATGGTGCTGAAGCGGAAGAGCAGAAGGGCGCCGGAATCTATGCGTCTTCGCGCGTGTGGATCATTTCGCTGCTGGCCGCCAGCGCCGTACTGGGTGCGCTGGGTGCGACTCTGCTGACCACGTGGCTGGTGAAGCGCCTTGGCGGCGAGCCTGACTATGCGGCTTCCATCGCCAGCAAGATCGCATCGGGCGACCTTTCCGTTGAAGTGGAAACCAGGGATGGCGACAAGGACAGCATGCTGTTCGCCATGAAGCAGATGCGCGATAGTCTGGCACGCCTGGTTGGCGAAGTGCGCTCGGCGACCGATACCATTGCCACCGCTTCCGATCAGATTGTGGCCGGTAACCTGGACCTGTCCTCACGTACCGAGCAGCAGGCAAGCTCGCTGGAAGAAACCGCTGCGTCGATGGAAGAACTGACGTCGACCGTCAAGCAGAACTCGGACAGCGCCCGTCAGGCCAATGAGCTGGCGGTGAACGCATCCACCATCGCACAGGAAGGCGGCGTGGTGGTGTCGCAAGTGGTGAACACCATGGGTTCGATCAACGCATCGGCCAGGAAGATTGTGGACATCATTGGCGTTATCGATGGCATTGCGTTCCAGACCAATATTCTGGCGCTGAACGCTGCAGTGGAAGCGGCGCGTGCAGGTGAACAGGGCCGCGGCTTCGCCGTCGTGGCGTCGGAAGTGCGCAATCTGGCGCAGCGTTCCGCCTCTGCCGCCAAGGAGATCAAGGAATTGATCGGCAACTCCGTGGAGCAGGTGGAAAACGGCACCAGGCTGGTGAACCAGGCTGGTACGACGATGGAAAACGTGGTGGTCAGCGTGCGCCGCGTGACCGATATCATGGGCGAGATCACTTCCGCAGGACAGGAGCAGAGTGCCGGCATCGAGCAGGTCAACTCGGCCATCTCGCAGATGGATGCGGTGACCCAGCATAATGCGACGCTGGTGGAGGAGGCGACTGCTGCTTCTCAGAGCATGCAGGAACAGGCTGCATACCTGGCGCAGCTGGTCAGCACTTTCAAGCTGGGCGCGCAGAAAGGCCGGACCTTGTCGCGTGTCCCATCCGGCGCGCGCAGCTTTGAAGTGAAGGCGCCAGCCGCCGTGCAAAAGCGCCTGGCAAACGGACGCTGATCTTACTTCGCGCGCTGCAGCTGGACCAGCACCACGTCGTTGGTCTTCATCTGTAGCGTCAGCGCCGCCTTGCCGTCGGCACCCACGCTTAGCTGCTTTTGCAATTCAGGCTTGTCGACGGTGAGGCTTTGCAGGCGCTGCAACTGCGTCTGCGTCAGCTTCGCCGGCGCGCCCATGTCGATGTAGGCTGAATAAGGGTCGTTCTTGCGGAAGCCGGTGCGCTTCACCGTTAGCTGGTAGCGGCCCGGCTGCAAGCCGCTGAAACTAAGCTGCGCCGCTTCCGCATCCTTGTTCTTCACGATGCGGCTGTAGAAGGGGCGATCGCTGACCTTCTGTTCCGGCTGTACAAAATCCCACAACAAGGCTGTTGCCGACTGGCCGTCGAAAGAGGCCAGCGTTTGCGCGTCCTGCACCGGCAGGCTGTTGCCGTTCAGGGCGTGCAGGTATTTGTAGGCGAAGTAGGCCGGCTTGCGGACGCCTTCGCGGTTCAGCAGACCAAAGCCGCCGTGGAAAGGCGTTGGCGGCGGGCCGGATTCCTCGAACAGATCCGAGTATGTCCAGTAGCTCATGCCTTGCAGCTGTCCCTGGCTGGCCTTCAGCTTGGACAGGATGTAGGGCGCGCTGATGTAGGAATCGTGCACCAGATCGCGCGGCGTGTAGCTGGTGCTCCATTCCGTGAAGTAGAGCGGCAGGCCGGGGTAGGCCGAGGCTTCAATCTCCTTGCGCACCTTATGCACGTCGCCGGTGATGGCGTTCGGCGAAGGAGAGAGCTTGGTGTCTGCTTTGCCCTTCTCATCGACGAAGCCGCCGTCCACGCCGTAGGTGTGCGTGGTGACGAAATCCACCGGCGTGTTCTGCGCCTTCGCATGCGCCAGGAATTCCGGCACCCAGGCGGCGCCCGCCGTTGCCGGGCCGCCGACTTTCAGTTGCGGATCGATGGCCTTGATCGTGTGCGCGGTCGCGTCGTACAGATCGAAGTAGGCTTGCTGGTCAGCCTTCTCCCAGAAGATGTCCAGGTTTGGTTCGTTCCACACTTCGAATGGCCACTTGCGCACTTCCTCCGCACCATAGCGCTCGATGATGTGCGTGACAAAGGCGTGCACCAGATCCTTCCACGGATCGAGTTTCGGATGCGAGGTGTTGCCGTGCCAGTAGAAAATTTCGCTGCCGGACGTGGCCATCGCCAATGGCGTGAAGCTTAGTTCCACGAAAGGCTTGATGCCGCGCTTTTGCAGCGCATCGTAGAGCTCATCGATTTTGGTCCAGTCATAGACGTATTTGCCGTTCTTCACCTGCACGGTCTTGAACACATCATGAAAGATGCCGTGGAAACGCAGAAAGCGGAAGCCCAGCTCATCGACGGCCGTGGTCAGCTGCGCCATGCTGTCATCGCGCAGCAGCGTGCCGGGGAAATCGGAGCCGACGCTGTAATCATAAAAGCGGTCCAGCGGCTGCGTGGCCTGAGTGACGTCAAGCTGAATGTGGCGTTCGGCATACGCTGGCAGCGAAAACGCAGCCGCGACATACAATGCGATGAGGGACTTGCTCATTACTGTCTCCGGGATGTTTTGAACATTTTATAACACAAAATGAATAGCGCTAACATTTCTTGTTGTTCAACCCGGGCAGGAGGTAATCATGAGGCGATTTCTGGTGTTGGGATGGTGGTTGGCAGTGTTCTGCGGCGCAGCGCGCGCCGATGTATCGACAATTGAGTTCACGGGGTTCACCTTGACGAACTTCCGGCAAACGATCGATGGCGTGCCCTTCGCCAATGAGATGACCATCTTTTACGGCGGCCCGGACGGTGGCGCCCTGAGGCTCACTAACGTCACCGATGCCACGCGTTTGGTCCAGGCCGGGACCACGCACATGACACGCACCTACACTCTGGATTTCGATATGCAGCCGGTTGAAGGCTACACGGTGTGGGGGCCATGGTTTAACAGCGGCGCAATCGGTTCGCGCTCCGGCAAGGGAGCTAACTTCCTATCGGCGCAGATGCTGGCGGACCCGATGCCTCCTGAACAGCAGTACGAAAAAGTCTCGTATCGGGACTTCACGGAGGACGATGGCGGCGGGCTGGATGTCGGCTTGATCGGCCGCTTCGCCGTGGGCTCCGGCCGTAGCGCCCACGTTCATGTGGATGCCTACTTCTTGACCGATATAGACGACCCGGCGGATTCCGCGATGGTCGCCTTGCAAAATCCCGACATCAGCTTCCACTCTCAACCGCCGTCCGTGCCGGAGCCGGGCGCGTGGATGCTGATGCTGTCCGGGCTGACGCTGGTTTGCTGCAGGCGGCGCGGGACGAAGACGTAGCTGCCTTCAAGCAGCTGTCGGCGCTGCGCCAGTTTTCGTTTGGCCCATGCGGGCAACCGTCATGTACGGACGGTGTGGCCGGCGCCTCGCAAGGCCACGGCGGCGGCGGCAACGCGGTCCTGCTTCACTAGAACGTAGTCGGTATCGAAGGTCGAAACGACGAAAATACTGATGCCTGCTTTCGCCAGCGGGGTGGCGACCGAGGCCAGGATGCCGGTTAATCCAAAGTCCAGCGGCCCATCAATTTTCAACGCCCGCCAGCCCATCTCCGCCTTCATACCTGCGGGGACGGCGTTCTCGTCGCAGACAATGGACAGCTCATCCTGCGTACGCGAAATGGAACAGAACTCCATCTTGCCCAGCGCCCACTGCGGAATATCCGCGTCCACAGCCAGCCGCGCCACCGCAAGCGTGGACTTGCCAAGCGAGAGATTCATTTTCGGCGTCAAGCTGCTGGCTGCGTGCATGGCGGAGCTCCAACTGGAAACGATCATGCAAGCATATCACTTGCTTGAGCGTAGCCCGATGACAGCTTATCGCCCGCCGGAAGGAGGACCTTACTTGGCACGAAGGCGTTCGACTTCGGCGCGCAAAGAAGTGCGCTCGGTGCGGGCGCTTTCGAGCTGGGCGCGGGCTTCCTGGAGCTCAGCGGCGAGGGTGTCGCGGGCGGTGGTGGCGCCGACCAGTTCCATTTGCGCGGCAAGGCGGGCGTCGGAATCGTTGGCGGCGGTGGCGACGTAGCGCTCCAGCTGGTTGCGCAGGTCGGCGATTTGCGCGTCCTTGCCTTCGATCGCCAGCTGGTCTTTGGCTTTGCCGACCAGGGCGTCAGCGGCGACCTGGCGCGCGTTGCGCAGTTCGGCCTGCAGGCGCGTGATCTGTTCGTCGAGTTCTTCGCGCTCGGCCCTGGCGGTGGCGACCTGGCCCTGCAGCTCGTCGCGTTCGGATTCGAGTTCGTTACCTGCCTTCAGCAAGGCGTCCACATCGTCTTCCGACTGCGCCAGTGCGTCGCGCGCGGAGCCGCCGGCTTGTTCGGCATACTGCTGCGCCCAACGGCCCAACTCGGCCAGCAGCGCGTCCGGCAGGACGGGCTTCGGAGGCTCAACGGGTTTCACGTTGCTGGCGCGCCAGGCCTGAAGATGTTTGGTGATGGCACCGACCGAGCCGCCGCCCAGTGCTTCGTGAACTGCTTCGATGGAGACTGCTTGACCGTTGCTTTGCAGCGTGGAGGCCGCGGCTGTCACGTCTTCGAATGTGACCGTTTTCATAAGAGGCGAGGTGGGATGTTGTTTCCAGAGATCAACATCATACCCAAGTTGGCTGGCGCGGGGCAATATCGAACCAGCACTCCCGTGAACTTAGGGCGACATTTGATCAAATCCCGCAACGAGTGCATCCAGCAATTGACGCACGGCCGGCACCATGCCCCGCCGCGTCGGGAATATCGCATGAACAAGCGCTGTTCTGGATGACAAGTTCGGCAGCACGCGTTGCAGCCGGCCGGTCCGCAATTCCTCCTCCACCAGATCCCGCGGCAGCATGGCCACGCCCAGGCCCAGCATCGCAGCCTTCCGCAGGCTGGTCATATCGTCGGTCGCCAGGCGTGGCCGGTGTTGCAGTAGGACAGACAGTCCCTGCTCATCGACCAGATGCCAGGTGTATTTTTCGCTCGCGTTGGAATTGGCGATTGTCGGCCACTCCTTCAAAGAGTCGATCGATGCCGGTGCGGCATGCCGTTTTATCAAAGTTGGACTGGCGACCAGAATCAAGGTCGATAGCCCCAGCTGGCGGACCGCGAGATCGGTATCTTCAAGCGGCGGCTGGCGCACGCGGATCGCAAAATCCAGCCCTTCCTCGATCACATCGGCGCGGCGATTGGTCGCATCGACCAGCACCTGCACCTGCGGGTGATCGGCCAGATAGCGCGCAATGATCTCGGCGACGCCCGAATTCAGCAATCCGACGGGACAACTGATGCGCACTGTGCCCTGAGGTTCCGTGCGGGTCTGATCCACGATTTCCTTGGCAGCCCTGGCCTCCGCCACCAGCGCCAGGCAATGCTGCTGGAACTGCCGTCCGGTTTCGGTCAGCGACAGACGGCGGCTGGTGCGATTCAGCAGGCGGACCCCAAGTTCCTCCTCCAGCGCGCGAACGCGGCGGCTCAGTTTTGAGGTCTGCAAGCCCAGAGCGCGGGCGGCGGCGGTAAAGCTACCGCGCTCAACCACTTCGGAGAACAGGCGGAGGTCATTCAGGTCTGAGATTTGGTCCATCCGATCATTCTATTGGAAGCAATGATCCATTGCAAAGCAGGAGATATGCAGGGGATCGTTGTCTCAATAAGATGGGAACCACTGAGCAACAACTTAAACCAAAAACTTTTCAATTAAGGAGCTTGTCATGTCTAAATCCAATCGTCTCGAAGGCAAAGTAGCACTGGTTACCGGTGGCACCAGCGGCATTGGCCTGGCTTCGGCGCAGGCACTCGCCAACGAAGGCGCGACCGTGTTCATCACCGGCCGTCGCCCGGCCGAACTCGATGCGGCCGTGAAGGCCATCGGCAATGGCGCAGTGGGCATCCGCAGCGATGTCACCAAGCTGGATGAGCTGGACCAGCTCTTCGCGCAAATCAAAGAGGCTGCCGGCCGTCTGGACGTGGTGCACGTCAACGCCGGCGGCGGCACCATGGCGCCAATGGGCCAGATCAGCGAAGAGCACTTCGACGACACCTTCGACCGCAACGTCAAAGGCGTGGTGTTCACCGTGCAGAAAGCCTTGCCGCTGCTGACGCAAGGCGCCTCGATCATCCTGACCGGCTCCACGGCCGGCGCTAAAGGCACGGCAGCGTTCAGCGTCTACAGTGCGTCGAAAGCGGCAGTGCGCAACTTCGCCCGCAGCTGGCTGCTGGACCTGAAAGACCGCGGCATCCGCATCAACGTGGTGAGTCCTGGTCCGATCCGCACCACTGGCCTGGCCGAACTGGCCGGTGAAAGCAAGGAAGCGCAAGCGGGACTGCTGGACTACCTGGCGTCGCAAGTTCCAGTGGGACGCCTGGGTGAACCGGAAGAAGTGGGCAAGGCCGTGGTGTTCCTGGCGTCGTCCGAATCCAGCTTCGTCAACGGCGCAGAACTGTTCGTTGATGGCGGCGTGGCGCAAATCTGATCAGGGAGAATGCTCATGGCTGACCATATTCACGAGCTGCTGCACCGTAATCTGCAGGAAGTGTTTGGCGAGGGCGACGCAACGCGCCGGCGCGCGGCAATCAACGAGCTCTTTACGGAAGATTGCGAACTGTATGTGCCGCCGGGCGTCATCGTCGGACGCGAAGCGCTCGATAAATTCGCAGGAGATTTGCGCGCAACGCACCCGCATTTCGCGTACACCGGGATCGGTGAACCGCAGTCGCTGCACAACGCGGGCCGGCTGGCCTGGGCATCCGGCCCGCGGGGAGGAGAGCCGGAATACACCGGCGTGGATGTGATCACTACGCGCGACGGCAAGATCGCCGCGCTGTATGTCTTCCTTGATTGAGCGGGCAGGGCGGGAAGTTACTCGGACTTCTCGCCCAATACCGTGTACAGGTACTCCACGATTTTCTTGCCGCGCTCAGTATCCGGGCTTTCGCCCAGCATCTTCTGATAAATCTTGCGTGCCGTCTTTTCGTTGAAAGTCTGCGTGACCACCACGTTCGGCGAATGGCACTTCGAGCAGGTTTCCTTTACCAGCATCGCATTCGGGCCAGGAGGGAAGGGCGATGGATCGCCCGTTTCCGCTGGCGCCGCAGGCGTTTGCTCGGCGCTGAAGACCGTATGGCTGAATTGCGCGGTGCCTAATGCCAGCAGGGCGGCGAGGATGTATTTGGTCCGTTTCATGGTCTACTCCATATTCATCTGGAAGTTCTCCGACATATAGTCTGCCCAGTATTCGTTCATGAACAGGAAGAACTCGTGAGTGAGGTTGATGATCTTGCGGGTGCAGTATTCGTAATCGTCGTCGTGCTCCGCTTCCAGCGCCAGCGACAGCGTGCCGCCGCGCAGGCGCACCGCAGCGTGTGCGCGGGCAGGATCGACGCGGCGGTGCTCAGGCACGTCAGCATCGGCGCGGCCTTTGAGCCAGGCCTTGATCTCCTTGTGCATCATCGAATTGGCTTCGACATTGGGCAGCAGATCAACCAGCGACAGGCGCCGTGCCTTGGGCTCGCAGCCCAGCGTGAAAGGCTGGCCGTACAGCCAGCCGAAGTGGAAGTCCACGCCGTTCTTGCGCGGCTCCACGCGGAAGTCCTGGAACACGCCGCGGCTGGCGTAGTCCCGCAGGACCGCGCCAATCGCTGGTGGCGCATCGACGGTGAAAAGGTCGTCCATGCGCTGCGCCTTAGTGGTAGTACGAAGTCACGCCAGGTTCCACTTTGCCCAGGAAGCCTGGTGGATACTTCTCGCGCTGCCAGAACTCGCGTTTGCCCTGCACGTTCAGCACCACCGGCATGCTGGTTTCGGAAGCCAGCTTGTACGCCTTCTTCAATGCAGGCGTGAACTCTTCCGGCTTGGTGATGTACATGCCGTGGCCGCCCAGTGCCTCCGCCATTTTGTCGTAGCGGATCTTTTCCTGGAACAGGTGCATCGGCAGCACTTTCGGTTCGTCGTCCTGCAGATACCAGGTGCCCCAGGCGTTGTTGTTGTAGACGATGATGATGGCCGGGATGCGGAACTTGGCCAGCGTCTCGACTTCCATGCCGGAGTAGCCGAAGGAAGCGTCGCCCATGATGGTGATGGTCGGGTGGCCCTTGTACTTGGCCTGTGCGCCAATGCCTTCCTTGACCGCCACGCCGGCGCCCACGGCATAACCCACGTCCGCACCAACGGTGCCGAACTGGTACTGGCCGTTCATGATCTGCGCAGGACGATACGCGCGCAGCCAGCGGCGGGTGTAGCGCGCCACGCCGAAGCCACCGGAACCGACCAGGGTCTGCTCTTTCGGGATGTTGCCTTTGTAGAGGAAGTCGGACAGCTCTTTCGCGATGACGGCCGGGTGCACGGCGTCCTTGTAGGCCAGCACCTGCTTGTACATCTCTTCGTTTTCAGCTTCGAACTTCTTGCGGGCCTTGTCGATTTCGGCCAGCCATTCATCGTGCTTCATGGCTGGCGCTTCGCGCGTCAGCACTTCCAGTGCAGCTTTCTCGTCGCTGACGATACCTACTTCGATCGGCAGGTTGCGGCCAATGTCTTCGGCTGCCGGGTCGATGCGGATATAGCGCGCATCGGGGCCGAAGGCGTATTCGCCAACGTTCGGCATGCAGTATTGGCCGACCAGCATGACCACATCGGCGCTGGCCAGCGCGTCTGGACCGGTGGTGGCGGACAGTGGGTGATCGTCCGGGAACTGGCCGCGCATGGCGCCCGATTCCACCACCGGGATCTGGGTCTTCTCGGCGAACTGGCGCAGGGCGTCCCAGGCCTTGGAGTAAAACACGCCGGTGCTCGACACGATGATCGGGCGCTTCGCCTGTTGCAGCAGGGCGATTGCCTTCGCTACGTGGGTTGGCGATGGATTCGGCTTGGCGTCCGTGCGGTACAGGCTCTTGTCGAAGTTGTAGGCGATGTCGCCTGGTTTGGTGATCTTGCCGTCGGCTGCTTCAGCGGCGAAGTCCAGGTGCACCGGGCTTGGCACGCCGGTCTTCAGCTGGCGGAAGGCGTAGGCGGCGTATTCGTGATTGCGGCGCGCGTTCACCAGGCGCTTCTGCCATTTGACCAGGTGCGCAGTCACGGACTGCTGCTCCATCAGCTGGATCGCAGCCTCAGTGTCTTCTTCACGCACGCTCTTGTTCGACGACATGAACAGCACCGGCGTACGCGCAGCCTTGGCATTGGCCAGGCCGGAAATCAGATTGGTGAAGCCCGGACCTTCGGTGCCGGAGGTGGCCGACACTTCGCCCGTCACGCGCGTGAACGCGTCCGCCGCGTGGGACATGGAACGCTCGTCGCGGCCCGTGTAAGTCGGGATGCCGATGGCAGCCAGCGCGTGGGTCACGGTGTAGTTACCCGGGCAGCAGAACAGCGCGGCCAGGCCCTCGGACTGGCAGGCCTTGGCGAACAGCGTGGCGCCGTTCATCGGCAGCTTGGGCATTTCACCAGGCGTCTTGGCCGCGATGCCGAAAGCGTCCGGCAGCGGCAGGGACTTGCCTTCGGAGTCCTTCACCGCCGCCGCAGCTTGCGACACAACGCCCGCCGACGCAGCGGTTGCGGCCAGCAGGCCAGAGGCTTTCAGGAAGTTGCGCCGCGATGGTACGCGGTGGTCGGCAGGCTCGCCGGCGCTGGGAAGGGTGTTTTTTGGATCTGTCTCGTTCATGGTCTCATCCTCGTACGTTGTCCTTGAAGCCCGTCAGCGCAACGAGCTTTCTGTATTTTAGGCAGGTCAGATTTCCTGTCACTAATACTTGAGTATAGTCAATGAGTACCACAAATGAATGTACGTAATTCCCCGTACTGACGGGCAAAATGCCCTTACTGCCAGTCGGGGATTTGGCGCATGAAAGCGCTGATTGCAGCGGCCGATGCGTGCGGGCGCGTCTGCAAAAGTAAATGCGGCCCGTCAATCTGAAGGACTTCCATCGACGACACCTGTTCTGTGATGAACCGTGCAGCGGAAGGCGGTATAAGCCGGTCATCTGCCGCCTGTAAATACAAAATCGGGACCTCAACACTCTTGAGTTCTGCGGATACATCAACATCCAACACCGCCCGCAAACGCGCGCGCCACACGCGTGCATTAACGCATGCTGCAGCGATACGTAACGCTCGGCTTATTCGCTTATCACGATTCGAGGAAAGCAAAAGCGGAGATACTAAGGACAGCATCCACAACGGAAAAGGCAGAATCCCCAGCAGTAGACGCAGCGGCGCTAATGCAGGCCGTGGATTTTTAGCGAATGTGGCGCACAGAACAAGGCCAGCCAGCCCGGCAGGCCGCTTGGCCGCAAGCCCAATTGCGACCGGCCCCGAAAATGATTCGCCTAGAAGAACATAAGGTTCGTTGCTCGGCAACTGCTCGCTGACAAATTGGGTCAGCTCTGCGTAGCCGAGCGGACGGTCCATCGGATATGCCACAACCACCGGCCGCAAATCCGGCGGTAACACCGGCACGAGATCGGCAAACAAAGTGCCGGTCCCATCCATTCCGGGTAGAAGTATTAGGGCAGTCATCTCATCAGTATTTTAAATGATGAGACACCGTTAGAAATTGGCATACAATGCGTGCATGGCCACGCTGATCAGTCACCGCAAAACGCGCATTGTCACCCTCGAACAGGGCGACGATCTTATGGAACATTGCAAGCCGAAAGACATCGCGATCGTGCCCGACCCCGCAGGCTGGTGGACCTACTTCATCGCCGAAGACGGCAGCGTCGATAAGTACGACATCCCATTCCCGACTTACAACCAGGCGCTGTGGTCAGCCAAAGCCGCCGCTGAATTTGACGCAGAATAATCGCCGCCGGCGCGCTCCGGGTTCAAGCCCGGAGACGCGCCGTGTAATGGTGCCTACTGCATATCGATGCGGCCATACTGCCCGTGGGCTTCATCGCCAGGGCCAGCCGTAAAGAAGAGGGTATTAGTCGGCTGGCTGTTCACGCCAGGACCAAAGGCGATACCCCACAAGCCATCAATCACAATGGGTGTGCCGTCCGACTTCGCCAGCGTACCCGCAAAGGCGCCGGTGGTCGGATTGTAGGCGTTGATCTTGCCATCGCCGAAGTTCCCCACGAGGAGCATATTGCTGGCCCCGCCGAAGTTGGCAGGCGCCATGGCCAAGCCCCATGGCGCATTCAGCGCACCGCCTGTCGTCAGCTCCATCACAAAATTACCGCTCGTGTCGAATACGCTGACAACACCTAAACCAGCGCCGTGCACCTCATCATCACCCGTGGCGGGACGCTTTGCGAAAGTCACGTAAAGACGGCCACCAATTGCCTGAATGTTGAAGGGAGCATAGCCAGCCGGCAGGTTAGGGTCCTTAAACTGGCCCGGCAGCACGGCCGGAGCGAAGTTGCTGTCGAAGACGCTGATCGCGTTGTTGTGGAAGTCCGCGGCATACAGATAGTTCAGCCCAAGATAGCTTGCCATGGCTATGCCCTTGTACACTTTGTTAGCCGAGCTGCCGTCGTACACAGTGACTGTGGCGGTGCGATTCACCGTCGGCGACCACGCTGCGATCATGCCGCCTTCCGTCGCAAAGATAAATGGGCTGGCCGCGGTCACACCGTTCTGGGTGATCTTGAAGTCTTGCGTACTGTTGAAGACGATGCCGGTCGGATCGTCAGGTGTCGTGACAATCAGCGTTTGCGGCACGCCGTTGCCGTCATACAGCGTTGAGCTGGCGGTGCCGTTATTGGCCACCCACACAAAACCTGTTGGATTGAAGGCGATGCCCCAGGCATTGACCAGCTTGGGATCGGTGTGTGCCGCGCCAGCCGCGGCAGTGTCGGCCACCAGGCTGGTGGTCTTGAAGTTCGACAGTACGGTGGGCGTTGGCGTTGGAGTCGGTGTCGGAGTAGGCATCGGCGTCGGCGACATATTGTTGTCGCTGCCACCGCAAGCCACTAACACCGCGCCCACGATAATGGCCGCGATGCCAGTCGCAAACTTTTCGGCGAGCAAGGGTCGGAGATTCATGGCTGTTCCTTTCGATGGTGGTGGAGGTTTATTCCACGTCACGCTTGAAAGGTTCAATTGAATTTTCGACGTCGTTGACCGGTATGTATCCCGTGCGCCAACCTACGCTGGGAGACGTTAGGCTTCTCCAAGGACTTAGCGCAGGGGCAGTGAATGAACAGTGTTGTGAGACGTAATGATGACTTGACGGCTTCAAAAGTGGCAGTCGCCATATCGGCCAGGGCCGCGTTTGGCGACGACTTTGCCTACCGCACTGCCTGGAGTGCAGGGCTACCCGCAAACCTGATCACGTCAATCTTTTCCAGGCCCATTCACGAGACGCGCGAATTCCAGCTGCCGCTCAAGCGCTCCGGCGATCGAAGGAAAGAGCCCCGGTAGAAATGCCGGGCGTCGTCAGCAGATTTCGTCGTATTGTTCGCTTGCGCGCGAAGCGAGCGGCGTGCCGTTCTGACGGCATGTCTGGCCCGACCTGCGCTGCTGCAACCAGTCGAACAAGCGGTTCATCTCATCGGCGTTGGACCCATGCCACGAAGGAGATTCTTCCCGGCTCGTTTCGGCGGTGCGTCGAACGCGACCATTTCCCGAAAGGAGCCGTTGAATGATTGGCGAGGGAACTCTTTCGCTAATGAGGTAGGCGATTGCGTAGCGCCATCCACATTCCTCGGCCAAATCGAGGGCGTCATCAATGACACCTGCCAGACCAACGCACATACGGCGTTCCTGAAGATTTAAAAGCACGACAGTCTCCATTTTCGCCTGGCTGCGATTGGCCAGGCGATTTATCAGGTGTGTCCCTTACCTTACCACGCCTGCTTTGCTGTAGCGATTGAGGATTTCAATGAGCGGGGAGCGTGTTGGTGGGAGACGACAGGGATCTGCAAGTTACTGTGGCTGAGCTTGCCGTGAGCCGCTGACGCGGCGCGAAATCGCGACGCGATTTGGAGAATGGGCGAATCGGAGAGCCTTGCGCTTGCAAGCTCGAGTCGCTTCGCGGGCGCCTCGCATGCGAGCCGAATTCCCCGCTTCGCCCCGCGCCCGTGCCGGACGCGGATTTGATTCCGCTAACTCTGAGCTGCCGAACAAAAAATTAAGGCCCCAAGCTTGCGCTTGGAGCCCCAATTTTTTGTTCGGTGGCGGAGACGGCGGGAGTCTCCACCATCAACAGAACATGCAGCTAAACCATTGATTTTTCTAAACGTTGGGCTTGATCTGGCTTGCCTTTGGTGTCCCGTTCGGGACACACGTTAGGGACATTCTAGCATCGACAGAGGGTCAATCGAATCAACGCCAGCTCGCATGCGCAGATTCTGACAACTTAGCCCCCTCCTTATAGACAACTATTGCAATTGATCGCCGCTTGGGCGATTTTGGTGACGTGCTAGATTGATGAGATGAACAGGCTCAAAGCAACTTCTTTATGGTTATCATATAGTCTATAAGGATTGGTTTGAAAAGTGCATGCAGTCGTCAAAGATGGGCATCAGAAAAAATCGTCATATTTCTAAGATGATTGCCTGTTGGCTGATATTTACTGGATCTTAGGTTGCTGTCCTCTGCACATGAGTAAAGTTATGCGATAACATGGCTGCAACTTTTAATGTTCAGGGATAATTCGATGGCTTGTTCGAGAGGCGCAGCGTCGCCAGATTCTCACACGCAGCGCAGACTGTTCGCGGCTTCGGCAGGCTACTGTCAAAATCCCGCCTGCCCCAATGAGCTATTCGTTGATGCGGCGGGCAAATTTATCACCATCGCAGAACTGGCCCATGTGTTTGCGGCAAACGATCTCGGCCCCAGAGCTAATCCTAATCTCAGCCAAGAGGAACGGGGCGCGTTTGAAAACCTTGTGGTGCTTTGCGCGAATTGCCATACCACCGTGGATAAGGCTCCTGAGGCCTTTCCAGATAGTACAATGTTGAGATGGAAGCGTGAGCACGCAAACAAGCTCCAGGGGCTATTCGGGGCAGTGAAATTTGATGTGCGCTCGGCCGCCCATGAAGTAGTGGAACCTATATTGGCCGAGAATAAAGCGATTTTTGAACAGTATGGCCCTCACATCGAGGCTGCAAGAAACCCAGAAAGCGGAGCTGCTGAGCAGTGGAAGCGGAAGATGCTAACGCGCATTCTCCCAAACAGCAGGCGCGTGTTAGCGATTATTGACGCTAACCGTCATCTTCTGCGTGACGATGAAAAGGTCGCGCTTGAAAAGTTCCGTCAGCACATTGACGACCTGGAAGCATTCCACATAGAAGGCGTTAAGCAGGACGCTTCTCGATTTCCAGGCGACTTTGCAGAGATTCTAAAGGGATGACATATGGACGGAACGGATTGGGTAGTAGATAAGCTGGCGGGAAATAAGGATATTGAAATTCTTGGGCGCACCCCAGAGAATTTGTTGTCGGTGCGATGGAGGGGAGATTACACCTTCAATGTTGCTGTCTTGGGCGTAAAGAACGTGATTGATTTAACTGATGTTGAGCCGCTTTTCCTAGGCACTAACAAGCCTCAGCTCGTAATAAATGTCCCTAGCAAAACCTTATGGAGCGGCGCTGCCATTGATCATCTTCATGAGGAATCCGCTTCGTTCGGAACGTTTGGCGATATCTCTCGGGCTGCGTCTACAGGTGATGCAGGATCATTTCGCGACAAGGACATGGGCTATTTCATCACCATGCTGAGCCAGCACGGAAACGTCGCTAGCGTCTCCTACGTTTACGACAAAGTTTTCCGGGCCAATCGCAGGACTGGCACGAGCCTCGTTGTAGCAATCTCCGATGCGTATAACATGAGCGCCGAGGATGTGCGAAATGCTAGGAGCCAGTTTGGTGAATTTGATGTCATTATTAAGGCATCGAGTTACGGTTCAATTACTAACCAAGCGGAAGCCGCTGCCCAATCAATGGGAGCGCAGGCATTGACTTATGGCGAGTTGATGCGGCGGTTAGCCAATTGATTCGTCAGCATGTCGTTTCCAGTCTTCGCGAGCTGGCTCGCTCGCTTGGGGAGAAATCAGAAGGAACACAGTGGCATCTGTTTGGGTCTGTTGATCGGGATGAGCCAGATGCTGCTGACATTGATTTAATGATTCTCTGTAAAGATGATCAGCAGGCGGATTTTCTACGCCTAGTAATCGACCTAGATGCTCATGTACTTCCGATTCATTTGGCGCTTATGACTTTTGACGAGGCCATTGAAGTCGGCGCGGTCAGTTTGCAGCGAAGTCGCGTTATTTTTCCCTGAGCCGCCCCATTAAAGATACGGCAGCTTTGCTTCATGGCGTTGTACCGCCAGCGTTTTGGGCATTCAGGGAACTCACCAATCTGTGCTCTGCAAGTGTTCCTTCGCTTGGATTGTATGTGACGGAAGCGCTTCTGCAATTCTTGAAACAGCACCTCCCATTTCGGTCAACCATTGTGCTAACTCGGAGAATAGAAGCTCATGAGCGCCAATCGTGAGACGATCAAGAGTTTTGACAGTCTGGTTCTTTTCAGTTTGATGCGGAAGTTCCAAGCCTTCAGGTCTAAGCGCAAAGTTTTGCCCTTGCATAACTATTCCAGATAGGATTGAATCTTCCAGGTGATGAATTTCATTTCTGACATCCCTGACGCGGTTGGCGATTAGGTCATGGGCAAAGGAGAATTTTTCACGACGAAGTGCTAATGCCACCCGATGGTTATGGCGGTCGCCGCGGAGTTTCCGAAAACAGTTGATTGCTCGATTTATGTCGAAGATGCAAGACTCAAAATGCGAAATTGATCTATGCATTGCTCCAAGATTTACCGAGGAGTGAGTTAGCCAAAAATCGCGTAGCCGTTCGGTGCCGTCCTTGTATTCCTTAAACGCAGCCTCGACAAGTCGAACGTAAGTGGACGTAAGTGCGTTGATTTCGTATCGGCTTGACGGGGATCGTATGAATAGGACGCGTGCCCAATAATTTGAGAATACTTCGGGCTGCGTCGGCAATTCTGGTATGTCGAATTCAATATGCATAGCTTTTTCTCGTAATCGATCGACTCAGGCGGATGGTGTGCTAATCGGAGTGAATTCTGAGCGTGGTTAATTTGATTTAGTTAAATTATTTGTTCGATTTTATGACACCCAGTTCGTTCAGTGCTTTAATTATGTTGGATATCTCTTCATTAGTTGTCTCATTCTTAGAAGGATTATCCCAGAGATAGCCTAGTATGCCGATGACGTTGTTTAAGCAAGCCTTGGCGTTTTCAAAGCGATAGGTTGCGAATTTCCAGTCTACACCTACAGAAATATCGGGCCGCCCACATGAGTTTTTTAATTCGGAGGATGGGTGGACGGCAAGGTCTCTAAATTTAATGATCCACTTAATGCATTTTTTGAATTCGGTCAAATCCTTCGCTTTGACATTATGAGTTCGTCGAATTACTTCACTTATCTGCTTCTCTCTGGATGTCTTATTTGCCTTCCATTGTTCAATGTCTTCGCGTGATATATTTGCATGCTGCCTTAGCGTGTCGTAAAGGGCATCGAGCGCAATTCCACAAGATACAAATACCTGCATCGAAGGCGCAAGTTCGGCAATCAGCATTTTTTTCTGATTTTCGGGATCTGCCGCCCATTGATCGGCTATTTGGGAGGAAGCTGATTTCGCTAGCTTAAGGCTGTCGTGGCCTATTTTTAGCCAGATTGGGACGACGTTGTAGGCGGTGGATAAGATGGCGCTGGAGGACCCGGTTCCACTCATATCGATTTTCAAATCGCCAGGGAGGAAGCCGACTTTCATTCCCTCGAATATCAAAACTCCAGACATTAGCTTCCCTCCATTTATAAACCCGTTGATTTAAGCTTCGGAAGTCGCGTGATGCGACATCTCATTTGTCTAGTCGTTTGGGCCACGCCAAAGCCGACACCGATCGATGAGAATTTTAGCTAACCTGGCGGGTTCTGTCTGGTAAATTGTAGGCCGTTTAGGTACCACGGCCTTTGTCTCTGAATTCAACGTCTTCGAACTTCGGCACTAGCTTCCAAACCTCGTCCGGTGGCTGATATCTGTCCACCGTCGGCTTTCGCCTCGCAGGCTCTTTGACGTTCCAGTAAACTTTCGATGTAATTAGCCTCTCTTCGTGGCCTACAATTGGCGCGATCGCGGTCTCGGGAACGTCATCGTTGAGTAGCGTAGAAATGAAAGTATGCCGGAAGCTATGGAAGACCTTTGTTTGCTTGCCCGTGATACCGCAGCGACTCTTGTAACGTTGAAACCAGTTCGAAGCGGATTGTGCGAACCCATCACGCATGTCGTTAAGCTCAGGAAATAACCGTGTCACTCCTTTGCAGCGAAGTTGTTCGACATATCACAACAAACCCAACTCAATCAATTTTTCATGCACGGGCACAAACCGTCTTGCACTGCCGTTTTTAACGCGCTGCCCTTCCTGCGTGTCGGAAATTTCGAGGCACGCAATACCATCCAAAATCATAAAGTTGGAAACATAAAGCTGGCATAGTTCCCCTAGGCGAGCGCCTGTTAACAGACCAAGGGGCATCAGCCAATAGTAATGCGGATGCAAGAAACTTCGCGTGGTGAACTCTTCCGAGCTGAAAAGCGATGCTAGATCGGTGGCTGTGAATGGGAGCCTCTTAGGCAAGCCGTCCTCATCCAAACTTAAGTTTGCAGCGGGGTTGTACGACACTCCATATTTCCTTTTGCGGCTTGCCCACTTGAATAGCCCGCTTATGCGCTCGATGTTCTTATTGATGGTGCGAACGGCAATGCATTCTGTTGGTGCCTGAGCAATAATTTCATCTATATCTTTGCGTATATAAACAGGATTCTTATTGATATTAGGAGGAAGCTTCTTCAACTTCTCGAGGTAAACCATAATTTGGTCGTCCTCGATTTCGGCTATAGGTAGGTCGCCAACAATCCGAACAAATAGCGCATATACAGAGCCGAAGTCTTTTGCAGTGGTATCCGTCCAGGCTTTTTTTGCCAATTTCTCACGAGCATGGTCAGCAGCCACTTGCGAAAATGTGACCGACGGCCCTTTGGGTTCTCTCACGGCTTCTCGAACAACTAGCTCAAGAGTCTCTTTATTTCGCTGGTGGTCTTGTCGGCGTGCGTCCCGCGCATCTTCGGCTTCCTTCTCTGCATCTTCAATTCGGCTACGCAGGTATCTGGTCTCGCGTGCGTGCTTCACTATCAATTCCATGCTAAAGGACAGTGGAGGGGATTTTTTTTTCGCGTTGGACATGGTTCGTAGCCGGAATTCCGCAAACGCCTGTCTGAGAGCGATTGAGAGCTTCTGGGCCGCTATCGTCGCGTCAGTGATGCTCGCGGTGCGTAAGCTCCGGTATATTTCTTTGCAGCCAAAATGTTGTTGAAGGTCGGCAGGAATGCTCATGCGAAAGTAGAGCATTCCGTACCGGTTACGGTGCAGCAGGGACGCTATTCTAATAGCCATATTGATCCGTAAGTGGGACACCCATTCGGGACACCAAGCCAGATCAATGGCCAAAAAACGCAAAAACCTCTGACGAATCAGAGGTTTAGCGTATTCGGTGGTGGAGACGGCGGGAATCGAACCCGCGTCCGCAAGCACTCTACAGACAGTTCTACATACTTAGCTCTGCCAATTAATTTAACCCGTACAACGCGGACGAGCACGCTTTGGACGGGCGATTCACCTTAGATTTAGGACTACTCGAAGTGACCCCTCGTAGTCCGAGTCCTTATAAATGACTCAACAGGCCTTGCGGCCACACCCTAAGGACGAGGTGTTGTTGAGCTGGTGCATTAAGCAGCCAGTGCGTACGAAGAATCGTTTGCAGTTAGTTTGTTTCTGGGTGTATTTACGAGGTAACCAGCCCTCGGTATGCCCTGTTCTGCTTTGCAACCCACGTCGAAACCAGGTCGTCCCCACAGAAGGAAACTCTATTCTACATGATTTCCATCAAGTCGACGGCCGCAAAGTGCTTGAACTTTGCGGCTTGGCAAATTCCCGCAAACTGAGCAGTCCTAAAGTCGAGTTCCTATATGCAGACACCGGAGCACGATCATGGCCTATGTCTACTCGAAAGCAGCGGAACTGAAGGGTAAGCCAGTCGTTGGGACTCGCCAGTGCGTGGCCCTGGTTCAGGAATATGCGGGAGCGCCAGTAACCTCCAGATGGCGTCAGGGCGAAGCGGTGCTGGGCAAGGAGCAGCTGAAGACCGGCACCGCAATCGCTACCTTCGTGAAGGGACGATATGCCAACCGTTCGCACGGCAATCATGCCGCGCTGTACGTCAGGCAGGGCCTTGGCGGAATCTATGTTGTCGATCAATGGAAGGCTGAAGGCAAGACAAAGATTTCGCTGCGCCTCGTTTCGTCGCTAGGCAAGGACAAGAATGGCAATTTCAGACATCCGAGCGACAACGCCGACGCATTCTTTGTCATCGAGTGAGTGATGAAAATTCGAGGCGTTCTAATGCTGGCGCTGGCACGCGCTGCCGTAGGGACCGCGAGTGCACAGGTGTTTGAGTGCCCAGCGTCAATTCCGGAAAAGTCGATTCACCTAACGAACGTCGCGCCGGAATGGAAGGCATACGTTGGCGCGCCCTTGTACTTGCACTCCGCGGCGCCGATGAATGGACCACCCGAGCAGTTAGGAGAGTTGGCTGATTTTACAGAGCGCCGCGCCAAGCGAGAGTGGTCGCGTACCTATGAGCTGGACGGGCGTTTCCCCAACGGCAAATGGCTGTCCTGTATGTACGGAGAGGGCGATCAGGTCAGCCTGGGGATGAGACTGCCCGAGTCGGTGAAGTCGTGTTCCTTCGTCTACCGCAAGGGGCAATACATGGGGCAGCACGACATTCAAATACGGTGCAAGCCTTAGCCCTGCTGTTTCAGTGCTCCAGCTCGACCAGCGGGCGGGATTTTTCCGGCAGGGGAACGATGGAAATTTCGCCGTCGGAAAACGCGCAGTCGAGCAGGTGGCGGCGGGATTTGGGGACTTCCGAGGACATCAGGTCGTGGAAGTCGTCTGCGTCCTTGAAGCCGAGGTCGATGACCAGGTTTTCCAGTTGATAGGTATCGACCAGCGTTTTCAGGCGCTCGGTGCGGGTGCTGGTGTCGATTACGCTGCGGCCGCGCGGCTTTTCGCCCTCGAAGTAGCGGATCAGCGCGGCTTCCAGCACGTCCACGTGGGTGCGCTGCGAGGCCTCTTCGGACATGTCGGTGGCCGTCGTCTCAACCGCCACGTTCATGCGCTTGATCAGCAGGAAGCAGTCGAGTTCGGTTTCCACCTCTTCGCAGACGCGGTTGATGGCCATGTGGCGGCCCTTGGCCAGCTTGGCGGCCGGATCGCGCGTCTGGCCAACCATCAGCACTTTGCTGGGGAAGGAGAGGCCGGTGTCGAATTGCTGGACCAGGTCGTGCACCGAGAACACTTCGGTCAGTGAACCCCAGTTCAGGGACAGGTATTTGTCGTTCAGCGTGACCAGCGGCTTCTTGAAAGTTGCTTCGAACGGCGGCTTGAGTTCGATATTGAAGCTCTGCTTGCGCTCGTCCTTGCCGATCAGGACAGGGATCGACAGTTTCAGGCCGAAGAAGCCCCAGCTCGTGCCTTTCTTGACATCGAAGCGCAGGCGCTCGCGGCCGACCAGGAAGAACAGCAGACGCTTTTCCATCGTCGCGTCGAGCGCGAACTGCATGCGGCGCTGATAGCGGCCGATGGGGTCGCGGAAATCAGGCACTTGCGGGTCGTTCACCAGCAAGTCGTACCAGTAAAAGTTGGCTTCGGCGACCGTGGCTTCCCAGCGCTGTGGTGCTGTTGCGCGTGGGGGAAGTGCTAGCTCGCTTGGTTCATCGCCGGTCATGCAGGGTCTCCGAATAAGAGTCGGTTTTCTTCTTGTAGTTAAGAAACGTTCTTCTTATGGTACGCCTGCCGGTTGCCGAGGGGCAATACTAAAATTGTATAGTCTTGCGAAATCGCAAACTTTAGGCGGCTAATGGTGTCGGAGATGGTACAGTCGCGCGGATCAACGCCAGCAAATCTGCGGGCGTTGCCAGCAAATGGTCGGCGCCCCAGCTGGCCGGTTCGATGGTGCCGCAATAGCCCCATTGGCAGGCGACAGTTGCCATTCCGGCAGCCTGGCCGGCCTGGATGTCGCGCAGATCGTCGCCCACGTACCAGCAATCCTGCGGCGCGATGCCGAGACGGGTGGCCGCTTCCAGCAGCGGAGCAGGGTGCGGTTTGGCGTAAGGCGTGGTGTCGCCGGAGATGATGCAGCCGGCCAGTCCCAGGCCGATCTGCGGCACCAGCGGATCGGTGAAACGGGCCGGCTTGTTGGTGACGATGCCCCAGCACAGGCCGGCATCCACAATGCCTGCCAGCAGTTCGGCGACGCCGTCGAACAGGGTGCTGTGCACGGCCATCGCGGCTTCGTAGTTGTTGAAGAAGCCCTGTTTCAGTTCCTCGAATCCGTCATCCGTCGGCTTGAGGCCGAAGGACACGCCAATCATGCCGCGCGCGCCCGCCGATGCTTCGGGACGCAGCAGCTCATACGGCGTCGGTTCCAGCCCGCGCACGGTGCGCAGCAGATTGATCGCGGCAGCCAGGTCTGGCGCCGTGTCGGCGAGGGTGCCATCCAGATCGAACAGGATGGCGCGCGGGACGGATGTCAGATTCATGCTTTATTCAGTGCGGGTGCACGCCACCATGTAGTTGACGCTGGTGTCGTCGTTCAGCGAGTAGACCTTGGTCAGCGGGTTGTAGCCCAGGCCCTTCATGGCATCGACCTGCAGGCCGGCGCTGCGGATGTATTGCGACAGCTCGGCCGGGGTGATGAATTTTTCGTAATCGTGCGTGCCCTTGGGGAGCATGCGCAGCAGGTACTCGGCGCCGATCACGGCGAACAGGTAGGCCTTGGGATTGCGGTTCAGCGTGGAGAAGAACACTTTGCCGCCTGGCTTCACCAGTTTGGCGGCGGCGCGCACGATGGCGCCCGGATCGGGCACGTGTTCCAGCATTTCCATGCAGGTGACCACGTCGAACTGGCCTTCTTCGGCAGCGGCCATGTCTTCGGCGGCGATCAGCTTGTAGCGCACTTGCACGCCGGATTCCAGGCTATGCAGATCAGCCACCTTCAGCGCTTTTTCGGACAGGTCGATGCCCGTCACCTTGCCGCCTTTGCGCGCCATGGATTCGGACAAGATGCCGCCACCGCAGCCGATGTCGATCACGTTCTTGCCCGCCAATGGGGCACGCGCGTTGATCCACTCCAGGCGCAGCGGATTGATCTCGTGCAGTGGTTTGAATTCGGACGTGGGGTCCCACCAGTGGTGGGCCAGCTCACTGAATTTTTGCAGTTCTAATGGATCGGCGTTCATAGGGCGCATCATAGCAGGACATTTGCGGTGTCCCAAGCACGCACTGCGGATCAATGGCCCGCCCTGCAACAGTGCGCCGGGGCGTAGGGCGGATCATTGATCCGCCGCCTGCATGCGCTTAGGGGTAAGACAACTTGGGATACCAGTCGGTGCCGCGGCCGGCGGGGGTGAGGTCGAGCAGGGGCCATAAGATCGTCGGATCGGGCGCGCCGCGCGGGTCCTGGCCGGGGTCCTGGGTGCCGCCCATTTCGCCGCCACCCCAGAAATGCAGCACTTTGCCGTCGCGTTTGACCCATACATCCATCGCCGCCCACTCGCTGCCATCCGGGGCGATGCCGCGGTAGTCGCGCGGGAAATCGTCGCCGACGCATTGGTAGAACGTCAAGTTGCGCCAGCCGCGCTCGCGCGCGAAGGCCAACTGGCGGGCGAGCGGGGAGCGGCCAATGATGGCCAGCGCCACGCGCTGCGTCAGGTCGGCGGACGGGACGTCCAGGCCTCCGAGGAAGGATGTGCACATGGGGCAGGGCCGTTCCCGCTGCGGGCCGAACATCCAGAAGTAGGTGAGCAGGGTGTCGTGCCGCCCGAACATATCGGCCAGGGTAAGAGTTTTACCGTTTTCGTCTAGGAAGGTGTAGTTACCCGCTTCGCCGCCCATCGGCAGCTTGCGGCGTTGTTCTGCCACGCGCTCGATGTGGCGGCGCAGTTCGATTTCCTCCGCCAGCAGGGCCGTGCGGGCGGCTCGGTAGTCGGCGCTGTCGTTTGGGTAAGGATGGCTGTTGGCTGCGGCGAGTTCGGCTGCTGGTGTCAGTGTAGGCATGGTGGCATCTCCTTGTCTTGAGATGCCGCCGTTTTAACATTGCCAGCCCTGCAGCGGCGCGCGCTTCAGCCTCAGCTTCAACTTGCGGCGTAGAGGCAGACCGCTTCCACCATGAACGGGGCCAGATCGGGATCGATCTTGTCGAAATTGCTGCGGAAACGGACGTCGTCGCGGTAGGTGGCGGCCAGGTTGGGCAGGTGCTCTTTCTCGGCCGGCCAGAAATGCCGTTGATGCTGGTGCCAGCGCGCTACCAGCGCCTGTACCGGCGCGCTGCCGGCGCCTTCGTGCATGACGGCGGCCAGTTCGGAGAAGATGGCATTGCCCTCCGCGATCAGTTCTTCCTGCTGGGCTTTCGAATAGCTCTGCCAGCGCTGGGCGGAGGCTTGCACGGCTTCCTTGCCGTATCTGGCTTCGGCTTCGGCCTGGTGGGGATTGTGCTGCTCGCGCAGGCCGTCGAAGAGTTGTGCTGTTTTCATCGTTTGCTGTCCTTTCAGATGGAGGATGGTCTTGTCCACCGTCGAAATCAGCTGCTCCAGGTGCGACTGGCGTGCATTCAGCTCGGCCTTGTGGCTTTGCAGCGCCGCCAGCACGTCGAAACCGGGATCGGACATGATGCTGCAGATCGCCGCCAGCGGCACGTCCATCGCCCGGTAGAACAGTACCTGCTGCAGGCGCAGCGCGGTCTTGTCGTCGTAGTAGCGATAGCCGTTGTCGCCGATGCGGGTGGGCTTCAGCAGGCCGATTTCGTCGTAGTAGCGCAGAGTGCGGGTGGTGACGCCCGTCATGCGCGAGAGCTGTTTTACGGTGTACATGACTGCATCTTCAAGGCTCACGTAACGTGAAGGTCAAGCAATTAAAACCCGAGGCGTAAAGCGAGTGGCAGGCACGATGTGCCTGCCACTTGGGGTTGCCGTGGGTTCTACGCAAAAAAAAGCCCCGCTCGGAGGCGGGGCTGAGTCGTATGCGCGGATTCGCGCAGGGTATTACTTGGAGCGGGTACCCACGACTTCGATTTCCACGCGACGGTTCTGCGCGCGGCCGGCGGCGGTCTTGTTGTCCGCTACTGGCTGCTTCTCGCCTTTACCTTCGGTGTACACACGGTTCGCTTCGATGCCCTTGCTCAGCAGGTAGGACTTCACAGCTTCAGCGCGGCGCAGGGACAGCTTGTCGTTGTAAGCGTCGGTACCAACGGAGTCGGTGTGACCCACAGCGATGATCACTTCCAGGTTGATGCCGCCCAGCTTGGAGGACAGGTCGTCCAGCTTGGCCTTGCCTTCTGGCTTCAGAACAGCTTTGTCGAAGTCGAAGAATGCGTCAGCAGCGAAGGACACTTTCTCGGAAGTGGCAACTGGAGCCGCAACCACTGGCGCAGGAGCCGGTGCTGGTGCAACTGGTTCCGGTGCTGGTGGTGGAGGAGGAGCAACGCACTTGCCGTCTTTCAGTTCTTCCGGCGGGGTGCACAGCGGCAGATCGCAGCCTGGCACGGCGTCAGCCGGAGTCCAGTAGCCGGTGCGCCAGCACAGACCGAAGGGATCACGGGCGATAATGCCGCGGGCATCTTGCACATAGGCACTCTTAGGAGTCGGGGCCTTGATGTCCTGGGTCACAGGCGCGAACGGCGGCGCGGTCGGCTTTTCCTGTGCGAGCACGGAGCCAGCCAGCAGGGCCGAAGCGGCGAACATCGTAGTGATCAGTTTTTTCATATTTTGATTATCCTTTCTTGGGGTGAAACTAATTAATTTCTCGTCCATTTTGCCACATTTCCAGAAATCCCAAAAAAAGCGGCGCAAAAGGGCCGATTGGCTGGTTCGACCAAAACGTTGTTTTCTTGCAACCAATGCAACATAATAATTGCTAAATGTGTCAATACGGTTACTTTCGTCCGGTGCCATATCCCACGTGCTAAAATCGTAGGGTTGTGTGCCATGCATCCTCGCAGCAACGCTAACTAACGCTAGACAACAGATCGACCCGCCAATGGATCAATTCGCAAAAGAAACAATCCCTATTTCCCTCGAAGAAGAGATGCGCAAGAGCTACCTCGATTACGCCATGAGCGTGATCGTAGGCCGAGCCTTGCCGGATGCGCGCGACGGCCTGAAGCCGGTACACCGCCGAGTCCTGTTCGGGATGCACGAACTGAACAACGTCTGGAACCGACCTTACGTGAAATGTGCCCGTGTGGTCGGTGAAGTCATGGGTAAGTACCACCCGCACGGCGACGCGTCGATTTACGACACGCTGGTGCGTATGGCGCAGGACTTCTCCATGCGCTACATGCTTGTGGACGGCCAGGGTAACTTCGGCTCGATCGACGGCGACAACGCGGCGGCAATGCGTTACACCGAGTGCCGCCTGGACAAGATTTCGCAGGAACTGCTGGCCGACATCGACAAGGAAACCGTCGATTTCGCGCCCAACTACGACGGCAAGGAAAAAGAGCCGACCGTTCTGCCGACCCGCCTGCCCAACCTGCTGATCAACGGTTCGTCCGGTATCGCCGTGGGTATGGCCACCAACATCCCGCCGCACAACCTGACGGAAGTGATCAACGGCGCGCTGCACGTGCTGTCCAACCCGGATTGCTCGATCGACGAACTGATCGAACTGATCCCGGCGCCGGACTTCCCGACCGGCGGCACGATTTACGGCGTGTCCGGCGTACGCGATGGCTACCGCACCGGCCGTGGCCGCGTGGTGATGCGCGCCAAGACCCACTTCGAGGAATACGGCAAGGAAGGCGGCCGCATCGCGATCATCGTCGACGAGCTGCCATACCAGGTCAACAAGAAGTCCCTGCTGGAGCGCATCGCCGAGAACGTGCGCGACAAGAAGCTGGAAGGCATTTCCGATATCCGCGACGAGTCCGACAAGTCGGGCATGCGCGTGGTGATCGAGCTGAAGCGCGGTGAAGTGCCGGAAGTGGTGCTGAACAATCTGTACAAGCAGACCCAGTTGCAGGACACCTTCGGCATGAACATGGTCGCCCTGGTGGACGGCCAGCCGAAGCTGATGAACCTGAAGGACATGCTGGCGACCTTCCTCTCGCACCGCCGCGAAGTGGTCACCCGCCGTACCGTGTTCGAACTGCGCAAGGCGCGCGAACGCGGCCACGTGCTGGAAGGCCTGGCAGTGGCGCTGGCCAACATCGACGAATTCATCGCCATCATCAAGGCAGCGCCAACGCCGCCGATCGCGAAGGCAGAGCTGATGGCCAAGGCCTGGGATTCGTCCCTGGTGCGCGAGATGCTGGCGCGTACCGGCGAAGAAGGCCAGGCGGGCATCGACGCCTTCCGTCCTGAGCACCTGCCGAAGCACTACGGCATGCAGGCCGATGGCCTGTACAAGCTGTCCGACGACCAGGCAGGTGAAATCCTGCAAATGCGTCTGCAGCGCCTGACCGGTCTGGAGCAGGACAAGATCGTCAACGAATACAAGGACGTGATGTCCCTGATCGCCGACCTGCTGGACATTCTGGCCAAGCCAGCCCGCGTGACCGCGATCATCACCGACGAACTGACCCTGGCGAAGAACGAGTACGGCGAGAAGGACCCACGCCGTTCGAACATCGAGAACAACGCGACCGATCTGGAAACCGAAGACCTGATCACGCCGCAGGACATGGTCGTGACCCTGTCCCACATGGGCTATATGAAGGCCCAGCCGCTGTCCGAATACCGTGCCCAGAAGCGCGGCGGCCGCGGCAAGCAGGCGGCAGCGACCAAGGACGAGGACTGGATCGACCAGCTGTTCATCGCCAATACGCACGACTACATCCTGTGCTTCTCCAACCGCGGCCGCCTGTACTGGCTGAAGGTGTGGGAAGTGCCGCAAGGCTCGCGTACGTCGCGCGGCAAGCCGATCGTGAACATGTTCCCGCTGCAGGACAACGAGAAGATCACCGTGGTGCTGCCGCTGTCCGGCGAAAACCGCACCTTCCCGGAAGATCACTACGTCTTCATGTCCACCAGCCTTGGCACCGTGAAGAAGACCCCGCTGAAGGACTTCAGCAACCCGCGTAAGGCCGGCATCATTGCCGTTGACCTGGACGAGGGCGACTTCCTGATCGGCGCCGCGCTGACCGATGGTGCGCATGACGTGATGCTGTTCTCCGACGCCGGCAAGGCAGTGCGCTTCGACGAAAACGATGTGCGTCCGATGGGCCGTACCGCGCGCGGTGTGCGCGGCATGAACCTGGAAGAAGGCCAGAACGTGATCGCGCTGCTGGTTGCGGAAAACGAGCAGCAGTCCGTGCTGACCGCGACCGAAAACGGCTTCGGCAAGCGTACTCCGATCACCGAGTACACCCGTCACGGCCGTGGTACCAAGGGCATGATCGCGATCCAGACTTCCGAGCGTAACGGCAAGGTGGTGGCCGCGACTCTGGTCGATTCGGCGGACGAGATCATGCTGATCACGACCGGCGGTGTGCTGATCCGCACCCGCGTTTCCGAGATCCGCGAGATGGGCCGCGCGACCCAGGGCGTGACCCTGATCGCAGTGGAGGACGGCACCAAGCTGTCCGGCCTGCAGCGTATCGTGGAAGCCGACCTGGACGAACCGGAAGTGGAAGCCGGAGATACCGGCGGCGCGCCCGAACCGCAAGCCGAATAAAGCAGTAGCCCGGCGGGCCCCGTCTGAGTGATCGGACCGGGCCCGTTAATCATTTTAGGACCGACATTATGAAAAAAATCGCCGCAATCCTGTTCGCTTCTCTGTCCATCGCATATGGCGCCCCTGCCGCAGCACAGCAGGCCGCACCCCAGCCGCAGGCTGATGCAAAGACCATCGCCGCCGTGCGCGACCTGATGGATGCCATGCATTACAAGGAAACCACGCGCGCCGCTTTCGATCAGATGGCGAAGTCCATGCCTGAAATGATGCATCGTCAGGCCGAAGCGGCCATCAAGGCCAACCCTCAGCTGGACGACAAGCAGAAGGCCGAGAAGCTGGCATCCGTGGAAGCCGAGCTGCCCAAAGTGTCTTCGGCATTGCAGACCGTGTTCGCCGATCCGAGCCTGGTGGCAGACATGGAAAAGGAAATGGTTCCGCTGTATGCCCGCCATTTCACCGTGGATGAACTGAAGCAGATGGCCGCTTTCTACCGCACCCCGGTCGGCGCCAAGACCCTGAAGGTGATCCCGCAGATCATGCAGGAAGCGATGAGCATCGGCCAGCGCATTGCCGGTCCGCGCATCCAGAAGGCATTGCAGCAGTTGAAGAACAACAAGTGATTTGACGAGGATTTGACGTGACGAACATCTACAACTTCTCTGCTGGTCCGGCCGTGCTGCCGAAAGAAGTGCTGCAGCAGGCAGCTGCCGAAATGCTGGATTGGCATGGCAGCGGAATGTCCGTCATGGAGATGAGCCACCGCGGTCCGGAGTTCCTGTCCATCTACCGCGAGGCCGAACACGACTTGCGCGAGCTGCTGTCGGTGCCGGCCAATTACAAGATCCTGTTCATGCAGGGCGGCGGCTTGTCGCAGAACGCGATTGTGCCGATGAATCTGGTCGGCACGGCCGGCCGCACGGTCGATTTCGTGCACACCGGTTCGTGGTCCGGCAAATCGCTGAAGGAAGCGGCGCGCTATGCGACGGTGAACGTGGCGGCGTCGGCGCAGGCGGAAAGCTTCACCCGCGTACCGCCGCAGGAATCGTGGAAGCTCTCCCGAGATGCCGCGTATGTGCATATTTGCACCAATGAGACCATCGACGGCGTCGAATACAACTTCGTGCCGACCGTGCAGGGCGATGTGCCGCTGGTGGCCGACATGTCCTCGCACATCCTGTCGCGCCCTGTGGACGTCAGCAAGTACGGCGTGATCTTCGGCGGCGCGCAGAAAAATATCGGTCCGGCTGGCGTCACGGTAGTCATTATCCGCGACGACCTGCTAGGCAAAGCGCTGCCGATTACGCCGGCGGCGATGAACTTTCAGACGGTGGCGGAGAACGACTCCATGTTCAACACGCCTCCTACCTACGGCATCTACATTGCGGGCCTGGTCTTCAAATGGCTGAAGCAGCAGGGTGGTGTAGCTGCTATGGAAAAGCGTAATATTGAAAAAGCAGAGCTGCTGTATGCGGCACTGGACGCGGACGACTTCTACCAGAATCGTGTCGCGAAGGAGAACCGCTCGCGGATGAACGTACCGTTTTATCTGCGTGACGAGTCGAAGAACGAAGCATTCCTGGCCGGCGCGAAGGCGCGCGGGCTGCTGCAGCTGAAGGGCCACAAGTCCGTCGGTGGTATGCGGGCATCGATTTATAACGCGATGCCGATCGAGGGCGTGCAAGCCCTGGTCGACTACCTGAATGAGTTTGCGGGCCGCTGAGTTCTTAGAACCCACGGCGTAAAGCAGGTGGCTGCCACGGCGTGGCAGCCACCAGGTTTCAGCCGTGGGTTTTAAAAGAAGCCAACGGCACTTTAAATACGTTAACGAATGACAGACAAACTGAAGCCCCTGCGCGAGAAGATCGATGCGATCGACGCGCAGCTCCTCGATTTATTGAACCAGCGGGCCAAGGTCGCGCAGGAAGTCGGCCATGTGAAGGCCGAAACCAACGCGCCTGTGTTCCGCCCCGAACGCGAAGCCCAGGTGCTGCGCGGCGTGGCCGAGCGCAATCCGGGTCCGTTGGGCGACAAGGAAGTGCAGTCCATCTTCCGCGAAATCATGTCCTCCTGCCGCGCACTGGAGCGCCGCGTGACCGTGGCCTATCTCGGCCCGGCCGGCACTTTCAGCGAGCAGGCGGTGTATGCGCAATTCGGTACGGCCGTGGAAGGCCTGCCTTGCCAGTCCATCGATGAAGTGTTCCGCGCGACGGAAGCCGGCACCGCCGATTTCGGCGTGGTGCCGGTCGAGAACTCGTCCGAAGGCGCCATCAACCGCACGCTGGACCTGCTGCTGACGACGCCTTGCATCATCAGTGGCGAAGTGGCGATTGCCGTGCACCACAGCCTGATGTCGAAGACCGGTACGATGGACGGCGTCACCGCCATCTGCGCTCATTCGCAGGCGCTGGCGCAATGCCAGGTATGGCTGAACCAGAACTACCCGAACATCGAGCGCCGTGCCGTTGCGTCCAACGCGGAAGCGGCGCGCATGGCGGGCGACGATGGCAGCATCGCGGCGATTGCCAGCGAACTGGCAGGCGGCAAGTACGGCCTGGGCGTGGTGAAAGGCCATATCCAGGACGACCCGCACAACCGCACGCGTTTCGCCGTGATCGGCAAGCTGCAGACCGGTCCTTCCGGCAGCGACCACACCTCGCTGGTGCTGGCGGTGCCGAACAAGGCTGGTGCCGTGTATCAGTTGCTGGCGCCATTGGCCACGCACGGCGTGTCGATGACGCGCTTCGAATCCCGCCCGGCCCGCATGGGCACCTGGGAGTATTATTTTTACGTTGATATCGAAGGACACGTCCAGAACCCGGCCGTGGCCAAGGCGCTGGCTGAACTCAAGGACAACGCCGCCTTCTTCAAAGTGCTGGGCTCTTACCCGACCAGCCTCACCTGAAACCAAGAGAATTGAACATGTCCAAGCAATACGGTCCTGAATACGTTCGTGCAATCGCTCCCTATCAAGCAGGTAAGCCTATCTCTGAAGTGGCACGCGAGTTTGGCCTGAACGAAGAAGCCATCGTTAAACTGGCTTCGAACGAAAATCCATTTGGTGTGCCGGAATCGGCGCAAAAGGCCATGGCCGCCGCTGCGGCGGAACTGGGCCGCTATCCTGATGCCAATGCCTACGATCTGAAGGTTGCCCTGTCCAAGCGCTATGACGTACCGATGGACTGGATCACCCTGGGCAACGGCTCCAACGATATTCTGGAAATCGCGGCCCACGCTTTCTGCGAACGCGGCCAGTCGATCGTGTATTCCGAATACTCCTTCGCCGTGTACGCACTGGCGACCCAGGGTGTTGGCGCGCGCCACATCGTGGTGAAGGCCAAGGACTATGGCCATGATCTGGATGCCATGGCCGCTGCCATTGAAGCCGACACCAAGGTTGTCTTCATCGCTAATCCGAACAATCCGACCGGCACGTTTATTCCTGGTCCGCAGATCGAAGCCTTCCTGAAGAAGGTGCCGTCGAATGTGGTGGTGGTGCTGGACGAGGCTTACAACGAATTCTTGTCCGCTGAGGACCAGTACGAGTCCGCGGTCTGGGTGAAACAGTATCCAAACCTGCTGGTGTCGCGTACCTTCTCCAAGGCTTACGGCTTGGCCGGCCTGCGCGTGGGCTTCTCGCTGGCGCAGCCGGAGCTGACCGATCTGATGAACCGTATCCGCCAGCCGTTCAATGTGAACTCGCTGGCGCAGGCCGCTGCGATTGCGGCGCTGAACGACAGGGAATTCCTGGCCAAGTCGGCGCAGAACAACGCTGCGGGTTACGAGCAGTTCGTTCAGGCTTTCAAGGAGCTGGGCCTGGAGTACGTGCCTTCGCACGGCAACTTCGTGCTGGTCAAAGTCGGCAACGACGCTGGCGCTGGTGCGCGCGTGAACCTGGCGCTGCTGAAGCAGGGCGTGATCGTTCGTCCGGTGGGTAATTACGGCCTGCCGCAGTGGCTGCGCATCTCCATCGGCCTGCCGCAGGAGAACGCGGTCCTGATTACCGCGCTGCAGAAGGCGCTGGCGGAGGACCGTGCTTAACAAGGTTGTCATCTTCGGTGTCGGCCTGATCGGCGGATCGTTTGCGCGATCGCTGAAAAAGGCCGGCGCAGCAAAGCATATCGTCGGCGTTGACCGTTCGCCCGCTTTCCTGGGGCGCGCGCTGGAGCTGGGCATCATCGACAGCTGCGTGCTGCCGGCTCAAACCGAAACCAACGGCATGAAGCAGGTGGCTGCCACGACGTGGCAGCCACCAGGTTTAAGCCTCGGGTTGGAAGAAGCGCTGCGGGACGCCGACCTGGTGTTCCTCGCCGCGCCGGTCGCGCAGACCGAGCGCATCCTGACCGCCATCCTGCCGCACCTGGACGCGCGCACCATCGTCACCGACGGCGGCAGCACCAAGTCCGACGTCGTCGCGGCCGCGCGCCGCGCGCTGGGCGAGCGTGTGCGCCAGTTCGTGCCCGGCCACCCGATCGCCGGCCGCGAAACCAACGGTCCGGATGCCGCCATCGACAACCTCTACGTCGGCAAAAAAGCCGTGCTGACGCCGCTGCCCGAAAATGCGCAGCAAGACATCGACCGCGTCGCCGCCGCCTGGAAAGCCTGCGGCGCGATCATCCATACCTTGACGCCGGAGGAGCACGACAAAGTCTTCGCCGCCGTCAGCCACTTACCCCATCTGCTGGCCTACGCGCTGGTGGATGACATTGCGAACAAGCCCCACTCAGGCCTGCTGTTCCAATATGCTGCCAGCGGATTCCGCGACTTCACCCGTATCGCCGGCAGCTCGCCTGAAATGTGGCGCGACATCAGCCTCGCCAACCAGGCCGCTCTCCTGACTGAGCTGGATGCATATCTGGCACAATTAACCCGTTTGCGCGCCAGCCTGGCCGCCGGCGACGCCGCCTCTCTCGAATCCGTGTATGCCAACGCGCAACGTGCGCGCAAGCAATGGATCGAAGCCATCGAGGCCGCCGAAACGCCGCAGCCGAAGGATTCGGCCGCTGAATAAACGCAAGGAACAAGCATGACCGATTACCCGCATTACCTCGACCTGCAGCCGGTCAGCCACGTTGAAGGCGTGGTGCGCCTGCCTGGCTCGAAAAGTATTTCCAACCGCATCCTGCTGCTGGCCGCGCTGGCGGAAGGCGAGACCAAGATCGTCGATCTGCTCGCGTCCGACGACACCGCCGTGATGCTGGCCGCACTGCGTTCGCTGGGCGTGGAATGGCAGGAAGAAGCGCCGTCCGCCGTGCACGGCAACGCGCAGACCATCCACCGCGTACAGGGCGTGGCCGGCTCCTTCCCGAACCGCACTGCCGATCTGTTCATGGGCAATGCCGGCACCGCGATCCGTCCGCTGACTGCGGCCCTGGCCGTGATTGGCGGCGACTTCAAGATCCACGGCGTGCCGCGCATGCACGAGCGCCCGATCGGCGACCTGGTGGACGCACTGAATGCTGTCGGCGCCAACATCGAATACACCGGCAACAAAGGCTTCCCGCCGCTGCACATCCACACCGGCGCGTTCACCACCAATAAACTGTCGGTGCGCGGCAATGTGTCCAGCCAGTTCCTGACGGCGCTGCTGATGGTGTCGCCGCTGATGGCGCGCGATAAAGCCATCACCATCACGGTTGAGGGGGAGCTGATTTCCAAGCCTTACATCGAAATCACCCTGAACCTGATGCGCCGCTTCGGCGTCACCGTTGAGCAGGATGGCTGGGAATCGTTCACCATCCCGGCAGGCCAGGTGTACCAGAGCCCCGGCAATATCCACGTGGAAGGCGACGCCTCCAGCGCGTCCTACTTCATGGCGGCCGGTGCGATTGCCGGTGGTCCGGTGCGCGTGGAAGGCGTCGGCCGCGACTCCATCCAGGGCGATGTGCGTTTCGCGCATGCGCTGGAAAAGATGGGGGCGCAGATCACCATGGGCGATAACTGGATCGAATCGCGCGCGCCATCCGGCCCGTTGAAGGCCATCGATATGGACTTCAACCACATTCCGGATGCGGCCATGACCATTGCGGTCGCCGCGCTGTATGCCGATGGACCGTCTACGCTGCGCAATATCGCTTCGTGGCGCGTGAAGGAAACCGACCGCCTGTCGGCCATGGCGACCGAGCTGCGCAAGCTGGGCGCGGAAGTGGAGGAGGGCGCCGACTACCTGAAAGTGACGCCGCCGCCATCCATGCAGCCGGCCGAAATCGACACTTACGACGACCACCGCATGGCCATGTGCTTCTCCCTCGCTTCGCTGGACGGCGCGATCCGCCGCGGCACCGAGGTGCGTATCAACGATCCGAAATGCGTCGCCAAGACTTTCCCTGAGTATTTCGCCGCCTTCGCCGCCATTGCGCGCCGCGAAAGTTTTTAAAACCAGAGGCGTAAAACAGGTGGCTGCCACGCCGTGGCAGCCACCAGGTTCAAGCCTTGGGTTTTAGTTTGATATATTGACATTCATGCCGACATCCCACATCCCTGTCATCACCATCGACGGCCCTACCGCTAGCGGCAAGGGCACCGTGGCCCACAAGGTCGCGGACAAACTGGGTTTCCACCTTCTTGATTCCGGCGCCCTGTACCGCCTGACCGCGCTGCAAGCCCTGCGCCGCGGCACCCGGCTGGACGACGAACACGGCATCGCCAAGCTGGCCGAGCACCTGAACATCCATTTCACGGGCGAAGCCATCTTCCTGTCGCAAGAAAACGTCACTGACGCCATCCGCGCGGAAGAAGTTGGCAATACGGCATCGAAAATCGCGGCGCTGCCCGCCGTGCGCCAGGCGCTGTATGGCTTGCAGCTGAGCTTCCGCAAGACCCCGGGCCTGGTGGCGGACGGCCGCGACATGGGCACGGTGATCTTCCCGCACGCCCCTTTGAAGGTGTTTTTGACCGCTTCCGTCGAAGCGCGGGCCGAACGTCGCTATAAGCAATTGATCGGTAAGGGAATTTCTGCTAATATGCTAGATCTGCTGACGGATTTGAAAGCGCGCGACGACCGGGATATGAACCGGGCCATCGCTCCGCTGGCGCCGGCGGCGGATGCCCATGTGCTGGATACCTCTGCGATGACGGCTGATGAAGCGGTCGAGCAGGTCTTGAAATGGTATGCAGCCGGCAGCAAATAAGTAGCTGTTTGTGAGCAGTTTTGTTCAACCCTCAACCCAGTTGAAGCCGCATCGTGCGGGCCTTACTGGCTAACCTGGAATTAACAATGGAAAGTTTTGCAGCCCTCTTCGAAGAGTCCCTGTCGCGTCAAGACATGCGCTCTGGCGAAGTGATCTCCGCTGAAGTCGTGCGTTTGGACCACAACTTTGTTATCGTCAACGCCGGCCTGAAATCGGAAGCTTTCATCCCTGTTGAAGAATTCAAGAATGACCAAGGCGAACTGGAAGTCAAAGTAGGTGACTTCGTTTCCGTGGCCATCGAATCGCTGGAAAATGGTTTCGGCGATACCATCCTGTCCCGTGACAAGGCTAAGCGCCTGGCATCGTGGCTGGCACTGGAAAAAGCAATGGAATCCGGCGAGATCGTCGTTGGTACCGTCAATGGCAAAGTCAAGGGCGGCCTGACCGTTCTGACCAACGGCATCCGTGCTTTCCTGCCAGGTTCGCTGGTAGACACCCGTCCGGTGAAAGACACCACCCCGTACGAAGGCAAGACCCTGGAGTTCAAGGTCATCAAGCTGGATCGCAAGCGTAACAACGTCGTGCTGTCCCGCCGCGCTGTCATCGAAGCATCGATGGGCGAAGAGCGTCAGAAGCTGATGGAAACCCTGAAAGAAGGCACCGTGGTGACCGGCGTTGTGAAGAACATCACCGACTACGGCGCGTTCGTGGATCTGGGCGGCATCGACGGCCTGCTGCACATCACCGACCTGGCATGGCGTCGTGTGCGTCACCCATCGGAAGTGCTGACCGTTGGTCAAGAGATCACCGCGAAGGTCCTGAAGTACGATCAAGAGAAGAACCGTGTGTCCCTGGGCGTGAAGCAGCTGGGCGACGATCCTTGGACCGGTCTGTCCCGTCGTTACCCACAAGGCACCCGCCTGTTCGGTAAAGTCACCAACCTGACCGACTACGGTGCGTTCGTTGAAGTGGAACAGGGCATCGAAGGCCTGGTTCACGTTTCCGAAATGGACTGGACCAACAAGAACGTGGCGCCAAACAAAGTTGTTCAACTGGGCGACGAAGTGGAAGTCATGGTTCTGGAAATCGACGAAGAGCGTCGTCGTATTTCGCTGGGCATGAAGCAGTGCAAGGCCAATCCTTGGGACGACTTCGGCATGAGCCACAAGAAGGGCGACAAGGTCAAGGGCGCAATCAAGTCGATCACCGACTTCGGCGTGTTCATCGGCCTGCCAGGCAACATCGACGGCCTGGTGCACCTGTCCGACCTGTCCTGGACCGAAGCTGGCGAAGAAGCCGTGCGCAAGTTCAAGAAGGGCGACGAGCTGGAAGCTGTTGTTCTGGCGATCGACGTGGAACGCGAGCGCGTGTCCCTGGGCGTGAAGCAGCTGGAAGGTGATCCTTTCAACAACTTCGCAGCCATGAACGACAAGGGCTCCCTGGTTACCGGTACCGTCAAGGCTGTTGAGCCTAAAGGCGCCGTGATCCAGCTGTCCGAAGAAGTTGAAGGCTACCTGCGCGCTTCCGAAATCTCCCGCGACCGCGTGGAAGATGCCGGCACCCACCTGAAGGTTGGTGATTCCGTGGAAGCCCTGGTGATCAACATCGATCGCAAGGCACGTTCGATCCAGCTGTCGATCAAGGCTAAAGACAATGCTGACACCGCTGAAGCGATGCAGAAGCTGTCCGCTGACTCCAGCGCTGCTTCCGGCACCACCAGCCTGGGCGCACTGCTGAAGGCCAAGTTCGACAACAAGAACTAATCTACCGAGCGCTTAGATGACGAAGTCCGAATTGATCAACCGCCTGGCTGAGCGTTATTCTCAGCTGGTGGCCAAAGATGCGGAGTACGCCGTCAAGACCATTCTCGATGCAATGACCACCGCTCTCGCGAGCGGCCAGCGCATCGAGATCCGCGGTTTTGGCAGCTTTGCTCTGAATTCGCGGCCGCCGCGCATTGGACGCAATCCGAAGTCCGGCGACAAAGTGATGGTCCCTGAAAAACGGGTGCCGCACTTCAAGCCAGGCAAGCAATTGCGCGAGCGGGTCGATGCGATGGTCGGGCAACCGATCATCGAGGACTGAGTCTCTGCAAGGAGAATGGAGGGGCGGGCATTTGCCTGCCCCTTTTTTGTTGAGAAAACCAGCGGCAAAAGCTGGTGGCAGGCACGAGGTGCCCGCCACCTGTGTTGGCGCCGACGAGGGTGGCTGGCACGCCGTGCCTGCCACCTGCATTTGAAGTGGGTTTAACTGGAACGACGATGAAATTTATTTCCACCGCCATTGGCGTTGTTGTATTTGTCCTGTTCTTCGGTTTTGCCGTCAAAAACACGCAGGAAGTTGACCTGCATCTCTTCCTCAACTACGAATTACGCGGCCCCCTGGTGCTGATGCTGCTGGCTTTCTTTGTGGCCGGCGCGGTACTTGGTGTTCTGGCCCTGACTCCGACCGTGTTCCGCCACCGCCGCGAGTCGAACAAGCAAAAGACCACGATCCAGTCCCTGCAAAGCTCGGCCCTGAAGGCCGCCACGCAGCCGGCGCCGGACAGCGTCAACACGCAAATCTAAAAGAAAAATCCTATGGAATTTGAACTCTGGTGGCTGCTGGGCATCCCAGCCTTCTTCGGCCTCGGATGGATCGCCGCGCGCGTCGATATCCGCGCCGTGGTGTCCGATGCGGGCAAGCTCTCGCGCGGCTATTACAAGGGCCTGACCCATCTGCTGAACGAGCAGCCGGACAAGGCCATCGATTCCTTCATCGACGTGGTGCGCCTGGACCCCGATGCGGCCGATATGCACTTCGCACTCGGCACGCTGTTCCGCCGCCGCGGCGAAACGGAACGCGCGATCCGCGTGCACCAGAATCTGCTGTCGCGTCCCGACCTGCCGTCCGACCAGCGCGCCCAGGCCGAATATGAGCTGGGCCAGGACTATCTGAAGGCCGGTCTGCTTGACCGCGCCGAGGAAACCTACAAGCGCCTGCTGGATACCTCCCTCGCTGCGCAGGCGCGCCGCGCGCTGCTGGAGATTTTCCAGCGCGAGAAGGAATGGCCGCGCGCCATTGAAGCGGCTGTCGCCCTGCAGGAAGCAGGCGCCGGCTCGCGCCAGAAAGAGATCGCCCAGTTCTATTGCGAGCTGGCGCAGGACGCGCTGGTCCATCTGCATTACGACGATGCGGAAGCCATGCTGGAAAAAGCCCTTCAGGCAGACCGCAGCAGCGTACGCGCCACCATCCTGTGCGGCGATGTGCAGCTGGGCCGGGGCGATGTGGAAGCCGCATTGCAGACCTGGCGCCGCGTCGAGCAGCAAAGCGTGCCGCATGTGGCGCTGGTTGCCACGCGCCTGATGGATGGTTACCGCAAGGTGGGCCGTCCGCAGGAAGGCCTTAGCCTGCTGAAGTCCTATCTGGAACAGGCTTCCTCCATCGACCTGCTGGAGGTCGTGTTCAAGGCCGTGATCGAACTGGAAGGCGTGGACGCCGCCAAGCAGGTGGTGTCCGATGAACTGCGCCGCACGCCAACCCTGCTGGGTCTGGACAAGCTGCTGGAAGCGCGCATGATGGATGCGCCGGCCGGCGTGCTGTCCGAGCTGTCGATGGTGAAGAACCTGGTGCACGGCTACACGCAGAAACTGGCGCGCTACCAGTGCAGCCACTGCGGCTTCAAGGCGCGCCAGTTCTACTGGCACTGCCCGGGTTGCAGCCGCTGGGATTCCTATCCGCCGCGCCGCACCGAAGAACTCAATGTAATGAACTGATATGAGCAAATACCCAGCACCTGCTTTGGACAAAGTCCGCATCCTCGTCGTTGGCGACGTCATGCTCGACCGCTACTGGTTTGGCGACGTAAGCCGCATTTCGCCGGAAGCTCCGGTGCCTATCGTGCGCATCGAGAAGCGCGAAGCGCGCCTGGGCGGCGCGGCCAACGTGGCGCGCAATGCTGCCGCGCTGGGCGCGCATGCGGGCCTGCTGGGTATCGTGGGCGCGGACGAAGCGGGCACCGAAGTGGAGAATCTGCTGGAAGGCGGCGGCATCCATTCCTATCTGAAGCGCGATGAGGCGATTTCCACCATCATCAAGCTGCGCGTGATCGGACGCCAGCAGCAGATGGTGCGCATCGACTTTGAGGAGCCGCCTAGCGATACGGTCCTGCGCAATAAGCTGGTGCAGTACAAGACGCTGCTGCCGGACTATAACGTGGTGGTGCTGTCGGACTACAACAAGGGCAGCCTGGTCAACGTGGCGGACATGATCGCTACCGCACGCGCTGAAGGCAAGGTGGTGATGGTCGATCCGAAAGGTGACGACTTCTCGCGCTACGCCGGCGCTACCGTGCTGACGCCGAACAAGTCGGAACTGAAGCGCATCGTCGGCTCGTGGAACTCGGAGGATCAGCTGACCGCCAAGGCGCAGAACCTGCGCGCCGAACTGTCGCTGGACGCGCTGCTGCTCACGCGCTCGGAAGAGGGCATGACCTTGTACACTGCCGATGACCGCTTCCACATTCCGGCCGATGCACGCGAAGTGTTCGACGTGTCCGGCGCAGGCGACACGGTGATTGCCACCATGGCCGCCATGCTCGGTGCCGGCGCCAGCTGGAACGACGCCGTGCAAACCGCCAACCGCGCCGGCGGCATCGTCGTCGGCAAACTGGGCACCGCCACCGTCACCCGCGACGAGTTGTTCGGCGCCTAAGCGCGGCCCCCGTGCGGCTTGGGCGCCGCCCAGCCCTCCCACCCCGCGTGCCATCGCCGCGCCATTCCCGCAGCATCGCCGCCGCCGGAAGCCGCGTCACGGGACGGCGCGTCGCGGTGATCCGGCTCGCCGATTACCGCGCGTGCGGCCGAATGTTTTTGCTATATTGACATCCCCGTCAACTCAAAGCAGGACATCGCATGCGCCACCTTCCTCTCGCAGCTATCTTGCTGGTAGCCGCCTCCACCTCCATCGCCGCCATCAACTTTGATAAAGACATCCCCGGCGGCGCCGACCATCCCATGCTGCATCGCTATGAAGGCTCCAGCCTCTACATGGTGGGCGGCGAAAATCTCGGCCAGGCCAAGCTGGTACAACTCGATCAAACCAAACCGGCGCTGCACACGGTCGAAGGCCGCATCAGCAACCGCTTCTACTGGGGGCCAAAAGGACGTAGCCCGCTCGAAGTGCACCGTAACTTCCAGCAAGCCCTGACCGCTGCGGGCTTCCAGACCCTCTTCGTGTGCGAAACGGAGCAATGCGAAAAGCAGAAGGTGCAGAACCTGGTGCAGGAGCTGCCGCGTGAAGTGAACTGGAAATCCTTCAACCCGATGGTGGCCAATATCTTCAACAGCGCCAACCAGCCGCAATTCCACTACATCAGTGCCAGCAAGCAGATGCCCGGTGGACCGATGTATGTGCAAGTGGCCGTGGTGGGCGGCGGCGAAGAAGGGCGCGTGCGCCAGTTCATCCAGATCATCGAACCCACCAGGATGGACACGGGCAAAGTCACCGTTGACACGCGCGCCATCCAGGACGGCCTCCAGCGCGACGGCAAGATCGCCCTGTACGGCGTGACTTTCGACACCAATAAAGCGGTCATCCGCGAGCAATCCACCGAACAGCTGGAGCAGATGGCGCAAGCCCTGAAGGCCAAGCCGCAGCAGAAGGTCTTCATCGTCGGCCACACCGACGACCAGGGCGAATTCGAAGCGAATATGAGCCTGTCGCAAAAGCGCGCACAGGCCGTCGCCGAAGCCCTGAGCAGCAAATACGGCATCGCCGCCAGCCGCTTGACCGCGCGCGGCGTCGCCAACCTGGCGCCGGTCGCCAGCAATGCCAGCGAAGAGGGTCGGGCAAAGAACCGCCGCGTGGAGCTGGTCGCCCGCTGATTGATCTGCCTCAAACGCGCAGCACGCGCCGTCAACGCCATCCGCTGCTCTCCGTTGTGCCGAAGCGAGGACGTCTCGCGTTCACACAATGGAGGGCATCATGATCAGGAAACTGTTGCTGGCAGTCGCTGCATGGATGGTCTGCATGGGCATCGCCTTTGCACAGGTCGACGTCAACAAGGCCGACGCTGCGGCGCTGGATTCCGTCAAAGGCATCGGGCCGGCCAAGTCCAAGGCCATTCTGGAAGAACGCTCCAAGGGCGAATTCAAGGACTGGCCCGACCTGGAAAAGCGCGTGAAAGGCATCGGCGAGAAGAACGCCATCAAGCTGTCCGAAGCCGGCCTGCAGGTCAACGGCAGGTCCCGCGAAGGCGCTCCACGCAAGGAAACCGTAGCTAAAAAATAGTTACAAAAGGCGCACTACCGCATTAATCCAATGGTAAGATATTTGTGCTGCTGCGAAAATACCGTTGGAGGATTCAATGAGGATTTCCTTGTTGCGTAGCGGCACGTGCGCAGTTTTTGTATTTCTGACAGCTTGCGGCGGAGGCGATACCCAAATGCCCGGCGCCAGCAGCGCCCCTCGGCAGGCCGCCGCAGTCATTCAATCAGCCCCACTGCAGGAAGTGACGTTCACCGGCAATCTGAGTCAGTATGCCGTGGTGGACAACGGCAATGGCGGCTTTACCGTAACAGACAACCTCACCGGCACATCGCAGACAGTCTCCGCTGGCCAGCGCCTGCGCTTTGCCGACTCGGCGGTTGCACTGGACCTGAATGGCGTGGCAGGGCAGGCCTATCGCCTCTATCAGGCAGCCTTCAACCGCGCGCCCGACTTGCCCGGACTGGGCTTCCAGATGAATGCGCTGGAAGGATTGGGACGCACCCTGGCCCAGGTGGGACAGAACTTCATCGACAGCCCCGAGTTTCAGCAAACCTACGGCAATGTCAATAACATCCAGTTCGTCACGCTGCTCTACCACAATGTGCTCAAGCGCGATCCCGACCCGGACGGGCTGGCCTTCCACCTCAGCTATCTGAACGGCACTGATCCCGAGGGCCGCACCATCAGCCGTGCCGAGGATTTGACCGGCTTCTCGGAATCGCCGGAAAACAAGGCGCTGGTTCTGCCGGCCATCAAGAACGGCATTGAATACATACCTTATGGCTTCAATCCGCCGTCCAATCCGCCGTCCGATTACGCAGGCACCTACAGCGGCACGGTCGGCAACGGCGATACGCTGACGATCACGGTGGGCACGGACGGCAACGTCCAGGCTACGTGGAGCATCCCCGCGGTTAATGCCAATCTGCAGGGCACCGGCACCGTGGCCACCGGAGGTAAATTGTCGATGACGCTGTCCGGTACTGGCGGACGTGTCGCGACGTTTACCGGCAGCATCCGCCTCGCAGCTAGCCTGGCAACGGGCTACTGGCAGTACACCGCGGGTGCCGGCGGCAGCGGCGCTTTCCACGCCACCTTGCCCGCACCGCCGCCACCGCCGCCACCGACCATTACCTTCGCGCGGGTCCAGCAAATCATCATGCAGCGCTGCGTGCCATGCCACTCCGCGCATCCCACGCAACCGGGCTACAACCCGGCGCCGCTGGGCATCATGTTCGATACCGAAGCGCAAATCCGGGCGCGCGCTGCCGATATTCAGACTTACGCAGTGCAGTCGCAGTTTATGCCTTATGGGAACATCACCAATATGCCGCAATCGGAGCGTGACGAACTGGCCGCATGGTTTGCGGCAGGTACGCCATGATCTCGCAGCGCGCCGCAGCAGTGGCGGTGGCGCTGCTTGCGGTGGCAACATCGGCTGCAGCCGGCGCGGCAGGGCCCGCGCCGGTTTTTTCGCTGCCCGGCGATAGCGGCACTGTGAGTCTGGCGGCCCTGCGCGGCAAGCTTGTCTACGTCGACTTCTGGGCATCGTGGTGCGGACCATGCAGGCACTCATTTCCCTGGATGAGCAGCTTGCAGCAGCGCTACGGCGCCGATGGCTTGCAGATCATCGCCATCAATCTCGACGAACAGCGCGCCGATGCTGCGGCCTTTCTGGCGCGCGTCCCGGCCGGCTTTACCGTGGCCTATGATCCATCGGGCACCACGGCCAAAGCCTATGGCATCAAAGGCATGCCCACCAGTGCGCTGGTTGGCCGCGACGGCCAGCTGCTGTGGATGCATTCGGGTTTTAACCAGGCGGACATGGTGCAACTGGAAGCGAAAGTGCGCGCCAGCCTCAAACCATGAAGGAGGATGCATGAGCAGCCGTGAATGGATCGCCCTGACCCTGCTGGCATCGGCCTTGTCGGGATGCGGCATGGTGCAGCCGGTGGCGCCGTGGGAGAAGGGCGCATTGGCGCGGCCCGCCATGCGCTTCGACAGCAGCCGCCTGGAAGCAGCCTACGATGCGCATACCTACGACAGCAAGGAAGCCGCTTCCGGTGCCGGCAGCGTGGGCGGTGGCGGCTGCGGGTGCAACTGATGACCAGCCCACACGACAAACGCAATCCCGGCCAGGCGCTGATGCTGGCGGCACTGGCCCTGCCGGGACTGGATGCGCAAGCCCAGACCCTGCCTGATTACAGCGAAATCAGCGTCGGCTATCTGTACTACAAAGACGATCAGCCGGGGCTGGACCGCATCAGCGTGCGCTCGCCGTCGCTGCGCGTGATGATGCCGGTGGCGGGGCAGTGGCTGCTGGAGGGCGGTGTGGTCAGCGATCACCTGTCCGGTGCTACGCCGCGCTATCACACGGCAATTTCCGGTGCCTCGCGCATGGACGAAAAACGCAATGCGGGCGATGTGCATGTCACGCGCTATTTCGGCCATGCCACCCTGGGCCTGGGCGCGGCACTGTCGAACGAGAACGACTACCGCTCGCATGCCTATTCGGCTGCGGGCACATGGTCCACGGAAGACCGCAATACCACGCTGGGACTATCGCTGGGTGTGTCGAACGACCGTATCTCGCCGGTCAATCTGCTGGTGGTGAACGAGCGCCGCCACACCACGGAAGTGATGGCCAGTCTGGAGCAGGTTGTGAGCAAGCGGGATGTGCTCAAGGCCGACTACACCCATGTGCGTGGCCGAGGTTACTTTTCCGATCCCTACAAGCTGCTGGATAACCGACCACGTGAACGGGACAGCGACAGCGTGCTGCTGCGCTGGAATCACGCGCTGGAGCATGATGCGCTGCGCAGCAGCTACCGCTTCTACCGCGACAGCTTCGGCATCCGCGCGCATACCTTCGGCGTGGAGCTGGAGCATCCGCTGCCGCAACGCTGGTCGCTCACGCCGGGCCTGCGCTACTACACGCAATCGGCGGCCGATTTCTATTTTGATCCCGTATACGACCCGCGTTTCGGTCCGCCATTCCCGCCGGGCTATGTGTTTGGCAGCACTGCCTTCACTTCCGCGGATCAGCGCCTGTCCGGTTTTGGTGCCGTGACGCTGGGCCTGCGCGTGGCCAGGCAATTCGGCGATGGCTGGAACGTCTGGTTCAAAGGCGAGAAGTATCGCCAGCAAACCTCGTGGCGGATTTTCGGCAGTGGCAGTCCCGGTCTGGCGCGCTTTGATGCGCAGCTGTGGCAACTTGGGGTCAGCAAGCAGTGGTAACGTGGAAGGTCACTTTTACCGCCATGGCCAGTCCTTGCCAGCTGATGCTGGAAGCGCCCAGCCAGGAAGACGCCGAGCGCATTGCCGCGCCTGCGATCGATGAAGTGCGGCGCATCGAAACCACTTACTCGCGCTTTCGCAGCGACAGCGTTGTTGGTCGCATCAATGCGTCGGCGGGCAGCGGCGAGTGGATTACTGTGTCGCCTGAAGCATGCAGTCTGCTCGACTATGCAAACAGCCTGCACGCGATCAGCGACGGCCTGTTCGACATCACTTCCGGTGTGCTGCGCCGGGCCTGGAATTTCAGCATACCGCGCGTACCTTCCAGCGATGAGCTGGCGCCGCTGCTGGCGCTGGTCGGCTGGGAGAGGGTAGATCGCCAGCGCGATGCCGCGCGGCTGCCGATCGCGGGCATGGAGCTGGACTTCGGCGGCTTCGGCAAGGAGTACGCGGCCGATCGCGCGGCAGCGGTGCTGCGTGCACAAGGCGTGCGCTATGGCTATGTGAATCTGGGCGGAGACATGAGCGTGATTGGTCCGCAGCCGGACGGCGATCCATGGCGCATCGGTATTCAGAATCCCTGCAATAACGAACTCACCATCGCATCGCTGGCCCTGGTGCGGGGCGGCCTCGCCACGTCGGGAGACTACGAACGCTACTTCGATCTGCATGGACGGCGCTACTGCCATATCCTCAATCCGCGCAGCGGCATGCCGGTGACGGCCTGGCGTTCGGTGAGCGTGCTGGCGCCGCTGGCCATCACGGCGGGTAGCACGAGCACCATCGCCATGCTGATGGGCGAGCGCGCGCTGCCCTTCCTTGAGCAGTCCGGCTTTGCCTGGCTGGCGCAGGACGCGGACGGCCAATTGCATCGACAAGGACTACCCGCCTGATGCATACAATATGTTTCACAAGCATCCGCATTGGCGTGCGATGATAGCGCGTTCATTTGACGGGGAGAGAACATGTACTACTTGAAGCAGACAGCGCTCGCGGCGGCGCTGGCAGCAAGCGCCGGCGTCAGCACGGCAGCAGCGCCGGATATGGCGCACCATCAGCCTGACGTCGACAAGATCGTCAAGGAGATCTCGCCGCAGCGCATCGAAGCGACCATCCGCAAGCTGGTGAGCTTCAAGACGCGCCACACCATGTCCGAAACGGAATCCGATACCGTGGGCATTGGTGCGGCGCGCCGCTGGATCAAGTCGGAAATGGAGAAGTGCGGTGCGGGCCATCTGCAAGTAGCGTTCGATAGCCATATCGCACCTGTATCGGCGCGCATTAGCCGTCCCACCGAAATCGTCAACGTGGTCGCCACGCTGCCCGGCGCACAAGCCGAATCGCGTGAGCGCATGTACGTCGTCAGCGGCCACTACGACTCGCGCAACACCGACATCATGGACGCCAAGGGCGATGCACCCGGCGCCAACGACGATGCATCCGGCACCGCCGCCGTGATGGAAATGGCCTGCGTGATGTCCAAATACAAGTTTGATGCCACCATCGTCTTCATGACCGTGGCCGCGGAAGAGCAAGGCTTGCTGGGCGCGGCGCACTGGGCGGAAGAAGCGAAGAAAAAGAACCTCAACATCGCCGGCATGTTCACCAATGACATCATCGGCAGCTCCCATTCCGACACCGGCCAGAAGGACGACAAGCAAGTACGCCTGTTCGCGGAAGGCCTGCCGGTGCAGAAGGAAACCAGCGATGTGGTGCGCAGCCTGGTGGCCACCGGCGGCGAAAACGATTCGCTCTCGCGCCAGCTGGCACGCCACGTGAAAGAGCAGGGCGAGCGTTATGTGTCCGGCTTCAAGGTCAACGTGATCCAGCGACGCGACCGTTATCTGCGCGGCGGCGATCACATGCCATTCCTGGAGCGCGGCTATGCGGCCTTGCGCTTCACCGAACCGGCTGAAGACTTCTCGCACCAGCACCAGAACCTGCGCACGGAAAGCGGCAAGGTCTACGGCGATCTGCCGGAGTTCGACGACTTCAATTACATCGCCCAGGTCGCGCGCGTGAACGCCGCCGCACTGGCGACGCTGGCCAATGCGCCGGCCGCGCCGCAGCAAGTCAAGCTGCGCACGGCCCAATTGGAGAACGACTCCACGCTCGTCTGGCAAGCCAACGCCGAACCCGACGTGGCCGGCTACCGCATCGTCTGGCGCGATACCGGTGCTCCGGACTGGCAGGGCAGCCAATACGTCGGCAATGTGACCGAAGCGAAGATCGCCCTGTCGAAAGACAACGTCTTCTTCGGCGTGCAGGCGGTCGACAAGGACGGCAACGTCAGCCCGGCGACTTACCCTTCGCCGCAGCGCTAATCCCGATCGGGACGCGCTTATCCGCACGGGGCGCCGTTCATCGCAAGCCGCCCCGCACACTCTGCGGATGGTGCAAAGTTGGAACGCCTCCCGGTCAGCCAGCGCTTTCAGCACCGCTTTCGCGGCATGTAATGCAATTAGCGCGGCAGGTTAGCCAGGAAGGCGTGGATCTGGGACACGACATTCGCGCCTTCGCCAACGCCCGCTGCTACGCGTTTGGTGGAGCCTGCGCGTACGTCGCCGATCGCGAACACGCCCGGCACACTGGTTTCCAGTGATGCGCGTTCCGGCATGTTCTTCGGATAGACCCCGTTGGAGAAATTGGCGCGGCACTGGGCCTTGGTCACGTCGAAACCGGTACGGATAAAGCCTTGCGGGTCGACGTCCACGCCGCAGTCTTCCAGCCAGCCCGTGTTCGGATCGGCGCCGATGAAGAGGAACATGCGGCACACGTCGCAATTCTCTTCTTCGCCCGTCTCGTTGCAGCGGAAGCGCACCTGCTTCAGGCCTTCTTCATCGCCTTCCAGCGCCACCACTTCGGTGTGCGTGTGCAGTTCGATGTTCGGTGTGGATTTGATGCGGTCGATCAGGTAGGTCGACATGGTCGCTTTCAGACCATCGCCACGGATCACCATATGCACCTTTTTCGCGAAGCCGGACAGGAACACGGCCGCCTGGCCTGCGGAGTTGCCGCCGCCAACCAGTACGATTTCTTCCGACTTGCACAGGCGTCCTTCGATCGGCGAGGCCCAGTAGTAAATGCCTTTGCCTTCGAACTGCTTGATGTTCGCCAGCGGCGGACGGCGATAACGCGCGCCGCAGGACAGCACTACCGAGCGTGCTTTCACGCGCTGGCCTTCAGCCGTTTCCACCTGCAGCGGATAGGTGTCGCAGATGAGGCGCGCAGCCGGTGCCGGGATTGCGACTTCAACGCCGAATTTTTGTGCCTGTACGTAGGCGCGGCCTGCCAAAGCGCCGCCCGAAATACCGGTCGGGAAGCCGAGATAGTTTTCGATACGCGCACTGGCCGCAGCCTGGCCGCCGTAGGCGCGCTGTTCGAGCGCCAGCACCGACAAGCCTTCCGAACCTGCATACACCGCAGTGGCCATGCCCGCAGGACCAGCGCCAACCACGATCACGTCCCACACTTTCTCGCCATCGAGATCGGGCAGCATGCCGAGGCAGCGGCCGATTTCAGCCAGGCTTGGATTCTTTTTGACGGCGCCGTCCGGGCACACCACCAGCGGCCAGTCGTCCGCCGTCGGCTGGTAATACTCGCACAGGGCGCGCGCTTGCGCATCGTCCTTCGGATCAATCACGCGGTAAGGGTGGGCATTACTTTCCAGGAAGGCGCGCAGGTGGAACAAGGCGCCGTTGCCCGGCGGGGATACCAGCAGCAAGCCGCCGCCTTCCGATTCCAGCAGGCCCACGCGGCGCAGGATCAGCGCGCGCACGATGCGCTCGCCCAGCTCCGCTTCCGCAATCACCAGTGCACGCAGGTTCTCCGGCGGGATCACCAGCGCTTCCACTTCGGTCTGCGCGATGGCGTTCACCAGCGATGGACGGCCTGCCAGCTGCGATACCTCGGCGGTGAATTCGCCCGGGCCATGTTCCGTCATGTGCGAGGAATTCCCCAGACCGTCGTAGCGGCTGATGGCAATCGTGCCTTTCAGGGTGACGATCATGCCGAAGGTGGTATGGCCTGCCTCCAGAATGCGCACACCGCGTCCATAGGTGCGCGTGGTGCCGAAGCGCGCAATGCGCTTGAGTTCCTGCTCATTCAATACGGGGTTCAGCTGGTGCAGGCGCGTCATCAGGGACGCGGGCATTGCAGTGGCTACTTGCTCGTCCTTGTTGGCTTCGGGCTCAAATTCTGGGGCGTTCATGTTGCTATTCTCCTGTGATACCGCGAGTGTAAACTAATTGAATAATCTTGCTTGAAATTTACATATGCATATTCGATCTCTGAGCTCGACGGACCTGGACACCTTTTTCAGCTACCTCAATGATCACTTGCTGGACAACGGCCGCGATGGCGCGCCGCTGTTCCAGCCGATGCCGCGCGGGCAGGGCTTCCCGCCGGAGAAAGTGGCTGCTTTCCGCAGCGGGGCGCAGGCGGCGTTTGGCCAGCCGGGCTGGCGCCGCGTATGGATTGCCGAAAGTGAGCGCGGCATCATGGGCCACATCGATTTACGTTCGCGCCCCGAACCGGCCGCTGCGCACCGCGCCTTGCTGGGCATGGGCGTGCACCGCGACGTGCGCCGTGGCGGCGTGGGCATGGCGCTGCTGGATACGGCCATTGCCTGGGCGCGCGAGCAGCGTCTGGAATGGATCGATCTGGAAGTGCTCAGCGCGAATGCGCCGGCGGTGGGCCTCTATCTTAAGAGGGGATTCGTGAAGACGGGCGAGATTCCCGATCTGTTCCGCATCGATGGTGAGGGTTACGCCTACTCCTATATGAGTTTTTCGCTCTAAGCAATGCAGGCCGGTCCGGTTTAAAATGGCTGTTTTGGTCAACGCTTCTGAATCCGATGGCTTACAAGACAATCGCCGATTTGATCGGCAACACGCCCCTCGTCCAGCTGATGCGCATTCCCGGCGTGGATGCGGCGGCGCGCGGCAACATCATCCTGGGTAAGCTGGAAGGCGATAATCCTGCCGGTTCCGTGAAAGACCGTGCTGCCATGTCCATGCTGCGCCGTGCCGAAGAACGCGGCGACATCAAGCCGGGCGACACCCTGATTGAAGCGACCAGCGGTAACACCGGCATCGCGCTGGCCATGGCGGCTGCGATCCGCGGTTACAAGATGCTGCTGCTGATGCCGGAAAACCTGAGCGAAGAACGCCGCCAGAGCATGGCTGCCTACGGCGCGCAAATCATCCTGACGCCGAAGACCGGCGGCATGGAATACGCGCGCGACCTGGCGGAGCAGATGCAGAAGGATGGCAAGGGCATCATCCTCGACCAATTCGCCAATGGCGATAATCCGCGCGCCCACTACGAAGGCACGGGACCTGAAATCTGGCGCGATACCGATGGCCGCATCACCCACTTCGTGAGCGCGATGGGTACCACCGGCACCATCATGGGCGTGTCGCAGTTCCTCAAAGAGAAGAACGAAAACATCCAGATCATTGGCGCGCAGCCGGAAGAGGGCTCGTCGATTCCTGGTATCCGCAAATGGCCGGAAGCCTACCTGCCGAAGATTTACGACAAGGCGCGGGTCGATCAGATTGAATACGTATCGCAGGCTGCAGCGGAGCGCATGGCGCGCCGCCTGGCTGCGGAGGAAGGCATCTTCTGCGGGATTTCGGCAGCAGGCGCCTGTGAGATTGCATTGCGTATTTCGCAGACCGTGGAAAACGCGACGATCGTGTTTATCGTCTGTGACCGCGGTGACCGCTATCTCTCGACCGGGGTGTTCCCGGCTTGAGAAATGTTCTTCCCTCTCCCCTCGGGAGGGGAGGGAATCATCACTCCATCAAGGCGATTAGCCTTTGGATGGGGTTTCGCCTTCTTTAGGCTTGAACTGCTTGTCGCTGATGCGGAACTTGTTGCGGCGGTCGCCCATCAAGTAACGCAGATCGCGAATGCTCAGGTCGCTGACTTCGTGCATGCGAATCAGCAGCGATGCGCCAACCGGCAGGCGGTGGTGACGGATCTTGCTGATCACAGGAGGAGCCACTTCCAGGGCACGCGACAGGGCTGCATCGTTTTTCAGACGCAGGTTTTCGATCAGGGTGTCCAGCAGACGATTTGGGTTGTACTGCAGCAGATCATCGCCTTCCGACTCGCTGTTCATATCAATGCCGACTTGGTTGGTCATGTTGTCTGTTCCTTCTGTAAAGTTTTCCTGCAAAGTGAAACACTCGGAGCTCAATCTTGCTGCGTTAATGTCTTCCTTCACTGAGGAACGAAATCACACACTGACGGATTCCGGGATAACAAGTTTCATAATTTCTACACAATTGTACAACAATCGGCGTCAACAGTACTTAATAGCAACAAAAAATATAAAAATGCTCTCACTGCCGTTGTCGTGTTGCAACATTGTGAGAGAATTCTACCCCATTTTTTGTGCTAGGGTAATGCTAAACCATGTCTAACGTGCAATCTTAAGTATACCTTCAGGTTACAAACATTGCCGCACAATACAAGTGCATATACCTGCACAATATATGCTGATTGGCAACTATTTCAACCCGGTTTTACACGTCCTTACAAACTTAGCCGCCGCGTGACAGACGCACGGCGCGTCCCAGTTCGACTACCGACATGGCGTAGAAATAGCTGCGGTTGTATTGCGTGATGGTGTAGAAGTTATTGCTACCTACCCAGTATTCCGTAGGCTCCGAGCCGTTCTGCAAATCCACCAAGCCATACAGCATGCCAGGTGGCAAAGAAGAGGTGGTGGCAACCCCTGCGGCAATCAAGTCCTCGGCGCGGAATTTTGCTTCAAGTCCCTGATTGATAAAGGGTTCCCAGGCTCGTGCAGGGGAAACCGTTGCCGGATAGACCAGAGGGCCTGGATCTTCGCGGCGCCAACCGTGGCCCACCAGGAAGGCGGCCACACTGCCGATGGCATCGGCAGCTGAATTACGTAAATCGATCTTGCCGTCGCCATCGAAATCGACAGCGAATTTGGCGATATTGCCCGGCATGAATTGCACCATGCCGACAGCGCCGGCATACGAGCCGGTAAAGCTCAGCGGATCAACGCCAGCCTGGCGTGCATACAGCAGCGTCTGCTCAAGCTCGCTGCGGAAGAAAGCCATACGCGCTTCGCGGTTCGGTGCTTCCGGATAGGAGAAGGCCAGCGTGGCCAGCACATCCAGCACGCGGAACTTGCCCATGTCGCGGCCGTAGATTGTCTCGACGCCGATGATACCGACAATTACTTCGGCCGGAACGCCATACAGTGCTTCAGCGCGCTCCAGCGCTTCGCGGTTTGCGTTCCAGAAATTCACGCCGGCATTGATGCGGATCGGCTCGATGAAGCGGCTGCTGTACGCCTGCCAGTTCTTCGGCTTGCCCGGTGGCGCCGGTTTCACCAGCTGCACGGCCGAGTCGAGGTAGCGCAGCTGCAGGAACAGGCTCTCCAGATCGCTGCGCTGGAAACCGTTCTTCGCGGCCATCTCGTCAAAGAATTGTTGCACGTCTTTCCACTGGCCGAAGTTCACGAACTCGCCCGTGTAGTAGTCGGATGCGGGCTTGGCTGCCGGCTTCTTGACGACTTTTTTCTTGGCGGGCTTGTGCGTGGCGGCCTCCGCCGGAGGCAGGGCTGCGCCGGTTCCCAGCGCTGCAGCCAGCAGCATCACGGCAAGCTTGGGACGGTATTGCGAATTCAGTTTCATTGCGATTGCTTCAACAAAGTCGCCAGCCGCTTGACTGACTGTGTTCTTTCTTCGGCCTGCGGAACGCCATACTTGAGCGCACCATACAGGTCCAGGAATCCGGTCATGGCAGCCTTCTTTTCCCCCGGCACATTAAGCTCCTTCACCCGCGCGGCCAGTTTCATCGGGCCATCGTCCGGCGCCTTGTGCAAGCCGCGCCGTGCCAGCATGGCGCAGAAGGCGCTGAACGCGGCTTCAACCGGGTCGGTCTGGCGCGCTTGCTGGCGCCAGCGCGCAAAGCCGATCAGGGCCGCAATCAGGGCCAGTCCGGCCAGGGTACGCCAGTTTGCAAAGGTTGAACCTAGTTCCTTGAGGAAATTTTGCTGCCTATCTGGATTGTAATCGAGGACCCATTGATTCCAAGCATTATTCATCGCACTGAGGCTAAAACGCATCTGTGACAGCCACGAATTTTTGTCGTTCTGCAAAGCTACCAGGCCTTCGAAGCCGAATGGCGCTGGCTGGGGCAGGGTACGGGCCAGGTTCTGGCGCACGCGCTCGGGCGCCACGGCAGCGGTTGGATCGACGCGCACCCAGCCGCGCCGGCCCAGCCAGACTTCGGCCCAGGCGTGGGCATCCGACTGGCGAATCGTGTAGTAACGGTCAACGGGATTGAATTCGCCGCCCTGGTACCCGGTGATCACGCGCGCCGGCACGCCGGCCGAACGCATCAGGAAAACGAAGGCGCTGGCGTAGTGCTCGCAGAAGCCCTGGCGGGTGTTGAACAGGAATTCATCCACGGCGTCCCGGCCCAGCAGCGGCGGCTCCAGCGTGTATTCGAACTTCTCCTTGCGAAACAGCTGGAGCACGGCGCGAATGGCGGCGTCGGGCGAACCGTGCGATGCCAGCACCTGGCCGAACTCGCGGGCACGCGGGTTGTAGCCGGCCGGCAGCTGCAGCCAGCGGCGCATATCGTCATCGCTTAATCCAGGCTGCACCGTGTAGTCGAGGAAGGCTGTGGCCTGGTAGCGCTGGCGGCTGGTCACTGGCGCCATTGCATAAGTTTCCAGTTCGTCCGTGTAGCTGGCGCTCTGGCCATCCAGTTGCAGATTGCGTTCGCTGAATTCCAGGGTGAACAGGAAGCGTTTATTGCTTGGCTCCATGGTCAGCTCGTACGGGTAGGCCGGTCCGCGCAGTGCAGCGGCGATCCGCATCACGCTCGACTGGCGCCGCGCAACGCGCGTCCAGGTGCGGCCGTCGTAGGAACTGAGCACCGGGCCGCGCCAATACAGCTTGTCCTGCGTCGGCACGCCGTCGACGAAGCGCACACGAAAGGCCACTTCGTCGGAACGCGCCAGGTTCGCCATGCTGCCGGGCGCCATGGTGTCCGAAATGCCCGTGCGGCCCGATTGCGCATCGCCCGGCAGGCCCCACAGCGGCCCCTGGATACGGGGGAATACCACGAACAGCAACAGCCCAAGCGGCGCCGCCATCAGGAAAAGTTTCGCCGCCGTTTTCAGGCGCGTCATCAGCGGCGGTACGGCGCCCGTGTACTGGAAGGTCAGCTGGGCCGTCAGCAGCACGATCAGCGTCACCACCATGCCCAGTGCGGCCAGCATGGACTGGGAATAGAAGAAGTTCGTCAGCAGCAGGAAGAAGCTGAGGAAGACCACGACGAACAGATCGCGCCGCGCATGCATCTCCAGCAGCTTGAAGGCCAGCAGCAGTGCCAGCATGGCGACGCCGGGGTCCTTGCCCAGCAAGGTGCGGTAGGAATACATCACACCCGCCATGGCGGCAATCGATATCGGCAGCAGCAGCCATAGTGGCGGCATGCGCGTGCCGCGAATCGTGATGACGGCGCGCCAGGCCAGGGTCAGCAACACGGTGCCGCAAGTCCACAGCGGCAGGTGCTCGAAGTGGGGCGCGATCACCAGCAGCGACGACAGCAACAGCAGCAGGGTGTCGGATTTGTCGCGCGTCAGGCGCCGGGCCACCACGCGCCATGACGAGCCCTCGTCGCGCGAACGGCTGCCCGCGCCGCGATGGGGGCCGCGCCGTTCAGCGATGCCTGGTGGAGGGCTGCTCATGCGAAGGCCTCCGTTCCGTACAGGGCCAGCGCGCGCAGGCAGCTGGCCTGATGGGCGTCGCCATTGGAGGGCGGATAATGATGATGGGCGATGCGGAAGGAGAAGGGCAGGGCGCGGCGTTCAGCCTCCAGCACCCAGGCCGTCATGCGCGACAGGCGCAGTTCCAGATCGAGATGCGGCGGGAGCTGGGCAAAGTCCAGTTCCAGTTCCGCGACCGCACCGCCTTCGAAATGCTTGGTCAGCAGATTGCCGCCGATGGAAGGATCGACGCGCGCAATCTGGCGCCAGGCCAGGTGGCGCATCGGATCGCCCGGCTGGTAGCTGCGTACGCCGCCGAAATTATCCAGGCCTACCGTGCCGTGGCCATCCTCGCTGGCCGCACCCTGTGTCGGCAGCGGCGGCGCGTTCGGTTCGGGCTGCGGATAGACCAGCACTTTCAGGTCCGGCTGCCAATAGCTCCAGGCGCCGAACAGGCCAAGCGGAAAACGCGTGAACAGGCGCACGCGCGGCGCCTGCAGCCAGCCGCGCTGTTTTGCGGGCAGGGCCAGCGTGGCGACGGCGCTGCCGCGCTTCGGCACATCGACCACGTGGCGCGGTTCGCCATCCTGCTGGAAACCAAGCCAGACGGCGTAACGCTCGCGCGGCGTGGGATTCAGCACATGCAGTTCGAACTGCGCCTCGCTGCCCGCAAACACCGGCTGGGCGCGGCCGGGACGCAGGCGCAGCAAGGCAAGGTTCTTGGCCGTCATATACATGTCGGCGATGGCGCAGGCGATGGTGAAGAAGGTCAGCGCAAAGCCCAGACCCAGGGTGTAGTTGATGGAGCCGATCAGCATGATGATCAGCAGGCCCACAAAGGCCAGGCCTGCCCGCGTCGGCAGGATGAACACGCGCCGCATCACCAGCGTGACTTCGCCGGGTTCGGTTTCCTTGAGCTGGAACAGCCAGCGGTCGGCCATCCTGCGGGCGGCGGCGATCATGGTCTTCAGACCGGAACGGATTTCTGCAGCTGCAGCACCAGCTCGCGGCTGGCCAGCGCCACGCCGTGCGCCGACTTCACGGGACGCAGGCGGTGCGCGCACACCGGCACCAGCATGGCTTGCACGTCTTCCGGCATCACGTGGTTGCGGCCTTCCAGCGCGGCCCAGGCGCGCGACGCCTGCAGCAGGGCCAGCGCGGCGCGCGGGCTCAGACCTTCGGCAAAGGAACCATTCTGGCGCGAGGCCTGGGCCAGCGCCTGCACATAATCGATCAGGGCCGGCGAAGCGTGAATCTGGCGCAGGCCCTGCTGGGCTTCCGCCAGTTCGGCCGGCGTCATGGCCGGCTGCAGTTCCTTCAGCATGGCACGCCGGTCTTCGCCCATCAACAGGGCGCGCTCGGCTTGCGCATCGGGGTAGCCTAGCGAAAGGCACATCAGGAAACGGTCGAGCTGCGATTCGGGCAGCGGGAAGGTGCCGATCTGGTGGGTCGGGTTCTGAGTGGCGATCACGAAGAAGGGCACGGGCAGGGCGCGCGTGACGCCATCGGCCGAGACCTGGCGTTCTTCCATCGCTTCCAGCAGGCCCGATTGGGTCTTCGGCGTGGCGCGGTTGATCTCGTCGGCCAGCAGCACCTGCGTGAAGATCGGGCCGTGGTGGAACACGAAGCCGTTTTTCTCGCGCTCGTAAATCGAAATGCCCGCCACATCGGCCGGCAGCAGGTCGCTGGTGAACTGGATACGGTTGAATTGCAGGCCCAGCGACTGCGCCAGGGCGTGCGACAGAGTGGTCTTGCCGACACCGGGCACGTCCTCCAGCAGCAGATGGCCACCGGCCAGCAGACAGGCGAGGGACTGGCGCACCTGCAAGTCCTTGCCAACGATGATCTGGCTGACCTGGCGTGCGACGGCGTGCAATTTTGTGTACATGAGTTTATCCTGTTGTTATATTCGCCCTGCGGGGGATTTTATGCGAGAAAGCGCGGAGACGCAGTAGTACCCACAAGAAAACTATGAGCACAGCCATCTACAGCCATCCCGACTGCCGCCGCCACGAAATGGGCGACTGGCATCCAGAATGCCCTGCGCGCCTGCAAGCCATCTCCGACCAGCTGATCGCGGCCCAGATCGACGACTTCATCGACCACCGCGATGCGCCGCTGGCCGACGTTGCCGATATCGCCCGCAACCACACGGCCAACGCCATCGCCATCGTGCGCGACCATCTGCCGGTGCAGAGCGGCGATTACTACCCCATCGATGGCGATACCTCGCTCAATCCGCACAGCTGGCAGGCCGCCTTGCGCGCTGCCGGTGCCGCGGTCGCCGCCACCGATGCGGTGATCGACGGCGAAATCGACAACGCCTTCTGCGCCATCCGTCCGCCCGGCCATCACGCGCGGCCCACGGAGCCGATGGGCTTCTGCCTGTTCAATAACATCGCCATCGCGGCCAAGCATGCGCTGGAGGTACGCGGCATCGAGCGCGTGGCCATCGTCGATTTTGACGTCCACCACGGCAATGGCACGGAAGAAGCGCTGCTGAACGAGCCGCGCGCGCTGATGGTCAGCTTCTTCCAGCATCCGTTTTATCCCTACACGCCGGTGCTGACGGAAACGCCGAACCGTGTCAACGTGCCGGTCCCGGCCGGCACCAGGGGCGACGTGATCCGCCAGCTGGTGCAGGAAAAATGGCTGCCCGCGCTGCATGCCTTCAGGCCGCAGATGATTTTCATCTCGGCCGGTTTCGACGCCCATCGCGAGGATGATCTGGGCGGCATGGGGCTGGTCGAGGCGGACTACGCCTGGATGACGCAGCAGGTGATGGAAATCGCCCGCCTGTACGCCAATGGACGCATCGTCAGCTGCCTGGAAGGCGGCTATAACCTGTCCGCGCTGGGACGCAGTGTGGCAGCCCATGTGAAGGCTTTGTGCGGGATCTGACGCTTCGGGGTAGACCCGGTTTTAGGGTAAAATAGCCGGTTTTCCCTCAGATTCAGAAGGCAAGAGCATGTCTATTCAATGGTTCCCCGGTCATATGAACGCCGCCAAAAAGAAGGCGGCGGAGCAGATGGCGGACGTGGATGTGGTGATCGAGGTGGTGGATGCCCGCCTGCCTGCGGCCAGCTGCAACCCGCTGGTGGAGGAACTGCGCAAGTTCCGCCAGCGTCCTTGCCTGAAGATCCTGAACAAGATCGATCTGGCCGACCCTGCCGCCACCGCGGCCTGGGTCAAGCACTTCGAGCAGGACAAGACTGTCACCGCCTACGCGATGACCACCAAGAAGCAGTCCGACGTGGCACAGGTGATCGGCAAGGCGCGCAAGCTGGCGCCACACCGCAACGAACCGACCAAGCCGCTGCGCATGATGATCATGGGGATTCCCAACGTCGGCAAATCGACGTTGATGAATGCGCTGCTCAAGCGCCGCGTGGCCAAGGTGGGCGATGAGCCGGCCGTGACCAAGACCCAGCAGAAGATTTACCTGGACATCAACACCGCGATCATCGATACGCCAGGCCTGCTGTGGCCCAAGATCGAAATGCCGAGCGATGGCCTGGCGCTGGCCGCCAGTCACGCGATCGGCGCCAATGCGCTGATCGAAGAGGAAGTGGCGGAATGGCTGGCGCAGCTGCTGCTGGAGCGCTATCCGCAGCTGGTCAAGGAACGCTACAAGCTGAATGCCGACGTCATGGCCAGCATGGATGGCGTGGCCGTGGTTGAGCGCGTGGCGCAATTGCGCGGCTACCGCCAGCGCGGCGGCGATTGGGACTACGAAAAAGCGTCCCACATGCTGCTGCAGGATTACCGCAGCGGCGCGCTGGGACGCATTTCGCTTGAAACGCCTGAAACCCGCGCAGCAGCGCTGGCGGTGTTCCAGGAAGAGGAGCGGGTGAAGGCCGAAGCGGCCGCCGCCAAGGCCGCCGAGAAAGAGGCCGAGCGCATGAAGGGCAAGCGCGGTACTTAAAACCCTACGGCAAACCCTGGTGGCTGCCACATCGTGGCAGCCACCAGCTTTGCGCCGTGGGTTCTAACCGAACTTGAAGCTGGTCACAGCCAGCGCACCAAAGAAATCATCTTCATGGTAGGGGACGGACGCAGCCTCGTCCTCCGCCGCACCCACCACCACCATCAGCGGCAGCAAGTGTTCCTCGCGCGGATGCGCCATGCGCGCCGACGGCGCCGATTCCCAATCCAGCAATGTCTGCGTACGTTCGGCCGACGGTTTCGCCATCGCCGCGCGCAGCCAGTCGTCGAACTGGTGCGACGCCGCCGCGCCCATGGCGTTGAAGGCGCGCAGATTGTGGTAGCTCAGGCCACTGCCGACAATCAGCACACCTTCATCGCGCAGCACGCGCAGGGCGCGGCCCACGGCGAGGTGAGTGGCCGGATCAAGTCCGTGCTTGAGCGACAACTGCACGATGGGCACATCCGCCTCCGGGAAGGCCGGATACAGCGCGCTGAAGGTGCCATGGTCGAAGCCGCGTTCGGGATCGAGGTGCGCTGCATGTCCGGCCGCGATCAACAGCGACTGCACGCGCGCCGCCAGGTCTGGCGAACCGGGCGCCGGATACTGGATCTGGTAGGTATGCGGCGGGAAGCCGCCATAGTCGTAGATCATCGGCGGGCGCGGGCTGGACGAGATCAGGAAATCGCGTCCTTCCCAGTGTGCCGTGACGGCAAGGACCGCCTTCGGCTTGCCGCCGATCTGGCGCTGGATGTCCTTCAGCGAGGCGTCCAGCTTGTCGTAAGCGGAGCCGAATTGTTCGCGCATCCAGGGCCAAGGGCCGCCGCCGTGCGAGAGAAAGTAGGTGGGCAGAGTATTCATGGAACCAATATATGGCTCGCCCACCTGTAGATCAATGCATATTTTGTGAATGCTGCATTACTTGTTTGTGGCCGATACCGTCATCAGCGCAAACAGCCGGGTGGTACGCATCCAGGCCAGGATCAGCGCAATGATCTGCGTGACGAGGAAGCCCAGCACCAGCATCACCACATTGGCGCCCGCCATATTGAAGCGCGCCGCACCAAGCAGGGCCGCCAGCAGCAGGCCGGCGATCGTCACGATCGCGTAAGCGCCAAGCACCGCGCCAGGACGGCGCCACAGCAGCTTCAGGCCGCGCCACCACGCCTTCACGGCCGAGGTGCGGCGGCGGTCGATCGCCAGTTCGGCGCGGCCCGCATCCAGCGTAGCGTTGATGAACAGGATCAGCAGCAGCATCGCAGCCATGGCGGCGTAATTCCAAGGCTCCGCGTCCGACAGCAGCACGGCCTTGTCGGCATGCTTCTCGGCCAGGTCCATCAACTGGCCGCCGAGCGCGCCCGCAGCTGCCGTCAGTACGAGGCCCCACAGCAGCATGCGGAACATGCGTGGATACTCGGACACGCCGCCTGCAAACAGCTCGCGGAACCGCGGCGTGTCATGCGCACGGGCCGCCGTGATTGCCGCGCCGGTCAGGAAAGGCGACAGCAGCAGCGTGAGGATCAGCGCCGACAGGCCGGCGCCATGCACCGCATCGCCATGGCGGCGAATCTCGGACATCAGATCGGTCACCGCCCACAGCGGCAGTTCCTTCGCCAGTTCCGGCGCATGCACGGATTTATCCAGAGCGTTGGACAACACGTCCCACAGCGGCACGCCGGCCAGCAGCACCGGCAGCAGCAGAGCGCCCAGCCAGATCAGGAGCAGGCGCCATTGCAGGGCGGTGCGGGATGCATTCTTGATGGTGGTAGTCAGCTTCATACAGTCGTCATCAGGGCAAGAAGGGCTTGGAAGAAGGCGGCTGCATCAAAGGTCCAGCGGCGCGAGGCGCTGCCGTCGGACTTGAGAGTGCGGCTGTCATCGAGCTTGGTCAGATCCAGCAGGTTCTTGTGGCCGGCGTCGATTTCGGCGGAAACGGCCTTCACCGGCTTGGTCCACTCGAACTTCTGCCAGCGCTGGTCGCCGCTCCATTGTGCGGTTTCCTTGCTGCCATCGGCGAAGGTCACGACCACGGTCTGCGGCACTTCGGCGCCGCGGCGGCGCACGATCACTTCCGTGCGGAAGGGGAAGGGGCCGGTGCCTTCGTTGGCATTGGGATGTTCCTTCTTCCACTTCTTGCGGATGTCGTCCGCGCGGTCGTCGGCGTCGTCCTCGCTCAACTGCACGCGCTTGCCTTTTTCGATGGCGTAGCCGGGCTGCGGCACCACTTCCTTGCTGGAGAATTTATCGATACGGTCATCCACGCGGGTGGCGCTGTACACCTGCTGCGCAAACACACGCTCTACCAGGGCGCGTTGTCCGGACACTTCTGCCAGCGTGTCGCGCAGGTCGGCAATGCTGGGGTGACGGAACTTCCAGCGCTTGTAGTATTCCTTGAAGGCGCGCTCGGTCGCATCCTTGCCCAGCTGTTCTTCCAGGTCGTGCATGGTGATCGCGGTACGGGTGTACACGGGGCCGACGCCCTGCAGCCGTGCGTAGGCATTTTCGCCCAGCGGGTCGGATGGCTCTTCGCGCGGCATGCGCATGCGTTCGAACTCAAACACATTGAACTTCGGCGAGAAGCCCAGCGCGCGCAGGAAAGGTGTGCTGGCGTGGATAGGCTGGTTTGCGGCGCGCAGCATGCGCATGTCCCAGTATTCATTCAGGCCTTCGTCCAGCATTGGTTCTTCGAACTCATTGCTGGCCAGGATGCCGTAGAAATAGCCGTGGCCGAATTCGTGGATGGTGACGAAATCCAGCATGTCGCGGTCAAGCGTGCCCGGTTTCGGATCTTCGTAAGCGTCAGCAGTGAAGAAGGTCGGGTATTCCATGCCGCCCGCCTCTCCGGCATTGTGCGGCGGGATCACGACGGTGACCGTCTTGTAAGGGTAGGGGCCGAGCGTGTTGGAGAACCAGGTCAGCGAATCCTTGGTGGCCTGCATTGCGGGTGCCGCGTTGGATGCGTACTCCGGCGGATACAGTACCGTGATCTTCACTTGCGGGCTACCCGGACCGGTCCAGGTGTCGACCAGCGGCTTGGCGGTACGCTTGTCGGCGGTCCAGGCGAAATCGTGGACGTCGCCCTGCACGAAGCGGTGCGTCAGCTTGCCGTCTTTTTCAACCGGTGCGCCTTGCAGCTCGCCGGTGGCGCCAACGGTGTAATCCTTTGGCGCGGTCAGCTTCACATCGTAATTGCCGAAATCCGCATAGAACTCGGACTCGGAATGGTATTCATGTGCATTCCAGCGCACCGCCGTCGCGCCGCGTTCGCCCGGCAGTTCCAGCACGCCGATCTTGGGGAACCATTGCGCCACCAGGTGGAAAGTCTCGAAGTAGCCGGCACGAGCAATGACGCGCGGCAGCTGGTCGAAGAAGGCGATGTCCAGCGTAGTGCTGGCGCCCGGCGCGACGGCCTGCGGCAGGTCCAGCCGCACCACGGTCTGATCGGATTCGGGACCGCCATCCGGATGCACGAACTTCCACGGCACGGCCGCGCCGTTCTGCGCCACGCTGCGCAATTCCGTATAGCCCCATTCGCCGTCCTTGATATCGACGCCGGAACGGAAGCCAACGCCGCGGTTGCGCAGTTCGGTGAAGAAGGTGCTGTTCGCGTTCTGGAAGGCGTTCAGGTAGAGATGCATGTAGACGCTGCGCACAGGCTTGTCGCTGCGGTTGCGCCATGTAAGCTTCTGCTTGCCGTCCACCGTGTGCTTGACGGGATCGAGCGTCGCGTCGATCTCGTAATTCACGACGCGGTCGGACAGCGTCGCTTCAGCGCCGGTGCGCGCACCGCCCCAGGCACTGGATGCGCTGGGCGTGCTGACGGCTGCGGATCGGCCAGGAACCAGGGGAATATCATCTGCCGCGGCGGGCACTGTTGCGGGGACTGGCGTCTTTGCGCCTTGTGCCATCAGGGTGGACACAGCGGCCACCAGCGCGACGGCGGGCAGCCATTTCAGGGTGCTTCGCATATCTCTCCAATAGATAAATCGGCAACCCGTGCAATTTAGCCAGCCTTTTACCAATTTGGCAAACTTTTGCGACAAACGGTTTATAATGTCGGCGCCCTGGTGCCACGCGTCCTGCTCATGGACGCAGTTAAACGGGAAACACAAGGCCGCGTGCGCAGAAGCGCGCAAGCCAAGGTGTGCTGCCCCCGCAACGGTAAGCAAGCGCCACTCGAGAACCGGAATACCGGTGGCAGGCACATCGTGCCTGCCACCAGATTCACGCTTCCCGGTTTTTGGCATGCCGGTTCGAAGACCACTATGCAGACAGCATAGGAAGGTGAACCGGTTCGACTTGCCAGCCCGGATACCGGCCAGGGAGGTGGAAGCGCGCCCGCAACGGCGGGGCTTCTTTGGATTCCGGCTGCGGGGACGCAGGCGGATACTTTTTCTGTACTGGTTTGTCCATGAATACCTTTGCATCCCGCAGCGCGCTGGCGCTGGCCGTTTCCCTTTGCTTTGCCGCGCCTGCGTTCGCGGAAGGCGACGTTGTTGTCATCTCCGGTTCCCGCTTCGCTGCCGATCCGGCCTTGCTGCCGATTGGCGCCACCTCCATCAGCGCGGCTGAAATCCGCCGCGCCGGCGCAGCCGACGTGAACCAGGCGATCCGCAAGATCGGTGGCGTGTACGGCCGCCAGAGCCTGACCGGCAGCCCGGACTTCGGCCTCGACCTGCGCGGCTTCGGCACCAACAGCGACCAGAATATGGTGGTGGTGCTGGACGGCGTGCGCCTGTCCGAGAATGAGCTGAATGGCCCGCTGCTGTCCACCATTCCGATCGACTCCGTTGAGCGCATCGACATCATGCGTGGCGGCGCCAGTGTGCTGTACGGCGAAGGCGCAACGGGCGGTGTGATCGAGATCCACACCAAGCGTCCGGAAGCTAACACCACGCGCGGCACCGTGTACGCGGAAGGCGGCCAGTTCGCCACCGGCGAGGTGCGCGGCTCCGTGGCCAAGGCATGGAACGACTTCGCAGTGGACCTGTCGGCCGGCCATCAGCGCACCGACAACTACCGCGACAACAACGAATTCAAGCAGAGCAAATTCAATGGTGGTGCGCAGTGGAACACCGAGTACGGCCGCTTTGGTGTGCGCGCTGACATCGCGCGCCAGGACAACCGCTTTGCCGGGTCTTTGAGCCTGCTGGAATTCCAGAACAATCCGCGCCATACCGACACGCCGAACGATTTCGGCAAGCTGGATAGCGACCGCTATACCGCGACCTACGAGCAAAAGCTTGGCAACTTCGACATCGCTGCCGAACTGTCGCACCGCAAGAAGACCACCGAAGCGACCTACATTAGCTCCTTCGGCACTTTCAGCTCGCATTACGACAGCAAACAAACCCAGTTCTCGCCACGCGTGCGCCACCTGGCGCAATTCGACGGTCTGCTGAACGAACTGGTGACCGGTATCGATTTCCAGCGCTGGAACCGCGTGACCGACGGCACCTACGAAACCACCCAGCGTTCCAAGGCCTTCTACGTGCGCGACGAAATCAAGTTCGGCGGCCAGTATCAGCCACGTATCGCCGCTGGTGTGCGCCGTGAGCTGTTCGACAAGGTCGCGACCGATCCGCTGGGCTTCAATTCCGTGTACGACGTGACCCAGTCGCACAACGCCTGGGAAGTGCAGGGCAGCGTGCTGGCCGCGCCAAACCTGACCGTCTACGCCAAGACCGGCCAGAGCTATCGCGTTGCCAACGCCGACGAAAATGGCTTCACGCCGGTGTTCAACCAGCCGCTGAAAACCCAGACCTCGCATGACCTCGAACTGGGTGCCGGCTACTCGCTGGCCGGCATCAAGCTGGATGCGCGCGTGTTCCGCCATAACCTGAACAACGAGATCTTCTACGATCCGACCGCGGGCATGTTTGGCGCCAACACCAACCTGGCGCCGACCCGCCGTGAAGGTTTCGAGTTCGACGCCAGCGCCAATGTGGCGAAAGACTGGCAGGTCAGCGGCCATTACCAGCACGTGAAAGCCGAGTTCCGCGACGGTCCTAATGATGGCCATGAAATGGTGCTGGTGCCGAAGAACATCGTGACCGCGCGCCTGGCCTGGCTGCCTTCCGATGGCCAGACCGCCGATGTGGGCGTGCAGTGGGTGGACCAGCAACGCTATGGCGCGGACTTCGCCAATACCTGCCTGGGCCGCATCCCGTCCTTCGCCACCATCGACGCCCGCTATGCGCGCCGCTTCGGCCAGTGGGAAGTTGCGGTGCAGGGCACCAACCTGGCGAACCGCCACTACTTCACGGCCGCTTTCGGTTGCAACGCTGGCATTTACCCGAGCGACGGCCGCCAGCTGAAACTGTCGGTCCGCTACGACTTCTGACAGAGGGCCACTTAAGAGTGGCTTAAAAACGCCGCGGGGGAGACATTTCGCCCCAAAAAATGTTAATCTCGCGGCGTTTACCACCCATTCTGAAGGATGAATATGCGTTTCCTGCGTCTCATGCTGGCTTCCGCCGCCTTTATGTTCACTGCTGCCGGCGCCTATGCCGCGGAACCGCAGCAAGGCGTTGACTACAAGGTTCTCGATACTCCGGTTCACGCTGATACCGGCAGTAAAAAGGTCGAGGTGATCGAGTTCTTCATGTACTCCTGCCCGCACTGCAATGCGCTGGAGCCGATGATGGCTGACTGGGTCAAGAAGAATGCCGACAAGATCGTGTTCAAACGCGTGCATTTCCCGCGCACCGGCGAGAAAGACCCGCTGGCACACGCTTACCTGACCCTGGAAGCGATGGGCAAGGTGGACCAGGTGCACGACAAGCTGTTCCGCGCATACCACGTTGAGCACAATCGCCTGATGACCGACGACTCCATCACTGAGGTGGTAACCAAGGCAGGCATTGACAAGACCAAGTACCTGGAAGCCTTCAATTCCTTTGGTGTGCAGTCTAAAATGAAGCGTGCGAACCAGCTGATCAACTCCTACAAGGTCGACAGCGCACCGACCATCGTGATCGACGGCCGTTACGTGACCTCGCCGTCGCAAGCTGGCCGTCCGGGCGAACCGGAATCGCTGTCCCAGCAGAAGACCCTGGTCGTGATGGATTACCTGGTCAACAAGGCCGCAGCAGGCAAGAAATAAGATATGGCAAATCGTGAAGAAGACGTGATGCAGGCGTACCGGGATTCGATCCCGGATGAATCGCGCCTGTTCAACCGCACCCGCATCAACCAGGTGGCATGGACGCTCATCGTGCTGCTGTGCGGTCTCGTCTTCTGGATGGCGATTGCCCTGATCAATGCGGAGAACCAGCGCAATGCCCTGATCAACAAGCAGTGCCGCGATCGCGTGTTCCCCGAAGAGATCGACAAGGCCTGCATCGTCAGTGTCCATTCACGCGAACACTGGTGGGAACATCTTGCTTACGCCATGTGGCATACCTCGCCGCAGCGATAAAAAAAGCCCGCAATCGCGGGCTTTTTCTTTAGCTGTGCTTCTTCTCGTCGATCACCACCGTGCAGGTTGATCCGGCCACCAGCACCTGACCCTTCGGCGTATTGTCGATGTGGATGCGCACCGGAATGCGCTGCGCCAGGCGCACCCAGTTGAAGGTCGGGTTCACGTCGGCCAGCAGTTCGCGGCCGGTGGTGGCGTCGCGGTCGGTAATGCCGCGCGCTACGCTTTCGATATGGCCTTGCATGCGCACGCCGTCCATCAGCTGCATATCGACCTTGGCGCCTTGCTGCAGCAGGGGCAGTTTGGTCTCTTCAAAATAGCCGATGACGTAGTAGGACTCGCTGTCGATCAGGGCCAGCTTGGCGGCGCCGACGGAAGCGAAATCGCCTGCATGCACATTCAGGTTGGTGACGAAGCCGCTGACCGGCGCGCGCACCACGGTGCGCTCCAGGTTGACCTGCGCCAGCTTGCGCGCGGCCTGTGCCGCCTCGATCTGGGCGGTGGCGCTGCTGACGGCGAAGTCCGCAGTTTCCTTGTTCTCGGCGGAGATCACGTCGCTGCCCAGCGCGGCGCGGCGTTTGGCTTCGCTGCTGCGGCGGCCTTTCTCCACCTGCTGCGCGGACAGCGCGGCATTGGCCTGGGCCAGGGCGCTGGTGTAGCGCTCCTTGTCGATCACGAACAGCACATCGCCTTTCTGTACGTACTGGTTATCCTTCACCAGCACTTCGGTGACAGTGCCGGAAACGTCGGCCGCGATGTTGATGACGTCGGCGCGGATGTGGCCATCGCGCGTCCATGGCGATTCCTCGTAGCGGTCCCAGGCCGTTTTGCCGGCCCACAGGGCGGCAAGGAGCAACAAGGCACTAATGGTAAAGCGGAAGATCTTGGTCAGCATAGGGAGTCTTCTTATTGATAGAGATTGATGATTAAGCCGCCGAAAATGCAGGCCAGCAGGGAAAGCCGCACCAGCGCGGGGTGCCACAGGCGGCGATACACGCCGAGGTAGCCAAGCACGCCATCCAGCAAGCCTTGCAGCAGCAGGCTGGCGAAGAACAGCGGCAGAACGGTTGGGATCAGAACGCCGAACACGGACAGTTCACGCGGCATGGCTGGTTTCTCCTTGGTCGAGCAGGGATGTGTAAATGGAATGCAGATCGGTCAGTGCGGTGTGCAGGCGCGGCAGGCGCTCGGCTGATGCATCGGGCAGCGCGCCGCGCAGCACCGGGCCGGCGGCCAGAATTGCTGCCTGTGCGGACGTGCTGGAGACGCGCTCCGGTGCACGCAGGTGTGCGGCAAGGCTGTCGACCACGCGCTGCAACGCCTCGCGCACGAGGCCTTGCTGGGACGTCGCCAGCAGGGCGCGCAGTTCGATCGTTGCGTGGCCCAGTTCCAGCAAGGTCAGGCCCTGGCGCACGACGGCGCGGGCGTCGGTGCTGGGCGCCGGACCGGCGGCCGCATTGAGCTGGCTGAGCAGGTCGCGTACACGGTTGTCGAAACGATGGCGCAGGCGGCGCGCGGACTGCGCAACGGCGGCAGGCCGGCTTGCGCTGCCGGACAGGCGCGCGGTGCAGGCGTCCAGCGCCTCGCGCCACAGAGCCGCAGCAACGTGTTCGCGATTACCCATGGTGTGCTCCGGCAGCAGTACGGAGAAGGCCGCGTAAGCGATCAGCACACCCAATATCTGCGAGATGGCGCCATTCAGGTAGGCGCCAACGTCGAAGCTCATATGGTTGGCCGGCGCGATGAACAGGCTGGTGAACAAGGCCATGCCGACGCCGATACCGCCGCGTTTCGGATCGGACGTCAGCCACATGGCCAGTGCCAGCAAGGGCAGGGCGGCCAGCACCAGCATCGGGTAATCGTTTGCCTGAATCACCAGGTAGAACTCGGACACGAAGCACAGCGGGAAAGCGGCCAGGAAGCCGATCATGATCTGCTTCACCATTGCCGTTGGACGCGGCGAGGACGAAGCCAGCGCGCAGAACACGGTGCCCAGCACGACCATATTGGCCAGCTGCGGCCACACCATCCAGTACCAGATCGTCGCGGCGGCCAGCAGCATCAGCGCGGCGCGCACGCCGCTGGCGATGACAATGCCCGGCGGCGTTTTGGGTGCGTAGGCTTGCGGTTCGCTGACCTGCACCCGGCGGCGCTGCGCCAGGCCGTCGTACTGCGCCGCGAACGAGGCGATATTGCCGGCAAAGCGCTCCAGCAGCTCGACGGCCGTGTCGAAATCGATGCGCCAGCGGCGCGAGGTGTCTGCATCGCAGTCCGCATCGGCCAGCGCCAGTGCATCGCGGGCATCGGCAATGGCCGCGGCCAGCTGCGGGCGTAGTGCGTCAAAGGCCGCTGCGGCGCCATGGCTGCCGTCGGTGTGCGGCGCAGGCGCCGCTGTGCGTGCGGCTGCCATGGCGGCCGACATGGCGCCCGCCAGTTGGCGGTGCAGCGGTTCAAGCAGGCCAGGCACCGGCGAATCAGGCTGCGAGCGCGCACGGTCGATCAGACGGTGCAGGGTATAGAAGGTGGTCAGCGCCGTCATGAACGCAGCATTGAAGGCATGCAGCTGGCGCGTGTGCGAACGCGCATGCGCCGCTTCGAAGAAGGCTGCCGCGCGGCCGGACTCCAGCGCCGCGATGTCGGCTGCAAAGCGCAGGTGCGACACTTCCGCTTCCGATGGCGACAGCTTATGTTCCAGCACCTTCTGGCAGAAGCCGAGGAAGCCTTCGAAGCGCGCCTGCACCGTGCGCATCACCAGCGGGCCGTGGGCGCGCGGGAACAGCACGTCGTTGATGACGGAAGCGCAAATGATGCCCAGGCCAACTTCGGTGGCGCGCGTCACCGCCAGCGAGAACACGGCGGTGGGATGGTCCAGCGAAGGCACGCCGATCATCACGGCCGTATAGCCCGCCAGCACGAAGCTGTAGGACTGCTGATTGCGGTGCATTGCCGCGCCGGCGGTACAAAGGCCTACCCACAGCGCCAGGCCGAGAAAGAGCAGGGGCGCCTGCTGCGGGAACAGGCCAACTAGCAGCAGCGCGGCGGAACAGCCGACGATGGTGCCCAGCAAACGGTAGAAAGCCTTTTCCAGCACCATGCCGCTGCTCGGCAGGGCCAGGATGAAGGTGGTGGTCATCGCCGTGCCGGGCGAATCGAGGCCGAGGCGGAAGGCCAGCCATAAAGCGGAAAAGGCCGCCACCATCGTACGGGCTACAAACATCCAGCGCCCGCCGTCGGTGGCAGCCCAATCGAGGACCTGCCTGCCCACCCAGCCCGCCGCGGATTTGATGCTTGGTTTGGCGGTGGCTGGAGAGGGCGTCATGATAGCTCTATAAACTGTGTTCTAAGTTATCCAGCTGTCTTCTGAACAGCTGTTCCTGTGCCCGGATATCTTCCGGATCGTAGCCGTCATAGGCTCGGGTCGTACGCGCCCAGACTTCGGGCATCACCTGTTCGATCAGCGAACGGCCGGCATCGGTCAGCGAAATCATCACGCAGCGGCGGTCGCCTGGACGGTTGCCGCGAGTGATCAGGCCTTGCGATTCCAGATCGTTGCAAACCCTGGTCAGGTTCGCCGGTTTTTCCATACACGCTTCGCCCAAAGTCGAAGCAGTCGATGTTTCATTTTCAGAGCCGTACAATACGGCCAGGACCATGTAGCTGGCATCCACCAGGTCATACTTGCGCAGCACTGCGTTCGACAGATCTTTCATGCGCTTCTGGACGTGGTACGTCATGCGCAGCAACCGCATCAGGTCCTCCGGGAATCCCGGCATGCGCGTGTGAATATTCTTCAGGCGCTTGTTGGTGGCATCAAAACTGCCCATGTGCAGTCACTCCTGTGCAATCGAAAGCCAAATTTTACTATTGTTGACCTAAGGTAAAGACATTTTTAGGCCTCCTCCGAGCGCCGACATCAGGCTCGCGTAGTTGTCCAGACGCTGCATTTCGACCTTTGCCGCCTGCTCTTCTTCGTTCAATAAAGTGAGCCGCGCAGACAGCACAGTCAGCGAATCGGTTATACCTGCGCGGAAAGATCGATCCGCGAGGCTGTGCGCATTGCGTGCCGTGGCCAGTGCCTGATCGGCCAGTTGGCGCTGCGTTTCATTAGATTGCATCTGCGTCACAGTGTTGGCAACTTCCAACAGTGCGCGGATCAAAGTCGCGTTGTACTGCTCGACAGCGGCATCGTAATTCGATGTTTGCGCTCCCAATTGGCCGCGCAATCGTCCACCGTCAAAAATCGGCAAGCTCAGCGCGGGCGTAATGCCACGCACGCTGGAACTGGCGTTGAGGAATTTGCTGAAGCCAAACGACTGCAAGCCCGCGAACGCCACGATATTGATGTTCGGGTAGAAGGCTGCCTTCGCCGCTTCGATGTCGTGGCCTGCCGCTTCGACGCGCCAGCGCTGGGCGGCGAGGTCGGGGCGGCGTCCTATCAGCTCGGCGGGGAGCGTGCTGGGCAAGCCCACATCGCCATGCAGGGTCAGCTTGGGCCGGGTGATCGTCTCTCCGTCACCCGGACCTTTGCCGATCAGGGCTGCCAGCTGGTTGCGCAGCAGAGCAATCGTCTCTTCCAGTTGCTCCGCTTCGCGCCGTCCTGCCGGCAGCGTTGTCTCTACGGTCGTGACATCGATCGCACTGGCCAGGCCTGCGGCGTGGCGGCGCCTGGTGATGTCGAGAATACGCTCGCGCTGGGACAAGCTGTCGTGCACGCTGTCCAGCAATTCATACGCATACCACAGCTGGATGTAGCTATGGGCGATATTCGTTTCCAACGCCAGCCGCGCTGCCTGTGCTTCAGCCGACGCAACCTGGGTATCGTCCAGCGCGGCGGCCAGCAGATCGTGATCGCGGCCCCACAGATCGAGGTCGTAGGAACCGGTCACGGTGGCGGTGTTCAGCCATGCCCAGTTATCAGCCAGTGGCGGCGGTGCAGTACCGCGCGCAGAAAAGCGCTGGCGGTCCGACGACGCACTGGCATCCACGCGCGGCAAAGTGGCCGATTTGGCGATACCTGCGACGGCTTGCGCCTGGCGCACGCGCGCCTGAGCGACTTTCAGCGAAGGGCTGTCTGCAATCGCGGCTTCCACCAGGCGATTCAGCTGCGCGTCGCCCAGCGCTTCCCACCACGCTTCGGTCGGCCAGGCCATCGGCTTGGCGGCGTGGATCGCGCTGCCCGGCTTGAGCGTGTTGGCGGGCAGGGTGTGCGACTCGGGATGGATGTTCCCCATGTCGGCACAGCCCGCCAGCACCAGGACCAGACCCAGCGTAGCGGCGGAAGTAGCGGGTGCGAAGCGGCGCAGCATTTTCAAGGCTTACTTGGCGGTTTGCTTCTGGGTCTGGGCCACGTCCAGATCGGCTTCGGTCTGGATCAGGGTGCCGTTCTTGCGCGCTGCGTAGAACTCGGCCATGACTTGTTCGCGGGTCAGGCCCTTGGCTTGCTGGGTGGCGGCGACGGCGGTGGCAGCGACAGGGGCGGACGATGCGGCGGCAGTATTGGCGCTCGCATCTTCGGCGGCGAAGGCTGCGCTGGCAGCGGACAGGGTCAGGGTGGCAATGATCAGGTGTGCGGCGTTCATGACAATTCTCCTAGAAAGTGAACAGCATGAAAGCAGTATATACCTAAATAGTACACAAATGAAATACGTAAAAATACGAGGTGTGCGCCCTCGCTTCGTGTGACTTGTTAAAGTAAATGCAAGGCCGTTTTACGGTATTTGCATCTGGGAGAATCATCATGACTGGCAGCAGCACACTTGATCCCGACAATATGCCGGCCCGCCGCGACCGGATTGTCGACAAAGGACACGGTACGGAAGCGCTCGGCCCGAGCGACACCTCGGACTCCGGCAGCGATATCACCGGCAACAGCGGACTCGCCCAGCAGATCGACACCGGACTGGAGCAGGGCACTTATGGCGATACGGAAGCGGGCCTGGCGGATGGCACGGCCGGCCCGGACATCGGCGACGCCAACCTGAGCAGCGATTCGGATTCCACCGGCACCGGCGAACGCGCCGCCGCCGGGCGCGACACGGTAGCGCCCGATGGCGCCGACATCGGCGTCGATCACATCGAAACCGTCCCGTTCACCACGAAGCGCGAACGCGACGACGTGGAACGCGGTCCCTGATAAACCCAAGGCGTGAACCAGGGTGTCTGCCACGATGTGGCAGACACCAGTCTCTGCCGTTGGTTTCCTAACGGGCCACGGACATCACATCCGCCAGCCAGTCGACGAAGGCGCGCACGCGCGGCGAGAGCTGGCGCTGGTGGGGATACAGCACGGACACGGTCATCGGCGGCGGCGCGAAGTCTTGCAGCACTTCACGCAGCGCGCCGCTCTGCAGCTGGTCTTCCACGTGATAACGCGGCACCTGGATCAGGCCAAGGTCATTCAGGCAGCACGCCACATACGCTTCGGCATTGATGACGCCGACCTTGCCCGGCAAGTCCAGCGTGCGCACCCCGTCGCCGGTGCGAAACTCGAACGGCAGCATGCGTCCGCTGGCGCTGGAGTAGAAGTTGACGGCCCGGTGGCCCGCCAGATCGTCCGGCGTTAAAGGTTCGCCGTGCTGCGCGAAGTAGGTGGGCGTGGCGACGGTCACCTGCGCCAGTGAGGCCACACGCCGCGCCACCATGCTCGAATCCTTCAGTTCTCCCACGCGCAGCACGCAGTCCATGCCCTCGCGCACCAGGTCCACAAAGCGGTCGCCCATGCCGATTTCCAGATCGATGTCCGGATAGCGCGCGAAGAATTCGCGCAAGCGCGGCAGCACGTAATGGCGCGCCAGCGTTTCCTGCAGATCGACGCGCACTTTCCCTTTTGGCAGCACGCCGCTGGTGCCGAAGCCCGCTTCGGTTTCTTCCACGTCCGCCAGGATACGCAGGCAGCGCTGGTAATAGGCCTCACCGTCCAGCGTGGGGCTGACCTGGCGCGTGGTCCGGTGCAGCAGGCGCACGCCGAGCCGTGATTCCAGCTGCTTGATGGTGTGCGTGGCGGTGGCGGCGGGCAGGATCAGATCGTCCGCCGCCTTGCTGAAGCTGCGCAGTTCCACGATGCGGGTGAACAGCCGCATGGCATCGAATCGGTCCATTATTGAGGATTTTTGAATAGTTATCGCAAGTTTAGCGCATTTATCCAAGTGGAGAAAAGGAAGAAACTGTCTCCATCAACTCAACCACTTGGAGAAAATCATGAAACAAGTCGCAATCGTTACTGGCGCATCCCGTGGCATCGGCGCTGCCGTCGCTCACCGCCTGGCCGCCGAAGGTTATGCCGTCGTTATCAACTATGCAGGCGCAGTGGAGGAAGCGGATGGCGTTGTCGCCGCCATCAAGGAGCAGGGCGGCGAAGCCTTTGCGGTGCGCGCCGACGTATCGGACAGCGGCGCGGTGCGCAGCCTGTTCGACGCCACCATCGACCGCTACGGCCGCGTGGACGTGCTGGTGAATAACGCTGGCCTGATGCCGCCGGCCCTGCCGCACCTGGCCGACACCGACGACGCCACCTTCGACCGCCTGTTCGCGGTGAACGTGAAGGGCACTTTCAACACGCTGCGCGAAGCCGCCAAACGCCTGGAACAGGGCGGCCGCATCGTGAACTTCTCGACCAGTGTGATCGGCCTGTCGCTGCCCGGTTATGCCGTGTATGGCGCAACCAAGGGAGCGGTCGAAGTCATGACCAACATCATGGCTAAGGAACTGCGCGGCAAGAACATCGCCGTCAACGCCGTGGCGCCTGGCCCGACCGGCACTGACCTGTTCCTGAACGGGAAAACGCCGGAGCAGATCGCCGCCTTCTCGAAGATGGCGCCGCTGGAGCGCCTCGGCAAACCGGACGACATCGCCGAAGCCGTGGCCTTCCTCGCCACCCCGAACACCTGGATCAATGGACAAACCCTGCGCGCCAACGGCGGCATCATCTAAGGAGAAATATCATGACTAGCCAATCTGTCGTTCTCGTTACTGGCGCCGCAACCGGCATCGGCGCACTGACTGTACGTTCCCTCGCCAAAGCCGGCCACGTGGTCTACGCCAGCATGCGCGATATCGCGGGCCGCAACGCAGCCAAGGTGCGCGAGCTGCGCGACTGGGGCTTCGCCAACGGCGCCGATGTGCGCGCCGTGGAACTGGATGTGCTGTCGCAGGCATCGGCCGATGCCGCCGTGGCATCCATCGTGGCCGACCGTGGCCGCCTGGACGCGGTGGTGCACAACGCCGGCCACCTGGTGATCGGTCCGACCGAAGCCTTCACGCCGGAAGAGATTTCGCAGGTCTTCGACACCAACTTCCTCGGTACCCAGCGCGTAAACCGCGCCGTGCTGCCGGTGATGCGCGAACAGGGCAAGGGACTGGTGCTGTGGGTCAGCAGCTCCACGGTGCGCGGCGGCTTCCCGCCATTCCTCGGCCCTTATGCGGCAGCCAAGGCGGCGATGGATTCGCTGGCGGTTAGCCTGTCGTATGAACTGACGCGCTTTGGCATCGAGACGTCGATCGTCGTGCCGGGTGCCTTCACTGCGGGCACGGAGCACTTCCCCAAAGCAGGCAAGCCTGCGGACGAAGCGACCGCTGCCGCATATGCACGCTACGACGGCTTGCTGGACCAGGTGGGCGCCCGATTGAGCGAACTGTCGCCGCCGGAATCCGATCCGGCAGCGGTGGGCGAAGAGATTGCACGCATCGTCAGCCTGCCGCATGGTGAGCGTCCCTTCCGCTCGGTAGTGGACTTCATCGACGACGGCGCCGCCGAAGTGACCGAAGTGGCGGAACGTGTGCGCGAGCACTTCGCCAAGCGCATTGGCATCGATGATCTGCTGAAGGTGAACGCGTGATGCTGCGCAGTCTGGCCACCGTTGCTGCGGTTGCGGCAGCGGTGGCTTTCTGCCTGAGCGCCTGCGCCGAGGAGAAGGGAATGAAACAGTCTGTGACTTATCTGCATCTGCTGCGCCATACGCCGTTTTTCACGGCGCTGAGCAAGGAGCAGCTGCAATACGTGATCGCCCACTCAACCGAATGGGAAGCGCGTGCAGGGCAGGAGATCAGCAACGGCGCCGAAGCGTCCGACTTTATGTGGGTGCTGCTGGATGGCGGCTGGCAGGTGGAGCAGGCGGGGCGCGTTTCCGCATCCGGTCATGCGAGTCCCGGCAAATGGTATGGAGGTGTGCCGTCCGCCATGCCGCCTGCCGACAGCCGTCTGGTCGCCAATCAGCACAGCTACGTGATGCGCATTGCGCGGCGTGACCTGGAGCAGATGCTGGCCGACGGTTTCGATTTCGGCAGCCATCTGCAGCAGGGCGCGGGCTTTTACGCGGGGCTCAATGCTTTGACGAGCCAGCCCAAAGATTGATCTTGCCTTCCTGGGCTTGCGCGTCGATGGCGCGCAGTTCGTCGGCGCTGAAGGAGAGATTCTTCAGCGCCGCGACGTTTTCGCGGATCTGCGCCGGGTTCGATGCACCGATCAGTGTGGACGTGATGCGCGGATCGCGCAGCACCCAGGCCAGCGCCATCTGGGCCAGGGTTTGTCCGCGGGCCTTGGCGATATCGTTCAGGGCGCGCACGCGCTTCAGGTTTTCCTCGCTCAGGTGCTCGGACTTCAGCGACGTGCCGCCGGGACGGTTCACGCGCGCATCCTGCGGGATGCCGTTCAGGTATTTGTCGGACAGGATGCCTTGCGCCAGCGCGGTGAAGGTGATGCAGCCGATGCCTTCGTTGCCCAGCGTATCGAGCAGGCCTTCCGTTTCGATCCAGCGGTTCAGCATATTGTAGGAAGGCTGGTGGATCAGGCACGGCACCTTCCAGTCGGCCAGCAGGCGCTTGGCTTCGGCGGTTTTCTCGGCCGAGTAGGACGACACCCCCACGTACAGCGCTTTGCCCTGATGGACGGCATGCGCCAGCGCGGCCATGGTTTCTTCCAGCGGCGTGTCCGGGTCGAAGCGGTGGGAATAGAAGATGTCCACGTAGTCGAGGCCCATGCGCTTCAGGCTCTGGTCCAGGCTCGCCAGCACGTACTTGCGCGAGCCGCCGCCCTGGCCGTAGGGACCGGGCCACATGTCCCAGCCGGCCTTGGTGGAGATGATCAACTCATCGCGATATGGCGTGAAGTCCTGCTTGAACAGGTGGCCGAAGTTGGTTTCCGCGCTGCCGTAAGGCGGGCCGTAGTTGTTCGCCAGATCGAAGTGGGTGATGCCCAGATCGAACGCCGTGCGCAGCATTTCGCGCTGCGTGGCCAGACTGGTTGTATCGCCAAAGTTATGCCACAGCCCCAGCGACATCAGCGGCAACTTCAACCCGCTCCGCCCGCAAGTGCGGTACTGCATCTCTTCATAACGGTGGCGCGAGGCGGTGTAAGTCATCTGGAGTCTCCTGGTATTACGGTGGGGACATCATCATAGCGCGAAGGCGCGCTCTTTGCGTTCGATCAATTTGTTTCAAATGTTGCTGAGCTCGCCAATTCAGTTCGTGGACGCTAAGCTGAATCCATGGACAATTACGAGGCATACCAAATCGAGCGATTGGCCAAGCTCGAAGCGATCATCCCAACCCTGGCGACCAAGGCGGACATGGAAGCCCTGCGTGCGGATGTGGCGCGCTGGACGCTGGCCACCGTGATTGGCCTCGTTGTCGGCTTTGCCGGCCTTTTCCTGGTGATGGGTAAGCTGTACGGCCCGCCGGCCTCGGCGCCTTGTGTGTGCGCTTCAGCCGCACCTGCCGCTCCCCAAGTGACAAAGTGAGCATTTCAGAACACCCATTTTCTGGTAGTTTCGCAGCATTGGATCTTGGCACGCGAGGAATCTTTGTTAAAGCTGATCGCATTGATCATGTTGACCGTCTGGCAGACCGCACAGGCAGCGCCAATCGAACCGTGGACGAAATCCCTGACGTGTGCCGATGGCAAATATCTCGGCAGTTCCGAAGCCTATCAGCGCGACAGGCCACCCTTCAAAATGAAGTTTCTGCCAACCGCTGGACTTAGTTTGAACGCAAATGACAAGGCTGACATTCGCAGTTCCTTCGAACTCACACGCCCGCGTCTGGACGACTGATGACGGCAATGCTGAACAAATGGACTGTGGTGGCGGCTGCGGGTGTCTTTGCGACTGCGGCGTGGTACTGGTCCTCGCTTGACGAATCGGGAAGAACGTCCGTTGCCCTGACAGCGACTGCGCCCTCGCACAAGCAAGCGGCAGCGCTTGCGCCATTGCCCGCCCAGCAGGCCACGAGCGCCGCGCCAGAGCCATTGCAGACACTCGTCGAGCGGCTGGCGCGCAGCGGCAATCCACAGGATGCGTATCACGCCTACTACCTGATTTACCGCTGCGTCTCCTTGCAGCGCTATGGCGAGTACCCGACCTGGAAGCCTGCGTCGTTGCAGGCCTTGCCGGCCTCAGGCTGTGAAGCGCTATCCGAACGGGTAAAGGCGAACCGGCTGGATTATCTCGAGCGTGCCGCAGCGGGACACGTCCCCGGCGCCGCCTACGCTCTGGTACAGGAAGGCCCGTTTGGCGATCCCAGCGCACTGACCACTCGTCCGGACGATCCGCTCGTCAAGGAATGGAAAGCGCGTATGTCGACCATGCTCACTGAGCGCGCGGCGGAGGGTGAAAAGGAAAGCCTGCAGAAACTGTATAACGCGAACATGTTCAACGAAACGGTGGTGAGCGTCAGCGACCTTCAAGCCCTGACATATGGACTGGCTCTGCGCACGCTCTACATCCAGGATGGTCTACCCGCCGATGAACTGTTGCCCGTTAGTGAATCCATGCTAAGTATCATCAAGGCCCGCCTGACGCCGCAGCAGATCGCGCAGGCGACCACGGACGCAACCGAAATATTGCGCAAGTCCGCCGAGCACAAGCAGTAGTTTTCGCATATACTCGCCCCGTGATCAATTCTTGAGAAAGGAGGGCATCGTGACTTACTCACTACCCCGCCGAGTGATATGGAGGCCTGACTTCTGAAGTGCTGATCGCGCATGACAGTCGCTTGGTGGGGCCACAGCTGTTCCATCCAATGAAAGCGACTTGAAATGCAAATGACACCTACCTTGCAGTTCCAGGGCATCTGTGCCGATGCCATCTCCTTCTACCGCGACGCCGTTGGCGCCGAAGTTCTGTTCCAGCTGCCGTTCGCCGGCAACGTTGATCCGCAATACCTGAAGCCCGAACTCGCGGACAAAATCATGCGCGCCGCGTTGCGTATAGGCGGCACCGAGATTTATCTGTCCGATGGCCATTGCACCGGCGAGCCGCTGTTCCAGGGCATATCGCTCACGCTGCGCATGAACAGCCGCGAAGAAGCTGAACGCATCGCCCAGTCGCTGGGCGAGGGCGGTAAGGTACGCTTGCTGCCGCCGTCACCGCGCGGGCGTACCTTTTGCACGCTGTTCGATAAATTCGGCGTGCACTGGATAGTCGAAGTGGCGCAGCGATGAGCATCGAAGCGAGCTGATGTCGCATTTAGCGCCTGACCCCAAAATGAAAAAGCCCGCGCGAGCGGGCTTTTTGGGGGGCGGACAGGAACGCGATTAAGCGAAGTTCTTGTTCACGAAGGCCCAGTTCACCAGGTTCCAGAAGGACTCAACGTACTTCGGACGGGCGTTGCGGTAGTCGACGTAGTAAGCGTGTTCCCATACGTCGCAGGTCAGCAGTGGCTTGTCGGCCGAGGTCAGCGGGGTAGCGGCGTTGGAGGTGTTGACGATGTCGACGGAACCGTCGGCCTTCTTCACCAGCCAGGTCCAGCCGGAACCGAAGTTGCCGACGCAGGACTTGGTGAACTCTTCCTTGAACTTGTCGAAGGAACCCCACTTGGCGTTGATCGCGTCAGCCACCGCACCGGTAGCGGCGCCGCCGGCGTTAGGAGCCAGGCAGTTCCAGTAGAAGGTGTGGTTCCACACTTGAGCGGAGTTGTTGAATACGCCGCCGGAGGATTTCTTGATGATCTCTTCCAGGGACAGGTTTTCGAACTCGGTGCCCTTGATCAGGTTGTTCAGGTTGGTCACATAGGCCTGATGGTGCTTACCGTAGTGGTATTCCAGGGTTTCCTTGGAGATGTGCGGCTGCAGAGCGTCCATTGCGTACGGCAGTGGTGGCAGGGTATGTTCCATGAAATGTTTCCTTTTAGTTGAGACGAAAGATTATATTTGCCGAAACGGCCACCATTGTATAACGGCAGCCAAATGCCTGCTATGCGTAGCGCCTAGTTGTTTCCCGCACAATCAGTTCAACCGGCGGGACGCGCGCTTCCGCCGCTTCGCCATGAATCAGACGCAGCAGGGCGTTGGTGGCGATGAAGCCCATTTCGTACAGCGGCTGCTTGACCGTGGTCAGCGGCGGCGTGGTGTAGGCCGAGCCGGGCAAATCATCGAAGCCGACCAGGGAAATGTCTTCCGGTACGCGGATGCCCTTGCGGTACAGGGCCAGGCGAACGCCATAGGCACTCTGGTCGTTGGCGGCGAAGATGGCGCTGAATTGCTGGCGCGTGTCGAGCAGGTGATTGACCGCCAGCAGGCCGCTGTTTTCATGGAAATTACCTTCCACGATCAGGTGCGGGTCGACTTCCAGGCCGGACTCCTCCAGTGCGCGGCGGTAGCCCTTCATACGGTCGATGGCGTCCGCATGGTTGGCCGGTCCGGACACAAAAGCGATGCGGGTGTGGCCCAGTTCGATCAGGTGGCGTACCGCCATCCAGGCGCCGCGTTCGTGGTCGAGGCGGAAGCCGAGAGCACGGGAGGTATCGAGGTTTCGGCCAGTGGAAACAATCGGGCGCTGCTCGGAAAACTGCAACACGGTTTCGTCGGACATGCGGCCCGATAGCAGCACGATGCCGTCCACTTTGCGCGCCAGCAGCAGGCGGATACGGTCCGCTTCCTCTTCCGCATTCCAGTGGCCGGAGACGATCACGGAGGCATAGCCGGTGCCCTTGAGCCCGTCATCCACCCCGTGCAGCATCTCGTCGAAGAAGGGCGAGGAAATATCCTGCACCACGATGCCGATGGTATGCGTGCGGCCTTTTTTGAGCGCCTGCGCCATCAGATTCGGCGCGAAGTTGTTGCGGGCAATGGCCTTCAGCACGGCCTGGCGCTTTTCGTCGGACACCTTGGCGGTGCCATTCAGGATGCGCGATACGGTGCTGGGCGATACGCCTGCTTCGCGCGCGACGTCGATCAGGGTCGATGGACCTGGATTCTTCTCTTCTTCTGCCAATTGCTGTCCTGTAGTGAAATCCTTTTCAGTCAGATTACCTGAAATCACCGGGGCTTTCAATTTTAGTCACAGCAGCGGCTGTACCGAAGCGACGCCGACTTCGGCCGTGCCCTCGGCCAGGCGCACCGTCACCGTTTGGCGCGGCTTCAGTTGATCCGGCGAACGCAGCACGGCGCCCTTGGCATCGCTGACGATGGCGTAGCCGCGTTCCAGCGTGCGCTGCGGATTCAGCAGTTCCAGCTGGGCCGATAGGGCAGACAAAGCCTCGCGTCGTTGGGCGATCTGGGCGGCCGCTGCCATCGCGGCGCGGTGCTGCAGGGCGCCCAACTGGGCACGCACGGCCGTTACCTCCGGACGCCGTGCGGCGAGGCGGCCGGCCAGGCGGTCCAGCGTATGACGCGCCTGCGTCACCGGCGCGCGGTTGGCGTGCACCATGGTGCTGGCCAGCGAACGCAGCTGCAGGCGCTGCTGGGCGATACGGGCGGTCGGACTCAGCAGGCGACGCGTGTAATTGTCCAGGGTTTGTGAAGCATCGCTCAGCGCGCGGCGCATGGAGCGGCGCAGGTCGGTGACATCAGCGCGTAATGAAGCGAGCCAGTCTGCCTGTGGCGTTGCCGCCAGCTCAGCAGCAGCGGTCGGCGTGGCGGCGCGCAGGTCGGCAGCGAAGTCGCAAATGGTGAAGTCGGTTTCGTGGCCGACGCCGGAAATCACCGGCATCGTGCAGTTAGCCACCGCGTACGCGACGGCTTCGTCGTTGAAGCTCCACAGATCTTCGATACTGCCGCCACCGCGGCAAACGATCAGCACATCGCATTCGGCGCGGCGCGAAGCCGTGTTAATGGCGGACACGATCTGTTCCGGCGCCTGCGCGCCTTGCACCAGGGTAGGGTAGAGCACGATGTTCACATGCGGGGCACGGCGGCGCAGGGCCGTCAGCACGTCACGCAAGGCGGCGGCGGATGGACTTGTCACAATGCCGATGGTGCGCGCGAACATCGGCAGCGCGCGCTTGCGTTCCGGCTCGAACAGGCCGGCTGCCGTCAGCTTTTCCTTCAGCCGCTGAAATGCTTCGAACAGGGAGCCAACACCCGCGCGCCGGATGGCTTCTACATTAATCTGGTAATCGCCCCGTGGTCCGTAAAGTGTGACCAGGGCGCGCACTTCGACCTTGTCGCCTTCGCGCGGCGTGAAGCTGGCATATTGAGCGCGCCCGCGGAACATGACCGCACGTACCTGGGCGCCATCATCCTTCAGCGTGAAGTACCAGTGGCCGGATGCGGCGCGGGTGAAATTCGAGATTTCCCCAGATATCCAGGTCAGTGGAAAACTGCGTTCGAGCAGGCGCGCAACGGCCTGATTCAGGGCGCTAACTGTGATTACCTGGGCTTGATCTGTCGTGTTCATCGTTCCGGATTCTTGAAGCTGTCCACACGCGGCGGCGGCGGTCATGCTTATGTCACATATAACTTCATATCGCAAGTATTTTTTGTAAACACCTGATTATTAACGGTAAATCGAGGTGCTACATTAGCGGGCATTTTATAAATATCCTTATGGATCAAGCACTTTGCGATTGCGGCTGCTTGTTACGCACAAAGATATCCACAGAAAGTGTGCAGTTCTTTTGGCATGTTTCCGAACGTGCTAAAAATTCTCGCATAGTAACTTTCATTTTAGAAATCAAGCACTTGGCACTCCCGTCCGGGCCTTGCTAACAATATTATCCACAGAAGCTGTGAAGAACCCTATGTGCGTCCGCACAATGGAAACGGTCCCGTCACCGAGTTCTCCACCGCGAAAACGCTGCTTAATTTTTGAGCGGAAGAACTTTTTTGTTTCAAATCAATGACTTTAGTACCAGTCACGCCCCTTGCTCACAATATTGTCCACAGAATTTGTGCAGAAGCGTGCAAACCCCCGCAAAACATGCCAATGCGAAATTTTTACGCACGGTAAGAAAGTTCTTTTAAATCAAGGATATGCATGGTGCATACCTGCCTTGCTAACAATCTTATCAACAGAATATGTGGGGAAGTGAACAAGTCCGGATACCGCGGTTTTACCCCAGTGCGCACTTTTTGCGCATGAGAATTATTCTCTTTCAGATCAAGCGCTTAGGTGGCTTGCCGTGGCATTCTGCACAATTTTGTCCACAGAATATGTGAAAAACTGGGCCATCTCATGGACAAAAAAGTGCTGATGAAAAATTTTGCATTAGAAAAATTCACTTAAAAATCAAGTGACTAGCATAGAGATACTTGGCTTGCCAACAATCTTATCCACAGAATATGTGGGTTTCGCACACCCCTTGCCGACAACGTGCCAACACGATACATTGCGCGTTTAGCTTTCTAACCACAGGAGTTCGAGTTGCTCGCAATTTTCCAAGCCGCAGGCTGGCCTATCTGGCTGCTGTTGATTGCCTCTATTGTTGCCACCGCGCTGATCATCGAACGACTGATGTATCTTCGCCGGTCCCGCATCATTCCCTCGACCCTGCTGGACGAAGTTGTGCGCGTTTATCGCAGCGGGAACATTTCCTCTGACATCCTGAACAAGCTGGAAAGCAGCTCGCCGCTGGGCGTGGTGCTGGCAGCGGCCCTGCGCAATGTGGATGCGCCGCGCGACGTGATGAAGGAATCCATTGAAGAGGCGGGCGGCGGCGTGGCGCACACTCTGGACCGTTTCCTGACCACCCTTGGCACCATCGCAACCCTGGCGCCGCTGATGGGCCTGTTCGGTACGGTGGTCGGCATGATCGAAATCTTCGGTTCGCAAAATTCTTCCGGCGCGAATCCGGCTCAGCTGGCGCACGGTATTTCGGTCGCCCTGTACAACACAGGCTTCGGTCTGGCGATCGCGATGCCGACCCTGGTGTTCTACCGTCACTTCCGCGCCCTGGTCGACAGCTTCGTCATCGAGATGGAGCAGCAGGCGGTGAAGTTTGTGGACATCGTCCATAACTCGCGCAAGTAAGCGGAGCAACTGAATGGCCATGAATTTCCGCAGGGGACAGAAGCGCGAAGATCCGGAAATCAACCTGATTCCGTTTATCGACGTGCTGCTGGTGATCCTGATCTTCCTGATGGTCACCACGACCTACAGCAAGTTCACCGAGCTGCAGATCACGCTGCCGACCGCTGACGCCGAAAAGGCGATCGAGCGTCCGGCCGAGATCAATGTCACGGTCGACGCCAAGGGCAACTACACGGTGAATAACGAGCCGGTGTCCTTCCAGAACGTGGCGGGCCTTGCCGAGCACCTGAAGGCGGCTGCCAAGCCGGGCGAACATCCGGTGGTGATTGTCAATGCCGACCAGTTCGCCATGCACCAGATGGTGGTCAATGTGATGGAGGCCGCACGCATTGCGGGCTTCGATAAGCTGACCTTCGCTGCGCAGACCGGCCAGGCGAAATAATGTCCTCCTCGCTGGAGAGCACGCTCAGCCGCGAATGGCTGCGGCGCGGGCCACTGGCTTGTGCGTTGTGGCCGCTCTCCCTTGTCTTTCGTTCCCTTGCCGCGCTGCGCCGCGGTTTGTATGCCGCCGGCGTGTCGCACGCCGAGCGGCTGCCTGTGCCGGTGGTCGTGGTTGGGAATATCTTCATCGGCGGCACCGGCAAGACGCCGTTGACGATCTGGCTGGTCGAGGCCCTGCGCGAAGCGGGCTATACGCCGGGCGTGATTTCGCGCGGGTTTGGCAGTTCGGCGGCGGCGCCTCAGCTGGTGACGGCATCTTCCGCGCCGTCTGAAGTCGGCGATGAGCCGGTGCTGATTGCTGCCCGTACCGGCGCACCGGTCATGGTCGGCCGGCGCCGGGCGGAAGCGGGCAGGGCGCTGCTGGCGGCGCGTCCCGATGTGGATATCATCGTCACCGACGACGGCTTGCAGCATTACGCGCTAGCCCGCGATGTGGAAATCGTCCTGTTCGACGCCCGTGGTGTCGGCAACGGCTGGACGCTGCCCGCCGGTCCCCTGCGCGAACCCCCATCGCGCCGGCGCGACTTCACGGTCGTGAATGCGCCCGAGCTGACTGCCGCCCTCGCTGCCACGGTCGCGCCGGATGCCGCAGCGCCTGGCGGCCGGACTGGTGCCGCCGCCGTACTGCCGGACCACGGAGGCGCTGCGCCGGTGCAGATGGTGCTGGCGGGCGATGTGGCGGAAAAGCTGAATGACCGGACGCAGCGCGTGGCGCTGAGCGAGCTGGCTGCGCGTGGCGGCAAGGTCGTCGCGGCGGCGGGGATTGGCAATCCGGGTAGATTTTTTGCCATGCTGCGCGGCGCCGGACTGCGGCCGCAAGAATTGCCTCTGCCTGACCATCATGATTTCCAGGACCGCCCCTTCGCGTCGCTGGAAGCCGACATTATTCTGGTCACCGAGAAGGATGCAGTAAAATGTCGGCAAATTGAAGAACTTAGCAACGATCCGAGAATTTGGGTCGTTCCGGTCAGCGCCCGCATCGACCGCGCGCTGGCTGATCAAATTGTGGAGAAATGTCGTGGATGCACGTCTGCTTGATATCCTGGTCTGCCCCGTTTGCAAAGGCCCGCTGGAACACGATAAGAAAAACCAGGAACTGATCTGCCGTGGCGACCGCCTGGCGTACCCGATCCGCGACGGCATCCCGATCATGTGGGCCGACGAGGCGCGTACCCTGCAGGACAGCACGGAGTAATTAGTGTCCTTCATCGTCATCATCCCGGCCCGCCTGGCCTCGACCCGCCTGCCGAACAAGCCGCTGGCTGACCTGGGCGGCAAGCCCATGGTGGTGCGCGTGGCCGAACGCGCCGCCGAATCCGGCGCCAGCCGCATCATCGTCGCCACCGACCACGAAGACATCAAAGCCGCCTGCGAACAGCATGGCGTGGAAGTGTGCATGACCCGGGCCGACCACCCATCCGGCACCGATCGCATCGCCGAAGTGGCGCAGAAACTCAATCTGCCTTTGGATGCGGTGGTGGTCAATCTTCAGGGGGATGAGCCCCTGATCGATCCCGCGCTGCTGAAAGCCGCCGCCGCCCGAATTGGCGCCGGCGTGCCGATGTCCACCTGCGCCCACCCGCTGCATGACGTGGCGGATGTATTCAATCCCAACGTGGTGAAAGTCGTACTGGATAAGCAGGGCCGCGCCCTGTATTTCAGCCGCGCCACCATCCCCTGGGCACGCGACGCCTTCGCTAAATCGAAGGATGCGCTGCCCGCCGGCTATGCCCCGTTGCGCCATATCGGCCTTTACGCCTACCGCAACGACTTCCTCCAGGCCTACCCGGCACTGGAAGCCTCTCCGCTGGAAAGCATCGAAGCGCTGGAGCAGCTGCGCGTTCTGTGGCATGGCTATTCGATCGCCGTGCACGTCACGGAAGCCGCGCCGGCCGCCGGTGTCGATACGCCGGAAGACCTGGAGCGGGTGCGCCGCCACTACAAGTAGTCGAATAATCAACAGCCAATTTGGATTCAAATTGGTGTTTCGCCAGACTTTTGTGGTAAGTTTCGTAGCAAGGTAGTCAAGGCGACCACATACTAATTATTATTGTTTTAGGAAATTTCATGCGTCTCATTCTGTTAGGAGCTCCCGGCGCCGGTAAGGGCACCCAAGCCAACTACATCAAGGAAAAGTACAACATTCCGCAGATTTCCACCGGCGACATGCTGCGTGCCGCCATCAAGGCCGGCACCGAACTGGGTCTGGCCGCCAAGAAGGTCATGGACGCTGGCCAGCTGGTTTCCGACGACATCATCATCGGCCTGGTGAAAGAGCGCCTGAAGGATGCGGATTGCGCCAACGGCTACCTGTTCGACGGCTTCCCGCGCACCATTCCGCAAGCTGACGCCATGAAGGACGCCGGCGTGGCCGTGGACTACGTGCTGGAAATCGACGTGCCGGATGAACAGATCATCGAACGCATGTCCGGCCGCCGCTGCCACCCAGGCTCGGGCCGTACCTATCACGTGAAATTCAATCCGCCTAAAGCAGAGGGCAAGGACGATGTGACCGGCGAAGCGCTGGTGCAGCGCGACGACGACAAACCTGAAACGGTCAAGAAGCGTCTGGATGTCTACCACAACCAGACCGAGGTCCTGCTGGGCTACTACAACAACTGGGCGCAATCGGGTCAGGCTGGCGCGCCGAAGTATCGCAAAATCGAGGGCGTAGGCCCTGTCGAAGAAATCCGCGACCGCGCGTTCGCGGCGCTTTCGAGCTAATACTCAGGCGGGCTTCGGCCCGCTTTCCATTTGCGCCCGCAGCGGCGAATCAATGATCCGCCCTACGACGCGCCCCGGGTGCGGCCCCGAAATGGCCGCGACAACATGTAGGGCGGATCACTGATCCGCCATGAACGGCCCCCTGGCCGTTGAGCATCAAAGTTTTGCAGTACGTAGTTGGTTAGTGTCGTGCCCACAAGGCGCGGCGGTAGTCTGATTCCGTGATGTAGCACTTGATTCTAATAACAGAAGGGGGCAATTTATGGCAGCAAGTTTGTGGTTCGCGATAGCGTGCGGTGTGCTCGCGGTCGTATATGGTTTGTGGGCACGCAACTGGATTCTGGCACAGAACGCGGGCAATCCGCGTATGCAGGAAATCGCGGCAGCCATTCAGCAAGGCGCGGCAGCATATCTGGCACGGCAATACAGAACAATTGGCATTGTCGGAGTGGTGCTGCTCATTGCCATCTTCCTTATGCTGGGCTGGCAGACAGCCCTGGGTTTCTTCATCGGCGCGCTGCTGTCCGGCGCATGTGGCTTCATCGGCATGAACGTTTCGGTGCGCGCCAATGTGCGTACCGCGCAGGCGGCATCGGTCGGCATGAACGAAGCACTGAACGTCGCGTTCAAAGGCGGCGCCATCACCGGCATGCTGGTGGTTGGCCTTGGCCTGCTGGGCGTGACCCTGTTCTATATGCTGCTGACCAGCATGGCCGGTCCCGGCATCACCCCGCATGACGTGATCAAACCGCTGATTGGCCTGGCCTTCGGCGCCTCGCTGATCTCGATCTTCGCCCGTCTCGGCGGCGGCATCTTCACCAAGGGCGCCGACGTGGGCGCCGACCTGGTGGGCAAGGTGGAAGCCGGCATTCCGGAAGACGATCCGCGCAATCCTGCGGTGATCGCGGATAACGTGGGCGACAACGTCGGCGACTGCGCCGGCATGGCCGCCGACCTGTTCGAAACCTATGTGGTGACCCTGATCGCCACCATGCTGCTGGGCGCACTGCTGATCAGCGGCTCGCCGACCGAGGCGGTCCTGTACCCGATGCTGCTGGGCGCGGTGTCCATCCTCGGCTCCATCGTGGGCTGCTCGATGGTGAAGGCCAAGCCGGGCAAGAAGATCATGTCCGCGCTGTACACCGGCTTGTGGTGGGCTGCGGGCCTGTCGCTGATCGGCTTCGTGGTCGTGACCTGGATGCTGTGGCACGACGATGCCATGCGCTACAAGATGCTGGGCTCCACCGTGGTGGGCATTGTGCTGACCGGCCTGATGGTCTACATCACCGAGTTCTACACCGGCACCGATTTCAAACCGGTGCGCCATATCGCCGAAGCTTCCACCACTGGCCACGGCACCAACATCATTGCGGGCCTTGGCGTGTCGATGAAGTCCACCGCATGGCCGGTGCTGGCGGTCTGCGTGGCGATCCTGATTTCCTTCAAGCTGTCCGGCCTGTACGGCGTGGCGATTGCAGCCACGGCCATGCTGTCGATGGCGGGTATCGTGGTGGCGCTGGATGCCTACGGTCCGGTAACCGACAACGCCGGCGGTATCGCTGAAATGGCCGGCATGCCCGATTCCGTGCGCGCCATTACCGATCCGCTGGACGCGGTGGGCAATACCACCAAGGCCGTGACCAAGGGCTATGCCATCGGTTCCGCCGGTCTGGCGGCGCTGGTGCTGTTCGCCGACTACACCCACGCGCTGGAAACGCGCGAGCTGAAGATGTCCTTCGACCTGTCGGACCCGATGGTGATCGTGGGCCTGTTCATCGGCGGCCTGATTCCTTACCTGTTCGGCGCCATGGCGATGGAAGCCGTGGGCCGCGCTGCGGGCGCTGTGGTGGTGGAGGTACGCCGCCAGTTCCGCGACATCAAAGGGATCATGGACGGCACCGGCAAGCCGCAGTACGACAAGGCGGTCGACATGCTGACCGCCTCCGCCATCAAGGAAATGATCCTGCCTTCGCTGCTGCCGGTGCTGGTGCCGATCGTGGTCGGCATGCTGCTCGGCCCGCGCGCACTGGGCGGCCTGCTGATGGGCACCATCATCACCGGCCTGTTCGTGGCGATTTCCATGACCACCGGTGGCGGTGCATGGGACAACGCGAAGAAATACATCGAAGACGGCAACCATGGCGGCAAGGGCTCCGATGCTCACAAGGCGGCGGTGACCGGCGATACGGTCGGCGACCCGTACAAGGACACCGCCGGCCCGGCCGTGAACCCGCTGATCAAGATCATTAACATCGTGGCGCTGCTGCTGGTGCCCCTGCTGCCGGCCACCGGCTGGCTGTCGGTGACGATGATGGCGCCGATCCAGGCTAATGCGCCAATGGTGGCGCCGGCCGGCACGCCGCAACCGGCCGCGCCTGCCGCTCCGGTTGCAGCGCCGGCCACCACGGCTTCGGCGGCGGATACCACCGCTCAGCAGGAAACGGCCAGGTAAGCTGGTCTTCGCCGAAAAAAAAAGCCCGCAGCTGCGGGCTTTTTTCATTGCCGCGCCCGAATTACCGGGCGTTCTTGCGGCGGCGTGCCGCCGCCAGCGCCAGAGTGCCAAGACCGATCAGACCGAGCGAGGCAGGTTCCGGTACATCGGCTGCGGGTGCTGCGTCGAAGCTGGCGGCAAAGGCGATTTCGTTCTTGGCCAGCATGTTCAAGCCTGCGGTGCCGCCGGTCTGGAACGGGCTCGAACCACTGTAGGCATCGGTCGGCATGAAGGCATAAATGATCAGGCCCTGGCCGTAGCGATAGCTGAATTCCGCGATCTGGCCTGCAGTGCCGTTGTTCAGGATTGCGTGGATGTCCGACACCAGCGGATCGTTGCTGGTCAGGGAGGCGATGCCAACTGCGCCGTGCACCGAGGAGTTGCCGCCGTCCATATTCGTATTGGTCAAGGTGCCGAATGGGCCGTTGACGATGGGCGAAGCCGGATCTACGACGTCGACATTGCTGCCAGTACCACCGACTGATGTCACGTGCATGCCCGGCAGGAGACTGGTCGAATTGCCAAACCAGTCGTGGATGATCAGCGCGCCGCCGGCGGCAACCCAGGATGTAAACTGGCTGGCGTAAGCGCCGGCAACGATGACGTCGACGTTGTTCAGTGCATTCGGATTCACCTGACCGGCATAGCCCAGGCCATTAGCGGCGGCGCCAAATTGTGCACCGTCGCTGCTGCCGCAGCAGTGGGTGACCGAATATTCGCCCAGCAGCGGTGCGGCGCTGGCCGGTGTGGACAGGAATGCACCCGCCAGGGTGGCGATGCCGGTGGCAAGTGCCAAAATCGATTTGCTCATTATTTCTCCATTTAAAGTAATGTTGATCAAAGAGCAAATTGCATGCCAACAATAATTATTGATTAAGTTTCAATGACTTAACTATTTTCCCGCAAGTGACTGTTAAGTTTTCCGACACATTTGCGGACTATGATGGAAACAGGAGGTTGCCATGTCCATCCTGATCGCCACTGTATTTGCCGCCCTTGCCGCAGGGGCGGATCTCCCCCCCGACGAAGCCGCCTATGCGCGTCTGCCGGTCTGCAAACTGAGTGCCGACGGCCAGCATCTCGCTGTCGAGCCGTGCCGCACGGCGCCGTCGAAACGGCCGATGCCGCGCCGTCCCGTGCCGCAATTCACCGATCCCATGCCGCGCATGGCCCAGCCGCACGATACGGTGGTGCCGGCGCCACTGTGGGCGCCGACGCTGACGCCATCCACACCGCCATCTGCTGTGGCCGCAGCTGCCGCGGCGCAGGGCAGGGCGCCCGTGGTGCCGACCTTGCCGGCGCTGACGCCGCTGCCCGGCCCCAGCGCGCCCACGCCCGTCACCTGCAGCGGCGGCGGTTGCCGCGACAGTAGCGGCAACTTTTATAACGCGCCACCGGGGCAGGCGATCAGCCCAAGCGGACGGCCCTGCAGCGTCAATGGGGTATGGATGAGCTGCCAGTGATTCGCTACAATAGCCCTGTTTGACGTTTACGTAACGTAAAGTAATTCCAACAACCGAGCAGCATCGAATAGGGGAAGACATGCAAATCAAGGATCAGGTATTCATCATCACCGGCGGCGCGTCCGGCCTGGGCGCGGCAACCGCGCGCATGATCACCGAGAACGGCGGCAAAGTGGTGCTGGCCGACGTGCAGGTGGAAGCGGGCGAAAAGCTGGCCGCTGAGCTGGGTGGCAAATTTGTTAAGTGCGACGTGACCTCCGAAGCGGACGGTCTGGCCGTGGTGGCCGCGGCAACCGCCATGGGCACGCTGCGCGGCCTGGTCAACTGCGCGGGCGTGGCGCCGGCAGTGAAAACCGTGGGCAAGGATGGCCCGCACCCGCTGGACGTGTTCCAGCGCACCGTGAACATCAACCTGATCGGCACCTTCAATATGTGCCGCCTGGCCGCTGACGCCATGGGCAAGACCGAAGCTGCCGAGTGGGGCGAGCGCGGCGTGATCATCAATACCGCCTCCGTGGCGGCGTTCGACGGTCAGATCGGCCAGGCTGCTTACGGCGCGTCCAAGGCCGCTGTGGCGGGCATGACCCTGCCGATGGCACGCGACCTGTCGCGCAGCGGCATCCGCGTGATGACCATCGCTCCAGGCATCTTCGAAACCCCGATGCTGCTGGGTATGCCGGCCGAAGTGCAGGACGCACTGGGCAAGATGGTGCCGTTCCCGCCGCGCCTCGGCAAGCCTTTCGAATACGCGAACCTGGCCAAGTCGATCATCGAAAACGTGATGATGAATGGTGAGACCATCCGCCTGGATGGCGCCATCCGCATGCAGCCGAAGTAAAAAAGAACCCACGGCATGAACCTGGTGGCAGGCACGATGTGCCTGCCACCTGCCTTCGCCCTGGGTTTTAAGGTAGGATGCAATATCTGTTACTGGAGATTGCATGATCCGCCTGAATTCCCTCGCGCTCGCCGCAGCGCTGCTCAGTTCCTCCCTCGTACACGCCCAGGAAGTCGCCCAGCGCGCACCGGAAATCGCGACCGGTTACCAGGAAAAAGCCGGCTGGAGCGCCCAGAAATTCATGGTGGCCGCAGCCAACCCGCTGGCCACCGACGCCGGATACCAGATGCTGAAGCAGGGCGGCACGGCTGTCGATGCCGCCGTCGCCACCCAGCTGGTGCTGACGCTCGTTGAGCCGCAATCGTCCGGCATCGGCGGCGGCTCCTTCCTGATGCACTACGACGGCAAGCGCGTGCAAGCCTACGATGGCCGCGAAACCGCGCCGGCGTCCGCGGACGAACACCTGTTCCAGGACGCGAACGGCAAGGCCGTCTCGCGCGTCGAAGGCGTGGTCGGCGGCCGCTCCACCGGCGCGCCCGGCGTGCTGCGCATGCTGGAACTGGCGCACAAAGAGCACGGCAAACTCCCGTGGGCCAAGCTGTTCGAACCAGCCATCAAGCTGGCGGAAGACGGCTTCAAGGTCAGCCCGCGTCTGAACGCGCTGCTGACCTGGGACAAATACATCAGCCGCGATCCGGTTGCCGCAGCCTATTTCTACGACAAGGAAGGCAAGCCGCGTCCAGTCGGCTACCTGCTGAAGAATCCTGAACTGGCCAGGACCCTGCGCGAAATCGCCAAGGGCGGCGCGGATGCCTTCTACAAAGGCCGCATTGCCAACGATATCGCTGCCAAGGTGGCCTCGCATCCGACCAATCCAGGCAAGCTGACTGCCGCCGATATCGCGGGCTATCAGGCCAAGGAACGCGATCCGGTGTGCGCGGACTACCGCGCCTACACCGTCTGCGGCATGCCGCCGCCATCCTCCGGTGGCATCGCGATTGCGCAGATTCTCGGCCTGCTGGAATCCAAGAACATCGGCGCCTACGCACCGAAGAATGGCGTGCTGACGGCCGATGCCATCCACCTGATGACCGAGGCCGAACGTCTGGCCTATGCGGACCGCAACCGCTACGTGGCCGACACCGACTTCGTGCCGCTGCCCGGCAAAGGCGTGTCTTCGCTGCTGGACAAGAACTACCTGAACCAGCGTGCCAGCATGATCGCCGACAAGTCCATGGGCCGTGCGCAAGCCGGTGTGCCGCCTGAAGTGAAAGTGGCATGGGGCGACGATACCGCGATCCAGAAGCCATCGACCTCGCACCTGGTGGCCGTCGATGGCTACGGCAATGGTCTGTCCATGACCACCTCGGTGGAAGACGCCTTCGGCTCGCGCCAGATGGTCGATGGCTTCATTCTGAACAACCAGCTGACTGACTTCTCCTTCGACTCGGTCGATGAAAACGGCCCGATCGCCAACCGCGTGCAGGCCAACAAGCGTCCACGCAGCTCGATGGCGCCGACGCTGGTGTTCGACAAGCAGACCAAGAAGCTGGTGCTGGCCACCGGTTCGCCGGGCGGTTCGACCATCATCAACTACGTGGCCAAGGTGCTGGTCGGTACGCTGGACTGGGGCATGAATGTGCAGCAGGCCATCAGCCTGCCCAACTTCGGCAGCCGTAACGGTCCGACCGAACTGGAGGCAGGGCGCTTCCCGCAAGCCACCATCGACGAGCTGAAAGCACGCGGCCACGATGTGCGCCAGAATGAGCAGAACTCCGGCCTGCAAGGCTTGCAGCGCATGCGCAAGGACGGCCGCGAATACTGGTTCGGTGGCGCAGACCCGCGCCGCGAAGGCATCGTCAAGGGCGATTAATACGGCGTTGTGCGGCGGGTCAATGACCCGCCCTGCGCCGGCCGTGGTGCTTCCGGCACGCGCGGGCTTCGTGCTAATCTCTTCGCATGGGACAAAAAAAGAAAACAGGATTGATCCTGACGGGCGGCGGCGCCCGAGCGGCCTACCAGGTCGGGGTGCTGCAAGCCATTTCGGAGATTCTGTGGGAAGAGGGCTGGCCGCCCGCGCGTAATCCATTCCAGGTCATTTGCGGCACATCGGCGGGCGCGATCAACGCCACCGCGCTGGCCTGCCGCGCCGACAATTTCGGCGAAGGCGTGCAAAAGCTGCTGGACGTCTGGACCAATATAGAAGTCGAACAAGTCTATCGCGCCGACTCGCTGGGCGTGCTGCGCTCCGGCGCGCGCTGGCTGTCGCTGCTGTCCTTCGGCTGGCTGCTGCGCAAGTGGCGCGCGGCGCCACCGCAGTCACTGCTGGATAATACGCCGCTGGTCAATCTGCTGCACCGCATGCTGGACCTGCCGCGGCTTGACGCCAATTTGCAGGAAGGTTTGCTGCACGCGCTGGCGGTTACTGCGTCTTCGTACACCGGTGGACAGCACATCACCTTTTACCAGACGGCCGCTGAAATCGCACCCTGGATTCGCATGCAGCGCGTGGCCATGCAGGACCAGATCGGCGTCGAGCACCTGCTGGCATCGTCCGCGATTCCCTTCATCTTCCCGGCTGTGCCGCTGTATCTGGGCGGCCACCTGGAGTATTGCGGCGATGGTTCGATGCGCCAGCTGGCGCCGATCTCGCCCGCCATCCACCTCGGTTCGGCCAAGGTGCTGGTGGTCGGTGCGGGACGCCTGACCGAGCCTGCGCGCCAGGCCACCGAAACGCCGCGCTACCCAAGCCTGGCGCAGATTGCGGGCCATGCCATGTCTTCCATCTTCCTGGATGGCCTGGCCGTGGATATCGAACGCCTGAACCGCGTCAACCATACGCTGTCCGTGCTGCCGCCGGACCTGCTGGCCAATACGCCGCTGCGTCCCGTGGAGCTGCTGGTCATCGCGCCGTCCGAACGCCTGGACGATATCGCTGCGCGCCATATCGCCAGCCTGCCGGCGCCGATCCGCACCATGTTGTCCGGCATCGGCGCGACCGAAGCGCGTGGTGCGGCACTGGCTTCCTATCTGCTTTTTGAATCCAGCTATACGACGGAGTTGATCCGCCTTGGCCAGCGCGATACCCAGGCTCGCCGCGCCGACGTGTTGGCGTTTTTTGATAGGTGAGCGGCGAGGGATAGTAAAATTGCATATTTTTTGCGTGTCCGAGTACCGATTTGCCAGTCCGTAGCCGTTTGAAACCATTGCTGAAGCACCTTGCCGCCCTTGGGCTGGCGGGCAGCGTCGCTCTCTGCGCGGTGGCGGCGCCGCCGCGCACTTTGCGTTTCGAGCAGCTGAATGTGGAAGACGGCCTGGCCCAGGAATCCGTGCTGGCGATCGCGCAGGACAAGCAGGGCTTCATGTGGTTCGGCAGCCAGGCGGGCCTTTCCCGCTACGACGGCTACCGCGTCACTGTCTACCGCAATATCGTTTCCGACCGCCGCAGCCTGGCCGAGAACTGGGTGGGCGTGCTGCACATCGATCCCAAGGGGCGCATGTGGGTTGGCACGGATGGCGGCCTCGATTTGTTCGATCCCGTCACGCAAAGCTTCTCGCATCATCTGCCGCAGGAACCTGAAAAACGCGGCAGCGGCAATCTCCACATCCGCGCCATCATCGACGATGGCATGGACGGCCTGTGGATCGGCACTGCAGACGGCTTGCAGCATTTTGATCCCGCCACCGGCCGCTTCACCATCTGGCACAACGAAGCCGCACGTCCCGGCAGCCTGGCGCATGACCAGATCAATGGCCTGGCGCGCGACCGCGAAGGCCGGCTGTGGATCGCCACTTCAGGTGGCGTCGACATGCTGTCGCCCGGCGCCGGCAGCTTCCAGCATTTCCGCCTGCAGGGCGGCACGCCGGCACGCCAGGCCGCGCAGTCGCTGTTCCTCGATAAGGACCAGATGCTGTGGGTCGGCACGCAAAACGGCATCGAGCAGTGGACGCTGGATGGCGCCGTGCCCAAGCGCCGCCGCCTCGGCGTAGCGCAGGGACTGCCGGAAGGCCAGATCAAACGCATCTATCAGGATGTCGACGGCATCATGTGGATCGGTACGCAAAACGATGGCCTGTTCCGCTGGCGTCCGGTGGAAGAGCGCTTCGTGCAGTACCGCCACCAGCAGGGCGATCCGCACGGACTGGCGGACAATTATGTCTATTCCCTGTTCCGCGACCGCGTGGGCACGCTGTGGGTCGGCACCTGGTTCAATGGCGTGAGCCGCGTGGACCTGGGCAGCGGCGGTTTCTCGCGCCTGGTGAAAGATCCCGGCCGTCCGCGTTCGCTGACCGACAATAAGACGCGCGCCATTCTCGATGCCGGCCACGGCAAGATCTGGGTCGGCAACAGCGACGGCCTGAATTACTACGACACGCTGACCGGCGAAACGGTGCTGTACAGCTTTGCACCCAGCGACGCGCCCAACTTCGAACACAATGTGATGGCATTGTGGCGCGATCCGAAAGATCCGGAAGGCGCGCTGTGGGTGGGCGGCCGCAGTGGTGTGCGCCGCTTCGACACGAAGGCACGCCGTTTCGGCCCCTTGATGCTGACCCACGGCGACCCGGAAAACGACACCGTGCGTTATCTGTATGGCGACAGCCAGGGCATGCTGTGGGTGTCGACCAAGGCCGGCCTGCATCGCATGGATCTCGCCAGCGGCGGCGTGCTGACTTACCGCCACGATCCGGCCGACAGCAACAGCATGGCCGACGACGTGGCGCGCCCGGTGCTGGAGGACCGCCACGGCAATCTGTGGGTGGGCACGTTCAACGGCCTCGATCTGCTGGACCGCAAGACGGGACGATTCACGCACTACCGTCACAGCGCGAATGACCCGTCGAGCCTGAGCCACAACGAGGTGCACTATCTGCTGGAAGATGCGGAAGGCACCCTGTGGGTCGGCACGGCGGCGGGCCTGAACCGCATGGAGCGGCGCGGCGACGGCAGCGTGCATTTCCGCCGCTACCTGCGCAAGGATGGCCTGGCGGACGATGCGATTGCCGCCATCCTGCCCGGCAAGGGCGATTATCTCTGGCTGTCGACCAATACCGGCATATCGCGGCTGGATATGCGCAACGGCCAGGCCCGTAATTACTCCGGCGCCGACGGCACCATCGAAGGCGCTTACTTCGATGGGGCGGCGGCGCGTGCGGCCGATGGCACCATGTATTTCGGCGGTTTCAATGGCATTACCGCTTTCGATCCGGAAGAAGTGCGCGAGAACAGCGTGGCGCCGACCGTGGCCATCACCGACTTCCAGATCTTCAATAAGTCGGTTCGTCCGGGGCAGGGCGGCCCTTATGGCAAGATCCTGAGCTCGGCCATCGAGTACACCAATGCCTTGTCGCTGCGCGAGCAGGATTCCGTGTTCGCCCTCGAATTCGCGGCGCTGCACTACGCGGCGCCCCAGCGCAACCGCTTCGCCTATCAGTTGCAGGGCTTCGACAAGGATTGGGTGGTGACCGACGCGGGCAAGCGCTTCGCCACCTACACCAATCTCGATCCCGGCACCTATGTGTTCCGCGTGAAGGCGGCCAACAAGGACGGTATCTGGAACGATAACGCGGCCACGGTACGTATCACCATCGAGCCGCCGTTCTGGAAAACCTGGTGGTTCCGCAGCATTTTCGGCCTGGTGCTGGCGGGCGTCAGCTACGGCATTTATCAGGCTCGCGTACGTGTGCTGAGCCGCGCGCGGGCGCGCCTGGAGCAGCAGGTCAGCCTGCGCACGGCGGAAGTGGAACTGAAGAACAAGCTGCTGCAGGAACAGAAGCGCGAGCTGGAACAGCGCGACAAGAACCTGCGCCAGGCCAAGCAGCGCGCGGAAGAAGCCACGCGCCAGAAGTCCGAATTCCTGGCCAATATGAGCCACGAGATGCGCACCCCGTTGGCTGGTGTGATCGGCATGCTGGGCTTTGCCCTGCGCGATGCCATGCTGAAGGAGCGCACGCGCGACCAGATCGAACGCGGCCAGGCCAACGCGCAGTCGCTGCTGACCATCATCAATGACCTGCTGGACTTTTCCAAGATCGAAGCAGGCAAGCTGGCCATCGAGCATATCGATTTTGCGCTGGCCGCGGCGGTGGAAAACGTGGTGAGCCTGTTCGCCGAGCAGACTACCGCAGCGGTGGTGGGATTCCACGTCGAATTCGACAGCGACTTGCCGCCTTTCGTGGTGGGCGATCCGACCCGCCTGCGCCAGGTGCTGGTCAACCTGGTCGGCAACGCTTTCAAGTTCACGGAGCAGGGCGAGGTGAATTTGCGCGTGCAGCGCGTGGACGATGCTGCCACCAAGCCAGGCTGGAATCTGATCCGCTTTACCGTGACCGACACCGGCATCGGCATTCCGCCGGACGAGCTGCCACGCCTGTTCGAACAGTTCGAGCAGGGCGATACCACCACCACGCGCCGCTACGGCGGTACGGGCTTGGGCCTGGCGATCTGCCGCCAGCTGGTGGAACTGATGGGCGGCGAGATTCTGGCCGATTCCACGCCCGGCGTGGGCAGTACCTTCAGCTTCACCATTCCGCTGCTTACCGGCGTGGCGCCGCCGCTGGTGCCGCATGTGCCGCGCAAGCCGCACTCCCATCAGCTGCGCGTGCTGTGCGCGGAAGACTTCCCGACCAACCAGATCATCATCCGCATGATGCTGGAGGAGCTGGGACACAAGGCGGACATCGCCGGCAATGGCGCGCTGGCCGTTGCGGCCTGCGCCCAGGCCCGCTATGACCTGATCCTGATGGACGGCCGCATGCCGGAAATGGATGGCCCCACCGCCACACGCCTGATTCGCTCCGGCGGTCCGCACGAAGCGCCGGTGCTGGATCAGGAACTGATGATTATCGCGCTGACTGCCAACGCCAGCGAAGAAGACCGCAGCCGCTACCTGGCTTCGGGCATGGACGATTTCCTGACCAAGCCGATCGACGAAGGCGCGCTGCACTTCCAGCTAAGCCGCGCCATCGAACGCCAGCTGCAGCGCGGCATTGCCCTGCCGCCGATGCCGCATAAGGAAGCGCGTCCTTCGATTGCGGAACTGGATGCGATGTTCGGTGTGGTGGACATGCCGGAGACTGCAACGCTGCCACCGGGCAGCCACGCCGCGGATGCGCTCAAGCTGCGCCTGCGCGATGCCTTCATCGCCGACCTGCCGGAGCGTCTGCGGGAACTGGATGCGGCGCTGGCCGCTGCCGATGCCGATGCGGCGGGACGCCTGTTCCATGGCATGAAGGGCAGTGCGGCTTACCTGGCTGAAGGCGAGCTGCATACCTTGTGCAGCGAGCTGGAAAAGGCTGCGGACCGCGCGCTGTGGCCTGCGATTCACGCCAAGCTGCCGCGCTTGCGCGTCCTGCTGGATCACGTCGTGGCGCCGCCCCGGCATTGAACAATGCATAATGTCGTCTGTGCGCTGCACAACGTGGAGATTTGAATGAAAGTGTTGGTTGTAGATGATGATGTCGTGTCGCGCATGGTGCTGATGCACCTGATCGACGGCTGCGGCAAGTTCGACATTGTGGAAGCTGAAGATGGCGCCGATGCGTGGGAGCAGCTGGAGGAAGGCCTACGTCCGGCGATCTGCTTCTGCGATCTGCGCATGCCGCGCCTGTCCGGCATGGAGCTGCTGCAGCGTATCAAGAGCCATCGTGAGTTGAGCAGCCTGCCTTTTGTGCTGGTATCTTCGGCCACCGACAAGGAAACCGTGCAGCAAGCGACGCTGGCTGGCGCCGCCGGCTACATCGTCAAACCCTTCCAGTCCGACCAGGTGCGCATCCACCTGTCGGCCTTCCTCGATCAGGCCGCGCAAGGCTATGAACACCGTGCCGAAGAACCCAGCGCCACCCAGATCCGCCTGGGCATCAGCGCCGACCGTCTGCTGGTCTACCTGGCCGGCTTCCAGAATCAGCTGACCGCCGCCGGCAACGAGCTGCAGGCATTGCTGGCAAGTGGCGAGCAGGCCGAAGCCCATATCCGCATCGAGCGCCTGCACGCTGGCTGCGTCACCCTGGGCCTGAATGGCGCCGCCGCGACCCTGAAGCTGGCCGATACCACGCAATTGAGCATCGATACCGTACAAGCCGCGCTGGCCGACGTCATCCGCGCGGTCATCCACCAAAGCTCCCTGGTCCGCCAATCCGCCTGACCCGTCGCGCGGCGTCTGCCGCGCAGGCGGCTTGCCAATAATATAGTTTAGGTTTAAAGTAGTTTGGTGCAGGCTGAATCGACTGACCAACGACCAGGGCGACCATGAACAAAGCAACTGCAATTGAACCGAGCGCGCATCTCGATCAGTTCGCGCTCCAGCACCTTCCGCCGCAGGACCAATGGCCAGACCTGGTCTTCGACCTGCCGGAACTGCAGTACCCGTCCCGTTTGAATTGCGTGGCAGAGATCCTGGACCGCGCAGTGGAGCAGGGCAAAGGCGAGCGCATTGCGCTGCACGGCGAATCCGAAAGCTGGACCTACGCCCAGCTGAAGGAAAAAGTGGACCGCATCGCCCATGTGCTGCGCGGTCCCATGGGACTCGTGCCGGGCAACCGCGTGCTGCTGCGCGGCGCCAATCATCCGATGATGGCCGCCGCCGTGCTGGCGGTGCTGAAAGCGGGCCTGATCGCCGTGCCCACCATGCCCTTGCTGCGCGCCCGTGAACTGGGCGTGATCATGGACCGCGCCAGGGTGAACGCCGTGCTGTGCGCGGCTTCCCTGCACGAGGAAATCGAAGTGGCGCCTTCGCGCCCTGAGAAAATCGTCTACTTCAACGGCGATCATGGCGCGGCTTCGCTGGAAGCCATGATGGAAGCGCAAGCTGCATCCTTCGAGGCGTGCGATACCTCGGCAGAAGATATCTGTCTGATCAGCTTCACCTCCGGCACCACCGGCATCCCCAAAGGCACCATGCACTTCCACCGTGATGTGCTGGCCATCTGCGACTGCTTCCCGCCGCACATCCTGAAGTCGGAACCGGACGACCTGTTCATCGGCACACCGCCGCTGGCCTTTACTTTCGGCCTCGGTGGCTTGCTGCTTTTCCCGCTGCGCGTAGGCGCGGCTGCCGTGCTGCTGGAAAAGCTGACGCCGGAAGGCCTGCTGCAAGCGATCGAGCGGTACAAGGCCACGGTGTGCTTTACCGCGCCGACCTTCTACCGGCAGATGACGGCTTTAGTGCCGAAGTACGATCTGTCCAGCCTGAAGAAGAGCGTGTCCGCAGGTGAAGCGCTGCCGGTAGCCACGCGCGAAGGCTGGCAACAGGCGACGGGTCTGCGCATGATCGACGGCATCGGCGCGACCGAGATGCTGCACATCTTTATCTCCGCATCAGGCGACAATGTCCGCCCCGGCGCCACGGGCAAACCGATTCCCGGCTACCGCGCCTGCATTCTGGATCTGGCGGGCAACCCCGTCGGCCCCGGCGTGATCGGACGCCTTGCCGTGAAAGGCCCCACGGGCTGCCGCTACCTCGATGACCGGCGCCAGCTGGACTATGTGCTGAATGGCTGGAATCTTACCGGCGACGCTTACGAGATGGACGGCGACGGCTACTTCATCTACCGCTCGCGCACCGATGACATGATCATCTCCGCCGGCTACAACATCGCCGGCCCCGAAGTGGAAGACGCGCTGCTGCGCCATCCCGCGGTGGCCGAATGCGGCGTGGTCGGCAAGCCGGACGATGAACGCGGCCAGATCGTGGAAGCCCATATCGTGCTGAAGCCCGGCTACGAGGGCACGCCCGAAATGGCGACGGCCCTGCAGGACTTCGTCAAAGAGCAAATCGCTCCCTACAAATATCCGCGCTCAATTCAATTCCTGAGCGCCTTGCCACGCACTGAAACCGGAAAGCTGCAGCGCTTCAAGCTGCGAGGAGCGTAATGAATATCGTATGTATCGGCGGCGGCCCGGCAGGGCTGTATTTTGGCCTGCTGATGAAAAAGCAGAATCCGTCCAATCGCATCGTGGTGGTTGAGCGCAATCGTCCTTACGACACCTTCGGCTGGGGCGTGGTGTTCTCCGACCAGACGCTGGGTAATCTGGTGAACGCGGATGAGAAGACGGCACGCGAGATTCTGCAATCTTTCAATCACTGGGACGATATCGACGTCTTCTTCAAAGGCCAGAAGGTCACCTCCGGCGGCCACGGCTTCTGCGGCATTGGCCGCAAGCGCCTGCTCAATATTCTGCAGCAGCGCTGCGAGGAGTTGGGCGTGGAGCTGGTCTTCGAGTGCGATGTAACGGACGACCAGGAACTGGCCGCGCGCTACAACGCCGATCTGGTGATCGCGTCCGATGGCCTGAACAGCCGTGTGCGGGCCCGTTACGAATCGACTTACCAGCCCATGATCGAAGCGCGCCAGTGCCGCTTTGTGTGGCTGGGCACCACCAAGAAATTCGACGCCTTTACCTTCGATTTTCAGGAAACGCCGCACGGCTGGTTCCAGGCACACATCTACCAGTACGATGGCAATACCTCCACCTTCATCGTCGAAGCGCCGGAAAGCGTGTGGCGTGCGGCGGGACTGGAAGACATGTCGCAGGAAGAGGCCATGGCCTTCTGCGAGAAGCTGTTTGCGGACCGGCTGGAGGGACATAAGCTGATGTCCAACGCCGCCCACCTGCGCGGCTCGAACGTGTGGATCAAGTTCCCGCGCATCGTCTGCCAGCGGTGGGTGCACTGGCATGGCAAAGTGCCGGTAGTGCTGATGGGCGATGCGGCGCACAGCGCGCACTTCTCGATCGGTTCCGGAACCAAGCTGGCACTGGAGGACGCGATTGAACTCACGCGCTGCTTTGCCGCGCATGGCGGCGACGTGAGCGCTGCCCTGAAAGAGTATGAGTCGGTGCGTGCGGTGGAGGTGATCAAGATCCAGAGCGCGGCGCGCAACTCGATGGAGTGGTTCGAGAATGTCAAGCGCTACACCGCGATGGAAGCGCCGCAGTTTGCGTATTCCATGCTGACGCGCAGCCAGCGCCTGTCGCACGAAAACCTGCGCGTGCGCGACGCGGGCTATGTGGCCCGTTACGAATCCTGGCTGGGCGAACGCGCCTACGCCCAGGCAGGCCTGCCTCCGCCAGCCGCCGCGTCCAACGCTGCGCCGGTTCCGCCGATGTTCACGCCATATCGCGTGCGCGGCCTGGTGCTGAAGAACCGCATCATTGTCTCCCCGATGGCGCAATACAGCGCGGCGGACGGCTGCGTCGGCGACTTCCACCTGGCTCACCTGGGCGCCCGCGCCATGGGCGGCGCGGCGCTGGTGATGGCCGAGATGACTTGCGTGTCGGCTGACGCGCGCATCACGCCATTCTGCCCCGGCATGTATGCCCCTGCACACACCATGGCCTGGAAGCGCATCGTGGACTTTGTACATGCGAATACCGATGCGGCAATCGGCATTCAGCTCGGCCACGCCGGTGCCAAGGGCTCCACGCGCGCCATGTGGGACGGCATTGACCTGCCGCTCGACAAAGGCAACTGGCCACTGCTCTCCGCCTCGCAGCACCAATACCTGCCCGGCATCTCGCAGGTCGCACGCACGGCCACGCTGGACGATATGAACCGCATCCAGGCCGACTTCGTTCGCGCCACCAGGGCCGCCGATGAAGCGGGCTTCGATTGGCTCGAACTGCACTGCGCGCATGGCTATCTGCTGTCTTCATTCATCTCGCCGCTGACCAACCAGCGTGGCGACGAGTACGGCGGCAGTATTGAGAACCGCTGCCGCTTCCCCTTGCGCGTGTTCGCGGCCATGCGCGCCGTGTGGCCGGCGGAGAAGCCGATGAGCGTGCGCATTTCGGCGCATGACTGGGTCGAAGGCGGTATCACGCCGGATGATGCTGTGCGCATTGCGCAGCTGTTCAAGGCGGCTGGGGCGGACATGATCGATTGCTCGTCCGGCCAGGTCAGCAAGCTGGAAAAGCCGGTGTTCGGCCGCATGTTCCAGACGCCGTTCGCGGACCGCGTACGCAATGAGGCGGGCATTGGCGCGATTGCCGTTGGTTCCATTTTCGAGGCCGATCACGTCAACGGCATCATCGCTGCCGGACGCGCGGATTTGTGCGCGGTTGGCCGTCCGCACCTCGCCAATCCTTCGTGGACGTTGGCCGAAGCGGCGAAGCTGGGGTATCGCGATGTGTGGTGGCCCAAGCAGTACCTGGCGGGCAAGCAGCAGCTCGAGCGCAATCTGGAGCGCGAACGCCAGCTTGCCGCCGCCAGCGCCGGACTCACGCCGCAGCAAGTTGCGGCCAAGCTGCTGGAGGGCTGAGGCATGACGCTCGCAGGCAAACACGCATTCATCACCGGCGGCGGCCGCGGCATCGGCGCCGCCTGCGCCCGCGCGCTGCTGGAGCAGGGCGCCATCGTCACCATCGCCGGCCGCGACCTCGCCACCCTTGAACACACCGCTTCGGCCCTCGCAGCCACCTTCGCTAGCGCGCCCGCTGGCCTTGCAGCTGCTGGTGCGCCGCGCGTCTACGTGCAGCAGCTTGACGTCACCGACGAAGCGTCCGTGCGCGACGCGGTCGCGCAGGCGGCGGCGCGGGGCGGCCCGATTCACATCCTGATCAACAACGCAGGCCAGGCGCACTCCGCGCCTTTTGCGAAGACCACCGCCGAACACTGGCAGCAAATGCTGAACGTGAACCTCACCGGCGCCTTCCACTGCACGCAAGCAGTCCTGCCGCAGATGCTGGAACAAGGCTGGGGGCGCATCATCAACATCGCCAGCACCGCCGGACTAAAAGGCTACAAATACGTCAGCGCCTACGTTGCGGCCAAGCACGGCCTGATCGGCCTCACGCGCGCGCTGGCGCTGGAGCTTGCGACAAAGAACATCACGGTCAACGCGGTCTGCCCCGGCTTCACGGAAACCGACATTGTGGCCGGCGCCGTCGCGAACATCATGCAAAAGACCGGCCGCAGCGAAGAGCAGGCGCGCGCGGAACTCGCCGCCGGAAACCCGCAGCAGAAGCTGGTACAGCCGGAAGAAGTCGCGAATGCAGTCGCGTGGCTCTGCCAACCCGCAGCCGCCGCAATGAACGGACAATCCATCGCCGTCGCCGGCGGTGAAGTCATGTGAGGAGCCCATGCCCGATTTCGACCTGGCCAGCCGTCTGACAAGCGACCATCACCAGTCGCTCAAACTCTGGCTACGTATGCTGTCCTGCACCACCCGCATCGAAAACGAAATCCGCACCCGGCTGCGCGCGCAGTTCGGCATCACGCTGCCGCGTTTCGACCTGATGGCGCAATTGGAACGCCATCCGGAAGGTCTGCGAATGGGAGAACTGAGCAAGCGCATGATGGTCACCGGCGGCAACGTCACCGGCATCACCGACCAGCTGGAGCAGGAAGGCCTGGTGGCGCGCGTGGCGGACCCCAAGGATGGCCGCGCCTTCAGCGTCATGCTCACGCCGGAAGGCCGCCGCGCCTTCGTCGAAATGGCGGAAGTGCATGAGCGCTGGATCGCCGAACTCCTGCAGGACCTCACCAACGACGACAAAGCCCGCTTGATCGATCTGCTGTCGCAGATGAAGGGCCATCTCAACAAGGACAAACCATGAAATACCTTCAAGGCCAGCCGCAGGACTTGCCTGGCAATCGCAGCCAGTTGGCCGGCTACCAGCCGCGCCATTTCCTGTTCGAAGTCAAAGACGGTGTGGCCACGCTGACGCTGGACCGTCCCGAGCGCAAGAACCCGCTCACCTTCGACTCCTACGCCGAACTGCGTGAACTGTTCCGCGCCCTGGCCTATGCGGACGATGTAAAAGCCATCGTCATCACCGGCGCCGGTGAGAACTTCTGCTCCGGCGGCGACGTCCACGAAATCATCGGTCCGCTGACCAAGCTGGATATGCCTGGCCTGCTGGCCTTTACGCGCATGACCGGCGATGTCGTCAAAGCGATGCGCGCCTGCCCGCAGCCGGTGATTGCCGCGATCGATGGCGTATGCGCCGGTGCCGGCTCCATGCTGGCGCTGGGTTCCGACATCCGTCTCGGCACGGAGCGCAGCAAGACGGCCTTCCTGTTCACACGTGTGGGCCTGGCGGGCTGCGATATGGGCGCCTGCGCGCTGCTGCCGCGCGTGATCGGCCAGGGCAGGGCGGCGGAGCTGCTGTACACCGGCCGTTCCATGTCAGGCATCGAAGGCGAACGCTGGGGCTTCTTCAACAGCCTGCACGCGCCGGACGCGCTGCTGCGCGCCGCGCAGGAGTTCGCACAAGGCCTGGCCGATGGACCGACCTTTGCGCACGGCATGACCAAGAAAATGCTGCAGCAGGAATGGAATATGGGCGTAGACGAGGCCATTGAAGCCGAAGCGCAGGCGCAGGCGATCTGCATGGCCACCAATGACTTCCACCGCGCTTACCACGCATTCGTGGCCAAGCAGAAGCCGGTTTTCGAGGGCGATTAAATGGCTGACAAATCCTATCTGAACTGGCCCTTCTTCGATCAGCGTCACGCAGCGCTGGAGCAAGAGCTGGACGCGTGGGCAGCTGCCAATGTGCGCGACGCGCATGGTCACGATGTGGACGCGCAGTGCCGCGACCTGGTGCGCGCGCTGGGTACGGCAGGCTGGCTGCGCCACGCGGTGGCCGGGCCGTCCGGCGCCGGCGCGGTGATCGACACGCGCAGCATCTGCCTGATCCGCGAAACGCTGGCGCGCCACAATGGCCTGGCCGACTTCGCCTTCGCCATGCAGGGCCTGGGTTCCGGCGCCATCAGCCTGTTCGGCAGCGAGGAGAACAAGCGCGATTACCTGCCGCGCGTGGCCAGCGGCGAAGCTATCGCGGCATTCGCGCTGTCCGAGCCGGAAGCAGGTTCCGACGTCGCCGCCATGCAGTGCGCGGCGGAGCTGCAGGGCGACCATTATGTGCTGAATGGCGAAAAGACCTGGATTTCCAATGGCGGTATCGCCGATTTCTATGTCGTCTTCGCGCGCACCGGCGAACAGCCCGGCGCACGCGGCATCAGCGCATTCATTGTCGATGCCGACATGCATGGCTTCGACATCGCGGAACGCATCGACGTGATCGCGCCGCACCCGCTGGCCCGCCTGCGCTTCAACAATGTGCGAGTGCCGGTGACCAAACGTCTGGGTGATGCGGGGCACGGCTTCAAGGTCGCGATGGCCACGCTGGACGTCTTCCGCACCTCGGTTGCCGCCGCCGCGCTGGGCTTCGCACGCCGCGCGATGGACGAAGCGATGGAGCGCGCCAGAAGCCGCAAGATGTTCGGCCAGACGCTGGCCGACTTCCAGCTCACGCAAGCGAAGCTGGCGCAAATGGCGACCGGCATCGATTCGTCGGCGCTGCTTACCTACCGCGCCGCCTGGCAGCGCGATCAGGGCGGCAAGGTAACGAAGGAAGCGGCAATGGCCAAGATGACCGCCACTGAAACGGCGCAGCAGGTGATTGACGCCGCCTTGCAGATGTTCGGCGGCCTGGGTGTGGTCAGCGAACAGCCGGTGGAACGCCTGTACCGCGAAATCCGCGCGCTGCGTATTTACGAAGGCGCCACCGAAGTCCAACAATTGATTATCGCGCGCGAATTGCTGCGCGACGCATAAAGGAGCAACGATGCAGATTCTTCAACCGCCCGGCTGGGCAAGGCCGCGTGGCTATTCCAACGGCATCGCCGCGGCAGGCCGCATGGTGTTCGTCAGCGGCATGGTGGGCTGGGATGCCGATTGCCAGTTCCAGACCGACGATTTTGCTGCCCAGGTGCGCCAGGCGCTGATCAACGCCATTGCCGTGCTGGCGGAAGCGGGTGGAGGTCCGGAACATATTGCCCGCATGACCTGGTATGTGGTCGACAAGCATGAATACATGGGAGCCTATAAAGCTATCGGGCAGGTGTACCGCGAGCTGATAGGTAATCACTATCCTGCTATGACAGCGGTGGAAGTGGCGGGTTTGCTGGAGCCGCGGGCCAGGGTGGAAATCGAAGTAACTGCAGTCGTGCCAGCCTAATTTTTCTAAAGTGCTATATTCCTCGGTGTTCGAAATCAGACGCCGGGAGGTGCCACCATGGCCCAGCACACCACGCGCCTTGCAGGAGCAGCTCTCGCGGCGTTCCTGCTGTTTAGCAGCGCATCCGTCCACGCTTTTACGCCGCTCCTGTCGGATGCGGACAAAGCCCAGCTTGCAAGATGGCTGGGTAAGGGGCCTATCGAGCTGGAGCGCGTCTACAAGAAACGCGAAGGACAGACCGCGGCCGATTTCCACGCCGCGGCCGATGGCAAAGGCGCGACCTTCACCGTCATGGAAGCGACCAACGAGCTTGGTCAGAGCTGGCTGGTGGGCGGCTACAACCCGCAAAGCTGGTCGTCCACCGACGGCTTCCACATCACCGCAGACCAGTCCCAGCGTACAGGCTTCATTTTCAACCTGACTTCGCGCGAGTTCCATCGCCAGACGCCGAAGACGTATGCGCTCGATACGGTGGGCTCCTTCCAGACCTTCAACGACGCGAAATCCGGCCCGGTGTTCGGCGCCGGACATGATTTGTATGTGCCCTGGGATCTGACCAATGGCGGTTATTCGATCATGTACTCCTACATCGATCCGGAGCGCAGCAACTTCAATTCCAGCCTGCTCGACGGACGCGATTACGTGAAGCCCAATATCACCTTTGGCGACATGGAAGTGTTTACCGTGTCCCTGGTTCCCGAACCTGCCGCGTGGATGATGCTGCTGCCAGGTCTGGCACTGTTTGGTGTCATCCGCAAACGGAGCGCCCTTACTGCCGCCTGACCTCGTCAGCGTGGCGACATTGCTGCCGCATGCTTGTTGGCCGGAAGTGCCTATGCCGATATGGGTACGGCGTCAGCCAACGATGCGACACTGAACGGGACTGCCGCCAATGCCTTCGTGTATCAAGCAGGCTGGAATCCGCAAGCCGGTCAAAACGGCGACACCAGCGGTTTCGGCACGGCCTTCGATTCCTTTGGAACCGACGCATGGTCCCTGCTCGGCAAGAAGGATGGCAACGCGCCCTTCAGCAGTACCGGACCGCTGAGCTTTACCCTGACGGGGACCAGCAATAGCGGCACCTGGACCGTGACCAATACCGGCTCGACGACAGGGGTAGCGGATCTGGTCTTTGCATTGCATGCCGGTGACCAGGGCGGCGCCTGGTTGTTCGATAACCGGATGATCGCCGCAGGCCAGACGCTCTCGGCCATCGTGCGCCGTCGTAGTTAGTCGTTGCAGGACCACGTCGTAGTAGCGGACCCGCGCGCAGGCCCCGGCTGAATTGGCCCTCAGCCGGCCGGCGGCAAAACTCATCTTACGCAGCGATCAGGTGGCGCTGGTCTCCAGCAGCGTCTTGCGGAAGATCTCGACCAGCGGGCGCAGGTTGACCTTGTGCCAGGCTGCCCACAGCGGCGTGCGGTAGGTGAACCAGGACAGGTCGCGCAGCACCACGCCTTTCGGCGCCTGGTAGCGCAGGCTGTGCTGGATCATCGTCAGCCCGAGGCCCGCGGCGACCAAGCCCAGCGCGGCCAGCGGCTCGGTCGCCTCCATCTTGATTTGCGGTGTGAAGCCGGCGCGCGCGCAGGCTGCCACGAAGTTGTCGTGGCCCAGCGTGCTTTCCTTGTGCAGCACGCCAATCCACTTTTCGGCGCCGAGGTCGGCCGGCGTCAGATTCAACGCCGTCGCCAGTGGATGGCCTTCCGGAATCGCCAGCAGCATTGGGTCGTTCAGCACTTGCGCGAAGTCGAGATCGGGATCATCCGGCGCAGGCGGCTCGCAGACCAGGGCGATGTCCAGGCTGCGCTGGCGCAGGCCTTCCAGCTGATCCGCCGAGTGGTAGTTGTAAAGCGCTACGTGCACGGCGGGACGCGTCTTGCGCAGCTCGCGCAGGGAATTCGGCAGCACGCCCGAATGCATGGCGTTTTCCAGATAACCGATGCACAGGCCGCCTTCGTCGCCGCGCCCCAGGCGCTTGGCCATGGATTCGAGGCGGTTGGCATGCGTTAGAAAAGCCTTGGTTTCGGCGAGAAAAGTATGGCCGTCGCGCGTGAGCCTGATACGCTGTTGTGCTCTCTCGAAAAGCGTGAGTCCTAGCTTTTCTTCGAGCTGAGCAATCTGCCGGCTCAGCGGGGATTGTGAGATGTGCAATTTTTCCGCAGCGCGGCCGACGTTTTCCTCTTCAGCGACGACGACGAAGTAATGTAGTTGGCGTATATCAAGCATTTCAGACCTCCGAGGACTCAAGTGTCGCACATTCCGTCTTAGACAGACTTAAGTCGACTGACTAGACTGGGCTCTACCAACTAACCCATTTAGGAGTTCGTAACATGAGCATCAAAGATAAACTGATCGGCGACAATCCACTTGGCTTTGGCACTGCGCCTCTGGGCAATATGTTCCGCAATATTCCGGAGGAAGAAGCGGAAGCCACCGTCGACGCGGCCTGGGAGCAGGGCGTACGCTACTTCGATACTGCGCCGTTCTATGGCGCGGGACTGGCTGAAATCCGCCTCGGCAAAGCGCTGGCAAAGCATAAGCGCAGCGATTATGTGCTGTCCACCAAGGTGGGTCGCCTGATTCTGGATGAAGTAGAGGACGCCAAAGCCCGTGACCTGGGCGAGAAAGGCGGCCTGTTCGTGCATGGCCGTCCGAACAAGATTGTCAACGACTACACCGCGACCGCCACCCTGCGCTCGATTGAAGACAGTCTGAAACGCATGAATACCGATCATCTGGACATCGTCTATGTCCACGATGTGGCGCAGGACTTCTACGGCGATGAATGGCTGGCCAAATTTGAAGAAGCCCGCACCGGCGCCTTCCGCGTGCTGCAGCAATTGCGCGAGCAGGGCGTGATCAAGGCCTGGGGTCTCGGTGTGAACCGCGTCGAGCCGATCGAATTGCTGGCGGAACTGCAAGAGGTACAGGCGGATGGCTTCCTGCTGGCGGGACGCTATACCATGCTGGATCATGAGCGCGCCTTGCAACGTCTGATGCCTGCGCTGAAGGCAAATAATGCGGAACTGGTGGTCGGCGGTCCTTACAGCTCGGGCGTTCTGGCCGGCGGCGCGACCTTCGAATATCAGAAGGCTTCGCCGGAAATCCTGGCCAAGGTTGAGCGCATCAAGACACTGGCTGCGCGCCACGGTATCAGCGTGAAGGCGGCGGCCTTGCAGTTCGTGCTGGCCAATCCGCTGGTGGCTTCGGTGATTCCTGGCGCCAGCCGTCCCGAGCGCATCCTGGAAGACCGCGCGGCGCTGGCGGAGAAAATTCCTGCGGCGTTCTGGCTCGAACTGCGCGAGCAGGGCCTGGTCGCAGCCAATGCTCCACTGCCAGTTTGAGGTGCGCCATGGCTACAGCATCTGCACACATTGAGATCCCTGCCTCTGCGGAACGTGTATGGCAACTGATCGGCGGCTTCGATTCGCTGCCGGACTGGCTGCCGTATATTCCGAAAAGTGAGTTGAGCGAAGGAGGGCGGGTCCGCACGCTGGCAAATCCAAGCGGTGGCGCCATCGTCGAGCGCCTGCTGTCCTTCGACGAAGCCGGACGCAGCTACAGCTACGCGATCCTGTCGGCGCCGTTCCCGGTCGTCGGCTACCGCTCGACACTGCGCGTGGTGGAGAACGGGGACAACGCCCGCGTCGAATGGTCCGGCCAATTCACGCCAGCCGGCGTCAGCGACGAAGAAGCCTCGCGCCTCTTTCGCGGCATTTACGAAGATGGCTTGAGAGCGCTGGCTACGGGCTTTGGCCGATAGCGACACGAGAAATGCGAAGCCCGCCTGGTGCGGGCTTTTCCATTTAAGAACTTAGACAATGCCGGCCATGCGCGCAATAATTCCAATGGTGAAGGTCAAGTTCGTGATGTTCAGGCCATAAAGCCAGCGGAAATTGAGGTTCGTCTCCCGGCGGAGTTCTGCAATTTTATGGTCTGTATCGAGGCGAAGTTCGGTAAGGGCAGCACGCTGTTCGGCGAAGCCTCGCTCCATCGCGGTTCGTTGCTCGAAAAAGCCGCGCTCCATGCTGGCCCGCAAGTCGTCAATCGCGCGGGTCAGTTTTTCAATTGCTTCTTTGTTGGTTCCCACTTCCACCTCGACTTTTGCCAGGCGAGTTTCGATGCCCGTGATTGGGCCTCCGCAGCATGAATTACTGCCAATCTGGCTCAAGCGGGGACAAAAGTTATTGAGATTGGACAGAGGTCGGTGGGAAAAGTTCCCGGAAGGAGGTCGCTGGTCCCCCCGACTGGAATCGAACCAGTATCCCACGCTTAGGAGGCATGTGCACTATCCATTGTGCTACGGGGAGGACGCAAAGCGAGCGCAATTATAGCTGACGGCGCTGCAATTGCTACAATGCGCGTTTATCGCACTCATTTCCTCCCCGTCATGGCAGTCGTCTCCCTCTCTTCCGCGCAGCTGGCATTTGGCCACCATGCGCTTCTTGACCACGCAGAGTTTGCTCTCGAAACCGGCGAGCGCGTCGGTCTGATTGGCCGCAACGGCACGGGCAAGTCTTCGCTGCTGAAGATTATCGCCGGCCGCCAGAAGCTGGACGATGGCCTGCTGGTCATGCAGCAGGGCCTGAAAATCGCCTACGTGGAGCAGGAGCCGCAGTTCGATCCGGAGATGGCGGTGTATGACGCCGTTGCCGCCGGCCTGGGCGAGCTGCCGCAGCTGGCGAAGGACTATGAGGAGCTGACCGCCCAGCTGGGCCACGGCGACGATGATGCCGTAATGGAGCGCATGCACGACATCCAGCTGAAACTGGATGCCGCCGATGCCTGGAACCTGAAGAACAAAGTCGAGCAAACGCTGGACCGCCTGAATCTGGGCAAGGAAGCGAAGATGAACACGCTGTCCGGCGGTATGAAAAAACGCGTGGCGCTGGCGCGCGCCCTGGTCGCCGCGCCCGACGTGCTGCTGCTGGACGAACCGACCAACCACCTGGACTTCACCTCCATCATGTGGCTGGAAGGCCTGCTGCGCGATTTCAAGGGCAGCATCCTGTTCATTACCCACGACCGCTCCTTCCTGGACAACGTCGCTACGCGCATCATCGAGCTGGACCGCGGCACCTTGCTGTCCTATCCCGGCAACTTCAGCGCCTACCAGACCCGCAAGCAGGAACAGTTGGCGATCGAGGAAGTGGAGAACGCCAAATTCGACAAATTCCTGGCCCAGGAAGAAGTGTGGATTCGCAAAGGCGTGGAAGCGCGCCGCACCCGCAACGAGGGCCGTGTGCGCCGCCTGGAGCGCCTGCGCGAGCAGCGCGCGGTACGCCGCGACCAGCAGGGACAAGTGCGCCTGGAAGTGGCGTCTGGCGAGCGCTCCGGCAAGATCGTCGCGGAGCTGGAAAACGTCGACAAAGCCTTTGGCGACAAGGTGATCGTCAAGGACTTCAGCAGCATCATCATGCGCGGCGACAAGATTGGCCTGATCGGCGCCAACGGCGCGGGCAAGACCACGCTGCTCAAGCTGATCCTCGGCGAAGAACAGCCCGACGCCGGCACCATCAAGCAGGGCACCAAATTGCAGGTGGCATACTTCGACCAGATGCGCGCGCAGCTGAACGAAGAGGCCAGCCTGGCCGATACGATTTCGCCGGGTTCCGACTGGGTCGAGATCAACGGCCAGAAGAAGCACGTGATGAGCTATCTGGGCGACTTCCTGTTCGAGCCTGAGCGCGCCCGTTCGCCGGTGCGCACCCTGTCCGGTGGCGAGCGCAACCGCCTGCTGCTGGCGCGCCTGTTCGCCAAGCCCGCCAACGCACTGGTGCTGGACGAACCGACCAACGACCTCGATATCGATACGCTGGAACTGCTGGAAGAACTGCTGGAAGACTACAACGGCACGGTCTTCCTGGTCAGCCACGACCGCATGTTCCTCGACAATGTGGTGACGCAGGTGATCGTGGCCGAAGGGCAGGGCAAGTGGAAGGAATATGTGGGCGGCTACAGCGACTGGGAGCGCGTGCGCGACGCCACGCAAGCCGCTGCTGCGCCTGCGCCGAAGAAGGCCAGCGCGGCCGCGCCGGCAGTTGCGCCGGCACCGGCAGCCGCGGCCAAGCCCAAAAAGCTCAGCTTCAAGGAGCAGCGCGAGCTGGAAGAGTTGCCGAAACTGATCGCCAAGCTGGAAGACGAGCAGAGCGCGCTCAACGTGACGCTATCCGATCCGGATTTTTACAAGAAGACGCCGGCCGAAGCCAAGCGCCTGAACCAGCGCATCGGCGAAATCGAAGAAGAACTGATGGCCGCGCTCGAACGCTGGGAAGAGATCGAGTCGCGCAGTAGTATTTGATCTGGGTCAACACCTTTTTCTTCAAATTTCCGGTTCGCACTTTCGTGCGCGCCAGCTCAGCAGGACATTGTAATATCTGCAAAACCTTGTCAAAGGAGCAGATTAACAATGTCAGTCCAGCACCCGGAACCACCGATTGCACGGGCCGCCACGGCAGGCCCTGGCGGCGACATCGCAGCAGGCGCAGTCCTGCCGCGGGTACTGCCCTTCGCCATCTATCTGGGCTTCATCGGGGTGCAGGACGTGCTGGAGCGGTCCGGCTTCGCAGCCGACCAGCTGCGCTGGCTGTATGCCATCAAGATCGGCGTGGTTCTGCTGGCGCTGCTGGCCTGCCGCCGTCACTACACTGAACTGAGCCAGGCCCGCCTGTCGCCCGGCATGGCGGTGATCTCCATCGTCACCGGCGTGCTGGTGCTGGCGCTGTGGATCAGCCTGAACGCCGACTGGATGCAGATCGGCAGCTCCACCGGATTCGATCCCACCAACCAAGCAGGCCATATCGACTGGCTGCTGGTCGCTTTGCGCATCGGCGGTGCGGCCCTGATCGTGCCTGTGATGGAAGAACTGTTCTGGCGCTCCTTCCTGCTGCGCTGGCTGGAAGACAATCGTTTCCTCGCCGTACACCCTTCATCTGTGAAGGTTAAGTCTTTCCTTATCACGGTGCTACTATTCGGCGTCGAACACAACCTGTGGCTGGCCGGAATGGTGGCTGGCGCAGCCTACACCCTGCTCTATATGCGCAGCGGCACCTTATGGGCCCCCACGCTGGCCCATGCCGTCACGAACTGCCTGCTCGGCGTCTGGATTCTCGCGACAGGCAGCTGGACATACTGGTAAAAACAAGAAGGGTCTTTCATGCACAAACCTCTGTCCCAACTCCGTCTGCTACCTTTGGCTGTTGCGCTGCTCGCTTGCGGTATGGCGCGCGCCGATATCAGCGACACCATCAAACCGTTTGCTTCGGTGGCCTACACCTACGACGACAACCTGCTGCGCGTGCCCGACGACACGCCGGACACCTTCCAGCGCTCGGATCGCGCCACGCAAGCCATTGCGGGCTTCCTGATCGACCGTCCTATCGGACGCCAGAAACTGACGGGACAGGCGAAGATTTCGCGCGTCACGTTCGACCACTACGACCAGCTCAATTACAACGGCAAGGACTTCAACGCCGACCTGGCCTGGGTCCTCGGCAATCATCTGGACGGCAATCTGGGCGGGGCTTACTCTCAGACGCTGACCCCGTTCAACGACTTCCACAGCGATGACCGCAACCTGCGTACGCAGTACCGCGAGTACATCAACGGTGGCTGGAAATTCCATCCCAGCTGGCGCGCGCGCGCGGGCTTCCAGCGCAACAAATACACCTACGAGCTGCAGGCCCAGAGCATCAATGACCGTACGGAGGATTTGACCGAAGCGGGCATCGATTACCTGGCGCCCAGCGGCAGCAAGGTCGGTCTGGTGGCGCGCCGTCTGAAAGGCAATTACCTGAACGACCGCCGTCTCGGCACGGCCTTCCTGGACGAAGGCTATACCCAGGATGAGCTGAAGCTGAACGTGAACTGGCTCTACAGCGAGATCACCCAACTGCAAGTGCTGGCGGGTTACGCCAAGCGCAAGCACGACACTTTCACCGATCGCGACAAGAGCGGCGCCAACGGCCGCGTCACGCTGACCTGGAAGCCGCGCGTCAAGCTGAAGTTCCAGGGCGACGCATGGCGGGAATTTTCGGCAGTGGAATCGACTCTGATCAGCAATAGCTTGAATAAGGGCGGCAGCATTTCCGGTACCTGGGATGCGACGTCCAAGATCCAGGCTAACGCGGCATTCCGGCGCGAGACGCGCCGCTTCGAGCCGCTGGGTGGCGTCATCTTCAATGGCGACGCCAGCGACACTACACGCAGCACCACGGTAGGCCTGCAATACACGCCGGTCCGCCAGATCCAGCTGAACGTGAGCGGCTTCCATGAAAAGCGCAGCGGTTCGCCGCTGGCCGGCACGGGAAGCTACAAGGCCAATGGCTTCACGGTCAGCGCTACGGCACAGTTTTAAAACTCGCAGTACGGGAACACCAATGACTGTCAATGATTTACCCATCGTCGCCTTTTTTCAGCGCGTGCTTGACCCGCTGATCATCATGGGCACGCTGTACTTCACTTCGGTGCTGTATGGCGAACCGTTTACTGGTTATTCGCTGGTGCTGATGGTGCTGGCGTTCTTTATCTCCTCATCGGTCTATCAGCAGGTGGACCCGTACCGCATGTGGCGCTCCGGCCGTATCCTGGCCTACTCGCGCGATATTTTCATGGGCTGGATTGTCACGGCCATCATCCTGGTTTTCCTCGGCAATGCCAGCGGGCTGGCGTATCACTACGAAACCTCGGTGGTGCTGAGCTGGTTCTTTGCCACGCCATTTGCGCTGCTGTTCAGCCACCTGGCTGCGCGCAAGGTCAGTGTCGATCCGGCCAAGGCCAGCGAAGTGCGTTCGGTGCTGATTGTCGGCGCCAACGATGTAGGCGCGAAGTTTGCCCGCACCATCGACCGTTATCCCAATCTCTTCCTCAGCGTGCGTGGCTTCTTCGACGACCGCGGGGTGGAGCGCATGGCCGGCGAATTGAATTACCCGGTGCTGGGCAAGATGGACGATGTCGCGGCCTATGTGCGCGAGAACAATATCAAGATGATCTTCATCAGCCAGCCGATCTCGGCACAGCCGCGCATCCGCAAGCTGCTGGACGATTTGCAGGACACCACGGCATCGGTCTACTTCCTGCCTGATATCTATGTGTTCGACCTGATGCAAGCCCGCTTCGACAATGTGGGCGGCATGCCGGTGGTGGCGATTTGCGAAACGCCGTTCACCGGCTTTAACAGCTGGCTCAAGCGCGCCAGCGATTTCATCCTCGCCACCATCATCCTGATCCTGTTGACGCCGATCATGCTGGTGATTGCGCTGGCCGTGCTGGCCAGTTCGCCGGGGCCGGTGATCTTCCGCCAGCGCCGCTACGGCCTGTATGGGGAACAGATCATCGTCTACAAGTTCCGCTCGATGAAGGTGACGGAAGACGGAGCAAAAGTGGTGCAGGCAAAAGTCAACGATTCGCGCCTGACCCGCATCGGCGCCTTCCTGCGGCGCACCTCGCTGGATGAGCTGCCGCAGTTCATCAACGTGCTGCAAGGCACGATGAGTATCGTTGGGCCGCGCCCGCATGCGGTCGCGCACAACGAGCAATACCGCAAGCTGATCAAGGGCTACATGCTGCGCCACAAGGCCAAGCCCGGCATCACGGGCTGGGCCCAGGTCAATGGCTTGCGTGGCGAAACGGAGACGCTCGACAAGATGGAAGCGCGTATCCGCTACGACCTCGACTACCTGCGCAACTGGTCCTTGTGGCTGGACCTCTGGATTATTTTGCGCACCGTAAAAGTTGTTTTAGCTCGGCAAAACGCACATTGACTTTTTTCATCTCAAGTCAATCGTGCGCGGCAATACGCCCATTACAATTGCAGCATAAAGTTGCTATTTTGTCTATTTGCAACAATCGGGAGGACTTACTTTGAACACTCAACTCAACCAGCGACTCTTGAGCGCCGGACTGGCCGTCCTCACCGCCGCCGCTCTGGTCGCATGTGGTAACAAGGCCGAGAAGAAGCCTGGCCAGGCGCTGGCCAGCGTCAACGGCGAAGAGATCACCGTACTGCAACTGAACGACGAACTGGCGCGCAACAATGCACCGGCCACGGCCAACCAGGAAGCGACCCGCAAGCAAGTGCTGGAAGCCCTGATCGACCGCCAGCTGCTGGACAGCGAAGCGGCCAAGGAAAAAATCGATCGCGATCCGAAAGTGGTGCAAGCCATTGAACGCGCCAAGTCGCTGATCCTGGCGCAAGCCTATATGCAGAAGCGCGTCGGTACGCTGACCAAGCCCAGCAAGCCGGAAGTGGAAGCCTACTTCAGCCAGAACCCGCAGTTCTTCACCAACCGCAAGCAATTCGATATGCGCGAGCTGGTGGTGGCCACGCGCGATGTCAACGATGAGCTGAAAGCGGCAATGGACGCGTCCAAGTCGCTGGACGATGTGTCGACCTGGCTGGATGCGCACAAGGTCAAGTACGCACGCGCCCAGATCAGCCGCACCAGCTCGGACTTGCCGCCGGAACTGTCGTCCAAGCTGGCGGCCATGCCAAGGGGGCAGATGTTCATCATCCGCGAAGGCGAGCGCAGCATGCTGATCTCGATTGCGGACGTGCACCCGGCGCCGGTGAATCTGGAAACGGCCACGCCGCAGATTGAGCAATTCCTGTACGCGAAGAAGAACAAGGAAGCGGCCGAAGCCGAGATCAAGCGCCTGCGCTCGACGGCCAAGATTGCTTACATGAATCAATCCGGTGGCACCGGAGCAGCACCGGCAACGACGCCGGCCGCTGCAGCTGCCTTGCCGGCCCAGTCCGCCGATGCCACGCCCGTTGATAGTGGCAAGACGGAAATGAACGAACGCGGCGTCGCCGGCCTGAAGTAAGGCGGCGTCCTCAATGTGCAGAGAAGGAGAATGACGATGAAAAGACTGATGATGTGGGTGATGGCAGTCCTGCTCGGACTGTCCTTCGGCATCGCGCAGGCGGCGGATGTCACGCTGGGCCCTGGCGACGTGGTGAAGGCTTCCGTGTATGGCAATCCCGATATGGCGATCGAAACGCGCATCAGCGATTCCGGCCGCATGACCTTCCCGCTGCTGGGCCAGGTCGAAGTCGGTGGCCTGACCGTGCCGGAAGCGGAAAAGAAAATCGGCGGCTTGCTGGAGAAGGGCGGCTATGTGCGCAAGGCGCAGGTCAACCTGATCGTGTCGCAAGTGGCCAGCGCGCAGGTGTCGGTGCTGGGGATGGTGAATCGTCCGGGCCGCTATCCGCTGGAAGGTGGCAAGCGCGGCGTGATGGACATGCTGGCGCAGGCGGGCGGCTTCAATGCCGACGGCGGCGACACCGTGACCCTGGTGCGCAACCGTAACGGACAGGTCACCAAGACGGTGGTCGACGTGGTCGACATCGTGCGCAACGGCGCCATGGACAAAGACATGGAACTGGCGCCGGGCGATGTGATCTACGCGGAACGCAGCCCGCACTTCTACATCTACGGCGAAGTGCAGCGTCCCGGCTCCTTCCGCCTGGAGCGCCAGATGACCGTGGCGCAGGCGCTGGCGGTGGGCGGTGGACTGACGCCGCGCGGCACCGAGCGCGGCACCCGCATCAAGCGCCGCAACGGCGACGGCTCCATGCACGTGGTCGATGCGAAAGCCGACGACCTGGTGCAAACCGACGACGTCATTTACATCAAGGAGAGCTGGTTCTGACCGGCAGGGGACTATTATGAATTTTGCCCAGTTTCTGCTGATCCTCCGCGCCCGCAAGCGCATCGTGCTGCTGACCTTGCTCGTGACGGTGTGCGCCACCCTCGTTGTCAGCTTCCTGCTGCCCAAGACCTATAAAGCCACCAGCTCGCTGGTGATGAACTTCAAGGGCATCGACCCGCTGACCGGGCTGACATTGCCGGGCAACCTGTTGCCAGGCTATATGGCCACCCAGATCGACATCATCAGCAGCAAGAACGTGGCGCTGCGCGTGGTGGACCAGCTGAAGCTGGCCGATAGCCCCGCCGTCATCCAGCAATTCCAGGAATCGACGGATGGCCACGGCACCGTGCGCGACTGGCTGGCCGAGCTGCTGCAGAAGAAGCTCGAAATTGTGCCGTCGAAAGAAAGCTCGGTGGTGGACGTGACCTTCAAGGGTTCCGATCCGCAATTCGTGGCGGCGGTGGCCAACGCCTTCGCCGACGAATATATGAAGGCCACGGTGCAGCTGCGCGTCGATCCGATGCGCAAGGCGACCCATTACTTCGACAACCAGCTCAAGGTACTGCGCGATAACCTGGAGGCGGCTCAGGCCAAGCTCTCCAAGTATCAGCAGGACCACGGCATCGTCAGCCTGGACAATCGCCTGGACGTGGAGAACCAGCGCCTGAACGACCTGTCCACCCAGCTGGTGATGGCGCAATCGCAGTCGATGGAAGCGGCCTCGCGCCAGGCCATGGCGCGCGGCCAGGGCGGCGAATCGCCTGACGTGGCGGGCAGCCCGGTGGTGCAGAACCTGAAGCTGCAACTGGCCACGGCCGACAGCAAGCTGGCGGAATTGAACCAGCGTCTGGGCCAGAACCATCCGCAGGTGCAAAGCGCCCGCGCGGAAGCGGAACGCCTGCGCCGCGCGCTGCGTGAGAACACCGCCATCACCTCGGCTTCCGTCAGCAATAACGCCGGCATCTTCGCCCAGCGCGAAGCGGCCCTGCGCGCAGCGCTGGCCGAGCAGAAATCCAAGGTGCTGGAGCTGAACCGCTATCGCGACGAGATGAATGTGATGAACAAGGATGTCGAAAGCGCCCAGCACGCCTTCGACAACGCGTCGATGCGCTTCTCTCAGACCCGTATCGAAGGCCAGTCCGATCAGTCCGACGTGTCGGTGCTGAATCCGGCCGTGCCGCCGATTGAACCGGCTGGTCCGAAGATCATCCTGAACACGGTGCTGTCGCTGTTCCTGGGCAGCATGCTGGGCATTGGCCTGGCGATGCTGGCCGAGATGTTCGACCGCCGCGTGCGTTCCGCCACCGACCTGTCGGAAGTGGTGCAGATCCCCGTGCTGGGCGCCATCGACTGGAATCCGCCCAAGCCGCGCCGCTTTGGTCCGCTGCGCCTGAATCCGCCGCGCCGCCAGCTGAGCATGAACTGAAATGGAGTCTGCCATGAATCATCCTTACCCCATCAACTCTGGCCTGGGCCACAATGCGCGCCAGGCCAGCATCGGTGCGCTGCTGCTGGAGTCCGGCAAGATCACGCCGGAAAATGCCGAGAATGTGCTGGCCTTGCAGCGGGAGGAGGGCATCCGCTTCGGCGAGGCGGCCCGCCGTCTGGGCCTGGTGGACGAAGCCGATATCCAGCAGGTGCTGGCGCGCCAGTTCGACTATCCCTATGTGCAGGTGGGCGAGAATCAATATTCGCCCAAGCTGGTGGCGGCCTTTCAGCCCTTCAGCCGCCAGGTGGAAATGCTGCGCGCCGTGCGCAGCCAGCTGATGATGCGCTGGTTCGCGCGCGGCCGCAAGGCGCTGGCGATTGTCGGCGCCGGTCCCGGCGATGGCGCCAGCCTGTTTGCCGCCAACCTGGCGGTGGTGTTCTCGCAACTGGGTGAGAACACACTGCTGGTGGATGCCAACCTGCGCCACCCCAGCCAGCACACCATCTTCGATCTGCAAGGGCGCCTGGGCTTGTCCGACATGCTGGCCGGCCGCGCCAGCATGGATTCGGTGGCGCCGATCGATGGTTTCGTTTCGCTGTCCGTGCTGTCGGCGGGCACCGAACCGCCTAATCCGGCCGAGCTGCTGGCGCGCCACGCTTTCGGCGGCCTGAATACGCAGCTGGAAGCGATGCACGATATCGTGCTGTACGACTGCGCGGATCTGGCCACGGCGTCCGATGCGCTGCCAGTGATGGCGCGCGCGCATGGCGTGCTGGTGGTGGTGCGCAAGAATAAGACTTCGCTGTACGATGTGGCCGCCCTGGGCGAGCAGGCGGCCCAGGCAGGTTGCGAAGTGGTGGGCTCGGTCCTGGTCGACTTCTGATCATGCAAAGCACACTGGACGCCCATCCCAACAGCCTGACATCCCTGAAGGCAGTGCTGCCTGAGTGGTGGCCCGTCGTGCTGGGCATGCTGGTGCTGTTCGTGCCCACTTTCTATACGCTGTTCAGCGGCCTGTGGTCGACCGAAGAGCAGGCGCATGGGCCGATCATTCTCGGCCTGTCGCTGTGGCTGATGTATCGCCAGTGGCCGGACATGATGGCCCGCACCGAAGGCCAGCCGCAGAGCGCCGGCTGGATTGCGGCCGGCATCGGCCTGCTGCTGTATATCCTGGGCCGTTCGCAGCAGATCATCGCCTTCGAAATCCTGTCCTTCGTGATTCTGCTCGCCGCCGTGCTGATGCTGAAATGCGGACGCGGCGCCATGCGCGTGCAGTGGTTCGCTTTCTTCTTCATGCTGTTCATGGTGCCGTTACCGGGTCCGCTGGTGAGCATGCTGACCATGCCGATGAAGATGGCGGTGTCCTGGGCCACCGAACATGTGCTGTTTGCCATGGGTTATCCGATTGCCCGCAGCGGTGTGATTCTGCAGGTTGGCCAGTACCAGCTGCTGGTGGCCGATGCCTGCGCCGGCTTGCAGACCCTGCTCACGCTGGAAGCGCTGGGTCTGTTCTACCTGAACGTGGTGCGCCATTCCTCGACCTTCCGCAATATCGCGCTGGCCATGCTGATTATTCCGATCTCGTTCACCGCGAACGTGATCCGCGTCATCACGCTGTCGCTGGTGACCTACTACATGGGCGATGAAGCGGGGCAGGGCTTCCTGCATGGCTTCGCGGGCATGGTGCTGTTCATTACTGCGCTGGTACTGATCATCAGCGTTGACTCCTTCCTTCAGTGGTTCGTCAAATGGCGCAATTCATGAAAAAGTCGATGATGGTCAGCCTGACCCTCGGCGCCTTGATGGTGTCGTCGGCGGCGGTGACCAAGGTCGTGACGCCATCGGTGAAGATGGCGGACGCGCAGGGCCGCTTCAGCCTGGCCCAGATGGTGCCGCAGTCTTTCGGCGACTGGCGCGAAGACACGTCCATTATTCCCCTGCAGGTCGATCCGGCCACGCAGGCCAAGCTGGACAAGATCTATAACCAGACGCTGGCGCGCACTTACATCAATGGCGCAGGGCAGCGCATCATGCTGTCCATCGCTTATGGCGGCGACCAGGGCGACAATATGGGCGTGCACAAGCCCGAGGTGTGCTACACCGCGCAGGGCTTCGATGTCAGCGGCGCCAAAACCGGCAGCATTCCCACCGCATTTGGTGCGCTGCCTGTGAAGCGCCTGTACGCGGTGGCCGGCGCGCGCAATGAGCCGATCACCTACTGGATCACGGTCGGCAAGAAGGCGACGCTGCCCGGCATGCAGCAGCGCCTGCAGGAACTGCGCTACGGCCTGACCGGCAAGGTGCCGGATGGGATGCTGGTACGCGTGTCCAGCATCGGCGCGGATACCGCGGTCGCCTATTCGCTGCAGGAGTCGTTCATCAAATCGCTGCTGCAATCGATGGACGAACCCTCGCGTGTGCGCTTGATTGGAGTGTTTGACGCATGAAGCTGCCGTTTTTCCGCAAGCCGGCCTTGGCGGGCGCCGCTGGTGGTGCACGTAGCGGCGCACCGCTGCGCCGCGCGCCGGACCGCAGTATCCCGCTGGTGCTGCTGCTGCCTTTCCTGTTGCTGGCGGCCTTTGTCGGCATGGTGGGCGGCCTCGATTCGCCGGCGCTGGTCGCCATTATCGGCGCGGCGGTGCTGTCGGTGCTGCTGCTGTTCGTGCTGCCGCTGTACGGCATGTTCCTGTGCCTGTTCGTTCTGACGTTCCTGATACAGGGCTCGGCGCTCTATTTCGCCGGCTTCAAGGCCGCGACCTGGCTGGCTTTCGGCCTGGCCATCCTGTTCTTCTTCCGCGCGCTGCTGGACCTGGTGACGAAACGCCAGCGCGGCGTGCGCACCATGCCGGGCGATGGTTCCTCGGTGCCGGTGGCGGCCGTGCTGTTCATCGTCTGCTTTGCTGTCAGTATCGTATTCAACCGCATTCCAAAGGCGCAGATGGCGTCCGCCATCAAGTCCACGCTGCCAATGTTCTCCGTGCTGTTCGCGCTGTACTGGTTCGCCTGGAAAGAAGCGCAGCTGGAGCGCATCTGGAAGCTGTTCTCCATCGTCGTACTGCTGCAGGTGCCGGTCGTGCTGTATCAGCACTTCGTGGTCGCCAGCGCCACCACCTTCGACGCCATCGTCGGCACCTTCGGCGGTACGCCGGGCGCCGGCGGCAACAGCGCCGTGATGGTGTTCTTCACCGTGCTGACCATGGGGTATGCGGCTGCGCGCTGGCAGGCGGGGCTGCTGTCGCGGCGCGCCATGCTGGGCATGATGTTTGTTGGTCTGGCCATCATCATGCTGGGTGAAGTGAAGGCGGCCTTCATCTGGCTGCCGCTGGTGCTGGGCTGGGTGCTGCGCAAGCGCATCCTGAAAAGCGTGTTCGCCTTCATCGGCTTCGGCCTGCTGGTCGGTGTCTTTGTCGGCACGACCTATATCGTGTACGACGCCCTGTACTGGGGCAAGAAGGTCGACTCCGGGCGCTCCGTGGCGGACAAGCTGGATAAAGGCGGCGGCTACTTCTTCGATCCGAATAACGTCAACTACCGCACCGGCGAAATCAGCCGCGGCGCGTCGATCGCGATCTGGGCGCACGACCCGCAAGAGACCATGCCGCGCCGCCTGGTCGGCTATGGTCCCGGCTCCATCAAGCCTGCCGGTCTGATGGGCGCAGGCGAGGTCGCATTGCGCTACGCACCGCTGCACCTGGATGCCACGGCACTTGCAATCTTGTTGTGGGACCTGGGTGTATTGGGCGCTGCCGCTTATGGCTCCATGCTACTGTTTGGACTGCTTGCCGCATGGCGCTATGTGCGGCAGGGCAGGGGAACGCCGGCCCAGCGCGCGATAGCCGATACCTGTGTGGCCGCCATGCTGCTGTTCCTCATGATGCTGATTTACAGCCGGGCAGTCATGGATGAGCCGACCGCGCAATTGCTGCTGATGCTGTGCCTCGGAACCGTCGTTCAGTTATGCCGGTTTACCGAGTCTAAGAAAGCTGCTGCCAAGCGGTTAACACCTGTTGCAAGAATGGCTTGACATTTCTTTTCGTCTGTGTATTTTTCGCGCGACATTTGTTAAAAAGTGCCGTGCGGAAATGAATTTTGCTGCCGATGGTTGTACACTTTCCGTTCCTTCCCGAATCAAGGCTTACGCTGTTCTGAACGCAAGTTGTTGATTTGATTATGAATTGCGTGGAGAGTATTACATGAAACCGTTCAAAGCCGGCATTTTACAATTGGCTGTGTTCTCCGCACTGGCCACGCTCGCGTCGGCAAGCCATGCCGACTGGGCAACCTCAGTCAATATCGAAGCCGTGCGCCCAGCGCCGGACAAGATGCAGCTGCAGCCACAGAATCCGCCGGGCTTCTCGTGGTCACGCTACCCCACTGCCACTTCCAGCACGTGGTATCTGGTCGTCGTTCAGCCGCCTGCGGGCGGCGCGCCAATCAAATCGGTAGTGTCGCGTAACTGGCTGCTGCCGACGCACGCTTTCACCGCTTCCGGCATCTACACCTGGAAAGTGGCGCCGTTCACCTACACCCAGGCGATGGCGGATGCCGCGGCGGCCGCGCGTTCCAAGAACATCGCGGCAGGCCGCAACACGGCGCAGGTTGAAGCGGCGGTCGAAGCAGCCATCGTGCCGCTGGCCGAACCGGTGGCTACCAACTGGTCCACCGTGCGCAGCTTCTCGCTGGACGCCACGGCGATGACCTTCCAGGTGCCGGACAGCGCCACCCTGCGCGACAACGTGGTCAACCACGGCCGTACGCGCATGCTGTCCAAATACTTTGTCCCATACAGCAAATGGACTGCGGCCATGATCACCGAGCGCGGCGACGCCGTGCGCCGCCTGATCGAAAGCGTCCAGACGCGCATGACGATGACGGCGGTGAAAGATACCGACTGGCCACTGCCTTACAACGGCCCGATGACGAGCGCGCTGAGCAATCAGAACAACGACATTCGCAACCGCATCAACAAGACATCCTGGCAGGTGGAAGCGGCGGCCTTGCTGTATCGCCTGAAGCAGGGCGAGGCAACGGCGCCGGCCTACCTGAATGAAGCGCTGAAGCGCGGCGATGAACTGGCGGCCCTGAGCAATAGCGGTCCGACCAGCTACGCGACCCAGGACCAGGCGACGCGCGCCATCGCGCTGTCGTTGTCGAAGGCGCTGGACATGCTGTGGACGAATATCGATGCCACCCGCCGCGCCACGTGGCAGGCTGCGATTACTGCCCGCACCACCGACATCTACAACGATCTGGCCGGCAGCAATGGCCGCATGGACCAGTACCCGTATGACGCCCACGGCGGCAATACGCTGGGCTTCCTGGCGCTGATCGCTGCACTGAACGTGGGTGATATTCCGCAGGCGCAGTCGTGGTTCGACTTCGCTGTACGCACCTACGTGCACCAGGTTTATACGTGGAGCGGTCCGGAAGGTGGCTATGCCAATGGCACGGCTTATGGCCAGGCGGCTGCGGACTTCTCCGTGCAGATCTGGGACCCGCTGAGCCAGGCGCTGGGCGTGTCGATCTACCGCAAGCCATGGTCGGACGGCTTCCTGCGCTTCATGGCCCACTTCGTACCGCCTGGTTCGCCGAACCATGTGTTCGGTGACGGCCACGAAGATTCGCCGAACACCTATCTGCTGAAGGCCTTTGCCTCGCGCTTCGATACGCCGGTTGCGAAGTGGTACTACCAGAGCATGTCGGGCGTGGAAGATCCGCTGACCCTGCTGCAGGCGCCGTCGCCGCTGCCGGCCACCACGCCAAGCACGGCAACCCCGCCGCCGAATGCCGCCATGTATCCGAGCGTGGGCTGGGCAGCGATGCACAGCTCGATGGCTGATCCGAAGCGTACTTCGCTGTACTTCAAGTCCAGCCCCTACGGTTCGTACAACCACAGCCACGGTGACCAGAACAGTATCGTGCTGAACAGCGGCGGCAAGCGTCTGCTGATGGAAGCGGGCTACTACGACTGGTACGGTTCGCCGTTGTGGACCAGCTGGTACCGCGCCACCAAGTCGCACAATGCCATCACGTACGACAACGGCATTGGCCAGAAGACGGACGGCAATACGGTTAACCTGGGCCGCAACGGCAAGATCACCGGCTTCTCGACCACTGCTGCGATGGACTATGTGGAAGGCGATGCAACGCCGGCCTTTGAAGGCGCCGTCTCGCTGGCCAACCGCAAGGTATGGTATCTGCGCAGCCAGAATCTGGCGGTGGTGATGGATACCCTGACCGCACCGGCAGCGCACTCCTTCGAGTGGAACTTCCACGCGCCGGTAACGATCGCGCCGCAGTCCGACGGCAGCGCGACCATCGTCAACGGCGACCAGTCGGTGTGCGTGCGTTCGATTACGCCAGGCACCACGCTGGTGAAGCGTACGGGTCCGGCGCCGCTGACCGGCTTTGAAGACCACGCGGCCTTTACGCGCCCTTCGGCAACCAAGGCTGAGTTCCTGGTGTTGCTGGATGTGGGCTGCAAGAAGCCTGCAGTCAGCCTGACCACGGGTTCCAGCAGCCGTACGCTGACCGTGGGTAGCCAGACTATCACGCTGCCATTGCCGTAACCAAACACCTGCAGCCATGCCGAAACGGCGGATCGTTTGATCCGCCGTTTTTTTTCACCCTGCGCACGATTGAACGCATCCGGAACGCGAGAATTTGGTCAAATTGTTATACTAAATTCAAGATTTTTCGCGAGAGCATGCCGACATGACAGCGCCATATTCCGGACGCCAAACGCGTCGCAACATCGTGGCTTTCCTGGCCGGCAAGGTCCCCACAGCACTGCTGACAGCAGCCGTGCTGGGGCTGTCCGCAAGGGTACTCCCGGCCGCCGATTTCGGTTACTACGTGATCGGTATGGCCTTCATCGAACTGGCGCTGGGCCTGTCCACGCTGGGTCTTGACTGGGTTCTGCTGCGCTTCATTCCTGATGTGCGCCTGCACGGCAATCGCCGCGCGCTGGCCGGGCTGGTGTCCGGCGTGCTGTGCGGTCGCCTGCTTGTGTTGTCGGCAGTGGCGGCGTGCATGCTGCTGTGGCGTGATGCGCTGCATGCCGCGACGGGCTTCCCGCCCGAACTGGCGGGCATTCTGGCCGTGCTGCTGGTTGTTGAAGGCTGCATGCGCGTGCTGCGCGATAACACGCTGGAAGCGATGGCCATGCAAAGCTGCATGCAGATTGCGACGCTGCTCAAAGGTTCGATCGTCGCGGCAGCCCTGCTGGCCATGGGCCGCGGCGATGCGCACGGCACCGCGCAAGGCTTGCTGCTGGCCGAACTCACAGCCGCAAGCGCGACGCTGCTGCTGTCCGTCGCCTTCGTGCTGTACGCGATGCGCGCCTTGCCGCCGCTTCCTCAACCTGGCTGGCGGTGCGCCAGCTTTGCGCAGATGCGCAGGGTCGCGCAGCATAACTACGCCAGCGGCATTGTGGAATATCTGTATTCGCCTTCCTTCCTGCTTCTGCTGCTGGCGCGCGTGCAAACGCCGGAGGCGATGGCCGGTGTCGGCTTTGTGCTGCGCCTGACGGACATCATCCGCAACTACATGCCGGGCATGGTGATCTTTTCCGTGGTGCGCTCGCGCATGATCGGCGCTTACGCCGGCAACGGCGATTACGCGGAGTTGCAGCGCTGGGCGCATTTTGTTTTCAAGATCAGCGCGCTGACCTTGCTGCCGGTGCTGGCCGTCGCCGTGGTGTATGGCGATCTGGTTCTGCGGCTGGCCAGCGGTGGACGCTTCGCCGAATACCACGCGCTGTTTGCCGTGCTGTGCGCGTGGCTTGCGCTGCGCCTGCATCGCCTGATTCTGAACGTCGTCTGCAATGCGATCGGCCTGATGGGCATGTGGGCGCGCGCTGCATTGTGTTCCTTGTTTGTACTGCCGATCCTGTACTTGGTGGGCTTTGAACATCTGGGTGTGTGGTTCGTTGCCATGGCTTTGCTGGGCAATGAAATCGTCATCAACTCGATGGTGGTCGCGGGCATGCGCGCACAAGGCTTCCTTTGGCCGTTGGGCTTGCGCTGGTGGAGCAGGGCGCTCGCCGCGCTGGCTGCGGCAATGTTTGTTGCGTGGCTGGTGCCAGGGCAAAGCGTGCTCGCTGCCATCGCAGGAGGTCTGCTGCTGTGCGCCGTATTCGTTGTAGCTCTGCTATTGTCCGGCGTCATCGACAAGATGGACCGCAATCTGATCAACCGGGCCTTGGGCCGCCAGCTGTTGTCTGAAGCATGATGAGAATCCTCGCAATTTATCCCGGCTTGAATCCGGTGTTTGATGAAGTGGCTTACGCCTTGCCGCCATTGGTGGCGCATGGTTCCGCGGTGCGCGTGATTACCTCGCGCGTGTCTGCGCTGAAAAGCACCGAGCAAGGTGTCGACTTCGAAAATTTCAATGGCGTGGAAATTCATCGCGTCTTCCCTGATCTGGTTTCCTTATCGCAGCGGCCGGAGGACTATCTGTCTTCCGTCGAAAAGCTGGCGGATGATTTCGAGCCTGATGTGCTGCTGGTGAATTCCTTCCACACCTTGCCGCTGCTGTCGCGCCTGCGCGAACGCTACAAGGTGCCCGTGCTGCTGCGCGTGGAATCGGCCGATCCGGGTTTGCTGGTGCGGCGCCGCTATTACGGCGGCGTCCCGGCACTGGGCCGCATCGCAGGACGCATGCGCTGGTGGCAGGTGTGTGGGCAGGTCGATGCCGTCATGAGCAACGACCCGGCCGATCTGCCGGCGCTGGCACGCATTGGCCTGCGCGGCAGGCGTGCTTACTACGCCGCCCACTGCGCCCAGCGTCCGCCGGAATGGCGTCCGGCCAAACAGCGCAATCGCGATGAGATGATTTACATCGGTTCGCTGATCCGCCACAAGAACTGCACGCGCTGGCTAGAAACGGTGCCCGCGATTCTTGAGCAAACGCCGGTTGAACGTTTTGTTGTCATCGGCCGCGGACCATATCTGCATGTGGTGGAGGAGCTGAAGAAGCGCTTCGGCAGCCGCATTGAGCACATTACGGGCGTGACGCGCCTGGAAGCGCTGGAGCGCCTGTCATCCGCTTACTTCGCCTACACCGAGAGCAATTCAGGCTGGGGCTTCCTGTGCGACGCGTGGTCCACGCGCACGCCGGTGCTGTGCCCACAGTCGACCTTCAGCATCGTCCCTGGCTGGACCGGCATGATGCCGCAGGATATCCCGACGTTGACCGCCACCATTCGCCGCCTGTACGAAGACGATGAATACTATGCTGCTCTGCAGGACGGCGGTGCGCTGCGCTACGCATCCGAGCACACGGCCGACGTGGTGAGCAAGCAGTACCTCCAAATTCTGCGCGAAGTAGTGGCGGAGGGACGCAAGCCATGATCCACGTACTCCTTTCGCAAGCGGGCGGCTACCGCGACATCATCGACTACCTCGCCGGGCGGGGCGCGCGTGTGACCGTCGTCGGACCGGAACCGCGCGAAGGCATACGCGGCAAGAAGGAGATTGTGCTGTCCATGCTGTCGCCGCGCGTGCTGCGTGCGCGCGGACTGTGGGGGCGCAATGATCGTGTGCTGATCGTTGGCTGGCAAGCCCTGCCGGTGCTGGCGCTGATCAAGGCGGGCGTGTTGCCGCGTCCTGAACGCCTGCTGGTGATGGGGTGCTTCATCCATGGCGAACGGGCACGCAATATCGTGAACGGCGCCTGGCGCAAGTTGCGCTTTCCCGGCCTTGGCTTCATCACTTTCTCGCACGGCGAAACGCGCAATCTGATTGATGCGGTGGGCATGCCGCCGGAGAGCGTGCACTTCCACCTGTGGCGCCAGGAGCTGGATGGCCAGGCGCAGGCGCAGGGTGAGGACGGCAGCATTTTTGCCGGCGGCTTCTCGAACCGCGATTACGATCTGCTGCTGCAAGCCGCCGAGCCGCTGGCTGCGCCGCTGGTGATTGTCGCCTCGGCGCGCAACAGCATTGCGGCGCCGTCGAGCGATCGCATCAGGATTCACCGCGATCTGCCCGAAGCTGAATTCGAAGACCTTCTGGCGCGCAGTTCGGTGGTTGCCATGCCGCTGCGCAGCCAGGGTGAAGCCTGCGGGCAAAGCGTTCTGCTGCGCGTGCTCCGCAACGGCAAACCGCTGGTGGCGACGCGCCATGAGTCGATTGAAGAATACCTCGGCGCCGACTATCCCGGCTTCGTGCCGCACAACGATGTCGGCGCCATGCGCACGGCGCTGGCCTCCGCGCTAAATGAACCGTCGCTGCGCGCGACGCTGTCCGAACGCATCCGCCAGGCCGGCCGCAAGCTGGAGCAGCGCGGCGAGCCGGGCGCGGAAATTGAACAGTTTTTATTAGCTTGAATATGAAACGCTTGCGCATACTGCAGCTCGTACCAGAACCGCTGCCGACATTCCGGGCCGATGTGGCCACGTTGTTCGGCAAATACCTGCCGCGCTACGGCGTCGAATGCCACCTGGTCGGAAAAGGCAGCGCGGCACCGCTCGACGCGGACGGGCAGGGTGGTTTCGCCTCGCAGCGCCGCTCGCAATCCGGTGGACGCCTGAAGGCTGAACTGTCCTTTGCTGTACTGTGCCTGCGTGCGCTGCTCGGCGCAAATCGCGGCAACTGCGATCTGATTCAGGTGCGCGACATGGTCAGCATTGGCCTGCTCGCGCTGATGGTCGCGCGCATCAAACGCATTCCGATGTCCTACTGGGTTTCCTATTTGATGAGCGAAGGCCGCATCGAACGCGCACGCACCGATCTCGCGCGCCGTGGCGGCTTGCGTCCCAGGCTGGTGCTGGCGAAAGGCCTGATCGAACAATGGCTGCTGTACCGCGTAGTGCTGCCGCGTGCCGATCACGTCTTCGTGCAAAGCGAAGCGATGGCCGCATTGATGGCCAGTCGCGGTGTGCCGCCTTCGCGCCTGTGCGCCGTGCCGATGGGCGTGGACATGGAAAACGTCGCGGCCGGCGGCCTGGCGCCGCGCCAGTGGCCTGGCTGGGAAGGCCGCCCGGTGATCGCCTACCTCGGCACGCTGGACCGCGCACGCTGCCTGGATAAAGTCATTGAAGCACTGGTGCTGGTACGGCGCCAGATCCCCGATGCCTGTCTGCTGCTGATTGGCTCCTCGCCGCGTCCCGAAGACATCACACTGTGGCTGAATACCGCGAAACAGCGCGGTATCGGCGACGCGGTGCAAGTCACAGGCTGGCTGCATGCCAGCGAAGCCTGGCAGTATCTGCTGGGCGCGCAGGCTGCAGTGTCCTACATCCCGCGCGGCGCGCTGTACGACGTCAGCTCGCCGACTAAGCTACTGGAATATCTCGCGCTGGGCATGCCTTGCGTGGGCAACGATACGCCGGATCAGGCGGCCGTGCTGTCGGCCAGCGACGCGGGTTGGCTGTCCGCCAGCACGGCCGAAGCGATGGCGGAAGGATTGCTGGCCATCCTGCGCGATCCGGAGGCCGCGCGCCGCCGCGCCGCGGCAGGTCCCGATTTTATTGAAGCGGTGCGCAGCTACCGTGTGCTGGGTGAAGCCGTGGCGCGCCGCTATCACGCTGTGCTGGAAGGGGAAGGCCATGCTGTCTGACCTGAGAAAAGAATTGCTGTACGGCGGACGCGCGCTGGTGCGCGACAATGTCCTGAGCCGCAAACTGGTGGACCGTTTGAATCGCCACGAAACCATGGATGACCAGTCGCTGTCCGCCATGCGCAAGGAGTGGCTGCACCGTACGCTGCAAACGGCGATCAACAAGCTGCCCTACTATCGCCACATTCCTCGCAGCTTCTCGGTGGACGAAGCGCCGCAAGCGCTGCGCGAATTCTTCCCCATCGTGGAGAAGCGTACGCTGCTCGATAACGCAGAGGGCATGTATCCGAACGCCGGCAGCAAGCGACTGTGGGAGGCTCTGGGCAAGACCAGCGGTACCACGGGAACGCCGCTGGTGGTGATCCGCAGCATGCAGTCGGTGCAGATGGAGCAGGCCTTCATCAAGCGCCACTGGACCTGGGGCGGCTACCACGACGGCATGCCGCGCGCGACGCTGCGCGGCGATATGGTGGTCAACCTCGACCAGCAAAACCCGCCGTTCTGGTTCGTGAACCGTTTTAATCGCCAGCTGCTGCTGTCCTCGCGCCACCTGACGGACGCCTGCATCGATCCCATCATCGACAAGATCGAAAGCTTCGGCCCGGCGATGATGCAGGCCTATCCGTCCACCGCTTACACGCTGGCGCAGCATCTCCAGCGCCGCGGCAGGCAGCTCAAAGTGCCTTTCCTGTTCAGCGCATCCGAACCCCTGTATCCGCACCAGCAGGCGCTGATCAACGAGCATCTGGCGGGCAAGGTGATGGACATGTACGGCATGGCCGAACGGGTCGCCTTCGCCACGCAGTGCGAACATGGCGAGATGCACATCAACCCGGATTACTCCTGGGTCGAAATCGTGGACGATACGGGCCGCCCGACCGATGGCTACGGCCACATCGTCGGCACCACCTTCCATAACCTCGCCATGCCGCTGGTGCGTTATCGCCTGAGTGATCGCACGCGCTGGAAGCACGGGCGCTGCGCCTGTGGGCGCAACTTTCCGATGATCGAGCCGGTCACCGGCAAGCTGGAAGACGAGATCACGGGCGGCGACGGCAATCCGGTCAGCCCGTCCGTGCTGACTTTCGCGTTCAAGGGCGTGGAGAACATCCGCAAATCGCAGGTGGCGCAGGTCGGTCCCGGCCACTGGGAGCTGCGCATTGTGCCGGAAAAGAATTTCAATGCTGCGGATCGCGACAAACTGCTGCACAACATCCATCATCTGGTCGACGCTACCGTACGCGTGACCATAGTGATGAAGGACGACCTGCCGAACACCTCGGCCGGCAAATTCCGTTGGGTGATCAACGAATGGCGGGCCGCATGAAGAAGATCGTCATGCTCGGCACTGGCCTGGATACGATGGGCGGTATCGCCTCCGTCGTGCGCGTCTATCAGCAAGCGGGCCTGCTGCAACGCTATGGCATTCGCTACATCGCCACGCACTGCGACGGCGGCAAGCTGCGCAAGCTGCGTGCGATGCTCAATGCCTACGCGACCTTCCTCGGCATGCTGCTGCGCGGCCAGGTTGGCCTGCTACATGTGCATGTCGCCTCGCGCGCCAGCTTCTGGCGCAAGTCCGGCTTTTTCGCGCTGGCGTTTGCATTTGGCATTCCGTCCATCCTGCACTTGCACGGCGCGGAGTTTGCTCAGTTCTACGGCGACGAATGCGGGCCACTGCGCAAGCGTATCGTGCGCGCGATCTTCAATCGCTGCGAGCGCGTGGTGGTGCTGTCGGATGCGTGGAAGCGCTGGGTGCAGGGCGTCTCGTCCAATCCGCATGTGGAAGCGATCTACAACCCGGTGCTGCTGCCATCGGCCTCGGCGTGGACTGAGCGCCAGCGCGGCGCCGTGCTCTCGCTGGGCCGCCTGGGTAAGCGCAAAGGCAGCTATGACTTGCTGGAAGCCGCCGCGCGCGTGCTGCCCGCCGCACCCGCGGTCGAGCTGCGCCTGGGGGGAGATGGCGAGCTGGATGCTGTCCGCACGCGCGCCGCGCAGCTCGGCATGGCCGATCATCTGAACTTGCTGGGCTGGGTCGATGGCGAACGCAAGGAACAGCAGCTGGCGGCGGCCATGCTGTACGCGCTGCCGTCCTACAACGAAGGTTTGCCAATGAGTGTTCTGGAGGCGATGGCCGCCGGGCTGCCGGTTCTGGCGACGCCGGTTGGCGGCATTCCGGAAGCGGTGTCCGATGGGGTGGAAGGCTTCCTCGTCCAGCCGGGTGATGTCGACGGCCTGGCTGCACGGCTGGAACAGCTGCTGCAAGACGAAGCGCTGGCGCAGCGCATGGGCGCTGCGGCGCGGCGCAAGGTGGAGACGACGTTCTCCAGCCAGGCCGTGCTGCCGCGTGTTGAAAAGCTCTATCAGGAACTGGGATTTGCGCCTTTATGACTTCACTGGCCTGGAAAATCAATCGACTCAAGCTGATGGGCGCACCCGAGATTGCGTGGCGCGTGCGGCAGCTGGTGCAGAAGAAGGCCAGTAAATTCGGCGTCGGACTCGCGCTTGATCCACCGGCGCCTGCGCTGGTGCGGCTGGGCGCTGCCTTCGTCGCAAGGCCCGAATTGGCGGACCGCACTGCGCTGGTCAGTGCAGCGGACGAAGTGCTGGCAGGCCGCTGGAATGTATTTGCCATGCGTGGGCGCCAGCTCGGCTTCCCGCCGCAATGGAACCGCGATCCGAAAACCGGAACCGTGGCGCCAATGAGGCTGGGTAAAGCCATCGACTACCGCAGTGAGCATGTGGTAGGCGACATTAAATACCTGTGGGAGCCGAGCCGCCATCTGGAACTGGTGACGCTGGCCGCAGCCTGGCGGGCAACGGGTGACCGACGCTACGCGGAAGGTGCGCGTACGCTGTTGCTGTCGTGGTTCGAGCAATGCCCTTATCCGATTGGCGTGCACTGGACCAGCTCTCTGGAACTGGCTGTGCGCTTGCTGAACTGGGCTTTCGCCTGGCAGCTGCTGGGCGATGAAGTGGGCAAGCACCCGGACTTCCAACGCCGCTGGCTGGACAACATCTACCAGCATTGCCACTTCATCCGCGGCTACTTCTCGCGCCATTCGTCCGCCAACAATCACCTGTTCGGCGAGTACATGGGGCTTTACGTCGCCAGCTTGCAGTGGCCGTGCTGGCCCGAGAGCAAACGCTGGCACGCGATTGCGCGGCGCGGACTGGAAATCGAAGCGCTGAAGCAGAACGCATCCGATGGCGTGAACAAAGAGCAGGCCATCTACTACCAGCACGAAGTAATGGACATGATGCTGCTCTGCCAGCACATCGGCGCCGCCAACGGCGAGAGCTTTTCGCCAGCCTATTTGCAGCGCCTGGAACGCATGGCCGAATTCGTGGCCGCGCTGATGGACGTCGGCGGCAATGTGCCGATGACCGGCGATGCCGACGATGCGCAGATGGTCCGCATCAGCTACGAACCGGACTGGAATCCCTACCGCTCGCTGCTGGCCAGTTGCGCCATCCTGTTCAGCCGCGCGGATCTGAAGGCGAAGGCAGGAACGCTGGACGACAAGAACCGTTGGCTATTCGGCGCAGAAGGCGAGTCGCGCTGGCGCACGCTGACGCCGGCGGGACCGGAACGGCCGGTAATGGCCTTCCCGGAAGGCGGCTACTATCTGCTGGGCAGAGCCTTTGGCACGCCGCAGGAGGTGCGCATCGTCGCCGATTGCGCGCCGCTGGGTTACCTCTCCATTGCCGCGCATGGCCATGCCGATGCGTTGTCTTTCACTTTGTCGGCCGGTGGCGAAGAGTTGCTGATCGACCCTGGCACCTACGCCTACCACACCCAAAAAGCGTGGCGCGACTACTTCCGCGGCACTGCGGCACACAACACGGTTCAGGTTGATGGGCAGGACCAATCCGAGATCGGCGGCAACTTCATGTGGCTGAAAAAAGCCCATGCAGAACTGGTCGCCCATAGGGTCGATGGGGAACATCAATTGTTCGAAGGAAAACAAGACGGATATTGCCGTCTGAGCGATCCTGTGCTGCACCGCCGCATGATTGCGTTCGATTCCAATCGGAACGGGGTAGTTGTCAAAGATATCTTAGAATGCATTGGCGAGCATGAGGTGGCTTTGCACTGGCATTTCGGGGAGAAATGCCAGGTCGAGACGACACCTGACAGTGTGCTTGCAACGACGAGAACGCGGAGCCTGAACATGACATGCAGTTTCGGCGATGGTCCGAAATTATTGCATTGCAGCACGACTCCTGTCGCGGGCTGGATCTCGCGAAAGTTCGACGAAAAAGCTGGCATCACGACGGCAGTGTGGCGCGGCAAAATCCGCGGCACCACCGAGATCGTGACCGAGATTGTTTTGGCGGCGGGCCGCTAGCCCGCCCAACATCAAAGGAGCAGCATCTTGAAAATCAGTATCTTTGGCATGGGCTATGTAGGCGCTGTTTCGGCAGGTTGCCTCGCAACGGATGGCCACGAAGTGATCGGCGTTGATCCCAACCGCACCAAGGTTGATCTGATCAACCAGGGCCAGACGCCCATCATCGAAAAAGACATCGGCGAGATGATCGCTGCCACGGTGAAGGACGGCCGCCTGCATGCGACCGACGACGTGCGCCATGCCGTCATGAACACCGATATGTCGCTGATCTGCGTGGGCACGCCGTCGCAGCTGAACGGCAATCTCGACCTGAGCGCAGTGCGCAAGGTGTGCGAGCAAATCGGTGCGGCGATCAAGGACAAGAAGGGCTTCCACGTCGTGGTCGCGCGCAGCACCATGCTGCCAGGCTCCATGCGTTCGGTGGTGATTCCGGCGCTGGAAGAATCGTCCGGTAAAAAAGCGGGCGAGGACTTCGGCGTCTGCAACAACCCGGAATTCCTGCGCGAAGGCACGGCGGTGCATGACTATCACCATCCGCCCAAGACCGTGATCGGCGAGACCGATGAACGCGCCGGCGAAATGCTGCTCAAGCTGTACGAAAAAATGGATGCGCCGGTGGTCCGCACCAGCGTGGAAACGGCCGAAATGGTCAAGTACACCGACAACACCTGGCACGCGCTGAAGGTGGCTTTCGCCAACGAGATCGGCAATATCTGCAAGGCGGTCGGCATCGATGGCCATGAAGTGATGGAGATCTTCTGCCAGGACACCAAGCTGAATCTGTCCTCCTACTATATGAAGCCGGGCTTCGCTTTCGGCGGCTCCTGCCTGCCGAAGGACGTGCGCGCGCTGACCTACAAGGCCCGCGCGCTGGACCTGGAACTGCCGCTGCTGAATTCCATCCTGCCGTCCAACACCAAGCAGGTCGAGAAGGGCCTGAAGATGGTGATGGACAAGGGCAGCAAGAAGGTCGGCATTCTGGGCTTCTCCTTCAAGGCCGGCACCGACGACTTGCGCGAGTCGCCGCTGGTCGACGTGATCGAGCAACTGATCGGCAAAGGCTATGAGCTGCGCCTGTACGACCGCAATGTGAACCTGGCCGCGCTGACCGGCGCCAACCAGGACTACATCCTGAACATGATTCCCCACATCTCCAAGCTGATGATGACCTCGATGGCGGGCGTGCTTGATTTCGCCGACACCATCGTGATTGGTAACGGCGCTGCCGAATTCAAGGATGTGCCGAACATGCTGAAGCCAGGCCAGAATCTGGTGGACCTGGTCCGCATCAGCAAGGAACATAGCGGAGGGGCTTACGATGGCATCTGCTGGTAAGCGTGTCCTGATCCTGGTCGAGAACCTGCCGTCGCCGTTCGACCGGCGCGTGTGGCAGGAGGCGACCACGCTGCGGGCGCACGGTTACGAGGTGTCCATCATTTGTCCGACTGGGAAGGGCTACGAGAAGCGCTACGAAGAACTGGAAGGCATCCATATCTACCGCTACAAGCTGCCGCTTGAAGCGGAGGGCGCCAAGGGCTATGCGATCGAGTATTCACTGGCGCTGTTCCACACCTTCCGCCTGGCGCTGAAGGTGCTGTTCCAGCGCGGCTTCGACATCATCCATGCCTGCAATCCACCCGACCTGCTGTTCCTGATCGGCGGCTTCTTCAAGCTCACCATGGGCAAGAGGTTCCTGTTCGATCACCACGACATCAATCCGGAACTGTATGAAGCCAAATTCGGGCGGCGCGATTTCTTCTACAAGCTGATGGTGCTGTTCGAGCGCTGGTCCTTCAACACGGCCGACGTGTCGATCGCCACCAACGATTCGTACAAGAAGATCGCCATCGAACGCGGCGGCATGGACCCGGACAAGGTCTATGTGGTGCGCTCCGGCCCCAAGCTGGATCGCCTGCGCGTGCTGCCGCCGGTTGAAGCGCTGAAGAAGGGCCGTAAATACCTGGTCGGCTATGTCGGCGTGATGGGCGCGCAGGAGGGCATCGACCTGCTGCTGGCATCCGTACGCCACATGGTGCACGACATGGGCCGCACCGATGTGCAATTTGGTCTGGTCGGCGGCGGTACGTCGCTGGAGCAGATGCAGGCGCTGGCGCAGGAAATGGGCGTGGCGGACTACGTCACCTTCACTGGCCGCGTGCCCGACCAGCAGCTGCTGGAAATGCTGAACACGGCCGATGTCTGCGTGAATCCGGACGTGGCCAACGACATGAACGACAAATCCACCATGAACAAGATCATGGAGTACATGGCGCTGGCCAAGCCCATCGTGCAGTTCGATCTGGTGGAAGGCCGCGTGTCGGCACAGGATGCCTCGCTGTATGCGAAAAAGAACGATCCGGTGGACATGGCGGAAAAGATCGCCGAGCTGCTGGACGATCCCGAACGCCGCGCGCGCATGGGCGAGTACGGCCGCAACCGCGTGGTCAACGAGCTGGAATGGAAGTACGAAGCGCCCAAGCTGCTGGCAGCGTATGAGCGCCTGTATTCGGATACGGCCCCTCGTCCCGGTGCGCTGCGCCAATTGAGCAATAAGGAAGCGGAATGAACATCCTCGTTACTGGCGGCATGGGCTATATCGGCTCTCACACGGTCGTTGAGCTGATGCAGGCCGGCCATGAGGTAGTGGTGGTCGATAACCTGACCAATGCCGACATCTCGGTGCGCCACCGGGTGGCCCGCATCGCGGGCCGCGAATTCTCCTTCCAGCAAGCGGATATCCGCAACCGCCAGGCGATGGAAGCACTGTTCAGCGTGCACAAGTTCGACGCGGTGGTGCATTTCGCTGGCCTGAAGGCGGTGGGCGAGTCGACCGAGCAGCCCTTGCGCTACTACGACAACAATGTCGGCGGCAGCGTGGTGCTGTTCGAAACCATGGCGGCGGCAGGCGTGAAGACGCTGGTGTTCAGCTCTTCCGCCACGGTGTACGGCGATCCGGCGCGCGTGCCGATCACGGAAGACTTCCCGCTGCGGGCCACCAATCCTTATGGCCAGAGCAAGCTGATGATCGAAGAAATCCTGCGCGACACCGCGCAGGCCGACGCGGGCTGGCGCATTGCGCTGCTGCGCTACTTCAATCCCATTGGCGCGCATGCCAGCGGACTGATTGGGGAAGCGCCGAGCGGCATCCCGAACAATCTGCTGCCTTATATCGCCCAGGTGGCGGAAGGGCGGCGCGACCACCTGAACGTATTCGGCAGCGACTGGCCGACGCCGGACGGCACTGGCGTACGCGATTACATCCACGTGGTCGATCTGGCGGCCGGCCACGTCAAGGCACTGGACAAACTGGCGGTCACGCCAGGCCTACATACCTACAACCTGGGAACAGGGCGCGGCAGCAGTGTGCTGGAGATGGTGCGCGCCTTCGAAACGGCCAGCGGCAAGCCGGTCCCCTACAAGATTGTCGCAAGGCGACCCGGAGACATCGCCGAATGTTATGCAGATACTGGCCTCGCCGAGCGTGAGCTTGGCTGGAAGGCTCAATACGATGTGGCGCGCATGTGCCAGGATGCCTGGCGCTGGCAGTCCACATCCAAATAGCCGAAAGGAACGATTATGAAAGCGATGATTCTGGCGGCCGGCAAAGGCACGCGGGTACGCCCTTTGACTTATGAATTGCCAAAACCGATGATTCCCATCCTCGGCAAGCCGGTGATGGCTTATCTGGTGGAGCATCTGGCCAAGTACGGTGTGACGGACATCATGGTCAACGTCAGCTACCTGCACGAGAAAATCGAGGAGTATTTCGGCGAGGGACACCAGTTCGGCGTGCAGATCGGCTATTCCTTCGAAGGCTATACCAACGATGAAGGCGAGGTCGTGCCCGAGCCTCTGGGTTCGGCCGGCGGTATCAAGAAAATCCAGGAATTCGGCGGCTTCTTCGACGAGACGACGCTGGTGCTGTGCGGCGACGCCATGATCGACCTCGATCTGAAATCGGCCCTGCACGAGCATCGCCGCAAAGGCGCGCTCGCTACCGTCATCACCCATGAAGTACCGTGGGAAAAGGTGAGCAGCTACGGCGTGGTGGTCAGCGATGAAGATGGCCGCATCAGCGAATTCCAGGAAAAGCCTTCGCGCGCTGCGGCCAAATCCAACTGCGCCAGCACCGGTATCTATCTGTTCGAGCCGGAAGTAATCGACATGATTCCATCCGGCCGCGTGTTCGACATTGGCTCGGAGCTGTTCCCGCTGCTGGCATCGAAAGGCATGGCCTTCTACAGCCAGACCCGCAAGTTCAACTGGATCGATATCGGCAGCGTGAAGGATTACTGGGAAGTGCTGCAGGGTGTGCTGATGGGCGAAGTGACCAATATGAACGTGCCGGGCGTGCAGGTGGCCGATGGCCTGTGGGTGGGCCTGAACACCAGCATCGACTGGGAAGACGGCACGCGCATCATCGGCCCGGTATATATCGGTTCGGGCTCGAAAGTCGATGCTGGTGCTACTATCATAGGACCAACCTGGATCGGCCACGGCAGCCATATTTGCGCCGGCGCCAAGGTAGTCCGCAGCGTCTTGTTCGAATATACTCGTGTGTTACCAGACGTTACGCTGGACGAATTAATCGTATTTAAGGATTATAGTGTCGACCGAATTGGCGAAATGAAGCATATTTCACAATATGAATTGGGCGAATGGTCCAACGCAAGGGACCGCCGCGCCAGCCGCCGACGCATGGAAACCGAAGCAAATTCAATAACTTAGTTCATTTTAGAACATAATAAAAGCATGAAAATTTATCCCGTTATCCTGTCCGGCGGCGCCGGCACCCGCCTGTGGCCCCTGTCGCGCGCGGCTTTGCCGAAGCAATTGCTGCCCCTGGTCTCCGAGAAGACCATGCTGCAGGACACGGCCCTCCGCACGGCTGGCCGTGCGGAGATGATGCAGCCCCTGATCGTTTGCGGCAACGAACACCGTTTCCTGGTGGCCGAGCAGCTGCGCGAAATCAAGGTCAATCCGCTGGGCATCCTGCTGGAGCCGGTGGGCCGCAATACCGCGCCTGCCGTGGCTGCCGCCGCAAACTATTTGAAAGCCATCGATCCGGAAGCCGTGATGCTGGTCCTGCCGGCCGATCACGTGATCACCGATGTGGAAGCCTTCCACGCCGCTATCCAGCGTGCGTCTGGCCTGGTGAAAGAGGGCGCGCTGGCGACCTTCGGCATCGTGCCGACCGGCCCGGAAACCGGCTATGGCTATATCCAGAGCGGCGATTCGCTGGCAAACGGCGAGAAGTGCTACAAGGTGGCGAAGTTCGTCGAGAAGCCGGACCGCGAGACCGCACAGGGCTTTATCGCTGCCGGCAACTTCTCCTGGAACAGCGGCATGTTCCTGTTTCGCGCCGACGCCTTCCTGAAGGAGCTGGACCAGTACGCGCCTGAAATCGCCAAGTCGTCCGCCGAGGCGGTGACCAAGGGCTACCGCGACCTGGATTTCTGCCGCCTGGACGAGACGGCGTTCACTGCCTGCCCATCCGACTCCATCGACTACGCCGTGATGGAGCACACCAAACACGCCGTTGTGGTGCCGGCTTCCATTGGCTGGAGCGACGTGGGGTCCTGGTCCGCACTGCACGAGGTGCAGCCGAAGGACGAAGCGGGCAACGCGACCCGTGGCGACGTGTACCTGGATAACGTTCAGAATTCGCTGGTGCGCGCCGAAGGCCGCATCGTGGCCCTGGTGGGCGTGAAGGATGTGGTCGTGGTCGAAACTGCCGACGCCGTGCTGGTGGCGCATCGCGACCAGGTGCAGCGCGTAAAGCAGGTGGTCGATCACCTGAAGGACAAGGACCGCACCGAGCACATTTATCACACCAAGGTATATCGTCCATGGGGCTGCTACGAAGGCATCGACATGGGCGAGCGCTTCCAGGTCAAGCGCATTACCGTGAATCCGGGCGGCAAGCTGTCGCTGCAGATGCACCACCATCGCGCTGAGCACTGGGTGGTGGTGAGCGGCACCGCGCGCGTGACCTGCGGCGATTCCGTGAAGCTGCTGACCGAGAACGAGTCCACCTACATCCCGATCGGCATGAACCACCGCCTGGAAAATCCGGGCAAGGTGCCGCTACATCTGATCGAGGTGCAGTCGGGCTCTTATCTGGGCGAAGACGATATCGTGCGCTTCGAGGACGTCTACTCCCGCACGTGATCCGGACACTGCGCAATGCTGCGTTGTTCGCTGCACTGGCTTTTGCTGGTGCAGCGCACGCGCAGCTTGCGCCGTCCCAGCTGGCCCTCGTGATCAATGACGAGGAGCCGAACAGCGTGACGATCGGCGAGGAATACCGCAAGCAGCGCGGTGTGCCCGCCGCCAACGTGATCCACGTTCGTATCCCCGGCAGTCCGCGCAAGCTGGACGCCGCCGAATTTGCCCGCCTGAAGTCCGAGATCGATGCGCACATGCCATCAGGCGTGCAGGCCGTATTGATGGTCTGGACCGCGCCTTATGCGGTTGAGTGCAATGGCATCACCTCGGCCTACACCTTGGGCTTCGATGCCGGCCAGTGCGCCAAGCCTTGCGGGCCGGGCAAACGCAATCCCTTGTTTAATCTGCCGCCCGGCGCGCCACCATCGGCCAATGGCTTGCGGCTGGCAATGCTGCTGCCGACATCTTCCGTCGATCTGGCAAAGGCCGTGATTTCGCGTGGGATGGCGGCGGGTTTCAGCACACCGCGTGCCGGCGCCTACTACCTGACCACGAGCGAAGTGGCACGCAACAGCCGCGCCCATTTCTTTCCGCGCGACGGCATCGTCGCCCAGCGCAAGCTGACTATTCACAGCCTGAAACAGGACACCCTGGAAAACGCCAGCGATGTGATGATTTACGAAACAGGGATGGCGCGGGTCGATAAGCTCGAAACGCTCAAGTTCCTGCCCGGCGCGCTGGCTGATCATCTGACCTCGTTTGGCGGCGATCTGCTGGCGGATCATCAAATGAGCAGCCTGCGCTGGCTGGAAGCCGGCGCCACGGCCAGCTATGGCACCGTGGCCGAGCCCTGCAACCACTGGCAAAAATTCCCCCATCCCGAAATCCTCCTGCGCGCTTACCTGCGCGGCACCAGCGCCATCGAAGCCTACTGGCGCAGCGTCGCCTGGCCGGCGCAAGGCGTCTTCATCGGCGAACCGCTCGCCGCGCCATATCCGCACTAAGCGATGCGATTGTGATGCCCTCGCCAGCGGTGCCCGCCGTTGGACTGGGCCGCGAGGTTGCCCTGCGTACCGCGCCAGTTTGCGAAGGATTAGTCCGATCGGACTAATGGACTGTCATTAAGTAGTCATAACATCCCGATAATATACGGAAAACAACAAAAAATTCCTTTCTGTAAATATTTCCGGGGTCAACATGAACAAAAAACAGTCACTGCGCCTGACGGTGCTGGCTGGCCTGCTGGCCAGCTTTAGCGCTTCGGCGTCCTCCGATATCGTGATCAGCCAGGTGTATGGCGGCGGCGGCAATAGCGGCGCGACGATCAAGTCCGACTTTATCGAGATCTTCAACCGCAGCGCCAATTCGGTGACGCTGACCAACTGGTCGGTGCAATATGCGTCCGCGGCAGGCGCAAGCTGGCAGAAAACCAATATCCCGACCATCACTCTGGCGGCGGGCCAGTATTACCTGATCAAGGAAGCTGACGGTAGCGGCGGTAACGTGGCGCTGACCCCTGACACCACCGGCACCATTCCGATGAGCGGCACCGGCGCCAAAGTGGCCCTGGTCAGCAATCAGACCGCACTGACCACGGCGAATCCAAGCGGCGGTGCGCTGGTTGACCTGATCGGCTGGGGCGGCGCCAGCGGCTTCGAAGGCACCGTGGCTGGCGGCACCGGCAACACCACCGCTGCCGTCCGCAACAACAACGGTTGCGACGACAGCGACAACAACGCGGCCGACTTCACCATCGGCAGCCCAGCTCCGCGCAACTCCAGCGCGCCGCTGAACGTGTGCGGCGCACCGGTCGTCAAGCCGATCGTGACCACTTGCCCGGCGTCGATGGGCGTGGCGCAGGGCTTCGCGATGAATATTCCGCTGAGCGCGACTGATGAAGACGGCATCGTGAATGGCGCGGCCATTACTTCCGCAACCGTGCCAGGCGTGACCCTGACCAACTTCACTGCGGCTGACGCTGAAGGCGGCACTGCCAGCGCCAATGTGAGCTTCTCCACGGCCGTGGCACCGGGCAGCTACCCGGTCACCGTGCAGTGGACGAATAACCAGTCGCAGAACAGCAGCTGCACCGTCAATGTGACCGTGTCCCCGCTGGCTGGCGTCACCCAGACCATCCCGCAGATCCAGGGCTCCGGCGCAACCAGCCCGTTCGCCAATACCGTGCAGACCACCGAAGGTATCGTGACTGCCAAAGTGGGCACCGGCTTCTTCCTGCAGGATAAGAACGGCGACAACGATCCGAACACGTCGGATGCAGTCTTCGTCTACATGGGCAGCACGCCTAGCAGTGTGAACGTGGGCGACCAGGTGCGCATCACGGCCACCGTGAGCGAGTTCACCCCAAGCGGCGCAAACCGTTCCTACACCGAACTGAAAGACGCGACCACCATCGTTAGCCTGAGCAGCGGTAACAGCGTGGCAGCGACCAACATCACCCTGCAGGGCGCCAACCTGCCGGCGCTGGAAGGCATGCTGGTGCACTTCGTGAATCCGCTGGTGGTGAACCAGTCGGAATTCCTGGGCACGCGCGGCGAACTGACGCTGGGCTCCAGCCGTCACGAACAGCCGACCAACCGCTTCCCGGCACGCAGTGCACAAGCGACCGCGCTGAATGCTGCCAACGAAGCCGACACCATCGTGCTGGATGACGGCATCTTCGTCACCCCGACCGTGATCCCTTACATCGGCCAGGACAACACCGTGCGTGTGGGTGATTCGATCCAGGGTCTGACCGGCGTGGTGGACTACGGCGCGATCGGCGGCGGCGGTGCCGCATTCAAGATCCAGCCGACCGAAGCGCCGATGTTCTCGCGTGATAACCCACGTGAAGGCGCACCGGTTCTGCCACAGGGTAATGTGAAAGTGGCCAGCGCCAACGTGCTGAACTTCTTCACCACCTTCACCAACGGTAATAACGTGTTCGGCCAGACCGGCCAGGGCTGCCAGCTGGGCGCGTCCAACTCGAAGAGCAACTGCCGCGGCGCGGACAGCCTCGCCGAGTTCACCCGCCAGCGCGACAAGATCGTGGCTGAACTGAAGGCCATCGACGCCGACGTGTACGGCCTGATGGAAATCCAGAACAACGGCGACACCACCGTGCAGTATCTGGTCGACAGCCTGAACGTGGCCATCGGCGCACCGGTCTATCAGGTAGTACCGAAGCCGGCTGCAACCGGCACTGACGCGATCCGCGTGGCGATGATCTACAAGCCATCCAAGCTGACTCTGGTGGGCAGCTCGATGTCCGATGCTGACGCGATCAACAACCGTCCGCCAATGGCGCAAACCTTCCAGGCTGCCAACGGCGCCAAGTTCTCCCTGGTGGTGAACCACCTGAAGTCCAAGGGCTCCTGCCCAAGCGGCAGCGGTGCGGATGCGGATAACGGCGACTACCAGAGCTGCTGGAACGCCACCCGTATGCAGCAGGCTACCCGCCTGGTGACCAGCTTTGTGCCGCAAGTGGTGGCCGCCGCCGGCGATCCTGATGTACTGCTGATCGGTGACTTCAACGCCTACGGCATGGAAGATCCAATCGCCATCATCACCAACCAGGGCTTCGAGAACCAGCTGGAGCGCTTCGTGCGTCCGGTTGAAATCCCGCACTCCTTCATCTTCGACGGCACCAGCGGCTATCTGGACCATGCACTGGCCAGCGGCGCACTGAAGTCGCAAGTGGTGGGCGCCGCGGAATGGCACCTGAACGCAGACGAGCCGACTGTGATCGACTACAACCTGGATGGCAAGCCGCAAGACCTGTACACCCCGCTGCCTTACCGCGCTTCCGACCACGATCCAGTGGTAGTGAGCCTGGACCTGCAAGCGCCGTACACCGACGTGACCGGCCAGCTGAAGACTGTCACCACCGGCTATGTGTTCAACCGCATCACCAAGAAAGCCACCAGCAGCGTACAGCTGACCAACAACGGCGACGCAGCCGTGGCCGGCCCACTGCAGCTGGAGTTCCAGTCCCTGACCCCAGGCGTGACCCTGGCGAATGCGACCGGCACCCACAACGGCAACCCTGTGATCACCGTGCCTAACGGCCTGGTATCCGCCGGCGGCACTGTGACCGTTCCACTGCAATTCAACGATCCATCGCTGGGCGCCATCAGCTACACGCTCAAAGTTTTCAGCGGTAACTTCTAAGGAAATAAAACATGTTCGCAACGACTTTCAAACAACTGCTGGGCCGCGCGGCCCTGGCCCTGAGCCTGGCACTGAGTGCTAACGCCGCCATGGCGGACGTGATGCTGACCGTCAAGGTCAACACTGCTTCCTTTGGCCCGGATGGCTACCTGGACTTCCAGTTCAACGGCGCCGGGATGGGCGAGCCTGTGGCCACCGCCACCATGAGCCAGCTGAACGGCTTCGATATGAGCCAGTTCTCGCCAATGGGCGACGTGACCCAGATCGGCAACGACTTCAAGTTCGTCAACACGGCGGGCTTGAACGACTTGCTGTATGCGGCGACCTTTGGCGGCATGTTCAGCTTCAACCTGACTTTCGCCGGCGATGCCATCGACACAGCAACCTCGCGCTTCTCGGTGCAGGCTTTCGACTCGCTGGGCAATGGGGTTGGCGGTATTGCTGACGGCCTGCTGCTGACCCTGGACTGGACCAAGATCGACCCGACCGCCGCAGCTGGCGTGGTGGGCAATGTGCTGGACGACAGCGCATCCGTAGCGGACGCGCCTTCCGCTGCCGTGCCGGAACCATCGTCCATCGCGATGGCGATGCTGGGTCTGGGCATGCTGGGCTTCGTACGCCGCAAGCGCGCCTGATCTGACGCATCTGCGCCACAGGCGCTCAAGGGCACCTGAGCTGCGAAAGCGGTTCAGGTGCTTTTTCTTTTGTGGCGGGCAGAGCGATGCCGGTCATTTATTTGGATTCGATATTAATACTTAAACAAAATTGTATTAGTGCGAACATTGCAATATCGGGCATATTTGCGCCAACTCACTGCGCAGATGCAGCTATGTCCGTCCATATTCTCATCATCGACAGCGATCCCGCCGCCCAGCAACTGCTGGCGCTGAACCTCGGCCAGGCGGGCTTCGAGGCGCGCGCCGTGCCCGATGCCGAGAGCGCATTGCCGCAGCTGGCGTGCATGCTGCCCGATGTGCTGATGTTGGAGTGGGATTTGCCGGGCCAGTCCGGCCTGTCTTTGATCCGGACTCTGCGTGCGTCGCAGCGCAGCCGCGACCTGCCCATCATCATGTTAAGTGCGCGCAGCACGGAGCAGGACAAGGTGCTGGCCCTCGAAGCCGGCGCCGACGATTTCATCAGCAAGCCCTTCGGTCCGCGCGAAACCATCGCCCGGCTGCATGCTCTGCTGCGCCGCCATCACCGCTCGACTGAAGCGGAGGCGGTTCAAATGGCAGGCCTGCGCCTCGATCCGGCGACCTTGCGCGTCACGGCCGGCAGCTGCCAGATCAGCCTTGGCCGCATTGAATTCCGCCTGTTGAATTTCCTGATGCATCATCCGGGCCGCGTTCATTCCCGCGCGCAGCTGCTGGATCATGTCTGGGGCCATGCGACCTATCTCGACGAGCGCACCGTCGACGCCCACGTGGGCCGCTTGCGCAGTGCGCTCCAGCCCAGCGGACATCACGATCATATCGAAACAGTTCGCGGCAGCGGCTACCGGTTCCGCTGACCATGGAAACTGTCATCCCGACCCGGGTCGAGCAGGAATATCTGCTGACCGCCATTGAAGCTTCGCTGCATGTGCGCGACGCGCGCAGCTGCTTCCTGTGGACGCAAGGGCCGCTGCAAGCCGTGCTGCCGCACCGTATCCTGGTGTGCCTGCAATTCGGCGCCGACGATCAGCTGGACCATGTCGAGTGCCTGCACAGCAATGTACTGGGCCGGGACGCGATGCAGCTGCTGGCGCATCCTTGCCACGGACTTGCGGTGCGCATGGCGCGCCATTGCCGCAATGAGGCGACTTTGCCTGTCTCGCTGGAAGCCGGCGCACAGCCGGCGGCGCTGGCGATGTTCGAGCCTGAGCTGCGCGCGCAGGGACTGGATAACGTCCTCCTGCACGGCACGGAAAAACTGGCGGGTGGCGCGACCTTCTTTGCCTTGTTCGGCATGCCGCAACGCCCGCACGCGCGCCACGCCTACTTCCTGGAATTGCTACTGCCGCAGCTGCACCTGGCCATGCTGAGGATCGGGCAGGGCAGTGGTGCGGGTCCTTCGCGCGGGGAGGGCGTCCGTCCTGTCAGCCGGCGTGAAATGGAAATTCTGCACTGGGTGCGCGAAGGCAAAAGCAATGATGAAGTCGGACAGATCCTTGGTATCAGCGGACTGACCGTGAAGAACCACTTACAGCGCATCTACAAAACGCTTGGTGTACGCAACCGCACGCAGGCCGTTGCGCGCGGCACGGCGTTGCGCCTGCTCGACGCTGCACATCCGCACGCTTGACGGCACGCCGCCGCAGGCCGATGATGGGCTCATGCGACTTCCACTCATCCTCGCACTGACTGCCGCCGGAGCCTTGCTGGGCCTGGCGATTACGGCGTGCGCCAACGGACCTGCCACGATGCCGCCTAAAGATGAAAGCGCCGAGAGCCTGATGCAAAAGCTGCGCGCGCTGGAAGCTTCATCCACCTGCAAGGCGGCTGCCGACTGCCACGCGCTGCCGGTCGGCGAGCGCATGTGCGGCGGCCCGTCCGCCTGGCTGGCCATGTCCGGTGCAAATTTGCCCGAGGCGAAGCAGTTGGCGGAACGCTTCACAGCATTGCGCAAGATCGCCAATCAAAAAGCCGCCGCCGAAGGCGTGGCGGGCACCTGCGAATACCTTCCTGAACCTGCGGTCGGCTGTGTGAATGGCTACTGCCGCATCCTCCCCACCGGCCCCAGCGGCCGCGTCGATTAAGTCGTTTTTCCTCTTAAACGCAGGCGTCTGCCTGCGCTATTTGTCATATTTCAGTCATAAAATTGTCGGTTTTCTTTACAGTTTGATTACATTGCAAAAGTGATGTGGTAACAACTTACTGATTTTTTTGAAAATATTTCATAGGCACGGTTAATGCTTAGACAACTCGACCGTCGGTAATGGGAGTGGCCGGCAGGTAAGTTGGTAGGCAGCAACTTCATCCAAAAGGTGGGGCTGCTCGATTTAACGAGTTCAACTATCCAGGGGATTCCGTGGCTAAAATTTCTTATAAAGCACCAAGTGCAAGCAAGATCGTGAAGCACCTCATTTGTGCGGCAGCGCTGGCTGCCGGCAGCGTCGCACAGGCAGGTGTTCTCAATTTCAATAATTCCGACCCGAACCTCATGTTCGACAATAGCTATAACGAGGACGGCGCGTATTGGTACCAGACTTATAGCGGCAATCCGGGCGGCCTTGCCGGCGCGATCGTCGACGGTAGCGATTTAGGTTCTTGCAGCAGCCCGATCGTTTGCCCGGGCAACAATAACAGCAAATATTTCGCGAGCGTTGATGACGGCTTCATGGTCTTCGGCCTGAAGAGCGGCGCGCCCTTCAAACTGGGTAGCATGGCAGCCAGCCTGGTTGGCGCTGGCCAGACCTTTGCCAACATTTCCGCCGTTCTGCTGGTGCAAGGGCTCGATAACGACTTCAATTTTGTCGGCGGCGCATACCAGATTCCGCTGTACGGTCCAACGAACGGTGCATTCAGCTTTGCGAACTACAACCTGAGCTCTATCACCCAAACTTTCACCAACGTCCTGCTCTACGCTTACACCTGCGACACTACCGGTAGCTGCTCCCGCGGTGGCGGCATTGCAAACTTCGCGGTGGACGATATCGTCACCGTCCCTGAACCAGTCAGCATTGGTTTGTTCGGACTGGGTTTGGCTGGCCTCGGCGCAATTCGCCGTCGCCGTGCAGTTTAAGCCTGCGCCAATCTTGCTAACCTAATTCGGGGAAACCACATGAAACTGAATCTGAATCTGCGTCCCGTATCGCTGGCCGTTCTGGCCGTGTTGACCAGCCTGTCGCTGGCTGCTTCCGCTGACGAACAGCGCCGTCCATACATCGTGCAGCTGCAAGACCAGCCTGCCGCAACCTACACCGGCGGCATCAGCGGCCTGGATGCGACCAAGCCAGCACCCGGCGAAACCTTTGACTACCGCGCTGAAAAAGTGCGCAACTACGTGAACTATCTTGGTTCTCGTCAGATCGATGTGCTGGCATCGGTCGGCAATCCGACTGTGCTGGCGCAATACGACGTGGTGCTGAACGGCTTTGCCGCTATGCTGACCGACGCGGAAGTGCTGTCGCTGAAAGCCAATCCGGCGGTGGCCGACGTGCAGGCCGACGCCGTGCGCCATATGGACACCATCTCCACCCCGCGCTTCCTCGGCCTGACCGCACCTGGCGGTCTGTGGTCGCAGTTTGCCGGCGGTAATCTGACCAAGGGTGAGAACCTGGTGATCGGCGTGGTTGACGGCGGTATCTGGCCGGAAAACCCAGCTTTCGCCGACCGCGTAGACAACAACCAGGTACCGACCTTCGATCCTTCGGGCACTCAGGTGTACGGCTCGGCGCCGGCAACCTTTACTGGTGGTTGCGTGGCGGGCGAGGGCTTCGACCCGGCGACCCATTGCAACAACAAGCTGGTTGGCGCGAAGTTCTACAACGCCGGCTTCCTGGCTTCGGGCAACGCCGCCAAGAAGAACTGGAGCGAATTCTATTCGCCACGTGATTCCAATATCGGCAGCAACGGCGTCTCGACTGGCCACGGCGGCCACGGCGACCACACCGCTTCCACTTCGGCAGGTAACAGCAATGTGCCGGTCTCGATCTCCGGTCTCGACATGGGCGCTGCTTCGGGTATTGCACCGCGCGCCCGCGTCGCAGCCTACAAGGTGTGTTGGACTTACGACGATCCGGCCGCGGACGACGGCTCCAATGCCACCAACAGCTGCTTCAACTCTGACTCGGTCAAGGCAATCGACGATGCAGTGAAGGATGGCGTGAACGTCATCAACTTCTCCATCAGCGGCTCGCAGACTTCGGTCAACGACGCGGTTGAACAAGCCTTCTACCGTGCATCCCTGGCTGGCGTGTTCGTCGCAGCGTCGGCCGGCAACAGCGGCCCGGCCAACGCCGTGGCCCACATCAGCCCATGGCTGACGACCGTGGCAGCTTCGACCCACGACCGTGCGCTTTCGGGCGACGTGAACCTGGGGAACGGCGCCAAGTACACCGGCGCGTCGATGAACAATGTGCCGCTGGCTTCCAGCCCGCTGATCCGCGCCGAAGACGCCGGTGTTGGCGGTGGCAATGCCAACCTGTGCTTCAGCTCCGCTCCACCAGCCGGCCAGGTTCTGCTGGACCCAGCCAAGGTGGCGGGCAAGGTCGTGATCTGCACGCGCGGTACCAACGCCCGTGTCGACAAGAGCCTGGCTGTGCTGAATGCCGGTGGCGTTGGCATGGTGATGGCTGATAACGGCGCCGGCCTCGTGGCAGAAATCCACTCGGTACCGACCGTGCACGTGAACTCAAGCGACGGCTCCGCCATCAAAGCCTATGCCGTAGCACAAGGCGTCGCGGCGAGCGCAGCGATCAGCAAGTTCTACGCAGGCATCCAGCCGGCGCCGATCATGGCGAACTTCTCCTCGCGCGGCCCTAACATGGGCGACAGCAACATCCTGAAGCCAGACCTGACTGCGCCGGGCGTGGACGTGATTGCGAGCGTGACCCCGGCATTGACCCCTGCCGAGCACAACGCAGTAGCGGCAGGCACGCTGGTACCTTCGGCTTCCTATGCCTCCTACCAGGGCACTTCCATGTCCAGCCCGCACGTGGCCGGTCTGGCACTGCTGCTGCGCCAGGCGCACCCTGACTGGTCGCCAGCTGCCATCAAATCGGCACTGATGACCACCGGCTATACCACCCTGAACGACAATCTGCCAGGCCAGCAGAATGGCCTGTTGCCATGGGCGCAGGGCGCTGGTCACGTTGACCCGAACAAGGCTGTCGATCCAGGCCTGGTGTATGACGCCGGCAAGGCTGACTGGGTTGCTTACCAGTGCAAGGTGAACAAGGCTGCCGTTCAGCCGCAATCGGACTGCAACGTCTACGGCACGCTGGACGAAACCTACAACCTGAACCTGCCATCGATCACCGTATCCTCGGTTCAGGGTTCGGTAACGGTAAGGCGTAGTGTGAAGAACGTGGGCGGCGCTTCGGCCACCTACAACGCACAAGCCAATGTGCCTGGCTTCACCACCGTCGTGACCCCTAACCAGCTGAACCTGGCTCCGGGCCAGACCGGCACCTTCACCGTCAAGATGAGCACCGCTGGCGCAGCCCAGAATGTGTGGCAGTTCGGTAGCCTGCTCTGGAGCGATGGCAACCACAATGTGCGCATTCCGGTTCAGGCACGTGCAGGCAAGGCCATCAGCGCTCAGGACAACCTGACCGCCGACCGCGTAGCCGGCAATCGCCTGTTCGCAGTCAAGACCGGCTATACCGGCACCATGAGCGCCATCAAGGGCGGCCTGAAGCCAGCAACCGTTGGTGATGCGGTGTCCCTGGTCGCCAAGCAGCTGTCGTCGGCGAACTTCCAGACCGCCTGCAAAGCCGGTGTGGATTCGCAGGGCGTGAAGGTGTACAACGTGGCTGTTCCTGCCGGTACCATTGTGGCGCGCTTCGCTCTGACCCAGCGTGACACCGGTTCTCCGGATGATGACAACGATCTGGCAGTGGTAACCCCAAGCGGTTCGTTCCTGTACTCCGGCAACGGCGGCAGCAATGAGTCCGTGCAGATCGCATCGCCGGCTGCTGGTAACTACCTGGTCTGCGTTGATGCTTACGACGGTCCGGACACCAGCAACATGGTGCACAAGCTGAGCTCCTGGATCGTGACCTCGGCCGACGTTGGCGGCAAGCTGACCTGGGGCCTGCCAAGCAAGGTCACCGCAGGCAACAACATGACCGTTGGCGTGAGCTGGTCTGGCCTGGACAACAACCAGACCTACCTCGGTGGCGCACAGTTCCTGGATCAGAATGGCGTGAACCAGGCTACCACCGTCCTGCGCGTGGACACCGGCACCGCTACCGTGCCGACCGCCGAACAGGATCGTGCGCAGGCCAAGCTGCAAGACTGATAACATTTGTCTCAACAGCCGCACAGGTTTTGCAGCCTGTGCGGCTGTTTTTATTTGGGTGTTTGGAATCGGTCACAGTCCTTGCCGAAAACGTTGTTAATTACTTAAACTGCGTGATACGCTAGCGCGTTCCTGCCGCGCAGCACTACAAGGAGTCGTTCGGATGCAAGCAGCAAAGTTTCACAGTCATCACGCGGTACGCCGCGCCACCGGTTTCACGCTGCTGGAATTGCTGGTGGTGATCGTCATCATCGGCCTGCTGGCCGCCTACGTCGGTCCTAAATATTTCTCGCAACTGGGCAAATCCGAGGTCACCATCGCCAAGGCCCAGATCGAAGCCTTCGAAAAATCGCTGGATACCTACCGCCTGGATGTGGGACGCTATCCCACCACCGAAGAAGGTCTGGCCGCGCTGCTGACGGCGCCGCCGACCGCAGGCGCCAAGTGGAACGGACCTTACCTGAAGAAGGGCGTGCCTCCTGATCCATGGGGCCACGCTTACATTTACAAAGCGCCGGGCGCCAAAGCCGAGTACGAAATCGTCTCGCTGGGCAAAGACGGCCAGCCGGGCGGCGAAGGCGAAAACGCCGACATCACCAGCGCCCCATAAGCTTCCTTTTCAGTCATGCAGTTTGACGTCCGCACCCTGTCGCCGGAAATGGTGATCGGCCACATTGTGGTCGATGGCCGCGACGAGGCCGACGCACGCCGCCAGGTGGAGGCGCGCGGACTATTCGTCAGCGCGATTACACCCAAGCGCGGCGGCCTGCGCGCCGGCAAGACCAAAGCGTTGTCGCTGGTGTTGTTCAGCCAGGAGTTGCTGGCGCTGCTGAACGCCGGTCTCGGCATCGTTGAAGCGCTGGAAGCCTTGCTGGAAAAGGAAGCCGCTCCCGCCACGCGCAGCGTGCTGGAACGCCTGCTGGGGGGCCTGCGTGAAGGCCAGCGCTTTTCCACCGTGCTGGCGGAGCAGCCGCAGTTGTTCCCGCCGCTGTATGTGGGCATCGTGAAAGCGGCGGAGGGCACCAGCGATCTGCCGCGCTCGCTGGCCCGCTACATCGACTACCAGCAGCGCATCGATCTGGTGCGCGGCAAGATCGTCAGCGCCGCCATTTATCCATGCATCCTGCTGCTGGTGGGCGGCGGCGTCTCCATGTTCCTGATCGGTTATGTGGTGCCGCGCTTCGCCGAGGTGTATCAGGGCGCGGGCCGCAATCTGCCGTGGATGTCGCAAGTGATGCTGACCTGGGGCCAGTTCGCCGCTGCGCACACGGCGCCGCTGCTGGCCGGTGTGTTCGCGGTGCTGGGCGCCACCGTGTTTGCCGTGCGCCGCATGCTGGCGAGCGGTAGTCTGATGCGGCTGGTTGCGCGCTTGCCGGGTATCGGCGAACGCGTGCGCATTTACGAGCTGTCGCGGCTCTACCTGACCATGGGCATGCTGAGCGAGGGCGGCATCACCATTCTGAATGCGATCGACACCGTGCAAGGCATGGTGTCGGCCAATGTGCGCCAGGGCCTGCAAGGCGCACGCGGCATGATCGAATCCGGCTTGCCGCTGTCCACCGCCTTTGATGCCAACGGCCTGACCACGCCGATCTCGCTGCGCATGCTGCGCGTGGGCGAGCGCACTGGCGATATGGGGCCGATGCTGACGCAATCCGCTGCTTTCTACGACGGTGAAATCAGCCGCTGGATCGACCGTTTTACCCGCACCTTCGAACCGCTGCTGATGGCCTGTATCGGCCTGGTGGTCGGCGCCATCGTGGTGCTGCTGTACATGCCTATTTTTGATCTTGCCGGAGAGATGTCATGACCATTCCGGCTATCGACGCGGCACTGCTGTCCCGCGCCCGGAGCCAGCGCGCGCAGACCAAGCGCAGCCTGGTGGAAGAACTGGAAGCCATTTCCGGCATCGAGCCGCGCGTCGCCGTGCGTGCGCTGGCCCAGCCTTTCGGCCTGGCCGTGCTGGAAACGGTGGAAATGCTGGCTTTCGAGCCGGCCTTCGATTTGCTGCCGTTGTCGCAAGCCATGGCGCGCCATTGTGTGCTGCTGCGCGCGCATGACGGCGTTGTGGTGGGTGTGATCGCCGACCCGTTTGATATCGATTTGCAGACCTGGCTGTCCACGCTGTCGCGCTGCTCGCCGCAAGCGCCGCTGCAAATGCGGCTTGCGCTGCAATCGGATATCCAGGCCTATCTGTCCAAGCAGGAAGAGTCGGCGCGTGCTGTCGATACGCTGCTGACGGATGGCGATAATTCCCGCCGCGATGGCAAGACGGCAGCCGTGCTGTCGTTTGCCTCGGTGTCCGAAGCGGCCAGCCCGGCGGTGCGCCTGGTGAACTCCACGCTGTACGACGCGCTGAAAGCAGGGGCCTCCGATATTCACCTTGAAAGCACGGCCGGCGGCCTGGCGGTCAAATACCGTGTGGACGGCGTGCTGGATCACGCCACGGCCGTCAACGGCATCGATATCGCGGAACAGATCATCTCGCGCCTGAAAGTGCTGGCGGAACTGGACATCGCCGAGCGCCGCGTGCCGCAGGACGGCAGCTTCCGCGTCGAATCGAACAACCGCGAGATCGACCTGCGCGTGTCCATCATGCCGTCGATTCACGGCGAGGATGCGGTGATTCGTATTCTGGACAAGCGCGCCATGATCGAATCCTACGGCGCGCTGACCCTGGAAGCACTGGGCTTCGATGCGCCGTCGCTGGCCACGCTGCGTACGCTGGCGGAAGAAGCCTATGGCATGCTGCTGGTGACCGGCCCCACGGGTTCCGGCAAAACCACTACGCTGTATGCGGCGCTGACCGAGATCCATAACGGCCGCGAAAAAATCATCACGATTGAAGACCCGGTGGAATACCAGCTGCCGGGCATCCTGCAGATTCCCGTCAACGAGAAAAAGGGCCTGACCTTTGCCAAAGGCCTGCGCTCGATTCTGCGTCATGATCCGGACAAGATCATGGTGGGCGAGATCCGCGACCGCGAGACGGCTGAAATTGCCGTGCAGTCCGCGCTGACGGGCCACCTGGTGCTGACCACGGTCCACGCTAATAATGTGTTCGACGTGTTCGGCCGCTTTACGCACATGGGCATCGACCCCTATGCCTTCGTGTCGGCGCTGAACGGGATCTGGGCGCAGCGCCTGGTACGCATCAACTGCCCGCACTGCGCCGCCGAGTACACGCCGAGCGACGAAGAACTGGCCAGCGTGAACATGACGCGCGCCGACGTCTTCGATTACGAATTCAAGGAAGGCAAGGGCTGTGGCGATTGCCGCGGCACGGGCTACAAGGGACGCCGCTCGATTGCGGAAATCCTGGTGCTGAACGACGAGATCCGCGAACTGATCGTGGAGAAACGTCCGATCCGCCAGATCAAGGCCGCGGCCTACGCCAGCGGCACGCGCAGCTTGCGGCAGGCCGCGCTGGAACTGGTGCGCCGCGGGGGAACCACGCTGTCCGAGATCAAGAGGGTGACCCTTCATGCGTAGAAAACTCGGGCAGTCCCTTTGCATCGGCATCGAGCCCGGTGCCGTCAGCCTGTTGCGCGTTTCGCGCTGGAGCAAAGCCGCACCGGAAGTGCTGGCTGAGCAAAGCTTCGCATCCGGTTCCGGCGCTGCTGCGCTTGAATCGCTGGGCGCTGCGTTGCGGGAGCTGCTGTCCGCGCAGGACGTGGGCGGCTGGCCGGTCAGCTTCGTGCTGGCCGACGAATTGACCCGCCTGTGGCAAGTCAATCCTCCCGCACAAGCCGCGCGCGTGGCCGACCTGGAAGCGGCGGCCATGTTGCGCTTTCATGCCTTGTTCGGTGAGACGCCGGCCGCCTGGGATGTCACTGCCGACTGGAATGCCGACCAGCCTTTCTTTGCCGCCGCCATGCCGCGCGCGCTGAAAGCGCTTCTGGCGCAAGTGGCCGCCGAGCGCCGTCTGGCGGTGACCTGCATCGTGCCGCATTTCATCAGCGTGTGGAACCGCTGGCACAAGGCGCTCAAGCCGAATGCCTGGTTCGGCGTGATGCATGGCAGTGTGATGATGCTGGCTGCCATTGAAGAGCGAAAATTACGCGCCGTGCGCACAGTGCCGGTGCCGCATGGCGCCGATCATTACTGGCTGACGCAGATGGCGCAGCGTGAGGCGCTGCTGTTCGATATGCAAACGCCGCAGCTGATCCAGCTAGCTGGTGCGGTGCCCGCAGCGCTGGCGAAACCGGCTACGCAGGATGGACACGTCACCACCATGCAGCTGGGCGCGGGGCAGGGCGAAGGCTTGTCCAACGCCAGTCTGCTGGCCTGCGCCGGAGGTGCGGCATGAAGCCAATGCAGATTGATTTCGCCGCGCCGGGCTGGCGCCGCACTTTGTATCGCACCCATCCGGCCGTGATGGTGGCCGGCGCGGTGGGCTTGCTGCTGTGCGTTGCTGCCGCTGCGCTCTCGCTGCAAAACGCAAAAGAGCGGGAAGCACGCGAGCAGCAACTGAGCGCGGCCCGCAAGAAAGCGATTGCCAGCGCGCCTGCGCGGCTGCCTGAAACGGCGATCCCGGAAGCGCAGGCCAATGCCGTCAACACCGCCGTGCTGCAACTGAACCTGCCATGGCGCGCGCTGCAGGACGCCGTCGCGTCGGCCACGCCTCCGGCCATTGCGCTGGTGGCGCTGGAACCGGATGCGCGCAAGCAGATCCTCAAGATCACCGCAGAGGCACGCAATGCCGACGATATGGTGGCCTACATTGAGCAGCTGAAGCAGGAAGAGTTCTTTGCCGGCGCTGGACTGGTGCGCCACGAAATCAATGCGGGCGATCCGAACCGGCCGATCCGCTTCCAGATCGAAGCGCAGTGGAGGGCACGATGAACGCATCCGCTTTCCTGCTGCGATTACAGCTGTTGACGCAGCGCGCCGGCGCAGCGGCCTGTGTGGCTGCCGCGCTGCTGATCGTCGGCGCGGCCGGCATGGCCTGGGCACTGTTCGCGCGTTCGGCCTTGCAGGCCGCTCCTGCCACGCTGCCGGCGGCGCCAGCGCAATTGGTGGAGGCAGCGCCGCCGCGCAATGCCAATGAAAATCTGGCCGCCTTTTACGAAGCGCTGGGTGAGAAGCGCTATGCCGAGCAGCAGATCAGGACTCTGTTCGGCATCGCCGCCAAAACCAACTTGTCGCTGGACCAGGGCGAGTACAAATTCGGCTACGACAAGGCGAGCCGGGTCAGTACCTATCAGATCAATCTGCCGGTGCGCGGGCCATACGCGAATATCTGGCAATTCAGCATGCAGGCCCTGGCCGCCATGCCGTTTGCCTCGCTGGATGAAGTCAATTTCCGCCGCGATACCATCACCGATCCTGTGGTGGAAGCGCGCGTGCGCTTTACGTTGTATCTGAAAGACACGGGAGTGCAGCCATGAAGCCGCGCCATATCGCGATGGGCGCGGCCCTGCTGGTTGCTGCGGGACTTGTGCTGTTCGGCGACAAGACGCCGTCCAGCAGCGTTGTCGAATCTGCGGACCGTGCGCCGGCCAAGCGCACAGTGCCGACATTGGCTGCATCAAGGCAGGGCGCTGCAGCCACTGCGGCCACTGCGGGTGCCGGAGCGTCCGCTGCGGCGGCGTCCCCAGCTGGACCGGCTTCTGCGCCAACCCTGGCGCGCGCGCCGGGCGGCGCCGACAAGCAGCCGGTTGCCATTCTGCCGCTCATCCCGCGTGCGCAGTTGATCGGCGAAGCGGGCGACGGTTCGTTCAAGAGCGCTGATGGTGTGTTTGGCAGCCAGACCTGGAATCCGCCGCCACCGCCACCGCCGCCGCCAGTGCAGGCACCGCCGCCACCACCGCCGACTGCCCCGCCGCTGCCGTTCGCGGTAATCGGCAAGGCGGTTGCTGATGGCCAGTGGGAGGTCTACCTCTCGCGCGGCGCCGACCAAACCTATGTGGTGCGAAAAAGCACTGTTATCGATGGCATGTACCGGGTCGAAAACATCGCACCGCCAACCATGACCATGACCTACCTGCCCATGAATCAGGTGCAGCAGCTAAATATTGGAGTAATCGAGTGATGCCAAGTCAGAAAATACTGACGCTGTCGGCGCTGGTGCTGGCGTTGAGCGGCTGTGCGGGGCAGATGGCCTACCGCGATGCTAATAATCTGGTTGAGAGCGACCAGATCGAAGCTGGTTTGCTGAAGTACCAGGAAGCGATCAAAGCCGATCCAGGCAATGCGCAATACCGCGCCACCTATCTGCGGGCGCGCGATAAAGCCACGGTGCGCTACATCGAGCAGGCGGACCGCTACACCAACGAAGGCAAGTACGATCTCGCGGCGCAGGAACTTCAGCGCGTGCTGGCGCTGAATCCGCAGAACGAGCGTGCCCGCGCCGGTTTGCGCGCGCTGGAAGCGGCAAACCGCTACGACAAGCTGCTGGCTGGCGCCTCGCTGGCGATTGAACAAAAGGACTTCGACACCGCCAGGATCAAGGTCAACGCCGTGCTGTCCGAGAAGCCGGACCACGCGCAGGCGCGTGCGCTGCTGCGCGACATCAACGACAAGGCGCCTCAAGCGACTGCGGACAATGGCCTGTCCAAAGCCTACAAGCAGCCGATCACGATCGAGTTCCGCGAAGCGCCGCTGAAGCAGGTGTTCGACATCATCGCGCGCCGCTCGGGCCTGAACTTCGTGTTCGACAAGGATGTGAAAACCGATACCCGCACCACCATCATGCTGAAGAACAGCACCGTGGAATCGGCGATCTACTATCTGCTGATGACCAACCAGCTGGAACAGCAGGCGATGGATGCGAACACCATCCTGATTTATCCGAACACCGCAGCCAAGTTGAAGGAATATCAGGAAACCGTGGTGCGCACCTTCTATCTCGCGAACGCGGACGCGAAGGCAGTCACCAATACGCTGAAGACCATCCTGAAATCGCGCGATGTGGTGGCGGACGAAAAACTGAACCTTGTGATCATCCGCGACAGCGCCGACGCGATCCGCCTTGCGGAAAAAATCATCGCGACCCAGGACCAGCCCGAGCCAGAGGTGATGCTGGATGTGGAGATCCTGGAGATCAAGCGTGGCCGCCTGATGGACCTGGGCGTGAACATTCCGACCAGCGCCACCCTGACGCCGCTGTCGATTTCCGGTGGCGACTCGCTGACCCTGTATGACCTGGATAATCTGAACCGCCGCACGCTGGGCATCAGCGCCCTGAGCGCAACGGTGAAGGCGAACCGCACCGATGGCGATTCCAATTTGCTGGCCAGTCCGCGCATCCGTGTGCGCAACAAGGAAAAGGCCAAGGTGCTGATCGGCGACAAGGTTCCGGTGATTACCACCACCGTGTCGCCCGGTACCGCAGGCTTCGCGTCCGAATCCGTCAGCTACGTCGACGTTGGCCTGACGCTGAACGCCGAACCGACCATCTACCTGAATAATGAAGTGGGCATCCGCATTTCGCTGGAGGTCAGCAACATCGTCAATAAGGTCGAGACCAAGACTGGCACCACGGCTTACCAGATCGGTACGCGCCAGGCGTCGACCTTCCTGCAGCTGAAGGATGGCGAGAACCAGGTGCTGGCTGGTCTGATCAACAACGAAGAGCGCATGTCGGCCAACCGCGTGCCGGGCCTGGGCGATCTGCCGATCGTCGGCCGCCTGTTCGGTGTGCAGACGGACGATAACCAGAAGACGGAAATCGTTTTGTCGATTACGCCGCATCTGGTGCGCAATCTGCAGCGTCCTGAAATTTCGGCCGCTGAATTCTCGGCCGGTACGGACGCGAACTTCCGCCGCAAGCCTGATGTGGCACCGCGCGCCTTGGTGACACTGCCGCCGCGCCAGGGTGCAACGCCGGCACCGGCGCCGGTAGCTCCGGCAGCGGGCGCTGTTCCGCAGCAAATTCAGGGTGCGCCGGACTTGTCGGCGCCGAGCGGGGTGCCGTTGTCGAACACGCAGCCGGGACCTGCGACCAGCGTGACGCAGCCGCCGCCACCGCAGCCGCAAACGCCGTCCGTGGTGCAGCCGCCGGCGTCCACGCAGCAGGTGCAGCCTGCGCAGAACCAGCAGCAGTAAGCCAATGCACGCACGCGGCTTTACGCTGATCGAACTGCTGGTAACGCTGGCCATTCTCGGCCTGCTGGCGACGCTCGCGATCCCGGTTGGGCAGACCGTCGTCCAGCGCCGCAATGAGCAGGACCTGCGCCGCGACCTGCATGAGATCCGCAAAGCCATCGACGCTTACAAGGTCGCTTACGACGAGGGCCGCATTGCCAAGAGCATTGTGGGCAATGGCTATCCGAAGAGTCTGGAGACGCTGGTGGAAGGCGTGCCGGATCAGAAGAGCGCCAAGCGCGCCAAGATCTTCTTCCTGCGCCGCGTGCCGCGCGATCCCTTTAACAGCGATACGAACCTGACCGATGCCCAGACCTGGGGCAAGCGCAGCTACGCCAGCGAGGCGGAAGATCCGCGCGAAGGCGAGGATGTGTATGACGTATTTTCGACATCGGAGGCGGTGGGCCTGAACGGCATCCCGTACCGCAAATGGTAAGAAAAAAAGGCTTCACGCTGATCGAACTGCTGGTGGTGCTGGGCATCATTGCGCTGCTGCTTACGCTGGCGGTACCGCGCTATTTCCCCAGCGTGGACAAGGCCAAGGAAACCATCCTCGGCGATAACCTGCGCAATATGCGCGCCGTAATCGACCAGTATTACGGCGACACGGGCCGCTATCCGGACAGCCTGGAGCAGCTGGTCGAAAAAAAATACCTGCGCTCCGTGCCGCTTGATCCAATCACGGAAAAGGCGGATAGCTGGGTGATTGTGCCGCCTGAAGATGTGACCAAGGGCGGTGTGTCGGATGTGAAGAGCGGAGCCCCCGGCAATGACCGCAGCGGCAAGCCTTATTCGGAGTGGTAGGCAAGGCGGGTTCACCTACCTGAGTGTGGTGATCCTGGTTGCCATCATCGGCCTGGTGTCGGCGGCCACGCTGCGCCTTGGCGTGGCGATCCAGCGCGTGCAGGCGGAGGAGGAGTTGCTGCGCATCGGCGCCGAGTATAGCGACGCACTGGCCAGTTACGCCGCGGCGACGCCGCCGGGCCAGCCGACCTATCCGCCATCGCTCAAGGAGCTGCTGAAGGACCCGCGTTTCCCGCAAGTGCGCCGCCATCTGCGCCGCATCTATATCGATCCCATGACGGGCAAAGCGGAGTGGGGACTGATTCGCGCCGGGATCAACAAGCCGGGTACGCCGGGCGCCCTCGGTACGCCAGGGGCGCCCGGCGCAGCGCCCGGTACGCAAGCAGGCGCTTTTGGCGCGCAGAACGGCCCGCCTGGCGCGGGAGCGTCGCCATTTGGTGCTCCGCCGGCCAGCAGCGCGCTGAATGCGTCGGAGGGCGGCATCATCGGCATCTACAGCCTCTCCACCGCGCAGCCGATCAAGATCGGCAATTTCCCGCAGCGCTTCGTGTCCTTCGAGGGCAAGGCCAGCGTGTCGGACTGGAAGTTCACGGTCGAAACGGCGCAAGTGCCGGCAACGGCTGCCGGCAAACCGGGGCCTGTCGTGCCGCCGCCTCCACAGCAGCCTGGCACGCCACCGCTGGTGCCGGCCTCGCCGATGACCTCGCAGCCGCCCAAGCCTGAGCAGCAGGAGCCTGCCGCGCAGCCGGAAACGCCGCCGCAAGAGCCGCAGCAGCAAGAACCGCCGCCCGAAAAGGCCGAGCCAACCCCGCCACCATCTGAGCCCGAAGAGGGCAAATCCGAGTCCGGACGCTAAAGTGTCTGAAATTGTTAACTCGGCAATCGTGCGCGAGTTCAAAAAAATAAAAAAATGATATTGTTAACTCATCCTTAAAAGAAGAGTACCGACCAGCGACGACAACTCTCTCATAAAGGAATGGCATCATGAAACTGAAACTCGCAATCGCGGGCATGCTGGCCGCTGCTTCGTTTGGTGCATTTGCTGCTGACCAGAGTGTGGCAATCACCACCACGCCAGTCCTGGATACCGATAACCACTTTATCGGCGTCACCAGCGGCAGTGACGGCATCCTGTCGGGCGGTATGGACGTGATTACGTTCACCGGTCTGAATCCGGGTACTTATGATTTCGTGCTGACCCTGAGCGGCCAGAACGTCAGCTTCGACGGCGCTCTGACCAACCTGAACGGCCAGACCGGTTCTGCCTACTCGTTCGGCAAGTATCGCTTCTTTGGTGTGGAATATACCGGCGCGTCCCCGTTCACGCTGGAGCTGCATGGCACCGCATTCTCGGGTGCAACCTATAGCGGTGAAGTGACGGTGTCGCCTGTACCGGAACCAGCAACCTATGGCATGCTGCTGGCCGGTCTGGGCCTGGTGGGCGCAGTGGCCCGCCGCCGTAAATCTACTTCGCGCGGCGCTTAAAATCGCGCAGGCGGAAGCCAAGCATAAACAGAATACTGAAATAGACTAAGCCACTTACGGCAATCACTAATACCAAGGCGCCAGCGCGTAAAAAGGGATGTGCGCGCATGGCGATCCAGTCAAATTGGGACGCGCCGAGCCAGGCGACCAAGCCCATCACCGCTACCGCGAACAGCAGCTTCATAAAGAACTTCGGCCAGCCCGGCTCGGGCTTGTAGATGTCGCGTTTGCGCAGGCCGCGATAGAGGAAGATCGCATTCAGCGTGGCGCCCAGGCCAATCGACAGCGCCAGTCCTGCCACCTTGATGAAGGGGACAAAGATCGCGTTCATCAGCTGCGTCGCAATCAGCACGCCAATCGCAATGCGCACCGGCGTACGGATGTTCTGCTGGGCGTAGAAGGCCGGCGCCAGCGTCTTCACCAGGATGATGCCGGTCAGCCCGGCTGCATACGCCATCAGCGGCTGGGCCGACATGCGGGCCGCTTCATCGCTGAACTGGCCGTAGTGGAAGAGGGTGGCGATCAGCGGCAGGGCGATCACCGCCATGCCAACGGCGGCAGGCAGCACCAGCAGGAAGGTCAGGCGCAGGCCCCAGTCCAGCAGGGACGAGTATTCCGCATGGTCGCCTTCCACATTGGCTTTCGACAGGCTCGGCAGCAGGATAGTGCCGAGCGCCACGCCCAGCAGGGCGTTAGGGAATTCCATCAGGCGGTCGGCATAGGTCAGCCAGGAGATGCTGCCCTCCGGCAGATAAGACGCGATGGTGGTATTGATCATCAGGCTGATCTGCGCCGCCGACACGGCAAACACGGCCGGTCCCATTTTCTTCAGCACGCGGCGCACGCCCGGATCGCTCAGCCCCCATGCCGGATTCCAGGACAGCTTGGGCAGCATGCCCACGCGCACCAGGGCCGGGAACTGGATTGCCACCTGCAGAATGCCGCCCACCATCACGGCGATCGCCTGCGCGTACACCGGCTGCTCCATGAAAGGCGCCAGGAACAGGATGCCCGCGATCAATGCGATATTCAGCAGCACCGGCGTAAAGGCAGGAATCTTGAACTCGCGCCAGGTATTCAGCACGCCGCCCGCCAGCGCCACGAAGGACATGCAGGCAATGTACGGGAACATAATGCGCGTCATCCACACCGCATCATCGAAGGCGGTGCCCTTGGACAGGCCGGATGCGATCAGGAACACGAAGACCGGCGCGCCAATCACGCCGATGGCGCTGACGATCACCGTTGCCCACACCAGGGAGTTGGCGACGTGGTCGACCAGCGTCTTGGCCGCCTCCTGGCCTTTAACATTTTTATATTCGGCTAAAATAGGGACGAAGGCTTGCGAGAACGCGCCCTCGGCAAACAGCCGCCGCAGCAGGTTCGGAATGCGGAACGCAACGTTGAACGCATCCGTATAGGCGCCGGCGCCATAAGCGCGGGCGAACAGCGTGTCGCGCAGCAGGCCGGTGATACGGGACAGCATCGTCATGCTGGAGATGGCGGCGAGGGTCTTTAGCAGATTCATGGGCTGCGATTATAGCGAAACCTGCAACGACTCGACATTTGGAATTGCCCTGGCGGCAAATTCCCGCTATAATTTAAGGCTGTACAGAATTCAGTAAGGCAGGCAAGAGGTTCCGCCGGCTCTGAAAACACCGGTTTGGCAAACTATTGTTTGCGAACGAACTTTGACAACGAATTAGGATTTCTCATGGCAAATACCGCACAAGCACGCAAACGTGCTCGTCAAGCTGTTAAGGCAAACGCTCACAACTCTTCGCAGCGTTCCACTCTGCGCACCGCTATCAAGGCCGTGCGTAAGGCAATCCAGGCTGGCGACAAAGCCGCTGCTACCCAAATCTTCCAGTCCTCCGTGTCGACCATCGACTCGATCGCTGACAAGAAAATCATCCACAAGAACAAGGCTGCTCGTCACAAGAGCCGTCTGGCAGCTGCCCTGAAGGCACTGTCCGCCTAAGTTCGTGTGCGGCAGCGATAGCTGCCAAACTGGTGTACCGAAATAACCCGCATGGCGTTGCGCCATAGCGGGTTTTTCGCTTTGGTCAATTTGGTTTCAGGTCGTCCGGGGACACTTCGCGCCATTCGCCCGGCAGCAAGGGATGGCTGGACAGCGAGATGCCGCCGATGGAGGCGCGCACCAGGCGCAGGGTCGGCAGGCCGACGGCGGCCGTCATGCGCCGCACCTGGCGATTCTTGCCTTCCTGTAAAGTGATCGCCAGCCAGGTGGTCGGCTTGTCGGCGCGCACGCGAATCGGCGGATTGCGCGGCCACAGCCATTCCGGATCGGCGATGCGCACCGCCTTGCAGGGCAGGGTGGTGAAGTCGCCCAGGTCCAGTGGGGCTTGCAATCTGGCTAATGCTTCCGGCGTGGGAATGCCGTCCACCTGCACCAAATAGGTCTTGGCTTCCTTGCGGTCGGGGTGGGCGATCCTGTGCTGGAGCTTGCCGTCATCGGTGAGCAGCATCAGGCCTTCGCTGTCATAGTCGAGGCGGCCTGCGGGGTAAATCTTCGGGATATCGATGTAGTTCGCCAGGGTTTCCTTCTCGCCGGATGGGGAGAACTGGCACAACACATTGAATGGTTTATTGAATAATATGAGTGGCATGGCGCGATTGTAGCGCCAACCAAAATACTCGTGCATAATGTGGCAAGCTAGTGTCTTATGTCTTATAGAAGACTTGAGGCGAAGAACCCCAACCCGGAGAACACGATGTACCAACATATCAAAGTACCCGCCGACGGCCAGAAGATCACCGTCAACGCCGACTTCACCCTGAATGTGCCGGATGCCCCGATTATTCCTTACCTGGAAGGTGACGGTACTGGTGTTGACATCACTCCGGTGATGATCAAGGTGGTGGATGCGGCCGTGGCCAAGGCCTACGGCGGCAAGCGCAAGATCAGCTGGATGGAAATCTTCGCGGGCGAGAAATCGACTACCGTGTACGGCCCGGATGTGTGGCTGCCGGAAGAGGCGCTGCAGGTACTGAAGGATTATGTGGTCTCCATCAAAGGTCCTCTGACCACTCCGGTCGGCGGCGGCATCCGTTCCCTGAACGTGGCCCTGCGCCAGGAGCTGGACCTGTATGTCTGTCTGCGTCCGGTGCGCTACTTCAAGGGCGTGCCTTCGCCGGTACGCGAGCCGGAGAAGACCGATATGGTCATCTTCCGCGAGAACTCAGAAGACATCTACGCGGGCATCGAGTGGGCCGAAGGCTCCGATGGCGCGAAGAAAGTGATCGATTTCCTGGTCAAGGAAATGGGCGTGAAGAAGATCCGCTTCCCTGAAACTTCGGGCATCGGCGTGAAGCCGGTTTCGCGCGAAGGCACCGAGCGCCTGGTGCGCAAGGCGATCCAGTACGCGATCGACAACGACAAGCCGTCGGTGACCATTGTCCACAAGGGCAATATCATGAAGTACACCGAAGGCGGCTTCCGTGACTGGGCTTACGCGCTGGCACAGAAGGAATTCGGCGCCGAGCTGATCGACGGCGGCCCATGGTGCAAGTTCAAGAATCCGAAGACCGGCCGCGAGATCACCATCAAGGATTCGATCGCGGACGCCTTCCTGCAGCAGATCCTGCTGCGTCCGGCGGAATACTCCGTGATCGCCACCCTGAACCTGAACGGCGACTATATCTCCGACGCGCTGGCCGCCCAGGTGGGCGGTATCGGCATTGCGCCGGGCGCCAATATGTCCGATTCCGTGGCCATGTTCGAAGCCACCCACGGCACCGCGCCGAAGTATGCCGGCAAGGATTACGTGAACCCGGGTTCGCTGATCCTGTCCGCGGAAATGATGCTGCGCCATATGGGCTGGACCGAGGCGGCTGACCTGATCATCACCTCGATGGAGAAGTCGATTACCTCGAAGAAGGTCACCTACGACTTCGCCCGCCTGATGGAAGGCGCCACCCAGGTGTCGTGCTCGGGCTTTGGCCAGGTGATGATCGAGAATATGTAATTAGCCGCGCCTACCGCGCCACGAGCCACCAGCCCCGCGCTCCGCAAGGACGCGGGGTTTTTACATCTGCCTGGCTATGACGCCCAGAACTGCCACCAGAATCGACATCAGCAATCCGATCTGCCATCGGAAAGCGGCCTCAAGCCTTTCGAGGCGCGCTGCAAGTGTCTGGTGTTGAGCTGCGAGCGCATCATGGCGCTCGCGTTGGGCGGCGAAGCCTTCGTCCATGCGCTGCCGCAGCTGCTGGAGCTGGCAGGAAAGCTGTTCCATACTGTCCCCGGGAGGCGAGGAGGGGCGTTCAAGCGGGCCGGGTGGCATGGTGCGCTCCGGTTCCCGCTGCGGACGAAAAAAAACCCCGCAGGGCGGGGCTTTTTGAGTCCGAGGCTGAGATCAGGAAGCCTGGATGTTGGAAGCTTGCTTGCCTTTAGGGCCTTGCGTGACTTCGAACTGCACTTTCTGACCTTCTTTCAGGGTCTTAAAGCCGTTCATGTTGATCGCGGAAAAGTGTGCGAACAAATCCTCGCCGCCATCATCAGGAGTGATGAAGCCGAAACCCTTGGAGTCATTGAACCACTTAACGGTACCAGTTGCCATAAAAAAACTTTCAATTAAAAACGAATCACACGAGCCATAAAAGCAAGAAGCTTCCTGCCCCCTCCTCGACAACTCACTTCTTACCAACGTGTACATTTCTGCACAAAGTCGATATCGCATTGTTGGCGTAACAATTTTTAATGTCAAGCGGTTTCACTAGCACATCGTAAGATTTTTGCAACAGCTATTTTCGCAACTCTTGATTTTGGCGAGCAAGACACCATCTGCGTCAAAACCCGAAAGCGCGTAAGATGAGTAGAAACGGAAACGCGCTGCTAAATGGGCGTTGCATCTACCCTGAAAGCATTAGAATATAAGCGTATGGCAACCAAGCAAGACACAGAAACCGTCCTGGAGCGCCAAGCGCTAAAACCGCCCCCAATGTACCAGGTGGCGTTGCTGAATGACGACTACACCCCCATGGAATTTGTGGTGGCGATCATCCAGGAGTATTTCAATAAGGACCGTGAAACGGCCACGCAAATTATGCTGAGTGTCCATCGCTATGGCAAAGGTGTGTGCGGCGTTTTCTCTAAAGATATAGCTTCAACCAAAGTGGAGTTTGTTTTAACGCATGCACGCAAGGCGGGGCATCCCCTGCAATGTGTGATGGAGGAAGTATGATTGCGCAGGAATTGGAAGTAAGTTTGCACATGGCGTTTGTCGAGGCCCGGCAGGCACGGCACGAATTCATTACGGTGGAACACCTGCTGCTGGCGCTGTTGGACAATCCGTCGGCCGCTGAAGTGCTGCGTGCCTGCGCGGTCAATATTGAGGACCTGCGCAAGACTCTGACCAACTTTATCGGCGATAACACCCCGACCGTGCCCGGCACCGGCGAGGTGGATACCCAGCCAACGCTCGGATTCCAGCGCGTGATCCAGCGCGCCATCATGCACGTACAGTCCGCCTCGAACGGTAAAAAAGAGGTTACGGGCGCGAACGTGCTGGTCGCCATCTTTGGCGAAAAGGATTCGCACGCTGTTTACTACCTGCACCAGCAGGGCGTCACCCGCCTGGACGTGGTGAACTTCATTTCCCACGGCGTTCGCAAGGACCAGCAAGTCGACTCGACCAAGGCCTCCGAAGGCGTGGAAGAGGGCGCACCGAGCGAAGGCAGCCAGAAAGAATCGCCGCTGGACCAGTTCACCCAGAACCTGAACAAGTCCGCCGCCGAAGGCAAGATCGACCCGCTGATCGGCCGCGAAGACGAAGTGGATCGCGTGATCCAGGTCTTGTGCCGCCGCCGCAAAAACAACCCGCTGCTGGTGGGCGAAGCCGGCGTGGGCAAGACCGCTATCGCGGAAGGCCTGGCATGGCGCATCACCCAGGGCGATGTGCCGGAAGTGCTGTCGAATGCCGTCGTGTATTCGCTGGACATGGGCGCGCTGCTGGCCGGTACCAAATACCGCGGCGACTTCGAGCAGCGCCTGAAGGCGGTGCTGAAGCAGCTGAAAGATAATCCGAACGGCATCCTGTTCATCGACGAGATCCACACCATCATCGGCGCCGGTTCGGCGTCGGGCGGTACGCTGGACGCGTCCAACCTGCTGAAACCGGCCCTGGCCAACGGCCAGCTGAAGTGCATCGGCGCGACCACCTTCACGGAATTCCGTGGCGTGTTCGAGAAAGACCATGCGCTGAGCCGCCGCTTCCAGAAGGTCGACGTGAACGAGCCGACCGTGGAGCAGACCGTTCAGATCCTGCGTGGCCTGAAGTCCCGTTTCGAAGAGCACCATGGCGTGAAGTATTCGTCGTCCGCCCTGTCCACCGCGGCAGAGCTGGCAGCGCGCTTCATCAATGACCGCCATCTGCCGGACAAGGCCATCGACGTGATCGACGAAGCTGGCGCCGCCCAGCGCATCCTGCCGAAGTCCAAGCAGAAGAAAACCATCGGCAAGACCGAGATCGAGGAAATCATCTCCAAGATCGCGCGTATTCCGCCGCAGACCGTCAACCAGGACGACCGCAGCAAGCTGCAGACCATCGACCGCGACCTGCGCAACGTGGTGTTCGGCCAGGACCCTGCGATCGAAGCGCTGGCATCGGCCATCAAGATGTCGCGTGCAGGCCTGGGCAAGCAGGACAAGCCAATCGGCTCCTTCCTGTTCTCCGGCCCGACCGGCGTCGGCAAGACCGAAGTGGCGAAGCAGCTGGCCTTCATCCTCGGCATCGAGCTGATCCGCTTCGACATGTCCGAGTACATGGAGCGCCACGCCGTGAGCCGCCTGATTGGCGCGCCGCCAGGCTATGTGGGCTTCGACCAGGGCGGTCTGCTGACCGAAGCGATCACCAAGAAGCCGCACTCCGTGCTGCTGCTGGACGAGATCGAAAAAGCGCATCCGGATATCTTCAATATCTTGCTGCAGGTGATGGACCATGGCACGCTGACCGACAACAACGGCCGCAAGGCTGACTTCCGCAACGTGATCATCATCATGACCACCAACGCGGGTGCGGAAAGCCTGCAGAAGCGCTCGATCGGCTTCACCGACAGCAAGGAAGCGGGCGACGAGATGGCGGACATCAAGCGTATGTTCACGCCGGAGTTCCGTAACCGTCTGGACTCGATCATCAGCTTCCGCGCGCTGGACGAAGACATCATCCTGCGCGTGGTGGACAAGTTCCTGATGCAGCTGGAAGAGCAGCTGCACGAGAAGAAGGTGGAAGCGATCTTCAGCGAGAAACTGCGCAAGTTCCTGGCGAAGAAGGGCTTCGATCCTCTGATGGGCGCACGTCCGATGTCGCGCCTGATCCAGGACATGATCCGCAAGGCGCTGGCCGACGAGCTGCTGTTCGGCCGCCTGGTCACCGGCGGCAAGGTCATCGTGGATCTGGACGACGACGAGCAGATCAAGCTGGAATTCCCGGAACCGGATGCGGCGCCAACGCCACCACCGGAAACCGTCGAAGTCGAATAAGGCTTCGCGTCAAAACGCCGCTCCTACGGGAGCGGTTTTTTTATGCCCTGAAAGGATGTCTGTGGCCGAGAACAGCAAGCCTGAATGCGATATCGTCATGGAGGGAGGCGTCACTTCCGGCGTCGTCTATCCCCGCTTCATCACCGGCCTTGCGGGCCGCTTCAATTTGCGCAGCATCGGCGGCACCAGTGTTGGCGCGGTGGCCGCGGTGGCGGCAGCGGCGGCCCAGTATCGCCGCAACGTGGGTGGCGGCGAGGCCGGCTTCGAGCGACTGCACCAGCTGCCGGACGAATTGTCCGCTACCGGTGCCGATGGCAAATCCAAACTGTTTTCATTGTTTCAGCCCTGCGCGGATTTGCGTCCGCACTTTCTTGTTCTCGAAGAGGGCTTGAACCGGCAGGGCGGCTTCACACGCGTAGCCGCCATCCTGTCCGGCATGGTGCAGCACTTTCCGGTCGGCGCATGGATTGCGATGGCCTTGCTGGCGGGCTGGCGCTGGGCCGCAGATTCGCTGCCCGCAAACGGCCTGCAGTGGGTGGGCTTTGGCGTGACGCTGCTGCTGGTGGCGCTGCTTGGCGCGAGTCTGAATTTTCTGGTCACAGGGTGGCGGGGCCTGCAGCGCAACCGCTGCGGCATTTGCGCGGGCATGCGTGCCTCGGGCAGCAAAGCGCCTGCACTGACGGAGTGGCTGCATGGCCTGGTGCAGGAGATTGCAGGGCAGCCCGATGACACGCCGCTGACCTTCGGCATGCTGGGCAAGGCATCGCCACCGATCGAGCTGGCCTTCATCACGACGGGACTGAGCGAGCTGGGTTGCCATCGCCTGCCGCACACCAGCGGCGACCTGCTGTTCCGCGCATCGGAGTGGTATAAGCTATTCCCCGCTGCGATTGTGGACGCAATGGTGGAATCGACGCTGTGGCGCCATCCTTCGCGCCCACGCACGCTGGCAATGCTGCGCGAAGCCGATCCTCTCTTCGATACGCCGGAACGCGATTTGCACTTCCTGCCGCCTGCCGACGAACTGCCGGTCTTGGTGGGCGCCCGTCTGAGTCTCAGCTTCCCCATCCTGATGCAGGCCGTGCCGCTGTACCGCCTGCGTTATACGGAAGGCGAGGACGATGTCAGCGTCAAGCCGCTGTGGATGAGCGATGGCGGCTTGACCAGCAATTTCCCCATCCATTTCTTCGACAGCCTGCTTCCTGAACGCCCGACGTTTGGCGTCACGCTGCAGTCCACACTGGCCGACGATGCGCCAGGCCGCGATCGTGTGTATCTGCCGCAAAATAATAACGAAGGCTGGACGCCGCCTTACGTGAGCATCCAGAACAGCGCTGGTTTTCCATCGCCGTCGTCGTTCTTCGGTGCGCTGCTGCTGACGATCCGCACATGGCGCCACGAAGCGCTGAAGCGCACGCCGGGCTTCCGGGACCGCGTGGTGCAGATCCGGCATACGGCCAGGGAGGGCGGGCTGAATCTGAACATGCCTGCTGAAGCGATTGCTTCGATGAGCCAGAGCGGCGCAGATGCGGCGCAAGCCATCATCGACCGCTTCCTCGATGGTGACGGCTGGCTCAATCACCAGCAGGTGCGCATGCGTGTTGCCGCCGCCGTGCTGCAGCCAAAGCTGGATCAGATGGCGCGGGCATGGAAGGCGGGTTATGCGAGCATGTGGCAGGACGCTCCGTTGCAGCAGTCGGTGTCATATGGCCTCTCCAATGGCCAGCGTATCGACGGCGATGCGTGGTGGAATGCGCTGGCGGCCACCGCCAGCTTGCCGCAGCCGGTGGACCTGAGCAAAGACAGCCCCAATCCCAAGCCTACGCTGGAGATCGCGCCGCGCCAGACATAAACGGGGGGAGGGCGTCGCGCCCTGCGGTCACAGCGCCGCCAGCTCCTTCAACAGCACCGCGCGGCGGCGCGACACATCGACGCTCTGGCCATCCTCCAGCGTCAGCGACAGGCCGCCGCTTTCGGATGGCGCCATCTGCGTGACGTAATCCAGATTGACGATGTGACGCCGGCTGGCGCGAAAGAAGCGCGCCGGGTCGAGCCGCTGCTCCAGCTGGTTCAGGGAGCGCAGCATCAGCGGCTGATGGGCACTGAAGTGCACACGCGTGTAATTGCCTTCCGATTCGAACAGCCGAATCTGATCCAGTCCCACGAACCAGCAATGGTCGCCATCCTTGATGAACAGCTTTTGCGGGCGCGATGCCAGCTGCGGCGCGGCGGGCCCGCCCAAACGCTGCGCGGCGCGCTGCAGCGCGCTGGCCAGGCGATGCGCCTGGATCGGCTTCTGCAAGTAGTCGAGCGCATTGACCTCGAAAGCGCGCAGGGCGTATTGATCGAACGCGGTGGTGAAAATCACGTCGGGCGCGGCGTCCAGCGCCTGCAGCAGATCGAAGCCGCTGCCGCCGGGCATTTGCACATCGAGTAGCAGCAAGTCCGGTTGCAGCGCGGTGATCTGCTGAACCGCGTCTTCCGCGTTCGCCGCTTCGCCGACAATCTCCACTTCAGGGTGCGCAGCCAGCAGGCGGCGCAGCTCGGAGCGTGCCAGGCGCTCGTCGTCCACGATCAGCGTACGAATCATGCGGCCACCGGAAATTGCAGGGTGGCGCGTACCCAGCCACTGTTCTCGGTCAGATCCAGGCTGGCCGACTCGCCTTTCGCCAGCGCGAGGCGTTTGCGGGCATTGGTCAGCCCTACGCGCGTCGAGTTTGCGAAGGGTAGTATGGCGCCCAGGTTTGCCACTTCAATCCGCGCACAGCCTGACTCGCGACGGGCACTGATGCGAATCTCGCTGCCGGTGGAACTCAGCTCCACGCCATATTTGACGGCGTTTTCCACCAGTGTTTGCAGGGACATCGGCGGAATTGTCACGTCTTCCATGCCAGCTTCGATGTCCAGCGTCACGCTCAATCTTTCCTCGAAGCGGATCTTCTCAATGGCGAGGTAGGACAGCACGGCTTCCAGCTCCATCTTGAGCGGCACGGTTTCTGCGTAGCTGGCTTGCAGCGTATAGCGCATCAGCGTCGCCAACTGGTCGATCATTTGTGCGGCCGATTCCGGGCTTTCGAAAATCAGGGCGCGCACGCTGTTCAGACTATTGAAGAAGAAATGCGGATTCACCTGCGATTGCAGGGCGCGCAACTCGGCCTCCTTGGCCAGCACATCGAGGCGCAGCGCTTCCGACTCAAAACGGTTGGCGCGGCGCAGCGTGATCGCGGTCATGTAGCACACGTTCCAGGCCAGCATGATGCCGCCCCAGAACAGCAGCAGCATCGGCACCCATTTGAAGCTGTCGGCCTTGTGCACGAAGACGTAGCTGGCCACGCCAGTGTTCACCAGTTGCGCGGGACCCAGCAGCGCGACACCAATCCACACCGTGCGCCAGTCCGCGCGGCGGGCGTTCCAGCGGCGCGATTTGACGAAGCGGTGCCAGATGTCCGTCAACAGCAGGCCGGCGGCGCCTTCGTAGACGCACAAAACGAGCGTGCCGGGTTTGTCGAGATAAGGGGCGTTAGCGAGCACCACGAACAAGGTGACGAAAGTCCATCCCAGCACCTGGAGAATCCAGTACCAGTTCAGGCGCGCGAGCAGCGGGCGAGTTGCATTTTCCATAAGGGGAGCATAGCGCATTCCGCTCCCGCTGTAATCAAGGGCAATGACGAACGGTTAAATGCTGTGATGAGTGGCGTGGCGCCTGCGCGATATGAATGGGTAGATGAACCATAGGCCAATCAGCAGCACAAAGGACGCAGCGCCGCCGGCAACGCTGAACCCCTCCTGGCTGGTCACCATCTGCAGAACGACGTAGACGTCCAGCGAGACACCCGCCGCCAGCGGCGCGAGCGCGCAGCAGATCGAGATCGATGAAACCTGGATGGTGTGGCGCGACACGATGCCCGGCTGGGTGAGCCGGTGATAAGCGGCGGGCAGCATGACCAGCGCCATGGCAATCACCACAAAGGCCAGCGCGCCGAGATGGCAGTCCTGCACGTGCATAGGCAGGCGCTCGAAGCGGTTGTTGAATACGGCAATCGTCTGAAAGCCGAACAAGGCCTGAATACCAGGCAGCACCATACGGGCCTCTTCGATAACGCGGCTCATCTGGTCTTTCAGCGATTCCCTTTCGGCTGCGGGTTCCATGCAGCCCATTGTAGCGACGCGTCTGACGGGGTGGCGCGCAGATGCTGGCCGCTCAGCCGCCAGTCTCTTCGCGCAGGCGCCGCCACAGCGTGGTGCGGCTGATGCCGAGATAGTCGGCTGCCGCGTCGCGCCGTCCGCCAAAGCGTGCAAGGACTTCCGACGCCGACTCGGCGCGCTGCCGGCCACCACCTGGCGCAGCGGCCCTTGGAGTGCCCGGTGTCGTGGCGGGCGCCGCGTCTGCTCCGGGCCACGGCAGCGGTGCGGCCTGACCTGGGGTGGGGCTGGCGGCCAGTTCGGGAGCAACCGACATCACGAAGCTCGGCGTCAGCGCTTGCAGCGGTTCGGCGGCTAGGAACAACGCCAGCCGTTCTGTCATATTGCGCAACTCGCGCACATTGCCCGGCCAATCGTAGCGCATGAACAGCGGCGCGCAGGCCGCAATCTCCGCGCTGAGATTTGGATGCGGCCGCGCACCCAGCGCCGCCAGCGCATTGCGCAGCGACCATTCAACCAGCGGCAGAATGTCGGTCGGCCGCTCGCGCAGTGACGGTAATGTCAAACGCAGCACAGCGAGGCGATAGAACAGGTCCGCACGGAAGCGGCCTTCACGCACGCGCTGTTCGAGATCGCAGTGCGTGGCGCTGATGATGCGCACATTGACGGGAATAGGACGGGTACCACCCACGCGCACGACTTCTCGCTCTTCCAGCACGCGCAGCAAGCGCGTTTGCAGGGCCAGCGGCATCTCGCCGATTTCGTCGAGGAAGAGCGTGCCGCGATTGGCCGCTTCGAACAAGCCCGCGTGACCGCCGCGACGCGCGCCTGTGAAGGCGCCTTCTTCGTGGCCGAACAATTCGGACTCGAGCAGCGATTCCGCAATCGCGCCGCAATTCACCGCGACAAAGGGACGGTTCACGCCCAGCGCACGCGGACTTTCGCGGTGGATGGCCTGCGCCACCAGCTCCTTGCCCGCGCCCGTTTCGCCCTGAATCAGCACCGTGGCCGGCGACTTCGCGTACAGCACCACGGCTTGCCGCACGCGCTCCATCGCTTCCGATTCGCCGCGCAGGTCGGCCAGCCCGTGCTTGGCGCGCAGCGTGTCGGCGACCACGGTACGATGGCCGCGATTCGATTCCAGTTGCGCCAGGCGGGCGATTTCCAGCGCGTCGTCAAAGGCCTGGCGGATCGAAGTGGACGAGTACACGAAGACGCCCGTCAGTCCGGCTTCTTCCGCGAGGTCGGTGATGCGTCCGCCGCCGACGATGGCTTTGATGCCCGACGCCTTCAGGTCGTTGATCTGGGCGCGTGCATCTTCTTCGGCAGTATAGGTGCGGCGTTCGATGTCGACGCCGAAGGTGGCGGCGAATTCGGCCAGCGCAGGCAGTTCGTCCTGGTAGGTGATCACGCCAATGCGCGATGATACCTTGCGCGCCCGCGCCAGCGCCTGCATGAAGTCGAAACCGCTGGCCCGTGCGATCACCAGCGGCACCGACAAACGGCCTTTCAGATAAGCCGCGTTGGAGCCGGCCGCGATCACCGCGTCGCAACGTTCCGTGGCGAGGCGTTCGCGGATGTGGCGCGCCGCTTCATCGAAACCGAGGTTGATCGGCTCGATGGTGGCCAGCGCGTCGTATTCCGGCGTGATGTCGCGGAACAGTTCGGACAGCCGTGAAACGGCCACGGTCCAGATGACTGGCTTGTCGGCGGGATCGAAGGGCAGGGGCGTAGAATGTCGCATGTTTCAATTATAGCTGTTTCATTGTTTCAATGTGAAACGTCGCACTATGAGCGAAATGTTGCAAGTCCTTGATTTTGCTGGAGGTCGGTAGCTGGCACGGCACTTGCAAATAAGTGCGCAAACTAAACCGCTGAAAGGACATCATGAGCCAATATTCCGCAGGCGCCGCCTTCCGCCAGGCCGTCAAAGAAGAATCCCCGCTGCAGGTGGTGGGCGCGATCAACGCCAACCACGCTCTGCTGGCAAAGCGCGCCGGCTTCCGCGCGATTTACTTGTCCGGTGGCGGCGTGGCAGCCGGTTCCCTGGGCCTGCCGGATCTCGGCATCTCGAACCTGGACGACGTGCTGACCGACGTGCGCCGCATCACCGACGTGTGCGACCTGCCGCTGCTGGTCGACGTCGATACCGGCTTTGGCGCCTCCGCCTTCAACGTGGCGCGCACTGTGAAGTCCATGATCAAGTTCGGCGCCGCCGCCATGCACATCGAAGACCAGGTTGGCGCGAAGCGCTGCGGTCATCGTCCCGGCAAGGAAATCGTGTCGCAGGGCGAAATGGTGGACCGTATCAAGGCCGCCGTTGACGCGCGTACCGATGAAAACTTCGTGATCATGGCCCGCACCGATGCGCTGGCCGTGGAAGGCCTCGATGCCGCCATCGAACGCGCCGTGGCCTGCGTTGAAGCCGGCGCCGACATGATCTTCCCTGAAGCGATGATCACGCTGGACATGTACAAGCAGTTCGCCAAGGCGGTGAAGGTGCCGATCCTGGCCAACATCACCGAGTTCGGCTCGACCCCGCTGTTCACCGTTGAAGAACTGAAGTCCGCTGATGTGGGCCTGGTGCTGTATCCGCTGTCCGCTTTCCGTGCCATGAACAAGGCGGCTGAAAACGTGTACGGCGCGATTCGCCGCGACGGTACGCAACAGAATGTGGTCGACACCATGCAGACCCGTGCCGAACTGTATGAGCGCATCAACTATCACGATTTCGAGCAGAAGCTGGATGCACTGTTCGCAGCACAGAAAAAATAATCAAGTAATCCGAGGAGATTTGAAATGACCGACGCACCAACCTTCAAGCCAAAAAAATCCGTCGCCCTTTCCGGCGTTGCAGCGGGTAACACCGCGCTGTGCTCCGTGGGCAAAACGGGTAACGACCTGCACTACCGCGGCTACGACATCCTGGACGTGGCCAACGTCTGCGAATTCGAAGAAATCGCCTTCCTGCTGGTGCACGGCAAGCTGCCAACTGCGGCTGAACTGAAGGGCTACAAGACCAAGCTGAAAGCACTGCGCGGCCTGCCACAATCCGTGAAGTCGGCACTGGAAGCGCTGCCCGCATCCGCTCACCCGATGGACGTGATGCGTACCGGCTGCTCCGTGCTGGGCTGCACCCTGCCGGAAAAGGATGACCACAACATCGCCGGCGCACGCGACATCGCCGACCGCCTGATGGCATCCTTCGGCTCCATGCTGTTGTACTGGTACCACTTCAGCCACAATGGCAAGCGCATCGAAGTGGAAACAGATGACGACTCCATCGGCGGCCACTTCCTGCACCTGCTGCACGGCGAGAAGCCAAGCGAAAGCTGGGTGCGTGCGATGCACACCTCGCTCATTCTGTACGCGGAACACGAGTTCAACGCCTCCACCTTCACCAGCCGCGTGATCGCTGGTACCGGCTCCGACATCTATTCCGCAGTGACCGGCGCTATCGGCGCGCTGCGCGGCCCGAAACACGGCGGCGCCAACGAATTCGCCTTCGAAATCCAGAAGCGCTACGAGAACCCGGACGAAGCCGAAGCCGACATCCGCAAGCGCGTGGAAAACAAGGAAGTGGTAATCGGATTTGGACACCCTGTGTACACCATCTCCGACCCGCGTAACGTGGTGATCAAGGACGTGGCGCGCCAGCTGTCAGAAGAAGCCGGCTCCACCAAGATGTTCGACATCGCCGAGCGCCTGGAATCCGTGATGTGGGAGATCAAGAAGATGTTCCCGAACCTGGACTGGTTCTCCGCTGTGTCGTACCACATGATGGGCGTGCCGACCGCCATGTTCACGCCATTGTTCGTGATCTCCCGTACCTCCGGCTGGTCCGCGCACATCATCGAGCAGCGCATCGACAACAAGATCATTCGCCCAAGCGCGAACTACGTAGGCCCTGAGGACCTGCAATTCGTACCGATCAAGGACCGCAAATAATGAACTCCGCATTCCGCAAAAAGCTGCCGGGCACCCAGCTCGATTACTTCGACGCGCGTGAAGCCGTCGATGCGATCAAGCCAGGCGCTTACGACAAGCTGCCTTACACCTCGCGTGTGCTGGCAGAGAACCTGGTGCGCCGCTGCGACCCATCCACGCTGAACGCGTCCCTGGAACAGCTGATCGAACGCAAACGCGACCTGGACTTCCCGTGGTTCCCGGCCCGCGTGGTTTGCCACGACATTCTGGGCCAGACCGCGCTGGTGGACCTGGCCGGCCTGCGCGACGCCATCGCCGACCAGGGCGGTGATCCGTCGCTGGTGAACCCCGTGGTGCCGACCCAACTGGTGGTTGACCACTCGCTGGCCGTCGAATGCGGCGGCTTCGATCCGGACGCGTTCGAAAAGAACCGCGCCATCGAAGACCGCCGTAACGAAGACCGCTTCCATTTCATCGACTGGACCAAGAAAGCCTTCCAGAACGTGGACGTGATCCCGCCAGGTAACGGCATCCTGCACCAGATCAATCTGGAGCGTATGTCGCCGGTGATCCAGGTGAGCGACAACGTGGCCTATCCGGACACCCTGGTGGGCACTGACTCCCACACCCCGATGGTGGATGCGCTGGGCGTGATCGCCATCGGCGTGGGCGGCCTGGAAGCCGAAACCGTGATGCTGGGCCGCGCATCCTGGATGCGCCTGCCGGACATCGTCGGCGTCGAGCTGACCGGCAAACCACAGCCAGGCATCACCGCCACCGACACGGTGCTGGCGCTGACCGAATTCCTGCGCAAGGAAAAAGTCGTCTCGGCTTATCTGGAGTTCTACGGCGAAGGCGCCACCGCGCTGACGCTGGGCGACCGCGCCACCATCTCGAACATGGCGCCGGAATTCGGCGCCACGGCCGCGATGTTCTCCATCGACGAGCAGACCATCAAGTACCTGAAGCTGACTGGCCGCGACGACGATCTGGTCAAGCTGGTGGAAGACTACTCCAAACACACCGGCCTGTGGTCGGATTCGCTGAAGAACGCCGAATACGAGCGCGTGCTGAAGTTCGACCTGTCCACCGTGGTGCGCAATATCGCCGGCCCGTCCAACCCGCACAAGCGCGTGGCGACGACCGACCTGGCGGCACGCGGCATCGCCGGCGTCGTGGAAAACGAGCCGGGCAAGATGCCGGATGGCGCGGTGATCATCGCCGCCATCACCAGCTGCACCAACACCAACAATCCGCGCAATATGATCGCCGCCGGCCTGCTGGCCCGCAACGCAAACAAGGCCGGCCTGCTGCGCAAGCCGTGGGTAAAGTCTTCGCTGGCGCCGGGTTCGAAGGCCGTCACGCTATACCTGGAAGAAGCGGGCCTGCTGCCGGAACTGGAGCAACTGGGCTTTGGCGTGGTCGCTTACGCCTGTACTTCCTGCAACGGCATGTCCGGCGCGCTGGACCCGGTGATCCAGAAGGAAGTCGTGGACCGCGATCTGTACGCGACTGCCGTCCTGTCGGGCAATCGCAACTTCGACGGCCGTATCCACCCGTACGCGAAGCAGGCTTTCCTGGCTTCGCCGCCGCTGGTGGTGGCCTACGCCATCGCCGGCACCATCCGCTTCGACATCGAGAAGGATGTGCTGGGCCACGATGCCAACGGCAAGGCCATCACGTTGAAAGACCTGTGGCCGACGGACGAGGAAATCGATGCGATCATCGCTACCTCCGTGAAGCCGGACCACTTCCGCAAGGTCTACATCCCGATGTTTGCGCGCAGCGAAGAAGCTGCCGAACGCGCCGAGCCGCTGTACGACTGGCGTCCGCAGTCGACCTACATCCGCCGTCCGCCGTACTGGGAGGGCGCGCTGGCTGGCGAGCGCTCGCTGAAGGGCATGCGTCCGCTGGCTGTGCTGGGCGATAACATCACCACCGACCACCTGTCGCCATCCAACGCGATCATGATGAATTCGGCGGCGGGCGAATACCTGCACAAAATGGGCTTGCCGGAAGAGGACTTCAATTCTTACGCCACGCACCGCGGCGACCACCTGACCGCGCAGCGCGCCACCTTCGCGAATCCGACCCTGAAGAATGAAATGGTGCGCGATGCGGATGGCAATGTGAAGGCCGGTTCCCTGGCCCGTATCGAGCCGGAAGGCAAAGTCACACGCATGTGGGAAGCCATCGAAACCTATATGGACCGCAAGCAGCCGCTGATCGTGATCGCCGGCGCCGACTACGGCCAGGGTTCTTCGCGTGACTGGGCCGCGAAAGGCGTGCGCCTGGCTGGTGTGGAAGCGATTGTGGCCGAAGGCTTCGAACGCATCCACCGCACCAACCTGGTGGGCATGGGCGTGCTGCCGCTGGAGTTCAAGCCAGGCACCAACCGCCTGACGCTGGGCATCGACGGCACCGAATCGTTCGATGTGATCGGCGAACGCGCGCCACGCGCCACGCTGACCCTGGTCATCCATCGCAAGAATGGCGAACGTGTCGAAGTGCCGGTGACCTGCCGTCTCGATTCGTCGGAAGACGTGTCGATCTACGAAGCAGGTGGCGTGCTGCAGCGCTTCGCCCAGGACTTCCTCGAATCCGCAAAGGCAGCTTAATGAGCCGCGTACCGCAAATCAAAGTCCCCGCCACCTATATCCGTGGCGGCACCAGCAAGGGCGTGTTCTTCCGGCTGCAGGACCTGCCGGAAGCCGCTCGTGTTCCAGGCAAGGCGCGCGATGCCTTGCTGCTGCGCGTGATCGGCAGCCCGGACCCGTACGCCAAGCAGATCGACGGCATGGGCGGCGCCACGTCGAGCACCAGCAAGACGGTGATCGTGTCGCCATCCACCCGTCCCGATCATGATGTGGACTACCTGTTCGGCCAGGTGTCGATCGACAGCGCCTTCGTGGACTGGAGCGGCAACTGCGGCAACCTGTCCGCAGCGGTCGGCCCTTTCGCGATCAGCTCCGGCATGGTGGACGCCAGCCGCGTGCCGCAAAACGGCGTGGCCGTGGTGCGCATCTGGCAGGCGAACATCAGCAAGACCATCATCGCCCACGTGCCGGTCACGAACGGTGAAGTGCAGGAGACCGGCGACTTCGAGCTGGATGGCGTGACCTTCCCGGCCGCCGAAGTGCAGCTGGAATTCATGGACCCGGCCGCGGACGAAGAGGGCGGCGGAGGTTCCATGTTCCCGACCGGGCACCTGATCGATGATCTGGAAGTGCCGGGCGTCGGTACGCTGCGCGCGACCATGATCAACGCCGGCATTCCGACCATCTTCGTGGAAGCGGAAGCGATCGGCTACAAGGGCACGGAACTGCAGGACGCCATCAACAGCGATCCGAAAGCGCTGGCCATGTTCGAAACCATCCGCGCGCACGGTGCCGTGCGTATGGGGCTGATCAAGGACGTATCGGAAGCGGCCACGCGCCAGCACACACCGAAAGTCGCTTTTGTCGCAGCGCCGGCAGGTTACACCGCATCCAGCGGCAAACACGTGCAGGCCGGCGACATCGACCTGCTGGTGCGTGCGCTCTCGATGGGCAAACTGCACCACGCCATGATGGGCACGGCCGCGGTGGCAATCGGCACGGCGGCTGCCATTCCGGGCACGCTGGTCAATCTGGCTGCCGGTGGCGGTGAACGTGAAGCGGTGCGCTTCGGCCATCCGTCCGGCACACTGCGCGTCGGTGCGGCAGCGCAGCAAGTGAATGGCGAGTGGAGCGTGACCAAGGCCATCATGAGCCGCAGCGCCCGCGTACTGATGGAAGGCTGGGTACGCGTTCCTGGCGATTCCTTCTGATCGCAGAAGCTTTTTTGTTGTATTAGAGCCCGGCCTCGCCGGGCTTTTTTTTTGTTGAATCAAGGTTGTAGGCTATGATCCGGCATACATGAACCGAGTCTCAGCCAACCTGGATGTTGTCGCCGATGCACTGCAATTAATCGGCATGCCCGCTTGCGGCTGCGACGCGGAAGGGATTGTCATTGCCGCGAATCCGGAGCTGGACGCGCTCCTGCAAACCGATTCTCGTGGCCGCAATATCAAGGAATTCTTTGCGCCCCATGTGCGCGCCGAAGCGGCGGAGCAACTGCAATCGGTGCACAACGAATCCTGGGACAGCTGCCTGGCCGATGCCAACGGCGCCTACATTGCCGTCCAGCTGAGGGTGAAGCCTTTCCCGGCAGGGATGGAAAGCGGCGGCGCCACCATCATTTTCAACGACATCAGCAGCTCGCAGCGTGACCAGCGCGCGCTGCGCAAGGCCATGCTGGAGCAGCAGGCCATTCTCGAAAACGCTGCGGTCGGCATCATCTTCAGCAAGGGCGGTGTGATCGTCGAGTGCAATATGCGCGCGGCGGAGATGTTCGGCTACGAGCGCGACGAGATGGAAGGCGCGCCCAGCATCATCGTTTATCCGTCGCCGGAAGAGGGCGAGCGCCGCCGCGTTGAAGGCCGGCCGATTCTGAAGCAGGGCATGGCGCATTCGCTGGAGCTGCCCCTGCGCCGGCGCGACGGAAGCCTGTTCTGGTGCCGCACGCACGGACGCGCCATTGATCCAACCGACACACGCGAAGGCACGGTGTGGATCTTGGAAGACATCAGCGAGCAGCGCGCCGCGACGGAAGCCACGCGCAAGCTGCTGCTGGAGCAGAAGGCGATTCTGGATAACGCCTCGGTCGGCATCCTGTTCACCAAGAATGGCGTGATGTTGAGCTGTAATCCGCTGATGGCGGGCATGTTCGGCTATACGCGCGCGGAAATCGTCGGCCGCAACGCTGGCGAAATGTTCATGTCGCAGGACGCCTACCGCGAATTCGGCAACCGTGCCACGCCACTGCTGGGCGCGGGCGAGTTATTCGAATCGAAGGAGAGCGAGTTCCGGCACAAGAACGGCAGCCCGGTGTGGTGCAGTGTGCGCGCCAAGGCCGTCGATACGGAACACAATGACGGCGGTACCATCTGGATTCTGGAAGACGTGACCTTGTCGCGCCAGACCAAGATGGAGGTCGAAGCCATCATGACCAATGCCTCGGTCACCATCCTGTTCACCAAGAACCGCCTGATCACCCGCTACAACAAGGGCTTCCGCGACATGTTCCGCTACGATGGCGAGGAAGGCCTGGGCATCCCCGGCCGCAGCCTGTATCCGGACGACGAAACCTACAACCATGTGGGCGCATTGGCTTCGCCTCTGCTCAGCGCCGCCAAGCCATTTCGCACCGAAGTGACCATGTGCCGAAAGGATGGCAGCACCTTCTGGGCGCAGCTGATCGGCTATGTGGTGAATCCCGAGGAGCCATCGCAAGGCACGATCTGGATTATCGAAGACCGCACCGAGCAAAAGCGCGACGAGGAATCCCTGCGCAATGCGCTGCTGGAAAACCAGGCGATTCTCGATTCCGCCGTGCTGGGCATCTCGGTCTGCGAGAACGGCCGCAATCTGCGCTGCAACGCCAAGATGGAAGAGCTGTTCGGTTATCCGCCGGGCGGCATGATGGGTGTCAGCGTGCAGTCCTTCTATCCAAATCTGGAAGACTGGAATACCGCCCGCAAGGAAACGGCGGAAGACTTCCTGGCTGGCCGCGTCAGCTCCTACGAATATCAGCTGGTGCGCAAGGACGGCAGCACCTTCTGGGCGCGCCTGTCCGGCCGTCCTTTCGACCCACGCCAGCCCAAGGGCCGTTCGGTCTGGATGGTGGACGATGTGACCGCGCGCCGCGAAGCCGCGGACGCCGTGCGCCGTGCGCGTGACGAGCTGGAAGTGCGCGTGCTGGAACGTACCGCCGAACTGGCGGGCGCCAACACGCAATTGCAGGCCGAGATTGTGGAGCGACGCCAGGCCGAGGCGCGCGTCCATCACATGGCGTACCACGATAGTCTGACTGGCTTGCCGAACCGCGCGCTGCTGGCCGATCGTCTGGACCGCGCCATGCTGGCCGCCCAGCGTTCGGAGCGCGGCCTGGCCGTCATGTTTATCGACCTTGATCGCTTCAAGACGATCAACGACTCGCTGGGCCATATGACGGGCGACCAGCTGCTGAAGGAAGTGGCCAACCGCCTGTGCGGCGCGGTGCGCGCCAGCGATACCGTGGCCCGTCTTGGCGGCGATGAATTCGTAGTGCTGCTGCCGGGCATCCGCAACGCCGACGAATCGAGCCACGTGGCGCAGAAGATCATCGACTCGCTGGCCGCGCCGTTCCCGCTGGAAGGACGCATGCTGCACATTTCACCGTCGATCGGCATTTGCATGTATCCGGACGATGGCGAAGACGTGGCGACCCTGATGCGCAATGCCGATGCGGCCATGTATCACGCCAAGGCGTCGGGCCGCAATAATTATCAATACTTCACCCAGACCATGAATCTGGCGGCGGCCCAGCACTTCGAAATGGAAAGCAGCTTGCGCAGCGCGCTGGCGCTGGGCCAGTTCGAGCTGCACTACCAGCCGATCATGGACATCGCCACGCGCCGCCTGGCTACGCTGGAAGTGCTGCTGCGCTGGCGCCGTCCCGCGTCCGGCCTGGTGATGCCGGACCAGTTCATTTCCATCATCGAAGAGAATGGCCTGATCGTGCCGGTCGGCGAATGGGTGCTGCGCCGCGCCTGCGAACAAAGCATGGAATGGCAGCGCATGGGATTGCAGCCGGTGCCGCTGGCCATCAACCTGTCGCCGCGCCAGTTCATGCACAAAGGCCTGGTCGACTCGATCCGCCGGATTCTCGACGAAACGGGCATCGATCCGGCGCTGATCGAATTCGAGATCACGGAGACGGCCCTGATGCAGCACGGCGAACACACCATGGACGTGCTGGGGCAGATCAATGCGATGGGCATTCGCTTGTCGATTGACGATTTCGGTACGGGCTATTCTTCGCTGGCTTATCTGAAGCGCTTCCCGGTACGGAAGATCAAGATCGACCGCGCCTTCATCAAGGATCTGGAAGAGAGTGCCGAAGACCGCGCGATCGTCGCGGCGATTACGGCCTTGTCGGACAGCCTGCAGCTGTCGATTGTGGCGGAAGGTGTGGAAACGGAGGAGCAGTACGAGTTGCTGCGCAAGCAGGGCTGCCAATATGCGCAAGGCTATTTGTTCAGCAAGCCCGTACTGGGTGTGCGCGCCCAGTTGATGCTGGAGCGCGCGGCCGGTCAGTCGAGGGTCGCAATCACCGGAGCGTGATCGGAAGGCTGCTGCCATTTGCGCGGCACGCGGTCCACCACACAGGCGGAGCAGCGCTTGACCAGCGGCGCAGACAGCAGCACGTGATCGATGCGCAGGCCTTTGTTCTTCTGGAAGCCCAGCATGCGGTAATCCCACCAGCTGAAGCTCTTTTCCGGCTGTTCGAACAGGCGGAAGGAATCGTGCAGGCCGATGCCCAACAGCTCCTGCAGCGCGGCGCGTTCTTTCGGCGACACATGCACCATGCCTTCCCATGCGGCCGGGTCGTGCACGTCGCGGTCTTCCGGTGCGATGTTGTAATCGCCCAGCACCGCCAGATGTTCATTGCGCGCCAGCTCCTCGGCCAGCCATTCGCGGAAGGATTGCAGCCAGCCCATCTTGTAGGTGTACTTGTCGCTGTCCACCGCCTGGCCGTTCGGCACATAGGCGCAGACGATGCGGATGCCGTCGATGGTCGCGGCCAGGATGCGCTGCTGCTCGTCCGGGTACTTCGGGTTGTTCTTGACGATGTCCGTCATCGGCAGTTTGGACAGAATGGCAACGCCGTTATAAGTCTTCTGTCCGCTGAACACGACCTGGTAGCCGGCCTCTTCAATTTCCTTTTGCGGGAATTTGTCGTCCGTCAGTTTGGTTTCCTGAATGCACAGCACGTCGACCGGGTTTTCACCCAGCCATTTCAGCACGTGCGGCAGGCGGACGTTCAGGGAATTGACGTTCCAGGTGGCTAATTTCATACCAGATTTTTCCTAATTTCAATCGCGTGGGCGTGATCTTACCTGAACAGGTAGTATCTGGTTGGCGTGAGGAACCACTAGCTTCAATTTTGATACGACCGTCTGTTGGTTTTCTGCTTGCGAATTATGCTTGCAGGATACCGAAAGTCCCGAAATTCGGTTTTCCGCAACGCTTTTCTGTCTCAAAATGTAACAGCCTGAAAAATAATTTCCAATAGTGCCTCAGAGTTATCAGAATGGTACTAAAATCAGATTATCGGCAACCGGATTGGCACTATACTTATCTTGGTTGATCTCGAATTTTCCGTACCGTTGTATTTTTTGTAGGATAAGTGTTGTTCTACATCAATAAGTGGTACTATATGGAAATTAATTCGGCACTGCACAACTAAAGGAAAAACATGCGATCTGCATTCGAAGCATGGGCGCAAAAGGAAGGACAAATTGTCCGTCGCCGCGAAGACAAGCCAGAAGAGTATCTGGTTTATGAAACGCAACGCCGTTGGTTGATCTGGCAAGCGGCGTTGGAACATGGCAAAACGCCAAGTGGCCGCAAGTCGGCTGCCAAAGACGGCGGCGTCGCGACTGCTGCTCGTTCGAGCTTGCAGCGTCCGCAAGCCATGGCGGGGGATGATGCCGCAATGCGTGTCCAGGTCCTGAACGAAGTTCTGGATGCCTTCCAGGGGATGGATGGCAACAGCGGCATGGAAGACATCCTGGGTGTCATCCAGGGCCTGAAGCAGAAACAGAAAGCCTCCTCGGGCTTCTGATGCTGCCTGCATGCCTGCTCGGCTGACCCGCCCGGTCAGCGCGGCGCTGTTCACGCGCCGCACTGCCAGCCTGCTCGCCGCTGCCCTGATCGGGACGGCGGCCGCAGGCTGCGCCACGTTAACCGAATCCACCGACCAGTACGTCCTGGTGCAGACGATTCTGGATCACCAGCCCGTTTCCGGCATCGGCTGCATGCTCAGTAATGATGTGGGCCGCTGGTTCGTCACCACGCCGGGCCGCGTGGCCATCCGCAAGAGTACCCAGCCGCTGATCGTCGATTGCCGCCAGGCCGACGTGTGGGCCTTCGACCAGGTCGCGCCCAAGCAGAACAGCTCGCGCTGGGCGAACTATATTCTGACGGCTGGGGCAGGGCAGTACGTGGACAAGAATACGGGCGCGGGCTTTGATTATCCCGATACGCTGACGATGGTCCTGCAGCATGGCGAGGCGCCAAGGCCTGCGCCACCAGGCGGGACGACCGTATATTGAAAAAAAGCCGGGCTAGCCCGGCTTTTTTTATTATCAGCCTGCGCGGCCGATCAGGAAGTTGGTCAGCAGCGGTACCGGACGGCCGGTGGCGCCTTTCGCTGCGCCCGATTTCCAGGCGGTGCCGGCGATGTCGACGTGCGCCCAGTTGTACTTGCGGGTGAAGTTTTCCAGGAAGGCTGCAGCGGTGCAGGACGCGCCGCCTGGGGAGCCGATATTCGCCAGGTCGGCGAAGTTCGACTTCAGCTGCTCGTTGTACTGCTCGCCGATCGGCAGGCGCCAAGCGGTGTCGCCGGTAGCGCGGCCGGAAGCCATCAGTTCTTCGGCCAGCTTGTTGCCGCCTTCGTCGTCACGCGCGAACACGCCGCTGTTGTGATGGCCCAGAGCCACGATGCAGGCGCCGGTCAGGGTCGCCACATCCACCACGGCGGCCGGGTTGAAGCGCTCGGCGTAGGTCAGGGCGTCGCACAGGACCAGACGGCCTTCGGCGTCGGTGTTCAGAATCTCGATGGTCAGGCCGTTCATCGAGGTCACGATGTCGCCCGGCTTGGTGGCGCGGCCGGAAGGCATGTTCTCGGTGGCGGCGATGATGCCGATCACGTTGGCCTTCAGGCCCAGTTCTCCGATGGCGCGGAAGGTGCCCAGCACGGAGCCGGCGCCGCACATATCGTATTTCATCTCGTCCATGCCAGGACCGGCCTTGATCGAGATGCCGCCGGTATCGAAGGTGATGCCTTTGCCCACCAGGACGATCGGCGCGTCCTTGGCCTTGCCACCCATGTGCTTCAGCACGATGAACTTCGGCGGCTCTTCGGTGCCGTTGGTGACGGACAGCAGGCTGCCCATCTTCAGGGCTTCCATCTGTTTGCGGTCCAGGACTTCAACATTGAACTTGTAGTCCTTGGCCAGCTTCTTGGCGGTGTTCGCCAGGTAGGTCGGGGTGCAGACGTTGGCGGACAGATTGCCCAGATCCTTGGTCAGTTCCATGCCGTTGGCGATGGCGATGGCCTGCTGCAGCGCCAGTTTGTTGGCGGCGTTGCTGGCGACGGCCAGGGCCAGCTTCTTCACGCCGGCCGGTGCCGGGTCTTTCTTCGACTTCTGTGCATCGCTGCGGTAGAAGCTGTCGCGGCCAGCCAGCACCACGGCGCGGATGGCCCATGCTGCGTCGCGGCCTTTCACTTCTTCCAGTGGCAGTGCGATAATGGCGTCCGCGTTGCCCAGGGTGGAGAAAGCCTTGATGGTGGCGCCGATAGCGGAGCCGATGGCCTTCTCGCCGACGTCATCTTCCTTGCCCAGGCCTACCAGCAGCACGCGTTCGGCAGCGGCGCCTTTCAGGCCGCGCAGCAGCAGGGTGGTGCCGGCCTTGCCGGTGATGTCGCCGGACTTCAGCGCAGCGGTGATTTCGCCGGCGCTATCGAGGGACTTGGCAGCTTGCGAGAGCTTCTTGTTTTCGAACACGGCAACTGCGACACAGCCGGTCTTGGCCGACGCGATGGTGTTCTTAGTGTCGAATGCTTTTATGCTAAAGTCCATTTGATTCTCCGTAGGTTTGCGTATTTTTTACGCAGTGACTTGATTTGCTAACCGAATTATAAACGTCGAATGATTTTTCAACGCGCCCTCCGCCGGGAGCTCATTAGCTCCGCCGGGGCCACCTTCACGGTGCTGTTCACCATCATCCTGACGTGGACCCTGATCACAATCCTCGGCCGGGCCGCAGGCGGCAAGGTCGCGTCCAGTGATGTGCTTGCGCTGATCGCCTTCGCAGCCCTGAATTATCTGCCAACTATCCTCATTCTCACCAGCTTTATTTCCGTGCTGATGGTGATCACGCGGACCTATAAGGACTCGGAAATGGTGGTGTGGTTTGCCTCAGGCCTGAGCCTCACGCGCTTCATCAAACCGGTGCTGGTGTTTGGCCTTCCGATTATCCTGATGACCGGCGGCCTGGCGTTCTACGCTACGCCATGGGCCAAGCAGAAGAGCGCCGAATACGTGGACCGCTTCGCCAAGCGCGAAGACCTGCAGAAGGTGGCGCCGGGCCAGTTCCGCGAGTCCGCATCCAGCAACCGCATCTTCTTTGTGGAGGCCGTGAGCGGCCAGTCTTCCGTGGTGCAGAACGTGTTCGTGAACTCGGTCGATGAACGCGGCACTGCCGTGATCGTGGCCAGCGAAGGCGTGGTCACGCAAGCCGAAAACGGCGACCGCTATCTGGTGCTGAAGAATGGCCGCCGCTACCAGGGCACGCCGGGCCAGGCGGACTTCCAGACCATGGAGTTCGAGCGCTACAGCGTGCGCGTGGGGCAGCAGGCGCCGGTGCTGGGCGCCGAACTGGAAGCGCCGGCCACGCCGACCCTGCAGCTGATGGCGATTCCGACCAATCCGGCGCGCGCCGAGCTGCTGTGGCGTTTGTCGCTGCCGATCACCTGCCTGGTGCTGATGCTGCTGGCCATTCCGCTCGGCTTCGTCAATCCGCGCGCTGGCAGTTCGACCAATCTGATTATCGCGCTGCTGATCTTCTTCACTTATAACAATGCAGTGAAGGTGTTCGAGGCCAGCGTCAAGCAGGGCAAGTTCTCCTTCGGCATGGCATGGTGGCCGCTGCACCTGGGCGCCATCGTCGTGGTGCTGATCCTGTTCGCATGGCGCCTCAACGTGAATCACCGTTATCATCCTCGCGCCTTGCTGGCGTCCCTGAAGCGCGGCAAGGTGGCTGCTAAATGAAGATCCTGCAACGCTATTTCGCCGTATCGATTTTCCAGGCCGTGGCCTTCGTGCTGGCCGCCTTCCTTGGCCTGCTGGCCTTCATGGACCTGACGGGCGAGCTGCCGACGGTCGGCAAGAATGGCTACGGCCTTCAGCACGCCGCGCTGTACGTGCTGGCCATGATTCCGCAGCACGTGTATGAAGTGATGCCGGTGGCATCCCTGATCGGTACGATTTATACGATGGCGCAGTTTGCGTCAACCTCCGAATTCACGATCATGCGTGCATCCAGCATGTCCACCCGCATGGCGGCGGGCATGCTGTTCAAGATCGGCATCGTGCTGGTGGTGATCACCTTCATCTTCGGCGAGCTGATCGCGCCGCGCGCCGCGCCGTGGGCGGAGAAGATCCGGCTGACGGGCCGTGGCACGACGGTGTCGGCCGAATTCCGTTCCGGCCTGTGGACCAAGGACATCATCAAGAGCCAGGGCACCAAGGGCGAGGTGCTGGGCACGCGCTTCTTCAATACCCGTGAAGTGCGGCCGGACGGCGAGCTGCGCGATGTGAAGCTCTATGAGTTCGATAACAGCTTCCGTCTGCGTTCACTGATCGTGGCTAAATCCGGCGTCTTCCAGGGCAACAACGTGTGGCGCCTGAATGATGTGACCGAGAGCATCTTCACCAATCCGGCCTTGCTGGCTTCCGGCGGCCAGGCAACTGCGCAGAACAATTTCGCACAAGAGACCAGTGCGGTCGAGATCAAGCATTACGATAGCAAGGACCTGATTTCGGAAATCACGCCGAAGATCCTGTCGGTGGCATCCTCCGACCCGGAACGCATGTCGGCCAACGAACTGGCCGTCTATACGCGCCACCTTCAGGAGAACAAGCAGGGCACGGAGCGCTTCAAGATCGCGTTCTGGAAAAAGCTGATCGATCCGCTGGCAATCTTCGTGCTGATGGCGCTGGCGCTGCCTTTCGCCTATCTGCACACGCGCTCCGGTGGCGTGTCGCTCAAGATCTTCATCGGCATCATGATCGGCGTCAGCTTCCTGCTGGTGAATACGCTGTTCTCGCATATCGGCTTGCTGTCCACGGTGCCGGCCTTCGTCACGGCCATGATGCCTAGCTTGCTGTTCCTGCTGCTGGCAGTGGGCGCGCTGTATTGGGTGGAGCGGCACTGAGATGGGCAAGCGCGCACTGATCCTGTTCGCGCACGGCGCGCGTGCCGCCAGCTGGGCCGCGCCGTTCGAGCGCCTGCGCGATCTGGTGCGCGCGCAGACGCCGGACACCGATGTGTCGCTGGCCTTCCTTGAATTGATGTCGCCCCGCCTGCCGGAGCGGGTGGCCGAGCTGGCTGCTGTGGGTGTCGATGATGTGACCGTGGTGCCGGTCTTTCTCGGCCAGGGCGGCCATGTGCTGCGCGACCTGCCGCTGCTGCTGGACGAACTGCGCGCGGCGCATCCCGGCGTATCGGTGCGCGCAGTGGATGCCGTGGGCGAAGATCCCGATGTGCTGCGCGCAATGACCGACTACTGCCTCAAATCGCTCGGCCCGGTCTGATCCTGCCTGGCCTGCCATTCGGCCATGAGCATGCCAATCTCGCCGGGTTCTTCCAGCTCTGTTTCCACCAGCTGACGCGCTTCGTCGCTCTGAATCAGCGCAACCGCCATGGTCTTCAATGCGTTCGCCTCAGTGGTCTTGCCAAGCAGTGCCAGCACGCCGCATTGCAGGCGGAGATCATTGACGAAAGCTTGTGCCTCCCCCCATCGCCGCGGGATGCGCTCATTTGCCATGGAATCCAGGTACTGCGCCCGATAGCGCATGCCTTCCTGTGGTTCGGGCAAGTAACGCTGCAGAATGTCGACGGCCTCACACTCCAGCAACACGTCGGCCAGAACATGGAATAGGCGGCGGGCGATATCAGGCTGCTGCGTGTCCAGCTGGCGAAACAGCGCAAGCGTGTGCTGCGGATCGCCGATGTGCCGGTTGATCTCTACAATGACCTGCATGCGCGGCTCGGTGCCGGACGCAAGTTGTGCTGCTTCCTTGTTGCGCAGCGCTTGCAAGGCCTGCCGCGCGGGCGCGTAAGCGGCCGCCAGCAGACCCCACTCGCTGAGAGCGAATAGCCGAATGCTGCGTTCCTCCGGAGTTTCGGACGGTGGCGCAATCTGAATGGCTTGATGCAGCAACAAGGCTAGAGCAAATTCGCCGCCTGCGCGAGCCCGCTGGACTCTCCCAATGGCGGCGAATAGATCGCTCATTGCTTGCCGGCTGGCGGCTGTTCGCCGGCCTTGGCGTGGGCGACCATGGCGGCGATCGTCGCGCCAGGGTTTTCGAATTCGCGCTGCACGGCGTCGCGCAGTGCGTCGGACTTCAGCTGTTCCAGCGCGGCGCTGGCGACTTGCTCGACCAGTTCATCCTCGCCGCTGCGGCGCAGGACTTCGGTAATCAGGCGAACTTCCTTGGTGTAGTTCAGCACATAGGACAGCAGGGCCGGGGCAGACGAGGTGCTGCCGCGCGAAGCCATCTCCTGCGCGAAATCGTTCAGGCGTTGCGCCAGTCCGGCAATGCGTTCCAGCGGCGCCGGCAGATAGCGGCGGGCGAGGGCGAAATCTTCCACGGCCACCAGCGACGGCATGGCCAGCTCGGCGCATTGCCTTGCCAGCTCCGGAATCTGTGCGTCGATCTGCGAGAACAGCTCATGGGTTGCACGATCCTCGCCCAGCGCGCTGTTGATGGCGTTGATGTCCATGAAGCGCTGCAGCGTCGCGCCGCCGTTGAGCAGGCGCTGGGTGTCGCGGTCGCGGATGGCCTGCAGGGCGCGGCGCGCCAGCGGGAATTGCTCGGCCAGGTAAATCCAGTCGCGCAGCGCGAAGGACAGACGCACGCCCGCCAGCGATGGATCTTCGTCCAGCGCATGTTCGTGGAACCACAGGTGGTCACGCAGGGCGTCTTCATACTTGCCCGCCAGGCGCGCATTGCGGGCGCGCTCCAGAATTTCATGTGCTTGGCTCATCTTCATCCTCTAAAAATACGAGGCCGGTATTTTACCCGCTTATTCACGGGCGCATGCCCATCACCATACGCGGCACATCTTGGCCGGCTCCCTGTACATCGCTTGCCCCGCCTTGCAGGAGAAGGCCTTCGCAAACTCCGGCATATTCACTACCAGGCCATTGACGCGATAGCGGCCCGGCGAGTGTGGATTGGTCAGAGCGTTCACCCGTGCGTTCTCCGGACGGTCGTTCTCGCAAGCCCACTGCGCGTAGCCAACGAAGAAGCGCTGTTCCGGCGACAGGCCATCGCGCGCCTGTTGCGGCGCATTGGCGATCTCCGATTTCCACGCCATCCAGGCCAGAATCAGGCCGCCGAGGTCGGCCACGTCTTCACCCAGGGTCAGCTTGCTGTTGATCTTGATGTCGTCGACGATGGTGTACTGCGCGTACTGGTCGACGATGCACTGGGCACGGTCGGTGAAGGCCTTGGCGTCCTTCTTGGTCCACCAGTCTTTCAGATTACCCTTGGCGTCGAACTGGCGGCCTTCATCGTCGAAGCCGTGGGTCAGTTCGTGGCCGATGGTGCCGCCGGTGTTGCCGTAGTTCGGCGCTGCGTCCATCTTTGCGTCGTAAAGCGGTGGTTGCAGCACGCCCGCAGGGAAGTTGATGTCATTCATCTGCGGGTTGTAGTAGGCGTTGACCGTCGGCGGCGTCATGCCCCACTCGCTGCGATCGAGCGGCTTGCCGATCTTGGCCAGCTGGCGCTTCGTTTCAAACGCCACGCCGCGCGTCAGATTCCCGGCAAAATCGGTGCGCGACACGGAATAGCTGCTGTAGTCGCGCCATTTGTCCGGATAGCCGATCTTGTTGGCGACAGCGGCCAGCTTTTCCTGTGCCTTGCGCTTGGTTTCATCACTCATCCAGTTCAGCGAGTCGATGTCCTCCTTCATGGCGACTTCGATCTGGTGCGTCAGGTGCTGGGTCTGTTCCTTCAGTTGCGGGCTGAAAGCGCGGCTGACGAATTCCTGGCCCAGCGCTTCGCCCAGCTGGGTGTCAACGAGGCGCACGCAGCGTTTCCAGCGGGGCTGAAGCTCCGGCACACCGCGCAGGGTCTTCTGGTAGAAACCGAAGTTCTCGTTGACGAAGGCGTTCGACAGGTAGGGTGACATGGCGCGTGCCACGTGCCAGCGCAGATAGGTTTTGATGTCGGCCAGCGGCATGCGCTTCAGCGAAGCGTTCAGCGCCTTATAGAACATGGGCTCCGACACATTGAATTCGCTCACGCCGGCCACGCCGATCGCGTCGAGATACTCGTTCCATGCGAAGGCTGGCGTCATGGCCTGCAGCTCCGGCAGCTTCGCCTTGTGGAACAACTTATACGGATCGCGCTTGTCCACTTTCGACAGCGAGGCTTGCGCCAGCACGCGTTCGAAGCTGACCACCTTGTCGGCTGCCGCGCCGGCCGACGCGGCGGAGTCGCCCAGCAGCTCAAACGTCCGGGCGATGTGGGCGCGGTACTTGGCCAGCATGTCTTTTGATTTCTGGTCCGTCTTCAGGTAGTAGTCGCGGTCGGGCAGGCCGAGGTCGGCCGCATTGGCGAAAGCGATCACCTGGTTGGAGTCGGCGAAGTCCTGGTTGGAGCCGAAGTCGAACAGCATGCTGCTCGCGATTTCAATATGCAGGCGGCCCAGCACGCGCGGCAAGTCCTTCTTGTCATGCATGCCATCGATGAGGGAAAAGTAGTCGTTCAGCGGCTTGGCGCCCAGCTGGTCGACGGCTTTCTCGTCCATGCAGGCGGCGAAGTAGTCGCCGGCCTTTTGCTGAGCGGCGTTGCGCTCGGCGCCGCCTTGCGCCAGCGTGTCCAGGATGCCCCACAGGTAGCGCTGGTTGTCGTTGGTCAGTTTGCGGTAGACGTTCCAGATGCTCTGGTCAGCCGGGATCGGATTGTTCTTCATCCAGCCGCCGCAGGCGTACTGGTAGAAATCCGCGCAGGGATCGGCGCTGCGGTCCATGGCTTCCACGTCAAGTCCCGGCGTATAGGGCAGGGCAGTCAGTGGCGTGTTAGCGCTGTTCTGCGCAAGGCTTGGACCGGCCGCCAGGGCCAGGAATAACAGTCCCGCAAATCGCATTGTCATCTCCCCGATAAAGAGATGGCAATTTTACACTGTTGCCGGTGTCAGACCGGTTTGCGGGTCAGGGCGGGGAGATCGCTGACGTGATCGGCATCCGCTGGCTGGTGGGGGCGGCTGGCCATGGCGTCGCCCAGCATTACCAGCACGGGGCCATGCGCCATGTGCAGGCCGTGCGCCAGCTGGTCGAGCGTGATGCGTTCGATGCGCTGGTCGCTGCGGCTGACGTTTTCCAGTACCAGCACCGGCGTGTCGCCGGAACGGCCCTGGTCCAGCAGGCGCTGGGCGGTGGCGATGGCCTCGCGGCCGCCCATGTATTGCACCAGCGTGTCGGTGGAGGGAATGGCTACTTCGTCCGGATGGCCGGGCGCGGTGGAGGAGGTGAAGAAGGCGACGTTGCGGGCCACGCCGCGCTTGGTCAGCGGCTGCTTGGCGGCGGCAGCGGCGGCAACGGCAGTCGTGATGCCCGGTACGACTTCGCATTCGATGCCGTGTTCTTCCAGCGCGCGCAATTCTTCATCGGCGCGGCCGAACAGCATGGGATCGCCACCCTTGAGACGTACCACCAGCCTGGCGCGCGCGGCGCATTCAAGCAATTGCTGGTTGATGAACTCCTGCGCGGCGGAGCGCTGGCCGGCGCGCTTGCCGACCGAGATTTTCTCCGCCTGCGGACAGAGCTCCAGCATTTCCGGGGTGACGAGGGCATCGTAGAGAACGACGTCGGCGGCAGCCAGCAGGCGTGCGCCGCGCATGGTGATCAGATCCTGAGCTCCGGGACCGGCCCCGATCAGATAAACTTTTCCATACGCTGGCATGCTGCTCGCTTTCCCTGGCATTCATTGGCGCAGCACGGCGGATCGGATGATCCGCCCTACATCGCGCTGCGGTGGTGTTATTCGCCGAGGCGAATCATGCCTGCGGCAACCGTCTGGTGCGTGACTTCGTCGATCAGGATGAAGGCGCCGGTGGCACGGATATCTGCATAGGCATCGGCGGCCAGCGGCTGCTGCACGGTGATGCCGATACGGGCCACATCGTTCAGCTTCAACGCCTCTGCATCGTGACGCTGCTGCGTGTTGATGTCAAGGATCGAATCGATTTTGGTGATCTTGGCGGCGGTCTGCTTGGTGCCGTGCTTCAGCCAGTATTTGCGGCGCAGGTCCAGCGGCTCTTCGGACAGCCAGCACACATCGGCATTCACCTGCTTCAGCAGGGTAGCCGGCTGATTGCTGCATACCAGCATATCGCCGCGCGACACGTCCACATATTCGTTCAGCACGATGGTCACGGACTGGCCCGCGGATGCGGTGGTCAGCGAACCGTCGAAGGTGACGATGTCTTTCACAGTGGCCGACTGGCCCGAAGGCTGCACCGTCAGCTTGTCGCCAACCGATACGCTGCCCGCTTCGATGCGGCCCATATAGCCGCGGAAGTCGTTGGCTTCGTGGCCGTTGTGGCGGGCCACCAGCTGCACCGGGAAGCGGAAGGCGTCATTGTGCGATTCGTCGTACACGGACAGGTTTTCCAGCAGCTCGATCAGGGTCGGGCCTTTGTACCAGTCCATCTTTTCGCTCGTTTCCACCACGTTGTCGCCGGTCAGAGCGGACAGTGGAATGGTGGTGATGTCCTTGATGCCCAGCGTCGCGGCGAACTCGCGGTAAGCCTTGACGATGCGGTCGTACACGTCCTGGTCGTAATTCACCAGGTCCATCTTGTTCACGGCGACGACCACGTGTTCGATCTGCAGCAGGTGGGCGATGGTGGAGTGGCGCTTGGTCTGAATCAGCAGGTCCACGCCACCGTCTTCGCGCAGCTTCACCTTCGAAACGTCGATCAGAATGATCACCGCGTCGGCCGTCGACGCGCCAGTCACCATATTGCGGGTGTACTGCTCGTGGCCAGGCGTATCGGCGATGATGAACTTGCGCTTCGGCGTTGCGAAGTAGCGGTAGGCCACGTCGATGGTGATGCCCTGTTCGCGCTCGGCTTCCAGGCCATCGGTCAGCAGGGACAGGTCGATGGTGTCGCCCACGGTGCGCTTATGCTTGGCGCGCGACACGGCCGCCAGCTGGTCGGCGAAGATGCCCTTGCTGTCGAACAGCAGGCGGCCGATCAGGGTGCTCTTGCCGTCGTCGACGGAACCGGCGGTGATGAAGCGAAGCAGTCCGCGTTCGCTCAGGTTTTCGTTACGGGCGTTCATCAGAAGTATCCTTGCTTCTTGCGTTTTTCCATCGAGGCTTCGGACGTCTGGTCGTCCATGCGGGTCGCGCCGCGCTCAGTGATCTGGGTGACTGCGGTTTCGGCGATGATCGCGTCCACGTCCGCTGCATCGGAAGACACAGGGCAGGTGCAGGAGATATCGCCCACGGTACGGAAGCGCACCACTTGCGTCTCCACCGTTTCGCCTTCGCGTGGTGGGGTGATGTCAGTCAGCGGCACCAGCAAGCCGTTACGCGGGATCACCTGGCGCTCGTGCGCGAAGTAGATCGACGGCAGGGCCAGGTTTTCGCGGGCGATGTACTGCCATACATCCAGTTCGGTCCAGTTCGAGATCGGGAACACGCGCATGTTCTCGCCAGGGTGGACGCGGGTGTTATACAGGTCCCACAGTTCCGGGCGCTGCGCCTTCGGGTCCCACTGGCCGAATTCGTCGCGGAAGGAGAAGATGCGTTCTTTGGCGCGAGCCTTCTCTTCATCGCGGCGCGCGCCGCCGATGCAGGCGTCGAAGCCATGTTCGGCGATGGTTTCCAGCAGAGTCACGGCCTGCGCGGCATTGCGCGAGTCGGTCTGCGGATTACGCAGGCGCACGGTGCCTTTCTTGATCGAGTCTTCCACCGAACCCACGATCAGGCGCTCGCCCAGTTCGGCGACGCGGCGGTCGCGGAACTCGATCACTTCCGGGAAGTTGTGACCGGTGTCGATGTGCACCAGCGGGAAGGGGAATTTGCCGGGACGGAAAGCCTTCTCCGCAAGGCGCAGCAGCACCACGGAGTCCTTACCGCCCGAGAAGAGCAGGGCGGGATTGGAGCACTCGGCAGCCACTTCGCGCAGGATGTGAATCGCTTCGGATTCCAGCGCGTCCAGGTGGCGCGAATTGACTACATGTTGTTCTACCAGTGCGTTCATTTAGCTTACCTTCTTGATGCGAATCAGTTTGCCGTCGACCATGTGCAGGCCGCATTCCTTGGAGTCCGGGTTCTCCCACCACCAGCGTCCGGCGCGCACATCCTCGCCCGGCTGGATGGCGCGGGTGCAGGGTTCGCAGCCGATCGATGGATAGCCCTGATCGTGTAGTTCATTGTAGGGCACCCCATTGGCGCGCAGGTATTCCCACACTTCTTCCTCTGACCAATCGGCTAGCGGATTGAACTTCACCATGCCGTGGGCTGCGTCGTCTTCCTGCACCGCCAGTTCGGCGCGGGTGCTGGACTGGGCGCGGCGCTGGCCGGTTACCCAGGATTTCTTGTCCTTCAGCGCGCGGCCCAGCGGCTCCACCTTGCGGATACGGCAGCATTCCTTACGCAGCTCGATGCTGTCGTAGAAGGCGTTCAGACCATTCTGCGACACGTATGCGTCGACGGCTTCCGGCTGCGGGCGGAACAGGGCGATGTCGTAATCGTAGTGTTCCTTCACGCGGTCCACCATCGCCAGCGTTTCCTTGTGCAGGCGGCCCGTCTCCAGCGAGAAGATGCCGATGCCAAGCTTGTTCTTCAAGATCAGATCCGTCAGCACCATGTCTTCCGCAGCCAGGCTGGATGCGAAGACAGCAGGCGTGAAGTCGCGCGCGATGCGCTCAAGCGTTTCGCGCGTCGCGGCGACGCGGTTGGCGAGCTCGCTCATCATCAGATCCCGTAGCCGACGTCAGTGGTTTCCACCGGACCGCTGCGCAGATGGCGGCGGAACAGGGGATTACGTACGTCCACGGAAGCCTGGTAGGTTTCGCTGAAGACGGTCAGGCCTTTCAACGCATCTTCGATGCTGCGGTCCGGACGGGTGGCGTAAGCGTCGAAGCCCACGCGGTGCATGGAGAACAGCTGGTCGCGCAGCACGTCGCCAATCGCGCGCAGCTCGCCTTTGTAGCCGAGGCGTACGCGCAGGTTGTAGGCGATGGAGTAGCCGCGACCATCGGTGAATTTCGGGAAGTCCACTGCCACAACGGCAAATTTCGACAGTTCGTCCTTCAGCGCGAAGGGATCGTCGTCCGGCGCCAGCCACACGCCAACTTCTGCGCGCGCGGCCAGGATTTCGCGCTGGGCGTTCCACACGCTCAGGGGAACAATGACTTTGCCCTCAGGGACGGCGACCGACGCCGCTTCCTCACCTTCGGCGAGGCGCAGCTCGATCCAGTCGTCCGCCACGATTTCGCGGCCCTTAATAATCTGCTTAGGCATATTCATCTTCTCCAATCAGGCGGCCCTGTTCATGAATCGGGGTGGCATATACAAAGTCCTTGAACGGGGCGACGCCGATGCGTGTTACGGTGTCTGCAAAGTGTTCTTCCGGCGAGGTGCGTTCGCGCAGATAGACTTGCAGCAGGCGGTCGATCACTTCCGGCATCTGCAGGGCCGAGAAGGACGGGCCAATGATCTTGCCGATCGCGGCGTGATTGCCTTGCGCGCCGCCGATCGACACTTGATACCATTCGCTGCCATCCTTATCCACGCCCAGCACGCCGATGGAACCGACGTGGTGGTGGCCGCAGGCGTTGATGCAGCCGGAGATATTCAGCTCGATCTCACCGATATCGTGCAGGAAGTCGATGTGGTCGAAGCGCTCTGCGATGGAAGCGGCGATCGGGATAGACTTGGCATTGGCCAGCGAGCAGAAGTCGCCGCCAGGGCAGCAGATCATGTCGGTCAGCAGGCCGATATTCGGTGTTGCCAGGCCTTTGGCTTTGACTTCCTGCCACAGCGTGAACAGCTTGGACTGCTCAACGTCGGCCAGCACGATGTTCTGCTCGTGAGTCACGCGCAGTTCACCGAAGCTGTAGCGGTCGGACAGGTCGGCCATGAAATCCATCTGCTCGGCGGTCGCGTCGCCCGGCGGCACGCCGGTCTTCTTCAGCGACAGGATCACGGCGGCATAGCCGGCGACCTTGTGCGGCTTCACATTGCGCTTCAGCCAGTTGGCGAAGGCCTTGTTGTCTTCGTGGCCGGCTGCCGGATTCACGTTCGGCAGGGTGGCATAGTCGTGCGGCTGGAAGTAGGCGATCACGCGCTCCATTTCTTCCAGCGTCAGGGTCTGTTCGGTGCCTTTCAGGTCTTCCCACTCGGCTTCCACCTGGCGCGCGAATTCTTCCGCGCCGATGGCTTTCAGCAGGATCTTGATGCGGGCCTTGTACTTGTTGTCGCGGCGGCCGTGCAGGTTATACACGCGCATGATCGCTTCAATATAGGTCAGCAGGTGCTCGCGCGGCAGGAATTCGCGGATGGTGGTGCCGATGATCGGCGTGCGGCCCAGACCACCGCCAACCATCACCTTGAAGCCGATTTCGCCGGCTTCGTTCTTCACCACGGTGAGGCCGATGTCGTGCACGGCAATCGCAGCGCGGTCTTCCACGGCGCCGTTGATGGCAACCTTGAATTTACGCGGCAGGGCGATGAACTCGGGGTGGAAGGTGGACCATTGGCGCAGCACTTCAGCATAAGGGCGCGGATCGATGATTTCGTCCGCCGCCACGCCGGCCAGCTCGTCGGAGGTCACGTTGCGGATGCAATTGCCGGAAGTCTGGATGGCGTGCATTTCCACCGAAGCCAGGTCGGTCAGGATATCCGGCGTGTCTTCCAGGTTGACCCAGTTGAACTGGATGTTCTGGCGGGTGGTGAAGTGGCCATAGCCGCGGTCGTATTTGCGGGCGATATGGGCAAACATGCGCATTTGCTTGGAGGCCAGCAGGCCGTAGGGAACGGCAATACGCAGCATGTAGGCGTGACGCTGCATGTACAAGCCGTTCTGCAAGCGCAGCGGCAGGAATTCGGCTTCGGTCAGCTCATCGCTCAGGCGGCGGCGCACCTGGTCGCGGTATTGCGCAATGCGTTCCCGCACGATGAGATGGTCGTATTGATCGTATTGATACATAGCTTTCCCAGTAAGGCATGGCCCAAAGTAGCTTCAATGGTAATAAACTGGAGCTTTATTCCAAACGACTTAGTCTTTATTTGCTTATATGCAGTTTGGGTATAAGCATCAGCGTAAAATATGGGCTGGGAAAGCTTTAGAGACTGACAATGAACCTTCATCAACTGCGATTCGTACGAGAAGCCGTCCGCCAGAACTACAACCTGACTGATGCCGCCAAGGCGCTGTTCACCTCTCAGCCGGGGGTTTCCAAGGCCATTATCGAGCTGGAAGAAGAGCTGGGCGTCGACATCTTCACCCGCCACGGCAAGCGTATCCGCGGCCTGACCGAGCCGGGCCGGCTAGTGTTGCAGTCGGTGGAACTGATCATGCAGGAGATCGACAGCCTGAAACGCATCGGCAAGGAGTATGCGGCCCAGGATTCCGGCAGCTTTACCATCGCCACCACCCACACCCAGGCGCGCTATACCCTCCCGAAGGTGGTGCAGGCCTTCATGCAGAAGTATCCCAAGGTGCGTTTGTCATTGCTGCAGGGTAATCCTCGCCAGATCGCGGAGATGGTGCAGCGCGACCAGGCCGACCTGGCCATTGCCACCGAGTCGATTGCCGCGATCGATGGCCTGATTACCCTGCCGTGCTACCAGTGGGAGCACGTGGTGGTGGTGCCGCAGGACCATCCGCTGCTGAAATCCAAGCCGATCACCCTGGAAGAGGTGGCCGCCTTCCCGGTCATCACGTATGATGCCGCCTTCGCCGGCCGCTCCAAGATCGATCACGCCTTTTCCCTGCGTGGTTTGAAGCCGGACGTGCTGCTGGAAGCCATCGACGCCGACGTGATCAAGACCTATGTGGAACTGGGCATGGGCATCGGCATCATCGCCGGCATGGCTTTCGACCCCGAACGCGACCGCAACCTGCGCGCCATCCCGGCCGGACACCTGTTCGGCATGAATGTCTCGCGCGTCGCGGTGAAGCAGGGCGCTTACCTGCGCTCCTATATATATACATTTATCGAATTGCTGGCCCCGACGCTGAACCGCAAGCTCATCGAGCAGGCGATGAAGGGCGAGCAGGACAACTACGAATTATGAACAACGAGAAAAATGCCGACTTGCAATTGATGCAGGCGAAGGTGGCCGAGCTGGTGCGCGGCCATAAAGTATTACAGCTGGGTGACACGTCCTGGACACCTGTCATCGAAGGTTCCGCCGCTTCGGTTCACTCTGAGAGCGAGGCGGAGGGCTGCACTGCGGTGTTTGTCGCCGGCCAATGGTCTGCCGTCAAGCGCGAGGACCAGGAGTCCTTCTTGAAGCAATTGCGCCAGCGCGTTGGCAAAGATGCCTTATTAATCCTGCTTGATGACAATTATGTCGATGGTCAAAGCACACCTGTGGCGCGTACGGATATTGTGGGAAATACGTATCAATTTCACAGTGTTGCAGGCGAACAACGTGTCGAAGTCGTCAAAAACTACCCTGCAGACAGCTATTTACGTAAGAAATTAGCTGCATTTGTACGCGAAATCAGGATAGAACGCCTAAAATATTATTGGTTGCTAAACTGTCGTCTGAAATAAACAATTTTTCCTTTGTCATAATCTTGAAATGTTTGGCATGCAAGATACGCCCCGTCATTAACCTCAACTAGTAGGACAACAAGTGAAAAAACTGACTCTGGCAGCACTGATCATTGGCGGCTTCGCAGCACAAGCCCAAGCTCAATCCAACGTAACCATCTACGGTATCGTTGATGCAGGTTTCGTTGCCGAGCGTGGCGGCGTGAACGGTAGCGTCAACAAGGTGACCAGTGGTGTTGGCTCCGCATCCCGTCTGGGCTTCCGCGGCACTGAAGACCTGGGTGGCGGCGCATCCGCAATCTTCGTCATCGAATCCGGCGTGAAGATCGACACCGGTGAGCAAGACACCGCAGGTGTGTTCGCTCAGCGCCAGGCTTATGTTGGCCTGAAGAGCAAAGACCTGGGTTCCGTAACCCTGGGCCGTCAGTACACCATGCTGTATAACGCTCTGTCCCAAGTGATGGACCCGTTCGGCGCCGGCTACGCTGGTACCGCCAAGAACCTGTTCCCAACCGGCGGCGTGAACACCCGTACCTCCAACGCCATCGTGTATAACTCCCCATCGATGGAAGGTTTCAGCGTTGACGGTATGTACGCTCTGGGCGAACAGTCCGGCGACAACAGCGCTGGCCGCCAGTTCGGCCTGGGCCTGAACTACGCCAACGGCCCGCTGAACGCGCGCCTGGTGTACAACAACAAGAACAACGACGTTGCTGCTGTTGGCACCACCCCTGCCGTTGACAAGCCAACCGCCAAGAACACCCTGCTGGCTGTGAACTACGACTTCGGCGTTGCCAAGGCCTTCTTCGGTTACGAGCGTGACAAGGGCGCGGGCTCCGCTCCGATCCCAGTCGCTAACGCCTACGGCTTCAAAGTGGCTCCAATTTCGTCGAACGACTCTGACGAATGGCTGATCGGCACCACCGTGCCAGTTGGCTCCGGCAACATCGTCGCTTCTTACATCAAGAAGAACGACAAGCAAAACAACCAGGACGCAAATCAGTGGGGTCTGGGCTACCTGCACAGCCTGTCCAAGCGTACCACTGCATACCTGACCTACGCGAAAATCAAGAACAAGAACGGCGCCGGCTACACCGTTGGCAACAACACCGAGCCGGGTTCTGGCGACAAGGCATTCAATCTGGGCGTGAAGCACACGTTCTAATTGCTGCACCGCGGGCTGAAAAGCCCGCAACTCTCGAGGTGATTCATGATCTTTTTGGCGGGCCGCGAGCCCGCCATTTTTTTAAGAACCCACGGCAAAAAACAAGTGCCAGCCACATCGTGGCTGGCACTCGGGTTACGCCGTGGGTTTTTACATCTGCTTGAACAGGTGCAGGAAACTCCGGCTGACTTCCAGCTTGTCGGGACGGCCCTTGATCATGACCAGGTGGCGGCCGCGGATGTCACGCGTCACCCCTTCGATGGCGTTCACGTTCACCAGCGTGGCGCGGTGGATCTGCCAGAACAGCGACGGGTCGAGTTCATCGGCCAGATCGCGCACCGGTTTGCGGATCAAGGCTTCGAACTTTTCAGTCTGCACGCAGGTGTACTTTTCGTCCGAGCGGAAGAACAGGATTTCTTCGACCGGAATCATGCGGATGTCCTGGCCGATGCTGGCCTGAATCCATTGCAGGTATTTCTGTTTTGGCTGGGCGATCTTCTCGGTCAGCTGGGACAGAATTGCCGTGATATTGGCATTCGCATCGGTGGAAGCGGCGGGCTTGTCCGCACGTGACTTCAAGCGCTCGACCGTAATCTTCAGGCGCTCCGGTTCAGGCGGCTTCAGCACGTAATCAACGGCGCCGCGTTCGAACGCTTCAACTGCGTAAGCGTCGTAGGCAGTCACGAACACCACCTGGCTCTTGTTGCCGATTTCGGCAGCGGCCTCCATGCCGGTCTTGCCGGGCATGCGGATGTCGAGGAATGTGAAGTCCGGGTTCAGCTCATCCACCAGCTCGATGGCTTCGTCTCCGTTCTTGGCTTCGCCAACGATTTCCAGTTCAGGCCAAACCTGGCCCAGGCGCATGCGCAGTTGGTCGCGCATTAAACGTTCGTCGTCAGCAATGATTGCAGTTGGCATGGTCTCTCAGTGGTTGAAAAACAGGTATCAATTATTCAACGATTTGCACTTCCGTGCAATCGCTATTGCTTCGCCAGTACATATGGCACTTCGATGATGGCGATGACGCCGCTGGGGAAGTTCGGTTCAATGCTCAGCGACGCCTTGTCGCCGTGCAGGAGCTTGAGGCGCTCGCGGATATTGGTCAGGCCCAGGCCGGTGCCGGTGCTGGGCTTGGCGCCAAAGCCCAGGCCGTCGTCGGTGACAGTGACGCGCAGCTTGTTGTGGGCGATGTCGCCGCGCACTTTCAGCGTGCCGCCTTCCGGCTTCGCTTCCAGACCGTGCTTGATGGCGTTTTCCACCGTGGATTGCAGCATCATCGGTGGGAAACAAGCGGTGCGCAGGCCTTCGGGGATGTCGAAATCGACAGTGAGGCGCTCTTCCATGCGCATTTTCAGCAAGGCGAGGTAGGCGGCGACCATGTCCGCTTCCTGGCCGAGGTTGGACATCAGCGAGGATTCGCGCATTTGCGGCAGCACCGCGCGCAGATATTTGATGAGGCTGCGCTGCATGGCGGAGGCGCGCGGCGGGTCGGTTTCAATCAGGTGTTCCACCGAAGCCAGCGTGTTGAACAGGAAGTGCGGCTCAACCTGGGCCTGCATCATCTGCATCTTGGCTTCGCTCAGCTGGCGCTGCATGGATTCGCGCTCGGCAGCGGCGGTTGCGGTCTGGGCTTCGGCTTCCGCTTTCTTTTTGCCGCCAACCAGAGCCTTGGTGGCGAACAGAGCCAGCAGCGCCAGGGTTACGAAGCTGGTGAACCAGGTCGACGCCTGCTTGTGATAGCGGGAGACTTTTTCTTCGGCGGCATTGTCGACGGCTTGTTCGAGCGCATTGGACAGCTCTTCGCCGATTTGAGGCGGCAGTTCGATGTGGACTTCTTCGCCCGGCATCGGCGCGGCCGGTGGGGCAGGGGCTTTCAAGCCTTTGCCTTTGCTCATTTTGCCGCTCATTGGAGCGGGCGGTGCTGGTGGGGCTGGCACTGCAGGCTCGGCTGGCTCGGCCGCCGGCTCTGCCGGGGCAGGGGCCTCGGCGCTAGCGCTGGCTTCGCTGGAATCGGAGGCGTCGTCGTCCTTCGGCTGCTCTTTCTTGATCTTGCCGGCGCGCGGGTTGAAGTGGATGCCGCTGTCGTCGATGGTGATATTGGTGTCCGCGCCTGCTTTCGGCCGCTTATGCGACTTCATGACCATCTCGTCTTCCTGGCGCGGCGAGAACAGCTCCTCCTGCAGGATGGACGCGGCGATGAGCGAGAGTGCGGCAAACAGGAAGAACTTCCACCACGACAGCTGGGTCACCCAGTTGGCGGTCTTGTCGAAGCCGGCATGCAGCCAGGCCAGGACAGTCTTCGCGGTATCTTGCACTTTAGGCTGAGGGAACATTCATGGCTTTCATCTTAAGTATGGTGCAAGTGTAGATAACCTGGCGCAAACCTGTCTATGGGAGTGCGACAGGATGCAGAAAAAGGGGAATGGAAGGAAGCCCTTGCGGACGCGCGATTCGTTTGCTATAGTTCTGTCCCTCGCAACGCAACGCAGCAAACAGCGCGAAACGATGTGAGAAGTTTGAGGCGCAAGACGCCGAAAACGAGGGGTTGACGAGTTGCACGCTGTACCGCATAATCTCGCTTCTCTGCTGCTGACAAACACAACGATTTGTCGCTAAACGCAGCGATCTTTAAAAAATCAACAGTCGATAAGTGTGGGCGTTTGAAGATGACCAACGCGCCGAATGGCGCGATGCTCAAATAATATGCTTCAAATGCTCGCACAAAATTAAACGTAATCTCGCAAGAGATTTCGTCAGTATTTTGAGTGAGCGACCAAGTCAGCAATGACTTAAAACAGAGATTGAACTGAAGAGTTTGATCCTGGCTCAGATTGAACGCTGGCGGCATGCTTTACACATGCAAGTCGAACGGCAGCGCGGACTTCGGTCTGGCGGCGAGTGGCGAACGGGTGAGTAATATATCGGAACGTACCCAAGAGTGGGGGATAACGTAGCGAAAGTTACGCTAATACCGCATACGATCTAAGGATGAAAGCAGGGGATCTTCGGACCTTGTGCTCCTGGAGCGGCCGATATCTGATTAGCTAGTTGGTGAGGTAAAGGCTCACCAAGGCAACGATCAGTAGCTGGTCTGAGAGGACGACCAGCCACACTGGAACTGAGACACGGTCCAGACTCCTACGGGAGGCAGCAGTGGGGAATTTTGGACAATGGGGGCAACCCTGATCCAGCAATGCCGCGTGAGTGAAGAAGGCCTTCGGGTTGTAAAGCTCTTTTGTCAGGGAAGAAAAGGGTCTGGCTAATATCCAGGCCTGCTGACGGTACCTGAAGAATAAGCACCGGCTAACTACGTGCCAGCAGCCGCGGTAATACGTAGGGTGCAAGCGTTAATCGGAATTACTGGGCGTAAAGCGTGCGCAGGCGGTTTTGTAAGTCTGTCGTGAAATCCCCGGGCTTAACCTGGGAATGGCGATGGAGACTGCAAGGCTAGAGTTTGGCAGAGGGGGGTAGAATTCCACGTGTAGCAGTGAAATGCGTAGAGATGTGGAGGAACACCGATGGCGAAGGCAGCCCCCTGGGTCAAAACTGACGCTCATGCACGAAAGCGTGG